>OCRL01000001.1_pt1 | contig 1158440 bp, 1181 predicted proteins | sample 1496021 | NCBI WGS metagenome assembly OCRL01 (sample SAMN04168690, study PRJEB22393) | synthetic metagenome | isolation source: purchased from BEI Resources HM-276D
GGACCTCAAGGTGTTCAAGGTAACACAGGGGCTACCGGCGCTACTGGACCTCAAGGTGCTCAAGGACCGGCGGGGGCTACTGGGGCTACCGGACCTCAAGGTGTTCAAGGTAACACAGGGGCTACTGGCGCTACTGGACCTCAGGGTGCTCAAGGTAACACGGGGGCTACTGGGGCTACCGGACCTCAAGGTGCTCAAGGACCAGCAGGGGCTACTGGCGCTACTGGACCTCAAGGTGTTCAAGGTAACACTGGTGCTACCGGCGCTACTGGACCTCAAGGTGCTCAAGGACCAGCGGGGGCTACTGGGGCTACGGGACCTCAAGGACCTCAAGGTAACACGGGCGCTACTGGGCCTCAGGGCGTTCAAGGTAACACGGGCGCTACCGGCGCTACTGGGGCCACTGGACCTCAAGGGCCTCAAGGGAACACAGGTGCTACTGGTGCCACTGGACCTCAAGGCGTTCAAGGTAACACCGGTGCTACTGGGGCCACTGGACCTCAAGGTGCTCAAGGGAACACGGGCGCTACTGGGGCTACGGGACCTCAAGGTATTCAAGGACCAGCAGGGGCTACTGGGGCTACTGGACCTCAGGGTGCTCAAGGACCAGCAGGGGCTACTGGGGCCACTGGACCTCAAGGTGCTCAAGGGAATACGGGCGCTACTGGACCTCAAGGTGCTCAAGGGCCGGCGGGCGCTACCGGCGCTACTGGGGCCACTGGACCTCAAGGGCCTCAAGGGAACACGGGCGCTACCGGCGCTACTGGTGCCACTGGACCTCAAGGTATTCAAGGGCCAACGGGCGCTACTGGTATAGGAGTTACCGGACCTACTGGACCTTCTGGTGGGCCTCCTGGACCTACTGGACCTCAGGGACCTCAAGGTAATACAGGTGCTACTGGGGCCACTGGACCTCAAGGTGCTCAAGGACCGGCGGGGGCTACTGGGGCTACTGGACCTCAAGGTGTTCAAGGGCCAACGGGCGCTACTGGTATAGGAGTTACAGGACCTACTGGGCCTACTGGACCTAGCTTCCCTATAGCAACAATTGTTGTAACAAACAACATTCAACAAACAGTACTACAATTTAATAACTTTATCTTCAGTACTGCAATTAACGTAAATAATATTATCTTTAATGGCACAGACACAGTTACAGTTATCAACGGTGGTATTTATGTAATTAGCGTATCCATCTCTACAACTGCACCAGGATGTGCGCCACTCGGAGTAGGAATTTCAATAAATGGAGCAGTTGCAACTGACAACTTCTCTTCAAATTTAATAGGCGACTCACTTTCATTTACTACAATCGAAACATTAGCTGCAGGAGCAAACATTTCTGTCCAATCTACTCTTAACGAGATTACGATCCCTGCAACAGGAAACACTAACATTCGTCTAACTGTATTTAGAATCGCTTAAATTTCACTATTTATTGTTTATGGCAAATAAAAAAAGAGCGAGAAACTCGCTCTTTTTTTGTTATGTACAATAATTTATTACTACTCTAATTCAATTGAAACATTTTTTTGTGGTACGAATGTAGAAATTGCATGTTTATAAATAAGCTGTTGCTTACCTTCTGTTTCCAGTAGGACTGTAAAATTATCAAATCCTTTAATTAACCCACGAAGCTGGAAACCATTTAATAAGTACAGCGTAACAAACGTATTCTCTTTACGGAGTTGATTTAAAAACTGATCTTGAATATTGATTGATTGCTTCATGTCGAATCCTCCTCTTTTTCTCTACTTACTATTATTCGACTTTAGTTGTAGCTTTCCTTCTATGTATCGTAAAATTTCTGACGTTTTTTCACCGTCTGTAACATCAAACCATGTGACATCCATCTTATTACGGAACCACGTTAATTGACGTTTTGCATAACGACGTGAATTCGTCTTTAATTGTGATACCGCTTCTTCTAAAGAGACACGATCCTCAAAATAATCATATATCTCTTTATACCCAATCGCTTGAATAGATTGACAATCTCGTATCCCTCGATTATACAACCCTTCTACTTCTTCTAATAAACCTTGGTCCATCATTATATCAACTCGTAAGTTAATGCGATCGTATAGCATTTCACGATCCATTGTCAAGCCAATTAAGGAAACATCGTATAATAACTCGTTTTCTTGTTTTTCAAGTTGATCACTCATTTTTTCACCCGTCGTGTGGAAAATTTCTAACGCCCTAATGACACGGCGTACATTATTTGCATGAATACGCTCAGCGCTTTCTGGGTCTACTTCCTGTAATTTCTTATGTACATATTCCACACCACGTTCTAATGCTAACTTTTCCATGTGTTCTCGGTATATAACATCACCAGCATCATCCGTAAACTGATAATCGAATAAAACAGATTGTATATACAGACCAGTTCCACCAACGATAATCGGCAATTTACCACGCTCTGTAATCTCGCGAATATGCTTACGAACACGTTCTTGAAATTCGGCAACCGAAAATGATTCTTCCGGATTTTTTATATCAACCATATAATGTGGAATTCCGTCCATCTCTTCTTTCGTCACCTTTGCGGTTCCAATATCCATCGTACGATAAATCTGCATGGAATCTCCACTTATAATTTCACCATTTAACGCTTTGGCAAGATCAATACTTAACTTCGTCTTCCCAACAGCAGTTGGTCCAATGATGACAGCAACTTTTTCACGTTGCACTTCTCCCATATCATTCAACTCTCTTTATGTAATGTACTCCATCTATTGATTATATCCAATCTTACCAATTTTAACGGCATGATTGCAAGTTCTTTCATTACGGTACATGAAATTATAAATAAAAAAGAACATAGTTTGTCCAATTCCGCATATACATGATTAAAAATACCTTCGAGAGGATGAGTTAACTATGAAACAATCCACTATCAATTTTTCATCTTTGACAAAAGACCTCATTTTAGCTACTGCTACAAAAGAACACAATTGTTCACAAGAAGAATTATACTTTGCCTTAAATTGTTTACTACGTTCTTTTCATTCTGCTCTCCAAGAAACAACATTACATCTAGAAAATAAAGATACAGAGTATATACAAAACCAATTTTGCAGTGCATATAAAATTATTACAGGTAAAACTATTTACCCTTTTCAATAATCCATAAAAGGCGGTTGCTTACATACTTTCAAGCAACCGCCTTTTATATTAATACATATACACTACTCTATCACTTTCACTTTTACAGATTTGCGCCCCCAGCTATTCGCACTACCATCTGAGCCAACTAAAACATCAATACGATTTCCTTTAATTGCCCCACCAGTATCTCCAGCAATCGCTTCTCCATATCCTTCTACCCATACTTTTGATCCAAGTGGAATTACTTTAGGATCAACAGCAATTACTTTCATATTTGGATTCGCTGTTAAATCATGCCCCATTGCAGTTAATACACGACCACCATACGAACCATTCTCACTCGGATCTGCTGTATATGCTGTCGCTTCTACCGTTATTTCACGTCCACCAGCCGGTGCACTTGTTTCATTAGATTTCGCAACTTGTTTCGTAGTTGACTGCTGTTTTGCCACAGGTTTACTTGATTCTACATTCTTAACAGATTCTTTACCCTTAACTACTTTATTACTTTTAACCGGCGTATTTACTCTTTCCGGCGCTTCTTCTTTCGTTGCAACTTCTTTCTTTTCAATCACTGGTGCCGTTCCTGTTAAAAATGGCACATGAACATATCCTGTTTTTCCATTATAGTCAAATTGCAACCATTCATTTTGAACTTGATTTGTCGTTTCAATTACATCATTTTTATTCAGTTTACCAAGAATTTCTGAGTCAGTATTCGCTCCAGCGCGAACATTTAACACACCCGCCGTCACATAATATGTACTTTTTGTAAATTCAGCACTTACAAACGCTTCTTGACCATTTAATTTAATTTTTGTCCATCCGTTTTCTGTATTTACAACATCTAATTTATTTCCACTTAACATTTTACCTACAAGCTTAGACTCTACAGTTGGGTTTTCTCTAACATTTAATACGTCTGTTGTTACAATCGTTTCTGCTTTCGCAGAACCTGCAAAAATCCCAAGACCAAAAACTGCCGCCGTTGCTATACCTAATAATTTTTTCATGAATAGCCTCCATTTGCTTTGTTTTCGTATTTTTAGTATAGCAACAGATTTTTAGTATTTTTCGAAATCACACAATTACAAACCATTCGTAATATGCGATTAATGAGTTGTAACATAAATTTCCATATTAATGAACCCCATTTCTAATAGAATCTTCAATAGTTTTCATATATTTTCCACATACAAGCACCAGAATTTTTTTCCAGAAAAAATTACAGTATTACTTTTTTGTTACAAAAAAATCATATTTCATTACATCTTTTACCAAAATTCATCATTCTCCAATTATTAACCTCCTTTTTTGTAATAAAAAGGAGCAGCTAATAAAAGCTACTCCCTTTACACGTATTATTTAACTTTCTTTTTCCAAATTCCCATCATAAGAGCAGAAACAACTGCCCCTATCAATATCGAGAAAATATATAACACTGGTTTATTTACTAAAGCGATAACAAACAATCCACCATGCGGTGCTGGTAATGTAATTTGGAATAACATTGATAATGCACCTGCAATACTTGAACCGACAACACAACTGACAATTACCCGAACCGGATCTGCTGCTGCAAATGGAATCGCACCTTCTGTAATAAACGATGCCCCCATAATATAATTTGTTAAACCAGACTTACGTTCCGCTTCTGTAAACTTCGATTTAAAGAAGGTAGTTGCTAACGCAATTGCAAGCGGTGGCACCATACCACCGGCCATAACCGCTGAATGCACCCCAAAGTTCTTCGCTTCTATCGCAGCAATACCAAACGTAAATGCTGCTTTATTAATTGGACCACCCATATCAATTGCCATCATCGCACCTAAAATAAGACCTAGTAATATAGCATTTGTACCGTTCAAACCATTTAACCATCCTGTTAACATTTCATTCAATGCTACTACAGGCGGAATTACTACTTTTTGCATAACAACTCCTGTAATCAATAATCCAAAGACTGGATATAACAAAACAGGCTTAATTCCTTCTAACTGTACTGGTAACCCTGAAAATAATTTTTTCAATCCTAAAACAACATATCCGGCTAAGAAACCAGCAATTAATCCACCTAAAAATCCAGCATTCGCATGTGCCGCTAAAAATCCTCCGACAACACCAGGCATAAAACCAGGACGATCAGCAATAGAACTAGCAATAAATCCTGCTAAAATTGGTACAAGGAATAGAAATGCCCCTGTTCCCCCTCCTCCAATAGACATGAACAATTCAGCTAAAGGACCTTCTGCTTTTATACCACCAAACGAAAACGCTAGCGCAATTAAAATCCCGCCACCAACAACGAATGGAAGCATATTACTTACGCCGTTCATTAAATGCTTATAAATTCCTAATCCTTTTTCTTTCTCCGTATTTTCTACCTTTCCATCCTCTTTTACACCTTTAAAGATTGGTGCATCTTGTTTTACAGCCCGATTAAGAAGCGTCTCCGTTTTTCTAATCCCATCAGCGACTGGCACTTGAATAACATGTTTCCCAGCAAAACGGTTCATTTCTACTTGTTTATCTGCCGCAACAATTATAGCCGTTGCGCGTTCAATATCCTCTTTCGTTAAACCGTTTTTTATACCTGTTGATCCGTTCGTTTCAACTTTAATTGCAATTCCTAGCTCTTCTGCTTTTGCTTTCAAGCTATCTGCAGCCATATATGTGTGAGCGATTCCAGTCGGGCAAGCTGTAACAGCTAATACGTACGGTTCATTCCCTTCTGGTTTTGCAACTTCAACCTCTTCTTCTTTTTCATTTTCTTTTTCATCAAATAAACGAAGAAGTTCTTCTTCATCCTTCGTTTCTAACAATTGCTTACGAAACCCTTCATCCATTAATAGTGTAGATAGGCGTGATAACGTTTCTAAATGCGTATTATTCGCCCCTTCACTCGCAGCAATCATAAAGAATAAATGCGCAGGTTGTCCGTCAAGCGATTCATAGTTGATACCGCTTACACTTCTACCAAAACAAATCGCTGGTTGCTTAACAGCTTTTGTTTTCGCATGAGGTATAGCAATCCCTTCACCAATGCCGGTTGTACTTTGTGACTCCCGCTTTAAAATAGCTTCTTTAAATTCAGCTTTGCTATTTAAACGATTTGCCCCGTTTAATTTCTCAACTAACTCATCTATGACAGCTTCTTTATTTGAAGCTGTCAAATTCATAATAACTGTATCCCTTTTTAATAGTTCTGTAATTTTCATATGTTGCTTCCCCCTATCGCTTAGTTACAATTACTTGCGACAATAATTCTTCTACTTTTTCCTTTTCACATAAATCGGCTGAAAATGCTGTTGCACTCCCTGTTGCAACGCCATATTGAAATGCCTTTTCAATATCTTTTGTCTGTTCATATCTTCCTACAAATCCCGCAACGAGAGAATCTCCAGCCCCAACCGAATTAATTACAACACCTTTTGGAATAGTTGCTTCATATATACCTTCTGCCGTAAATAATAAAGCCCCATCTCCAGCCATTGATACGATAACATGCTCTACACCTTGTTCAACTAATTTTCTTCCATATGGTAAAACATCTTCTACTGTGGAAATCTCTACTCCGAATAACTCACCAAGTTCATGATGATTAGGCTTTATTAAAAATGGTTTATTTTTAACTACATGCTGCAAGGCACTACCACTTGCATCTACTACTACACGAATGCCTTTTTCAGCTCCGAACGCTGCGATTGATTCATAAAAAGTAGTTGGGATAGACGCTGGTACACTTCCAGCTAGTACAACACAATCTCCCTGCTCCATACTTTCAATTTGTTTCATTAATTGTTCAAATTGTTCCTTAGTCACACTAGGACCTTGTCCATTTAATTCTGTCTCTTCTCGTCCTTTTATTTTCACGTTAATTCGAGTATCTTCGCTTACTTGGATGAAGTTTGTTATTACACCTTCTGTCTGTAATACATCTTTAATAAATCGACCGGTAAATCCACCAGTAAATCCAAGCGCTACATTTTCAACACCTAAACGATGAAGAACGCGAGAAACATTAATTCCTTTTCCTCCAGGAAACTTCATATCTTTCTCCGCTCGATTTACTGCGCCTAAATCTAAGGAATTAACTTGTACTACATAATCAATAGATGGATTTAAAGTTACTGTATAGATCATTGTTTATCAGCCTCAATTACATTGGTTTGTCTTTTATATTTTTCTAAATCAATTTCTAAATGGTTTGTAATAATATTTGCCTCTTCCACATTGGCAATTTTCGCAAACGCAACTTCCGAAAACTTACTTTCATCTATTAAGAAATATCCTTCATTTGCTAATGTTAATGCCATTTGCTTTAAAAGTGCCTCTTCTGGATCTGGTGTTGTAAAACCAAGCTGTTCATGTACACCATTCGCTCCTAAAAAACATTTATCAAAACGATACTTCTGCATACTTTCCTGCGCCATTGCACCGATTAAAGCTTTCGTCCTACTCTTCATCATTCCGCCTAGTAAATATGCACGAATATTATTTTCAACTAAAGCTTCAATATGCATAAGTCCATTCGTAACAACGGTAACATCTTTATTTATTAAAAATGGAATCATTTCAAATGTTGTACTTCCTGCATCTAAATAAATACAATCACCTTGTTCCACAACGTTAGCCGCATACTTCGCAATTTGTTGTTTTATTTGAATGTTTTTGGATGATTTTTCAACCATCGTTGGCTCCTGTCCTTTTCCCGTTAAAACAGCCGCACCACCATGAACTCTTTTTAATAACCTTTGCTTTTCCAATTGTGCTAAGTCACGACGAATTGTTGATTCAGAGCTTTCTGTTCTTTCCACTAATTGTTGTAATTTAACAACCTTCTGCTCTTTTACAAGTTGCAATATCATTTGATGACGTTCAGGAGTTAACATTTCATTCACCTCTTCTTTGATTACAGTATAATGAAAACGACCACAAAAATCAACCATAAACATTCACAAATAATCAAAATCAGTCACAAACAGTTATAAACAACAAAAAAGAAACCCATTGGATTGTTATATCAAATGGGTTCCTTTACTCGCTTCACTTATAGGGAAGCTTTATATATGCTTAAAACATCGTCTTTATTTAATTTTTTAAAGTTACCAAATTCGCCATAAGCCATCGCTTTATCCGCCATTACATCAATTTCATTTTCTCCAATAGCATAATCAGATAACGTTACTGGTGCCTCAATTGAAGTCCAAAATTGACGTAACGCCTCAATTCCTTCTAACGCAATTTCTCGATCAGTCTTTCCATCTGTTTCTACATCGAATACACGAATAGCGAATTGTTTAAAACGACTTACATTTTCATCTACAACATGTTTCATCCAGTTCGGGAATAAAATCGCAAGGCCACCTCCGTGTGGTATATCATGAACCGCAGAAACTGCGTGCTCAATATTGTGTGTTGCCCAGTCTCCTTTTACTCCCATCGCTAAAATACCGTTTAGCGCCATAGTACCGCAGTATAAAATAGTTTCTCTATGCTCATAACTTTCTAAATCACTTAAAAGCTTAGGGGCAGTTTCAATTACTGTTTTTAAAACAGACTCACAATAACGATCTTGTAATTCTGTATTTGTTCCGTGGTGGAAATATTGCTCTAATACGTGCGACATAATATCTACCATACCGTAAATTGTTTGATCCCTCGGTACAGACGCAGTATGAACGGGATCTAAAATTGAAAATTGCGGGAAAGTAACTGGACTACCCCAACCATATTTTTCATTCGTTTCCCAGTTTGTAATGACAGAACCAGCATTCATTTCAGATCCTGTTGCTGCAAGCGTAAGTACAGTACCAAATGGTAATGCCTCACTAGCAAAAGCTTTTTTCGTTACAATATCCCACACATCTCCATCGTACTTACTACCAGCAGCAATTGCCTTCGTACAGTCAATTACACTTCCTCCACCAACTGCTAAAATAAATTCAACACCGTTATCTTTACAAATTTGAATTCCTTTCTTTACAGTTGATACACGTGGATTCGGTTCAACGCCTGTCAATTCAAACACTTCTGCATTTATATCTTTTAAAATAGAAATTACATTATCATAAATACCGTTTCTTTTAATACTACCTCCCCCGTATACGAGAAGAACTTTTTTACCGAACTGTGGAATTTCAGTTTTCAACTGTTCTAATTGCCCTTTACCGAAAATAAGTTTCGTTGGATTACGAAATACAAAATTTTGCATATCCCTTTACCATCCCTTCTATATGAAAAGTAACTATACTTTTGTATACCATATTTTTTTCATTTCACAAAAATATTTGCCTAACAAAAAAATCCCAGCCTATAGGCTGAGATTTTTTATTGATAATAAGGTGAGATCATTAAGTAAACAATAACACCAGATAAACTTACATATAACCAAATCGGCATCGTCCAACGTACAATTTTACGATGACGTGTTAATTGATTTGTAAAACCAAATACAAGTGCAAACAATGCAAGCGGTACAATAATTGCTGCCAGGATAATATGTGTAATTAAAATGATGAAATACACATATTTAATAAACCCTTCTCCGCCAAAATGTGTTGCCGGCGCTAAGTAATGATACGATAAATAAGAAACACAAAATAGCAACGTCGTCGTAAATGCTGCCAGGATGAAACCACGGTGCATTTTCACATTCTTCTTAATAATAGAGTATAGCGCTGCTAATAAGAATACGAACGTAAAGCTATTAAAAATTGCGTTTAACATTGGTAAAATCGTTACATCAAAATGTACTTCTCCTTCATAGCCAACAGGTCCAAAGAACAAAAATAAAATAATCGCATTTACAATTACAGAAAGCGTTATCACAATAGGAGCATAGCTTTTCTGATTTGTTGATTGATCCACCAAAATGGTCACTCCCTCTTCCTTCAAATATGTATACGTAACCTCACTATTTTAACATACTATTCACAGTGTAAATGTGACAATAGTTTGACACAGCAAGACAAAACAAAGAAAAAAACCCTTCTTAATAAAACTTCTTAAGAAGGATTTTATCGCTTTATTATTCAAATAGCAATGCGATTAGTTTTTGTTAAAAAATGTATCGCTATATGCTTGAAAAATTTCAGACACTTGATATCCCATTAAAGAAATTGCTGTTAATGAAAAGAAACCAATCATAAGAAATCGAAACCACATATAAATCTCCTCCTTGTATTTAGCTTAAAAAACATTCGCTATATTACAAGTTGAGTGGCACTCTTCATCGTCACTTTCCTTTTTCTTTACAATTGCTGTAATAAATCGAATCATAAAGAAAATAACAAAAGGAAATTGTTCGTAATTCACATTGGCATAGTTTAGCAACGGCTCGCGTTGCATATCGAACGGGGATGAGAAGGAATAGAACATACCTTGCTCTTCCATATATACAATTACTATTTTCATACAAAATACGATTCCTAGAAACGAAACAATATCTTGCCATTCTGTCGTATATAGCAGGTTATACAGCTCTAATACGTAATCTTCCATCGTCATCCCCCCTTCCTTTTTTACCATTCTGCTCGCCTTCGTATAAAAAGTCAAGAAAAAAGTTTATATTCACTATGACAATAGTAATTACTCATTTCTATGATTATATATGATTCTTTTATAGCAATGATTGGGTGTAAATCTCTTCGAAAACAAGAAATTAGAATCGAACAGATTCCTCATTCTTACTTGTAGTATTCGATACTGTACTATTTTTATTTCTATTAAAAATAAAATAAGAAAGTATTATAAGAACAGTAACAAGCATCGTCAAAAGTGCTTGTGAACGTAAAGATTCAATTGCAAGCATCGCAACTAAAACTGCTATAATAGCGGCAATTGTAACATACGTTACATACGGGAAAAACCACATTTTCACTTTCAAATTTTGTTGTTCTACTTTCCCCATTTTTTTACGGATCTTTAAATGCGAAACAGCTATAACGAGATAAACGAGCAACGCAATCCCGCCAGATGCATTCACTAAAAATAAAAAGACTTTATCTGGAGATATATAACTAAAAACAACTCCAATATAAGCGAAGAACGTTCCGAATAAAACTGCCCGAACTGGAACACCACTATTGTTCAATTTCAAAAACGCCTTTGGAGCATCTCCTCTTTCTGCCATCGAAAAAAGCATTCTTGAGTTCGTATATAAACCAGAATTTAAACAAGAAAGTACAGCTGTTAAAACGATAAAATTCATAATTTGTGCTGCCGCTGGTACCCCTATATGTTCCAGTACCGCTACAAACGGACTTTTTAGTATGTTCGCTGAATTCCATGGAAGAAGTGTAACAACTACAGCAATCGATCCAATGAAAAATACGAGAATACGCCAAATTACACTATTTGTTGCTGTTTTTACTGCTTTTACAGGTTCAGCAGATTCTCCAGCAGCTACTGCAACAATCTCAGATCCCATAAATGAAAATATAACGACAGTAATTCCAAGTAGCACCGAACTTATACCGTTTGGCATAAATCCTCCTTGTCCTACTAAATTCGAAGTGCCAGGTGCTTCCGTTCCTGGTACAAATCCTAAAATAACAGCTAGTCCAAGACAAAGGAACAAAACGATACTTATTACTTTAATAAAAGAAAACCAATATTCAAACTCTCCAAATGATTTCACCGAAAAAACATTCGTCAATGTTAATAAAATCGTTAATATTAGGCTTAATAACCAAAGTGGGATTTCTGGAATCCAGTATTGAATAATACCAGCACCTGCTGTGGCTTCTATTGCAATAACAATTACCCAGAAAAACCAATATAGCCACCCAATTGTATAACCGGCCCATGGACCAATTGCTTCTCTTGCATATGTTGCAAATGACCCACTTGTCGGGTTAATAGCTGCCATTTCTCCAAGCATTCTCATAACGAAAATAACTAGAAGTCCTGCTAATGCATATGAAATGATAGAACCTGGTCCGGCTGAATGTACAACCGCCCCACTTCCAACAAACAAACCAGCTCCTATTACGCCACCAATTGAAATCATTGTAATATGGCGTATTTTGAGGTCTTTCTTAAGATTTTTTTCCAACTCTTGTACATCCCCTTCCAAACGTAATTTTGAAATTTGCCCCGCATTAACGGGCAGTAAGACCCCCACCTCAAAATTCAGGGGAAGCAAAGAAGTTAGGTGGGAATCTACTCCCCGTAAATGCCCGATTGGTTCAACTTTATGTAAGAGTATTATGTGAAAAACCTTGGCCTACACTTTAAAATATATCAAAATATTCTGAATTTAACAATTGTAATGCAAGCTCCTATAAAAATTATTTCATTAAGTTTAACAATTTCCCATATACAATTGTTGAGAAAATTATAGTTACCTTACAAAAGAATGAATTTTCAGATATTATTAAATAAACAAGATTATACATCTAGACAACTTTTTGTATAGGAGTGTTGATATGTTAAACAAGTTCAAATTCATTTGTTGTACGTTAGTAATTTTTTTACTGTTACCACTATCCCCCTTTCAAGCACAAGCAGCAAACAATTTAGGATCAAAACTACTCGTTGGATACTGGCATAACTTTGATAACGGTACTGGCATTATTAAATTAAGAGACGTTTCACCAAAATGGGATGTAATCAATGTATCTTTTGGGGAAACTGGTGGTGATCGTTCTACTGTTGAATTTTCTCCTGTGTATGGTACAGATGCAGAATTCAAATCAGATATTTCTTATTTAAAAAGTAAAGGAAAGAAAGTAGTTCTTTCAATAGGTGGACAAAATGGGGTCGTTTTACTTCCTGACAATGCTGCTAAGCAACGTTTCATTAATTCCATACAATCTCTAATCGATAAATACGGTTTTGATGGAATAGATATTGACCTTGAATCAGGTATTTACTTAAACGGTAATGACACTAATTTCAAAAACCCAACTACTCCTCAAATCGTAAATCTTATTTCGGCTATTCGAACAATCTCAGATCATTACGGTCCCGACTTTCTATTAAGCATGGCTCCTGAAACAGCTTATGTTCAAGGCGGTTATAGCGCATACGGAAGCATCTGGGGCGCATATTTACCGATTATTTACGGAGTGAAAGATAAACTAACATACATTCACGTTCAACACTACAACGCTGGCAGTGGCATTGGAATGGACGGTAATAACTACAATCAAGGTACTGCAGACTACGAGGTCGCTATGGCAGATATGCTCTTACATGGTTTTCCTGTAGGTGGTAATGCAAATAACATGTTCCCAGCTCTTCGTTCGGATCAAGTCATGATTGGACTTCCTGCAGCACCAGCGGCCGCTCCAAGTGGTGGGTATATTTCTCCAACTGAAATGAAAAAAGCTTTAGATTATATCATTAAGGGAATTCCTTTCGGAGGAAAGTATAAACTTTCAAATGAGAGTGGCTATCCTGCATTCCGCGGCCTAATGTCTTGGTCTATTAATTGGGATGCAAAACACAACTTTGAATTCTCTAATAACTATAGAACATATTTTGATGCGATTTCCTTGCAAAAATAATAAAAAACAACAATAGGTTTTATGTGACCTATTGTTGTTTTTTATTTACCATCAATTAACATCGCTCGTTCATCAAAATCAAATTAAGAATGATGATGTGGAATTGAATACATTAGTTACTATTTTGCTTCAATACAAATACTGAAAGTTCAGGTACACTCAAAAATCTAACAGGCATTCGAGTTGTCCCAATCCCACGATTTACGTATAAATGTAATGGCTTATTCTTTCCTTCTAATTCATACATACCTTCAACATGACTCTCAGCTAGTTTTGTCGTAATGAATGGACCGATAAAAGGGATTTGAACTTGTCCTCCGTGACTATGGCCTGACATTTGAAAATCAACTGGGTAACGTACTATTTTGTCTACAACATCCGGCTCATGTACTAATAACATATTGAAATCTTGTTGCCTTACATGTTTTAAAGTCGAGTCTATTTGCGGCTTACCTAATAAAAAATCATCCAAACCTGATATTGTAATATATTTGCCGTTTTCCGCTTTAATTTTCTGCACTTCATTGACTAACACAGCGAAACCAGCTTCCTCCATATATTTTTTATAAAATAAACTACCTCCGCCGCCCCTATCATGATTCCCAAACACTGCATATTTCCCTAAGGGCGCATGTATTTTTTGTAAAATCCCTTTCGCTTCTTCTCTTTCGGCTTTGTACGATCCAAACTTATCTATTAAATCCCCTGTGAAAACTACTACATCTGGATTTAATGCATTCATCTTCTCCACCAAATTTTCTAATTGTTTCAGTGTGAATTCTGGTCCTAAATGTACATCTGAGAACTGTAATATTTTTTTATTATGAAACTCTTTAGGAATTGTAGAAGCTTCTATTTCATTCCACGTAACTGTTACTAGTTTTCGTTCTATTTCTGTCGCATAGAAATACAAACTTATAGAAATCATTACTACACTTACGAAACTGATTATAGATATCTTGACGATTGATTTTTTTTGTTCTTCTTTTACGTGATACGTATTCATGTTCTCACCTCTAGAAGTACTTTAAAACCTTATTGTTACATTCATGTGACAACACGAACAATGTTAGTTATATTCAATTCCAGCCCTGCTCACTTTGACAAATTTATACAGAAGTCATAACATATTTTTATAATACATAGATTCTTAAAAATGTTCCATTTATTCTTTTATCATTTTATTAAGGAGAGATTATTCATGTCTGTATTTACACCAGAAGAAATCACGGAACTTGCTGCTAATTCCGGAAGAAAAAAAGCTCATTTATCATTACTCCCTATGCTAATTCTCGGTTTTTTTGGCGGTGCTTTCATAGCATTAGGGTATTTACTCGATATTCATGTTATTGGAACAATGCCAAAAGCTTGGGGATCATTTACTAGTTTTCTAGGTGCCGCTGTATTCCCTATCGGTCTTATACTCGTTATTCTTGCAGGCGGTGAGTTAGTAACTGGCAATATGATGACCGTTTCAATGGCGTGGCTTCATAAAAAAATCGACTTATTTCACTTCATTCGAAATTTAGTTATTGTTACGTTTAGCAACTTCATAGGTGCTGTATTCGTTGCTTATTTTTTCGGTCATGTCGTCGGATTAACAGAGGGAGCTTTTTTAGCAAAAACAGTTTCTATTGCGCAAGCTAAACTACAAGATACACCACTACAAGCCTTCATTTCTGCCATCGGATGTAATTGGCTCGTTTGTTTAGCTGTTTGGCTTAGTATGGGAAGTAAAGAATTTATCGGAAAGATTATCGGCATTTGGTTCCCAGTTATGACTTTTGTTGCAATTGGATTTCAACACGTTGTAGCCAATATGTTTGTCATCCCAGCTGCAATTTTTGCTGGTCATTTAACATGGATTGAATATTTTCCAAACTTCATTTTTGTTTTCTTCGGAAACTTAGTGGGAGGTATGTTATTTGTGGCATTACCTTATTTCATATCTTATAATAAGAAACTACCTTCCAATAAAGAGCAAACCGAATTAAAGAAAAAATCTGTATCCGCTTAAATGAACCGTCTATATAGACGTATCTAAAAAATATTACAAATTCCATTTTTTTTACGAATATATGTGCGTACACTTGTTCTCGAATGTTTTATACGTTATAATAACAACTTAAATAGCATTATTTACATATGAGGTGAAAAACATGAACAAAACAGAATTAATTAAAAACGTAGCACAAAATGCTGAGATTTCTCAAAAAGAAGCTACTGTAGTTGTACAAACTGTAGTAGAATCAATCACTAACACTTTAGCTGCTGGTGAAAAAGTACAACTTATCGGATTCGGTACATTCGAAGTTCGCGAAAGAGCTGCTCGTACAGGCCGTAACCCACAAACTGGTGAAGAAATGCAAATCGCAGCTTCTAAAGTACCTGCTTTCAAAGCTGGTAAAGAACTAAAAGAAGCTGTAAAATAATGAAAAATAGCCTTCTCGTTTACGAGAGGGCTATTTTTTTCATTACATAATTAATAAAAATCTGACCATTATGCTGTTTCTTTTGTTCCTTTATGCACATAAAGCCTTTGCTTTCAAAGAAAGGTTTTGCTGTAATACTCGCTTCTGTATAGATCTCCCTATACCCTAGGTTCGCTGCTTCTCTTTCTAACTTCTGTAATATGTAGGAAGCTATCCTTTTTCCTTGATAATCTTTATGTGTAAATAAGCGATCTACGTAATGATCCTCATTATAATCTCCAAATCCCACTATCACACCGTTATGATCCGCTACATAACTAATGTTCTTCTCTAAAGACTGTAACCAGCTTTCTCTATCTAGTCGCTCTGGTGCCCATGCCTGTAGCTGTAATACGTTATAATCTTTTGCATTAATTGTATGAACTGTTTCATAGAACAACTGTAATACTTGTTCTAAATCCTCTTTATGGAATGTTCTAATGATCGTATCTTTTAACATATATGAACCACCTTACTACACTATCATTTAACTTTTCTACCATCTAGTATTCAATATTTCTGCTTTATTATATCTTTTTTCTTTCTATATAAACAAAAAACAATACTTATTTCAAAGTATTGTTTTTTGTTTAAAAGCCTATGCAATTACTCTATAGATTTAAAGTTTTATTATTTTAATTTCACTCTTTGCAATCGTAATGCATTTAATACGACCGATACAGAACTAAATGCCATCGCTGCTCCTGCAACCCAAGGCGCTAAGAAACCAAGCGCTGCAATCGGGATTCCTAAGCCATTATAAGCTAGTGCCCAGAATAAGTTTTGCTTAATATTTCTTATCGTCATCTTACTCATAAAGATTGCATCAGCAATACTATTTAAATCACCACGGATTAACGTAATATCTGCCGCTTCCATCGCTACATCCGTTCCTGTTCCAATCGCCATACCGATATCCGCCGTTGCAAGTGCTGGAGCATCATTTATTCCATCTCCAACCATTGCTACTTTTTTACCTTGCGCTTGCAGTTGTTTCACTTCTTCTGCTTTTCCTTCTGGTAATACTTCTGCGATTACGTGATCAATACCTACTTGCTTAGCGATTGCCTGAGCAGTTTGTGTATTATCTCCTGTAATCATAACAACGTCTAGACCCATTTTCTTAAGTCTTGCGATAGCTGCTTTTGACGTATCTTTTACAGTATCTGCAACGGCAACTATACCAGCATATTCTTTATTGATCGCAATAAGCATTGCTGTTTTTCCTTCTCGTTCTAACTCTTCCATTGATTTAGAAACTTCTTCAATATCAATATTGAATTTCTTCATTAATCGGCGTGTACCAATTAATAATTGTTCCCCTTCTACAACTGATTCAATACCAAATCCAGGAATCGCTTCAAATGTTTCTGAACTTGGAATATCAATTTTCTTTTCTTTAATTCCATCTACAATCGCTTCTGCAAGTGGGTGTTCAGAATTCTTTTCTGCCGCACCTACTAAACGTAGTATTTCTTCTTCATGGAATCCATCTGCTACAATTACATCTGTTAACACAGGCTTCCCGTTTGTCACAGTACCTGTTTTATCTAGAATAACTGTATCTAATCGATGCGTTGCTTCTAAATGCTCTCCGCCCTTAAATAAAATACCATACTCAGCTGATCTTCCTGATCCAGCCATAATAGATGTAGGCGTTGCAAGACCTAATGCACATGGACAAGCGATAACAAGTACTGCTATCATTTTCTCAAGTGCTCCGCCAAAATCACCTGGTGTAACAAAGATCATCCACACTGCAAATGTAATAATCGCGATTCCAACTACAACTGGTACAAAAATACCAGAAATTTGATCAGCTACCCTTTGAATAGGAGCTTTTGAACCTTGTGCCTCTTCTACTACTTTAATAATTTGAGCTAATGCAGTATCTCTTCCTACCTTAGTTGCTTTCACTTTTAAAAATCCATTTTTATTCATTGTAGAACCGATTACTACATCCCCAATTGTTTTATCAACTGGAATACTTTCACCTGTTAACATCGATTCGTCTATTGCTGACTTTCCTTCTACAATCTCACCATCTACTGGAATTTTTTCACCAGGCTTTACATAAACGATATCACCAGCTACTACTTCTTCGATTAAAATTTTCATTTCTGTTCCATCTCGCACAACTGTAGCTGTCTTTGCTTGTAAACCCATCAACTTTTTAATTGCCTCTGATGAACGTCCCTTTGCTTTCGCTTCAAATAATTTACCTAAAATAATTAGTGTAATAAGTACCGCGCTCGTTTCAAAATATAAATCTGTCATATGCTCCGAAGAACCGATAGATTGAATGCTTAAATATACACTATAGAAATAGGCAGCCGACGTTCCAAGTGCCACAAGAACATCCATGTTAGCACTTTTATTACGTAATGCTTTATAAGCCCCAACATAAAACTGTCCACCAATGATAAATTGAACTGGCGTTGCAAGAGTCAACTGCACCCAAGGGTTCATAAGCATATCTGGTAAATAAATAAACGATGTAAATGAGAAGTGACTTACCATTGCCCACAGTAACGGGAATGATAAAATAAACGAAACGATAAACTTCTTCTTTTGTCGCTCAATTTCTTGTAAGCGATGATCAGTTGATCCATCTTGCTCATCTGATTTCAATTCCAATTTATATCCTAACTTCGTAATTGCACTCTTCATTTCATTTACATTAATTTCATCAGGATTAAAATTTACTGTAGCCGATTCCAAAGCGAAATTTACTGTCGCTTCGTTCACACCTTCTAGCTTATTTAAACGCTTTTCTACTCTATTCGCACATGCTGCGCATGTCATTCCTGAAACAGTAAACTCAGCTTTATCACTTACAATTCCATATCCTAACGATTCAACTTTTTCCTTAAATTGTTGCGGATTTGTTTTTTGGGGATCATACATTATTTTTGTTTTTTCAAGTGCAAAATTTACATTTGCATCATGAACACCTTCTACTTTTTTTAGGCCTTTTTCAATTCTATTTGCACATGCGGCACATGTCATTCCTGATATTTGAAGATTGGCCTCTTTTTGTTCATTCATGTCTCTCACCTCTATATACCCTTATGAGGTATAATTATTAGCAAAATAAATCGTACTTTCTATAAAGTACGATTTATTTCCATATCTAAAAATAATTATTGAACATCATATCCTTGATCTTCAATTACAGCAACGATATCTTTTAACTTTACAACTGATGAGTCAATAGTAACTTCAACAGTTCCTTCTGCTAATTGAACTTTCACTTGTTCAACACCGTTTAGTTCTTTCACACTACTTTCGATAGCATTTACACAATGTCCACAAGACATACCTTCAACTTGTAATGTTAACTGTTCCATTTAAAATCCTCCTCTTGTTTCTTCATTGTTTGTTAACCACACCCTCATCTTACCATACCCCCCTAAGGTAATCAACGGTTTTGTATCATGATTTTTCAATTATTTTCTAAAAGTTTATTTTACATACACTTTTTCACATCAATACCCCGAAACCTTATATGAAAGTAAACAAAAAACAAGCCAGTTACGTACTAGCTTGTTTTTACGCTTTTGAAAAACGTTCAAATACTGTCATTAATTCTTCGATTGCTTCGTCACCATTACCATCTTTAATTGCACCTGAAACACAATGACTTGTATGGTTTTTTAATACACCCATTCCTACTTTTTTCATCGCTGCATTAATCGCTGAAATTTGCACTAAAATATCCACGCAATACCGATCATTTTCAATCATATTTTGAATACCCCGAACTTGCCCTTCAATTCTCTTCAATCTATTTATAATTTGCTCTTTTTCTTTTTCTGATCTATGTGTTACTGCTTCATGCTCTTTATGCCCCATATTATCACCTTCTTAAAGTTTCTCTTCATCCAATAAAACAATTGCTTTTACGAGTATACCAATTATAGCATTAAATATCTATGTATGATACCCCATATGAGTATATTTCCACTTTATGATTATTCTTAACACATTGTTAGCTTCTCAGTCTCAATTTTCATTATACCCTTTCCTTTTTTCAAAAAACAATAATAAGCGGGGATTTTCCATCCCCGCTTATTATTCATTCCCAAATATAAAAGCCTCAATCTTCACACATGTAAATTGAGACTTTTTCTTCCTATATATAATTATTGCTGATCACATACTTTTGTATCATTCACTACTGAAGTTCCTTCAACGGTTACCGTATGAAAACAGTCATTTACACGAACAGTCACAACGTTATCTTGCCGATCAATAATATGATATTCATTAAAATTTTTATTCAGAGCACTGCGAATTTGTTCTCCTTCATAAATTGGAATGCCATGTGATAAAACCCAAATAAGCCCAGCAATAGCAAGAATAGTTTTCATACGATCTACCTCCTTGAGAATATAGTGAACTTTTCATCCGTGCTTTTTCAGCTCTACGAATCATAATTGGAATGAACCAAGCCTTTTCGGAAATAAGTTCATTTCGTCTATTTTATGTTTATGCTAATTGTGAACGAATTGTGACAACTTTTTGTCTCTTTAGACGAAAAATTGAAACAAAACTTTCAAAAAGGACAATTCTACTTACGCAAACAAAAGGCTATGGAGAATTTCCCCATAGCCTTTTGTTTACATTTATAATTAGACGATCATTTCATTATGTTTAATAGTAAGTGTTTCAATTTGAATGGTAGCATGTTCAATATGAAACTCTTGTTTTAACATATCAATAATATTTTGAAGTACTTCTTGATCATCCTGTTTTTTATCAATCATTACATGGACGCTTAATGCATCTAATCCAGATGTAATTGTCCAAATATGAAGATCATGTAAATCACGTACACCTTTTACTCCTTTAATCGCTTGCTTTACTTTCTCTAGTTCAATTGCAACGGGTGTACCCTCCATAAGTATATGAATGGAATGTTTTGTTACTCCCCACGCGCTCTTTAAAATTAATAAAGTAACAACTACTGAAATAATTGGATCTGCAATATACCATGAGAATAACGACATAAGTACACCAGCTACTAATGCTCCCACTGATCCTAAAGCATCTCCAAGAACATGTAAATACGCGCTACGTAAATTCACATTATTTTTCACATCACCTTGTCTCATAAGTGCCCATGCACTAATTAAATTTGCTAGTAAACCAATTGATGCGATTAACATCATTGGACCACTTGCAACAGTTGGTGGTTCAAAAAAACGACCAATTGCTTCCCATACGATAAGCCCTGCTACAACAAATAACGTAACTCCATTAATTAATGCTGCTAAAATCTCAAACCGATAATATCCATACGTTTTTTTAGAAGTAACTGTTCTAGCTGCCAATCCAATAGCAATTAAACTTAATAATAATGAACTTGTATCACTTAACATATGGCCTGAATCAGATAATAAGGCCAAACTATTTGTGACTAGTCCCCCGAAAAATTCAAGGAACATAATAGTTGCTGTAATTACTAAAGCTGTAATTAATCCTTTTCTATTTCCTTTCCTGCTTTCCTCAAAATGATGATGTCCATGTGAATGCCCATGAGCATGTCCATGATGTTGGTGACCGTGATGATGTCCCATATAAATGCCTCCTTTTAATTTTGTCTTTCATAATTCCTCTATTAAATTTTTACTTTCTTTATAAAGTGAAACTTCAATTAGTGGGGGTCTTACTGCCCATTAAAGTGGGATAAATGGCTCTTTTCTGACCTGAATTGAACTTGTTGGGCAGCCGTCACTTGCCGCCAACATTGCTTGCAAGAAAGTTTTTGGTATACCCACTATTCCTTGATTGTTATCTAATACACCAAATGATTTCCCCCTTCCGTCTAATTGATATATATCAGGTGCTATAGAAGTACATAATCCACATGACTTACAATTCTTTTTATTTACGACCGTATAATGTAACACTATTAATCACCTCCATTGTTAATATACAATACATAGGTAGGGTATTATAAATCGTTTATTTCACACCTGTTTTTCTTCTAAAGTTTCTATTTCCCTATTTAAATAATAATGGCCTATCGGTTTTAAATCGTTATCCAATTCATAAACTAATGGTGTTCCTGTTGGAATGTTTACATTTTCTATATCTTTATCTGAAATTTGATCTAAATGTTTTACTAAAGCACGTATTGTATTTCCATGGGCTGCAATAATTACTTGTTTACCAGCTTTTACGTTAGGAGCTATCTCTTCATTCCAATATGAAACAACTCGTTTCTCTGTATCTTCTAGGTCTTCTGTAAGAGGGAACTCATAATCTTTTATATCTCTATATTTCGGATGTGCTGCTTCATATCTTTCATCATCTTTTGTCAGTGCTGGTGGGCGTACATTTGTTGAACGTCTCCATAAGGTTACTTGTTCATCGCCATATTTTCTTGCTGTCTCTTCCTTATTTAACCCTTGAAGTGCACCGTAATGTCGCTCATTTAATTTCCATGTTTTATAAACAGGTATCCACATCAAATCCATTTCTTCGAGAGTAATCCATAAAGTACGCATCGCTCTTCTCAAAACAGATGTATATGCGATATCAAATGAGAAACCACTAGCTTTCAGCATTACTCCGGCTTCTCTTGCTTCTTCCAAACCTTTACTAGATAAATCAACATCCGTCCAACCTGTAAACCGATTTTCAACATTCCATTCACTTTGTCCATGTCGTATTAAAACTAACTTTACCATACTTATTATCCCCTCTCCCTTGAAAGTTGCATTTTCATAAAGAAGTACCTTTATGAAAATGCATTGTTACATATTTAGTTCTTTTTTGCTTATTTCACTACTATGACTAAACGCTAATTCAATTAATCCATTTACGTGGGAGTCATCTAATGAATAAAAAACAAGTTTCCCCTCTTTACGCTTTTTCGCTAATCCTATCGTTTGTAATAGTCTTAAGTGGTGTGATGCTGTTGCAATACTACTATGAATAATACTTGCGACATCGCGTACGCAAAGTTCCTTTTCTGTATACAACGCATAAGCAATTTTTAAACGTGTTTCATCTGCAAGTGCCTTAAACATTTTTGCTACACTACTTATATTTTCTTTCTCTAGCATATCACTTGCATGTTTTACTTTTTGCTCATCATAATAACAAAGTTCACAATGTTCTTCCTTCATATGTAACACCTCTTGTTCAAATATATATTTGATTATGTATGTAGTATACCTTATAAACGAGAAACATTCAAATATTCATTTGAATGTTTCTCGTTTATATTAAATTACTCGCTTTCTCACTAGCTTTTTAATTGATGGATACGTTGCTTTTAAACAATAATGAAAAAAAGGTAAGCAATCGCTTACCTTTTCCCTCTTCTATATGTGACTAACAAACCTCAATCCTTTACTTAAAGAAGTCGGCACAACAGACGCGTGATTCTCTCCTTCAGCTTCATAAAACGTAAATCTAAACTGATCGTGTTTCACTTGGAAAAGGCGCTCTGATAATTCCTTTGCCCCTACAACCATATGCTCTCGTTCTAGTGAACCCACTGTAAGAAATACTCCTGTTTTAACCTTTGCATTGTTTAATTCACTTATAAGATTCTCTTCTTTTTCAAGCACAGATTGGTTATTCCACCAAATCGACGGGCTACTTATAAAATAATTTTGAAAAGCATTTAGATTTGTAAATAATATATGTAAAGCAAATAGACCACCTAAAGAATGCCCAAATAGTGTTTGCTTTCCTTTATCAATTTCAAAATTCTTTTCAATTTGCGGCTTTAATTCTTCTTCAATAAAAGTAAAAAAATGATGTGCTCCTCCTGTTTTAGGCCACGGTTTACCGTCTGGCTTTAAAGGTGCATCATTTGAAATTACGCTAGGCGTAAAATCATAGCATCTTTCTTCACCTGAAAATGCCCCTTCAATCGGATAGCCAATACCTACTATAATGGCTGGTGAAACACCTGTTTTTTCTGCTCTAACTGATTGTATTTTAACAGCTTCATGGAATGTTTGAAAAAAGGCATTGCCGTCTAATACGTATATAACAGGATACCCTGACTCGGGTGCTGGCTGCCTCGGCTTTGAAATATAAATTTGATATTCGTTACCTTCTAATTTTGAATACATGTTCCACTGTTCTGTATTAGATGTTTTAATCTGCTGTTTTTCAATAGTAGTATTCACCCTATATCCCCCCTTTTAACTTGTTACATATATTTCTACTTTTTCTTCTTGAGATACAACGCTATCATAACCGAAGCAAACAGGAGCCCCGTTATACGGATCGATCATGACACGCGCATCAATATGAAATACTTCTTTTAATACTTCATTTGTAATAATCTCTTCTGGACTACCAGTTGTAACAATCTCCCCTTCCTTCATTGCAATAATTTCATCTGAAAACCTTGCTGCATGGTTAATATCATGTAGTACCATAACGACCGTACAATTATGTTCTTTATTTAACTTCTCCACAATTTGTAATACATCTAATTGATGAGACATATCAAGATATGTAGTTGGTTCATCTAGTAGTAACACTTCTGTCTCTTGTGCTAAAGCCATTGCTAGCCATACCTTTTGTCGTTGACCACCTGATAAATTTGCAATTTGTCTCGTTCGAAATGCAGAAGTTTTCGTTATATCTAATGCCCAGTCAATCATCTCTTTATCTTTTGAAGTTAACTTATTTACATTATTTCGATGTGGATAACGTCCATAAGAAATTAATTCTTCTACTTTAAGCTCTCCTGGCGCGATTGGAGTTTGCGGGAGTAAAGCTAACTGCTTCGCAATTTCTTTCGTTGGAATTGTATTTAGATCTTGTCCTTGCAAATATACTTTACCACTCTTTTGCTTTAAAATTCTTCCCATTGTTTTTAACAATGTTGATTTGCCGCACCCGTTTGGCCCTATAATTGTCGTTACTTTTCCTTCTTGTATTTCCACATTTAAATCGCGAAACACTGTAAGCTTTTCATAACTCGTTTCTAAATTTTTTGCACTTAAAATACTCACTTTTATTCCTCCTCTTACGCTTTCGCCTTATAAAGTAAATATAAGAAATACGGTACACCGACAATAGAAATAACGATTCCAACTGGTAACTCTACAGGTGTGAAAACTGTTTTTGCAATAAAGTCTGAAGCAATTACAAGAAACATTCCGATTACTCCGCACGTAGGAATGATATGCTTATGCTGAATACCGACAAGTCTTTTCGCTATATGCGGTGCCATTAATCCAATAAAACCAATACTCCCTGAAACAGCAACACATGCGCTCACAAGTCCGATACTACTTAATAGTAAAATTGATTTCTCTCTTTCTAGCGAAACACCTAAACTTGTAATACTCGTTTCTTCCAACTGAAATAAATCTAATAAATAAGCTTTCTTTTGTATGAGAGGAATTAATATGATAAGCCACGGCAACATGGCAATAATGTACTTCCAGTTTGCACTATATATACTTCCGGACACCCATACTGCAGCCATTTCAAAATCAGTTGACTTCATTTTGAGTGATAAATACATAGAAAATGCCCCAAATCCTGATCCAATTGCAATCCCTGTTAATAAAAGTCGCTGCGAATCTAACTTACCGTTTTTCCAAGAAAACAGATAAATGATGATAGCTGCACCTAATCCACCTACTAAACCAAACATTGGCATCATCATAATAGAAACCCAGTCTGTGCTTTTTAATTGTCCTTGGAAGAAAAACATAAAAATGACGATTGCTGTTCCTGCTCCGGCATTAACCCCTAAAATACCTGGGTCTGCCAATCCATTTCTCGTAATCCCTTGAATAACAGCACCTGCAACACCGAGACCTAATCCTACTAATCCAGCAATTATGATGCGCGGGAGACGGAACTCAAAAATAACTAAATCATGGTCTGGTACTGGATCTATTCTAAAGAGTGTTTTAAATACATCTGTAATCGTAATATCAAACGTACCATTCGTTAAACTAATATAAATAGCACATAGTATTAAAAATATAAGTATCCCCATCGTCATTCCGAAACGTTGATTTGAGCTTTTAAGCATGTCTCTCTCCTCCTCTTGTCCGGATTAAATACAGGAAGAAAGGAATTCCAATTAAAGATGTTACGACTCCAATCGGCGTTTCAAATGGATAATTTACAAATCTACTTAAAACGTCACATAACGCTAGAAAAACGCCGCCAATAACGCCTGCACATGGTAAAATCCACTTATAATCTACTCCAATTATAAAGCGAGTAATGTGCGGAATAATTAAACCTACAAAACCTACTTTCCCCACTAAAGCAACTGCTGTTCCTGTTAAAAAGATTACTGATAAAATAGCCATTGCTTTAACTAGTTTTGTACGCTGCCCTAGGTTAATAGAAACTTCTTCTCCTAAAGAAAGAATCGTAATAGATTTTGATATTAACAGTGCTAAAACTATTCCAATTACCCCAAAAGGTATTGTGATTTTAATTATATTAGGATCAACTTGATCTAACTTTGCATTAAACCAAAAACTAACATTTTGAGAAATTTGGAAATATGAAGCCATCGCGGCCGATACACTACTTAAAAATGTTCCAATAACCGTTCCGATAATTGCCAACCTAACTGGCGATAAGCCATTTTGAAGGAGTGAACCAAAACCAAATACGATACCGGCTCCTAATGCAGAACCAATCATTGAACATACAACCATACCAATCGATGACATTCCTGGAAGAAAAATCATACAAAGTGTAATAACAAAAGCTGCCCCATCCGTCACACCCATAATAGAAGGGGATGCAAGATAGTTTCTTGTCATCCCCTGCATAAGTGCTCCTGATATGGCTAGAAATGCTCCAACTAAAAGAGCTGCAACTACCCTTGGTAAACGTGAAGTAATAATGATATTATGATTTACATCACTTGAATCAAAATGAAATAACGCGTTCCACACCGTTTCAGCATCAATACTTTTCGCCCCATACAAAATAGAAAGTATAACTGTAAATAAGATGAGTATGGGTGCTATACATAATATGGTTACTGGTACTGCATTTGTTTTCTGCATATCATTCAACGCACCTTACTTAAAATATTATTTAGATAAATTTTTCACTGCTTCTTTTAAGAATGCTGTTTTACTCCAAGCAGTACCACCTTGTGCCATTGGATCCACAACGTTTACAAATACTTTCTTTTCTTTCGCAGCATTCATACTTTGCCAAATTGGATTACTTTCAATTTCTTCTAGCACTTTCGGGTTTTTATTTTCAGTTGTTTCATATTGTAAGAAAATATAATCCGGGTTAAGTTCAGCAAGTTTTTCAAATGAAATCTTCTCTTGTGCTTTTACAGTTTTTAATTGTTCTGGAGCAGTTAGCCCAAGATCTTTATAAATTACAGGGTTGAAGTATACTCCTTCTGGATATAGGAATAATTCGTTTGCCCTTAGTCTAATAACAAGTACTTTTTTGTCTTTTAACTTATCTCCTAGTTTTGCTTTTGCTTTTTCAGCGTCCGCATTGTAATCTTTAATAATTTTTTCCGCTTTATCTTTTTTGCCAGTTAATTCTCCCATTAACTTTAAGTTATCTTCCCAATTTGTTGAAACATGTGATACCGGGAATGTAGGAGCTACTTTCGTAAATTTTTCAGCTGTTTCTGCTGGGAATTTCGTACTTGATGTAATAACATCTGGCTTTAATTGAAGTAATGTTTCGAAATTTGGTTCCATTTTCTCACCAACAGATTTTGCACCCTCTAAATCTTTCTCAAGATACTTCGGTAATTTACCACCAACAGTAATTGCACCTACTGGCTTAATACCAAGTACCGCCGCATCTTCCATTGACTCTAAACTAGCTGTCGCAATTTTATCTACTTTTGCTGGCACTGTATATTCTTTACCTAAATATGTAATTTTTCGTTTTTCGTCTTTTTTCGTCTCACTAGCCTTTGTCTGTTGTGTTTTTTCTCCTGAAGTTTTATCTGCACTATTACATGCTACTAGCCCTACGCTTAAAACTGTAACCATCCCTAATGTAAATAACTTCTTATTCATCTTTATACATCTCCTCTCGAATTTTCAAAACTATATTCTCAATAAAATTTAACTATATGAAACTTGTCTTACATATATTTCATTAGATTAATAATTCTATCCAGAACTCATTCGCGTTCACTTCCCCTAAGCTATAATTCTTTTATACCTCATCCATTGATAATTATTTTCATTGATAATGATTATCGTTACTAAGTATATATTTAATACGCAATTATTTCAAGAAAGATTTGAAAAATTTTAACAAAATGAATAAAAAAGAAGTATCCGCCTAATGTTAGGGGGATACTTCTTTTTTTAGAAATTTATATGTAATTCAACTGGGCCATGGTCTGATTCCATTACTTCACTATTAATTTTCGCCTCTGTTATTTTGTCTTTCATTCTTTCGGAAACAACAAAATAATCTAAACGCCATCCAATATTTTCACCTTTGTAATCTTGCTCTTACATTTGTGAATACATACATACGCACTTTATTCAGGTTATACTAATTTCAGAGGTGATGTTCTTTGTACAATGAAGGAGTTACGTTAACAAATGAGCATTGGCAAGCGATTATTCATAATGATTCTTCCTATGATAGCAAGTTCTTTTATGCTGTGAAATCAACCGGAATCTTTTGCAGGCCATCATGCAAATCAAGAATACCGAATAAAAACAATGTACGAATTTTTCATCATGCAGAGCAAGCGTTAAGTGAAAATTTTCGCCCGTGCAAACGTTGTAAACCAAATGGGCTCACTTTACCTAATGAAGAGTGGGTAGAACAAATTAAAAAGTATATCGAAAAACACTTTGATGAATTATTAACTCTCGACATACTTGCGGAAATGTGCCATGGTAGCTCATTTCATTTACAACGCACTTTCAAAAAAACGACAGGAATAAGTCCTATAGAATATATACAACAGTTCAGAATTGTTAAAGCGGCAGAACAACTATTACAAACAAATCAATCCATTAAAGAAATTAGTAATGCTGTTGGGATAGAAAACCCAGAATATTTCGCAACTTTATTCAAAAAGAAAACAGGATTTACGCCTACTGCATATCGAAAAAAGAATGAAATGAAAGAGGGTTACAATAATGAATTCCTACAAAAATGATTATATATATTGGACGCTACTTACACATGAAAATTGGCAATTTCATATTGCTGCAACTGAAAATGGACTATGTTTCATTGGATCACAAGATGAGACCTTTGAAGAATTAAATATATGGGCTAGAAAAAAGCTTCCCCAACATATATTGATCCATAGTCCAGATTACTTACAAGTATATACAAAAGAAATTATCGAGTATTTAGAAAACAAGCGAGAAACTTTTGCATTTCCTATCGATGCTTACGGAACTGAATTTCAATTATCTGTTTGGAATACAGTACGTGAAATTCCTTATGGGAAAACATATTCTTACACAGAAATTGCCGAAAGAATTCAAAAATCTAAAGCGGTGCGTGCCGTTGCTACTGCTATTGCAGCTAACCCACTTCTTATTACGATTCCTTGCCATCGTGTTATTGGAAAGAATGGGAAACTAACTGGCTTTAGAGGGGGATTAGAAATGAAGAAAGAATTGCTTACATTAGAAAAGTCGCAGGTAGAATTCTTATGACAGCAGAATATAGTAACGCATTAACTTTAGCAGTGCCAACAGAATTTAGTTTCCAAGAAAATTTACGCTATCTATCACGTTCTAACAATGAATGTATGTTTCACATTGAAGACAACAAAATTTATAAAGTTATCTCTGTTCACGATGTAAATCCTTTAGTTGCAATTAGTATGAATACAGATGGGCATATTCAAATACGTTTTTTAGAAGAATTATATACATCTGAAGAATCGATACACGAAGCTGTAGCTAACTATGTGAAGGATTGGTTTGATTTAACTACTGATTTAGCTCCCTTTTATACATTGGCTAAACATGATGTACTCCTTCAAAGACCAATTGAACAATATTATGGACTTCGTACTTTAGGTATTCCAGACTTATTTGAAGCACTTTCCTGGGGAATTATCGGTCAGCAAATTAACCTCACATATGCTTATACGCTAAAAAGAAGATTAGTCGAACACTTTGGAAATTATGTAGAATGGAACGATAGAAAACATTGGATATTCCCTTCTCCTGAAACGATTGCCAATTTACATGTAGAGGATCTCAAAAACTTAAAAATGACGACTAGAAAATGTGAATATTTAATCGGTATTGCAAAGCTTATTACAGAAGGAAAACTATCAAAAGAATCTTTACTGCAAATACAAGATGTGAAACAAGCTGAAAAACAATTAACCGCTATACATGGTATAGGACCGTGGACTGCCAACTATGTTTTAATGCGCTGTTTACGCTTTCCTTCTGCCTTTCCAATTGACGATGTTGGCTTGCACAATGCAATTAAATATATAACAGGTTCCGAAAGTAAACCGACTAAACAGGAAATAAAAGATTTTGCGGCAAATTGGATGAACTGGGAGTCTTACGCAACTTTTTATTTGTGGCGAGTATTATACTAAAAAACCAAGTAGCACATCTGCACTACTTGGTTCTTTTTTAAGCTTGTTCTTCAAATCGTCTTGCAATCTCTACAATAACTTGAACAGCTTTTTCCATAACATCTACCGAAACATACTCGAATTTACCGTGATAGTTTTCACCACCTGTGAAAATATTCGGCGTTGGTAATCCCATATATGATAGCTGTGATCCATCTGTCCCGCCGCGAATCGGATGAATGTTTGGTTCAATATTTAAACTTTTCATTGCCTCATATGCAATATCAACAATTTCTCTCACTGGTTCAATCTTTTCAAGCATGTTATAGTATTGATCATTCATTTCTAAAACGACTGCATCTTGTCCATACTTCTCTTGCATTTGCTTCACAATATTTTCAACGTTATGTTTACGCGCTTCAAAATTTTCACGATCAAAATCTCGAATAATATAATACGCTTTACTTTGCTCAACATCACCATTTAAAGAAAGTAAATGATAGAATCCTTCATAGCCCTCAGTATATTCCGGCGCCTCTTCTACTGGTAAATACCCATTAAACTCCATAGCAAGTTTAGTTGCGTTACGCATTTTATTTTTCGCTGTTCCAGGATGTGTATTCGTTCCGTTAAACGTTAACTTAGCACCTGCAGCATTAAAGCTTTCATATTCTAAACCACCTAATGGACCTCCATCCATCGTATAAGCGAATGATGCACCAAACGCTTCTACATCAAAATGTGCTGGGCCACGGCCAATTTCTTCATCCGGCGTAAATGCAACTCTTATTTTTCCATGCTTAATTTGTGGATTATGTACTAAATAGTTCATTGCAACCATAATTTCTGTCAAACCAGCTTTATCATCTGCTCCAAGAAGTGTCGTACCATCCGTTGTAATAATCGTATGACCTTTATAAGATGGTAACTCTGGGAATTGCTCTGGTGTTAACACAACATTTAGCTCTTCATTTAACGTAATTGCGTTCCCGTCAAAGTTTTCATGAATTTGCGGTTTTACATTTTTCCCTGTAAAATCTGTCGCCGTATCTAAATGTGCTAAAAAGCCAATTACAGGAACATCCTTATCCGTATTAGCAGGAAGTGTTGCCATTACATAACCGTTATCATCCATCGTCACTTCTGTTAACCCAATTTCTTTTAGCTCTTCCACTAATAACTTACCAAATTCAATTTGTCCAGGTGTTGTTGGCACTGTATGACTTTCTTCATTTGATTGCGTATCAATTTTTACATATCTCGTAAATCTTTCAATAAGTTCTTGTTTCAAACTCGTTCACTCCCTTTTATATTTCTTTCTCTATTATAATCCTTGAGACGAAATATTTTAACTTTTTTGACTGTGAATACATATATTTCATTTGCATTTTAGCTATTTTAAATACCAGCGGAAAAGTCGTAATATTTGTACATTAAAACTCTCACATGTAATATACATAATTATACAATATGGGAGGTTTTAAAAATGAGGCTAACTCTCTTTCGCTATTTTCTTTTTTTCTTAGGATTAATTTTTTTCGGCCTTGGAAATGCTCTTGCAGTAAAAGTTAAATTTCTCGGTTTACATCCTTGGGAAGTTTTAAACATGGCTCTCTACCAAAGGTTTGGATGGACCATTGGTACGTGGAGTGTCGTATGTGGATTATGTCTCGTTCTCATTTCTTTACTAGTAGATCGAAAATACATAAATGTAGGAACATTTTTAAATGCACTACTTATCGGTCCGATTATGGACTTTTTCTTACAATCAAATATTCTTCCAAACGCTAGTGATTATTTATGGTTAAACTTACTCATTTTATTTTCTGGCATTGCCATTACAGGTATCGGGGGAGGTATGTATGTTGCGGCTGGAATCGGCGCTGGACCTCGTGATGGATTCATGCTTACTATTTCCGACAAAACCGGTCTATCTATTAGCCGTGCTAGAATCATAGTAGAATGCGTTGTACTAGTTATTGGATTTATGCTCGGTGGCCCTGTTTTTGTCGTAACTTTTCTATACACTTTTATTCAAAGTCCAATCTTCCAGCAATCATTTAAAATGTTTCAAACACTCCTACATACTTTACAAAACAAAAACAAAGAGCAAATTAATAAAAATTTATAAAACACAACTTAATACAAATAAATTCACCCTATTTACGGCTCTCACCGCAAATAGGGCGTTTCTTTTTCATCTCACAATTTAAGAATATATGCTACTCATTCACAATAAAAGTATATACATCATTATAAATACAACCATTCACCCTAATAACGTACTTCCCAGGTTTACTAAAACGAATTGTGTATTTGTTTAGCTGAATTGCTTCTTTATCTCCAGAAAGAACATCAATGCTTCTGCCACTTAATACATATAATTCATTTAGATTCATCGATACATCAATTGCATTGAAATTCTCCTCTTTCATTTGCTGTACTTCCGCAGCGCTTACACTTGGTTCTAAAAACAGTAATCCACTTAATCCAATCGTCCCCGCTAAAGCAACTCCCGCAAACTTTTTAATTTGTTTCATTACAATGACCTCCTTATAGATTTTGCGTAAAGGTGATGTCCCCCTTACACCACAAAGCTATATGTAATGAAATAAAAAGTAAACGAGGACAGTAAGACAAAATTCTACATCTTTTTCTCCTATTGAATATAAATCCAACGTTTGGAGTTTTGTCACATTTAAAATTGTTTACTTAAACCAACTTTCAATTATATTATTCAGAAACTGAATAATTACTTATTGATTTAACATTCTAAAAATAGTTGATAAAAATACTTTCTATTCAAATAAGAAGATTTTGCTATAAAAGTAACTTTTACAATAAAGCCCATACAACCAATTTTATTCTGCTTTCCATAATCTCTCTACATTCATTAATTGTTCTTCTTTCAACTCCATCTTATATATATCTGGTTTTGACGTATTCATTAAAAATTCGAAACTATATTGCTTATCAAAATAATTCATCATGAGTGTCATGACAAGCCCATGTGTACCAATTACAATTTTTTGTCCTTGAAAATCCATTAAGATTTCTTTTAATACTTTCACTACCCTTCTTTGGCAATCCGCATATGACTCTCCTTCCGTTCGTGCAAAGTCCGGATTAGAGAACATCTTCTTTACAAGTGGATACACTTCTTTATCTGATATAATCCGGTCTTCACTTGCAAACCTACATTCTTTGAGATTTTCATATATTAATATTTCTTTTTCATAGAAATCGGCTGTTTTTTCTATCGTTAATACCGCTCTCTTATACGGACTTGAAATGAAAGTATCGATTCCCTCTGTTTTTAATATTTCTGTTACTCTATGAGCGTCTAAGCTTCCCTTTTCAGTTAATCCACGTGTTCTTTCACCCCCTTCTAATTTTGGTGATTCACCATGCCTAACCATATAGATATATGTATTCATACTTCCCCCTCGAAAATATTAATTCATTCATCTTTTATAAACTTTGCTGATTTGTCCGTTTAATCCATTCTCCTACTAAACTCTCGAACAATTCAGGTTGTTCAATTTGTAAATTATGCCCTGCCATATCTAACACCGCTAATGTCGCTCTTGGATAATCATCAATAATTTCTATAATATCTTGATAACCTACGGATATATCTTGCCTTCCAGCTAGTAAAAGAACAGGTTTCTCATATTTCATATGATGAAAATTCATAGTAAGAGAGTAATTTTTTTGCAACCTTTCAATAAACTCATAATTAGCAATATCTAGTCCCGGCTTAATCTCCTCTTTAAATCTCGTATATGTATATTCATTCGCGACCACTGCTAACTCGCAAAATTCTTCTCTATCAGTTGAAGTAAGCTTATTTAAAAACTCCTTATCTTGTACAATTACCTGTTTATTCGGGCGGATCCTTTTTTCTTGCTCCGCTACAACAACAGGACATACTAATAGTAATCCATTAACTCTTTCAAACAGCTTTGTGAGTATACCTCGAGCTAAATATCCGCCATAGGACTCCCCTACTAATAAAAAGTTTTTGGCTGGAATAATTTTTTCAATACATGCAATTAACAGTTCTAACATATGATCTGAACTATTTATCCAATCTGGAGCATTCGATTTCCCCATGCCAGGTAAATCAATATATATTCTTTGGTAACCTTTATATTTTTCGAATACTGATTCCATGCACCTCTGCATTAACCTATGATCAGGTGCACAGCCATGTATAATAATGACTGGTTTTCCTTCGCCAATAATTTCATAATATATTTCTGCATCCTTAATCCGGCATATCATAAAAAAGTCCCCCTAGTGTTCTATTCATGTTTACAGGCATCCCTCTCACCCCCATAGGAATACACGTTCTTATTTTATAACTTTTCAGAACATAATTTCAAATTTTATTTTTCAGATTTAAAATAAAAAAGCCTTCCATGAGTGTATCCCCTCAAAAGAAAGCTCTCTTACATATATTTCCTCCCACTTGAACTTCAAGCATAATTACACATTATTCTTCTAATTTCATCAACACAATTCTCCAGCCATCTGGATCCTCTATCGTTATCCCCTTATCTTTCCAATATGGGTTCTCTGGTTCGACTTCATCATATCCCAATGCGTGCAACCTTTTACTCACCTTTTTCATTTCACTATCTTCATGCATATAAAATACGAGTAAATTATCTTTTGTCGGAGCTGGACATGGGCTCCCATCTATATGTCTTGTAAATTCTAAATGATACTCTTCATCTGGGAGTCCAAACATGACCCCATCATAGCCTTCATGATCATAGAATTCACCTATACGTTTTAAGCCCAATCCTTTTTCATAGAATTCTATCACCTTTTCAAACTGATCAGTTGGACGTGCTATTCGAAACTTTACCCAGTTCTTCATGCTCTTCCTCCTATACTAGAGATTTCATACATACTTACGTATTATTGTATATACGCAACATCTTTTTGAAATCCCTCATTCGTATGAGAATAGATGCATACAAAAGTTTAGTTTATACTTTATAACATTCAATTTTATATAAAATTGAATGTTATACCCTTATGCAATTATACATATTCACTTGCGAACCACTAAAAAACCTTTAAAATTCAAAGGATGACTAAATATACAATTTCCATTTAAAATCTTGATGTAATACATACTATCAAACGCCATGTTTTTTTAATTTTAAGAAGTATTAAACTCTTCATCACTTTCCTTATACGCATGATTTTTATAAGGAAATCTGATACAATTCTTAAATAATATTATTATGTATAGATATTACGAATATAGTGCATAATTAAAGAAGGTGATTTTATTGAAATTAAATAAAAATTTACAACTATGTATATTAATTGCGACATTAATATGCTATTCAATCTATTTTATGTTTTTCTATCTGTTCCCTACTCATTTTTCAAATTCAGATGTACGCTTCGCTTCACTTATTGTTGAATCTATTACATTTGTATCACTCATTTACTCTATATATTCTAAAAAAGTCAGTTCAAATCCGTTTTGGATATGTATCACAATAGCAATTGGTAGTTTTTTATTAGGAAAAATAGTATATACATATCAAGATAGCTTCTTCGAAATTCCAATACATCATTTTACAATTTCTGATGTATTTTACATGTTTTTTCTACTCTTTTGTCTTATCGCTTTCTGCTATAAAATCTTAAAAGAATGCGATAAATGGGAAAAAGCGTTCTTTATTTGTGATATATGCATAGTACTTACTTCCATATTCACATTGGAGTGGTATTTATTTAATCAACCAAATTTAAATATATTCTCTCTTTCACTAGGAGATGTTTTCCTTTCATTTCTATATCCAATTGCTGATTTATTATTTCTTCTACTAGGTGTTAGTCTCTTTTTCCGTCCAACAATTTTTAATTCCAAACGGAAAATTTATATCTTTATTTTTGTATTAATAAGTTCTGCAACTTTTAACTATATTTATTTTTACCTAAATAATCATTTATCAACTGAAACGATAACATTATTACGTCTTTTATATAGAATACCTATATTACTTATTGCAATAGCTGGATCTATTTCAGAAGATCATAATAGCCATAAAAATTATTTCATTGTTAACCCTATAATAGGAAAGAAGGCTTTAGTTGTATTTCCTTATCTTGCCGTTGCAATACTAATCGGGTTTACGTTAAAAGAACAAACAGCATCTTCCACTCTCATTACGGGAAATTGTATTACTTTTATTTTCGTACTCATTCGTCATTCTATTGTACGTATGCAAAACAATTCCCTAACCAAACGTTTACAAGTATTTAATGCCCAATTAGAAGAAAAAGTTACATTACGGACTTCAGATTTAGTTCATAAATCAGAGGCTCTATCTCAAAAGCAACAAAAATTCAAATCATTATATGAATATCACCCTGATCCTATTTTTACAATTGATTTAAATGGTGTATTCTTAAATGTAAATAAAGCTGGAAGTATACTACTTGGAGCACCAACGAACGAGTTACTTGGTGAAACATGTTTTTCAATTATTTTAGATGAAGATAAACATAAACTAGCATGTGCATTAGAAAAAGTGAAACAACAAGAATCGGCATCCTTACAACTTAGTTCTCAATATAAAGATGGCTTTACTTATTTTTTATACGTTACTATCGTCCCTATCATGGTAGATGGACAAATTTTAGGAAGCTATATTATGGTGAAAGATATTACTGCACTAAAAAAACAACAAGAAGAAATAAAATATTTAGCATTCCATGATACTGTAACGAAAATTGGGAACCGTGCCTTTTTCCATAAGAAATTAAAAAGAATTATAAAAAATGCTAAAACGACAGAAAGCGAGTTTGCATTATTATATTTGGACTTAGATCGCTTTAAAGCAATTAACGATACACTTGGACATTCGGCAGGGGATTACATATTAGAAGAAGTAGCGAAGCGATTCCAATCCTGTCTTCCATCACATACTCATCTGTCAAGAATCGGTGGTGATGAGTTTACAGTCTTAATTGAAAACTATACTGATGAAGATTCTTTATTCGAGTTATGCAACCAGTTATTTGAATGCATGGAAAAATCGTTTGTCATACATGAACATACATTAAGTTTATCACTAAGTATTGGCATCGCTATTTATCCATATTCCGGAATCGATACCGCTACACTTCTGAAAAACGCTAATGTTGCAATGTATGATGCGAAAGCAAAAGAACTTAATTCTGTCTCTATTTATGATGACGTAATTGCAAACAAAATTGAAAGACGATTACGATTAGAAAAAGATTTACCAAATGCAATTCAAAATGAAGAATTGTTCCTTTTATATCAACCTCAAGTTGATAGCGAATCTAACGACATTATCGGTGCTGAAGCTTTAATCAGGTGGAATCATCCTGAATTAGGTATTATTTCTCCATACGAGTTTATTCCGATTGCAGAAGAAACACTACAAATCATTCCAATAGGAAAATGGACATTACAACAAGCATGTCAACAAATGAAACGTTGGCATACACTCGGATATTCTCATTTAAAAATAGGCGTAAATTTATCTGCTAAAGAATTTGAACAAGAAGATTTTGTAAAGTCTATTTCTGCTACATTAACAAATACAGGTTTACCAGCAAGTTCTCTTGATCTTGAATTAACAGAACGAATTGCAATGATGGATGAGCGAGAAACGTTAATAAAACTGCGTACACTAAAGAGTTTAGGCGTTCACATTTCAATTGACGACTTTGGTACAGGTTATTCTTCGCTAGCTTATTTACCTTTATATCCAATCGATACGTTAAAAATCCCGAGAGAATTTATTACAATGTCTGAAACATGTGACGATGGAATGGAAATTATTAAAACGATCATCACATTAGCAAATACATTAGGAATGTCAGTTATCGCTGAAGGTGTAGAAACGAAAGAACACGTGCGTTTCCTTCAAAAAAATAATTGTCAATTTATTCAAGGCTACTACTACAGCAAGCCTATTCATGCTGATTCATTTTCTACTCTTCTCAAAAAAGGTGTTCATTCTCTGTAGCGTAAATACATACAAGAAAAGGAAAGAAGAGACGGACTCTTTTTTCCTTTTTTGTACTTTGCAATTTTTCATTTCCTTCACATATCATTTATGTAAGTAGTTACTAATATATTTATGATAACAGACTTGAATAGGAGGGATTTACATGCAACACGACAATCCAAATCATAAACTTTCCAAAAACATTCCTCTATCCCTCTTCTCAATAAAAAACGAGCTAAAACAAAAATGCATCAACGTAAATAACTTCCTTTCTCCCCTTTCGAACGAAGAAAAAGTATTCATACATACAATTAAAGAAAGAACAAAATTATTGAATCAAAATAATGTTACAAGAACTCGTGCTTACTATCAATTTTACAAAAGATATCCTGAAATACATTGGGCATTACTTGGACATATGGTATCGCGGAACGGCGGTTGGAATATGACCGATTTAAAGGGGGATTTATATACGAAATTGTTATCTAATAACGATCAATTTACTTTCTTTTCTTTTTTAGAACGGGGTAATTGGCTTATCTTTCAAGATGTGTATCCACAATTTTTATTATATGAACAGAGTGTTAAAAAAAATAAAAATCTTTTTCATCTCCTCCCTCACCTCAATGTGTCAACATTTATGGAAACGATGTGGAACTTTTTTTGGAAAACTGGAAACAAACAAATATTAACGATTGCGACTATTATTAATGAACAAAACTACTTAGAAAAAAGAGTGATTCAAAATAAATACTTCAAAAAAAATGTACTAAATAGTATTGGATTTAAACTTTTTGATTTCTTTCAATTTAATCATATTCTCTTCCCTTTCTCTGAAGAAAATACTGTACAAAAAACAATATTAATTGGTGATACAATGAAACATTTCACTTCCTTACACGAACGAATTTTGCTCGGAAAACGATTATATACATTATTGTTTCATGATGAACACGTTTTAGCTCGTATACTACAATGGGCTGACACTCATCCACATACTGGATCACGAAAAGATTATTGGCCACATTTATTTTCAAGTGTGAATGAATCCTTTTCAAGAGAGTTTTATAAACGAAGAATAAAGAAATGCCAATTAAAAAGTGATGCCCACCGTATATATAGCCCTGCACTTATGTATGTATGGAAAAATATGAAACATGAAGAAACAGAACATGAAGATTGGTTTAACGACTGGCAAGTCATACATTATTTAACCGATAAGGAGGAAAGGATACATGGACAAATTACAGAAGACTACTGTAAAACACTCGAAAAAATTGAGTTGGCAATTCTTGCAAAGAAAAACGTCCTCCTTCGAGAAGAAGAATAACCTTTTCGCATTAGTTATTACAATCTTATTCTCTTCTATTATCGGAACTTGCTTAGATGCTTTCTTTGTTGCGAAACAAATGTATTCCTTTCCGGTTAGACCATTCTCATCCATATTTTCAGTTAACATTGGTTTTACTTTGTTTGTACTACCGATTTTAACGACGATTTTCATACAAATTTCCAAAACATTATCTACAATTTCTAGAAGTCTATTTATTATTTCACTAGGTATTTGTGCTAGCATTTTTGAACAGATTGCTGAAAGATTTGGTTTCTTTATTCATAGTTTGGATTGGAATCATACATATTCTTTATTTGGCTATATGATTTTCTTTTCTTTTATTTGGAAAGTATATTATTTCATAATTAATAAAAAAGAGTACTAAAAGGCTAGCAAACCTTTTCGTACTCTTTTTTATTATGTTTCATATATTTATTACGCATATAATTCGGATAACTCAATTATTTTATTAACAATACTTTGTTCATCTATTTTTAAACATGTGGATGCATAACCCAATAATACTTCATGACTCCCAACACAAATGCTTTCCTTAGCGTGTAGAAACATTGATAAATCGTTCGAATCATTACCAAACACTACGAATTCTCTCTCTTTTATACCCAATCGTTGTAACCCTACCCATTTATCAATATTCTCAGGGCTTATATCCACGATCCCTTCATTATCATGTTCATAAATACGTATAGGAAGTTCTGTTAACATATTCATAATATATTCTTTTTGAACATGGTCAGGAAATAATACCACCTTCACTACTTCCTTAATTTCATCAATATGTACATTATTAGCCAATTGATTAGGATCTATGTTTTTGTAGATAGGATGATTCTCGCTTCCTGTATAAGAATAATTCCAATGACTATCTATCAAATATGAAAGGCTATGTTTCTTTATTATTGAATGTATAGCACTTACCGTTCCTGGATCAAAAGTTATAACTTCAATAGTGTCCTTTCCCTTTGCAATAAATGCCCCATTCCCACCAATCATTGAATAATGATGCATATGATTTGGTAGCACCGGTAATAAGTCCCTAATCGGTCTAGCTGATGCAAATATAACCTCATGCCCTTTACTTTGACATACGTCTAGCGCGTGAATTATCCCTTTCGTTACTGCGTTCCCTTTAAAACAAATAGTACCATCAATATCAAAAATAAATTTCATATACATCACTCCTTTCTTTTTAATGTATATGAATTATTTTATAATAGAAAGGACAGATGTCCCAAAAGGAGAAACATTATGCAAAATATTGTAGATAATACCTTATTATTAAGCTACTTAAATAACGAGTACATAAAAAAGCTATTCCAACAATTCAATCATCCATTTAAGATCCTTAGATATGAAGCGAAAGAAACTGTACTACACGAAGGCGAAATGATTGATGGCCTATATATTCAAATGTCAGGTCGTACAAAAATAACTTCAAGTGTAATTACAGGTAAAGCATTATTACTAAGATTTTGTTCTGCCGTTTCTATCATGGGAGATATTGAATTAATTCAGTCCGTAAACATACAATCTCATGTAACCTCCGAACAACAGACGGATTTTCTTTTTATTGATAAAAATTATGTAACAAGTTACTTATTACAAGATGTAATCTTCCTTCAAGAACTCATTCATCACGTCACTTATAAACTACAAACCTGCACAACAGCTTCACGTATCAATTTACTAGCTTCTGTGGAAACACGCTTTGCTAGTTATTTATGTACAGCCCGAAATCCATCTAATTTATTTGGGCGCGAAATTCATACTAAAGATCATCATGAAATAGCCTCATTAATCGGGACAACTACCCGTCATCTTAATCGAGTCATTGAAAAACTAATAGCTAACAATATCATGCATAAAAATAATAAACAAATTGTTGTTGACGATTGGAAAGCTATTGATACCCTTTCAAATGGACTACGATATGAATAAAAATTTAATAATTATATAACCCACTTTAATAAAGAGACCGTTTTTATAACGATCTCTTTTTAAGCATAATCTTCAGTTATTGCTAATGATGTAGGATTTTGAAGGCGTTTTGAACGCAAACGATAGGCAACGATTTTCTTTTTATATTGCTTTATTACATCAACATGTTCCTCATGACTATACAGAGAAAATCGAACCTCTTTATTCCCTTTCTTCGTGTTAATAACGATTGGTGTTCCTTCCCCGTGCGGCGGAAAATAATGTTTATCTAAAAATAGAGCTTCGTTAAATTCATGAATAACTTGTAGTTTCGTTTCCCCCTCTATATTTTTTCCGTCTATCAATATAGTGGTATTCTCTTCCTCAAGTTTTTGATGCAATTCAAATCTACTAATAATTGATTCTACAACAGAAGTCGGCATACTAGAAACTAGTACTTTAATCGCACCAAAAATAAATAATGTAACTATAAACCATGTTGTCATTTTCATCATCTCCATTACATTTTAAAATATAAATTTCGTTCCATACGGTATAATTATACTAATAAGTATTCCGGTTACAATCATCGTCACCGAACCGATCGTCGCTTCTTTCTCGCCTTCCTTCACAAGACGACTTACCCCGATAATATGTGATGAGCAGCCCATTCCCACTCCTTTTCCAATTGTACTCGTTATACGGAAAAACTTAAGTACTGTTGGTCCAATAATAGCACCTGTGATTCCTGCAACAACTACAAAACTAGAAGTCATAGACCAACTAAGCTAAATATATATATCACGCATACTTGAAGTAAAAGTGTCACGTACTTCATTTCTTCTCCTCTTTTCACTATCTCACATCCATGTTATGAAATCTCATTTAACGTATCAGCAAACCGTGCAATTCCAAGTTGAATTTGTTCTATATTCACTCTCCCAAAAGTAAAACGAATATATTCACTTTTAGTACCTAAAACACTTCCCGGAACAAACGCTACACCATTTCGTATAGATTCGCCTAATAAATGATATTCATCAAACGTTCCTTGCACTTTGCACCATAAATGTATTCCACCCTCTGGAACAAAAAATTCAACCTGATCCCCTAATATTTCTTTAAGCTTTCTAATTAACGCATCTCTTCTTTCTTTCAATTGTCCACGAAGCATTGTAATATGTGCATGAAAATCTTCTGATTCTAAAAATTGATTTGCCACCCACTGTGTAAATACACTATGGCCAAAATCAACTTGCTGCTTCGCATCCGCTAAACGCTCTATTACACGCGTAGGGCCAATTACCCAGCCAATACGTAATCCTGATGCAACAATTTTTGATAGTGAACTTATATAAAGAACATTCCCGTTTTGATCCATTGATTTTAATGTTGGATTCACTTCACCATTAAATGAAGTTAAACTATACGGATCATCTTCTACAATCGGTATGCCAAATTCAGAAGACAGTTCTAAAATCTTTTTACGTCTTGCCAATGAAAGCACGGTTCCAGTTGGATTTTGATAATCCGGATTTAAAAATACCATACGAATACGATGCTTTTTATGCAAATCAATTAAGTCATCTGGATTCATTCCATGCTGATCAACAGGTAAATGGAATATTTTTAAGCCAGCTGATTTAAATATCGGCAGTGAAAAACAATACGAAGGGTCCTCAATTGCAATCGCATCACCAGGTTTTAATAAGCATTGAACGATAAGATTAAGTGCCTGTTGTGCTCCAGATGTAATAAGGATAGAATTCGAATCTGCTTCAATTTGTTTATATTGCTGAACATGTGCTGCAATTGTTTTTCTCAACATTTCATTTCCAAGTGGATGGTCATAACCGAGGTTTTCCATAAATGTTTTCTCCGACAAAATCGTTCGGAATCTATCACTCGGAATTAATTCTGGTGACAATTCACCACTCGCTAAATTAATTAAGTCGTTTTTTTGTGTTTCCGTTCGAATTTGTTGAACGAGTGGTACATTAGGTAAGAATGAACCATCCTCGACGTACCTACCCCAGTTTGGTATTCGTTTATGCGAAACACCCCATATATCTGTATTCACCCGCGTTCCGCTTCCTTTTTGCCGTTCTACTACTCCAAGTGATTTTAATTCTTCATATGCAGCTACTATCGTACTCCTATTCACTTGTAATTCTTTTGCTAACATACGCTCAGAAGGTAACTTACTGTCAGAAGGAAACTCACCTGAAGAAATACCCCTTTCAATATAACCCGCTATTTGTTTATATACAGGCGTCTTATCTGCACGATTTGGTTTCCATTCCATATAGTTGCCTCCTTTCAAAACGAACTATCCTCAATTTATTACTAACAGTATTCACCGTAAAAATAGTATTAATTAGTCACATTTTCTCATCCAAAAATGGATATATTAAAATAGCTCCGTCTCTAATTACTCGATAGCTTCTGAAATTCCAGCTTCATGCTCTCGTTGCAGTTCGGTTACAAACTATCAAATTATTACCGCATACCATGTTACCCCTAGCAGTAGAACAAAAAGAAGGACAATATAGATGGCAGATAAATTTTTCACATTTCTCTTTGTGGACTTGCCGTAATTCTCCTCTACATTTCGTGCAACTAGCACGGTCCCAAACAGTGATACAATTACAATAATAACGACTAGTGAAATCGCAAAGCTCATTGTATTTTCACCTCTCTAAGGCCAGTCTATTTTTATTAAGAACTTCCTCTTTAAAACGTTGATAACATACTACCTTTCTTCTCTTATCATAATAGATGTTTGCAAAAAACGGACCAACCACTTTTATATTTTTTTGCTCATCCACTTTAAAAATAAAAAGCAACTGAACACTTATGATCAGTTGCTTTTTCCCAGGATTATTTATGCCAATTTTCATTTGAAATTAATTCGATTTAAAAGTTTAGTCTTTTCATAATGAAACATCGATTGAGATAACTCGAAAATTGTTCCATTTACAAGATACACTGTATTTTCAATAAGAAGCGACGTATTTTATCGCTTCTTATCCTCATCATCTTTATTCTTTTATAAGTGACTTATTCGCTCTTATAACTTCTTGATACAGCAGTGGTGACCACTTTTCATTTATATAGTCTTGAATAATCCAGCCTACTCTTGTAGGGTTCTTTTGTTTTATATAGTTTGCAATTTCAGGATTTATATAAGAGGCATAGTAATATGGACTATTCCATGCTGTACCACCAGAAGACAAGCTTGTAAAATTAATATATAGATGATTTAAATCCTCACTATCGTTCATCGTTTCATTTATCGTATCTTTAATAGATTTTACTTTCTCATCATAACTCACTTTATATTTATCTTGTACTGTTACATGTACATTTTGATTTACAGTTGTGGTAAACGTCTCATTATCTGGCCAATAGAAATTATTATATCCTCCAGATTCATTACTACCACCATATCTTTTTAGTAGTACAATTTTCCCACGAGCATCTCCCAATTTTATATTTCCTTCTGTTTTTAAAAAGATAGGATCCACAAAATAACTTTTTTCAAACGTATTACTAAAGGAACTTTCTGCTCCTTTCATATCCTCATACTCTTTTTTTAAAGACATAATAATCGTTTCGCTTGGGTTATCTTTTAAAAATTGTTTCGCTTCGTTTATGAATTCATGCAGTGTTACATAAAGATACAATGGCCCATGATGAAGGACTATCGTATTATCATCTGTTAAACGTCCTCTTATATCAAAAATACGAGCTCCATGATCCATTTGGTAACGAAAATCATATTCTTGCGTCATTCCCCATACTTGCTTTATTGGATTTTGTAATTTGAACGTCCCGCTATCATGTGTTCCTGGAATTGAAATTCGTGCTAATGGGATATTATCAGGTATAGGTTGCATCCACTTTGACCAATTTTCAAACTCATTAACAGAGCTTGTTGCAACTACTTGCTTATCATGTAAAGCAAATACAAATGTGATAAATATCGTACTACATATGAATAATTTCAAAATAAATTTCTTACTGCTCATTATTATTCCTCCTTTTTCTGTTTTATATCAAACTTATTGAATATAATATAATCTGGTGAGTAAAAAATAAATAACATTTCATAAATATGAAATATTACATAGAAGTAAAGTTAAAAAATCATTCACATATCCTAAATTAGAAAAATTTAAAGGAACTTCACCTGAAGTTCCTTTCGTTTACTTTATATTCAATACATATGAACCATCTTTATTCTCATACTTATAGACGTATAAATAATATTTACCTGGCTTTGCATTATAAGTACCTTTAACTACATTTCCTTCGTTTTCACCATATGCTACATAGTTATTTAAATCTGATTCATGATGAAGCACCCATGTCATCCCAATGTTTTGTTCATTTAATAGAGAAATAGTAATATTTTCTGACGAGTCAATTTGGAAAGTAAATACATCTACTCTATCACTATTATGTAGTGTCCCTTTCATCGGTGTATGAAAGTTAACTTTATTTGCCTGTATACGTTCATTATTTGGTTCATTTTCTGTTACTGGTAACTCATTTCCACCGTTTGGTTTTCTTTGTCCATACCCTAAGTTTACTAGTATAGACTTCAAATCTGGTAAAACACCAATTCTATCTGAATATGGATCTTTAGATTTTGTTCCTGTATTCTGGTTGCTTAATATTGCTCTTAGTTCACTCGGTCTATATGGTTGTCCTAAGTTTTCTTTAGCAATGCTTTGTACTAAAGTCGCTGCTCCGGCAATAATAGGTGACGCACTCGACGTGCCACTAAAGCTAGATGTATAAAGATTTACAGCACTTCGACTTTGCTCAGCTGTAGTTGTATCTACGTTTTCTCCCCAACCATACACATCAATACGGCTTCCATAATTCGAAAACCACATACGTTCATGAGGGAAAGATGAAGAGCCCGCTCCTACCATAATTGCACCTGAATCTTTAAAATCTTTACTATTACGATTTAAAATTTGTTTACCATTTCTATCTTTAAATTGATCTAAATCATTCCAACCATTCGCTCCAGCTTCTATAATGACAACACCTTTATCTGTACCAGCACGAATTGCATCAAAGATATCTGGTTGTACCTCAACAGGTAAATATTTATCACCATACCCATCAAAGGAAGCTTGTGCCTCTAATAATAAAACATCCCCAGCTTCTAACTGATTTATAGCACTTAATATTGCATCAGCTGTATTATACTGTCCGTTATCTCTTATTTGAGAAATCACCTTTGCTTTCGCTTTTGGCGCAATCCCAATATTCCCAACTTCATTGTCCTCAGAGGATACAATTCCTAGTACAGACGTCCCATGACCGACATGTTGATCTATATTTCTTCCAGACATTAATTCAATATTTTGATGTACTAAATCCTCATGATTTAATAACCATCCATATTCCATATCAACAAAGGTTACATCACTTCCATTACCGCCTCGGACTCCCCAGGCGAAAGGCGCATTAATACCAGATGGTGCTGCTTCAAGATAACCTTGTTTTTCATATCTAGGATTGTTATTAGGATTAAACGATACACTTAATGGCTGTACTTCCGGTGGTGTTATTTTTTCTTGTTTCTTTATATACACATCTTCTATTAAAGAAGATGTCTTTAACTTATCTACTAGTTCTTCCTCTTGCCCACCATGTTGAGTTTGAAGAATATAGTAGTTTAATAAACTTGTAGATACATTATTAGGTGCTTTCACTTCAAGGTTTTGTATTTGTTCCGGGCTTACAGATGTGAATAAACGAGTAAATGTTACATCTGGGTATTCTGCCAAAAGATCTTCTATTACTTTATCGTTCGTTTGAGATTGTATTTGTTTTTCAATACCATCTTCATATGGAAATTTCAAATCCGCTTTAAATTTTACAATGATTTGCTTATCTGTTTCTTGTTCTATTCCTAATTTACTCTGCTGTTCTATAGAATCAGCATGTACACTATTGACAGTGCCTCCTATTCCTAAAAGTGTTGTAATAATTACAGTTGACGTACACATTTTTTGAAATATTTTCATTACATCAATCCTCCTATTAACAATAATTAATCACTATATTAATCTATAATGATTTTATTTATATAACATATTCCCTTTCTACTAAATAGATTATAGTAATCAGCAATATGAACTTCAATGTATTTTCATATGCAATATTTCATATTCGGACTCTACACTAAATAAATAAGAAACTTATAATGATTATTTATTTTATATGTGCTAATATACTTACATTGAAATATTATATGTAGACATTTTAAGCTACATTACTTAACCGTTTTACCTTATTTTTCCTAGGAGGATTTACAATGAAATTATTAAAAATAAAACATATAATCCCTTTATCTGCAGCTGCAATTACATTCGTATGTAGTCACAGTACAGCTGAAGCTTCTACCATTCATACAGTAAAAAAGAATGATACACTTTGGGGCATTAGTAAACAATACGGAGTTTCAATACAATCCATTAAACAGGCTAATAATAAAGGAAACGATCAAACTTTCATTGGCGAACAGTTACATATCCCGAGTTCCGTCAACTCAAATGAAATCACTGTTCACCAAAACGCCAAGCCTGCGAACATTTCTGGACAAATTATTTATCAGGTACAACCGGGAGATTCATTAGAAACGATAGCACAGCGTTACAATGTTACCGTTCAATCTATAAAACAAATGAACAACACAATCGAAAACAAGCTTTATACAGGACAACATTTAAAAATCAACTCAAGTATTTCAGAAAAAGAAAAAGACTTAATGGCACGCTTAGTTACCGCTGAAGCAGGTGGCGAATCATATAAAGGAAAAGTAGCAGTAGCTAAAGTTATACTAAACCGTGTAAACGCAAAAGGTTTTCCAAATACAATAACAGGCGTTATTTATGAACCTATTAAATACGGATATGCATTTACTCCTGTTACAGATGGAAGAATTAATCAGCCTGCAAGCGCAGAAGCAAAAATGGCTGTAGAAGAGGCTATCTCCACAAATGGAATACATTCTGATTGGCTTTATTTCTATAACCCGAAAACATCAACAGACAAGTGGATTACGACACGTCAAACAGTAGCAGTAATTGGTAACCACGTCTTCGCTAAATAACATTTAAAATCATTAACAGACCTCTTCACTTAAAAGGTCTGTTTTTTTGTATGTAAGAATTTATTTATCATGTGATATAGTGGTCTTTAAAAACTATTTCTTCTTTTAAATAAAGACACTTGTATTTACTTCATCACTCTAAGAAATTAAAAAAGCATCAAGTTCAAAAACTCCCCTTTATTAATAAAATTTATTTCTTACCTTCATAAAATTGTTATACACTAGAAAAATAAAAAACAAACTATTCGTTAGCAGGTGAAAGAATATGTATGATGTTACAATTATCGGCGCTGGAGTAAGTAGCATTTTTCTGGCTTATTCACTAGTTAAAAGTAACAAAAAAGTTTTAATTCTTGATAAAGGTAAAGCGCTAGGAGCTCGCCATTGTCCTTTAGACGAAGGAAAAGCGTGTAATTGTACTACATGTGATAAATATTTCGGATTTGCTGGTTTAGGAAAATCTGAAGGGAAATTTAATTATACAAACGGATTTGGTGGAGAACTTGAGCAAAAAGTTGGTAAAGAGGGCTTTATACAACTTATGGCTGAAGTAGATGAAATTCTATGTCAGTTCGGAGGAAATTCAGTTTCAAAATATTCTACAGAAAATCCAAATCTCAATAAGAGAGCTGCATCGTGTGGTTTACAAATGCTAACAACAGAAGTACGGCATCTTGGTACTACCCTTTCAAATGAAATTTTTCAGCAACTCTACGAATTTTTACTTACGAAAATAAATATACAATTTCATATAGATGTACAACATATTATGAAACAGAAAGATCATTTTACTATAGATACAAATGAAGGAACATTTCAATCTAGGCAACTAGTATTTGCAACTGGGCGTTCCGGAGCAGATTGGTTAAAGGAGATGTGCACTTCTCTACATATTTCTCAGGAACAAACTCGTGTAGATTTAGGTATCAGGGTAGAGATGAAAGAACACCAATTACGTTCTATATTAAAAGATACATTTGAGACTAAACTTTCTTATGAGCATGAAGATTTCACAGCGACTACATACTGTATGAATCCAAAAGGACGCATTATTAGAAAGTACGAAGAAGGTTTAGTTATGCCTGACGGTCAAAATTTTCGAGAGAAAGGAACTGGTACACCTAACTTAAACTTCACTTTATTTATCCCGCGCTATTTTCCAACTCTCAAAGAAGCAAATGTATATGCAAGTTCAATTATTAAAAACATTAACCAAGGACGAGATCGGATTGTTATACAGCGCTTAGAGGACTTACTAAATAAACAGCCTACAATAGCGAACGACATGAAATATAACCGTATACAACCTACGCTACAAGGAGATTATGGAGATTTGAATACAGAAATTCCTCCATTATATATTGAAGGACTTAAAGAATTTTTATTACGATTAGAACAATTCATCCAAGAACCAATCGATACAGATACTTTATTATATGGAATTGACGGAAAATTTTATGCTCCTACGATAAAACTCAATAATCATTTTGAAACGAGTATAAATGGCCTATTTTTAGTTGGGGATTGTTCAGGCGTCACTCATTCATTATCTCAAGCTGCTGCAAGTGGGTTATATGTTGGAAAATATTTATCTCACATTTAATTTCCTTCATTCAGATTGCAATTAAATATTTTAACTTCCATAGTAATAGCTTACTATTTCCCCACAAAAAATCAGGGTTTTATGAGATACATATTTAACATAGCCATTGACATTCAATTCTCACAAATTGAATGTCAACAGTTTTAAAATCCTCTATTCATTTCCATTTTCATTTGTTCGATATTTTGTAACATCATCATAGTGTTTAATATGTTAGGATGTCTATAAGTATTTTTTACTACAACTATGACTTTTTCTGCTCTGTTCTAAAAAATAGATTTACGCTTTAAAATTCCTCATTGTACGTATGTGAATACTTTATATTATTACCTTTAGAAACCATTAACTAAATGGTTCAGTATACTCTAATAGTTATAAAAACATAATATATAACACAAGTTAAATAAATTGCAAAAAAAGGAGTAAAAATGAAAAATAAAATCAATTTACAAATGCAAAATATAAGCTTTGTTTTAATAATTGCTTTAGCAGTATGGTTAAAAACATATCTTATTACAAGGTTCAGTTTTGATTTAAAAATTGAATCTTCTACACAAGAGCTTATTTTGTTTATTAGTCCACTCGCTACATCATTAGCTTTTGTCGGATTAGCATTATTTGCAACCGGTGAAAAAAGAAATTATATCGCGCTATGTATCAACTTCGTATTAACAATCGTACTCGTTGGAAATGTAATGTTCTATGATTTTTATAGCGATTTCGTTACGTTACCAGTACTTGGACAAACATCAAACTTCGGCCAATTAGGCGGCAGTATTATAGAAATATTGAACTACAAAATTATACTCGCATTCGTAGACATTATTTTCTTCTTTATTTTATTGAAGAAAAAATCAATAGTCTTCCAAACAGGACGTGTAACTCATCCGGCACGCTTGTTATATTTTCTTTTAACGATTGGTGTATTTTTTGCTAATCTACATCTTGCAGAAAAAGAGCGACCTGAACTATTAACAAGATCATTTGACCGAGTTATGCTTGTTAAAAATTTAGGACTATACACGCATCAAGTTTATGATTTAACACTGCAAGTAAAAGCAGGATCACAAAAGGCACTTGCTGATAGTAGCAAATTACAAGAAACTGAAAACTACGTGAAGGCAAACCAAAGTGAGCCGAACCCTAATATGTTTGGTGTAGCGAAAGGAAAAAACGTAATTGTTGTCACTCTTGAATCCCTGCAAACCTTTTTAATAGGAGCAACAGTTAACGGACAAGAAGTTACACCATTTTTGAATGAATTCATAAATGAAAGCTATTACTTTGATAACTTTTTCCACCAAACTGGACAAGGAAAAACATCCGATTCTGAATTTCTAATCGATACGTCATTGTATCCATTAAATCGAGGAGCTGTATTCTTCACACACGGTAACAACGATTATACTGCGACTCCAGAAATTCTACGTCAGCAAGGTTATTTCACTTCTGTATTCCATGCGAATAACGCCACATTTTGGAATCGTAACATTATGTACTCTGCTCTCGGTTATGATCGTTACTATAATGAACTTGATTACAAAATTACGCCCGAAACAAATTTAAATTGGGGCTTAAAAGATATCGAATACTTTGATCAATCAGTAGATATATTAAAAACTGTTGATCAACCATTTTACGCTCGTTTTCTTACTTTAACGAACCATTATCCATTTACGTATGATGAAGATACACAATTCATTGAACCATATAACTCTGGTAATGGCGTATTTGATCGTTATATTGTAACAGCACGTTACTTAGACGAATCAATAAAAAAATTTATTGAGCGTTTAAAAGCTGAGGGAATGTATGATGATTCTATTATTGTTTTATATGGTGATCATTATGGCATTTCTGAAAAACATAATCGCGCGATGGCACAGTTTTTAGAAAAAGATCAAATAACAGAATTTGATACTTTAAATTTACAACGCACACCTTTATATATTCATATCCCTGGACAAACAGAAGGTCGAACGATTTCAAAGCCTACGGGACAAATCGATATGAAACCTACTATTCTCAATTTATTAGGAATTGATACTACAAACGATATTCGTTTTGGCCATGATATGTTTTCGGATGAATATGCCGGTTTTGTTGTTTTACGTGATGGTAGCTTCATTACAGACAAGTATGCATACAAAAACAATACTTTCTATGACCGCATAACAGGTGAAATTGTAGACTTACCAAAAGAAGAAGCAGAAGCACTCATTAAACGTGCACAAAATGAATTACGAATGTCTGACAAAATTATTGAAGGCGATTTATTACGTTTCTCAGAAAGTAATAAAATTAAAACTGGTGAAGTACAAACTAAAATTAAAGAGACTGAAAAATAATCTTAATATGAAAAGGGAGCAACTCGTTATAGTTGCTCCCTTTTATTCTCCTATAATACATGATGCAGTTTCATATATTTCATTTTTATTCTACGCTTGTCTCTAAACTTACATCTGTATAAGCATGATCATCACCTATATGTAAAATCACTTCACATTGACGTAATCTCAATTCAAAGAGCATGATGGAATCATGATAAACTTCAGGGTTTGATTTCATTTTATGTAACATCTCTTGTTTTTCTTGTATTTCTAATTGTATATTCTCTACAGCTTGTTTCAAGGAGTTAAATGGATTCCTAAAGAATATATGAATATCTCGCTCTTGTGTGTTTTCGAATAGCTCAAATTGCAAGAAAAATTTCTTCATAATAGAATCCGTTACCTCGGTATAATCTTCATTTTCTACATACTGTTTGTATTTGTTATATAGCATAGTTTTGTTTTTCGGAAGAACTCCAAATAATTTACCGGCACTTTTCAATAAAAATTGTGCTGGCGTAAATCGACGTAAAATATTTACTTCATCCATTTGTATTCTAGTCGTCATTCTGTCAGTATCTCTGCGCCAGTCATCAAGCACTTTAAAGTCACATTCTAACTGTATTCGATTTTCTCCAAATAAAGAATTAAGTCCTTCACTAAGTTCTTCTAAGTACGATTGACTTTGAAGGAGCTCATTATGAGAAGTGGCAATCCAATTTTGCATAGAAAGAGCAAGATTAGGTAATACAGTTTGTTCTAAATATTTATGCACTCTTTCGTTCATTGCTTTATTTAGTTCTGTATCCATGTGACCGAAATCACTGTCTTCACTCATTAAATCAGAACAACTCTGTAATATCTTCGGTATATTTTCAGTAAGATCGTTCGTAATTTCCATTTTCATTGTACGATATGACTGTGTAATGAAATGAATTTTTTCCCTCTCAAATGCAGTAAGGTTATTCATGCTACCGTTTAGTTTCACTAGCATATCTTCATTCCAATTAATAGCATCCACTAGATTATTTTCTTTCTCAACTCGTTTATCCAAAAGATATGTAATTGTTTTTCGAATGAAAAATAATAGCTTTTCAGTACGTTCTGCATCGATATTTTTATGATTAAAGTTAAAATGAATAAACTCTGTTAATTCATTCAATTGTTGATTACTTGTATATAACGAAGAGTAAGGGAAAATCCTCGCATGCGGGAAATATGTGTTTATTCTCGTTGCCGTATCATGTAGTACTCTTTTTACTTCTGCTTCACTATAAATGTTATCGATTTTATTTAATAAGAAATGCACTTGTAAATTTGGTGTATGCTCTTGAATGTTTAATAGAATATCACGCTCTTTATCAGTAAAAGGTGAATCTGCATTCAATACAAACAATAATTCATCTACGGAATTTAGATATTCAAATACCTCATCCCTAGTGTCGTTATTCCTATTAAAGCCGGGTGTAACTACAAATGTAAGTTTATTTTCACTTAAAAATCTGCATGGTAATTTAAATTCGACACATGCCCTATCTCTATATGTTTGATGGTGCTGAGACATCATATTATGGTAATCAGAGATATCTTCCGTTGTTGTAATTGTAGCGTCTGTTATGGCGTTAATTTCTGTATGAGCATTATTTTTTAAAACTACTACATTTGAAATTGATTTTTCTACTATATTTTCTCCTAATATAGAGTTAATAAATGTAGTTTTTCCGTTCCCTGAAGTTCCCGTTACTAAAATACGATTTGTTCTTAAATCCGCAAGTTCGTCAACTAACCATCTAAATCGGTGACCTATTTCTATATTGTGCTTTTGTGCCCACTGTGTAATAGATTCAAAAAGATGTAGACTGTACTCTAAAGCATTCACATGATTCATAGAATATGACAGTAGGTTTTCCGCATGTTTTATATTTGATGAATCTATTTGGGTAGGAAAAATTTCATCCCATGCCAATACAGCTGCTGATGGAAATACAGCATACGATGGATTAACTACTTTCAACCAATTTGTTAAAAGATTGGGAATGATATCGTGTAATTGTCTAAGCGTATATTTCCCTTGAATTAATGCAAAGTATGTTTCTTCGTAAAGAGAAGAAATTTTGTCCCATATATCGGAAGACTCTATTTCAATATGTAAGAAAAATTCATTTATTGTGTTAAGCCACAATAAGTAATTTTGTTCATTTTTATAACTGTTCCAAAGTGATGAAACCATTTGCGTAAATTGTACTTGATCTACATTATTTAATGTAACTAATGCATCATAAAAATAATCTGGTGAAATATGTTTAGTAAATCCTTTATCGATATATCCTTTTAACACCTCAAACCACGGATAAGATTCTGTTCGAATTAACTCATTCACAGCAAGCTCTACTGCACTATCAAAATCTTGTTGTTCCTCATAAAAGGAACGGGCAATTTTTGTGACATTCGGATAATCCGGATTTAAAGAAACCGCTTCTTTAATAACAGCGAAAGCTGAGTCAAAATTATTTTGCTCTATGTAAAGAGAAAGTAATTGTAATCTAATTTCAGTCATCAATATTTTATTATCAGTCGTAATGGAAGTATAAACATTTTCAGCAACTGATAATTGATTCAGTTCGAAATAAGCATCCGCAATATTTTTTTGTGCCCATGGTGCTAATTCATTACTAACCTTCTCCCATTTAAAAATAGCTGCTTCAAAATCTTGATGGCGATAATAAAATTCACCTTGTGCAAAACGAATATAAGATCCATCAGAAACCTCATTTTTTTCTTCGTTTACATAAGCTTCTCCAAGTACGTCAAGAGGTGATTTTGTTACATTCTCCATTAGAAATGTTTCATAATACATCTTTTTTATTAATTGTTTTTCTATTCTCATCTTTTCCCCCACTATATCTTGAAAATACATTTTTAAGATATGTCAACACTTTATTTATGTATGCTTTTTATCTTAACAAAGAATATCTTTTGGAAAATTTCATTTTCCTTTCATTTTTCAAGTTAGATTGAATTTTTATGAGAAAAGTTTCAGTTTTTTTTCAATTCCCTTTCAGTTATGAAACAGCATTAAATGTTCCTAATAACATAATAACACTATAATATTCCGCATTATATTATCAGGAAAAACTTATATGAATCATATTATAAAAACAATTTATAACGAATATATATACAAAATTCACTTCACCTAACATAAAAGAGTTCATCACATAGTGCTTGTTAGATAGACATATATACTAAGTCTCTTCAGAATTTCACATACACCATGATAATTTAAACAACAACAACAACAATAGCGAGCAGCTATTCATACAATATCTTTCTCGAATTGTTTTCCTTTAGAACACTTCAGTAGTTACGTAATTAAATTCCATTAACCTATATAAATAACTAGTCCAAAAAAAATCTATATGCATATCATGTTATAGTAAAGAATTCAGGAAATCCTAAAAGGAGGCATTTTCATGTTTGAAGATAAATCTAAAATCAACTACCCATATGAATTTACTGAAACTACAACAATCCCGCTAAAAAACCCTATCAATAAAAATTTCAAAAACGGCTCTGGTACACATACTTTCCCAATTAAGAAGCATTATAAAGAGCAGGTGCTATATACGGAAAAAATTAATAATAATAAAAATAAATAAGCGTATAGGCTCTTATAACAATTAATCAAATAAGAATCTATATTAGACCTTGCATAGTTATAGGTAATATATAAGTCTTTCTTATACAACTCATGTACTTTTAAAAAGTGCTGATATACAGCGCTTTTTTATACATAGATAATGGAAGAACAAAAAAGGTATGGATATTTTCCGCACCTTTTTTGTCCTTTACTATTTATAAATAAAGCCTACCAGCAAAACTTTACTTGTTGAAGTCATCGGAGAAAGGAGTAGATTTATGATGAATCACAAAGTTAAAGAAGCACCCATGAATTATATAGGCCATTATTGTTCTATTATATATATTTAAAAATTTACTAAACGTTGTTTCAAAGCAACTTAGTTTTCATAAAATATTTTTTGTTTCCGTTGGAACGGATAGGCTTTAATCTCATCTGTATCTAAATTTTCATGAAATAAATGAATGGCTATAATTTGTCTACAATCGTAAGTATGATAATAATATGTTCCGGACTCCATACACATTACACTTGTATATATGGTATTATCTAGTGCACCTTCTTCTGTTATTACTCCACCTTTAGGAACCTCGCAATTTGATAAGATATGAAAAAGAGCTGATACTCCCTCTTCTTCACTATCTATACCTTGAATGTTTTGTTTGCCATATGCTGCCCGCACAAATCTTGATGGTGGAGTGAAATCCCCTGGAAGTCCCATTGAGCCCGATCCCTGACCAAAAGCACTTAATGGTAAGTTACTCCACTCTGTTGGCGCGAATGGCTGCGATTTAAGACCTATGTATTGTCTTAAATTTTGTAAATGCCAATTAAACTCCGGACTATTCGTCATCACTCCTAGTGGGTTATCATACAATTTTAATCCTTCACTTGTCGGCTCCAGTACAATGCAATCTCCCCATTTATCCGCTAAAATCCAATGTAGTGGTGGCGTAAGTCCTAAATCCGGTAATGGTATATCCAAAAAGGTAATGCTATCTACAGATTTCTTTAACTCTTTGACAGAATTGAATTGTGTCAGACTCCAAGTTACAAAATCAAATGGAGCCAAATTCGTTGTGTTGTCATCTATGCTTTGACTATAAGTAGCGAATCCTGGAAAATAGAGTGTTGCACATGTCATACCTGCTTCATTTACTCCGTCCGCCATAATGATCCTTCCTTGATGATTAATACCCATTCCGACCGTAGCATGTTTCGTATTAATGATTTCACCCGTTATATTATTCCACTGGTAATGTCGAGGAATGATTATTACTTCTTGATTCATATCTAATGTGAAGTCCATCGTTCTTGCAAAAAGATGCTGATCGTTTTTTGTCTGTAATGTCAAACTAGTACACATAGATAACACCCCATTTTATGATTTTATCTATACTTTACATAATTCTGATAAATCTGTAAAATAAAAACCTCTTTCCTTACAAACAAATTGAGAACGCACATATAAAGTATACATACGTTGAGGTTATCTCTAGTTTATAAATTTTTAAAATATAGTTGCAAAAGAATTATATGAAAAAGGAGCGAATTGTTACTATCGCTCCTTTTTATTTCTTTCTATATTTTATTAAAATAACTAGAGACCATTTTCTCTATGAACAGTATCCCTACATAACCCTCTTAAACATCTTCTCCAACTCATAAGTAGAATGATGCACAAGAATTGGTCTTCCGTGCGGGCACGTGTATGGGTTTGTTGTTGTACGAAGTTCTTCCAGTAAAGCAAATATTTGATCGTTTGTTAAATATTGATTAGCTTTAATGGACGCCTTACAGCTCATCATGATGGCTGCTTCTTCACGTAGTTTTTTAATATCAACTTTTTTTAGTTTGACGACTTGTTCCATCATTTCGTCGATAATTTCTGTTTCTTGTCCTTTTGGGAACCACGTTGGATGTGAGCGGACGATAAAGGATTGATGACCGAATTGCTCCAAAAATAGTCCAACTTTTTTTAGTTCTTCTAGTTGCTCTTCGACACGTAAAAATTCGGTAAGAGATAAATCAATACGGTATGGTACGAGTAGTTCTTGTACTTCTTGTGCTACTCGTCCTACTTTATCACGGAAGTATTCATAATTAATACGTTCCTGCGCAGCATGTTGGTCAATCATATATAAGCCTTTATCATTTTGAGCGAAAATATATGTTCCATGCATTTGTCCAATTGGATAAAGTGGTGGTAAGTCATTACCGTTCATTTCGATCTCTTTGATTTCCTGAACTTCTTCTTCCAATTCCTCTAATTCAAAGTCTTCATCGTTACTGTCCCACGATTTCTCTTCTCGAATCGGTTCTTCTATTATCGATTTTGTAGATGGTTGCCAACTTTGTTCTTCCCTTACGAGCGATTGTGGTGGTTGCCATTCTTGCTTCGGCGGTTGCCACAGTTGTGCTGGCTGCTTCACTGCCAGCGGTTCTTCTTGTTTTTCATCCATGCCTGTCGGTAAAATAATTTCCGGCATAGATGGCTCCTTCGGCTTCGCATGCTCAAACTTGAACTGTTCTTGCACACTTTCATCTTTTTCTTTTTTCTTCGTTGTCACACCCGCATCTGGAATGAGCTGTATTTTTTTGAATGCTGCTTGCAATGTTTCTTCGATAAGCTTTAGCAATTCTTGTTCTTTACTAAAACGAACTTCTAATTTCGCAGGATGTACGTTAACGTCAACTAGCATTGGATCCATTTCAATCGATAAGAAGCCGATTGGATATCGTCCGACTGGCAATAATGTATGGTATCCTTGCTGAATAGCTTTCATTAATACGAAATTTCGAACGTAACGACCATTTACAATCGTTGACATATAATTTCGAGATGCTCTCGTTACTTCTGGTAATGTTACATAGCCTTTAATTGTGAAATCTAAAGATTCCGCTTCAATTGGAACAAGCTTCTTCGCAACTTGAATGCTATAAATCGATGCAAGTACTTGTCTTACATCACCGTTTCCTGATGTATGAAGCAATTTCTTTTCATTATGAAATAGCTTTAACGATACTTCTGGATGTGACATTGCAATACGATATACGATATCTGTAATATTACCAAGCTCTGTATGAATGGTTTTCATATATTTAAGACGCGCTGGTGTATTAAAGAATAAGTTTTGTACTGTAATATCTGTTCCTTTTCGGCTCGCTGTTTTCTCCTGCTTTATAATGTCTCCACCTTTAATAATAAGGTGCGTACCAGGTGCATCACCTGTGCTAGTGATTAATTCTAATTCACTAACTGAGGCAATACTCGGCAATGCCTCACCGCGGAAACCGAGTGTCCTTATGCGAAACAGATCGTTTTCATCTTTAATTTTGCTCGTCGCATGTCGTTCAAAAGCGACAATACAATCTTCTTCTGCAATACCATCACCGTTATCAATGATACGAATTTTCGATAACCCAGCTTCTTCTAAGTGGATTTCAATAGATGTACTATTCGCATCGATAGAATTTTCCACAAGTTCTTTTACAACTGAGGCAGGACGCTCTACTACTTCCCCTGCCGCAATTAAGTTTGAGAGTTGGTCATCGAGTTTGCGAATTTTCCCCATCTACTTACTCATCCTTTCTTTAACTTTTTCTGTAAGCGATACAGTTCATTCATCGCTTCTAAAGGTGTCATATCAAGTAAATCAATTTTTTTAATTTGCGCAAGTACTGCCGTTTCTTTTGTATCTAGAACTGGCTTGTCTTGTTTTTTCGGGGACTGTTCTCCACCAAAGAATGATAGTTGTGATTCTTCTTCATTCTCTACCTTTGTTTCTTCTATTTCTACTGGCGCTTCTTTTACAACTACAGGTTCTGGAATTACTTCTTGCTCTTGCATTTTCACTTCTACACGCTTTGGAATAATAATTTCTTCTTGTCCTTCTAATTGCGCTAACACTTCTTTCGCACGAGCAATTAAGCTATCTGGAAGCTCCGCAAGTTGCGCAACGTGAATTCCGTAACTTTTATCTGCTGCCCCGTCTTGAATTTTATGAAGGAATACTACTTTTCCGTTCTCTTCAATAGCTGAAACGTGTACATTCTTCAGTTGATCCAAACTTTCTTCTAGCACTGTCAATTCATGATAATGTGTAGAGAATAACGTTTTTGCACCAATTTGGTCGTGAATATGTTCAATGATCGCTTGTGCAAGTGCCATACCATCATACGTAGATGTACCGCGTCCAATTTCATCGAATAAAATTAAACTTCTTTCTGATGCGTTTGCAATGGCATTTTTCGCTTCTAACATTTCGACCATAAATGTACTTTGACCTGAAATTAAATCATCTGCTGCGCCAATTCTCGTAAAGATTTGGTCAAATACAGGTAATACTGCTTCTGTTGCTGGTACGAAACAACCGATTTGCGACATAACTGTTACAAGTGCTAATTGTCTCATATACGTACTTTTACCAGACATGTTCGGTCCTGTAATTAAAAATACATCCATATTCTCTGGCATAATACAATCATTCGGTACATACAATTTCCCGTTCAATACTTTTTCTACGACAGGATGACGACCATCTTTAATAAAGATTTCGCGCTTCGTTGTTAGTACAGGTTTTACAAACTGTTCTTCTTCACTCACTGTCGCAAAACTTTGCAGTACGTCTAATTCACTGATTACTTTCGCTAGATGCTGTAATTTCGGAATAAATACTTTTACTTCTTCACGAAGTGCTGTAAATAGATCATATTCTAGTTGTACAATTTTTTCTTCTGCTTCTAAGATTAATGTTTCTTTTTCTTTTAGTTCATCTGTAATGAAACGTTCCGCATTAGCAAGCGTTTGTTTACGCTCATAGCGGCCTTCTGGTAATGCTCCAAGGTTTGCTTTCGTTACTTCAATGTAGTACCCGAAAATACGGTTGTATCCGATTTTTAACGATTTAATTCCTGTAATATCACGCTCTCGTTTTTCAAGCTCAGCAATCCACGTTTTTCCGTTTTTACTCACGTAACGATATTGATCAAGCTTGTCATTATAACCATCTTTAATAATATCTCCATCTTTAATAGAAAGTGGTGGATTTTCTTGAATACTTCTTCCTAGTAATTCTGTTAAGCTCTCACATGGATCTGCACCTTGAATTAATCTCGCTGCATACGCGTTATCTAACAAACTAATCGCTTCTAAAATAGCTGGCACTTGCAGTAACGAGCGTCTTAACTGCAATAAGTCCCGTGCATTCACATTACCAAATGCAACTTTCCCTGCTAAACGTTCTAAATCATATACTTCTTTTAACTTTTCTTTTAAATCTTCACGCAAGAAGTAATCATTTACAAACGTTTCAACCATTTCTAAACGCTCTTCAATTCGTTCCTTCTGTATAAGTGGACGTTCCATCCACTGTTTTAACATACGACCACCCATAGCAGTCTTCGTCTTATCTAATAGCCATAATAATGATCCTGTTTTTTCTTTCGTTCGAAGTGTTTCTGTCAGCTCTAAATTTCGCTTTGAATGCACATCAATCTTCATAAATTGATTCGTATAATAAATTTCCACAGGCTGCAAATGATCTAATGAACGTTTTTGCGTTCTTATTACATAGTTAAATAAGCGCCCAACTGCTTTAATTAACTTTGCTTGTGAAACATTTTTCACAAGATGTTCTAATCCTTCAGGAATTGCCGTTGCATCTTCATATGAAATCGTCATTTTTAACGTTTCAGTTAACTTGTTTAGTTCATCTTTAGAAAAGGAAGAATCTACAACAATTTCTTTCGAACCAGTTGCATACACTTCTAATAAAATATCTTCTACTGAACCAGTCAATAACGTTACTGTATTTTGCCCAGTCGTTAAATCGTTACAAGCTAACGCATATGATCCATCTTCAAAATGTGTTAACGCGGCTAAAAAGTTATTTTCTTTCTCATCAATCGTACGCCCTTCCATCATCGTTCCTGGCGTAATTAATTGTACGACTTCACGGCGCACTACACCTTTAGCTGTTTTTGGGTCTTCTACTTGCTCACAAACCGCTACTTTATATCCTTTTTCAACAAGTTGTTCAATATAGTTTTTAGCCGCATGATACGGTACACCACACATCGGTATACGTTCACTACTACCACCGTCTCGGCTCGTTAATGTAATTTCAAGTTCGTGGGCTGCTTTAACCGCATCCTCAAAGAACATTTCATAAAAATCACCTAAGCGGAAAAATAAAAAGGCATCTTGATAGTCTGCCTTAACTTTTAAATATTGCTGTATCATAGGCGTATATTGCGTCATACTTATCCTCCATAATTCTTACATAATAATCTATATTCATATATGTCACATTTCACGGACACTCTTATCTCCTATTTCAGGAGTCTTTCTTCATTATAGCACATTTCATTAGCAATCATGTTCATCTAAGCACCACTTATGTAAAGTAAAAAGCTAGGAAGAACTTCTCCCTAGCTTTCTATTACTCTTCTTCTGCATCAACGATAAAGTTCGGATCTAACTCTTCAAACTCATCATCTTCAATTTGGAAAGCATCATCTGATTCTACACAACCTTCAGGGTTTACACTTACACAAATTTTCGTTTCGCCAACTACTTCTGTTACAAATTCACGTTCTACCGTTACAACAATTTTATTACCATTTGGTGATACAAGAGCTTCTAAACAATTTGGTGGCTGAATGACACGAGCAATAATTTCTAAATCATCACCAGAAAAGTTTTTATCACGATATCCAATGCTTACTTCATCTGTGTAGTTTACACGTTCTGTTACAACTTCTGTCTTTGTATTGCCATCGAATGAATACCAAGTGTTCACATCGTAGAAACCTTCAATTTCCACATGTTTTCCATTCTTTCTTGCTTCGTACGAGTGGTTAATTACCCAGCACCCTAAAATACTTGTTGGCTCATTATTCGATTCACATGTATGCGTTGACTTTGTATACTTACGTCCTTTTCCAACCACTGCTTTTGTAATAATCTCTCTAAATTCGGACATTCGTAACCCTCCTCAATCACTATTCACTTAATCATATGCGTGACAATAGCGGAATGTGTCATTCTTTTTTTGAGAAGAACTTACGTTTAATCCACTAAAAAAAGAGATGTCAATTCGACATCTCTTTAACAACCACAATTTCCTTTTTTACTTTCTACCGCTGCGCCCGTTTCACCCTTCAATACATCGCCATTAGTTGAAATTAATATTTCATCTGTTACGTTGTTAGAAATCGTACTTGCAACTAGCTGTAGTAAGTCATTTACATATGTTTGTGAAGATTTAAATTCTTGTACAACTGGGATACTATCTAACTTATCTTGCAGGGCATCAATTTCAGCTTCTACTTTTTTCAAAGCTTCCCATTTCCCGTAATGTTGCAAGTTTACTGCTTGTTTTTGCAGTGCTTTAATTTCATCAATTGCGCGCTTCACATTTTCATTTTTATGAATTTGCGCCTCTGCTTTCTTAAAGAAATCAACTTCTTCTGTTTCAGAAATCATTTTTGCTAATTCTTTCGCTTGCTCAACAATTTCATCTTTCGAATATACTTTCATCTATTATTCCACCTCAATCGGCTCTTCAACTAATTCTCCGTTAAGAGACCAAGTTTTTGCATCCGTTACTTTTACTTTCACAAGCTGACCAATTAAAGACTTTGGAGCAACGAAATTTACAAGTTTATTCGTACGAGTATAACCTGCAAGTACTTCTGGATTATTTTTACTTTCCCCATCAACTAACACTTCTACAATTTGACCTTTATAACGATTATTCTTTTCAATTGCCAATTTATTTACTAATGCATTTAAGCGTTGCAGACGTTCTTTCTTTACTTCCATCGGTACATTGTCTTTCATTTTTGCAGCTGGTGTACCTTCACGCGGAGAATAAATAAAGGTAAAGGCAGTATCAAACCCTACTTCACGATATAACGACATCGTTTCTTCAAATTGCTCATCTGTTTCATTCGGGAAACCGACGATAATATCAGTTGTTAATACCGCATTTGGAATTGCTTCTTTAATTTTTCTTACAAGCTCTAAATAATGCTCACGTGAATATTTACGCGCCATAATTTTTAACATTTCTGTGCTTCCAGATTGAACTGGTAAGTGAATATGTTCTACTAAGTTGCCACCTTTTCCAAGCACTTCAATTAAGTGATCATCGAAATCGCGTGGATGGCTCGTTGTAAAACGAATACGGGCAATATCAACTTTACGGAGTTCGTCCATTAAATCGCCAAGACCGTATTCTATATCTTCAAAGTCTTTACCATATGCATTTACGTTCTGTCCAAGTAACGTAATTTCTTTATAACCATTCGCAGCTAAATGACGAATCTCTTGGATAATGTCTTCTGGACGTCTGCTTCGCTCTTTTCCGCGTGTATACGGTACGATACAATATGTACAGAACTTATCACAGCCATACATAATATTTACCCAAGCTTTAATATCACCACGACGTACTTTCGGAAGATTTTCAATTACGTCTCCTTCTTTGGACCAAACTTCAACTACCGTCTCCTTCGAGAACATTGCATCTTTTAGAATGTACGGTAATCTATGAATATTATGCGTTCCAAACACCATATCTACATGCTGATTTTTTTGCATAATTTTATTTACAACTGATTCCTCTTGGGACATACAACCACATACACCAATTAAAAGATCCGGATTTCTTCGTTTTAGTGCCTTTAAATGCCCTAGTTCACCGAACACTTTATTTTCAGCATTTTCACGAATAGCACAAGTATTTAATAATACTACATCTGCTTCTTCAGTTGAAAAGGTTGGTTCATATCCAAGTGCAGTGAAAATACCTGCCATTACTTCTGTATCATGCTCATTCATTTGACAACCATATGTACGAATATAGAACTTTCTTCCTGTACCGAAATTGCGAAACTCTTCAGGTAAGCCAAAATCCCGTTCAATTTTAACTTCTTCTTTCCCTCGTTTTTTCGCCTCTTTTAAGGAAGGTGGTTGGTATACACTTTCAAAGTATTTACTATAATCTTTCTCTTCTTTTTTCTTAGAGGAATTTGCTTGTTGACTTGCTAATCGTTGTTGCTCGTTCATCGGTAATCTCCTTTCACCCTTAACTATACACACTTTATAGTCCATTTTAATGCACTTAGACCCACCTCAAAAATGGTTAGATAGCTTGAGAGATAACTTGTCCTTTGAAACTTGAGTAACCAATCTAATCATCTATAAGAATGAAGTCTTCCCCACACAAATAGACATTCCCTTTTTATATTTCTTTTTGTCCTACTAAAAAGCATATTGCTTTATCCCTATAAACATTACCATAGTATGAAGCGTTTCGCCAATTTTAACAAAAAATTGGCGCTGTCTTATCTTACATTTTATTAGCAATGAACTTGCCATTTCCATACAACGATTTACATATTATTGTACCATTCTGAATTTTCTAAGTAAATAAGACTACCTTATTTTCACTCATAAAAAAAGGTTGCCAAATGGCAACCTCCTCTTCTTATATTACATAAATTCAGCAACAAGTTCATCAAACATTTTCTGATCCATATTTAAATCAGATTGCACTAAAGGCTTCTCACTATATCCTTTTACTAGTTCTTGGTATGAAGGTTGCGCTGTATTTTGATAAATTAAACCTGTTACTAATCCGTTATTTTCCATTAATGTTTGCATAGCCATCATGCGATTAGACGGATCATATCCCTCTACTGTACTTAGTTTTGTTAAATTCTCTTTAAACCAATCGTAAGTATTTACTTTATTGTAAGTAACACATGGGCTGAACACGTTAATTAATGAAAATCCTTTATGATTAATACCAGCTTCAATAATTTGTGTTAATTCTTTTAAATCACTTGAAAAGCTTTGCGCCACAAATGTCGCACCAGCTGTTAAAGCCATTTCCATAACATTTAGTGACGGTTCGATTGAACCTTGTGGTGTACTTTTCGTTTTGAATCCAGCTTCACTACGTGGTGAAGTTTGCCCTTTTGTTAATCCGTAAATTTGGTTATCCATTACGATGTACGTAATGTCAATGTTACGACGAATAGAATGGATCGTATGTCCCATACCAATCGCAAATCCATCACCGTCACCACCTGATGCGATAACTGTTAAATCACGGTTTGCCATTTTCACACCTTGCGCAATTGGAAGGGCACGACCATGAATACTATGCACACCATATGAATTAATATATCCTGAAATACGACCTGAACAGCCGATACCAGAAATAACAGCAAGTTCATCTGGATTTAGGCCAACGTTAGCTGCCGCACGTTGAATTGCAGCTTGCACTGAGAAGTCTCCGCAACCTGGGCACCAGTTTGGTTTTACACTGTTACGAAAGTCCTTAAATGTTGCCATTTAATACAACCCCTTTTTTGCATTCGTTGTAAATCTCTTTCGGCAAGAATGGGTTCCCATCATATTTTAAAAGACTAGAAATTTTCTCACCGTTACCAAGATTCATTTTCATAATGTTAGCAAGTTGACCTGTTGCATTGTTTTCTACCACTACAACACGCTTCGCATTTTTCACAAGTGGATCGATTTCAGCTGTTGGGAACGGGTGAATTAAACGCACATGAGCATGGTTTACTTTCATACCCTCTTGTTCTAAGCGTTCCATTGCTTCTTCGATCGCACCACGAGTTGAGTTAAATCCAACAAGCAATACGTCTGCTTCTTCATGCTTAACATTTTTATAAACAGGGGTATTAAACTTCAAGTTCTCCATTTTACGGAAACGTTTGTCCATTTGATCTTTACGGTTTATAGCTGATTCAGATGGTTTACCCGTTTCATCATGTTCTACACCTGTAACATGGTGAACACCATTTTTCATACCAGGTAAAACACGTGGTGAAACGCCATCTTCTGTTACTTCATAACGCTTGAAGTATGCTTTATTTTCACGTTCTGGTAATTCCGCTTCTAAATCAAGCTTACCGCGACGAATTTCCACTTTATCTAACTTAAGTGGTTCTACTGTCTGTTTCCCTAAAGAAAGCTGTAAATCTGTTAAGAAAATAACAGGTACTTGATATTCTTCAGATAAGTTAAACGCTTCTACAATATCATAGAAAGCTTCTTCCACTGTACTTGGCGCCATTACGATTTTTGGAATTTCACCGTGCGTACCGTAAATCATTGCCATTAAATCAGACTGCTCTTGTTTCGTAGGTAATCCTGTACTTGGGCCACCGCGTTGTGTATCAACAATTACTAATGGCGTTTCTGTAATACCTGCTAAACCGATTGCTTCCATCATTAAGGATAGACCTGGACCAGCAGATGCAGTTAATGTACGAACACCAGCATAGTTTGCACCGATTGCCATTGTACAAGCTGCGATTTCATCCTCAGTTTGGATTACTGTTCCGCCGACTTTTGGCAATTTTTTAATTAAGTATTCCATAATTTCTGATGCAGGTGTAATTGGATATGCAGACATAAAGCGAGCACCACCAGCTACTGCACCAAATGCAATTGCATCGTTCCCAATCATAAACATGCGTTTCTGACCATCAGCTTTTTCAAGCTGCATCATGTTTACTTTTTCACCTAGTAACTCTTTCATATATTGAGAGCCGCGCTTAATTGCGTCCATGTTTTTTTGAACGACTTGCTCTCCTTTACGACCAAAGATCTCTTCAACAACATCTAAATAAGCTGTTTCATCTAATCCTAATACCGCACTTGATGCTCCAACAGCAACCATGTTTTTCATTAATGATGTGCCTAATTCTGAAGCAATATCTGTAAACGGTATCACATATAGATTTACATCTGTATTGTCAGGTATTGTCGGATTAAATTTCGCATCTGCAACTACAATCCCACCTGGACGTAATTCGTGGAAGTTAAAATCAATTGTTTCTTGATCAAAAGCAATTAAAATATCTAAATCATCTGAGATCGCGCGTACTTCTGTTGTACTTACACGAATTTTATTATTTGTATGGCCGCCTTTTATACGTGATGAGAAGTGGCGGTAACCGTATAGGTAATATCCTAATCGGTTTAATGCAATACAGAAGATTTCTCCTGTACTTTCAATTCCTTCACCTTGTTGGCCTCCAACTTTCCATGAAAGTTGACTAATCATCTCCTACACCCCTTTTGGCTGCATTCATTGTAGTGTATTTTTTTACAGTAATAGTTTAGCATTTTTTATGCAAATAAACTACAATGGACGCAAATTATGCCTCTTCTGATTTCCCTGAATCTTTAGTATAAAGCTATTTTGTTTTTCATTCTAGTATTAGGTCTTAAAAAAAGCAATAATATCAAATGAATTAATTCTAATTTTTCTGGATTTTTAAAACAAAAATTTTAAAAGCTTATATGTTCAACAAAATTATCATATAAAAATCGCTCTACAGTAGATGCAGCATAGTGTTTACAAAGCTCGTTAATTACATTTTCATAATCTCCATACGCTGATACATCTACAACCGTTTCTAATATCCCATCAAAATCCGAACCAAATCCTATATTGTTCTCTCCCCCCAACGAACAAATATATTCGATATGTCTTATTATATCTGTTATATTCGCTTGTTTTTCACTTGTTAGGAACTGTGGTACAAAAGTAACACCAATCACGCTATTTCGCTTTATAAGAACTTTAAGTTGTTCATCATTTAAATTACGTGGATGCTGACAAAGTTTCCTACAATTTGAGTGGGAGGCAATTGGATTTCTTGCAATTTCAATCACATCCCAAAAACTTCTTTCATTCAAATGAGAAACATCAGTCCATACATGTAATGTATTAAATTCTTGTACAACATGTTTACCAAAAGTCGTTAAACCCGCCCCACGCGTCTCTAGCGCACCATCAGCTAATAAATTGGCATAATTCCATGTTAGTCCAAAAGAACGTACTCCTAGGCGATAAAACAACCGTAATTTCATTTCATCTTTTCCAAGTGCTTCGCATCCTTCTAGTGTTAATATTGCTCCAATCTCGTCCTGTTTTAACATGTTCATATCATCTTTTGTCCGAATAAACTTTACACCCGGTAGTGATAAAATTTCATTATAAAAAATATCTACCATTTGTAATGCCACTTCAAATCGTTTTTCATACGCCACTGTTTCTGGAACATATATAGCAAAACATTGTATACTTCCTTTTCTTCTCTTTAACTGTTCAAACGTAATATGTAATTGCGAATCATGTTTAAAATCCTTTTTCCCCTTCGCATTCCATAACTGAAAGAGTACATCACAATGGGCATCAAATATTTTCATTTCCATTCCTCCATTATAAAAACAACCTGTTTGCATACTGCAAACAGGTTGTTTAAACTTAACGAGGTTCTACAATTAATTTTATTGCTGTACGCTCTTCCCCATCAATCATAATATCCGTAAACGCTGGGATACAAATCAGGTCCAAACCACTAGGCGCTACAAATCCTCTTGCAATTGCTACTGCCTTTACCGCTTGGTTCAATGCACCTGCACCAATGGCTTGAATTTCTGCTGTTCCGCGTTCGCGAATAACACCTGCAAGTGCACCAGCTACAGAATTAGGGACCGACGTTGCTTTAACTTTTAATATTTCCATTCCGCGTTTCCTCCTCGTTTCTATAAAAAGTATTAGCAATTATTTCACTTTAACTTATATTCACGAGGAATGACACGTATTCCTGCTAAATTTCTGTAATTTTTCTAAAAAATTAAAAAATAATAACTTATCTAAATTTTAATGGAAATTACTCAAAAAATGGCTGATCATCATTAATTAAGATACGCTCAATTTTCTTAGCTTTTCCTGTATTAGGATCCACATCAATTAGCACTGCACTTAATTGTGTTCTACCATTTGTCACTTCAAATCGTACTGGTAAGTTTGTTAAAAACTTCTTCAATACTGCTTCTCGGTCCATACCTAAAATTCCATCGTACGGCCCTGTCATACCAACATCTGTGATATATGCCGTTCCGCTTGGTAAAATGCGATTATCTGCTGTAGGAACATGCGTATGTGTACCTACTACCGCTGTAGCACGACCATCTACATACCAACCTAACGCTTGTTTTTCGCTTGTAGTTTCCGCATGGAAATCAACAAAAATAATATTCGTACGTTTTTTCGCAATGTTAATTAATTCATCCACTTTACGGAATGGACAATCAATTGGAGGAAGGAACGTACGTCCTTGTAAGTTAATAACTGCAACTTCTGTTCCATTACAGTTCACAAAAATAAGCCCTTTTCCTGGAGTTCCTTCTGGGAAGTTAGCTGGTCTTGCAAGATATTTTGCATCATCAATAAATTCAAATACTTCACGGTTATCCCAAGCGTGATTTCCAAGTGTAACCGCTTGTGCTCCGCATTCTAAAAAGTTACGATATATTTTTTCCGTAATTCCACGTCCACCTGCTGCATTTTCTCCATTAATAATGGTTACTGTAGGTGTATATTTCTTCTTTAGTGCCGGTACGTATTGTTGAATCATACCTCTACCAGGAGATCCTACTACATCCCCAACAAATAATATTCTCATATGTCTTACCCTTCCTATGTACTACATTTTTTATTACTATAGCTTCAAGTAATTATCTTACAATATATTTATTATAAGTTTGTTTCACTTGTATGCTAGGTATAACTAATTTCCTTTATTTTAACCAATTCCAACACAAAAAAATAAAGTGGTGTTTCACCACTTTATTTTGCGTATTCCACTGCACGTGTTTCACGAATAACAGTTACTTTAATATGCCCTGGGTAATCCAGTTCATTTTCAATACGTTTTCGAATATCACGAGCTAAACGATGAGCTTCTAAATCATCAATTGTATCTGGTTTTACCAGAATACGAACTTCTCGTCCTGCTTGAATTGCGAAAGATTTTTCTACGCCTTCATAAGACTCTGAAATCTCTTCTAACTTTTCAAGACGACGAATATAGTTCTCAAGTGTTTCACTACGAGCTCCAGGTCTTGCAGCTGATAATGCATCTGCTGCTGCAACTAAAACTGCAATGATAGAAGTTGGTTCTGTGTCTCCGTGGTGAGATGCAATACTGTTTATAACTACAGGATGCTCTTTATATTTCGTTGCAAGTTCAACACCAATTTCAACGTGGCTACCTTCTACTTCATGGTCAATCGCTTTACCGATATCATGTAATAGACCAGCACGTCTTGCTAGTTTTTCATCCTCACCAAGCTCTGCCGCCATAAGTCCAGTTAAATATGCAACTTCCATAGAATGTTTTAAGACGTTTTGTCCGTAACTTGTACGGTATTTTAAACGACCTAAAATCTTAATTAAATCTGGATGTAATCCGTGAACACCCACTTCAAACGTTGTTTGCTCTCCGACTTCGCGAATATACTCGTCCACTTCACGTCTTGATTTTTCGACCATCTCTTCAATACGCGCTGGGTGAATACGTCCGTCCTGTACTAGTTTATCAAGAGCGATACGAGCTGTTTCACGACGAATTGGATCGAATCCAGAAAGGATAACCGCTTCTGGTGTATCATCGATAATTAGGTCAATACCTGTTAACGTTTCTAACGTACGAATATTTCGACCTTCACGCCCGATAATACGTCCCTTCATTTCGTCATTTGGAAGATTTACAACCGAAACGGTTGTTTCAGCAACATGATCAGCTGCACATCTCTGCATTGCAAGAGATAAAATCTCTTTTGCTTTCTTATCTGCTTCTTCTTTCGCACGAACTTCACTTTCTTTTACCATTACGGCAATTTCATGAGAAACTTCACTTTCTACTTTACCAAGAATAATTGCTTTCGCTTGTTCGCGTGTCAGATTGGAAATGCGCTCTAATTCTGTTTGTTGCTTTTGAACTAACTCTCCCACTTTGCTTTCCAACTCTTCAATCTGTTGTTGTCTCGCTACAAGAGAATCCTCTTTCTTTTCTAACTGTTGCTCGCGTTTATCGAGCGTTTCGTCTTTACGATCAAGGTTCTCTTCTTTTTGCATTAAACGATTTTCTTGTTTTTGTAATTCGCTTCTACGGTCACGAATTTCTAATTCAGCTTCTGTACGAAGTGTATGAATTTCATCCTTTGCTTCTAAAAGCGCTTCTTTCTTAAGTGCTTCAGCCTCACGATTCGCTTCGTCTAGAATACGTTTCGCTTCATTGGCTGCACCATTAATCTTCGCTTCAGCAATAGACTTTCGAACAAAAAAGCCAACAACTGCACCGACTGTTGCAAGCAAAATGGAGATGAGTATCCAAACTGTACTACTCATGATTTCACCTCCCCTTGCTATGAATGAAAAAAGACTGTCGGCATGTACATTGAATACCAACATACAGCAAAGACCGTCGTCCCGCTTTTTTAAGGGACTTTCTTCATTTCACAATTAAAATGTCATATTATTATTTCGGCAAGATTTAAGTCTTACTCCGAATATTACTTCTCTTCTTGAGAAGAGTGTTTCGTATATAAGAAAAAATATACATTCTCATTGTATCTATCGCAATTTTCATTGTCAAGCGTTGTCTACTTTTACTTTCTTTACCTTCAGCTCTAATTTATATAGGAATGTAAAAAGCAGAGAGCATATTATCCTGGAAAACCTTAGTAAATTCCAGTTTATTCATGTAAAACACGCATATATCCCTCTGTACACATAATGTTTTAGATGGATTAAATATTTTATCTCCAACGATATACAACGCTTTCATAATGATACAAAAATAAAAGACACGAAGCCGTGTCTTTTATCCCACTTTAATCAAGAAGACTTGGATCTTCCATATCTTCAGCACCTGAATCTTCGCTAATTCCGTGATGCTCACGAATAAAGAAGGCAATTTCTTCTCTTAAATCCGTATTTTCTTTTAAGAACTGCTTCGAATTTTCACGACCTTGTCCTAAGCGTTCTTCATTATAAGAGTACCAAGCACCACTCTTTTGAACGATATCAAGTTCAGAAGCCATATCTAAGATTTCACCTTCTCTTGAAATACCTTCTCCGTACATAATATCAACTTCCGCAACACGGAATGGTGGTGCCACTTTATTTTTAACTACTTTTACTTTTGTTTTATTACCAACAATGTCGTTACCTTGTTTTAATTGCTCCGCACGACGTACTTCAAGACGAACAGTTGAATAGAATTTCAACGCACGACCACCTGGAGTTGTTTCTGGCACTATCTATAGATTTTCCATCTCTATAGTCCGGACTATCTCTTCATCTCTTTACAGAGAGCCTTGCACTTCCAGCAGTAGCCTATCATCTGCCGTACCCTACTCAGTTAACTAAAAGTCCTTTTCGGTAGTCTCTACACCTTCCCCATATCACTATGGAGCTTGGCACGGTATTACCCTAAATAATGGTGGGCTTCACCGTTAGCAACTATATGAATAGTTACACCCTTAGGCAATAAGGTTCACAAGGTTTTTTAACATGCTATCACTAGCAAGGGAAACCCATGGTAAACTCCTTAATCTTTACGATTAAGCAACTTGTAGTTGATTTCCGAACATAACCCCAACTTTTTCACGAATTTGGTTAATAAAGATTGCGATTGTTTTTGATTTATTGATTGCACCTGAAAGTTTACGAAGTGCTTGAGACATTAGACGAGCTTGTAAACCTACGTGTGAGTCACCCATGTCTCCTTCAATCTCAGCTTTTGGTACAAGAGCTGCTACAGAGTCAATTACGATAATATCAACCGCACCACTTCGTACAAGTGCCTCTGCGATTTCTAAACCTTGCTCCCCTGTATCAGGTTGTGATAATAGTAATTCATCGATGTTAACACCTAATTTTTGTGCATATACAGGATCCATTGCATGCTCAGCATCGATGAATGCCGCTTGTCCACCTTGGCGCTGTACTTCTGCAATTGCATGTAATGAAACTGTTGTTTTACCTGAACTTTCAGGTCCGTAAATTTCGATAATACGGCCACGTGGGTATCCGCCTACTCCTAGTGCCACATCTAGTGCTAAAGAACCACTAGAAACCGTAGAAACTTTACGCTCTGCTTGTTCTCCTAATTTCATAATTGAACCTTTACCGAATTGCTTCTCTATTTGTTTTAACGCCATATCTAACGCTGCTTGACGATCACTCATTCAAAATTCCTCCTTAACTGAATTGCTAATCTTATTATACCTATTTTCAATTCAATTTGCCAACAAAAATCGAACATTTATTCGATTTTTTTATTTTTCATTAAATATAACCGCATTTAACCATTAAAAAAAGCTAAAAGAGACTTATATCTCTTCTAGCTTTTTATACAAATGATAAAATCCATATTTTGCTGAGCGTTCCCTAATTTGTTGACGACTTCCGCTTAAATTTAGAGGAAAGACTACAGTTGGTTCATCTTTAATCGCCAATCCAACAAATACAGTTCCCGGCTCTTTATGTTCTGAAGCATCTGGTCCTGCTACCCCAGTGAAACTAATTCCGATATCCGCTTTTAATAATTCTTTAACATTTTCAGCAAGATAACGAGCACATTCTTTACTAACTGCACCGTCAGTAGACAACACTTCCTCAGGTACATGTAATACATGTTGCTTCACATCATTATGATAACAAATGACACCGCCTTTAAATACGGAAGATACACCAGCACTTTCTGTTACTTGATTACCGAAGAGACCACCTGTTAAACTTTCCGCACACGCTAAAGTTAATCCTTTTTTCTTCAATAACTCTATCGCCTTATAATGCAGAAACTCTTGGTCATACCCGTAGAAAAACTCTCCTACTCTTTCTAAAATCAAATCTTCCACATGCTGAATGAGTTTCTCTGCTTCATCAACATTTTGATGTTTAGCAGTTAAACGTAATGTCACTTCTCCATCATTGGCAAGCGGGGCAATTGTCGGATTCGTTTGTCCATCAATTAAATCTTGAACTTTCACCTCTAATTGAGATTCCCCAATTCCGAAGAAGCGAAGCACGCGAGAATAAATGTTTTCTCCTGTTGTAAAGTTACGTAAAAAAGGCTCTACATAACTTACATACATTGGCTTCATCTCTTTCGGTGGTCCTGGTAATAAAATATAAACTTTTCCGTTCTTATTTAACCCCATACCAGGTGCCATACCGTGATCATTTGCAAATACATTTGCCCCATTCAAAACGAGTGCCTGCTTTTTATTATTTTCAGTGAACTCACGACCTGTACGCTTAAAATAATCGCTTATTAATGCTAATGCATTTTCGTCATATACAAGCTCTTCCCCTAAGCTAGACGCAATTGTTTCCTTCGTCAAATCATCTTTTGTCGGGCCTAATCCACCTGTAAAAATAAGCATGTCCGCACGCTCTTCTGCAACTTCAATCGCCTGCTGTAATCGTTTGTTATTATCTCCAACTACAGTATGGTAGTACACATTAATGCCAATTGAAGCTAACTTTTCAGATAAAAACTGGGCGTTTGTATTTGCAATTTGTCCAAGTAATAATTCTGTTCCAACCGCAATAATTTCAGCATTCATCCCAATTCCCCCATAAACTTCTATTTTGAGTTTACAAAAGCAGCTCTATTTTTCCAGAAATAATCCCATCCTGAAATAACAGTAAAAATTAATGCAATCCATATAAAAATATCAGCAACTGGAATATGGATTAAATTTAAAGGCACATCGTGTAATAAATATGCCGCAATCGCGATGATTTGTGTCCACGTCTTAATTTTCCCTAGTTGATTTGCCGCAACTACTTCCCCTGTTCCAGCAAGTACAAGACGTAAACCAGTGACCGCAAACTCACGGCTTATAATGACAATAACGATCCAAGCAGGTACGTATTGCATCTCAACTAACGTGATAAGTGCCGCTGAAACAAGTAATTTATCAGCTAACGGGTCAAGGAACTTCCCTAAATTCGTTACAAGATTATACTTTCTTGCGTAATGTCCATCAATCCAATCTGTAGCCGAAGCAACAATAAAGATAAGCGCTCCTACTAAATGTTGAATTGGTAAATCAACATCACCAATTGTGTATGAACCCCAATCAAAGGGCGCTAACATAATTACCATAAAAATTGGAATTAAGCAGATTCTAGATATTGTAATTTTATTTGGTAAATTCACAGCTATTCCTCCATCATATCAAAAACATTTGTTCATTGAAAAAAGTCATCGAAGCGATGACTGTTATTGTGCAGGTTGCTCTATCCCTAGATTTTTAATCAAGAATTTTTGATGATAATTCTCTTCTGGATTCAACGGGAATGTAACGACTTGGCCATTTAATTTAAATTCAACATTCGGTGCACTTCCTATATTAAGGTTTACCACTTTCGCTGTTGATAAATCATATTTTTGAGTTTGGCCTTCCTCTATTGTTCCACTAAAGATATCATTTCCTGCCTCATTTTTAATACCTACATAACTTGCGCCTTTTGTTGTAATTTCTAGTTCTAACGTTTTATTATTATGAATTTCCAAAGTGGATTCCTTACCAGTTGTCCCAATTACTTTGATTTCTTGTTGTCCCGTTTGTTGCGCTGGTTGTTCTTCTTTCTTTGGCTCTTCTTTTTTCGGTTCTTCTTTTTTCGGCTCTTCCGCTTTCACTTCATCTTTCTTCGTATCTAACGGAGAGTTTTCCGCTTTTTTAACTTCAATTTTCTCGCTTTGAGCATTCGGAACTTTCTCATCATCTTTTCCAGTCAACGCTTGGAAAACAAACCAAATTACTACTCCAATTGCAATAACTAACAGCGCAACTAAGATTTTTGGCATATGATCTGCAATTGGCCATGATGAAGACTTTTGCATTGTTTCTTGCGTTTTTTGTCCAGTTGATACTTGTGGAACGTCACGTTTTTCAGATTGCGGTATCGTACTCTGATATTCCACAAGCAGTTCTTCTCCATTTAATCCAACCGCATCTGCGTATTGTTTAATGAATGCACGCGCATAAAAAGCTCCTGGCAATACATCATAATTGCCTTCCTCAATCGCTACTAAATGGCGTTTTTGAATTTTTGTAATCTCATGCAGCTGATCAATAGACAAGCCTTTCGTTCCTCTTGCTTCTTTCAGCTTTTGTCCTAATTCTGTCACTACTAACACCTCAATATTTCTTTAAAAGTCAAACATAGAGAAATTATTTTGCGTACCTTGCTCAATTTCATCTACTAAATTATATTGAATCTCTTCATCATAATCGTTACGCAACTCGATAATATAATCAAAATCATCCAATGTGTATTCTGACTGACTCACAAATACGTCAGGATGTTCCACAACTTTCGTTGCAGGCAATCTCATAATTTCACGAACAAGCTGCCAATGCCTTTCGTTAGCACGCTTTGTTGACACGATTCCATCTAAGATGAAAATATTGTCGTCGCTATACTCATCTTCAATCAATTGACTACGAACAGTTTGCTTAATAAGAGTAGACGATACAAATAACCATCTTTTATTTGCACAAACACTTGCGGCAACAATGGATTCTGTTTTTCCAACACGAGGCATTCCTCGTATACCAATTAGCTTATGGCCTTCTTTTTTCATTATTTCAGCCATAAAGTCTACAAGTAACCCTAATTCATCACGCACAAACCGAAATGTCTTCTTATCATCTGCATCTCGTTGTATGTACCTACCATGTCTAACCGCTAGCTTATCTCTTAGCTTTGGCGGACGATATTTCGTTACCGTTATGTTATCCATCGTATTTAAAATTGATTCAAGTCTAGAGATTTGCTCTTGATTATCACACATAAGGAGTAATCCACGCCTTGCATTATCTACACCATTAATTGTGACAATATTAATGCCGAGCATACCGATTAACGAAGAAACGTCACCAAGCAAGCCAGGTCGGTTTTTATGTATTTCATATTCAAAATACCATTCAATCATCCAAGATCACTCCCCTTGCTTACTTTACACCTACGTACTATATTATATGATTTCACCTTAATAGGGAAGCTAAATGTATAATCTATCCCTTTCAATTATTATACAAAAAAAATAGAGAGGAGAATCTCCTCTCTATTTTTTACTTATGTTGTACAAACTTTACCATTAAGTTTGCGATTGTATGTTGCTCTTGTTCGTCAGCAACTTTCCAAAGCTCAGCTAATAGTTTCTCTTGATCGTTGCGTGCTTCTACTTCATTCGCTAAATAGTCACCAACACGAAATGCCATATCTGATACAGCACCACCATCAAGACCTTTTCCTTGCGCTTGCTCTAAACGTTCTCCTAAAAAGCTCTTCCATTGATCAAAATTATCTAAAACTGACATGTGTAAGCACCTCACTACTTAGTAATAGAATCATGCTTAATTTGTACAGTTTTTCATTTTTTATGTAAGAAATTTTTAACAATGCCAACCGCCGTTCACTCCGATAATTTGTCCCGTTATATAAGATGCACCTGGAGATACAAGAAATGACACTGTTTTTGCTACTTCTTCTGGCAATCCCAGCCTACCTAACGGAATCTCTTCTGCAATTTCATTCTTATCCTCTTCTGAAAATACGTTTAACATTTCCGTTTCAATTGCACCTGGCGCCACCGCGTTCACCCTTATTCCACTTAATGAAACTTCTTTTGCTAAAGCTTTCACATATGAATTTTGCGCACCTTTTACCATCGAGTAAAGCACTTCACATGATGCACCAATTTGTCCCCATATAGACGAAACAAGTACAATATTACCGCTTCTCCGCTGAATCATTGAAGGCAGTGCCATTGATAATAATTTATAGATACTCTTCACTTGAAGTTCTACCATATCATTCAATTCATCGTTCGTTACATCTGTTACGAGTCCAAATATACTCTTCCCAGCTGCATATACGATAACATCAAGAGGATGTTCAATTTGTTTCCACAATTGCTCTGCCCCATCAGTAGAAGCTAAATTCGCTTGAACAGGAATTACTTCATCCCATTCTTTCTGTAACTCATTCACTTTCTCTTCACTGTTATTATAATGAACATATACTGTATATCCATCTTGAATTAATTGTTTCGAAATAGCAGAGCCAATCCCTCCGCTTCCTCCAGTTACTAATGCATACTTTTTCATACTATTCCTCTCTTATCTCAAAAAATCTTTTCCCCACAAATAAATAATACCCTCATCTTACAATTTATCAATGATAAGATGAGGGTATTATTGTGAAACCTTTTATTTTTTCGGTAAAACTTGACAAACGCTCATTTTTTCTTCTGATAATAATAATTTTGCTACTTCTTGTAAATCTTGAACCGTTAAACTTTCTAATACAGTCAATGCATCAAACAGACTCGACTCATTAAACGCATATCGTGTAAATTGATTTGCAATATATTCTGGTGAATTCAAGGAGCGTAAAAAGCCACCTATTTTCTTTTTCTTTACTCGTTCTAATGCCGCCTCATCTAATTGATCATAATTTGTGTTTAATAAAATACCTTTCAAACGCTCTTCCAGTTCATCAGGTTGCTTCGTATCGCCGCCAACCATTGCAAAACCGAAGTTATTCTCTTCCGTATAATCATACGAGAACGAATCATCAATGAGTCCTTCATTATATAAAGATTCGTAATGAACAGAACTTTTCCCAAATAAATAATCTAAAAGTAACGTAAGCGCAATTTCTTGTTTTAAAAGGGCTTCTCCTTTTTCTTTTAAGTTTGTCGCTTTAATACCAACTAAACATTTCGGTGTTTGTACAGGCATTGAAATAATTTTCTTCTTTTCATTTACCTCATCTGGTTCTTCTTCGAATGAACGTACTATTTCCGGTTGATTTTTATAATCTTTTTTCGCTTGATTTTCACGTATCAAATCCATCGTTTTCTCTGGATCGATTGCACCTACAACAAACATTAACATATTACTTGGATGATAAAACGTTTCATAACATTCATATAGTAGGTCTTTCGTAATTTTACTAATAGACTCGATTGTACCCGCAATATCAATTTTAATCGGGTGCTTTACAAACAAGCTATCAATTAACCCAAAATATAAGCGCCAATCTGGATTATCTTGATACATTTGAATTTCTTGCCCAATGATACCCTTCTCTTTTTCAACTGTTTTTTCAGAAAAGTAAGGCTCTTGTACGAAATTTAACAATGTATTTAAATTTTGTTCTACATTTGATGTACATGAAAAAAGGTAAGCTGTTCTTGTGAATGATGTGAAAGCATTTGCCGATGCCCCTTGTTTACTAAACAATTGGAACGCATCGTGATCTTCTTTTTCAAATAATTTATGCTCAAGAAAATGAGCAATCCCATCCGGCACACGAATCATCTCTTCTTTACCTAGTGGTACGAATGTATTATCCACAGAACCATATTTTGTCGTAAACGTTGCAAATGTTTTATTAAATCCTTGCTTCGGTAAAATATATACATCTAATCCATTAGGAAGTTTTTCATAATAGAGTGTCTCTTTTAATTGCTCATAAACAATTTTCTCCATTTATTCTCCCTCCGTTCCTTGTAAAAAGTAAATTGTATCTAGTTCAATATTTTTAGCAACTTTCACAATCTCTTCTTTCGTCACACTTTCAATACCTGTAAGCCATTCTTCAACCGGACGCGTACGATCTGAAATAATACCATGATACAGCATTTCCACAAATCCGCGCGGTGTATCAATCGCTTCTAATATTTGATTTCGAATGACACTTTTCGTTTGATGCATCTCCTCTTCAGAAAAATCACCATTTTGCATTGCAAGCATTTGCTCTTTAATAATCTCAACCGCTTTTTCATAATTTTTCGCTTCGATTCCTGACATGACAAATAATAAACCTTTATGACTTTCAAAGCGAGATGCTGCGTAGTACGCTAAACTATTTTTTTCACGAACGTTAACGAATAACTTCGAATGAGAAAATCCTCCAAACAATCCATTGAACAATTGCAGTGCAAAATAATCTTCATCTTTATACGTAATAAACGTACGATAACCGATGTGTAATTTACTTTGTTTTAATTCTTGTTTTTCCACAACTTCTTTTTCTTCATTATTTCTCTTATGAAGAAGTACATTTCTTTCTCTCGCAGGACGCGCTGAAATAGAAAAATACTTACTTACAAGATCCACTGCGTTTTCTGAAATATCACCAATAATGTATAGATCCATTTCATCCTCTGCTAACACTTTTTGATAATATTGATACAAACTTTCATTTGTAATAGAAGAAACACTCTCTTTTTTCCCATTTGCGCTTAAACGATACGGTTCTACTTTGCACATTTCTTCAATTAAACGCTCGTTTGCATAACGCATTTTATCATCATAAGTCGCTTCAATTCGTTGCAAGAGCGCTCTCTTTTCACTTTCCACGATAGAAGGTAGAAAACCATTCCCCTCTGTCGCTGGATGCAAAACGATATCAGATAACATAGAAAGCGCTTTTTCAAATAACGGTGGTGCATCATGTAAATATACTTCATTTGCAATGTCTACATAAATAGAGATAATATGGTCTTCTCCTTTTTTACTTACATCTACTGCCAAAGAAGATCCATATAATTCTTCTAAATATTGACGAAGACGAATTACAGAAGGAAGCTTTTCTGTCGCACTTTGCAATACGTATGGCAATAGGGCACGCTCTGTCACCGTCTCCTCATTTAAAGGTGCTTTCAAACGAAATACAAATGTATTTGTTTTATATTTATCAGTTGGAATAATATGTACTCGTAAACCACCTAGCTCATGTAACTGTTGTTCCATCAGTTTCATTTATAGCCCTCCTTTACGTATATAGGAATATTCCTCTTCAATATACAGTTTTTAGAAATAAAAAATCAACTTTTCTTCCTCACTATACTTACATTAGGCCCTTTCTAAAAACTGTAATATGTAAGGAACATAGTAAAATTCCGTATTAAATATAGTCTATGTAAAAAAGCCCGCACTAATGTGCGAGCTTTTTTTATACTTATCGTTTTCCTTTTTCATAAGGAGTTCCTAATGCTTTCGGAGCTTCAGAACGACCTACAAAACCAACAAGCGCTAATATTGTGAATACATACGGTAATATCGTTAAGAATACACTTGGAATTTCTTTTAGTACTGGAATTGTACCACCTGTTATTCCTAATGATTGAGCAAATCCGAAGAACAGAGCCGCTCCAAGAGCACCGAGTGGATTCCATTTACCGAAAATCATTGCTGCTAACGCTAAGAAACCTTGTCCAGTAATTGTAGCACCTGAGAAGTTACCAGAAATCGACATAGCGAAGACCGCTCCACCAACTCCTGCAAACATTCCAGATATAGCAACTGCAATATAACGCATTTTATATACGTTAATCCCCATCGTATCCGCTGCCATTGGATGCTCACCAACCGCACGAAGACGAAGACCGAACGGCGTTTTATAAATGATATACCAAACGACAAACGCTAAAATAATAGCAATATATGATGTTAACGGTACATTAGAGAAAAAGATTTTTCCGATTACCGGAATATCCGAAAGACCCGGAACATCGATTTTTTCAATGCGGTATTGAATGAAATCAGTTTGTCCTTTGCCAAAGATTTTCTTAATCGCAAATACTGTTAAACCAAGTGCTAAGAAGTTAATTGCTACTCCGCTTACTACTTGATCTGCACGGAATGTAATGGATGCTACTGCGTGAAGAAGTGCAAACAATCCACTACCAATTGCTGCAAATAATAATGCAATCCAAGGAGTCATCGACCCCCACGTATCACCCATTAATAACGTTGTAACAATACCAATAAATGCACCAAATAACATTAAACCTTCTAACGCTATATTTACAACTCCAGAACGTTCACTGAACACTCCACCTAACGCCGTAAAAATAAGTGGCGCTGCCGTATATAACGTACCCGTCACAAGAATGGCTAAAATATCTAAAAAGCTCATTTATTTCCCCTCCTTGCTCATGCGTGTAAGTGCCCAGCGTAAAACATAACTGCACGCTACAAAGAAAATAATACATGCAATAATAACGTTAATTAACTCCGAAGGTACATCTGCTTCGAAATTCATTTGTGGTGCTGCACTTTTCAAACCACCAAACAGTAAAGCTGCTAATAGTATACCAAATGGATTATTTCCGCCTAAAAGTGCTACCGCAATCCCATCAAATCCAATACCAGTAAACGAAGACATTGCTGTCATACTTTGGAATGTCCCTAATCCTTCCATAGCTCCACCAATTCCTGCAAAAGCACCAGCAATTGTCATTGATAATACAACATTACGCGATACTTTCATTCCTGCGTATTGAGAGGCATTTTGGTTAAAACCAACCGATTTTAATTCATACCCTAACGTTGTTCTATCTAATAAGAACCACATTACAATCGCAATGATAATAGCCACAACAATTCCCCAGTGTAAACGAGATCCATCTGTCAATGAAGATAACCAATCAGAAGCTAACGAAGCACTTGCTTGTACGTCATAAGATTTTTCATTACCTTCGTGGATAAAACGTTTAATAAGATCATAGGTAACATAAAGTGCAATGTAGTTCATCATAATTGTAACAATTACTTCATTTACTTTAAGTTTCCCTTTTAAATATCCAGGTATAAAACCCCATAAACCGCCGACAATTGCTGCCACTAAAATAGATAACGGAATATGCAAAATTGCTGGTAACGACACTGCATATCCAAACCAAACAGCAGCAAGCCACCCAACTAATAATTGTCCTTCCACTCCAATATTGAAAAGACCTGTACGAAATGCAAATGCTACTGAAAGACCAGCTAATACAAGCGGAATCATTGTACGCAACGTCTCACCGATAGCTTGTGGATTGCCAACCATCCCTTCCCAAAGCGCGGCATATCCAACAATTGGATCATATCCACTAACTAACATTACAATGGCACCAACAAGTAAACCGAAAACTACGGATAACACAGGTACTAAAATATTAATTGTTCGTTCTGTTAAAAATTTTTTAGCCATTTGTGTTCACCTTCTCTTTCCCTGTCCCGCCGGCCATTAATAATCCAAGCTGTTGTTCATTTGTTTCTTTCGCATCGACAATCGCTACAATTTTCCCTTCATATATAACAGCCACTCGATCACTTACATTTAAAATTTCATCCAGCTCTAAAGATAAAAGTAATACTGCCTTACCATTATCTCTCTGCTCAATTAATTTTTTATGAATAAATTCAATCGCACCTACATCTAAACCACGTGTTGGCTGTGCTGCAATTAATAAATCTGGATTACGATCTACCTCACGTGCAATAATTGCCTTTTGTTGGTTTCCACCAGATAGAGCGCGAGCTAACGTTTGTTCACTAGGTGTACGTACATCAAACTGTTCAATAAGTGCTTTCGCTTTTTCTGTAATTTTACTAAAATTTAAAATCCCTTTCTTTGAAAATGGATTTTTATAGTATGTTTGTAAAACAATATTGTCCCGAACAGAAAAATCGAGAACAAGTCCGTGTTTATGACGGTCTTCAGGAATATGACCAATCCCCTCTTCTGTTATTCTTCGAACAGGCCAATTCGTTATTTCTTTTCCTTTAATTGCAATAGAACCTGACTCAACTTTTCGTAAACCAGTAATCGCCTCTATTAATTCACTTTGACCATTTCCATCAATCCCTGCAATCCCAACGATTTCTCCTGCACGAACAGTTAAGTCAAGGCCTTTTACAGCAGGTAACTTGCGCGTATCATGAACAATTAGGTTTGCAATAGATAGTACTTCTTCCATTGGTTTAGCTTCTATTTTTTCTGTTTTAAAATTCACTTGACGTCCGACCATTAACTCTGCAAGTTTATGCTCATCCGTTTCCGCTACATCAACAGTACCAATCCCCTTACCTTTACGAATAATTGTACAACGATCGCAAACTTCCATAATTTCTTTCAACTTATGTGTAATAAGGATAATAGATTTCCCCTCTTGCACAAGCTTTTTCATAATTTGAATCAACTCATGAATTTCTTGAGGAGTTAACACCGCGGTTGGCTCATCAAATATTAAAATCTCAGCACCACGATAAAGAGTCTTTAATATTTCAACCCTTTGCTGCATCCCAACAGAAATATCTTCAATTTTCGCATGTGGATCAACAGCCAAACCATACTGTTCAGATAATTGCTTAATTTCTTTTGCCGCCTCTTCAACAGCAATTTTCCCGTTTTTCTTCGGCTCATTTCCAAGAATAATATTCTCTGTAACTGTAAAATTATGAACAAGCATAAAATGCTGATGGACCATCCCAATACCAAGGTCATTTGCTATATTCGGATTTGTAATTTTTACAGGTTTTCCTTTAATTTTAATTTCACCTTGTTCTGGTTGGTACAAACCAAATAGTACATTCATCAATGTGGATTTCCCTGCACCATTTTCTCCAAGTAAAGCATGTATTTCTCCCTGTTTTACTTGCAGCGTAATATCATCATTCGCTACAATGCCTGGGAATACTTTTGTAATATTGTTCATCTCAATTACGTATTCCATTTTGTTCCTCCTTTTAGCAGGGAACACTCCCTAATTACACTCTATTAAAAGTATTTATATATATGCAAAGGTTAGTTCTACGAACTAACCTTTGCTATTTCTCTATTATTATTTCTTTAGAGAAGCTTCATATGTTTTATATTCTTCGTCAGTTGCAGGGACTTTAATTTCACCGTCAGTGATTTTCTTCTCAAACTCTTCTACTTTTGTTAAGATTTCTGGATTTACTTTTTTCACATTGTCAGTAGTTTTCGCAATACCAACACCGTCATCTTTTAATCCGAATTCTTCTACTTTACCGCCTTTTAATTTACCATCTTTCGCTTCTTGTGCTACTTTTGCTACTGCAATATCAACACGTTTTACCATTGATGTTAAAGTTACGTTTTCAGGCATACCTTCTTGATTTTGGTCACGGTCAACACCGATTACCCAAACGTTTTCACCTTTTTTCTTACGGTTTTTCGCTTCTGTGAATACACCGTTACCAGTTGCACCTGAAGCATGATAGATTACGTCAACTCCACCACCGTACATTGCTGAAGCTAATACAGAGCCTTTTTCTGGTTTATCAAATGCATCAGCATATTGTGATACGATTTCGATATTTGGATTTACTGCTTTTGCACCAGCTTTAAAGCCTGATTCAAATTTTGTAATTAATGGGCTTTTTACACCACCAACAAACCCAACTTTATTTGATTTTGTCGTCATCGCTGCTACAGCACCAACTAGGAATGAACCTTCATGGTCTTTAAATGTAATACTTGTTACGTTCGGCTTCTCTACAACTGTATCTACAATCGCAAATTGCTCTTTTGGATATTGTTCAGCTACCTTTGCAATTGATTTTTCCATTAAGTAACCAATACCAAATGTTGTGTTATAATGATCTTTCGCAAATTTCGTTAAATTCGGGATATAATCCGCATCTTTACTAGATTGAAGATAACGATATCCTTCATTTTTCTTTAAGTCATTGTCTTTACCGAACTTCGTTAAACCTTCCCAAGCTGATTGGTTAAATGATTTGTCATCAACGCCCCCAACATCTGTAACCATACCAACTTTAAACTCTTTTTTGTCGCTACTCGCTTTATCCGAGTTACCACATGCACCTAACACCGCACTTGCTGCTAATGTTAATGATAATAAAAGACCTGTTTTTTTCTTCATACTAGAAACCCCTCCTGAAATGATTTGTCTATTTTTTTATACGCCGCTGTCCCTAACTTCTTGCTGTCACCTCCCTAAAAAGGAACTCACCTACATACGTTTTCTTAATACGTGGAAGCTAAACTTGTCAGCTCTAAAGTAATTGATAGAATATAAGATTGGCTCATCATTTTGATCATAGTGCATTTGTTTTAACACTAGCAGTGCCGTTTCCGGTTCACATTCCAAAATCGGTGAGATTTTCGGATGATAGCCAATCGGCTCAATGTGAGCAACTGCGTATGTGATACGTTTGTGCGTATTGTTATGTATCACTGTAAGCAATGATTCTTCGTTGTATCCCGATAAATCTGGCAATATCTCTTTTGCAAGTTTATCGATACAATATACAACAGGTTCCCCATCTGCTGTACGCACACGCTCAATCATCACTGCATTAAAACCATCTTCACTATTAAACTTCTCTTTTTCTTCTTCTGTTAAACTTGTTGTAGATGATGATAAAAAGATAGTTCCTGGTGTTTTCCCCACACTAGAAATCATATCTGTAATACTAGAAAGTTGTTCAATCCCAGAAGAAAATAACGGCTTTGCATTTACAAATGTTCCTACACCATGTCTGCGAATGACAACATTTTCTTCTTCTAAAATACGCAGCGCTTCCCTTAAAGTCGCTCTACTTACGCCAAGTTCTTTCGCTAAATCAAACTCTGATGGTAACTTTTGTCTTTCTTTGTAAGCCCCATCTTTAATTTTTTCTTTGATGTGATCAATCACCCGTAAATATAGGTGACGACTATCGGATTTTACTGACATAAGACTCCCCCGCATTTCAATTATTCGACCTCTGATGTAAGACTTCTTTTCTCTTTTTTCAACTTACAACATAATAAAAATTGCTAAATACTAAAAACAGGCATAATTGTCGAATAAATATTAATAATTTTTTAAGATGAAATTTTCACTCTTTACTGCATAAAAAAAACTTTGCACCACAAACATTCCTCATAGCGAGAAAAAGTTCGGCACAAAGATCTCTTACATCCTTTGTTACACACTTTTCCCCTCATAGTCTAGCAATTCATGGTTGCCAGGTAGAAACTTATGGACCTTATCTCCAAGATTATATGAGGCAGTGATTCTTTTCGAAGTAATCTTACCACTTGCTCCCATACGTGTCAACAAAATTTAACAATTTTCCACATTAAATATCGAACGTTCACAAAAAACCACACCAAAGTATTCGTATTCTAAAGAATCGCCTTAAATGTAAGCCCTTTCTTTATTGCTGAATATAGTATATAACAAAACCAGCATATAAAAAAGCCTAATTGTAAAAACAATTAGGCTTTTTTTATGAACTTTTTTCTTGTACATCATTAATGAGCACTTCACGTGGTTTACTACCTTCATACGGACCTACTACACCATTCATTTCCATTGCATCAATTAAACGGGCAGCACGTGTATAACCAACTCTAAACCTACGTTGCAACATAGAAACCGATGCTGTTTGCATTTCCACTACGAGCTGAACTGCTTCATCATATAATTCATCTTCTACTTCCTGCTTCGTATCAGGAACATCTTGCGGAATCATATCTTCTTGATATTGCGCTTTTTGTTGACCAATAACATATTCTACAACTCTCTCAACTTCATCATCTGATAAAAACGCACCTTGTACACGTACGGGCTTCGATGCACCAATTGGTATAAATAGCATATCTCCACGACCTAGCAGTTTCTCTGCACCACCGCCGTCAAGAATTGTACGAGAGTCTGTTTGAGAAGATACAGCGAATGCAATACGTGATGGAATATTTGCTTTAATAACTCCCGTAATGACATCAACTGACGGACGCTGCGTTGCAATAATTAAATGAATACCGGCAGCACGAGCCATTTGCGCTAGACGCATAATCGCATCCTCTACATCCGATGAAGCAACCATCATTAAATCTGCTAACTCGTCCACAATTACGACAATATAAGGTAATTCGGGTTGTTTCGCTTCTGATTGATTATTATGCTCTTTTATATAGTCATTATATCCTTCAATATTTCGCGTGCCACTATGAGCAAATAATTCATAACGGCGCTCCATTTCACTCACAACTTTTTTCAATGCTTGCGATGCCTTTTTCGGATCCGTTACAACTGGTGTTAACAAATGAGGCACACCGTTATATACATTTAACTCTACCATTTTCGGATCAATCATCATTAATTTTACTTCATGTGGTTTTGCACGCATTAAAATACTAACAATAATACCGTTAATACATACACTTTTCCCGCTACCTGTCGCACCTGCCACTAGCAAATGGGGCATTTTATTTAAACGGGCTAATACAGCTTCACCTGTAATATCTCGTCCAAGACCTATTAACAACTTCTCTTCCGGATGATTGTTAGCTTTAGAATCAAGAACTTCTCTAAGCGTTACCATAGAGACTTCTGAGTTCGGAACTTCAATTCCTACAGCTGATTTCCCGGGAATAGGCGCTTCAATACGAATGTCTTTCGCCGCTAACGCAAGTGCTAAATCATCACTTAAACCGACGATTTTGCTTACCTTTACTCCCATATCAGGATACACTTCATATTTTGTAACTGCAGGACCTCTATGTACTTTTGTTACTTTCGCTTTCACTCCAAAACTTTGGAAAGTACGTTCTAATTTACGAGCATTCTCATAAATTTCCGCATTTTCATTTGTAACTTGCTTATTCTTTGGAAATTTCAATATATCAAGCGCAGGAAGCTTGTAATCTTTATTTTCTACATTTGAAAATTGCATAGGAGGTGCTTGTGTTTCCCCCTCTAGCGATTCAACGATTTTTTCTCCACGCTTTTTCTTCGGCTCTTCAACTGGTGGAGCCTCTTCAATAAACGGTGAAGTGACTAACTCTTCTTCCTCTACTTCAATTCGTTTATCCTCTTCTTCATTTACAGGATAATTCTCAGTGAAATTCGAAATAATCGGAGGATCAATTGAGATTTCTTCCATCGGCTCAATAATTTCTTCATGTTCTGCAGCGCGTTTGCTCCTTGTGCTTCTTGTTGTTTTTTTCTTTTCTGTTTGTTCAGCCGTTCTTTTGGCTCTCCAATCTTTATAGTCCCCTTGCATCACTTGAAATTGACTTCTAAGAATTCTGCCAACTGGAGCTAACACTTCTCCAATATGCTTATTTGTTATACAAAGTATACCGAGAATAACTAAAATAATACCAATAATATAAGCTCCTACTTCGTCAAATAAGAAGTAACAAGTCGCGAACATAAGTGCACCAAACATGCCACCACCTAAATGAACGCTATCTGGCCCTTTTTTCATTTCAAGAAAGAAATTATCTTTCGTACTTACAATAACAGAAGTATTTTGCACTGCTCCATCTTTCGTAAGAAGGTTAAATAATGTAATATGACTAAACATTAATATCGCCAATACTATTAAATAAAAACCGATTAACCGTTTATTTAAAAGGTTCGGCCATCCACGTTTTATAACGAATGAAACGGATAAAGCTATTACACCTAACACACCAATTATGTACCACTCACCAAAGAAGAAGCGAAAAAATAACACAAACGATTTTCCTACAACGCCTAGCTGTAAAATCGTAATGATTGAAAGTGCAAAAAGAGTTAAACCGACGATTTCATAATACAAAGTTGGCTTTATCGTACGTCTTGTCTTTGCCTTCGTCCCTCTTTGCTTTTGTTTTGCCATTTCTTCACCTCGTGATCTACATATAAGTAAAACTTCCTAAAAAACTCTGCTTATATGTTTGTTTTCTCTATTTTTTCAGGTCTTTATATCTTCTATTTTTACACTTCTTGTAAAATGTTAAATAAACAGAAGAAAGCAGCCCTCTCATGGCTGCTCAACCGTCTTGTTTTTTATATTATACCATAGCTTCTAAACAAAATCCTTCTTTTTGCTAAAAGGTTATTTTCTGTCCCGGCTCAAACTCTAAGTAGTGAAGCGGATCCGTACTTAACACGCGTACAATAGAATAATACCCATGTTCTTCTTCTGAAACCATTAATTCAACACCATTTATATTTACGACTTTTTGACTTTCACATTGCGAATAATCGGCTGGATACACGAGTTGCTCTGGCATAATTGTATATAAAATCATTGTAACATTGTCCCTTCTGCATGATCATCCGCGCGACCATCTATTAATTCGTTTAATTTTCGAATCGCATTTCCGATACCACCGACATCATCTATAAGACCATACTTCACTGCATCTCCACCAATTACATTCGTACCAATATCTCGCGTCAAATTCCCTTTCGCAAACATAAGCTCTTTAAAACGATCTTCCGTTACTTTCGAATGCTTCGTCACAAAGCGAATGACTCTTTCTTGCATTTTATCTAAATACTCAAATGTTTGTGGCACACCTATAACAAGACCTGTTAGACGAATCGGATGAATTGTCATCGTCGCAGTTTCTGCAATAAATGAATAGTCTGTAGAAACGGCAATCGGTACACCGATAGAATGCCCTCCGCCTAAAACTAAAGATACTGTCGGTTTTGAAAGTGAAGCGACCATCTCAGAAATTGCTAGCCCAGCTTCAACGTCACCTCCAACTGTATTTAACACTAAAAGCAAGCCTTCAATTTTCGGATTTTGTTCAATCGCAACAATTTGCGGAATAATATGCTCATATTTCGTTGTTTTATTTTGCGGTGGCAACTGAACATGACCTTCCACCTGTCCAACAATTGTTAAACAATGAATACGTGATTCATTCATTTGCGGTACATTCGTTTGTCCAAGCTGCTGAATTTTTTCCACTATTGAAGCTTCTTTTCCGGTTTCTTTCGGCTCAGCCTCTTTCTCTTCATTTGTATAACGATCACGTTCTGTCATATCGCATCCCCTTTCACTCGTATATAACTAGTATTTCTTAAGTTATAAATTTCATTCGATAGAGTGAAAAAAGAAAAAAGATCACCCATAAAGGTGATCTTTTTTATACTTCCATAATAATCGGTAAAATCATAGGTTTTCTCTTCGTCTCTTCGTACAAGAACTGTCCTAATAATTCACGAATATTTTGTTTTAACATAGACCATTCAATTGAATATTCTTTAATTGATTGCTCAACAATCATACGTACAATCTCTGTAGAACGGTCAATTAACGCTTCTGATTCACGTACATATACAAATCCACGTGAAATGATTTCTGGACCAGAGATAATTTTCTTTTCATCTTTACCCAGTGTTACAACAACTACTAATATTCCATCTTGAGATAACATTTTTCTATCTCGAAGAACGATATTACCAACATCACCTACACCTAATCCATCAATTAACACATTGCCAGCTTGCACTTTGCCAACTAAGTTCGCTTCATCGTCACCAAAACCAATTACATCGCCTTTTTCTACAATAAAGATATTTTCTCTTGCAATACCTACATCTTCAGCTAAGTATGCATGTGCTTTTTGCATACGGAACTCACCATGTACGGGTACAAAATATTTCGGTTTCATTAAATTTAACATTAATTTTAATTCTTCTTGGCTACCGTGACCTGAAACGTGAACTTTTCTTTCACCGTAATAAACAACTTCAGCTCCCGCTCTAAATAACAAATCAATAATTTTCGATACAGATATTTCATTACCTGGAATTGGAGATGCCGCGATAATAACCGTATCACCTTTACGAATTGAAATTTGTTTATGAGCTTGCTTTGCCATTCTAGAAAGGGCTGCCATCGGTTCACCTTGGCTACCTGTCGTTAAAATAGCTACCTTTTTCTCTGGGAAATTGTCTACTTCTTGTAGTGAAATAACCATACCTTCTGGAACATCTAAATAACCAAGACGTCTTGCGATATCTACCACTTTCACCATACTACGTCCTACAACCGCTACTTTTCGTCCTGTTTCAGCAGCTGCATCAAATACTTGTTGAATACGATGTACATTCGATGCAAATGAAGCAACGATAATACGTCCTTCTGCGCCGTAGAACACTTTAGAAATTTCTACACCAACTTCTTTTTCAGAACCTGTATAGCCTGGACGCTCAGCATTTGTACTATCAGATAATAAGCATAGAACGCCTTCATTTCCGATTTGAGCCATTTTCCCAAGGTCTGCTCCACTATTTCCAATTGGAGTTTGATCGAATTTAAAGTCTCCCGTATATACGATTGCACCTTTTGATGTATGGAAACAAACACCAACAGAATCTGGAATACTATGTGTTGTTCCAAAGAACGACACCGTTGTAGTATTAAACTCTACTGTTGAATTTGAATCGATTGTTTTTAAATCTACACGGCCTAACATACCCGCTTCGCCAAGTTTTTCTTGTATAAGTCCTACCGTTAATTTCGTTGCATACACTGGAATTGATAATTTACGAAGTACGTAAACAATGCCACCAATATGATCTTCATGACCGTGAGTAATAAATAAACCTTTTACTCGCTCTTGGTTTTCTACTAAATATGTAATATCAGGAATAACGATATCAATTCCAAACATTTCATCTCCTGGGAACATTAACCCTGCATCTACAATAAAGATTTCAGAATCAATTTCAACACAGTACATGTTTTTCCCGATTTCACCTACTCCACCAAGAGCAAATACTTTAACAGACTCATTCTCTTTTCTCTTCATGTTGTTGCCTGGTTTAAAAATCTTTCAAACACTGATTTCACTAAAATTGCAGAGACACCAGGGGAAACTCTACAACCACCATATATTCACCGTCCAAGACGAATGTCCTTACCGTTATGCGATATCATGTCCTTGTTTATTTTTTAAACCAGGTTTCACCTCTCTTTCATTATATAAATCAAATATCTTATTCGATATGATATGAAAATGTAATCAAATTATAATTTTTACCAATTTTGCTAAGCATACCCGTACTAAGCTACTTAGCCATATTATACCTGATACAAGAAATAGAACACAAGTTAAATCGTGCGAAAGAAAAAGGAAAAGAACGCATTCCCAACAAACTTATCGAACTGATGTCCTTTATATTTACTCCGATTTCGTACCCCATATCGTTTTGAAGAAATAGCTATAAATACTCTAAATTCATTTCATAATATAGATTTTCAAGACTTATTTTTCTAGAATTGAACAAAAAACTTATAAAATGAAGTTTTTTTATGAATTACGTCATATTTGAAGCAATTTATCCGAAAAATAGAATTGGTATTTTAATACGTTTATACAAGTGTTCATTCTATAATAACTATGACTTTTTAATTCTTTTAAAGGGTTACGATTATTTTCTTTTACATATTGCAATATATAATGAAAAACCAGTTAATGACCTTATAAAAACATATATAGGTAAGATAAGAAAAGAGAGGAAAAGACTTTCATACAAATAAAAAATGACCTAGTTCTACACTAGGTCATTTTTATTAACGAGGGATAGATTGCATAACAGATTGTAACGTTACTCTTTCTTCTTCTGTTAACGGAAGAAGTGGTAAACGTACAGAACCTACATCTAATCCAACCATTTGTAATGCTGTTTTTACTGGTGTTGGGCTTGGCGCCATAAATAATGAATCCGTTACTCTTACAAGTAATTGATGTAATTTTTGCGCCTTCTTAAATTCACCTGCTTGGAACGCTGCAATCATTTCTTGCATTTCATTTCCGATAACATGAGATGCTACAGAAACGATACCTTTCGCTCCAACTGCCATAGCTGGTAACGTTAAACCGTCATCACCGCTGTATACTGCAAAGTCGTCCGCTGTTTTTTCAATGATTTCTGTCATTGTTAACACATCGCCGCCTGCATCTTTAATCGCAACAATGTTTTCTATTTCTGATAAACGAACAACTGTATCAACGGAGATTTGTACAATAGATCGTCCCGGAACGTTATATAGCATAACCGGAAGTGGCGTGCTTTCAGCAATTGCTTTAAAGTGCTGATACATTCCTTCTTGACTCGGTTTGTTATAATACGGTGCTACTAGCATTACTGCATCAACACCAACCTCTGTTGCTTTTTTCGTTAAGTCAATAGAAGCATGCGTATTATTGCTACCTGTTCCAGCGATTACGGGCACCCTTTTATCGACAACAGATACGACATGGCGATATAACGCTACTTTTTCTTCTGAAGTTAATGTAGGAGATTCTCCTGTCGTTCCTCCTACCACGATTGCTGTTGTACCGTTATCAATTAAATAATTTACCAATTTCGTTGTCTTTGCAAAATCGATATTGCCGTTTATATCAAACGGTGTTACCATCGCGGTTGCAATTGTCCCAAAATCTATCATGGTCTCACTCCTTATTGTTCCAGTTGCTTTTCTTTTGAAAGCTCAAACGCACTATGTAATGCATTTACAGCCTCCACTAAATCAGTTTCTTTTACAAGAACCCAAATTGTCGTATGGCTATCTGCTGATTGCAGAATTTGAATACCTTTTTCAGCTAAAGCTGTAACGATTTTCGCAGTAACCCCTGGGTATCCTGCCATTCCAGCTCCTACAATAGATACTTTCGCACAATGCTCTGTCACAATTGGCTCATACCCAAGGTTTTGTAATAGTTCAACTGCACGATTTGATACATTATCACTCACCGTATAAGCTACCCCAGTAGGTGAAATGTTAATTAAATCGACACTGATTCCTTCATTCGCCATTTCTTTAAACACATGCTGCTGCAAATCATATGCTGTTTCTTTTGCAAGTACTTTAATTTGCGTCACATTTGATACATGTGCAATACCTGTAACAGGACGTTCTTCTACATCACGGCCTTTTGTAGCGCCGTCAGATGCTGAAATAAGCGTACCTTCACTATCAGAGTACGTAGAACGTACACGAAGCGGTACTTTTGCATGCATCGCAATTTCAACTGCACGTGGATGAACGACTTTTGCACCTTGGTATGCCATGTTACAAATTTCGTTATACGTTACAGTTTGAAGGTGACGTGCATCTTTTACAATGCGAGGATCTGCAGTCATCACACCTTCTACATCTGTGAAGATATCGATATATTCAGCATGAAGCGCAACACCTAAAGCTGAAGCTGAAGTATCACTACCTCCACGTCCAAGTGTTGTCGTATCACCTTTTTTCGTTTGTCCTTGGAATCCTGTCACAACGATTACATCTACATTTTCTAGCTCTTCGTGTATACGATCACAATTCATTTCAATAATCTTAGCATTTGTAAAATCATCATTTGTTACAAAACCAGCTTGTGCACCATTTAATGCCGCTGCTTTTATACCGTTCTCATTTAACATGTTAGAGAAAACGATTGCTGAGATTAATTCTCCGCATGATAATAATAAATCTTGCTCACGATTAGAAATGTGAGATTCCTCTTGATTTACAAGACTTAACAACGTATCAGTTGCATATGGTTCACCTTTACGACCCATAGCAGATACGACAGTCACTACTTTATAACCCGCATCTAGCGATTTTTTTATATGATGAAGCGCATGCTTACGTCCATTTTCATCACGTACAGATGTGCCACCAAATTTTTGAACAATAATTTTCATATTTTGCACCTTCTCTTAGCCGTTTACACTAATTGTAATTTTACTAAGCGCTCTGCAATTTGAACAGAATTCCATGCAGCGCCTTTTAATAAGTTATCAGATACGACCCAAAGATGGAATCCTTTATCGTTATTTAAATCTTTACGGATTCTTCCAACGAATACTTCGTTTTTACCTACTGCAGTAGCTGGCATTGGATATAATTGCTCTTCTGGGTTATCTTGCAGAACGATACCTTCCGCATTTGCAAGTAAGTTCTTTAATTCCTCTACTGTTACGCCCTCTTTTTCTACTTCAATGTAAACAGACTCAGAGTGACCTGATACAACTGGTAAACGTACACATGTTGCCGCTACTTCTAATTCTGGCATATGCATAATTTTTTTCGTTTCATTAATCATTTTCATTTCTTCAAACGTAAATCCATTATCTTGGAACTTATCAATCTGTGGAATCGCGTTGAAAGCAATCGGGAAATGTTTCTTATCACCTGATACAGGTAAAACATTCGCCTTTACTTCTTCACCATTTAAGATTGCTTGTGATTGTTCATGAAGTTCTTCAATCGCTGCCGCACCAGCACCTGATACAGCTTGATATGTGGAAACGATTACTCGTTTTAAACCATATTGCTGACGAACTGGCTCAAGAGCTACTACCATTTGAATTGTAGAACAGTTTGGATTTGCAATAATACCGTTATGTTCTTTTAAGTCGTTTTCATTTACTTCAGGTACAACAAGTGGCACGTTTTCTGTCATACGGAATGCACTTGTATTATCAACAACAATCGCACCGCGCTTTGCTGCTTCTGGCGCTAATTGTTTTGATACAGATCCACCAGCACTAAATAGTGCGATATCTACTCCTTCAAAACTTTCAGGAGTTGCCTCTTGAACTGTAAATTCTTCGCCTTTAAATACAAGTTTCTTACCTGCAGATCGTTTAGATGAAAGTAACGTTAACTTCCCAATTGGAAATTCTCGTTTCTCTAAAGTATTTAACATTTGTTCACCAACTGCGCCGGTTGCTCCAACTACAGCGACATGAAAAGTTTTTTGCTTTTCCATCACTATGCCCCTTTCTAGATACCAATCCTTCTATAACTTAGAATGAGAAGGAGTATACAATACCCCTTCTAATCTTAATAACGTTAATTTTATCATATTCTACAGTAAGAATGATGGTTTCATCGAAAATTGTCCGTTTTTTTTCGTTTTTTAATTCATATATCTGAATTTTTCTACGACAACCGGTTGCAATTGCTTCCCTTGCAGCGCTTCTAATACTGTATCTTCCAGTAACTCCATGCGAGCTACCATTGAATTTGGTTTTTTCTCTGGTGCATCTTGACCGAATGGGACGAAGTAGATGTTTTTTGTAGCCATTAGGCGCATGAGATTTACCCCATTAAGTCCCAACGCATCATTCGTCGAAACAGCCAATACGACGGGCTTACCATTTCTTAGCGTCGCTTTCGCTGCCATTAATACCGGAGAGTCTGTCATTGCATTAGCAAATTTACTCATAGAATTTCCTGTTAGTGGTGCAATTACCATACAATCTAGTGGAATTTTAGGTCCTAGCGGTTCTGCGCCAACGATTGAATTAATCGCTTTAAAACCTGTTACTTCTTCAATCTTTTTAATCCACTCTGCCCCTTCTCCAAATCTCGTATTTGTTGATTGAACAGTGTAAGAAACAACTGGACGCACTTCAGCTCCCTCAGCAATTAACTTTTCTAAATGAGGCATTACTTCTTCGTACGTACAATGTGAACCAGTAAAACCAAACCCTATTCTTTTCCCTTTTAAATTCATTCCCCATTCTCCTTTCTTGCGATTACATCTTCTGCTAATAACTGAGAAAGAACGTTCGCTAAAATTTGTCCTGCTGTTTTTGGAGCAACAATACCTGGTAATCCAGGTGCTAACAGCGCTTTAACTCCCCTTTTTTCCGCATATCTAAAGTCGGTACCACCTGGTTTAGAAGCTAAATCAATTACTAACGTATGAGCTGGCATTTTTGAAATGACATTCGCTGTCACAACGAGATGAGGAATTGTATTAATGACAATATCGATATCCCCTACTTCTTTCTCAATGTCCTGCATATGAAAAGGAGAAAACATCATTTCTGTAATACGTGCAATATGTTCTGATCGTCTTGCTCCAACTTTGACATGGGCTCCTAATGATTGAAATGCTCTGGCAACGCTCATCCCTGTTCTACCAAATCCTAAAACCATTACATTAGAACCATGAATTGTATAGTCGGTATGTTGAATTACCATCATTAATGTACCTTCTACAGTTGGTATAGAATTGTAGATTGCCACATCATCACGATCAAATAATTTAATTAGTTTACGGTTTGTAGTAGATACGAGATTTTCCAAGTAAGGCGTACCAATACCTGAATATATAGTAAAATGTTCTGGTGTATTTTCAATTTGTTCTTTCGTTATAGAAACTTTTTCATTTGAAAAAATAGTATCTACTTCTCCCTTGGCATTTGTACCTGCAACTGGCAAAATAATTGCATCTACAGAAGTGAAATCTAAATTTTGTATACTTTCTTTTGCTGCCCCTGTGAAGCCATGGTCTAACTGATCAAACCCTATCAATGAAAGTTTCGCATCCAATTCAACGAGCTTGCGAATTACTTCTAGCTGTCTTGCATCTCCTCCTATGACAGCAATATGCATCTCAGTCAACATTCCCTAATTCACCTTCTTTTTCTGTCATTTATAAGAAAAGTGCCTACTTTTTCTTTTTCCTCCACATCATATGTAATGTACGAGTTTTAGGTGATTGAAAAACAAAAAGCACCCATCATGTATCCCCCTATTTGTATGCAGGAAGGCCCCACCTCAAAATTCGGCGTAGGAAAAGACATTATGTTGGATTTTGCTCTGAGTAAAATGAACAAAAAAGATGACCAAAATGGCCATCTTTCACTTCGAATTTGAACGATCTGTAATATCGCAAAGAATCATATCATGACCCACTTTTTTTATTTGACTCCATGCGACTCTTATTTCTTGTGGTTCCTTTTTAAAACCTCCCCATTTCCCAGCAGGTATAATAAGAGCCTGTATTTGTCCATCCTTCTCATCAATCTCTAAATCCACATAGCCTAAAACCCCCATTTTTTCTGCTCTTTCTAAATTAACAATTTCTTTCCCACTTAGTTCACTTAATCGCATACTCTCTCCCCCTACCCAAATTATTCATTTAAGTTATCCATAATTAGTACCTATTCTATATACCCACAAAAAATAACCGTATCTCATTTAAAAGAGATACGGTTATTTTTAAATCATATATGGTAATTACAGTTTTATTCCTTTTGGAAGTTTTCCATCTGGACTAATTAATGCTGCAGAAAATTCATCTGTAAACATGTTACGAATTAACTCATCTACATTTTCTTTTGTTACCGTGTTTACACTTTCAATAATCTCATCAAGTGAACGGTGCTTACGAAGTAGCAATTCATTTTTACCATTACGGCTCATACGACTATTCGTACTTTCTAAACTTAACATTAAGTTTCCTTTTAATTGCTCTTTACTATTCATAAGCTCTCTTTCTGTAATACCTGTATTTTTTAATGTTTCTAATGTTTCTTGCATTGTTTCATACAGTGTATCTAATTGTTGGCTACCTGTTCCACCATACAGCGTTAACATACCTGTATCTTCATAAGAAGAATGGTAAGAGAATACTGAGTAAGCTAACCCGCGTTGCTCACGTACTTCTTGGAATAAACGGCTACTCATACTACCACCTAAAACGTTATTTAATACAATTAAGTTATAAATATCTTCGTGTCCCATTTGTAAGCCTTTATATCCTAAACATAAATGAGCTTGTTCTGTTTCCTTTTTACGTGCTACCTTATTAAAATGGAAAATTGGGCTATGTACTTGTTCACGGTTTGTCGTTCCTTCATAACTACCGAAATATTGCTCTACTGTTTGTAAAAAGGCTTCATCAATATTTCCTGCAATTGATACAACTACATTTTCAGGTGTGTAATGATCCTTAATATATTGACGTAGCGTATCACCTGTAAACGTATTAAGCGTTTCTTCTGTTCCTAAAATAGGGTATCCAAGCGGATGCGTTTCATATGTTGCTTTCGTTAACATATCATGCACAATATCATCTGGAGCATCTTCGTACATTTTAATTTCTTCACATACGACATTCTTCTCTTTTTTCAGTTCTTCTTCATCAAATGTTGAATTAAAGAACATATCTGCTAATACATCTAGAGCATATTTAGCATGCTCATCTAGCACTTTTGCATAGTAACAAGTGTATTCTTTTGAAGTAAAAGCATTCACTTGTCCGCCAATGCTATCAAATGATTCTGCAATTTCACGTGCACTACGTGTTTCTGTTCCTTTAAAGAACATATGCTCTAAAAAGTGAGAAATCCCGTTATTTTTTTCATTTTCATTTCTTGATCCTGCATGGATCCAAATACCAATCGCAACCGATCTTACAGTTGGTATATTCTCCATAACTATTCTTACACCATTTTTACAAGTATATTTTTTAATCAAAAACTTTCCTCCTAATGCCAGTTTCTCTAAATAAGTGCTATTATTTAATGATAACAAGTTTAAGGATGAATGTCATGCAAATGTATTTAATCCACACGTTTTTCATCCAGTAATTCTGTTATATTCCCTACTTTATATCCTTGTTCCTTCAATTTTGTAATCATTGTATCTAATGCTTCTGTTGTGGACGAAGTAGGATGCATTAATACGATAGCACCTGGATGTATTTTTCTCATTACTCTCTGCAATAGTACACCTGGCTCAGGTCGCTTCCAATCAATTGTATCAACAGTCCACATAATCGTTCCCATTTGAAAATCATCTGCAATTTTCACGACTTCATCCCGAAAACTTCCACTCGGCGGTGCAAACCATCTTACCTTTTGATTCGTAGCTGCTTCGATCATTCGATTTGTTTTTTGTAACTGATCTCTTATTTCATCAGACGATAATGTTTTCATATTAGGGTGTGTGTAAGAATGATTTCCAACTTCTTGCTTTGCATCGACAATCATTTTTGCAAATCGTAAATTTTCTTTCACCCAACGTCCTTCTAAAAAGAAGGTCGCCTTCACATCATGTTTTTTCAATATTTCTAATATACGAGGCAAATACTCATTTCCCCATGCCACATTTATTGTTAACCCGACCATCTTTTTATCCGGATGACCTCTATAAATTGGTGCTGGTGATAAATCTTCTAAGTGGACACTCGGTGATACTTCCTTGAATTCAAGATGTTTTTGATCAAACTGCTTTAATTTCTTCATATTGTTATAGGATGCTTCCATATCAACTTGTCTTCCATTATATCCTGGTGTTGCTTTCCATATCTTATCAATCATCGCATTTTGCGGTGCAATCTCATATTGTTTTGCATGCTTTTGAATTTCTTCATATAAGTGATCCTGTGCAAAAACAGAATAAGAACCTGCACTGACATATAAAAAGAATATACATATGTATGCCAATATACGAGTTTTCATATAAACCCTCCCATTAACTATATAAAAAACCATTTTCCTTCTTATCTTTGTTAATTTGAGCGTTATAATGAAAACTATACCTATACTGACATAAAAATATATGCAAATCATATTTTTACATAACAAAAAAAGCCAGTTAAACTGGCTTTTACTTATTGCTGCTCTTGTTTGTTTTCTTCTTTAGCAGCTTCTTTTTCTTGCTCTTCTTTTAGCAATACTTTTCTAGATAAATTCACGCGACCTTGCTTGTCAATCTCGATAACTTTAACTGTAATTACATCACCGATTTTCACAACGTCTTCTACTTTACCTACACGCTCAAGTGCAAGTTCAGAAATGTGAACTAATCCATCTTTACCGCTGAATAATTCAACGAAAGCACCGAATTTCTCAACACGTTTCACTTTTCCTTCGTAGATTTCCCCTACTTGTACTTCGCGAACGATATCCTCGATAATTTTCTTAGCTTTGTCGTTCATTTCTTGATTTATTGAAGAAATGAATACTGTACCATCTTGCTCGATGTCAATTTTAACGCCAGTTTCTTCAATAATTTTATTGATTTGTTTACCGCTTGGTCCGATAACGTCACGGATTTTATCTGGGTTAATTGTCATTGTAATAATCTTTGGAGCGTACGCTGATAATTCAGTGCGTGGCTCTGCAATTACAGATAACATATGATCTAGAATGTGCATACGACCAACTTTCGCTTGTTGTAATGCCTCTTCTAAAATTTCACGAGATAGACCATCGATTTTAATGTCCATTTGTAGTGCAGTTACACCGTGTGCTGTACCTGCTACTTTAAAGTCCATATCACCTAAATGATCTTCCATACCTTGAATATCAGTTAAAATTGTGTAATGCTCACCTGATTTAACTAGGCCCATTGCAATACCTGCAACTGGAGCTTTAAGTGGAACACCAGCATCCATCATTGCTAAAGTACTACCACAAATACTCGCTTGTGAAGTAGAACCATTTGATTCTAATACTTCAGATACAAGACGGACTGTGTATGGGAAATCTTTTTCAGACGGAATTACAGGCTCAAGAGCACGTTCTCCTAGTGCACCGTGACCAATTTCACGACGACCTGGTCCACGCATTGGTCTTGTTTCACCAACACTAAATGATGGGAAATTGTAATGGTGCATAAAGCGTTTTGATTCTTCTACACCAAGGCCATCTAAAATTTGCACATCGCCTAATGCGCCTAATGTACAAATACTTAATGCTTGTGTTTGTCCACGTGTGAATAAACCAGAACCGTGTGTACGAGATAAAATGCCAACCTCTGATGCTAATGGACGGATTTCGTCACCTTTACGGCCATCTGGGCGGATTTTCTCAACTGTAATAAGACGACGTACTTCTTCTTTTACAATTTTATATAAAATCTCATTTACTTGTCCTAATGTATCAGCATCAGCTTCTTGCGCTTCGTAATGCTCAATTACACGCTTTTTCACTTCGTTAATTGCATCTTCACGTGCATGTTTCTCATGTACTTGAATTGCAGAATGCATATCCTTCTCAGCCATTTCACGTACAGATTGGTTAAGATCAGCGTCAACTTCATAAAGTTTTACTTCTGATTTCTCTTTACCTACAGCTTGTACAATCTCTTCTTGGAATGCAATTAGACGTTTAATTTCGTCATGACCAAACATAATTGCTTCTAACATTGTTTCCTCAGGCACTTGATCTGCTCCTGCTTCAACCATGTTAATTGCATCTTTTGTACCAGCTACAACAAGGTGAATATCACTTTGTTCTTGCTGTTCTACTGTTGGGTTGATAACGAATTCGCCGTTAATACGACCAACTGTTGCACCCGCGATCGGACCTTCAAATGGAATGTCTGAAATCGATAACGCTAATGAAGAACCAAGCATAGCTGCCATTTCAGAAGAACAATCTTGATCAACACTCATTACGATGCTGACAACTTGTACTTCGTTACGGAAACCATCTGCGAAAAGTGGACGAATTGGACGGTCGATTAAACGACTTGCCAAAATTGCTTTTTCACTTGGACGACCTTCACGTTTAATGAAACCGCCAGGAATTTTTCCGACTGCATATAAACGCTCTTCATAGTTTACTGTAAGTGGGAAGAAATCTACATTTTTTGCTTCTTTTGATGCAGTTGCTGTAGATAGAACCGCTGTATCGCCATATCTTACTAATACTGCTCCGTTCGCTTGCTTTGCAAGCTGACCTGTTTCAACTGTTAGCTGGCGACCAGCTAAATCTATCGAGAAGACTTGCTTTTCTTGACTCATTTAAGTACCCCTCTCAATTTAAAGTATTCAATTCTTCTATGTAAATGGATAGTATATCACAATATTCTACCTCTAGTATTACCGAAAATGAAGTAAGCTATAAAGAGTAGAAGATATATTTTTACCTAACAAAAAAGCGGGAATATTCCCGCTTCTTTGACTATCGACGTAAGCCAAGCTTTGTGATTAATTCACGGTAACGTGTGATATCGCTATTACGAAGGTAAGTTAGTAAGTTACGACGTTTACCAACCATCTTTAATAGACCACGACGTGAATGATGATCTTTCTTGTGAGTACGTAAGTGCTCGTTTAGAGTGTTAATTTGCTCCGTTAGGACAGCAATTTGAACCTCTGGAGAACCAGTATCAGTCTCATGAGTTCTAAATTGTGCAATGATTTCATTTTTACGCTCTTGTGTTAAAGCCATCCTATTTCACCTCCTATTAATTAAACCCCCGATTACCTAGCAAGCGTCGGTGAGTCGCAATGCCAAGCAATGGTTGTCATAAAGTACATAACATAGAATACTACTTTTCATTTGAAAAAGCAAGTATATTCTTTTCGTTCGCAAAATATTCTTGTGCTGTTTTCTTATCTTTAGCGATTTGTTCAACTAACTCATCGATGCCATTGAATTTCTTCTCTTCTCTTATACGCATATGCCACTCTACTGTAACATTTTGATCATATATGTCTTTGTTAAATTCAAATAAGTGCACTTCAATAGATAGTTGGCGCTCATCTTCTTTAAAGGTTGGTTTATATCCAATATTACATACACCATCGTACCATTCATCGTGAACTTTTAATCTCACTGCATAAACACCTACAGGTGGTAATAGATACTCATCACTTAAACCTACATTAGCTGTTGGGAAACCAATTTGACGTCCACGTTTATCACCGTGTACAACCGTTCCTCCTACTGTATATGCTCTACCTAAAATAGATGGAATTTGCTCCATTTCGCCATTTCGAATTAACTTTCGTAATGCCGTAGAACTTACTTTCTCTTCTTGAAATTCAACTTTTTCAATCACAGTCTGTGTAAACTCCCCTCTTGCATGAAATGGTAAAGTCTCCATCTTTCCTTTTCCTAAACGTCCATATGAATAATCAAATCCTGCTACTACATGTTTTACATTTAAACCAATAATATAATCATCTACAAATTGTTGTGGCAATAAGCCTGCAAATGATTCATCGAATTTAACAACATATAATATATCGATTCCTAAACTCTCGACTATTTTTTCTTTATCACACATTGGTGTAATATACTCCGCATGCGCTTCCTTTTTACCTAAAACAACAGATGGATGCGGATAAAATGTCATCACTGCACTTTTATATCCTCGTTCATCCGCTATTTGTTTCGCAGTTCGAATCACACATTGATGTCCTAAATGAATGCCATCAAAAAATCCTAATGCCATTACAGTAGGTGGTAATTCTAATTTATTTTGTTCATGTGGATGAGTTAAATGAATAAGTTTCACGCTTGAATTCACCTTTTTCTGTAATAATCCTTCCAATAATTCATTATAGCTTTAGTTCTTGATTATTCACAAGTACTTTCATCGGCTTTAGCATACCAGGGTGTTTTGGATGGTGCTCATAAATTGCAAGGCAACGATCGTTTTTATCAAACACTGTTATAAATGGCGCCGTTATTTGCAATTCATTTTTTAAGAACATACCATTTTTTATTTTTTCTGCTTGCTTTTCATCTACAACCATTTTCGGGAACTTACTTAACGCTTCATCAATTGAAATGAAGATAGACTCTACTGTTCCATTTTGCACGTTTTCTTCAATTTCTTCAAATGATATGCAATCTTCTAATACAAATTCACCTGAAGCCGTTCTTACAAGGTGAGACATATGTGATGGAAAACCAAGTTTTTCACCAATCATTACCGCTAATGTTCTTACATATGTGCCTTTACTACACGTTACACGGAAACGGAATGAAATATTTTCTCCTTCAAACACTTCACGTTCATCCAGTAATACAAATTCATGAATTGTAATTGTACGAACTGGACGTTCAACCTCTTGTCCTGCTCTTGCATATTCATATAATTTTTTCCCGTTAACTTTTACAGCCGAAAACATCGGAGGCATTTGCTCAATCGTACCTGTTAATGCGGCAAGAACCTCTTCCACTTCTTTACGAGTAATAACACGATCTACATGTTTCGTTTCCACAACTTCACCTGAAGCATCTTCAGTTGTTGTTGAAAACCCTAATGTTACTTCACCTTCATATGTTTTCGTTTCACTTGTTAAAAATTGTGCAATCTTCGTTGCTCGTCCAACACAAATAGGCAATACTCCTGTTACATCTGGATCTAATGTTCCTGTATGACCAATTCGTTTTTCACGCAATATCTTTCTTAATTTAAATATACAATCGTGTGATGTCATGCCTTTTGGCTTATGTAATAATACTACACCTTCCATATATGTTCACCTCATCGTAATTCTTTCATAATCATTACCTAAAACTTATTTTACATTGAAAAAATGGATAGACAAATGTCTATCCATTATTCTTCACGTTTACCTTCTTTATTAATTTCATGTAAAAGTGTATCAATTCGATGACCATATCCGATAGATTCATCAAATTCAAAGGAAATTTCAGGCGTTTTACGAAGACGAATACGTTGGCCAATTTCTGAACGAATGAAGCCTTTTGCCTTCGCTAAACCTTTTAATGTACTTTCTTTCTGTTCTTCATCACCTAAAACAGAAATATATACTGTAGCAATTTGTAAATCTCCACTCACTTGTACATCTGTTACAGTAACAAATCCGACACGTGGATCTTTAATTTTACGACTGATGATGTCGCCTAATTCTTTTTTCATTTGCTCGCCTACACGGTTTGCACGTAATTTCATAACTCTTCACCTCATTCAATACCATTCCAATTGTGTTATCGTACGTTCAATTTCAGGAAATGAATCGATATACTCAAGTACACGATTCATTTCTTTTTCACAAATAACACGATTTGAGGATACGGAAACAATCGCAATTTCTGTACGTTGCCATACATCTTGATGCCCTACTTCTGAAACAGCTACGTTATAACGCTGTTTCACACGAGTTAACACCCGTTGCAAAATTGCTCGTTTCTCTTTTAAAGAATGCACATCGTAGATCATACACTCGAATGAGAGAGAAGCGATAATCATCGCTTCACTTCTTCCATAATGTACGCTTCAATGATGTCCCCTTCTTTAAGATCGTTGTATTTCTCAATTGTAATACCACACTCATAGTTTTGAGCAACTTCTTTTACGTCGTCTTTGAAACGTTTTAACGTATCAAGTTGACCTTCATAGATTACCACACCATCACGGATAATACGCACGCCGCTATCACGTGTAATTTTACCATCTGTTACGTAACAACCTGCGATTGTTCCAACTTTTGTTACTTTAAACGTTTGACGTACTTCTGCTTGACCGATTACTTTTTCTTCAAATTCTGGATCTAGCATACCTTGCATCGCTGCTTCGATCTCTTCGATTACTTTATAAATAATGCGGTGTAAACGAATATCAACGTTCTCTAATTCAGCTGTACGCTTCGCATTTACATCTGGGCGTACGTTAAATCCAATTACAATTGCATTAGATGCAGAAGCTAAAATAATATCAGATTCTGTAATCGCACCTACGCCTGTATGGATAATTTTAACTTTAACACCTTCAACATCAATTTTACGTAGTGATGCTGCCATTGCTTCTACAGAACCTTGTACGTCCGCTTTCACAATTAAGTTAATTTCTTTTACATCGCCCTCTTGGATTTGTTGGAATAAATCTTCAAGGCTTAATTTAGATTTCTCACCACGTTGAGCAAGTAGCGCTTCTTGTGCACGTGATTCACCGATTTGACGAGCTTTCTTCTCATCAGCGAATGCCATGAAACGATCTCCTGCTTGTGGTACTTCGTTTAAACCTGTAATTTCAACAGGAGTTGATGGACCAGCAACTTTTACACGACGACCAATATCACTTACCATTGCACGAACACGACCGAATGTAGTTCCAACAACGATTGGATCTCCTACTCGAAGCGTACCGTTTTGAACAAGTAATGTCGCGATAGTTCCTTTACCTTTATCAAGTTGGGCTTCAATTACAGTACCAGTTGCATAGCGGTTTGGATTTGCTTTATACTCTTCTACTTCACTTACAAGAAGAATCATTTCTAGTAAATTGTCAATTCCTTCGCCTTGAATCGCAGAAATTGGTACGAAAATTGTGTCTCCGCCCCATGCTTCTGGAACTAATTCATATTCTGTTAGTTCTTGCATTACGCGATCAGGGTTCGCAGCTGGTTTATCCATTTTATTCACAGCTACAATAATTGGTACTCCTGCTGCTTTCGCATGGTTAATTGCTTCAACTGTTTGTGGCATAACACCGTCATCAGCTGCAACAACAAGGATTGTAATATCCGTTACTTGTGCACCACGAGCACGCATCGTTGTAAACGCCGCGTGACCAGGTGTATCTAAGAATGTAATTTTCTTGTCATTTACTTCAACTTGGTATGCACCAATATGCTGAGTAATTCCACCCGCTTCACCAGCAGTTACTTTAGAGTTACGGATAGAGTCAAGCAATGTTGTTTTACCATGGTCAACGTGTCCCATGATTGTAACTACAGCTGGACGCTCTTTTAAGTTCTCTTCATCATCTTGCTCATCGATGAATGTTTCAAACTCAGTTTCGCTTACAATTACTTCTTCTTCTACTTCAATACCGTAGTCGTTAGCAATTAACTCAATTGTATCTTTATCTAAGTCTTGGTTAATTGTTGCCATAATTCCAAGCATGAAGAGCTTTTTAATAATTTCAGATGGCTCTTTACTTAATTTCTTAGCAAGATCACCTACTGTAAGACTTCCAGAGAAAGTAATTTTATCTGGTGTTTCTACAGTTTGTGTTTGTTGTCTTCCAGCAAAGTTCTCTTGACGCTTGTCTTCGTTTCCTTTGCCTTTTTTCTTTTTCTTATTGCTGTTCTTTTTACTACGAACAACTTTTTCTTCTACTTCAAACTCATCTGCAACAGAAGGTTTTTCAGTTTGATACTCATTATCTAATTTGTTTACTACTTCATCGTCTAACATTGTCATATGATTCGAAACCTCGATATTCATTTCTTTTAGTTTTGTCATAAGATCTTTACTTGAGATATTATGTTTTTTCGCATATTCATGCACTCGAATTTTACTCATACCTTCACCCCCGGTAATTTGTATCGAGCATGCTACGCAGCTTTTTCGCAAAGCCTTCATCTAACACAGCTACAACGACTCGCTCATCTCTCCCAATCGCATGCCCTAATTGTTGTCGATTTTCGACCTTTCTCATTGGTACGTTGTAGTACGTCGTTTTATCCGTAATACGCTTTGTAGTATTTACTGACGCATCTTCAGATAGCAACACAAGTTTTGCTTTGCCACTTCGTACTTCCTTTAAAACGAGTTCTTCACCCGAAATAATTTTTCGAGCCCGGTTTGCTAGTCCTAAAAACGATTTCCAATCGGACACTTATTTCGACTCCTTCTCAACAAGCTCAAGAAGTTCTTCATAAAGAGAACTGTCGATTTTCGCTTTTAGATGATGTTCCAAAACATTTTTCTTTTGAGCTTGAAGAATGCTTTCTTTATCTTTTGATAAATAAGCACCTCGTCCTGATTTCTTTCCAGTTAAATCAATAGACACTTCTCCCTCTTTGGAACGAACAATGCGAACGAGCTCTCGTTTTGATTTCATTTCTTGCGTTGCAACACATTTTCGTAACGGAACTTTTCGATTGCTCATACTCATCACCTCTACTCGATTTCGTCTTCAACTGAATCGAATCCGAATGCGACTACGCTATCTTCTTCTGTTACAATTCCAAGTTGTTTCGCATCAGACTCACTCTTAATATCAATTTTCCAACCTGTTAATTTAGCTGCAAGACGTGCATTTTGTCCACGTTTACCGATAGCTAATGACAGTTGGTGGTCTGGAACAACAACAGTTGTTGCTTTTTCTTCTTCATCTACAAGCACTTTAACAACTTGTGATGGGCTTAAAGCATTGGCAACATATTCTACTGGATCATTTGACCAGCGAACGATGTCAATCTTTTCACCTTTTAGTTCGTCTACAATGCGTTGTACACGTTGTCCTTTCGGTCCTACACAAGAACCTACTGGATCCACATCAATGTTCTCTGCATGTACAGAGATTTTAGAACGATCTCCTGCTTCACGTGCTACAGAACGAATTTCAACCGTTCCATCATAAATTTCAGGAACTTCCATTTCGAATAAACGTTTTAAAAGACCAGGATGTGTACGTGATACGTAAATTTGTGGTCCTTTTGTTGTTTTTTCTACTTTCGTAATGAATACGCGAATACGATCATGTGGTTTGTACTGTTCGTTCGGCATTTGCTCACTTACAGGTAATAAAGCTTCTACTTTCCCTAAGCTTACATAGATGAAACGAGCATCTTGACGTTGTACGATACCAACCATGATATCTTCTTCACGATCACTAAACTCAGAGTAAATAACACCACGCTCTGCTTCACGCACTCGTTGTGTTACAACTTGTTTTGCAGTTTGTGCTGCAATACGACCGAAATCTTTTGGCGTTACCTCAATTTCTAGTACGTCACCATCTTGATAGTTTGGATTAATTTGTCTTGCTTCTTCAACAGAAATTTCAAGACGTGGATCAAACACATTATCAACAACGTCTTTACGTGCTAAAACTTGGATTGTTCCCACTTGTGGGTTAAAGCTCACACGAACGTTTTGTGCTTGGTTAAAATTGCGTTTATAAGCAGAGATTAACGCTGCTTCAATCGCATCAATAATAATATCTTTACTAATTCCTTTTTCTGACTCTAATACGAGCAAGGCATCTAACAACTCAGTGCTCATGAAGATCCCCCTTCTAACTAAAACGTAACAGCAAGTCGCGCATTTGCAACTTTGTCCATTGGAATTTGGATTTCTTTTTTACGTGTTTTAATTGTTAATAATAGTGTAATTGTAGTACCATCGTAGGAAAGCATTTTTCCTTCAAACATCTTTTCACCATCAATCGGCTCATATGTTTTAATTGCCACTTGTTTTCCTACCGCTTGCTGGAAGTCTTTCTCTTTCTTTAATGGGCGTTCTGCTCCAGGAGATGACACATCCAAAAAGTAAAGATGAGGAATTGGATCCTCTTTATCTAAAGCTTCGCTTAAACGTTCACTCACCGCACCGCATTCTTCAATGTCGACTCCCTTTTCAGAATCGATGAATACGCGTAAGAACCAGTCTTGTCCTTCTTTCACATACTCTACATCTACAAGTTCAAGATTTAACTCTTCAACGATTGGCTGCGCAAATGCTTCTACAACTTCTGTGACTTTCTTATCCATAAACAGCCTCCTTCCTGCCGCCATGTACCATTTACAAGAAAAGACCCCGCCCATAGAACGGTCTATCTTATTCTTTCTCGTTAGCTAACAAAAGCCCCTGCCGTTAAGCAGGGAATATCTGTCTTAGTATTACCAAATTTAAGAAGTAAAACTTGTAACAAAATATGTATATACGACAGAAATTTCTTACCTCTCCACATCAATAAAATGTAGATAGTAACACGAAAGAGTGGGTTTCCCCACTCTTTTTTTCACACAATATACATGACATGGTTATCTCGGTTAATAGTATACCATAGCAAATGTTGATTTGCAAAGACTTTTCCTACCTATTAGAACAGTGATAACTGGTTTTGATCCGGCAAATCACCTAAACAACCTTGACTATCTAAGTACTCAATAATTGTTTTCGAAACCTTACTACGCTGCTGCAAGTCTTCCTTTGATAAGAATTCTCCATTTTTACGAGCTTCCACAATACTTAAAGCTGCGTTCGTACCAAGACCAGGTACCGCATTAAATGGAGGAATTAATGAGTCTCCATCAATAATAAAGTCTGTTGCATGTGAACGATACAAATCAACCTTTTGGAATGAGTATCCACGCTCACACATTTCAAGTGTCATTTCTAGTACCGTTAATAAACTCTTCTCTTTCGGCGCTGCATCTAAACCTTTTTGCGCAATTTCATCAATTCTTGCACGTATAGATGCTGAACCTTTCGCCATCGCTTCTACGTCAAAGTCATCTGCACGAACGGTAAAGTATGCCGCATAGAATAGAAGCGCGAAATGTACTTTAAAGTATGCAATACGCACGGCCATAAGTACGTATGCAGCCGCATGGGCTTTAGGGAACATGTACTTAATCTTCTTACATGAATCAATATACCAACCTGGTACATTATTATTTTTCATGTCCTCTTCCCATTCTTCTGGTACACCTTTACCTTTACGTACTGACTCCATTATTTTGAAGGCTAATGATGGGTCTAAACCTTGATAGATTAAATATACCATGATGTCATCACGACAACCGATAACTTCACTCAGCGTACATGTACCGTTATAAATTAATTCGTTTGCATTACCTAGCCATACGTCCGTACCATGTGATAATCCAGAAATTTGGACTAACTCTGAGAATGTCGTCGGTTTCGTCTCTTCTAACATCTGTCTTACGAATTTCGTACCAAACTCTGGTATACCAAGTGTACCTGTTTTACAGTTAATTTGTTCTTCCGTTACGCCTAACGATTCTGGCCCTGAGAAAATTTTCATTACTTCTGGATCATCCGTTGGGATTGTTTTCGGATCAATACCACTTAAATCTTGTAACATACGAATAACTGTCGGATCATCGTGTCCTAGTATATCAAGTTTCAATAAATTATCATGAATCGAGTGGAAGTCAAAGTGTGTCGTTCTCCACTCAGCCCCTATTGAATCTGCCGGATACTGTATCGGTGAGAAATCAAAAATGTCCATGTAATCTGGCACAACGATAATACCACCTGGATGCTGTCCTGTTGTACGTTTTACACCGGTACATCCTGCTACTAAGCGATCAATTTCTGCATTTCGAATCGTTAAGTTATGATCATTTGCATAACCTTTTACATATCCATAAGCAGTTTTTTCCGCAACTGTACCAATCGTTCCTGCACGATATACATAATCTTCACCGAACAGTACTTTCGTATAGTTATGGGCACGTGGTTGATATTCCCCGGAGAAATATAGTGATAGGTAAGCATTTGATATTATCTCCAGCTTTTCCCCCACTCCACACCGTGCATGAGGCTTTCACACTCACACGGCGTTCCATCGTTAACTTTGTTGAAATTTATAAGCTGAGTTTTGGATTTCCTACTTCCGTTCTCAGCTTATTTAATTTACTTAATGCTTTCTTATCGAATTTGACTAACATTTTTTTATAATCTTCATTTGCAAGAGGGTCTTTATTGTGAATTAACATATGATATTTCTTATTAATAATAATCAAGTTGTGACATTCATCACTACCACCTTGCTCTGTTGGCTTGATGTGATGACATATAGCATTATGAGGAGTCAAGCGTTCTCCTGTTATACCACAACATCCTTTTTGCGCGACATATTTACTTAAGCGATTATTTTCATACAGAACACTTTTGTTTTTATATATTCCTTTACGAAACATTTCTATTTCCCGCACAGACACACGTTTTATTTCTTTATGAATTGATGCCCTATCCTTTTTATTATAAACAGAGAAGTTAGGGTCTCTTTGACCTCGTATATCATGTCGAATTGCTTCAATAGGATAGACCAGTAATCCATTACTTTTAAATCTTGGACAATTATAATCTCCATAAAACTTATCAATGATATTATTCGTTTCCTTTGTATAAACAAAGATGTTTCTAAAGATCAATGATTTTATATTTGGATGAACTTTATGTCTTATCTCATTAAAATCCCGAGAAATTCTGGTCGCAATTTTGTAGTAATTATGCAAACCGAGAATGTTTGAGTTAAAGTTCATAACTTTTTCTGGAGTAGGACTTTTTCTTAGTTTCACTAATTGATGCCTAATGACACCCAATACTTTACCTTTCGCTTTCGGGTCCATTTTAGAATTTACAATATAACCAGTTTTAGCATTTCCCTTCTGAACTGCTCTAAATCGAATTCCTAGAAAATCGGTACCATTTTTCCGTAAGTTTGTGATTTTACTTTTTTCTTCACTTATCTCAAGCCCTAATCTTTCCTTGAGCCATTTTTCAACTGCTATTTTAATCTTTCTAGCGTTTTCATAGGAATTTGTGAAGATTTTAAAATCATCTGCATACCTTACTAGATACATTGGTTTTAACCTTGTCTTTTTAAGCGCATCCGTTTTATTACGTTTTAATTTATAAGGTACTCTTGTCGGTTTTGTTTCCCATTGGTTTGATACCCACCAATCAAGTTCATTTAATACAACATTGGCTAGCAATGGAGATAAAATACCACCTTGAGGAGTCCCTTTAGCAGGAATGCCTTCACCTGTAACTTCCGCCTTCAGCATCTTTTTGATGATGTATAAAACTTTTTTATCCCGTATTCCAATTGTCCATAGTTGCCTCATTAGCTTTTTATGATTAACGTTATCAAAGAAACCTTTAATATCTATGTCCACTACAAAATGTTGATGACTGTGATTGACCATATGATAGCACCTAGCTAAAGCGTCATGAGTGCTTCGTTTTGGTCGAAAACCATAGCTTTGCGGATGAAACTTCGCTTCAACAATTGGTTCCAAAATTTGCAGGAACATTTGCTGAATTAATCGGTCTTCAATCGTTGGAATCCCTAAAGGTCGCATTTTTCCGTTTGGCTTTGGTATAAACACACGTCTTACTGCATGTGGCATGTAGTTTTCCAATCTCTTCTTCGTTATTCTAATTAGCTTGTCGGCATCTATTTTATTAAGGTGTTTTATTGTGTGTCCATTTGTACCTTTCGTTTTACTACCTGTATTGCTTTTTAAATTACGAAACGCTAATCGAATGTTTTCTTCAGAAATAATCAACTCATAAATATTTTTGAAATATCGACCCTTTTTACTTTCTTTATAAAGATTATCAAAAATTGATTGCAAGCCAAAATATTCATTGTTTCTTAACTTTTGAATCATCAAGTCAGCCAACTAATCACTTCCTTATGAAGTTTTCGTTTCTCTTTGGTCATACACGAATCTGACTTTTGTAGGTTTTGTTTTCAACGTTAACGACTTGTGCCCTTCCCTCTGAAATGTTTTTATCCTCCGACTTATTGGTTATTCAGTCATCTTCGGCATTTCATCAAGCGGTACTACGGCACTACTGCCACTTTCGTAAAATGTGTTATAGCATCTGCCTTTCCACATACCATCGTCATCGAAGTGCAATCTTCTCTTATGTCGAAAGCTTCACACGTTCCACTATTCTTATCTGTACATACTCCCCTTAGGTTCCCCCTAAATTCCGCCAAGCTTGACTGTGCCTGTAACACAGTATGGATTTTCATAACCAAACGCTTACTCATCCACACTTGGAAGTCCTCTTTGGACCCCGTTATATTTCTATAACGTGACATTCACGAAAAGTCAGTCGAGGGTTCGTCCCAGTCGTTCTACTGATTCTAACCATAGGGATTTTATAGACACCAGACCTATCATTCACAGAAGATTTCTATCTCCCTTTCCTCGTCTTTTACGTTAGGGTGAACTTCAGCCTACTTTAACGGGCTTCAAACGATGTTGATGTTTGCAATATCGCTATCGCTTGCCGTAGCTTCAGTGAGTATGTTTCAGGACGTTACTCCATCATTCCATACTTCAGAATAGCAGTTCTACTAGCAAATACTAGTGCTTAACCTTTTCAGTTAAGAACGTGTCACACTCAAATCGATATCGGGTACCTTATCTCCTTTAAATCCAAGGAACGTTTCGAACGGAATATCATGTCCATCTTTTACGTATGGAACATTACATGTAGGACATTCTTTATCCGGTAAGTCGAAACCAGACCCTACAGAACCATCATTAAAGAATTCTGATTGCTTACATTTCGGACATACATAGTGTGGTGGTAATGGGTTTACTTCTGTAATTTCCATCATCGTTGCAACGAATGATGAACCTACCGATCCACGCGAACCTACTAGATATCCGTCTACTAATGATTTTTTCACAAGTTTATGTGAAATTAAATAAATTACGGCGAATCCATGACCAATAATACTTTTTAATTCTTTTTCTAAACGGGCTTCTACTATTTCAGGTAACTCTTCACCATAAATGCTACGCGCCATTTTATAACTCATATCACGCGTTTCATCATCTGCACCTTCAATTTTCGGTGTATATAGATCATCTTTTACTGGATGAACATCACCAATTAATGATGCAATCTTTTGTGTATTCGTTACGACAATTTCTTTCGCTACGTCTTCACCTAAAAATGAGAAACACTCTAACATTTCATCCGTTGTACGGAAATGTACAGGTGGTAATGAATGTCGGTTTAACGGATTCGCTCCACCCTGTGAACTTACTAAAATTTTACGATACATTGCATCTTCTGGATCTAAATAATGTACGTTTCCGGTAGCAACAACTGGTTTATCTAACGTCTCACCTAGTTTTACTAAGTTAGAAATGATTGTTTTTAATTGTCCCTCATCTCGAACGAGTTCACGCTCTACTAAATGACGTAACACTTCTGGTGGCATTACTTCAATGTAATCGTAGAACTGCGCAATTTCTTCTACCTCTTCAGGAGCTTTTTGCATCATCGCCTCAAACACTTCACCTTTATCACAAGCCGTTCCTACTAAAATACCTTCACGATACTTTTTTAATAGTGATCTTGGTACTCGTGGTACACGGTAAAAGTAATTTAAATGAGAATATGAAACAAGTTTATATAAATTTTTCAATCCAACATCCGATGTAGCAAGTAATGTCATATGACTTGGACGCCCGCGTTTATATGCATCCCCTTGTCCCATACTATCGTTTAATTGATCGTGATATTCAAAACCTTTTTCAATTACCTCTTTTAACATTTTTACAAGTAAATATCCCGTTGCTTCTGTATCATAAATTGCACGGTGATGTTGCGTTAATTCGATATCCATCTTTTTACACAACGTATTTAAACGGTGATTTTTCATTTCTGGGAATAAGAATCGTGCAAGCTCTAACGTATCTATTACTGGATTTTTTGTTTTTTCTAAACCAGCTTTTTTAAATCCTACGTTAATAAAGCCCATATCGAAGCTTGCGTTATGAGCAACAAGTGTATGGTCGCCCATCCATTCTTCAAACTTTTTAAACACTTCGTCCACTTCTGGTGCGTCGGTTAACATATCATCTGTAATACCTGTTAATTCAATGATCGTTGCCGATAATGGTTGATGCGGATTTGCAAAAGATTCAAAGCGGTCAATAATTTCGCCGCCTTTTACTTTTACAGCAGCTAACTCAATAACTGTATCATATACAGCTGATAAACCTGTCGTCTCAACGTCAAAAACAACATACGTTTCCTCTGCAAGTAAACGATGCGCTTCGTTATACGCTATTGGTACACCGTCATTAACTAAATTCGCTTCTACACCGTATATAACTTTAACTCCAGCCTTTTTCCCCGCAGAATATGCCTCCGGGAACGACTGAGCCACAGCATGGTCTGTAATGGCAATAGCCTCATGCCCCCATTTACCTGCTTGAGCAACAAGCTTAGAAACTGGAGTAACAGCATCCATTTGACTCATTGGCGTGTGAAGATGCAGCTCTACACGTTTTTCGCCTTCTGGTGCTTTATCTTTACGAGACGGTCCTGTTATTTCATTAATATCATTTGCAATCATTACTAAATCTCGAACAAATGTATCATTTTGAACAGAACCACGAGCCTTCACCCACATTCCTTTTTTCAAGGATTGTAGCATTGGAATATCTTCTTTATCACGTGAGAACATTTTGATCATAATCGAATCTGTATAATCCGTTATTTTTAAAGTTAATAACGTACGTCCACTACGAAGCTCTTTCGTTTCCACATGGAAGACATATCCTTGAACTGTTTTTCTTCTTTCTTCATCTTGAATTTCTCGCATCGGTGTAATCTCTTCATCTGGCTTAATAAGATACCCGAGTGTGATCGGTCCTTCATGCACAACGCTACTTTCTTCAGCTTGCTTCTTCGCCATTTCTTCCATAGCTTGTATAACACGCTCGCGGTCCTCTTGCTGCGTTTGCTCACGAAACTTTTGCATTTCTTCTGTATTTTGCTGTATATGTGTGTCTAACTGGAAACGCGGGAATCCAAAAGCCTCGTATTGATCCCCTACTGGTTTCGCAACGTTTTTCTTTAAAGCAGTAGATTCCAGCTCATTATTCACATTTATAAGTAACTTCACTCCATTGACCTGCGGAAGCTGCTTCTTTAAATAAGCAAACATAGGTGAAAATGTAATTCGTTCCGTACAAAGTGGCCAATACGCCCTCACTTCTTCTTCAGTAAATTGTTTGTTCTCTGTTTCTAATGCAAATGTTGTTCTTGCAATATGAGAAAATGATTGCTTAAGCTTTGTTTCTAGCAATTCATATAATTCTGTAGGCAAAATACGCGGTACTTGTAAATCAAAATGCCAACTTTTATTCGCTTTATCAATAACTAGCTTTTCAATGCCACCGCCTTGTAAATATTGATTTATAAGGTCTTCTGGTATTTGCAACTGCTGGAGCAAAATTTGAAATCGCTCTTGTTGTTCATTTGTTAAAGACATAAGCACTCTCCTTCCATTTGCTATTATAAATTGAAACGTACTACAAAGAAAGATTTCTCCCTTCTTCTTTTACAAAATACGTTGACAAAGAAAGAGAAGGTACCTCGTTATGAGGTACCTCTTCTTATTTTAAAATATTGGCAATATATGTTTGAAGCTCTTCTACTTTCACTTCTTCAGACTCACCTGTAGCACGTACTTTCACTTCTACAATACCTTCGTCTGCTTTTTTACCAACTGTCACGCGAACTGGAAGGCCGAATAAATCAGCATCAGCAAATTTAACGCCTGCACGTTCTGCACGATCATCTAGTAATACTTCATATCCTTGCTCTTGTAATGAGTTATAGATGTTTTCACCCATTTCCCGTTGTGCATCAGATTTCATATTTACTGGAATTACATGCACATGGAACGGTGCAACAGCTTTTGGCCAAACTAAACCGTTCTCATCATTAAACTGCTCTGCAATTGCTGCCACTGTACGAGACACACCAATGCCGTAACAACCCATAATAAGTGGTTGTGTTTTTCCGTTTTCATCTAGGAATGTTGCGTTCATTGCTTCACTATAACGAGTTCCTAATTTAAATACATGACCAACTTCAATTCCGCGTGCGAAAAGAATTGTTCCGTTTCCGTCTGGAGATTGGTCTCCTTCTTGAATGAATCGTAAATCCGTATATTGACTTACTTTAAAGTCACGTTCTGGATTTACATTTACATAATGGAACCCTTCTTCGTTCGCTCCTGAACATCCGTTGACAATTGATGCTACAGCGTGATCAGCAATAATTTCAATATCACCTGTTACACCAATTGGACCTAATGAACCAACTTCACAATTTAATAATTCTTTTACTTCTTCATGAGAGGCAAGCTCAACAACGGAAGCACCGTATACATTTTTCACTTTTACATCGTTTACTTCATGATCACCACGAACAAGTACAACTACTAATTTCTCATCTACTTTAAATACCATAGACTTAATGCACTTTTCAGCTTCTATGTTTAAGAAGGCAGATACTTCTTCAATTGCTTTTTGGTCTGGTGTTGCTACTTTTTCAAGCGCTTTTTCTGCTTCGTCACTCTTCGTATACGTAGCTACAACAGGAGCCATTTCGATGTTCGCTGCATAATCAGATGTATCCGAGTATGCAATTGTATCTTCACCAACATCAGATAATACCATAAATTCATGTGTATCTTTTCCGCCCATTGCTCCTGAATCAGCAATAACCGCACGGAAATTCAAGCCACAACGAGCGAAAATGTTAGAGTATGCTTTGTATAAGCGATCGTACACTTCATCTAAGCTCTCTTGTGTAGCATGGAAAGAGTATGCATCTTTCATTAGAAACTCTCTTCCACGTAATAAACCGAAACGAGGTCTTTGTTCATCACGGAATTTTGTTTGAATTTGATATAATGTTAACGGTAATTTTTTATATGATTTCACTTCATCACGTACAAGATCCGTAATTACTTCTTCATGTGTCGCTCCTAATGCAAATTCACGAGCGTTACGATCTTTCATACGCATTAATTCAGATCCGTAAGAATACCAACGACCTGACTCTTGCCATAATTCTGCAGCTTGCATCGCTGGCATTAATAATTCTACAGCACCTGCGCGCTCCATTTCTTCTCGAACGATTCGTTCTACTTTGTGTAGCACTTTTAATCCAAATGGTAAAAAGCTATAAATACCAGAAGCATTTTGACGCATAAAACCTGCACGAAGTAATAACTGATGACTCTTAATTTCAGCATCAGCTGGAACTTCACGTAATGTAGGACTAAATACCATACTTTGTTTCATTTATTCGCACCTCTTCATTTTACTCTTATACGCAGGAAAACCCCTCACCTCGAGTTAGGTGAGGGATTTTATTCTACGAGCTCTATTTCATTATAAGTTTCACTTTATTTTACAAGAAAAACTTACGAATGTCATTCCAAGTTACTACTAACATAAGTAACATTAATAATGCAAAACCAATAAAGTGAACCATTCCTTCTTTTTGACGGTCAATTGGTTTCCCGCGTAACGCTTCAATTAAGAAGAAGAACAAACGTCCACCGTCTAAAGCAGGAACTGGTAGTAGGTTAAATAAACCAAGGTTAATACTTAAAACGGCTGCTAAACTTAATACACGCGTAAATCCATAATCTACAACTTGATCTGTTAGATTATAAATTCCTACTGGACCTGACAACTCATTAATAGAGAATTGGCCGGTTACTAATTTCACAAGAGACTCAAAAATTAGTTTCGTCCATTGGTATGTTTGTTCAAAACCTGATTTAATAGAACCCATCACTGTTTTTTCTACAGGAGAGTAAACACCGATTCTACCAACTTCTTCTTTACCTTCTTTATCAAGCGTTGGCGTTACTTTCACATTAAACTGTTCACTATCACGCTTTACTTGTAACGTAATTTCTTTATTCGGATTTTCACGTACAATGGTAACAACATCTTTCCATGTACTTGTGTTTTTCCCATCAATAGCTTGAATTGTATCATTTTCTTTTAATCCAGCTTGCTCTGCCGCACTATTCTCCATCACTTTTCCGACCATTGGTTTGTCAACAGGAACACCTTGTACAAATCCAAGAATCACAAAAATAACAAACGCTAAAATGAAGTTCATTGCAGGACCCGCAAAGATCGTTAAAGCACGTTGACCTAATTTCTTAGAGCCAAACTGTCTATTATACGGAGCAATTTGAATTTCTTCACCGGCAGTAATAATACGAGCCTTTTCATTTACTCGGAATGTTTGAAGCTCTTCCTCGTACTCTTCATAACCCGAAATTGTTAAATTATGCTCTAAATCAGCTTGTTCCACTTCAATCACGCGAACATTTGGATACTTTTCATATCCATCAAAAACTAATTTTACAACTTCGTCTTTTTCGTTTAATACAAGGCCAACCTTTTTCCCAGGCTTTAACTCAACTGTATCTGCATCCTCGCCAGCCATTCTTACATAGCCACCAAGGGGCAATAATCGAATCGTATACACCGTTTCATTCTTTTCAAATGAGAATATTTTCGGACCAAAACCAATCGCAAACTCACGGCATAAAATACCTGCTCTTTTTGCGAAATATAGATGCCCTAGCTCATGGAAAAATACGAGTGCACCGAAAATTAATATAAAGGCAATCGCTGTATTCAATTCCATACCACCTTTGCTAAATTTGTTCCATCACAAACCGTCTTGTGGTTGCATCAATTTCCAGAATTTCCTCTAAGCTCGGACGTGCAATGACATTGTGATGGTTCATTGCTTTTTCAATGAGGTCTTCCACTGTTAAGAAACCAATTCTCTTTTGTAAAAAAGCTTCAACAGCTACTTCATTCGCTGCATTCATTACAGCCGGCATACTTCCACCTGTTTTTCCAGCTTCATACGCAAAGCGCAAGCAACGGAAACGTTCTTGGTTCATTTTCTCAAAATGCAATGTACCCATTTCCCATAAATTTAACTGCTTTGTGTCTGAAAGAGGCAATCGATCAGGATATGTAAGTGCGTATTGAATTGGTACTCGCATATCAGGTGAGCCAAGCTGTGCCATCACACTACGATCTTCAAATTCAACCATAGAATGAATAATACTTTCTTTATGTAAAACAACATCGATTTGCTCGTAAGGGATACCAAAAAGCCAATGTGCTTCAATTACTTCTAGCCCCTTATTCATCATTGTAGCAGAATCAATTGTAATTTTCGAACCCATTGACCAGTTTGGATGTCGAAGCGCATCTTCTACGGTCACATGATGCAATTCATCTCTCGTTTTATCACGGAAACTTCCACCAGAAGCCGTTATAATTAGTCGAGAAATTCTTTTTTCATTTTCACCATTCAAGCATTGAAAAATAGCTGAATGTTCACTGTCTACTGGAAGTAACGAAACATTATGTTTTCGCGCTGCTTCCATTACAAGATGCCCTGCAGTTACTAACGTTTCTTTGTTTGCAATTCCAATTGTTTTTTTCGCCTCAATTGCACGAAGTGTTGGTAACAACCCTACGCTACCTACAACAGCATTTACTACGATCTCCGCATCTGGATGTAATGCTACTTCTAAAAGTCCTTCACTACCATATACAATTTTTGTATTACCAGAGACAGCTTGTAATTTTAAAACATCTTCCTCTCTTTGCACAGAGACAATTTGCGGAGAAAATTCTTGAATGACTTTTACTGCGTAGTCAATATTTTTCCCTACAGAAAAAGCAACGAGACGGAATTGGTCTGGGTGCGAGCGTAATACATCTAAAGTTTGTGTACCAATTGATCCGCTTGCACCTAATAAACTAATGTTTTTCATGACTCCAACCCCTCGTTCATTTATTAATTGTATTGTAATAAGAAGTAGAGAATTGGTAAAACGAATAACCAACTATCTGTTCGATCTAATATACCACCATGTCCAGGTAAAATTGTACCTGAATCTTTTACGCCATAATGACGTTTAAATGCAGATTGTACTAAATCACCAATTTGTCCAAAAATAGAAATGATAATTGTCAGCACAATTAAAATTACTACATTCGATTCCACTGGGAAAAACATGTTGTAAACAAGCGCTACAATAATTCCACAAACGATGCCGCCTAATGAACCTTCAATCGTTTTATTTGGACTAATTTCTGGCCATAACTTTCTTTTTCCTAATGCTTTTCCTACGAAATATGCGCCTGAATCAGTAGCCCATATAACAAATAATGCGCAAAACACATATTTAATTCCTAAAATTCTCGTTTCATTCAAATATAAGAATCCCATTGCAACATATGTTGTTGCCATTAGTAAAAATGAAGCATTGTCAAAAGTAAATGTATTCTTAGAAAGGACTGTATATGATAAAAGTAATAGAACAATCACAAATGTGATTTCTAATTTACCTAATCCAATCCAAGTAAACAGTTCTGATGCACTACTTGGAATTAAAATAATCCATAATAATACTGCAGCTAAAACTGTTGGTACTGAAATAAGCGTAAGCTTATTCATACGAATTAATTCATATAAACCTATAGAAGCAAGTGCATACACTAAAACCGTAAAAGGCACGCCACCGTAAATTACGATGGGAATGAATAGCGCGGCAGCAACCACTCCAGTAATAATTCTCTGTTTCACTACCAAACCCTCTCTTTCTACACGCCTCCGAATCTGCGCCCTCTATGCTGAAAGTCTGTAATCGCATTTAGCAAATGTTCCTCGGTAAAATCTGGCCAATACACATCTGTAAACCAAAATTCCGAATATGCAATTTGCCATAACATGAAATTACTAATACGTAGCTCTCCGCTCGTACGGATTAACAACTCTGGGTCAGGTAAAGAACTCGTCATTAAGTAGGAAGAAAGCATTTCTTCGCTTACATCTTCAACACGAACTTTTCCTTCCTCACGATCTTTCATCATATGTTGCACAGCAGAAACGATTTCATCTCGACTTCCATAGTTTAACGCGAAATTCAGAATTAATCCCGTATTCTCTTTCGTCTCTTCCATGGCCTTCTCCATCGCTCTGCGTGTATGCGTAGGAAGACGATCTTGTTGCCCTATTACACGGACTTGTACGTTCTCTTCAATCAATTCTGGTAAAAATGTACCTAAAAATTCTTCTGGAAGCTTCATTAAATAATCAACTTCCTTTTTCGGTCTTTTCCAGTTCTCAGTTGAAAAAGCATAAAGAGTTAATACTTTCACATTAAGTTTGCTTGCAAATTTTGTGATTTTCTTTACAACTTGCATGCCTTCATGATGTCCCGCAATACGAGGCATCGCTCTCCTCTTTGCCCACCTTCCATTACCATCCATAATGATGGCAATATGTTCTGGGATGTATCCTTTTTTCACTTCTTCAACGAGATGATCAAACGATGTGTCCTTTTTACCTTTAAAAAAAGGAAAGTTTTTAAACATCATTCATACCCTCCAACAAGCAGACGTATGCCTAAAAGTGTAAAAAGACCCCCTTAAGAAGAGGGTCATATTTGCGAAAGTATCGCTATTACACTTCCATGATTTCTTTTTCTTTGTTTTTTGCGATTTCGTCAACTTTTGCAATATATTTATCTGTTTCTTTTTGGATATCTTCAGTATATCCTCTTAAATCGTCTTCTGTAATCTCGCCAGCTTTTTCAAGCTTCTTAAGATCATCGTTACCGTCACGACGTACGTTACGAACAGCAACTTTTGCTTCTTCAGCATATTTTTTCACAACTTTTACAAGATCACGACGACGCTCTTCTGTTAATGCAGGGAATGCAATACGAATTACAGTTCCATCATTAGAAGGGTTTAAGCCTAAATCTGCTTTTAAAATTGCTTTTTCGATATCACCGATAGAAGTTTTATCATACGGTTGAATTACAAGTAAACGTGCTTCTGGAACTGTAATGTTCGCTAATTGCACAACTGGTGTTGGTGCACCATAGTAATCAACTTGTACTTTATCTAATACAGACGCGTTTGCACGACCAGCGCGAACTGTTGCTAATTCGCGTGAATAAGCAGCAACCGCTTTTTCCATTTTTTCATTTGCAGACTTCAATACTTGTTGTCCCATATTTATTTCCCCCTTACAACTGTTCCGATATTTTCGCCTAACACGGCACGTTTAATATTCCCTTTTTCCATAACTGAGAATACAATTAATGGAATATCATTATCCATACATAGAGAAGAAGCTGTAGAATCCATTACACCTAAACCTTCTTTTAATACATCTAAGTAAGTAAGTGTTTCGTATTTCGTAGCTGTTGGGTCAATAGATGGATCTGCATTATATACGCCATCCACATTGTTTTTCGCCATTAAAATTACGTCAGCTTCAATTTCCGCCGCACGTAATGCTGCCGTTGTATCTGTAGAGAAGTATGGGTTACCAGTACCTGCTGCGAAGATAACAACACGTTTTTTCTCTAAGTGACGAACTGCTTTACGACGAATGTAAGGCTCTGCCACTTGACGCATTTCAATTGAAGTTTGTACGCGAGTTTGAATTCCGATGTTCTCCAAGCTATCTTGAAGAGCTAATGAATTCATAACTGTCGCTAACATGCCCATGTAATCCGCTCCTGCACGATCCATGCCCATCTCACTTCCAATTTTTCCACGCCAAATGTTACCGCCGCCAACAACAACAGCAACCTCTACATCTAGTTCTGCAATTTCTTTCACTTGTTCCGCAACTGACTTAATAACAGCTGGGTTGATTCCAAATCCTTGCTCGCCAGCTAAAGCTTCTCCACTCAGCTTTAAAACGACACGATTATATTTCGGTTTACTCATAATGAACCTCCAATTGCTTACATCTTTATTTTAAAAAAGGGAACACAATGTGTTCCCTAATCTGTATTAGTTACTACCTTTTACTTGGTTCATTACTTCTTCAGCAAAGTTGTCTTCGCGTTTTTCGATACCTTCACCAACAGCGTAGCGAACGAATCCTTTTAATGTTGCGCCTTTAGACTCAACGAATTGACGAACTTTCATATCAGGGTTTTTAACGAATGCTTGGTCAAGTAAGCAAATCTCTTCGAAGAATTTGCCTAGACGGCCTTCAACCATTTTTGCAACGATTTTTTCAGGCTTGCCTTCGTTTAATGCTTGTTGTGTTAATACTTGACGCTCATGCTCAACTTCTTCAGCTGTTACAGCATCACGATCGATGTATTTAGGGTTAACTGCAGCGATGTGCATTGCTACGTCTTTAGCAGCCGCTTCATCAGTAGAACCTTCAAGAACTGTTAGAACACCAATGCGTCCACCCATGTGTAGGTAAGCACCGAATGCATCTGCATCAGTTTTTGATACGATTTCGAAACGACGAAGTGTAAGCTTTTCACCAATTTTAGCGATTGCTTCGTTGATGTGCTCTTCAACTTTTTTACCGTTTTCCATTGTTTGAGCCATAGCTTCTTCAACGTTAGCAGGTTTCTTAGCTAATAAGTGAGCAGCTAATTCTTTAATTAATGTTTGGAAACCTTCGTTTTTCGCAACGAAATCAGTTTCAGAGTTTAATTCTAAGATTAAACCGTCGTTACCGTTTGTTTCGATGAAAGTTAAACCTTCAGCAGCGATGCGGTCTGCTTTTTTAGCAGCTTTCGCGATACCTTTTTCACGTAAGAAGTCAATTGCCTTCTCCATGTCGCCGTTAGTTTCTGTTAAAGCTTTTTTGCAGTCCATCATACCTGCGCCAGTTTTTTCACGTAATTCTTTTACCATTTGTGCAGTGATTGCCATACTTTTCATCCTCCTAAAATATGTATTTATACCTTTTATAAAGGTGTTTATACCTTAAAAAAGGTGATAAAAGGCCGAACCCCTTATCACCTTTCCAACTTTGTTACGCAGTAACAGTTTCTTCACCTTGTTTTGCTTCAAGGATCGCGTCTGCCATTTTAGATGTAAGAAGTTTTACAGCACGAATTGCATCATCGTTCGCTGGGATAACGTGATCGATTTCGTCTGGATCACAGTTTGTATCAACGATACCGATGATTGGAATGTGTAATTTGCGTGCTTCAGCAACTGCAATACGCTCTTTACGAGGGTCTACTACGAATAATGCACTTGGAAGACCTTTCATATCTTTAATACCGCCTAAGAATTTCTCAAGACGCTCTAACTCTTTTTTAAGTTGAACAACTTCTTTCTTAGGTAGTACTTCGAAAGTACCATCTTCTTGCATTCTTTCGATGTCTTTAAGACGCTTGATACGCTTTTGGATTGTTTGGAAGTTAGTTAAAGTTCCACCTAACCAACGTTGGTTAACGAAGTACATACCAGCACGAGTTGCTTCTTCTTTAATAGCTTCTTGTGCTTGTTTTTTAGTACCTACGAATAAGATGTCTCCGCCTTCAGCAGCGATGTCACGCATAACTTTGAAAGCTTCCTCAACTTTTTTCACAGTTTTTTGTAAGTCGATGATGTAGATACCGTTACGCTCTGTGAAAATGTAACGCTTCATTTTTGGGTTCCAACGACGAGTTTGATGTCCGAAATGAACACCAGCTTCAAGCAATTGCTTCATAGAAATTACTGACATAATATAGTTCCTCCTAAATGGTTTTTGATATCCTCCGTTTACTTCATCTCTAAGCGAAACTACAAACGTAGCACCAACACTTAAATCAGTAAACGTGTGTACTTTGTACTGACACCACTGCTTACTATATCATACTGAAATATTACAATCAAGTCGAAAATGCGAACAATGTAAAACTTTCTTTGTTCATACTCGAATTCTAGTATTACCAACCTGCATTTCTTTTAAGCAAAAAGTGAAATGCAATTCATGGCTTTTCAAAAAAATGCGATTATGACGCTATGTACGAACAACATCAATCTGTTATACAAAAAAACTCTCCTCAAAAAATGAGAAGAGTTTTATAAATTAGTTTGTTTTTAATTTAGCAAGTTCATGTAAGAATTTGTCGTTTAATACTTTAATGTATGTTCCTTTCATACCTAAAGAACGTGACTCAATTACACCAGCACTTTCTAATTTACGAAGTGCATTTACGATTACCGAACGAGTGATTCCTACACGGTCAGCAATTTTACTTGCAACAAGTAAACCTTCTGTTCCGTTTAATTCTTCGAAGATGTGCTCGATTGCTTCTAACTCACTGTAAGATAATGAGCTGATCGCCATTTGAACAACAGCTTTGCTACGCGCTTCTTCTTCAATTTCTTCTGCTTTTTCACGTAAAATTTCCATACCTACAACAGTTGAGCTGTACTCAGCAAGAATTAAATCATCATCTAAGAACTCTTGACCAAGACGAGCTAAAACTAATGTACCTAGACGCTCACCGCCACCAACGATCGGTACGATTGTAGTTAAGCCTTGACCAAATAATTCTTTATTTTCTACTGGGAATGCTGTGTAAGCACTGTTTACATCTAAGTTTGAAGATGTTTCTGTAATGTTGAATAAGCTTTGTGTATACTCTTCTGGGAATTGACGCTCTGCAAGCATTTGTTTCATACGCTCATTCTCGATTTGTTGGTGAATTGCATAACCTAGTAATTTACCACGACGGCTTACTACGAATACGTTCGCTTCGATTACTTCACACATTGTGTCAGACATTTCTCTAAAGTTTACAGGCTTTCCTGCTGCGCTCTGTAATAACGCATTTAATTTTCTTGTTTTTGCTAATAATTCCATTTCAAAAGTTCCTCCTACATGTTACTCACATATTTTTTCATCACTTGGAAACTAGGGCGAGTCACCTGATGACACTATTACAAAATAAACTGGCTCACATCTTTATTTTTAGCAATCGTTGCTAATTTTTCCTCAACGTATTGAGGCGTTATCGTTATTTTCTCTAACGTAATTTCAGATGCTTCAAACGATAAATCTTCAAGGAGCTTCTCCATAATCGTATGAAGTCTTCTTGCTCCAATATTATCTGTATCCTGATTAACTTGATAAGCAATCTCAGCAATCTTACGAATAGCTTCGTCTGAAAATTCAATTTCTATACCTTCAGTCGCTAATAAAGCAATATATTGTTTAATTAACGCATTGTCAGGCTCGATTAATATTTTAACAAAATCATCCGTCGATAATTTTGTTAATTCTACTCGAATCGGAAATCTCCCTTGTAATTCCGGAATCAAATCTGACGGTTTAGACATATGAAACGCTCCAGCTGCAACGAATAAAATATAATCCGTTTTTACTGATCCGTATTTTGTCGCAACATTTGATCCTTCTACAATTGGTAAAATGTCACGTTGCACACCTTCACGTGATACATCTACACTATTCGACTGCTTACCAGCAATTTTGTCAATTTCATCGATAAAAATAATCCCGAGCTGTTCAGCACGATAAACAGCCTCTTGTGTAACTTCATCCATATCAATTAAGCGCTGTGCTTCCTCATTTGTCAAGACTTTTCTTGCTTCTTTTACAGAAAGTTTACGTTTTTTTGTTTTTTTCGGCATAAAACTTCCTAATGCATCTTGGAAATTCATCCCCATTTGTTCCATGCCAGTTCCTTGCAGCATATCGAACATGGAAGACTGTTGTTCAGTCACTTCAATCGATACAATTTCATCTTCAAGAAGTCCTGCAGCAAGCTTTCTTTCCACATCTTGACGTTTCTTTTCGATTTCAACATCTTCCTGTGAATCTGTTGTTTGATTCGAATTTTGAGCGCCGCCAAATAGCATTTCTAATGGGTTTTTAAATCCAGATTGCTTCTCCGGACTCGGTACTAAAATTTCAACAAGACGTTGGTTCGCTTGTTCTTCTGCTTTGTCTTGTACTTTTACTACCATTTCTTCTTTCACAATGCGAACTGACGTTTCCACAAGGTCACGTACCATCGATTCTACATCTCTACCTACATATCCAACTTCTGTAAATTTCGTAGCTTCAACCTTAATAAAAGGTGCTCCAACGAGTTTCGCCATTCGTCGTGCTACCTCTGTTTTACCAACACCTGTCGGTCCAATCATTAAAATATTTTTAGGTGCAATTTCATCACGTAGATTTTCAGCTAATTTACTTCGGCGGTATCGATTTCTTAAAGCTACAGCAACCGCTTTCTTCGCATCTTTTTGACCGATAATGTATTGATCTAATTTTTCCACAATTTGACGCGGAGTAAAATGTAAATGCATATAAAATGCCTCCCTTACGATTCTACAATTCTTCCACAATTATATTGTGGTTTGTATACACACAAATATCGCCTGCAATGTCTAAACTCGCTTTCGCAATTTGCTTCGCTGTTAAATGTTCACTTGCATATTGTTTTAAAGCACGACCTGCTGAAAGCGCATAATTTCCGCCAGATCCAATTGCTAAAATACCATCATCCGGTTCAATCACTTCTCCCGTACCTGAAACAAGGAGCATAGTTGTTTTATCCATGACAATGAGCATCGCTTCTAGCTGACGTAACATTTTGTCACCGCGCCATTGCTTCGCCATCTCAACAGCAGCACGCTGCAAGTTTCCATTATACTCTTCTAATTTCCCTTCAAACATTTCAAAAAGAGTAAATGCATCAGCAACTGAACCTGCAAAACCAGCTAAAACTTTCCCTTGAAAAAGTTTACGAACCTTACGAGCTGTATGTTTCATTACAACAGCATTTCCCATTGTCACCTGGCCATCTCCAGCCATTGCACATTCTCCATTATGATGAACTGCAAATATCGTTGTAGCGTGGAAATTTCCCATAGAAAAAACTCCTTTATATGTTTTTATAGCTTTAAAAGCAATTTATGCCCGTGGGTGATGCTTCATGTAGACAGAACGCAATCTTTCTTTAGAGACATGCGTATAAATTTGTGTCGTAGACAAATTTTCATGACCGAGTAGCTCCTGTACAGTACGTAAATCTGCCCCTTCATCTAACATATGTGTAGCAAATGTATGCCTTAACATATGAGGACTTATACGCATTGTCAGTGAAGCTTTCTTAATGAGTTCATTTAATACATAGCGTACTCCTCGACTTGTCAGCGGCGTGCCTTTCGCATTTAAAAATACCATATGAGATTGTTCTTCAGTTTTCTTGGCTAACTGTTTTCTCCCGTTCTCTATATAAGTAATTAAAGCATCTTGTGCATAGCTCCCGAACGGAATATACCTTTGTTTTTTTCCTTTTCCCATTACTAAAATTGTCCCCACCGCAAAGTCAATATCGGTAAGTTGTAAATTGACACATTCACTCACACGGATCCCGGTCGCATACATCAACTCTAATAAAGCTTGATTCCTTTGACCTAACGGGGTTCCCGTATCAGAAACTTTAAATAATTCCTCTAATTCTTCAGCATATAAAAACTTTGGGATTGACAATTCTTTTTTGGGGAGTGACGCAAGTGCAAACGGATTATCTTTCCGATAACCTTCACGCATCAAAAAACGATATAAACTTCGTAAGCTTGATACTTTTCTTGCGACAGATTTACGGGCTAACTTTTCATCGTGCAACGTCGTTAAGTACAAACGAACATCCGCGTATGTAATATCTAAAAAAGAGGATATGCCTTCTCGCTCCATAAATTGCACAAAATGTTCTAAATCATTTTGATAACTTGCAATTGTATATTTTGAATAATTTCTTTCAATTTGTAAATATCCAACGAATAATTGTAACAATTTCTTCACATTCACACAATTCACCTCAATAAAGGCTACTAAATCGTATCACAACTTAGTAGCCTTTGCAAGAAATTTAACTAAATATTTACAAAATTTCGAATCGTTTCTAAAGCGCGTGTTGCATAGGCTTCATTACGTTCTGCTTTCTTTTTAATTTTCTTCTCTAACGGTGCAAACAGACCGAAGTTTGCATTCATCGGTTGGAAGTTTTTTGCATTTGTCGCAGTAATATAATTCGCCATACTTCCCATCGCAGTTACTGGTGGTAATACAACCGGCTCTTCACCTTTTACAAGTCGAGCAGCGTTGATACCTGCTAGCAATCCTGAAGCCGCTGATTCAACATATCCCTCCACTCCAGTCATTTGACCAGCGAAGAATAAATCATCACGTTGTTTATATTGGTATGTTGGACGAAGCAAGTTAGGTGAATTAATAAACGTATTACGATGCATTACACCATAACGTACAATCTCTGCGTTTTCCAGTCCTGGAATCAACTGTAACACTTCTTTTTGCGGTCCCCATTTTAAATGCGTTTGGAAACCTACGATATTGTATAACGTTCCCGCTGCATCATCTTGGCGTAACTGAACAACAGCATATGGCGTTTTCCCTGTTTTCGGATCTTCTAATCCAACAGGTTTCATCGGTCCAAATACTAGTGTTTGTCTTCCTCTACTTGCCATAACTTCTACTGGCATACAACCTTCAAAGAAAATTTCTTTTTCAAATTCTTTTAAAGGTACTGTTTCAGCAGCGATTAAAGCCTCGTAAAAACGGTCGAATTCCTCTTCCGTCATTGGACAGTTTAAATATGCCGCTTCACCTTTATCGTAACGAGATTTTAAATACACTTTATTCATATCAATGCTGTCTTTCTCAACAATCGGTGCTGCTGCATCATAGAAATAAAAGTAGTCTTCACCCGTTAATTCTTTTAATTGCGCAGAAAGATCAGGCGACGTAAGTGGACCTGTCGCGATAACAGTAGGACCTTCTGGAATTTCAGTAATTTCTTCATTCACCACAGTTACGTTCGGATGATTTTTCACATATTCCGTTACTTTTGCCGCAAATTCATGACGATCTACCGCTAAAGCCCCTCCTGCTGGTACAGAACACTCATCAGCTGCACGAATAATAACAGAATCCATTAAACGCATTTCTTCTTTAATAACACCAACAGCATTTGTTAATGTGTTTGCGCGAAGCGAGTTACTACATACTAATTCTGCAAATTTATCTGTGTGATGAGCTGGCGTTTGCCTTACCGGTCTCATTTCGTATAATCTTACTTGGACACCACGTTTTGCAATTTGGTAAGCTGCTTCACTTCCTGCAAGACCTGCGCCAATGACGTTTACTACTTGTGTTGTCATATATTTATCACCTTTCCTTTTCTTCCCGAAAAAAATGTGAGCAGTTACGCTCACATTTGTTGTTCTTCTTCATAATCACACGAAATACATTGTACTTGTACGCCTTTTTTCAACTTCTTCTCTACTAGCATACCTTCACACTTCGGACATTTACGGCCAATCGGCTTATCCCAAGATACAAAGTCACACTCTGGATACGTACCGCACCCATAGAAAAGACGTTTCTTTTTATTACTACGACGCTCAATAATTTGACCTTTATCACATTTCGGACAAGTAACACCGATTTCTTTCACAATCGGTTTTGTATTACGACAATCTGGGAAATTCGAGCAAGCCATAAATTTCCCGTATTTACCCATTTTAAAGACCATTGGGTGATTACATAATTCACAATCTTCCCCAGCTGGTTCATCTTTAATTTCCACTTCACGCATTTCTTTTTCCGCTTTTTCTAAACGCGGTTCAAATCCTACGTAGAAATCATCAACAATTTTTACCCAATTCGCATTTCCTTCTTCTACTTCATCGAGGCTTTGCTCCATGTTAGCAGTAAATTCAATGTTAATAATTTCTGGGAAAAACTCTAAAATAAGTTCAATTACTATTTCACCTAGTTCAGTTGGAACGAAGCGTTTATTATCCAAACCTACATATCCACGTTTTTGAATCGTTTCAAGTGTCGGTACGTAAGTCGACGGTCTTCCAATTCCAAGCTCTTCAAGTGTTCTTACTAAACGAGCCTCTGTATAGCGCGGCGGAGGTTGTGTAAAGTGTTGCTTCGGTTCTAAATCCTTCGAAAATACGGTTTCCCCTACTTCTAAAGGTGGCAACATCTTATCCTTTTCTTCAGCCCCATCATCTTTCGACTCTACATACACTTTCATAAATCCTGGGAACTTTACAACCGATCCACTTGCACGGAACTGAACATTATTATTAATGAGTCTCGCTGTCACAGTATCCATTATAGCAGACGCCATTTGACTTGCAACAAATCGCTCCCAAATCAATTTATACAATCGAAGTTGATCACGACTTAAGAAACTCTTTAGTTCCTCTGGCTTTCTCATTACCGAAGTAGGACGAATTGCCTCATGCGCATCTTGTGCGTTCGACTTCTTCGTTTCTTTCTTCTTTTCTGTTCCTATGTATTCCGTACCAAACGCCTCAGTAATGTACGTACGTGCCTCTGTTTGAGCTGTTTCTGAGATACGTGTTGAATCAGTTCTCATATACGTAATAAGACCTACAGTTCCTTGTTTTCCAAGATCAATTCCTTCATACAATTGCTGCGCAAGCATCATCGTTTTCTTTGCTCGCATGTTTAACTTACGCGCCGCCTCTTGTTGCAAGGAAGATGTTGTAAATGGTAATGCCGGATTACGTTTTCGCTCTTTTCTCGTTACATTTTCAACTGAGAACGCATTATCTTTCAGCCGTTCAATTATTTCATTCACTTGTGTTTCATTCGTTAATTGAACTTTTTCACCATCTACACCGTAAAAGCTTGCTTCAAATGTGTCTTTCCCTTTCACAAATTCTGTCTTAATTGTCCAGAATTCTTCAGGCTCGAAACTTTGAATTTCTCTTTCACGTTCGATAATTAAACGAACTGCTACAGATTGTACGCGTCCTGCACTTAATCCTTTTTTTACTTTCTTCCATAATAAAGGACTAATATTGTAACCAACAAGACGATCTAGTATACGTCTTGCTTGTTGTGCATCTACTAAATTCATGTTAATCGCGCGAGGATGTTTAAAGGATTCCTTTATTGCATCTTTTGTAATCTCATTAAACACAACTCGGCAATCTGATTCAACGTCCACATTTAACGTATTGGCTAAATGCCAAGCAATAGCTTCCCCTTCGCGGTCTGGATCGGCCGCGAGATAGACTTTCTTTGCTTTTTTTGCTGCTGATTTTAAGTCTTTTAAGACGGGACCTTTACCACGAATGGTAATATACTTCGGGGTGAAGTTGTTCTTTACTTCTATCCCCATTTGGCTTTTAGGTAAATCGCGAACGTGTCCCATAGACGCGACAACTTTGTATTTTTTCCCTAAATATTTCTCAATGGTCTTCGCCTTAGAAGGCGACTCCACGATTACGAGGTAATCTGACATGCTAGTGCCTCCTTAAGAGGTGGATTCAAGTCTTCATTAATCTTATTGATTTCTCTTGTTTTTGTCAATCAAGAATGAATATACCATACAGTGCCTATCTACCATTTGTCAATAATTGTTTAATAAAAACATAAAAATATAAGGTTAATTTAAAATCTCTTCCAGTATATCTTCTGCATTTCTTACTAGTTTCGCTCCTTGTTGAATGAGATGATTTGTTCCTGATGCACTATCTATAAATATAGGTCCAGGAAGTGCAAATACCTCTCTATTTTGCTCTAGAGCAAGGTCTGCGGTAATAAGTGTTCCACTTCTCGATTTCGCTTCTACAACTAAAACACCTTTACTTATGCCACTAATAATCCGATTCCTTTTTGGAAAATACCATTTTTTCGGTGCATAGTGCGGCGGATACTCTGTTAATAACAATATATATTCATTCCACACTTCATATAAATATCGATTCTCTCTTGGATATATATACGATAATCCATGTCCTAGTATCGCAATTGTTGGGCAATGCCGTCTTACTGTAATTTCATGAGACATCGCATCTATCCCTCTTGCAAATCCACTGACAACAAGCCATTCCTTTTCTAATAATGGATGTAAAATAAATTTCAAACTTTCATATCCATATAAATTCGGTTCTCTTGTTCCAACAACCGCTAATTTATTCACTTTATTGAGAAAATCTTTTTCTCCTTTTCCATATAATACAAAGGGAGGATCTTGTATTTCACGTAATAATTTTGGATAATCTTCATCCCATATTGTCATATAAAAGAATCGATTTTTCTCTAAATAAGATATATATTGTGGGAGATTTGAACTTTGAAGAAAATTTACTAATTCTGAAGATTTTTTCGAGGATATTCCAGTGTAACATTCAATTTGTTTTGCATTAAAATTGTATATTTCCTTCAATTCTGGATCGACATGTAATAGCCTCTCTATCGCCTTCCAATGGTCTGCTAACAAGTAATGAAGATGTAATAATCGTTCTCTTTTCATCACAATTCTCCTTACCCATAATTTTTATTATGTTAACAAGAAGTTTGTAAAAAGACACCTTCAAGCAAGAAGGTGTCTTTCAACAGATTAGTAGTTTTTACAAGTCTCAAATAGACCTTTTTCTTTTAAGACAGAGATTAGCGTTTCACCCATAACTGCTGGAGTTTCCGCTACTTTAATACCACAAGCTTCCATCGTTTTAATCTTTTCTGCAGCAGTTCCTTTGCCGCCAGAAATGATTGCACCAGCATGACCCATACGTTTGCCAGCAGGCGCTGTTTGGCCGCCAATGAAGCCTACAACAGGTTTTGTCATATTAGCTTTTACCCATTCAGCTGCCTCTTCTTCCGCTGTACCACCGATTTCACCAATCATAATTACAGCGTGTGTTTCTTCATCTTCATTAAATGCTTTTAACGCGTCAATAAAGTCTGTACCGTTAACAGGGTCTCCGCCGATACCTACAGCCGTAGATTGACCAATACCTTCTTGTGTTAACTGATGTACAGCCTCATACGTTAATGTACCAGAGCGAGATACGATACCTACATGACCTTTTTTATGAATGTATCCTGGCATAATACCAATTTTACATTCATCAGGTGTGATAACACCTGGGCAGTTCGGTCCAAGTAAACGTGTATGTTTACCAGCCATATATCTCTTTACATTTACCATATCTAATACAGGAATTCCTTCAGTAATACATACTACTAAATCAATTTCTGCATCAACTGCTTCCATAATTGCATCAGCCGCAAAAGCGGGTGGAACGTATACAACTGAAGCGTTTGCGCCTGTTGCTTTCACTGCATCTTCTACAGTATCAAATACTGGTACACCTTCAATATCAGTGCCACCTTTACCTGGCGTTACACCACCGACAATTTTCGTACCGTATTCTATCATTTGCTTTGTGTGGAATAACCCTTGAGAACCTGTAATACCTTGAACAATAACTTTTGTATCTTTATTAACTAATACGCTCATTTTTCTCCCCCGCTTTCTATTAGCCCACTAGTGAAACAATTTTTTGTGCACCGTCTGCCATAGATTCTGCTGCAACAATATTTAAGCCAGACTCATTTAAAATTTTCTTACCTAACTCTACGTTTGTACCTTCAAGACGTACAACTAAAGGCAATTCAAGACCTACTTGTTTCGTTGCTTCAATAACACCTTCTGCAATAACATCACACTTCATAATGCCACCAAAAATGTTAACGAAGATACCTTTTACATTTTTGTCAGAAAGGATAATTTTGAATGCTTCTGTAACCTTTTCAGCTGTCGCACCGCCACCAACATCTAAAAAGTTAGCTGGATCTCCATGGTAATGTTTAATGATATCCATAGTAGCCATCGCTAAACCTGCACCATTAACCATACAACCGATATTTCCATCTAAAGGAATGTAGTTTAAGTCATATTTAGAAGCTTCGATTTCTTTTGCATCTTCTTCATCAAGGTCACGAAGTTCTAAAATGTCTTTATGGCGATATAAAGCATTAGAATCAAAGTTTAATTTCGCATCTAATGCCATAACTTTACCATCACCTGTTGTAACAAGTGGGTTAATCTCTGCGATAGAGCAATCTTTTTCGATAAAAGCACGGTATAAGCCCATCATAAACTTCACAGCTTGTCCTACAAGCTCTTTTGGAATATTGATGTTAAATGCAATTCGGCGTGCTTGGAAGCCTTGTAAGCCTACTGCTGGATCAATATATTCTTTAAAGATTTTTTCAGGTGTTTTTTCTGCTACTTCTTCAATTTCTGTTCCGCCTTCTTCAGAAGCCATTAAAACAACTTGAGAAGTTGCACGGTCTAAAACAAGACCTACATAATATTCTTTTTTAATATCGCAACCTTCTTCGATAAGTAAGCGTTTTACTTCCTTACCTTCAGGACCTGTTTGATGTGTCACAAGTGTAGTTCCTAAAATGCTCTCTGCATATGTACGAACTTCATCTAAATTTTTTGCAACTTTTACTCCGCCAGCTTTGCCGCGTCCACCAGCGTGAATTTGTGCTTTCACTACACATACATCCGTTCCTAATTCTTTCGCCGCTTCTACAGCTTCTTCTACTGTAAATGCAACCTTCCCGTTCGGAACGCTAACCCCATAGCTTCTAAGGACTGCCTTACCTTGGTACTCATGGATATTCATGGTCCCATCCTCCCCTGTTTTCCTGTTTTACTCGAAAAGTTTTTTAATGTTTAAAAAACATTACATTGCCATTGTATAAGATGATTGGCACGCTGTCTACAATAAAGTGTCAGAAAACTGAAATCGCTTTATTCTTTTTGGAAAATAGTAATGTTTATATGTCAAAATACAAAATAAGCTGCGTTTTCGCAGCTTATTTTTGAATCATATCTTTAATTGGCGCGAACGATTTTCGATGTTCTTCTAATATGCCATGCGCTTCAATCGCTTCTAAATGCTGTTTTGTGCCATATCCCATATGTTGTTCAAATCCATATGCAGGATACTTTTCTCCAAGCTCTTTCATCATACGATCTCTCGTTACTTTCGCAATAATGGATGCAGCTGAAATAGAAATACTTTTTGCATCACCTTTAATAATAGATGTTTGCGGAATTGGTGTAGGGAGTTTCATCGCATCAATTAATAAATATTGTGGTGTACAAGATAAATTCGCTACAGCATCTAACATCGCTTGTTTCGTCGCTTGATAAATATTTATTTCATCAATAACTTGCGGTGATACAATTCCAACTCCAATTGCAATTGCTTGCGCTTTAATTTCATCATAAAAACGCTCACGTTTCGCTTCACTCAACTTTTTCGAGTCATTTAACCCCGGAATATAAAAATCCTCAGGAAGAACGACAGCTGCCGTCACAACAGGCCCAGCTAACGGTCCACGACCTACTTCATCTATACCTGCGATATATGTGAGACCTTTTTCACGTAACGCATTTTCATACTTAGACATTTCTAGAAATTTTTCTTTTTCCTTTTGCGCTAACTCTTTTTGTTTATACCACTTAGAAATGAGCTTTTGTACCCCTTTACGTTCATCTTTTATTAATATTTGAAAGCGGTCGTCCTCTTCACTCATAATTTCTTGTAGTAAATGTTCCGCCTCTTGAATAGTCACTTTTTGCATTCATGCCACTCCCTTTATATACAAAAAAGAAAAGACGTACAAACGCACGTCTTATACTTCTTCTACTTTTTCTGCATCTTCTGTCTGCTCCGCAAACTCTTCTGGTGTTTCAAACGTCATTTTCCCAAGTTTGCCACCACGAAGCTCACGAAGTATAAGTTCAGATGTTTTATCATAATCAATCATTCCGCCGCCCATTAAACAGCCTCTATTTTTTCCAATCGCATCAAATAACTCCACGATGTCTTCTGGAATGTCATTTAAATTATAGCGCTCTTTTAATCGGTCTGGGTAATGTTTCTCCATAAAACGTAGCGCATAAACAGCTACGTCTTGTAGATTTAAAATAGAATCTTTAATTGCACCAGTCGTAGCTAGACGTAACCCAACTAATTGGTCTTCAAATTTAGGCCATAAAATACCTGGCGTATCTAACAGCTCCATTTCTTTCCCAACCTTAATCCATTGCTGAGCTGTTGTCACACCAGGACGATCCCCTGTTTTAGCAATATTTTTCTTCGCTAACTTATTAATCAACGTAGATTTACCAACATTCGGTATCCCTACAATTAATGCACGAATCGCTCTCGGTCTAATACCTTTTGCAACCATTTTATCGAATTTCTCTTTCACTAACACTTTACAAGCCGCCGCAATTTCCTTCATGCCTTGTCCAGCCTGTGCGTTAATTGAAATTGCCATATGGCCTTTTTCTTTAAAATATGCGATCCATTGCTTTGTTAAACGATCGTCTGCCATATCCGCTTTATTTAAAACAACAAGCCTCGGTTTATGTGTAATAATCTCATCGATCATCGGATTTCGAGAAGATAAAGGTAATCGAGCATCTACAAGCTCAATTACAACATCAATTAACTTTAATTTTTCTGTTACTTGGCGTCTAGCCTTTGCCATATGTCCCGGGAACCATTGAATTACCATGTTGCCACCTTCTTTTTCTTTTATTTCACAATACGAGCATCTTTTAACGGCCAATATAGTATATTTGCCTTTCCAATCACTTGGTCCATTGAAATTGTACCAATCGAACGGCTATCTTTACTAAAACGACGATTATCGCCTAAAACAAATAATTGACCTTCTGGAACAGTTTTCTTCCCTGTCATTTCTTCAAGAGTGAAATCATATGTAAGCGGTCCGTCAGCAATTTGTTTTTTCTGCTTGTCTAAATACGGCTCCTCATAAGCCTTTCCGTTAACATATAGTTTATCATTACGATACTCTATTTCATCGCCTGGTAGGCCGATAATACGCTTAATATAATCTTTATCTTCCGTCGCTCGGAATACAATAATATCAAATCGTTTCGGATCTCCTATGTGATAACCAATTTTATTAACTATCATTCGATCGCGATCATGTAATGTAGACGCCATCGATACTCCATCTACGAGAATTGGCGCAAAGAAAAACTGTCTAATAACACCTGCTAATACAACAGCTATCAAAATTGCCTTGATCCATTCCCAAAGTGAACTCTTTTCTTTCTTCATGCTTTTCCCCTCCACGATTATGTAAGCTGATCGTATTATATCAAAATTTTATATAGATTGGAAAAAGGGAGCTTGTGCATTTACAAGCTCCCATACATGTCTTATCGAATTTCTTTAATACGTGCTTTTTTACCGCGAAGGTTACGTAAGTAGTATAACTTAGCACGACGTACTTTACCACGGCGAAGTACTTCGATTTTCGCGATTCTTGGCGTGTGAACTGGGAATGTACGCTCTACACCTACACCGTAAGAAATCTTACGAACTGTGAATGTTTCACTGATTCCGCCACCACGACGTTTAATTACAACACCTTCGAAAAGCTGAATTCTTTCACGAGTTCCCTCAACTACTTTTACGTGTACACGTAAAGTGTCTCCAGGACGGAATGAAGGAAGGTCAGTTTTTAATTGGCCTTTTGTAATTTCTGCGATTAATTGTTGCATATTAAATTCTCTCCTTTAAACAGATGCTCTTATAAAGTCTAAATAAATTACAGCGGAACATCGTTAATACGGCTACTGATTTCAGCAGCACAAGTGTTATAATAGCATATTGCTAAGGCTGTTGCAATAGAAAATATATCAAGCACTTATTTGCCTTCTTTAATCTGTTCTAGCCACTTCTTTTCTTGCTTAGACAATTCTCGTTCTTCTAGTAAATCCGGTCTACGCGTGTACGTACGACGCAACGATTCTTTATGTCGCCATTCATCAATATTTTTATGATTTCCCGACATTAATACATCTGGCACTTTCATACCACGAAAATCAGCTGGACGTGTATAATGAGGATGCTCTAATAAACCTGTACTAAACGAATCCTCGACTTGTGAAGCATGATTTCCTAGTACTCCTGGAAGGAGACGTACGACACTATCAGTTATAACCATAGAGGCTAACTCTCCACCCGTTAATACATAGTCACCGATAGAAATCTCATCTGTTACGAGATGTTCACGAATTCGTTCGTCATATCCTTCATAATGCCCACATACAAAGATTAAATGTTCTTCCTCTGCAAGCTCTTCCGCTTTCTTCTGAGTAAACCTTTCACCTTGCGGACACATTAAGACAACTCGCGGCTTCCGCTCCGTTTCTTTCGTTAAATCTTCTACAGCATCAAAAATAGGCTGAGGAGTTAATACCATCCCAGCGCCGCCACCATACGGATAATCATCCACGCTATTATGCTTACTCGTTGTATAATCGCGGAAATTGACAACACGAAGCTCTACCGCTTCTTTTTCTTGTGCTTTCTTTAAAATTGAAGATCCAAACACACCTGTAAACATATCTGGAAACAAAGTTAAAATGTCAATTTTCATTATAGTAGCCCTTCCATTACATGAATGGTTACTAATTTATTCTCAATGTTAACTTGAAGTACAACATCATCAATATAAGGAATTAACAGATCTTGACCTTTTGGACGTTTAATTACCCAAACATCATTTGCACCAGGAGATAAAACTTCTTTTATTGTCCCTAACGCTTCTCCTTCTTCCGTTACAACGTTGCAACCAATAATTTCATGATAGTAGTATTCGCCTTCAGCTAGTTCGCCTAATTGATCTTCAGGCACTTTTAAAAGAGAACCTTTAAACTGTTCTACTTCATTTACATTCCCATATCCTTCAAATGTCAATAAATCAAATGTTTTATGTTGACGATGAGAAGTAATCTTTACTGGGAAAGGCTCTCCACCTTTTTCATTCGATATGTATAACGTATTCCCTACCTTATATCGCTCTTCTGGAAAATCAGTACGAGAAACCACACGAATTTCTCCTTTTACGCCATGAGTATTTACAATTTTCCCTACGTTAAACCATTTTGTCATAAACAGTATGTCACCCCTGGTTTCTATATAAATTAAGCATCCCCATTTCACATATGGAACATGCAATTTCTCTTTAAATGTTAAAAAAGGGAGAGGAAATAACTCCTCGCCCTTTTTACGTTTATTGAATTTCCAGTGTTACTTTTTCACTATTGTGATGTCCCACTGAATACAAGAGCATTCGAATTGCTTTCGCAACTTTCCCTTGTTTTCCAATGACTTTTCCAACATCCTCAGGATGTACAGTTAATCGATACTTTATCTCTCCGTTGTAAAGTTCCTGTGTAACTTTTACATCTTCAGGATAATCGACAAGAGGCTTGACAATCGTCTCGACTAACTTCTTCATAGTCATTGCCTCAATTACTTACCTTGTTTAGATAAGTGGAATTTCTCCATGATACCTTGGTTAGAGAATAAGTTACGAACTGTATCAGATGGTTTAGCACCATTTCCTAACCATTTTAATGCTGCTTCTTCGTTGATCTTAACTTCAGCTGGTTGAGCAACCGGATTGTAAGTACCGATTTCCTCAATGAAACGTCCGTCACGAGGAGAACGAGAATCTGCAACAACTACACGATAGAAAGGAGTTTTTTTAGCTCCCATACGTTTTAAACGAATTTTAACTGCCATTTATAAAGCACCTCCGAATTTATTTCACACAGATAATTATATTAGCAAAAAGACTATTGCTTTGTAAAGTATTTTTTCTTAACAGAGCCATCTTTTTTCCTTACATGAATGGAAACTTCAATCCACCTAGTCCTTTTTTCTTACCTTTTTGCATTCCAGTCATCGTTTTCATCATCTTTTTCATATCATCAAATTGCTTGATTAAACGATTGATTTCTTGTACCGTTGTACCGCTACCTTTGGCAATGCGTTTTTTGCGACTAGCATTGATTATTTCCGGTTGTTCTCGCTCTAATTTAGTCATAGAACGAATAATTGCCTCAATATGCCCAATTTGTTTTTCATCAACTTGTGCATTTTTCAGCCCTTTAATTTTATTTGCACCAGGAAGCATTCCTAACAATTCATCAAGCGGGCCAAGTTGACGCACTTGTCCAAGTTGTTCTAGGAAATCGTCAAGTGTAAACGAAAGCGTACGCATTTTTTGCTCAAGTTCTTTTGCTTTCTCTTCATCAACTGTAGCTTGCGCTTTTTCAATTAATGTTAAGACGTCTCCCATCCCTAAAATACGGGATGCCATACGTTCTGGATGGAACGCTTCAAGTGCATCTAGTTTTTCACCCATACCAGCAAATTTAATTGGCGTATTTGTAACAGCTTTAATAGACAATGCCGCACCACCGCGCGTATCACCATCCAGCTTCGTTAATACAACCCCTGTTAAACCTAACTGTTCATGGAAACTTTGTGCAACATTAACCGCGTCTTGTCCTGTCATCGCATCGACAACAAGGAAAATTTCATCCGGTTTCGCAACTTCTTTCACTTTCGCTAATTCATCCATTAGTTCTTCATCAATATGCAGGCGACCTGCTGTATCAATTAAAACATAATCATGATGATCTTCTTTCGCTTTTGCAATCGCTTGTTTCGCAATTTCAACAGGACTTACTTGATCTCCTAAAGAGAATACAGGCATGTCCAATTGCTTCCCTAATGTTTCAAGCTGTTTAATCGCTGCAGGACGGTAAATATCCGCCGCAACAAGCATTGGTTTACGATTATGCTTTTTACGAAGCAAATTCGCAAGCTTACCTGTCGTCGTTGTTTTACCTGCACCTTGCAGACCAACCATCATAATAACAGTCGGTGGCTTATTAGCAACAGCAATTTTGCTTTGCTCTCCGCCCATAAGTTCTGTAAGTTCTTCCTGTACAACTTTAATTACTTGTTGTCCAGGTGTCAAACTTTTCATTACATCTTGTCCGACAGCACGTTCAGATACACGCTTTACAAAATCTTTTACTACTTTAAAGTTAACGTCCGCTTCTAAAAGAGCTAGACGAACTTCTCTCATCATTTCTTTCACATCGGCTTCAGAAACTTTTCCTTTGCCGCGGATTTTTTGCATCGTCTGTTGAAGTCGGTCGGCTAATCCTTCAAATGCCATATTGCCGCCCTCCTAATCTAATTTTTCGATAGCTTCAACAACTTGTTTCATTTCTTCATTCACATGCTCTTCTTCGCTGATTAGCTGTTTTAGCTTTGCAACAAGTCGCTGTCGCTCTTGAAACTTTTGAAGTAATACTAATTTTTCTTCATATTCTTCAAGCATCGCTTCAGTCCGTTTAATGTTATCATACACGGCTTGGCGACTTACATCAAATTCTTCCGCAATTTCACCAAGAGATAAATCATCTAGATAATAAAGCGACATATAACTTCTTTGTTTTTGCGTTAACAACGATTGATAAAAATCAAATAAATAGTTCATTCTCGTTGTTTTTTCGAGCATGTTGGATCATCCTTTGTTAAGTGATTTCCCTTTACATGAATTAGTTTACATGGAGTACAAAAGAGTGTCAAGTTTTTTTCTTAACATCTCATATTTTTATAGAAAAAGAAGCGGAAAATACCGCTTCTTTCACTTATACTTCTTCTGTTTCTACTAAGTTCGCAAATAAACCATATACATATTGTTCTGGATCGAACTGTTGCAGATCATCCATTTGCTCTCCTAATCCAACGAATTTCACCGGTACATCCATTTCGTTACGAATTGCTAATACAATACCACCTTTAGCAGTTCCATCTAACTTCGTTAAAACAATACCAGTCACATTCGTTGCTTCACGGAATGTTTTCGCTTGACTTAAACCGTTTTGTCCTGTTGTTGCATCAATAACAAGCAATACTTCATGAGGAGCTCCTGGTACTTCACGCTCAATTACACGCTTTACCTTCTCTAACTCTTTCATTAAGTTTACTTTATTTTGTAAACGTCCTGCTGTATCACATAGTAATACATCTACTTTACGTGCTTTTGCAGCTTGTACAGCGTCATACATAACCGCTGCTGGATCAGACCCTGATCCTTGTTTAATCACTTCTACCCCAACGCGATCGCCCCATACTTCCAATTGTTCAATCGCTCCAGCACGAAATGTATCTCCTGCTGCTAATAAGACAGACTTACCTTCTGATTTAAACTTATGAGCCATCTTACCAATTGTTGTCGTTTTACCTACACCATTCACACCAACAAATAAAACAACTGTTAAACCATCCTTTTGCACATTAATTTCATTAGTAAAATCGCTGTCACCTTTATAAATTTCTATTAATTTTTCCGAAATAACAGCTTGTACTTCTTTTGGATCTTGAATATTACGGCGTTGCACTTCTTCTTTCAGCTGGTCGATTAATTCCATCACTGTCGAAACGCCAACATCTGCACCGATTAAAATTTCTTCTAATTCTTCGAAGAAATCTTCATCTACTTTACGGTAACGAAAGACTAAATCATTTACTTTATCTGCAAACGAATTTCTCGTTTTTTCTAATCCTTGTTTAAACTTCTCTGTTACCGTATCTGTTTGTTTTGAAATTTTTTCTTTTAGTTTTTTAAAAAAGCTCATACTGTCCCATCCTTTCTATTTGCTTGCAACTAGTTCTTCTCCATCATCTAAACGAACCGAAACAAGTTTAGATACCCCTGACTCTTGCATTGTTACACCGTACAATACGTCAGACTCTTCCATTGTACCTTTTCTATGTGTAATTACAATAAACTGTGTCTCATCACTAAATTTCTTTAAATACTGAGCAAAACGGGCAACGTTTGCCTCATCAAGAGCAGCCTCTACCTCATCTAATACACAGAATGGGACTGGGCGCACTTTTAAAATACCAAATAGCAGCGCAATTGCCGTTAAAGCACGCTCTCCACCTGAAAGTAAACCTAAGTTTTGCAGTTTCTTCCCTGGCGGTTGCGCTACGATATCAATACCCGTATTTAATAAGTCCTCTGGATTCGTCATAACTAAATCCGCTCTACCGCCTCCAAATAATTCAGAGAACACCGATTGAAACTCCATTCGAATTCCTTCAAACGTAGTAGAAAAGCGTTTTTTCATTTCTTCATCCATTTCAGTAATAAGTTGGTGCAATGTCGTTTTTGCTTCTTCTAGATCATCTTTTTGCTCTAGTAAGAATGTATGACGCTCTGCCACACGCTCATACTCATCAATTGCTCCTAAGTTTACTGTACCTAGCTCTTCGATGGAGAGTTTAATTAGTTTCACCTTTTTACGTGCATCCTCAGCAGGCATCACCATTGTATACTTCAGTTTTGCCGCTTCAAATGAAATCGTATATGTTTCACGTAAATGTTGTAATCTATTTTCTAACTCTACATCAAGTCGGTTTATTTTTACCTCTTGATCTTTCAACATCTCAAGAATGTATTTATGTTTACCTGTTGTTTCTTTCAGGTTACGCTCTAACTGTTCTACTCTCTCTTGTAACGATACACGTTGTTCACGACGAGAGCGAATTAACTCTGAAGTTTGATTACGATCATATGCTTTCTTCTCAATCATATTCGTAATTTGTTCTTCACCACTTGAATTCGATGTCATTTCTTGTTTTAAGAATGCTAAATCCTCTTTCGTTTTGACAAGCGTTGCATCGGTTTCTTCTTTTTCCTTCGTCAATCGTTCTACTTTTTCTTTTTGATTAGATAAGCGTTGTTGCTTTTCAGCTGCTAACACTTTTAACTCAGTCATTTCTTTTTGAACTTTTTCTTTCGAAGAATGTTGCTCACTTTTTTGTTTTGTTAAAGCTGTGATTTTGCTATCTAATTCCGTAATCTCTGCCTGAAGAGTCGCCAAAATCTTTTCTAACTCTTCTTTACGGCCTTGCATTTTCACTTGGTCTTGCAAGAACCCTTCAATCTCTAAATCGTAAATAGATAAACGATCATTAATACGATGTTCTTCTAATTCTAAGCGACTAATTTCTTCTCTTAATTTCTGTTCATCTACACGCTCTGCTTCTACACTTTGCCTTAGTTCGCGTATTTGCACTTCTTTTTCTTGAATCTCTTGTTTTACTGCTTTAACAAAGTTTTCTAACTTCGTTGTTTTCTCTTCCATATCAGTTAACTTACTCGTCCACTCTTCTAGTTCACGTTGACGTCCTAATAAAGATGATTTCGCCTGTTTTACCGCTCCACCCGTCATAGAACCGCCAGGGTTTACTACATCACCTTCGATTGTTACAATGCGATAACGGTATTGCAATTGTTTCGCCAACTCATTCGCTCCGCGTAAATCTTTTGCAACAATAACAGTACCTAATAAATTTGAAACTACATTTTCATATTTATTGTTATATTGCACGAGTTCTGCTGCCACACCTACAAACGATGGGTGCTGATTTACAATACGTAATTGCTCAAATGATAACGATCTACCTTTAATAACAGCTTGCGGTAAAAACGTTGCTCGTCCATGTTTATTTTGTTTTAAAAACGCAATTGCATTACGAGCATGTTCTTCTTTTTGTACAACTATATGCTGCATCGCTGCACCTAGAGCAATTTCCATTGCAATTTCATATTCTTTCGGTACCGTTAGCAGTTCTGCAACAGCACCCTCAATACCTTGCAACCTATTTTCTCTAGCTTTTAATACTTCACGTACCCCTTGATAGAAACCAGAGTAGTCCTCTTGCATCTCTTCTAGCATTTCTTTTCGAGAACGTGCCTGTTGTACAAATTGATATGCTTGATACAGTTTTGTTTCGTTTTCACTATACTGCGCCTTGCATTTCCCAAGTGCCGCTTCTGTCTTTTGTATATTCGAAAGGATTCCAGCTACTTTTTCTTTTACTTGTTCATAACTTTCCACAAGTTTTGTCTTTTTCGCTGTAATTTCCATACGCATTTCTACATATTTCGCATTTTCTTCATCAAGGCGTTCATTTTTTGAGTTTTGTTGTTTAGATTGTTCTTCAATCATAGATAACTCATTACGATGACTAGCTTGTTGATTTAAAAGTTCAATATAGTCACCTTTTAAATTCTCAATTTGCTCTTCTAAATTGTCAGCAAACGTTGCAAGTAATTGCTCATTGTCATGCAATTTCGTCTCCAACTCTTTTACATGATTTACAAATTGCATCAATACTTCTGTACTCGATTCAATCTCACCATCATAACTTGTAGCTTTCTCTGTTAATTCAACAATTAACTGTTCGAGTTGTGCACAATGCGTCGTTGCATTTTGCTTTCTCTCTTTTAATAGCTCACGCTGTCCTTCTAACTTTTCTAGCTCTTTACTAGAAAGTAAAAGTACTTCTTGCAGGGAATCTACAGACTCATCTACTGCTTGTAATTGGCCTCGTAATTCTTCTAGCTCTTCTTCACCTTTTTGTAAATGCGTTGACATTTTCGCTTCTTCGTTTTTATTATGCCCAAACTGATTTCGAAGCGCTTCCCATTTCTCATGTAATTCTTCAATTTCATGTACAATAAGCGCCGCTTCTACTTTCTCTAATTCTTCTTTTTTCTCGAGATAATCCTTTGCAATAGAAGCTTGTCTTTCTAAAGGTTCTACTTGACTACTTAATTCGTGAATTATATCTTGTACACGATTTAAGTTTTCTTGTGTGTCTGCTAATTTACCTTCAGCTTTCTTTTTACGAAGTTTGTATTTCAGCACTCCCGCCGCTTCTTCAAATACCCCACGACGTTCTTCTGATTTACTACTTAAAATTTCTTCAACTTTCCCCTGGCTAATAATCGAAAAAGCTTCTCTTCCCATACCAGAGTCCATAAATAAATCGATAATATCTTTCAACCTGCATGATTGTTTATTAATATAAAAATCACTATCACCAGAACGAGATACACGACGCGTTACACACACCTCATTATATTCAATCGGTAAACGTTGATCTTCATTATTTAAAGTTAATGTTACTTCAGCAACATTAACCGCTCTTCTCGTATCACTACCTGCAAAAATAATATCTTCCATCTTTGCACCACGTAATGATTTTGCCGATTGTTCACCAAGTACCCAACGAATGGCATCAGTAATATTACTTTTCCCGCTTCCATTAGGTCCTACTACAGACGTTACACCTGGGACAAAATCGACAGATACACGCTCAGCAAAAGACTTAAATCCCGCTATTTCTAATCTTTTTAAAAACACGAAAGGCCTTCCTCCTATTCTCCGTTGCTATAAATGTTGTTTATACAAAAACAAACGATTATACGGATTTCATTTCCTTACATTTATAAACGAAAGGAAAGTTTCATTCTATGCACAAGGAATCCCCCTCATTCAAAGGGGGATTCCTTATAGTTGTTCTTTTAACTTTTTCAACGCTTCTGCAGCAGCTTGTTGCTCTGCTTCTTTTTTCGACTTGCCACTACCAAGACCTAAGGCCACGTTATTTAACGTAACACGTGACACAAATTCTCGATTGTGAGCCGGTCCTTTTTCTTGCAAAATTTGATACTCAATATTGCCACTACCATCACGCTGAATCAACTCTTGTAATTGACTCTTATAATCCATCACATGAGAAAAAGCACCTTCATTAATTTTAGGGTATACAATTTCTTTTAAGAAGCCCCATACTGTTTCTAGCCCTTGATCAAGATAAAGGGCACCAATAAACGCTTCAAAGACATCCGCTAATAAAGCTGGTCGTTCACGTCCGCCTGTCATTTCCTCACCTTTTCCTAATAAAACTAGGCTACCAAATGACAACTCGTTTGCAAAACGAACAAGAGATGGTTCACATACAATAGCTGCACGTAGTTTTGTTAACTCTCCTTCGCTCATTGTCGGATATTTTTGAAACAGATACTGCGATACAGTAAGTTCCAATACTGCATCTCCAAGGAATTCGAGACGCTCATTGTCTTCATGCGGTTTTTTTCGATGCTCATTCACATACGATGAATGCGTAAATGCTTGAATCAATAATTTTTCATCTGTAAACGTAATACCTATTTTTTCTTGAAATACTTTAAACGCTTCACGATATTTTGTTTCGTATTTTTTTTCTCTATATTTACGGTACGGCATAGGTCCCTCCAGATATAAGCCGAGAAGCCCCGCTAAAAAACGGGACTTCATTCAAGCATTATAGATGACTCTCTATGTAAGTCACAGCATCGCCAACAGTAGCAATCTTTTCAGCATCTTCATCAGAAATTTCCATTTCGAATTCGTCTTCTAATTGCATTACAAGTTCTACTACATCTAGGGAGTCTGCTCCTAAATCTTCCTTGAAGCTTGCAGCTGGTACTACTTCTGTTTCTTCTACTCCTAAACGATCAACGATAATTTTTGTTACACGCTCTAAAACATCTGCCATTCCATTCACCTCCCCTCAAATATTATATTAAATATTGTCCAAAAAAACTAGCTGAAATCGATTCTTTTATTACATTACCATACCGCCATCAACATTTAACGTTTGACCTGTAATATATTTGCTTTGATCAGAAGCAAAAAACGTTACAGCATTTGCGATATCTTGCGCTTCACCAAACTGAGCCGCAGGAATTAATTTTAACATTTCAGCTTTTATATTTTCATCTAATACGTCTGTCATATCTGTCGCAATAAATCCAGGAGCAATTGCATTTACAGTAATATTGCGGCTTGCTAGCTCTTTTGCTGATGTTTTTGTTAATCCGATTACACCCGCTTTAGCAGCAACATAGTTTGCTTGTCCTGGGTTTCCCGTTACTCCGACAACAGAAGCGATATTTACAATACGTCCATGACGTTGACGCATCATATATCGAGATACTGCCTTTGTACATAAGAATACACCTTTTAGGTTTGTATTAATAACTGTATCCCATTCTTCTTCTTTCATACGCATTAATAAATTATCTTTTGTTACACCTGCATTATTTACAAGAATATCAACTTGTCCAAATACATCTACAGTTTGTTTCACCATATTTGTAACGTCTTCAGCATTTGCAACATCTGCTCTTACTGCAATTGCATCCGAACCTAATTTCTTTATTTCATCAACTACTTCATTTGCCTTTTGCTCGTTACCAGCATAATTTACTACAACATTTGCCCCTTGTTTTGCTAAATCAATCGCAATTGCACGACCAATTCCACGTGAAGCACCCGTTACTAATGCTACTTTCCCTTTTAACATCAACTTTCTCCTCTCAAATTCGAAATGGTATCTTGTAATGTCTCTTCATCGTATATCGCGTATGCTTTCACTGATGAATCAATTGACTTCATAAGTCCAGCAAGTACTTTCCCAGGTCCAATCTCAATAAATGTATCTACCCCTTGACTCACCATATATTCAATGGATGGATACCATAAGACAGGCGAATAGAGCTGCTCGATTAACTTTTCTTGAATATGTGCACCACTTGTAATAACGTCTGCTGTTACATTTGCGATTACCGGAATATTCGTATCTTGAATTGTAATTTCATTTAAGACACTTTGGAATTTCTCCGCCGCTGGCTTCATAAGCGCAGAGTGAAACGGTCCACTTACTTTAAGCGGAATTGCTCTCTTTGCACCATTTTCTTTCGCTCTTTGAGAAGCAATCTCGACTCCTTGCTTTGTTCCAGAAATCACAATTTGCTTCGTACTATTCATATTAGCAATTTGTACTGCATGTCCTTCACTTGTTACTTCTTCTGTAACTTGTTTCAGCATATGTGGATCAGCACCTAAAATAGCCGCCATTGCACCTTCTCCGCCAGGAACAGCTTCTTCCATATATTCCCCACGTTTCCTTACAGCATATACTGCATCCTCAAAAGTTAATGCACCCGCTGCTACAAGAGCGCTATACTCACCTAAACTATGCCCTGCGACAAAGTCTGGTGTAATATCATACTCTTTTAAAGCTGTCAAAATAGCAAAACTCGTCGTTAATAAAGCAGGTTGCGCATTTGTTGTTAACGTAAGCTTTTCCTGCGGCCCTTCAAAAATCACTTCTGAAAGTGAGTCTTGCAACACCTCATCTGCTTTTGCAAATACATTTGCAACCTCTTTATTATTCTCTGCTAACTGTTTACCCATTCCAACTGCCTGTGAACCTTGGCCCGGAAAAAGAAATGCTAGTTTTCCCATTTCAAATCCTCCTCTTATTGGAGTGGCTCTTTCTCCATTACGCTTGAAATAGTAGGAATAACTTCTTTCGCTACCATTTCTCTCGTTTGACGAATCGCACTAAATATCGATTGGTCATTGGAAGAACCGTGAGCCTTAATGACAGGAGCCTTCAATCCAAATAATGCCGCTCCTCCATACTCCGAATAATCCATTTTATCTTTTAATACCATAAGTTTTGGCTTTAATACCGCTGCTGCTAATTTGCTCGTAAACGAACTCATTAACTGCTCTTTTAACATAGAGAATAATGCAAGTGCTGTTCCTTCTAATGATTTCAGTGCTACATTCCCTGTAAAACCATCACATACAACAACATCTGCTACACCTTGCAATAAATCTCTTGATTCAACGTTCCCAACGAAATTAATTGGGGCATCTTTAAGCATTGCAAAGACTTGTTTTGAAAGCTCGTTACCTTTACCATCTTCTGTTCCAACGTTTAAAAGTCCAACGCGAGGATTTTTAATTCCTCTTACTTTCTCAGCATATACAGATCCCATTACTGCATATTGATATAAATGAATCGGTTTTGCATCAACGTTCGCTCCAACATCTAACATAACAAAACCTTCTCCATCAACAGTTGGCATTGTAGGGGATAAAGCTGGTCGCTCAATTCCTTCCATACGACCTACAACAAACAATCCAGCCGCCATTAAAGCTCCTGTACTACCAGCTGATATACAAGCATCCGCTACACCGTCTTTCACTTGCTGCGCCGCAAGTACCATTGAAGCTTGTTTTTTTCGACGAACCGCTCTTACTGGTTCATCTGTCGATTCAATTTTTTCGTCTGTATGAAGTATAGTAATTCGTTCTTCACTCGTTAAGTATTGACGAATTTCCTCTTCTTTCCCCACTAACGTAATATGTAAATCAGAATATTCCTTAATAGCTTTCATTGCTCCTAGTACGACAGCCTTTGGAGCATGATCGCCGCCCATTGCATCTATTGCGATTTTCATAAGTTGTTACCTTCCTCACTATAATTACTAGATCGATACATTTCAAAAGTGCCTGTAAAAACAAGTTCTTCTCCAACAAAGCTACGCACTTTGACAACCGTCCGCCCTTTATCATTCTCTACATCTTCCACGCGCGCTTTTGCAACAACACGCTCTCCTAATTTTACAGGACGAATGTATCGAATGGTAGACTTTGCAGTTAAAGCTAATTCTTCATCAATAACTGCAACAGCTAGTGAGTTTGCTTGTGCAAACAAATGATGCCCACGGGCAATTTGATTTCTTTTAAATACGTGTTCTACCTTCACTTCAAAAATAGAAATCGCATGTCTATCTAATTCTATATCAATAATTTCTCCGACAACCTCTTCTAACGGTAAAGATTTCACATCTTCTTCATGTTGCTTTGTAGCTACATGTTTAATTCTTTCTCTTAATTCAGGAATAGATAATTCCATACGATCAAGACGTACGGTTTGTATACTCACTTGAAATTTTTCTGCTAAATCTTCATCCGTAATAAAAGGATTCGTTTCTATCGTTTGTTGTAATAATTCTTGTCTTTCTTTTTTACTTCTTCTTTTTTTCATACCGCACCATCCATTTTTATGACTAGGTACTAACAGTAGTATATAATCATTAAAAGTAGAATGCAACAAAAACTTTTGTTGCCTCCCTTTAATCGAGCTTCTCTCCCTGGAACACACCTGTCCCGTCAAGATACGTACGCAACGACGCATATTGATCATTATGCCAAAACGCTTCTGAATCTACTAGTAACGCCGCATCTTGTCTAGCTGTTTCTAGCGCCCGATAATCATGTACCATATCAGCAACCTTGAATTCTGGTAAACCACTTTGCTTACTCCCAAAGAAATCTCCAGGACCTCGTAATTCTAAATCCTTTTCTGACAATACAAATCCATCATTTGTTTCAGTCATTATGCGCATTCTTTCTTTTCCTGTTTCTGATTTAGGGTCTGCTATTAATAAACAATACGATTGTTCACTACCACGCCCAACACGTCCTCTTAGCTGATGAAGCTGTGATAAACCGAAACGCTCTGCATCATAAATAACCATTACAGTCGCATTCGGTACGTTCACACCCACCTCAACAACTGTTGTCGACACAAGAATTTGCACTTTATTTTCACTAAATTGCCCCATTATCTCTTCTTTTTCTTGAGATGATAATCTTCCATGCATTAATCCGACTTGGCATTTCCCCTGATAATGATGAGTCAGCATACTATGTAAGTCGATTGCATTTTGTACATCAAGTTTCTCAGATTCTTCAATTAGAGGACAAATAACATATGCTTGTCTTCCTTTTTTTATCTCTTTCTCTACAAAACCGAGAACACGATCTAACATGTCATGTTTTGCCCAGTATGTTTCAATTACCTTTCTACCAGCTGGCATCTCATCGATTATAGAAACATCCATCTCTCCAAATGCAGTAATTGCTAACGTACGTGGAATCGGGGTCGCTGTCATAAATAATACGTCTGGACTTTCACCTTTCTCACGTAAAACTCGTCGCTGCGCTACGCCAAATCGATGTTGTTCATCAGTAATCACGAGACCTAACCTATGAAAGATAACTTCATCTTGAATTAAAGCATGTGTTCCAACAAGGATATCTATTTCTCCTTGTTCTAATTTTGCCAAAATCTCTCGGCGTCTCACACCTTTAACTGAACTTGTTAACAATTCAACCTTCATACCAAAGTGCGAGAACGTCTCTGCGAGCGATTGATAATGTTGTTCTGCTAAAATTTCTGTTGGAACCATTAAAGCACCTTGATAATGCGCTAATTTCGCTGCATAAAGACCAATTGCAGCGACCACCGTTTTACCAGAACCTACATCACCTTGCAACAGACGATTCATTCGATAAGGAGATGTCATATCTTTCATAATTTCATCTACAACTCGGCTTTGCGCACCAGTTAACGGAAACGGAAGTGCATCGATAAACTCTTGCAATTCTTCTGAAGGAATTTCTTTTTTCGTCCCTTTCGAATTTTCCCTCTCCATTTTTCGTAACGTTTGCATTTTCAACTGAAATAAGAAAAACTCTTCATATACAAACCGGCGACGCGCTTGCTTCAAGTCTTCCTGCCCCGATGGAAAATGCAAAGCCCGAAGCGCTTCATAACGTGGCAGTAATTTATACCGACTTAGCAATCCATCTGGTAACACTTCAACTATAGAGTCTCCATACTCCTTTAACGCTTGTGCAATAAAACGGCGCATCTGTTTTACTGTAAGTTTCCCTTTCACTGAGTACACAGGCTCCACTTCTTGTTGACGTACAACCGGTCCAAAATGAAGTTCTGATACCGCAATCGTTTGACGATGCTGGTCCCATTTTCCAGTAACCGTTACCGTTTCATCTAAATTTAACTTCTGCTTATAGTACGGCCTATTAAAACATACAGCTGTAATTAAATAACGACCTACGAGGACACGAACCGTAAGACGCGACTTCTTCTTCCCGTAATATTGCAGTAAAGGAGCACTATGAACTTTTCCCTCAACTGTTACACGTTCATCATGCTTTACTTCTGCAAGATCTTTCATCGCATAGTCTTCATAACGGTACGGAAAATGTTCTAATAGATGAGAAACTGTATAAATTCCCATCTCGTGTAGTAATTCAGATGTTTCTCCTCCGATTCCCTTTACATCCGTAACAGGAACTTGTACAACTTCATTCAAGATTCTCACGCTCCGTCACATTATTTTTTGATTCATTATCCATTAACATGATTGACATCTGTAATCGCTCTCTTTCACCTTATATATTCTATCATAGGCATTCTAAGAGAAACTACTCAAATCCCTCATAAACAACACGAAAGAAAAGAGCCTCACTATTAGCAGCAAGGCTCTTTTTTATCTTCAATATGCTAGCCTTTTGAATAAAAACTAGTAATAAACTTCATATTACTACTTATTATCCATTAGCAAGTAAGTAATCCATTTATTTTCAAAACGAATTTTTTTCTTATTCTACAGAGAAGATGAAAGAATACACCGGTTGGTTTCCAGCATGTACTTCTACTTCTGCATCTTCAAAATTCTCTTCTACAAACTCAACTAATTCAGCTACTTCTTCATCAGTTGCATCTTCACCTTGTAGAATCGTTACGATTTCAGAATCTTCATCAATTAGTGCTTCTAGTAATTGCTTCGCAGCTCCTACTTTTTCAGCATTTGTTGATACGATTTTTCCATCTGCGATACACATGAAATCATCTTTTTGAATTGCCACACCATCAATTTCCGTATCACGTACAGCATACGTAATTTGACCTGTTTTCACATGAGATAAAGCTTCTTTCATGTTTTCTTCATTTTCCTCTAGCGTTCCAACTGGATTAAATGCTAACATTGCAGCCATACCTTGAGGAACTGTTTTTGAACGAACTACAATCACTTCTTGATCCACAACTGACGCTGCTTGTTCTGCTGCCATTACGATATTCCCGTTGTTCGGTAAAATAATGATTTTTTCAGCGTTTGCTTCTTCAATCGCCTTCACGATATCCTCAGTACTTGGATTCATCGTTTGGCCACCTTCGATAACTTTCGTCGCGCCAATGCTTTCAAATAAAGTTTTAATACCAGATCCCATAGCTACAGTTACGATACCATATGGTTGTTTCTCTTTAGGCTGGCTAGTTGGCTCAGGCATCATAGCAGGCTCATCTAATAAAGCAGTATGCTGTTCACGCATATTCTCTACTTTAATCTTGATTAAACTACCGTAACGTTGTCCGTAGTTCATAGCGTCTCCAGGATGCTCTGCATGAATATGAACTTTTACAATTTCATCATCAGATACAACTAGTAGTGAATCACCATACACACTAATATCTTCACGGAATTTTTGTTCAGAGAAATTATGTTCTTTCACTTTATCAGCTTCTAATTTCACCATGAACTCCGTACAATATCCATACTTAATATCTTCTGTACTCAATTGGCTTTGTACACTACGGTGATGTTCTGCGCGTACCATTTCATTCATAGATGGTTGGGCAGGTGCATCAGAAGAAATCGTTTCTCCTTTTAAGTCAGCTAAAAATCCTTCGTAAACTACTACAAGACCTTTACCACCGCTATCTACAACGCCAACTTGTTTTAATACAGGTAATAAATCTGGCGTACGATTTAACGATGCATTTGCTTCTTTCACAACGTCTTCCATAAACAAAACAAAGTCGCGCTGTTTTTTCGCAACTGTTACTGCATATTTACCCGTTTCTCTTGCAACCGTTAAAATCGTTCCTTCAATCGGTTTCATAACCGCTTTGTAAGCCGCCTCTACTCCAGCTTCTAAAGCTGCAGCAAAATCAACTGTTGTTAATTCTTCTTTTTGTTCAATGGATTTCGAGAAACCACGGAACAACTGAGATAAAATAACTCCAGAGTTACCACGAGCTCCCATTAATAATCCTTTGGCTAAACTTACGCCGACTTTACCAGCATGTTGTGAAGGATTTGCTTTCACTTCACGTGCGCCTGAAGTCATAGATAAGTTCATGTTTGTACCGGTATCGCCATCTGGAACTGGAAATACGTTTAATGCATCAACAAGCTGAACATTATTTGTTAAATTATTCGCTCCTTGAATGATCATTTGTGATAAACGTTTTCCATCAATTTTTTGAATTGACACAGATTTTCCTCCTTAATGCACATTACAAGTTTATTACTTTAACTCCTTGTACGTAGATGTTTACAGAATCTACTGCTAGTCCTACAGTTTGATCTAATGTATATTTCACTTTCGTCTGCACGTTATGTGCTACTTCTGAAATTTTCGTACCATAGCTCACAATAATATACATATCAATATGTACTTCATCTTCATCTTTACGAACAATAACACCTCTAGTGAAATTTTCTTTTCGTAAAATGTCTGTTAATCCATCTTTTAACTGATTTTTTGATGCCATACCTACGATACCGTAGCAATCTACCGCGGCACCTCCAGCAATTGTTGCAATTACATCTGTACTAATATCAATTTGACCGTACTTCGTTTTAATTTCAATTGACATCTCGTTTTCCCCCTTCATAAATGGTGAAAGTGAGTTAGACTACTTTAGTTACTATCATATAATCTTTTTAAAGAAAATTCCATCGTTCTTTCTTTTTCACTCTCATATTTTATGTTGAAAACTACACTTTTTTATGATGAGCAAAATAGTCCATTGTTATTATACAACATGTATCACTATAATATGTCAAGCAATTTTTCTTGATTTCAACTTTTCTTCATTGACATATAGTGTCAAGTAATTTTTCTTGATTTCTTTTTTCTACAGTGTTGCATTCTCTTTTTAGTTGTGTTAAATTATAGTAGTGTTTTTAGCATCGCATAAAAGACTAACATTGAAAAATTACGTATGGTAAGGTATCAAGGGAGGGAAATATAAATGGCTCGTGTTTGTGCTATTACTGGAAGAAAAGCTCGTTCTGGTAACTCTCGTTCTCACGCAATGAACGCTACAAAACGTAAGTGGGGCGCTAACCTTCAAAAAGTTCGCGTACGCATCGACGGAAAAGTTCAACGTGTTTACGTTTCTGCTAGAGCATTAAAATCTGGCAAAATCGAACGTGTTTAATAATAAAAAAAAGAGCCGCTAGGCTCTTTTTTTACTATACCAATGGAAAAAGCACCGGTAATAGGTGCTTTTTTTAATCTTTTTTGAAGGTATTTAACATGGCACGAACAATTCCACCAAGAAATTTAGGTAACTTAATTGTATAAAATCTCATGGTTTCCCTCCTAATCCCCATTACTCCACTTGGTCACTATATGATGTAAGGAGCAAAATTGTTTCTTTAATCAGTGCTTCTTATCACCATTAATATGCCAGAAGTAAATGAAAAAGTACCTTTTTCCTCAACGAGTTCATTACTAATACAAAGTGTTGATCCCCACTCTATTTTTTTATTCGTTAGAGGATATTTAAAACCAAGTAATGTAATCCCTTCCACTATTTCAGTAACAGGCACAAAAGATACATAAGGGAAATTTTTATTTTCTTCAATTATATGTGTACCCACTCTTTTTACACTTATTTCATTTTGATTGTCTACAATACACATCTCTATTCCTACTTCTAATCCTTTTAAAAGCATTTGTATATTCGCTAAACCGTGATCAAGTCTTCCGCCAGTAGCACCAAAAATACGAATGAGTGCCGGCTTTTGTTCTAACGCCCAGTTAATCGCAATTTCTAAATCCGTTTGATCTTTTTCACGAGGAACAATATGTAAATCATTTGTTTGTTGCCCCATCCATGCTAATTCTTCTTCAGTAACCGAGTCATAATCTCCAAACGCAACAGCAGGAATAATACCTCTTTTTAATAAACGATATACTCCTCTATCAACTGCCGCCCACACTACTTTCTCATTTTCATATGGAGAAAAATCTGCACAATATTCCGCAGGTCCTCCCGCTAAAATATGAATAATCATGTTTCCTTCCCCTTCTATTGTAAAAAGGCAATCTGCCATTCGGTAGATTGCCTTTTTACATATTTTTTCTCTATCCTTTATAAATAGTGAAAACTTACTACACTAGAAGATTCACTGGGATAAAGACTCGTTCATTCATTATCCACGAATGACACGAATTGCTTCACCGCGGTCTTTTTGATTGTATACTGCTGACCCAGCTACAAGTACATTTGCTCCTGCTTCTACACAAAGTCTTGCTGTTTCAGCGTTTACACCACCATCAACTTCAATTTCTACTTCTAGATTGCGCTCTTTAACCATTTCTGCAACTTGTTTAATTTTCGGTAATACAGAATGGATAAATTTCTGCCCACCAAATCCAGGGTTTACTGTCATAAGTAATACCATATCAATATCTTCTAATACATGCTCAATCACTGAAACTGGCGTATGCGGATTTAATACAACTCCTGCTTTAATGCCATGAGATTTAATTAACTGAATTGTACGATGTAAATGAGGGCACGCCTCTACATGAACAGTAATAATATCCGCTCCCGCTTTTGCGAAAGTCGGGATATAGTTATCAGGATTTTCAATCATTAAATGTACATCTAACGGTAACGATGTGATCGGACGAATTGCTTCTACAATTAATGGTCCAATCGTAATATTTGGTACGAAATGTCCATCCATTACATCGACGTGAATGTAATCCGCTCCGCCTTTTTCTACATCTTTAATCTCTTCCCCTAATTTTGAAAAATCTGCTGATAAGATCGATGGTGCAATTTTAATCATAACTAATACCTCGGCTTTCTCTCTCTAATTTCTTCTACAAATTGTTTGTAATTCTTATAACGATATTCTGTAATCTTCCCCTCTTCAACCGCAGCCTTCACAGCGCATTTCGGTTCAGAAAGATGTGTACACCCTCTAAATTTACAGTATTGGCTCGCTTCTTTCAACTCTGGAAAACAATATGTAAGATCTTCTACCTCTATATCTATGAAATCGAGTGAACTAAAACCAGGTGTATCTGCAACTAGTCCGCTTCCAATCGCAATTAATTCTACGTGTCTTGTCGTATGTTTCCCGCGTCCTAAATGTGAGGAAATATCATTCGTTTTCAGTTCTAATTCTGGACGTAAGACGTTAAGCATAGAAGATTTTCCAACACCAGATTGTCCCGCAACAACGGAAACACAACCTTCTAAGAACGGTTTTAAAATATCAATACTTTCCGATGTATTTATAGAAGTAAATAATACATCATATCCCATCTCACGATAGTCATTTGCATAAGATTCAACAGTCTCTCTCATTTTTTCATCCACTAAATCCATCTTACTAATGCAAATAATCGGCTTAATGTTATGATATTCAATCAGCACTAAAAATCGATCTAACAGTCCCGGATTAAAATCTGGTTCTACTGCTGAAAAAACAAGAATTGCTTGATCAACATTAGCAATAGGAGGCCTGACAAGTTCATTTTTTCGATCAAATACTTCAAGCACGTATCCTTCACTTGGATTATCAGCCTGAAAAACAACTTGGTCTCCTACCAGTGGTGTAATTTTATTTTTTCTAAATACACCACGCCCGCGACATTGTGTAATCCCTTCTTCATGCTGCACATAATAAAATCCACTTAGAGCTTTTACAATTTTTCCTTCTGGCATATAATTCTCCTTTATTCTGTATAAAGTGAAGCTGTAATTCATATTGAATGGATTATCATTCTTTAAATAAAGATTTCAAAACCCGTCATATATACACATTAATATATTTAATCTACCATCAAATTTAAAATATTATTTATAACAGTATCACTTTTATATCTTTTTGAATCATATATTTTTGCCTGTTATACAGTCCACTATATGTAGACAGCATAACAGGCAGAAGTAATACATTCCATTCTCTCTAAAAAGAAAATGGAATTCATTATTATTGAGTTGGATATGGTACTTCTTTGTCGATAATCGTTACACCATCTCGTACAATTTTATAATGTCCTTTTGTACCTTCTTGAATTACAAATTCTAATGAAATAGTTGCCGACTCTGAAATTGTTCTAGTTTCAATTGGTCTATCCATTTTTTGTTGCATATCTTCTTTATAAATTTCTATCGTTTGCGGTTTTTTCTCACCTATTATAGAAGACTCATACGGAATAGAAATATTATCTACTTTCACTGTTTTCGTTACTTTCGGCTTAGGACCTTCTGAGATGACAATCGTCACTTTATCTCCTTCTTTTAACGGCGTTCCTGGTTTTGGAGATTGCGAAATTACAAGTCCTTTATCAACAGTATCAGAATACTCTCGTTTTATATCTGGAGTTAGTTTCCTCTCATTCAAATAACCATTGACACTATTTTCAGTCCATCCTGAAAAGTCACCTGGTCTAATTTGATATGGACCCTTACTTACCCAAATTTTCAAGTCTTGTTCCGCCTCTACTACCATTTGATCCGGCGTCGGAATTTGCTCAACGATTTCACCTTTTGGTCTATCATTTTCAATATAATTTATTGTAACTTGTTTATATTTTTCTTCTAATTCAGACCTTATGCTCTCAAAATCTTTTCCTGTGAGATCACTCATCTTATTTTTCTTTTTCCCACCCGATTGATAGATAGTAATTTTAGAGTTCTCTTTCACGACTCTTCCGGCCGCGGGGTCTGTTTTTAGAACACCACCGACCTCTACATCATCTGTATATACAATATTAGGTTCCGTAACCTCAAAACCCTTTTCAACTAATGTATTTACTGCAGTCGTATATTTCATACCAGACACATCAGGGACTTTTACATCTTTTGGAATAAAGAATCCTGGAATAACAGTAAGGGCTAACGTTATTCCGATCGCTAAAAGTAAAAATGTTGTAATTAAAATTTTGAGCCATTTATTACTTCGTTTTTTCTTCTTATTTAAATCCGTTTCTTCTTTTCTTGTCTGTTCATCCACTTTACTTCCTTTTAAAACAATTGTTTCATCAGTAACATTTTCGAATAATTGTTCTTGTTGAATAATCGGAATCGCTTTTGTCGCTTCCATATCTTCCGGTATGTAAAATGGCTGCTCATTTATCCTCTCTGGATATAGCGCAGTTTCAATATCTCGTTTCATCGCATTGGCAGATTGATATCGATGAAACGGATCTTTCGCAGTTGCCTTTAATATAATATTTTCGACACTTTGCGGAATATGTTCATTCCATCTTCTCGGAGACGGAATTTCACTTTGTAAATGTTTTAAAGCTATAGCAACAGCAGATTCACCAGAAAACGGTTGTCTTCCTGTTAACAACTCAAACATAACAATCCCTAGGGAATAAATATCTGATTGTTTATTTGCTATCCCGCCGCGCGCTTGTTCTGGTGATAAATAATGCACCGAACCGAGTACTGAATTTGTATGTGTAATTGTTGTTGCACTTGTAGCTGTCGCAATTCCAAAATCTGTTACTTTTATTACTCCATCAGCTCGAATTAAAATATTGTGCGGTTTAATATCGCGGTGCACAATTTCAAAATGATGGGCGTGTGCCATGGCGGATGTTAACTGCTCCATAATATCAAGAGCTTCTCCTATCGGTAACATCCCTCGCTCAATTATGTATTGCTTCAATGTTTGTCCTGGTACATACTCCATTACAAGATAATATATACCATCTTCTTCTCCGACATCATACATATTCACAATATTTGGATGCGACAACGTTGTAACAGACTGCGCTTCTCGATGGAAACGTTTAATAAACTCTTCGTTATTTGAATAGTCGAGTCTTAATATTTTCACCGCTACATCTCGGCCTAGTATATCATCATGAGCTAAATACACATTGGCCATTCCACCGCCACCAATCATTTTCAGTAGCTTATAACGGTCATTTAAGCGTTTTCCAATCAGCACGTTGCACTTCACCTACTTTCGTTTGTCGAACCCGCATAATCAATGAGAACAAGGGTGATATTATCTTCCCCGCCACGATCATTCGCCAATTGAATGAGACGTTGTCCCTTAGTTTCTAGCTGTTCATTTAACTGTAAAACTTGTTGCATATCAGCAATAGAAACTTTGTTAGATAGTCCATCAGAGCAAAGAAGTAACTGATCATCTTCCTCTAGCACTAATGTTTTCACATCTAATCCGACTTTCTCTTCTGTTCCTAATGCCCTTAACAAAACATTCTTTTTCGGGTGATATTCTGCGTCTTCTTTTGAAATTTCACCATGTCTCACAAGTTCATTGACAAGTGAGTGATCTTCCGTTACAAGCGAGATTTCCCCCTCTGATACCATATAACAACGACTATCTCCTATATGACCTATCGTCACAAAATTTGGTGTACAAATCGCTATTATAAGTGTTGTTCCCATCCCGTTACATTCTACATGTTGCTTAGAGTATTCATATATACGCTCATTAATAATCCCAACGCTAGTATGTAACCACTCTTCTACTTTTTTTGGCTCGTTCATATTATGCGTTTGCTTCCAATAATCATGGAATAATTGAATGGTCATCGAGCTAGCTACATCACCAGCTCGATGACCTCCCATTCCATCTGCTACTACCGCTAAAATATTTCCATCTAAATTGTGAAAAACTCCTGCACTATCTTCATTATGTTGACGAACTTTTCCTTTATCTGATAGAAACACGGCTTTCATCTCGTCACCTCGTCTCTTCTTTGCGCTCCTTCGCACGCAACTGACCGCAGGCTGCATCAATATCATGACCTTGTTCACGGCGAATCGTTACATTTACTCCACGATCTTTTAACGTTTTTTCAAATAAGAAAATTTGTTCACGTGGCGTACGTACATAATCACGTTCAGGTACGTAGTTTACCGGAATTAAGTTCACATGACATTTTACACCTTTCAAGAGCGCAGCAAGCTCTTCAGCGTGCTCAACTTGGTCATTTTCGCCTCCAAATAGTCCATATTCAAAAGTAATACGACGCCCTGTTCTATTTACATAGTATTTAATAGCTTCCATCAAATCTGGTAGCTTATAAGCACGGTTAATCGGCATTAATTTTGAACGTAATTCTGAGTTTGGAGCATGCAGTGAAATCGCAAAATTAATTTGTAAATCTTCTTCAGCGAACTTATAAATTTTCGGGATGATTCCACTTGTCGAAACTGTCATATGTCTCGCACCAATATGAAGTCCTTTTTCATGGTTAATGATGCGTAAGAATCCCATTAAATTATCGTAGTTATCAAATGGTTCTCCAATTCCCATAACGACAAGAGAACTTACACGTTCTTCTGATTCATCAAGTGCACGTTGCACTTCTACTACTTGTGCTACAATTTCTCCAGCTTCTAAGTTTCGCTTTAAACCGCCAAGCGTTGAAGCACAGAACGTACACCCAATACGACAACCTACTTGTGTTGTTACACAAATGGAATTTCCATATTCATGTCGCATTAATACCGTTTCAATAGAATATCCATCATATAATTGGAATAAGAATTTAATTGTTCCATCCGAAGACGTTTGTTTTACTAACGTATTTAAAGTAGTAATATCAAAGGAATTCGACAATTTTTCACGCAATCCTTTAGAAAGGTTTGACATATCCTCATAATTTTTTACACGTTTTTTATATAACCAATCAAAAATTTGTCCAGCACGGAACTTTGGTTCTCCTTGCTCCTTTAACCAATCTTGCATTTCATGAAGTTGTAAAGAGTAAATTGATGGTTTTTTCGTTTCTAAATTTTTCTTTTGTTTTCTCACAGTCGTTTCCACGATGCTACACCCTCTTCCTTAAACAAGCAATATAAAAGCCATCTGTTGCAAAATAATGCGGTAAAATTTGTACTTGACCTTCATCAATATACGGACTTAGCTTTTCTGGCATACGCTCTTTTATCGTAGTATCCCACTCGAACTCAGGATGCTCTTGTAAAAATCGTTCTATTACTTGTTCATTTTCTATTTTCTCAATTGTACACGTACTATAAACAAGGCGACCACCTTGTTTTAATAACGGTGCGATTTTTTCTAGTATTGCAAGTTGAATCGTCGATAATCTTTCACTATCGCCTTTATCTTTACCTAACTTAATATCAGGCTTACGTCTAATTACACCAAATCCAGAACATGGGGCATCTACTAATATTTTATCAAACGTTTCATTTGCAAAGTGTTCTTGTACTTTTCTAGCATCTAATGCCTTTGTTTCGACATTTCCTAGACCAAGTCGCTCTGCTTGTTGTTTAATTAAACGTACTTTGTGCGCATGTAAATCAAGGGACATGACTTGACCAGTTCCTTTTAATCGCTCTGCAATATGCGTTGTTTTTCCACCTGGAGCAGCACAACTATCAAGAACTACATCTCCCTCATCTGGTTCTAAGGCACGTGCTACCAGCATAGAACTTTCATCTTGAATAGAAAGAAAACCTTTTTTAAACGCATCTGTGTGCGCTACATTTCCTTTTTCAATTTGAATTGCATCATCTGATAAATCGCCACGCTTCGCTTCTATACCTTCACTAGCTAATAATGTAATTGCTTCTTCTACTGTTATTTTATCAACATTTACACGCGCTGTTGGTACAGGCGGTAACATGTTCACTTCACACATTTTCTCAGCAGTTTCTAAACCATATTCTGAAGCCCATTCTTGGACAAGCCAAACTGGATGACTTGTTGCAATTGCCAAGCGTTCTACTGGATCTTTGATTTCATCTACAGAAGGTACACCTTCTCTTTGAATCGAACGTAATACACCGTTCACCATACCAGCAATTCCTTTATGCCCGCGACGCTTTGCAATCTCAACTGCTTCATGAATAGCCGCTCTTTCGGGCACTCGGTCTAAATAAATCATTTGATATAAAGATAAGCGAAGCAATACTCTTACCCACGCTTCAACCTTCTTTTTTAAAAAAGGCTGTAAATAATAATCTAATGTGTCACGACGTTGAATTGTTCCATATACAATTTCAGTTAATAAACCAATATCTTTTCTATCAATTGTACTTTTTTCAATTAGATTATTTAAAAGTAAGTTACTGTATGCACCACTTTTTTCTACTTGAATTAAACCATCAAGAGCTAATTCACGAACATTTTGTCTCATGCATTTTCTCCTAACTTCGTTCCAATTTCAGGTTTTGTGCCACGTAAAAATTGCGAACAACTCATACGCTTTTTACCAGAAGGTTGCAATTCTGTAACTTTAACACCCGTTTCATTACCAGTTGCTACAACGAAACCATCTTCTTCAATTGCAACAATCGTACCTGCTTCAGCTGATTTCGTTACAGGTACTTTTTCTCCCCACCATACTTTAACAACTTGTCCTGCTAAAGTTGTATAAGCAACTGGCCATGGATTCAATCCGCGAATGTGATTGTATACTTCTTCACCTGTTTTTGTCCAATCAATTTTCTCTTGCTCACGTTTTATATTATATGCAAACGTTACTTCTTCCTCGCTTTGTTTAATTGGTTCTAACTTACCTTGAATTAGTAAAGGTACTGTTTTAGATAAAAGATGTGCCCCTGCTTCACTTAACTTATCAAATAACGAGCCTGTCGTTTCACGCTCTTCAATTTCCACTTCTACTTGCGTTAAAATATCACCAGCATCCAATTTTTCTACCATATACATAATTGTAATACCTGTTTTTTCTTTCCCTTCCATAATTGCATAATGGATTGGTGCACCACCACGAAGTTCAGGAAGTAAAGAAGCGTGGACGTTAATACATCCATACTTCGGTGCTTCTAAAATTTCATTTGGTACAATTTGACCGAACGCAGCTGTTACAATTAAATCCGGCTCTAATGCCAATACTTTTTCATATTCGTCTTTTTCACGAATTCTTAACGGTTGTAACACTGGAATACCATGTTTTTCTGCTTCCACTTTAACAGGTGTAGGTGTTAATACTTTCTTTCTGCCTACCGGACGATCTGGTTGCGTCACAACACCTATTACATCATAGCCATCTTCAATAAGACGACGAAGCACCGGCACTGAAAAGTCCGGTGTCCCCATAAATACTACTTTTATCATTTAAAAACCGCTCCTTTTAATACCTATTCTAATTCGTTTTCCTCATAATATCTTGTCACTTTCGATGTAAATAACACACCGTGTAAATGATCGATTTCATGTTGAATTGCACGCGCTAAAAACCCTTCTGCTTCTAATAAAAATACTTTACCTCTGCGATTTTGCGCACGCACTTTAATATAATCCGCACGTTCCACTTCACCATAAAGTCCCGGGAAGCTTAAACAGCCTTCGGGACCTACTTGTTCACCACGTTTTTCTAATATCGATGGATTGATTAACTCAATTTTCCCAGTATCATCACCGATATCAACTACCGCCACTTGCAAGCTTACCCCTACTTGAGGCGCAGCTAAACCGACTCCGTCCGCAATTAACATTGTTTCATGCATATCTTTCAACAATTTCACTAACTTTTTATCAAAGTTAATTACTCTTTCACACGGTGTTTCTAACACTTCATTTGGATGCTTTACTATTTCTAAAACTGCCATATTTCCCTCCGCTACATTAACATTGTTGGATTAAAATCAATTGAGATTTGTAGCTCTTTTTGCATTTCTGCTTGATAATGTTCATTTACCATTTTGAGCACGTTCTTTAAGTTTGGTTCCCGTTTGTATTTTATCATGCATTGATAACGATATCTATCTTTTATCCTTGGAATTGCTGAAGCAACCGGTCCTAACACCATCGTTTGCTGCGAACAGTGCGTCCGTAAATGACCGACAATTTTTTCCGTCACTTGTACTGCCTTTAATAATTCCGGATGAGATACCGTCACAAGTACAACATAGTAATAAGGTGGGTATTGTCTCGTTCGCCTCATTTGCATTTCTTGATCAAAAAACACATCATATTGTTGGTTCTTTGCTAACTCTATACTATAATGTTCTGGCGTATACGTTTGAATGATAACTTCCCCTGGCAATTCATGTCGGCCTGCTCGTCCACTTACTTGCGTCAATAACTGATAAGTCTTTTCACTCGCCCGGAAATCAGGTAAATGAAGCATCGTATCAGCAGTTAAAACACCAACAAGCGTTACTTTCGGAAAATCTAATCCTTTTGCAATCATTTGTGTTCCAAGTAATATATCTGCTTTTTCTTCCCCGAACGCCTTTAATAATTTCTCATGCATCCCTTTACGACTCGTCGTATCTACATCCATTCGAATGACTCGTGCCTCTGGAAATAGTTTTGTAATTTCTTCTTCTACCTTTTGCGTACCTGTACCAAAGAAACGAATGTATGTACTTTGACAAGCAGGACACGCAGTCGGCATATTTTCTTCGTAACTGCAATAATGGCATTTTAAACGATGGTTCATTTTATGATATGTCAGCGAGATATCACAATGCGGACATTGTACAACATACCCGCAATCACGGCACATAACAAATGTAGAATGACCTCTTCTATTTAAAAAGAGCACCATTTGTTCTTTCTTTTCTAACCGATCTGCTATTTTTTCATGCAGTGCCTTTGAAAACATGGAGCGATTCCCGTCACGAAGTTCTTCACGCATATCAACAATCTCTACTGTCGGTAAAGCTTGTTCGTTCATACGTTTTTCCATCGTCAGTAATTCATACACACCTTTTTTCGCTCTTGCAAACGATTCAAGCGTCGGTGTTGCACTACCAAGAACGATAGGGCATTTATGATATTGTCCTCTCCACACAGCTACATCCCTTGCATGATACCTCGGATTATCTTCTTGCTTGTAGCTCGATTCATGTTCCTCATCAATAATAATAATCCCTAAATTTTCAAAAGGAGCAAATACAGCTGAACGTGCACCAACTACGACTTTCACTTCTTTTCTTAAAATCTTACGCCATTCATCATATTTTTCTCCAACAGACAGCGCACTATGAAGAACTGCAACTTGTGAGCCAAATCTACCTTTAAAACGATCTACCATCTGAGGCGTTAGTGCAATTTCAGGAACAAGTACAATAGCTTCTTTTCCTTTCTCGAGCACCGCTGCTATAGATTGTAAATATACTTCTGTTTTTCCGCTTCCTGTAACACCATATAGTAAAAATGGATTGTAAGTTTCATTTGTAATTGATGATAAAATCGGTGTAATAACTTGCTTTTGTTCCTCAGTAAGTGGGAATGGTTTCGTTTGTTCAAAATCGTCATCGTCATACGGATTTCGGTACACTTCCACATACTTTTCTGAGAGTAGTCCCTTTTTAACAAGTGCTTTAATTGGAGCATCTGTTATTTGTAACTCTTCTGTTATTACTTTCAACGGTACACTTTTATAATTTTCCACAAAATAATAGAGGACATCTTGTTGTTTTTTACTTTTCAGTTCAAATGCTGCTAATTCTAATTTATCTTCTGACAACTCCGGTTGAACGACTCTTTGTTTCTTCTTTTGTACTTTATCTTTTACTTGATAAACAACTTCAATCGTGCCATGTTTAATTTCTTGTTGAATCGTGCGGTATAGATGTGGCTGCGTCTCAATCGCTTCCCAATCTATCGCTTCTCTGTCCTGGAATAAAAACAGTAGTTCCGGTGCTACTTCTTCTTGTTTGCGAAGCTGTAGACGTTTTTTATATGTTGCTTTTATCGCCGTTGGAAGCATAACTTGAAAAGCTGAAATCATATAACATAACGTTTCACTTGTAAGCCAATACCCTAGCTTTAACAACTCTTCATTTAAAACGGGTGTTACATCTAAAATTTCATGGATTGTCTTTAACTTCTTACTTTCTACTTCAACAGAATCTTTAATCCCAATAATAAAACCTTGCAATTTCCTTGGGCCAAACGGAACTACTACACGCATGCCTGTCTGGACAATATCTTCCCATTTTTTAGGGATAATATAATCAAATGGTCGATCTGTCTGACGTGCAGGTACATCAACAATTACACTTGCAAATTTCATAGACGATCATCTTCTAACATCATTTCAATTTGCTTTAATATTTCACGAGCAACCTCTTTCTTCGTTAAAAGTGGCAACTCTATAACTTCTCCATCTTTTCTATACATTGTTACAATGTTCGTATCTGTACCAAATCCAGCTCCTTGCGCCTTTACGTCGTTTGCAACAATCATATTCGCATTTTTCTCACGTAATTTTTTCGTTGCATATTCCTCTACGTTTGTCGTTTCAGCCGCAAAACCGATAAGTAACTGTTTGTCCTTCATCTCACCTAACGTTTTTAAAATATCTACTGTTCTCTCAAGTTCAATTACAGCATCGCCATTTTTCTTTTTCATTTTATTATCATGAACGTATTTCGGGCGATAATCTGCAACTGCTGCTGTTTTAATAACAACATCTACGTCTTCATAATGTTGAATAACCGCCTCTAACATATCTTGCGCAGATTCCACTTGCACCGTAGTTACATGTAATGGTGGATGTAATGCTGTCGGTCCCGAAACGAGTATGACGTCAGCACCTAAGTTCGCTGCCACTTCCGCAATCGCATATCCCATTTTTCCAGAAGAAAAATTGGTCATAAAACGAACTGGATCAATCTTTTCACGCGTTGGACCAGCAGTTATTAATATTCTTTTTCCATGTAATGGTTTTTGTTCTGAAAAAGCCTCTTCTAACCGTGCGATAATCGCTTCAGGTTCTTCTAATCTTCCTTTCGCTACATAACCACACGCTAAAAAACCTTCTCCGGGCTCAATAAATGTATACCCTAACGTTTTTAACGTCATCATATTTTTTTGAACAATTTTATTTTCATACATATGCACATTCATAGCAGGTGCAATCCACACTGGGGCTGTAGTAGCTAACAAAGTAGTTGTAATCATATCATCTGCAATACCGTTAGCTAACTTTCCAATACAATTGGCTGTAGCAGGTGCAACAAGTACAACATCTGCCCAATCTGCTAAATCGATATGAGCAATAACAGCTGAGTCTTTCTCATCGAATGTATCCGTATATACATCATGGCGAGAAAGCGCTTGGAATGTAAGAGGTGTAACAAATTTCATTGCCGACTCACTCATCATTACTTTTACAATAGCACCAGATTGTGTCAATTTACTCGTTAACGCAGCCGCTTTAAAGACCGCAATGCCTCCTGTTACACATAAAAGTATCTTTTTCCCTTTTAGCATATGGCTCGTCCTCTTTCTTTTTCAAACTTATCATACTGAAACAAGATTATCAGCTCATCAGTATCAATATTTCTTCCCTACCGTAAAAAAATAACAACCTACTTGTAAATAGGTTGTTACCGTTACATAGAAAATTATAAAGTCTATGTTTTAAATTGTCGAAGACAAAGTCTTATTCAGTTACTTTATCTTCACTTGGTACGTAGCTTAACGCTTCAATATCGATTTCTTCTAATGCTTTACCTACACATTTATGAGAAACTGGTTTTTCTACAACACAGTTATTAGCAAGTTGCATTTCGCGCGCACGTTTTGCAGCCACTGTTACAAGTGTATATTTAGAATCGATTTTTGTTAATAATGAATCAATTGATGGATTTAACATAATTATAGACCCTCCGTCATTTCTTTATAATATTTTGCTACTCTTTCGCGGCGGCAATGTTCGCCAACCACAATTGCTTTAATTCTTTCACAAGCTAGTTCAACTTGGTCGTTTTCTACAACGTAGTCGTAAGCGTCCATCATATCAATTTCTTCTTTCGCTACCGTTAAACGATTTTCAATAACATCTTCAGTTTCTGTACCACGACCGACAATTCGGTTCTTTAGTTCAGATAAACTTGGAGGTGCTAAGAAAATAAATACACCTTCTGGGAAAGCTTTCTTAACTTGAATTGCTCCTTGCACTTCAATTTCTAAGAATACATCTTTTCCTTCTTGTAATGTTTTTTCAACATAGTCAATTGGTGTTCCGTAATAATTACCTACGAACTCAGCCCACTCAAGTAATTTTTCATTACGAATCATTTCCTCAAATTCTTCTCTCTCTTTAAAGAAATAATCCACACCATCCACTTCACCTTCACGCGGCTTACGTGTCGTTACTGAAATGGAATACTGAAAACGTGTATCCTCATGACTAAACAGCTCTTTTCGAACCGTTCCTTTACCAACCCCAGAAGGTCCTGAAAGAACGATGAGCAATCCTCTTCTACTTCTCATAAATATGTAAAACCTACCCTTCCTCACTTAAATCTTCTTTATTATTCAAACGATGTGCAATCGTCTCTGGCTGAATTGGACTTAATACAACATGCCCATCATCCATAACAATAACCGCCCTTGTTTTTCTCCCATACGTAGCATCAAGCAAAGCATTATGTTCGCGTGCTTCCTGTACTGTTCGTTTAATAGGAGCTGACTCCGGACTTACAATAGCAATAATTCGATGAGCAGATACAATATTTCCGTATCCAATATTTAAAAACCGCATGGCCATAGTTTGCGCCTCCTAGTAAGTCTATCCGATTTCTCCACCACGTATAACTTTATATATTTTTTGAAAGCTACTCAATATTTTGTACTTGTTCACGAATTTTTTCAAGGTTATTTTTCATTTCTACAACATATTTTGAAATTGTTAAGTCATTTGCCTTAGAACCAATCGTATTAATTTCTCTATGCATCTCTTGCACGATGAAATCCATTTTCCTTCCAACAGGCTCTTCAATCTGCAGTGTTTCACGGAATTGTTCTAAATGACTTTGCAAACGAACTAACTCTTCGTGAATATCACAACGCTCAGCAAAGATTGCAACTTCTGTTAGCAATCTTTGTTCATCTAGATCTTGATTATGTAATTCTTTTAAGCGATTTTCTAATCGTTCACGATATTTTTGTGTAACAATTGGTGCATGCGGAATAATAGCATTTACACAATTGTGAATCTCTTGTAAGCGATACGCTATATCTTTATGTAATCGTTCTCCTTCGCCATCTCTCATCGTTTTTAACATATGAGCAGCTTGGCGAACAGCCTCATATAAACTGTTCTCAAATTGTTCATTTACGTTTTCTACCTCTTCAATCGCTGTTACTTCTGGCATTGCCATTAATTGCTCGAGTGTAATAGAATCTTGTAATTGAAATTTCCCTTTTATATCTTCCATAATTGATTGGTACTGCTCAAGAAGCGACCAATTCACACTTAATTTTCTTTCAACAAGCCCTTCACCCGCTATACTAATAGACACTTCAATACGTCCACGGCGAACTTGCTGTGCAATTATTTTACGAATTTTGTCTTCAAATACCATCATTTGCTTCGGTAGTCGAATACTCATCTCTAGAAAACGATGGTTCACCGATTTCATTTCTACTGTAATTTGAAAAGTATCACTCTCTACTTTCGACCTTCCAAATCCTGTCATACTACAAATCATTTTTTATCACATCCAAGCCATGAAATAACTCAATGAAAAAGGTAATAGAGACAAGGCTCTACTACCTTCTGTAAATTATATCACATTTTCATATCATTGACTATTTCAAGTTTAATCCCTTCTTATATAATATTGGCTTTTCCTTCTTCCCTTTTTTCCCTGTTAATAAAGAGCCTACTAATAAGAAGGTCGGAATTGACGATAAACCTCCAATTAACAACCAATCTCTCGCTTGTATTGGCATCGTGCTAAAAATCGGTTGTAACGGTGGATAATATATAACGACTAGCATGAGTAGTAATGAAATGATAACCGCTCCTACTAAATACACATTTCCAAACGGATTGCGGTGGAAAACAGAATGCTCACTTCGGCAATCAAATACATGAATCAGCTGAGCAAGTACCAATGTTGCAAACGCTACAGTTTGTGCATATTTCAGTTCATTTGGATGTTGATTATACGCAATAATAAATGCTACTAGCGTCACTGCCCCAATTAGAAAGCCACGACTTATAATTTTCCAGGCAAGCCCTCTAGCAAATACCCCTTCTTTCGGATGACGCGGCGTTCTCTTCATCACGTCTCCCTCGGCCTTATCCAAACCTAACGCCATCGCCGGTAAACCGTCAGTAACTAAATTCACCCATAAAATTTGAATTGGAACCATCGGCAGCGGTAGTGCAAGTAACATTGCAAATAACATGACCAAAATTTCTCCAACGTTCGATGCTAATAAATAACGAATAAACTTACGTATGTTCTCGTATATATTTCTACCTTCTTTAATTGCTGATTTTATCGTAGCGAAATTATCGTCCAGCAATACGAGAGAAGAAGCTTCTTTTGCAACATCTGTCCCTGTAATTCCCATCGCTATCCCAATATCCGCAGTTTTTATAGCCGGAGCATCGTTTACTCCATCACCTGTCATCGCCACTATATGTCCTTTATTTTGCAACGCCTTAACAATTTTTAATTTATGTTCTGGTGATACACGAGCAAATACATACGTATCTTCTACAACATTTTCTAATTCTTCTACATCCATAGTTGCGAGTTCTACCCCTTCAACAACGCGTCCACCTGGTGGTAAAATGCTTAATTGTTCTGCAATCGCCATTGCAGTCACTTTATGATCACCTGTAATCATCACCGTTCGAATACCAGCTTCTCTGCACTCTTTTACTGCCTGCTCTACTTCTGGTCTTGGCGGATCAATCATTCCTTGTATTCCAACTAACATAAAATCTTTTTCAACGTCTCTTTCATGTTCAATTGAGTCTGTTACTTTTAAAGGCTTAAAAGCAACTGCAATTGTTCGAAGTGCTTGACTACCTAAGCTATGAATAGCCGCCTGTACTTCTTTTCTATACAACTCACTTAATGGTTGCTGCTTATCCCCCCATAAAATCGTTTGACTCATTTGCAGAAGGACATCTGGTGCTCCCTTCGTAACGACAAACTTTTTACCCTCTCGATCTCGTACAATAACACTCATCATTTTTCGAGTTGAATCAAACGGAAATTCACGGATAATTTCAAATTTCCCTTTCAGCGCCTCACGCGTTATCCCCGCTTTCATTGCTACAGCTACAAGCGCTCCCTCAGTTGGATCTCCATCTAATACATACGCCTTTTTCTTTTGAATAATATTTGCGTTATTGCATAACGAACCAAATGTAAGTAGTTGATAAAGTGATTTCGTCTTAGCTGGATTAATTTCTTTTTCACCTTTCATAAACGAGCCATTAGGTTCATATCCTTGGCCTGTCACTTTCCACAACTCTCCACCTGACCACATATGTGTTACCATCATTTTGTTTTGCGTCATCGTTCCTGTTTTATCAGAGCATATAACAGAAGCGCAACCTAACGTTTCTACTGCTGGTAACTTTCTTACAATTGCTCTCTTTTTTATCATACGCTGTACACCAAGTGATAAGGCTACTGTAACAATTGCTGGCAATCCTTCTGGAATAGCAGCAACAGCTAGCGACACACCCGCTAAAAACATATGATACACTTCATTCCCTTGATACACACCAGCTAACACGACAAGCGCTGTCAAAACAAGAGCCACAATAATTAATATTTTTCCGAGTTGCTCTAATCTTCTTTGCAGTGGTGTTTCCATCTGCTCTGCATTTTGTAACATATTTGCAATTTGTCCCATCGCTGTATTCATACCCGTTGCTACAACGACTCCTGTTCCAGACCCTCGTGTAATCATCGTACCCATAAAAGCCATATTTTTTTGATCACCAATTGAAACATCTTGCCCTTGCAATGCTTCTACTTTCTTCTGCACGGGTACTGACTCTCCTGTCAAAGCCGATTCTTCAATATATAAACTCGACGCCTCAACAAGACGTACATCAGCTCCAACACGATCGCCACTAGAAAATTTAATAATATCACCTAAAACGAGTGCTTTAGACGGTGCCTTTACCCACTTTCCATTTCGCAGTACAGTTACTTGCGGGGCGGCTAGCTCTTTTAAAGCTTCCAATGACTTTTCAGCCTTTCTTTCTTGAAAAAATCCGAGAATACCATTGATAATAACAATTGCCACAATCGCAATAGAATCAATGTATTCCCCTAAAAAAGCCGAAACGATTGTTGCACCAAACAAAACAAGCACCATAAAATCTTTAAATTGCGCCAAAAATACCATTAGTGCAGAAGGCCTTTTCGCTTCATCTAGTTCATTTGTACCAAATTTTTTTATTCGCCCTTCTGCTTCTTTCTCTGTAAGTCCAACCTTCACATTTGTATTCGTTCTTTCTTCCACTTCATGTGCACGCATTCCATACCAGTTCATCCTGCTATCGACCTCCTGATTCCAGACATACTCTATTGAAAGCTTATTCAGCCTCGTCCAAAAAAATGCTATAATTAACTTTTAGTTAGAAAGGAGCTAAATACAGTTATATAAAATATAGACCAAAAGAATTTACTGAAATAATCAATATGCCTATAAGAACTTTGCAGAGATGGGATAACAAGAGTGTATTGCCTACTTACCGAAACCCTAAAGGAAGAAGATATTATACAGATAAACATTATAAAGACTATATGGGGATTCAAGAAGAAAATACCGGAGGATGAAGATTTATGAAAAGAGCATATCTAATAGAAATCCATCCGACAAAAGAACAAATAATCCAAATAAACCAGACGATTGGTGTGTGTAGATATGTTTACAACCTGTATATCTCTAAAAACAATGAGCTGTATGAAGCCGAAGGAAAGTTTCTAAGTGGGTATGACTTTTCTAAATGGTTGAATAATGTCTATACAAAAGAATGTGACCAGTGGATAAAAGGAGTATCAAGTAAAGCTGTAAAACAAGCGATTATGAATGGAGATAAAGCTTTCAAACGATTTTTTAAGGGTTTATCTAAATTCCCACGATATAAGAAAAAGAAGAAGCAAGATTTGAAGTGCTATTTTCCTAAAAACAACAAAACAGATTGGACAGTAGAAAGGCATAGAATAAAAATCCCCACAATTGGTTGGGTAAGGTTAAAAGAATATGGATATATCCCTAAAAATGCAACTGTAAAAAGTGGCACAGTGTATCAAAGAGCAGGAAGATATTTTGTATCTGTACTTTGTGAAAGAGAAGAAGTAAGGGTAAAACCAATACTTAATAACATAGGTCTAGGGATTGATTTAGGGGTGAAGGATTTCGCTACACGTAGCGATGGTATCGTTCACGAAAACATCAACAAAACAATAAAAGTAAAAAAGATGGAAAAACGGTTAAAACGTGAACAACGCTCTTTAGCGCAAAAATATGAAAATCTAAAAAAGAGAGGTGAAAAATCTGTTACTAATAAAAGAGCGAATATAAACAAAAATATTCTTAGAGTGCAAAAACTACACGCTCGATTAGCGAATATTCGACTAGAGTATGTAAAGTCTATTGTAACGAATGTGGTGAAAACCAAGCCAACGTTTATTACAGTGGAAGATTTGAATGTGAAAGATATGCTGAAGAATAAACATCTATCTAAAACAATTGCCAAGCAGTCCTTTTATGCTTTTAAAATGTGGCTTTTGATGAAATGTGAGGAATATGGAATTGAATTACGTCAAGTAGACCGGTTTTATCCATCGTCAAAGTTGTGCTCATGTTGCGGTCAAAAGAAAGAGGATTTAAAGCTATCTGACCGGTTATATACATGTGAATGTGGCAATGTAATGGATAGAGATTTGAACGCAGCTTTCAATCTTTTACAAACAAAAGAATATACAATACTAACGTAAATAGATTGTATATATGTACGGTGGGCTACATCGGAATTTACGCCTGTGGAGTGTTACAGCAAACTGTAGTAGCGAGTAATTGGCGAGACAGGACACGTAGAAGCAGGAATACTCTAAGAATATACATTTGTCTATATTTTTAGTAGCAGTGTTCATTTATGGCATTCGATGGATTATTTACAAGAGCGATTACACATGAAATTGCAAATTCTCTTTACACGGGAAGAATTTCAAAAATATATCAACCTTCAAAATACGAGATTTTATTACATATTCGAGCAAACGGAAAAAATCAAAAACTGATTCTTTCCGCTCATCCGACATATGCACGTTTACACTTAACAAATCAAAATTATGATTCACCTGCACTTCCACCAATGTTCTGTATGCTTCTTCGTAAGCATTTAGAAGGTGGATTTATTGAAAAAATTGAACAAATTGATTTAGAGCGTATTATTCAAATTACCGTTCGTAGCAGAAATGAAATTGGTGATGAATCGCTAAAAACATTAGTAATTGAAATTATGGGACGACATAGTAACATCATTTTAGTAGATACAAAAACAAACAATATTTTAGATAGCTTAAAACACGTTTCCTTAGCAGTAAACCGACATCGAACTGTATATGCTGGAGCTGAATATATTGCACCACCAGCACAACATAAAATTAACCCACTTCAGATCGAAACAAAGGATGAATTTATTAGACCGCTAGACTTTCTATCTGGAAACATGGATAAACAGCTAGTCGGAACCTTTACCGGAATATCACCATTATTCGCAAAAGAAGTAGTGAAAAAAGCAGGTATGGTAAATGAAAAAGCATTAGCTGACGCATTTTTCTCCATACAAAAACCATTATTAACTCATACATATTCACCAACAATGACTACTTCAAATGGGAAAGAATTCTTTTATCTTTTCCCTCTTGCGCACTTAGCTGGAGAAGACAAGACATTCTCATCTGTTAGTGAATTGCTAGACCGTTTCTTTTTTGGAAAAGCAGAGCGTGACCGTGTAAAACAACAAGCTCATGATTTAGAGCGCTTTATGCAAAACGAAAAAAATAAAAATGAGAAAAAACTCATTAAACTAGAAAAAACATTACAAGATGCTGGAAAAGCAGATAAATATCAACTATTTGGCGAACTACTTACAGCCAATATGTACGCTTTGAAAAAAGGCGATAAAGATATTGAAGTCGTTAACTATTATGATGAAAATGGCGGAACTGTAAAGATCGCATTAGATCCTTTAAAAACGCCATCTGAAAATGCACAACGCTATTTCCAAAAGTACCAAAAAGCGAAAAATTCAGTTGTTGTTGTAGAAGAACAAATCGAAAAAACAAAGGAAGAAATTCTTTATTTTGATAGCTTACTTCAACAAATGGAAGCTGCTTCTTCAAAAGATATTGAAGAAATTCGTGAGGAATTAGCTGAAGAAGGTTATATGCGCAATCGTAAAACGAAAAACGGAAAGAAAAAGCCCACTAAACCAGTATTAGATAAATATGTAGCAAGTGATGGCACAGAGATTTTCGTCGGTAAAAACAATAAGCAAAATGATTATTTAACAACGAAATTTGCCCGTCGTGATGAAATTTGGTTACATACGAAAGACATACCTGGTTCTCACGTTGTCATTCGTTCTTTAGAACCTGCTGAAGAAACTTTACTAGAAGCTGCCAAAATTGCTGCTTATTACAGTAAAGCAAAAGAGTCTAGTTCTGTACCTGTTGATTTCACCAAAATACGCCATGTGAAAAAACCGAGTGGTGCAAAACTTGGTTTTGTTACGTACGACAATCAGCAAACCGTATATGTTACACCGGATGCTGATACTGTAATGAAATTAAAAGCTTAAATATAAAAATGCGTTGCTCATAAGCAACGCATTTTTATATTCGTTCCAACTAGTTCATATACCCATTCACTAATTAATAACATCTTTCTTTTGTCATCTTGTATTTCTCCTCTGAAGCATCTATACGTCTCATCGTCCCGTTATTTGTATCAGTACCAATTGCTTTAACCTTACTTTCCTTTTCTTTAACCCACGCAATTTGTTTCGTTTTTAATGACTGAAATGCATCAGGGGACATCGTATTTTTTAATGTACTGTAAATTTCATTTAGTTTATTATCCCACAGTTCATAATTTCCTTCTATTTCATTTACTATGTCATTTGTTGACATGACATTTGTATGTTTTTCTTGGTTTTCTAGAGCCGCTAACTCATTTAAAACCTTACTTTTACCTACTGCTGACGAAGTTTCTTTTTTAGTCTGCTTCTCTTCTTTAGAAGTAGCATGCGTACTCATGTTATTTTCCTTAATGTTTTCGTGTTCTTGACTACTATTTTCTTTCGCTTCTTTTTCCTGCTTTTGCTCATCTAAATTATATGTAATAACCGATGTTTTTGCATCCACAGCTATTGATCTAGTATTTTCTTTAAAAATATATTTTTTGTCACCACTGTTTTCTTCTTTAACAAAATCGACATTCTTAAAGCCTCGAATTTTCAGAAACTCACTAGCTTCTTCCTTCGTAAGTTTTAAATCTCTCGGTGTATGCGATGACCATTTATCCATTAACCATTTTCCATCTTTATAAACGAAAATAAACTCCCATATCTCTGCTTCATTTCCCATATCATTTGAAGGTATAATCGTTTCAATCGTTAAATTTTTATCTTTCTGTGTATACGTTAATCTCATTTCTGGTTCAATATTAATAGGGAATGGCAACATATCTGTCTCTCTAGATCTATTAAATGTTTCAAGCGAATTAGGAAGCTGGTTCTCTACAAATTTTTCTGTAACTAATCCCTTAACTCCTTTTTTCGCTGTCGCCAAATCTCCAGGGTTATTTCGACTCCATCCATTTTCTTTTTCCATCTCACTAAATGCATTTGCTATTGCATCTACACTCTTTCTTACAATCTTTTTCGCTTCTTTTTCTGTCACTTCCGGCGCTTCATCAAGCTGTTCAATCGTTTCATTTGCTTGAGCTTTGATTTCACTTTTTTCACACCCTGTTACAACTAGCATACTAGCAGCGAAGCAAAATGACATGACTTTACTTAATTTCTTCATATACTCACATTCCTTATTCCTATTTATTCGTTACGCACCTTTATCTACAAGAACACATAACGACCTCTTATTATACCAATTATCACCATTTATTTATACAAAAAATATAATATTAGAATTGAAAGATTATAATATGCAAGTTTACATTACTGTATAAATTTTTTACATCCTCATTTTATATTTGTCTAGTTTTTTTGACACAAAACTCCCTCTTCTCTTTTATTGTCAATAAGTATATTGGCACAATTTTTGCTTTATTAAATATAAAAAGGAGGCATTAAAATGAATATAAGAATAACTAATATCCAAAAACAACTACATAAGTATGGAATTGACGGGTTACTTATTACAAAAAAAGAAAATCGTCAATATGCAACAGGCTTTACAGGTAGTGCTGGCGTCGTCTTAATCTCTGCGGATCAAGCTGTTTTCATAACAGATTTCCGCTATGTAGATCAAGCAAAATCACAAATACAAGATGCTGAAATTGTTATGCATAAAGGAAATTTAGAAAAAGAGATTGCACATCAAGTATCGAAATTAAACATTCAAAAACTTGGAATTGAAGAAAACAACATGACATTGCAACAATATAAAAACTTGCAAAAATACGTACATACGGAAATGATTCAAGTGTGCGAAATTATCGAAAGTATTCGTATCATTAAAGACACGCCTGAAATAGAAACAATGAAAATTGCAGCTCATATTGCGGACGAAGCATTTCACCACATTCTTACGTTTCTAAAACCGGGAATAAGTGAAAATGATGTACGAGATGAGTTAGAATTTTTCATGCGAAAAAAAGGAGCTACATCTTCATCATTTCAAATTATTGTAGCTTCTGGTGTTCGTTCTTCTCTTCCTCATGGCGTTGCATCAAATAAAATAATCGAGCGGAGCGACATCGTTACATTAGATTTCGGTGCACTTTACGACGGATACTGTTCCGATATAACACGTACTGTAGCAATCGGGGAACCATCAGAAGAATTTAAAAAGATATACAATATTGTACGAGAAGCATTAAAACGCGGGACTGAAGCGATTAAACCTGGAGAAACTGCAAAACGTATCGATGATATAACGAGAAACTACATTACTGAGCATGGATACGGTCAATATTTTGGACATTCTACTGGTCATGGTCTTGGATTAGAAATTCATGAACCTCTCCGCCTATCCCAAGAAAGTAAGGCTACTTTAGAAGAGGGTATGGTCGTTACAGTTGAACCAGGTATTTACATACCTAACTGGGGCGGTTGTAGAATTGAAGATGATATTGTCATTACAAAAGACGGATATGAAGTTATTACAAAATCAAATAGAGAACTAATTGTAATCCCTTGTTAATATTTTGAAATTTTCAACAGGATTTTTTCTCTGCACATAGAATGCCTTCTCTGGAGTATTCGTTTAAAGAGGGGGAATTGTAATTGAACTTTGTAATAGATAAAATCGATGGTTTACATCCTGAATTTTCCAAACTAGTTTCCATGATGAATTACGCTCGCTATACAACAATGCAAGCGGTGGAAGATTTAACAATGGAAGAACTTGATTATTTATATAATGGGGAAGCAAATTCAATCGGCATGCTATTATATCACATGGCTGCTGTTGAATTTTATTACCAGATTCATACTTTTGAAGACCGCGAACCAACGGAGGCCGAACTAGAAAGATGGTTACCTGGCCTCGAGTTAGAAGCTCTTGGACGTGAGAAAATAAAAGGAAACTCTATAGAATTTTATATTGATACATTACAAGAAGTACGTTCCAAAACAATTGAAACATTCCAATCGTTACCTGATGAATGGCTGTTTAAAACGACAGACTTTTGGTATGACAAACAAGCAAATAACTATTTTAAGTGGTTTCACGTATTTGAAGATGAAATCAATCATCGCGGACAAATTCGTTTAATTAAAAAGATGCAAAAAGCTCATTCAATAAAATGAGAAAGTGCCACCGAATAAGGTGGCACTTTTTTTATTCATTAGCAAATAACTTTTCATTTACTTTTTTAGCGACTAGCGCTACCACTATTAAAACACACATTAAATATAGTAATTTTGCAATAAATAACCAGCCTTGAAACATTACAATCCCATCTATTATTTCATTTCCCTTCAGTAACAAAAATGGAATCGTGCTAATTATAATAACAAACTCGATGCTGAAAATAATTTTCTTTTTTCGGCTGTATGCTTTCCACTCGTCCCAGCGATACATAGGAGCAAAAACCAACACCCCTATACATAATATAACTGGCACCCATGCACTGTTAAGAAATTGTCCTGAAATAACTGATAATAGCAAACAAACGAGCACACCATAATACCCAATTTTCTCTCTCATTCATACTCCACCATTCTACTTTTCCTTTAATATGTAACTTGTTATCCTTATAACAATTCTTAGAAAAACAACAACTACAATGACAATATAAAGCCCCTTCGCAGAAGACATCCACTCTTGAAAAATAGACATTTTTTCCATTTGCTTCTGCCCTTCAATTAAAATAAATCCTACGAAAAATGAGCAAACAACAATGGTACCTATCATAATTCCGATATTTTTCTTACTATATTGTTTCATATCATCCCAGTTATATAACAGTACAAAAACAAATCCGAAAACAGGTATAATACTGATCCATTCATTGTTTGTAAACAAGTTTAAAATGATTAATAGACTACAAGATATAACGAATCCCCAAAATCCAATTTTTTTGTGCATAAGCCCTCCTTTAATTCCATTTTTAGGATTAATTGTATTGTAACATCCATTTATCATTCTTACCATTACAGTACATGAAATTTTACTTTTTCTTTTTCCTATACTCACATACTTTCACCGCTTTCATACAATAAACTACACGAATGCCTAAAGGATGTGAATGTTATGGGAGTTGAATTAACGCTATTACACGCTCTCTATGTTATTTGTTTACTCACCATTATTACCTTTTTTATTTTCCGAAAGGATACGACGATTATTTGTATCGTTTTTATCTTTTTATTAGCATTAACAGCTACAAGTTCTATCCCTCTTGCCATTAGCGGTATTTTTCAAAGTTTCATTTACGCTATTACTGAACTTTTACCAACTATATTAATCATTTCCATTATCGTATCAATGAGCAATCTACTCGTTCATACCGGCATAAATGATACGATGATTTCACCATTTACAAAGATGATTCGTACCCCTACCCTCGCCTACTGGATTATCGGCCTTTTAATGATGACAATTTCTTTCTTCTTTTGGCCTTCTCCAGCTGTCGCCTTAATGGGGGCTATTTTATTACCCGTCGCTGTACGCGTTGGCCTTCCGCCAATTGGAGTTGCCATCGCTATGAACTTATTCGGACACGGCATCGCCTTATCTGGTGACTTCGTTATTCAAGGTGCACCAAAATTAACAGCGGACGCTGCTGGTCTTCCTGTTTCTAGCGTTGTTTCTGCCAGTGTTCCTCTCGTAATTGTTATGGGCATTGTGACAACTTCCGTCGCATTTTTCTTCTTACGAAAAGAATTTCATACAGGATTATCTTCTATACAAGAATCTATTCCATCAACTGCGTCTTCTAAAACGCTCACTTCATTATCTCCTCAGACAAAAAAATGGCTCGCTATTTGTATTCCGATCATATATGCCATCGATATCCTTTGCATGATTCAATTTAAACTACAAGGAAGCGACGCAACTGCACTTATCGGTGGGACCACTGTTATTATGATTATCATCATTTCTCTCATCGCTTACAAAGGAAATGGACTAAATAAAACGACCGATTATTTTATAGAAGGGCTCCAATTTGGCTTTAAAATCTTTGGTCCAGTTATTCCAATTGCTGCACTCTTTTATTTAGGAGATAGCGGTTTTGTAAAAATTATCGGAGACTATTTACCGAAAGGTTCACACGGAATCATTAACGACTTAGGAATCGCTTTGTCTCAAACTGTTCCTTTAAATCAATATGTATCGGCAGGGACATTAACTATCGTTGGTGTCATTACCGGCTTAGATGGATCTGGCTTTTCTGGTATATCACTTGCTGGTTCCATTGCCAATCTTTTCGGAACAGCACTTGGCCATGGAACAGCTACATTAACAGCACTCGGGCAAATTGCAGCTATATGGACCGGGGGCGGGACGTTAATTCCTTGGGCACTTATTCCTGCCGCTGCGATTTGTAAAGTCGATCCATTTGAACTTGCACGTCGAAACTTTTTACCAGTTGGGATTGGCTTAATTGTCACCACGATCGTTGCGATATTTATTCTATAGCGTAAGCAAGTTTTCTTTTGCTTACGCTTTTTGCTTGTAAAATTCATCATGAATTATCAGTTTTCAAGAGGGATTCGTTATTACTTAGCGAAATTATATTAGGAGAGTAATTATTTCAAAACGTTTACGAGAAACAGATTACTTCCATTAGAAAAGGGGACATAACTATGAATGAATTGATTTTCGTCTTATTAATTTGTCCATTACTTATCTTTATCATTTCTATTGTTGGAACCTGCAAGACAAAAACGTATTACGTCATGCCGATTGTAACGTTTGCTAGTTTTTTAATAATAGGTGTTATCGCCTTTACTCCGAAGTTTTTCTTTTGGGTTGGCATGTATAGCATCTTCTCATTTATTGTTTCTTATATGACGCTATTGTTTGTGAGAGGGTATGAAGTTGTGGAAAACGCTAAATAGTTGCTAGCAAGGGGATCGTCATATGATTTTCTTTAATATTGATGGAACTTTACATTGAATTTATATAAAAAAGACGACCGCGTTCCCCCGCAGTCGTCTTTTTTCGTGTTACGCTGTGATCCAAGCTTCGTTAGCTGGATCTTTACGCCACTCTTGTAATTTTTTCGTTTCAGCTTGTCCGATCATACCTTTTTCTGCTGCAACTTCAGTTAATGCACTGTAGTCGCTTAAAGAATATGATGCTACGTTAGCTGCTTCTAGTTTTTCTTTTCCTGCTTCAAGCTCGTATGTGAAGATTGATACGATTCCTAATACTTCACAGCCAGCTTCGCGAAGTGCTTCTACACATGTAATTGCACTACCGCCAGTTGAAATTAAGTCTTCTACTACTACTACTTTTTGACCTTTTTCAGCTTTTCCTTCAATTTGGTTCCCTTTACCGTGACCTTTTGCTTTACTACGTACGTAGCACATTGGTAAATCCATACGATCGCTTACCCATGCAGCGTGCGCAATACCAGCAGTTGCTGTTCCTGCAATAACTTCTACAGTTGGGAAGTGCTCTTTAATTAACTCTTCTAATCCAGCTGCAATTGCTTGACGTACTTTCGGATAAGATAAAGTTAAACGGTTATCACAATAAATTGGTGATTTCATACCTGAAGACCATGTGAATGGATCATTCGGTTGTAAAAATACTGCTCCAATTTCTAATAAATGCGATGCGATTTCTTTTTTCATACTGTTACACCTTCCCACTGTTGTTTTACTGTTTTATACGCTTCAAGCGGATTTTCTGCTTTTGTAATACTACGTCCAACTACGATATAGCTTGAGCCAAGTTCCCTCGCACGTTTCGGTGTTGCTACGCGCACCTGGTCATTTACATCATCGCTCGCAAGACGAATCCCCGGTGTTACTGTTACAAATTCATTTCCGCATACTTCACGTAGTTTTGGAACTTCAAGCGTTGAGCAAACAACGCCATCAAGTCCACTTTCTTTCGTTAGTTTTGCATAATGAGCAACCGCTTCTTCTAACGTTTTCTCAATGCCGATCTCTTTTTTCATCATAGCTTCCGAAGTGCTTGTTAGTTGTGTAACTGCAATACAAATCGGTCTCTCTTTTCCTTCTTGCTTACCTTCCTCTAATCCCTCAATCGCAGCTTTCATCATACTGCTTCCCCCAGCAGCATGAACATTTACCATATCAACATCTAGACTAGCTAGGCTACGCATAGCGCTTTTTACTGTATTTGGAATATCATGAAGTTTTAAATCTAGAAAAATCTTATGTCCTTTTTCTTTTAAGTACGTAATAATTGCAGGGCCTTCTTTGTAAAATAACTCCATACCAACTTTGACAAATAACTCTTCCCCTTCAAAGTGGCGCAAGAATTGTTCTACATCTTGTTTCCCTGGAAAATCTAGTGCAACGATTAACGACTGTGACATGTTTGCTTCCAGCTCCTTCCTTGACATTCCGAAATGTGATCAAATCCTAATTCATCTAGTAATGCTGGTAACTCTTCAATAATTGTCGGACATACGAACGGATCGATAAAGTTCGCTGTACCTACTGCAACTGCGCTTGCGCCAGCGTAGAAGAATTCGATTACATCTTCCGCTGTTTCAATGCCACCCATTCCGATAATTGGAATGTTAACCGCTTGGCTTACTTCATGTACCATACGAATTGCTACTGGCTTAATCGCAGGACCTGATAATCCGCCTGTACGGTTTGCTAAAATTGGTTTAGCTGTTTTTAAATCTAGACGCATACCAAGCAATGTATTAATCATCGTTAAACCATCTGCACCTGCATTTTCAATCGCTTTTGCAATTTCCACAATGTTTGCCACGTTCGGTGACAACTTCACGTATACAGGTACTTCAGAAACCTCTTTTACTCGCTTCGTTAAATCAGCAGCAATTTCAGGATTTGTACCAAAGGCGATACCACCTGTTTTTACGTTTGGACAAGAAATATTTAATTCCAGTGCATGGACATTAGGCGCTTTAGAAATTTCCTTTGCAACCGCTACGTAATCCTCAGCTTGTGAACCTGCAACGTTTGCAATGATTGGAAGGTCAAATTGTTCTAACCATGGTAATTCAGAATTCATTACTTTTTCTAATCCTGGGTTTTGAAGTCCGATTGCATTTAACATGCCGCCCGGTGTTTCAGCAACACGAGGCGTAGGATTTCCATAGCGTGGTTGTTCTGTCGTCGCTTTAATCATGATTGATCCTAGTACACTTAAATCGTAAAACTGTGCATATTCACGACCAAACCCAAAGCATCCAGATGCTGGTATAATTGGATTTTTTAATGATAATCCCGGTAATTCAACTTGCAATCTGTTCATAGTACAACCTCCCCGATTGGAAATACTGGTCCGTCGCTACACACCTTCTTGTAAGAATGTCCACTTGGATCTTCTTGTAAGTGGCATACACATGCGAAACAAGCTCCAATACCACAGCCCATACGTTCTTCTAATGAAATATAGGCTTTTTTCTCTTTGTAACGTCCTTCTAATGCACGAAGCATCGCTAACGGACCACATGAATAAAGAATATCAAAGTCAATTCCGTAATGATCAATTACATCTGTGACAAATCCTTTTGTACCGTGTGTACCGTCTACTGTCGCAACGTACGTATCACCAAGTTCTGCAAATTTTTCTTCATAGAAAACTACATCTTTCGTTTGAAAACCTAAGATGTGAATCACACGTACACCTTTTGCAACGAGGCGCTGTGATAATTCATAAAGTGGTGGTACACCAATCCCCCCGCCTACTAGTAAAGCTGTTTGACCAGCTTCTGCTTCTTCTACAGGAAAACCGTGTCCTAATGGTCCTAATACATCTACCATTTCACCTTGTTTTCTAGTTGCTAATGTTTTTGTCCCTTGTCCTTCCGCACGATATAGCATTGTAAATTCGTTCTTCTCTTGATCTACATTACAAATACTAATTGGGCGGCGCAGAAGGGGCGCAATGCCCTCTGCTACCTTAATGTGTACAAACTGCCCTGGTTCGTTCATTTGCTGTACTAAAGTTCCTTGAAGCACTAATTCGTAAATGTTCTTTGCGATTTCTTTTTGATTAACGACGATCATATTTTGCTTTTGCATCATGCATGTACCACCTCGTGACGCTTTGTTTGCGTAATTTCTTTCATTGAATGAGCTGAGAATGTCATAGATTCTAATACTCGTAAGATTGCTCTCGTTGTATCAAGTGATGTTAAGCAAGCTACACCATTTTCTACTGATTCACGGCGAATGCGGAAACCATCACGCGCTGGTTGTTTGCCTTTTGTTAATGTATTGATTACAAACTGTGCTTTTCCTTGGCGGATAATATCTAGTAAGTTGTAGTCCTCAGAATCAATTTTGTTTACAACTTGTACTGGGATATTTTGCTCTGTTAACGATTGTGCTGTTCCAGCTGTTGCTAATAAGTTATAGCCGATTTCATGGAAACGTTTTGCAATTTCCATCGCCTCTTCTTTATCTTTATCCGCTACAGTAATGATTACTGATCCGTGCGTTGGGATGTTAATTCCAGAAGCAACTAATCCTTTATATAATGCTTTTTCAAGCGTTAAATCTTTACCCATTACTTCCCCTGTTGATTTCATTTCAGGTCCTAATGTTGTATCCACTGAGCGTAATTTCGCGAATGAGAATACCGGAGCTTTTACATATACTTCTTTCTCTTCTGGGTGATAACCCGTTCCGTATCCTTGCTCTACTAGGTCTTGCCCTAGAATAACTTTCGTTGCAACGTTTGCCATTGGTACACCTGTAATTTTACTTAAGAATGGTACTGTACGGCTCGCACGTGGATTTACTTCAATTACGTACACTTGATTTTCGAATACGACAAACTGGATATTTAGTAATCCAACAATGTTTAATCCTTTTCCAAGTGCAATTGTATGTTCAATAATTTGTTCTTTTAATTTTTCAGATAAGCTTTGTGGTGGATATACTCCAATTGAGTCACCAGAGTGAACTCCAGCGCGTTCAATATGTTCCATAATACCTGGAATGAATACATTCTCACCGTCTGAAATTGCATCTACTTCAATTTCTTTACCGACCATGTAACGGTCGATTAATACTGGGTGATCTGCGTGAACTTTAACTGCATTTTTCATGTAGTGCAGTAGTTCTTCTTGACGATATACGATTTCCATCGCACGTCCACCTAGTACGTAAGATGGTCTTACTAACACTGGGTAACCAATTTCTTCTGCGATTGCTACCGCTTGTTCTACAGTCGTTGCTGTTTTACCAACTGGTTGTGGGATACCAAGTTTTGTTAAAGCAGCTTCGAATTTATCACGATCTTCTGCACGGTCTAAGTCTTCAAGTGATGTTCCTAAAATCTTCACACCATGTTCTTCTAATTTCGCCGCTAAGTTAATCGCCGTTTGTCCACCAAACTGAACGATAACACCTTCTGGCTTTTCTAAATCGATGATGTGCATTACATCTTCAATCGTTAATGGTTCAAAGTATAATTTGTCAGAAATACTGAAGTCTGTTGAAACAGTTTCTGGGTTATTGTTAATGATAATCGCTTCATATCCAGCTTCTTTAATTGCCCATACTGAGTGAACTGTTGCATAGTCAAACTCAACACCTTGACCAATGCGGATCGGACCAGATCCTAGAACTACTACACTCTTACGATCTGTTACAATTGATTCGTTCTCCTCAGCGTATGTGCTGTAGTAATACGGTGTTGCAGATTCAAACTCTGCCGCACAAGTATCTACCATTTTGAATACTGGCGTCATATTATTTTCTTTACGCATATCGTAAATTTCGCGCTCCGTTTTGTTCCAAGCTGCTGCGATGTAGTGATCGCTGAAGCCCATTTCTTTTGCGGTTTGTAGTACTTCCATATTTCCTACATTCGCTTTTACTTCGCGTTCCATATTTACGATATTTTCAACTTTTTGTAAGAAGAAGAAGTCCATTTCACACCATTCGTTAATCTCTTCTTTCGTTACACCTTGACGAATTGCTTCTGCTACGATAAACAGTCGCTCATCATCTGCTTTAATAATGCGTTTTTTCATTGTTTCTTTATCAAGTTCTTTTAAGTGGTCTAATTCTAAGTGATAAATGCCAAGCTCTAAAGAACGAACCGCTTTTAATAATGATTCTTCTAAGTTACGTCCGATTGACATAACCTCACCAGTTGCTTTCATCTGCGTTCCAAGTGTTCTGTTCGCTGATTCAAACTTATCAAATGGCCAGCGTGGAATTTTTGAAACAACATAGTCTAATGCTGGCTCGAAGCAAGCGTAAGTTTTTTGTGTTACTGGGTTTACGATTTCATCTAATGTTAAGCCGACTGCAATTTTCGCTGCTAATTTCGCAATTGGATATCCAGTTGCTTTAGATGCTAATGCAGATGAACGACTTACACGTGGGTTTACTTCGATTACATAGTATTGGAAGCTATATGGATCTAGTGCAAGCTGAACGTTACATCCACCTTCAATTCCTAGTGCACGAATAATTCGTAATGAAGTATTACGTAACATTTGGTATTCACGGTCGCTTAGCGTTTGGCTCGGTGCTACAACGATAGAATCACCTGTATGAACACCAACTGGATCGATGTTTTCCATGTTACATACTACAATCGCGTTATCATTTGAATCACGCATTACTTCATATTCAATTTCTTTACAACCAGCAATACTTTTCTCTAATAAACATTGTGTTACTGGGCTATGTTTTAAACCACTTGTTACGATTTCAATTAACTCTTCTTCGTTATGGCAAATTCCGCCGCCCGTTCCGCCTAATGTGAATGCTGGACGAACGATTACTGGATAACCAATTTCGTTTACAAAGCTATATGCTTCATCAAGGTTATGAATGATTTCACTTGGTGGTGTTGGTTCATTTAAATCTTGCATTAATGTACGGAATAAATCACGATCTTCCGCTTGCTCGATTGCTGACAATTTTGTTCCTAAAATTTCAACTCCGCACTCTTCAAGTACGCCTGATTTTGCAAGTTCAACAGCCATGTTTAAACCTGTTTGACCACCTAATGTTGGTAAGATTGCATCTGGACGTTCTTTACGAATGATTCGGCTTACGAATTCTAATGTTAAAGGCTCAATGTATACTTTATCTGCTGTTGCAGTATCGGTCATAATTGTTGCTGGGTTAGAGTTAACAAGGATTACTTTGTAACCTTCCTCTTTAAGAGATTGACAAGCTTGTGTACCAGAGTAGTCAAACTCCGCTGCTTGCCCAATTACAATTGGTCCTGATCCGATTACTAAAATTGTGTTAATGTCTAGGCGTTTTGGCATAACTCTTCCCCTTCTTTCTTGAAGTTTTCAATCATTGTTAAGAAATCTTCGAATAAATCATTTGCATCTTCTGGTCCCGCTGAAGCTTCTGGATGGTATTGTACTGTAAATGCTGGGAACTTCTTATGACGAAGACCTTCTACTGTGCCATCATTTAAAGCAACATGTGTAATTTCAAGTTCTGTATTTTCAACTGATTCTTCTTCTACTGCGTAACCATGGTTTTGAGATGTAATTGCTACTTTTCCAGTTGCAAGATTTTTTACTGGATGGTTTAACCCACGGTGGCCGAATTTTAACTTACTTGTATTCGCACCAGATGCTAGAGCGAACAATTGATGTCCTAGACAAATTCCGAATAAAGGAACTTTACCGATAATGTCTTTTAACATTTCAATTGCTTCTGGTACATCTTTTGGATCCCCAGGTCCGTTACTTAGCATAATCCCATCTGGGCTAAGGCGTAAAATTTCTTCAGCTGTTGTATTGTAAGGAACTACAATCACATCGCAATCACGTTTATTTAATTCTCTTAAAATACCATGTTTCATACCGAAGTCTACTAGTACAACGCGATGTCCGCGGCCTGGGCTTGGGTATGGATCTTTCGTTGATACGCGTTTCACATGATCTGTAAATACTGTCGCTTTTAATTGGCTCACGATGTATTCTACATCTGCATCCATATTACAAAGGCGTCCGCGTAATGTACCGTATTGACGAATTTTTCTCGTTAATTTTCTCGTATCAATCCCTGCTAATCCTGGGATGTTTCTTTCTTTTAAGTAGTCATTTAACGAAATTTCATTACGGAAGTTTGATGGGTGATCACAAATTTCGTTTACGATTAAACCATTTACAGATGGGTGAATCGATTCAAAATCGTCACGGTTGATGCCGTAGTTTCCGATTAATGGGTACGTGAATGTTACAATTTGACCGCAATATGATGGATCAGATAATGTTTCTTGATATCCAGTCATTCCTGTTGTAAATACAACCTCACCTGACTTTTCGATTTCTCCTCCGAAACCTGTTCCAATTAATACTGTTCCATCTTCTAAGATAAGTTGTCTTTTCATACTAATGCACTCTCCTTTTGCCATGCGATCTTACCACCAACGATTGTCATTACCGGCCATCCTTGGCATTTCCAACCTGCGAATGGTGTATTTTTTCCTTTTGATAAGAATGTTGTTGGGTCAATCTCTTCTTCTTGTTCTAAATCAATAATTGTAATATCAGCTGCTCTACCTTCTTTCAGGCGACCTGCTTCTAAGCCGAATGTATCAGCTGGCTTTTCTGTTAAGAATTGAATTAATTGTTCTAATGTAATAATTCCTTTTTTCACAAGGTTTGTGTATAAAAGCGGGAATGCTGTTTCAAAACCAGTAATTCCGAATGGTGCTCTTTCAATTCCTTGTGCTTTCTCTTCTGCTGTATGCGGTGCATGATCAGTTGCGATCATATCGATTGTTCCATCTAATAAACCTTCAATTAATGCTGCGTGATCTTCTTTTCCACGAAGCGGTGGGTTCATTTTAAAGTTAGGGTCAGCTGATGGGATATCATCTTCACATAACACTAGGTGATGAGGTGTTACTTCTGCTGTTACTTTAATTCCAGCGCGCTTTGCATCACGGATTACACGTACAGAGCCTTTCGTACTTACGTGACATACGTGATAGTGACAATCTGCCGCTTCAGCAAGCAGTATATCCCTTGCAATATGTACAGATTCACATACTGATGGGATACCGTTTAATCCGTGTTTCTCAGAAAACTTCCCTTCATGTACACAACCTTTATTAATAAGAGTATTCTCTTCACAGTGCGCAACTACTGCCATATTTAATTTCGCTGCACGTTTCATAGCAGCTAACATCATGCTAGCATCTTGTACGCCTACACCGTCATCAGTGAAAGCAAATGCTCCAAGTTCTTTTAACGTTTCGAAATCTGTCATTTCAGAACCCGCTTGACGTACTGTAATTGCTCCATATGGTAATACGTTAACATGCGCTTTTTCTTTAATACGATTTTGTAAGTCTTCCATATGTTCTCTGCAATCTGGTACTGGGCGTGTATTTGGCATTGCACAAATTGTAGTGAATCCACCTTTTGCCGCTGCTAGTGTACCTGTTTCAATTGTTTCTTTATGTTCACCACCTGGTTCACGAAGGTGTACGTGTACATCTACTAATCCAGGTGCAATTAACTTTCCGTTCACATCGATTACTTCAGCATTATCTGCCGTAATATTTTCTGCTACCTTAGCGATTTTACCGTCTTGTACGAGAAGATCCGTTGCTACGATTTTTCCTTCTTCATTCATATAACGACCATTTTTAAACAAGTAATTCATGTTTCATTCCTCCTAATACATTTGGTAAGGCGCGTTTTAGTACAGCCATTCTTACGTAAACTCCATTTTCCATTTGTTTAAATATGCGTGAACGCTCACACTCAACAAGTTCACTTGCAATTTCAACATCTCGGTTTACAGGAGCTGGATGCATAATAATGCTTCCTTCTTTCATACGCTGTTCTCTTTCCACTGTTAATCCGTGTTTCTCATGATACTCTTTCATAATGTCTGTTTCATAATGATCATGACGCTCATGTTGTACACGAAGTAACATCATTACATCCACTTCTGGAACAAGCTCATCTAATGGTTTGTATGTTCCAAATGTGTTGTCTTCATCTTTCCACTCTTCTGGACTTGCGAAGTAAATTGTTGCACCCAGTTTCGTTAATGCTTCTGCATTCGAACGTGCTACTCGGCTATGACGAACATCTCCTACTATCGCAATCTTCAATCCTTCAAATCTTCCAAACTCTTGTTTAATGGTAAGAAGGTCGAGTAAGCACTGCGTTGGGTGGTTCCCACATCCATCTCCAGCGTTTAAGATTGGAATATTCACCTGATCTTTTAGTTCATCGAAGTAGCGATCTTGCTCGTGGCGGATGACCACTGCTTTTGTTCCGATTGATTCTAGTGTTCTTATCGTATCGTATAATGTTTCTCCTTTTTGTACGCTAGATGCATCAGCTGAAAAGTTTAAAACATCAAGTCCTAATCTCTTCTCAGCAACTTCAAAGCTAAATCTTGTTCTCGTACTATTCTCAAAGAACAAGTTCGCAACAAAAGTTTGCTCTGTCGTTTTGCTTTCTTTCCCATTCGCAAAATCTTCTGCGTCTTTTAGGATTTCTGAAATTTCTACTTCGGATAATTCACTCATCGTTAACAAATGGCTCATCGTCATCCCTCATCTTTCTGATTTTTATGTTACCACTTTTGTATTTTTATAACAACCTCTGCATAAAAATACCCTAGTCGTGTGAGACTAGGGTGCAAGAAAGAAGCCACCCTTTTCGGTCTCACAGGACTGAATTAAAAGGTTATTATTATGAAGCAATCTGCTTAGATTGTTTTATTTGTTTCGTTTCCGGTAGTAGTAAATTTAGCAGTACACCTACAATTGCTGCTAGTGCCATTCCTTCTACTTGGAATGATTCTCCTACGTGAAGTACCGCTCCACCAATACCGATTACTAGTATTACTGATGCAATCATTAAGTTTCGTTTGTCACTTAAATCTGTTTTATCGTCTACCATCATACGTAATCCGCTTGATGCGATTACACCGAATAGTAAGATTGATACACCACCCATAACTGGTGTTGGTATCGAATGAATCAGTGCAGAAATCTTACCGATAAATCCGAACATGATTGCGAATACGGCTGAACCGATGAATAAGTATACACTGTACGCTCTTGTAATTGCTAGCACACCGATGTTTTCACCATACGTTGTATTCGGTGGTCCACCGATTAGTGATGCGATTAATGTTGCTACTCCATCACCGAAGATTGAACGGTGTAAACCAGGTTTTTCAATTAAATCTCTTTTAATAACATTTCCTAGTACAATTTGGTGTCCGATATGTTCTGAAATTGTTACTAGTGCAACTGGTACCATCAAGAGTACGATCTTCCATGAAAACTCTGGTGTGTATGTTACAAATGGTACTGTGAAATCTGGTACAACAAACCATTTTGCCTCAGCTACCGGCTTTAAGTCTACTAGCCCTTGGAAGTAAGCGAAAATATATCCGCCGATAATGCCAAGTAACACTGGTATGATACTGAAAAATCCTCTTCCGAATATTGAGCATATAATTGTAATTGCTAATGTTACTAATGCTACTGAAAAGTGTGTAAAGCTATATTTGCCATCCGCACCATTCATCGCCATGTTTACTGCTGTATGTGCTAAAGCTAGACCGATTACCATTACTACTGGACCAACTACGATTGGTGGTAGTAATTTCATAATCCACTTTGATCCTGATTTCTTAATTCCGATTGAGATTAAGATATACACAAGCCCTGCTAGCAACCCACCAAGCATTGCTGCTCCCGGTCCACCTGCCGTTTTTGCTGTTATAATCGGTGCGATAAAGGCGAATGATGATCCTAGATAGGCAGGTACTTGACCTTTCGTTATAAGAAGAAACGCTAACGTTCCTAATCCACTTGATATTAATGCTACTGACGGATTCAATCCTGTTAAAAACGGAACAAGCACTGTTGATCCAAACATCGCGAACAAATGTTGTATACTTAAAAATAACCATTTTCCCGGTTTCGGTACTTCATTAACGTCTAACACTGGCTTTTGTTCCATTGTTACATCCTCCTTCAGTTTAAATCTTTGCAATAAAAAAACTCTTTGTGCCTGTGCACAAAGAGTCCTACACTTTCGTATGCCAAATTTGACATATGAAAGCCAAGACCCTTTGGCAGCCTCACAGGACTACATTTAAAAGGGCTTTACTTATCGTATATGCTTACTCGATCTTGTTGATCTGTCTCTTGCAAATCAACTTCGATACGCTCTTCACTTGATGTTGGAATGTTCTTTCCTACATAATCAGCGCGAATTGGTAGTTCACGATGACCTCTATCAACAAGAACCGCCAATTGGATTTGTGATGGTCTACCTAAATCCATCAGAGCATCCATTGCTGCTCGAACTGTTCTGCCTGTATATAATACATCATCTACAAGGATAACTTTTTTCTTCGTAATATCTACAGGGATATCAGAACCTTTTACAAGTGGTTCTTTATTTTTCGATTGTAGCGTTAAATCATCACGATATAACGTAATGTCTAGCTCTCCAACTTCTATTTCTTTTCCTTCAATTTGACCAATTCGTTCTGCCAAACGTTGTGCAATAAAAATTCCACGAGTTTTAATTCCGACAAGAACACAATTATCGACACCTTTATTTCGTTCCACGATTTCATGACTAATTCGTGTTAAAGCGCGGCGAATCATTTGGTCATCTAAAACGACAGCTTTCTCTTGCATGCTCTACACCTCCAAGCTTTTTTCTTGCGTGAGAGTAATGGTATAAAAAAAAGTCCTCTCAGCGTGTGCGAGAGGACTTTTGAAAAAGGGTATAGCATACCCTATGCATTTCAAACCGTTACCTTCTCAACCTCACGGGGCTGTGTTAAAGGATCATTATTTAACTGTTGTCAGTATCTCAGTTTTCTTATGATTTGTCAATACTATTTTCGTAAAATATTTAATGCGTCTTCAAACACTTCTGGAATCGGTGCCTCAAACTGAATATATTCACCAGTGCGAGGATGATCAAATCCTAAAATACCTGCATGAAGTGCTTGTCCGTTCATATCTAACGTTTTCTTTGGTCCATACTTTGGATCTCCTGCAAGTGGATAGCCAATATATTTCATATGAACACGAATTTGATGTGTACGCCCTGTTTCTAAGCGACATTCTACAAGTGTGAAATCTTTGAATCGCTCTAACACTTGGAAATGCGTAACAGCATGCTTACCATTTTCATCAACCGTCATACTTTGACGTTCTTTCTTATCACGAGCAATCGGAGCATCAATCGTTCCCTTATCGTGCGGAATGACACCGTGTACAATCGCTTTGTAACGTCTCGTTACTGTTTTTGCTACAAGTTGATTTACAAGTGATTCGTGTGCCATATCATTTTTAGCAACCATTAATAGACCTGACGTATCCTTATCAATACGATGCACGATACCTGGACGCATCACACCATTAATGCCTGATAAGTCTGTACAATGGTGCATAAGACCGTTCACAAGTGTACCACTTGTATGACCTGGTGCTGGATGTACAACCATACCACGCGGCTTATTAACAACAAGTACATCTGCATCTTCATAATAAATTTCTAAGTTCATATCTTCTGGCTGAATATCTAACTCTTCTGGCTCAGGAATCGTCACTGTAATTTCATCATTTTCTCTAACTTTATAATTCCCTTTTACAGCTTTTCCATTAACTGTAACAACGTCATCTTTAATCCATTGTTGTACTTGTGTACGTGACCATTCATTATTTATTCCTGCAACGAATTTATCAATTCGCTCATTTTTTTGTTCTTCTGCAACTGTTACTTGTACTACTTCACTCATTCAATTACTCCTTCGTTTTCTTGCCTTCTAATAATGTTTGAATAATAATTAATACAACACCAATACATAATGCTGAATCAGCGATATTGAATACTGGATAGTTGTACGAGAAAATATACACGTGAATGAAATCCACTACTTCTTGTCTAAATACACGATCAATAAAATTACCAATTGCTCCGCCTAAAATTAGACCTAATGAAATTCCTAGAAGCTTGTCTGTTTTTGCATATTTTTTCATATAAAATACGATAAATGCTACAAAAACGACTGTAATAATGTAGAAAAACCACATTTTATTTTCTAAAATGCCCCAGGCAGCTCCTCTATTTCGATGTGATGTTATGTATAATACATTATCGATAATCGGAATGCTCGTACCCAATTCCATGTTCTTTACAATTAGCCATTTCGATATTTGATCGATGGCAATGACAAATAACGCTATTACATAATATATCATTTTCATTTCCCCCACAAAGACAGTGTACCTCAAAATTTTAGCATAGCTGCAACCTTTTCACAATGAACCTTTATAGAAGAATAAAATAAATAAAAAAAAGGTAATATAATATCGTTGTGCCCATTCATACATTTACTTTTTCATAGAAAAATTCATGAATGGTACGTGCAGTCGGCATCGTTTTCATTTGTTTTACCGACATTACTCTCCCTGTTTCTTCACAAATACCATACATATCTATTTCCATTTTAAATAATGCACGTTCTACATCTTTTAAATCCTCTTTTATATCATGTAATAATAGTTTTTTCTTTATCTCTTCCTTCATTTCATACCCAAGCTCTTCGCTAAACTCTGTATTATATTTGTACATAACCTCTTTAGCTAGCCTCTCTTGTAACTCTTTTCGCATCAATTGCAATTCTTCTTTGATTTCCATATACATTTCATTCACGTGTACATTCCTCCCAGTTGCAATGTACGATTAGTGTGTCCGAAATTTATATGCTTACCTCTCACACATTTTTCCTTCATAGGAAAGAGAGTGAAAGTTATTTCAATATACTGTTAACCAAAAAATGACTGCACTTTACGTGCAGTCACCCCTTATTATTTTACATAATTTTCTTTAACAACCGTTGCACAACGCTCACATAATGTTTCATGTTCAGCATCTTTACCAATTGTTTCTGAAACTACCCAACAGCGTTCACATGTTTCACCAGTTGCTTGAGCAACAACAACCGCTGTATGTTCATACTTCGGTGCATCTGCTGGCGCTTCTTCCATCATGCCACCAAGTTTGTACTCAGAAACGATGAATAATTGCTTTAAGTCTTCGTTAATAGACTCTAACATAGCTTTCATTTCTGCAGTTGGATATAGCGTAATGCTTGCATTTAATGACTTACCGATTACCTTTTCATTACGAGCCACTTCTAACGCTTTTAATACGTCATCACGCAATGTCATAAATGCATCCCATTTTGTTTTTAATGCTTCTGCACCATCTAATTGTACAGCTTCTGGCATATCAGTTAATTGTACACTTTCTTCTGTTACACCCGGAATGTATGGCCATACTTCATCAGCTGTATGCGGTAAGATTGGTGTTACAAGTTTCGTCAATGCAACAAGAACATCATATAATACAGTTTGAATTGCACGACGATCTTCATGGTTCGCACCTTCAATGTATAAAATGTCTTTTGCAAAGTCTAAGTAGAATGAACTTAAATCAATTGTACAGAAGTTATGAATTGCATGATATACAGCAGCGAAGTCGTATGTCTCATATGCTTCTTTTACTTTTGTAATTAAGTCATTTAATTTCACTAACATGTAACGATCTACTTCACGAAGTTCAGCTACAGCTACTGTATTTTCACTTGGCTTAAAGTCGTCTAAGTTTCCTAATAAGAAACGGAATGTGTTACGGATTTTACGATACACTTCTGCTACTTGTTTTAAAATATCATCCGAAATACGTACATCAGATTGATAGTCAACAGAAGATACCCATAATCGTAAAATATCTCCGCCTAATTGATCCATAATTTTCTTCGGTACGACGATGTTTCCAATCGACTTACTCATTTTACGTCCTTCACCATCTAATACGAAACCATGGCTTAGTACGCCTTTATATGGCGCTTTTCCTGTTACAGCAACTGCTGTCGATAATGAAGAGTTAAACCAACCACGATATTGGTCAGATCCTTCTAAATATAAATCTGCTGGACGTTGTAAGTCATCGCGCTCTTCTAATACCGCTTGGTGAGAAGAACCTGAGTCGAACCATACATCCATGATGTCTGTTTCTTTACGGAATTCACCATTTGGGCTACCTGGATGTGTAAATCCTTCTGGTAATAGATCTTTCGCTTCACGCTCAAACCATACGTTAGAACCGTGTTCACGGAATAAATCAGCTACATGGTTAATTGTTTCATCCGTAATGATTGGATCACCATTCTCAGCATAGAATACAGGAATTGGCACACCCCATGCACGTTGACGAGAAATACACCAGTCACCACGGTCACGAACCATGTTATGAAGACGAGTTTCGCCCCATGCTGGTACCCATTTTGTTTCCGCAACAGCTTCTAATAACTCTTTACGGAATGCTTCAATAGATGCAAACCACTGTGCTGTTGCACGGAAAATAATAGGTTTTTTCGTTCTCCAATCATGTGGATATGAATGCGTAATGAATGTTAGCTTCAGTAATGCGCCTACTTCTTCTAATTTTTCTGTAATTGGCTTGTTAGCTTTATCATAGAATAAGCCTTCAAATCCAGGTGCTTCCTCTGTTAATACACCTTTATCATCAACTGGGCAAAGTACTTCTAAGCCATACTTTTTACCAACAATAAAGTCATCTTCCCCGTGTCCTGGTGCTGTATGAACACAACCTGTACCTGCATCTGTTGTTACGTGATCTCCTAGCATAACTAATGAATCACGATCGTAGAATGGATGCTTCGCAACTGTATACTCAAGCTCGCTACCTTTTACTGTTTTCACAACTTCAGCGTTTTCCCACTCTAACGTTTTTGCAACTGTCTCAAATAGTTCAGAAGCAATAATATATTTTTCATCATTTACTTTTACAATAGCGTATTCAAGTTCTGGGTGAACAGAAATACCTAAGTTTGCAGGCAACGTCCAAGGCGTTGTTGTCCAGATGATGTATTTCTCATCACCTTCTAATACGTTCTTTCCATCTTTTACAGGGAATGCTACGTAAATAGATGCAGATTTTTTATCTTGGTATTCAATTTCAGCTTCCGCTAAAGCTGATTCACTCGTTGGTGACCAATAAACTGGTTTTTGTCCTTTATAGATATAACCTTTTTTCGCCATATCACCAAACACTTTAATTTGTTGTGCTTCATAAGCTGGCTCTAAAGTAATGTATGGGTTATCCCAATCAGCACGTACACCTAAACGCTTAAATTGCTCACGCTGACGTTCTACTTGTTCATATGCATACTCTGCACATAACTTACGGAACTCAGCAACTGTCATTTCTTTACGCTTTACACCTTTATTTGTTAAAGCTTGTTCAATTGGTAAACCGTGTGTATCCCAACCTGGGACATATGGTGCACAGAAACCAGTCATTGATTTATAACGAACGATAAAGTCTTTTAATACTTTATTTAATGCATGTCCCATATGAATGTCACCATTCGCATATGGAGGTCCATCATGCAGTACAAATAAAGGACGACCTTTCGTATGTTCTTGTACCTTTTCATAAATATTCATTTCCGCCCACTTTTCTTGCATTGCAGGCTCACGTTTTGGTAAATTCCCACGCATCGGGAACTCTGTTTTTGGCATTAGTAATGTATTTTTGTACTCCATGCTCAATTCCTCCTTACATGTATAAAAGAAAGACCTAAAAAACGGAATAAAAAAGAGACTTTCTCATCCCAAAAAGGGACGAGAAAGTCTCCCGCGGTACCACCCTAGTAGATCCTATACGTATGTATACAATCCTCTTTATATTCTTAACGCGAATATACGCCTACGCTTACTCTATTTGTTCAGCGCGGAACTCCAGGGTGATATTCCCATTATCTCCTTATCCTGAGCTTACACCATCCTCAGTTCGCTATATAAGGTATGAAAAAGGTACTTATCCCTATCTTCGTTTTTCTTAATAAATATGTTGTTTAAAATTATATGTAATAATGAGAAAAACGTCAAGCTTACACTGTTTCTTCTTTTTTCAACAGCTCGTCTACTTCGTCTTCTAACTCAATTAGTTTATCCCAATCATCGTTGTTTAACATTTCAAGCTGTGTTTCTAATAACATACGGAAACGAGTGCGGAATACTTTCGCTTGTTTCTTTAGCTCTTCAATATCAAAAGCAACTTTTCTTGATTTTACTAAAGCTTCGTTAATAATACGGTCTGCATTCTTTTCAGCTTCACGTACAATTAATTTTGCTTCTTTTTGCGCATTACGTTTTACTTCTTCCGCTGCTTCTTGTGCAACAACGATAGATTTGTTTAACGTATCTTCAATATTAGAGAAATGATCTAACTTCCCTTCTAATTGCGCAACTTGTTCTTCTAAAGCTTTTTTCTCACGAATGACTAATTCATAATCTTTGATAATTTGATCAAGAAACTCATTTACTTGATCCTCATCATAGCCACGGAATCCGCGACCAAATTCTTTGTTATGAATATCTAATGGTGTTAACGGCACAACGCCACCTCCAAGTAGTTATCTAAATTTCCTCTTTCAATTATATCTTTTCTTCGACAAAATAGGAGGATTTCCTTCTAAAAAACCAATCATTTTAGTATACCATACAAAATTCTCCATTTGTCGCGCTTTGTTCTACCTTCTACAGAAAACAATTTACTGCGTCCATGTCCTCTCACTGAAAAAACATCTCCTGGATAACATTCATAAGAGGTTTGCTCCACTGTTTTCCAATTCACTTTTACTAAACCATTTTTTATGAAAGGTTGTACTTTTTGCCTAGATATATGTAACATTTCAGCTAACATAACATCTAAACGAAGTGAAGAAACTGTTCCGGATTTCTCCCCCCACGTTTCTTGTATCTGTAGAATTTTTTCCCCTTGCACTGGTGATAAGGAGACTTTCACTTTTCCTATAGATTGTAAGTTCATCTCAATATAAGATACAACTTCTTTCGCGACTACAATTTGGGCACGATCTTCTTGAAGCAAAATATCACCACATTTTTCTCTCGTTAAACCGAGAGACATAAATGTACCTAATATTTGCCTATGCTCTAGCGTATAAAACTTGGAAGGATAGTCAATTTCCAATACTTCTACTTGAAATTCCTCTTCATTTACTACTAGATAGTCCGGATAAATGAGTGCTCTTTTGCGCTCTGCTTGAGACGTTGCACCATCAAACTGTACAGCAACATCTCCTTGTCCTATTACCATCGTGACAATTTGTTGTTGTCTTGGATCAAGAAAGTCTGTTAACTTCACTTGATGGTACTCCGCTGCTCGCTTCCACTCTAACACTTTATCCACAAAGACCACTTCATCAGGTCTAAAATGCTCGTAGATGCTCATACATATAACCTCTTACTATAAGAAATAGCCGAATAAACTTACCAAGCCATTTGTCGCAAGTCTTAAAGCAAAGATCGCAACGAGTGGCGAAATATCAATCATACCAAGCGGCGGAATAAATCTGCGAAATGGTTCTAAATATGGTTCACAAATACGCGCAAGAAACTCTCCGAAAGTTGATTCCTTTGCACCTGGGAACCATGATAGGAGAATGTAAATAATAAGTGCCCACGAGTAAATCTCGATAGCATAAACTAAAAGTCTTAAAACGGTTTCCATGGCGTATTACCACCTCTTTATATTTGTATCTTCTTCTTCACCGAATAACTCTGAAATTGCACCAACAATATCTACATTTTCAGGCGTACACATAAATGTTTTCGGTCCTATTTTTTGAATGTCCCCGCCTATAGCGTATACAGTACCACTTAAAAAGTCAACGATACGTACAGCCTGATCCGTAGACATTCGTTGTAAATTAATCACAACAGCTCGTCTACCTTTTAAATGGTCCGCAATTCCTTGCGCTTCCGAATATGTGCGTGGTTCTAATAAAACAACTTTTGAAGATTGCTTCGCTGTTTCAATGCTCACAACATTTTGTTTCGTTTGCGCTTTTGGAAACGTAACATCTTGTTGTTCTGGCGGATCTTGCTGCTTCTTCATGTCTGTTTGCTCCTTTTCATAACTATATTGAGCTGCTTCTTTTTCTTCAGGTGTATCAAAAAAGAAGTATTTTACTTTTGACCAACTCATAATAAGATTCTCCTTCCTTTTACGCTTTTCCTACTAAAATCGTCCCCAAACGAATGTATGTAGCACCTTCTTCAATTGCAATGGTGTAATCATTAGACATTCCCATTGATAATTCTTTACATGGCGCATGTAACAATTCTAACTCCTGCACCTCTGTTTGTAGCATACGTAATGTCTTAAAACAGCGTCTGATTTCTTTCTCTTCTTCTGTAAATGGAGCCATTGTCATTAGTCCAACCACTTCAATCTTATCCAATTCTTGCAAACTTTGAATAAAAGAAACGGTTTCTTCTATTGCCAATCCTTGCTTTGATTCTTCAGATGATGTTTTCACTTGAATAAAACATTTCACTTTCTTATCCGCACGTTTTTGAATTTCTTTTGCAAGTGAAAGACGATCTAATGAATGTAAATAATCGATTTCATTAATGATTTCTTTTACTTTTCTCGTTTGTAATGATCCAATAAAATGCCAATTCACTTTTGAACCGAAATGTTCGTACTTCTGTAAGAAACCTTCATTTCTATTTTCACCTAAATCGATAATTCCTGCTTCAATTACTTCGTTTGTTTTTTCAATTCCTACCGTTTTTGTAACCGCAACGAGTTTAATATCTTGCAACGAACGTCCTGCTCGTGCGCAAGATTGTTTAATTGATTCATTTACAGTTGTTAAATTTGTTTGTACTGTCACTTGCTTTCTTCCTCCTTAAAACCTATGAAACTCAACATTCTCCCCGTCTTACCTTGATCACGACGATGAGAGAAAAAGAGTTGCTCTTCACAGCTTGTACAAAGAGATGACATTACAATATTCTCTTCTTTTATGCCTACTTGTAAACATAGTATACGATTAATTTCTTTTAAATTAATTGCATACTGTCCGTCAGAAATTTTTTTATAAGGGACAGAACCGTTTACTACTTGCTCTGCTGCTGTTAGCACTCGATCATCAACAACGTAACAACAAGATCCAATTGCTGGTCCAATCGCAACATGAATTTCATCACTTGAAATCCCTTCTGCATTCCATTTTTGAATCATTTCTTTTGCAATCTCTTTTACAGTCCCTTTCCATCCAGCATGCGCAAGTCCTATCATACCATGTGATGGTGCATAAAAATAGAGTGGAACACAATCCGCGTAACAAGATGTTAGAAGAACATCATTATTAGTCGTATAAATGCCATCTGTTTTTGAAATGCCGTCTTCATATGAATAAACGCCACTTCCTTTTTCCTGTTCTCCTACTTTTTCAACATGATGATCATGAACTTGTTCAGAGCAAATCCAGTTTTCTAATGGTTTTTGTAACTTATTTGCTAAAATGCGTCTATTTTCATGAACGTTCTCCGCAATATCATTCACATGTAATCCTAAATTCATCGCATGAAAGGAGCCCGTACTTACCCCACCATCTTTTGTCGTAAATCCAGCAGTAATGTTCCCAAGTTCTTTCCACGCTTGTAAATACAGTATACCGTCCACATATTTAAATGGCTCTCTCATAATAGCGGCTCCTTTTAATTAAAATAACATAAAAAAGCATGGTACTTCCTGTCTATTTTACCATACTTTTATTTTTTCATAATCCTAACAGAAAAAAAAGAGGAATTTGTAATATTCTTTATGAAATTGTCGGTGTTTGTATTGATTCTGTTACAGAATTAACAGGATTTACTCTAACAAGTATGACATCTTCCCCAATTTTCACAATTTCTTTCCAAGGAATTACAATTTCTATATCTTTCCCAAAGATCCCTAACATACGTGCCTGTTTGGAAATAATAATAGACTCGATTTTTCCTGTGTTCATATCGATTTCGATATCTCCAATATTACCCAGCCTTTTTCCGTCTGAAACATTTATTATATCTTTCATCTGTAATTCCGAAATTCGTATCACTTTCATCCTCTCCCTTATATATGACGAATCGAAAAAACATTGTTTCTCAAATGAACAGGAAGCATCCTCTTGCCAACCTCATATTATTTTCATTATATGAACACAGCTCCCCTACTATGAACGCAAACAAACTATATGACATATAAAAAGGTCTCACCATAAATGGTGAAACCTTATCCTTGAATCGTCTTATTCATTTGTTTAATAGCTGATTTCTCTAAACGTGACACTTGCGCTTGAGAAATCCCAATTTCTTCTGCAACTTCCATTTGTGTTTTTCCTTGGAAGAAACGTTTTCGAATAATCATTTTCTCACGATCATTTAAACGCTTCATTCCTTCTTTTAGAGCTAACTCTTCAACCCACTGCTCGTCCTTTTGTTTTTCATCACTTAACTGATCCATAACAAAGATAGGATCTCCCCCATCGTTATAAATCGGCTCAAATAATGAAACTGGATCTTGAATTGCATCTAAAGCAAAAACAATTTCTTCATGAGTCACTTCAAGCACTTTTGCAATATCCATTGCTGTCGGTTCTTTTGAATTTTCTGCAATCAACTTTTCTCTTACTTGTAACGCTTTATACGCAATATCTCGTAAGGAGCGAGATACGCGAATCGGATTGTTATCACGCAAATATCTGCGTATTTCCCCAATAATCATCGGCACAGCATACGTTGAAAATTTTACATTTTGGCCTAAATCAAAGTTATCAATGGATTTCATAAGTCCGATACAACCAACTTGAAATAAATCGTCAACATATTCTCCTCTGTTATTAAATCTTTGGATGACGCTCAGTACAAGACGTAAGTTTCCATTCACTAATTTCTCTCTTGCGCTTATCTCTCCACTTTGCATTTCACGAAATAATTTACGCATTTCATCATTTTTTAGTACGGGAAGTTTAGCTGTATCAACACCGCAAATTTCTACTTTGTTTCTCGTCAAAGTGTTCCCTCCTATCGGGAGTTGCTGTACAGTGTAAAGTATTTCCTTTGAAGGGGATTTTATGCATGCGGTTTTCTCTTCATTTTTCATTTTAGTTGTCCTTCCTCATACAACTAAATAGAATAAGACCAGCCTAGATAACGGCTGGCCTTACTCTTTACACCATTTTATTAAATTCTTTTCGTAATCTTTTTATGATTCTTTTTTCTAAACGCGAAATGTATGACTGTGAAATCCCAAGCATATCCGCTACATCTTTTTGCGTCTTTTCCTCTCCTCCAGCAAGCCCAAACCGAAGTTCCATAATTTGTTTTTCACGATCATTTAATTGATGTAATGCTTTCATTAGAAGATGACGATCCACAGTCGCTTCTAAATCTTTTGTAATAATATCATCGTCTGTACCTAATACATCTGATAATAAAAGTTCGTTTCCATCCCAATCGATGTTAAGCGGTTCATCAAAAGAAACTTCTGAACGATTTTTATTATTCCTGCGCAAATGCATTAAAATTTCATTTTCGATACAACGTGAGGCATATGTTGCTAATTTTATTTTCTTTTCTGGATTAAATGTATTTACCGCTTTAATAAGACCAATTGTTCCAATGCTAATCAAATCTTCAATATTTATCCCTGTATTTTCAAATTTTCTTGCTATATATACGACTAGCCGTAAGTTGCGTTCAATCAGTAACGATCTTGCCGCCTGATCTCCTTTTGGCAATTTATTTAAAAGAACTTCCTCTTCTTCTTTCGTTAACGGCGGTGGTAACGCTTCACTTCCACCAATGTAATAAATTTCATCGGTCTTAATTCCTAATTTCAGCAATACTTTATACCAAAGGTATACTAAATAAAATTTTAATTTCATCATATTATCCCGCCTCCCATTATTAAGCAATTACCATTTTTTGCGAAATTAACATTTTCGGATGCACAATACATTGATACTCTCCATTGGTTGATAACTGTTGTGTATTTAATCCAATCAATACTTTGTTCACAACGATAGAACTTCCTTCATGATAAATTTGTACACTATCTGGCTTAATTGCCCATAAAAATTGACTTTCTACTCCCACTGCTCGGAAAGGAATTAAGCGTAATTTTGTCGCCCACCCAGAATCATTTTCTGGTATTTGAGGAATTTCTGTTTTGGAATAAATTTGTTCTGTTAACCAAGCCGGCAAACAATGTTCTAACGATGAAATATGCATAATCATAACAGGTGTTTTCGTTAACGGGTCGTAAAGTTGATTTCCACTATCAATTAAGCCTGCAAGTTCTAGCTCCTCTTCAGCTAATTGAACTTTCAATTTCACAATTTGATCATAGTGTATTTTTGTAACCTCTACGCTTTCAATCCGCTTTTTAGAAAAATAATAAATGACTGGAAAACCAAAAATAACAAACAACCAGCTAATTGGGTCACCGTAAGAAATTGATTGAGATTGAACCAACCCATTTACCATTTCATTCGTTTGCAAAAAGAAATGAGTGCCCATTAACCCTCCGCCAACCATAAAGGTTACAAAGTAAAAAGTAAAAACAGTTTGTGCATAATTTCTAAATGTTGTAAACCCAAATGCTGTATACACAATAAGTAACGAGTACAGTAGTTTCATAATTGGATGTGTCATCACAGAAGCAAAAGGAGTAAAGGCAAAAATAACAATGGTTGAACCTATCAATGCCCCTAACACAAGCCTCCATCTTTTGATCTTCTTTTTTAACACGGTAGCTGTTAATAAAAGTAAAAGAAAATCAATGCAGGCGTTTAACAACCAAACAACGTCGGCGTAAACAACCAAACAATTCACCTCTTTTTTTAAGTTGAGACTAGTATAATGCATATCCAATAGGAAAGTGTGTCAATTTGCGGAGGTGTTTTTTTGTTATTTTGTGCTTTCTAGACATAATCTGTCGGTAAAAAATAAAAGTATATGTTTCATAGAATGCTATCTTTTTTTCAAACTTTAATCAGTGGGGGTTTTCTTCATCCCCCCACTGATTATTAGTTGAACCAATTGGGCTACCCAGCAAAAAGCGGAATAAATTACAATAAAAAAAGACCTGCTTAGCAGATCTTTTCCCTGTATAAAACAAAAAAGGAGCATAAATGCTCCTTTTCTTTTATCGTCTACGACGATTACGTAAGAATGCTGGAATATCGATATCATCTGAATCTGAATGACGCTCATGTACAACCGGCTCTTCACGCTTCATTTCACGTTTTACTTCACGTTGTTTTGGTGGTTGAGCTACTGGCTGTTGCTGTTGTTGCGTGTGATTCACATTCGGACGGATAATTGGTTTTGGTGGTTGAGTTGCAATTGTATCATCAAAACCAGTTGCAATTACAGTTACAACGATATCATCTTTTAATCCTTCATTAATAACCGAACCGAAGATCATATTTACTTCTGGATCTGAAGCTGAAGCTACAATGTCTGCCGCTTCTTGTACTTCATATAAGCTTAAGTTAGCTCCACCCGTAATGTTCATGATAACACCTTGAGCTCCATCAATAGATGTTTCTAATAATGGACTAGAAATCGCTTTTTTCGCAGCTTCAGCAGCACGATTTTCTCCATTACCAGAACCAATACCCATTAAAGCAGAACCTCTATTAGACATAATTGTCTTTACGTCTGCGAAGTCTAAGTTAATTAAACCTGGTGTTGCAATTAAATCAGAAATACCTTGAACACCTTGACGTAATACGTTATCTGCTTCACGGAATGCCTCTAACATTGGCGTGTTTTTATCAACAATCTCTAATAAGCGATCGTTTGGAATTACAATAAGTGTATCTACATTTTCTTTAAATGCCGCAATACCAGATGCCGCTTGTGTTGCACGCTTACGTCCTTCAAATGTAAATGGTCGTGTTACAACACCAACTGTTAATGCACCTAATTCTTTTGCCACTTGAGCAACAACTGGAGCTGCACCAGTTCCAGTTCCGCCGCCCATACCAGCAGTTACGAATACCATATCAGCACCACGAAGTGCTTCTTGGATCTGTTCTTTACTTTCTTCTGCTGCTTTTTTCCCTACTTCAGGGTTTGCACCTGCACCAAGTCCACGTGTTAATTTTCCACCAATTTGCATTTTCGTTTCAGCTTTTGATAGATTTAATGCTTGTGCATCAGTATTTACAGCGATAAAGTCTACACCTTGTACACCGTGTTCAATCATACGGTTTACAGCATTGTTTCCGCCACCGCCGACACCGATAACTTTTATATTCGCTAATTGATCTTGAGTAGTATCAAACTCTAACATGTCGAAATCCCCCTAGAACCTCATTTTTCGTGTCCAATTTTAATCCCATAAATAACGGAATACACGTTTTACTTTTGACATCATACGGTCATCATTTTGATTATTATTGTTTTGATTACGCGTTTTTTGTTTCGCAGGTTGCTGTTGTACCGGCGTTGGAGCTGGTGCTGGTACTGGTTCAAAATGCTCTTGTTTTTCCTGCACATTTTTCCCACGCAACTTAGCTTTTTGATATGAATGTTTAATTAATCCTACTCCACTTGTATATTGGGGCTCACGCACGCCAATATAATCAGGAGTTGCTATACGAACATTTTCATGTAAAATATCATATGCAAGATCAAGAACACCTGGCATAGAAGCAATTCCACCAGTTAGTACATAACCAGAAGCTACTTGCTTTACTCCTAACTTACGCACTTCATCTTGAACAAACATTAAAATTTCCTCTACACGAGCCTCTATTATATCCGATAATTCCAACTGAGAATATTGTTCTGTTTGATCGCTTCCCATAATAGGAACCGTAAACATCTCTTCTTCCGACGCTGTATCATAAAAAGCATGTCCATATTTCAACTTAATTTGATCTGCATTTTCTGTTGAAGTTTTCAACCCAATCGCAATATCTTTCGTTATATGGTCTCCACCTAATGGTAATACGCTCGTTGCTTGTAACTCTCCATCTTTAAAAATAGATAAAGTTGTAGATCCTCCCCCCATATCAACAAGGGCTACTCCTCTATTTTTTTCATCTGAAGATATAGCAACTGTTGCAGCCGCTAAAGGTTGAAGACAAATATCAACAATTTCAAGACCTGCTTTTTCTACACAACGAAGTAGGTTATGTAGTAAAGTTCTCGAGCCTGTAATAAGTGTACCTTCCATTTCTAATCTTACACCGATCATCCCGCGCGGATCGTTAATCTCGTCAAGACCGTCTACAATGAACTGTCGAGGTACCACATCAATAAACTCACGTTCTGGAGCAATTGACACAACTTGTGCTGCATCTAGAACGCGTAAGACATCTTCATTCCCGATTTCACGATCTTCATTTGAAACAGCGACTACTCCGTGACACGGAAGTAGCTGTACCTGGTTTGCATTGACACCTACTACAACTTGCTCAATGTGGATTCCCACCATGCGCTCAGCTTGTTCAATTGCTTTTTTAATTGATCGAACAGTCTCGTCTATATCAACTATCGATCCCTTCTTTAAACCATTTGATTTTACATTTCCAACACCAATAATGTTTAAGCTGTCATTAACCATTTCACCAATGATGACTTTAACATTGGATGTACCGATGTCAAGACTAACATATATTTCATTGCTGTTCATTCTTTGGCACCTCCTTCTTTATTTATACCATACAACTCAATATATGGAACAACAATCGCAACTTTACTATTTATAAGAAAAATATTCAACGTCTTTATACGTTTCCCTTTTTTAACCCTATATTTTTCTTATTTTTATTTAACATTCATTTAAGAATATTGCAGTAAACTGTGAATAACTGCTTATCTTGAAATAATTCTATTTCAAGTGTAAAGATTACCGCCAAGTATAAGTCTACACTAAGATGTACTCATAGAAAAGTGAAACTTGTACCAATCCTAGTATGAATCTAAGAATTTTTACATATTTTTCATCAAATGAACCATTCTTGTAAATTCCTATGCACCAAGCAGAACATTCGTTTCGTTTTTTCTACAATAACGTAGTGAAAACTATCATTCTATTCTTTTTTTTCTTCTGCTCCTAATTCTTTCGTATACGCCCCTACTTCTAAGTCAATTAATACCTTTTTACCTGGCTCAATTGTTTTTAAGATAAGTGGATAAGCTTCCATACGTTTTGCGAAATTTTGAATCGTAGTGCTCACTTCATACCCTTCATTCATATATAAAGTAAGGTGGTCTTCATTCGCATTTGTCGGTGAATAACGAATTTCAGAAATAGACCTTAAAATAGTTGGTGTTAATTTTTCAAGCTCAGCAATTAACTCCTTCATTTTCTCCTCTTTAAAAGGTTCAAAAATTGGCGCTGCAACAGGAAGTTTTCCGTTCGGGAGTACATCAAGTGTTTTCCCGTTCTCTAATAACGGTTGTAATTTCCCATCTTTGTTTATATAACCAATCGTTAAATATTCTTCAATATGAACGTCAATTTTATTTGGAAAACGCTTCTTTACATTTACTGCTTTAATTTCTTTTCGTTTCGTTAAGTTTTCTTCTGCTTTATGTGCTGTCACTCGGAAATAACTTGTATCATATGTCACACCTGATTCCTTCATCACTTGTTCATCTGTCATATAATGATTTCCAAACACGCTTATCTTTTTTATATTGCTAAGCGGAGACCGAAAATAAATTAAAAAGAGCACTAATAAAAATAAAATTGATATGTATAGAATCAACCGATGATTAACATTTTTCTTGTTTTTTTTCTGTTGATTTTTTAACTTTGGTACACGATCCTGTAGTTTAATCACTTTACTATTTTTCATGTACGATCCCCCTACGTAACATAAAGAACGGCATGTTCCTCATGCCGTTCTTATCTTCTTATTATAACATAAATGATAATGAGCGGAACGAATAACCGTTATCTTCCAATGATTTCTACTTCTGTATGCATTTCTACGCTAAATTTATCCTTGATTGTTTGTTTTACTAATGCTATTAAAGATAATACATCTTGCGCGCTAGCTCCACCAGTGTTAATAATGAAGTTCCCATGCATTTCAGAAATTTGAGCTCCACCTATTTGATAACCACGAAGTCCCGCCTTCTCTATTAAATCTCCTGCAAAGTATGGAATTGGATTCCGAAACACACTTCCTGCGCAAGGGTGATTCCATGGCTGTGTTTCACGGCGGTAATCTTTATTCTTTTGCATGACACTTACAATTCCCTCACGCTCTCCTATCTGTAATTGAAACTCAGCTTCCAAAACAATACCAGGGCGTTTCGTTTGCAATACAGATGTACGATAGGAAAACTCCATTTCTTCATGCGTTAACCAGTCAATTGTTCCATCTTCAAACAAAATAAGAGCTTTTGATAATATGTTTGATATATCCGATTTATGTGCTCCTGCATTCATATACACTGCACCGCCAACACTTCCTGGAATACCACTTGCGAACTCCAGACCCGCTAACCCTTGACGACTAAGTAAAGTTGATAATTTAATCAGGGGATACCCACCACCAACTCTTACCCTATGTTTTTCGACTTCTAAGTGGTCTAATCCTTCTCCTAAACGAATAACGACACCTTCTATACCCAGATCAGATACAAGAAGGTTCGAACCGCGACCAATTACAGTCCACTTTGTTTTATATTTCTTTACTAACTGCAACGTTTTTTCAATACCGGCAACATGCTTTGGCACAATTAAAATATCAGCTGGTCCACCTATTTTCATAGTTGTATAACGTGCTAACGGTTCATCCACTAACACACGACCAACATTTGCTTCTATAAGCTCATTTACTAATTGCTCCATAAACCAATCTCCCCCATACTAAGCATCCTTATTACAGTAGTATGCAGGGCGTTCACCTAACGTTATTTTTTTACAAGCTTATTCATTACTTCATACAACTTATTTGCTGCATCTGGAATACCTAATTGCCCAGCAGCAAGCTTCATATTTTGTAATGTTTGTGCATCTAATAGAATCTCGTCAATATCACGAATAAGTGTTTCAGCTGTTAAATCTTTTTCAAGCAACATTTTTGCTGCTCCTTTATCGACAACAGAACGTGCATTTTTTTCCTGATGGTTATTTGTTACATAAGGACTCGGAATTAACACACTTGGCTTACCTAACGCTGTTAATTCTGCAAGTGTTGTTGCTCCAGCCCTTGAGACAACCAGGTCTACACCGGTAAGTACTTCTGGCATATTATGAATGAAAGGTTTAATAATAACATTATTCGGATTCCCTTTTTGCTTCACTGCATCCATCACTTTGTCGTAATGAACTTCACCTGTTACATACAATATTTCGTAACTTTTATTTCCAAACTGTTCAATTGCCTCTACGAAAGCATCGTTAATTGGTCTAGCCCCACGGCTGCCACCAAAAATAAGCACGGATTTTTTAGGAAGAGATAAACCTACTGAACGTTTTCCCTTCATTCCATTTTGATCCATTACTTCTGACGCTCTTGGGTTTCCTGTCATGACCACTTTTGACTGCGGAAAATGTTCTGCAGCCGCTTCAAAACAAACTGCAACTTTATCAACATAGCGGCTTAAAAATTTATTCGTTACACCAGGTACACTATTTTGTTCATGTACAATAGTTGGAATACCTAATTTTGCCGCAGCATATACAACAGGTCCACATACATATCCACCTGTTCCAATTACAATATCTGGATTAAAACGACGAATATATCGTTTACTATCTTGTACACCTTTTAGGAAACGCATCACCGTTTTCACGTTATCTAACGATATTTTACGCTTAAATCCACTTATAACAATAGATTGAAACGGTATACCTGCTTTGGGCACGATTGTGCTCTCTAATCCATTCTCCGTACCAATATATAAAAACCTTGCTTCCGGATTTAATTTTTTTATTTCTCTTATTAAAGCAAGAGCCGGATAAATATGACCTCCAGTGCCCCCACCACTTACTAATACACGCACTACTAACTCCTCCGCTTCTCTTTTTCTTATTACAGTATTTATTTCTATATACATATTGTTTCTTCGTACACATACGAAAAACCCTGTCTTATAAAACAGGGTTTAGTAGCGAGAATGGCGACTTATATTTAATAATACACCTACTGCCATTAACATTAATGTCAAACTTGATCCACCATAACTTAAAAACGGCAAAGTAATACCCGTAACAGGCATCAATCCTGTTACAACACCAACATTAATCATTACTTGAATCGCAATCATCGCCACAATACCTACTGCTAAAAACGTACCATATAAATCTGGCGCTCCTAAAGCTATACGAATCCCACGCCATAATAATAGACTAAATAATAATAACACAAATGAACCACCAATAAAACCTAATTCCTCGGATAAGATTGCAAATATAAAGTCTGTTTGCGGTTCAGGTAAATAAAGAAACTTTTGTCTACTTTGTCCAAGTCCAAGCCCGAATAATCCACCTGGTCCAATTGCGAGTAACGATTGAATAATTTGAAATCCACTTCCAAGCGGATCTGACCACGGGTCTAAATATGATGTAATACGTTTCATCCGATACGGTGCTGATGCAATTAGCCCTACAAATCCTGCTACACCAAGCAAACCAAACATTGCAAAGTGAAAGACCCTTGCTCCTGAGATAAATATCATAATGATACATGTCCCAACCATTACCGTTCCTGTGCCAAGGTCCGGCTGTAACATAATCATTCCGAAAGCAAGAAATACAAAACCTAGAGCTGGTAGTAAACCACGTTTAAAAGAGGTAATTAATTTTTGTCGTTCCGCTAAAAATTTCGCTAAGAAAATAATCATCGCAAACTTCATAAATTCGGACGGTTGAATGGAAAATGCCCCGATTCCAATCCAACTTCGCGCTCCTCCTCGAACAAGACCTACTCCAGGAATAAGAACGAGAATAAGAAGAATGAAGCAAACTAGCAAAATTACTTTTGAATACGTACGCCACACCCAATAATCAATTTTCATAATAAAAAACATAGCCACTACACCAAGACCTGCGAATAGCAATTGCCTTTTTGCAAAAAAGAATGAGTCCCCCATTTTATAAGAGGCCCAAACCGCACTCGCACTATAAACCATAATCATTCCGATTGTTAACAACGCAAGTGTAACGATGATGAGAATAAAATCAGGCGTTTTCTTCATTACCCATAAACACCACCTCTTTAGGCAGAAACTTTTGCCCTATGTAACAAAACATCAGTAGGTGTTAGCCTACTGATGTTTTGATTTACTTTATATAAGTTTATGCACAGCTTGTATAAAAATGTCTCCTCTTTCTTCAAATGTTTTAAATTGATCCCAGCTTGCACATGCTGGAGAAAGAAGAATTACATCGCCATCTGTAGAATGAGCATATGCTTTCACTACAGCTTCATCTAAAGTATCGACACTTTCAATTGTATCTAATCCCGCTTTTTCTGCAGCTCTTACTAATTTTGGAGCTGTTTGTCCAAATGTTACAATCGCTTTAACATTTTTGAAATACGGAATTAAATCATCGAATTCATTTCCACGATCCAGCCCACCTGCTAATAACACAGTCGGTTGTGTAAACGCAGATAAAGCTTTCTCTGTCGCTAACATATTCGTTGCTTTTGAGTCATTATAAAACTTACGGTTGTTTATAGTTGTTACATATTCTAAACGATGTTTTACACCTGTAAAACGTTTTAAAACTGCCGTAATCGCTTCATTAGAAACACCCAATAATTTTGCGATACTCATCGCTGCTAAAATATTTTCTAAATTATGTTGACCAGGTAAAACGATATCACCTACTTCAACAACTTTTTCACCTTTAAAATAAAGAGCATTATCTTTTATGCACGCACCATCTTCAATTTCTTTCGTTGTTGAGAACAGTACTTTTTGACCTTTACTATAAGCAGATAAAGCCATCACATCTGCATCATCTGCATTTATTACACTATAATCATTTTCTGTTTGGTTTTTAAAAATATTTGCTTTTGCTAAGCCATATTCTTTTTTCGTCCCATGATAATCTAAATGGGCCTCAAATAAATTTAAAAACGCAGCAATTTTAGGTTGGAACAATTCTACTCCCATCAATTGGAACGATGAAAGCTCTGTAACTACAACTTCATTTTCTTTTGCATCCTGTGCTACTTCACACGCAACAGTTCCAATGTTCCCTGCAATTACGGGATGCTTTTGTCCTTCTTTTAGCATTTCAAATGTAAGCATTGTCGTCGTCGTTTTACCGTTAGACCCCGTAATCCCAACAAATGGTGCTTCTGAAATACGATATGCTAATTCAACTTCCGTAACAATTGGAATTTGCTTTTCTTTCGCAGCAACTAATATTGGATTAGAATACGGGATTCCTGGATTTTTTACTACAAGAGAAATATTTCTCTCTAATAATTCTAAAGGATGACCACCGCATACAACATCCATTCCTTTTGCTTGTAATTCTGCAGCAAGTACATTCTCTGCTAAAGGCTTTCCGTCATTTACAATAACATTTGCCCCTAACTTTTGTAACAATGTAGCTGCTGCATAACCACTTTTTGCAATGCCTAATACAAGAATATTCTTATTTTGAAATTCAGTTACAGTTTTCAATTACATCCACACCCCGATATAAATTCCTAACACAGCTAATAAAAATCCTACAGACCAAAACGTCACAACAACACGCCATTCTGACCAACCACATAATTCATAATGATGGTGTAATGGACTCATTTTAAAGACACGTTTTCCTGTTGTTTTAAACGAAATAACCTGAATAATAACCGATAAAGTTTCCATTACGAATACTCCGCCAATGATTACAAGTAGCAATTCTTGTTTTAATAAAATTGCTACAGCTGCAATGGCTCCACCTAAAGCTAATGAACCTGTATCTCCCATAAACACTTTTGCTGGATTCGCATTGAATACTAAAAATCCAAGTACAGCTCCTACAACTGCCATACAGAATATCGCTACTCCAAATTGCTCTTGTGCCACAGCAATAATACTAAATGCTCCAAATGCAATAGCAGCTGTTCCTGATAATAAACCATCTAAACCGTCAGTTAAGTTAACTGCATTCGATCCACCAATAAGCATAAATAGTACAAGTACAAAATACGCCCAACCTAATTCAAACTTAACATCCGTTCCCGGAATCATGATGTATGTGTGGAACGCTTGCCCTTTTCCAATTAAAAAGAACGCAATAGCAATAACAAGCTGACCTACTAATTTTTGTTTTGATGTTAAACCAAGATTTCTCTTCTTAACTACCTTTATGTAGTCATCTAAAAATCCAATCAATCCGTAACCAAATGTCACTAATAGTAATAACGATACCTCTGCACCTAAATGATTAAACTTAATCGCCATAATAAGTGAAGTTACCATCATAGATACGTATATGACGATACCACCCATTGTCGGTGTCCCTGATTTTTTTTGATGTGATTTTGGTCCCTCATCACGAATACTCTGTCCGAACTTTAATTTTCTTAAAAATGGAATAAACAATGGCGAAAGGGCAACAGAAATTAAGAATGCTACCCCAGCCGTTACTAATAAACCTTGCTCAAGCACATGTAGTCCTCCTCTCACGTTGTTACTCTTCGTTGTTTAAACGCTCTGTAATTGCTTCTTTAGCGATTTCACGATCGTCAAAATGATGAACATCTTTACCAATAATTTGATATGTTTCATGACCCTTACCAGCAATAATGATGATATCTTCAGCTTTTGCGTTAGCAATTGCATGGTATATCGCTTCTTTTCTATCAATAATTACTTCATAATTATTTCCATTTGCACCATGTACCATATCATCTAAAATAGCTCCTGGCTCTTCACTTCTTGGATTATCTGAAGTGTAAATAGCGTGAGTTGCATATCGTGTTGCAACACTTGCCATGATTGGTCTCTTCGTTCTATCTCTATCACCGCCACAACCGACGATGCAATATACGTCACCTTTTGCAAACTGTTTTGCTGTTTTCAATACATTTTCTAAGCTATCTGGTGTATGTGCATAGTCAACAATAACTGTATAATTTTGTCCACCATCAACCACTTCAAAACGTCCTGGAACTCCAGCTAGTTCCTTTATTACATCAATGATTGTTTCTAAACTTACACCAGAAACAAGTCCTGCCGCTGTCGCAGCTAGTACGTTATATACATTAAATTTCCCAATTAATTTCATCGTAACATTTACACTCTCATACGGTGTTACAAGCGTAAATGTAGTTCCACCACTTGTCATAACGATATCTTTGGCCATAACATCACTTGTTGTATCAATTCCATACGTTACAACAGTTGCTGCAGTACTTCTCATATATTCCGCTGTTACAGCATCATCGTTATTCAATACCGCGTATTTTTCACGATTATGATTATAACTATTGCCAAGTTGCGCAAATAGCAACCCTTTTGCATGTTTATATTCTTCCATCGTTTTATGATAGTCTAAATGATCTTGTGTTAAATTTGTAAACACTGCTACATCGTAATCACATCCGTGTACACGGCCAAGATCTAAAGCATGTGACGAAACTTCCATTACTGTGCTATCCACACCGTGTTCAACCATTTTTGCAAACGTCTGTTGAAGTGTTAGTGCATCTGGTGTTGTATTTTTCACCTCAAATGTTTCATCACCGATTTTCATATTAATCGTTCCAATTAGCCCCGTTTTATGACCATGTGCGCGCATAATCTCATCCATAATATGCGATGTTGTTGTCTTTCCATTTGTACCTGTAATACCGATTAAATGTAACTTGTGTGTTGGTTGACCATAAAAATAATCAGCTAAAACCGCTAACGAACGAAAAGTATTTTTCACAAGTACAACTGGAACGTCAACATCAATTGGTCTTTCCGCAACAATAGCAGCCGCTCCTTGTGCCGCTGCTTGCTTAGCAAAATCATGGCTATCAACCGTATATCCTTTCATACATACAAATAAGCTTCCTTCTTTCACTTTACGTGAATCAGCTTCTATAGATGTGATTTCTGGATTTTCTTTTGGAACAACTGGAAAATCATGCAAACATGATACAAGTGTATGCAACTTCATTTCACTAAACCCTCTCTACATTGTGTATTTATCTCTTTTATTAATAAGCAACACGTTACCTCCTAATTATGTAAAATAGGAGGTAAGTGCTACTCTGTCTAATAAATAGACCTATTTATAACCGCGACTCTTGCGGTCTCAAATTAAGTAACTCTTCTATAAAGAACTCACTTCCACCAATTGTACCATAAAACGTACTAGGTTACCTTTAATTCCCGAAGTAAATTCTAATTTTTGAGCCTTCTTTCACTTTAGCTCCTGCTTCTGGGGACTGTTTAATGACTTTCTCTCCATCTCCGCTTATATCAAGCTTCAAATCGACGAGTTGCGTCTGTAAGTCTTTCTTTTTCATACCAATTAAATTCGGAACTTCCACAGTTGGTGTATCGCCCCATTTATATTCTCTCTCAACTTGTTCTTTTCTCGGTTTCACTCCCATAACAGGAAGTGCATCCCGAAGAATATTCCCAACAATTGGAGCCGCTACTACTCCACCAAATTGCGTTACACCTTTCGGATTATCAACAGCAACATATACAACAATTTCTGGATCATCTGCTGGAGCAAAACCGATAAAAGATACAATATAATTATTCTCTAAATATTTACCATCTTTCACTTTTTGAGCCGTACCTGTTTTTCCACCTACACGATACCCATCAATGAAAGCACCTTTACCAGATCCCTTTGCTACAACATTCTCTAATGCATACCGAACTTTTTCTGAAGTTTCCTTGGAAATAACTTTTCTTTTTGCTACAGGTGTCTTTTTACTTACAACTTGATTGTTTTTCGGATCAATAAATTCTTTAGCTATATACGGTTGATACAATGTCCCACCATTTACAGCCGCTGCTACTGCCGCTACTTGTTGGATTGGCGTAACAGAAACACCTTGACCGAATGAAGTTGTTGCTTGCTCAACTGGACCGACTTTGTCTAAATTAAATAAAATCCCACTACCTTCACCTTGCAGGTCAATTCCGGTTTTTTGTCCAAAGCCAAAATTACGAATGTATTTAAATAATCGGTCTTTACCAAGGCGATCACCCAGTTCAATAAATCCTGGGTTACAAGAGTTTTGAACTACTTCTAAAAACGTTTGGCTACCATGGCCTCCTGCTTTCCAGCATTTCAATCTAGCTCCACCAACTTCAGCTGCTCCATCATCATAAAACGTATCTTTCTCTAAGTCTACTAAATTTTCATTCAAAGCTGCGGCTAACGTAATAATCTTAAATGTTGAACCAGGCTCATACGTACTCCATACTGGTAAATTTCTATTGTACACTTCTGGAGAAACACTTTGAAAATCTGCTGGATCAAAGCTCGGCCGACTCGACATACCTAAAATTTCACCATTTTTCGGATTCATCGCAATCGCAATCATACCATCTGGATTATATGTCGACTCTGCAATATTCATTTCTCTTTCCATAATTCTATTAATACGTGCATCAATTGTTAAGCCTAAATTCAAACCAGCTTCTGGTTTTTTGAAATCATCGCCAACATTAGGCATCCTTTGCCCTTTTGCATCTGCAAAAAAGCGCACATGACCTTCATCACCATTTAGTTCTTTATCATAATATTTTTCTAGTCCCATAAGACCTTGGTTATCACTACCTGCAAACCCTAATACGTGTGATAAAAAGTTGCCAAATGGATAGTACCGGATAGAGTCCTCTGCGATATAAACACCTTTCAAACTTAATCCTCTTACCTCTTTCGCTTTATCATGTGATATTTTCCTTCCGCCTTTATCTAACCTTACAATTGATTCTTTTTTTGTAATTCTCTTATAAATCTCATCTTTTTCCACACCTAATACTGCAGCTAACTTCTCTGCAGTCTCTGCTGGTTTTTCAATTTGCCTCGGTACAACAAAGACAGTTGGAGCACTTTTATTCGTAGCAAGTTCCACACCATTTCGGTCTAAAATCTTCCCACGTTCAGGTTCAAAAGTAATATTACGACTCCATGAATCTTTCGCACGATCCGTTAACATATTCCCAAGAAAAAATTGCACATATCCAAGACGAATATCGATGATAGTGAAAATAAGTATACCTGATATGAGTATAAAAATAAGTCGTTTTCTAACTGTTACATTTGATACACGCATATTGGAACAAGCCTCCCTTACGCCTAGCTTGTTCCAATATATGCTTGTACTTATTTAATTAGAACTTCTTCTCTTTTACCATTACGGCTTTTCTGCTTCTTGTTGTGGTTCAAGTGGCGGTACAAGTGTTACACCTAACTCTGTACCAGGTTGCAACAATGTTCCTTCTGGTACACTTTGTTCGGTTACATATCCGGTACCAGTAGGTTTTAGGTTAAGCTTTAATGTTTTTGCTAAATTCATAACATCACGAAGTGCCCAGCCTTGTATATTCGGCATTGTAGGTTGATCTCCCACTAAGAACACTCGATCACCCTTCAATGTTTGTTCGGTTGCTTTCGGTACTTGTTGCTGCACTTTCCCTTCACCTAATACGATTGGACGAAGTTTTGCTTTATCAATGGCTTTTTTCGCTTCTTCCATCGTTTTTCCCGTTACATCTGGAACAGCAGTTTGCTGCTCTTTCACATATTTCTTCGGATCTTTCACTTCATTAGGCTTAATCTTTAAATACTCTAAACTATTCTTCGTTACATATTTAAAAATATCAGCTAAAGGTTGTGCACCACTCTCATCATCTTTCAATTTTGGCTGTTTAACAGCTACATACACAACAAGTTGCGGATCATCCATAGGTGCCATACCTAAGAACGAGAATATATAATTCTCTCTTCCCGTCATATAGCCTCCTTTTCCATCCGGAATTTGCGCTGTTCCTGTTTTACCACCAACTGAATAGCCATCAACTTTATAAGCAGTTCCTGTTCCTTTCGGCGATGTAACAACGCGTTCTAATAACTGTCTTACTTGCGCTGCTGTCTCTTTTGTCACCGGTTTGCCCACTTCTTCTGGCTTATGTTCTAATTTTACTTCCCCTGTTATCGGATCTACAATTTTATCAATTGTATAAGGTTTCATCATTTTTCCATCGTTCGCAATAGCAGTTGCAGCTTGTACAAGCTGAATTGGTGTTACAGTGGAGCCTTGTCCAAAAGCTGTCGTTACTTGCTGTATTTGCTGATCGAATAAAATGGTATTTGAACCTTCACCAGGTAAATCAATATTCGTTTTTTCATCTAATCCGAAAGCATGGATATACTTTCTGAAACGGTCTGGACCAAGTTTTTGATCACCTAAAATAGCAAACGCTACGTTGGAAGAGCGCTCTACCCCTTCATCAAATGTGATAGATCCCCATCCAGCGCCGCCATTATGATCTTTTATTTTGCGGTTCCCGACTTGATATGTACCAGACTGGTAATAATCTTGTCCCTTATACACACCTTCATTAATAGCTGCTGCTAGCGTGAAAATTTTCATGGTTGATCCAGGTTCAAATGCATTTGCAATTGCGTCATTGAAGAAATATTGAATTTGACGATCATTCGGATCATAACTAGGTTTACTAGACATCGCTAATATTTTCCCTGTTTTTGGATCTGCAACAATCCCTATTAAACTTTCTGGGTCATAATGTTTACTTGCAGATTTCATCGCATCTTCTAAATAACTTTGAACACGTTGATCTATCGTTAAATACGTGTTATCTCCGTTTTTAGGTGCCTTTACATTCACTGTTCCACCGTCAAGAGACACACCTTTACGGTCACCTGTATAAGCTACTTTTCCGTTAGAAGCACTTAAATACTTATCTAAACTTTTTTCTAAACCAAATTGTCCCACCGAAGTTCCCTCTTCATTCGGTTTAGCATGACCTATAACGTAAGATGCAAAATCACCGTTCGGATACACTCTTGCATTTTCAGTAATAAAAGATATACCTGGCAATTTCAATGCTTCAATTTGTTCCTTCTGTTCTTTCGTCAAATCTTTACCTAGCGTTCCAAATTCGACTTGACTTTTATCTTTTTTATTTAATGTAGCTAAAATCTTCTCTTCATCTTTTCCGAGTACGCCCGCAATTTTCTTTGCAGTATCCTCTTTATTCTCAACCGGCTTTGCACCTTTTAATTCGGCTACAAGCTTATAAGAGTTTGCATCTTGCGCTAACACATGACCGTTTTGATCATAAATCGTCCCGCGATTTGCTTCGAGAACTCCTGTTTTACTATGTTTTTGCTTAGCAAGTTTATCCAAATCCTGATTATGCACTGTTCCTGTCGCTTGTATGTAAAAAAATCGGGCTAATAACAGCAAAAAGAGCAGGAGGAATAAAATCATAAAATACCCTGCTCCCTTATTGGTATGAAATTTAGTCATATCTCTCTTCATTTTCCCTTCACACCTATTGCCTTATTTGAGGCCTTTCACATTATTCGCATTAATTTCTAGCCCGTGTTTTTTTGCAACTTCAGCGATTCGTTCATAACGACTTAACTTCTCTACTTCAGCCTGTAATTCTTGATTTTCTTTTTGCTGCTGTACAATTTTTTGTTCTATTGTCGCAGCTTCTACATTAACTTGATAAAGGCCTGCTTTATTTCCAATAAACGCTACACAGGCATACAATAAAAAGCCAATAAACGCTACATACAACAGTTTTTCGATTCTTGTAATCTTCGCTTTAGCTTTTGGCTGAACCATCTGCTGTGGGGGCGTTTGAATCTGAACCTCTTCTTGCGCTTGTTGCTTGTACTTTACAGCTAAGTTACTCATACCTCTCTCCCCTTTTTATCGTTTTTCAGCGATTCTCAATTTCGCAGAACGCGCTCGATTATTTTCTTCTAACTCTATATCAGAAGGTAAAATCGGTTTTCTTGTAATAAGCTTTAATTTCGGCTTAAACTCATCAGGAATAATTGGTAATCCTGGTGGCAATTGTGGCGTTGTACTATTTCGCTTAAACGTCGTTTTACAAATACGGTCTTCTAAAGAATGGAATGTTATAACACTAACTCTTCCGCCTGGCTTGACCATCTCAATTGCAGATTCCAACGCTTCTTCAAATACTTTCAATTCATCATTTACCGCAATACGGATCGCTTGGAACACTCGCTTCGCAGGATGTCCTCCCGTTCTACGAGCAGGAGCTGGAATACCCTCTTTAATTAGTTCTACTAATTCCCCTGTCGTTTCAATAGCTTTATTCTCACGATACGCTTCAATTTTTCTTGCTATTTGTTTTGAAAATTTCTCTTCGCCATACTGGAAGAAAATTCTTACAAGTTGTTCATATGACCAACTATTTACAACATCATAGGCTGTTAATGGGGCATCTTGATCCATTCGCATATCTAACGGTGCATCATGATGGTAACTAAAGCCACGCTCTGGTGTATCTAATTGCGGGGATGAAACACCTAAATCAAATAAAATACCGTCTACTTCTGTTATACCTAATTCCTGTAGTTTTTCAGATAGGTAACGGAAATTGCTCTTTACTGTTATGAACTGCTCACCGTATGAAGAGAATTTTTCTTTCGCATTTTGAATTGCTATCTCATCTTGATCAAACGCGATTAATCTTCCGCCTTCAGTTAATTGGGATAATAAATAAGAACTATGTCCTCCTCCCCCCAGTGTACAATCTACATATGTACCACCTGGCTTTATATCTAAGCCATCTACTGTTTCCTTCAAAAGCACTGTTACGTGATTAAACATTGTTGCACCTACTCTTTTTCCAATTAATTATGTTGAATGTATCTCCTCCTCTAAACGTATATCTCACGACTAGAGAACGAAATACTATGAAAGAACGACTCATTTAACTTGCCTACAAAGGCAGCATACTATACAAATCGCTATTTTCTTTTATTATATACTAAATTTTATCATCTTTTGCGGGAATTTAAATAAAAAACTGTCGAAAAAGATAATAATACGTTTACATTTTGTGCTATTTTGTCATATATTTAAGTATCCTGCATAATTACGATATTAGCTTTTTAAAAATTAATAATTCAGAAAAAATTCACTTCACAGTAAATTCAACGGGATAAAAATAAAATCCTGCTCCTAAGAGCAAGATTCTATAGTTTTATAACGTGATGTTTTCCATTCCAAGAAAACGAGTTTTCCATTACACGATCAACGAAATCCAAACCGAACTGATTTAAATAGTAACATACATTCCACACACGCTCTTGTGGCGCTCCCAATGGACGGATTGCAAATTGTATACGACGGAATTTATTTAGTTCCACTTCATGTTTTTTCTCAACATTTCTTTTCAACATTCTTTCCAACAGTTCAATTTGTTCATTAATTTTGAACTCATTTTTCCCTGCAAACGAACTTAATCCAGGATCTATTTTCTTCACAAACTGTTGTAATGACTTATGAATATCAATTATTTCTTTTTTCGCCTCTACAAATCGTTCATCTATCGGTTCCTCTATTTGATTAGATAACCAGTTTTCACGCAACTTATCTACGTTATTTAAAAACGGGTCACTCTCTTGCAATTGCAAATCGTGTAAATCTGTCGCTATATCCCTCTCAATATAAGTGATTGTAATACGAGGAACGACAGGCGGCATCCGGAAACCGATAGTATGGAAGACTTGTTGTAATTCACTCCAGTAAGCTAATTCCCCTGGACCTCCAATAAACGCCAACGTAGGAAATACATACTCTTGCATAAGAGGGCGCGTTACAACATTATTACTAAAGCGCTCTGGGCTTCTTTCCATCTCTTCAATCAATTCCTCATATGAAAAGGAATACGTCCCATCCTTCCCAACAAACTTCCCTTGATTATCTTCAAGCAACACTCGCTCGTTATCAATTTCCATGAATATATGTACTGCATTAGACTTTGTTTCAATAATTGGCTTATACCCTAATTCTTTAATTACTTCCTGTTGGTTATGAAGCCCCTCTTGCACTTCTTTATACTTACTTATAATTTGTTTAAAAAACGGCACTTCTAATTTTCTTAATTCAGGATGATGCGAATCGACAAGAATTAAACCAGAATTTATGAACATTTTCATAATAAGGTGACCAAAGAAATCTACATACGTATTCGATTCCCCTAAAGAATCATCAATAAATTGCAGTACATCCTTTGTAAAATTCGTTTCAGGGTATGTTTTAAAAATTTCTTCAATCCACTTTCTACAGTCTTCCAAAGAAAGCTCAGACTCTGAAGCACTCGCCTTTTTCGGATTACGATCATGAAAAATGGTCTTTTTTATTTTTTTATTCTTCGTTACAAAAGTATGATTAATTTCATCCATATCATGGTCTTCACCAGCAATCCAGAAAACAGGAACAACTTTAACGCCTAAACTTTCTTCCTTTTCCTTCGCAAGCTGTAAAACTGAAATAATTTTATGAATCGTATAAAGTGGTCCAGTTAATAACCCAGCTTGTTGTCCAGCTATAACAACATATGTATCTTCATCTCCAAGCGCTTTTACATTTTGAATTGTAGCTTCTCCCGCTTGTAATTTTGTATTATATTCTAATAAATGCGCTACTAAATCTTGGCGGAAAAACTCCCTCTCACGCAAATCTTGTACACGCTGTTTAAAAGCATCTTCTGTTAACATATAATCAAAACACGACTGTATCTCTTTTTTACCGTTCATATAGTCCGCTACAACACCTTGTTGCGGAACAGAGATTTCTTTTATCTCCATATAATTCTTCCTTTCGTATCCTGTTCTCTCACCAATCCACATTGTAGTCAATGTTTCACGTAAAAGCAAAGAATTACACTTATACTTTTACTTCTAACCCTTTTATTGCATCGAACAAAAATTGAAGTGTCGGAACGGATCGTTGCTGTTTCTTCGCTTCTTCTAATACATATCCAACAATCGCACCAATCTCTGTTTGTCTATTCGCCCTTACATCTGCCAACATAGATGATGTATTATGAGACGTTCTTTCACATACATGACGTACCATTTCCCATACCATTTCTTTTTCTTCTTTAACGAGAAAAACGACCTCCTGGAATACTTGCTCCATCATCTGATTAAAAAACGGGTTCGTAATCAATTCTCCGTTCTTGACCTGTAATAATGCCGTCAATGGATTGATACATACATTCACTACTAATTTTTTGTGCATAACACCCTTCCAATCATCTTCTATTCGAATTGGAAAATGTGGAAAAGGAAAGCAATTAAATATTTTTTCAAAATGTATAGACCGACCGCGCACGATTCCAAACTTCGTTACACCTATCCCTGTATGATAAACGGTATGTCTTTCTTCTTTTTTTGCACCATGCTCTACAATTCCAACTGCAATATTTTCATTCTCTATTTTCTGCATAGCATGAAGGTGTGACATTCCGTTTTGCAAAAAGACTACTGAGGATTTCCCTCGCACAAAAGGTAGTATGTCAGTTATATGATATTGCTTAACAGCAATAAATATATAATCTAGCTGCTGGTCTAGCATACTTTCTATTGGTAATACTGGCGGGAATACCGTTTCACGTTTCCCCTCCCTAATACAAGTTACACCCGTTATATTTAATTCGTCAGCCTGCTTAGCTGTCCTTGTAAACAACGTAACATCTTGATTACTTTTTTGTAAATAAAATGTATACAATAGACCAATAGCTCCTGGTCCCACAACTCCGATTTTCATTTTCACGTAAGGAACTCATCTGAACACGATACACAAGTCCCTTTTTCCCCTCCCCTTTTATTCCTCAAACACTCGATTCGATTCGTGTGGAATCATAATTAACTAAAGATGAACAAATGCCACCTCTTCTTCCAATATGTATAGACTACTTATTACTATGCTTCTACTCTTAGTTTAGCAAATCCTCAAAAAATAATAAAAGAAATACACTATCATCTTCATAAAAGTAAAAAAATGAGTTATAATATTATTATAAATATTTTCACTTTTCTGCATTCAATGAGACAAAAAGGATGTGATGTTATGGGATTCCCAAAAGTTGAGCGCTTGCTCATCAATTATAAAACATTAGACGAGTTTAAAAAATTTAAAGGCTGCGGAGCTCAAGAACTATCCATGTTAGAAGAATTACAAGCAAACATTATTGAAAACAATAGTGAATCTCCATTTTACGGTATTTATTATGGTGGATCACTCATTGCACGTATGAGTCTATACATGAAAAGGAACGGCGGGGAACCATTCGAAATTACAGGTACTTACCTAGAACTTTATAAACTTGAAGTATTACCAACTTTCCAAAAACAAGGATTCGGAGAAATGCTTGTAAATTATGCGAAGGGACTACAGTTCCCAATTAAAACGATCGCACGTATCCATTCAGCTGGTTTTTGGGATAAATTAAATTTCCAACCTGTGTCAGTACCTGATGGTGATTTTTACGTTTGGCACCCAGAAACAAATTTGAATACGGTTACAAACGAAGAGTCTGCATAAGAAATAAAAAAACAGCTACATAGCAGCTGTTTTTTTATTTCTTTAACTTCTCTAATTTCCCATTCGAACGAGCGCTATTTCTTTCCGCTACCATTACACTTCTTTTTTGATCGATATAATCAAGCAATGTTCTATATTCTTCCTCATATACTGATAATCGCTCCAACAGGCTCTCTTTCTCTGTTTGTAACGATTCAATTTGCTGTTGCAACACCACTAAAGAGTTTTCATCTTTATAATTTTGCAAGAAATCAATAACATCATTCAATGTAATTGACGTAGGTTCTAATACCTTCGTCTCTTTCACTTCATAATTTTCCACTTTACGCAGTTGCTTCGCTTCTTCAATACGTTCTTTGTATTGCTTTCTAACGTAAGAATTCCATCTAAAGCCACATGCTGCTGGTGTACGAGATAAATGTCTTCCCACTTCTTTAAAGGCAGATAATTGCGTTCCACCTTCTCGAATATGCCGGAGTACTACTTCTGCCAGAAGCAAATCTTCATCATCAGTCCAAGCATCTTGTCTTGTTGTCGCCATCTCTCTAGTCCTCCCTATGCATTTTTTATTAAACATATGCAGTTACTAGAAAAGATAGAATACAACAAATGAAGAATAAGACAAAAAAAATAAACGTAGAAGATATCTTCTACGTTTATTTTCCCGCAATTACTTGCTGATTACTTCTTTACCTTTGTAAGTACCGCATGCTTTACATACACGGTGAGCTAATTTCGCTTCACCACAGCTTGGGCACTCTACCATACCAGGTACTGATAATTTGAAATGCGTACGACGCTTTCTTTTTACTGTTTTAGAAGTTCTTCTAAAAGGTACAGCCATTCTTCCCACCTCCTTAAAAGAAATAGTTATTTTCATATGAAGGCCTGAACCAGTCTTCCGATTATTTGTCAAAAAACTTTGCAAGTCCTGCCAATCTTGGATCAACAGGCTTTTCTTTGTCTTCTTCCGAAATCACTTGCCAGTCTTGACCTTGCGTCGGTGCTCCACCAGAAACATCATCACTGAAAATTTGCATTGGAATCTCCAAAAGTATATTTTCCTTGATTACGGGCAGTAAGTCAAGTACTTCTCCTTCTAAACAATGAATTTCAGCTTCAGTTTCAAATTCTTCTTGTGAAGTTTGGAACACCTCAGTTGTTTTAATGTCAAATGGTAATGTCACATCTACTAAAGAGCGAGAACATGGTAAAACCATGCTTCCAGTTATATGTAGATGGAACGTAAACTTACCGGAGCCAAAATCAACTCTTCCTGTTACGTGAACAGGATTAATTTCACGAATATCTTTCTCGACCTCTTTTAGCTCACTTACATCTACCATCTCATCCAATGTCAATCCTTTATTTCTCAATTTATTCAATTGATGGATGGACCATTTCATATCATATCACCTCAAGGCAACAAACAAAATTATAGCTAGCCATTTTATATTTGTCAATGTTTTTTCTTTACACTATAATGAAGTCATCATAGTAAATAATATATAGAGTATCACGTTTTTCAAAAAGATGCTACATCGAAAGGAGAGATTACCATAAAAGCAAGTGGTATTGTTGTTGAATATAACCCTTTTCATAACGGTCATGCTTATCATGTGCAACAAACAAAAAAGTTAACACACTCTGATATTACAATCGCTGTTATGAGTGGCCCTTTTTTACAACGTGGTGAGCCAGCACTCGTATCCAAATGGTATCGTACCAAAATGGCCTTAGCATGCGGTGTAGACCTCGTTGTAGAGCTTCCTTATGCCTTTTCAACGCAAAAGGCCGAAACCTTTGCAAATGGCGCTATTTCTATTTTAAACGCCCTACACGTTTCTGAAATTTGTTTCGGCAGTGAAGATGGACAAATCGAAAATTTTTATAACACCATCTCTGTGCAGAAAAATGAAGAAGAGACTTTTAATCGTCTTGTAAAGCAATTTATGAACGCAGGTAATAGTTACGCAAAAGCTACATCTGAAGCTTTCCTACACATTTTATCTTCTGAAAAAAATATAGACATGTCACAACCAAATAACATTTTAGGCTTCCAATACATAAAAGCAATTCTAATGCAAAATAGTTCTATGCAAGCACAAACGATAAAAAGGTTCGCATCTCATTATCATGATGAAACATTTAACGACCAACATATTGCAAGCGCAACAAGTATTCGCAAACAACTTTTTAGTGAAAATAGTTCCTTTACAGAAATTGAGCCTTTCATCCCAAAAGCGACTGCTTCTCTTTTAGCAAGTTATAAACAAAACTACGGGACATTACATAATTGGGAACAATACTTTTCATTTTTTAAATACAAACTTATGACAATGTCTCCAGAAGACTTACGACATATATATGAAATTGAGGAAGGGTTAGAGCATCGTATTTTATCAAAAATACAAACCAGTTCCTCCTTCCATTCATTCATGGAAGCGTTAAAAACGAAACGTTATACGTGGACTAGATTACAAAGAGCTTGTACACATATTTTAACAAATACAACAAAAGAAGAAATACATTGCGCAAATATAGAACAACATGCACCATACATTCGTCTATTAGGCATGTCACAAAAAGGACAAACGTACCTTTCAAAAAACAAGAAAAAAATAGAGCTTCCAATCCTTACCCATACAAAAACATTTGACCATCCTACTTTACACATAGATCGAAAAGCCAATTCTGTATATTTCTCCATCATACAAGAACCATTACGAACACAACTACTAAAACAAGATGCAACACATCACCCAATTCGTTACGATGAAACAACTGCAAAATTCCTATAAAAAATCTCTCTTTTCAGAGAGATTTTTTTATTTCTTGCCCATTTTTTCCAAATACATTAATGCATCATCCAACGTATCAACTGGCACAACTTTCATTTTCGTTTTAATATCTTTCGCAGCCTCAAGTGCATCTTTATAATTCGATTTCTCCGCACCTTTTTCATTTGGTGCAAAGAACACTTCAGCACCAGCATCACTTGCAGCGACTACTTTTTGCTGAATACCGCCAATCGGGCCAATTTCTCCCTTTTCATTAATCGTACCTGTTCCAGCTATTTCATGCCCTCTTGTTAAATCCTCGTCCACCAGCTGATTATATATTTCTAATGTAAACATTAGACCTGCCGATGGTCCTCCTATTTCATGAGAGTCAATTTTCACTTTCGGATCTACCACTAATTCTCTTTCCGTAACGATAGAAACACCTATACCAACACGTCCATTTCCATTCGGAATAGTCTTTACATTTAAATTTTCTTTTAACTGTTTCCCATCCCTCTTGTACTCAATATTTACTGTATCTCCTTCTTTTTTCCCTGTCATATATTCAATAAATTGTTCTGTCTTTTCAAATGTTTTTCCGTCGACGGCAATGATAACATCTCCAAGTTTAAGCTTTCCTTCTGAAGGCATCCCTTTCGCTACACCAGCAACCAACACACCTTTATTTTCAAAAGAAACAGTACGATTTGCACGTTTATAAGCATTATAAATCGCTGCATTTTGCGAATCTTTCATTGCATAATTTTGGCGAAATTGATATTCTTCATCACTTTCACCTTTTTGCAATATTTCTTCCGCTTTTGAAATATGTGTATATTTATTAAACTGTGCCGCTATTAAATTCACTACATTTGCCGGTCCCATTGAAACCGTAACAAGCATAAAATCACCAGATTCTTTTGTTCCTCCCTCAACTTGAACGTAAGGCTCTAATTTTGCAGCCATTCCTGGTTTCGTCACATAATACGGCAGGCGTACGTAAACAAGTAACATTGCCAATATAACCCCTATTAAAATTGCATATATAAACCGAAAACGCTTAAACATTATGTTTCTCCTTCCACTGCTCAATTAATAAATGAATATTTGCAACATGCTTTTCCGCTTCTACCTCTCCAACTCGAATAATGTCTTCAATGTTTGTAAAAGCCCGGGAACTAAATTGTTCTACAGCTGGGCGCATCATTAAATCAGATGCAATTTGCCGATTTATCACAAGCTCATGTTGCATAATTTCAATACTCTGCATAATTACATCATAAATAGACGTAACCTCTCCATTTACTTTAATCGGGGATACATCAACAGCAATGACAATATCGGCACCTAACTCTTTCACAACCGATACTGGGATGCGATCAATCACTCCGCCATCTACCAATAATCGTCCATCTATTTTCTCTGGCACAAACACTCCAGGTACAGAAATACTCGCTCTCACCGCCTCTGCAACTGGACCACTTGTAAAAACAACTTTTTCCCCCTTTAAGATATCAGTAGCCACAACAGCCGTCGGGATATCTAATTCTTCTAAATTTTTATTATATGTAAACATTTTAATCATATCTTTGACACGTTTTCCAGAAATAAATCCCATTTTCGGAACCGTAAAATCTAAATAATATTTCCTCTTAAAAACATTTGCCAGTTTATACAGTCTTTCAACGTTTGAACTAGCGGCATAAAATGTACCTACTAAAGCCCCCATACTACTTCCTGCAATCATATGAATCGGTATATCATTTTCCCTTAAAACCTTTATAACACCAATATGAGCAAAACCTTTTGCGCCCCCAGATCCAAGAGCTAAGCCAATTTTCGGTTCTTTCACTTTTCTCACCCTTTAATTTTTTTCGTTCCTTTTTCATACTTATGGTCTAAATTCACTACGTATCCACGTATACTGAAATGAACGTTTTTTGGGACAAAGGGGGATTTACTTACATGTATGAAAAATGGAAAACGGCTTTCCTTACCATATCAACACTTTTTTTAACCTTTTCTCTTGTACTCCACCCCCAAGCTGCTTTACAAGCTTCCATTCGAGGGTTAAATATATGGTGGGAAGTTGTATTCCCTTCACTTTTACCGTTTTTCATCATTGCCGAACTTCTCATTAGTATTGGTGTTGTAAAATTTATAGGCGTTATATTAGAACCACTTATGCGACCACTTTTCCGCGTTCCAGGAATAGGCGGATTTGTTTGGGCAATGGGAATGGCTTCAGGCTTTCCCGCTGGCGCCAAATTAAGCGCTAGACTGCGCAAAAGCAATCAGCTAACACAAATTGAAGCAGAGCGCCTCGTATCTTTTACAAACTCATCCAATCCACTTTTTATTTTTGGCGCTGTTTCTATCGGTTTTTTCAATAATCCGAAATTAGGAATCGTATTAGCTGCTGCACATTATTTAAGTAATTTTGCTGTCGGGTTACTGATGCGTTTTTACGGCAATAACAACAGTTCCACGCATGATAAACATGTTACTAAAAAACACCCTTTTCAAAACCCTTTTTCAATTCTACACGAGACACGTATGCAAGAAAAAAGACCAATAGGAAAATTACTTGGGGACGCTATCGTTTCTTCTATTCAAACGCTACTTATGATTGGTGGATTTATTATTTTATTCTCTGTTTTAAATAAAATGATTACTGTATTTCATATTACAGCAGCCCTTTCTTTTATTATGCAACATATTTTATCATTCTTCCAACTAACTACTGAATTTAGTATCCCAATATTATCTGGCATGTTTGAAATGACACTTGGAAGCCAAATGATTAGTCAAATAAATGAAACACCCCTCCTGCAGCAAGCTATGGTAACAAGCTTTATTTTAGCATTTAGCGGCCTTTCTATTCAGGCACAAGTCGCTAGCATATTAGCTGAAACAGACATTAGATTTAAGCCCTATTTTTTCGCAAGAATTATCCAAAGTATTCTTGCTCCTATTTTTACTTTTATATTTTGGAAACCATTTTATGAAAAAGTAAGCTCTTTTTCACCTATGCAAAAAGATATCCCTGTCTTTTTATCGAATCATTCTTCTATTCTGCATGAAATTTGGACATCTTTTATACACTACGGACCGATATTTACATTATTTTGTTTACATGTATATGTCATCTTATTATTTTTTCGAAGCAACAAAGAAAAACCCCGTTCACTTTAACGGGGTTTGAAACTTTTCTTTTAAAGCACGTTCTACAACAGGAGGTACAAGATCTACTACACTTCCTCCATATCTCGCAACTTCTTTCACAATGCTCGAGCTTAAAAATGAGTATTGATTGTTTGTCATAATAAAAAAGGTTTCAATGTTTTCATCTAACTTTCGATTCATAGAAGTAATTTGCATCTCATATTCAAAATCAGAAACTGCTCGTAATCCACGTAAAATCGCGTTCGCATTACGCATTTTTGCATACTCAACTAGTAGTCCACTATGTGAATCTACTTTGACATTAGGAATATCCTTTGTTGCTTCTCGAATTAAATCTAAACGCTCTTCCACTGAAAAGAACGGTTTTTTTGACGAGTTGTTTAAAACTACTACGTATACCTCGTCAAATACTTTTGCTCCCCTTTTAATAATATCCAGATGCCCAAGGGTAATTGGATCAAAACTTCCCGAAGAAATAGCTATACTTGTCATTCCGTCCCCTCACCTTCATACTTATAAATCGATATCGCTGTAATACCATAATTTTCAGCTCGCACTTTTACAAGTCTTCCTATAGACTCGGGTAAAACTACATCATTACCATGCTCCGCCATAATTAAACCATCGTTATGTAGCAATCCATGTTGATCCATTACACTAATTAAAGATACAATTTTTTGATCTTTATATGGAGGATCAATTAATATAAGATCAAATGACATTTCACGTTTTATAAGTGCTTTTATCGCACGTTCTGCATCATTCCGATATACTTCAGCTTGTTCCTGTATTCTACAACTTTCTAAATTTTGATGGATTACCTTTATCGCTTTATTGTCTCGATCAACAAAAATCGCTTTATCAATCCCTCTACTTATAGCTTCGATTCCAAGACCACCGCTACCACCAAATAAATCAAGAGCGACACCCCCATCAAAATAAGGGCCTATCATATTAAAAATGGATTCTTTTACTTTATCAGTCGTTGGACGTGTTGTATTACCTGGCACCGCTTTAAGTGGGTGTCCTTTACATTTTCCTGAAACTACTCTCATCTGTTGTCACTACCTTTATTTCAATCTATCGAGCAATTATAGAAAGCCCTTCTCCATTCGGTAACCGCTACCAAACTTTACGATTCCATTCATCTTCCAACGAAGACTAGAAGAACTTAGCTTAAAATAACCGCTCTGCATTTTTATGTATTCATCTCACCATTCGCTAACACGAACTATTCGTTTCACTTTATCTTTTTTATCCTATCATAAAATAAAAAAAAGAAAAATAAAAAGCCCAACATAAAATTTAATTTCATCATGTATATCTTCATTTAGATTGGACATAAATAACTATAACAACATCACCTTCGATGTTGTTGCCAACCGCGGAGAAGACTTACGTTTCCCCATAAGTTCTTCCTCCGGTTTCTCCTCTCCCTTTGCCTTCTTACTAGTACATGCTAGTATAAGAAGGGCCCTGCTTTGCAGGGTTTTTTTTCTTTGTCTACTTTTCATTTAAAAAGTGAGATGGTACAGTAAAAGAAAGAGGAGGAAAAGATATGATTCAACGCTTTATAGAACTCGGAGAGGGCTACTCTGATTTATATGAATTACTTGAAATTGCCAAAGCAAATCAAGAACGTATAACACATATGTTACAATTTGAAACAATTAAAAATGAAAAAAAAGTGTGCTCACTTGTTGTAATATTAAAACCAACTACTACTGGTGATTTCCAACCATTATACATATGTCGTGAAGGCATTCCTGTACTTGAAAATAAAAAAAGTAAACGCGTCATTTTATTTGAAGAAACGGCAGAACAACTTGGAAAAAAAGTGACTACCTTTACGGTAAAACCATCCACAACTTTCCCAGAAAAAGAACTGTTTTTCAATCATTTAATTGGTATTTTACGAATGAATAATTTTATTCCTCCAATGAAATAATGTGTTATTTCAAATAAAAAATCCCCTGTTAAAATTAGCAGGGGATTTTTTCTATTAGCTATAATCGTATTCTTTTGCCCGATCAGGACGTGAATTTTCAAATTCCGTTTTTAAATACGGGCGGTACGACTGTTCTATCTTTTTCACAAAAGGAAGTTTGTTCAACTTTTGCATCATATGCTCAATTTGTTCCATATCACAATATACTACTGCATATTTTAAACGTTTTGATATGTAATGTATGTTACCATATTTTCTTAAAATCTTGGCATGTTTCAATGAATGTAAATAAACAATCATACTTTGTCGTTGCCCGAACATAATCTTCTCCATCTTCTCCTTTTAAAAACATATATTTTATATTTTATGAAAACCAATCAGAAATTTATGACATTACAGGACAAACTCTGTATACGTTTTCTTCTATCTTCTAAAAAACGGGGTGATTTACCCCGTTTTTTTACAACCGCAACCTCCGCCGGTACCACAACCGCCACCACAGCCACCAGCATCAAAAAATGGATTTCCTGTTGGAACTTTGATGGAAGAGGACACCTCAGAACCGATTGCTACACTCACTTCATCTAACAACTTTTGTAAAGCCGTTTCTACTCGTTTAAAAGCTGCAATCTTATCATGTAAATCTACAGAACGCTTCAATTCCCTCATTTTCGTCGAAACGAAAGTATAGTCAGGATGATATTTACCGAAACGTTGCACTTCCTCATATCGTTCTTTCATCGCTGTAAATTGCTGAATTAACGTTTGAACTTCCATATCTTCATGCAAGTCTTTATAACATTTACGGTAATCTTCTGCTATATCTGAACAGATGATCGCTTTTGCAAGCTGCTCTGCCTTATCTAATATTAATACGCTTTCTAGCGTCGCTACAATCATGAGAGACACCTCCGAGTATTTATCATACCACATTTAGAATAGAACTACTAATTGAAGTGTCTCACTAAACAGAAAGATATCATTCTAACTATTTTTTAATAATTTCAGTACGCATTTATACATTAATATGTTCCGCAATGTTGTATTTAACAACATCCCACTTCCCACTATTTTCATTCACATAACTAATACATGCGTTTTTTAACGGTGTCTTAAACGAAATATCTTCCGGAGCAATTGCATGTAAAATTGCTTTTATCGCATGAGAATGGGCTACAATAATAATACGTTTGCCAGAATGAGTTTCTGCAACGTCTTTTACCGCAGCAAAACAACGAGCTACAATTTCTTCATCTTGCTCCATACCTTCTACTTTACCTTCTGCAATTAATTCCCTAACAGTCGCAACTGGCTTCCCAGAAGCTTCACCAAAATTACGTTCAACAAATCGCTCATCTAATAAAATTGATTGTAATCCAGTTGCCTCTGCAATTTCCTTAGCTGTTTCTTGCGCTCTAATTAATGGGCTACTTATAATTATATCCCATGCCTCCGCTTGCAAAGCAGCTGCACTTTGACTCGCTTGCTTCTTCCCCACTTCATTAAGCGGAATATCTTCACGTCCCTGAATAATCTCTTGAAAATTCCAATCAGTTTGTCCATGTCGTACTAAACAAATTTCCGTCATGCTCATGCTGCAACTCCTTTTTAAATAATCCGCTTCTATTGTATCAAAAGTTCTGCATGACGGACATAGTTTTCCCTTCCAATTATGTTGCATTTTGCTGCTTCATATACTGAAACATATCAATCATAATGGAAGCAACTGCCAATTGATTTTGAAATTTCTCAACTTTATCTGGTATCGTTTTTTTGAAATGTTGCATAGCTGCTAACTCAAATGCCTCTTTTTCTTCAGGGTTTCGCGTTAGTTTTCTATACCAGTACGGTTGCTCCCTAATATAGCGAGATAAATCCTCATCAGCCTTTATAAACTCCATAATTTCTGCTCTCATCCGCTTTCCTCCTAATCCTTCTGAAAGAAAAATGGATTATTTTCGGAAGTACTCTCTTCTTGCTGCGTGCGTTTCCCTTGAAATTGTTGAAAAACTTGTTGCACACTACCAATCGCACTCGTCACATTCGCTAAATGATGTTGCATTTGTTCCACGTCTAACTTTTTAAAGAAAGAAAGCATTTGTCCCATCACATCAGCAGTTTTTTCCTCTTCAGTTCGAGTATCCTTTTCTTTTCCTTTTTCTTTTTTCTTTTCTTTTACCGAAGAAAAAGCAGGCGCTCCATCCGGTCTAAAAGTTGCCCATACTGGATCTTCTTCACCAAGTAAGTACCATTCCTCATAAAACTGTTGCCAAGTTTTATGACCACTTCGAACTTCATGAACCATTTTAGGGTGATGGTTTACAAACTCTTTAAACTGTTGAACCGATGGATGTAACGGTCCTTTTGTTGTCGGCATAATCCTCACCTCTTCATGTATATCTACTATATAATAAGAAAAAAAAGGCGCATGGTTCGCCTATTTTTAGACGATTCATGCACCTTTTTATCCTACTATTTGCATAGGGGAAGATTCCCATCCACAATTTACAGTTTCATTTTATTTCCGAATAAAATTTTGTGTATAAAACTTATCGTATACGCCAACACCTAATCCTGTAAATTGTTCATTCAATAAATTCTTTCGATGTCCCTCACTATTTAACCAACCTTGCAATGCCGCAACCCCATCACTATGTTGCGCCGCTATGTTCTCACCGGCAAGCTGAAATCCTACTTTCCCGCGCTGTAAACGATCTCCTAACGTACCTAATGTAGGTGAATCGTGTGAAAAGTAATTATTATCCTTCATATCTTTACTATGACCGATTGCCACCTCTGCCGTTTGTTGGTCCCACGCTAATAACGGTAAATTATGACGACTTCGAATAATATTTGTTAAATCAAAAATTTGTTGCATATTCCCATTCTCTATTTGTTTCATTTTATCTGGAGTTAATGGTTGTTCTGCTAATAATTCACCCGAATAAACGAGCTGATACGGTCTTTGACGCAATAACGTTTCGTCATCCATATAACGAACACCGACAAGCTCATGCGTAAAATGATCAAAATATAATTGTGCCCAACCATCTTCTACTGGTACTAATGGTTGTTCCATCACTTCAGTATCAGATAACTCAAATTGATAACTATTCTTTCCTCTTTTTAACGAAATCTCATGAGAAAGTGGATTCTTTTTATACACATCTTCATACTTTTCATTTATATAATAAGGTGGCACCTTAACTTGCTCACCAGCGACATACGCCGTTACAATTTTGCGTTCAGCAACCCCAAATTGAACATACTGAGATAAATCTTGATTGTATACCCACCATTCATATCCGTAAGCAGATGGTTCTATTCGAGAAGGTTCGCCCCATTTTGCTAATAAATTTTCAGAGTCCCCACCAATCATATTTAAAACCGTATCGGAAGAGTCTTCATTCACTTGTTTTTTCTTTTTCACAATTTTATTTTCTTGCTTTGATTGAGATGGGGTTAATATATATTGTGAAACGAGTAATTTCCCGTATAAATCAACAGCTAAAATTAAAATTGTAATCATTACGATACGCAATAATTTCTTCAATCGATATACCTCCTGCACAAAACATAAAATTGAGATATACACAAATCCTTTTCTTTCCTTTTTTTGTGTGTACCGTACTCTTTTCACTATATCATATTTTTGCAAAAAAAGTCTGGATTATCCCTTTTCTCTCAATATGAATTGCACTTTCTTATTATTCATACTATTATAAAAATAATGATGTAACATAAAAAAAGGAGGTATTTTATGCAATTTACAAATACAAAATTTAATGGAGCCGTCGTTGATTTAACACTATTAACAGAGATTATGGAAAAGAACCATTTTGTACTTGCTGGACAGTGGGATTATGAACGAGTTACATACGATTATAAATTCGAAATATTAAACGATGTTTATTATTTACGTGTACAAGGTTTAGCTGTTGAAGGTGACATTGGTAGTAGACACGCTGAAATAAAGCTACTTCCTCCCTTATTAGGTAAACACTATTATCCTCACGGCGTTGAATATGGTGATGGTGAAATTTTCCCAACGAATGTACTTCAAAAAAGCGAACAACTCCTACAAAATGTCGAAAAAGAGTTAAAAGAATTCCAAATCATTGAGTAAAATAAAAGTGAGTGCATCATATTGATGCACTCACTTTTATTTCGTTTGTAAATACGGCGGCAATTGTTGTAACTGCTCTTTATCCTTTTCACGCTCTCGACGCGCCCATCGAAAGAAAACATAACCAATAATCGTACCGTACACTATTTCCTGGACAATTTTCATAATGATGCCGCCTGTTTGTTGGTCTTGTAAAACAGGCATCCAGTGTAAAAATTCTGGTCCAGTTATATTTAAATCAGATAAAGTTCCCGCTGGTACACATAATTCCATCGCCTTCATCCAAGCAGCTGGATCCGTATACGTTGCAAACAACGGTGCCGTCGCAAAAATAATTAACGCGCAAGCTGGCGTTAATAATATACCATTAGCAAACATATAACCAAGTTTCTTTATATCACTTAACGTTTGATATTCTGGTAATGGATTTAGCATCGGCCACCACATCATGATTGCCGTAAAGAACAATATAGCGAGACAAATAGGATGAGCAATTTGACTTTGTTTTACTGTATCAAAAACAACTGGTAAATGATAAAAAGAAAACAGGCCATTAAATACAAACAATGCGATAAGTGGCTTAGTAAATATCTTCAATATAATTTGAACGAACTTAAAAGAAGTAATATAACGATATAACCAAACTGGTATACCAAGCAACAATAACGGCGGAACGGCAATATACATAACTGCCATTTCAAACATATGTGCACTAAATATAATATGACCAATTAAATCAATAGGCCCTCCCTTTACAAAATACAAAAGAACAATCCCGGTCGTAAAATAAAAAACTTGCTTCTTACTTACCTTTGTCGCATGTTCAAATCGCATTCTATATGGCCCAATAATTAAAAAATACCCAATGAGGATCGAAAGCATAAATAATAAAAAGATTGGACTCCATAGCGCTTGAAAACCAAATATCCACAAGTTACTCATTGTCACACCTACCTTCTTCAGGTTATCTTTTCACATAATATGAAGAGGGAGCTGTGGCAACACAAGCTCCCTCTTCACTTTTCAAATCCACACGATTGTCATAAAAGCTAAAATTGTAATTAACCCGATTAGCAGACCAGAATAAAGAAAGAAACTCGCTGCTTCATGTCCTTTATGACTCATATGCATAAAATAGTACAATTGAAAAATTACTTGTACCACCGCTAATAGTAAAATAAATGGTACTGAGAAAATCGGACTGAAAGTTTTCGGATATGCTACTGCTACAAATGCAACTAATGTTAAAAATATCATTAATGCAAATGTAATAACTTGATGCTTCATTTCCTCCGCACTTTTCCTCTTCCGGTAAACGAGATCAACTTTAGGATTATTCGTTTGCTTTATCGCCATTGTTTATCCCACCATTCCCATTAAATATACTACAGTGAAAATAAACACCCAAACTACGTCAATAAAATGCCAATAAATTGATGCAACATAAAACTTCGGTGCATTGTATAAATTTAGACCTCTCTTCGCATTTCTAAAGATTAATGTTAAAATCCAACACAATCCAAACAATACGTGGAGTCCATGTGTACCAACAAGAGCATAAAACGCAGAACCAAATGCACTACTTCTCATAGTATGCTTAAATTCATGTGTATAATGGTAAAACTCATAGATCTCAAACCCTAAAAACCCTAATCCTAGCAGCACTGTTACCAGTAGCCAAAGTTGCATTTTCTTAAAATTAAAGTTTTTCATATGATACATCGCATATACGCTCGTTAAGCTACTCGTTAATAAAAGCATCGTCATAATGAAAACGAGTGGCATTTGGAACATCTCTTGAGATGTTGGTCCGCCATTTGTAGAATTCTTTAACGCTAAATATGTGCCAAATAAGGAAGCGAACAATACTGTTTCGCCTCCAAGAAATAACCAAAAACCGACAAACTTATTTTTCCCCTCAAGGGTTGCTTTTTCAGGCTCTGCTGGAAATGTTTCATTCGTTAATTTTTCATCTACATGCATTACGCCTTGCCCCCCTTATCTTCTAAATCTTCTTTATGAATATGATATCCATGATCATCAATTACTGAACGTAGGAACATTGTACCAAACGTAATAATTAAACCGATAATTGCTACTAATAACCAAAACTTATCTTTTCCACCCTGCATATACATTGCACCGAATGCCGCTATAAACAATCCTAAAGAAATGATAAATGGTGAAAATGATGGATTTGGCATATGAATATCACCCACTGGTTCCGCCGCTGTCATCTCTTTATTCCCTTCACGTTTTTCAATCCAAAACGGATCTAACCCGCGAACAAATGGTAATTGTTTAAAGTTATATTCTGGTGTAGGTGCTGGCATTGTCCATTCTAATGTACGTCCATCCCACGGATCACGACCAGCCTTTTCTTTTGATACTGTTGTTTTAATTACATTGAATAGAAGAACAATCGTTCCAAGAGCCATAAATACCGCTCCAATAGAACTAATCATATTACCCATTTCCAACCCTTGACCTTCAAGATATGTGTAGTAACGACGTGGCATACCAATTAAGCCAAGGAAATGCTGAATGAAGAACGTTAAATGGAAACCGATAAAGAATAACCAAAATGTTATCTTTCCTAACGTTTCATTCAATACTTTATTAAACATCAGTGGCCAATAATAATGGGCTCCTGCAAGTAAACCAAATACAACACCACCGACAATTACATAATGAAAGTGAGCTACTACGAAATAGTTATCATGAAATTGATAATCAGCTGGTGCAGATGCTAGCATAACACCTGTAACTCCTCCCATTACGAATGATGGAATGAAGGCTACTGCCCACATCATCGGTGTCGTAAAACGAATACTTCCGCCCCACATTGTAAAGAGCCAGTTGAATATTTTAATACCGGTCGGAACCGCAATCGCCATTGTTGCAACTGAGAAAATAGCATTTGCAACTGGACCAAGCCCAACAGTAAACATATGATGCGCCCATACCATAAACCCTAAAAATCCAATTAATACTGTCGCAAACACCATCGACGAATAACCAAATAATCGTTTTTTCGAAAACGTCGCGAAGATTTCTGAGAATATTCCGAAAGCTGGGAGTATAAGAATGTATACTTCTGGATGACCGAAAATCCAGAATAAGTGCTCCCATATAATTGTATTCCCGCCCAGTGCTGGATTAAAGAAACTTGTTCCAAATAAGCGGTCTAACATTAAAAGTCCTAATCCTACAGTTAACGGCGGAAAAGCAAATAATATTAATGAAGATGTTACAAATGTCGTCCATGTAAACATCGGCATACGCATATACGTCATCCCTGGCGCACGCATATTAATAATGGTTACAAGGAAGTTAATACCTCCAATTAATGTACCTATACCGGAGATTTGCAAGCCAAGCACATAAAAATCAACACCATGGCCTTTAGAGGCTAAAGCTAAAGATGCATAAGATGTCCATCCTGCATCAGGTGCTCCACCTAAAAACCAACTTAAATTTAAAAATACTCCACCAAAGAAAAATAACCAAAATCCGAGTGAATTTAAAAACGGGAACGCTACATCACGTGCACCAATTTGAAGTGGTACAGCGGCGTTCATAAATGCAAACACGAGTGGCATAGCTGCGAGGAAAATCATTGTTGTACCGTGCATAGTTAATACTTGATTATAAGCATCCCCAACAAGAAAAGCGTTGTTAGGAATCGCTAATTGAAGGCGAATAAATAGAGCTTCTATTCCGCCTATTATAAAAAACAATCCACCTGCAATTAAATAGAGAATGGCAATCTTTTTATGGTCTACTGTCGTTAAATAATCCCATATGACAGCACCCATCCCCTGTTTTTTTGCTACAGAACTCACGTTTTCAACCTCCCCTTCGCGAATAATCCCTCTTTACTTTTCAACTTTTAACGTTTGTAAATATGCATTTAATGCATCAATTTGATCGTCTGTTAAGTTGCCATATTTACCAGTCATTTTATTTCCTGGTTTCATATTTTCAGGATCTTTCAGCCATTTTTTTAAGTTTTCTTCATTGTTTTCAGCAATGCCGGCAACTGTATCGCGATCCGCAAAGTTTGCTAAGTTTGGTGCGATACGAGCGGAAGGTGGTCTACTATCATTAGATCCAACTGCGTGACAACCAATACAGCTTTTATTAAATATTTCTTGGCCTTCTTGCGCCTTTGTTGAAGCTACTTCTTTCTTCCCATCAATTTTCTTCATATCAGCAAGCCACTTTTTGTACTCGCTTTCATCTAAAGCTTTCACTTTGAATTGCATTAAAGAATGTGATGGGCCGCAAAATTCTGTACAAAAACCATTATAAGTGCCCGATTTATCTGCCTTTAACCACATTTTGTTTACATTATCTGTATTTGTATCCATTTTCCCAGCTAAAGATGGAACCCAAAACGAATGTTTAATATCGGCACCCTTCAAATTCAAATACACTTTCTTACCTGTGGGGATGACTAAATCTTGAGAAGTTACTATCTTTTCTGATTTATAAGAAAATTCCCACCAATAAAGATTCGCTGTTACATCAACAACGATAGTATCTTTATCAATATTCTTTTTCTCCATCGCACTTACATCAGCAAGTTTGAATGTATATGTAACCGTCGGAACAGCTAAGATTAGCAAAAGAATAATCGGAATAACTGTCCATATAATTTCTAGTTTGTGATTCCCTTCAATTTGCTCCGGAATATAATCTTCCTGACCTTTCTTTTGTCGGAAACGCACAATTACATATAAGAAAATAATAGTAACTACTAGTACTACTCCTACCATGATCGCACTTGCTAGTAAGAGCAGATCGTATTGCATTTTTGCTACCTCTCCTTGCGGAATTAAAGTAGATTGAAAGGCTTTACCGCATCCCCCTAACAGTAAAGCCAGCAGTGAAACGAACGAAAGCAGTCGCCACTGTTTCTTCATACAAACAACCCCCACTTTCCTTGTGAATTAGATTGTACTTTATAGTTAAGTAAAGTAAATCTCAACGTAAAGAAATCCAATTATGTCGTTGTCTTAGAAGAATGTAACTACAATCATTGATACAAATAAGATTGTTAAATAATTTAGGGAATAAACAAACATTTGCACGGACCATTTGATGTCATCTTTCTTACGGAAGCCATAAAAACCTAAAACGATCCATCCGATGTTAAGCAGTGTTGCAATTACCATAAATGTTATCCCTAGTCCACTCATATAAAATGGTAGTGGTAATAAACATACTGTCCAAATCATAATTTGGCGTTTCGTAATTTCAAATCCATGAACTACAGGAAGCATTGGAATTCCTGCGTTTCGATATTCATCAACACGTTTCATTGCTAATGCAAGGAAATGTGGGATTTGCCAAATAAACATAATTAAAAATAACATCCAAGCAATTGGATGGCCTAAAGATGGATCGATTGCTGCCCATCCAATTAAAGGTGGAACTGCACCAGATATACTACCTACAACAGTATTTAGTGTATACTTTCTCTTTGTCCATAAACTATATAGAACAACATATGTGAAAGCACCAATAAATCCCATTAAGACTGCCATTGGTGTTGTTAATAATAAAAATACAAAACCAAGAAGTAATATAACTAGTCCAAATGTAAGTGCAAATCCTGGTTTATACTTTCCAGTAACCGTTGGACGGGTCTTTGTTCTTTCCATTAATGGATCGATGTCTCGATCAATGTAGTTGTTTAAACAACATACCCCTGCCATAACTAATCCAGAACCAACGATTGTAAAGAATAACTTATCCAGATTGTCCATTACACTTAATCCATTAAAGTGTAATGCCAACCAAAATCCTGTAAATACAGTAAGTGTATTTGAGTTTACAATCCCCATTTTAACGAGCGCTTTTAAATCTTGTAACCGAGTTGTTTCCGGTACGCTTGTAACAGCAGACTCATCATGCAGCTCACTTGTTGCATGGTTCATCACTTTAACCCCCTCTTAAAACTTTCATCTTTCTTTTTGCGCCTATTTCAAATTGAAATATTTCGCTTCTATATAGCAATATTATTACAGTAGAAACATTGTTAACCCATTCTACTACTAATCTACGCCCATACTCCAATATATTAAATCATATTTCCCGAACATTTTGTGAAGAAAACATGAACTTTTTGTGTCGAACATAAAAAACTTAATTGTTACTTATCCATATCATAACATGATGTTACCTTCTATAATAAACTTTTTTGTCATATTTAACACGTATTCTCCCCATTTCTTTTCAAAATAGCCTATTTTTCACCTAAAAATTTCCTTATAAACCTTATTTCCACACCCGTTTTCTCTTCCCTGTCTTCCCCCTCCATTTCTTTGCTATTTTATTATTTTTTATATATCATAGGAACTAGCGCGTTTTATTCTATACATAATGGAATGAAAATATTTCGCAATAACTTCATAGCAGAAAGATGGTGAAAGAGATTGCAACGCTTTATTAAATGGTTAGCAGTCATTACGAGTCTTGATTTATTAATAGTTTTATTAGGAGGCGCCTTAGTTACAAAAACAGGCTCTGGCCAAGGATGCGGTAAATCATGGCCACTTTGTAACGGTGAATTTGTTCCATCTAATTTATCAATGGAAACTATTATTGAACTAAGTCATCGCCTTACATCAGGATCAGCAGGAATTCTTGTCACTCTCCTTTGTATTTTGTCCTGGAAATATTATAAACATGTGCGCGAAACAAAAACGTTAGCAATTTTATCCTTCGTATTTTTAGTTGCACAAGCATTAATGGGAGCCGCAGCGGTTGTTTGGGGGCAAATGCCAGCTGTACTTGCTATCCATTTCGGTATTTCCTTAATTTCATTTGCTTCTGTCATTTTATTAACGTGTCTTATCTTTGAAATCGACCAAAAATTTGATGCACGTTCACTTATTATGGACAAAAAAATGAAATTTCATATTTATGGTGTAACAATTTACAGTTATATTGTCGTCTACACAGGGGCTTTAGTACGTCACGAACGAGCTAGCTTAGCCTGTCCAGACTTTCCTTTATGTAGCAAAAATAGACCTATGCCAACTCAATTACATGAATGGGTTCAAATGGGACATAGAGTTGCAGCGATGTTAATTTTCGCTTGGATACTATACGCGATGATTCTCGCTATCCGCCATTACAAACAGCAGCCTGTCGTATACTGGGGATGGATCATCTCATTTATCCTTGTTACACTTCAAGCTATCGTAGGAATTTTAGTCGTATTTACAAATGCTAGTTTATCAATGGCATTATTACATTCACTATTCATTTCTTGCTTGTTTGCTGTACTATGCTATTTAGTTATGTTAGGTACAAGAAGTAAAGTGAATGCAAAAGAAGCTGCATCAACTTCTAAACAAACAAAATAAATGAAAATACCTTGCCCGAATTGGCAAGGTATTTTTTCGTAATAAAAAAGAGCTGTGTTTCCACAACCCTTTTTTATTTTAGTGATCTAATTCAATGAGTAAGTCACCCGTTTGAATTGCATCTCCATCGTTAACATATACTTTTTTCACTTTACCATTAAACGGCGCTTGAACTGTCGTTTCCATTTTCATCGCTTCTGTAATTGCCATAGAATCGCCTTTTTTCACTTCATCGCCTTCTTTTACAACTACTTTAATAACCGTTCCTGGCATTGTTGCGCTAATGTGGTTTGGATTTTCACGGTTTCCTTTCACACGTTGTGCAACTGTCGCTTTCACACTTTCGTCTTTCACAACAATCTCACGTGGTTGACCGTTAAACTCCAAGTAAAGAACACGATTTCCATCTGGCTGAGGCTCTCCAATTGATACTAGTTTAACCATCAATGTTTTACCTTGTTCAATTTCCACATCGATTTCTTCACCAAGTCTCATACCATAGAAGAATGTCGGTGTATCAAGCACAGATACATTTCCATAAATCTCAGCAACTTTTTCGTAATCCATAAATACTTTTGGATATAATGCATATGCAACTACATCAAACATCGTCACTTCGCGTCCAAGTTTATGGAATAGCTCTTCTTTTAACGCGTCGAAATCTACTGGTTCTAATAATTCACCTGGTCTTACTGTTAATGGTTCTTTCCCTTTTAAAATAATTTCTTGTAACTTTTTCGGGAAACCACCATATGGTTGTCCTAAATCTCCAGAGAACATTTCAACAACAGATCCTGGGAAGTCCATAGAATGTCCACGCTCTAAAACATCTTGTTCTGTTAAGTGATTTTGAACCATGAATAATGCCATATCACCGACAACTTTAGATGATGGCGTTACTTTAACAATATCACCAAACATGTCATTCACACGGCGGTACATTACTTTCACTTCATCGAAACGATCGCCTAAGCCAACCGCTTTCGCTTGTTGTTGTAAATTACTATACTGTCCGCCTGGCATTTCGTGCATATATACCTCTGTATGAGGAGCATTCATACCACTTTCAAACGGTGCGTAGTATTTACGTACATCTTCCCAGTAATGAGATAATTTTTCTAATGAATCTATATTAACATCTGGCTGTCTTTCGTTTCCACCTAACGCATAGTATAGCGTGTTCGCACTTGGTTGTGACGTTTGACCAGCCATAGAACTTACTGCTACATCGACAATGTCAACACCTGCTTCAATTGCTTTCGTATACGTTAATATACCATTTCCACTCGTATCGTGTGTGTGCAGGTGAATCGGAATCGATACCGTCTCTTTTAATGCTGAAACTAAATCATATGCTGCATTTGGTTTTAGTAAGCCCGCCATATCTTTAATACCTAAAATGTGAGCTCCTGATGCTTCTAATTCTTTTGCTAAATTTTTATAGTAATTTAAATCATATTTACTACGTAACGGATCATGAATATCCCCTGTGTAACACATAGTTGCTTCTGCAATTTTACCAGTATCTCGTACAGCATCAATCGCAACTCTCATACCTTCTACCCAGTTTAAGCTATCAAAAATACGGAACACATCAATTCCAGCTTGAGCAGAACACTCCACAAACTTTTGAATTAAATTATCCGGATAGTTTTTGTAACCAACCGCGTTTGAAGAACGAAGTAACATTTGGAATAAAACATTTGGCATTTTTTCACGAAGATCTAGTAATCGTTCCCACGGATCTTCTTTTAAGAAACGATATGCAACATCAAACGTCGCACCGCCCCACATTTCTGCTGAGAATAAGTTCGGTAACATTCTCGCTGTCGGCTCTGCAATTTGGTGTAAATCTTTTGTACGAATACGCGTTGCAAGTAATGACTGATGCGCATCACGGAATGTTGTATCCGTTAAAAGTACACGTTTTTGATCTTGTACCCATTTTACTAATCCGTCTGCTCCACGCTCATCCAAAATTTGTTTCGTTCCATTTTGGATTGGCTCTGAGTGTAATACATTCGGTATACGAGCATCTGGGAAAATTGGTTTCTCTTTTTTCCCTACTCCTGGGAAGCCATTTACTGTTACTGTCCCGATGTAATTTAACATTTTCGTTCCTCGGTCTTTACGTTTCGAGAACAAGAATAGTTCAGGTGACGCATCAATAAATGAAGTGTCATATTCCCCTGATAAGAAGTTTTTATGTTTTACTACATTCTCTAGGAATGGAATATTCGTTTTAATACCACGAATACGGAATTCTTTTAAGTTACGTTCCATTTTTGCAGCAGCTTGTTCAAAAGTAAGCGCCCATGTTGTAACTTTTACAAGTAAAGAATCATAGTACGGTGTAATAACAGCACCTTGGAAACTATTACCTGTATCAAGACGAACTCCAAAGCCACCACCTGATCGATATGCCATAATTTTTCCTGTATCCGGCATGAAATTATTTAGTGGATCCTCAGTCGTTACTCGAGATTGTATTGCAAATCCATGTACAACAACTTCCTCTTGCTTTGGAACACCCACCAATTTGCTATGTAATGCATGTCCATCAGCTATTAAAATTTGTGATTGAACGATATCGACTCCTGTAATCATTTCTGTAATTGTATGTTCTACTTGAACACGCGGATTTACTTCAATGAAATAGAAATTATCATCTTTTACAAGAAATTCAACTGTTCCTGCGTTTAAATAATTTACATTTTTCGTTAATTTCACAGCAGCATCACAAATACGCTGACGCAAATCATCTGAAAGCGACACACTAGGTGCAATTTCTACTACTTTTTGATGACGACGTTGTACAGAACAGTCTCGCTCGTATAAATGAACAACATTGCCCTCTTCATCTGCTAAAATTTGAACTTCTATATGTTTAGGTTTTTCAACGAATTTTTCTACGTATACTTCATCATTGCCAAAGGCTGCTTTCGCTTCTGACTTTGCTCGATTATACGATTCTCTTAATTCTTCACTAGTACGTACAATACGCATACCACGACCGCCACCGCCAAGGGAAGCTTTAATAATAATCGGGTAATCATACTTTTCAGCAAATTCTTCGACTTCTTCTAATGAATCTACTGGCCCATCACTACCAGGAATAACTGGAATTTGTGCTAGCTGCGCTTGTGTTCTTGCTTTTACTTTATCTCCAAACATATCTAAATGCTTACTTTTTGGACCGATAAAGATAATCCCTTCTTCTTCACAACGTTTTGCGAATTGAATATTTTCTGACAAGAAACCATATCCAGGGTGGATTGCATCTACATGATTACTTTTCGCAATCTCAATAATGCCCTCAATATCTAGATAAGCATCAATTGGCTTTTTTCCTTCCCCAACTAAATAGGATTCATCGGCTTTATAACGATGATAAGAACCACTATCCTCTTTAGAATAGATTGCAACTGTTTTTAATCCCAGTTCCGAACAAGCTCGAAACACACGAATTGCAATCTCTCCACGGTTAGCTACCAATACTTTTTGAATACGTTGCAGCTTTGTCATGATTTTCCCCCTCTACTTTCCTACCACTCTAGAGATAAAATATATACACACCATAAAGAGCGTGAAGTTCTTCACTTTCTACATTATATTATACTTAGAAAGCTTCACTTTATTTTTATCCATCATACCTTATTTTTTAACAAATGATAAGTTTTCTGAGCAATTTGTCTCACAAAAATAGTATAGCATACCTCTTCCTTTTCTAACAACTTAATTGTATATCACTTTTGGATTAATGTGATATACCCTTTTACCTGAAAGAGAAATTAATACATCATATTTAAAAACTACTTAAAAATAAAAAACACATCATGCTCTAAAGCACAATGTGTTTTATTTTACAACTACAAGATGTGGTCCACCTTGTTCTCTTTCTTTAACTGTCTCGTTCTGTTGTTTCTCTTGTCGTTTTACATGACTAGCAATATTGAGTAATATCCCCATCGCAAGTAGATTAGCTAATAAGGAACTCCCACCATAACTAACAAACGGTAAAGGAACTCCTGTAAGTGGTATTAATCCAGACATACCACCAACATTAACAAATGTTTGGACTCCAAACAAACTTGCAATTCCGATAGCTATTAAACTTCCAAATGGATCTTTACACTTTTGTGCAACTCTAAAGGCCCGAATAATTATAAGTAATAAACAGATTAAAATAATAGCCACACCTATAAAACCAAGTTCTTCAGATATAATTGCCATTATAAAATCCGTTTGTGGTTCTGGTAAGTAACCATACTTTTGTACACTATTTCCTAATCCTCTACCATTTAGCCCTCCCGAAGCAATTCCAATAAATGAATTCACTAATTGAAACCCATCCTTTTGAGGATCATTAAACGGATCAAGAAAAACAGAAAAACGTGCCTTTTGATATGGATTTAATGCATAATTACCAAGAAAATATAGTGCCGGAATCCATACTATAGAAGTTAAAGCAATTCGTTTAATCCATAAGTTAACCTGTACTCCCGAACAAAGAAACATAATTCCTACTGTTCCTGCAATTAACAAATCAGTACCTAAATCATTTTGCTTTAATATTAAAAACATGATTATTCCAACACCAATAAGTACTGGACCTGACCCTTTGAAAACAGGTGTATTCGTTTCTTGTCTTTTCGCAAAAAAATGAGCTAAGACGAGAATAACTGTTATCTTAACAAATTCTGCAGGCTGTATTCCAAATATCCACCCGTTTGCACCGTTTACTTTCTTAGTGAAAAAGGCAGCTGCAGCTAATAAGGCAACACTAGCACCATAACTCCCCAATAAAAAAATTCGTTTTCTCCAAACTTTATATGGGATAGTAGCAATAATTATTAATACCATTGTCCCAACAACTAAAGTAATTAATTGTCTTTTAAAAAAGAAATTTGCTGGTTTATCAAATCTCGAAATCGCAACAATGGAACTAGAACTATATACCATTATAACTCCCAATACACATAAGATAACAAGAGGAAGTAATAATGAATAATCCATTGATTTCCATACTCTTTTCATTTCATTTCCTCTCTCTGTTTCAATTTAATTATTGTTGTATTCCATATGTACATTGATTCTTCCTGCTTTATTATACAAATAAAAAGCTCAAACTTTTTCAGTTTGAGCCCCCTTATTTGAACCCGTTATTGTTGTTTGTTTGTAAATGCTTCATGAAGTGCAGATAACTCACGTTCAAGCTCTCCTAACATTGCTTTCCCTTGTTCTTCTGAAATAAGACCAAGGCGAACTGCAAAATCGACTTCGCGGGATAGTCCAAACATTTGTGTGTCTAACACTTCTTCATATAATGGACATTGCGGCATTGTAAGATGGTCCATTTGCACCTTAATAAGTCTTAAAATCTTCTCCGCATCCGCTTGTAGAAGGGCTAGTGCCTTTTCCTGATGATTTGATACTGTCTCAGACGCCAAATTGATTCCCTCCGTTTCCGTCCTACTCTCTCCTATCTATTAATATTAGCGATAGTTTTAATAAATTGCAATAGAAACATTTTTTGTGACAATAGTGTCTAATACTATTATACTGAAAAGTGGGAGTATAACACAAATGGGGGAACAACAATGAGCGAAATTTTATTTATTAATGGAAAAGTTCGTTTTCCAATCACTATCGATCCAACCGTTTGGATCTTTGATGATCGAAAAGTAGATTTGACAACTTACTTTGATGAAACGAGAGAAAACACTTCAGAACTAGAAGCTTATTTAAAAAACACTTCGGAACATTGGGATCGCGAAATCCGTGATGGTGCTGCTTTCCCGCCGATACAACAAAGTGTAAAGAAATTTAAAAAAGAACAGCTAATTACTGGAACGTTCGGTATACCATTTCAACCTTTTCTTGCTAACGCCGAAATTTCAGATGACGCTACGCAAGTCGAGATCGAAACAGTAGATGATACAATAACGCTTCCATTAGAAACTGTCAAACATGCTATTCTTGGTTTTTCAAAAGAAGGAAAACCATTAAAAGAAGATGGACCTGTTCATTTATATTACAATGATGGATCTAATAGACAAAATCCAATCCGTAACATCCGCAAATTTACAATTATTTAAAGAAAAGGAGTGAGCTTCAGCTCACTCCTTTTTATAATAAATCTGCTGCTAGTTGAGCTAAATTAGATCGCTCCCCTTTTACAAATTTCACATGACCACTAATACGTTGCTCTTTAAATTTCTCTACAACATATGTTAAACCGTTATTATACTCATCCAAATACGGATGATCAATTTGCTGAGGATCTCCCATTAATACGATTTTACTTTTTTCTCCTACCCTCGTTAGTATCGTTTTCACTTCATGCTTCGTTAAATTTTGTGCTTCGTCAATTATAATGAATTGATCTGGAATACTTCTCCCGCGTATATACGTAAGAGCTTCTACTTCTATCGAACCCATTCCAGCTAAAATAGCATCTAACTCTCCTGGTTTTTTCGTATTAAATAAATACTCTAGATTATCAAAAATCGGTTGCATCCACGGTCTTAACTTTTCTTCTTTTTCTCCCGGTAAATAACCGATATCTTTCCCAACTGGAACAATTGGCCGTGCAACGAGTAGTTTTTTGTATAACCCTAAATCTTCCGTTTGCATGAGCCCCGAAGCTAAAGCTAGTAATGTCTTTCCTGTACCAGCTTTCCCTGTTAGCGTGACTAGCGGAATATCTTCACGAAGCAACAATTCTAATCCCATAATTTGCTGCACATTTCGTGGTCGTATTCCCCATACTTGTTCATTATGAAAAATAAGTTTCTTTACCTTCTTACCTAAATGATCCACAATACCTAGTGCTGAACTAGATCCACCTAACGCATCTTTCATTACTACAAACTGATTTGGATAAAAAGGATGATTTGCAATTTCGGATAAAGGCAATTCGCCTTTTTCATAAAAATAATCCAATTGTTCTTTTGATATATATCCTTCTAAAAATCCTGAATATATATTTTCCACTTCAATAACCCGATCACTTAAATAATCTTCCGCCTTTAAACCTATTGCATCTGCTTTTACCCTTACGAGCACGTCTTTACTTACTAAAATAACAGACTTCCCGTCCTCTTTTTCTTGTTCTTCTAAAGATAGATTTTTTGCTACAGCTAAAATTCGATTATCATTTGTTTTTTCTACAAAAATATCTTGTAGTTGGACAAACGAACGATGATTTAATTCAATACGAAATGTACCGCCGTTTTCTAGCGGAATACTTTCATGCAGTTTTCCTATTTCACGAAATTTGTCTATTAACTTAGATACATAACGAGCGTTTCGTCCTACTTCATCCATATAACGTTTTTTCGAATCAACCTCTTCTAATACAACTGCTGGAATCACTACTTCATTGGTTTCAAATGAAAAAATAGATAAAGGATCCTGCAAAAGTACATTCGTATCTAACACATAAATTTTATCCAACCTGTTACCCCCTGACTCCACTTTTAAATTTGTAGAACAAGGGTTTCATCCATAAAATATGGACGAACCATTGTTATAATTATATGTACCGTATAAACGAGGTAGAATCGAAATTTATAGCCATTAAACCTTTTATTTATTTTTTATTCATTTCTATTCAATATATTACTTTTAATTATAATTATTAACATAAAATCACAATAAGTAATTACAAAAGTTAATAACTGACTTTCTTATTTATCACATTTATAATTCTTTCATTCCTGCTAACACCTGGTTATCGAGCTTTTTAGCTGCACGAAGATCATACGTTTTTTCATATGTTGGTTCAATTGCAAGTTTTGCACCATAAAACATAACATCACGTACTTCTTGTACATTTACTTCTATTACAGTCAATTTTAAAGGAATGCCTTCCATTCTATCAGTCAAAATTTCACCTGCACCACTTATGGAAAATACGGATTCATTCGCCATTATAGTCAATACCACTCCAGTACTATGTCTTATATTTTCCACAATACGTGAACGTTGATCTACTGCAAATCGAATACTAGTTTTACTCACTGCATACACCCAAGAAATAGCACTTACGTTAGGAACTTGTTTTTCAAAATCTGTTGTTGCTACCATAACAATACACTCTTTACGTAACGTTTGTACTAAATCATCCGTTAATGTGGGCTCTACTACATTCGCCATATTTCCACCTCCAAATATACTTCATATATCCTTATCATAACCTATTTTTTGAATTGCGAAAATATTATTTTTTCCCGCTATTATTCAAAAACATTACACTTCCATGATATACTTATACTGATAGAATTCGTATTGAGGTGACGAAATGAGAGTCAAATGTATGATTTGTGATAAAAAAGATATGTTAGATGATGAAAATCCTATGGCAAAAAAACTGCGTAATCGCCCTATTCATACATATATGTGCATGGAATGTTCGGAACGAATTGCTGAACGTACGATGGAACGTCATGCAAGTGGTAATTTTCGATTATATCGTGATAAAAAAGTCGAAGACGATTGGTAAAATATAAATAAGTCCTTTATCAATATGATAAAGGACTTATTTATATTTTTCAGGTTCGCGATTCATTTGATCCAAAAAACAATCAATAGCTTCTAATGGAAACCTTGCAGATTTTCTTTCTCCATTTATTTCATATGTAACTACATACATTTCCTCGTTCTTCTTAACTTCCACATTTCTCAATTTATGTTCTTCATATATCATATTTTGAAATAACAAATACGTTTCTTTTGCAGCACTATCATCCGGACGTGCTTCGGCAACTGTTTTAATTGTTAACCAATTATATAACGCATCTTGTACGGAACGCATAAAGCTTCCCCCCTCATCCTGCTTTTTGTTGTCTTGCTTGACGTAATCTCAACCTATAAATCCCAAGTACAATTGCTGCTACAACAAGCCCCTCTCCAACAGGTAAAAAAACTGCAAAGAAAGTTAACACTGTACACCCAATCGCTAACGATATATATATCACTATATTTTTTATTATAGATAGCTTTCTTGCAAAACCTAAATTATACACAAGTGCACTTAATATAATAATGACGCCATACAGTAACCACATCCCTAGTTCTGGATTTTCATCAACTTTACATAACTTCGCAAAAAACGACATTCTTTCTAACACTATTTATCCCCCTTCCTCATAAATCAAACCATTTTTCTTTATGTACTTAATACAAGAGTAACCTGTGAAAAAAATACTGTCCACAAAAAGAGTAAATATTCTAAAAAAATAAACATAAAAAAACAGCTACCTTAATTAAAGGTAGCTGTTTTACTATTTTACGCTTCTACAGATTTCTTTTTCTTAGCAGCTCTTTCACGTTCGCTCTTATCAAGAATCTTTTTACGTAAACGAATGGATTCTGGAGTTACTTCACAGAACTCGTCATCGTTTAAGTACTCTAATGATTCTTCTAAAGTCATTAAGCGTGGTTTTTTCATTGTTGAAGTTTGATCTTTCGTCGCAGAACGAATGTTAGTTTGTTGTTTCATTTTCACAACGTTAACTGTTAAGTCATTCTCACGAGTGTGTTCTCCGACAATCATACCAGCATATACTTCTGTACCTGGTTCAACGAAGATTACACCACGGTCTTCAACTTGCATAATACCGTATTGTGATGCTTTTCCTGTTTCAAGTGAAACTAGAACACCTTGACGACGTCCACCAACTTGTCCAGCGTGTACTGGTTGGTAGCAATCGAATGTATGGTTTAAAATACCGTAACCACGAGTTAATGTTAAGAATTCTGTTGTGTAACCAATTAAACCACGTGCTGGAACCATGAAAGTAAGGCGAACTTGACCGTTTCCGTTATTCACCATATCTAACATTTCACCTTTACGTGCACCCATAGATTCCATAATAGAACCAGTGTATTCTTCAGGTACATCGATTTGTACACGCTCTACAGGCTCACATCTTACGCCATCAACTTCTTTAATAATTACTTCTGGCTTAGATACTTGTAGTTCATAACCTTCACGACGCATGTTTTCAATTAAGATAGATAAATGTAGTTCCCCACGTCCAGATACGATCCATGCATCAGGAGACTCTGTATTATCTACACGTAAACTTACATCTGTTTCTAATTGTGAACGAAGACGCTCTTCAATTTTACGAGATGTAATGTATTTACCTTCACGACCTGCAAATGGACTGTTATTTACAAGGAACGTCATTTGTAGTGTTGGCTCATCAATACGTAATAATGGTAACGCATCTTGATGTTCAACTGGGCATACTGTTTCACCAACGTTAATGTCTTCCATACCAGAAACAGCTACTAAGTCTCCAGCTTTTGCTTCTTCAATTTCTTGACGTTTTAATCCCATGTAACCAAATAATTTTGTTACGCGGAATTGTTTTACGCTTCCGTCTACTTTCATTAAAGCAACTTGTTGTCCAACCTTCATTGTACCGCGGAATACGCGTCCAACTCCAATACGTCCAACATAGTCGTTGTAATCAAGAAGTGCTACTTGGAATTGAAGTGGCTCTTCGCTGTTATCAATTGGTGCAGGAATATGTTCAATAATTGTATCAAATAATGATTTCATATTCTCTTCTTGATTTGCTGGGTTTGAATCTAAGCTTGCTGTTCCGTTCATTGCTGATGCAAATACAACTGGGAACTCTAATTGATCTTCGTTTGCACCAAGTTCGATGAATAAGTCAATTACTTCATCAACTACTTCATCAGGGCGAGCGAAGTCACGGTCAATTTTATTTACAACTACGATTGGAGTTAAGTTTTGCTCAAGAGCTTTCTTTAAAACAAATCGTGTTTGTGGCATACAACCTTCATATGCATCAACAACAAGTAAAACACCATCAACCATTTTCATAATACGTTCTACTTCTCCACCGAAGTCAGCGTGACCTGGTGTATCTAAAATGTTAATTCTTTTATCTTCATAGTGAATCGCAGTATTTTTCGCTAAAATTGTAATACCGCGCTCTCTTTCTAGATCATTTGAATCCATTGCGCGCTCTTCAACGTGTTCGTTCGCACGGAAAGTCCCCGCTTGACGTAATAACTGGTCAACAAGTGTTGTTTTACCATGGTCAACGTGGGCAATAATTGCTATATTACGTAAATCTTGTCGTTTTTTCAACATGTCCAACTCCTAATGTCTTTTTAATCCTTCTCTATTATAAGAGCGAAGGGGATACAATAGCAATTAAAATAAAATCAAGAATGAAAATATAGTTGTATTCTTACTTTTGTGAAAGTAAAATGAGATTGGAGGGTGAAGAAATGGAACACATTCAATATCGCTTTTTATTAACTGCAATTATCGGTGTTATTTTCTTAATCGGTATCGGCATTATGATTGCTGAAAATAGTCCAATCGGTATTATTATTTGCATTATCGGCACATTTGTTACAGTTGGATACGGTTTTGTAACAAAAAGAAAAATGCGTAAATCGCAATAACGTCAAAAAGTAAGAAGCCTGTATACAGCCTCTTACTTTTTTTGTTACTTGGATATAAACGATAACACTTCTTCATACACCCCTGGCTTCGCAACTAATACGCTACTCTTCTCTACGATAGAAAGTGGCGCTCCGGAGAATGTTGTTACCTTGCCTCCAACTTCCTCTACAATTATCTGTCCCCCACCAAAGTCCCATGGTGATAATCTAGGCGTTACATATGCATCGATTCTTCCAGTTGCAACGTATACCATCTCTAATGCTGCACAGCCATATGATCTCGTGCCTCTTGCTTTCTTAACAAGTGCCATCATACTTTCCATATTAAGCAATGGATTGTCGGTAAGCCATATCGCATTTAAAGCTACAATACCTTGCTCTACAGTACCTTTTTGTAATAAAGGTATTGGTACTTCATTACAAAATGCTCCAGCCCCTTTTAACGCATGATATAATTCATCATGAACTGGATCATAAATAAGTCCAATCTTTCCGATACCGTTCTCATAAATTCCAATTGAAATTGCAAAATTTCTTTTTTGGTGAACAAAGTTCATCGTGCCGTCAATTGGATCAATTAACCAAACAACCCCGTCAGAAGAAGTTACCTCGTCTCCATAGCCCTCTTCACCTAAAATATGATGATGTGGGAATGTTTCTTTAATTTTCCCAATTAAAAACTGCTCTATTTCTCGGTCCATATTTGTTACTAAATCAGCTGCATTTGATTTTGTTTCTATAATAAGTGCTTTTTTCATTGATGCCATTAAACGCTCTCCCGCATCCCGAATCCACTGTTTGGCGTGTGCATCGATGTCTTTCCATACTTCTTGCATGTTTAAACACTCCGATCTATACTGTTCACAGAAAAAACGAACCCTTTATAAGGTTCGCACCAACTAATTTTTTATACATATACTATTATTACGCTTCTAAACGAATCATTTCAAGTCTTAACACTTCTAACTTTTGTACACACTCTTCTTTTTTCTGTTTATCATTTTCCATCATCGCATCATATAAAGTCGCTAATTCATAATCTAGCTCCAAACGTAGCACCGGTATTCTCTTTTCAGCATCTGTTCTCTTTAACGCATTAATCACCTGTCTCATATTATTTGCCTCCTCCCAATATTCGTCTGCCCTCGGACTAGAATTGATTCAATTTTCTGATTTTTTGTTTTATACTATACTATGTTGGATAAATCATCTATGCAACAAAATTATATTTTTTTATTTAAATTTTTTTGTGCTGTTTTTTTTATGAATAGTACAAGCTATGCTAAAATAAAAGCAAAATAGGAGTTGGAGGAACAATCATGACACTACAAACATTCAAATCAACTGATTTTGAGGTCTTTACAGTTGATGGTCTCGAAGAACGAATGAGTGCAATTAAAACGAACATTCATCCTAAGCTAGAAGCTTTAGGGGAACAGTTTGCAGCGTATTTATCCAAACAAACTGATGAGAACTTTTTTTATCATGTAGCAAAACACGCACGTCGCAAAGTCAATCCACCAAACGATACTTGGGTTGCTTTTTCAACAAATAAACGCGGATATAAAATGCTACCACATTTCCAAATTGGATTATGGGGTACTCATGCCTTCATATACTTTGGTTTAATCTATGAGTGTCCACAAAAAGTGGAGACGGCTCACGCCTTCTTAGAACATATAAATGATTTAAAAACAAATATTCCAAATGACTTCGTTTGGTCCATTGACCATACTAAACCAAGTGTAAAATTACATAAAACACTTGAAACAAATGATTTACAAAAGATGATTGAACGTCTAGCTACTGTGAAAAAAGCAGAATTATTAGTTGGTATTCATATATCACCAGAGGAGTTTTCAGCAATGACCAACGAACAATTCCTTGCTAAGATTGAATCTACGATGCAATCACTCCTTCCTTTATATGCACTTTGTAATCGATAGTAGAAAACGGACAATTTATATTGTCCGTTTTTAGTTGTTATCACATTATATCACTTCAGTTTTTATTTTTCAAAATATTTTTTACATTTTCACAAGCTTTTCTTCTTCAATTTCTTTAGCCTTCTGAATCGCACGGTATATAGAATATCCACTTACTTCTTGAAACTCTTTATCAATTTTCTTTTCTTCTGCTTTCGATGGAACAATCTCTTTAAAACGACGATATAAACCCATTAATTCTTCTCTTACAATTCCTTTTTCATATGCTTTCTCAATCGCTTCATAAAACTTCACAATTGTAACCATTTCCTCATTTGACCAATCATAATCTAACGGATATTGATATTCCATTTCGCACCTCATTTATCATTTCTTCTTATTTCAATACGCTATCTTAAAGTGATTTTTTCTACTTCACTATAGCCACTTTGCATTATACACTATTTATTCATTTTAATGGAATTGCCTTCCACTAGAAGTTAGTAGGAAGCTACTATTTAACATACTCACCGTAAAAATATTTTTTGCTATACATCTATAATTATTGGTGATATAATGCTTTTGTTTTATAGAAAATAAAGTGAAGCTCCCATCTCAAAAAAGCTTTTGTGAATGGCAGAAAAACAAGTCTCATTCTAAAAAAGAACGTAACTTTTTTAGAACAAGATTATATAAAACAAACTCTAATAAATATTAAAAAAAGAAGGGGTGTATAGATTGTCCCAATACGAAACACCATTGTTTACCGCTTTAGTTGAGCACAGTAAGCGAAATCCAATTCAATTCCATATTCCAGGGCATAAAAAAGGACAGGGCATGGATCCTGAATTTCGCGAATTTATTGGGCATAATGCATTAGCAATTGATTTAATTAATATTGCGCCGCTCGATGATTTACATCATCCAAAAGGTATGATTAAAGAAGCACAGGATTTAGCAGCCGCTGCATTTGGTGCGGATCATACTTTCTTTTCTATTCAAGGTACAAGTGGCGCAATTATGACAATGGTGATGAGCGTTTGCGGTCCTGGTGACAAAATACTAGTACCACGAAACGTGCATAAATCAGTAATGTCAGCTATTATTTTCTCAGGTGCAAAACCTATTTTCATGCATCCTGAAATTGATCCAAAACTTGGTATTTCACATGGAATCACAATTCAATCTGTCAAAAAGGCACTTGAAGAGCACTCAGATGCGAAAGGCCTACTTGTTATTAACCCAACATACTTTGGCTTTGCTGCGGACTTAGAACAGATTGTACAATTAGCACATTCTTACGATATCCCTGTACTCGTTGATGAGGCTCATGGTGTTCATATTCATTTTCACGATGAACTGCCGATGTCAGCGATGCAAGCCGGTGCAGATATGGCAGCAACAAGTGTTCACAAATTAGGTGGATCTTTAACGCAAAGTTCTATTCTTAATGTAAAAGAAGGCCTTGTGAACGTAAAACATGTTCAATCTATTATTAGCATGCTTACGACTACATCAACGTCTTACATCTTGTTAGCCTCCCTAGATGTTGCTAGAAAACGTCTTGCTACAGAAGGAACGGCACTCATAGAACAAACAATACAATTAGCGGAACAAGTTCGTGATGCTATAAATGATATCGAACATCTTTACTGTCCAGGGAAAGAAATGCTAGGTACGGATGCTACTTTTAACTATGATCCTACAAAGATAATTGTATCTGTAAAAGATTTAGGTATTACAGGCCATCAGGCTGAAGTATGGCTTAGAGAGCAATATAACATTGAAGTAGAGCTCTCAGATTTATACAACATACTATGTCTTGTCACTTTTGGGGATACAGAAAGTGAGACAAATACACTTATTGCAGCATTACAAGATTTATCAGCAACATTTAAAAATAAAGCTGATAAAGGTGTTCAAGTGCAAGTAGAAATTCCAGAAATACCTGTTTTAGCACTTTCTCCTCGAGATGCTTTTTATTCGGAAACAGAAGTCATCCCATTTGAAAATGCAGCAGGTCGTATTATAGCTGATTTCGTTATGGTTTATCCGCCAGGGATTCCAATCTTTACTCCGGGGGAAATTATTACACAAGATAACTTAGAGTATATTCGTAAAAACTTAGAAGCAGGTTTACCTGTACAAGGTCCTGAAGATATGACATTACAAACATTACGCGTGATTAAAGAGTACAAGCCTATCAGTTGATAGGCTTTTCTTTCACCCTTTTGGCTTTTTCTCATACGATATTATGTAATGTAACGTATAGGTGGGGATACTATTATGATTGTAATAGGCCGTTCTATTGTACATCCTTATATCACAAATGAATATGAGCCATTTGCAAATGAGAAACAACAAATTTTATCTATAATGGCAGGAAATCAAGAAATCTATTCCTTCCGAACATCTGGTGAACTCAGCTTTGATCTAAATTTGCGTGTTCATATTATTACTTCTGCATTAGAACTTTTTCAAAGTGGTTTTCAGTTTCGCACATTTCAACAATCTTTTTGTAACCCTCAGTATTGGAAAAGAACATCTCTTGGAGGATTCGAGCTCCTTCCAAACATACCCCCTTCCATTGCCATACAAGATATTTTCAAAAACGGAAAACTATATGGAACTGAATGTGCCACCGCTATGATCATTATTTTTTACAAAGCTTTACTAGCATTATATGAGGAAGAAACCTTCAACCGTCTCTTTGCAAACCTTTTACTTTATACGTGGGACTACGATCAAGATTTAAAGCTCATAACAAAGACGGGTGGCGATCTTGTCCCAGGTGATCTCGTTTACTTTAAAAATCCACAAGTGAACCCAGCTACAATCGAGTGGCAAGGAGAAAATACAATCTATCTAGGAAATTTCTTTTTTTATGGGCATGGCGTAGGTGTAAAAACAAAAGAAGAAATTATATACGCGTTAAATGAGCGACGAGTCCCTTACGCTTTTATTTCCGCTTTCTTAACCGATACTATTACCCGTATTGATAGCCGTCTTATGAGCTACCACGCTTCTCCTAACACACCACAGACATCCATAGGATTTATTCCGATTAGAGATGATGCAATTGTTGCAACAGTTGGCAACACAACTACAGTTTATTAAAAAAAGCACCTACATATGTAGGCGCTTTTTTTATTTAAGCTTTTGAATGTTCTTTATGGTCACAGTCGCAATGAGATCCACATTTCCCGTATAGTACTGTTGATTTTTCATCTTCAAAATGTCCGATTGTTCCTTCACATACTTGGCATACGATTGTTCCCATTTTTCATTTCCCCCTGAGTTTTAATAGTAATCTATTTATTTATCATTAAGCTTTCGCATTATCTCTACTAGCACAGTCACAATTTGTTCCGCATTTTCCGTAAAGCACTGTCGTTTTTTCATCTTCAAAATGTCCGATTGTTCCTTCACATACTTGGCATACGATTGTTCCCATTTTTCATTTCCCCCTAAGTTTATGGTCCTAAAAACTTTCAGCTGTCCATTTCCTATCAATTATTGGGCTTTTGTATGCTCTGTGTGATCACATCCGCAAGATCCACATTTCCCGTAAAGTACCGTTACTTTCTCATCCTCGAAGTGTGCAATTGTACCTTCACAATCTTGACATACGATTGTTCCCATTTTTCATTTCCCCCTAAGTTTATAATCCCAAAAACTTTTTTGTAACCGCTTAACTTTCTGTCTTTATTTTAATATGTTATACTTTTTACGTCAATAGGTTTTTAGTATAACACATTAAATATTTTTATTTTAAATTAGTATGCGATATTCAAACAAAAAAACAGCCATATTTATACGTACGACTGTTTTACATTATTTATTCTTCGTATTCCGCATGCAAAGATGTAGATGGAACTAAAAATGAGAAAAACTGAGCTAACTCAGCTGCTTCCTCTTCTGAACCTAATTTGAACACTTCCTGCAAATGTTGAACATTCTCTACATCATCTCGTCCAAGTAAAGTAGACCTTCCTGTTTGCATGCAAACAATAAGTGGCTTTCCAAAAAACATATTTGTATAAATAACACCAAAATCATAACGAGTATCATGTGTCATAAACCCCAAAAATCGTACCTTCACACTTTCATGCTCATCATACAATTTTTCAAACATCGGTTTCCACCTTTCTACATCACCTTTCATTAGTATATTAAACAAAAAAAGGAATACTCCTTTTAATTGTCAAAAAATTCAGTAGGATGTAGAATGAGAGTATTCTACTAAGTTAGGGGGAACTTATATGCAACATGCCTTTATTACGCTTGTACCTAAATCCAATCAACAATCTGTTTCAATAGATGATATAAAACAACTTTTTCATTATTATAAAACAGTTACTTCCAAAACTGGTGTTCAAATTAATTACGCTTATACAAATACCGCTTTTCCGTATGAAATTTTAGATACATCAGCAACAACATTCAAACTACAATCTACGCACGATCGATATGACTCCATTTATGTTGGTGTCGGTATAGAAAAGGAACAAACTTATATTCAAGTTTCTTTACCACCTAATGCAACATTTGGTGATAAAGGAAAAGCAAATGAATTTTGCCGTTTTCTAGCGAAGAAATTAGAAGGAGAGTTACAATTATTTAATGGAAGAACAATGTATTTCTATAAACGTTAATTTAAAAAATAGAAAATATAATTAAGAACAGTATGCAATTTGAACACGTAAGGAATAATGCCTGCTTTCTAATTTGCAATACAAAATATGCGATCACATATGCTAAATAAAGAAATACAAAAAATAGAATGACTTTATAATGCAACTTATCACCATTTGACAATGATAATACAACAGAAAAACCACTCCATAATAAAAAATGATAAAATATAACATGTAATATTCTCATGGAACCTTCTCCTTTGACATGCTCTATTTTATTAATATATGGTATTAAGTTTGAATCAATTACATATTACACGAAAGCATATATATGGCTTTTGGATTTATATATGTTTTAACGATTCAATTAAATTATTATATATTCATTCGACAAGTACGTATAAAGACCTTGCAAGCCACTTTTATTATAAAATAAAAAATAGCCCATCTCTTTAAATAAGAGATGGGCTATTTTCATTGCTTAAATTATTTTACAATGTGAATTGGCATTCCAAGAGCAACTTCAGCTGCTTCCATTGTGATTTCACCTAATGTTGGGTGAGCGTGGATTGTTTGAGCGATATCTTCTGCTGTCATTCCAGCTTCGATAGCTAAACCAATCTCAGAAATAATATCAGAAGCGCCTGCACCTGCAACTTGAGCACCTACAAGAAGACCATCTTCTTTACGTGTTACAAGTTGTAAGAAACCGTCAGTGCTGTTTAATGATAATGCACGACCGTTAGCAGCGAATGGGAACTTAGATACAGTTACAGTCATTCCAGCTTCTTCAGCTTGTTTCTTAGTGTAACCAACAGATGCTAATTCTGGATCAGTGAAGCATACTGCAGGAATTCCGATGTAATCGATAGCTGACGCATGGCCACTAATTGCTTCTACAGCTACTTTACCTTCGTAAGAAGCTTTGTGAGCTAATGGTGGTCCAGGAACGATATCACCGATTGCATAGATGTTTGGTACATTTGTACGACATTGCTCATCGATTTCGATGATGCCGCGGTCAGTCATTTTAACTCCAACTTGCTCAAGACCGATTTCTTGAGTGTTTGGACGACGACCTACAGTTACTAATACGTAATCTGCTTCTACAGTTTGGATTTCACCTTTAACTTCGAAGCTAACTTTTACGCCAGTTTCTGTTTCTTCAACGCCTTTAGCCATAGCTTTTGTATGGATTGTTACGTTACCTTTTTTCTGTAGAGCACGTTTAACAACAGAGCTCATAGCTTTTTCGAAACCAGCTAAGATTTCGTCGCCCGCTTCTACTACAGTAACTTCTGTACCGAAGTTAGCATATGCAGTACCTAATTCCATACCGATGTAACCGCCGCCGATTACAACAAGTTTTTTAGGAATTTCAGGTAAGCTTAAAGCACCTGTAGAGTTGATAACACGTTTAGAGTATTTGAATCCTGGAATTTCGATTGGTGTAGAACCAGTTGCAAGAACAGCATTTTTAAACGTATAAGTTTGAGCTGCATCTTCAGTCATTACGCGTAATGTGTTAGCATCTACGAAGTAAGCTTCACCGCGAATGATTTCAACTTTGTTACCTTTAAGAAGGCCTTCAACACCGCCAGTTAATTTCTTAACTACGCCGTTTTTCCATTCTTGAACTTTTGTAAAGTCAACTTTTACGTTCTCTGCAGTGATACCCATGTCATCAGAATGCATTGCATTCTCATAACGATGACCTGCATTGATTAACGCTTTTGAAGGAATACATCCAACGTTTAAGCATACGCCACCAAGGTTAGCTTTTTCAATGATCGCTACCTTTTGACCTAATTGTGCTGCACGAATTGCCGCAACGTATCCACCAGGACCTGCACCAACAACGACTGTATCTAATTCAATTGGGAAATCTCCTACTACCATTGTTATTACGCCTCCATTACTAATAATTGTGGGTCATTCAATAGACGTTTAATTTGGTTTAATGCTTTTTGAGCAGTTGCGCCGTCAATTAAACGATGGTCAAAGCTTAGAGATAATGCTAATACTGGAGCTGCAACGATCTCACCGTTTTTCACAACTGGTTTCTCAGCGATACGGCCGATACCAAGGATTGCTACTTCTGGGTGGTTGATAACTGGAGTGAACCATTGTCCACCTGCAGAACCAATGTTTGTAATTGTGCAAGAAGCGCCTTTCATTTCAGCAGGAGCTAAACGACCTTCACGTGCTTTACCAGCAAGATCATTGATCTCGTTAGAAATTGTGAAGATAGACTTGCGATCTGTATCTTTAACAACTGGTACTAATAGACCTTTGTCTGTATCAGCTGCGATACCGATGTTGAAGTAATGTTTATGAACTACTTCTTGAGAAGCATCATCTAAAGAAGTGTTTAACATTGGATATTCACGTAATGCAGATGTTAAAGCTTTAACAACGTATGGAAGGTAAGTTAATTTAATACCTTTGTCAGCTGCAACAGCTTTGAACTTCTTACGGTGAGCAACAAGTTCAGTTACATCTACTTCATCCATTAATGTTACGTGAGGAGCTGTATGTTTAGAGTTAACCATTGCTTTCGCAATTGCTTTACGGATACCACTCATTTTCTCACGAGTTTCTGGATATTCACCAGCTGGGATTGGTTGTGCTTTTGGTGCTTCTTCTTTCGCTGCTGCTGGAGTAGCTTCTACTGCTGCTGGAGCCTCAGTTGCTGCTACCGCTTGTCCACCATTTGCAAATGCATCGATGTCAGCTTTTACGATACGACCGTTCTTACCAGAACCAGCTACTTTATGAATGTCTACGCCGTTTTCACGAGCATATTTACGAACAGATGGCATAGCGATTACGCGCTCATTTACTACTTCTGCAGTTGCTGCTGGAGTAGCTTCAGCTTTAGGAGCTTCTTCTTTTGCTTCTTCAGCTTTAGGAGCTTCGTCATGATCGTCGCCTTTAAATTTAAGGTTTTCGTATCCAGGAGCATCAAATTTAATTAATGTATCTCCAACTACTGCAACCGTACCTTCTTCTACAAGTACTTCAAGTACTTTACCTTTAACAGGAGAAGGAATTTCTACTACTGCTTTATCATTTTGTACTTCAAGAAGTACGTCGTCTTCGTTTACTTCGTCGCCTGGTTTAATAAACCATTTTACGATTTCACCTTCGTGGATACCTTCACCGATATCTGGTAGTTTAAATTCAAATGCCACGGAATTCAGCCCCCTGATTCATTTCTTTATTATGGAATATGGCAAAAGAAATCAGCATGTGCTGATTTCTTTTGCACATGAATAAGTAAAAATTAGAAGTTCATTACTTTGTTAACAGCTTCAACAATATCTTTGTGGTTTGGTAACCATACGCTCTCAGCTTGAGAGAATGGGAATACTGTATCAGCAGCTGCAACACGTACAACTGGAGCTTCTAAGTTTAAGATTGCACGGTCGTTAATTTCCGCTACAACGTTAGCTGCAATACCAGCTTGTTTTTGAGCTTCTTGAACTACAACTACGCGGCCTGTTTTTTCAACAGAAGCGATGATTGTTTCGATATCTAATGGTTGAACTGTACGTAAGTCAACAACTTCTAAAGAGATACCTTCTTTTTCAAGTTCTTCAGCAGCTTTTAATGCAGCGTGAACCATAGCACCGTAAGCGATAACAGATACATCTGTACCTTCACGTTTGATGTCAGCTTTGCCTAAATCAATTGTGTATTCGCCTTCTGGTACATCTTGACGGAATGAACGGTATAATTTCATATGCTCTAAGTAGATAACTGGATCGTTGTCACGAATCGCAGAGATTAAAAGACCTTTTGCATCGTATGGAGTAGATGGAATAACAACTTTTAGACCAGGTTGTTGAGCCACTAAACCTTCTAAGCTATCAGCATGTAGTTCAGGAGTATGAACACCACCACCGAATGGAGAACGAACTGTTACTGGAGCAGTCCAACGTCCACCAGAACGGTAACGCATACGAGCTAATTGACCAGAAATTGAATCCATTACTTCATAAACGAAACCGAAGAATTGGATTTCTGGAACTGGACGGAATCCTTCAAGTGCAAGTCCAACTGCAAGTCCACCAATACCAGACTCTGCAAGTGGAGTATCCATTACACGGTCTTCACCGAATTCAGCTTGTAAACCTTCAGTAGCACGGAATACACCGCCGTTTACACCAACGTCTTCACCAAACACAAGTACGTTAGGGTCATTTTTCATTTCAACGCGTAAAGCATCAGTGATTGCTTGAATCATTGTCATTTGAGCCATGGCTTACTTCGACTCCTTTTCTTTGTAAATTTCATATTGTTCAGCTAAGTTGTAAGGCATTTTTTCGTACATGATTTCCATTAAATCAGTAACTTTTTGTTTTGGAGCTTGGTCAGCCTTAGCAATTGCTTGTTTGATATCTTCTTTTGCTTCTTCGATTACTTTCTCTTCAACTTCTTGAGACCATAGGCCTTTGTTTTCTAAGAATGCACGGAAGCGTACGATTGGATCTTTTTGTTCCCATTCGTTCTCGATATCTTTTGTACGGTAACGAGTTGGGTCATCACCAGCCATTGTATGTGGACCGTAACGGAATGTTAAAGTCTCGATTAAAGTAGGACCTTCGCCATTTACTGCACGCTCACGAGCGAAAGCAGTTGCTGCGTATACAGCTAATGGATCCATACCGTCTACTTGAATTCCGTAAATACCTGCTGCTACTGCTTTTTGTGCTACAGTTTTAGCTGCAGATTGCTTTTCTACTGGAGTAGAGATTGCATAACGGTTGTTTTGTACAACGAAGATTGCTGGAGCTTTGAATGCGCCCGCAAAGTTCATACCTTCGTAGAAGTCACCTTGTGAAGCACCACCGTCACCAGTGTAAGTAATTGCAACAGATTTTTTACCACGTAATTTCATACCTAACGCAACACCAGCAGTTTGGATGATTTGCGCACCGATGATGATTTGTGGAGCAAGTGCATTTACGTTCTCAGGCATTTGGTTACCCATGAAATGTCCACGAGAGAATAAGAATGCTTGGTATAATGGTAAACCGTGCCATACTAATTGTGGCACATCACGATATCCTGGTAAGATGAAATCTTCTGCTTCAAGTGCGAAATGACTTGCTAATTGAGAAGCCTCTTGTCCAGCTGTTGGTGCGTAGAAACCTAAACGTCCTTGACGGTTTAAAGAAATAGAACGTTGATCTAGTACGCGAGTATACACCATACGGCGCATTAATTCTTTTAATTGATCATCAGATAATTCAGGCATAGCTGCTTCATTCACAACTTCGCCTTTTTCATTTAAAATTTGTAATGTTTCAAATTGAGCTGCGATAGCTTTCATTTGCTCATCAACATTAAATAGGGTCTTTTTTGTTTTAGTACCCATTCCGTTCACCTCTTCCTCTCTTGAACCATATTCTGAAACGCTTTCACTATCTATTAGCTAGATGGAAACCGCAACAATGTAAACCAACAAATTTATTTGTCGGTTGAGAATAATTTTGTGTACCTAACAATCTGTACTAATGTTTTTTCAGAAACATATTAATACAATCTTGATCACGTTTTTTAGTTTACAACTATTCTAATTACGATGTCAATTACTTTGAATACGTTTTTTTATAAATAATCTGCAGGTTTCTCCTACACAAACGTGTTTTTATTTTTCACATCTGTATTAGTAAGCATTAACCTACTGTTATATTATTCCCTTTTTAACTTGTTTTTTCTCTTAGAATAATATGTAAACGATTTAATTCCCTTTAGTTTTTCTCTCTTCTTAGCAAAAATATACAAACTCTTCTTCCTTTTATAGGTAATTACCCATACATTTCTACTCTTCCCTCCATACATTATAGTAACCGCAGTATTAGCGGGAAATGATAAAGGAGGTCATCTCATGTACGGATATTCATATTGCTATCCAACTTGTTCATATCCTTCCTACGGTTATGGCGGTTCTTGTGGTGGGTCTGGACGCGGCTTCGCCTTAATCGTTGTGTTGTTTATTCTTTTAATTATCGTTGGTGCTGCTTGCATTCGCTAATGTAAAATGAAACAACTATGGAAAGAAAGAGACGGCTCTGCCGTCTCTTTCTTTTTATTCCTACATAACCGATCTATCTTCCCCTTACTTGCCGATGACTTTTTCCATCTCCTTTGGTAGACTAAAAGGGAAAGGAGAGATTACATATGCTTACAATGAAAGATGTAATTCGCGAAGGAGATCCTATTTTGCGAAACGTTGCAGAAGAGGTAGTACTACCAGCGAGCGAAGAAGATACAAATACTCTTAAAGAAATGATTGAATTTGTAATAAATAGCCAAGATCCTGAAATGGCTGAAAAATATAGTTTACGCCCTGGAATCGGATTAGCGGCTCCGCAAATCGGTATTTCAAAAAGAATGATTGCGGTTCATGTAACAGATACGGACGGTACGTTATATAGTCATGCATTATTCAATCCAAAAATCATTAGCCATTCTGTTGAACGTACATATTTACAAAGTGGTGAAGGCTGTCTATCAGTAGACCGTGAAGTACCTGGTTATGTCCCTCGTTATACAAGAATTACAGTGAAAGCAACTTCTATTAACGGCGAAGAAGTAAAATTACGTTTAAAAGGGTTACCAGCAATTGTATTTCAACATGAAATTGACCATTTAAATGGTGTTATGTTCTATGACCACATTAATAAAGAAAATCCATTTGCCGCTCCTGACGATTCAAAACCTCTGGAGCGATAGTAAAAAAGGCGGAATACACTCTTCCGCCTTTTTACTATATGAAATAGATTCCATATTCACTTATAGCAATCCAGCCCATTTTAAACCGTGATATATACCGTCTTCACTAACATCCTTTGTCACATGATTCGCAAGTTTTTTCAAGTCTTCATGACCATTCCCCATCACAATACCTGTCCCAACTGCTTCAATCATTTCTAAATCATTTAAGCCATCCCCAAATGCATACACTTGTTCACGGTTAAATCCTAATTTTTCAATAAATTTCTCAATCCCTTTTGCCTTAGAACCACCATTTGGAATAATATCCATTGAATACGCATGCCAGCGAATAAAATGAAAGTCTGGGTATTGATTTATAAACTTTTCTTCTTCATTTACTTCACAGAAAAGAAGTGTTTGATAAATATTACGCTTCTCATAAAAATCAGGTTCATATGCCGGATGCTCAAAATGTAAACTGCCAAACCCTTCTTTCACATAATCATGATATTCCACTGATGCTCTCATTTCTTGATGATCAAGATATACAAGCGGATATCCTTCTTGTTTTGCAAACTGAGTAAACTTATGTAGAGCAGCTGGATGTAATGGGTTATTAAATACTACCTCATCTTCAAATACAACGTACTGTCCATTAAAGCTAACATAATTGTGGATATTCAGTTCCTTACGAATATCTTCAAACATAAATGGTGCACGTCCTGTCGCAATTGCTACATGCACGCCTTTTTCTTGTAACTGTCTTACTGCATCTCGTGTAGATTGCGGAATCTTCTTATCATGATCTAATAATGTTCCATCAATATCAAAAAAGACAATTTTATCATTCATTTGTCAAAATCCTTTCTGTTACTCTATATTCCTATTTTGATTATCGCTTTTCAAATGCTAAAAAAAAGTATAACATATTAAACATCTGTGAAGAAAGCGTTCACTTTCTGACCTTATTTATGAAACCTGCATATATATATTAGTAAAAAATGTGGATACTTGTTCGTATGAATTTTCTTTTCTATTCTTTCTCATACTATATCTATAACTAACGGCTACTAATCGTTACTATAGAATAACTTTCTCTGTATGAGAAAAGACAAGATTCAACATTCACTTTTGTCCTCTTTCTTATATCAGAGACGGCATTTTCACTAGTAATATGCATGTTTAAAATAAGGAAAGGAAGGAGTAATCATGCTGAAGAAGCTGAAGAAAAAGCTGAAGCGTTATTTAAAAGATCTAGTCCGTAAAAAGACGATCGCTTAAATTGTGCCCATTTCGGGCTTTTTCTTCATTCTCATTCGAAAAAACATGAAAATCGTGACTGTTTGCTTTATAATAAGTAACAGATAATGCAAAACATAGACAAGGAGAGGTTTTCCAAATGATTTTTAAAGTATTTTATCAAGAAAAAATGACTGAGGTTCCAGTACGTGAAAATACAAAAGTTTTATATTTAGAGGCTACGTCTGAAAAGGATGTTCGTACAAAATTAAATAAGTTCGCATATAATATCGAATTCGTTCAGTCTGTGACTGGCAATCATCTTGAATATGAAAAAGAAAACGCTGATTTAACATTAGCGGAAATCGTATAGTCATATGAAATTTCTAAAGAATGATCAAGCAGCCGTTTTTGCTTTAGGTGGTCTTGGTGAAATCGGTAAAAATACATATGCTGTTCAATTTCAAGATGAAATTATTATAATTGACGCTGGAATTAAGTTTCCAGAAGACGAACTCCTCGGAATCGATTATGTAATACCAGATTACACTTATTTTGTGCGAAACGAAGATAAAATTAAAGGGTTATTCATTACACATGGTCACGAAGATCATATCGGTGGAATTCCTTACTTATTACGTCAAGTGAACATTCCGATTTATGGCGGAAAATTAGCAATTGCACTAATCAAAAACAAATTAGAAGAGCACGGATTACTTCGTAAAGCAAAGCTTTATGAAATTCAAGAAGATGATGTTATTAAATTTAAAAAGACATCTGTTTCCTTCTTCCGTACAACTCACAGTATCCCAGATTCATACGGAGTTGTTGTGAAAACACCTCAAGGACAAGTGGTTCATACTGGAGATTTCAAATTTGACTTCACACCGGTTGGTGAACCAGCGGACTTAACAAAAATGGCTGAAATCGGAAAAGACGGTGTACTTTGTCTCTTATCTGACAGTACAAACAGTGAAGTTCCAAACTTTACAATGTCTGAGCGCCGTGTTGGTGATAGTATTCAAGATATTTTCCGCAAAGTAGAAGGTCGTATTATCTTCGCAACCTTTGCATCAAATATCCATCGCTTGCAACAAGTCGTTGAAGCGGCTGTTGAAAACAATCGTAAAGTGGCTGTATTTGGCCGAAGTATGGAGGCAGCGATTGAAATCGGACAAAACCTCGGTTATATTCGCTGTCCGAAAGATACATTTATAGATGCATCTCAATTAAATCGTCTACCGGCTAATAAAGTTGTTATTTTATGTACAGGTAGTCAAGGAGAGCCAATGGCAGCACTTTCACGTATTGCTAATGGTACCCATCGTCAAATTCAAATTATTCCTGGCGACACAGTTGTGTTCTCTTCTTCACCAATCCCTGGTAATACAGTTAGTGTAAGCCGTACAATTAATATGTTGTACCGTGCTGGTGCTGATGTAATCCACGGAAAACTGTCAAACATTCATACGAGTGGACACGGTGGACAAGAAGAACAAAAACTAATGCTTCGTCTAATTAAACCGAAGTATTTCATGCCAATTCATGGTGAATATCGTATGCAACGTATGCATATGAAATTAGCAAATGATTGTGGTATTCCAGAAGAAAACTGTTTCATTATGGATAATGGTGATGTTCTTGCCTTACGTTCAGATGAAGCAAGTGTAGCTGGTAAAATACCATCTGGATCTGTTTATATTGACGGAAATGGTATTGGAGATATCGGTAATATCGTATTACGCGATCGTCGTATCCTTTCTGAAGAAGGACTTGTTATTGTCGTCGTAAGCATTGATATGAAAGAATTTAAAGTTGCAGCAGGGCCTGATATTATCTCACGTGGTTTCGTTTATATGCGCGAAAGTAGTGATTTAATTAATGATGCTCAAACATTAATTACAACTCATTTAGAAAAAGTAATGGAACGTAAAACAACGCAATGGTCTGAAATTAAAAATGAAATTACAGATACATTAGCACCATTCCTATATGAGAAAACGAAACGTCGCCCAATGATTTTACCAATCATTATGGAGATATAAGAAAAAAGGACAATACCTTTATGGTATTGTCCTTTTCTCTTATCTTAAAAAGTGCTTGAAACGATCTACTTCATCGTCATGACCAATTACAATTAATATATCTCCCGCTTGAATATTTTCCGTAGCTCGAGGGGATACAATAACTTCTTTACCACGTTTAATCGCTACAATATTCAATCCAAACTTCGCACGAATATCTAATTCGATTAAAGAATGACCATCAATTTTTTTATTTGCAATAATCTCTACAATGCTATGCTCATCTGAAAGCTCAAGATAGTCTAGCACATTACTTGATGCAATATTATTAGCAATCCTTTTTCCCATATCACGCTCTGGGTGCACAATGTGATCTGCTCCTATTTTACTTAATACTTTTTCATGGTAATCATTTTGAGCTTTTACAGTAATATTTTTTACACCTAACTCTTTCAGAATTAATGTTGTTAAAATACTTGAATTTAAATTGTCTCCAATCGCAACGACTACATGATCAAAATTACGAATACCAAGACTTTTTAATACCATCTCATCTGTTGAATCTGCAATTACAGCATGTGAAGCTATATTTGCAAACTCATTAATTTTATCCTCATCTGAGTCAATTGCCATTACTTCCATACCTAATTGAGCAAGTTCCCGACAAATACTTCCACCAAAACGCCCAAGCCCAATGACAGCAAATTCTTTCTCTTTTTCACCCACAGAAATTCCTCCAATAACATCGAATACTATGTATTTTTATTGTAACATACTTTAGATTTGCTACAAAAACCTGTATATCATTCTTTATTTTTGTTTTTGCATATAAAAATACTGTTGTAAATAAAATGCGATACTGAAAATTAACATACCAAATACAAATATGTTTCCAAATGAACTAAACGTTTCAAAAACGAATAATAACGTTTCTTGTCCGAAGAAAGCAAATAATAGTTGTGTGAATGCGAATAGCAATGCCAATATGTAATGGTGTTGATGGAATAAATAATGCGTTGCACCTAAAAAAGCGATAAACGAAAGAATGAAAATCCACCAATTTTCTAAAAACAGTTGCCAATTCGTAAATTGATACCCATTTACTAATATCGCAATAATTGCTATAACCGCCATCGTTGGCACACTCCATAACAATGCACGCCCTCTAAAGAAATGCGTACCTTTTACATCTCCCTTTTCATTTGCAATGTATGTTAGCACGACAGTACTTATATACAACACAGAGAGAATTGTTAAAACAATTATGAGCCAAAAATGCAACTGATAATATTCATGTTCTATATTCGTCACGATAGCAGCTAGCATACACGGTATTAGCATTCCCGTCCAACCATCTACTTTTCTCTCATTCCAAAATACCGTATTACCAATACGAATTCCTAATAGCATAAAAATAATGATACCTAGTACAAATAATGTAGTCTTATTTCCTACTAAGCTCGTTGAAAAAGCAATTAATCCAATAAATAAAAAAAGAACAAACCCATTCATAATTTCTAGTACAGGTGATAAATACCTTTTCACCCAGTTGTATGTCTCTTCATATTCATGATTATTCGCTAAACGGTAGGCATAAAAACTTATCCCAAAATAAACCGCCGCAATAATAACATATGTATATAAAACAAAACATAAAATCGCACTGCTAATCTGCACGTAATTCCCCACCCTTTTTTCTACGTTTCACCTTGATTTTACACACTCTCCACACGAATTGTAAACATATATAAGCTAGTTAACTAATCATCTTCTCAATAAGTGATAATGAATAATGAGCAGCGGCTCAAAACCACTGCTCATTATTTTATCCATTTGTATGCCGATGTGTATCCAAAACAGATATAAAAGATGTTTTCACCTTGGAACTAACGAATACCCACCAAGTTGGCGAGCAAATTTACTTTCTAGTTCCCTTCCACTTTACATATTGATCTAAAAATACAATAGCTTTCTCAATAGCCTCTTCATCTGGCTTTAATTTTGCATGATGTAAACCATATTCTGAATTTACTCCAAGCCAAAACATAAATCCAGGAATCTCTTGAAGCATATAACCAAAATCTTCACCTGTCATTGCCTCAGTACATGTAATTACTTTCATATCAGTTTGTTCACTTACAAATTGCATAAACTCTCTCGTTAATGCTTCATGGTTATATACTTGGTGATACATCGCTCCGTAGTCAATAACCGCTTCACATTGGAAGGAAGCTTCTATACCTGCAACAATTGCCTCAATCCTACTTTTAACACGACTCATTGATTCCACTGATAACGTTCGAATCGTTCCTTCTAACCGAGACTTTTCTGCTATGATATTTTGAACTGTACCGCCTGTTATTTTTCCGATTGTAATTACTGCACTATCAAGTGGGTTTACATTACGACTAATAACAGACTGAAGCTGTGTAACAAGGTGACTAGCTGCGACAATCATATCATTTGCAGTATGAGGATAAGCTGCATGTCCACCTTTCCCCTTTAAATCAACATATAACTCTGATGTATTTGCAAATAATAGCCCCTCTTTTGTAGCAATTGTTCCTACAGGGTATTCAGGTGCAATATGAAGGCCGAGAATAATATTCGGCTTCCATTCTTTTAACTCTTCACTCTCTAACATAGGAAGAGCCCCTCCAGGCCCTTCTTCAGCTGGTTGGAATAGAAATACAAGGTCATCATCTATTCTTTCTGTTACAGCTGCTGTTAGGAGGCCTAAACCGATTGTCGTATGTAAGTCATGTCCACATGCATGCATCATTCCTTCATGAACAGAAGCGAACTCATATCCAGTTTCCTCTGTAATTGGTAAACCGTCTATATCTGCGCGATAACCTATAACTTTTTCTGGATTTCTTCCCTTTACTTTAACAATGACACCTGTTCTCCATACTTTCACTTCCACATGTTCATTCGAAAGCGTTCCTATGTAATCTAAAATATACTGTTGTGTTTTCCACTCTTTAAATCCAATTTCCGGTATTTTGTGTAAGTCTCTACGAATTTGAACGAATTTGCTTACTACCATTTTTGCACCTCTATCTATAAAAAGCGTAAGAGCCTGTTTATGCTCTTACGCTTTTTTGTTTTTATTTCTCTGGGTTTAATTGACGAAGCTCTTGTTTAATTTCAGTTTTTGCTTTTGTCTTCTCATCAATCTCTTTAATTACACGTGCTGGAGTACCTGCTACAACTGTATATGGAGGTACATCTTCTGTTACAACAGCTCCTGCTGCTACAACTGCACCTTTACCTACTGTAACTCCCTCTAACACAACTACGTTAGCACCAATAACAACATCGTCTTCAACGATAACTGGTTTTGCTGAAGGTGGCTCAATAACACCTGCAAGTACTGCGCCTGCACCTACGTGACAGTTCTTACCAACAGTTGCACGTCCACCAAGTACCGCGTTCATGTCGATCATAGACCCTTCACCAATTACAGCACCGATATTAATTGTTGCATTCATCATAATAACAGCGTTGTCGCCGATTTCAACGTGGTCACGAATAATCGCACCTGGCTCAATACGAGCTTTAATACCTTTTAAATCAAGCATTGGAATTGCAGAATTACGACGGTCATTTTCAACAACGTAATCAACAATGTACTTACTATTTTCATCTAGAATTGTCTTAATTTCAGACCATTCTCCAAATAATACACCAGACTTTTTATTTACAAATGCTTGTACCGTTTCAGGGAATGTTACTTCTTTTAAATCCCCTTTTATGTATACCTTTACAGGAGTTTTCTTTTCACTTTTTTGAATAAACGAAATAATTTCGTTAGCGTCCATCATTTTCATTCTTGTTGCCTCCTAAATCCATTTATAATGTTACTCTACCAAACGATAGGGCGAGTAGCAAGATAATAATCCTATTTTTCCATTTGAATTTCTTCTATAATTTCTAAAAATGCTTGTACTTGCTTCAATTGTCTAGCTGATTCACTCGTCAATAACCATGTTTCTCTCGTTAATTGGACAGGTGTTTTATACATATTTTCCTGTACTTCTTTTAAAACAGTAGAAGGTAAAAGAGCATAACCTATACCATTTAAAACGAGTTGTTTGCAAGTCTCAATTTGATCAACGACAATTGTTCTCTTAGGTGGATTAGAAAATAAACCATACCACCAATTTTGTATTTGTCCATAATAAGTCGAATCACTTTTAAATTGAATAAATGGTCTATTTGTTTCTTTTAACATCGAAATATCTTTTATTTCTTTATCCACTAAATAAAGTTCATCTTCAAATAATTGTTGCTTCTGGCCTTTATATTCTTGTGTTCCTCTCAATATAGCAACATGAACGTCTCCTTCATAAAATTGCTTTTGCACTTCACTACTCCAGCCAGTAAACAGCGATATTTTCACAGAAGGATATTTATGTACAAACTTCTTCAAAACAGGAGGAAGCCAATATTGACCAATAACTGATGCGACAGCTATTTTTAACGTCCCATGAGTTTCTGTTCTAAAAACAGCTAGCTCACTTTTAATATCCTCTTCCCTTTGTAGCATTTCTTTTGCGTAATTTGCGACTTTTTCCCCTTCAGGTGTAATTGTCAATCCTTTTTGCGAGCGAATAAAAAACTTCATTCCCCATTGTTTCTCCATAGATTGTAATCGTTGACTAAGCGCAGGTTGTGAAACAAATAAACGTTCCGCCGCTTTTCTCATATTTGATTCCTGTGCTAACACAACCATCATTTGAAAATCATCAATTTGCAACTTTCTCCCTCTTTCCTTAGCTTCCATACACCTTATCTCAATAAGCTTTTCATCCTTAATTTAACTACATACGCTTATATTTTTTATCTTTTTAAATATAATACATACACAACTGATATGCACGAAAAAAAAGTGACTTCTTCGGTTCTATGAAGTCACTTTTCTCACATTATCGATTATGTTGCCTTACTTTTTTATTCAACAATTTTAAAATCGCTCGACGTGTTAAAATCCCCTCAAAATACCCATCTTCATTGACAGCGCAAATAAATGGATGATTAATAGTCATTTCTAATGCTTTTGCAAATGAATCTTCTAACTTAAGAACCGGAATATCTTTCTTCATTACTTGCTCTACTTTCATTTCGTCAAGTCTTTCAAACTCAATGCGTTCTAGCCCTAACATACCGTCTAAAATCATAGCAGTACTAATTAACCCATGCAATTTGTACATCGGGTCCAAAACAGGTATCGCCGAATATCCAGATTTCACAAGTACGAGTAAAGCATGCTCTAAACCATTCCCTATTTGGACGTGTGCTACTTTTTCTGATGAAATCATTAAATCTTTTACAAAAATTTGTTGAAACTCGTCTTTTGGAATACTAATCATATTACATCCCCCATTTTCCCTTTTTCCTGCTTATAATTACCGGCTCTATTCACATTTTATGACAGCGTTTTCACATTATTATTTTGTCCTTACATTCTTTCAGTAAAAAACAAAATTACACAGCTATTTTAGCATATAACACAAAAAAAAGACTACCATTCCGGTAGCGCTTAATACCCTTTATTTTTTAATCTGTAAAATAACCTTGTGATTTTTTTATATTGCATCACGTCTGTCTTTTTTAAACCATTCTCGATATCTGTAAGTTCCACAGCTAAAATTTCACTCGCATAATTTTGCTGAAATAAAATATCTAGTAACAAACTTTCCTCTTCTTCCGTTAAAACAAATTCCCTTTTCATATACCCCTCTCCTTATACTCGCATCGTTACCATTATTATATAAAATTTTCAGCCTATTTAATAGATGTAATATTCAGTTTTTAGTGAAAGAAATATATAAATTGTTTTTATTTCGTATATCGATTTGCATAACTAAACGCCGCATAAGCATCTGGCTTAATTTTTGCAGTTAATCCCATCGCTTGAATTTTCGCTGTCATATCTAGAATAAATTCTTTTGTTAAACCATCATTTCCGATATCTAAGTGAATCTCCATTATAAAACCAGCACCATCTTGAGCATATGGATGCAATAAATCCCATATTGTTTGTATATGATTTGGAGTAAATAGGCATGCAATTTCTTGACTAAACTGCGTCTCTAAATATATTTTCTCACGTAAAGTTGCTGGCTTATCTTTTACTGATTGATGGTGTAAACACCCCCAGGCTCCTTTTCCAACGCGATGAATATGAATTGCCGTAATAAACCTCGTATCCTTTTGATGTGCTTGTGAGTCTGTCCCAATGGATAAACGATATAAATTTCGCGGATCCTTTTCAATGAAATTACAAATACGGGTAAAGACCATATCAAAATTTAAATGTCTCTCTGAAACATTATAAAATTTATGTTCACCGGCCACATAGTCACGTCCTTTCAATTAGACAGACTTTTCGTATTCTCATTGTATGGGACAAAAACAAAAATTATAACTCCCTACCCTTTATTCGTTTCAATATTCCGAATTACATAATGGCAAACTTGGCACGTATAAATTACGTTTTGATTCGATTGAGCCGTTAGTACATGAATAATCTCAGCAGAATTGTGACAATTAGGACAAATCACAACTGGTAAACGTTCCATATAACACACCTCCTCACTATTTTCATCCCGCTATTTACTATCCGTCCTCAATTGGTGATGGATAATAAGCTGTATAGGACGAAGAAACCCTACTAATTACACTTTCACTTTATTACCATTGTAGGAAAAATGAAAAATCCTTATACATATATACTAAAAGTAATAGAACTAAAAAAGGTGTTGCCCTATGGCAACACCTTTTTTATATGTATCAAGAAATGATATCGTAAATCTCAATTGCAACCATGTCGATATTATCGAATTGATACACTTGAGGTTTTTCACCTTGTTGATACACTTCTAACTCATACATTTCACTTTTATCGAAAAATTTCACGCTACATTTGCGCTCACCGTTCACTTCAAAATAGCGTTGTGCTACTTCACCGCTTTCAGCTTGTTCTTGTAGACTAACAAGTCGAGTTAAAATTCCTTGGAGTAGAGACATGAAATCTCTCCTTTCTCTGATCTTCCTACCAATAGGTTTTACAGCTATACTCATTCTATCCGTCATAACAGAAAAAATGTTCCACACTCTAGGATAAAGGTTATTGGCCAGAAACTCAACTAAAAATTTGTCGAAATACGAAGGAAAAAACAGAAAGAACATCTTTTCCCTTCTTTATTGCGATTTTTATACTGGAAGAATATAATAAAAAACAGTAAAAAGGAGGAATTGCAATGAAAAAAATTGAGGTTTACACACAACCTGATTGTCCGCCATGTGTTATTGTGAAAGAATTTTTAAAGCATAATAACGTTGTATACGAAGAATTTGACGTAAAAAAAGACGCCGCTGCTCGCAATCGTCTTTTATATGACTATGATTCTTATTCAACTCCGACGGTTGTAATTGATGGAGAAGTTGTTGCTGGTTTTCAAATTGAAAAATTACAACAACTTCTTAATATAGAATAGGAATAGGTAAAGACCTATTCCTATTTTTATCCCGCTATATTTTGGAAGTATGCATCTGATTGTGGCAAGTTCATATTAAACAGGATATGCCCTGATTAAAGTTTCACTTTATAATTGTTGTAACCTTTTTATTTCAGTTAAAAGTTCTTGGCTTTCATGATATCCGGCCAATTTCCATTTCCCTTGATCTCTTTGCAATGTTACAATTTGATATTGTCCACTTTTCGCCCGCTCATAAACATATAAAATTTTATGCTCTTCATCATATGACATTTTCGTTTCTGAATTAAAAGAAAATGGCGCTTCTTTTGCTGGAAGTAAATATTCACCACTTTGTTTATCACTTCTACTATTTTCATCTGTAAATACTTGAAGGAAATTCTCTGTAAAATATGGTGATAACGTTTCTATCATCTTATTCATCGGCAAACGCTTCCCACGAATTGAAAATTGGCTTTCATAGCCTTTTTGTATCGTTACAAACACTTCTTTCCGATCGACTTTCACTTCCTCTTTTCCTAAAACAGTTGTAACACTATAACCAACTAGAAAGGCAACACATACAAATAGAACTAACCATATTCCATATTTCCTCATTTTTTCACCTTCCTTTTTAGAAAACTTGTCTTTGTAGTATTCATTGTAACAATGATTATGCAAAGAAAGGGCTGGTTTCGTTCGTAAAATCTTTACAACGATAGACAGCATTTTCGGCACCATTTTCACTATTACCAATTTATGATAAAAACAAACAAAAAATGCACGAATCTCTTCGTGCATTAAAATAAAACATCTTCTTCATATAAATATTCATACGATAAATCTATAAATAAAAAGTTTTCATCATCAATCGGGAAAGAAAATGTTCGTACCATCTCACCGGTTTCAATATCAGCATATAAATCTGAAAGTCTTGCCTTATTCTCAAAACGCATTTTCATAATATTCTCTAGAAAATACGGGCGCCAACTCCAGTTCTTCATGTAATACTCAGGCATCACAATCCATTCCCCATCTTTTTTCATAACGTTTCCTGATTGTTGGAAACCATCTTCGTTACAAATAAATATACGAAAACTACATTGTGATACACTTTGGCTAAATTGTAATAACCAATCATTTATATCTTCATTCTTTTTCTGTTTGGCTAAAACATCGCCAATTCGATCACGTAACATTTCTGTTAAATTATAAATCTTTTGTAGTTTTTTCTTCTCATGTTGAATAAATTGATGACACTCATTACCAAGTCGTTCTTTCAAAACGTTCGTTTCAATAAAATCAGGTAAGCATTCTTTCAAATAATTCCCTTGATAGTACCTACCACCGTTTTTCCATGCATATTGTAATTGATAAAAAGCATCTATTTCTTCATATAACAATGTCGCACCAATTCTTCTAGCAAGTAATGATAAAGAATATAAAATATCTTGATAAGATTGTAAAAGTGCAGTTTGCCTTAAATTTGTTAAATCTACTTTTAAAATATCAGGTGCTAACACGCTAATACGTTCTAAATTACTTGTACCTGTTCCGACTTTATTAATCGAAATTTGAATACCATATGTACGATAATACATAAGCAAATGATTAAATTGCTCTATATCTTCTTTACATTCATGTTCTGTAATTTCTAAAACAATGTTTTTCAAATTTAAACCTTGTTTTTCATACATCAATAAAAGTTGAAGCAAACTTTCATCATCATCGTTCATCAATACGTTAGCATTCCGATGTATAAATAATAATAGTTTTTGATCACTTTCTAAATAACGATTTAAAGCTTTTTCTACTATAATGTTATCCGCTTCTAGTTGAAACTCACTTGGAATAGAGTCATCATGAAAGAAAGAAGCTAAACTTTGTATGCCCTCTTCTGTTTGAATACGCCCTACTACTTCATATCCAATTACAGTATGTTCATCAGCACTAAAAATTGCTTGATAATAAGGAAGGACTTTATCCAAGTTACTCATTACATCTAATGCATCTATCAACGTGCTTCCCTCCCTTTACTTTTCAAAAATTATAACATGATATTTACGGAAAAATAATAAAAAATCCCTTCAGTTTTCCTGAAGGGATTAGAGGGGTAAAATGCTAAGGGGAATTAGCAATTCTACTATGAAGAAAAAAGAGGTCTTAAATATAACGTATATATGACCTCTTGTAAACACTTTTCTTTCATATGTCACAATTCCGTCACATTTTCCTTATCCCTTTTAAAATGGATATTGATGTAAATGTTGTCCTCCATCCATTGTCATACAAGTTCCATTTATGTACGCAGCTTCATCTGAACATAAATAATAAGCTAGACCTGCAATTTCTTCTGGCGTACCCAGTCTTCCAAGCGGAACACTTTGTATCGTACGCTTAGCCATTTCTTCTGAAATCCATAATTTATCAGCACCGCCCGTACGTTCAATTGGTCCTGGCGCAATAGCGTTAACTCGGATTCCATATTTACGTCCCCACTCAACAGCGAGTGTCTTCGTCATTGCTAATACTCCAGCCTTCGCTGCAGCCGAATGAATAACTCCCGGACCTGCATCCCACGCATATGTTGCTACCATGTTAATGATATTTCCTTTTATACCTTTTTCAATCCAATATTTTCCGACAGCCTGGCTACAGTAAAATGTACCGTTTAACACAATATTAATAACCGAATTCCAGCCGTTCACAGATAAATCTTCTGCTGGACAAATAAAGTTTCCAGCTGCATTATTGATTAAAATATCAATTCGTCCAAACTTCTCATCAATCTGTTCAATCATTTTCTGAATATCATCCGTATTTCTTACATCCATTTGTACCGGTAATATTTGTCCTGGAAATTGTTCAATTTCCAATTTTGTTTCCTCTAGTTTTTCCTTTGTACGTCCTGTAATAACAACTCGTGCCCCTTCTTTTGCAAAGCGAGTCGCCATTCCTTTTCCCATTCCGCTCGATCCACCTGTTACAATAACTACTTTTTCTTTCATATATATCCCCCTCCAAAAAATGAATACACATTCATTTTATCATTTTATTTAATAGAAATCTTTATATTTTTAAACTTTTCTGATATTTTAACGTAAAGAGATTTCTTTTTATTCACTTTTTCGGTATCTATACTACTTTTACATGATTTAAAATATATTAAAAAAAACGAAAGGAGATTTGAGTAACCTGTAAATGTAACGAACACATGTAATATAAGACAAATAGGTATACTCATATTTTTATGAAGAAAATTACGAGAAGAGATTTTTTAAAAACTGGAATGCGTACTTGCCTATATTCATTTATAACGACTAGTATCGGATACTATTACGCTAAATATATTGAGCCTCATCTGCTCTCTTTTACAGAACATACATTGAAATCACAACTCATACCAAAAAGCTTTCACGGTATGAAGATTCTTCAATTTAGTGATTTACATCTCGGATACTATTTCTCTCTCCAACATTTATCTCAAATCGTTTCTAAAATTAATGCTGTAAAACCCGACATTGTTCTCTTTACTGGTGATCTCATTGATAATTATCAAACATATACTGACACTCCTTTCGTTGCATCTATTTTAAAAAATATACAAGCACCCTTCGGTAAATTTTCTATTTATGGTAACCATGATCACGGCGGATATGGAACGGAATACTACGAACACATCATGCGTGAATCTGGATTTGAACTGTTACTAAACAGTGAAAAGAGAATCCGTCTACTGGATAATAGTGAAATTTCAATTTTCGGTCTTGATGATATACTATTAGGCAAACCAAAAATAAAGGAGACGCTACAGCGCGCTCGGAAAAACATTTATAACATTGTTCTTGTTCACGAACCAGATATTGCACCGCAAATTGCTACATATCCGGTTAACTTACAACTTTCTGGTCATAGCCATGGCGGACAAGTACAAATCCCTTTTTTAGGCGCTATTATTACCCCAGCACTTGCTAAAAATTATGTAGAAGGTTTCTATACGATCCAAGATTTAGCTCTCTATGTCAATCGCGGCCTTGGCAGAACACGTGTCCCATTCCGATTTATGGCAAAACCTGAGATAACAATTTTTACACTCCAACATTCGTAATCATTCGCCTATTTTCTTACATATCCTTTCTTGTACGCGCTCATCCATGTTTCATTTACCATATGATAACAGTGAGTCCAATAAAGGAGGTTTGTTCATGTATCCATATTATCAACCAATCCCAGTCCGTTCAGCACCTATTGGTCCAGTAGGCGACTCACGCTTCTTTCCGTTTTTTGGCGTCCCATTTCTAGCTGGTATTGCTGGTGGACTGCTTGGCGGAGCATTAGCTTTCGGTCCTAGACCGTATTACCCACCATATCCACCACCTTTCCCACCGCCGACACCTTATCCTTGTTATGGCGGACCTTGTCAACAACCATTCTATTATTAATGTACCGCAACAATTCTACTAATGTTATTTCCTTTCTTAACCAATTCATAATCCATTAACATGCTTATAATAAAAAGTATTCTCTCTACGCATCCTTTATAATAAGTAGAGAACAAAGTAAAAAACCTCTTAAAAAAGAGGTTTTTTACTTTGTTCTCATTATTCAGCATCTGTGTTTTGATACGCCATCTTAAATAACTTCACTTGGCTATCAATCTCTTCTGCCCCATTATTAATAACATAATAATATTCACCGTCTTTATTTTGTTCACGTGTTTTCACATTATCAGCTAAAGTAAGCTGTAAAATCGCCTTAATTCGTGCCTTCATTTCAATATCTAATATCGGGAAAGATATTTCTACACGTTTCTCCATATTTCTTGTCATCCAGTCAGCTGAAGATAAATATATTTTCTCTTCTCCATTATGATGGAAATAATAAATACGGCTATGTTCTAAATATCTCCCGACAACACTAACTACCCGAATATTTTCACTTACATTTGGAATACCAGGTCGTAGGCAGCATGTTCCTCGAACGATGAGCTCTACCTTTACTCCAGCTTGTGATGCTTCATACATTTTTTTAATAAGTGGTTTATCAGTTAATGAATTCATTTTAGCAATGATATATCCATTTCCATATTGCCTATGATAACGAATTTCTTCATCTATTAAATCGATAAATTGCTCTCTTATATCAAATGGTGCAACCGATAAATGATGAAAATGCGGCTTTGTTGTATAACCACTCAAATAATTAAAGAAATTTGTTGCATCGACCCCAAAGTCTTTTCGTGATGTAATATAGCCAAAATCAGTATATAGCTTTGCGGTTGCATCATTGTAATTTCCGGTTCCAAGATGTACGAACCTTTCAATTTTTCCGTTTTTTCTTCTTACAACTAGCGTAATTTTACTATGTGTTTTCAAATGACTTACACCGTAAATCACATGACAACCCGCCTGTTCTAATTCTTTAGCCCAATGCACATTATTTTCTTCATCAAACCTTGCCTTTAACTCAACTAATACCGTCACTTGTTTCCCTTTTTCAGCCGCTACCTTTAGCGCCTGAATAATTGGAGAATCACCACTTACTCGATATAATGTTTGTTTGATCGCAAGTACATTCGGGTCGTCTGCTGCATCACGAACAAAATCAACTACTGGCTGAAACGATTCAAACGGATGATGTAATAAAATATCATGCTCAATTGCTTTTTCAAATACATCTTCCGCATCCCCTAAATCTTGAGGTCGTTGCGGAATAAGAGCCGGATATACTAAATGTTCATATAAAGGCGCTAGTTTTTTATATAAAGAAAATAGACATGTTAAATCTAACGGTCCATCCATTATATACACATCTTCATCTTTTACTTCCAACACTTCATATAATAACGCTAATACTCTTTCATCAATGTGTTCTTTGCCAACTTCTAAACGTACAGCAGCTCCCCACTTACGCTTTTTTAATTCTTTTTCAATTACTTTTAATAAATCTCTCGCACCTTCTTCATGAATCGTTAAATCCGCATTGCGTGTAATACGGAAACGAGTAACAGATGATACTTTATATCCAGTGAATAATTTATGAGTAAAACCACTAATTACATCTTCTAATAAAATAAATTTATGCTTTTGCCCTTCACTCGGTAAAAATATGAAACGTTCAAGTAATGAAGGAACTTGTACAATTCCTAACTTCGTGCGGTTTTCTTCCTCCACTTGTTTCTCATCATATAAAAGAGTAGCTAAATTCAAACTTTTATTTAATAACATAGGAAATGGACGATACGCATCGATAGCTACAGGTGTTAAGACTGGGAAAATTTGCTCATCAAAATACTCTTCTATAAATTCTCTTTGTTCTTTCGTCAAATCATGGAATGTTAAACGCTCAATCCCCTCTAACTCCAACGCTGGCAACACATAATTTTTAAACGTATCATATTGTACAGTCATTAATTCATGGGCCTTTATCGCAATTTTATTTAATTGCTTTTTTGGTGTTAAGCCAGCCTTATTTTCTGGTTGGTTAAACCCAGCGCTCACTTGATCCTTCAATCCTGCTACACGTACCATAAAGAATTCATCTAAATTGGAGCTAAAAATGCTAATAAACTTTAATCTTTCTAAAAGCGGATTCATCTCATCCTGTGCTTCTTGTAGTACACGTTCATTAAATGCTAACCAACTTAGTTCTCTATTGTTGTAATAAGCTGTATCATTTAAATTGACTATATTCCCCTTCAACATTTCCATCCTCTTCACACTTCCCTTGAAACTTTTTTACTATAATTTAGTTACTTTCATTTTAACAAATTACAATATTCCAAAGTGTTAATTTTTTGTAAAGACATCCGTACAACTTAGTGTTTTGATTCGAAGAATAAGTTAATATTCGTTTTCAATACTCTTTCCAGCTGCTTTTTTTGCTTTTCAGCTTGCACTTTTTCCGCTAATGCCGATTGCTCACATACAATTTTAAATGTTAATCCTTCTTTACTTTCTGTTATAGATATCGATTCAACAAGCGATCTTTGTCTTATATTTAGAGCTGCTGAAAATTGTAAAACAGCCCCTAATAGGCGGATTTTTTTTTGTTCGTTTTTATCAAACCATCCTTCAAACGGAGACAGATGTTGTTTGAATAACATTTTTGATTTATAAGACGCAATCAGCGCTAATCTAACTCGCTCTTTATGCATCATACCATCAATTGTTTTATTTGCTAATAAATAAAACGTATGTAAGCGGCTCGCTTCTTCGTCTATATATTTGCCTATATTAAATACTTTCGCTGCTTGATGGAACACTTCCCAGTCCTTTACTGACATAGAAATCAGCCCTGTTTCTTCAAGCTGTTGACAAATTAATCTTCCATGTTTAATAAGCTGCATTACAAATTCCATGTCCATTTCATATTCATGTGATAATAAATACAAACTTTCTTCGACTACGTTCGGATAATATGAAATCCCCAAATCTTTTGTCAACTCTTCATAGAAAACACCTTCTCTTAATCCTTTTCTACTTAATACAAATGCTGGCGCCTCTATAACATTAACAAGCGTATGAAATACTTCGACTGCGGGAACAATTGTATCCGCTCGATCTTTTGCCAATCCTTCCAATTTTTGAAGTTCTATGAACGACAAGCCTTCCAATTCTTCTTTCACATTTTTAATATCTTCTTCTTTCATCTTGTATAAATGTACTCCTGCTATAGGATAACAAATTAAATTTTGATGAATTTTCACTAAGTTCCTCGCACTACCACCAATTGCAATAAGGGGTAATTTCTTATCAATTAACCATGGTAATGTTCGAAATTGATATTCTAGGTACGTTTGAAGCTTGTCCAACTCTTCTTCAGTAGGTATATCCTCTTTAATAAATTGTTGCTTTAAAGAAAGTGCCCCAAAAGGAAAGCTATGATACTCTAAAATCTCTCTATTTCGAAAGTATGTAACTTCCGTACTTCCTCCACCAATATCTACTGTAATCCCTTCCGAGAACGAAGTTGAATTCATAACCGCTAAATAGCCGTAACGTGCTTCTTCATATTCTGATAATACTCTAAGAGTAAAGTCTGTTTGTCCTTCAACAAGTTTTTTAATTTCCTCTTGATTCTCAGCCTGCCTAATTGTTGCTGTTGCAACACAAAGTACATGGCGCAACTGATGGAATCGTGTACTTTCTTGAAATTGAAATAATGTTTGTAACAATACCTCTATTCCTTCTTCAATCAACACACCATCGACTAAGTAATTCCTTAACCTTGCAACCACTTTCGTATTTTCAATCTCTTTATAAAAACCTCCGTTTTGCTTTTCATAAATAACTAAACGCATTGTATTAGATCCAATATCTATAATGGCATATTGCTGTTTTAATATTTCTTTCAAACTTCTCACTCTTTCATTATCAAATTTCTAAAACACATTCTATTACTATTATACAAAATAGTTGTTTTTTGTAACAATATTGCTTTAATATTGAAAATATATACAATCACTTTTTGCATATAATAAAAATCACTTTTACTTATGGTATAATAATGAAAAATTGAAAGGAGATTTAATATGAAACCTTCACAACCACAATCTCAATTACAAAACCAACATTCTATTAATCGACTAGCTCAATCTATTTTCGTTGTGAATCGTCATGCTAAAGCTGCAACTAATCCGAAGTATTTATACTGGTTAAAAAAGACAGCTTTAGAACGCTTAATTACTGAAAAAAAAGCTATTAAAGAAGGATTACATTTCTCTAGAAATCCACGTTTTAGCCAACAACAATCTGATGTTCTTATACGTTTAGGTGATTACTTTTTCCATATTCCTCCTACAAAAGAAGATTTTCGAATCCTACCACATCTCGGTCATCTTGAATCCTCCTATCGAAATCCGAAAACAACCTTATCTTTAACAGTAGCAAAAAAAACACTTCAAGATTATATTGGTCCTGAAGCGCTAAAACAAGAAAAAAAATTAAGTGAACCTGTCCCATGGTATAGTCGTACCTATACAAAAAAATAAAACAGTTTGGCCAATTGTAGGCCAAACTGTTTTATTTTTTCTCTTCTTTAATTTTAATATTTGCTTGTTTATAAAAAGCTATTTTTTCTGTATTATAAGATTTCGTAAATTCATTAAACTTGTCTTTTTCTGATTCAATATCTTTATAAGACTGATTTACTACTTTTACTTTTTCACTAATATCTTTTAATTTTGTACCTTTATCTTGTAGCATTGTATATAATTCTTTTTCTTGTTTTAACGATTTATTATAGCTGTCATACATTTTGTTAAATGAATCATGTCGTTTCTCATATGTGCTTTTCACTTTATCTGCTTGATCTTTCAATTTCTTATCTTCAATTTTCTTCACATATTTATCTACCGATTTCACTTCTTCTTGTGCCTTATTTAAAGATTCTTTTTCTTTTTTAAGCACTTTTTCTCGTTCATCTGTATTTTTCACTGCTTGGTTTAGTTTTTCCTTAACAGTTTGATTATTATCTTTTCCTTCTTGAACAATCTGGTTATATAATTCTTGTCCCTCTTTCTCTAAAGTTTCAAGTTTTTTTGCATCTTCAAACATTGTTTTTTCTTGCTTTGCAGCATTTTCAAATGCAACATATAATTCCTCTTCTGGTTTCGGCCCGAAACACCCCGCTAGTAAAGTCATTGATAATGCAGTTACAATTGCTAATTTACTATATTTCAACATCTTTTTCCTCCTACTTATATACGATCATCGTGTAAAAAACTATGAAATTATATAACCTTCTATAAACTCCACACTCGCACCTTTTTCACGAAAATCATTCATATTGTTTATAATGCTTGTACAAATTGTATTACTTGAAATTACATTTTCCATTTTTGAACTAAATAGCAGTTTCATATCCATCTTTTACTTGGCACTTTTTAAAACCTATTCATACTATGTATTACATAAAAGTACAACGGAATTCATCACAACCATACTAATTTGAAGAACAACAGTAATCATTCACCTGATAAAAGATGTTCGTTGTTCTCTCACGTCTATCATTCTATCATTCCCTTTCCCGCTTTCTATCAAATAATCTCTTTGTTCATTTTACACAGTATAAATGCTATCTTGCAACTATTCCCTAAAAAGGAAAAGTGTAGAGTATGCTTTCCTCTACACTTTTTAAAGTGAAACACATTGTGCAAAATGCATTGACACATCCATCATAATTATATGCCTATTTCATATATTTTTAAAGACTTTTATTACAAAAAAAGTCCTTTTTGTAATAAAAGTCAAAAAAATGTTACATTCAAAACTTCTTCATATCATATTTCTTTACATCAAAGTTTTACTTATTTTTTTACGAATTTCTATGCTGGTACAATTGATTTTGTGCCTTTCTTAACAATTCTTCAAACGTTTTTCCTTCTATTGGATAACTAGCAGCCCCAAATAATAGAGTCATACTTAACAAGCCATTTTCTATTTCACTTTCAATATTTTTCATTAATCGGTTTGTTATTGTCGATTTTTCATGTCCGTTATCGATCGCCACAATAACATACTTATTTTCATCCCACTTCGTAACGACATCGCCTTTACGAATTGTCTTTACAATCGTACTCTCCAACTTTTGTACTAACACCTCCAATTTTTTTTCTTGCACTGTTTCTTTTAGTCCTTTCCATTCTTTCACAGAAAGAATGTACACTGTAATATTATGAGAATCTCGTTCTGATAAAGCAGCTACTTTCTCAAAAAAATCAACTACAAAATCATTACTTGCCATTCCTCCTACTTCCGTATCCATACGCCCACTCGCTCTTTTATCATACCAATGTCCAAAATAATAGCTGAGTATCATTTGCAATATATAAATAATAAAGACGGTATAAAATGATCGCGAATCCAGTTTTGTAATTACATCCTGAAGCGCAATCCATTCTGTAACTGCCACTGTATTCCCAAGTAATAATCCACTAATTTTCCCTTTATGTTTCATACTTCGCCTCCCTTCTATACCAATATATGTTTCTATAACAATTATGTTTTTCTACAAAATAAAAAATGTACATATTGAGTGTACATTTCCGCTTAAGCTTGTCTACCATTTCTATTCTATTTCATATATACCATACATCATTTTAGAAATATGGTGACCTACATGCTACAAAAGAAAAATCTATCAGATATTATACGTTTACTATCGGGGTTTCTGTTGTCGCTAAAATTACTATTTAATTCTTTCGGAGTAAACTTCATTACATATAATCAAATTGACGCTATTGTAAATATGGATCGAACAAAAAAGGAACCTTTCATACAGGTTCCTTTTTATCATTGCCGTACAACAACTTCATTTGTTTGCAGCGGACCATATGATACTCCGTTATATTGAAATGTATATGTAGCCTGAAATAGTGTGTTTTTGAGTTCTTTATCTTTATTTGCTTTTATTTTACAAATTAATTCTACCTTCTCATTTGGTAATAAATTATCGATTCTCCACCTTACAAGCTGGAACAGAAACTCGCTCATTCCCTTATCAGCCTTTAATGAATTTGGAATATATGCAAAATAATCTCGAATCATATGACTTACTACAACTCGTGAAATCATTTTCATTCCTTTATTTTCAACTTCAATTCGAATAATAAGTATGTCGTTTACATCACAGGTCAGTTCATATGAAAATTTTTCTTTATACATACTACGGATTTGTAATGTAACTGCTACGTTAGGACATTCGTTTTCCTTTTTTGAGCCATCAATCCATAATACCGGTTGTAGCGGTATTGAACGCCTTCCTTGATCCGGAATTCGTTTCCATATTTTCATAATAATATTCACCCCATTTCAGATGCATCATATCCATACGACCTTATTCTGCCTCTCTACACAATATTAATAAAGCTCGTTACAAACGATATATAGTTATTACTCTTCCTTTTATCCTATTCGACAAAGTAAAGAAAAAACCATTTTTCATCTGTTAACAGCAGGTATTCTTACTGAAATATTTTTTTACAATTTCCTTCATTGACTTTTTACCAATACTAAGTATTACTCACTCTTTCGCTGTCCATACAACAGAATATTTTGACGGAAGAAAAAGTTTGCCTTTTAGTCAAATTTGACTATAATATTCTTTATGGCTTTGTCAGTGCACTTGTGTAAATTGATTTTAAAAAATATATTTATAATTTTTATGCGCTGCACTCAAAACTTAATATAGTTTACTTATTATTAAAGGAGGGTTATCTTTGGAATCTCAATTATCAAAAAAAGACTCCAGCAAGACAAAATTTGTTGTTGCGGGTTTACTACTTGGTATTTTAATGGCTGCAATGGATAATACAATCGTTGCAACAGCAATGGCAACAATCGTTGGAGACCTAGGAGGATTTGACAAGTTCGTTTGGGTCACGTCTGCATATATGGTAGCAACAATGGCAGGGATGCCTATCTTCGGAAAACTTTCTGATATGTATGGACGGAAACGCTTTTATATTGGTGGCCTTATTCTTTTCTTGTTCGGTTCTGCACTTTGTGGAACAGCATCTAGTATTGAGCAATTAAGTATTTATAGAGCAATTCAAGGAATTGGTGGCGGCGCTCTTATGCCTATCGCCTTCACTATTATGTACGACATATTCCCACCAGAAAAGCGCGGAAAAATGACAGGGCTATTCGGTGCTGTTTTCGGAACATCTAGTGTATTCGGCCCTTTATTAGGTGCTTATATTACAGACTATATAAGTTGGCACTGGGTCTTCTATATTAATATTCCATTAGGACTTATTTCCTTCTTCTTCATTACGAAATATTATAGTGAATCTCTAGAATTTAGAAAACAAAAAATTGATTGGGCTGGCGCTATTACACTTGTTATTAGTATCGTTTGCTTAATGTTCGCCTTAGAACTTGGTGGTAAAGAATACGCATGGAATTCCACTGTGATTATCGGCTTATTTACAACAGTTGTTATTATGCTTATTATTTTCTTCTTCGTAGAACGAAAAGCAACCGAGCCTATCATTTCTTTCCATCTATTTAAAAAACCTTTATTCGCAGCTAGCCAAGGTGTTGCCTTTTTCTATGGTGCCGCTTTTATCATCTGTACAGTTTATATCCCAATCTTCGTTCAAGGTGTTCTCGGTGGTTCAGCCTCAAATGCTGGGTTAATTTTAACACCTATGATGATTGGCTCTGTAATTGGAAGTCAAACGGGTGGACAGTTAGCTTCTCGAACAAGTTATCGTAACATTATGATGGCATCTGGAGTTTTCTTCGTTCTTGGCATTTATTTACTAAGCACTTTAACAATGGATACACCTCGCCTACTCGTAACACTATTTATGGTTCTCGCTGGACTTGGTGTTGGTTTCTCATTCTCAGTTTTAAGTATGTCTTCGATTCACAAATTAGAAATGAGAGACCGTGGTTCTGCTACATCAACAAACTCATTTTTCCGTTCACTCGGTATGACTCTTGGTGTAACAATTTTCGGTACAATTCAAAATCATATTTTTACAGATAAACTAAACACTCTCTTCCCACCTGAACTAGCAAAATTAGCTCCAAAGGGTGGAGACACAAGTTTCTTATTATCACCAGGTGCTACCGATAAAATACCAGCTGAAATATTAACTGGTATTAAAGAAGCTCTAGCTACATCTATTGCCAGTACATTCTTCTGGGCACTGATCCCGGCTGTACTAAGTATTATTTGCATTTTACTTATGGGAAATGAGCGTCTTTTTACAGGACCAAAAACGAAACAAAAACAAAAGCAAGTAAGCTAATATAACGGCATATCCCTTTATGAAAACGGATATGCCGTTTATAATATGTATAAAGTTTATATATATAGGGGTTGAGACAGCATGAGCATGAAATTAGTCATTCTCGGCTTGCTACTCGAAGGGGATAAACATCCATATGAAGTGCAGCACATAATGAAAGAACGACAAATGGACTGTTATATTAAATATGCAAAAGGATCACTTTACTATGCCTTTGAGCAATTAGAAAAACAAGGGGCAATTCGTGTTACAACTATTGTTCGAGATACAAATAGACCAGATAAAACAATTTTTCATATAACAAACGAAGGTAAACGTTTATTTCACACATTACTATTAAAACAATTCGAGGCAAAAAATCAAATATATAAACCAATTTATTCGGCACTCTCTTTCGCTCATTTTGGTGATGATCAAGAGTTAATTCCTATTTTAGAAAAAAAGAAAAATGATACCGTTCAATATTTACATAACATGCAAACTATTTATGACTGTAGCAAAGGAAAAATCCCACGCGCACAACTATATATTTTGCAAAGCGTTATTGAACATATTACAGTTGAATTGCAATGGTTAAACACCCTTCTTGCAGATGCTGTTGCCGGGCGACTTTCAGAAATTGATATAGATGCGGATTAAACTTTCAAAATAGAAACTGTAAAATGACAATATAGTTATTTTATTTCAAATTCTAAAACAAATATAACTCCATTCTAATTTAGGATGGGGTTATGCTTGTTTAATTTTCTATATAAGATAAACCAATTATTTAATAACATAACTGGCATCTTATGTATGTATAGGTACCCATTTCTTTATAAATTTAATCGCACTTTATTTCAATTCTCCTCATGTTTCTCCACTCTAAAAAATCAGAAAAATACAAATAATTAAAATACAAAACTTTAGAATTTTCTTATTTCAAAACAGTAGACAAAATTCCAAAAATTGTGTTAGAATTTGTTTCAATATCATATCGCTTGTTAAATTCCTTTCAAAAGGAAAATGGGTACACGAACAGTTTGTTTCGTGTTTAAAAGGGAAGCTTGGTGAAACTCCAACACGGTCCCGCCACTGTAAATGCTGAGATTTCTTTTTAATGCCACTGTGAAAACGGGAAGGCGAAAGAAATCATATGAAGCATAAGTCAGGAGACCTGCCTGTTTTAACAACACTGATAGATTCACGGATGATGATGAGGTGTTAAAACAAAAAGGAAGGCTTATTTTCTATGCCTTTATGCTTTTTGTTATAGGTATTTCCTAGTAAACGGAAATGCTTACTTTCAATTGGGGAGGAATTTGAAATGGCAATTCAAACAAGTAACTTAGGTTATCCACGTATCGGACTACAACGAGAGTGGAAAAAAACATTGGAAGCTTTTTGGTCTAATAAAATTGATGAAGAACAATTTTTAACAACAATGAAAGAAATTCGTCTTCAACACGTTAAAGCACAGCAAGAAAAAGGGATTGAACTTATTCCAATTGGCGACTTTACATATTACGATCACGTTTTGGATACTGCTTATATGCTAGGATTTATCCCATCACGTTTTTCTGAGTTTACATCTTACCTTGATGTATATTTCGCAATGGCGCGTGGCTCTAAAGATCACGTAGCTTCCGAAATGACAAAATGGTTTAACACAAACTATCATTATATCGTTCCAGAATATGAAGAGGGATTACAAATCTCTTTAAAAGATAATCGTCCACTTCGCTTATACGAAGAGGCAAAACAAGAATTAGGAATAGATGGAAAACCTGTTATTTTAGGACCATATACTTTCTTGAAATTAGCTAAAGGCTATACACAAGAACAATTTGCTACTATTTTAAAACAGTTAGTTGCACCCTACGTACAACTGCTTTCAGAACTACATGCAGCTGGTGCACAAATCATTCAAGTTGATGAACCGATTTTCGCTTCTTTAACGAAAGAAGAAGTTCAACAAGCAAAAGAAATTTATGAAGCTATTCGTAAAGAAGTTCCAAATGCGAATCTTCTTTTACAAACATATTTTGATAGTGTAGAAGAAAACTATGAAGAAATTATTACATTCCCAGTATCAAGTATTGGATTAGATTTCGTTCATGGTAAAGAAGGTAATCTACATGCTATTTCAAAATATGGATTCCCAGCTGATAAAACTTTAGCTGTTGGTTGTATAGATGGCCGTAACATTTGGAGAGCCGATCTTGATGAAGTTCTTACGTTATTTACAACGTTACAAAAACAAGTCCAAACGAAAGATTTCATCGTTCAGCCTTCTTGTAGCTTATTGCATACGCCAATCGATAAAACAGAAGAAACTCACTTATCGACTGAGCTATTTGATGCGTTGGCATTTGCAAATCAAAAATTAGAAGAGTTAGTTCTTATTCATTCCGCTCTAACTCAAGGTACAGAAAGCATTCATAATGAGCTGGAAACATATCGAAATGTACATCATACAATTCGTTCATCTGCTGCACGTAACCGAGAAGATGTCAAAGCAGCACGAACAGCATTAAAAGAAGAAGATTTTTCACGTCCTCTTCCATTTGAAAAACGATATGAATTACAACAAGTTGCCCTGAAGTTACCGTTGTTACCAACAACAACTATCGGTAGCTTCCCACAAACAACTGAAGTTCGCCAAACGCGAAAAGAATGGCGTAACGGTGTTATTTCAAATGAACAATATGAACAATTTATTGAAAAAGAGACAGAAAAATGGATTCGTTACCAAGAAGAAATTGGTCTTGATGTTCTTGTACATGGTGAATTTGAAAGAACTGACATGGTCGAATATTTTGGTGAACGCCTTGCTGGTTTCTCATTCACTAAAAACGGTTGGGTGCAATCATACGGTTCCCGCTGCGTAAAACCACCTGTTATTTATGGTGATGTAGCCTTTATTAACGGAATGACTATTAAGGAAACTGTGTATGCACAAAGCTTAACAGAAAAAGTTGTAAAAGGAATGTTAACTGGACCTGTTACGATTTTAAATTGGTCCTTCGTTCGAAATGACATTCCAAGAAAAGAAGTTTCATATCAAATTGCATTAGCTCTTCGTCATGAAATTGAACTACTTGAATCTTCCGGAATTCGAGTAATTCAAGTCGATGAGCCAGCACTTCGTGAAGGAATGCCACTAAAAGAAAAAGATTGGGACGCTTATATTACATGGGCAGTACAATCCTTCCTTTTAGCAACTTCTTCTGTAGCAAATGAAACACAAATTCATACTCATATGTGTTACAGTAACTTCGAAGATATCGTTGATGCGATTCGCGCATTAGATGCAGATGTGATTTCTATCGAAACATCAAGAAGTCACGGTGAATTTATTGATACATTAAAACATACAACATATGAAAAAGGTATCGGTCTAGGTGTATATGATATTCATAGCCCACGTGTACCAAGTAAAGATGAAATGTATAAAATCGTAGAACAATCTTTAAAAGTATGCGATCCTAAATATTTCTGGATTAATCCTGATTGTGGTTTAAAAACGAGAAGAACAGAAGAAGTTATTCCAGCTTTAGAGCACATGGTGCAAGCGGCAAAAGACGCTCGTTCCTTGTTAAAAACAAACGCATAATAAAAATGGGGTATCCTTTTTGAGGATACCCCATTTTTTATTCTTTACTTTCAAAAAAGAATTCATATTGTATTTTATATAATTCATCATCCGTTGGTTCTTCAAGAGGTGTTGCTTGTAATACAACCGTATACTCACCATTTGGAATAGGAATTTGAAATTTATTTGAAAGAATACTTGCTACAACGATACATTCATTTTCAACTGTAAAAGGAACTGTAACCGTTCTAATCACTTCTTCTTTCTCAATATGTTTCCCTAGGGTCACTTTTACTTCACAAGTATAATCAGAAAGTGCTTCAAAAATAACAGTTCCATCTGCCTTCGCATAACCTCTTTCAAAATCTTCATCCGTCCAGTCAACGTAAGGCTGATCACCGTCATAGTTCATCAACATTAATTGCGAATACGAAATTGTTAACTCCATCGTTCCCTTCTCCTTCATTATGAAATATGCAACTACTACTTTACGTCAAATTTCACACGCGTACCATCTGGGTATTTATCTAACTTATTTCCTACCCAAGAGCCTGCTCCGCGGTTATCGGCTGGACTTATATATTCAATATGCGCTCCTTTTCCGCCTTCTTTACACATCGCCATTGGCCATTCATCACGATCATACCCTTTTTTTGATGGGTATGGAGCTAACGATAATTTTCTTCTATCCGCAGCACCACCACGGTCGATTGTACAAACTTCTGAATGTCCTTCTTTTATAGCATCCGTAATATGTTTCCCTGTCTCTGGATATCGATCTTTCGGAAATTCTAGAACTTGATCATACGCATTTGTTTTTTTAATACTTGTTTCCTCTGGAACAAGCACTTCATACACCGCTACTACAATAGAAAGAATTGCAATAATTGAAATGATAATACCTTTTAATTGTTTCATGTATACCTCCGTGATTCTACCTGTTTCTTTTCCTCAGTTATCACGCATTAACGAGCAGTAAGACCCCCACCTCAAAATTCAGCGAAAGCAAAGAAGTTAGGTGGGGGATTAACTGTCCGTAAAAGCCCGATTGGTGAGGGCTGATAATCAGTGGTGGATGAACAAAACCCCCACTGATTAAAGTTTCACTTTATTATAACAAACTTATCCTGTATATGTTTTCAGACATTATTTTAGCTCTTCTTCGCCATTCCGCCAAAAACTCTCATTTTTCTTCATCTTTTCACTAATGCTGTAGAAAACTAATAGCCTTCCGACATTCTTTTTCAAAGGAAGTCCTCATAAAAGATTGAAATGATATATACGATACTTTTTGGGGAGGAAATATCATGGAAGCTACCTATAAAACGAAAGATGTGACGAATAAAACAGGCATCCCAAAACATATAGTCCGCAAATATAGTCAACTGTTAGAGGAACATGGTTATATAATTTCTAAAACAGCTGATGCTCGTATTTATAAACTTGATGATTTAAAACTATTGAAATCTATACATGAAAGAGCTGCTACATTGCAGGAAGATATTTCAGAAACGATACCAATTATTTTAAAAGAAAAAGAGGCCCCACCTGTACCAGTTATACAAGATACGCAAGAAATACAACCGAAAGAAAAAGAAGATGGGCGTAACTTCGAGGAGTTCATGTTAAAACTTGAAATGCTCGCTCAACTAAATGAAGCCATTATTCATCAAAATTCTACCCTTATTACCCAAAATCGTTTAAAAGATGAAAAGCTAGATGAGTTGATGCAACAAGTTTATGTAAAAGAAGGATCTCAAGAAAAAATGCTACAAGAGTTAGTGGATCATGCCGCTCAAACAGATGCTCTGCAAAAAGAAAAGATGGACTTATTAATGAATCATATGTATAAACGAGAATCTAAACAAGAAGAAAAAATGAATAAACTCGTAAATCAAATTTATAATAAAGATAGCAACCGTGATGCACAACTTATGCAAGTAATTCGCGAAATTCAAGAAACAAAAAGATTAGTCGCCGCCTCAAAAGAACAAAGCTTTTTCCAATCATTTAGAAGTTTATTTAGCCGAACAAAACAAGAAAAAACAACTGAATAGCATAATATATTTTTTCTAATATAAAATAAAAAGTTACCTTCTATCGGTAACTTTTATTCCTTATTTCTTACAGCTGGCAATATAATAATTGCTTCAGTCCCTTTCCCACTTTCGCTTTTATATTCCAGCGTACCATTATGCGCTTGTAAAATACTAAATGTTACCATTAGTCCTAATCCTGTCCCTTTTTCTTTTAAAGAATAATACGGTTGTCCGAGCCTTGCTAATTGTTCTTTCGTCATCCCAACACCACTGTCTTTAACTCTTATTACAATCGTTTCATCTTTTTGCATAGCCGTTACTTTTAAATATCCTTTATTTCCTTGAATTGCTTCAATACCATTTTTAACAACATTCATAATAGCTTGCTTCAATTTCGTTTTATCACCGATCGTATAAAGACTTTCAGAAATCTCAACTTGCAAATATACACCTTGCATCGCTGCAAATGATGACATAAGAGTTGTCATTTCTATTAATTGAGCGGATAAGCAAATATGTTCTTTTTTCTCAATTTGTGGTCTTGCTAAATTTAAATAATCTGAAATAATTTGTTCTGCCCGGTCCAATTCAGCTAATACGAGACGCATATAATCCTTATTCTTCACATCTTCCGTACTTTCTAGCAATTGAATAAAACCACGAACAACAGTGAGTGGATTTCGAACCTCATGTGCAACACTTGCTGCTAACTCACTTACAATATTAAGTTTCTCTGACTTTTGCATCTCTGTACGTAGTATTGCATTTTCATTTAAATATTCTGTTAAGTACACCTGAAATACCATTGTCATAACCATAATAAGCGAAGCAAATATATATCCGCTATATAAGTGCGAAACATATGGTGTAAATCCCGTTTCTAACAGAACGTTAATCATACCAATCACTAAAGAAACAAGTACGTACAATGATGAAATCATAAATGCTAAAATTAGCTTCTTATCCCTTGAAAATAGAGACCATTTCTTTGATAAAAATAATGGAACTATCAATAGAAATATTACTTCTATGACTGGAAGAAGGTTTATGCCCTTTAGCACCCATTCATAGACAACAAAAATAACGGCCGGGATTAAACCAACAATCCCACCATATAAAAAACCACTAACAATTGGGATTGGGTGAAAGTTATACCCGCAAACGTCCCCAAAACAAATAGAGTATGTCATAGAGAGAACGAGTGTAATGCTAGATAAAAACATAATAAAGTAGCGGTTCGGCTTCGGAGGCATTTCTTGATAACGATTTAAACGAATCGCTTCGTATAAAAATAGTGGCAAAATAATGATGGCAATTTGGATCATTAAATCACGGATAAGCTCCATAGCCTCTCATCCCCTATATGTATTTTGATATGATTATATCATTTTACAGGTTTGTTTGTTTTAAAATTTTGATTTTTCTTAACGTATTTGTTAATTCTTTGTTAACAACACATAATAATTGTTACAGATTTTCGAAATGAATGTAAACCCTGTACCAAATTTCTGCCCGGCAGTATACAATGAATACGGATTACAAAGAAAATAAAAAATACTTCATAAGACGGACAACTATAGCAAAATACAGCATATAATCCATACTATCTATGTTTACAAATAAGTGATCATTATTTTAGTAGGAGGAAGATAAATATGGCGGGTACTACGCTTGTTTTAAAAGAAGAAAATTTGGTCGTTCTAGAAAACGTTGAAAAATCAGTGTATGAAGAGTTACAGCATAAAACAGGAGAAGAAAATTGCACATGCGCTGTGAATGAATCAGTTGTTCACCTTGGCAAAGTATCCTCTGTACTTTGGAATGAAGATGAAATAGATTGGGAATACGGATATTAAAAAGTCGCTTACAGCGGCTTTTTTTCTATTATCCCTCTCTTTCTACATACCATATACGCAAGCGAAATGATAGAAAATATGTTAAAATGAACTTAATTTTCAAACGGAAGAAAGGGAGATACAATGGAACAATTCATTAACCCTAGAGTAAAGGACATCCAAATTTCTGGAATCCGTCAATTCTCTAACATGATTCAAAACTATGATAATCTTATCTCTTTAACAATTGGACAACCTGATTTTCCTACACCTTCTCTCGTAAAAGAAGCGGCAAAACGGGCTATTACAGAAAATTATACAAGCTATACACATAACGCTGGTTTACTAGAATTACGCAAGGCAGCTTGTAACTTTGTAAAAGATAACTACGATTTACATTATTTACCTGAAAACGAAACCATCGTTACAATCGGTGCTAGTGAAGCAATTGATGTTGCATTTCGAACGATTTTAGAGCCAGGAACAGAAGTCATCTTACCTGCCCCTATTTATCCAGGGTACGAGCCGATTATTCGATTATGCGGTGCAACCCCTGTATTTATAGATGTTCGTGAAACTGGCTTCCGTTTAACAGCCGATGCACTAAAAAATGCCATTACAGAAAAAACAAGATGCGTCGTACTGCCGTATCCTTCTAATCCAACTGGTGTAACTTTATCAAAAGAAGAACTACAGGATATTGTAAATGTTTTAAAAGATAAAAATATTTTCGTCCTTTCTGATGAAATTTATAGCGAACTTGTATATGAACAAACACATACATCGATCGCTCATTTCCCAGAAATGCGCGAAAAGACTATCGTCATTAACGGTTTATCAAAATCACATTCTATGACTGGCTGGCGTATCGGTCTATTATTCGCACCAAACTATTTAGCTGGGCATATATTAAAAGTTCATCAATACAACGTAACGTGCTCTACTTCAATCGCTCAATATGCTGCAATTGAAGCATTAACAGCTGCTAAAGATGCACCAAAAATGATGCGTCATCAATACAAAAAACGCCGTGATTACGTATATAATAGACTCACTCAAATGGGCTTAACAGTTGAAAAACCAACAGGTGCATTTTACTTATTCCCATATGTTGGTCATTTAACATCTTCATCATTTGATTTTGCACTTGATCTTGTGAAAGAAGCTGGACTTGCCGTCGTTCCCGGAACAGCATTCTCTGAATATGGGGAAGGCTACCTTCGCTTGTCCTATGCGTATAGTATTGAAACTTTAAAAGAAGGCTGTGACCGTTTAGAAGCCTTTCTACAAAAAAAAGCTAAGAGTTAAACTCTTAGCTTTTTTTTGCATAATGATCGCAAGTTTGACGCTTCAATAATTTATGCGGAATAATGATACACTTTGCAGTAGACTCCGCATTCTCAACTTTATCAACTAAAGCTTTTGCTGCCTCATATCCTAGCTGGTATATATTCACATCAACTGTCGAAAGTGGCGGACTCGCAATTTCTGATAATAAAGCATTATTAAAGCTTACAATTGAAACATCCTTCGGTACAACGAATCCTTTTTTAGAAAGTGCACTTAGCACACCAAGTCCAATCAAGTCATCCGTTGCCATAATTGCTGTCGGTGGTTGCTTTAGCGCCATTAATTCCTCCACAGCTTGTTGACCACTCTCTCTTGAGAAATCAAAATGTAAAATATACTCTTTTGGTAATACAATATCTGCTAATTTTAAAGCATCACTCATACCAGCCAAACGATCTCTCGTTACAAGTAAATCTGATCCACCGCCGATGAACGCGATTTGTTTATGACCTAATGAAATCAAATATTCTGCTACTTCTCTTGCAGCTGTATAATTGTCATTATCTACATATGTAATTTCTTCTTTACGATCATATGGTTTCCCGATTAATACGAACGGGAAATTTTGTTTATGTAAATATTGAATAATCCGATCATTCTCTCTTGAATATAAAAGAATAATACCACCAATTTGGCGCCCCTGCACCATCTTTACAACACCATTAAAAATTTCATCTTCCGTTTCACCTGTCGACATATAAAGTGCATACCCTTCCACATGTGCAAACGAACTAATCCCTCTTATAACTTCTGGGAAAAACGGATTTTGAAAAGCTTTACTTGCAGAACTTGGCATAACAAGGCCAAGTGTTTTTGTTGTTTGGTTAGCTAGGTTTCTTGCGTTTAAATTAGGATGATACCCTAGTTCACTCATTACTTTCCGAACACGACGCTTTGTTTTTTCACTTATACTTGGATTATCAGCAATTACACGAGAAACGGTAGATGGTGCTACATTCGCTTTCTTCGCCACATCTTTAATTGTAACTGTCATAAAAATCCCCCTCCTTTCACTTCTCTGCCATTTTATATATTTTCATCTTGCACCCGTTGCAAGTAATAGGGGAAGTCATAAACTTTCATTGATTCTATCTTGTAAAACCTATCATATTCTCCCTCTTCATGTATTGTAAGGGATAGAGCTCTTTTTTCCTATACTATAATATACTATTTATTTCACTTCTTTTCATATGGGATGTCAAATCTCTTTTCATCTCCCTATAAAATGTTTTATAGGAAGATGAAAAGAAAAATGGGACATAATGTCCCATTTTTCATCCTTTCGTACCTCCAGCAGTTAAACCAGAGATAAAGTATTTTTGTAGTGATAGGAATAAAATTGAAATTGGGATTGCAATCAATACGGAACCCGCTGCGAACGTTGTAAATTCATTCCCAAATTTCTTCGCCACCATTTCATATAATCCAACTGCTAACGTATAATTTTCTGGTGTGCGCAAAATAATACTCGCTAAAATAAAATCTGTAAATGGGCCGATGAAAGTAAATAACGCTACAACCGCTACGATTGGCTTTGCAAGTGGCATAATGATTTGCCAAAAAATACGGAAATGTCCTGCTCCATCCATACGAGCTGACTCATCCAATTCTTTCGGGATCGTATCAAAATACCCTTTCATAAGCCATGTATTCATTGGAATTGCCCCGCCTACATAAATTAAAATTAACGCAAGGTGCGTATCAATTAATCCTGTTAACTGTGCTAATACGTATAAAGCGATTAACGCTGCAAAGTTTGGAATCATTTGCAAAATTAAAAATGTTAACAAACCATTTTTTCTTCCAACAAAACGGTATCTCGAAAATGCATAAGCAGTAAAACTAATTGCTAACACTGAAAAAATCATCGTTAAAACACTTACTTTTAATGTGTTTTTATACCATAGTAAATAATTACTATTCTCTAAATCTAATAACTTACGATAATGATCTAGCGTTGCATTTTGCGGAATAATACTTGATCCAGATAAACTATCACCCGGATTAAACGATGAGCCAATAATCCATAATAATGGATAGAAAATGATGGCACACATTACGAAAATAACGAGATAACTTAATGAGAGACGTAACATCTTTTGTCTTTTAATATTCATTTACATCATATCCTCTTCTTGGAATGATTTTGTTCTCTTAAATTGCCATAACGCAACTGTAATAACGATTAACGATAAGATCATTGTAAGAGCTGCTGCTTTTCCGTACTGCGCGGAAGTCATCGTTAACTTATAAATCCATGAAATTAAAATATCTGTTCCACCTGCGTCTTGTCCAGCTACAGCAGGACCTCCGCCGTTAAATAGATAGATGATACTAAAGTTATTAAAGTTAAACGTATATTGCGTAATTAATATTGGTGCTGTTGCATATAGAACAAGTGGCAATGTAATTTTACGAAACTGTTGCCAAGCTGTAGCTCCATCTACTGTAGCCGCTTCGTATAATTCTCCTGGAATCGATTGCAGTATACCTGTTGTCATTGCAAAGACGAACGGGAATCCAAGCCACGTTTGAATCATAATTAAAGCAATCTTCGCCCAAAATGGATCTGTCATCCAAGCAATCTTTTCAATTCCGAATAAAGCTAATACTTGATTGTTAATTGCTCCAAATGTTTCATTAAACATACCAGAGAAAACAAGAATAGATACGAATGCTGGGACCGCCCACGGTAAAATGAAGATTGTTCGAATAATCGCCTTCCCTTTAATACCAGGCTGATTTACGATAATCGCTAAGAAAATACCAAGCGCAACTTGTAATGTCGTTGCAACGAATGTCCAAATGACAGTCCAAGAAAATACACTTAAAAAAGTTTCTCTCCACATCGGTAATGTAAAGATATCAATAAAGTTTTTAAACCCTACCCAATCTACTAATTTAGCTGGAGGAGAATGATATAAATCATAGTTCGTAAATCCAATTAAAATTACGAAAATGATTGGAAATACAACGACAAAGATAAGTAATAAAAACCCTGGTGAAACCATTAAATACGGAAAACCTTGGTCTAGTAAATTACGGTATTGCTCTTTTACAGAGTTTAACGGTGTTCCTATATCCCGTTTCTTTCCATTTTGGTATGCATCATATAAATTAAATGCATATATTCCGAGTCCAAACACGATGACAATGAGTGCCAAGATTCCTTCTACTAATAGAAAAACAGAATGGTCACGTGGAACTTCTGTACCAAGCGTTACAATTCCCCATAATCCCATATTTAATAAATCAGCAAAGGCTACAATAAATGAACCTGTTAATACTAGAAAAATAAGACCTTTTACAAATTGTTTATTATACATTTGGCCCACGCCTGGAATGATTGATAACATGGTTGCCATTTTCCTATGTTTTGAACCGTTTAAGCCGTTTGCTGGTTCCATAGATGTTTGCATGTTCCTTCCCCCTTTTTTCTTGGGAGAGAATTCGTGCCCCTCATATTAGAGGCACGAATTTCACCTTATTTTTTCTTACTATGATTTGCCTCAATATTACCTTTAATTTGCTTCACTGCATTATCAAGTGCTGCTTTTGGTGCCTCTTTATCCGTAACAACTAATTGAAGCGCATCTCCAGCTGGTTTCCATACTTCTTGCATTTCTGGAATGTTTGGCATTGGAATTCCATTTTCAGATTGTGTTGCAACTGCTTTTGCAGCTTCGTTATCTTTAATAATTGGATCTTCCATTACTGCTTTTACTGGAGGAATTTCTTTCGTCTTCTCAAATCGAATTTTTGCGTTTTCTTCATTCGTTACCCATTCAGTGAACTTTGTAGCTAAATCATTTTGTTTAGAGAAACTTGTTACATGCCATCCTTTAACCCCAACAAACGTTTTCATTGGTTGACCATTTGGTAATTTCGGCATTGGAGCAACGCCATAATCAATTCCGTTCTTTTCCATTGCTTGGAACGCCCAAGGTCCGTTCATGATAGATGCTGCTTTTCCTTCATTAAATAGCCCATCAGCAGCAGGTCCACCAGATTCACCGATAATACCTTTCGGGAATAACTTTTCTTTGTACCATTTTTGAAGATACTCAGCACCTTGTACTGCTCCGCTATTATTTAATCCAACATCACTTGCATTTGGCTTTCCATCTTTTTCACCAAACACATAACCACCCATACCTGCCATGAATGCATTAGCAAAGTAGAAGTTATCTCCTAATGCTAAAAATCCGTACTTGCCATCTTTCGTAAATTCTTTTGAGAAGTTAAACAGCTCGTCCATCGTTTCTGGTGCTTTTGGCATTAGTTTTTTATTGTAAATAAAGACTGGTGTCTCAATTGCTTTTGGTAAACCATATAATTTTCCGTTATATGTCTGTGCTTCTATTGATGAATCAGTAAATTTACTCTTTATAGAATCATCAGCTTTCACTTCAGAAAGTAAACCTTCTGTTACTGCATTTCCGATTTGATCATGTGGCAATGTTACAACATCTGGTCCCGTCCCCGCTGGTCCATCAAGGCGTAACTTCTTCACTTGATCTGTCATTTGCATTTCAACAACTTTTACTTTTACTTTATATTTTTCCTCAAAGCTTTTCACTGCTGGTTCTAAACCAACACCTTTTTTATCATCTTCCCAAACGAGTAGATCGTAATCTTTTTTTGCTTTACTTTCTTCTTTTTTTCCTGAATCTTTCGGTCCACATGCAGATAACATACCAATTGATAATGCTGAAACCGTTAATAATGATAATGCTTTCTTCATCCCAAAAACCTCCCTGAATTGTATATGTACCTTACTGATTGAAAACGTTTGCATTTAATATTTTAATAGAAGCGCAAACAATATCTCAATCTATGAAAACGTTTGCGCTATTTGTCTATCATTATACATTCTTTTATTCATTTTGCAAATATTAATTTTAAAATATTATTACTACACTCTTTATACATTGACTTTATACGAAATGAATACTACTCTTATAAGCAATATTAAAGCTATGCAAAAAGCAATCGTTTGCAACATATGCTTTATTATTATACTTAAGGGAACAATATGCATAGAGATAGTAAAGGGGGATTTTTTATATGCTTAAAGACGCCATCTATCATAGGCCAAAAGATAATTACGCATACGCTTACGATGAAAAAACGATTCACATCCGAATACGTACGAAAAGAGACGATGTTCAAAGTACCACTCTTATTTATGGTGATCCTTATGAATGGACAGACGGGAAGTGGATTTCTTCAAGTGCACCGATGAAAAAAACCGGTTCTACTGCATTATTTGATTATTGGTCCATTTCCATCGAGCCAAAATTTAAGCGCTTACGTTACGGATTTGAATTAAAAGCGGAGACAGAAACGCTTATTTATGCAGAACGTGGATTTTTTTCCAGCATTCCAAATGATGACGTTGGTAACTTTTTCTGTTTTCCATTTATTCATGCAAATGATGTATTCAAAGCACCTTCCTGGATTAAAGATACTGTTTGGTATCAAATTTTCCCAGAACGGTTCGCTAATGGCGATCGTACGCTGAATCCAGAAAACACCCTTCCTTGGGGCAGCGCTGAACCAACTCCAACTAATTTTTTCGGCGGAGATTTTGCTGGTATTATTCAAAACCTCGATTACCTTGTTAAGCTTGGAATTTCGGGAATATATTTCACACCTATTTTCAAAGCACATTCAAATCATAAATATGACACAATTGACTACATGGAAATCGATCCACAATTTGGCACAAAAGAAACATTCAAAGAACTCGTTCAAGCATGTCATACACATGGTATAAAAGTAATGCTCGATGCCGTATTCAATCACAGTGGATACTTTTTCGATAAATTTCAAGATGTACTAGAAAATGGTGAACAGTCAGCATATAAAGAATGGTTTCATATTCATGAGTTCCCAATTAAAACTGAGCCACTTCCGAACTATGATACTTTTGCGTTTACACCGTATATGCCGAAATTAAACACTGCACACCCGGATGTAAAAGAATACTTACTTGAAGTAGGGCGTTATTGGGTAAAAGAATTCAATATAGACGGGTGGCGCCTTGATGTAGCAAATGAAGTCGACCATAACTTTTGGAGAGAATTCCGAAGGGAGATAAAAGCATTAAATTCTGAAGTATATATTTTAGGAGAAATTTGGCACGATGCACTTCCTTGGCTACAAGGAGATCAATTTGATGCTGTAATGAGCTATCCGGTTACAAACGCTCTACTGTCTTACTTTGCTAACGATTCCATTAAGGCAAATGAATTCATGAAACAAATTATAGAATCTCTACATTCCTACTCTATGAATGTAAATGAAGCAGCATTTCATTTATTAGACAGCCATGATACACCAAGAATATTGACAACATGTAACGGAGATAAAAATAAGTTAAAGTTACTTTATGTATTCCACCTTTCTTTCATCGGCTCTCCTTGTATTTATTATGGAGACGAAGTTGGTATGGACGGCGGTATGGACCCAGATTGCCGCAAATGTATGGTTTGGGATACGAAAGAACAAGATCATCTATTATTTACACATGTACAAACATTAATTTCGTTACGAAAGCAATATAAAGCATTTGGAGGACATGGTACTTTCCAATTCATCGAAGCAAATGATAAACATAATTATATTTCTTATACAAAAACATATAAAGATGAAACTATCTTTTTCGTTTTAAATCCGACTAATAGTGATATTACAGCTTCACTGCCTCTCCATGTTACTGGAAAGAAAATCATTAATATTTATACAAACGAAGAATTTTCAGCGGAAGCAAGTGTATTACAAGTTACACTTCCTCCATATGGATTCTCCATATTAAAATGGTAATCAAAAAAATCCTTATACCAAAGTGGTATAAGGATTTTTCTTATTTCAATTTGAACACCATTGCTTCATACGGACGTAATGGTATGTTTTCTATCGGTCCATTCTCTACGTCGTAATTGTGTATAAATAACTCTGCTTCACTATAAGTAATGTCCTCAGGCAATTCAAATACACATTCTTCTGCAGTAAAGTTTGCAATAACAAGAAGTTTTTCTTCCCCATACGTTCTTACATATGCAAAAATAGATGGATTATTCTCCAATATTAAATCATATGATCCATACACAACTATTTCATTATTTTTACGTAACTCAATTAATTTTTTATAATAATAAAAAATTGAATCTTTATTTTGGATCGCTTGTTTCACATTAATTTCTTTGTAGTTAGGGTTTACTGTAATCCAAGGTTCACCTGTTGTAAATCCAGCGTGATCTTTGTCATCCCACTGCATCGGAGTTCTAGCATTATCACGACCCTTTATATAAATAGATTCCATTATTTTTTCTATATCTTCACCACGGTCTATCACTTTTTCTTTATACATATTTAACGTTTCAATATCTCGATATTCATCAATCGACTCAAATCGGACGTTTGTCATTCCAATTTCTTCTCCTTGATAAATATACGGTGTTCCTTTCATCATATGAAGCACCGTCGCTAACATTTTCGCAGATTCAATGCGATACATTCCATCATTACCAAAACGAGATACAACGCGAGGCTGATCATGGTTATTCCAATACAGGCTATTCCAGCCTGTATGTTCTAATGCTTTTTGCCACTTCGTTAAATTCTCTTTTAAAGTAAGGAGTGAACATGGTTTTACATCCCATTTTCCGCCTTCTCCTGAGTCTAAATCCATATGTTCAAATTGGAATACCATCTGCAGTTCTTTTCGTTCTTCCCCGGTATACAATTTCGCTTCTTCTGTCGTTACACCAGGCATTTCACCAACCGTCATAATATCATAATGAGACAATACTTCTTCATTCATTTCATGTAAATATTTATGAATGTTTGGACCGTTCATAAAATGCTTATGACCTGAAACATACCCCTCTTCTTCTGTTTCAACAGCTGGTAATCCCTCTTCTTTAGAAATAAAATTAATAACATCCATACGGAAGCCATCAATTCCTTTTTCTAACCAAAACTTCATCATTTCATAAACATCTTGCCTTACCTTTTCATTATCCCAATTTAAATCTGGCTGTTTTTTAGAAAACAGATGTAAATAATATTCATCTGTCATTTCATCATACTGCCATGCTGATCCACTAAACGCTGCTCCCCAGTTATTCGGCTCTTTTCCTTCTTTTCCAGGGCGCCATATATAGTAATCTCTATATTTATTATCTTTTGATTTACGTGATTCAATAAACCAATTATGTTCATCAGAAGTATGATTCACAACTAAGTCCATCATAAGTTTCATATTACGTTCATGCATTTCATGTAATAGCTCATCCCAATCTTCCATTGTTCCGAACTCATTCATAATTTTACAATAATCACTTATATCATAACCATTATCATCATTTGGAGATTCATAGACTGGTGATAACCAAATTACATCAATCCCTAATTCTTTTAAGTAATCTAACTTTGAAATAATACCGCGAAGATCCCCGATACCATCACCGTTGCTATCCATAAAGCTACGAGGATAAATTTGATATACTACACTTTCTTTCCACCACTGTTTTTCCATTATGCTACCCCATTTCATTCATAATTCAATTTTCTCTTTTTAAGGCGCAAACGTTTTCATTAATGAATGATAACAGATTCTATCTTAATTTAAAATAGCGCTTACAACTTTTATTCTTATTTTTCTAAGAAAACATACGAAATTTACTAATATTCTTCCAATTTATGAAAACGTTTTATTTTTTTGTTTATTTTTTGAATCTATTCGTTTATAATGAACTCAAAGAAAACGTTTGCATAATTATTTCTAGGGGGAAATACCATGGCAGAACTGAAATTAGAAAACATTTATAAAATATATGATAATAACGTAACAGCTGTAACAGACTTCAATTTACACATTCAAGATAAAGAATTTATCGTATTTGTCGGTCCTTCTGGATGCGGAAAATCTACAACATTGCGAATGGTGGCTGGACTTGAAGACATTTCAAAAGGAGAGTTTTCAATTGATGGTAAGCTAATGAATGATGTCCCTCCAAAAGATCGCGATATCGCAATGGTCTTCCAAAACTATGCTCTATATCCACATATGAGTGTATATGATAATATGGCATTTGGATTAAAACTTAGAAAAATACCAAAAGATGAAATTGATCGTCGTGTGAAAGATGCAGCAAAAATTTTAGGACTGGAACAATATTTAGATAGAAAACCGAAAGCATTATCTGGTGGACAACGTCAACGTGTTGCGTTAGGGAGAGCAATCGTTCGAGACGCGAAAGTGTTCTTAATGGATGAGCCATTATCTAACTTAGACGCTAAATTACGTGTTGCAATGCGCTCAGAAATTTCTAAGTTACACCACCGCCTTGGAACAACAACAATTTATGTAACGCATGATCAAACTGAAGCGATGACAATGGCTTCTCGTCTTGTTGTTATGAAAGACGGAAAAATTCAACAAATCGGTACTCCAAAAGAAGTATATGAAACACCTGAAAACATTTTTGTTGGTGGATTTATCGGCTCTCCAGCGATGAATTTCTTCCGTGGTAAATTAACTGAAACCGATTTCGTTATAGACAATGCTGCAAAAATTAAAGTAACTGAAGGAAAAATGAAGATATTACGTGAACAAGGCTATGTAAATAAAGACATTGTTTTAGGTATTCGTCCTGAGGACATTCATGATGAACTATTATTTTTAGAAGCTTCACAATCTACTGCCTTCACAACAAAAATTGAAGTTGCTGAGTTATTAGGTGCTGAATCTATTTTATATATGAAACTTGGAAATCAAGATTTTGCAGCACGTGTTGATGCAAGACATACATTTTCACCTGGTGACCAAATTAAACTAGCATTTGATATGAATAAAGCGCATTTCTTTGATAGTCAAACCGAACAACGCATTCGTTAAAAAATAATTTTCATACAAAAAAACCGTCCACATATATTGAGGGCGGTTTTTACTATTATACGAGGGCTTCTACTGTATGAAATGATTGTCCTTTCGTGCTAATAATACCGAAAATCGGTAAGTCACTTAGCACCACTTCTTCTTGCTGTTTCATAAAAGATGACGTTAATTGTTTTATCTCTATCCATACGTCATTAATACAAAGTACATTGGAATCGTTCTCTTGTTGGCGTGAAAATATAGAATCTATTTTATATAAACCAGCATTTTGAAAAAGCATATCAATGCGACTGAATGCATTCAAAGTAATGCTGATTACGCGTTGCCAATCTCCTTGTTTTTCCATATCATAGGATACAAAAAGTGCTTCTCCGCCTAGATTCGTAATTTCCTCCACTGTTGCTTGTCCACTTTCTTGATCGATGTCCGTCACAATTACTTTTGCGCCTTGTTTAGCCAACAAAAGAGCTGTATTACGTCCAATACCGATGCCACCGCCAGTTACGATAGCAACTTTTCCTGCAAGCTTCATTTTCATTACCCCTTCTATAAGTCTTACCGTCATTCAGTATACTCCTTTATGAGATTAGTCTGCAAGCAAGAAAAGTTGCTTATTCGTTTGTAAGCGGTTACTTTTTTACTCCTTCTTTTTTCTTACTATTACGCTGATCGAAAACTAAACCGATGAAAATTAAAATCCCCCAAAAGATTACGCTACCTCCAGTCATTTCAATTTCCCCCTTATTATATAAACATATTATTTTAATCATTATAACATTTTCTTAATTTTCAATCTATTAAATTCGAAAATGATATAGATTAACTTTTCCCTATTATATATCCATTAAAATATATTTGTATAACAAAAAGAGACCTTTTTATATAAAAAGGTCTCTTTTTGTTATACAAGACTTATCACTTTCGTTTTTGTAATTAAATCCTGAAAACCACAATTATCTTTGCGGAATAACATCATATATACGTTACATAATATCGGAATTCCAAGTAGTAATATGTTCGGTAATAACAATACAAAAAATCGAATCGTTAATGTTTGTAATGTTAACTTTTCACTCTTCAATGAAATTAATTTTATTCTCGTTACCTTTTTACCAAGTGTTACACCGTTCCAAATAAAGGGTAGCAAAATAAAATATATCGCCATTAATATAAAAACTACTGCAAGATCATATCTATAATCGCCAAAACTAATATTAAAGCGATTAAAAATAGCACTATAATTTCCAGTCATAACAGCTACTACTGCACCATACATAACCGAGATTAAAAACATGTCAATTAGGGAAGCACCTATGCGATTCATTACAAGCGCTGGACGATGCATCTTTAACTTCATTTTTATGTCGACTCCTTCATATCCTTCTTTACCCGTCTCATCGTACCACTTCTAAAAAACATTGTAAACTAGCGTTTCTCCTACTTTTCTTGTACAATGTGTTACAACAGCATTGTAAAGGAGGTTCCCATATTGAAAAAATGGATAATCCTATTCGTCGCATTCCTATTAGCCGGTTGTGCTGGAAATACAAATCATATAACATATACGATTAACGATGAATACGAACTCATACGTACTTCTGGAAATGCATTTGAACTTTTCCCCACGCAAGATGCTGTATACGCCACACAATACATTCCTGCAAAAATTACAGACATAGCCTGGGATGATAAATACATTATTGCAAAACAAACTGAGGAAAAGTCAGATCCGAATAATCCTGACGCAGCAATTGCAAATAAAAAAAGCGAGCATTATTGGATTATTGACGTAAAGCATAATAAACGTTTTGGCCCCTATAATGAAAAGCAATTTAATGAGCAAAAAGATGCGTTTAAAATTAAGGTGCCTTTTCAAAGTGTAGATTCATACATAAAAGAACAGAAAAAACAGTCAGCATAATAGTTTGAGCGCTGACTGTTTTTTCTTGCATATATTTAAAAACAACTTACTCAGAAAGTGAGATGTTAAAAGTTTGTGGCTCTTTTACAACATCTTGCGTTTCTGTATCTGCTGCAATTACATTATCTGTTGTAAATTTAATATCCTTTACCTTTTCTTTTCCATCATCAAGTATTAGGCCGATAATACCATCTCTTGTTTCACCAGGCTTATAGTCTTCCCTTGATACATTTTTTGTACCAACGAGCGTATCTTCATCATATAAAAAGTTTTGCGTTGCTACTTTAAAATGTTGTTTATCATTAATCGCAACATCATTCATAGAGAAAAATTGTATATTTTTATTCCCGCTATTTTCCACCTTATATGTAATTTCAACGTAACGAATCGTATCACTAATCTCTGTACCACTTAGCGATGCATATAACTCCGCATCTTCTTGACTGACTTTATCTCCTAATCTACGCTTTACTTCTTCAGGAGTTAATGCCGTATATACTTTTAATGTATTTTTTGCATCTTTACTCATCTGCGATAAAGAGATTACTTTCACATCTTGTACGTGAATTTTCATTGGTGCTACTTCAAATGTTTGATTCACAGAATGAATTTGTTCTAATTTAAAAGTACCCCATCCTGTTTCTTTCACTTTTTGTCCTACTTTTTTCAGCTCACGCCCACCATATTCTTTTGTTTCAGGAATAGATTCTTTCTTCTTCGGTTCAGCTTTCTTTTCTTCTTGATGGAAGCAACCACTTAACATAAGAAGAAAACTACATAAAACAAAAATACTTTTCCATGCTTTCATCATATAATTTCTCCTAACACTATCATTCATTAATATTAATTAGTCCTTTGCTTTGTAAACTATAGAAACAATGAGAAGTCCACAAAACGAACTTGTCAGTCCAGATACTATTATACCCCCTATTTGGAAAATATGAAAATAGGGATCTACGAAAGCGTGAACGACAAATATAAGAACTGCCACAATGATTGCCGAAATCCAATACTTTCTTTTTTCTGAAGCTATCATCATATCTTTTCCTGTTTCATCTTTATACTTCCATAGTACGTACAATAGCAATAATAAAACGACACATGTACTCCCGTGTTGCATATATTTATACACTGGAATACCATGTAATTCTCTTTGTAAAAATGGTATTTTCATAACGAAGTAGCCTGTATGATGAGTAAACGCATCCCAAACGACATGCGTGAGCATACCAAATAAAGCGGAATAGCAAAATACAAAGAAATCTTTCCATGTATGAAGCCCCCACCTCTCCTCTACTACATAAATATAGTAGCCAGCAAATGGCTTAGGTAAATGCGTTATAAACGGCTTTTTTAAAATGTAATGATACATATATGCGAGCAGAAATACAAGTGGTAAATTTAAATATAAGAACCCAAGCCATGTATGGCCAATAATACCATACGGTCTAAAGTGTAAAAAATATTCAAAATCAGGCGCCATACTCCCTAATATAAGAGCCGTTACTGAAATATGTTTAGAATGCTTTTTCGCAAAAGGAAGAACTGCTGCTGGATGTGCAAATGTAAACGGCATTTTTTAGCTCCTTTTCAGAATTACAATAGATTACATACTATCATAACGACATGAATAATCTCCATGCAATATTTATTTTCACATTGGAATATGATAGTTTAAATGATATAATCCACATGAAATATTCAGAAAATAAGGAGGGGTTCATGTGTCATTAACACTTGTCTTTTTTCTTGTTCTCTTTACCTTGTTTTTAAGTACATACATTGGATTTTTTCTATGGAATCATTTAAAAATTATAAAATACACACCCGCTTTCGTTGACTTTATGAGCGTTCTTTTCATTTTTATATGGAAGAGGATGACTTTCGGTTGGGAAGGTCTCGGTTTTGGCGCACTTCAGTATACAATTTTCACCACAAGCTGTCTTACACTTGTATTGGCTTCCTTTTTAGAATCAAAATCTGTTATGAATTGAGGTTTATATATTGATTGACGTACCCTTTTTAAAAAATGTCACATTAAAAAAAGAAAATATCCCTAGTTTTTCCGTATATCCTTACTGTCTACCCGCTATCCGGACATTACAATCACTAGCTTTCCATCCAAATGTAACATTCATTATTGGAGAAAACGGAACGGGTAAGTCAACATTACTCGAAGCGATTGCAATTGCTTTAGGATTTAATGCCGAAGGTGGAACGAAAAACTTCCGATTTAGTACAAACGATTCACATTCGTCTTTACATGAATACCTTCGAATTTCCAAAAGTTTCAATACACCAAACGACGGTTTCTTTCTTCGTGCTGAATCATTTTATAACGTTGCTTCTTATATTGATGAAATAGATGCTATAAAATCTTATGGCGGTGTTTCACTTCATGAACAATCCCATGGTGAATCATTCTTCTCCTTATTTATGAATCGTTTTTCAGGACAAGGTTTATACATTTTAGATGAGCCCGAGGCCGCCCTATCACCAATGAGACAACTTTCTATGCTCATTCGAATGCACGAACTAGCGGAACAAGGTTCACAATTTGTTATTGCGACGCATTCTCCTATTTTAATGGCTTATCCTGAATCCACTATATACTCTTTAACACAAGAAGGAATTCACGAATCCGCCTTAGAAGACACCGAGCATTACCAAACGACGAAACTTTTCTTTGAAAATCGCGATCGATTATTCCATCATCTATTTGAGTCGTAAAAAAAGAAGCAGCAATAGCTGCTTCTTTTTTATAGTGCTTCTATAAATAATGCTACTCCAATACCGCCGCCGACGCATAGAGAGGCAATTCCTTTTTCTAATCCGCGTCTCTTTAATTCATGAATTAAGCTTACAGTAATACGAGCTCCTGTACAACCGATTGGATGTCCAAGTCCTACACCACTACCGTTTACATTCACTTTTTCACGATCTAAACCTAATTCTTTCTCTACAGCTAAGTATTGCGCAGCGAAAGCTTCATTAATTTCCAGTAAATCTGCATCTTCTAATGACCAATCTACTTTTTCTAATCCTTTACGAATTGCTGGTGCTGGTCCAATACCCATAATTTTCGGATCTACTCCAGCTACTGAATACCCAACAATTCTAGCTAACGGTTGTAAGCCTTTTTCTTTCGCTTTTTCTTCGCTCATTAATACTAAAACCGCGCTTCCGTCATTCAGGCCAGATGCATTCCCTGCAGTTACTGAACCGTCTTTACGGAAAGCTGGTTTTAATCCAGCTAATTTTTCTGCTGTAATATCAGCACGTGGATGTTCATCTTTTGAAAATACTACTTCTTTTCTACGTTCTTTTATCGTAATAGGAACAATTTGATCGTCAAAGTATCCAGACTCAATTGCCTTTAGCGCCAATGTATGACTGCGAAGCGCAACTTCATCTTGTTCCTCTCTTGTAATTTCATATTGTTCAACTAAATTTTCCGCTGTTTCCCCCATCATAATATGATGAATCGGATCTTCTAACACTTCCCACACCGTATCACGAATTTCTCCGTGTTGTAGACGTTGTCCCCAGCGGTGTTGTTTCAATGCATAAGGGCTTGAACTCATTGCTTCTACTCCACCTGCAACGACAACTTCACTTACACCTAATTGAATTTGCATTGCAGCCGACATAATTGCTTGCATACCTGAAGAACATTGGCGTTGGATTGTATAGCCCGTAACTGTGTCAGGAAATCCTGCCGCTAATGCAGCCGTTCTCGCCGTATTTGCTTCATCAGTTCTTTGAATACAATGACCTAAAATCACTTCATCAACTTCGTGTGGTTCTACCCCGCCTCGTTTTACAGCTTCCTGAAGTACAGGAACAGCTAATTCTACTGGCGTTACATTTTTTAGCGCTCCCCCAAAAGTTCCAATTGGCGAACGAACTGCAGCTGTAATAACAACATTATGCATTTTGCACTTGCCCCTCTCTTATGTACCCTAGTCAGTTTTTAGGTGAAATTCCATAAGATGTATGTCTACACCTATCATACTATAAACATACTAAAAAATCAAAATATTTAATATAATAAAAATAGAAGGAATTAACCTTCTATTCTGTTAATGCATATAGAAATTTTTGTAAAATCTTCTCTGTTGTTTTATTCAAATTCGGTAACTTATCTACCGGAAAATATTGAAGCTGTAACCCTTCATGGTCAAGCCTTAATTCTCCACTCACATGATGCCCCTGATACAGATGTATGACATTAAAAATTTCATCTCCATTTGGATATTGGAAGTACACTTCTTTTCCCGAAAGAACCCCGATAAATTGCATAATTTTCGCATTTAGTCCCGTCTCTTCAAACAGTTCTCTGCGAGCAGTTTCTTCTGTCGTTTCTCCTAGCTCCATCGCCCCGCCAGGTACACCCCAATCATATGTATCTGAACGATATTGAAGCAATACTTCTTGATTATCATTTAAGATAATAATTGCTGACCCTACTAGAATAAGCGGCCTTGTACCAACGACTTTACGTAACTCTTCAATATACCCCAATATGTAAACTCTCCTTTCCTCACCCTTCCTTATCATAACAAAATTTTTCTCCTTTTGTTGATGTAATTTTAAAGAAAAAAAAGGAAGCTTTCGCCTCCTTTTTTTCACCTTTATTTCTTAAAACTTTCATATTTTACAGCTTCAAAAGCTTCTTCAATTTCATCATTACGATAATGGACATATGTAAAACGTCCTAATTCTACTAATCTTGCTATTTCTTGTAACGCTTTCTGTTGCTCATATGTTTCTTCCAGCTTAATATGTACATAAAATTTCATTAATGGATGTTCATATAAAGGTTCTCCCACCTCTACATATACATCTTCTACCCCTTGCACAACTCTTACATAACTTGCAAATTGATAAAGAGCTTCTCTGTCTGAAACGATTTTTAATGTATACATATATTCTCCCCCTTTTCTTTACTATATCAAAAAGATGATCACACTACGTTATAGAACTATGAAATTTTTTCGACTTGTAATAAACAAGGCGGTTATCCATACATAGAGTCTTTTCCCAACATATATTATAGGAAGAATTTTTCAGTTGAGGTGTTCCTTATGGATCCATACGTCAATATATGTATTTGCATTACGCCAGGCGCCGATATTTCTAATGATCGTATCGCAAAAGATTTAGCAGTTGCAGAGTCAATTTGGCACCCGATTACATTTCAAATTAAAGAAGTAATTATTTTAAATGAACTTTTTCGTTTTTCTGACCGCGAAATTAGTTATAAAAATTCTATTCAAAGTCAGGAAAAATTAGCATCCTTTTTCCAAACATGTGTGAATGAAGCTCCTGAATGCGACCTTTATATTTGTTATATTGGCAGTGATTATTTCAAAGAAACAGCAGTCATTGCCTGTGCTTACTCTTTAGCGAAACAACAGCAACTTACTGGTTATATCGTTTTAACAAATTCAGCTGCCCCCATGAAAAATATATATACGCTCGCTCACGAAATCGGTCATATTTTATTTACAAGACGTGTTCACGGAAAACTTACTCACGCTGATCCTCATTCCCCAACTGGCTCGGAGCACCATCCTTCTCCAACAAATCTTATGTACCCTATCGTACCTCGTCCTGAAAATGTCCATATTCAATCCCTATTAACGAACGAACAAAAAGCACTCTCTTTACAAAGTGCTTTATTGCAAAGAAAAAAACAGTAACGCTCTTGTTACTGTTTAAAACAATATATTCCAATCAACAAACCAAATTCCGGCTGCAACGGATGCAACTATACAACTAAACATAAATACAATTACTCTAAAAATCTCTATATAATATTTCTTTGGAAATATTTTTTTGCATATCCAGAGCAGCCACTTTCCTATTAAACCGAAGAACAACACATAACCTGATGTGTCATCTAATAAAGTATCGAAATAGTCATCGTGTAACTTTTTCGAAAAGGTAGTATATAGCCCAAAAATCGTTAAACCTAAAAATGTAATAGACAATATACCTAGAAATATACTTTGCATATTTGTTCTCCTCTCAATAAAAAATTCAGTTCGTTCGCTATTAATATAAAGCTAGCTTACAGTTTTTTTCTCCTCAATTTTCAAAGACCATCTCATTAATACATATAAACTTCCGTACAGAAGTAACGGCTCTAGCATTCCCCAATATGGGTTGTTCTTCCCTAATTCTTTAAATACAAACATAATGAATAGCGGGACAATAACAGTTAATATCCCAATCCAGCCAAGTATGTATGCTTCCCCAATTAACAGTACTAACAAGATAACTCCAGCTAGTATATAACTTTGTATAGTCGTTAATTGTAATACAGGTGTCCCATACCATTTATTCATAAACATCAATAATATTAGTAATAAAATCGGTAGCAATGCTGCTACATAAATAATGCTAAATTCTTTTATTTTACTCTTAAATGATGACATTTTAAAAGCAAATATAATTCCTACAATCGTAATCATTAAAACAATTGGGTATCCAATTAATTGTACATTCGTTAATGTAAATTCATGATTTGGGCTTTCAAATAAAATATTTGTAAGTAACCAATATCCCCCTATTCCAATTATCATTCCTAAAATAGTCTTTATACTCCCGCCTTTATCCTTTTCCATCTCTTTCGCTAATTCTTCTGCATACTCTTTTGGCGAATCACCAAATATATCACTTACCGTTTTCCCTTCTTTCTCACCTTCAATTAAATGAAGTTCTGCATCTTCTAAAAAAGCGTCAACATCTTCTTCTTTAATTCCTTTCGTTATTAAATATACTTTCGTATCAATTAAAAACTTTTCTCCTTCTTTAGAAATCTTCATGATAATCCCTCCCTTATTAAACCGTCTCTCTTCTATTCGTCTTCATCATAATTTCAAGGAAAATTAAAATAAACAAACTTCCGTATAAACATATAATTTGAAATAACATTGGAACAAGGTCTTCTGATGTAAATGTTTTAAACAGTAACATAATCGAAAGTGGAATGATTAAATATAAGTTTTTAAACCATCCATCAAAATATATATTTATCGCTACTGTAATAATAAAAATCCCACCAGCTAATATATAACTTTGCATTTGAGTGAATATAAACAGTTTTGTTGGATAGACCACATCTAATACCGTAACAACCCCCATTAAAAACATTGGCGCGATCATAACTAAAAACCACATAGAAAACCACGTTTTTGTAAAACTTGTTACGAAAGTCATTTTGCGAAGTAGAAAATTAGGACCTATAACAACTAAAATCAATGACAAACTATACCCCACGCACTGAATCAGTGACATCTGTAATAATCCGTTATTCACTATTAGGATAGAAGCAATAATCCAAAACGATACGATATTCATTACTGTAAAACCAATTTGCTTCCACGTTTCCTGTCTATCTCTTTCCATCACTTTGACAAGTTCATTTGCGTATTCTTTCGGTGAGCTTCCGAAAATTTCTTCTACGCTTTTCCCATCACTCTCACCTTCTATTAAATGAAGTTCTGCGTCTTCGATAAAGCTTTCAATATCACTTTCTTTCACACTCTTTGCAGTCAAAACCAATCTCATATCTAATAAAAACTTTCGTGCTTCATTTGATAGCATTATTTTCTTCTCCCCTTCCCTTCAAGTAGACGTTCCACACTACTTTGCATCGCTTCCCAGCGATCCATAAATTCATCTAGTGCATCTTCGCCATTTTCTGTTAACGTGTAATACTTCCGTTTTGGACCAGATGGGGATTCCTTCATTACACTTGTTATGAGTCCTTCCTTTTGCATTCGTATTAATAACGGATAAATACTTCCTTCACTTGCCATTGTAAAGCCATACTTTGCTAGCTTCTCACTCATTTCATAACCATATATTTCACCTTCAGAAATAATAGCAAGTAAGCATCCTTCTAAAATCCCTTTCAGCATTTGACTTGTCGACATAATTCAAATCCTCCCACTATCTTGTTTTACAAGATAGACAAGCGTAAGTATCTTGCTTTACAAAATAGTATAGCAAAGACTATTTTGCAAAACAAGATAGCTAACAATATTTTTCCAAATCTTTGCAGGATTTTTATTATCCACTCTCTAAATAAAGCGATAGGAGAACTTTATTACGAAGGGATGTTTTTCATCATGGTTACAAATCGAGTTGTTTTTTTAACAGGTGCTGCAAGTGGTATTGGTTATGAAATGGGACACGCTTTTGCAAAAGAAGGTGCAAAAGTTGTTATTACCGATCGTCTTGAAGAACGTGCAAAAGAAGCTGCTGAACAACTACAAAAAGAGGGATTTCAAGCTATCGGCTTAAAATGTGATGTTACATCCGAAGAAGAAATAGAAGCATCCATTTCCCAAACTGTTACTCATTTCGGTTCATTAGACATATTAATTAATAACGCAGGCATGCAACACGTTTCACCAATTGAAGATTTTCCAACCGAAAAGTTTGAGCTACTAATTAAAATTATGCAAATCGCTCCTTTTATCGCCATTAAACATGCCTTTCCGATTATGAAAAAGCAAAAGTATGGCCGAATTATTAATGTCGCTTCCATTAATGGCCTCGTTGGATTTGCAGGGAAATCCGCCTACAATAGCGCGAAACATGGTGTAATTGGATTAACAAAAGTTGCTGCTTTAGAAGGCGCTACGCATGGTATTACTGTAAATGCACTGTGTCCTGGTTATGTCGATACCCCTCTTGTACGTAATCAACTACAAGACTTAGCTACTACACGAAATGTACCACTTGAAAATGTTTTGGAGGAAGTCATTTATCCACTTGTACCGCAAAAACGCTTATTACAAGTACAAGAAATCGCGGATTATGCAATCTTTTTAGCGAGCGAAAAAGCGAAAGGTATAACCGGGCAAGCTGTCGTTATCGATGGTGGTTATACTGCTCAATAAAAAATAAAGTTTGCTCACAAAGAGCAAACTTTATTTTTTATCCCGGGGATCTTCCTACTTTAGTAATTGTTTAGGGAGTTTCTCGATTGCAACAATTACCCCATCTAATTTGCTTTCAATTCGATGGAGTAAATATAATGTTACAACAATCGGAAACCCTACATTACCTATCATCTTGATCCACTCTTCCATTCTTTTTCCCTCCTTTCATTATATAAATAAGAGAAAAGAACACATTTAGGCATAAAAAAACAAGCTATTAATATGTAATACTGAACCTAAGATAATTAAATAAATATCATTATTACTACACGACGACGCATGTTGTTTAACAATGTAGTTTTAAGGCGTATCAACACTTTGCTTGATACGTCTATTTTTTATGTTTTTATCATTACATTCAACCTCTTTATGACCACTTTTATTACTACATTTATCAAGGTGGCAAATTAATTATTAGATAATAAAAAGCTTATCCGTCTGTTAACTAGTGATAAAGAGGATCTAACCTTTCTAAGTAAAATCGGAGGAATATTTGAGTCAATTTGGATCGATAAGAAAGTAGTAATTATTCCAAACATACCAAAAAGATATGCATTTACCGTTTTGTCAGGGATGTTAACGAGTTTAATCGGTGAATGGATTAGAAGCGATTTTGAAGAAACACCAGAGCAGTTCTCTCAAATTGCTGTTTACATGACCAAAGAATTACCGAAAAGTTTAGTAGCAAAATACGAGAAAAAAGACTAGCCACTTTAGCTAGTCTTTTTATTATTCATCTATCATGTTTCTGACAATTAATTGAATGGAGTGTATTTTTTAATCTTTATATAATTTCTTTACTTAACAGTACAAAATCTACCAATTATTGTTTATACCTCCTTTTTGTGGGACACACTAGAACGTATAACCTGTTTAACAGCATGACAAATCAAGTGATACTAAAGGGGGATTTATATGGAGAAGTGTTTCACGGTTAAAGAAGTAGCAGCCCTAATGGGCTATAAGAATGAAGAAACTATAAAAAGAAAGATAAAAGATGGAATGTTTCCAAAAGCCTTTCAAAATAGTCGAAAAGAAGGTTGGAAGATACCTGCAAGCGATGTAGCAACATTAACTGGCTCTTCCCTAGCAAAAGTTCAAGGTAAAAAGAAATCTCTATCTCCGGATTACAACAAATCTGAATTAGTCAAATTGGCATATCAAGTGACAACTCTTACTTCCCCTCCAGAAGAAGTACATAAAATTCTTATCTCTTTACCATTGGAGCGTGTGCTTGAAATTTGTCTCATTATAAGGCAACAAAGTAGACCGATTGATGAACCCTACAAGTTTGTCAAAGCAGCTAAAACGAAGAATTGGATGCCAGATCCGATTGCAGATGGAGAAAAAAAGAGATTGGTGGATTTGACACAGCGTGACTATGAATCTTTGGCATTAAAGGAACAACAGACAGAAACGATTTCTCTCTACAATTGGCTGGAACAGGAATAAAGGTGGTTATATAAAGATGGGAAGTTTGTATCATCACGTAAAATGCCCCGAAGGGGTAAAAGCTAAGAAGTTTAAATTAATTGTACTGGACAAACACCTTAAACCATTCTTTCCCCTTACAGTTTTTTATAAGGAGGCATTGGGCGGAATTACAGAAAGTAGTGCAGAATCCTATCTAAAAACACTCTATACTTTTTTCACCTGGTTGCATACTGACAGTAATTATCAAGGAAGAGCTGTAAATTGGGATGATGAACCCCACATTGTACGGATAGCCATAGAGGATTTTTTGATGCATAAAGCTCATTGCAAGGTTACAACAAGCGCTAGCAAAACGTATTACGATGTAAAGTTAACAAATATAAGTCCTAATACTGTCGGTAGGATGTTAAGTGCTTTAAAATCTTTCTACAAAATCATGATACGTATGAAAATATACCTTTCTCCCAACCCACTTATTGATGCACACGCTATTTTAGACGAGTATGAAACGCAAATAGAGGGTGTTAGGGAAGGCAAACCTAGAATGCCTAAAGAAGCAGGTACAGAAGAACCTTTATCTAAAAGGGGTCGAAGATTAACCAACTCTTTTTTTAAAATCATAAATGGCGAGTGGAAGCCAGAGATTATTGATGATCCTCACCTCCCCTTTATGATTTATAAGGCTGGAAAGGATAGTAAATGGAAGCTTAGAGATGAAATTATTACAACGATGCTATTTCAAACCGGGGCTAGAGCGACAGAAGTTATCAAACTTACATTTGGAGACTATCGTGCTAGGTATGATAAGGGTGAGTTTTCCACCTTTAATAAGGGAAGCGATGGAATAAGAACAAAGTTTTTGAAAGTAGATACTGACACGTTAAAACTACTCGATCGTTATATCCATGGTGCTAGAAAAAAAGTTGATAAAAGTGGTTTGAAAATGAATGACATACCTGATGAAATTCCAATATTTCTTAATCAGTATGGCAATCCCTACACTTATGATGCATTTTTAAAAAATTGGATAAACATCATGAAAAAAGCAGAAATAAAAATCAATATTCATAAAACACGTCATTGGTTCGTGACCCGTAGTATTAGGATGATTCGCGAAAAATACAAGGATAAAGTAGAACAGGATTATGCAATTGGACGATTACGGATTTATATGAATTGGAGCGAAAAAGCAGACACAATAAAAGTCTATGAACATCATGTTGATGAGAAGGATTATGTGGTAGAGCAACACAATAAATTGTTAGAAATGATGAAAAAGGATCAGGAGGAGTATTTAAATCAGCTAAAACCTCGTAAGAGATTTAAACAACCTTCGGTTGAACCTCGAAATAAAATTGCTCAAATGTCTGAAAAACAACATGAATTAATGGATTTTATTAATGAATTGAATAGTTAATCTATAAATAAGCCTAAGGGTGTGGGAATGTGATTGATGAATTAAAAAGCAAACTATGGTATCAAGATTTAAAAGGAAAAGTTGATGACAACGTCCTTACATATCAGGATAAACAAGGCTACTTTTGGGATAAGGTTAACCCTGTGCATTTGCGTTACTTCAAAAACAAGTGTTGTGGTTACCCTTTTACAAACCACTTAGCGCTAGGATTGATAGTAATATCCAATCAAAACTTAAAGCCTAAGACTGTTCATACAAATATTGGAAGTATAAATATCTGCCTTAAGCAACTCTTTCAAGAAACCAAATTGGCAAGTCTTAATGATTTTGAGGTAGATATACATCTGTCCGATTATCTACGAAGGGAGATTCTTCCCTCCCATTCAGATAACAAGAGAATTCAATTCTTTACTAGTTATAAAAATGTTGTAAAAAGCGTGCATAAGTGGCATTCGACCAAGTTGACAAGGGAGCAACAAGAAATGTTCGCCCCTTTTTTACTCCCTCAAACACACCTAGATAGTAGAGATTTTAAAGTTAATAAAGCAGCAAAGGACGCTTCGAAAAGGAAAAGGAAGTCTGAAACGGACGCAATTTCCAAGGAATTTATAAAAATTCGTGCCGAAGGTGGGTTTCGTTTAAACCAGGTTAGGCGTTTGCGACAGAAATATCTTGAGGTTGTAGAATTTGTAAAAGATAACGAATATCCTCTTCCTTTTGAATTTTCTTATATTGAAAACAAGGAACGCGAAGATAGATCAAAGGAGCTTTTCTTGTTTCGATTATGGGATAAACCTTCTTTCGTACTTCATCATAGTAAAAATTATTCTGACACTACCATTAATAATGCAAAGGGGCGAAGAGCTACTTTTTTAGATGAAAACAACGAATACTTCGTCGAGTTTTTAAACGCTGCAATATTAGATGATGAAACTGGTAAACCCGCAGAAGAAACTGAAGGTTTTTGGTTTATACCCATTTTAGAACATCAATTAATCGGAAGTTGGTACCGATCTTTAAATAAAGAACAAATAAATGAAAGGTTGAAAGTACTTGAAATCTATGGATATAGGGAACCCGATTCAAAAGAACTTAATAAACCTTTCCAACCCGATCATAAAGGTATTCTAGCACAAGGGACTTTTATAACTAACTCCCAGGAATATGCCGAGGGCATCTTAATGAACGTTGAGATTTTGTATATAACAGCTTTGTTTGGTGCGACGGCACTAGATATATTTACGTCTTCAGGTGCAAGGTTAGGTGAAGTGGCGCAAGTTCATCTTGGTATTGGGTGTTTAGACCAGGTAAATATCACTGCTCCCGAAATAAATGAAGGAAAAACATCGTACATATTTAGAGCTATTCCGAAAGGAAGAGAGGAGCTAGCAGTTTTTTATACGACCAAAGATACTTTTGATTTAATAAAGGAAATTGCTTTTCACCTTAGAGATCAACATTATAAAGGCTCAATTCCAAGGGTGGATTTCCGTTATTCGAAGCAATCTGGTGAATCGCGGCCAGACCAACCCTATTTATTTCAGTTCCATGGTAAACATTTTGGAGAGGTGACTTTTGCATGTGTTTTAAATTTCATCTGTTTTGGATTGATCTATGAAACACAAGACAAGAAGTTGGTAAAATTGAAACCACACTTATTACGCCACGGTTTTGCGACACACGCTGTACAAGCAGAAGACCTTCCGATTGACGTCGTAGCAATGATTCTTAATCAAAAGGATTTAGACGTTACAAAATATTACTCTCAACCTACCCAAAGCCAAGTAGCCGATGTTGTGTCCGACTTTCATACTTCCATGGCTACTACAATTGATATGATGAAAGAAGTTTTAAGACAACCAGAAGAGATACAAGCCCTTTTTGAGCGTCAAAGAGAAATCAGCGGCCCATTTAGTAAAACCGTTGGGGGTACATGTGTTACTAACAAGATTTGTCCAACAAAACTTGCATGTGTAGGATGCAGCACTAAAATACCTGAGCCAGAACAAAAAGATGAATTACTTGAATATCTAGATTGGGCAGAAAAATCGAAGGAGTATCACGAGGAAAAAGGTTTCAAACTGGAAGTTTTGAAAATGAAAAAAACGATACATGATGCGAAAGCTGAATTGAAAGAAATAGCATTAATCGAGGAGTATAGGAGAGATAAGGAAAATGAGCCAAGACTTATCCATAGAAAACCATAAAAGTGGTCTAGAGCGTGATTATGAAAAAAGAAGGGTTAACTCCTTCGAACTAGGTAAAAAAGCAATAGATACCCTCCTTGCGGAGGGCAAAGAAGTTACCTTGCACAATGTATCTAAAAAGACAAAAGAACTCGATGAACAAGGCAAAGGGATTCATTTTAATACTATTAGAAATCATGAAGAACTCTATGCGTATTATAAAGAAAAGAGTAAGAGCTATAAGAAAAAACAAAAAGAGCTAGAAAAGCATCTTCCCTATCGCGAAAATGAAAAACATACTTTTCATGAGTTCGAGCAATTAAAGACGGACAGAAATTTAAAGAATGTGTACAAACAGTATATGCGTTTAACAAAGAATGAATTAGCAACGCGTTTGATAGAAGCTGAGCAATATATAGCAGAAGGAAATCTAGAGTATTTGGAAAAGTTATTTGAGACATACGAGGGATAAAAATTGAATTGAAACAATAATTTGTCGTTGTTCCCACATAAAAAAATAGTAAACAAAGGTTTTATTTAGTTTAATATTAAAAAAATAATGTACTACAAAGATAATTAATGTATTACATAAAGAGACATGGATTAGAGCTAAAAAAGCTTCAAAATGATAAGTGCTTTATACGGTTAATAATGTATACTGGAGGACCAATTAAATGAGTGATATTTATAAAATCGCCGGTGAAAATATAAGAGTATTCATTGAGTCTAGAGACTTAATGAATACATTTTTAATGGAAAGAACCGGGATTTGCAAGAATGCTTTTTATTATATATTGAACGGCAAGGGTAACATAGAAGAGTATATTAAAAAGCTAAGTGATTTCTTAAAAATAGATGATTCTATGTACTTTTATAAAACTGATTATGACTATGCTAAGCCTAAAAACCCATTGCATCTGTACAAAGACATGAAAGTAGGAACTAATTTTATAGTGTAGAATGCTGAATTATCTATAAATCCCTTTCATTTAGTACCCATTTTCATGTCCGCATATCGTGACAAGAAAATGGGTACTTTGTAAAACCAGGACACCAAAGTGGAAACTTTCTAAAAAAAGCAATTACTAAATAAATGTGAAGTTAAAATTCAATTCTACATAAATAGGGGTATCACCACATCGCTATCACGCTAAGGTTTTAAAGTACCTCCTAAATGAAATTTTATCTTGCTAAGATATTTTTGCAAATCTTATTATACTACGTTAAGGGACTATTTACCCTCTATTTATGATATTAAAATTGAAGTGAGATATATGTGAAAATAACTCAAATATTTAAGGATTGTATTTTATATATTTATTATTTAAAAATAACTTTGACATATAATTCACTTTATTTTATAGTAAGTACTACACTAACTACTAAAGGAGTTATTATGGAAGAACTTTATAAAGAACTTCAGAAATGGGGATTTTCGCAATATGAATGTAAAGCGTATATAGGCCTTTTAAAAAATTACCCTATAACAGGATATGAAATAAGTAAAAGGTCAGGTGTACCTCGTTCAACGATTTACGAAGTGGTGGCAAAATTAATAGATAAAGGTGCGGTTTATACAGTTCCTTCTGATCCTGTAACCTACGCTCCCTTGCCAGCTAAAGAGTTAATTCGTCGATTACGTAACAACTTCGAAAACTCTATGGATTATCTTGAAAAGAATTTATCTGCTTTAGAAAGTGAACAAGAAGTAGATGTTATTCATCGTATCAGCAGTGATGAGCATGTTGTTGCTGAAATAATTGATATCATAGATAAAGCAGAAGAAGAAATATGGTTGTCAATTTGGGAACCACAAGCCTCGTCTATAAAAAGTGCTATAGATAGACGTATAAATGAAAAAATCCATGTTTTTTCTATTCTTTTTGGAGCACCTGATATGCAACTTGGTATAACTACTCATCATAATTACATGGCTCCCGAAGTAGCTGAGGAACGTATGAATGGTCGATTAACGATTGTCGCACGAGACAATGAAGAAGTATTAATTGCAAATTTTTCTCCAAATACACCTGCATGGGCAATAAAAACAGAAGATCCAGCCCTGGTATTAATTGCAATGGAGTACATCAGACATGACATTATGTTCTCAGAATTAGTTAAAGAAGTTGGTCCAGAGAAAACGGAAGCTCTTTGGAAAAACGATTCTAATTTATTTCATGTTGTCACTGGAAAACGGTTCAAATAAATTGAACCGTATTTTCTTTCATTTTTTTAATAGTAGTTAGTGTGTTAGCGTCTAGTTATTCGGAAATAAGGAGGGAATGAAATGAGTCTGTCGAACGTCCAAGTGAATTCATCTCAGAGAGATGAAGATAGTTTTATCAAAGGAGTAAAAGATTGTATCCCTACATTACTGGGTTATTTAAGTATCGGAATAGCAGCAGGTGTTATTCAAAAAACTGCGGGACTTAGTATAGCTGAGATAACTCTCATGTCTTTAATCCTCTATGCTGGATCTGGTCAGTTTATTGCTGCAGGAATGATAGCAACAAGCAGTTCTCTTACTGCTATTATTATTACGATTTTCTTTGTTAATCTTCGTCATATTTTACTTAGTGCAGCACTAGCACCTTATTTTCGACATCTTTCTCCATTTAGGAACATGTTAGTAGGTTCTCTACTTACCGATGAGACATTTGGTGTTGCTATTAGCGAAGCTGCAAAGAAAAAACAAATCAGTGAAAGATGGATGCATGGCCTTAACATAACAGCTTATATAAATTGGCTTGTAGCAAATTTAGCAGGAGCATTTTTGGCACAGTGGATTTCCAATCCTGAAGAATTCGGTCTAGGATTTGCCTTGCCAGCAATGTTTATAGGGATCCTTATACTAACAATGTTAGGGCGAAGCACAATCAAACTAGATATCATTGTCGCAATTATAGCAGTTGTTATTGCTGTAGGAAGTTCTTTCATGTTGTCCAGTAGTATGGGGGTTATTGTTGCTACAATTATCGCTTCAACAATAGGAATGGTGGTGGAAAAATGGAAGTAAGGTGGGGAGTTTTTTTAATTATTCTAGGGTCAGCTATTGTAACGTTTATTCCAAGGGTCGTTCCTCTTATGGTATTAAGCCGTTTTGAATTACCAGAATGGGTAATGCGGTGGTTAAATTATGTCCCTATTTCTGTTATAGCTGCTTTGATTGGCCAAGAGATATTTATACATGATGGAAAGATTGCATCACTTACAAGTAACATTGAATTTTTTGCAGCTATACCAACTTTCTTTATTGCTATAAAAACACGTAGTTTATTGGGAACTGTACTGGGAGGTATTATTTCCATTATAGTTTTGCGTTTTTTGTTTTAAAACTAAATACCGTATTCAATCAATTATCACGTTTAAATGCCAAGCCATTGTACAAAAGATAACTATAAAGCCGCGGGATAGAAGAGAAGGATTGAAATATATGTTGAATTAATATCGTAGCATACTTGGATTGAACTGATATTCCGCGTCTTAATAATCTTGTAAAGCCCTAAAATAAAAAAATATGCATTTTAACTTGGAAAAGCAATTTTTTCATTTTGGTGTATTTATTTTTTTTACTTGAGAAGCATGTGATTTTATCAGATTAAAAAGCTATCTTGTTTGGTCTTGAATTTGAAAGTAGTTTGATCACTCATGATTCTATAGTATTTCCAGATAAACTAGAGAAAATAGATGAAGAAATAAAAAGTACAAGGGATAAAAGCTCAGCTTTAATATTCCCTGAAGAAAATTTAAAAAAGAAGTAGAAGTTATATCAATCGTTTTACAGAGCAATAGTAAAATATACCCTTCAAATAGACGGATAAAATAATAAATTTAGATACCGATATGGAATAGTGTTTATGGAATCGATTTCTATAATTTTCTACAGAAAAATATCTTTGATTTTTTGCATACTTTCACAATATATATTGTGAATTTAATAATTTTGAATTAGCCAATATCTATATACATGTATGCATGCCATAAGCATTCGAAGAACACACCTTATTTTTCAAAGGGGATACAGAAGATATGAGTAAGTTATTTAAAAAGAAATCTGTTACACAATTATTAGATCCTAGTAAGAGTAAAACCTTAATGAAAACATTGGGTTCATTTGATTTAGTTATGTTAGGATTAGGTTCAATAATTGGAACGGGAGTTCTTGTGTTAGCAGGATTAGTAGCAGCAAGAGACGCTGGACCAGCAGTTGTTTTTTCATTCGTATTGGCAGCAATTGTATGTGGATTTATAGCTTTATGTTACGCAGAAATTGCTTCTATACTTCCGGTTTCAGGAAGTGTATATACGTATGCCTATGCAACAATTGGTGAATTAGTTGCACATTTAGTAGGTTGGATGCTACTTTCGATCTATATTTTAGCGACAGCAGCGGTTGCCAGTGGGTGGACAGGTTATTTTCACAATTTAATAAGTGGATTGGGTTTAGATATGCCAAAATCACTGTTAATGATTCCATCTCAAGGTGGTATGATGAATCTACCAGCGATGGTCATTACATTAATCATTACATGGATGTTATCGCGTGGTACAAAGGAAAGTAAACGTATCAATAATATAATGGTGTTAATTAAAATTGGAATGGTTATATTATTTATTGTAGTTGGTGTATTCTATATAAAGCCAGAGAACTGGGTACCGTTTACACCATATGGTGTAAGTGGAGTTTTAGCTGGTGGGGCAGCAGCATTCTTTACTTTTATGGGATTTGATATATTAGCAACTTCGGCAGAAGAAGTAAAAGATCCACAACGAAATCTTCCCATTGGTATTATTGTATCGTTAATCATATGTACACTTATATACGTTATAGTGTGCCTTGTTATGACAGGAATGGTTTCCTATAAAGAATTAAATGTACCTGAAGCAATGGCTTATGTAATGGAAGTAGTAGGACAAGGTAAGGTCGCTGGTGTAATTGCTGTAGGAGCTGTCATTGGTCTTATGGCTGTTATTTTCTCTTCTATGTATGCCGCAACACGAGTATTCTTTGCAATGAGTCGTGATGGACTGTTACCCAAATCACTTGCGAAAATTAATAGGAAGACTGGAGCACCGACTTTTACAATTGGCTTGGTGGGAATAGGAAGTTCTTTTATAGCTGGGTTTATTGATTTAAAAGAATTAGCGAACTTAGTTAATATTAGTGGTTTGGTAACGTATTCAATGGTGGGAGTATCAGTTATTGTCCTTCGCAAAACTCATCCGAATTTAAAGCGTGGCTTTATGGTACCATTTGTACCTATATTGCCAATCATTTCAATTGCAAGTTGTGTATTTTTGATGTTTAATTTACCATTAAGAACATGGTTGTACTTCTGCATTTGGATAACTATTGGAGTAATAATATATTTTGTTTATTCAATAAAACATAGTAATTTAAATGAGGAAGCAATTTCAAAAGCAAAAGATAAAATAGTCAAATAATTTCGATACCGATTAATTTAAACACCAATAAAATATAAAGATGAAACATTAATACATTTAATCCCAAAAGATCTTTTTTTCCATTTTTTTCTTAAATAAATTACATCCTTTCGAATATATTTGTATGGTTTAACATCCCGTTAATAAAAATACATCACTATTAAATAGTGATGTATTTTTATTTTAGAAAGAATCGTTATACGCAACTGTACCTTTTAATTAATAGATTTGCTATTAAAAATCATGGTAAAGATGTACGTAGACATATATAACTAAAGTAATTTCTTTTAAAAAAAGTACCCACTTTCATGTCCAAAAACAATGATAGAAATAGAAGTACCCACTTTCATGTCTTTGTACAGCATCGTAAAGAAGCGCTTTTGAAGCAAGTTGCTGGTAGAAACAACAATCACGAACTGAAGGACAGTATAAAAGTGTTCTTTGAATTTGTAGAGTTAATTGATGTATTGAAAGCTATACAAGAATGAAGACAGAGAGGGAATGTGTAATACTGAATCTAAAGTAATTAAAATAAGATATACTATACGACGACGCATATTGTTTAATAGTGTAGTTTTAAGGTGTATCAGCGCTTTGCTTGATACGCCTATTTTTTATAATTTTGATTACTAATTGTGGTACCGCTACATGTCCCTAATTGTCGTAATAAAAGGAGTGGATCCCCCACTCCTTTTCTATTATCATATAATTGTTTAACAACATGCTTTCATTGCTAGATATAGCCTTAAACTTCATTATCCTTATCTTTCAGTAAAATATGTATTAGCTTGTTTTTTCAAATAATGATGCAATTTCTCGCTTATAATCTCCACGTATAATACCTCGCTCAGTAATAATGCCTGTAATTAATTCGTTTGGCGTTACATCAAATGCTGGATTATAAACAGTAGTTCCAACTGGCGTTACTTGTTTCCCAAAAATTTTCGTAACTTCTGTTTCATCTCTTTCTTCAATAACAATTTCAGCTCCTGTTTGTTTCGTAATATCAAATGTCGATAACGGAGCTGCAACGTAGAATGGGATACCGAAGTACTTTGCTAATATAGCTAAATTCATTGTTCCGATTTTATTTGCTGTATCCCCATTTGCGACAATTCGGTCCGCTCCTACAATAATTGCGTTGATTTCTTTCGTTTGAATAGCATGAGCTGCCGTATTATCTGTAATAAGCGTTACATCAATACCTGCCTGTTTTAATTCCCAAGTCGTTAAACGCCCGCCTTGTAAAACTGGTCTCGTTTCACATGCATATGCATGTAAATGTACACCTTTTTCTTTCCCAATATAAAACGGTGCTAGTGCAGTACCATATTTAGCAGTTGCAATACTGCCAGCGTTACAAATCGTTAAAATGTTATCACCATCTTGAAAACATGATAATGCATGTTCTCCAATACTCCTGCATACTGCTTCATCTTCTTGCTGAATGAGAAGCGCTTCTTCTTCTAATATTTTTTGTGCTTCTTTTATTGTAGTAATTTCTTGAATAGATTCTCTCATACGATCGATTGCCCAAAATAAATTGACTGCTGTCGGGCGTGACGTTCCCAAATAATTACAATCTCTATTAAACTTCTTTTGAAATTCTTCAATATGTAAAGTAGTATATTTTTTTGCTACAAGCGCCAAGCCAAATGCAGCTACAATTCCAATTGCCGGTGCTCCTCGTACTTCTAGCATGACAATACTTTTCCATACCTCTTCAATCGTCGTTAATGTTTTATATTCTGTGCTATGCGGCAACTTTGTTTGATTTAATACTGCAATAGCATCCCCTTTCCAACTGACAGACCTCGGAATCGTAACAATTGTACTCATGCTTTTACCCCTCCAGAAACTGTCTGTTGAAATAATGTTCGGAACAGTTGAATATCAGCGTTTTTAGATTCATATTTTATTAGTTCTTTACCTAAGTATAAAGCTTGTTTCTTGGCTTGAATTCTCTTTTCTTTATTTGCTATTTCATCTAAATCAGCTACATGTGCTAAGCCAATTGTTCTTCGGATAAGCTCACATCCAGCAAATCCGACCACATCCGTAAAAATATTTTGCAAAATAATCGGCAACCATTGTTTTTCTTTCGTATATGCTTCTACACCTTCTCCAATCCATAACTTTGTAAAAGTGTCTACGAAATAGCTCCATGTTTTCTCAATATGGAAAAATAGCACACTTCTCTGTTCTTCCTCTCTAGATAGAGCATTTAATAATAGGTTTGCAATAAATTGACCAAGATCAAATCCAAATGGGCCATAAGTTGCAAACTCCGGATCAATCACTTTCGTTTCAGAAGGTGATGAAAAAATACTACCAGTATGTAAATCACCATGAATAAGTGCTTCTTTTCTCGTTAAAAACTTATATTTATATTGTGCTACTTTTAATTTTAAAGTTTTATCACTCCACAATTCATCAACCGCTAGTTGTAATTCCGGCTCATAATCATTCGTATCGTAATGGCCAAACGGATCTGTAAACACTAAATCTTCTGTAATCTTGCAGAGGTCTGGGTTTACAAATGTACCTTCTAGTCCCCTTTTCTCTTCTGACTGTAAACCGAAATCTGAAGTATAAAATAAAACATTTGCTAGAAAACGACCGATATGTTGGGATAAAAGTGGATATTCTTCTCCATCTATTAATCCTTTTCTTGTAATTGTTAGTCTTGATAAGTCTTCTATTACTGTTACTGCTAACTCTTCATCATGACTGTGCACTACCGGAACATAATCCGGTACATACTTCGCAAAAATTTTCAGTGCCTTGCTTTCAATTGTCGCTCTTTTTATAGATAACGGCCAGCTTTCACCAACTACTTTCGCATATGGCAGTGCCTGTTTTATTATAATAGACTTCTCTCCATCATCTAATTTGAACACGTAATTTAAATTTCCATCTCCAATTTCATGACAAAATACATTTGCTTTCTTTTCAAAATAACCGTGTTCTTTCGCATATTGTATAGCTGTTGTTTCAGTTAATGCATAATATCCCATCGTCTTCTCCCCCTTTTTTATATTCAGAGGTTTTTCTGACGTAGAAAAACCTCTTTCCACTAAGAAAGAGGTTTGAAGTTTATCTTCTCCCCTCTTATCTGCCAGAAAGTTTTACTTTCTGCTGGAATTAGCACCGTGCCTTTTGGCGTAAATAAACGCCCCATTTCACAATGGTATTACGGTCGGTTGCTGGGCTTCATCGGGCCAAATCCCTCCACCTGCTCTTGATAAGAGTTGTATAATTTTTTAGAATTTTTAACTTTATGTTGAAGACTATACCAAGAATAAAAATCACTTGTCAACATTTTATTTGTATAATTCTGGACGTCGATCCGCAAAAACTGGAATTCCTTTGCGTACTTCTTTAATTTTCTCGAATGTAAGCTCTCCAAATAGAATTGCTTCTTCTTCATTTGCTTCTACAACAACTTCGCCCCAAGGATCGACAATTAAAGAATGGCCAGCAAACTCATTATTTGGATCCTTCCCTGCCCTATTACATGCTACAACATAACACTGGTTTTCAACTGCTCTTGCTTGTAATAGCAAACGCCAATGTGCTAAACGAACTAATGGCCATTCAGCTACAACAAATAAAACTTTTGCACCTTTAGCAGTATGAACGCGCATCCACTCCGGAAAACGAATATCATAGCAAATTGTGCCAGCGCACTCTACATCATCTAACTTAAATTCACCAGTACGATTTCCAGCGATTAAATATTTATGTTCATCCATAAGCTGAAATAAATGCACTTTACTATATTCATGGACTAGTTCTCCTTTATTCGTTACAACATACATTGTATTTGTAACACCTTGCTCCGTTTGCTTTGCTATAGAACCACCAACAATATGTACACCATATTGTTTCGACCATTCTATCAACTTTTCTTTCGTTTCCAATCCATCCCTATCTGCAATTTCAGAGAGTCTCGTTAAATCATAACCTGTTGTCCATAGTTCTGGTAAGACGATAACATCTGGTCTTTCCTTCATCGCTTCGCTTATTTTATTTTTAGCATTCTCAATATTTTTTTCTACATCTCCAAAGACAATATCCATCTGAATACATGCGACTTTCATTTTTTCAGCCCCATTCTCATTTTTTTCTTTACAAAATACTGGAAAGATTATATCATTTGTCACTAGAATTGTAACAACTTTCAAAAGAGGTGGAAAGTATGAAATCATTTCAACCTTCTGAGATAGTAACATCATTGCCAACACAATTTTTCGCTTCACTTGTTGCAAAAGTTAACAAAGTCGTTGCAGCTGGTCACGATGTTATTAATCTAGGTCAAGGTAATCCAGATCAACCAACACCGCAGCATATCGTAAAAGCTTTGCAAGATGCTGCTGAAAAGACCATTCATCATAAATATCCGCCATTTCGCGGACACGAAAGCTTAAAAGAAGCTGTAGCAACATTCTATCAACGTGAATACGGCGTAGAATTAAATTCGAAAACTGAAGTTGCTATTTTGTTTGGTGGAAAGGCTGGATTAGTAGAATTACCAGTTTGCTTTACAAACCCTGGTGATACGATTCTCGTTCCCGATCCAGGTTATCCAGATTATTTATCAGGTGTCGCTTTAGCAAAAGCAAAATTTGAAACAATGCCACTTATTGCAGAAAATAACTTTTTACCAGATTATGCAAAAATTGATGATTCTATTGCCGAGCGTGCAAAATTAATGTTTTTAAACTATCCAAATAATCCTACAGGTGCTACTGCATCAAAAGATTTTTTTGATGAAACAATTCATTTTGCCAATAAACACAATATATTAGTTATTCATGATTTTGCTTATGGTGCTATAGGATTCGACGGTCAAAAGCCAGTTAGTTTCTTACAAGCAGACGGTGCCAAAGATACAGGAATAGAAATTTACACATTATCGAAAACTTTTAATATGGCTGGCTGGCGCATCGCTTTTGCTGTAGGGAATGAAAGTGTCATTGAAACCATTAACTTATTACAAGATCATATGTATGTTAGCATCTTCGGTGCAGTTCAAGATGCCGCCCGCGAAGCACTATTAAGTTCACAGTCTTGCGTAATAGACCTTGTAAATAGTTACGAAGCTCGACGAAACGCTCTTATTTCAGCTTGTCACTCAATTGGTTGGAATGTAAACATTCCAACAGGATCATTCTTTGCATGGCTTCCTGTTCCAAAAGGATATACTTCTGAGCAATTTTCTAATATTTTACTAGAAAAAGCACATGTCGCAGTTGCTCCTGGTGTTGGATTTGGTGAGCATGGCGAAGGGTATGTCCGTGTTGGTCTCTTACATACAGAAGATAGGTTAAGAGAAGCCATTCATCGAATTGATAAATTAAATTTTTTCAAAAAGTAATTGACAACATGAAAAATATCTGACAAAATTCAGTTATCTTAAAAATTTAAACATTTCTAAATACTTCTTATCAAGAGCAGGTGGAGGGACGAGCCCGACGAAACCCGGCAACCGATCTACAATTGTAGACACGGTGCTAATTCTCGCAGCATTACGCTGACAGATAAGGAGCTGGTTGTAAAAAAACCTCTCCTTAGCTGAGAGGTTTTTTTATTTAACTAGGAGGTTATAACAATGAGCGGAATTATAGCGACATATTTAATCCATGATGATTCACATAACTTAGAAAAAAAAGCTGAGCAAATTGCACTCGGTTTAACAATTGGCTCTTGGACTCATTTGCCACATTTATTGCAAGAACAATTAAAGCAGCATAAAGGCAACGTCATTCATGTTGAGGAATTAGCTGCACATGAACATACCAATTCGTATTTACGTAAAAAAGTGAAACGCGGAATTATTAAAATCGAATATCCGTTATTAAATTTCAGTCCAGATTTACCAGCAATTTTAACGACTACATTTGGAAAGCTATCACTTGATGGCGAAGTAAAATTAATTGACTTAACTTTTTCAGACGAATTAAAAAAACAGTTTCCTGGTCCAAAATTCGGGATAGATGGTATTCGAAATCTTTTACAAGTACATGATCGTCCCCTTTTAATGAGTATTTTTAAAGGAATGATTGGACGAAATATTGGGTATTTAAAAACGCAATTACGCGATCAAGCAATTGGTGGTGTAGATATCGTAAAAGATGATGAGATATTATTCGAAAATGCATTAACACCACTTACAAAACGCATCGTATCTGGAAAAGAAGTTTTACAATCCGTATATGAAACGTACGGACATAAAACGTTATATGCCGTAAATTTAACAGGACGAACTTTTGATTTAAAAGAAAATGCGAAACGTGCAGTGCAAGCTGGAGCTGATATTCTATTATTTAACGTATTCTCTTACGGACTAGATGTACTACAATCACTTGCAGAAGATGATGAAATCCCGCTTCCTATTATGGCACACCCTGCTGTAAGTGGTGCTTATTCCGCATCCAAGTTATATGGAGTTTCATCTCCATTATTACTCGGAAAGCTACTCCGTTATGCTGGGGCTGACTTTTCATTATTCCCATCTCCATACGGAAGTGTTGCGCTAGAAAAAGAGGAAGCTCTTGCTATCTCAAAATATTTAACTGAAGGCGATTCATTTTTCAAGAAGAGCTTTTCTGTTCCGTCTGCTGGTATTCACCCTGGTTTCGTTCCCTTTATTGTACGAGATTTCGGTAAAGATGTTGTTATTAATGCTGGTGGCGGAATACATGGACATCCAAATGGGGCGCAGGGCGGCGGTAAAGCTTTCCGTGCTGCAATTGATGCTACTTTGCAAAATAAACCACTCCATGAAGTAGATGACATAAATTTGCATAGCGCACTACAAATATGGGGAAATCCCTCTCATGAGGTGAAATTATGAGTATTCAAGTATTTTGTGATTTCGATGGCACGATTACAAATAATGATAACATTATGTCCATTATGGAAAAATTTGCACCACCAGAAGCTGAAGAAGTAAAGAATAGAATTTTATCACAAGAGCTATCTATTCAAGAAGGTGTTTCTCAATTATTTCAATTCATACCTACTAATCTGCACGATGAAATTATTCAATTTTTAATAGAGACTGCTGAAATCCGTAATGGTTTTCATGAATTTATACAATTTGTAAATAAAAATAATATTTCCTTTTATGTTATATCAGGTGGAATGGATTTCTTCGTCTATCCACTCTTACAAGGACTCATTCCGAAAGAGCAAATTTACTGTAATGAAACAGATTTTTCAAATGAATACATTACGGTGAATTGGCCTCATCCTTGTGATCATCATTGTCAAAATCATTGCGGATTATGTAAATCATCACTCATCCGTAAATTAAGTAATACAAATGACTTCCATATTGTAATCGGAGATTCAATTACTGATTTACAAGCTGCGAAACAAGCGGATAAAGTGTTCGCTCGTGACTTCCTTATTACAAAATGTGAAGAAAATCATATTTCTTATACACCATTTGAATCGTTTCACGATATTCAAAACGAATTAAAACATTTGTTGGAGGTGAAATTATGAAACAACTTTTTCGTCAATGGTATGACTTAAGCGAGATAAAAAAAGAATTAACAACACGAAATTGGTTTCCAGCAACGAGTGGTAATATTTCTATAAAGGTTAGTCATGAACCACTCACTTTTCTCATTACAGCAAGTGGTAAAGATAAAACAAAAACGACTCCAGATGATTTTCTATTAGTAGATCATCTAGGGGTTCCCGTATTAGAAACTGAATTACGTCCTTCAGCAGAAACAATCTTGCATACACATATTTATAACAATACGAATGCTGGATGCGTCCTTCATGTTCATACAACCGATAATAATGTTATCACAAATTTATATAGTGATGCAGTCACACTTCAAAATCAAGAAATTATTAAAGCTCTCGATATTTGGGAAGAAGGTGCAACAATAAACATTCCTATTATCGAAAACCATGCCCATATCCCAACGCTTGGAGAAAACTTCCGCAAGCATATACAAGGAGATTCGGGGGCAGTATTAATCCGTAACCATGGTATTACCGTATGGGGCCGAGATAGCTTTGATGCAAAGAAAAGATTAGAAGCTTATGAGTTTTTATTCCAATTTCATATAAAACTATTATCAATTCAAGGAGGCGTTTCTAATGGCGCAAATTCGTATTCATGAAATAAATACTCGCATTGAAAATGAAGTGGAAGTATCAAAATTTCTACAAGAGGAAGGCGTTTTATATGAGAAATGGAATATTTCCAAACTTCCTACTCATTTAAAAGAAAATTACTCATTAACAGATGAAAACAAAGCTGAAATATTAGCTGTGTTTTCAAAAGAAATTGCTGATGTTTCATCACGCCGAGGTTATAAAGCACATGATGTAATTTCACTTTCAAATAGCACACCTAACCTTGACGAACTATTAATTAATTTCCAAAAAGAACACCATCATACTGATGATGAAGTTCGCTTTATTGTTAGTGGTCATGGCATCTTTGCCATTGAAGGAAAAGATGGGACATTCTTTGACGTTGAACTTGAGCCAGGCGATCTCATATCTGTTCCTGAAAATGCAAGACATTATTTTACCTTGCAAGATGATCGTCAAGTTGTAGCTATTCGTATTTTTGTTACAACTGAAGGCTGGGTTCCAATCTATTAAGGTAGTTAGTTGAATAAAAGGCCTTGGACCCCCTTTTCCAACCTTTTATTCACTCTACATATATACATCCTCCTATGGAACAGGCTTATTTCATTTTGAAATAAGCCTGATTTTTTATGGTTCTAACCGTATTATTCCTTCTTTTCAGTACAATCTCTCCCTTCAATTTTTCAAGTATATTTATTAATACTTTTTGAACATTTATTGAACTTTTTCTGAAAATTCTGTTTTATATATGATATACTACAATTAACTAAGAAGGAAAAGAAAATCGCAAACAGAGGGGGAGAATCATGAGTTTACTTATCGCACTTATACTAGGGGTTACGTGTGGAGCACTTCCTATTATTCTAGGAGCTATTATGGAAGAGTTAGAAGTTGGTGTTTTAGGTTTTGTTGCATCTTGTGTAAGCGCTTTACTTTTTGGTTTATTCGGTGCTATTCCTGTTTCAATTCTCTGTGCATTTTATATAGTACGCCATGCTCGTACAAAACAATTTGGTCCTAATCACATCGCGCAAGTGATTCCATTCCCAATCGAACGATGCCGCCGGGCTTCTAGCTTATAATTACAAAATTAAAAATAAAAGTCCTCAAATGAGGACTTTTATTTATTTTCTTCTAGAAATTGAAACAATTCTTGTAGATGCAAAGCGTCTTCACTATAGCTAACAGATACATGATATATACCATCAATCTCCGCTTCCATGTAAAGGTCAACTCCATCTCGATCATATTTCAATGCCAAATAAAATTCCATTTCTTCTAGCATCTTTTTTGAAGTTCGAATAACGTAATGCCCTTTCTCATCTCTTCCATATTCGAAATTCGGTTCAAAATCATATTTTTGTTTAAAAGCTTCTTTTTGTTTTTCATTAATTTGTATACATGTTGCTCTTTGTACAGTATCAATCATCTCATCAAATTTTTGAAGATCCATCTCATTTACCCCCTTACGTATTTTTTGTATAACACTTGTGTTCCGCTATTTTCTTCCCCATCTTTTATTAGCTCTTCATACAATTCCTTCGCCAAACTTAAACCTGGTACTTGTAATTGTAATCTTTCAGCCTCATCTAACGCGATCTTCATATCTTTCATAAAATGCTTTACATAAAAACCTGGTTCAAAATCTCCCTTTAACATTCGAGGAGCTAAATTACTTAATGACCAGCTACCTGCTGCTCCCGTTGAAATACTCTCCAATACTTTATCAGGATCTAATCCAGCCTTTTTCGCATAAGCAACAGCTTCACATACTCCAATCATGTTGGAAGCAATCGCAATTTGATTGCACATTTTTGTATGTTGTCCACTTCCAGCAGGCCCTTGCAACTGAATATTTGTTCCTAGTTTTTCAAATAACGGTAAACATCTATCATATATTTCTTTCTCTCCACCGACCATAATTGCGAGTCTTGCTTCTTTCGCACCAACGTCTCCTCCAGATACAGGTGCATCTAACGTATATACATTCTTACTTTTACCAGTTTCATTAATACGTTTTGCCAATGTTGGTGTAGATGTCGTGAAATCAATTGCGATTGTGCCTTCATTTGCATTCTCCAAAATTCCATCTATCCCAAAGTACACTTCTTCTACATCATGTGGATACCCAACCATAGTCATTACAACATCAACTTGCTTTACTAACTCTTTCGGTGTATCACACCAATTTGCACCATCTTGCACTAAAGAGTCTGTTTTCGATTTTGTTCTATTATATACATATACTGTATGACCGTCTTGCATTAAATGACGCACCATACTTTTTCCCATTACACCAATACCAATGAAACCAATTGATACATTTTTATGTTTCATTTTCTCATCCCCTTTGTTCTAATAAATCACTTACCATCTTTCGGAAATCTTTATTAAAGTCATCATCCATACTATTTTTCACGTTTGAAAATAAAATAACAAAAGTCCCTTTTTCTTTATTAAAATTATTGAAAGTATTCCACCCAGATAGTACACCATGGTTATGAAAATAATCCGGATATATGTAAAAACTAAATGCATATTTTCGTTCTGTTGAAGGTGAAAACATCGCTTGTATACTTTGTTCAGAAAGAAGTTTCCCATTTATAATTGCTTCGTCTAATTTCTTCATATCTCCAACTGTCGTATACATCTCACCACAACCATATAGCCAATCCATGCCTACCTTCTGCGCTGGTACAAGCTCTTGATTTTTTTTCACATAACCCTTTGTGAAATTTTTATCTCCAGGTACCATATTTCCCATACCAGATTCATGCATATCTGCTTTTATAAATATATTTTCTTTTATGTAATCTCCTAAAGGTTTTTTCGATATATGTTCTATTATATAGGCAAGCACCATATAATTATAATCTGTATATCTCCAACCTGTTCCTGCAGGAAATTCTAAATTTTGACGTCCAATCCAATTCATTAACTGTAAACGGGAGGCAGCATTAACATTGCCTTTTGCGTGTTCAGGTAAACCAGAGGTATGCGTTAATAAATGATATAACGTAATATTTTTATTCTCCGGAAATGAAGGAATATATTTATTTACATTATCTTGAATATTTAGCTTCCCTTGATCCTGCAGTTGTAAAATAGATGTAGCCACAACTGTTTTCGTAATAGAACCGATACGATATTTTGTGTGAGGCGTATTTTCTATTTTATTTTGAACATCAGCATACCCATATCCTTTATTCAATATAACATGCTCTTTATCTGTTACCAAAACTGTTCCATTGAATTGCTTTCCGACTAAATATTGATCTAATTTTTGAGATATGCTAGCATAATCAATTTGCTTTTCTTTTTTTTCTTCTTCTATATTCTCTTGTACTTCTGATTCAACAGCAGGATTCACCTTAGTTGTTAATTCTTTACTTTCCTTTATATTAGGATTATAGAGAAAATAGTATACTCCTCCACAAACTACAGCACATATTGAAACTATCATCATTATTTTTTTCATCATATTGTTCCTCCATAATTCCTTCGTTCAAAATCCCCCCTACACTCTATTATCAAGTAATAAAAAAAAATCGCAACAATTTGTTGCGAAAAATCACTTTTTTTCTTTTCTATATACACACACTTGATTTTTCCCATTTTTTTTCGCTTCATATAATGCAATATCCGCTCGTTGCATTAATTCTTCTCTTGTAATCCCTTTTTCATATAATGCAACTCCAAAGCTCGCTGTTAATTTCGAAATTCCTGAGAATTGCTTTGTTTCAATGAAAAATCGTAATGATTCCGCAACTTGAAATGCTTCTTTTTCTACCGTATTCGTTACTAAAATAATAAATTCTTCTCCTCCCCACCTAGCAAATACATGTTGCTGCTCCACTTTAGATTTCATGAGCTCTGCAAGCTCAATTAATGCTAAGTCACCAAAATCATGGCCATACGTGTCATTTACTGCTTTAAAATTATCTATATCAAATAAAATAAGTGCTATGTTTTCATTATTACGCATCGCATTATCCCATTCTGCCTCGAGTATTTGTTGGAATTTCAAACGATTATAAATCTCTGTTAACGAATCTATCATAGCAAGTCTTTCTTGTTCTTGATAGATTTCATCTAATTCGGTAATCTCTGTACACTTCACAATAAATCTTGATAAATCTTCTGGCAATGGTGTCGCACGCAATAAAAAAGTTGATACTTCCCCTTCATAGTTGGACATCTTAATTCTTCTATCATATGATAATGTATCATCTAACCATGTTATATCATGAGTTGTTGAATAGTATCCATTTTCTCTAATAAGATGTTCAGCAAATACTAAATGTTGCTCACGATACGCAAACAAATTTTCATATCCGAAAAACTCTAAAAAATTTGTATTACAATCAACAATCTCATCGTCTTCTACTATAAATAATAGATCATTTCGAAAATCAAACATCGTTTGAAGTAGTTCTTGTTGCAAACTTACTTGCCGCACTAAAGAAAGCTGATATAAACTTTTATTTACTTCCTCTAACACCATTTGTGGAGTCACAGGGGCTATCACAATATTACGTATTCCTAACGTAAGCACCTCTGCAAACTCGCTTGTTATTTGTTGATCCCAAATGACAATAAATGTACTCTGTGGATTATACATATTCTTTATATATTTTATTTGAGAAAAATCTGTTACATACATAATTACAATATGTGGTTTAGTCCTCTGAAATAATACTTCGCCTTCTTCAAAACTATTTGCTATAAACATACATTTTGGATGGATATTTTCTATCGTTTGTTGATGCGTGCATCCATTTTCTATATAAAGGACATTTAACTGAAGATCTTGTAATACATTTTGGAAAACCGTATTTTCTAATAAAAAATGTAGTATGTTCATCACTAGTCTTCACTCACTTCATATATCTTGTTCTACAGAATTCCTCACAAACATTTTATAAAAAACTGTTCTCTAAAAACTTTAATGAGTGAGGGATACATGTTAACAAGCTAATTGAGAATGTTCTCTTCATTTTTCACTCTATAAATTCCTTTTTTAGTGTATGATTATAGGAATTGTATCGTTTGTATGAATGCCCTAGCTTCCGCTTTAAAACTTGACAATTAAAATAAAGATATTATATTCTTAAATTCGATAACTTACAAAATGTAAGTAGAATATATTACATTTGTTTTTTTCATAATTTGATATGTAATTTGGAGGATATATAATGACAAACGAAAACTTTTTTAATGTTCTATATGAACGCACATCTACACGTGCATTCAACCCAGAGAAAGAAATTTCATCTACAGAGTTACACGAGATTTTAAAGGGAGCTGCTCAAGCACCTTCTGCTTGGAACTTACAGCACTGGAAATTCCTCGTATTCCAAGGTGAAGATGTACAGAAACGATTACATCCAATTGCTTATAACCAACAACAAATTCTTGATGCTTCTGCTGTAGTCGCTATTTTAGGTGATTTAGAAGCTTATAAAAATGTTGAACAAGTTTATGGTCCAATTGTAGAACAAGGATTTATGAAAGAAGAAGCAAAAGAGCGCTTAGCTAAAAATATTGAGTCTGCATATGCACGTGAGCAATTCCCAAGAGATGCAGCCTTTTCAAATGCATCTTTAGCAGCAATGCAACTTATGCTTGCAGCTAAAGCAACTGGCTGGGATACTTGTGCGATTGGTGGTTTCAACCCACAAGCACTTACAGAAGAATTCAATGTTTCATCTCGCTACGTACCAATTATGCTTATTACAATTGGTGAATCAACTTTAAAAGGCCACCCTGCACCACGAATGAGCGTAGAACAAGTGAGTGAATGGGCAAAATAATAAAGTGAAACTTGAATCAATGTGAGGGTCTTACTGCCCTTTCATACGAATAAAAAAGAAACGAAGGTAATTTCATTACCTTCGTTTCTTTTTTATTCTGTCACACATCCGTAATACTAAAATGTATGATTCGACATCCGCACATAAAAACAGTAAATTTCATGCTATTCGCATACACATAAATGACGTTTCGTGTCGAATTTTGTTAAAGTATCGAAATATAACCGTGTGTTTTTGTTACAATTATGATACAATGATAACAAATAGATAACAAGAGAGGGATTTTCATTGAGTTCATACGGAAGCTTTATTGCACTTTTATGTTACATAGTAACTGTACTGCTTCTATATTTTATTGGCGATGCTGCAAACATTTCAGTTTTACAATTCCCAAAAGAAGAAGCATTCCACTTAGAATCAGAAAAACATACTGCACGATCCATTGTACCGCTACTGTTAGCTCTTCCTGTATATATCATCGTTTTATATAAAAGCAAAAAAGTGTAAAGGCTACCTATTTCATTCATTTCGGTGGTCTTTACACTTTTTTGTGATATCTATCCTATTTTAAACATCATTCCGTAATAAACACCCAGCTAGTCTTTTAAAATGAGAAATTCCCCTAGAAAAAATTCCACTCTCTGTCCAGTCACTCACTACCGAACTTACATAGATTATAAGTGTGAAGGGGGTGATGAGGATTATGTTTGGATCATTTGGATGCTGTGATAACTTTAGAGACTGTCATCATCATGAAAGAGAGTGCAGACATCATGAGAAAGAGAAAGAGAGAGAAGTAGTTAGACCACAACAACCAGCTGTATGTAACGTACTTGCTAATATTTCAGTTGGAACAGAGCTTTCTCTTTTAAGCATTAGAGGTAATGGCACTTTCAACAATGTAATTTTTGAAGGTTTCGCTAACGGTGTTGCTCTTTTCTCTGCTTTAGCTCGTAATAACAAAGACAACAAAGATAACAATAAAGACGATAAGAACAATCAAAACCGTAATACTTTTACTGGTATTTTACGTGTATGCCCAACTGATATCGTTGCTATCGCTATCTAATTCTGTTCCTTATCCTCTATAGTAAAAAAATAAGATTTACTTTTCTCATAGAAAAAACCTGAGACCGATTTCAAATCGACTCAGGTTTTTTTATTGATTATATGCTTTTAACGAGTTCAACAACTTCTTCAGCAGTTGACATCATTAATGCTTTTTCTGCTAATGTTTCCATTTCTGCTTTTGACAACTTGCTTAGTTGTGTTCTTGCAGGAAGAATAGATGTTGCACTCATACTGAACTCATCTAATCCTAATAATAATGGGATAGCAAGTGAATCGCCCGCCATCTCACCACACATACCAGCCCATTTGCCTTCTTTATGAGCAGCATCGATAACCATTTTTACAAGACGTAAAATAGATGGGTTATATGGTTGGTATAAGTAAGATACTTGTTCGTTCATACGGTCTGCAGCCATTGTGTATTGAATTAAGTCGTTTGTTCCGATAGAGAAGAAATCAACTTCTTTTGCGAATTGATCTGCTAATACTGCTGAAGCTGGAATTTCAACCATCATACCAACTTCAATAGAATTAGAAACAGTTGTACCCGCTTCTACAAGTTTTGCTTTTTCTTCTAATAAGATTGCTTTCGCTTGACGGAACTCATCAAGAGTTGCAATCATTGGGAACATAATTTTTAAGTTACCATATACGCTAGCACGAAGTAATGCACGAAGTTGTGTACGGAACACATCTTGCTCATCAAGACATAAGCGAATTGCACGGTATCCTAAGAATGGGTTCATTTCTTTTGGTAAATGTAAGTATGGAAGCTCTTTATCTCCACCGATGTCAAGTGTACGAACAACAACAGGTTGACCTTCTTTTACACCTTCAAGAACTGCTTTATATGCTTCGAACTGCTCTTCTTCTGTTGGAAGATTGTCACGGCCCATGTATAAGAATTCTGTACGGTATAAACCAACGCCTTCTCCGCCATTATCGATAATACCTTGTACATCATTTGGTGTTCCGATATTTGCAACAAGCTCAACGTGATGTCCATCACTTGTTACAGTAGCTTGGTCTTTTAATTTTGCCCATTCAGCTTTTTGCTCTTCAAATTTCGCTTTCTTTTCTTCAAACGAGCGAAGAGTTTCTTCTGATGGATTAACAATTACTTCTCCATCTAAACCATCGATGATTACGATATCGCCATTTTGGATTTTCTCCATAACAAATTTCGTACCAACAACAGCTGGAATTTCCATAGAGCGAGCCATAATCGCAGAGTGAGATGTACGTCCACCGATATCAGTTGTAAAACCTTTTGCATACTTACGGTTTAACTGAGCCGTATCAGATGGTGTTAAATCTTCAGCAATAATGATTACTTCTTCAGAAATTGTACCAGGATTTGAGAAGTTAATGCCTAGTAAATGTGCAAGAACACGTTTTGTTACGTCACGAATGTCCGCAGCACGTTCCTTCATATATTCGTTATCCATGTTTTCAAACATAGAAATAAACATTGATGCAACTTCATCCATTGCAAATTCAGCATTTACTTTTTCACTATTTACTTTATCTTTTACTGGGTTTACTAGTTCTGGATCATTTAACACTAATAAATGTGCTTCAAAGATCGCAGCTTTGTCAGCACCTAGCTCAGCAAAAGCGTGGTCCTTAATAGCTTCTAATTCAGTTTTTGCTTTCTCAAGCGCAGCTTCTAAGCGTGCAATTTCTGCAGCTTCGTTTGTAATTGATTTCTTTTCGATGTTAAATTCAGGATTTTCAAGTCTGAAAGCCTTTGCAATAGCAATCCCACTTGATGCAGCGATCCCTTGAATGTTAAGAGTCATTATTCTCCTAATCCTTCGTTTTTCATAGTTTCTTCGATAGCTGCTAGTGCTTGAGCTGCATCATCACCATTTGCAGTGATTTTAATTTCCGCGCCTTGTTGAATACCTAAAGACATAACGCCCATGATTGATTTTAAGTTAACGTTCTTTCCGTTATACTCTAAGTTAATGTCAGAACCAAATTTGCTTGCAGTGTTTACAAGTAGAGTTGCTGGACGAGCATGAATTCCTGAGTCGCTAGTTACTTTAAAGATTTTTTCCATGATAATTTATCTCCTTTAAATTACAGTATTTTTTAGTTGTATAGACGTGAGTACTACATCATCTATTGTATATAATAGGCGATGTTCGGTCAACCACATCGCCTATTATAATTATAAACATTTTGCGTCAAATTCCTACTGAATGTCAATAATAGCGTTTTCGCCCTTCTTAACATTTCCATCTTTTTTCAATTCGACTTGTTGCCCTTGTTGTAAATTCGTAAATACAATTGGTGTAATGATAGATGGTGCATTTTCTTTTACAAATGCAAGATCTACTTTTAATAATGGTTGTCCTTGTTTCACTTTGTCACCTTGTGCTACAAGTGCTTCAAAACCTTCACCATTTAATTTTACAGTATCAATACCGAAGTGGATTAAAATTTCTTTTCCACCTTCAGATTGAATACCAATTGCATGCTTTGTAGGGAATACGTTGACAATTTCACCGTTAACTGGAGAAACTACTGTTCCTTCTGTTGGCTCAATTGCAAATCCATCTCCCATCATTTTTCCTGAAAATACTTGATCCGGCACTTCTGTAATTGGTAGGATTTTCCCTTCAATTGGTGAAACGATTGTTTCGTTTTCATCAACTTTTTGAGGAGCTTCTTCTACTTTTACAGGCTCTTCTTTTTCAACATGAGGTGTACGACCTGACATAATATCATGAATTTGTGATTTTAATGTGTCAGATTTCGGTCCAAAAATAGCTTGAATGTTATTTCCAACTTCAAGTACACCAGCTGCTCCAAGTTCTTTCAAGCGATCTTTATTTACATTCTTTTGTTCGTTAACTTGAACACGTAAACGAGTAATACAAGCGTCTAAAGAAGCAATGTTTTCTTTACCACCAAGTGCTACTAATACTTCACGAGGAAGTTCACCAGCTTCTGCTTTTCCTGCACCTTCATTCGAATTTGCAACTTCACGACCAGGTGTTTTTAAATCCCATTTACGGATTGCAAATCGGAATCCGAAGTAGTAAATAACCGCTAGTACAAGACCAACAATAATTACCCACCACCATGCCGTACGGCCTGGTAGTACACCGAATAATAGGAAGTCGATTAAACCACCAGAGAATGTCATACCAATTTTAACACCTAAAATTTGCATTGTCATAAATGATAGACCAGCGAATACAGCGTGAATTCCGAATAATACTGGTGCTACGAATAAGAATGAAAATTCAAGTGGCTCTGTAATACCTGTTAAGAAAGATGTTAATGCAGCAGAACCTAAAATACCAGCTGCTAATTTTTTGTTTTCTGGACGTGCTTCATGGTACATTGCTAAAGCTGCTGCTGGAAGACCGAACATCATGAACGGATACTTACCAGTTGTAAATGTACCTGCTGTTAATTCTACACCGTCTTTTAACTGTGCCATAAAGATTTTTTGGTCACCACGAATTAATTCGCCAGCCGCATTTGTATACTGACCGAATTCGAACCAGAACGGTGAATAGAAAATGTGATGTAATCCAAATGGAATTAATGAACGTTCAATTAAACCGAAAATAAATGCTGCTAACGTTCTATTTGCATCAATCATTTGATGTGAGAACGTGTTTAAGCCACCTTGAATGTATGGCCAAACGAAGCACATGATAATACCTACTATTAAAGAGAATGTTGCAGTTGCGATCGGTACGAAACGCTTACCTGCAAAGAAACCTAAGTATGATGGTAATTCAATGTTGAAGTATTTATTATAGCAATATGCCGCTACTATCCCGACGATAATACCACCAAACACTCCAGTTTGTAGCGTTGGAATTCCTAATACGTTTGCATACGCTGGATCTGCAAATCCAATTTTTACTGGGTCTGCTCCAGAACTTGTTACTTTCACTAGCTTGTCTACTTCTAAGAACACACTCATCGTTTTGTTCATAATTAAGTAGCCAACGAATGCTGCTAAACCAGCTACTCCGTCTCCACCAGCTAAGCCAATTGCTACCCCAACTGCGAATAGTAATGCAAGGTTAGCGAAAATAATATCACCAGATTGTTCCATAATTTTTGCTACCATTACGAACCAATCTGCTTTTAAAGCAGGAATAACATTTGTTAACTGTGGATTTTGAAATGCATTACCAAATCCAAGTAAAATACCTGCTGCCGGTAAAATCGCTACTGGAAGCATAAGCGCTTTTCCGACTTTTTGAAGAACACCAAAGATCTTCTTAAACATGGAAACCCTTCCTCTCTTATCTATATTGATACCTTCCGACAAACGCCAAAAAGGCATGAGGAAAAAAAGATAGAACGATAGCTATACAAAGGGTAGTATATCCCTTTCTCTAGCTTACATTCCTTACTTTTCTCCACTCATGCCTGATCGAATCAGTAACACGTGTCAAAAATAGGTTTACGTATAAGTTCACTATAATTAAGGCAAACGTTTTCGTTTTATACCTTAATGTGTTTGTCGAAATTTGTATAACTTTGCAATAGTTATTATACATAACTATTGTAAGCGATTCAATGATTTTTTTTAACGTTTTCATTTTCGACAAAAATATATGTCTTTTTACACATGCTCTGCCTTCACTAAGCGCTGCAGGTGCATCGTTAAATATATACTCTCTGCTTCATAAACAGGAAGTTGCAATTCTTTTTGCATAACCTTAACTAGCTTCCAAGCTAAATTATAACAAACAGGATATTCCGCCTTTAATAAATCAGCAAAACTTTGCGATTCCTCTACTTTTTCTCCTTTTTTCACCCTCTCAATAGCATATTGAAGATGACGAATAAGGCGTAAATAGTGAATACTTTCTTGGTCTAATGTAATTTGTAAGTTCGTCTCAATTAAAGATACAAGCTGTGCAATGAGACGGGAGTTTTGATTAACTGAAGATAAATCTGAATTTGTAAGTGAACTGTAAATATGGAGTGCAATAAATCCAATTTCTCCTTCTGGCAATGTAATTTGCAAACGAGAATTTAAAAGGTTTACAACACCTTCAGCAATTTTATATTCCTCTGGATAGAGCATTTTCGTTTCAACTAAAAAAGGATTATCAATTGTAAACCCTTGTTTTAAACGCTTAATCGCAAAAGAAATATGATCTGTTAAAGCGATATGAATATGTTCATTCAATGGCGATTTTGCTTTTTCTTGAATATAGAACATAATATCATTCATTAATTCAATTAATTTTTCACTCACATGTGGAACTAGCAGTTTGTATTGTTCACGATCACGTTCATTTTTTAGAACAAACATTTTTTCAATTTGTTCTTGCTCCAATACATCTTTCGCTTTTTTCCCAAATCCAATTCCTTTACCAATCACTACTACTTCCTCATGTTCAGGATGGCTAGCAATGATGACATTATTATTTAAAACTTTTTTAATTTCTAGATAATTACTCATATAACACCACCCTCGTACTTAAATAGCCTGCTTTTATGTTACAGAACATTCTTCTTTGTCGTCAATGTAAAACATCTACCATTTCATAAAAATTCATTTTTTAGACATGTTTATATATGATGCGTATAATGTAAGAGCAACTGTACATAGAAAGGAGATAGCAACATGATTAAAATGTTTGTAAGTGATATCGACGGTACAATGATGCAACACGGAGGTTTAATTGACGAACAGGATATTGTAGCACTTCGTAGTCTTGCTGAACAAAATGTGATTCTTTGTTTCGCTTCTGGCCGACTTGATAATGAAATTGCAGACTTAATGAAAGCTGTAAATACAAATTTCCACCGCATTAGTGTTAATGGTGTTTTTGTATATACAAATGAAAATAAGCAGCTATTATCTGCAACTTTTGATTCCAGCATTCTTCCTGAGTTGTTACACATGACGAATGAAGATCCTTATTTCCGTTATGTTAGTGATGAACATAATTACTACATTGAAGAAAAAACACCGTTTATTCATGAACTTGAGCAACAAGTAACGATGACTTCTGTCGAAGAACCAAATTTATTACAGAAAATAGATGATACAATTTTCCCGAATAAAATTTCTGTCGGTGGAACAAAGGAGAGCTTACAACTTCTTCAGAAAAAAATTGATGAAAAATTTCATGGAAAAGTTAGTACGTTCATTTCAGCAGAACAATGCTTAGATGTAATGCCACCTAATATTAGTAAAGGTTCTGCTATTTCTGTTTTATTAAAGGAGTTTCAATTACAACCAGAGGAAGTTGCTTGCATAGGAGATTCTTATAATGATATTCCAATGTTTGCTTTAACTCCTCACAGTTTTGCTATGGCTCAAGCAGATGACGCAGTAAAAGAACACGCTCACTATGTAGTAAATACAGTTAAAGATGCTGTTAACCACGTAATTGCTCATAATAAAAATACGACTCACTCCTTGTAAGGATGAGTCGTATTTTTTCTTTACATGTTAAACAATTTGACATTTACTGTACTTCACAAACTGAAATATATTATTTGTTACGTGCGATGTTTGTAATAAACTTATAACGATCTCCACGATAAATACATTTCACATACTCTAACGGTACTTCACCTTCTGAATATGACCATTGACGCATGACAAGCACTGGCGCCTTTTTAGGAATATGCAGATGTTCCGCTTCATTATCCGTTGCAATTGAAGCTTCAATTGATTGAGTAGCGCTAACAAGTTTGAAGCCCAGTTTTTTCTCTAAATGTTCATATAAAGATTGTTGCAATATTTCTTCGTTAATATCTTTTACAAGAGCTGGCGACAAATATGTCGTCTCAAAAGCAATCGGTTCATCGTCAGCTAAGCGAATACGCCTCACTTCATAAACCGACTCTCCCTCCTGTATTCTCAGCCGGTCTGCTATTTTCGCAGTAGCTGGAACGAGGCGGAAACTTAATAATTGGCTACTTGGGTTCATCCCACGAGAAATCATATCTTCTGTGAATCCTGTCATTCCTTGCAATTTTTGTTCCACTTTCGGAAGTTGGACAAACGTACCGATTCCACGTTTCCGATATAAATAACCTTGTTCCACTAAATTATTAATCGCCTGTCTGATTGTCATACGACTCACTTCGAACTTATCGCAAAGTTCATTCTCAGATGGGATTTTATCTCCCGGCTTCCATTCGCCGTCCTCAATTAGCTGTTTCACCCACTCTTGAATCTGATAATAGATCGGAAATGGTGAATACTTGTCGATGTTCATCAGCAATCGCCTCACTGCATAAAGATAGAGCTTCTTGATCAGCGATTACGGTTACATTCGGATGACGTTGTAAAACTGTAGCAGGACACGCTTCACTATATGCACCTTGCAATAATTCTTTAACAGCTTCTGCCTTTTTAGAACCCATAGCAACAAGTAGAATTTGTTTCGCTTTCATAATGCTTCCAATTCCCATTGTAATTGCATGAGTTGGCACATCTTCTTCTTTTTCGAAGAAGCGAAGGTTTGCTTGGCGTGTAGATTCTGTTAATTCAACAATGTTTGTTGGAGAATTAAACGGTGTTCCTGGTTCGTTAAATCCGATGTGACCGTTTTCACCGATTCCAAGAATCTGTAGGTCAACTGGGTTAGCAGCTAGAATGCCCTCGTAACGTTTGCACTCTTCCTCTAAATCACTTGCCATCCCGTTTGGTACATAAGTTTGTTTAAATGGAAGATGATCAAACAACTGTTCTTGCATGAAATAGTGATAGCTGTTTTTATCTTCATGTGGTAAATTTACGTACTCATCTAAGTTTACAGTGGTTACACGGCTTGTATCAAGTTTATTTTTTCGCATTTCTGCATAAATACCTAATGGAGAGCTTCCTGTAGCCATTCCTAATGTTGGATTTTCTTTTGTTTTTACAACTTCTTCAATTAATTTATAACCTGCTTCTGCTAGTTCTTCTGGAGTTTTTACAACAAGAATATTCATTTCATTACTTCCCTTCCTTCATATGAATTCCTAAACGAACCGTATCATATACATGTAAATCTTCATTCATCACAACAAAGTCTGCATCTTTTCCTACCGCTAATGCACCTTTATTATTTAATCCAAACTCTTCTGCTTGGTTCACTGATGTCATTAGTACTGCTTCTTCGATTGAACAACCTGTAAATTCAATTACATTTCGGAAAGCTTGATCCATTTTTAGAATACTACCAGCTAACGTTCCATCTTCTAATCGAGCACTACCATCTTTTACATGTACTGGCTGTCCGCCAAGCTCATATAATCCATCTTCAAGACCTTTTGCACGCATTGCGTCAGTAATAACACTTACTTTTTTCGGTCCTTTTAATTTATATGCTAATTTCACCATATCAGGGTGAATGTGAATACCATCTGTAATTACTTCAACCATTACATCTGGATTTAATAACACATGACCAACAACTCCTGGTTCACGGTGATGTAATCCACGCATTTGATTATATAAATGCGTTGCATGTGTAATGTTTCTATTTTTTAGTTGTGCATCAATTGCATCGGTATGTCCCATTGTGCCAACAACACCAGTTTCAGCAAGATACTGCTCAAACTCTAACGCACCTTCTTCTTCAGGTGCATATGTTACTAATTTAATTAAATTTCCGCTTGCTTCCTGCCATTGTTTAAATTGTTCAATATTCGCAGGAACAATATGTTCAAGTGGTTGTGCACCCGCACGTTTCTTTGAAACATACGGTCCTTCTAAGTGAATATATTCGAAATGTGCTCCTTTTTCTTTCGCTTCCTTCGCAGCATGTAGTGCTGCTTCGATTGCTTCTGGAGCTTGTGTCATTGTTGTTGGGAAGTAAGTTGTAACTCCTTCTTTTAACATTTCTTTACCTAGAGTTACTAACCCATCGCTATTTGCATCCATCGCATCAATATCGTATCCACCATGAATATGAACATCAATCATACCTGGAATCACAATTTTTCCTGCCGCATCTAAAACCGCTTCATTTTCTTGTGATACATATTGAGCCATCAAACCAATTTCTTTAATTGTTTCTGCGTAACGAATAAATCCGTTTTCCACTACTTCTTGACCTGTATAAATTTTGGCATTGATGACAACTTGCGTTTTCATTTTCATCGATCCTTTCCCATGAAATACCTACTTGTTATTATTACCTTATTCGCCTAATTCCATCTTAATATATGCACGAGTAGTTGTCTATACATTCTATTGAAATTTCCTCTTTGTTTAACAAAAAGGAAGCTTAGTACGTCTCTCGCAATTATAATATATGTTATTCATTTTTTCCAAAAAGGAACAATATCATCTATCGTATGAATCACTTAAGTAATGGCATTAATCCGCTAGACCCAATTGTAATATGTTCGCCGTCTGTTTCCATTTCTACTGTACGCTTATTTGTTCCATACATCATTATACCACGCTGTTTTAATCGTCTCACTACACTTTGATGAGGATGTCCATACGGATTTCTGCTACCATAAGAAAGAATCGCGAACTGTGGTTCTACCTTCTTTATAAACCTTTCACTTGTTGAAGTATATGAGCCATGATGTCCCACCTTTAGCACATCTGCATGTACATCAAATTGCTTTAATATTTCATTTTCCGTCCGCACATCAGCATCACCCATTAGTAAAAAATCTGCCTTACCATACCGAACCTTTAATACAATTGAAGATTCATTATTTTCATCTTTGGACTTCCCATTGTTTAATACTTGTATGGAAACATGCGGATCTAGCGGTATGTATTGGCCCTCTTTTACTGAAATGAAAGGGATTCCCCTTTTCTTTATATGATTTCGATACGTATGATAAGTAAGAGAACTATATGTTTTTCCACTATCTAATATAAGTGATACCGGCATTTGCTCTACAATCGGAATGAGCCCTCCAATATGATCCATATCAGGATGAGTACTGACGATAGCATCTAAATGGTTAATTCCTTTTTCAATTAGCTTTTGGATGATAGCCTCACCAGCTTCATAAGGTCCTCCATCAATTAACATCGTTTGTCCATTTGGCAATATAATAAGTGTTGCATCACCTTGTCCAACTTTTAAGAAACTCACTTTCATTTTACCAAAATGTTGCCGCTGCATATGTAAAGGAGACGCAGTATGAATAGACATCATATACCTTTGGGCCGATGCACTGTTTAAAGAAAAGCATAACAAAACAGAAACTAATAATAAAACACTTCGTATACCGCTCATAACTCGTCTCCTTTTTTCAATTAGTATGGCACGGTATATAATTGATATACAAAAAAAGCTTAGCAAAATGCTAAGCTTTTATTTCGATATCTCTTGTAAAGAACCGAAGAATAAATCCGCTTCATTCATTTGTTCGTTTTCTTCAGAAAGCGGAGGTAAATCATCTAATGTTTTTAATCCAAATGTGTCTAAAAATTCTTTCGTCGTTCCATATAAAATCGGACGCCCAGGTCCTTCTGCTCTTCCCATTTCTTTTATAAGTAAGTGTGATACTAACGTTTGTAACGCCTTATCGGTTTTTACCCCTCTAATCTCTTCCATTTCAGTTCTTGTAATGGGTTGACGATATGCAACAATTGCTAACGTTTCTAGCGCAGCCTGAGAGAGTGAAGCAGCTGTTGGGATATCTATTAGTTTTTGATAGTACGACGCATGTTCTTTCTTTGTAGCAAAACGATATACTTTTGCATACTGTACAATTTGCAAACCTCGGTGTGCACCTTCACATTCTTTTTGCATTTCTTCTAAAATATCGATTACTTCGTTTCCTTCAATTTCAAGGACTTTTGCTATTTGTTCAGGAGAAATCCCTTCATCACCAGAAACAAATAAAAGCCCTTCAATGATTGATTTCTGTTCTGTTCTATCCATCTTACGAGCTCCTTCCTCCTATTTTCTCCATAAAAATACACATCAAAAAACCGAATCACAATCAATGCGTTCGGTTCAATATTTTTTCTCTTGTTCCAAACGATACATTCAAACCTAGCATGAGATATACTATTTCTATCCCATTTTCCATACTAACTCTATGCAGATTTAGTATAGCTTGATACGAAAATTTCATCAAAATTATGTTCTTGTTCAATTACGATTTGTTGATTTTTCATAAGCTCAAGAACCGCTAAAAATGTTACAACCATTATTTCCCGTTCATCATCAACAAACAAATCATAAAAACTTTGACGACCACCTTGTATTTCTAACTGCTTTAAAATATCCGTCATACGCTGTTCAATTGGTATTTCTTGACGAGTAATACGTGTTGTCACAGGTTTCTTTGCTTTTTTACGGCGCATTAATTTTTGAAATGCCGCTAGCATATCATATAACGTAACATCAAGAGGCAAGCTTGTCTCCTCTTCTTGTTGCAATGATGTAAAATCAATTGGCGGACGTGTATATAGCTGTGCTCTTTCTTGTTCTCTTTCTTTTAGTTCAGTAGCAACTTGCTTATATTTCTTATATTCAATTAACCTCTCCATCAATTCTTGACGAGGATCATCTATAAAGTCATCACCGTTATCAAGTACATCTTCTTCATGTTTCGGCAACAACATTTTACTTTTAATTTGTAATAACGTTGCAGCCATTACTAAATACTCACTTGCAACATCTAATTGTAGTTCTTTCATCGTATGAACATAAGATAAATATTGCTCTGTAATTTCCGCTACAGGAATATTATATATATCAATTTCATAACGATGTATTAAATGTAACAATAAATCTAAAGGCCCTTCAAAAGCCTCTACTTTAAAATTATACTGCACAAAGCATCCCACCACATTTTTTCTATAACAACATAAGTATAGAGCATACTCATGTTCTATCCAACCTTTTTAAGAAATTTAATTAAAAATAGACCTATGCCTATGGCATCATGCCCACCACTTCATATGATAACAGTGTAGTAAGAACAATGTAGGAGGTCAAAAAACTATGGGTCACGTTGATTGTGGTTTTAGCGGTGGGTTCGCATTACTTGTTGTATTGTTTATTTTGCTAATTATTGTAGGGGCAGCTTGCTTCTGCTAATATGAACAATAAACGACTAGGGAGAAATTCCCTAGTCGTTTATTGTTCATATTTCTATGATAAACTTATACTTATAACCGTTAGATAGGGGCGAAGAAAATGTATCCTACCGAATACATACAGTTTTTAATTCATTTTCACGGAGATTATGATTATTTTGAATGCCACGAAATACTGGAAGAGTATTGGAAAACAAAACCGAGAGGAAATCGGGATCATTATTTAGTCGGCCTCATTCAAATTGCAGTTTCTTTATACCATCACAGACGCTCTAACTGGAATGGCGCAGAGAAGATGATGAAAAGCGCCATAACGATTTTAGAAAAAAACAGTGCACATTTACTTCGTTTAGGAATAAATGAGGCACAACTCCTGTTCTTACTCAAAGATAAATTGCAATCTATCCAGAAAGAAGAAAGTTTTACACCGTTATTTTTACCATTGTCGGATACAACATTAGAAAAGTACTGCATAGAATTATGTCAGAAACAAAACCTTCCTTGGAAAGACGTGAATGCTACTTCTAATGAATTTATAATACATAAGCACACATTACGTGATCGAACAGAAGTCATCGCTGAACGAAACGAACAATTACAAAAAAGAAAGCAGAGATAATAAACTACTTATCTCTGCTTTCACGAATGTATATTTTGTTCAAGCCCTTTACATTTTTTGCAAAAACTTGCTGTTTGCTCATTTCCGCAAATTGTAAATTCAAGAAATTTACTCTTTAACTCTTGAACCATCTTCGTCCCAATACCCATATGACGGTGAGATGGGTTCACACTCAAATGCTGAATTTCCAAAACTTGATTCTCTTTTTTTACAATCCCCATTATCCCAACAAAATCTTCGTTTTGTTTCCACAAATACAATTGCCAATCATCCTTTGCTTCATAATCTTTCATAGTCAATTGTAATGTTTTCACATCTTTTTCAGTTGGCATAAATGAAAGAAGCCCCATTGCAATCTTTTCATAACTTTTTTTAAAACGAATTAACATAACCCTTATCCCTTCTTACAAAAGTTACAAACTATTAAATCCCCTCAATCACTCTTTTCATATCACATTCATTTTACAATATTTTCAACAGAGTGAGAAGAGCTTAAAACAACTTGATAATCATACAAAGCGAAAAGAAGAAAGTCAAATATACGTTTCATTACTGTTTTTTCTAAGTAGATAAAAGAAGAAACGCTGTTATATGAAAGTGAAAAGAAACATCCACCGCTCATTATCACTTCACTATTCATCACCTTAGAGCAGATGAATTCTAGCAAAATGAATGTAATAAACAACTTTTATTGAAATGTGTAATCTAATAATGTAGTCTATGTGATTTGTTAAAATTTTGTTCTCATAAGCGACATATTCTCACTACAATCACATTACTACTTGTATCATGTACCGTAAACGAAATCCCCATTCCTATTAAAAATAAAAAAGAGAGCAATAGCTCTCTTTTCTCATTCACTTATTCTTCCCAAACTTTAACTTCTTTCATTACATCACCTTGACGCATGTTCAATACTGTTTCAATACCGCTTGTTACTTTACCGAATACAGTATGTACACCATCTAAGTGTGGCTGTGGCTCATGAACGATAAAGAATTGGCTACCGCCTGTGTTACGGCCAGCATGAGCCATAGAAAGTGATCCTACAAGGTGTCTATGAGGATTTCCATCAGTTTCACATGGGATAGAGTAACCTGGGCCACCCGCACCTGTTCCTGTTGGATCTCCACCTTGGCTTACGAAGCCAGGAATAACGCGGTGGAATGTCACACCATCATAAAATCCTTGCTCTGCTAGTTTTTTAAAGTTTTCTACTGTTTTCGGTGCCTCTTCTGGGAAAAATTCCAAATCGATTTTTTCACCATTTTCCATTACTATGTATCCTAAAGTTTTCATACGTATATGTCTCCTTTCAACTATCTCAGCACTATATTACCACATTCATCACTAGAAACAAAAAGAATCCGACAATCTACATACTTCTTTTTTGAAATGTGGAAAAAGCTAGGTGACAAATAAGAAATATATACTATAATAACTGTGTTGCCCGAAAATTTTAGAAAGAGAAAGGGAGCGATTTTTCGTGAAAACGAAATTACTAGCTCTGCTATTAGCTGTAGCAGTATTTATTATGCCAACAGCTTCGTTTGCAGACATCATCGAAGGAGAATCAATTGTTACACTAGGAGAAAACTTGTCTGAACAACAAAAACAAGATCTGTTAAAAGAAATGAAAGCACCAAAAGATGCTACAATTATTACTGTGTCTAATGCGGAAGAACATAAATTTCTAGAAGGGATTGTTCCAAAAGCTCAAATTGGTACGAGAGCAATTTCCTCTTCTATGATCACATACACAAAGCCAGGTTCTGGTCTCATTGTACGTTCAAAAAACATTAATTCAATAACAGATGCAATGTACACAAACGCACTTATTACAGCAGGTGTGAAAGATGCTGAAATTCAAATTACTGCACCATTTAAAGTTTCTGGAACTGCTGCTTTAACTGGCTTAATGAAAGCCTATGAAACGACATCAAACAAAGCAATTCCTGAGGAAGTAAAAAAAGTAGCCAATGAAGAAATGGTGCAAACATCCCAGCTCGGCGATAAAATTGGTGAAGAAAAAGCAGTTCAACTTGTTGCGAAAATTAAAGAAGAAATTGCCAAAGAACAACCAAAAACAACTGAAGATTTACGTTCATTAATTAAAAAAATTGCGGATCAACTTGGTATTACATTAACGGATGAACAGTTAGATAACTTAGTTGCGCTATTTGATAAAATGAAAAATCTTAACATCGATTGGAATCAAGTTGGCAGTCAGTTAAATAAAGCAAAAGAACACGTTTCTGCCTTTTTAGGATCTGAAGAAGGGCAAAGTTTCCTAGATAAAGTGAAAGATTTCTTCTCAAGTATCATTGATTTTGTTAAATCTTTATTCAAGTAAAAAGAAGCTCGTCAGTGACGAGCTTCTTTTTTTATACAAGTAACGGCAATTTCATAATAGCTTCTTCAACCGAACGAACTATATGATTTGCCCTCTCCTTGACATATGGATGAGCATGATGCAGAGTGAATGAATGCGGGGTTACTTCAAACATAGAAATATCATTGAAAGAATCTCCAATACATGCAACTTCATTTGCTTCAATTTGCAAATGTTCCATTAGTCGTCTTAAAGCACTCCCTTTACTTACTCCCCTTGGCATAATGTCAACATAGCGTTTACCAGACATAAAAACTTCCGCTTCATTCTGAAAGGTATCTCGTAATTCTTGATCTAATGCTTCAATTGTCTCTTCTTCCCCAAAAACAAACAATTTCGCAGGATGTACAGTTTTACCAAATTCCTCTTCTAATGCTTCTATTTCAGCGATATGCACGCCCATATACGTTTCAAAATTATGATGATGTTCATTTTTTCTTTTTGTATACCGTTGCTCATTTGCACAAACAATATCTGCTAGTCCCTTTTTATGGATATATCGATATATTTCCTGGGCAATCCCATCTTCAAAACTTGATTCATGAAATATTTTCCCATCCGGTAGTAACATCGTCGCTCCATTTAAACTCGTTGTGTAATACGGGAATGCAAACCTATTTACGACTTCATCAATTCGATGAGTAAAGCGGCCTGAGGCAAAACAAATATTTGTCCCTTTTTCAGCTAACCAACAAATTGCACGTTCATCTTCTTTTTGCATATCATTCACATTGTAAACGAGCGTGTCATCTAAATCACTTACAAATAATTTAATCATGTCCTCTTCCCCTTCCATACACAATATCTACTCTAAGTGTACACAAAAAATGTTTGATTTTTGTTAAAAAACAATAAATTTTTGCTAAAAAAATAAACGGGTGTATAATCCCGTTTATTTTTGTCTTTTTACATTTTGAGGTCTTACAATACTTGGTCGTACTTTTAAACTAGACATCGTCGGACGGAGTAGAATTTTTGTTAATGCGCCCCAATCAAATGGTAAAAACGGCCATAAATAAGGTGTTTGCAAACTTTTTATAGACGTTAAAAATAAAATCAATATCGTCATACCAATTACAAAGCCCATCTCATGGAAGAGACCTGTTAAAATAATAACAAATAATTTTCCAACCTTATTCCCTAGCCCTAATTCATAACTCGGTGTTGCATAAGCACCGATCATAGAAACTGCTACATACAAAATAACTTCTGGTACAAACAAACCTACATCGATTGCTATTTGACCAATTAATATAGCGGAAATTAATCCTGCTGCAGACGATAACGGCGTTGGAGTATGAATGGCAGCCATCCTTAAAAACTCAAGCCCGACCTCTGCCATTAATACTTGTAATAAAATTGGTAAATGTGTCATCTTAGTCGGTCCAATAAAAGCAAGATTTTCTGGTAAAAGAGTTGGATCAAATACAAACACTAACCAAAATGGTAGTAAAAACAAGGAGAATAAAACACCTAAAAAGCGTACCCAGCGTAAAAATGTACCGACAGCTGGATTTTGTCTAAACTCTTCTGCATGCTGTAAATGATGGAAATATGTTGTTGGCGTAATCATAGCACTCGGTGATGTATCAACAAGTACTAGAACATGTCCTTCTAATAAATGATTGGCTGCTACATCCGGTCTTTCTGTATATCGAATAAGCGGGAATGGATTATAGCTTTGCTTTACAACAAATTCTTCCACTGTTTTATCCGCCATCGTAATGCCATCAACATCAATGTTATTTAATTCTTGTTTTATAATCTTTACTAAATCTTGATTTGCAACATCTTGTACATATGTAATACAAATATCCGTTTGCGATCTATCTCCTACTCGAATAATTTCGTTTCGAAGACGTGGATCTCGAATTCTCCTACGAATTAATGCTGTATTCACAACGATATTTTCAACAAATCCATCTCTCGCACCGCGCACTACTTTTTCGGTATCTGGCTCTGTCGGTGTTCGCCCTGGATAGCTACGAACATCTATCGCAAACGCTTCTGTTTCACCCTCCACAAATATAATAATAAGCCCTGATAACGCTTGAACCATTACTTCATCCATCGTTTTCACTTTACTTACTTGCTGATGAATTAAACGATTCTCTAAAAGCTTTACTGTATCTTCTTCAACATCCCTTATTTCATTCGTATCCACAGCTTCTTCTAAAATAGGAATGATATAATTTGTATCACAAAGTCCATTTACGAATAACACAGCAATTTCTTTATTCAAAATTTGAAATTTACGAATACCAACATCAAATGTAACGCCTAATCCAACCGTTTGTTTTAAATAATTTTCATTGTCACTTATGAAAGTTGAAATAGGAATATCTATTTTTTTAGGCTTCGTCATAAAACCCACTCCTTTCCAAAATTAACTGAATTGCTTTTTTAGTAATTGGTGAACCTCTCTCCCATTCATCGTTTCCACACATCTTACCAATATCACCAATTCCAACAATGACAGGAACATTCAAATCATCTAGACAATAAATTGTATCTCCGCTAATTCTGCCAATTTCACCATCTGGGAGCCCAAACTTATCAACGCCATATTCCGTTAAATTCCCGTTTCGATCCACGCTTACATCTACACGTGCCCATTCCCAATGATGTGTATTAGACGCTACTGCCAAAATCCCAAGTACATCAATTTGTTTATGCGTGGCTACATATTTTAAAGCTTTTTCACCAGATCCTTCTCCAATAAATCCACTGTCATCAAACATGACAAATACAGGGTCATATGGCGTTTGCATAATAAGCTCAACAACTTTCTTCCCTGTTAATTTGGTTGGATTGCTTTGTGATGCTGAAATACACCTTCCCCCAAATTCCTTCGTTAAAAGCTCAATTGTTCGCTTTGCATATTCATCTCCATCTGTGACCAAAACAACCCTTCGTCTCATTTGATTTATCCTTTCGGTTTACATATAAGTGCTATAAAAAATGAAAATAATATCGCTGCAGAAATGCCTGCAGACGTTAAACTAAACATACCCATACCAATCCCTATATATCCGTGTTTCTCTGCCGCATGCATTGCCCCGTGTAATAAGGAATGTCCAAAACTTGTAATAGGAACTGTTGCCCCAGCACCAGCAAACTTTATAAGCTTATCGTACAATCCAAATCCATCTAAAACTGCTCCTATCACCACAAAGGTAGCCATTAAATGAGCTGGTGTTAACTTTGCAAAATCTAACAATACTTGTCCAACTAGACAAATAGCGCCTCCTACAAGAAATGCATATATAAAATCCACAATTCACTCTCCCTTCACTCTCTCAAATACGACACCATGTGCAATTGTTGGAATTGTTTCTTTCTGCTGCATCATCATCGGGCTTAATAACGCGCCAGTAGCAACGACAAAAATTCGTTGTAAATTCCCTTTTTGCATCTCGCTTAATAAATGACCATATGTGACAACAGCTGAACAAGCACAACCACTACCACCTGCAAATACTTCTTCTTGACCCGAATCATAAATCATTAATCCGCAATCATTATATATATGCCCAATATCATAACCTTCTTCCAGTAACAGTTGTTTCGCAATCGGTGTCCCAATAGCTGATAAATCCCCGGTAACAATCACATCATAATCATTGGCACTTCTCTTCAAATCTTCAAAATGCTGCTGAATTGTATGAGCCGCAGCCGGTGCCATCGCCGATCCCATATCTAAAGGGTTCGCAATTCCTAAATCTTGCACTTTTCCAATCGTAGCCGACGTAATTTTAATGGCACTTTTTTCTTTACTAATTAATATGGATCCCGCACCTGTAACAGTGGAATTTGCTGTTCCTGGTTTTTGTCCCCCATACTCTGTTGGATAACGAAACTGTCTTTCAGCTGTTGCATTATGACTACTTACCGTCGCTAAAACACGATTTGCGAATCCACCGTCTATAAAGGCTGATCCGACCGCTAAAGTCTCCATCGAGGTCGCACAAGCACTAAACATGCCTAAAAAGGGAATTCCCCACTTACGCGCAACGTAATTTGCTGTTACTGTTTGATTTAATAAATCACCCGCTAAAAAGAAATCAATTTGTGATGTTTCTACATTTGCTTTTTGCATGACTTGTTGAATAGAATCTGACATTAATCTTCGTTCAGCAAGCTCCCAGTTTTCCTCTCCGCAATGTAAATCATCATATGAAATATCAAATTCCTTTCCAAGAGGGCCTTCAGCTTCTTTTGGACCGACGGCAGTACCGGTTGCATTCACATAAATATCATTTTGAAATACCCACGTTTGTTTTCCTGTCAACCTCATACTAGCCCCTCCTTTAAGACATAAAAATTTTAAAAGTATATCTTATTAACCCAATAATGTATGCCCCGACAACACCAAAAACGATTACACTTCCCGCTAGCTTAAACATGTTTGTAGCAACCCCAAGCACAATTCCTTCACTCTTATGCTCTAGCGCAGCACTTGCCATAGAATTCGCAAATCCCGTAACAGGTACGGCCGACCCTGCTCCAGCAAATTGACCGATTTTATCATATACACCACAACCTGTTAAAATCGCCGATAATAGTACAAGAGTTGCGACGGTTGGATTCCCTGCCTCTTGTTCACTAAAATGAAAATAATGTATATAAAATTTCATCAATACTTCTCCGATTGTACAAATGAGTCCACCTACAAAAAATGCCTTAACACAATTTATAAAATAATTTGGCTTCGGATGGTATTCCTTCACTTTATTTACGTAATCGTCCTTTAGTTTTCGCCCTGTCATTTATATATTGCCTCCTACTTTACGAAATAAATCCAGTGAAACAACGAGCCTATTACTTTTCCAAGTACAAGAGCAACGAGTAAAACAACAATCTTCCCCTCTACCCCTACTCGCTTCGCTAAAATAGGTAAAACATTTAACACTTCTGTTAATGCGGCAGCGAGCATTCCAATGAATGTGCCACAAAATATTCCTAATATAACAAGCCAATATTGCGACGTTTGAAATGTAATGTTTTTCAAACTACACCAAGCTCCTGTTAATGTACCTGCAATAACTGCCCACTCAAAATATTGAATGTGCTTTCCACTTCTCGTTAATTGAGCTAGACGAGGGATTATACCAAGCACAGCTAAAAATGCAACATATCCGCTACCTACAGCAATTCCTCCTGCTAAAGCAATTAAAATAACGAATCCAGACTCAATCATCGGTAAGTTGTTTCATATTATCCTTGTTTTCATGAACAATTACATATTGGTCAAGTGACTGCTGGTATTGGAACATCTCCACTTCTAACGGACTCGGCTCTTCATTAATACGCTTTTGAAATACATGATTAAAAAATAAAACCATACCTAACCCAAGACCTAATGAATAAGGAATTTGAAATAAAAGTGGTTGCGCCTTAAATTCTCCCGTAATCATGTAATATAACCGTTGGTGCACTTGTTGCATGCTTACATCTTCATGAAAATATATGATGGCAAGAGCTGCTCCAATGAAAAGTAACAACCATACAAGTCCGAAAAAAATCGGATGTACTTTCTTTTTTTCATATATAATTTCAACAAGAGTTTGTCCAGAACCGAGTAAATTAATTTGTATATGAGCAGCTTTTCGCCTAATAATCTCGATTATTTTCATAACATCAATTACAACATGCGTTTTATCACGCGCTGTAATTTTATAAATTACCTCATCCTGTAACGACTGAACTACTGCAGCATCTCCGGCAAGTTGAGCAACATCTCCCAGCTTTACTTCATATGTAGGAGAAACTTTTAATCGATTACGCATTTTAATATAAATTGTTTGTTCCAATTTCCATTCACCTCTTCACTCTTCCTCGTAGTTGTAGTATGGTTATTCAATTTTTTTCTAATACAATTTTTTCATAAAAAAACATCTGTACCATTTCGGTACAGATGTTTTTTAGTTTATGCTTTTTTCTTAAATAAATTTGCAATGCTTAATGCGAGCCCTCCCCAAATGACTACTATTCCAATAACCATCATCATAATCGCCGATCCACTCATTATGAAACACCTCGATCTTTCCATTCTTTTTCAAGCTTAGCAGAATCTGAATGTATTTGTGCATTCCATTTCTTTAAACTAATGATTAGCGCAATGATAAGGAACGCTGCTGCAATTGACCAACCATATGTTACGACAAACTCCGTTGAGTAACCTCCATAGTTCTTTTTAATATTTTGGATTGTACCATCAATTAACATGTACCCTAACATAAGCGGAGTAATAACGAGTAAACTCACCCTCCAAAACGTCCCTAACTTAATATCAGATACGAAGTTTGCGTGGTTTTGATAAACCGGTAAACGACGTAAAATGAGTCCTATCGTAACTACTTCCGCTAGAGCAATTGTAATTAATCCGAAGTTATTAGCGAAGTAATCCACAACATCTAAGAACATAAGCCCGCCACGTGTCGCAAAAACAAGAGAAACGAGTACGAGAAGCGTCCCCATAATTCCAATTGTTTTCTGGCGGCTTAAGCTAAACTTTTCAGATACGGCAGCAAAACAAACTTCCGCAAGCGAGATGAGGGATGTAATTCCGGCAACCGTTAATGATAAGAAAAATAATACGCCAAATAAAGATGACATCGGTAATTCATTAATAATTTGCGGGAATACTACGAAAGCAAGCCCTACACCAGCACTTGCTACTTTATCAACTGGTACTCCCATATTGTTTGCCATAAATCCAAGAGCCGCAAAGACCCCAATCCCTGCTAATAATTCAAATCCTGAGTTTGCAAACCCAGTAATAAAAGCGTTATTTGTTGTATCTGAGTTTTTCGGTAAATAACTAGAATACGTAATCATAATTCCGAATGCTAAAGATAAGCTAAAGAAGATTTGACCGTAAGCAGCAAGCCATACTTTTCCGTCAAAAATACGACTCCAATCTGGTTTAAAGAATGCATCTAATCCTTGCATCGCACCTTCCATCGTCACTGCACGAACTACGATAATAAGGAACATAACAACTAGTAAAGGGATGAAAATACGGTTCACAACTTCGATTCCTTTTTTAACTCCTTTAAAAGCAACACCAAGCACAATAATCCAAACGAGAGCTAGTGGAATTAATACTTCCGGTACGAGCCCTCCAAACTGTCCAGGTTTATCTGCAACATGTAAATACTCTTTAAATAAAAATGATTCCGTGTCTTTCCCCCATGCGCCAGTAATTGCAAAATACGTATAAGAAATAGACCAAGCAATAATTACTGCATAATATGTTGAAACGATAAACGTTACACACATTTGCCACCATCCGATGAATTCAGCACGCGGATGAATACGAAAGAACGTAAGTGGCGCTGAACCACGGTGACGATGCCCAAGAGCAAATTCAAACGCCAATAATGAAATCCCAGTCGTTAATAATGCGAATAAGTACGGTAAAAAGAATGCGCCTCCTCCATTTTCATACGCCGTATAAGGAAAACGCCATATATTTCCTAACCCAACGGCAGAGCCGACCGCTGCAAAAATGAATCCAGCCCTCGTTCCCCATTGTTGCCTCGTTTCCATATTTCCTTCCCCCTTTGTGACAAGTTCATAACTGGATTATATTTTAAATTTACTAAATTATCAATAAATTCTGTTAATTTTTAAGAAAGTTTACAATCTCCTCCTATTAAAGTCATAAAAAAAGATCGAATAGATAGCTATTCATCTATTCGATCTTTCATCTGTTTTAATATTTTCTTTTCAAGTCTTGAAACTTGCACTTGCGAAATACCTATTCGCTCTGCTACTTCTGATTGAGTTTGGTCTTTATAATAGCGTAAATATACAATTAAACGCTCTCTCTCATCTAATTCTCTAATTGCTTCTTTTAAAGCAATTTTATCAAACCATTTCGTTTCAGATTGATCTGCAATTTGATCTAAAATAGTAATTGGATCTCCGTCGTTTTCATACACCGTTTCATGTATGGATGAAGGGGCACGACTCGCTTCTTGCGCCAGAACCACTTCCTCTGGCGTTAGTTCTAACGCTTCAGCTACTTCATTAATCGTTGGAGCCCTTCCGAATTCTTTCGAAAGCTCGTCTCTCATCTTTCGAATTTTGTTTCCTGTTTCTTTTAAAGACCTACTTACTTTCACTGATCCATCATCACGTAAAAATCGTTGTATTTCGCCAATAATCATGGGAACTGCATATGTTGAAAATTTCACGTCGAAAGATAAATCAAATTTATCTACCGATTTTAAGAGCCCAATACATCCAATTTGAAACAAATCGTCTGGTTCGTATCCGCGATTAAGAAAACGCTGCACAACCGACCATACGAGACGCATATTACTTTGAACAATTGTATCTCTTGCTTGTTGATCTCCATCTTGACTTTTTTGAATTAACGCTTTTAGCTCGTGGTCCTTTAACTGAGGTTTCTTCTTCTCATTTTTGACCTCTATGTCCATAGGCTATTCTCCTTAATTGCATAGAGCGTTACTATTTGATAAGTATTTTGTCAAATGGATTGTTGTCCCGAAAGATTCGTTTGAAATAACTTCTACTTCATCCATAAAATTTTCCATGATAGTAAATCCCATTCCGGAACGCTCTAATTCAGGTTTAGTTGTAAAAAGGGGTTGTCTCGCTTCATCTAAATTAAAGATGCCAATCCCTTCATCTCGAATCGTGAGTTTCACCATTGCTTCTTCCAAAATTACAGAAATATAAACAACACCTTCTGCATTTCCTTCGTACCCATGAATAATTGCATTCGTAACCGCTTCTGACACAACTGTTTTAATCTCTGTAAGTTCTTCCATCGTAGGATCTAGTTGTGCAATGAAAGCAGCTACTGTAACGCGAGCGAACGATTCATTTTGACTTAATGCTGAAAATTGAAGGTTCATTTCATTTCTCATTTATGCCACCCCCAACGTCGCGAGCGCATGCGCTTCACTTTCTTCTAAGCGAACAATTTTAAATAAGCCCGACATTTCAAATAAACGTTTAACAGGCGGTGAAATTGCACAAACAACCATTTCTCCACCTAATCCCTTTACATGCTTATATCGGCCTAATATAACACCTAAACCAGAACTATCCATAAACGATAAGTTCTCTAGGCTCAAAACAATATGATGAACACCATGTGTCTCAATCATATCTGTTACTTTCGTTCGCAACTCTTCAGCAGTATGATGATCTAATTCACCCGCTAGCCTCACACATAGGACGTCACGTTTTACTTCTAATTGCATGGAAAGACTCACACGATTTCCTCCTTATGCTCAAACTTTACTCATTTACATACATAAAGATTTTCGTGATACAACATAAGAATCCTTCTTACTGACAAAAGAAGAACTATTTCGCCATAAAGTGAAACCATTCAGCAATTATTTACTTACATACGAATAGAAAAGCGGCAAAATGTTTGCCGCTATTTTGATGTTGAAAACATCCCAAAACTTCTTTTAAATAACTCCCACCAGCTCGCTGCAGCAACATCTTCTTTTGCTACAATTGTTTGTTTTAATAAAACATCTTTATCTTTTTTAATAACAAGTGTACCAAGTGCATCGCCCTTTTTAATCGGCGCTTTCACTTTCTTTTCAGCAATTACTTCTTGCTTTACCTTGTCCATATTTTCGCCCTTCTTCATAAGAAGAGATACATTGTCTGACGCAACTAAATCTACTTTTTCTTTCTTCCCTTTTCCTACTTGGACAGTCTTAATTTTTTCGCCTCGTGTATACAATTTCTTTGTCATATATTGACCAAATGCGTAGTCAAGAAGCTTCGTTACTTGATTGTTCCGTTCTTTTGATGTAGGTGCTCCCATAACAACTGAAATAACACGCATCCCATTCTTTTCAGCCGATGCTGTTAAACAATATTTTGCTTCTGTCGTAAAGCCCGTTTTTACACCATCTACTCCAGGATAAAAACGCACTAACTTATTCGTATTAACGAGCCAAAACTTCTTATCTGTATCTTCACGTAAATAGTCTTCGTATTTTCCTGTGTATTTGCGAATAAGTGGGTACTTCATCAATTCTTTCGCCATTATAGCCATATCATTTGCTGTGGAATAATGATCTTTAGCCGGAAGACCTGTCGGATTTTGAAAATGAGTATTTTTCAGTCCTAAATCTTTCGCTTTTTTGTTCATCATATTTACAAAACCTTCTTCTGAACCAGCGATATGCTCCGCTACTGCAACAGACGCATCATTTCCAGATGCAATTGCAATACCCTTTAGCATTTCATTTACGGTCATCTCTTCTCCAGGCTCTAAAAAGATTTGTGATCCACCCATTGAAGCTGCATGCTCACTTGCTCTCACTTTATCGGTCAGTTTTAGTTTTCCTTTTTCAACTTGTTCCATAATTAATAGCATTGTCATAATCTTCGTCATACTAGCAGGTGGTAACTTCTCATTTGGATTTTTATCAAACAAAACTTTACCTGTATCTTGTTCAATTACAATTGCTGATGACGCTTGTTCCGCTAACTTCGGTGTTGTTTCTTCTGTTTTCTCCTGCTTCGTCTTCTCAGATTGTGCGAAACTAACTGAAGTACCAGAAAGCAATAACATGAAACAAACAAGTATTCCAAAAACTCGCTTCATGACTAACCCTCCATTCTATATCAAACCTATTTTTTCCAATTCACTGTTTTTTAATACCATATTTTTCTAACATTTTCAGTTGACAAACACATTCATCACCTTTATTGTATTAAGTGTATTACACATAGTAGTACACTTAATACAAGTCAGAAAGGAGACATTGCTCTTGCATATTCAACTTGATCCAAGAAGCAACACTCCGATATGGGAACAAATTGTTCAAAATATAAAAGAACTCGTATTAAAGAACATGTTAGCTCCAAGTGACAAACTACCTTCTGTACGGGAACTCGCTTCTTTACTCGTTATAAATCCAAATACAGTGAGTAAAGCGTATCAAGAGTTAGAGCGACAAGGGATTATTGAAACATTACGAGGAAAAGGAACATTTGTATCCCAATCGATTACCCCAACATTAGACGAAAGGAAAATCGCTATGGTTGAAAAGCAATTTCATCAATTACTATTAGAAGCCTCTTATCTTGGTGTTACGAAAGATAAAATTCATGATTGGATAGATTCATACTATAAAGAGATTGGAGGAAATGCGAATGCTGAAAGTGACAAACTTGAAGAAGACAATTGATAATCAAACAATTTTAGACGATGTTTCTTTCACATTGCAAAGAGGAAATATCATCGGATTACTCGGAAGAAACGGTGCGGGGAAAACAACTTTATTACGAACGATGGTCGGCATTTTAGACCCTGATGAAGGATGTGTTACATATGAGGATACCGACATTCATAAGAATCCTGAAACGAAACAAAAAATCGTATATGTTCCGGATTCTACTAACATACTGAACGGCTATACGGTAAAAGAAATTGTAAAGTTTTATAAATCAGTTTATGCCGCATTTGATGAAGCATATTTCTATGAACTGTTAGAACGTTTTAACTTACCAAACAAACGAATTCGTAGTTATTCAAAAGGAATGAAAGCACTGCTTGCTATCATTTTAGCGGTTTCTACAAAGGCAGAATATATCATTTTAGATGAACCGACAAATGGGCTTGATCCTATCGTTAAACGGCAGATCCTCCAATTTCTCGTTGGAGAAGTTGCAGAAAAAGAAATTACCATTTTCATCTCAACTCACCATTTAGATGAAGTGGAACAAATTGCAGATACAATTATTATATTAAAAGGCCATACTATAGCTTCTATTACATCACTAGACGATGCAAAATCACAATTTGCTAAAATCCAAGTAGCTTATGAACGTTCACTACCTCAAAAACTAGAAAACTTAAGCAATATTAAAATATTAAATCAAACAGGAAAAGTATATACAATCTTAATTGAGGGAAATGTGGCTACAACACTGGAAAAGTTTTACAAAGAACAACCACTGCTCATTGAAGAATTAACAATGTCGCTTGAAGATATTTTTATCACTACATTTGAGGAGGATTCACATGTTTCATAAAGCTTTATGGATGAGGCAATGGAAGCAAGGAAAATATATAATTCTATTATTTTGGTTAACTAGTTTATATCAACTACCTTATAAATATTATCAAGAAGCGCAAACGCAACTAAAACTATCAAAAATGAAGTTTGGTGACTATACATATTACTACTCCTACTATTTTCAGACATCTGATGGTGCCGTCTTCTTTCAAGGAGCTACTCTAATTGCACTCGCTTGTCTTTTAATTGGATGGGAACGTAATAATCAATCAAATGATTTTCTATTCTCGATGCCTTTTAAACGAAAGGATATTTTTTTAACAAAATGGTGGCTTGGTGTTTTGAATATTATTACAGTACAAATTATTTGCTTGATTAGCATGTACGGAATAAAGAACATGTCGTTTCACAATGAGTATCAAACCTTTGCTCCGTTCTATAGTTACTTTCTATATGCTACCGTTGTACTTATCGCTATTTATACATTCGCCTTATTTATCGGGACTATTACTGGACATATATTTTCTCAAAGTATTTTAACTATCATTCTATTATTTTTACCATACGGTTTTGGATTGTTAATTTCCGGATTCATTTATTCACACACACAATGGTCTGTAGATGCAATGGGAGAAATAGAGTACCATACTCATGAGTACTTACAACATATAGGTATCATTTCACCATTAGAATATTTTTCTATTACTTATGATTACCACCCGATAGAAACATTTGATGACTATGGCAATAAACTTCCCAGTGTATCACAGGACAATCCTACGGAGCGTATTTCTGTACCTTCTCCTTGGACACTATTAACACCATTTTCTTACATCATTACCTTTTTATCAATAGCAACCTTTCTATACACACGTACACCGAACGAACAAAGTGGAAAAATACTATTGTTTCCTAACTTGCAAAAATGGTTCATAATTTGCACTGTTCTATGCTTCGGACTACTTGGTGGTAGAATATTAGGCGGACGAGATGCACTTCTGTCTTATTATGTTGGATTTTTCCTATTCGCTACCATAAGTTACTTCATTTTTACACGTCTATTAAAATTGAAATTTGCTTTTGCAGGGAAATAAATATGCCATGAATTATTTAACTGTTATATGAACCAAATAAAAAAAAGCATTGCACAAGAGCAATGCTTTTTTTATATCCTGATCCAAATAAAGAGGTTATTTCACATTCTCTCTTCTTTTCCCATACTCTTTTTCTTGCTTCGTTCCAAACCCGTCACCATTTGCCACAATTTGATCTGTTGGAGCAACTATGCTTTCAGCAATTCTCCATTCTCCACCTTGTTGAATAAACACTTGCATAAAATAATTCATTCCATTTAATTGATACGGATTTTCTTTTTTTACTTCATAACGCGCTGCAACATAATACACTTGTACATTCTCAGCCTCAAACTTAGAAATATATTGTGATAATCTTGGGATGTATTGTGATGCTTTCTGAAGTGGAAGCTGTTTTACTTTTACAAGAGAAGACTTCTTTATATTACTGATCGTATCTTCGTGCCGAATGTTATCACTATGATGAAATAAAATCGCATTCTGCATTGAACGAATCCATAGTTTTGAATATAAAACAGGTTGCTTATTTGAAATATGTTGTAATTCTTTTTGAACGACTTGAAGAGGCGTAGCGGCATCTACGAATTGATGAAAGCCGAAAAAGCTTCCCATCATAATGAAAAGCGTACAGATACGTTTCATAATTTTCCACTCCGATTCTTTTTAATTAAAGTATTGGAGTTTCAAAATATTTTTATTCAAAAGAAAAAGGATAGGAAAGCTGTCGCTCCCTATCCTCATTTATTATAATACGCGGCCAAATAGCTCTAACACCATTTCTATTTCTTGGTCGCTCCAACCTTTAAATCTCTCTTTATAATACTCTTTACGCACAGCTTCAAGTTTTTCAGTTACTTCTCTTCCGTGTTCTGTAATTTCTAAGTACACGATACGACGGTCTGAATTTGAACGTTTTCTTTCTACAAACCCTTTTCGTACGAGACGATCAGTAACAGCTGTAATATGACTGGAGGTTACGTTTACTTCACTCGCAATTTGCGAAGCCATCTGTGGACTTTTTAAAAATAATGCGCGTAATACAGAAAATTCATTATATGGCATATGTTCTGCAAAACGTGTATTAATATCATTTTGTAATAAACGTATCATCTTTCTAAATGATCCGGATAACTCTAAAATCAATGTTTCTCTTTTTTCGTTCACTAGCCTCGTCCCTTTTTTATCATATTTACACATATTATAATCTATAAATACCCTCGTTGTATATGCTTTCTTTCTTTAACATTCCCATTTATGTAACTTTTTCATACAAATTTCTTTTTTGTTCACACATATACATATAAAAAGGATGGTGATGGAAGATGCAAGGTGGAATGAACCCTTATTTACACAACGTACGTACAGCAAATACTGGTAAAGAAGCTACCATTACGGTGCAAGGTGAAGGCGTTGTGAAAGCAAAACCAAATGTCGTTATATTAACAATCGGTATTCGTACAGATCATAAAAATGTAAAACAGGCACAAGAAGAAAATGCAGTGCAATCAAAACAATTATTAGATGCACTGAAACAACTAGGTATCGCTGAAAAAAATATAGAAACCATTTCATATACGATTACGCCTCAATACGAATATATAAATGATAAAGCATTACTACAAGGATATCGTGTGGAACATTTGTATGAAATTACCGTTTTAAATGTACAAAAAGCAGGGGAAGTATATGATATAGCCGTTTCAAATGGAGCAAACGTAGCAAAAGGATTACGTTTTAGAATATCTCACCCAAATAAATATTATGAGCAAGCTCTCATTCAAGCTCTGCAACAAGCGGTAGAAAAAGCTCGTGCTATTGCGAGTACATACAATTTAAACATTAATCCTGTTCCACTCTCATTCGTTGAAGAATCTGCTCAATTACCACGGGAAGTTGCATCCTATGCTGCTTTACATGCACAAGCAGCTCCTCCCATTCAATCGGGAGAATTAGAGATCATTTCTACAATACGAGCGATTTTTACGTATTTATAAATAATTTCATTTATAAGTAAACGTTATCATTTTCCTTGTTGTAAAAACATGATGTTCTGATATAATAAAGGACGGTGAGCTCTTACAAAAGAGATATCACGGGTGGGAGAGGGATATGAAAAAGAAGGTTTAACATGAAAGGAATACTTGAAAGAACATTTAAATTAGGTTTACACGAAACATCACCAAAACAAGAAGTTTTAGCTGGAGTTACGTCATTTTTTACGATCGTATATATTATGATTGTAAATGCATCCATTTTATCCGATGCTGGCATTCCTCTTGAAGCTGGAATTTTAGCAACTGTTTTCAGTTCATTTGTCGGATGTCTGCTCATGGCATTTTGGGCAAATGCACCTGCTATTCTTGTCCCTGGTATGGGTGTAAATGCATTCTTCACGTACACTGCTGTGCATACGCTCGGATTAACTTGGCAGGAAGCATTAGCAGCTGTCTTCATCTCTGGTATTATTTTTGCAATTGCTGCGTTTACACCAATCGCTCGCGTGCTTTCAGTATCGATTCCAAAGTCACTAAAGGAAGCTATCACTGTCGGCATCGGATTATTTTTAGCATTTATCGGATTGCAAAAAGGTGGTTTAGTCGTTTCGAATCCAAATACTGCTGTTGCAATGGGTAAATTAAGTAGCCCTGTCGTTCTTGCGACCGTGCTTACTCTTATCGTTGCACTCATATTATTTATTCGTAACGTACGTGGAAACTTTTTATGGACGATTGCAATAGGAACTGGTATTGCATGGCTGTTTGGCCTTGTTGATACAAGTCAAATCGGAAAGAGTTCATTCTCATTCGCGAGTTACGGCGATGTGTTTGGGGCTATGTCATTTGGCAAACTTTCTTCCTTACCATTTTGGATTGCAACATTCTCCTTAAGCATGGTGCTTATTTTTGAGAACATGGGACTTCTGCACGGTTTATTAGAAGATGACCGTAAATTCCCACGTGCTTACCAAGCCAATGCAATTTCAGCAATGACATGTGGTCTATTTGGCACAAGCCCTACCGTATCAACAGTAGAGAGTGCCGCAGGTATTACTGCAGGCGGAAAGACAGGTCTGACGTCTATCGTTACAGGGTTGTTATTCTTTGCCTCACTGTTTGCACTTCCGTTTGTCAAACTAATTCCTGATAGTGCCATTGCACCAATCTTAATTATTATTGGCGGCCTGATGATTACAAGCATTCAACAAATTCCTCTGAACGATTTTTCAGAAGGATTTCCAGCGTTCTTAATTATCGTCATGATCCCGCTCACATATAGTATCGCTGATGGCATTGCGTTCGGATTTATTGCTTATCCTATCTTAAAAGTTGCTCTTGGAAAGCGTAAAGAAGTCGCACCGTCTATGTATATCATTACATGCTTATTCTTAGCCATGTTCGTATTACATGCTATTGGTTAAGTAAAAACACCGAGGAATTTTCCCTCGGTGTTTTTTATTTAAACCATCCTTTTTTATAAAACCAAGCCATCATGCCGCCGCCAATTAGTGCCATAATAAGTAAACAAATAAAATAACTATATTGTCCACCGAGCTCTGGCATATGTGTAAAGTTCATTCCATATACTCCCGCAATAAATGTTAATGGCATGAAAATAGTCGAGAATACAGTTAATGTTTTCATAATGTTATTCATATGATGCGAGTTTAATGAAAAATAGCTATCTCGAATATCTGCTGTTAACTCCCGGCTTGCTTCAATCATTTCGGTCAGTTTAAGCAAATGATCATGTATATCTTTAAAATAAATTTCATGATCACTTATACCGTAAAAACGAGTCGAATTTAAAATGCGATACAATAAATCACGCATCGGAATAATTGTACGTCTTAACTTCGATAAATCTGCACGTATATCAAATACTTCTTCTAGTACACTTCCTGCCGTTTCACCCGTTAAATTATCATCAATTGCATTTAAATGATCCTCAATGTAATATACAGGCGCAAAATAGTCATCTACAATTTGATCGATAATTGTATGCGCTACGTGTAAAGGACTATTTTTAATACGCTTCTTTTCTCCAAGCGTTTTCCATACTCTTTCAATTGCATTGTTATGAGAAAAGTGGAAAGAAACAATATAACGATCACTAATAAATAAATCAATCTCGTGCGGTTCTAATCCATCCTCACCAAATGCATGAAGAACTAAAAAGTTATATCCATCATAAAAATCAACTTTTGGCCTCTGTACATATTCTATGCAGTCTTCAATTGCAAGGGGATGGAACTTAAAATGATCTTGCAAAATGTATGTATACTCTTCTTTCGTTGGCTTATATAAATCTAGCCAATACCATACAATATGGTCTTTCTTTGTTTCCTCTAGCGAAACATCATATAATACTTCATCTGTTTTTGTTATTGCACAAATTCTAATCATATTTTCACCCATTATTATTATAAACAAAAAATAGTAAAAAAAGCCAAGGAGAAATACTCCCTGGCCCTTCTTTATTATTCAGTAACGATGCCGTGCACTAATGTTGGTGCATCTACATGCTCTTTAGAGATCTTCATGTTCTCATAAATTTTTGCTTTTACGTCTTCTACATTTTCACGGTTTGCGTAAATGGTAACAAGGGATTCACCTTTTTTCACGCTGTCCCCTACTTTTTTACGAAGCATTAAGCCAACAGCTAAATCAATTTCAGATTCCTTCGTCGCACGTCCTGCTCCTAAAAGCATTGCTGCTGTTCCGATTTCATCTGCAACGATTTCTGATACATAACCGTCTTCCTTCGCTTCCACTTCAATTTTAAATTGTGCTTGTGGTAATTTAGAAGGATCATCAACAACAGATGCATCGCCGCCTTGCGCTGATAAGAACGTTTTAAATGATTCTAGCGCCTTACCGTTGTTCATTACTTCAATTAATTTCTCACGTGCATCTTCTAGAGATGAAGCTTGTCCAGCAAGGTATACCATTTGACTTCCAAGCGTTAAACATAACTCTTCTAAATCTTTCGGTCCTTTACCTTGTAACGTATCAATTGCTTCTTGTACTTCAAGTGCGTTACCAATAGCCTCACCAAGTGGTTGACTCATATCAGAAATAACAGCCATCGTATTACGACCAACGTTATTACCAATGCGTACCATTGCTTCTGCTAAACGTTTTGCATCTTCATCTGTTTTCATAAATGCACCTGCTCCAGTTTTTACATCAAGAACAATTGCATCTGCACCAGCAGCAATTTTTTTACTCATAATTGAGCTTGCAATAAGCGGAATTGAGTTTACTGTTGCCGTTACATCACGAAGTGCATACAATTTTTTATCCGCAGGTGTTAAGTTTCCACTTTGACCAATAACTGCGATTTTATTTTCATTTACAAGACGCATGAATTCATCATTTTCGATTTCAACATGGAATCCTGGAACTGCTTCTAATTTATCAATTGTACCACCAGTATGTCCTAGACCACGTCCAGACATTTTTGCAACCGGTACACCTAAAGCGGCTACTAATGGACCTAATACAAGTGTTGTTGTATCACCAACGCCACCTGTCGAGTGCTTATCTACTTTTACTCCTTCAATAGCTGATAAGTCGATTGTATCACCGCTATTTACCATTGCCATCGTTAAATCTGCACGCTCTTGATCGTTCATATTTTGGAAGAAAATTGCCATTGCAAGTGAACTTACTTGATAATCAGGAATATCACCATTTGTATATCCTTCAACAATAAAGTTAATTTCTTCTGTCGTTAATGCATGTCCGTCACGTTTTTTTGCAATTAGGTCCACCATTCTCATTGTGAGGTCACCCCTTCATTTGTTTTACGATTGCTTTTACTAATGCTAAGAAGTTAGCTTTAACACGTTCTGTCGTTTCGATTACTTCATCGTGGTGAAGTGGCTGATCTAAAATACCAGCTGCCATATTTGAAATACAAGAAATACCAAGTACTTTCATACCAGCATGACGCGCTACAATTACTTCAGGTACCGTTGACATACCAACTGCATCTCCGCCAAGTGTACGAAGCATACGAATTTCAGCAGGTGTTTCATATACAGGACCTGTCATTCCAACGTATACACCTTCTTGTACTTTAATATTTAAGTCTGCTGCAACTTGTTTCGCCATTTCGCGAAGCTCTACTGTATATGATGTAGACATATCAGGGAAACGTACACCCATTTCAGAATCATTTGGTCCGATTAATGGATTTGTACCCATGAAGTTAATGTGATCTGAAATTAACATAAGATCGCCTGGTTCGAATGATGTATTTACACCACCAGCTGCATTTGTTACAACAACTGTTTCTACCCCTAGTTCTTTCATAACACGAACTGGGAATGTTACTTTTTGCATATCGTATCCTTCATAGAAGTGGAAACGTCCTTGCATTGCTACTACCGTTACACCTTGAAGTGTACCGAATACTAGTTGACCTGCATGGCCTTCTACAGTTGAAACTGGGAATTCAGGGATTTCACTGTAAGGTACTGTTACTGCGTTCTCGATTTCATCTGCTAATACACCTAGTCCAGATCCAAGGATTAGTCCTACTTGTGGTGTCTCTTGAAATTTCTCTTTTAAGTATGAAGCTGATTTTGTAATAAGTTCACGATTCATTTGTTTATCCCCCTATTTCTTTAGCTCGTTTAAGAAGCTTGTTCCGTATTCTGGCATTTTCACACCGAAGTTTTCTGCTACAGTTGCACCAATATCAGCAAATGTTTGACGAAGTGGTAACTCTTTTCCGCCTTCTTTCATGCTTGGGCTATATGCTAATAACGGTACATATTCACGTGTATGATCAGTACCATGATGCACTGGGTCATTACCGTGGTCTGCTGTAATTAATAATAGATCATCTTCTTTTAGTTTTTCGAATACTTCTGGAAGACGTGCATCATATTCTTGCAGAGCTTCTCCGTATCCTTGTGGATCACGACGGTGACCGAATAATGCATCAAAGTCAACTAAGTTTAAGAAGCTAAGACCTGTAAAGTCCATATTTAATGTATCTACAAGCTTATCCATTCCATCCATGTTAGACTTCGTACGAAGTGATTCAGTTACCCCTTCACCATCATAGATGTCAGAGATTTTACCGATAGCAATCACATCATAATCACTATCTTTTAATTCATTCATTACTGTACGGCCGAATGGTTTTAATGCATAGTCATGACGGTTCGGTGTACGTGTAAAGTTTCCAGGCTCACCAACGAATGGACGAGCGATAACACGGCCTACCATGTACTTCTCATCTAACGTTAATTCACGTGCAATTTTACAAATTTTATATAACTCATCAAGCGGCACTACTTCTTCGTGTGCTGCGATTTGTAGTACGCTATCAGCAGAAGTGTAAACAATTAAAGAGCCTGTTTCCATTTGTTCTTGACCAAGTTCATCAAGTATTTCAGTTCCAGAAGCTGGTTTATTACCGATGATTTTACGGCCTGTTTTTTCTTCTAATTCATCAAGTAATTCTTTTGGGAATCCTTCTGGGAACACTTGGAATGGTGTATCAATGTAAAGACCCATAATTTCCCAATGACCTGTCATTGTATCTTTACCAGTAGATTTTTCTTGCATTTTTGTATAATATCCAAGTGGTTTTTCTACTTTAGAGATGCCTTTCATTTCACGAATGTTACCAAGACCTAATTTCACCATGTTAGGCATTTGTAACCCATTCATATGTTCAGCAATGTGACCAATTGTGTCAGATCCTAAATCACCAAATTGTTCAGCATCTGGTGCTTCACCGATTCCAACAGAGTCCATTACGACTAGGAATATACGTTTATATTTATTCATAACTGCGACCTCCTATAAGTTCAGTTCTACTTCTTGTAGTATGTTCAAAACGCTATAAAGTGAAACTGTTCTCCATAAGAATTATCTTTCGTTCTCATTATCAAACAGTACTTCTTTAAATCATTCTCTAACCTATTTCGTTTACCTTGAAACGACGCAAAAACATTTCTAGTTTTTTCTAAGTCAGATGTCAGACATCTGATACTGATATCATAACATGTTTACGCTTTCTTTTTAATACATTTTCGTAGAATTTCTCATTTTCTTCACACTTCTATTGTAATCCATTATGCACAGAAGTGCTAATCATTTTATGATTTATTTCTTCATATAAAGTGAAATTTTAATCAATGGCGGTTTTGTTCTTTCCCACTGATCATTTTCAGGATAAAAATAAAAAAAGCAGCTCTAAAGAGCTACCTTTTTATTTTACTTCTACTGTTTCTTCTTTATGTTCATGCAATTCGCCTTTTTTAACATGAACTTTCACTTTGTAAGAACCGTTTTCTTTGAAAGTATGTTTCGTTTCATACTCCCCTTTATTTCCTTCTTTCGCTGGAATAAATTCGTGTTTTTCAACACCATCTTTCCAAATTTCAAGTTGGACTTCAGCACCAGTTAACGCTTCTTCTTTTTGTTTTAAGTGAACTTTCATTGTTGATTCAGCATTTGCTTTTATGTCACCAGCCATAAGGTGGATCATTGTATCGCTTTTATGATCGCCATGTCCTGCACCATGATCACTATTTTCTTTTTTCGCATCTTCTACCTTCGCATTTCCTACAGCCACTTTTACTTCTGGCATAACATGCATTTCACGTGCATTTGTGTGAGCAATAATGTGGTATACTCCATCCGTTTCGAACGTTTTCTCTACAGCATAAACACCTTTTCCTTTATGCTTACCTTCTAGCATCTCGTGCTTTTCGTCGCCAGCTTTCCAAATTTCAAACTTTACATCATCAGCATCTGTTACCTTTTCTTTTCCTTGTGTAACAAGTGCTTGTACTTCTGTTTTTTCACCAGGTTTAATTTCTTTCGGATTTGTTTGAACTGCTACTTTTACAGCTTCTAGTTTCTGTTCTTTTTTCGGTTCTTCTTTGTTTGTATTACAGCCAGCCAATGCTAGCATCGCGATAAATAAAGTCATAATAAGTTTTTTCATCATCATTTCCTCCTTCATACTTTATTTAGTATAGAGGAAAAACATTGTAATATTCTAGTCTTCTGCTGAAAACAATGTACGAAATGTTTGTGAAGTTTCTGTGAAGTGCTATAGCCTTTTGAATCTATGAAAAAAGAGCATAGTATCTATGCTCTCGGATGAAACTGTTTATATACATCTTTTAATCTAGTTTTTGAAACATGCGTATAGATTTGTGTTGTTGAAATATCTGCATGTCCAAGCATTTCTTGCACAGCACGTAAGTCTGCACCATTTTCTAATAAATGCGTAGCAAAAGAATGACGCAACGTATGAGGTGTAAGCTCTTTTTCAATATTTGCTTCTTTCGCTAATCGTTTTAAAATTTTCCAAAATCCTTGTCTTGATAATCGATTTCCATGATGGTTTAAAAAGAGTGCATCTACTACTTTTTTCCCCATCAATTCTCTTCTTCCCTTTTCAATATACTTTTGAATCGCTTCCGTCGCTAAACTTCCTAGTGGAATAATTCTTTCTTTATTCCCTTTCCCTATGCATCGAACAAACCCCATCGTTAAATGTACATCTTCTAAATTTAATGCAATTAATTCTGAAACACGAAGTCCTGTTGCATATAATAACTCTAGCATCGCTTTATCACGAACCCCAAAAGCGCTCGTCATTTTTGGTGTCTGCAGTAACGCCTCTACTTCATCAACTGACAATACTTTCGGTAATTTCCGTTCTCCTTGCGGCGTTTCAATATGTACGGATGGATCGTGCTCTACCGCTCGTTCACGAAGTAAAAATTGGTGAAACGAACGAATCGATGCAATATGACGTGCTAATGTTTTCGAAGATTTTCCGTTTTCTTTTAAGTGCTGCAGAAAATTAACAATGTGCAAGCGTGTCACTTCGTGAAAGCTTTTCGCTTGTTCTACATTTTGCAAATACTTTACATAACTTTTTAAATCACGTTCATAAGATACTACTGTATTTTTCGCTAGCCCTTTTTCAACAACCATATAATGAATAAAATCTTTTAATTGATCTTCCAATCTACACTACTCCCCATTTTCATAGAAAAACATCATTCTATTTACGAAAGCATCCTTTGCCGGCTCTTCATTCCCTGATACTTTTTCTACAGTCTCTTCTTTTGGCTTTTCATAACGATGATAGCTTTCATATTCTTCATTTATCCATAGTATAGCGAAATAAAACAAAATCGTACAACTTGTAAATAATAAAAATACTTTTATCCCATCAAAAGTTAATTTTAAAGCTCGACGCATTGTAAATTCCTCCAAAATATAAGTTATTACAACATATGCCAAGCTTTCACCAATTTATACCTTATTCAAATAAAAAACCTCTTCCTAGTTAAATAGGAAAAGGTTATTTTTCATCCGTTTCATTTTCTTGACAATTTTTACAAATCCCATGGAATGTTAAACGATGATCCTTCACCTTAAAGCTCCAGTCATGTTCTACTTTCCTTTCCACTTCACCAAGTAAATCTTCTTGTATTTCTTGTACAGCACCACATTGTGTACAAATCAAATGATGGTGGAAACGCTGCGCACCTTCTTGGCGTAAGTCATAGCGTGAAACACCGTCTCCGAAGTTAATCTTATCGACAACTTTTAACTCAGATAATAGTTCTAAAGTTCGATAGACGGTTGCTAATCCGATCTCTGGCGACTTTTCTTTTACAAGGAGGTAAACATCTTCTGCGCTTAAATGATCTTCTTCATTTTCTAGCAGCACACGAACTGTTGCTTCACGTTGCGGTGTTAATTTGTAGCTCGCTGCATGTAATTGCTTCTTAATTCGTTCAATTCTTTCTTCCATTCGGTACTACTCCCTCCTCGCCACTCTTACACCATTATATCAGAAGAAGGGCTTCTGTCAAAAGAAAAACAATAAAAACAAATTGATAATTATTCTCATAAAGTATTTATTGTTTATTAATAGCCTCAACGACTTCTTTCATTAAAACTGGTGATGCATAAGCTTCCACACTAGAAGCAAGAGCTAGCACCGCTCCAATTACAAGAAAGAAGCATGTATAACGGATCAATAATGGTAATAGCGGCTCAGTTATTTTTCGTATAAATTGATGCCTAATCATGCGTAAGGAAAAACTTACGGCAATTGTTGTCATAACGAGAAATACTGGGATGATAATGAGATTTTGTGGCAATACAGAAACGAATGCTAATAATAATCCATTCCATCCATGCTGACTTACTAAGAAACCTACTGTAAATCCGACAACTACTCCTTTTGCAAATAATAAAATAAAAATGAGTGGCAATCCAATAATTGAAATCCCTAAAATCCAAATAAATCCAATGTATTTTAATTGTGAAAAGTAACTTTCTCGAAACATTTCGCCTGCAATAGCAAATTCTCCTTTAGAAACTTGTCCAAAAAAACGTTGCAAATAAAATGATAAATCTTGTTTTTGATTTAATTGTAAACTATTTACAAGAATCGCTCCAAATATTACTCCCATCAATAACAAAACAGCGTTAAATATATATAATGAAGAGTTTTCCTGTATGTGAGACATTACACGGTCTTGCCAAGTTTTTCTCCACATTTTTCTTCCCTCCGTTCACACTCTTAGTAAAAATGTATGAAAGAAAGAAAAAAGTATGACGAATTAACATTGAAATTCCGCTCTACTTTGCTAAACTAAAAAGTAGAGAATAGGAGGGATTTCTCTTGAAACCATTATTATTAGATTTTCCAACATTATTTCAAACTGAACGCTTACAAGTTCGTAAGCCATTTCCAGGTGATGGTGCAGAAGTGTATGAAGCAATACAAGCTTCTCTAGAAGACTTAGTACCGTGGATGCCAATTAACGCTGAAACAGAAGAAAGTGCTGAAGAAATCGTTCGTAACGCTCACGGACAGTTTTTACTTCGTGAAACACTTGATTTTCACTTATACGATAAAGTATCTGGTACATTCATCGGAGCTATAACGCTCAAGCCTGAAAATTGGGATATTCCAAAGTTTTCACTTCACTTCTGGCTACATAGCGCTTATACAAAACAAGGCTATATGACCGAAGCTGTAAAAGGTGCCATTCAATTTGCCTTTGATAAGCTAAGCGCTCGAAGAATTGAAATTCGTATTGATGCAACAAATACAAATGCATGTAACTTAGCAGAACGTTTAGAATTTATTCTAGAAGGTACAATGGAAAATGATTTCATAGCACCAGATGGTAGCTTACGTGATGCACGCGTATATGCAAAAATTAATTAAAAAACACTCGCCTTTGGCGAGTGTTTATTTTTGTAGTTGTAAATATTGTACTGCAAACATCGTCTTCGCATCGTGAATACGAAGATCTTTCATAAGAGTAGTTGCTTCTTCTAATGATACTTCCATTAATTCCACAAACTCATCTTCATCTAACGCAGCTTTATTTTCTTTTTTCGTCAAACCTGTCGCTTTATATACATATAAAATTTCATCTGCAAATCCTGGAGATGTATAGAAAGAAGTAATAAGCTCCATATTTTCACATACATAACCTGTTTCCTCTTCTAATTCACGAACTGCTGTCACCTCAGGTTTTTCACCTGGTTCTAACTTGCCAGCCGGAATTTCTATAATCGCCTTTTCAAGCGCTTTACGATACTGCTCAACAAGCACAATTTTCCCCTCATCAGTAATAGCAATAATAGCAACTGCACCAGGGTGATTTACAATTTCACGTTTACTCATTGCTCCATTTGGTAATACTACATCATCAACACGAACTTTTATAACTCTACCATCAAAAATCGGCTCAGTTTTTACTGTTCTCTCTGCAAGATTACTCATACTACTTCATCTCCCTGTTCTATTTCCTATTCTTTCCTCATACATTTTACCACATTGAAAGGAGCGTGATAGAAATGAAAGTTTATATTTTACCAAATCGCGTCACTTTAGTCGGAAAAGCATGGCAAATTCGCCATAAGCTAAAACAATATGGCAAAGAGTATACAACTGTACAAGAGTGGATTACAGCAACTAAAAAGTAAACGTTTGTCAACCTCTTTTCCCTTGCGTACAATAAGAATAAGGAGAAGGAGGTTGACTTATGAAAAAACGTCAATTAGGAAACTCAGATTTATATGTGACAGAAATGGGACTTGGCTGTATGTCTCTCGGTACATCTGAAACAGAAGCCCTGCGTATTATCGATGAAGCAATCAATTTAGGAATCAATTTTTTTGATACAGCGGATTTATATGATTATGGATTAAACGAAGAATTTGTTGGAAAAGCCTTAAAAGGAAAACGAGACCAAATTGTCCTTACAACGAAGGTTGGAAATCGATGGACAGAAGAAAAAAATGGCTGGTCTTGGGATCCTTCTAAAAATTACATAAAGGCTGAAGTGAAAGAAAGTTTACGTAGACTTCAAACTGATTATATTGATCTTTATCAACTTCACGGCGGAACGATTGAAGATCCTATAGATGAAGTAATTGAAGCCTTTGAAGAATTAAAAAAAGAAGGTATCATTCGCCATTACGGTATTTCTTCTATACGTCCAAATGTCATCCGTGAGTATGCAAAGCGTTCAAATATCGTTAGTGTTCTAATGGAATATAGCCTTTTGAATCGTCGCCCTGAAGAATGGTTCCAGCTTCTTAATGAACATCAAATTAGCGTCATTGCTCGCGGACCACTTGCAAAAGGAATTTTAACTGACAATAATGCAAGAAAGATAGAAAGAGTAAAAGAAAAAGATTACCTTTCTTATTCTTACGATGAATTATATGCGACGCTTACGAATGTAAAAGAAATAATTGGAGAAAACGCCTTAACTGGAACAGCTATTCAATATTGCTTACATAACGAAACTGTTGCAGCTGTTATACCTGGTGCAAGCTCTATTCAACAATTACGAGAAAATGTACAGTCTAGTAAACAAACACAGTTAACAACAGCAGAATATACACAGCTTCAGCAAATTGTGAAATGTGATACGTACGCATTACACCGTTAAAAAGACGCTACCATACTGGTAGCGTCTTTTTATAACGTATCATATTTATCAGGATTCGTTCCTACATGTAAATTACGATTTAACGTATTAATTTGAGTCATCTCTTCTTCCGTTAGTGAAAAATCAAAGATAGAAAAATTCTCCTGAATGCGAGATGGTGTAACAGATTTAGGAATCGTCACAACCCCGCTTTGAATATCCCATCTTAATATAACTTGCGCAGGTGTTTTTTCATATTTAGTAGCAATAGCCTGAATAATTGGGTGCTGAAATACTTCTCCGCCTCTCATTAACGGACTCCATGCTTCCATTTGAATTTGCTCACCTTGACAGAAATTACGCAATTCAAATTGTGTTAACATTGGATGAAGTTCCACTTGGTTTACCATCGGCTTTACTTTGCAATTTGGTAATAGCAGTTCTAAATGATGTTTATGGAAATTAGAAACACCAATCGCGCGCACTTTACCTTCTTCATACAGCTTTTCTAACGCTCGGTACGTATCAACATACTTCCCTCTTATTGGCCAATGTATTAAATATAAATCTACATAGTCCATTTGTAATTTTTTTAAGCTTTTCTCAAAAGCCTCAAGTGTTTCCTCGTATCCTTGATCATCGTTCCAAACTTTTGTTGTAATAAAGATCTCTTCTCTCGGAATCCCTGATTCACGAACCGCTTCTCCGACACCGCTTTCATTTTCATATACAGTTGCTGTATCAATCGAACGGTATCCAACTTCTAACGCTGTTTTTACTGCTTGTTTTACTTCGTCGCCTTCTTTCGCTTTATAAACGCCTAAACCAATCATCGGCATTTTTACGCCATTATGAAGTGTAGTTGTTGGAATGTGCACAGTCGTCTCCCTTTCATTATTACATTTTTTTATAAGCCACCACTTTATTTGAACAAGATTCAACAAAAAAGTCAAAACATATGTACAGTTTACATAATAAACTTATATACTTTCTAAAATAATGCGAACTCATTCATTCACATTATTTTCTATCCATTTCTTCGCTTTTTCATCAACATTACGTACAAACTCAGTTTTCCCTTCCGAATATAACGCACCATCATATGTATACTTTTCAGCTAATTCTTTCTTTAAAGTTGCATATGCCTCAGCTTCTTCACAATGAGCCATCATATAATCACGAAATGCTAAATGCCTTACTATCTCAGGGTTTCCTTTTTCAAACACGTGTAAGTGATACGAGCGTTTTTCCTCCGTTCCATGAATAAAATAACGGCGTCTTGAAATACCATTCTCCCCTTTTACGATATAGCCAAGCTCTTCAAAACGTTCATTCCACCTATCTACTCTGTCGATACTCTCTACTTCCATAATCATATCTATAATTGGTTTCGCTGCCAGTCCTGGCACCGATGTACTTCCAATATGATGGACCTTCACCTTTTCTGGCATCGCCGCTTTTAATCTTTCAGCCTCCATTTGAAATTTTTCACCCCAATGATTTTCATGCGGAACAACTACAATTTTTCTCATTCTAACTCCCCTTTTCTTACAAGCTCGTCAAAAAAATGATCAGCGTTATTCACTGATCATTTTCGTTATTATTTAAAGTCTTTCCAAGTAAGGTTACTTTCACTTAACAGTTCTTCAAATGATTTATTCTTTTCACGTTCTTTTTGTTCTTGGCGCTTTCTTTCCTGTTCAGCTGCCTCTTTTTTCTCTTCTCTTACTTGCAACTCTTTCTTCTTATTCTTTAATTGCTGCATGAGTGAATCATTTAATTGATCACCTAATGTAAGCGACTCTTTCTTTTGTTGATTCACTTGCGATTGTCTTTGCATTTGTCTTTGTTTCTTTTTCTTCATACTACTCACCTTTTACTTTTTTCTCCATTATAGTAGATACACAATGAACTCGACAATAAAAAAGGGTCTTTACTCTATTATTCATCTTTTGTAAATATGTTAATTTTTCGAAAAAACCAAATTTTTGTATAGATATAATCCTATGAATCTATTAAAATTATGTCGTATGATGTCAGATTATAAAAAAGGAGAATTATATTATGTGGAAAAAAATTATTCCTGCTGTTGCCGTTTTAAGCACCATTACTTTTTCAACCGTATTTGCCGCTCCCCCATCCCAGGCTCCAGCTGAACAAAACCGCTACATAGACGTACAAATACTTGGTATTAATGATTTCCATGGACAACTAGATACTGTTAAAAAAATTAATAACAAAGAAGCTGGTGGCGCTGATTACTTAGCTACTTATTTAAAAGAACGTAAAAAACAAAACCCGAATACACTTCTCGTACACGCTGGTGATATTGTCGGAGCTAGTCCACCAGTTTCAGCATTATTACAAGATGAACCAACGATTGAATTTTTAAATGACTTAAAATTTGATGTTGGTACAATCGGAAACCACGAATTTGATGAAGGTATCGATGAAATGAAACGTCTCATTTACGGTGGCTATCACGAAAAAACAGGAAATTTCAAAGGTGCTAATTTCCCTTATGTCGCTGCAAACTTCTATAATAAATCCACTGGCCGCTTATTTTTACCGCCATTTACTGTAAAAATGGTAAATGGTGTGCCTGTAGGATTCATTGGCGTAGTTACAACTGATACACCAAATGTGGTGATGCCTACTATGCTTAAAAATGTAGAAATCACTGACGAAGTAGAAGCAATTAATAAATCAACGCAGCAATTAAAGCGTCTTGGCGTTAAATCCATTGTCGTCCTTGCTCATGTCGGCGGAACAACAGATGAGTCTGGTGTGACAAATGGAGACCTTACTCGAATTGCAAATGAAACAGATCCGGAAGTTGATGTTATTTTTGGTGGGCATAGTCACACGTATGTAAATGGTACTGTAAATAATAAACTAATCGTCCAAGCAAACTCTTACGGAATGGCTTTCTCAGATGTAGATGTAACAATTGATCGTAAAACAAAAGATATTGTAAAGAAAAAAGCTGAAGTTGTTACAACATACCATGAAGGTGTAGAACCTGATAAACAAGTAAAGAAAAAATTAGATCAATATAAAGAAAAAATTGCACCACTTGTAAATGAAGTTGTCGGAAAATCTACAGCACCTATCGACCGTAAACAAAATGATGCTGGTGAGTCCACTCTTGGAAATTTAGTTGCCGATGCCCAGCGGCAAACGATGCAAACTCAAATCGCACTTATGAATCCAGGTGGCATTCGTAATGACTTAGATGCTGGCGATATTACATGGGGCGAATTATATGGCATTCAGCCTTTTGGAAACCAATTAATTAAAGTAGATTTAACAGGCCAAGATATTCGTGACATTTTAAATCAACAATGGCAAAAAGGTACGACGAGAATGCTTCAAATTTCAGGTATTCAATATACGTGGGATGCAAATAAACCAAACGGTGAAAAAGTTACAAATATACGTTTAACAAACGGTGAAGAATTATCTCCATCTAAAACGTATAGCGTAGTGGCAAATGCCTTTTTAGCTTCTGGCGGTGATGGATTTGTATCATTTAAAAATGGTAAAAATGCAGAAACTGGTCCAAACGACTTTGAAGCGCTAGTCGATTACGTAAAACAATTAAAAGAACCTATTCAGCCAATTATCGATGGTAGAATTCAAAAAATAAATTAAGTACACTCATAATAAACAACCTTAATTTTTCATCGTAAAAGATACACATGGACCTTTTATTTTATCCGTCATATATGTGAAACCTAAAAAGGATACTCGTTCTGACAATGAACATAGTATCCTTTTCTTTAGTTATCAATATGTGATGTGTTATTAAAATCATATTGTTGTAAAAATTGTTGTAACGCCTCTTCTACAAGTTTAGATTTTTGAATTCCTTTCGATTCTGATATAACGTCTAGTTTTGCTAATATTTCTTTATTAATAGAAAAGGTACGTTTCTTTTTTTCTGTACTTATATTCATCATGGGCGCAATTACTTCTTCTTTCTTTCTTAATAACTCATAAATACTTTGTAATTGTTCATAAATTAATAGTTGATAATCCGTTTTCGCATATTGAAGGGCTGTCGCTTCTTGGAGTTGTAAGTGACGCGGTTCTTCTCCATCTCCTACAAAAATACGCTTTTTCTGTTCTCCATCATATTCGTATCCAATCAATCTTAATTTCTTCGATAATGTATACGGGCTTATTTCAAGACGTTTTGCTATAATAGCGATGGATTCACGCCTATTTAAACAATCGATAATTTCTCCAATCGTCACAATTTCCCTCCTCCCGTGTTGAAATGACACTAGTATGGTATGTTACAATGATTTTCTAACAGTATATGCAAAACGAATAGCCTGTGCGATTCATACGATTTTAGAAAAGGAGGTTTTCAATATGCTTTTTCGTAGCAATACCCCGCAGTTCTATAATAAAAATAAAAAACTCATGCCTAATAGTATCGCTACGATGGAAAGCGTTATGATTAACAACCGAAAACAAACTCTCCTTATGCGCGGGCAAAACGTAGAGCAGCCTATTTTATTATGCTGTCACGGTGGACCAGGCATGGCACAAATCGGATTTATTCGTCATTTTCAAAAAGAATTGGAGAAACACTTCATCGTAATTAATTGGGATCAGCGCGGGGCAGGTAAATCCTTTTCAATGAAAGATTTCGGAGCAAATTTTACAATCGAACAATTCATTTCCGATGCAAAAGAAGTGATTCAATATGTACTTAAAAAGTTCAATAAACAGAAACTATTTCTCGCTGGTCATTCTTGGGGAAGTATTATCGGGCTTAACATAGCACACCATTATCCACAATATATCGAGGCTTATATCGGTATTGGGCAAATTGTACATATGAAACAAAACGAAGAATTACTATATCAGCATTTAATTCGTTCTGCAAAAAAACATAATCATAAAAAAGCATTAGCGTCCCTTTTAAAATTAGGAAAACCGCCATTTTTAGATACGAGACGCCTTATTATTCAAAGAAAATGGCTTGGCACATTCGGAGGAGCAATCCAAAACGGATCTTCCTTTTCGTTCATACGAAAAGGCTTCTTTTCCCCTGAATATACGCTATTAGATTGGTTCAAGTTTCTCGCAGGGAATTTAAAATCTGGCGTTTTATGGGAAGAAATGTTGACAATCGATTTCTTTTCTTCTATTACGAGTTTATCTATTCCAGTTTATTTTTGTTCTGGTCGCTATGATTATCAAACTCCTTATGCACTCGTTCAGGAATATTGTGATGTAATAGAAGCACCGATAAAAAAGATGATTTGGTTCCCAAATTCAGCACATTCTCCCGATTTAGAAGAGCCAGAATTATTCGCTCGTTCTTTACAATCCATTAAACAAGAGCTAGCTTTTCACCATTAGTAACAAAAGGCTCTTTTACATTTCATAAAAAACAATTTATAATAATATGTCGCAACTATGTATAAATATAGCAAGGTGCTTCATATTTACTTACCTTAACACAATAAAATTTTGGGGAGATTACATTTATTATGAATGCTGTACTCGTTGCAGTAGCAGTTATGCTATTGCTTAGTTTATTACGTGTCCAGGTCATTGTCGCCATCATTGTTGGAGCTTTAACAGGCGGAATTATCGGCGGACTCGGTATTTCAGAAACGATTAACACTTTTACAACTGGTCTTGGAAACAGTGCTCCAATCGCTTTAAGTTATGCAATGCTTGGCGGTTTCGCTATTTCTCTTTCCAAAACAGGACTTCCAGATGCCATGATTCAAACGGCATTAAAATGGATTGGCAATGAACAAGACACGAAAAAACAAGTTTATTCTAAAATACTTATTCTATTCATCATTTTAACGATGGCTTGTTTCTCACAAAATGTGATTCCTGTTCATATCGCTTTCATCCCCATCTTAATTCCAGCACTTTTAAAAGTATTAAATGAGCTGAAAGTGGATCGCAGACTTGTTACATGTATTATTACATTCGGATTGATTACTCCTTATATGTGGATTCCAGCAGGGTTCGGAAAAATTTATCATGACGTATTGCAAACAAATGCTGCGCAAAGCGGTCTTACATTTGATGTCGCGCTTATTCCAAAAGCAATGACGATTCCAGCAATCGGTATGATTATCGGATTATGTGTAGCGGTGTTCATTACGTACCGAAAACCTCGTACGTATGAAACAGAACAAATTCATACTACCGCAAATGAAATCGTTCCCTATACAAAACGTAGCATTACTTTCGGATTATTATCTATCATAGCCACATTAACTGTTCAATTAGCAACAGAATCAATGATTTTCGGTGCTTTAGCTGGGATTATCGTCTTATCAGTAAGTGGTAGTCTACCTCTTAAAGAAGCAGATGCGATATTAACAAGCGGAATGCGCATGATGTCCTTTATTGGTTTTGTTATGATTGCGGCCGCTGGATTCGGAGCTGTGCTTCGAAAAACAGGACATGTTGAATCTCTTGTGCAAACGAGTGCACATATAATTGGAAACAACAAACCACTCGCTGCATTTCTTATGCTTGTAATTGGACTTCTCGTTACGATGGGAATTGGTTCATCCTTTTCAACCATCCCTATTTTAACAACAATTTTTGTACCCCTTTGCATGCAGCTTGGATTTAGTCCAATGGCCACCATTGCCATTATCGGTACAGCCGGAGCGCTAGGAGATGCAGGATCTCCAGCATCAGATAGTACACTTGGACCAACATCTGGTTTAAACGCTGATGGTCAACACCATCATATATGGGATACATGTGTACCAACTTTTCTGCATTATAATATACCGTTACTTATATTCGGATTTATTGCCGCAATTACATTATAAAAGGTGCGTTTTATACGCACCTTTTACTTTTTTATTTTTCTCTTTAATTGTTGCAACGCTATTTTCCCATTTTCTTCGCTACAACTTTCCATTTGCATAAATGACGGACCTGCCCATTCACTGTCTATACTCCCGTTTATTCCAATAATTTTCACTTTATCCGGTATACGGATATTTAATTTTTTTGCTGCTCGAATTAACTCAAAAGTAATCTTATCACTTGAAGTTACAATTCCATCTACATACGGATTGTTTTGCAATAACGTAACAAACTGTTTATTCGTATACCCTTGTACACATTCTTCTCGATAAGAGATTCCTTCCTCCCAAACAGCATCTAAAAATCCTGATATGTACTCTTCCATTTCTTCACTATCTTCGCCCTCACCGAAATAAGCAAGAAAGTGACAACCTTTTTCTTTTAATAAAGAGACCGCTCTTTGGCCACTTTCATAATAATTTGCATGGGATTTTTTTTCATCAATCACAACAAACGGAAGTGGGATTTCTCCTATACTTTTAAAAACGGATCTTGTCAAAATAACACCTGCAACGTTATTTTCCTTCAACATATGTATGTATTTATCTTTATTCTCTATATTACAAACAATAATTTGATATCCTTCTTTATACGCTATTTCCTCAATACAATGTAGCAAAGTGATGTTTGATGGGTCATATAGATTATCTACAAGTAATGCAATTATCGTTGAATTCTCTTTAAATAATGGCTTTGCTGCACTATTTGGCCTATAACGTAATTCCTCAATTGCTTCCTTTACTTGTTTTACTGTGTCCTCATGAACGTATCCTTTTTCATTTATAACTCGTGAAACGGTTGCGACTGAAACACCTGCCAATTTTGCAACATCACGTATAGTTGCCACATCGTCACCCCTTAATATGGTAATAGATTACAATTTTACGGTAACCTAAATTACAATATTCGTCAAGGTTAATAACTTATATTTCTGAAAATTGTTACATCATTACACTAAACTATATTCTAATTGAATTTCATGTAAAATCGGGATATTATCATACCCAATGCGCGGAATTTCTTTCTTTATTTTTCGTGCCTCTTCAACTGCATTTACATATAAATTCGTCATTAAAAAATTACGTTTTTGGTAAAAACGTAACGCATTCATATTATCATTTGTTGTTATAAGCCAAACCTGCCTGCACTGTTCTTCTTCTGCAACTCGTAATACACAATCCACAAGTTTTGTCCCTATTCCTTTTCTTTCTTTAAAGCTATCTAACGATACAATTTCGCACATATTTCCAATCAATTCATACGTTATAATTCCGATTATTCTGTCTTCTGAGAGCGCAACAAATCCTGGCAACTCTTCTAATTGATGCTCCTTACCACGTGAAACCATCAATGAACTCCCCCAGTTCTCACACATGAACATTCGGATTGTTTCTTTCATCGCTGGCGTAATTTTTTGTATATGCACCATTTCCTATTTCTCCCCTTTTCTATCCTTGTGATACAATATAAGTGTATCACATGTAACGGTATTTGGAGGATGAGGTAAAGTATGAAACGTTTTTTTGCAGCATTGTTTACTATACTAGGTGCGATAACTGCCCTTGGGATTTTCTTTACAAATAAGGTGATGTACTTAAAGAAAAAAACAGAGGAAGAAATACTCGAAAGAGAAACGAAAAAACATTTTCGTATAGAGGATTTTGATGCTCTTCATAAAGAAGAAATTCATATTCCTTCGCAATTCGGATATGATCTTCACGGATATTACATTCCTGCTGGTCATTCCAATAAGTTTATGATTTTCTGTCACGGCGTAACTGTAAATAAAATGAACTCTGTAAAATATGCAAGGTTATTTTTAAACAGAGGATATAATGTCGTTATTTATGATCATCGTCGTCATGGTAAAACTGGCGGAAAAACAACAAGCTATGGATACTATGAAAAACATGATTTAAAATCTGTAGTTGACTGGCTAAAAGGTCGTTTTGGAACAAATATAACACTCGGTATTCATGGTGAATCGATGGGCGCTGCAACACTTCTTCAGTACGCAGGACTTGTAGAAGATGGTGCTGACTTCTATATTGCAGATTGTCCTTTCTCTGATTTCTACGGACAATTACAGCACCGTTTAAAGGTTGAATTCCATTTACCGAAATGGCCTTTATTACCTTTAGCAAATGCTTTCTTAAAAGTGCGTGACGGTTATACGATTCGTGAAGTTTCACCAATCGATTGTATAAAAAACATTAACAATCCCGTCCTCTTTATTCATAGTAAAGATGATGATTATATTTTAGCTGATATGACGAAAGCACTCTATGAATCAAAAGAAAACAATAAACAACTTTATATTGCAGAACACGGCGCACACGCTTGCTCTTATAACGAAAATAAAGAAGAGTATGAAGCAGCCATTGATCAATTTTTAAACTCCTATGTAAAAGAAACAAAAAACAGGCTTGCATAAGCCTGTTTTTTTATTGCGCTAAAACGTCTGTAACTTGTTCCATATTTTCAGAAATCCACTTTATTGCATCATCTAACGTTGGAAATTCTGTCGTTTGAAATGTTACCTCATCTTGCAGTAACCAAACATCCTTTGACTCTTGTCCTACACCAGCAATGGACCAGTGCAACAAACTATATGGATGATTATCATTCAAAAATGATGCCCATGTGCGCTCATTTGCAATATTTCGTAATGTACGTAATTGTTTATCCATCTTTCGTCACCTTACTCTAGTCAGTTATAAAAAACATTATAACACTCTCTTCTCTTCCAAAGAAAGTGCTCTTTTCATATTGTCAAGTACTTCTCTTGATTATATGATGAAATTAAGCGTTTGGGAAGGAGGGATAGCGTTGGCTAAAGTACAAATTAAAGTAAATGATAATGGCTCTTTTCGCGTTACAGGGGACGTGGAATTAGTTGATTCACAAGGGAATGTATTCCCAGCAAAACCGGCATTTTCTTTATGCCGTTGTGGTTTATCAAAAAATATGCCTTATTGCGATGCTTCGCATAAAGGAAAATTTGAATCTGTTGTTAGAGCACCAGAGACAGAATAATTTCACATGTGACATGCACATTTTTTTGTGCATGTTTTTTCTTTTGATCAACTCCATTACATCCCTTCTCCTTACAACATTTCTAATACTTCTGTCCTCATGCCAGCATACATATATTTTCACACAATTCTTCACATTCGAACATTTTTTACTAGCCTTTTTTCTTTTTTGTGCTATAATTTGAGCAAACAGCATCCTTCGGGGTCGGGTGAAATTCCCAACCGGCGGTGATGAAGTGCAAACTTCTAAGTCCGTGACCCGTTTTCAACTCGAAAACGGTGGATCTAGTGAAACTCTAGGGCCGACAGTATAGTCTGGATGGGAGAAGGATATGTTTTCTAGTAATTTTATATAGCGAATACACTTTTATTTCAGTATGCATATTTTTAAGTTTCATTTTGAATCTTTATATATGTTTTATTTTGTATACTTATGTTTCTATACTGGAATAAAAAGATACGACTAGCGTTTGAAAAATTCGATATTTTGCTAGGTTTTTTCCTTATGCCAAAATATCAATCATCGTTAGGTTTCTTTCCTATACTTTCGTATTCGAACTATATTTCTAGAAATCACGTCTCCCAAACCCCAAGGATATAAAATCCTTGGGGTTTTTTGATTTTTTCAGGAGAGGTGAAGAGAATGACAGATCAAGAATATATGAGGATTGCCCTGCAGTTAGCAGAAGGAACATCCGGACAAACAAGTCCAAATCCTATGGTTGGTGCTGTTGTTGTAAAAGATGGAAACATCGTCGGTATGGGAGCTCATTTGCGTGCTGGTGAAGAACACGCAGAAGTCTATGCTCTTCATATGGCTGGCGAAAAAGCAAAAGGAGCTACCGTTTATGTAACACTTGAACCTTGTAGCCATTTTGGAAAAACACCACCTTGCTGTGAATTGCTCATCAAAAAAGGAGTCAAACGGGTTGTAATTGCTACTCTTGATTGTAATCCGCTCGTTTCTGGCAATGGAAAAAGGAAATTAGAAGAAGCTGGCATCGAAGTAACGACTGGTGTTCTTGAAGCAGAAGCAATTTTATTAAATCGCTACTTTTTTCACTACATGAAAACGAAACGTCCATTTGTAACAATAAAAACAGCAATGAGCTTGGATGGAAAAACAGCAACCGTAACCGGTGAAAGTAAGTGGATTACAGGTGAAGAATCACGAGCTGATGTTCACCAATACCGCCATACACATGATGCGATTCTCGTTGGAGTGAATACAGTTATAGCTGATAATCCGCATTTAACAACAAGAATTCCTAACGGGGGACAAAATCCTATACGCGTTATTTTAGATACCCATTTACGAACGCCACCATCTTCTCATGTCATAACAGATGGTTTAGCACCGACATGGATTTTTGTCGGTAATGGTGTAGATAAAAAGAAAATAGCTTCTTATGAATCTGAAAATATAGCTATATTCCAAATGAAAACGAAACAGATTGAAATACAGGATGTTTTACACCTACTCGGCGAAAAACAAATTCTTTCTCTTTTCGTCGAAGGTGGTCAAACAGTTCATGCAAGTTTCTTACAAACAAAGTATTTCAATGAAATTGTAACTTATATAAGTCCAAAATTAATTGGTGGAAAAAATGCCCCTACTTTATTTGGCGGCAATGGTTTTTCAACATTACAAGATGCACTTTCCTTGGAAATTCAAGAGATGAAACAAATTGGCGATGATATAAAAATTGTTGCGCATGCCCGAAGTGAGGTGACGGAATGTTTACAGGAATTGTAGAAGAATTAGGAACGATTGCAAACATGCAACAAAGCGGCGAAGCGATGAAGTTAACGATTCATGCCAATAAAATTTTATCAGATGTTCACTTAGGTGATAGCATCGCGGTGAACGGTATTTGCTTGACTGTAACGAGTTTCACAACAACTTCATTCACAGTAGACGCAATGCCTGAAACGATGCAATCAACATCACTTCGCATGCTTAAACCGCAATGCAAAGTAAATTTAGAGCGTGCAATGGCTGCAAACGGACGATTCGGTGGACATTTCGTTTCAGGACATATCGATGGCATCGGAACGATATTAAACAAAAAACAACACTATAATGCCGTCTATTACAAAATAGCTATTTCTGATGAATTGCTACGCTATTGTTTGCATAAAGGGTCCGTTGCTGTTGATGGAACGAGTTTAACAATATTTGATATAGACGAATCTTCCATTACCATTTCACTCATCCCGCACACAGTAAGTGAATCTGTTATCGGAGAAAAAAATGCCGGTGACATCGTAAATATTGAGTGTGACATGATTGGTAAATATATCGAACGCTTTATTTCTAAACCAGTAAAACGAACAGGTTCAATGACAGAAAGCTTTTTACAAGAAAACGGATTTCTATAAGGGGGAAGCATTATGTTTCATCGTATTGAAGAAGCTCTAGAAGATTTAAAACAAGGAAAAGTCGTGATCGTATGTGATGATGAAAACCGCGAAAATGAAGGCGACTTTATCGCTTTAGCAGAGTATATTACGCCAGAAACAATTAACTTTATGATTACACATGGGCGCGGCCTCGTTTGTGTACCAATTACAGAAGGATACGCAGAACGTCTACAATTAGAACCAATGGTAGCTCATAATACAGATTCGCATCATACTGCATTTACAGTGAGCATTGATCATGTTTCTACAACAACTGGGATTAGTGCCCACGAACGTGCAACTACGATACGAGAAATGTTAAATCCTGCATCAAAAGGTGCTGATTTCAATCGTCCTGGACATATCTTTCCATTAATTGCGAAAGAAGGTGGTGTCCTGCGCCGTGCTGGTCATACAGAAGCTGCTGTCGATTTAGCACAGCTTTGCGGAGCAGAACCAGCTGGCGTCATTTGCGAAATTATTAATGAGGACGGTACGATGGCACGCGTACCTGATTTACTACAGTGCGCAAAACAATTTGATATAAAAATGATTACAATAGAAGATTTAATTGCTTATCGCCGCCACCATGAAACATTAGTGACGCGTGAAGTGGAAATTACATTACCTACAGATTTCGGTACTTTCCATGCAATTGGCTATTCTAATTCATTAGATACGAAAGAACATATTGCACTCGTAAAAGGTGATATTTCAACAGGAGAGCCTGTACTTGTACGCGTTCATTCAGAGTGCTTAACAGGAGATGTATTTGGCTCGTGCCGCTGCGATTGCGGACCACAACTCCATGCTGCACTTGCTCAAATTGAGCGTGAAGGAAAGGGCGTTCTTCTTTATATGAGACAAGAAGGACGAGGCATTGGGCTTCTTAATAAGCTTCGCGCTTATAAGTTACAAGAAGAAGGCTTCGATACTGTAGAAGCAAACGAAAAGCTTGGCTTCCCTGCTGATCTGCGTGATTACGGTATTGGCGCTCAAATATTAAAAGATTTAGGTTTACAACATTTACGGTTATTAACGAATAATCCTCGAAAAATTGCTGGCTTACAAGGTTACGATTTAGAAGTAATCGAGCGTGTACCGTTACAAATGCCAGCAAAAGAAGAGAATAAAACGTATTTACAAACGAAAGTAAACAAATTAGGACATTTACTAAACTTATAATTAAGGGAGAGATTTATTATGGTATTCGAAGGTCATTTAGTTGGTACAGGATTAAAAGTTGGAGTTGTTGTTGGACGTTTTAATGAATTTATTACAAGTAAGTTACTTGGTGGTGCTTTAGACGGATTAAAGCGTCACGGTGTAGAAGAAGCTGATATCGATGTTGCTTGGGTTCCTGGTGCATTTGAAATTCCTTTAATCGCTAAAAAGATGGCGAATAGCGGGAAATATGATGCTGTTATTACGTTAGGCACTGTCATTCGTGGTGCTACAACACATTACGATTACGTTTGTAATGAAGTAGCAAAAGGTGTTGCATCTTTATCACTACAAACAGACATCCCAGTTATTTTCGGTGTATTAACGACTGAAACAATTGAGCAAGCGATTGAACGCGCAGGCACGAAAGCTGGTAATAAAGGCTATGAATCCGCCGTTGCTGCAATTGAAATGGCTCACTTATCAAAACAATGGGCATAAAAAAATAAAAAAGAGGCTGCGGCCTCTTTTTTATTTCTTCACTTTTTTCCGTACATCTTTTATTAATTCATCCATTGTTTTTCCTTCTGTTTGTATACGAAGCGTTTGTGCTGTTCTCCATACATTCTCTCTTTTCTTCGCTTCTTCTATAATAGTAATTTCTTTTCGTACTTCCTTTAAATCTTTCCCTTCTGTTTTCAATCCAAAATGTTCAGCTTTCGTTCGAAAATGTTGTTCAATTCGTTGTTGCATCTCTTTTTGTTCAGGATTTTCGGCGGCCTTAACTGGATCAGCACTTATTGCTTTTAGTAAAATGAGACAAGTCATAATCGCTAATATATATTTGTGCATGTAAAATCCTCCAACCCAATGTAAATTACATATTTACTATGTACAATTGGGGCTTGGAAAATTCGTCCACCAAAATTCTTTTTTTCGCTCAAAAGCCAATAGTATCAAGCGTTCACAATTATTTATTACATTTTATTTACAAAAAAGCAAACTCTTTTACAAGTTTGCTTTTTTGTATCTTATAATGCACATTCCTCAATCTCAAATCCTAAATCTTCAATCATACCCCAGTCTGCAGTCGGTTCTTGTCCAGCTGTTGTTAAGTAGTCTCCAACAAAAATAGAGTTTGCTGCAAATAAACCGATTGGCTGTACAGAACGTAAATTAATTTCACGCCCTCCTGAAATGCGAATTTCCTTCGTTGGGTTTACAAACCGCATCATCGCCAGCACTTTTAAACATTCTACTGGTGTTAACTCCTTTTGTCCTTCAAGCGGCGTACCCTTCACAGCAACAAGGAAATTACATGGAATGGAATCGGCATCTATACGTTGTAATTCGAATGCAATTTCAGCACGCTCTTCTATTGTCTCTCCCATTCCAAAGATCGCTCCTGAACATGGTGAAATACCCGCTTGTTTCGCTTTTTGGACTGTATCAACACGATCGTCATACGTATGAGTGGAGCAAATGCTTTCGTAATTATTCACATGTGTATTTAAGTTGTGGTTATAACGGTGTACACCCGCTTCCGCTAAACGTCCTGCTTGATCTTCGTTTAAGAAACCTAAACAACAACAAATCTTTAAATCTGTCGTTTCACGAATCTCTTTAACTGCTCCAATTACGTGATTCACCTCTTTATCAGTCGGACGACGACCAGATGCCACAATACAATACGTACCCGCTTTACGGCGAATTGCTTCGTGTGCTCCTTCTACAATCTTTTCCTGCGTTAGCCATGCATATTTATCAATCGGTGCTTCTGAAATAATAGACTGTGAACAATATCCGCAATCTTCAGGGCATAATCCAGACTTCGTATTAATAATCATATTTAATTTTACTTTCTTACCAAAGTGATGATGGCGAATGATATACGCAGCATTCATAATTTCTAAAATCTCTGTATCGTCAGCCTCTAATATCGCTATTGCATCTTCTTTCGTAATCACTTTCTCTTCTACTACGTCGTATGCAAGTTTTTTCCAATCCCTTTTTGTTTGTACTTGTTTCATTTCATCTCTTCCCCTCTTTTGTTATATGCACAAATAAAGCATGATACGTTGCCATTATCCCTTCATTTCCCGTGAAGTCTCTTTCGTATATGCGAAGCATCGCACGAAAGAGTGAGGGACTTTGACAATATGATTCTTCATTACTATTGGTCGCTCCTACTTTACGAATAGAATGTAGAAACTCCCTAACTTCTGTAAATCTCTCTATGTAACACGTTTCAGAAACATGTACATCCCCTGTTTCTATCTCACATATATGGCGCAACTGATTTTTCGAATAAAAACGCTGCCCAATCGATGTTTCATTTTGTATATTTTTTTCTTCTTTCGCCCGCTGGAACGAAGCATGCAATTCTTGAAATGTTTCCTGTCCAAACGTTGAAAAGAGTAATATCCCCTCTATAGATAAATGACGAAATAAATTTGTTATCACTTGTTTTAAATCATTTAGCCATTGAAATGTGGCATTTGAAATAATGACATCATACGTTTCTTCTAGTCGTAATCTTTCAATATCCTCACAATAAAATGTTACATTGTTTACATTTTGTCTAGTTTTCGCAACTGCAATCATACTTTCAGCAAAATCAATAGCTGTAATTTGTGCTTTCGGAAATAAGTTTGATAATTGCTCTGTAACATATCCTGTCCCGCATCCAAGTTCTAAAATACGTATCGATGAATTTGTACTATATCGCCGATTCAATGTAGAAAGTAATGAATGCGCCATCTTTTTTTGTACATTTGCATATTGATCGTAGGATACAGCTGCCACGTTAAATCGTTTTTGTAGTAACGTTTTGTTGATCATGTCGTATCCCCTCTACAAATTGAATGATTTCATTTGCGCAATATTCGAAATTCGTTACGCATAATGCATGTCCAGCCTCACTTACTACTTTTAACTTAGCATTCGCATTCTCTGTCATACTATGAGCTGCAGATAATGGACATATCACATCCTGTTCTCCATGAAGAAGTAACAACGGGACTTTGACATCTATTAATTCGTTTCTCATATCTGTTTCTATTAAATAATCTAAGCCTAATTGTAATGACTGAATCGAGTCTCCTTTAAAATTCAGCGCAATCTCTTCAAAACTCGTATTCTCTTTCAGCTCATCTTTTGTAAACATATTTTCATAAAACCGCTTGAGCGTATCTTCTTTCTTTCTCGCCACATTCTTTTTTAGCCGCTCTACATGCAAAGCATTCCATCCACTCGTATAGTCGCTCGTATTTGTAAATTTGGGAGTACCACCAATTAGTACAATACCTTTTGTCTGAATCTTTTTATGTGCTTGAACTGCCGCTAACGCCCCTAGTGACCATCCAACTAAAATGACATTTTCATCCTTTGCTACATCTATTATTCGCCCTGCGAATTCACTTTGTTCTTTCACATTACGCCAATTGATACATTGAACAGAATACTCTTTAAAATACGGCAGAACTAAAGTCCAAACACCTTCTTCCATTCCCCACCCAGGAATAAAAATAATCTTTAGCTCTTTCATACGAAAAACCCCTCTTCTTTACCAATGCGTATAATATGGTGAATAGCCCATTGCAAATCAGCTATTGTATGTTGGGACGTAACTGCAAAACGGACCCGTGAACTATTAACTGGAACCGTTGGTGGACGAATTGCAATTGCAGCAATCCCTACCTGTTGCAACCTTTTACTAAACCGTAAAGCTGTTTCATTTGAACCGACTACGATCGGTACAATGTGAGTTGAGCTATTTCCAATATCAAAACCAGCTTCTCGTAAATGGTTTCTGAAATATGCTCCATTCTCTATAAGTCTCTCTCTTCTTTCATTATCTTCTTTTACAATTTCAATTGCTTTTTGTACCGCTCCTAACGTTCCTGGCGGTAATGCAGTAGTAAAAATAAAACTTCTCATCATATTGTGTAAATACTCTATATAAATTGCATCGCCTGTCAAATACGCACCATAACACCCTAAAGCCTTACTAAACGTCCCCATATGTATATCTATTTTTTGAGCAAGATCTTCTTCTATATGAGATAATCCAGCTCCGCCACTTCCATATATTCCACTCGCATGTGCTTCATCAACTATAAGAATTGCCCCGTATTTCTCTTTCAGCTCTACTAACTCCCTTACATACGCAGTATCACCATCCATACTAAAAACAGTATCTGTTACGATTAATTTCCGCTGTTCAGGTGACGCTGTTTTCAATAACTTCTCTAAATGATCCAAATCATTATGACGATACCTTTTATGCTCTGCCCCACTTAATATAATTCCATCAACAATGCTTGCGTGATTTAATTTGTCACTAAACACAATATCGTGACGACTCACTAATGAAGAGATCACTCCAATATTTGCGGTATATCCACTATTCACAACTAAGGCTTTTTCAGTGCCTTTCCAATCGCATATACTTCTCTCAACCTCTTCATACAGTGAATAGTTCCCTACCACGAGCCTTGATGCTGTCGCCCCAGTTCCATATTTTCTTGTACATGCGATAGCAGCTTCTTTTAACCTTTCATCTCCAGCTAACCCTAAATAATTATTTGACGCTAAATTTAGCATCCTTTTCTCATCTCGAATAAGCCATGTCTCTTCTGCTTGTTCTGTTACATGCAAATTACGATACTGCCCTCGCTCATGTAATTGTTGCAATTTAGATTGAAGATGTGTGCGCCACGTTTGATTCATTTCGGATAAGCTCCTCTAATTTTGAAATCATTATATATTCTTTAGCAGATTCCAAGACTTCTTCTTTTGTAAACTCACCTGCAAAGAATGGTAATAAACCTAAAACTGGTACCCCACTTAGCTCTTCAATCATTTCTTTATTTTCTTGCACTCTTTCCATTTCGCATTCTTTGCAGCCAGATAAAATGACACCTGCTACTGTTAAACCATATGCCTTTGCATAAGCGATCGTTAAAACTGTATGATTTACTGTTCCTAATGTAGGGCGTGCTACTACAATAAGTGGAAGTTGTAATTCTTTTGCGAAATCAATTACTAAAGCGTCCTCTGTATATGGAACAGCTAATCCACCTGCTCCTTCTACAAGTAGACTATTAAAATCTTTCAATCGTTCATTATAGTGATGAATAATGTCTTTTAACGTTACTGTCCTTCCAGCTCTTTTCATGGCAAGTCTCGGGGCAAGCGGCTCTTCAATAGAGTAAGGGCAAATTTCCTCTTCTTTTGTCGGTACACCTGATAATGCTTTTAGCCTTGCTGCATCTCCCTCTGGATTTGATGCAACATGTCCACTTTGCAATGGTTTATATACCCCGATGTTATATCCCAGTTCTCTAAATACACCTGCTAATGCACCGGCGACAACAGTTTTCCCCACTTCAGTATCCGTTGCTGTTATAAAAAAACCGCTCATTATTCTCCCTCCGTAACATCCGAGATTGCTTTATACAAAATACGTAACATATCATCAATCTCATCAATTGTAGAAGCAAGAGGGGGCATAAATACAATCGTATTACCGAGCGGGCGCAAAATCATACCCAGCTCCCTTGAGCGTTTACATACTTGAACACCGACTCTCTCTGTCCATTCAAACGCTTCTTTCGTTTCCTTATTCTTCACAAGTTCAATTCCAACCATTAACCCACATTGACGAATATCCCCTACATGTTTATATGCAAAGAGGTCTTCTAATTGCGTCGCCACATATTCTGTTTTACGTGCCACCTCTTCTATTAAATTTGTTTTTTCATATAGTTCTAGATTCGCAATTGCTACCGCACACCCTAACGGATTCCCTGTATAACTATGTCCGTGGAAAAATGTTTTTTGTTCTTCATAGCCTCCTAAAAAGGCATTATAAATTTCATCTGTCGTTACAGTAATTGCAACTGGTAAATATCCGCCCGTTAAACCTTTTCCGGCTGTTAAAATGTCCGGCGTTACATTTTCATGTTCACATGCAAACATTTTCCCGGTACGCCCAAATCCAGTCGCTACCTCGTCTGTAATAAATAGAACATTATATTTTGTACATAAATTACGTAGCCCTTTTAAGTATCCTTTTGGCATTGTAATCATACCGCCAGCACCTTGCATTAAAGGTTCTACAATAATCGCCGCAATCTCTTCATGTTTATCTTTCAGCAGCTCTTCCATTTCTTCTAAATGCTTTTTTACAATTTCCTCCTTATTATTTCCATAAGGAGAACGATATGTATATGGATAAGGCATTTTAATCGCTTCGAATAAAAGCGAACTATACACTTGGTGAAACAAGTCTATTGCTCCCACTGAAACAGCTCCAATTGTGTCACCATGATACGCTTCTTTTAATGTAACAAATCTTTGTTTCTTCGGTTTTCCTTTATGCTGCCAATATTGAAAGGCCATCTTAATTGCAATTTCAACAGCGCTAGAACCGGAGTCTGAATAAAACACTTTCTTCAAACCTTCTGGTACAACTTCAATTATTTTTTCGGCTAATAAAATAGATGGAACGTTAGCAAGCCCTAACATAGTAGAATGGGAAATTTTATTTAATTGCTCACGAATTGCCTCATCTAGTTCTGGCACTTGATGTCCATGAACATTTAACCAAATAGACGAAACACCGTCCCAATATTCATTTCCATTTACATCGTATAGCTTTCTTCCCTCTCCCCGTTCAATAATGACAGGATCTTCTTCTAAATAATCCTTCATTTGTGTAAACGGATGCCATACATAGGCCTTATTTTTCTCCGATAACTCTTCATATGTATATGATGGTTTGTCAGTCGTACTCTTACTAAAAGTCACAATTGTCACCCCTAATGTTAACTAGTTTATAAATATAGTTAACATTAAAACTAAATGACTGTCAATTATTTTTAAATCAAGTAGTTCTTAAAAAAGAACAACTTATCATACGATAAGTTGTTCTACTTTCCATGTTGTATCTTTCCGATTTCTAAAATAATCTCTTCATCTTTTTTTCCTTCTGTTTCAATTCCAAGTTGTTTTGCATGTTCAATCAATAGATCATGGCGCTTCTCAAATCTTGCGGTATTTACTTCTTTCGCAACCTCTTCTTTTGTTTTTCCTTCCATAGAAACCCCTAGTTTATCAGCTGCTTTTTCCATCGACTTCTTCTCTTCAGCTTCTTTCGCTTTCTTCACTTCTAACTGCTGTATTTGCTTTTGCTTCGCCTGCTCTGATTCAGCTGCAAAAGCTGTGTAAATGCCAGCACTTCCGCCAATGACTAGTAAAGTGGTAAAAAGAATTATTTTTTTCTTCACTCTTTCCTCCCCTTTCAAATTCATTATAACGCACATTTTCCCAGGATTAAAATCGTTCTCCTTTATTTCCCTAAAAAATCATTGAATATTTTTATTGACATGTGAGACGAATATATGATAAAAATTTAACTAACATCATATGAATCGGCATTGATAGGATTTAGTAGTATTTCGATTTCTGCTTTCAGAGAGCTGGTGGTCGGTGTGAACCAGTACAGAGCGAATTATGAATTACCCCCTGGAGCTTCTTTTGCGAAACGTAAGGAGTAGTGAAAGACGGTTATAGACCGTTATATCTAAAGAGTGGTGAAACGACACTGTTTCACAATTTAGGGTGGTACCGCGAATTTTTCGTCCCTGCATATGTTGCAGGGGCGTTTTTATTTTATTAGCGCATATCATACAACCCTTTATTTTGTGATACATTCATTTCACAAGCTAGGGTGGTACCGCGATTTCTTCGTCCCTGCATAATTATATGCAGGGACGTTTTTTTATCCAATCATTTCCGTATCATATTAAAGAAACAACAATTACCGGTAATTTGTCACAAAATTCTAAAATTTAGAAGGAAATAAACAATATTGGCGAATTTTATATAAAAAAGAGCTATTTTAGATTACTTAGGAGGGGAAAACAATGGTTTCAAAAATTGAATCTGTTCTTTTAACAGTATTTATCTTTTTCTGCATTGGCTTTAGTGTTATCAAATTAGAAGTTTCACCACACATCCCAATTTTATTTGGTATCGTTCTTTTATTAGCATTTGGATTTATGAAAAAAATTGATTGGTCTACGATGGAAAAAGGAATGATAAGTAGTATTTCAGCTGGTATTCCATCTATTTTTATATTCTTACTTGTAGGCGTATTAATTAGTGTTTGGATCGCTGCTGGAACAATTCCAACTTTAATGGTATACGGCTTCCAGCTTGTATCTCCAAAAATTTTCATTCCAACTGTTTTTGTTGTTTGTGCAATTGTTGGAACAAGTATCGGTAGTGCCTTTACAACTGCCGCAACTGTAGGACTTGCCTTTATGGGCATGGGTAGTGCTCTCGGATACGATCCTGCTCTAATCGCTGGTGCAATTATTTCTGGTGCATTCTTTGGGGATAAAATGTCTCCTTTATCTGATACAACAAACCTAGCGCCAGCTGTAACGGGTGTAGATTTATTTGAGCATATTCGTAACATGCTTTGGACAACAGTTCCAGCTTTCATTATTGCTTTTATCGCATTTTTCATTTTAGGAAGCGGTACTAGTGGAGACGTTGACTTCACAAACTTCATTAGCGCATTAGAGAAAAATGCAACGATTTCTATCTTTACACTTATTCCAATTTTATTACTGTTCCTATTCGCATTTAAAAAAGTTCCAGCAGTTCCAACATTACTTGCTGGAATTATAGTAGGGATCATTATCCTCTTTATATTTAAACCTAGTACTTCTTTAACTGATTTAATGAAAATTATGCAAGACGGTTACGTTTCTAAAACTGGTATGAAAGATATTGATAGCTTATTATCTCGCGGTGGCCTGCAAAGTATGATGATGTCAATCGCTCTTATTTTCCTAGCTCTTTGTATGGGAGGATTATTACAAGGAATGGGTATTATTACGCAGCTAATGAATATCATCTCTAGCTTCGTAAAAACTAGCACACGCTTAATTATTTCTACTGCTTCAACTGCAATCGGTGTGAACTTCTTACTTGGTGAGCAGTACTTATCTATCGTTTTAACAGGACAAGCATTCGCTAATAAATATGATGAAGTCGGTTTAGAACGTCGTAATTTATCACGTGTATTAGAAGATGCAGGTACAGTTATTAACCCGCTCGTACCATGGGGAGTAAGTGGCGTGTTCTTATCGAACGTCCTTGGCGTTCCAACTTTTGATTACGTTCCATTCGCAATCTTCTGCTTAGCTTGTCCAGTTGTAACAATCATCGTCGGCTTTACTGGATTTGGCCTTTCATGGAAGAAGGAAAAAGCTGTAACACTTTCATAATATATTAAAAAGGATTACCTGAATCGGTAATCCTTTTTATATTTCTCCACTATCTATTTGCTTTCTTTCTTCTAAATAACAGAAGGAATCCTGCTCCAACAAACGCCAAACCTGCTCCAATTGTAGAAACAACACTTGTACCTGTTTTCGGTAAATCACGTTCTTCTTTCTTTTCACTTACAGTTGTTGTTTCTTTTGCGTTTTGATTATCCGTTGTAGTTTGTCCAGATCCTGTATTATTACCTTCATCTGTTGGTGGTGTCGTTGGATTTTCTCCATTATTTCCTTCACCTGTTGGTGGTGTTGTTGGATTTTCTCCATTATTTCCTTCACTTGTTGGTGGTGTCGTTGGATTTTCTCCATTATTTCCTTCACCTGTTGGCGGTGTTGTTGGATTCTCTCCACCAGTTTCTTTATCATCATCGTTCTTCTTCGTTATATCAATTGCATATTTAGCAAATTCATTTTCAGATGGTCCAACATATGATATTTTTCCATCTTTCTTTATATACTTTTGTGCATTTGGTGAAGAATCGAATGTTGTATGTAATTTATCGGCAACAATCGGTTTAAACGTCCAATTTTTATCTGCTGCTGGATCAATAACTGGCGTTTCTTGCATATACTTCACAATGATTTGACGCGTTTCATCTTGTGATTGGTATACAACCTCCCCTTTGCTTACACCCGGGAACGTTTGGCTGCTTCCGCGATAGTTATTTGTAGCGACGATGAATTCTTGATTGTCAGCTACTGGCTTCCCTTCATATGTCATATTTACAATACGGTTCGTATTTGCATTTACAACTTTTCCATCTTTATCGTATTTCGCCGGTTGTGTTACATCAATTTCGTATTTTAAGCCATCTAAAATATCGAAGTTATATGTAGGATAACCTATATTTACTAACGGCTGTTCTTCTGTTTTCTTTGGATCAATTTGATTAAACTGACCTGCAGACATTTCAAGCCATTCTTTCACTTGTGCCCCATTTACTTTTACAGCATATAACGTATTTGGATATACATATAAATCTGCCACGTTTTTAATCGCTAACGTTCCAGCTGGAATGTCCGTATAATATGTAGCACCGTTTCGGCCACCTGCTTTAAATGGTGCACCCGCAGATAAAACTGGAATTCCTTTATATTTTTCGTACTCTGGTTTTTTAAATTCCTCTTCTACATACCATTTTTGTGCATTTGTCACAAGTTGTACAGAAGGATCATCCTGTACTAATGAGAAATAACTATTAATTGGCGCTGTCGTTTTTCCTACAGCAGTATTCACATAATCAATTGTCGCTTGATGATCATCTTTAATTTCATTAACTAAATGTTGATCAGATTGTACGAGTGGGTTTCCTTTACTATCAGCAATCGGACGAAGTTGCGGCTTCGATTGCTCTTTTTGTACTTCCCATTTTCCATTTACTTTTTTCAATTGCATATCAATAATACCTAAGTTACTTCCAAAGACACCAGGCATTACAACTGGAACACCATTAAATACGTCCTTCACTTCCGTATGTGAATGTCCCATTAATACTGCATCTACACCAGGAACTTCTGTTAAATAATACGATGCGTTTTCCATGCCAACGTTGTATCCACTCTTATCAACACCTGAATGCGCTAGTGCAACGATAACATCAGCACCTTCTGCTTTCATTTTTGGCACCATTTTTTTCGCTGTTTCAACTATATCTTTTGCTTTCACTTTTCCTTCTAGATTTGCTTTATCCCAGTTCATAACTTGAGGTGGAACAAATCCCATTACGCCAATTTTCACTTTTTGTTTTTGACCTGATTCATCTTCTACTTCTTTTTCAAAAACATGATATGGTTTAAAGTAATTTTGATCATTCTCTTCATTATTATCTTTATCATCTTTATAGACGTTCGAGTTAATAACCGGGAATTCTGTTTTACTAATTACTTTGTTTAAATAATCTAAACCGTAGTTAAATTCATGATTCCCAAGAGAGATGACGTCATACTTCATTAAATTCATTAAACGATATAATGGGTGCGTATAACTAGGATCCACAGGCTTCTTCGGATCATTTATTTTATTCGCTACATAATCTCCAAGCGGTGTCCCTTGTAATGCATCTCCATCATCAAATAGGACAGAATTCTTCGCTTCTTCACGCGCTTTATTCACAAGTGTTGCAGTTTGTACGAGACCTACTTTATTATCGGTTTTCGTTTGATAATAATCGTAATTCATTAAGTTAACGTGAATATCTGATGTTTCTAGAATTCGTAAGTTAACCGTACTCTCCCCAGTTTGCTCATCCGCATGAGCTGTTGCTGGCAATACTTGCGGCGCTATAACACCAATAGCAAGAGTTGCTCCAGCTAGCATTTTTTTTGACTTTTTCACAAAAAATCCCCCTTATACAATTACCAAAAATAATGAAATGAATCCGTCTCTAATTACATACCTTTTTTCTTCTATTGGAGATAAGATTTTCATTTCATCCTGCGCTAATGAGTAGTCCTCTTAAACGCTCGATTGGTGAGATTTTACTCATCGGGAAATAAAGCCCTACTAATTAAAATTTCACCTTATCTGACATTATCATATATAATGTACTTTCATATCGTCAATATTTTTTGACATACTTCTACAAATTTTCTGTAAAGTTATTGTAAACTTTTCATAAACATATAATATGCCCTTACATTGTTAATACTGCTGAATATGATACAATTACCAATTACAAGGAGGATGAATTTATGAAAAAAGTCATCTTAACAATTGTTTGTCTCCTCCTTCTAATCATTTCTTATTCTTATTTTGAAAAGAACGATGAGACAAAACAAAATGAACCCGAAGAAAAAACAGAAAAAACATCTACTCCAAGTTGGATTGATAAGCAAACAAACGATTCCTTCTATCATCTCGTACTAGGTGATTCGCTCGCCAAAGGATATGGATCGACACAAGGTGGATTTGCTGAATTAGCCTCTAAACAAATAGAAGCACAAATTCATAAACCAATTACTGTAGAAAACCTTGGGATAAACGGTCTTACAACAGATCGTCTCGCTAAAAAGGTTGAATCAGAAGATGTAAAGCAAAAAATTAGAGCAGCCAATATTATTACAATTAATATTGGGGGAAATAATTTGTTTCGCTTAAATCGTGATGTCGGTGTTATAGACGGTATTAAAATGTTAAATAAAGAAAAAGCTCATTTTGAAGCGGATGTAAAAAATATTGTAAAGACAGTCCGAGATCAAAATCCGGATGCTTTACTCATTCTTTCTGAACTCTATAACCCGTTACAACTCGATGACTCCATCGCAAGTTATGCAGATATGTTTTTAGATGGCTGGAATGAATCTGTTTATTCCATTGCAAAAGCAAATCAACCATCTATCGTTTTACCAATTCGCAAATTAATATCAAATGATAAGAAAGAATTACTCTTTGACCAAGTACACCCTAACGATAAAGGCTATTCGATTATTGCCGATTCCTTTACAAAAAAAGTGTTGGCCTACAAATATTAAAATTCATATGAAACAATTCTATTTTTATAACATGTCTTTTTTGTTACAATGAGAGTGGAAGGGGGCCTTTATATGGAATCACGCGAGTGGGAACGTATTGTTGATCATCTTCTTTCGCTAGTGCCTCTTTTTTATCGCAAATTTATGCTTCCTGGAGAATTTTCTTCTCAAAGACATATGCCGCCATCACATACACAAGTATTACTGCTTCTGCATGAAAATGGCACATTAGCAGTTTCCGAAATCGGCAAGCGGCTAGCGATTTCACGGCCTAACATGACACCTCTATTAAACAAACTGATCCAAGAAGAACTAATAGAGCGTCATTATAGCGAAAAAGATCGACGGGTCATTTTAATTTCCCTGACAGCTGAAGGGAAATTGTTAGTAAATCAGTATCAACAATTCATTTTAGACAAATTAAAAGAAAATTTCCAAACGTTATCTGAGGAAGAACGTGAAAAACTCATTCACTCTCTTCAAACCATTCAAAATTTAATTTTGAAAACAAACGCATAAAGCTGCTTCTAAATAGAAGCAGCTTTATGATTCGTAATAATTACCATAATATACATTTGAATATGGCCATGTCGTTAAATACGGTTTATGTTCTTGCGTAGGCTGTTGTTGTGGTATTTGCTGAAATTGTTGCTGTTGATACACTCCAACTTGCTGCCTCATATCATTTACTGGATAATAATTTGTATATGAGTATACTTGAGGTACATAGTAATAATACATTCATTCTCTCCCCCTTTTTCTTAAACATATTCAAAGGAGAAAATGAATGTGCCATTCTTTATATTTGTACAAGTGGTTCTCTCACTTTTTTCTTTCTATTCTTCAAACGTAACTTACGGTTCTTTTCATACAAATAATGCACAACAAAATATGAAATTACCCCAAACACAACTCCTAAAATCGTCATTCCAATTAATACATACACTTCACTTTGTAATAACCCCTTTAATATCGTAAAAATATGACTCGAAAACAAGTCAGATATCGTAAAGGGTTCATGATGTATTTTTTTCACATGAAATGGATAAATCATTTTTCCTAACGCATAAGCAAATGGAAATAAAAATACCGGTAAAAATGATATTTTCCCGATAATATTGCCAATCACCGCAGCAGGAAAAGATCCCTTTGCTAACCTGACGATTGGATAAAATATTAAATAGACGAGCGATGCTGTATATATAACCAACATCTCTAAACCAAAACCAATCGCAAAACCTAACGATACTTTCTTCGCTCCTTCTGGTGATCGAAGCAACTTATAATATTGAAACTTTAATATTCTCCACATCCGCTGAAAAAACGAATATGTTTTCTTAGTTGTTTTCAAATTCATCATCTCTTTAACTATATTTTTTTATCTAGTATGTCCTTACATGATATGAAAAACAAATTTAGTTTACTCTTTTTATTATAAATGATATAAAGATGGTTAACCAAATATACATACGACATTTCAATATAAAAAAGCACACCTCCAGTTATTTACATCTAACAACTGAAGGTGTACATCCTTTAGGAAAGCTCTTCTACATTTTTAAATAAACTTACTAATAATGCTTTTTGCGCATGCAATCGATTACCGGCTTGCTCAAATACGATAGATTTTGGTCCATCTATAATTTCGCCTGTTACTTCTTCTTCACGATGGGCAGGTAAACAGTGTAAGAAACGATACGTTTGCTTCGCATGCTTAACAAGTTCTTTATTAATTTGGTATGGTTGAAATAAAGTATATTTCTCTTCTTCTCCCTCTTGCCCCATGCTCATCCAAACGTCAGTATAAATGAAATCTGCTTCACTCACCGCTAATTCAGGATTATGCAAAATTTCAATTTCAGCTCCTGTTTCTTCAGCAATCGCTAACGCTTTTTTTACAATCTTCTCATTCGGTTCATATCCTATAGGCGTTGCAACAGTCATGTGCATTCCGACTTTTGCACTCGCTAACAACAATGAATGACATACATTATTTCCGTCACCGACGTAAGCCAATTTTATTCCTTTAAATGTATTTATTTCTTCATATATTGTCATTAAGTCTGCCAATGCTTGACAAGGATGATGATCGTCAGTTAAACCGTTAATAACAGGAATGCTCGATTCTTTTGCAAGCTCTTCTACATCCGCGTGTGAGAATGTACGTATCATGATCCCGTCAATATACTGCGATAATACTTTCGCAGTATCTGAAACGGTTTCTCCTCTTCCCATTTGCATCTCTTTTCCACTTAAAAACATACCGTGTCCCCCGAGCTGTACCATTCCTGCTTCAAAAGATACGCGAGTACGAGTTGAATGTTTATCAAAGATAAGCCCTAATATTTTGCCTTGCAGTAAAGGCTCTTGCTTATTCTTTTTTAAATATATTGCGAACTCAATTAAAGAAATAATTTCTTCTTTCGTTAATTCTTCTAGTGTTAAAAGGTCTTTCGTATTTAATTTCGGTACTTGTACAGTTGACATGAAAATTCCCCCTTATATAATTGATACGTTTTTTGTACAAACTACTTTTTTTATCATATATACTGCCTGTTCTAGTTCTTCATTCGTTACAATAAGTGGCGGTAATAGTCTTATAACAGTAGGTCCTGCTTGTAATACGAGAAGTCCTTCTTCTTCTAGTTGTTCTATAAAACTTGCAACTTCATGCTTACACTCAATCCCAACCATAAGCCCCTTACCACGTATATTTTGAATACATTCGACATGTCGTAATTCCTCTTGCAACTTCTGTAATACGTAATCGCCCTTTTCCTTTACTTCTTTTAAAAACGATGGTCTTTTACTTACTTGCAATACTTCTTTCGCTGCAGCCATTGCAACATAATTCCCGCCAAACGTTGAACCATGTGATCCTGCAGTAAACGATGTTCCAAGTTCTTTCCTACCAATCATTGCTCCGACAGGAATCCCGTTTCCAAGTGCCTTTGCGACGGTAACGATATCAGGTTTTATTCCCATTTGTTCGTAAGCAAATAATGTCCCTGTTCTTCCGATCCCTGTTTGGACTTCGTCTATAATAAATAAGGACCCAAACTTCTTACATAATGCTTCAATCGCTTTCAAAAAAGATAGATCAGCAAGTATGACTCCTCCCTCTCCTTGAACAACTTCTATCATTACTGCCGCAACTTCTTCATTCATTACTTCCTCTAATGCCTTTATATCGTTAAAAGGCGTATGTAAAAAAGATGGAAGGAGCGGACCAAATCCTTCTTTCACTTTATTTTGCCCCGTCGCACTCATCGTTCCAAATGTTCTACCGTGAAAAGACTGCTCACACGTTACGACGAGAGATTTTCCAGTATGCTTACGGGCTAACTTCAAAGCTGCTTCATTCGCCTCTGCCCCGCTATTACAGAAAAACGCATAATCTAATGCTATATTTTCTGTTAATAATGACGCGACTTCTTCTTGTAAGCTGTTTGTAAACAGGTTAGATATATGCCATATTTCATGCAGTTGCTCTTGTACAGCTTTCATAACAGTAGGGTGACAATGCCCTAAATTACATACGCCAATTCCCGATGTAAAATCTAAATATTGCTTACCGTTATGATCAATAACTTTCGTTCCTTTTCCCTTTACAAACTCACTCTTTCTTCTTCCATACGTTTGAAAAAGATGACTTGTCATGCAATACTCACACCCCTCGTTACCGTCGTTCCGATACACTCACCTGTAACCTCGGTAAAATCCTTCGTCCCATTTACGATACTAACCTTTTGCACTCCCATTTTTAATGATGCTAGTGCTGCCTGTACTTTCGGAATCATCCCACCGGTAATAACTCCTTTTTCTATTAAATTCACAATTTCAAATTCATCCGTTTTCTTTAGTAACTTTCCTTCATGTAATACCCCATCTACATCTGTAATAAAAATGAGCTCTTTTGCAGATAATGCAGCCGCAATTCCAGCTGCGGCGGTATCCGCATTTATGTTATAAATCTCATTATCATTTATGCCGACCGGAGCAATAACAGGAATATAATTCATATTTATTAATCCTTTTAGTAAGGCCGTTTCGACATACCTTACTTCTCCCACATATCCTATCTCCTCACTGACAGGTTGAACTTGAAGTAACTTGCCATCACACCCTGAGCAACCTACCGCACGTAAATTATGCTTTTGTAAATTCATTACAAGTTTTTTATTCGTACTTCCGCATAGCACCATTTGAACAATATCCATAACTTCTTTTGGTGTTACCCGTAATCCATCTTTTTTTTCTACGTTGATGTTACAATCTTTTAATTTGGCATCAATTTCTGGGCCACCGCCATGGACAATCACTACTTTATACTTCTGTTGCAATTTCTTTATACAATCAAAAAACACATCATGTAATTGATCCAACATACTACCGCCGCATTTCACTACAATATAATCGCTCATCTTCCCTCTCCTTATGTACGATAACAAGCGTTTATTTTCACATATTCATAGCTTAAGTCACAGCCCCAAGCTGATCCGGTCTCTTCTCCTAAATGTAAATTCACATCAATCATAATTTCATGTTCTTGTAATCTCATTTTCATTTCCTCTTCAGAAAACATTTGAGGTTCACTATTTTTCAGCACCGCAATAGATTGAAGAGTAATATCAATTGTATTTGGGTTAATCGCGACTTCACTTTGTCCAATGGTACTAATAATTCGCCCCCAGTTTGGATCTTCACCATGTATTGCTGTTTTCACAAGACTAGAACCGACTATTTGCTTTGCAATTTTCTTTGCCTCTTCATTCGTTCGAGCTCCTAACACATTTACTTCTATTAACTTCGTAGCGCCCTCACCATCTTGTGCGATTTTTTTCGCTAAATCTTCACATACCTTCTGTAAAGCAAATACGAAAGTTTCCCAATCTGCATGTTCCATATTGATTGGTTTCGTTTCTGATAATCCACTTGCCATAACGATGACCATATCATTCGTAGAAGTATCTCCATCTATCGTAATTTGATTGAATGTATGATTCGTGATTTGTGATAATGTTGTTTGTAATACGTCATGCTCTATATGAGCGTCTGTCGTAATAAAACTTAGCATCGTTGCCATATTTGGATGAATCATCCCTGAACCTTTCGCAACACCAGCAATCAGCACCTTCTCCCCATCAATCACCATTTCATAGCAAGTTTCTTTCGTTATAAGATCCGTCGTTAAGATCGCTTCAGAAAAAGAATGAGCTTCCCTTTCTTCCTTCGCTGGGATAAGAGTAGCAATCCCATTTCGGATTATATCCATCGGCAGCGGAACACCAATTACACCTGTTGAAGCTACTGCAACATAATTTTCTTTCAATCCAAAATGTTCTGCTCCTAATGCACGCATCTCGTAAGCATCTTGTAATCCTTTCATTCCTGTACAAGCATTTGCATTTCCACTATTAACGATAATAGCTTGTAATTTCCCCTCAGTCGCTATACTATCCTTCGTTACTTGCAAGGGAGCTGCTTGTATTTGATTTGTTGTATAAACAGCAGCACATGATGCTGGTGTATCACAAACGATTGCCCCTAAATCCTTTTTCTCTTTTTTCAAACCAATTGCAGTGCCAATGGCCGAGAAACCTTTTGGAGTTACAATCGAACCATTTTCTACTTTTGTAATAGACGCTACTTTAATCATCATGTCCCCCCTTATAGATAAAGCGGCATATGTTGTAAACCTGTTGTTTCTTCTAGTCCCGCTATTATGTTTGCATTTTGAATTGCTTGCCCAGCCGCACCTTTCATCATATTGTCTATAACAGAAACGACTGTCACTCTTCCTGTTCTTTCATCGTAAGCTATCCCCATATCACAATAATTTGAGCCCCTCACTTCTTTCGGACTTGGAAACTCTCCTTGCGTACGAATTCGAACAAAAGCCGATTGTTCATACGTTTCTTCATATAATTTTTGAAGTTGTTCTATTTCCATTTCTCGCTTTACTTTCGCATAAAGTGTAACCATAATTCCACGTGATATCGGTATTAAATGTGTACTAAACGTGATTGGCTTCGTTTCCCTATTCCACTCCGCAAGCATTTGCTCAATCTCAGGAACGTGTTGATGCTCATTTACTTTATAAATACGCAAGTTATCGTATAACTCAGGAAAGTGAGTCATCGTTGTTGGTGTTTTTCCTGCTCCAGATACTCCTGATTTCGCATCAATAATAATGGAATCTTCTTCAATTATGCCGCTACGAACTAATGGCAATGTCGCTAATAATGCAGCTGTAGCAAAACATCCCGGATTTGCAATTAAATTTGCATTTTGAACCTCGGACCTTTTCCATTCACTTAGCCCATATACAGCTTTACTAAGAATTTCTTCTTTTGCAGCTGCCCTTTTGTACCACTGTTCATATATGAAAGGATCTTTCATACGAAAGTCTCCAGATAGGTCAATTACTTTTAAACCTACTGCTAATAATTTTGGAGTTAACTCTGCTGATACTCCTGCCGGGGTTGCCAAAAATACAATTTCTGCTTCTTTCACTATTTCCTCCGCATCAATTTCTTGTAACGTATGAACAAGAACATTTTGAAAATGCGGATATACATTTGTTATACACTCGCCAACTTGTGAAAAAGAATGGAGAGATGCTATCGAAAAATATGGATGTTGTTCTAATAACCGAATTAACTCAATACCTCCATACCCAGTTGCTCCAATAATCGCGACTTTCATATGCTCCTCCTCATATCGATTCTTTAAATTAAGTATGATTATAATATTGTATATTTATAGAGTCAATTAAATATTTATAAATTTAATAAACTTAAAAAACTTAATTTTACTAGAAAAACAATATACACAACAGAATTTTTATACACAAATAGTGCATAGTAGTTTTTTCATTTCACTTCAAGTACAATAAAACAATACATACGTACATACAGGCGGGGAAAACATGAATGAAAAATTAATTGAGAAAATGATTATAAAAAGTTTTCAGCAATATCAATGTAATCCTATGTCAAATGAGGATCAGGAAATGCTTGTTAAACATATTCAAACGATCATTCATTCAAATACTGAAATTGATGTATACGAGGCAGTTGAGGATATCGTTTACGATTATGTGACTGGAAAATAAAGTGAAACTTTAATCAGTGGGGGTTTTCTTCATCCCCCACTGATTATCAGCCCTCACCAATCGGACTTTTATGGGCAGTTGATCCCCCACCTAACTTCTTTGCTTTCGCTGAATTTTGAGGTGGGGGTCTTACTGCCCATTAAAGCGGGATAAAAAAAATAGGAGATTCCCATATGGAAATCTCCTATTTTTTACTTAATGATTTGCCTGCTACGCGCTCAAATAAACCTGGGAATAAAGCATACAGTTTCGGACCAATGCCCATCCATTTCGGTAAGTTTACTTCACGCTTTTTCGTTTGCATCGCTTTTACAATTTGCTCTGCTACATATGTTGGTTTTAACATGTATCGTCCCATATTTTTCACATATGTACCGGATTGATCAGCTATTTCAAAAAAGTTTGTATCTATCGGACCTGGATTAATCGCTGTTACGAAAATATTTGTACTAGATAACTCCATGCGTAAACTATTCGTAAAGCCTAGTACTGCATGTTTCGTCGCTGCATACGCACTCGATTTCGGAGTTGCAATTTTCCCAGCAAGTGAAGCAACATTAATAATATGTCCTTCGTTTCTTTTCACCATATAAGGTAGTACCGCTTTCGTACAAGCTACTAATCCAAATACATTTACTTGGAACATATCTTTCACTTCATCCATTGATGCATCTTCAAACGTTTTAAAAATACCAAATCCCGCATTGTTTACTAATATATCAATACGTCCTACCTCTTGTAATACTTTTGAAAAAACAGATTGTACTTCCATCTCTTCACTTACATCTAATACATAATAATAGCAAGGCGTATTATAAGTTTCTTTAATTTTGTCTACTAACGCTTTTAATTTCTCTTCTGTTCTAGCCATTAATACTGGAGTCGCCCCCTGCTCTGCAACTTGCATTGCAACTTGCTCTCCAATTCCACTAGAAGCACCTGTAATGACGATTACTTTATTTTGTAAACGTCCCGTCATTGCTGTCACCTACTTTGCATAATAAATCAATTGTTGCGAAGATTCATCAATCATCACTTGTTGATTATATGCTAAAAAGTCTAATTGTCCAACCGTTTCTGAAATAGTAAGTGGCAATTGTTCCTTATACAATACCGGAAATAGTTTTACACATACTTCAAATGCTGTCATTGGTTTTTCCTTTAATAACTCAAGCACTTTAAATGCACGTGTTTCTTGCTTTTGTAATCTCGTTTCAATAAGTTGTTTCACATTTAGAACATCTTCTCCATGTCCTGATAAAATGCGTGAAATATTCATTTCACTTAAACGCTTTAACGTTTGATTATATTGTAATAACGGGCGCGCCCTTTCTGTTTGTCCTTCATATGGTGGTTCTAATATTGGATTCGAAGAAATATGACTAATGAGAGCATCCCCTCCAATTAGTATTCCATCAGATTCTCTATATAATGAAATATGAGTGGAAGCATGACCTGGTGTTTCAATTACTGTAAAACCAGGCATTGAATCAATACGATCTCCCTCTCTCACAGTATGCGTTAGCGATCTATTACAAGAATATTTCAGTGTCCTTGTCGTCAATAACGCCTCGTCTTTCAAAAATGCTGCTGGAACACCAAATTGTAAAGCCGTCTCTCTAAAAAACTCATGATATCGCTTTAAAAATTCTGGATTTTGCGTGATCCACGGCTCATTCCAAGGGTGTCCAATAATGTTCGTCTTCTCAGAAAATATATTTAAAAGCCCACAATGATCCGCATGATGATGCGTAATAACTACTGTTTTAATATCTTCTATCGTATATCCTAATGTACCTAACTGACTTTCTAACGCATTTCTTGCCTCTTCTGTATTCGTCCCTGTATCAATTAATGTTAATGTCTCCCCCTCAACTAAAAACACATTCACAGTTTCAACTGCAAATGGCACAGGAATCTCCATTCGGTGAATCGCCGTCATGCTTAGCCCCCCTGTCTCTTTCCGGTTCAAAAATGAATACTTCTTCAGTTTACAACTTCCTTATATATTTGTCATTATTTTCAGATAAAAAGAGGTGTTTCCTAGAAAAAAACGAATGTATGTACATTTATAAGAATTTCTAACCAAAATTAAAGGAGGAACATCATGTCTATTCAAAACATTTCCTTTCTCGGTGCAGGCTCTATTGCTGAAGCGATTATTGGTGGCTTGTTACATGCAAATGTTGTGAAAGGCGAACAAATTACTGTAAGTAATCGTTCTAATGAGACAAGGTTACAGGAGCTACATAACAAATACGGTGTCAAAGGTACACATAATAAAAAAGAACTACTTACTAATACAAATATTCTTTTTCTAGCAATGAAGCCAAAAGATGTTGCAGAAGCGCTTACCCCTTTTAAAGAAGACATACATAATAACCTGCTTATTATTTCGTTATTAGCAGGTGTTTCTACTCATTCAATTAGAAGTCTACTTCAAAAAGACGTTCCGATTATTCGTGCCATGCCAAATACATCTGCAGCTATTTTAAAATCAGCTACTGCTATCTCACCTTCAAAACATGCAACAAAGGAACATATTCAAACTGCCATAGCTTTATTTGAAACGATCGGTCTCGTCTCTGTTGTAGAGGAAGAAGATATGCATGCTGTCACTGCATTATCCGGAAGCGGGCCTGCTTATATTTATTACGTAGTAGAAGCGATGGAAGAAGCTGCAACAAAAATCGGTTTAAAAGAAGATGTTGCAAAGTCACTTATTCTCCAAACGATGATTGGTGCTGCTGAAATGCTAAAAGCAAGTGAAAAACACCCGTCTATTTTGCGAAAGGAAATTACCTCTCCTGGTGGAACGACCGAAGCGGGCATTGAAGTATTACAAGAACACCAATTTCAACAAGCGCTTATTTCTTGTATTACACAGGCAGCGCAACGATCACATAATCTTGGGAAAACGTTAGAACAGTTAACAAAAGAAAAATAAAAAATGGAGCTCAATCTTACTTGAGCTCCATTTTTTATAAACATATATTTTTAGTTATTCGTCTTCCCAAAAATCTCTTCTTGCAGACGGCGACCAGTCGGTGTTGCTGCAAGTCCACCTTCAGCTGTTTCACGAAGTGCTACTGGCATCGTTTGTCCGATTCTAAACATCGCCTCAATTACTTCATCACATGGAATAGTACTCGTTACACCAGCTAATGCTAAATCAGCTGAAATCATCGCATTTGCAGCTCCTGCTGCATTACGTTTTACGCAAGGTACTTCTACAAGTCCTGCAACAGGATCGCATACTAAACCAAGCATGTTCTTTAATGAAATTGCCATCGCTGTAGCTGCTTGCTCTTGTGTTCCACCAGCCATTTCAACTGCAGCTGCAGCTGCCATTCCACTTGCTGAACCAACTTCAGCTTGGCATCCTCCCGCTGCACCAGAAATACAAGCGTTATTCGCAACAACCATACCGAAAGCTCCTGCTGTAAATAAGAATTCAATCATTTCTTCACGTGTAGGCTGCAATTTTTCTCTTAGTGCAAATAGTACACCTGGCACTGTTCCAGCAGACCCTGCTGTTGGTGTTGCACAAATAATTCCCATCGCTGCGTTTACTTCATTTGTTGCAACAGCTTTACTCACTGCGTCCAAAATCGTATCTCCAGATAAGCCTTTTCCACTCTTCATATACGCCTGAACTTTTACAGCATCTCCACCAGTTAAACCAGTTGGTGATTTCACTCCGCGAATACCACGTTCTACTGCTTGCTCCATCACGACTAAGTTCTTTTCCATACCAGCAATTACTTCTTCACGTGAAATACTTCTTGTTTCCATTTCACATTGAATCATAATTTCTGCGATTTTTACATTTTGTTCTTTAGCTTGCGCCACTAGTTCCGCTGCGTTCCGAAACATGGTGTGTCCCCCCTGCAATTATTCCATAATAGTTACTTGACAAATATTTTGTTGCGCTTTTATTTCTTCAATCACTTCATCTGCTAATATTTCATCTGTTTCGATGACCATAAGCGCTCTTCTTCCTTTTTCTTTACGAGAAACACTCATTGTACTAATGTTAATCTCGTGTTTCGCAAGGATTGAAGCTACTGCTGCAATAGCACCGAAGCGATCGTTATTTACAATAAGTAGTGCTGGACTCGTGCCTGATAATTGAAGATCGAATCCGTTTAATTCTACAACTTCAATTTTACCGCCACCAATTGAGCAAGCAACAACTTCAATTTCTTCTTCACCTTTATACAAACGAATTCTTGCTGTATTTGGGTGAGGTGCATTGGCATCCTCTTCAATGAATTCCACTTCAATTTCGCGCTCTTTTGCTATCTCTAGCGCCTCTGGAATACGTAAGTCATCTGTTTCAAACCCTAATATCCCACCTATTAGCGCTACATCTGTACCATGCCCACGATACGTCTTTGCAAATGATCCATATAATGAAATGCTTACTCTTTCTGGTTCATGACGAAACAGCTGGCGAGCAACTTGCCCCATTCGTGCTGCGCCTGCTGTATGTGAACTTGATGGACCAATCATAACTGGACCGATAATATCAAATACTGAGCGATACTTCATCATAACTCCCCCTAAACCTCTATGAAAAAATTTTTTACTATTCTATTAAGCTACCAAATCGGTTGCTTTTCCAGTTGTACTACGAATTTGTTCCGCTATACGAATTGGATCGTTTTTGAATAACAATGAAACAATCTATCCTGAAATAATACTAGTTGTCATAATAAATAAGAAACTTAGCATTACCTTCATTTAAAAATAATATAAGCTAATCCACAATAAAGTCTGGTAGCAATCCAAAGTTTAACACAGAACCACTTACAAGGATAGCATAAACAAGTGAAACTATAATCAGCGGGAGTTTTGTCCATTCCCAATAATTATTAGCCCACAACAATCGTGCTTTTACGAGCAGTTATCTCTCGCTTAAATTCCTCGCATTCGCGAATTTTGAGGTAGAGTCTTACTGCCCATTAAAGTGGGATAAATTATAATCTGCCCTCATTATAACTTGTTTTTAATAAAACGCTTACTTTTAATGAATTTTAAAAGTTCTGAATAAAAATCCATTTTTGCTATTTGTATCATTCGTATGTCGTCTGACTTATATAACAGTTTTTCTAAATAATCGATACTATGTATTTTTATCCTATATTTTCACATCATTAAAACTTTCTGTTTCATCTAATATAAGCATAAAATGATAACAGTTTTATTTTAATTTTTTTAGAAAAAAAAATGGCAACCTCTCGTCGCCATTTTTTCATATCATTATTATCTTTCTACTGGAAATGATTTTAAATCCGTTGCTATTTCTGTATTAGAAAATAGCTCTCTTGCCTCTTTCAATAATTCCTTATACGTATCCCCTTGATAACGAGAACTAATATGAGTCAATATTAATCGTTTTGCATTTGCCTGAAGTGCAATACTCGCAGCTTGCTTAGATGTGGAATGAAAATAATCATAAGCTTGTTGTTCATCTTCTGCCGCAAAAGTTGCTTCATGAACTAGTACGTCAGCGTCTTGTGCCAGCTCTCTACTCGCTTCACAAAATCTTGTATCACCTAAAATGGTAATAATTCTTCCTTTTTGAGGTGGGCCGATAAAATCTTGTCCGTTTAGTATCGTACCATTTTCCAATTCAACCACTTCTCCATCTTTTAAACGCTTAAAGAGCGGACCTGGTTTCACACCCATCTCCAGCAATTTATCGACTAAAAGGGCGCCTTGTATATCTTTCTCTATAATACGATACCCAAAACATTCAATACCGTGTGACAATCTTTTCGTTTCCACATGAAATTCATTATCTTCAAACACGGTACCTTCTTCTGTTATCTCAACAATTTCAAGTGGGTATTTTACATGTGTCGTACTTACTGATAATGCTACTTCAATAAATTGTTTAATTCCTTTTGGTCCATACACTGTTAAAGGTGTAGTCCCTCCTTGAAACGAACGGCTTCCTAATAAACCAGGCAATCCAAAAATATGATCACCATGTAAATGCGTAATAAATATTTTTTCAATGCGGCGTGGACGTACAGATGTATGTAATATTTGATGTTGCGTCGCCTCGCCACAATCAAATAACCAAGTTTGTCCTCGTTCTTCTAACAATTGCAAAGCAATTGCTGAAACGTTCCTTCCTTTCGAAGGAACACCTGCACCAGTTCCTAAAAATACAAATTCCACTTTCTTTCCTCCAGCTCTTTATATAATCTACCTTTCATCTTACGGAATGTTATTTCAAATGGCAAATCGAATTTACATAACCAATCATCTAGACAACTATATATCACGAACATTATACTCAAAAAGCTTAGATATCGTTCGTGTTTTATGTTAAAATGATTATACTACATTTTAAGGGAGCGTTTTATTATGAAAGAAGCATTTCGTTTACAAACTGATTTTTCATCTTCATTTGATCGCTGGGTAAGTTCTTTCGTGTCTGATCACCCAGCACAATTAGAATGGACGACTTTGAAAGAGTTAATCCATGAATATACAACAACACATACAAATGATTCGTTACCAACATATATTTCTTCAGCTTTAACATATTATGCACAACGCGTTTCAACTGCAAACAGTTCAGAGATTGTTATTTTTGAAAATGCTACAATCTCATAATCTATAACAAAAAGCACTGTGATCAGTGCTTTTTATTATGTTCATTACAATATTTATTTTCCAACCTTATTTCAAAAAAACTCCGCTTATTTCCTACTATATAGCCAAGATAAATCTATTTGAGTTTTCAAAAAATATGTTGACACTACAAAATTTCAGTGCTAACATTCAACATGTAATTGAATATGGTCTCTGTTAGGTGAGGCTCCTGTATAGAGAAACGCTGCTGCCCAAAAATGTCGAGAGACGCCAATGGGTCAACAAGAAAGGTCGGAATGAAGGCCTTTTTTAACGTAGCTGGTTTCAGTACCTATGCTATACAGTGCTAAAACTCAACGAGGGAGAGGTGCATGTATTTTGTCATACACAAAAACTGTTTTGATTTATGCTTACTAACAGTCTTTGTTGTGGACTCTTTTAACTGCGAATTCAGACCTTTACTCGTTTTGAGTAAAGGTCTTTTTACGTATATATGCACCTTACTATGAAACAAACATAGCATATTCAGAAACTACTAAATTGTACGGAGGTGAGGAACAGTTGGCAATTGATGATTCGGCCCAGATACCCATATGTTTTACGTTAATATTTCATCATGTAGGTAGGAAAGAAACTGTTCCTCCTAATTTTAAATAGTCGAGTAACAGCTTGTTTCCTCCTTCATGAAAAAGGAGGAACTACCGATGTTAAATTTACTAAGACAAGAAACGAAACATTCATACGATCAAGATTGTATGAAAACAAATCACAAATTATTAGTGGAAGTCGCAACGCAGGATGCAAACAAAGCGTTACGACTTTTAGAAACAACAGAAAATGGACTCTCTAAAGAAGAAGCGTCTCGTAGACTTTCTTTATATGGCCTTAATGAAATAGCTCATAATAAAACATCACCGTGGTACATTCAATTTCTGCTGGCATTTAAAAATCCATTTATTTTTGTTTTATTAGCTCTCGGCGCACTTTCTTTTTTCACAGATGACATACAAGGAACTATTGTCGTATCTGTAATGGTAATGCTAAGTGCAACGATTCGCTTTTTACAAGAATTTCGTTCTCAAAAAGCTGCGGATCAGTTAAAGGCTATGGTCCGAACAACGGCGAGTGTCTTTAGAATAGATGGATTTGTACACGAAACAAAAAATTTAAAAATTTTGAATAGAATTGATACAAAGGAAATTCCAATTGAGGAACTTGTACCTGGCGATATTATTTCACTTTCAGCCGGAGACATTGTTCCAGCTGATGTGCGTATTTTATCGGCTAAAGATTTATTTGTGAACCAATCTTCTTTAACAGGAGAAGCACTTCCTGTAGAAAAATACGAAAACTGCTACCATACAGAAAATAAACATCTATTACCGAAAAGCACGAAAAAAAATTACAATCCACTCGATATGGAAAATCTTTGCTTCATGGGGACAAATATTGTAAGTGGTAGCGCAAGAGCGGTTGTCATCTCCACAAGTACCGATACGTATTTCGGCTCTTTAGCAAATAAAGTAATCGGTAAGCGCGTAGAAACAAGCTTTGATAAAGGTGTAAACAAAGTAAGCTGGCTTTTAATTACATTCATGCTTATTATGGCACCTATCGTTCTTCTCATTAACGGATTCACAAAAGGGGATTGGCAAGAAGCTTTCTTCTTCGCTATTGCAATCGCAGTTGGTCTAACACCTGAAATGTTACCAATGATTGTGACTGCTAATTTAGCTAAAGGTGCCGTTAACATGTCTAAACAGAAAGTAATTGTAAAACAGCTGAATTCTATTCAAAATTTAGGTGCTATGAACATTCTTTGTACCGATAAAACAGGAACTTTAACAGAAGATAAAGTTGTACTTGTTCGGCACTTAGATCCTAGTGGTAATACATGTAATCGTGTATTACACTTTGCCTATTTAAATAGCTTCTATCAAACAGGATTGAAAAATTTAATAGATAAAGCTGTTATAAAACATACAGAAGAAAATCAAAAATTTGATCCATCCGTTTTTCAAAAACTAGATGAAATTCCATTTGACTTTGCTCGTCGGCGTATGTCCGTCATTGTAAAAAACAATTCAGGTGAGCATACAATGGTCTGTAAAGGGGCTGTAGAAGAAATTTTATCTATTTGCAACTACACTGAAATAGATGGCAAAATTGCTTCTCTTACCGATGACATGCGCTTACATGTAAAACAACTAAGTGAGACTTTGAATAGTGAAGGTATGCGCGTTATTGCTGTAGCTTATAAAAAAAATAGACCAACAAATAATAAAGAGTACGCCGTACAAGATGAAAATGATATGATTCTCGCTGGATATATTGGCTTTTTAGATCCACCGAAACCATCTGCCGCTACTGCCATTCAAGCATTACAAAAACATGGTGTACAAGTAAAAATTTTAACTGGTGATAACGAAATCGTGACAAAAAAGGTATGTAAAGAAGTTGGATTAAATATTGGCGAGCCTATCCTTGGTTACGAAATCGATGCTTTACCTGATAAAGCATTAGCAAAGCTAGCCGAAGAAACAACTGTTTTTGCTAAACTAAATCCAATGCAAAAATCTCGCATTATACGAGTATTACAAGGAAACGGACACACTGTAGGTTATATGGGAGATGGCATTAACGACGCCGTAGCGTTACGGGAAGCTGACGTTGGTATATCTGTTGATACTGCAACTGATATTGCAAAAGAGTCTTCCGATATTATTCTACTTGAAAAAAGCTTAATGATATTAGAAGCAGGTATTTTAGAAGGACGCACTACATTCGGTAATATTTTGAAATACATTAAAATGACAGCGAGCTCTAACTTCGGAAATGTATTTAGTGTGTTAGTAGCAAGTGCCTTCATTCCTTTCTTGCCGATGCTTGCCATTCACCTTTTAATTCAAAACTTACTTTATGATATTTCACAACTGTCTATCCCATGGGACAAAATGGATAAAGAATTTTTAGAAAAACCAAGAAAATGGGATACTGCAAATTTACGGAACTTCATTATTTGCATCGGTCCCATTAGTTCCATATTTGATATCATCACCTATGTGGTCATGTGGAACGTCTTCGGTGCAAATACAGCTAGCGAACAATCATTATTCCAATCTGGTTGGTTTGTCGTTGGATTGCTAACACAAACTTTAATTGTTCACATGATAAGAACACAGAAGATTCCGTTTATTCAAAGTACTGCATCAGTACCGGTTCTTTTATTAACCGCTTGTATTATGGTAATCGGAATTTATATTCCATTCTCGCCACTTGGAGCAGCCGTTGGATTACAAGCATTACCACTTAGCTATTTCCCTTGGTTAGTAGGAATACTATTAGGCTATGCTTTCTTAACACAGTTCCTAAAAAAAATTTATATTAAAAAGTTTCATAGCTGGTTATAAAAATAAGAATGAGCGGGTGCTTCCCGCTCATTCTCAAAAACATGACTTGGACTTATATGTATGGAGGTGACCATGATGGTATGGTATGACATTGTACTAAGATTATTTATTGCAATTATTGTAGGTGCTTGCATCGGAATGGAACGACAATGGAGACATAGGATGGCTGGGCTACGGACAAATGCTCTCGTATCACTTGGTGCCTGTATATTTGTTTTATTATCCGTCATGATTGATCACGATGCTAGCCCTTCACGTATTGCCGCTCAAGTCGTCAGTGGGATTGGTTTTTTAGGAGGCGGCGTTATTATCCGCGATGGTTTTAGTATTAGGGGGCTTAATACTGCGGCTACCCTATGGTGCGCAGCTGCTGTTGGTACTCTTACAGGCGCTGGTTTCCTCATTGCAGCTATATTAGGTGCAGCTGGCGTTTTACTAGCAAACATACTACTTCGCCCAATCGCTCTCTTTATGAATCAAAAATCAAAAGAAGAATCACTTGAACAAACGAACTACTTACTTTCTCTTACTTGTTCAGAAGAACATGAAGCCCATATTCGTTTTTTACTTATGCATATGGTAAGTTCTGAAGGCATTGGTTTAAAAGAATTGTATAGTGAGGACGTAGACTCTAATCAAAAAGTATGTATACAAGCGACATTACACTGCAACACAAATACAGCAGTCTTAATTGAAAAAATAGTGAGCAGAATGCTATTAGAATCTGGCGTTACTGCAGCTGGTTGGAAAACTTCATTAGATTTAGAAGCAAGTTAAAAATGAAAGGTGTCATGATATTTACAGTTTCATGACACCTTCTACATAAACTTATTTTCTAATTTTTGCTGAAAAGACTTTTCTTGCTTACGTAATAGTTGACTACCTCGTTGTAAAAGCGGCATTCCATACTTATCATTAATTTGATCAATGACAGCAAGTAGCGGCTCTTCTTTCGCATCTTCTTCAAATGAAAACAGATCTAATTGCTTCACCGATTCAGTCTTCCACTCTATTTCAGTAGCTGTAACACCTAATAAACGAACGGAATCGCCGTCCCAATGTTGCTTCCATAAACGAGAGGCCGCTTGAAAAATATCTCGTTCTTCCCAAATGGCATTTTTCAATTGCTTACTCCTCGTTACTGTCCGCCTATCATGATATTTAATCATAATCTGAATATTATAGCTGACAAGAGTTCGCTTTTGTAATCTTTTACTCACTGATTTTGATAGCCTTTCTAACATATCAAGTAATTCTTTTTCTTCATCCATATCCTTTGAAAAAGTCATCGAATTACCAACGCTTTTATGTTGTCCCATTTGACTCGGATCAACTTCTCTATCATCCACACCTTTTGCCCTTCTTTGTAAATCAACACCATGCTTTCCAATTTTAGCGCGAATGATATGTTCATTTCCTTTTGCTAACTGTTCAATTGTTTGTATATGAATATCTTTTAATTTCTCAGCTGTTTTTTCTCCAATTCCATGCATCGCTCCAACCGGAAGCGGCCAAATCATTTCTGGAATATCTCGTTTTCGGAGCACGGTAATACCGAGAGGCTTTTTCATATCAGAAGCTGTTTTTGCTAGGAAAAGGTTTGGAGCAATTCCGATGCTACACGGCAACTGTAACTCTGTTAATAACGCTTGCTGAATCATCTTTGCTATTTCAAGAGGCGAACCGAGTGCGTAACAATCTGTAATATCTAAATATCCCTCATCTATTGATACTGGTTGTATTTTTTCCGTAAAACGGGAAAGGATTTGAAACATTTGAAATGAAGCTTCACGATATAATGTAAAATTAGGGCGCCTTACAACTAATTGTGGACATAACCTTTTTGCTTCCCAAAGTGGCATCGTTGTACGTATTCCATATTCTCTCGCCTCATAACTACATGTGATGATAATTCCTTTTCTTTCTTTTTCATTTCCAGCAACCGCTAACGGCTTCCCCTGTAATGATGGGTCATGAGCAATTTCAACAGATGCAAAAAAACAATTCATATCTACATGTAAAATAACACGGCCCTTTTTCGGATACATTTCTCGCATAGTACTCCCCCAACTAGAACATTCGTTCTTTTATTATATCAAATTTTGCACAATAATTATAATAATTACTTGTTCTTTTCTATCATATTTATTGCTATAATTTAAACAAAGTGGATATATTTGTAATCAGGGGTGATTATTATGAAATCGACTGATAAACTCAATTATACGTTTCTCGTAATTATACTAATCGTCGCAATCAATTATTTACTTCTTCCTATTTTTGATATTAACATAGCTGGTTTTCTCCCTCGCCTAGTCCATGTAGTAACAACTTACATACTGCCATGGATTTTCTTGTATTGGCTTATCCGCCTTGTAAAAGTAATCGAATCAAAATAAAAAGCGTGTAAATCAGTTGTGATTTACACGCTTTTTCTATTACATTACTTCGCTACTTCTTCAATAATTGCAACAACTAATTCTGCTGTTTTCGCTAATTCTTCAACAGGAATCTTTTCATTTGTTGTATGAATTTCTTCATAACCAACTGCTAAGTTAACTGTTGGAATGCCGTGTCCTGCAATTACGTTTGCATCACTTCCGCCACCACTTTGGTGAAGAGAAGGTGTACGACCAATTTTTTCAGCTGCACGTTTTGCAACTTCTACAACGTGATCGCCATCAGCAAATTTAAATCCTGGATACATAACGTTTACTTCAACGTCTGCATGACCGCCCATTTCTTTTGCAGTTGTTTCAAATGCTTCTTTCATTTTCGCAACTTGCGCTTCCATTTTTTCATTGATTAAAGAACGCGCTTCTGCAAAGATTTGTACGTGATCGCAAACGATATTCGTTTGTGTACCACCTTCAAAACGTCCAATATTTGCAGTTGTTTCAGAATCAATACGGCCAAGTGGCATTTTCGCAATTGCTTTCGCTGCGATAGTAATTGCAGATACACCTTTTTCTGGTGCTACACCAGCATGAGCTGTTTTCCCGCGAATAATCGCATTCACTTTCGCTTGTGTTGGAGCTGCAACAACGATTTCACCAACTTTTCCATCGCTATCTAATGCATAACCGTATTTCGCAGTAATGCGCTCACGATCTAATGCTTTTGCACCAACAAGACCAGATTCTTCTCCAACTGTAATAATAAATTCAATTGTACCATGAGGGATATTTTTCTCTTTTAAAACACGGATTGCTTCGAACATGGATGCTAATCCTGCTTTATCATCTGCACCTAAAATCGTAGTACCATCTGATACGATATATCCATCTTTAATAGAAGGCTTAATTCCATTACCAGGAACTACTGTATCCATATGAGAAGTAAAGTAAATTGTATCAACACCATCTTTTGTTGCTGGTAATGTACAAATTAAGTTACCTGCACCATGCCCAGTAACAGCCATTGTGTCATCTTCAAATACTTCTACACCTAAATCTGTAAATTTCTTTGTTAATACTTTGCAAATTTCTGCTTCAAATTTCGTTTCAGAATCTACTTGTACTAACTCCATAAATTCATTTACTAAACGTTCTTGATTAATCATAAGACTGCGCCTCCTGCACTACCATTATGTATGTAACACTATTAATTATAACAGAATTTCGCAAAAGTTTCGAAATACAAGACAAAAAACAGACGGTTTATATGTCTAGATAACCATCTGCTTTCTATTACTCATTTAACAATACCCAGCGCATATGATCTTCCCACACTCCATTAACCATTAACATCTTCCTAGACACGCCCTCATACTGAAAACCTATCTTCGTCACGACTTGTATAGATGCTAAATTTCGTGGCATAATCGGTGCTTCTATACGATGTAATTGAAATTCCTCAAAAGCAACTTGAATCGCTTTTCTAAGCGCTTCTGTCGTATAACCTTTGTTTAACTCTTCCTTATCTAATTTATAGCCGAGTACACAAGATTGGTAAATTCCACGAACAATTAAATTAAATGAAATACATCCAATTATTTTCGTATCATCACCTTTTTTAAAAATCCAAAGCCTGATGATTTTACCTTCTGCGATCTCTTTTCTATCCTTTTGTAACTTTTTCTTTTGATAATCTAACGTAAAAAAATCATCCGGTCTATACTCTTCCCAGGCTTTTAAAAATTCACGATTTCTGTCGTAATATTGAAGAACTTTTTCAGCATACGACTCATCAATTTCCCTTAAATGTAAACGATTTGTTTCATATATTTTCATCATCGTATCTCCATTCTTCAGCTTGCATAACAAAAAACTTATACCCTATCATTTTTATATATTCTCTACGTACATACAAATTTCCTGTTATACTTTACACACACTTCTCGAATTTTGTCATTTCTCTCCCCCTTGTTCACAATATCATTTCTCGTTACAATGATATTGTACTGATTTGCAAGGAGGTTTAACGATGCATAAAAAAGCTCAAAAAGTTATGATTTATGTAATGCTAATTTCTATGCTTGTAACAACATTACTTGCTGGCGCAAGTATGTTTTGGTAAAAAGGACGATCTGTTCGTCCTTTTTTTACTTTTTACACATAATAAAATAAACCATCTCGAAATCGAGATGGTTTATTTTATGTAAAGCACAATCGCTACAATGCTAAAGGAAAATGACATTACAAGTGCTATCACAAAACTTGTATATTGTTTCTGCTGAAATGCCCCAATAACAAAAGTAAGATTAAGTAATGCCATACATACAATCGCTACAAGATAAGAACATATATTAAAAGTTGCCAATATGAATGTAATAATAAATAGAAATCCCATAAAAAACTGCATATACGAAAGTTTTGGATTCAAGTACATATGAGCAACTCCTTTATCTAATTTGATCTTTCTATACTCTCATTAACGCATGGTTATGTACACATGTCAAGACAACTTATTACAATAGAAAAAACCAACTTTTTCGTTGGCTTTTTCATATGCAATGGCTCCTTTTTCTTTTGCCAATTGCTGAAATGATTTTTTCGATTTTACAATCCACACTTTCGTTCCAATTGGAATACGATCAAATAAATACTCCACATCATTTTTCTTCATTCTTATACACCCTTGTGAAATATACTTTCCAATTGAACTCGGTTGGTTTGTTCCATGTATTCCATATTTACTCCCATCAGTTCCTCGTGCATTAAATCCCATCCACCTAGATCCAAGTGGATTTTTCGGTGATCCCCCTGGAATATCCTTTGCAATATAATACGGATCCTTTGCTTTCATTACAATATCAAAAGTTCCCTCTGGGGTTAATTCATTTGTTTTTCCTGTCGCGACTGGAAAAACCTTTTGAATCTTCCCATCGTCAATATAAGCTAGTTTATTCGTCGCTTTATTTACAATAATAAAAGGATCACCGGCACGTGGATTATCACCAAGGGGCCAAATAGGCGATAAAGAAAGACATAATAGGAAAGAGAGAAGATACGGCATAAATAATTCCTACCTTCTATATAAGTTCTTTTATATTATCCTTTCCCTTAAAACGACTTTTAATGAGTAAATATTGTTCCATTTCGTATACAAGTTGAACAAGTTTCGCACGTATCTCAAATTCTTCACGTGTAGCCGGCAATGGCATCTCTCTAAATAATTCTCTCATTTCTTGAAGCTGTCTTAAAGAAATAACCCCGGTACTCTGAGGGCTAATAGCATTACTAATGTTTTCAACCACATCGGCAATCATGTCAGCTTGTTCATATGTCCACGATAAAGAAGCTGCTAACGGAATCATTCGCTCTAAAATTTCGAATTGTTGCATGCGCATATTAAAATAACGATAGTAATAGTCATCTTCTCGCATAAATGCATTCTCAAGTTTCTTAAACGATAAATCTCTAGCTTCATTTAGCATCTGTTCAGTTTCAATAAGTTCTGCCCCGCTCCAACTACTTTCTCGATTTCGTAAATACACAACCATTTCAAACAAAATCGTTTTAAAATTACTTTCTATTTTATCTTGATACTCTTTTAGTTTATTTTCACTACTTGGCATATACATATTCACTAAGAGAGCCACGCTAATCCCTATCGTTAATATCGCAATTTCATTTCCAACAATAAGCCATGTAATTTGTTTCAATGAATATAGATGCATCACAATAACTGAACTCGTAACAATACCTTCTTGAATTTTAAGCATAACTGCAGTCGGAATAAATGTAAGTAATAATACGCTAATTGCTAGTGGTGTATATCCAATTGTCTCAAAAATACAAAATGCGAACACCATTGATAATACACAAGCTAAAAAACGATGTAACGATACTTGAAGTGATTTACGTTTCGTATTTTGTACACATAATATAACTAAAATACCCGCTGAACTATAAAATTCTAATCCTAATAACTGAGCAATAAAAACGGCTGCGCCTGTCCCTATTGCTGTTTTTACTGTACGGTATCCAATTTTGAACATAGCATTGCTCCTATATGTATAAACGTATTTACAGTTAGTATAAAAAAAGGATGACACAATGTCATCCTTTTCTACTTATTATTCACGTATCCTTTACATATTACAATATTTTTTGTAAAAATTGTTGTGCACGCTCACTTTTCGGTGCTGCAAAAAATTCTGCTGGCGCACTATCTTCTACAAGTTTTCCACCATCTAAAAAGAGAACACGATCTGCTACTTCTTTTGCAAATCCCATTTCATGTGTAACAATTGCCATTGTCATTCCTGTCGTAACTAATGATTTCATAACTTCTAGCACTTCTTTTACCATCTCTGGATCTAGTGCTGATGTCGGTTCATCAAATAACATTACTTCTGGTTCCATTGCTAACGCTCTTGCAATTGCTACACGTTGCTTTTGTCCGCCAGAAAGACGATTCGGATACGTATCTTTTTTATCTAATAAGCCGACCTTTTCTAAAAGTTTTTCGGCTTTCTTTTCAGCTTCTTGTTTCGTTACTCCTTTTACATTGATAGGAGCATACGTAATATTTTCTAATACAGTCATATGAGGAAATAGGTGGAAATGCTGAAATACCATTCCGACATTTTCACGGACGTGCATAATATTCGTTTTCGGATTCGTTACTTCTTCCGTTCCAATCCAAATGTGACCATTTGTCGGTGCTTCTAACACATTCATACAACGTAAAAATGTTGATTTCCCTGATCCAGACGGTCCAATAATCGCTACTACTTCCCCTTTTCCAATCGTTGTTGTAATTCCTTTTAATACTTCGTTTTTTCCAAATGATTTATGAAGGTTTTCAATTTTAATCACTTTTCTTCATTCTCCCTTCAATTGCCTTCCCGACTAATGTAAGAATAATGACTAGCATATAATAAATGAGTCCAACAAAAAGTAATGGTTCAAGATATTTAAATGTCTCCCCGCCTACGATGTAAGCACGGCGCATTAAATCCGTTGCGCCTATTACTGTTACTACAGCCGATTCTTTCGTAAGTGTCGCAAACTCGTTTACAAGTGCCGGTAATATATTTTTTAAAGCTTGAGGAAAAATGATATTTCGCATCATTTTTCCGTATGGAATTCCTAAAGCCATCGCCGCTTCTGTTTGTCCTTTATCAACCGCTTGAATGCCGGCACGGATTACTTCTGACATATATGCACCTGAATTTAAGCTAAATGCAAGTACAGCTGCTAAGAATGCCGGTATTTCATAACCAATTATTTGCGGGACACCGAAATAAATAATCATTAATTGCAATACAAGTGGTGTACCACGGAAAATTGATGTATAAAGGTCTGCCGCTATATTTAACGCTCGTATTCTAGCAATTTTGCAAAGTGCTAATAACGTCCCTAAAAGAAACCCTGCTAAAGCTGATACTGCTACAATTTTCAAAGTAACTTCTAGACCTTTTAATATATACGGTATCGAAGGCGTAATCGCCGAAAAATCTAAGTTCATTCTTTTCATTCCCCTCACAGAAAAGTGAAAGGCAGCTTATTTTTCGCTGCCAAACCATTTCTTCACTAATTTATCCATTTCTCCATTTTCTTGCATTTTTTTAATTACTTTATTAAATTCAGCTGTTTTGTCACTGTTTTTCGGAAGGGCAATTGCTGCTCCTACTTCTTCTGGTGCTTCTTTAATTTCAATTCCTTGTAATTCTTTCATTTTTTCTAAATAATTTTTAGCAACTGTATCTTCTATAATTGCAGCGTCAAAACGACCAGCTTTAATTTCTTGTACGATTTCTGGTATACGGTCACGTCCCTCAACTTTGAAATCTACTTGTTTTTTAAATTCTGCTGCTTTCTCTTCTTGAATTGATCCTGTTTGTACCCCTACTTTTTTCCCTTTTAAATCCTCTACAGATTGAATGTTAGAATCCTTTTTAGAAACGACCATGTTTTTCGCAACGAAATAAATATCTGTGAAATCAACATTATTTTTACGCTCTGCAGTTGGCGTCATACCTGCCATTACGAAATCAACTTTTCCTGAGCTAAGAGATGCTAATAAACCACCAAAATCCATATCTTTCACTTTCACTTCATAACCAAGTTCTTTTCCGATATATTTAGCAACATCAACATCAAAGCCGATAATTTCATCACTTTTTGAAGCTTCTACGTATTCATACGGTTTATAATCTGCTGAAGTCCCCATAACCAGTACTTTTTTATTTTTTCCAGTAGCCTTTTCTTCCCCATTACTACAAGCACTAAACATACTTACAATCAAAATAAGTGCAAACGATATTGATAATAACTTCTTCATCTTTCTTCCCCCTAATAATGTATATTTAAAAGTTTAATAGAATATTTATTCGATGTTTGTATTGTATCAGCACTTTTATTTTTATGCAATATATAAAATAAAAATAAATATAAACCAAGTGAAAATACCGTTATTCATGTATAAAAAGATGCATAAAATAATAGAACCATGCATATCCCACAAATTTTAATACGAAATAAAAAAAGGCGGTACATCCACTTGAGTGTGGACGTACCGCCTTTTCATTTATTTTTATAAGGACTTATAATCAGTTGGGATGAACCACCTCTACTGATTATAGTTCTTCACAATTCTCTTCGAAATACGATTGTAGTTTTGCAATAACTTGCATCGGTTCATGACCTTCAATTTCATGACGCTCTACCATCGTTACAATTTTTCCATCTTTTAATAAAGCAAATGATGGAGAAGATGGTGGGTACCCTTCGAAATATTCACGAGCTCTTGCTGTCGCTTCTTTATCTTGACCTGCAAACACCGTTACAAGGTGGTTAGGACGTTTATCATAATGTACAGAATGCGCAGCAGCAGGACGAGCAATACCACCTGCACAACCACATACAGAGTTGACCATTACAAGTGTTGTTCCATTTCTTTTAAACGCTTCGTCTACTGCTTCTGGCGTCGTCAATTCTGTATATCCAGCAGAGACAATCTCTTCACGCGCTTGGCGGACAACATCATTCATAAAAAAGTTAAAATTAATCAATCTTTTCCCTCCTCTAAAACTACCTATTTGTATCTTACCAGTTAATGTTTATGAAATACAAGTAAGTTTACTTGTATTTCAGCATAGAAAAGGTGTTAGAGCTCTTGCTCTAACACCTTTTCTTAATGACCACGATGTTTTTGCTTTGCTTTTTGTACTTTGATTAAACGTCTTCTTTGTTTTTCAGCCTCTCGTTTCTCCTTAGATTGCACTTTCTTTTCTTGTTTATGCAGTTCATAAGATAAGCTAATTGCCTCTTGCGCCTTAGTAAAGCGGTTTACATTTACTTCTTTTGCTGCTTGTCGTATGATCCGCTTTATATTTTTGGGACGCTGTTTTTCTTTCACTTCCACGCCACATTTTGCAAAGTGCTGAAAATACGCTAACATTGAACCGTTCACAAATATAAGCACTTCTTCGTCTGAAGGTTCCGTTCCAAAAATATACCTCGCTCCATACAACTTCCCTTTTTCTTTACATGTAATGATTCCAACAAAAAATTGGCCATCGTGATATACTGTCAAATCCATTGACAGCCCCCCCTAAAAAAATTAGAAATACGGGACATCCCGGAGGGGAAGGTTACTGACATGAAATCATGCGTCTGGACTACCAACCAGAACTGTGTTTTTGTATTTCTTTCACTATTATTATATCTTTTTTTCCATAATCTTCATATATTCACTAATCATTTTTTTATGCGACCCAACAATATAGTCAGGTAGTTCTGTTAGTGGGAAGAATTTAAGCTGAACCGCTTCTTCTTTGTTCATAACAAAATCTCCATCGTATTCGTCCGTATAATAAGCAGTCGTTACAGATTGAAATTCATCACCGTTTGCTAATTTTGTAAAATAGTTCGCTCCAGAAAACACATTGATTAATCGTAGGTTCTTCACCCTTATTCCTGTTTCTTCGTATACTTCACGAAAAGCAGTTTCTTCTGGGGATTCACTAAGCTCCATTAATCCGCCAGGCAGCCCCCATTTTCCGTAAGGCTCTGTTCTTTGTTGCAATAATACATATCTATTTTCATTTATAACGAGTACAACAGCACCAACTAAAATTAAAGGGCGATGACCAACTATTTTCCGTAATTCTTCTACATATCCCATCGTATCCCTCCTTTTTCGTTGTCCACACTATTGTATCATATGTATGAAACGACAAAATGCGTATATTTTTCATTTTTTTAACAAAATATTTATTTTATGTGCTTCATCTACTGTAGCTAACAAAATGGATTCAACTTCTGCGTTTTTCTCTAGAAATTCTCTCGCCCATTCTTCTGTTTTCCCTAATAAAGCAAGAACATCTTGCTGAATGCTCCCATCCTTTACTAATACAAAAGAGACTGGAGATTTTTTTCCCGCCACTTTTAGATCAAGCCGGGAAGCTGCCTCATATTCTGGATACCGAAATATAGAAACGACACCGTTCGCTTCCCATAATGCTAATTTGATCGTTTGAATATCGCTCACATTTCGCATACGAAGTTCTGAAAATAAATATTCCACCGTAATTCTCGCTTTTTTCAAATTGCTAAAATCAATGGAGCCGTTGTGTATAAGAATGATAGGTGCTGGCTCTAAAAAGCGTCTCCATCTATCCCATTTCAACATTAAAACTGAACTTATAATATGAAGTACAACGAGTATAAACGTTGTAATCATCGAGCCCATTAATCCTACTTTTTCATCAGACAATGCGTTAGAAATATTCCCACCAAGCAATAACACTAATACAACATCTAAAAAACGAAGTTGCGCGATGGATCTTTGTCCCATTGCTTTCGCAACTAATATTAAAAATATGTATGCTATGATAGCCCGAATAACCCATTCACTATTAGAAAGATGCCGTGCTCCCTCAAAAATATGCATATGCATCACTTTGCACTCCTTACATCCCAAACTGCTAGTCCGTTTTAGTTTGCAACGTTTATGCGTATATATGTAAAAAAAGCTGGTTCGTTTAAAAACGAACCAGCTTTTTTTACTTAACTGAAAACATATATTTTTTATACGTTTTCCGTACCGATAATATGAGCCCCATCATAATCATATTCGAGAATAAGGAACTTCCCCCATAAGATAAGAAAGGTAATGCAATCCCTTTTACAGGCATTAATCCAACGATCATACCGATGTTTTGGAATATTTGAACCGTTAATATCCCAATCGATCCAGCACATAATAATGTACCGAATAAATTATCAGCAGAATAACCGATAATAATTGTTCTATATAATAGTAATAGGAACAAGAATACAACTAACGCTGCTACGATAAATCCACCTTCTTCGGCAATTGTAGCGAAAATAAAGTCTGTATGCTTCTCAGGGATATAAACGTTCCCTTCGCCAAACCCTTTCCCTTCCATACCGCCACTACCTACAGCTAAAATTGATTGCTGTGTTTGATAACCTTGATCTGTATGTTCAAATGGATCTAACCAACCTAAAATACGTGATTGTTGGTGCGGTTTTAGTAGCGTAACTAACTTATTAAAGAAGAAATCCTCATACCTTACGTAAATAAATATTAACGTAGATAGTATAGTGACTGGAATAACTGTACATAACGCTATCAATTTCTTCTGAATACCTGACATGAATAAAATACATGCAATGGCAGCAGCATATAAGAACACCATCCCTGTATCCGGTTGGCTATATACAACAGCAATAGGCGGGAGGGATACTAGTACAATTTTACCTACTAATTTTAAGTCCGTTTGGAATGTCCTTGCCATATACTGCGCATTATGTTTCACTGCTATACTTGCTACCACGAGAAGCAATGAAATTTTGAAAAACTCAGATGGTTGAATTTGTCCAACTAACGGAAATACAAACCATCTTTTTGCACCTAATTTTTCAGGTGTGAAAGTGGAAACCGGTAGTATTTTCAAAAGAATAAGTGAAGCAAATCCAACGATATAAAGTGGCCAAGACAATTTTTGTAATTGATCTAAGTCAATGCTTGCAACAAGCAATAACAATACAACCCCAATTATGTAGTTCAAACCCTGTTTCATTGCAAAGTTTGACTCTCCATATTGGCCAGTTTGCTGACTGCTATATATAGCAGCTATACTCGTAACACATAATGCTAACAAAATTAATATTAATTTTACATCTAAACTTTTTAGAAACTCGGTACTTCTTTTCATGACATCCTCCTGAAACATTGTTACAGCAAAATAAAAAACCAGGAGTCAACATTCTTCATGTTTTGACGACTGATTACACATTATCTATAAAACACTTATATAGAATAACTCTCTTTTTCATACAATACAATATATTATACTACAGTTTCATCAGTAAGATTTGCCAAAAAAATTATTCTTTTCTTATTTTATATCCATATACCATATATCAGCAATGTATTTTCATAAATTCCTAATACATAATCGTTCATTGTAAGATTACTGGGAAAGGTATTATACATATAGTAGGATGTAGATGAAGAAATAGGATGATAAAAAGCTCGCATAAGCGAGCTTTTTATTTAATATACAGATGTATTATTTTCTGACGTATTTTCTAAAATTTCTTTTACACGTCCTAAGAACTTACCACAAATTAAGCCATCTAGTACACGGTGATCAAGTGATAAACATAAGTTAACCATGTCACGAGCACCAAACATGCCATTATCCATAATTACTGGGCGTTTTACAATTGATTCAACTTGTAAAATAGCCGCTTGTGGGTAATTAATAATACCCATAGATTGAACAGAACCGAATGATCCTGTGTTATTAATTGTAAATGTTCCGCCTTGCATTTCGTCCGCTTTTAACGATTTCGTACGTACTTTTCCTGCAAGTTCTGTAATTTCACGAGCAATGCCTTTAATTGTCTTCTCGTCCGCATGTTTAATTACTGGTACAAATAGTTCGTCCTCTGTTGCAACAGCGATAGAAAGGTTAATATCTTTCTTCTGAACGATTTTATCGCCAGCCCACATTGAATTAATTTGAGGGTATTCTTTTAACGCTTGTGCTACTGCTTTTACGAAGAAAGCAAAGAACGTTAAGTTAAAGCCTTCACGCTTTTTGAAATCACCTTTAATTGAATTACGGTATGACACAAGGTTTGTCACATCTACTTCAATCATCATCCAAGCGTGTGGCGCTTCGTGTTTACTACGTAACATGTTCGCTGCGATTGCTTTACGCACACCTGTTACTGGAATTTCGATATCGCCAGGCATTGTTGGTACAGAAACTGGTTTCGCAGATTCTACTTTTTGCGCTACTGGCGCTGCTTTTGGTGCTTCTGGACGCGCTTCTACTACTGCTGCTACCGCTTCCTCTTTCTTCGCCGCACCTGCTTGCGGAATATTTCCAGATTCCACTAGCTTTAAAATATCTTTACGAGTGATACGGCCGTTTGCCCCCGTACCTTCTACTTGATCTAAATCAACGTTATGCTCACCCGCAAGTTTTAACACAGCTGGTGAAAAACGAGGTTTTCCATCAGTTGGTTGTTTTGCTTTCGGTGCTTTTTCAGGCGTAGCTACTTCTGCCTTTGGTTCTTCTTTTGTTTTTTCCTCAACAGCTGTTGCCGCTACTTCATCTGCGCCTTCTACTTGAATTACACAAACTACTTCACCTACAGCTAACGTATCACCTTCACTAGCGATTAACTCTTTCACAATACCAGTGAAAGAAGATGGTACTTCAGCGTTTACTTTATCAGTCATTACTTCTGCAAGCGGATCATATTTGTTTACGTGATCGCCAACATTCACGAGCCATTTACTAATTGTACCCTCTGTAACGCTCTCCCCGAGCTGAGGCATTGTAATATTTTCTACAGCCATGTATAGTCCCCCCGATTAAAATTCCGCAAGTTCACGCATTGCTTTTTCAACTTTATCTGGATTTACCATAAAGAATTTTTCCATTGTTGGTGCATATGGCATTGCTGGAACGTCTGGCCCTGCAAGACGTGCGATTGGTGCATCTAAATCAAACAGACAGTTTTCAGCAATAATTGCTGCCACTTCACTCATAATACTTCCTTCTTTATTGTCTTCTGTTACAAGAAGAACTTTACCTGTTTTAGAAGCTGCTTCAATGATTGCTTCTTTATCTAATGGATATACAGTACGTAAATCAAGAATGTGTGCAGAGATGCCATCTTGTGCTAACTTTTCAGCCGCTTGAAGAGCAAAATGAACACATAATCCGTATGTGATAACAGTAATATCATCACCTTCACGTTTTACATCTGCTTTTCCGATTGGTAATACGTAATCATCTTCTGGCACTTCACCTTTAATTAAGCGATATGCACGCTTATGCTCAAAGAATAATACTGGATCTTCATCACGAATTGCAGCTTTTAGTAAGCCTTTTGCATCATATGGTGTAGAAGGGATAACGATTTTTAAACCAGGTTGGTTTGCAAACATCGCTTCTACAGATTGTGAATGATACAATGCACCGTGAACACCGCCACCAAATGGCGCACGAACTGTAATTGGACAAGTCCAATCATTATTAGAACGGTAACGAATTTTTGCTGCCTCAGAAACAATTTGGTTTACTGCTGGCATGATGAAATCCGCAAACTGCATTTCAGCGATTGGACGCATTCCATACATTGCTGCACCAATTGCGACCCCAGCGATTGCAGATTCTGCAAGTGGTGTATCTAGCGCACGATCTTCACCAAATTGATCATATAATCCGTGTGTCGCTTTAAACACGCCACCTTTTTTACCAACATCTTCACCTAAAACGAATACTTTCTCATCGCGTTCCATTTCCTCGCGCATTGCTAATGTAATAGCATCAATATAAGACATTACAGCCATGAAACGTTCCCCCCTATTCTGCGTATACGTGCTTCAATGCATCTTCAGGTGCTGCATACGGAGCATTTTCTGCATATTCTGTTGCTTCGTTTACGATATGCATAATTTCGTCTAGCATTTGTTTTTCAGATTCCTCAGTTAACACGCCAACCTCTTTTAAATAAGCAGCAAATGTTATAATTGAATCGTTTTTCTTTGCTTCTTCTACTTCTTCTTTATCACGATAAACACGATCATCATCGTCACTTGAATGTGCTGTTAAACGATATGATACTGTTTCAATTAAAGTTGGGCCTTCACCGCGTCGGCCACGGTCTGCTGCTTCTTTTACAGCTTTATATACTGCAAGCGGATCGTTTCCGTCTACTGTATATCCAGGCATACCGTATCCAATTGCACGATCTGATACATTTTTACAAGCTAATTGTTTTTCAACTGGAATAGAGATTGCGTATTTATTATTTTCACACATGAAAATAACAGGTAACTTGTGTACGCCAGCAAAGTTTGCACCTTCATGGAAATCACCTTGGTTAGAAGAACCTTCACCGAATGTAACAAACGTTACTAAATCTTTCTTTTCCATTTTTCCAGCTAATGCAATACCAACTGCATGTGGTACTTGCGTTGTTACTGGAGATGAACCTGTCACAATACGATTTTTCTTTTGGCCGAAGTGACCAGGCATTTGACGACCACCAGAGTTTGGATCTCCAGCTTTCGCGAAACCAGATAGCATCAGTTCTTTCGCTGTCATACCAAACGCTAATACAACACCCATATCACGGTAGTATGGTAATGCATAATCTTTCTCTCTATCAAGAGCGAATGCTGCTCCAACTTGTGCTGCCTCTTGTCCTTGACAAGAAATTACGAATGGAATTTTACCAGCACGGTTTAATAACCACATACGTTCGTCGATTTTACGTGCAAGTAACATCGTACGGAACATTTCTAATACTTGCTCATCACTTAAGCCAAGCTCTTCATGGCGCTTTTCTTTTACTTCTGCCATTTTTCATAACCTCCTAAATCCACATTTTTATGCGTGTAACGCTTTTCCATCTACAGCTAACGCTGCTTCACCAATCGCCTCAGATAATGATGGATGCGGATGAATTGTATGTGCTACTTCCCAAGGTGTTGCATCAAGTACTCTTGCAAGACCAGCTTCAGAAATCATATCTGTTACATGTGGTCCAATCATATGAACACCGAGAATGTCATTTGTTTCTTCATCAACTACAAGTTTTACGAAACCATCTGATTCGCCGTATACAAGCGCTTTCCCGATTGCACGGAATGAGAACTTACCTACTTTTAACTTATAGCCTTTTTCTTTCGCTTCTTGTTCTGTTAAACCGACAGAAGCAACTTCCGGACTGCTATATACGCATTTTGATACCATAGAATAATCAATTGGTGTAACTTCTTTACCAGCAATATGTTCTACTGCAGCAATTCCTTCATGAGAAGCAACGTGAGCAAGCTGTAAGCCACCGATTACATCACCGATTGCGTAAATATGAGATTCTTTCGTTTGATAAAACTCATTTGTTTGAATGTATCCTTTTTCCACAACGATATCCGTATTCTCTAAACCAATATTTTGCGTATTGGCTTGTCGTCCTACAGATACAAGCATTTTTTCTGCTTTAAATTCTTTATTCTCACCGTTATGTTCAGCTTGAATTGTTACTCCATTATCTTTTACCAATGTTTCTGGTAATACTTTTGCACCAGTTACCACTTTAATGCCTTTTTTCTTGAATAGACGTTGCATTTCTTTTGAAACGTCTTGATCTTCTAGTGGTAGTATCGTTTTCGCATACTCTAATACTGTAACTTCTACACCGAAGTCAGCAAGCATAGATGCCCACTCAATACCGATTACACCGCCACCAACGATAATAATTGAACTAGGAAGCGTTTCCATTTTTAGGGCATGATCGGAAGACATTACGTACTCTCCGTCTAATTCTAAACCTGGTAATGAATTTGGACGAGAACCTGTTGCAATAAGTACATTTTTTGGAATTAACATTTCATTCTCTTCTCCACTTGCAAGTTCAACTGAAATTGTCCCTGGCATCGGAGAGAAAATAGATGGACCAAGAATACGGCCAATACCTTCAAACACATCAATTTTACCTTGTTTCATTAAGTGCTGAACACCTTTATGAAGTTGCGTTACAATCTTCTCTTTACGCTCTTGTACTTTTGCAAAGTTTAGTTCTACATTACTTGCAATAACCCCGAACTCTTCACTTTTCTTAGCAGTTGCGTATACTTCCGCACTACGTAAAAGGGCTTTACTAGGAATACATCCTTTGTGTAAACAAGTACCACCAAGATTTTCTTTTTCAACAAGTGCCGTTTTTAAACCTAGTTGTGATGCACGAATAGCAGCAACATATCCACCAGTACCGCCGCCAACGATGACTAAATCATATTCTTTTGCCATTATCTCAACCCCTAGCTACCGTTTCTTTTTCACGTACAATATATTCTTTTGGAGCTTCTTCTTCACGTAGTACACGAAGTGCCCCTTCTGCTAATGCTTGTAATTCATCTTCTCCTGGATGTACGATAACATCTGCAATCCAGTCTACTCGTTCTTTTATTTCATCAACAAGAATTTTACTGTAAGCAAGTCCACCAGTTAATACAATTGCATCGATTTTCCCGTGAAGTACAGCGCTAGCTCCACCAATTTCTTTTGCAACTTGATACGCCATTGCTTTATAAATAAGAGTTGCTTCAGGATCACCTTTTTCAACCATTTGTTCTACTTTAATCGCATCATTTGTACCAATAAGACTTACAAGTCCACCTTGTCCGACAAGTTTTTTAACCATTTCGTCTCGGTAATACTCACCAGAGAAACACATTTCAACTAGTTGTCCTACTGGTACTGTACCCGCACGCTCTGGGCTAAATGGTCCTTCTCCATTTAAACCATTATTCACATCGATAACTTTTCCTTTTTTATGAGCACCAACTGTAATACCGCCGCCCATATGTGTAACTAATAAATTTAAATCCTCATATTTGTGGTTTAATTCTTCAGCCACTTTGCGAGCGACTGCTTTTTGATTTAATGCATGGAAAATACTTTTGCGTTCCATACCAGCGATACCACTTATACGAGCAACCGGCTCCATTTCATCTACAACGACAGGGTCTACAATGAATGCCGGAATATTTAATCCAGAAGCAATTTCATATGCTAAAATGCCCCCAAGGTTTGAAGCGTGATGACCGCTAAATCCATTTTTCAAATCTTCTAACATCGCATCGTTTACTGTGTATGTTCCGCCCTCGATTGGACGAAGTAATCCCCCGCGTCCACAAACTGCGTTTAACTTTGAAATGTTAATACCGTGAGAATGTAGAACTTCTAAGATCGTTTCTTTACGAAATTCATATTGGTCAATAATTCGCTTATATTTTCCAATCTGTTCTTCGTCATGACGAATAGTTTCTTCTAAAACGGGTCTTTCATTATCAAAAACACCGATTTTTGTGGATGTACTACCCGGATTAATAACAAGAATTCGATTTAAAGACACTGTTGCTACCTCCACTAATAAATTCAAAAGGAGATGGAAACCTCATAAGAGGTAACCACACCTTTTGTAAAAGTAATATATGAATGATTAGCGACGGCTAATAATGTCGTGACCGTTGCGTAAGTATGTGCTACGAGAGTTTTTCAAGCTTGCAATGCGCTCTTCAGCTAGACGATCAGCTGCTACATAAGTTGCAATGCCATCGCGTTTTGAAATTTCGATTACTTTTGCAATTGTGTCATAAATTGACTCAACGCGTTTTAATGCACGTTCTCTATTGTATCCATATAACTCGTCTGCTACGTTAATTACGCCACCTGCATTAATTACATAATCTGGTGCGTATACGATACCCATTTCATGAATGATGTCGCCGTGACGATCTTCTTTTAATTGGTTATTCGCAGAACCAGCGATTACTTTTGCTTTAAGTTGTGGGATAGTTTCGTCATTAACTGTTGCGCCTAATGCACATGGTGCGTAAATATCACATTCAACACCGTAAATTTCATTTGGCTCAACTGCTGTTGCACCGAATTCTTCTACTGCACGTTGTACAGCTTCTTTATTAATATCTGTAACGATTAGTTTTGCTCCTTCAGCGTGTAAATGTTTGCATAGGTGATATGCTACGTTACCAACACCTTGAACAGCAATTACTTTTCCTTCTAAATTATCAGTACCGAAAGCTTCTTTCGCAGCAGCTTTCATACCACGATACACACCGTATGCAGTTACTGGAGATGGGTTACCAGAAGAACCGAATGATGGTGAAATACCTGTTACAAAGTCAGTTTCTTCGTGGATAATATCCATATCATCTACTGTTGTACCAACATCTTCAGCTGTAATGTAACGTCCGTTTAGTCCTTGAATGTAACGTCCTAATGCACGGAACATTGCTTCGCTCTTATCTTTACGTGGATCACCGATAATTACTGTTTTCGCACCACCTAAGTTTAAACCAGCTGCTGCGTTTTTGTATGTCATCCCTTTTGCAAGACGCAATGCATCTTCAATCGCCGCTTCTTCAGAATCATATGTCCACATTCTTGTTCCACCAAGAGCTGGTCCAAGTGTTGTATCATGAATTGCAATGATTGCTTTTAAACCAGATTCTTTATCTTGACAAAATACTACTTGCTCATAATCATATTTTTCTAAGTATTCGAAGATTTCTAATGTCATTGTCGTTTCCCCCTAATTGTTTTACCCTATTTGGTTTATTTTGAAGCAGTCGCAACTGCCAATGCTAATGAATATACTTTTGTTTCTGCTGAATCAGCACGAGATGTTAAAACAATCGGTGCTTTTGCGCCAGCAATCATTGCTCCTACTTTTGCATCCGCAAAGTATACGAGTGATTTATATAGCACATTTCCAGCTTCAATCGTTGGGACGAGTAAAATGTCTGCCTTACCTGCTACATCACTTACTATGCCTTTATGTTCTGCTGCAATTTGTGATACTGCATTATCTAAAGCAAGTGGTCCATCAACGACACAATTTTTAATTTGTCCGCGGCGATTCATTTGAGTTAACATCGCTGCATCAATTGTCGCTTGCATCGCAGGATTCACAACCTCTACCGCTGCAATTGGTGCTACCTTTGGCAAATCAATTCCTATTGCCCGGGCAACTTCTACAGTATTCTGTATAATAGCAGCTTTCTGTGTTACATCAGGTGCAATGTTCATCGCTGCATCTGTAACAAAAATGAGACGATCGTAATTTGGAACTTCAAATGCTGCAACGTGTGAAAGTACGCTACCTTTACGAAGTCCCCACTCTTTATTTAATACAGCTTTCAAAATATTTGCTGTTGGGATGTTTCCCTTCATGAGCACATCTGCTTCGCCGTTTCTTACAGCTTTCACAGAAAGTTCTGCAGCCTCAGCACTTGACTGTGCTGCAATCACTTCAATATGTTCTGAAGTTTGTAAATTATGTTCTTGTAACATCCCCATTATTTTTTCTTGGTTTCCATATAGACGAAATTGAGCTAGCTGTAATGTAATTGCTTTCGCTACAGCTTCAATTACTTCATGATCTTCAGCTACTGCTACAGCCACAGTTTTTTTAGGCTGGCCTGCTGCTTGATCAATTAAGTGTTCTAACTTCATATTTTGTAATCAACCCTTTCCGTCGTCCCTCGTCTTTTTATTAAGCAAATACCGTGCCAACTTTTTAAAGTGGTCTTACCAATAATGAAAACGCATTCAAAACACAGTAAAATCAATACTTTGGAAAATAACAAAAGATTCTGTCTTATTTTGTCGCTTTTTGTATACCATGCAATAAATTGCACGGTACGCAATTTATTGCATGCTATTTTTTGCACACTCATACTTTTCTAGCTTGTAATATAAATTTCGAACCGAAATTCCTAACGCTCTTGCTGTTTGTGTTTTATTTCCACCAAACCTCTCTAAATATTCATGAATGATATTCCCTTCAAACTCCGTCACTAAATGCTCAAGTGGCTTTTCTTCTAACTCAGGTAATAAATGAGCTTGCTTTGACTCCACCTGCTCTTCGTTATGTAATGGCGGTAAATGTTGTACATCAATATAAGTCTCGTTATAATTCATAAAGATAATAGCTCTCCCCAAAATGTTTTCAAGTTCCCTCACATTCCCTGGCCATTCATATGATTGTAAATAGGAAATAGCAGAATTAGTGAGCCCCTCTATATTTCGGCCATAATCTTGGTTAATTTTTTGAATTAATCTGTCTGCGATTGCCGGTATATCCCCTTTACGCTGACGAAGGGATGGAATGTGAATTGGAATTTTATTTAATCGATAATATAAATCCTCCCTGAATTCTCCTTCTAAAATGGCTTTTTCTAAATTCACGTGCGTCGCTGCAATTACTCTGACATTAATAGGGATTGCTTTCGTTCCACCAACTTTTACAATTTCTTTCTCTTGCAAAACGCGAAGGAGTTTCGCTTGCGTATTGGCAGATAGTTCGCCTATTTCATCTAAAAAGATACTGCCGTTATTCGCTTCCTCAAAGAATCCACGTTTTCCGCCTCTTTTCGCGCCAGAAAACGCCCCTTCCTCATAACCAAATAATTCACTTTCTAACAACGTCTCCGAAATAGCTGCACAGTTTACACGAACGAACTTATTATATTTTCGATTACTTCCATTATGGATAGCATGTGCAAACAATTCTTTACCTGTCCCTGACTCCCCGCGTAGCAATACTGTTGCTGGTGTATTCGCCCCCAGTTTTGCCTGCTCAATAGCAGCCGTTGTTTCATCTGAATTTCCGACAATGTCATCAAATGAATATTTCGCTTCTAACGTTCGAATAATTTGCCTTGCTCGATTCAATTCATTTGTTAACTTTTGAATTTCTGATACGTCACGAATTACACCAACGCTCCCTTTCAATATTCCATCTACAATGACTGGTGCTACGTTTACAATTACGTCTCGCTTTTTTTGTCCAATCTTCATATGTATTCCTCGTACTGCCCTACGCGTTCGAAGTACTTTCATATGCATACTTTCACCTTCTACAATATCAGTTGTAGCTGGCTTTCCAATAATGTCCTCTTCTGTTAAACCTGTTAATTTCGTATATGCAGGGTTAATTACTAACCCTCGTCCTTTTTCATCCACGACCGAAATGGCTTCCTCAGACGAGTTAATAATCGCCTCAAGTAACGTTTGAATCTCCTTTAAATCTGTAACTTCTTCCGCAAGATCTACAACCTCTGTTATATCTTTAAAAATCGCAAATGCCCCTTGCACTTCTCCTCCCTCTTTTAATATTGGAATACGGGTTGTAATAATTTTCTTTCCATTCTCAAGCGTCAGTTCATAATTTACTTCTATTTGTTTCGTACGTATAATACGAAGCAGCTTACTAGTCGGAATAACTTCTAAAATATATTTGCCTACCGCATCTTCTTTTTTATATCCGATAATACGTTCTGCACTTTTATTAAATAGGCGAACTTGTCCTTCTTGATCAATCACTATCATACCGTCATGCGTGGAGTTTAAAATTAAATCACCTTGCTGCGTTTGCTCTTCTAACTTTCCAATTAAATCTTCCTTCTCATGTGCTAATCTCGTAACAATCTTTGCAATATCACCTGGTATAAGAAGAGTATCTTTATGCTTTTTCTTTAATAAATCTTTATGTAAATTATCGTCACCTGTCATATCAAACATTACATCAATGTGCATAGAAAGAAACGGAGTCACACTCTCTCCAATTGCAATCCCGTATTCCTTTGCCATCTGTAACCCTTTTGCTATCGGATTTATATCAATAATCCCTATAATTTGAAATATATTCGAACTCTGTAACAGACGTAGCAGTGTACTACCACCTTCACCTGCACCAACAATTAAAACTTTTTGTTTCATATATTACACTTCCTCTCGAAGTATCTCTGCAAAATTTTTCACACCCTTATCTTACTCTTTCAGCCCCCTCTTGACAAACCCCCTTTTCATATAACATTATTGAAATAAACGAAATAATCTGAAAAGGAGCGTTTATATGCAGCGTTACCTTGCTCTATTATTAGCACTCATCCCTATTTCATTAGCTGTGCTTGGCATTAAGTTAATGAGAGATACAGTATTCGGGATTCTATTTCCTCCACTCTCTATACTTTGGTTACAATTTTTAATTGGCGCTCTTTGCTTCGGACTAGGGTTTTATATTTTTGGTGGCTTCGTCTTACACCGAGACCGTAAACGAAATAAAGTACAAGCGCGCTTTAAAAGATAGGAAAGTCCTACTACTTATCAATAAAAAAATGAGACCGTTACACGCGGTCTCATTTTTTTATTGGCAATAACGTTCTTGCCGTTTCAGGATAATCAGTAATAATCGCCGATATGTTCATATCAAAATATTTACGCATAAGTGTTTCTTCATTAATTGTATAGGGCCGAACTTCTACATCACTTTCCATCGTTAATTCAGCAATGGCATCTTGAAGGTAACGATAATTCGGATGCACCGCAGTAGCTCCCATCTTTTTTGCATATGCCCATGGGCTATGCAGGCCTTCGCGATATAAAATCGCTGTTTGAATATCAGGAGCCATCATATGACACCTTTTCATACTGTAGTGATTAAATGAAGAAAATATAACACGATTTTCTAAATTAAATTTGCGTACAAGCGTTATAACTTCTTCCTCTAAGCCTCTGTATGGAATTTTATTATTTTTAAGTTCAATATTAAGTAACAACCCTGTTTGTTCAATCCATTGTAACACTTCTTCTAAAAGAGGTATTTTACAAAAACCTACTTTATCACCAAATTTATAGCTCGCATCTAATTTACATAAATCCTCATATACATAATTTCGAACCGCACCTTTTCCATTTGTTGTCCGGTCCACTGTTTCATCATGAATGACGACAACCTTTCCGTCTTTCGTTAATTGAACATCAAGCTCAATTCCATCTGCCTTAAAAGATTCAGCTGCTTCAAATGAAATCATCGTATTTTCTGGGTACGTTCCCGCTGCACCACGATGTGCAAATATAAGAGTCATCCTCACTCCCCCAATCTTATGCTATACTATACGAAAAAGGAGGTACTTCTATGAGACCATTACAAATTTCTCCAGACACTGCAGTCCGCCTATCAAAAGCATTAGGTGTTCCACTTGAACAACTTATGCATATGCCGCAGCACATTTTAATTCAAAAGTTAGTTGAATTAGAAAAACAAAATAAAGACGAAGAATAATACAGTCCTGTTTCACAGGACTTTTTATTATTTTCTATTATATCACGGATGACTTGCTTGCTAAAATCCCTCATCGGATATACCGTGATTCAATTTAACCTTCACTTCGAACATGTACAATAAAAAGACCAACGAATTCTAACATTCATTGGTCTTTAATTAAAAAGTTCATTGGTTTTAAATTTACTATCAAGTATACATTTCAAGAATTATTAAAAACTTAAATCCCTTACTTCTTCTATTCTCAGCTAGCCTTATGTTCAAGTCTCAGCTTATCCGCAACCATTGCGATGAACTCGGAGTTCGTAGGTTTTGCTTTTGACATAGATACTGTATAACCGAATAAGGACGAAATAGAATCGATATTCCCGCGACTCCATGCTACCTCAATTGCGTGACGGATTGCCCGCTCGACACGGCTTGCTGTTGTATTATATTTCTTCGCGATATCTGGATACAATACTTTCGTAATAGATCCAAGTAATTCGATGTCATTGTACACCATAGAAATTGCTTCCCTTAAGTACATGTACCCTTTAATATGAGCAGGCACACCAATTTCATGAATGATACTCGTAATGCTTGCATCTAAGTTTTTCGGTTTTCCATCTACTGTTGTTGCTGATCGGAAAGATGGCAGTGGACGTTTAATAGTAGCGTTCGCTTTACCGCTCACTTGACGAATATGACTCGTTAAATTCTCCATATCAAATGGTTTTAATATGAAATATGACGCACCTAAGTCAACTGCTTTTTTCGTCACATCTTCTTGTCCAAACGCTGTCAACATAATTACGCTAGGCTGTCTTAACCTTTCAATGTGGCGCATTTTCTCTAGTACAGCTAACCCATCTAAATGTGGCATAATAATATCTAATACAAGTACATCCGGTTGCTTATCTTTTAATAAATTTAAACACTCTTGACCATTATAAGCAGTACCGATTACTTCCATATCCTCTTGAGCAGCTACATAACTCTCTAGCATTGATACTAATTCTTTATTATCATCCACAAGACATACTTTAATTTTCTCCACAGCTTTTCCTCCCTTACCGAATCGATTCTCCGACATGTGTATCCTTCTAGGCTACATGAATTGTTCGACAATTGTGTGAAAATTCCCTTTTAAAGTTTGTTACTTTCCGATAAAATCACAAAAAAATATGTTTATCGTTTATTTATTCCTTTTCGCAACACATTCCATCATAGAAAAACAACGAAACGTTCAACCCTTTCCTTTTATTTTACAACAAAAAACACCTCTTGCGGAGCTTTTACAAAATTTCAACGAATTTTTCAATAGAAAAACGAGCTAATTATTAATTAGCTCGCTTTTCTTTCTTGATCATAAATGTTAATTCCAGCCTCATGTAACATCCATTCAATATGAACACCATATCCTGATGTTGGATCATTTACAAATACATGTGTAACAGCGCCAATTACCTTTCCATTTTGTACAATTGGACTTCCGCTCATCCCCTGTACGATACCACCTGTTTTCGCTAATAAACGTTTATCTGTTACTTTTATTACCATGCCTTTTGTTGCCGGAAACTTTTGCGGTACTGTACTCACAACTTCAATATCAAACGCTTCCACTTTATCTTGATCAATAACCGTTAATATTTTTGCTGGTCCTTCTTTTACTTGATGAGATAGTGCAATAGGCATTGCTTTATCCATTACGCCATTTGTCATATTTGTATTCAATTTGCCAAAAATACCAAATGGACTATTGATTGTAATATTGCCAATCACTTCACGATCAGGTGAGAACCTCGCTAATTTCTCCCCTGGATTCCCATGACTACCTCTTTCAATTGATGTAACTGTCGAACGCATAATTTGTCCATCTTCGACTTGAATCGGCTTTTTCGTATCATTATCAGAAATGACATGACCAAGTGCCCCATATTTCATAGAATCAGGATGAACAAATGTCATTGTTCCGATTCCAGCCGCCGAATCACGAATATATAAACCAATGCGATAAGACGATTCTCCACTGTCTTTTTGTGGTGTTAATTTAGTGCGGATATGCTTTCCATCCCTTAACAAAACGAGATTAAGCGGTTCGCCTGTTTCCCCACTATTATGAATAAATGGTGCTACATCACTCATTCTTTCAATTGTTTTACCATTAATTTCAGTAATCATATCTCCAATTTGCACACCAGCTGTTTCACCAGGAGATACTTTCCCTTTTTCAGTTTGAATTAAATGATGGCCTACAACAAGTACCCCTTTTGTGTTTAACTTTACACCAATTGATTGTCCACCTGGAATAACTTTGAAATCTTTTAATACTCTCACATTTACTTTTTTCACTGGAAAACCAGCAAGCTGAAACACCATATCTGCTTCACCATTTTGATGAGAATTTACCATAAGTCCTTGTTTTTGTTCATTTGAACTTACTGTAAACACATGACGATCTGTAGATGAAGCTTTAAACACTGGTAATGAAGCTATTTCTGATTGTTGTCCTTCAAAAACAACAAGTTGCTTCGGAGATGAAATAAACGTCCGAAGCGGTTTAAAACACCCAATAAAAACTAAAGAAACAAGGAGAAAAATACCTATTATTTTGCGAAATCTTTCTAATTTCAATTTATTCACTCTCCTCGCTCCTACCCCACATTCAGCCTTTTGGCTTCACTTTTTAATCTCTCCTTGCAATGCTTTATTTATAACCGGAAGAATTAAGAAATCATCATTTGAGAAAAAAAGCTATCCATTACTGGATAGCCTCTGCTGTCTGTTTAAAACGATGCGCTTGCGTAAGTAATTCTTTCGCATGTTCTGTCGTTAAATCTGTAATTTCCACACCAGAAATCATTCGAGCTATTTCTGTTACTTTATCCTCCATAGTTAAAACGGTAACTGATGTAATTGTTCGATCATTTGCTACTTGTTTTCGAATAAATAAATGCGAATCCGCCATTGAAGCTACTTGAGGTAAGTGCGTAATACAAAGTACTTGTGAGTTTACTGATACTCGATAAATCTTTTCCGCAATAGCCTGTGCGACCCGGCCACTTACACCAGTATCCACTTCATCAAAAATAACAGATGCAACACCTTGATGCTTAGAAAAAATGCTTTTTAAAGCTAAAATAATACGGGATAACTCTCCTCCAGAAGCAACCTTTGAAAGTGGTTTTAGCGGCTCACCCGGATTTGTTGAAATATAAAATTCCACATGATCGTAACCATCCGCTGTAAGTCTTACCGGTGCTCCCTCCACGAGAGGCTCTTCTGCATTTCCTTCTCGCTTCATGATTCTCACTTCAAATTTTGTTTTTTCCATATATAATTCTTTTAATTCCTGATGAATGGCATTTGTAAGATGCTCTGCAAGTTCATGACGCATATTACTTAACAACGTTGCTTCTTTCAGAATAACACTTTCTAATTCCTTCAACTGTTTCTTCGTCGTTTCAATATGAACGTCTTTATTTTCAATCGTAAAAATTTCTTGTTCAATTTTATCAGCATACGCTAAAATCTCTTCTACAGTATTTCCATATTTTCTCTTTAGCATACGAATTTCATTTAAACGCGTTTCAATTTCGTCTAAGCGATTCGGATCATATTCCATCATATCGAGCTTTTCTCTTAGTTGATAGGCAACTTCTTCTAATAAATAATAACTATTGGCAATGGAATCATGATTTTCTTGATACACTTCATCTAAATGTGTAATACTCTCCATCTGTCCCATTGCGCTTCGTACATTATCTAACCCTTGTCCGTCAGCACTTAACGAGCGATACGCGTCACCTAATGCTTTATAAATCTTTTCGAAATTAGAAATTTGCAATCGTTCTTCAGTTAAGTCATTTTCTTCATCCATCTTTAAATCAGCTTTACGGATTTCTTCATGCTGGAATTGAATTAAATCTAAGCGATGCGCCATTTGTTGTTCATTTTCACTTAACGATTTCAACTGTTTTTTTAATTTCTCATAGTCAGCATATACGTTTTGGTATATATCTAATTGTTTAACGATACGCTCTCCATCAAAATGATCGAGCATAAATAAATGACGTTCTTCATTCATTAAGTCTTGCGTTTCGTGTTGCCCATGAATATCAACAAGTGTTTTTCCAATTTCTTTTAATACACTAAGGGTAACTAGTTTTCCATTTACACGACATACACTTTTTCCGTTTGCAGCGATATCACGCTTCAAAATAATCATGCCGTCTTCTATTTCTATATCCAACTCTTCTGCTTTTTCAATACATGGATGCTTATCATCTTCCACATAAAATAGCCCCTCTATCTCAGCTTTTTCTGTTCCGTATCGAACAAATTCTGCTGAACCACGGCCACCTACAAGTAAACTAATCGCATCAATAATAATCGATTTTCCGGCCCCTGTTTCACCACTTAAAACCGTTAATCCTTTTTGAAAAGAAATATTTAATGCCTCAATAATAGCAAAGTTTCTAATCGATAATTCCGATAACAATGCCCCATTCACCTCGTTATAAACTAATCCCCTATGAAGGGCTTTTCTCAGTTCTTTATTCAAATAGTCATACTATATGTTTGTATGTATAAATTACTTTTCTAACCGCTCCATTGTACCAAACATTTGTTTTACGGGTCAATCCACCTATTTCCTAATTTTATTCAAAGAAAATATTATATTACAATTAAGAATTCACGTTTTTAACCAATAAAAATATCCTGTTCACTTTCCACTTTACAGAGGAAAGCAAACAAGATTTTTTTGTTACAGCATATTTAAGAAACGATCAGAGACAACACCTGTATCTTCAGGTGTACGGCAAATAATTAAGCAAGTATCATCACCACAAATGGTTCCGATGATCTCATCCCACTCTAAATGATCAATAAGTGCTCCAAGTGAATGAGCGTTACCAGGCAATGTTTTTAGCACAAGCATATGTCCTGCCGTGTCTAATTTTACAAATGAATCCACTAGATTGCGTTTTAATTTTTGTAACGGGTTAAATCGTTGATCTGCTGGCAAGCTATATTTATAGCGACCATCATGTAATGGCACTTTCACTAAGTGCAATTCTTTAATATCGCGCGATACTGTCGCTTGCGTTACATTAAATCCCTCATTACGTAGAATATCAACTAATTCATCTTGTGTTTCAATTTCTTTGTTCGCAATAATTTCCCTGATTTTAATATGGCGCTGACCTTTATTCATACATTTGCACCTCACACTATCTCTTACCATAGTTTAAACATTGGTATACTTCACTTATTTATGTTAACTTATAATTCGTTACTTGTACACAATTGTTTTTACAATCATTATACAATTACAACAAAAAGAGGAACAACATATGTTATTCCCCTTTCCCTTTTTGTTTTAGGACATCATGTGCCTCTGTAACTACTTGCTCAACAGAAACTGGAGAATGATTTTCGCCATTCTCACGTTCACCATGCCATTTCAGATGAATTAAAAATTCAATGTTACCATCCCCGCCCGTAATCGGTGAGAATGTTAAACCTTCTACGTCGTATCCTTCTTTTATAGCAAAGTCTACAATCATTTCTACGACAGCCTCATGTACTTTTCGATCGCGAACGATACCCTTTTTACCAACTTGCTCTCTTCCAGCTTCAAACTGAGGTTTAATTAACGCTGCTACATCCCCATTCGGCATAAGCATTGTTTTTAAAACTGGTAATATAAGTTTTAATGATATAAACGAAACATCGATACTAGCAAATTGCGGTAAACCACGTTCTAAGTCTGCTGGTGTTACGTAACGGAAGTTCGTTCGTTCCATTACGACAACACGCTCATCTTGACGCAATTTCCACGCAAGTTGATTGTACCCTACATCTAATGCATAAGATAATTTCGCTCCATTTTGAAGCGCGCAATCGGTAAAGCCACCAGTTGATGAACCAATATCTATCATAACTTTATCTTGTAAATCAAGATGAAATGTCTCTAATGCCTTTTCAAGTTTATAACCACCACGGCTTACATACGGCATAACTTGCCCCTTCACCGTAATCTCTGTATCTTGTGGGATTTTCTCTCCTGGCTTATCCAATCTCATCTCATTCGCATATACAAGGCCGGCCATAATGGCGCGTTTTGCTTTCTCACGTGTTTCTATAAGCCCTCGCTCTACTAATAGTACATCTACTCTTTCTTTTTTCGCACTCATTTGTTACGCCCTTTTTTGTTTTGATGGAATCATTGTATGAATACGGTCTACAACAGCATCTGTCGTTAAACCGATTTCTTCTAATAATTTTGTTACACTACCGTGCTCTATGAAACGATCTGGAATACCCATTCGTTCAACTAACGCACTATGGTACCCGTTCTCAGACGCAAATTCAACTACTCCTGTTCCAAAACCACCAATTAAGCAAGCTTCTTCAATCGTTAAAATTGGTATATTTTTTCCTAAGAGATCATGTAAATATGCTTCATCCATTGGTTTAATGAAGCGAGCGTTCACTACTTTCACTGAAACTCCAGCCTTTTCAAGACGCTCAGCCGCTTCCATTGCCATTGGTATTGTCGTACCAAATGTTAAAATAGCTGCTTGTGTACCTTCTTTTAACGTTTCCCATGAACCGATTGGAATCGCCTTTAATTCTTCATCCATATGAACGCCAAGTCCATTACCTCGCGCATAACGTAATGCGATTGGTCCATCTTCATATTGCATTGCCGTGTATACTAAATGTTGCCCTTCATTTTCATCTTTTGGCATCATAAGTACCATATTCGGCAAGTGGCGTAAGAATGAAATATCAAATACACCTTGATGCGTTTCACCATCTGCTCCTACTAAACCAGAGCGGTCGATTCCGATGAAAACATTTAAATTTTGGCGGCATATATCATGAACAACTTGGTCATATGCTCTTTGTAAAAATGTTGAATAAATCGCTAAGAATGGTTTCATACCTTGCGTTGCCATACCCGCTGCCATTGTTGTAGCATGCTGTTCTGCAATACCTACATCAATCATACGATCTGGGAATTCTTTTTGGAATTTCTCAAGTTTCGATCCAACAGGCATTGCAGGTGTAATTGCAACGATACGCTCATCCGTTCTCGCTAACTTAAGTACTGTTTCACTAACAACAGCACTCCATGCTGGTGCAACTTCTTTCGGTTTAACGAAGTCACCTGATTCAATTTTATAAGGTCCTGTTCCATGCCAAGTGCCAATAACATCACTCTCTGCTGGTTTGTAACCTTTTCCTTTTTTCGTAATAACATGAACAAGCACTGGGCCTTTTGTTTTCTTTGCATATTGCAACGTTTCGAATAACTTTTCATAATCATGTCCATCGACTGGACCTAAATATGTAAAGCCTAACTCTTCGAAAAAGACACCGGATACTAGTAAATATTTAAGACTATCTTTTATTTTCTCTGCTGTCGCAGCAACTTTCCCACCGACAGCTGGGATTTTCTTCAAAATATACTCTAGCTCGTCTTTTACCCAATGGTATTTTCCTGCGGTACGTAGACGTCCAAGCACATTATGAAGCGCACCAACGTTTGGCGCAATTGACATTTCATTATCATTCAAAATAACAATCATGTCTGTTTTTTCATGTCCAATATGGTTCAATGCCTCTAAAGCCATTCCGCCCGTTAAAGCACCATCACCAATGATTGGTATAACATATTCTTTCGTTTTCTTTAAATCACGTGCTAGAGCCATTCCCATTGCAGCAGATAATGATGTCGAGCTATGGCCAGTTTCCCATACATCGTGCTCACTCTCACAACGTTTTGGGAAACCACATAGACCTTGATATTGCCTTAATGTGCCGAATTCTTTTGCACGTCCAGTTAAAATTTTATGTACATAGGATTGATGTCCTACATCCCATAAAAATTTATCTTTCGGACTATCAAATAATTTATGCAGAGCAATTGTGAGTTCTACTACACCTAAATTAGGCGCAATATGTCCACCTGTTTGAGAGAGCTCTTCAATTAAAAACTTACGAATATCCTCACTCAATCCCTCTAGTTCACTGATAGACATATCTTTCAAAAAACTAGGGTTTTGAATTTGCGTTAGATCCACATGGATCACTCACTTTCATTTCATAATCTGTCAACATGTCAAATATTATAAAAAACATTTACACAAAACAAGAAATTCTCTTTTTTTATTTTTCACCTTGTCCTGCTATTAACCAGTCTATTGCGCCCTAATCTTATTATAAACCATATTTCTTTAGGCGATGAAAAAAATAGCCGCTAACACGAAGTGATAACGGCAATGTAATCTACATATATTTTTGCCAATAACAAGAAAAGAAAAACCTTTTCCTACATTTATATCATAAAATGATGAATGACTCAACAAATGAAAACGCTGTTATATTAGTTATTACGTTTTGCAATCAAATCGCAAATAGATAGTAAATATTCATCTTGTAATTGCAAGGAACTAATAGCATCTTTTGCTTTTGCAATCGTTTCTTCTAAAATATCCTTTGCTCTATCTACAGTAAATAACGTCGTATATGTGCTCTTTTCGTTGGAAACATCACTACCAATCGGTTTTCCAATCTCTTCTTCGGTTCCTTCCACATCTAAAATATCATCTCGAATTTGGAAAGCTAGGCCGATATATTTTGCAAACTCAAGTAATTTTTCTTCCTGTTCTTCTGTGGCATTAGAAAGTATCGACCCTGCAAGTACAGCGAATTCAAGTAGTTTCCCAGTCTTATGCTTATGAATATACTCTAGCTCATCAATCGTAAGCTGTTTCCCTTCCGCTTCCATATCTGCTACTTGTCCGCCAACCATTCCCTCTGGCCCTGCCGCCTTTGCAAGCTCAAGAACAAGTCTTACTTTTTTCTCAGCAGAGATTTCCTTTTGCTCATATGCCATAATAACTTGAAAAGCATATGTCAACAAACCATCTCCTGCTAAAACTGCCATCGCTTCACCAAATACTTTATGATTTGTGGGCTTCCCTCTTCTTAAATCATCATCATCCATACAAGGTAAATCATCATGAACTAACGAGTATGTATGTATCATTTCAAGAGCACAAGCTGCACCTACACCAAGATTTTTTTCTTTACCAAACGCTTGTAATGTTGCAAATAAAAGTAACGGGCGGAGACGCTTTCCACCCGCTTCCAAAGAATATGCCATCGCTTCACGAAGTACATTTGGACATTGTAATTCATTTGCATAGCTTACAAGCTTCTCTTCTACGAAAGTTTTACTTTCTTTCAAAAAAGTATCAAAAGCAATTGTCACTATGCTTCATCTCCTAAAGCAGTAAACGGTTCAAGCACTCCATCTTCCCCAAGAATAACTGCCATTTGTTCTTGTACGTTCTTCAACTTCTCATCACAAAGCTTAGATAATTCCATACCCTCTTTAAAATAAGAAATTGCTTCTTCTAAAGGTACGTCACCTTGCTCTAACTTAGAAACGAGGTGCTCAAGTTGCGAAATTGCCTCTTCAAAGCTTAATTTATTTTCCATTATTCAATTCACGCTCCTCTATTCCTGATACGCTACAATCTAGTATTCCATCTTGTAATTGAACTGAAACAGCATCTCCAAGGCTAACATCTTTCACACTTTTTAACACTTGCTTCTCTTCATCATATACAAGCCCGTACCCTCTCATCATTACTTTAAGCGGACTTAGCGCTTCAAGTTTTTGAGCAGCTCTTACAAAGGCAAATTCTTTCGTTTGAAGTAACGTTTGCATTTCACGTTGCAATTGCTTTTGCAATGTTTCAACTGCTACCTTCGTTTGCATAATTTTTTGAGATGGGTGGTGCTTCTCTAAATAAAATGAAAGCTGTTTTAACTGATTTACCTTTTTATCAATATAGCGCTCTTTCGCTAACACAAGCTGTTCTAACGCTCTATCCAATTGCTCTTCTTTTTGCTCATATACTTGTCTTGGATAACGGAACGCATAAGATTTTTGCAATACTTGTAGTTTTTCTTCTTTTTTATGTACTAACTCTCTCATTGCTCTTTGCAACCTTAGAGTTCTTTGTAATACCTTTTCTTGTAACTCGATAATATTAGGCGCTGCCAGCTCAGCCGCTGCAGTTGGTGTTGGTGCTCTTAAATCGGCAACAAAATCCGCAATTGTAAAGTCTGTTTCATGGCCTACTGCTGAAATAATAGGGATCTCACTCTTGAAAATAGCTCTTGCAACCATTTCTTCGTTAAACGCCCACAATTCCTCAATAGAACCTCCACCGCGCCCAACGATTAGGACATCTATCCCTTCCATTTCATTCGCTGTACGGATCGCTTGTACAATTGAGGGAGCTGCTGACTCCCCCTGTACAAGTACTGGAAACACAATAACATTTCCAATTGGATAACGACGTTTAATCGTTGTTATAATATCACGAATCGCTGCTCCTGTTGGTGACGTAATCACACCTATTGTTTTCGCATAAGGAGGGATTGTTTTTTTATAAACTTGAGAAAACAATCCTTCTTCCTCTAAACGAACCTTTAATTGTTCGTAAGCTAAATGCAGGTTTCCGACTCCGTCAGGCTGCATGTCTTGAATATAAATTTGATAAGAACCACTCGCCTCGTAAACAGAAATTTTCCCTTTCACGAGTACCTTCATCCCATTTTCAGGTCTGAATTTAATATTACGATTATGACCCGCAAACATAACCGCTGCGATTCTTGCATTTTCATCTTTCAATGTAAAATACATGTGGCCACGGCTATGATTTTTAAAGTTGGAAATTTCACCTTTTAACCAAACAGACTGTAAATGCGGATCATATTCTATTTTTGTTTTTATATAGCGTGTTAACGCTGTAACGGTTAAATATTGTTTCTCCATTTCTCTCTCCTCATAGCCGACTCAAATTATTTACAAACGACACCTGCACGCTTAGCCGATTCAACAGTATTATGAAGAAGCATTGTGATCGTCATTGGACCAACACCCTTTGGCACAGGTGTAATGTAACCTGCAACATCTAACACGTTGTCAAAGTCAACATCACCACAAAGTTTTCCTGTTTCTAAACGGTTTACACCAACGTCAATTACAACCGCTCCTTCTTTCAGATAATCAGCTGTTACCATTTTAGGTCGTCCTACTGCTACGATTAAAATATCAGCTAGCTTCGTTAACTCTTTCATATTTTGCGTCTTTGAATGACAGTATGTGACAGTTGCATTTTCATTTAAGAACAATTGTCCCACTGGCTTGCCGACAATATTACTTCTTCCAATTACTACAACATGTTTTCCCGAGATATCAAGATTTGTTTCTTTTACTAACTCTACAATACCATGCGGTGTACATGGAAGGAATGTATCTTGTCCCGTCATCATACGTCCCACGCTGATTGGGTGAAATCCATCTACATCTTTTTCTGGTGAAATTCTTTCAATGATAGCTTTTTCTTCAATATGTTTTGGTAAAGGTAATTGCACTAATATGCCATTAATGCGGTCATCTCCATTTAAGCGATCGATTTCAGCAAGCAAACGCTCCTCCGTAATTGTTTCAGGAAATTCAATTAGCTCTGAATAGATTCCTACTTGTTCACAGCCCTTTTCTTTTCCTTTTACATAAGAACGAGATGCTGGATCTTCTCCAACTAAAATAACTGCTAATCCTGGTACAATCCCTTGCTCTTTCAACTTCACAACTTCTTCTGTTAATTGTGCTCGTTTTTTCTCCGCAACTTCATTTCCTTTGATGATTACTGCTACCATTTTAAGATTCCCCCTTAAAGAAATTACAGTGTATCTTTTATATTAGATAAAACGCCGTTAATAAAACGACGAGATTCCTCATCCCCAAATGTTTTAGCAATTTCAATTGCCTCGTTAATTGTTACGTTGTGCGGAATTTCTTCCATATATTTCATTTCATACACAGCTACACGTAAAATACTGCGATCAACAATACTAATACGCTCAAGCTTCCATTTTTTTAAGTTTTGACGAATCGCTTCATCAATTACTTCTTTATTTTCTACAAAACCTACTACAAGTGATTCTAGAAACTCATTTGTTTCTTCACCTTCATCTAGCGTGTTTTCCACCGCTATTTTCGGTTCTAATTCACCTGTAATATCCATTTGATATAATGCTTGCATAGCTCTTTCTCTAGCCGTCCTACGTTTCATTGTAACTCTCCTTTATGCTTCAAGTCTTTCCTTATGCTTTGTTATATTATTATAATTTATAAGCCGTCAATTCACTTACTCTTACAGTTTTCATTGATTTTCCAACCTTATAATACAATGATAATAACACAATTTATCGTTTCACACACGGGTTACAAGGCTGAAAAATAATAAAAAGATTAACTTCAAGTTCCATATCTTATCACAATGTACGTTTTTTGGTAAAACGAAACATTTTCTTTTTTATTTCTCATTTTTTGAAATAGTATAATAATTAGAGGGTTGTAATTTGTGAAGAAACGAAACGATAAAAAAGATGCCTATGTTACTAGGCACCTTTTTCATTCTTACACTGGTTCGATTTCTGTTTTTTGTGTTTCGAATGTTACGCCAACGATGTGAACATTCACTTCTTTTGGCTCAAGCCCTGTCATTGTAAAGAGTGCTTGGCGGATGTTATCTTGAATCTTTTGTGCAACAACTGGAATTGCTACGCCAAAATACATCACAACATAAAGGTCAACGATAATATCTTCGTTTGCTAATTCAACCTTTACACCTTTACCATGATTTTTCTTACCTAACTTCTCAACAACATCTGTAGCAAAATTACCACGCATTGCCGCTACGCCTTCTACCTCAGCAGCTGCAATACCTGCGATTACTTCAATTACTTCTGGTGCAATTTCTACTTTACCAAGAGTTGTATCTTGACCCATATCTAACATATGTTCAGCCATGAAAAAAACCTCCTTTAATGTATCACTGCGTCACAAGTTCATGCTCTTCCAAAAATTTCGTATTAAACTCACCTTTTACAAAATCAGGATGATCTAACAATTGCAAATGGAACGGGATTGTTGTATGTACGCCTTCAACGACAAACTCACTGAGTGCACGCTTCATTTTTGCAATTGCCTCTTCACGTGTTTTTCCGTGAACAATTAATTTAGCAACCATCGAATCATAGAAAGGTGGGATTGAATATCCCGGATATACAGCTGAATCGACGCGAATACCAAATCCGCCTGGTGGTAAGTACATTTCTACTTTACCTGGAGATGGCATAAATTTTTTGGCAGGGTTTTCCGCATTAATTCGGCATTCAATTGCCCAACCATTAAATTGTACTTCTTCTTGCTGTAACGATAACTTTTCTCCAGAAGCAACAAGAATTTGTTCTTTAATTAAGTCTACCCCTGTTACCATTTCAGTAACTGGATGCTCAACTTGGATTCTCGTATTCATCTCCATGAAATAAAAGCTTTTCGTTTTATATTCATAAATAAACTCAACCGTACCAGCACCTGTATAATCAACCGCTACCGCCGCTTTAACTGCCGCCTCACCCATCTGCTTACGCACATTTTCATCAAGTGCTGGTGATGGACTTTCTTCTAGTAGTTTTTGCAAGCGGCGCTGAATTGTACAATCACGCTCTCCTAAATGAATGGCATTTCCGTGTGTATCTGCCATTATTTGAATCTCAACATGGCGGAAATCTTCAACGTACTTTTCTAAGTATACACCAGGGTTCCCAAAAGCGGTACTAGCTTCTTGCTGTGTAATTTGAATTCCTTTTACAAGCTCTTCTTCATGGCGCGCAACACGAATACCTTTTCCGCCGCCACCTGCAGTCGCTTTAATAATAACAGGATACCCAATTTGATTCGCAAGTTCGATCGCTTCTTCGGTATTTTTAATAATTCCTTGTGAACCTGGTACAATCGGAACCCCTGCTTCTTTCATTGTATCACGAGCAACGTCTTTTGTGCCCATCTTTGAAATAGCTTCTGGACTTGGACCGATAAAAATTAAGTTACACTCACGGCATAACTCTGCAAAATCTGCATTCTCTGCTAAAAATCCGTATCCCGGATGAATTGCATCGCAGCCTGTTAACTTCGCAACACTAATAATGTTCGTCAAATTTAAATAGCTTTCTTTCGAAATCGTTGGTCCTACACAATACGCCTCATCAGCAATTTGTACGTGAAGTGACTCTTTATCTGCTTCTGAATAAATTGCGACTGTTTCAATATCCATTTCTTTACAAGCACGAATAATTCGTACAGCAATTTCCCCACGATTGGCTATTAATACTTTTTTTATCATCACAAAGACTCCCTTATTACGCTTTTACAAGAAATAGCGGTTGTCCATACTCAACAAGCTGTCCGTTATTAACAAGAATCTCAACAATTTCTCCATCTACATCTGCATCGATTTCGTTAAATAACTTCATAGCCTCGACAATACATACGATAGAATCTTTCGATACTCTATCCCCTACACTTACATATGGAGGCGTATCAGGAGAAGAAGAAGAATAGAATGTACCTACCATTGGTGATGTAATTTTATGTAGGTTTTCATTCTGAACAGCTTTTTTCTCTTCTTGTTTTGGCACTTCCACTTGTGCTGCCGCTACTGTTGTTTCAACTTCAACAGGTGCTACTGGTTGCACGGCTTGTTTTGCTACAGGTGCTTGCACCGCAACAACTTCATTACCACGCTTTTTCATTTTGATTGTCGTACCATCTTTTTTGTATTCAAATTCATCAATATTAGAGCTATCAATTAATTTAATTAATTCACGAACTTCTTGAATTTTAAACATGTAAAATCCACTCCCATACTCTTGTTTGTCCCGTTTTTACAGATTTCTCGTCACTAAAAACTAGATTGACTGTAAAAATACGATGTACTCTATTAGATCCTGCATTTCATTTACTAATAGAAATAGTTACTATTTCCATCTTACGATAAATTTTTTAAACATTCCAATTTATATTTCTTTATAATAAATCGAAATTCCTGTAAAAATGTTATCCCATTAAAAACTTAATACCTAGTAATAATACCAAGTTTCACATGAAATTGGCAAGACCACTTCCTAAAAAACATCCACTACTTATTCAAAACTGTACACAGTAACCCCCCACTCCCTCTCTACTCTTCGCCACATCTATAGTCAATAACGTATTTTTACCAAATATTATTTTTTTGTTTACACGTCGTTCATCATTCCTTCATATAAGAATAGTATGTTCAAAGTGTAGAAAATATATTGTATCGAGGTGTGGACATATGATATGGCTCATTCTCTTCTTACCTGCCGTAATGGTCTGGGCATTCGTTCTCTTCATCCACGTCAAATCCGGAAAAAGTAATCACCGCTACCATGAACCACTAATCTTTTACTCACAACGTATTTCTCCGTTCCGAGTTGAACATAGTAAAAACAATTACAAAGACGAAACAGAAAAAAGCTATCGAAAATGATAGCTTTTTTTCTATTATTATTTTTACCCCACTGATTAAAATTTCACTTTATCTAACTATTTTCAAACAATCCGAGTCTTAAAAACGAATAATCCGCGGAGGATTTCCCCACGGATTATTCGTTTTATTTTGTTGGTGGATCAAATTTTACACCTACATCTTTTGATCCGCCTTCACTTCTTACAAGTTGTATAATTTTATTCGCTTCTTTTTGTGAATGTTTTGCTGCTTTTACAGTCACTTTAATGTCAGTTCCATCAGCTCTTACAAGGGCATCTTTATATCCACCTTGAGATTTAATTACTGTCTCAAGTAATTCTTGCTTCGTTTCCATTGTCGTAATGGCATCAAAATTTTCTTTCGCTTTATTTTTTTCTGTTGCTGAAGCTTTTGTTGAACTCATCACTTCTTGTAATTTTGCTTTTTGTTCACTTCGCTGATCTTCCATTTGCATACGTAACGCTGTAAAATTCTCATCACTTGATTGAACTGTTACGTTAGCTTCTTTTTTACTTGTTTCTTTTGTAGCACTCTCTTTTTTATCTGTTTCTTTGTTTGTTTCTTTATTTGATGTTTCCTTGCTTGTATTCTCTTTTTTTGGCGTTTCTTTAGGTGCTTCATTTGTTACTGCTTTATCAGTACCTTGTTTTTCTTGTCCAATCTTTTCTCCTGTTGTCGGCGATGCTGTATTCATTTTTTCTGGAGTTGTTACGTAATACACAGATAGTACAACAACTAAACTCAACATCGTTAATAGCCAAACCGTTTGTTTTTTTAACACTTTATTTCCTCCCTATCAATTTTTCGGTGATACTGAAACGCGATGGGCTGGTACATCTAGCAGCCGTATGACAGCTTCTTTTACCATCGCTTTAACTTGTATATTATCCACTCCCTTTGCTACGACAAGAACACCTCGCACTTTCGGTTTCTCTGTTCGTAAAACAACGGGAGTTTCTTTATCCCCTTCACGTATAATGACTGTCTTTTCATCAAGAGACTCATCTTCTACTTCCCTCTTGCCACCTGTTTTATCTGTTTCACCTGTTGTTTGTGAACGTTTCACTGTATTTTTTTCTAATATTTTTTCCTCTGATGAGTCCAAATTCACATTAATCGTTACATCTTTTACTCCTGCTATTTCTTCTAAGGCTGCTTTTAATTCTTGCTCATACGCTTTTTCATATTTTTCTACATTTGACATATTATCATTATTTTTTTGTCCAAAAGTTGGTACGTCTTTTTCTTGGTTTTGAGTTTTTTGTTCTTTAAATACAGGTACTTCTTCTTTTTTACTTGAAAAAAAACTACTAGAAAACATAAGCAACATTCCAAGTATGAGTAGGACAAGTAAGAACTTAGGTGTTACCTTTTTTCCCTTCTCATTACTTTCTTTTTCATCTCCATTCAATAAGTTTCGAAAAAATGAGAACTTCGAATTTTTATCTTTATTGTCCATTTACTCTACCTGTCCTCCCTTCCATTTGAACTTGGATTTGTTTATTCTCTAGTTGCCACCTGCTTGAAAAGAAGTCTTTCATTTCTCCATTCGTTTCCTCTACTTTTTTCGGTGGTTCTTTCGTGTTAATTTCAACTGGTTTTACTGTTTCGATTGCATCATTTTTACTACGCTCTTTTTCTTTCAACGTCACAACAACAGATTGAATATCTTTCGCTGACTTTACTTCCGCTGTGCTTTCCGCTGCGACTATTTGTATTTCAGAGACTGACATACCATACTGTTTCTCAAACTCTTTTCCTACTTCTTTTTTCATTTTGGTAGCCATCTCTTCTAAACTATATGCACGTGTTAGAGCTTGTATTTCTTTTTTCTTCGAATCTATTGAATTTTTTACGGATCCTTCTGCTACGTATTTCTCTTCATTAAAATTTGCGATTACTTCATTTACATCTGTTTGCAATAGTTTAAATAGAGGCGTTAAAATTAAAACAACTAATAATAGACTTACAACGAATTTAACGTACTTTTGCAAATTAGAATTTGGAAGAATAAGATGAAGCATTGTCGCTAAGAGCAAAAAAACGATAATATTTCGAATCCACTCTGTAACAAATTGCATACTCTTCACCTCCTACCGCATCATAAGTGTAATATTCCCCGCAGCAATAATAATTGTGATACTTAAAAAGAACATAAACGATACGATAGCTAAGCAAGCAAATACATAAATAATGCTCCGTCCAATGATATCTAAACATTGAATAATTGCTCCGCCGCCAACTGGTTGCAATACTGCTGCTGCGAACTTATAAATAAATGCTATGCAAAAAATTTGAATCGCTGGAAAAGCGACAATTAAACATAGAATGACGAGTCCGATAATTCCGACTGTGTTTTTTAATAATCCCGACGCACTAATAACTGTATCCGCCGCCTCTGTAAACATTCTTCCTACTACGGGAATAAAGTTTCCTGTTACAAATTTAGCTGTTTTCACAGCAATTCCATCAGCAACAGCTGTCGCTGTTCCTTGTACAGATAATACGCCTAAAAAAATCGTTAAAAAGATACCGATAATCCCGACGCTAACGTTTTGCAGAAGCTTGGACAATTTCGTAACTTTATATTGATCACTCATCGTACTTACAATACTTAATATCGTTGCAAGTAATAAAAGTGGTAGAACGATATAATTCATCAGAAGCCCACTCGTATTCATTAAAAAGATGATAATCGGATGAAAAAACGATACGGATACAACACCACCGCCTGTCGCTATAAGTGCAAGCAAGATTGGCAATAACGCTAATATGAAATCTACCATTGTTTGTATCGTTTCTCTTGCATATGTCATGACGACATAAAAGCTATTTAAAGCGAAAATAATCAGTACCATATATACAACCGCATCAGCAATTTTACTTACGCTACTCTTTGAAAATGCCGATTGCAGTGATTGCAATAATGCACTAAAAATTGTGAGCATAATGAGCGTTCCGAGTAGTTTCCCATTTGCAACAAGTTCGTGAAATAAGTACTTTAATAAACCTAGCATCCACTCTTTTATAGAAATTTCTTTTTCTCCCTTTACAAACTCCATAAAGCTACCTTTTTGACTCTCTGGTAAGTAACCTCCATATTTTGTAACAAGCCCGTCCCAAAATTGCTTCACATCTTCAATTCCGAGCTTATCCAATTGTTGATCAACGACGTTTGTCTCTACAGGAGAAGCTTGTACAACAACCGGTAAAGAAAAGAAAAGGAAGCAAGCAAATAGCAGCTTAGCTCCAAACCCCCTCAACATTCACTCCCCCTTATCCCGTCGGTAAAAATCCGAGAATAGTTTCAATTACAACCGTCAAAATAGGGATCGCCATAACGAGAATTAAAATCTTTCCAGCTAATTCAATTTTCGAAGCGATTGCCCCCTGCCCTGCATCCTTTGTAATTTGCGCTCCAAACTCAGCGATATAAGCAATCCCAATAATTTTTAGCAACGTTTCTACATATACGTTGCTAACTTTCGCTTCACTCGCTACTCTCTCAATCATTTGTAAAATAGCGTGAATTTGATCAATTAAAAGAAGGAACATTACGCTACCTACGAACACAATAAATAATGACGTAATGCTAGATTTATGCTGATTCAATACAGCTGCTAAAAACGTAGCAACGAGGCCTAATCCGACAATTTGTATAATTTCGATTCGAACCGCCCCCTTTACTGGAAGAGAAAGACACTTTTAATCTTGTCGAATAGTGTATTAATTAAAAATGCGACATGAAATAAAATAACGACAAAACCGACGAGGATAACCCAATTTGCAATATCCTCACGCTTTAATTCTTTTAGTACAGTATGAATGAAAGCTAAAACAATGCCGATTCCGGCGATTTGAAATATTAATCCAACATCAATGGACATCGCCTTTCTCCCCCCTATAGCAGTAAAATTACGATAAGTAGCCCCGCTAGTACTCCTAAGCTCTTAATCATCTTTTCATATTGCAGTTGTAATGCTTTCGCTTCTTCTTCTTCTCTCTCTAAATGTGTAATACATAAGCGAATATGTTTTTGTTGTGATTCACGATCATGTTGTCCGAGCGTTTCACCAAATTGCTGCAAAATTTCATACTCCGTTTGTTGAAATGCTGTTAGCTTCCAATTTTCTTTCAAACTATCTATCCAAGCTTCTCTAACTGTTTGTTCTCCGCTTTCTAGCCTGCTAGCGAAACTTTGAAATATCCAATTTAACGGCTTCGGCATTTGTTTCACTAATCGCTCAGCGGCTTCAGACAACGGTGTATGCCCATACATAATTTCTGCCTCTAATGATTGCAGTGCCGCTTTTAATAATCTAAGTTGCCTCGGTCTCTCACTGTATCTTTTAGCGTATGAAAACCCGAAAAAGGTGCTGACCGCAACGATTAACACTGCACCAAATATTTTCAACATACGCTCTCAGCCTTTCTATGAGGTAATACCGGTTTTCCATATTTATCTTTCACTTGCATAACTGTTCCTGGCCCTCTTGCTTTTGACAATTCCACAAACCTATCAAAAATGCCGAGCTCTAGCACTGCCTTTAATGATGGGCGTTTCACAACATCATCATAGGAAAATCCATGTGCACTTATAAAAAGCTGAACCCCTGCATGTACAGCCTCCATAATTGCTTCACTATCTTCTTTACGACCAATTTCATCCACAATTAATATATCTGGGCTCATAGAACGGATCATCATCATCATTCCTTCAGCTTTTGGACATGCATCTAACACATCTACTCGTGTGCCAAAGTCATATTGCGGGATGCCTTTCACACAACCAGCAATTTCTGACCGTTCATCAACAATCCCGACTTTACAAGAAGGAATTTTTGAAGTACTTACACCTTGACTCATACAACGCGCTACATCTCTTAAAAGTGTTGTTTTTCCCGTTTGTGGCGGGCCAATTACCATCGTGTTTAACCATCTTGATTCATACAAATACGGTAAAAGCGGTTCAGCAATGCCTATTTTTTGACGAGCAATACGAATATTAAAAGAAGAGACATCTCGAATCATTTTCACTGTGCTTTTTTCTGTAATGACTTTTCCTGCTAAGCCAATTCTATGCCCACCTCGAAGTGTTACATACCCACGCTTTAATTCTTCTTCCATCGTATAAATTGAGAAGTGACTTAACTTATTCAATAAGTAAATAGCATCATCTGCTGTAACGATATAGTCATAAAAAAACACTTCACCATGAGCAATACACTCTAGCGGTCTTCCAATTCGAACACGGATTTCCTCTAGAGCATCGTACTGCTTACAATTTTCCACTAACTGCTTCATCGTTTTTGGTAAAACTTCTAATACTTCTTTCATCAGCTTCGCCCCACTATACTCGACTTACTTATTTCAACAACGCGATAAAAATGCAGCCAATTCCAAGCGTTAAAAAAAAGAGTTTCAAGAAAGAAATCTCGCTTGCCACACTCGCTATACCTATTGTCATTGTTAAAATTAATACGGTCGGTCCAACAAACGCCAACATACTATTTATAAACAATGCTTTCTTTGCATCATTCACATAGAGCATAAGCAAAGCAGCAAATATTTCCGCACTACCTGAAAATAATCGAAGTGCTCCCATAACAAGCACGGATGTTTCCATTGCCGCTAGCCACTGTTTCATTCTCCCACCCTCTCCCATAACGGTTACTAGTGCTGCACTCCAAAAAAGAATATATTTGTACAACCATATGCAGAGGTTGTCTATTTCAGAATTAAAAACATAATTTTTATCTACCGCCTATAATAATTTGAATATTCTTAATAATTATGGTATTTTATGGTATATTTATTGAAAAGGAGGGAAAATAATGCAACGAGTGACTTTATTACCACTCGATTTCCGGTATGCAAATGTGATTTTCAAGCTATCAAGTGATCCACATGTAAAAAACGCATTAGGAATAAAAGTAGAAACAATCGAAGACACGAAAGCATTCCTTCTTTTCGCCATAGAAGAAGAACGCCAAAAGAAGTCTTTATCGAGAGTGATTGTAAATGAAGAGAATGAAATAATTGGTCTCACCACACTTAAACATATTAATTACGAGAAGAAACAATCTCACATTGGTAGTTGGCTCGGCTATCCGTACTGGGGAAAAGGATATAATGAGGCTGCTAAAAAAGAAATTTTTAAGATTGCTTTTTTAGACTTACAACTTTCCTACGTATTTGCTGGTGCTAAAACGAATAATATTCGCTCGTTAAAAGCACAAGAAAAACTCCCTTATATTTCATTGCATGTGGAAGATACGTTCCCTGATGAACATTCTGCCTTAGAGAATGAAGTAAAATCTTCTTGTGTACTACATGTTGTGTCACGTGAGAACTTTCTCAATTGGCTAGACCTACAAAAGGAGGAGGAAAAATATGAAGATATTGAAAATTAGTTTAACCGTTGTAGTAGAAGTAGCTCTTATTTATCTTTTTTCATTATTGGTCGGTTGGTCATTTATGGAGGCCTTTTTTCTTGGTAGTTTAGCGATATTCGGGGCAATCTGGCTCATTGCTTTAAATATAAATCAAAATAACAACATTGATCACACTATATATAAAACAGGTACGGTAAAACCTTTTCAAATGACATGGGGTCCTTACACAACAGGTGCTACTAGTCTTACAGCTTTCAGTTTTATAATAACTACTATTTATTATCTGCCCTATTTTCTATAAAAAAGCACTCGTGATAATCACGAGTGCTTTTCTACTATGCACGAGAAACGTATTTACCTTCACCAGTGTTGATGATAAGTGTTTCGCCTTCGTTAATGAAGATTGGTACTTGTACAACAAGGCCAGTTTCTAATGTAGCTGGTTTTGTTACGTTAGAAGCAGTATCACCTTTAATACCTGGCTCTGTTTCTGTAACTTGTAATTCAACTGTGTTTGGAAGTTCAACACCAAGTACTTCGCCTTGGTAAGTCATAATAGATACTTCCATGTTTTCTTTTAGGAATTTAAGCTCGCGCTCGATTTGTTTTTCACCAAGTTCGATTTGCTCATAAGTTCCGTTATCCATAAATACGTGAGACTCACCGCTTGCATATAAGTATTGCATACGACGGTTTTCGATGTGTGCTTTTTCCACTTTCTCACCAGCACGGAATGTTTTCTCTTGAACAGAACCTGTGCGAAGGTTACGTAGTTTAGAACGAACGAATGCGGCACCTTTACCTGGCTTCACGTGCTGGAAATCAAGTACTTGCCATAGGCCATTATCCACTGCAATTGTTAAACCTGTACGAAAATCGTTTACTGAAATCATGTAAAAAAATCCTCCTGTGTATTACAAAATAATAAGTTCTTTTGGTGATTTCGTAATTACTTCATTACCTTCACTTGTCACAATGATATCATCTTCAATACGTACGCCGCCAATACCTGGAATATAAATACCTGGCTCTACTGTTACAGCCATACCTGGTTCAAGCACTGTATCAGAACGGAATGCTAAACCTGGTGCTTCATGGATTTCAAGACCGATTCCATGACCAGTAGAATGTCCGAAGTATTCACCGTATCCTTTTTCCGTTATGTAATCACGCGTTAACGCATCCGCTTCACGGCCAGTTAAACCAGCTTTAATACCGTTCACACCACGTAATTGTGCTTCTAAAACGATATTATAAATTTCTTTCAATTTATCAGATGGTTCACCAACTGCAATCGTACGAGTAATATCAGAGCAATATCCTTTGTAATAAGCGCCGAAGTCTAATGTAACGAAATCTCCTGTTTCTATCACTTTTTCAGATGCCACGCCGTGCGGTAATGCCGAACGAAGACCTGAAGCAACGATAATATCAAACGAAGAAGATGTTGCTCCTTGTTTTCTCATGAAAAATTCAAGTTCATTTGACACTTCAATTTCAGATACTCCCGGGCGAATGAATGATAGAATATGTTCAAAGGCAGCATCTGCAATCTGTGCAGCTTCCTTTAATATCTTAATCTCTGAATCAGTCTTTATCAAGCGTAACTTTTCTACAAGCCCAGAAGTTGGGACAAATTCAGCATCAATCGCTTCTTTATGAGCTGAATAAGAACTATATGTAAGAGTATCTTGCTCAAAGCCAAGCTTTTGAATTCCTAATTCTTTCACTTGCTTTGCAACTTCATCAATAATTAATCCTGCATGCTGTACAATTTCGTATCCAACCGCTTGTTTAGTAGCCTGCTCTACGTAACGGAAATCTGTAATAAATTGAGCGCGATTTTTCGAAATGAGTACAACACCAGCTGTTCCTGTGAAGTTAGCCATATATCTACGACTATGTTCATTTGTTAACAAAATACCGTCAATACCAGCCTCATCAAATGCACTTCTTAATCTTTCGATTTTCTCCATTACTTTATGCCTCCCTCAATTTCTCCATTAATGCAAATAACGCTAACTTATAGCCATAAAAACCAAATCCAACAATTTGTCCCGCACAAACAGCTGCCGTCACAGATTCGTGACGGAACGACTCACGCTGATGAATGTTAGAAATATGTACTTCAATAACAGGAATCGAAATGCTTGCAATTGCATCTCGAATCGCATAGCTATAATGCGTAAATGCTCCAGGATTTAAAATGATCCCTTCATATATATCTTCCGCCTCATGAATACGATCGATAATCGCACCTTCATGATTCGATTGGAAACATTCTAACTCCACTCCCATTGTTTCTGCTTCTTGCTTCATATCTGCTTCAAGTGTCGCTAGCGTGCCCTTTCCATATACATTTACCTCCCTGACACCGAGGCGATTTAGGTTAGGACCGTTTACGAGGAGTACCTTTTTCATATATTTAAAACTCCTTAATATTAAATATCTATATAACATTTTAACATAGGAGTTACTTATTTGAATAGTTTGTCTTCTCTTCCCCTTCTCGCCCAGCTTTATTTGTATTTACTGCATAGGAAACAGAGTATGCTATAAACACACCATACAATATAAAAATGCATATCGTCGTCACAATTGTTTCTTTCGGTAAATGGAGTGCACTTTTAATAGCAGGCGCTATTAACCCCACTCCGAAAAATAGTAACGCCCACCAAAATAGACCATAAATCATCCCTGGAAGAACTCCTTCAAACTTTGCCAAAAACGCTTTATACAAAAAGGCAATTAAAATCGAAAGTAGTCCCATACAAACAATTCCTGACACATTTCCCCATACCCCTTCTTTCCAACTTCCAAAGGCAAATGGTAAAAGTAAATAGTTCGGTCCCGCTTCTGTAAATGAAAATATATGAAGGAAATACCATATCCCTCCCCAAAACAGTCCACCGAATAAACCAATTTGTACAAAATTCCTTGTTCCTAATTGTTCTTGACTCACATCGACACCTCCGCTCAATAGTATGCCCGAAACTATTTTGAACCATGTTTAAATACTGCGAAATTTGTCTATAAAAAGAATAAGAAATGTCCGACTCTCGTAACATTTTTCCTTGTCATCTACTTGTATTTGTCGATAAAATAAAGGAAACTCGGTGATTGTCTTATTTCAAAACGACAGAACCCAGTATGACAATTGCCTCTTTTTCTACATAAGAGAGAAACAAATACAGGTTGGTGTTAACATGGCAGAAGAGTCAAAACAAATATATGGCGGGCAAGCAGTCATAGAAGGAGTTATGTTTGGCGGTAGAGAATATACTGTTACAGCGGTTCGTCGTAAAGATAAATCGATTGAATTTTATCGATTACCACGCGTTCGTAATAAAGCATTATCTATCCTGAAAAAAATTCCATTTTTACGAGGGATTGCCGCTATTGTGGATGCAAGCGCGAACGGGGCAAAACATTTAAACTTTGCTTCAGAACGATTTGATGTTCACCCAGAAGAAGATGAACAAATTGCAAATAAAAAAGAAGAACAATCGAAGTTAACGATGGTATTAGGAGTTGCAGCAGTTGGCGTTTTATCTTTCATATTCGGTAAAGTCATTTTCACAGCAGTTCCTGCATTACTAGCTGAATTAACGAGACCGATTTTCCCATCTCATACAGGGCAAATCATTGTCGAAAGTGTCATTAAGCTCATGTTATTATTGAGCTATATATACTTTATTTCTTTAACGCCACTCATTAAGCGGGTATTTCAGTACCATGGTGCGGAGCATAAAGTCATTAATGCCTATGAGAATAATCTTTCATTGACTGTAGAAAATGTTCAAAAACAAACTCGCCTTCATTATCGTTGTGGCAGTAGCTTCATTATATTTACAGTCATTATTGGAATGTTTGTTTATTTCCTTGTCCCTACAGATCCACTTTGGGCCAGAGTGGTAAACCGAATTTTATTAATTCCAGTCGTTCTCGGTATTTCTTTTGAAGTGTTACAATTTACAAATCGATTACGCGATATTCCAGTATTACGCATACTGGGATATCCCGGATTATGGCTACAACTATTAACAACGAAAGAACCAACAAATGATCAAGTGGAAGTAGCCATTGCATCGTTTGAAGAATTATTACGTTTAGAAAACAAACAATAATTATTTAAAAATGGTGTTCAACTCCTTTCCTCATCGTTAATATACTAATTTTAATATATGTTTTTAGGAGGTGTTCCTTATGAACGGTCGTTCGTTTACTTTCGCTATATTTGTGCTTATTATCGGATTAGCAATATTCGGCCTTGTTTCATCTGTCATTACAGATCCAATGGGAGTGTTAAGAAATATTGGTATCATGTTGGCTGTCGTTGGTATCTTTTATTTACTCTACAAAATGTTTACAAACTCTAGCGGTTCAGCAAATTCGCAAAGCTCATATAAGCGTGCTGCAAAACAATCGAGCCGCAAACACGGGAAACAAAACGTAGCACCCCTAAGCAATTCTTTCTTTAAATCAAACGCTTCTAATGACAAAGGGAAAAAAGGGAATCTTTCTTCTTTAAAGCGAAAAAGAAAACAATCTCATTTAACTGTCATTGAAGGTAAAAAAAACAAAAAGAAAGACCGTGCTTCCTTTTAGGAAATACGGTCTTTCTTTATATTTTGCAGTACTTCTTTCAAGCTTTTATCTTTCATACTTTCAATTCGAAGATGATGATTTGCAAATGGTAAATTACGTGTCACATCATTAGGTACAACGACGCACGTTAACCCTGCTGCAATCGCTGCTTTCAATCCGTTTAACGAGTCTTCAAATACAACAGCCTCAGACGGATCAATCCCTAAATCTTCTATCGCAATTTGATAAAGTGCTGGATCTGGTTTTACCTTTTCAACATCTTCTCTCGTTTTAATAACTTCAAAATAATCTCGAATTTGTAGCTCTTCTAAAAAAGGAATCACCCATTCTCTAGATGAACTAGATGCTAACGCGATTTTTAATCCCATTTCTTTCGCTTCTTGTAAGTATTCTTTTACCCCGTCACGAGCTTCTGGTGTTTTCATTTTTTCTTTATGTAAAATTTTCACTTTTTCTTTTAATGCATGCTTGTTAAACTTCTCTTTTAATTGCTCATTTAAATATGCATACAGTACATCATCTGTCGTTCCAATACACTTTGCAAATTCTTCTAAAGGTAACTCCCCACCGTACTCACGAACGGCGTCTCTGAAAGAGTGAAACCATATTGTTTCTGTGTCCACAATTAATCCATCAAAATCAAAAATAATTGCTTTCATAATTCTCCCATCCTTTTCGATTGAAATAAAAAAGGAAACGACTTACGTTCCCCTTAATTACTTTTCTCTTCATTTGCTTTTTGAACGCCACGAAGTGTTTCCACTCGAACCTCATCTTGTTCAAAGTATTGCACTAAATCACCAATGCGATCAATTGCTTCCCAGCTTAAATGATGTTCAATTCCTTCTACATCATTGTAAATCTTACTTTCATCCACACCGATAATACGCATAAATTGCTCTAACAATTCATGACGATATACGAGACGTTCTCCGATTTTTTTACCTTTTGATGTTAATACAAGCCCTCTATATTTTTCATAAATTAGATATTCATCTTTGTCTAATTTTTGCACCATTTTTGTTACAGAGGATGGATGTACACTAAGCGCTTCAGCAATATCAGATACGCGGGCATAACCCTTTTCATCAATCAACAAATAAATTTGTTCAATATAATCTTCCATACTAGGGGTAGGCATCGGTTTCCTCCATCCAATTTCATTTTGCTCATTCCGTACGAAGCAATCAATAAAATGATACACCAGAAAGAATAACGTGACAAGTTGAAAACAAGCCTAAATATATAAAACAAAAAGAATCTGTATTTGCATACAGACTCCTCTTAAGTGAAGTATTGTATTTCTGCATCAGGAAAAAACTCATGTATATAACCTCTTATTGTTTCTTCTAATACTGCTGCGTCATCTTTTTTATATACGTATTTCCCAATGCCGTACCGTCCCCATTTATATTTTCGCTTCTCTTCATCCATTTCAAGCTTTGTATTCGGATAACGCTCTTGTATGACCTTTTTTGCAGGTTTTGTAAAGCGATGTTGAATTAATTCAAATGTTAAATTCGGTATCGACAAATCTTTTAATGCATTATACAGTCGCTCAAATAGTTCACGATATCCTTCTTCCCATCCTTCATGCATATAAAGCGGCGCAACTATAAAACCAAGCGGATAACCCGCGCCTGCTACTTTACGAGCCGCTTCAATTCGTTCTTCAAACGGTGACGTCCCTGGCTCAAAATTTTTAATTACATACCGTGAATTAATACTAAACCTGAAACGAGTTTTCCCGTTATGTTTTGCATCTAACAAATGATCAACGTGCGAATATTTCGTAACGAAACGTAAACGCCCATGCTCACTTTCTCCAATGAATTCGATCGCGCGCTTTAATGCATGTGTTAAATGATCGATCCCAACGATATCTGATGTACAAGCAGCTTCAAACCTTGTTATTTCAGGTGCTCTTTCATCCATATATTGCTGTGCCTTCTCAAATATTTCATCAAGATTCACATACACGCGAACGTAAGGCTTACTCCCAAGTGTCGTTTGCAAGTAACAATAATGACAATGTCCCATACATCCTGTTGCGAGCGGAATTGCATATTCAGCTGACGGCTTTGACGTATCAAACTTTAATGTCTTCCTCACCCCAACGACAAGCGTTGCCTTTGCATTACGATACTTTTGCAAATCATTTTCACCCGGCAAATTTCTAATTTGATTATGGGATGTCGTTTCACGAATCTCTAGTCCCATCTTCGTAAACTTCTCATACAGCTCTTTTCCAAGTGGATATTCCAGTGCCTTCGGTTCAAAGTAAACGAGTTTTGGCATAAATGGTTTCATATGCTTCCCTCCTCTCGTTAGTATGGGAAACGATGAAAAATTAACACGCATTAAAGTTTTCCACTTCAGTAACTTGCGTTGCAAGTTACTGAATGTTATAATTTGGATAACAGCTACCTTGCACAGCAAGTTACCTGAGTAAAAGGTGGTGAAATCATGCACAGCCAAATGTTAAAAGGTGTGCTCGAAGGTTGCATCCTATACATCATTTCACAAGAAGAAGTGTACGGATATGAACTGAGTACAAAATTAAATAAACACGGATTTACATTCGTAAGTGAAGGAAGCATATATCCGTTATTGTTACGTATGCAAAAAGAGAAATTGATTGAAGGAACATTAAAAGCCTCCTCACTTGGCCCAAAGAGAAAATATTATCACGTAACGGATAAAGGATTAGAACAGCTTGAAGAATTTAAACAAAGTTGGGGAATGGTTTCAACAACGGTGAACAATTTATTACAGGGGGAGTGATGAGGATGGAAGCGAAAGATTTAATCGAACTAAATAACCAAAAGCGTAAATTATTAACTACAGAAAATGAAAACGCCTATAGCGACATGTTAATATACATCCGCTTAGCTAAAGTGCCAGAATACCATGCGGAAGAATTGCTAATTGAAATTCTAGATCACCTTATTGAAGGGCAGCAAGAAGAAAAAAATGCTTATGATATGTTCGGCGATGACTTACAGGCATACTGCGATGAACTAATTGCTGCCCTACCTAAGCCAAGTTTATGGGAACAATTATCGATTCCTTTATTTATAACTAGTTATTTATTAGCAATATATTTTGCTGTTTCTTCCGTAATTGCATTGGTATTTCCCTTATTTTCAAATGAAGCACGTTTTAAATTTGTACACATCGATTTCATTTATCTGCTTGCATTTATATTGTCCGTACATCTTATGATACGTTTTGTTTTCGATTTTATAAATACTGATTTATTTAAAAATAAAACAACTATTTGGATGCATATTGGAGGATTTTTCATACGCCATAGCCTATGGATACTATTAATCGGTATTTCCTTTTTATTTATTAAACAGCCCTATACTACATTGCAAATCTCACCTTGGATTGGCGCTTTACTGGCTATCTCTTGCTATGCACTATACAAAATCTTCTTCAAAAGAGAATATTTAGACTTTAAAAAGGAGTAATGATACGATGACCGAAAAAGAAATGGTTCAGTTAAACAATGAAAAAAGAAAGTTATTAACAGCTGAAAACGAAGCTGCTTATGGTGATATGCTTATTTATTTACGCCTTACTAGCGTTCCACAAAAACAAATGGAAGAATTACTTTTAGAAATATTGGATCATCTTTTAGAAGCGCAAGAAGACGGTAAAACTGCACATGACATTTTCGGAGAAGATTTAAAAGCGTACTGCGATGAATTAATTAAGTCTTCGGAACATCAAAATTCTTTCCAACAAGCTGCCGTTATTGGGTTTGCAGTTAGTTTATTATTATCTGTTCAAATTGGATACGATACATTCACTACTCTTATGCAAAAATTATTTTCAAATACAAACACTTCAGGAATCCCATTTAGTATTCCTGGAACAATATTATCTGCTATTGTTTTAGCAATTGGCGCTTTCATAACTTTTTCTTTATTTAGACGTTTTTCTTTTACAATAATGGTTTCCTGGAAACAAAAAGTACTCCTCTTATTATCAGTATTTATACCTTTTATCTTATCAGTTTTTTCAAACGTATTTTTCAAAACACGCCCATACTTATTTTATAATTTGTCTATTTTGCAAGGTGCCCTTGTTACACTTTCTTTTTATATTTTATACAAATTTTTATATAAAACATCTAAATTTTAACAGCCCTTCAAAAGGCTGTTTTTCTTCTGTCTAATTTTACAAATTGAAAAATTTCATAAAGAAAATAAGAAAAATGCAAAATAATTAAAGTTAATTGTTGACGTGATGCTTTTATTATCGGTATCATAAATCTTCGTGAGCAATTATTTTTCGTTATACGATTTTTTTATTATTACTGAATTTTTGAGAGGAGAAATTAGATGTCAGTTAAGAAGAAAACGCAAGTACGCACCGGCAAAATGGTACGTGAACTAATGTTAGCAGACGAAGATGTAAGTGCTTCGCTAATTATGGTATATAGTGAAAACGGTGTAAACGCAGAAATTAAAATCGAGGGCTTAACGCCGAAATGTAACGAAGAATTATTTTTGAGCGGAAACGTGGATTGGAACAAGAGTGTTATTTATAAAATTGTTGATTTCACTGGAAACGCTGAAGTTGGTAAAGTTACATTAACAGCGATGAACAAAAATAATGTTTCTCTAGAAATAGAACGCGTTATGTGGAGTAAAGAAAATAAAGAGGCTGCTGAACAAGAAGAAACAGTTGTAGAAGCTACTCCGAAAAAAGAAGTAATTGTAGAAGCTCCAAAAGCAGTTACACCTGCTCCAAAGACTGTTACACGTGTGGAAACACCTGCTACAGCACCAACACCTAAGCCTACTCCGGCACCGACACCGAAGCCAGTAAGTGTAGAAGCAGCTGTAGAATTATCTACTCCAGCACCTGTGAAACGAGAAGTACCAACTCCGGTTACAAAGCAAGAGACAGCACCGGTCGCGCCTGCAAAACCGAAGCAACCTGCTTTGACTGAAACAAATTCAAAACTACAAGAAAATTATGTGAAACTCGTGAAAAAGACAATTGAAGTTTGTCAAGATTACGAGCTTGGCATCGACATAGATGATTCTATTGAAGGCTTAAAAGAAGAACTACAAAGCCAAGGTATTAGCGTTACATTTGACAAAGAAATTATGGACGTTGTCAATCGCCTTCGTTCTTTACAAGATAAAGGAATCAAAGTAGAAAAAGTACTTAATTTACTATAAAAAAATAAGAGGCGGCAATTGCCACCTCTTATTTTTTATAATTCCATTCTTTACTTTCATACTTTTCTTTTGCTAACGTTTGCACTTCATGTAATTGTTCTTCTGTTAATTCATACGGAACAAGCTCTACATCTAATCCTTTTTCAAACCCAACCTCAAACGCTTTAATTAACTGCTCGATTGTAAACGTACGGTCTGTTAATTCATTAATTGCTACCGCTTTAGAAGAGAACATACTCTTCATGCGTTCTTTCACACGTTCATTCGGGAATAAAAACAGATCATACAACTCATCTAAATCTATTTCTAATGGAATCGACCCGTGCTGTAAAATAACACCTTTTTGACGTGTTTGCGCACTACCTGCGATTTTTCTTCCTTCTACTACAATTTCATACCAAGACGGTGCATCAAAACATACGCCTGAGCGTGGATTTTTCAAATTTTCACGATCTGCTTCTGTTTTTGGAACTGCATAATACGCTTCTAACCCTAATGCTTTAAAACCATCTAATAAACCTTGCGAAATAACACGATACGCTTCTGTAACTGTTTTTGGCATATTTGGATGATCTTCAGACACAATAACACTGTACGTTAATTCTTTATCATGTAGTACACCCCTGCCGCCTGTTTGACGACGAACGAATCCATATTTCTTTTCGTTAACTACATCCATATTAATATCTTTTTCAACGCGCTGGAAATACCCGACTGTTAATGTTGGTACTTCCCATTCATAAAAGCGAATAGTTGGTGGCATTTTCTTTTCACTTTGCCAATTTAATAAACATTCATCTAACGCCATATTAAATGCCGGTGAACATTGACCAGAGTTAATATAACACCATTTTTCTTTTCCCATCCTGCACCTCATATAACCAATTATTTTTCACATTCTCTAGTCTACCAAATTCGACAAAATTTGTGAAAGAATACGAAATTTCTTCTTATATACAAATGAATCTGTTGCATAAATACATATGGGCATTATAATATTGAAAGTAGGATAAGAAAAAAGGGAGCGATAGAATCGTGTCAACAACTTGGATTATTTTATTAGCCGTAATCGTAGCGTTCATCGGTTACACTGTATGGATGTATTTCTATCAGAAGAAATTAATTACAACACTTTCAGAAGAAGAGTTTCGCGCTGGCTACCGTAAAGCACAGCTTATCGATATTCGCGAAGCAGACGAATATACTGCAGGGCATATTTTAGGCGCACGTAACATTCCGTTATCACAAATTCGCCTTCGTCATAAAGAACTTCGTAAAGATCAACCAGTTTACTTATACTGCCAAAGCGGATTCCGTACTGGTCGTGCGGCTCAATACTTAAAGAAACAAGGCTACAAAGATTTCTACCAATTACAAGGTGGATTCAAAACGTGGACTGGAAAAATTAAAAAGAAATAATAACATACAAAAACTAGCTGAATGATTCAGCTAGTTTTTCATTTGAAAACTTTCCACGTTATTCTCACACATTTTGACAAAACTTCTTTTATAAACGCAAAAAAGACCCCTATCATTCTCACGCCCGAATAAAAAGGTTACGCGAATAACAGAAGTCCTATTTATAACATAGTTTGTGAAAAGCTTTTCAGGTCAAGATTTTTTCATTCTTATTATTTTCCCTTTATAATAAGGAGAGAGGTGATACATATGGCCAATATAAAACAAATTGCAAAAACCGCTGGTGTATCCATATCAACTGTTTCCCGCGTCCTAAATAATCACCCTTACGTAAAAGAAGAAAAACGTAAGCGTGTTCTAGATGCTGTTGAAGAATTGAACTATGCGAAAAATATAAATGCTATTCATTTAATAAAGGGAAAAACATATACAATCGGTGTTATGCTCCCTTTCATTAACCTTCCATACTTCAGTACCATTATTGAAGGTATCGGCAACGAAGCGTTAGCAGCTGGATATCACATTAATTTATGTCAAACGAATTACGATAGTATCGAAGAAATTCGTGTTCTTGAAATGATGAAAATGAAACAATTCGACGGGATGATTATTTGCTCTCGAACGAGTTCATGGGAACAAATTGAACCTTTCGCAAAATTTGCTCCTATTATTTCATGCGAAAAAATGAAGCACCCCCTTATTTCATCTGTCTACGTGGATCATTATGAAGGCTTCCGTCTCGGCACCGCCTATTTACTCAATAAAGGACATGAAAAAATCGGGATTTGTTTAGCAAGAAAAACAAGTGTAAATTCTATGGAACGTGAAAAAGCGTTTGCTGATACACTTCGTAACGAAGGCAAAACGTTACATCCCGAATGGATTTTTCATCAATGCTATACAATGCAAGACGGTGCACAAATACTCCATCGTATTTTAAACATGAAAAATCGTCCAACTGCTATTTTTACAGCGAACGATCAAGTTGCAGCTGGTTTATTAACAGAGGCTCGCAAGCAAGGTCTTCGAATACCCGAAGACCTTGCTATCCTCGGATTTGATAATCATGAAATTTCAAAGGCGTTAGAAATTTCAACAATTGAACATCCCGGTCTCGAAATGGGCTCACATGCGTTTTCTTTATTCCATAAACAAATCCAAAGCGAGCAAATTATCGGGAACGCAAAAGAGCTTTCATTCCATTTAATTGAACGAGATACTGTCTAATAAGAGCGTTACCTATAGCGCTCTTTTTCAGCTCTTCACCTATTGACTTTATATTTTTACTTGCATATAATGAACCTAACGAACGGTAGGTAGGGGATGAAAATGACAGCAAACCGCATTAAAGCTGTAGCACTTTCTCATTTCGCACGCTACGGCTACGAAGGAACTTCATTAGCAAATATTGCTCAAGAAGTCGGGATTAAAAAACCATCAATTTACGCACACTTTAAAGGAAAAGAAGAGCTATATTTTATATGCTTAGAATCCGCTCTTCAAAAAGACTTACAGAGCTTCACAGGCGATATCGAAAAGTTTTCAAATTCGTCTACTGAAGAATTGCTCTTACAGCTACTAAAGGGCTATGCAAAACGATTTGGTGAAAGTGAAGAATCAATGTTTTGGTTACGAACTTCTTATTTTCCGCCTGATGCATTTCGCGAACAAATTATTAATAAAGCAAATGTACACATTGAAAACGTCGGAAAACTTTTATTCCCTGTATTTAAAAGAGCAAGCGAACAAGATGAGTTGCATAACATTGAAGTAAAAGACGCCTTAGAGGCTTTTCTATGCTTACTTGACGGTCTTATGGTTGAACTACTATACGCAGGTTTAAATCGTTTTGAGACACGTTTAGACGCTTCTTGGAAAGTATTTTGGCGTGGACTTTCAAACTGACGGATTGCTCCTTTGCAATGCGTCGTTTTTAAGCCCTTTACCTAACGACTGGTAGGAAGGAGAAATGACATATGGCATGGATTTATGTAATCTTAGCTGGTATTATTGAAATCTTTTGGGTAATTGGATTAAAACACGCGGAGGCTCCACTTGAATGGGCTGGTGTCGCGTTATTAATTACAATTAGTTTCGTCTTATTATTTAGAGCTTATAAAGATTTACCTGTTGGTACTGTATACGCAGTCTTCACTGGAATTGGAGCTGGTGGAATCGTTCTTACAGAAATTTTCGTTTTCGGAGAGCCATTCTCTATCGTAAAAGTATTATTAATTGGTTTAATCTTCTTCGGCGTAATTGGTTTAAAACGAGTAACAGAAGAAAAAGAAGCGAAGGAGGCCGCATAAAATGGCTTGGGTATTTTTAATTTTAGCTGGTATTTGTGAAATTATTGGTGTACTCTTTATGAAAGTAGCCACTGAAAAGAAAGGCTGGGCACCAAAAGTTATTTTAATCGCTAACTTCGGCGTAAGCTTCTTCTTCTTATCCCTAGCGATGAACACATTACCGATGGGAACTGCTTACGCGATTTGGACTGGAATTGGAACTGCCGGAAGTGCACTTCTAGGCATCCTTATTTTCCGCGAATCAGCGGATTGGCGTCGTCTTGCTTTCTTAAGCTGCATTCTATGCGGCGCTGTTGGCTTAAAACTATTAAGCTAACGTGAGGTGAATGTCATGTTGAAAGAAAAAGGGAAGCAACTGTTAGCATGGATCACGCTTAGTATCGTCGTTCTATTACAAATCAGTTTTCACATAATAGAATCATTGTTTCATAAAATAGTATCCATTCTCACATTCCTTCCTAACATGACACTTGAAATAATATCAATCGTTTGGTCCATTATTGCCTCCATTGCACTTGTCATTATATGGAGTATCGCCAAGCTATGGAATAAGTTATTTAAAAAGGACAGTTCTTCTGAAAAAGAGTAACTGTCCTTTTTTATATTCATTCAGACTTTCTGTAGAAGTTTGATGTGATAAGACAAAATAGACCAACTATGACAATACTTATACCAACCCCTTTATGCAAACTAGGAAATAACGGTGGTATATCTGAATAAACATTTGCTAATATGAGACCGATTGAAACGAAAAATACCCCTATTCTATATAACCATTTTCTTTTGTTCATCATTCTCCCCTCCTAAAATGTTTCATACACTCCTTTCTTTTGGACATACTACCTAAAAAAGGAGTGAATAATATGCAAAATTCCGTACATAAGCAGATCCTATTTTTATTTTTCCTCTTTCTCATTCTCGTTATCGTTTTCAGCTTTATATTACATACTCCGAAAGATGTTGTACCGAGTAATCTCTCTGTTTATAAACTTTTACTTTCCTATTGTCGTTATTGAAGAAGGTGCCTTTTATAGGGCACCTTTTAAAATTCTTTCTTCTCATACAATTTCACTGAAACGAAGATAGATACTATGAACATGCATATGGAACTAATGAATAACACGTTATTATATAGTTGAATTTGTTCCAAGTTGATTTGAAACAAAGCTTCTAAAACAACTATCGGTGCCATGAATATTACTATCGTAATAAAAATAGTTTTCTTATACCCTAACCAAAAGGATATTGGTAGAACAAAGCTTAAATACACTAAAATAAAGCTAATACTAGCAACCATTGTCGTTTCAATAAATTCAAATAGGTTAACCCCATTCTTCATTCCCATCGTAAAACAACCGACCGTTACGCTTATAAAAAGAATAATAATTGCTACTATATATTTCGCATACACAATTTGTTTTTTTAATATTGGTAAACTATTTACTATGACTTCACTCTCATTTTTACTATCTGCTTCAAATGTTTTTACTGTTGCTCCAATTGTAATAATTACGGACATAATTATGAACAGATTTTCCGTATCTGTTAAGGCCATATAAAAGAAAACAGGATACAGTATGTACCAAATTAAAAACTTCCATTGAATGATAAAATCTTTTAAAATTAGTTGTTTCAACGCTATTTTCCTCCTCTCACAGATCACGTTCATTGTACAAATGAATTGAGAAAAACATGGACATAACATACAAAAGAATGAGCCCTGCTATAAAACAAATATTTACGACTAGACTCGTGCTCCAAGCGTTCTCTACATCTAACCAGACGTTACTGACAATCAGTCCACTTAAATACCCCAATGCAAGTCCGGCGAACGGAGCAATTTGTTTGGCACTGCTATATCCTACTGAGAATTCAATCGGAAGTACAATTATGCTACAAACAACCCCACCTGTTATACCACCGAGAATTTGTCCCCACAGCATAAATCCAGTCATATGTTCATTTTGTAACTGTATGAAACCAACCACTAGTGAGAAACATCCACCTAGAGCAACTAAAATACTTACAAATATGTATTTCCCTATTACAATATCTTTACGCTCAAACGGTAAACTATTTACTATCGTTTCACTTTTATTTTTCCCCTCATAACTCATTGAGAGTATTATGCCAAGAGCAGGTACAAACATGCTAAATGTCATCAAAAAACTATCACTGCGAAAATCAACAATGAGTAGGAACAAGAAACATATAAGATAAACAAACCCTAACTTTCTTTGCAACATCATATCTTTTAAAACTAGTTGCTTGATCATGTATTACACCTCCTAATATGAAAATGTCCCTTCTATAACTCTACCTCCTGAAACATTTTCATTGAGAGAATCATTGATATGAATATGCTTACTAACACTCCGATTCCAAGAACACCCATTGCTAGCGTAGCATCTTCAGATTGAAGTACTTTTAACATAATTATTTTATCACCAAAAACATTGCACATAAGACCAATCATACCCATTAAAGGAAAAAGCATAATTAAATTCAAGACAGTAATAGCTTTATATCCTCCAATGTAATTAGCAGGTATCGTTACTACACAATAAATCAAAGTTGCTACTATTGCTGAAAACACTGCATATCCAGGCATAACTATATCCCCGTCCAACAAAATATTTTTTAATATTATGACTATAATAGTTACACTCAAACCACCCATAATAAATACTGTGCTTGAAATATATTTAGCTATAACTATCTCTTGTCTCGTTATAGGCAAACTCACTAATACTTTTTCTGCTTTACTTTTCTCGTCATAATAAAAAGAAATATATATAATCGTACTACATGTTATAAATAATCCGATTGCAATCCCCATTGGTTCTACGGAATTTTTAAAAACGGATAAAATAGGTATAAAAAAATAAAAAGGAAACATCTTCTTCTGTAAGAAAAACTCCTTCAAAATCAATTGCTGCATCTAAATTCCCCTCTCTATAAATCACGTGCTCCGTAAATTTTAATTGTAAGAAACATAGAGGCGATATACACACTAACTAATATAACCGCCCAAACTATAAGCAAGAAAATGTTCGAAAGATTCATAATCCAATTACTGAATGATGACGTTGTTTCATTCAGTCCATCCCCTATAAATATCCAAGCAATCCCACCAACTGCCATTGATACTCCTGATACTATACTTCGTGCTATCTTTGACTTTGTAACATAATAACTTGGAAAAATGTCACAACAAAAAATACAGCGTAAACAGCTCCATTTATGACTTCATACCATGGAATTTCAATGTATAGATTAGGATGATATGCACCGATATCACCAATAACTACAATGCCTCTTATAAGAAAAACAACTAACATCGTAGAGAATATGCTGCCTACAATGAATATTGCACAGGAAATATATCTAGCAATAATGATATCCTTTCGACTTACCGGTAAACTATTTATCACAATGTCACTTTTATTTCTTTCATCCATAAAGATTAGTGTCATAACAGAAGAAAGAGTTATAAATAGACAACTCATCGAAAATAACAATTCACCACCTGGATCTAACATAAATAATACAAGGGGGACAACAAGATTTACTAACCAAGTTACCCGAAAAAAGAACAAATCTTTATATACGAGCTGACGCATAAGCACTTCTCCCTTTCGCGGTGTAAACGATAATATCATCTAATGTAGGCTTTTCTAGTACAACCTCATTTCCAAACCAGTCAATAATTGCTTGTTTATCCTTCGCTAAACCTTCAAAACCAAATTTATTTTTTCGTAATCCAACAAATAGTTCTTTTCCTTCTCGATCTAATAAATCATTACTTCCTTTTACGATTACGTAGTTCTCCATTAAGTCTTCTTTTTCACCAGTAAATATAATTTCTCCATCGTTGATAAACGTAATATAATCTGCAATGCGCTCTAAATCTGTTGTAATGTGCGTTGAGAATAATACGGATACTTCATCTTCCATTACAATTTCTTGCAACATATCAAGTAATTCACTTCGAACAACTGGATCTAATCCTGCTGTTGGTTCATCCATGATGATAAATTCTGCGTGGTGCGAGAGCGCGATGGCAATCGCAAATTTCATTTTCATCCCTTTTGATAGTTCTTTAATTTTTTTATACTTCGGAACTTGCAATCTATGCATATACGATTGATACTGCTCTTCATCCCACTTTTTATATAACGGTGCAATAATACGCTTCATTTGTTCACACGTTAAATCTTCGTAATAATGATTTTCATCATATACAAAGCCGATATTTTGTTTTATTTCCTTTTCGGCTTTCTTATTGTCCTTGCCAAAAATTTTTATATCTCCACTATCTTTTCTAATTAAATTCATAATCATTTTAATCGTCGTACTTTTCCCGGCTCCATTCGGTCCGACAAATCCCATAATATATCCGCGTGGTAATGTAAAACTTATATTTTTCACTGCAAAATCTTCATAGCTTTTACATACGTTTTTTAACTCTAACATCTCTTATTCCCCCTCATATAAACACGCTATCATCTGCTGTAAATCTTCAAGTGAAAGCTGTAACGCTTTACTTTCATTCACAATCTCTTCCGCTTTACTTTCCAACAGGCGAAGCCGCTGTTCTTTTAATAGTTCATTATTTTTACGTGAAACATAAGTCCCCTTCCCAGCAACAGTTTCTATATATCCTTCTTTCTCAAGCTCCTCGTACGCACGCTTCGTTGTAATTACACTAATTTGCAATTCCTTCGCTAAGCTACGAATAGACGGTAATTGGTCTCCACCCTTTAAACCACCATTTAAAATAAGCTGGCTTAATTGTTTTCTTATTTGTACATAAATAGGGTCTTGGGAAGAATTCGAAATAATAATATTCATGTTTTCCTCCAGTGTGTATATACTGTATATACCTTATATATACAGTATATACACAGCATCCTATTTTTGGCAAGAAAAAAAGACCAACATTTTCCTGTTGGTCTTTCGTATATGTATCACTTTTCAAAGCGATCTAACATCTCATCTCTCATTCCGAAACTCACTACCGCAATTCCTACATACATAAACAGAAGGAACGCCGGATGAACTGTGTTGTACCAAGTGCTATCAACAATTAAATAAATCGTTAATGCCACAACAAGAACAAACGCTAAGATAAACATATAAAAGTGTCTTGTACTACCCATGATAAACTCCTCTCTTCTCACTTCACCATTCAACAGTATATTTTATCGAATAATTCGATATGACTCAAGGTTAACTTTCTGTTATGTAATCAAGTTCCACCTTTACAATGTCCTCACATGCTATTGAAATGATCGTTCCTTGCTTATCAATTGCCGTCACTTCTCTATTATCCATTACACGATGCGCTACTCTTTCTAACACTTTTCCTTGGTCTCGATAGCAAAATTCTTTTACATCTTTAATTGTTTCTCCATTTTCTAAATGGTATACCATTCTATAACATCGATATCCCACACTTTCACCCCCGTCTTGCTCGTTTTTTCACATATACATAAAAATGAGTAATTTTTGCCTCATCACATCTTCTTAATTTCAATAAAATTCTAACAAAAATAAATACTTTTATCAAACTGACTTTTTCAACAAAATCACCTATAAAACTGCTTCTTTACACCATTATGAAACAAAAAATATAAATTTTTAACATTTTCTTCACCACTTCTGCACAAATTCTCCATACAAAAAAGAACCCGCCGCAGCGAGTTCTTTTTTGTTATTCTAATCAAACTTGTACAGGAGCTGGCTTTTCATAACGTAAAACTGGTTTACGTGCAGCCATCGTTTCGTCTAAACGTTTAATGACTGTTGTATGAGGTGCTTCTTGTACAACTTCTGGATTTTCTTCTACTTCTTTAGCGATTTGAATCATCTTATCAATGAAACCGTCTAATGTTTCTTTTGATTCTGTTTCTGTCGGCTCAATCATAATACATTCTTCCACATTTAATGGGAAGTAAATTGTTGGTGGATGGTAACCGAAATCAAGCAGACGTTTTGCGATATCTAATGTACGTACACCAAGTTTCTTTTGACGACGACCTGATAATACAAACTCATGCTTACAATGTCTATCGAATGGAAGATCATAGAATGGTGCTAATCTTCTCATCATATAGTTCGCATTTAATACCGCGTACTCCGTTACTGCACGCAAGCCATCTGGACCCATAGAACGAATGTATGTGTATGCACGAACGTTAATTCCGAAGTTACCGTAGAATGGTTTTACGCGCCCAATTGCCTCTGGACGATCATAGTTAAAGCGATAGCCATCTTCCGTTTTCTCTAAAATTGGTTTTGGTAAGTACGGAATTAAATCAGCTTTCACACCTACTGGACCAGAACCTGGGCCACCGCCGCCGTGAGGACCTGTAAATGTTTTATGAAGGTTTAAATGCACAACGTCAAATCCCATATCTCCTGGGCGCGCCTGGCTTAATACTGCATTTAAGTTTGCACCATCATAGTATAATTTACCGCCTGCGTTATGGACGATTTCTGCCATTTCTAAAATATTTTCTTCGAATAAACCTAATGTATTAGGGTTTGTTAACATAAGTGCTGCTGTTTCTTCATTTACAACACGTTTTAAGTCTTCTAAGTCAACAAGACCATGTTCATTTGATTTTACCGTAATTGTTTCAAAACCAGCTACAGTTGCAGATGCTGGATTCGTTCCGTGAGCAGAGTCAGGAACAATTACTTTCGTACGGTTAAAGTCACCATTTGCTTCATGGTATGCACGAATTAACATTAAGCCTGTCCATTCTCCGTGTGCACCAGCTGCTGGTTGTAATGTAACAGTATCCATACCTGTAATTTCAATTAAATGCTCTTGTAAATCGTACATTAATTCCATTGCACCTTGTACTGTCTTTTCATCTTGCAACGGATGAATATTTGCAAATCCTGCGAAACGAGCTACACTCTCATTAATTTTCGGATTATATTTCATCGTACAAGATCCAAGTGGATAGAAACCAGAATCAACACCGTGGTTACGGTTTGAAAGTGCTGTATAGTGGCGCATAATATCAAGTTCAGATACTTCTGGTAGCTCTGCATCTTCTACTCGAATATAATCGCTCTCAAATACATCTTCTAGTTTCACTTCTTCTACATCTAATTTTGGTAGGCTATATCCTATGCGTCCTTCTTTACTTACTTCAAAGATAAGTGCTTGGTCTTGGTTCTTCATTGGATAGCCCCCATTTCGTTTACAAGTGTGTCAATTTCCTCTTTTGTACGAAGCTCAGTTACTGCTACAAGCATATGGTTCTCATGCTCTTTATAATCACGGCCTAGGTCGTAACCGCCGATAATATTCTTTTGTAATAATGCATCGTTTACTTCTTTCACTGGGCGCTTGCAATCTACAACGAACTCATTGAAGAATGGTCCAGCAAATGTAACTGTGAAGCCTTTCGCTTCAAATTGACGTTTTGCATATTGTGCTTTAGAAATGTTTTGGCGTGCCATTTCTTTCACACCTTGTTTACCAAGTGCCGTCATTGCAACTGATGCTGCTAATGCATTTAACGCTTGGTTTGAACAAATGTTAGATGTCGCTTTGTCACGGCGAATATGCTGTTCACGTGCTTGTAACGTTAATACAAATCCACGTTTACCATCTGAATCTACAGTTTGTCCGACAAGACGTCCTGGAATTTTACGCATGAATGCTTTCGTCGTTGCAAAGTAACCACAGTGTGGTCCACCAAACTGCGTTGGGATACCAAATGGTTGTGCATCACCGATGACAATATCAGCACCAAATTTTCCTGGTGGTGTTAATGCGCCTAATGATAATGGATTTGAAGAAACGATAAATAATGATTTTTGTTGATGAACGATTTTTTCAATATCAGCTAATTTTTCAACTTGTCCGAAGAAGTTTGGATATTGAACGATTACACAAGCAACTGTATCATCTACTTCACTTTGTAATACGTCTAAATCTGTTACACCATCTTTATGATTAATTTCAACAACTTCAAGGTGTTGACCTTTTGCATATGTTTCAAGTACAGCTCTTGATTCTGGATGAACTGCGCTAGATACAAGAATTTTCTTTTTACGAGTATGGCCAGCTGCTAGCATTGCCGCTTCAGCTAAAGCTGTACCTCCGTCGTACATAGAAGAGTTTGCTACATCCATTCCTGTTAATTCACAAATCATTGTTTGGAATTCAAAAATTGCTTGTAATTCCCCTTGTGAAATTTCCGGTTGGTATGGCGTGTAAGCTGTATAAAATTCTGAGCGAGAGATAACATGATCTACGATTACTGGAGCGTAATGGTCGTATACGCCTGCTCCTAAGAAAGAAGCGTACTCTTTTAAGTTAGCATTTTTACTAGCCATTTGAGATAACTCTTTTAAAAGCTCTGACTCTGATTTTGCTTCTTTAATTTTTAAATCCCCTTTAAAACGAACACTCTCTGGAATATCAGAGAATAACTCATCGATCGTTTGAACGCCGATCGTTTGTAACATTTCTTTTTTGTCTTCTTCTGTCATTGGAAGATAACGATGCAACATGAAATCTACCCCTCTCCCCGTTACTTTGAACGTTTATAAAATGGTGTTGGAACAACTACTGCTTTGACGCGTTTATTACGAATTTCAATTTCTACTTCTGTATCAACTGCTGCGTATTTTACATCAATTAGTGCTAAACCAATGCTTTTCTTTAACGTTGGAGATTGTGTACCACTCGTTACTTCCCCGATTTTTTCTTCTCCAATAAATACAGGGTAATGCGTACGAGGAATTCCACGTTCGATTACTTCGATGCCGACTAACTTACGAGGCGCACCGTTTTCTTTTTGCTCTTTTAAAGTCGCTTTCCCAAAGAAGTCTGCTTCTTTATTTGGTTTTACCGCAAAGCCAATTCCAGCTTCAACCGGTGTAATATCTTTTGATAATTCTTGACCGTAAAGTGGTAATGTTGCTTCGAAACGAAGTGTATCACGAGCACCTAAACCACATGGTTTTAAGCCCTCTTCTGCTCCAACTTCAAGAAGTTTCTCCCAAAGTTTTGCAGCATCTTCACTCTTACAGTAAATTTCAAATCCATCTTCACCTGTATAACCTGTACGAGATACAAGTGCTGGAATTCCATCTACAAGAATATCGTTTTTAAATTTAAAGAACTTAATTTCTTTCAAATCTTCTGACACAACTTTTTGTAAAATGCCTTCTGCTTTTGGTCCTTGAATTGCAAGCTGTGCAACTTCACTAGAAACATTGACTACTGTCGCATCGCCAATTACATGGCTAGCTAACCATTCGTAATCTTTCTCGATATTTGATGCGTTGATAACTAATAAATAGTCTTCTTCACCACGTTTGTAGATTAATAAATCATCTACTGTACCACCATTTTCGTAGCACATTGCTGTATATTGTGCGCCCCCTACCTTTAAGGTAGATACGTCATTTGTAACAACACGTTGTAAAAATGCTAAACTATCTACACCTTTTACCTCAACTTCTCCCATATGAGACACATCGAACAAACCTGCCGCTGTACGTACAGCTTCATGTTCTTCTTTAATGCTTGAAAATTGAACTGGTAACTCCCAACCACCGAAGTCGATTGTTTTCCCACCATACTTCGCGTATACATCAAATAACGGTGTACGTTGTAATGTAATCATGCTCTCTCCCCCTTATGCTCTGACAAATCAATAAAAGTTGTTTCCCTTATCTAAACATTTTCACTCTGAAAAGATAGGATATACGGAATCTCATTATATTTTTTTATGAAAGCGTAAATAAAAAATCACTTTCTTGGATAAAATACGAAAGATTCCACACATTTCACACCATTATCCTAACATTATTCGCTATATTTCATCAATATTCTAGCATAAAAAATAATTTAGAATTTTTTACGCTTAATCTTATTACATACAGTTTTTAAGATTTAGTCCTTTATCTTTACTTATTGTTTACCTTTCAGTAAGTGTAATAGCGCCTTTTTATAAGGCTTATATATTAAAGATTTTTTCATAATTACTTTAGTTTATAAAAGGTGGGAGAGTCGTAATGAATGTCGATATTTCCATAGATCGAACGTGGCAAAACAATTTTTTAAATAGAATTGATGAAGATGGTCCTTGGACAAACTGGGATTTATATCATTTAGCTTATGAAACAGAAAAATCATTACTTGTTCCTACTTTTGATGGATTACAAGCACCGAAACATTTATCCCATTTCACACCACTTCCTCATCAATTAGAAGTCGCTCAAAATGTTATTGAACAAATGAATGGTAAAGCGATTCTAGCAGATGAAGTAGGACTTGGAAAAACGATTGAAGCTGGACTTATTTTAAAAGAATATATGGTCCGCGGCCTTGTGAAAAAAGTACTTATACTCGTTCCAGCCTCTCTCGTATCACAATGGGCATACGAATTAAATACAAAGTTTTTCATTCCAGCTGTAGCTCAAAAGAAAAGCTACTCGTGGGAACAAGCCGATGTGATTGTATCATCAATTGATACTGCAAAACGTTCACCACATCGTGATATCGTTTTGAACTTAGAATATGACCTTATTATTATCGATGAAGCACATAAACTTAAAAATAATAAAACAAAAAACTATGAATTTGCACAGCGATTAAAAAAGAAATTTTGTTTATTATTAACCGCTACTCCTGTCCAAAATAAGATTGATGAAATTTTCAACCTCGTTTCTTTATTAAAACCAGGACACTTAGGCAATCAATCCAATTTTGAAGAATATTATGCTTCAAAAAATCGTTCAGCCGAATCTGATGAAGATTTAAAAGCTCTTATTAACAAAGTAATGGTCCGAAATCGGCGTCATAATACCGGGATTGATTGGCCAAAGAGACATGTACGTACAATTTTTGTTGAGTTTAATGAAGAAGAGCAAGCTCTATATAATGATATCGAAAATTGGCGAGGACAAGACGCCTTCACATCTGCTTTCTCATCATTAACTTTAAAACGGGAAGCGTGTAGTAGTCGCGAGGCCGTTTACTATTCATTAAAAAAACATGTAGAAAAACGACAGAAGGAAAATGAGAATTACGTAAAAGATCCGCATATTGATGTGCTAATGGACAAAATTAACCGTATTCCTTTTAACTCAAAAGCAAATAAAGCGCTAGAGCTTATAAAAGAAATTGACGATAAAGTCGTCATTTTCACAGAATACCGAGCGTCACAAATGTACTTACAATGGTTTTTACAACAGCACGGTATTTCTTCTGTCCCATTCCGCGGCGGATTTAAACGGGGAAAGAAAGATTGGATGAAGGAACTTTTCCAAAATCATGCGCAAGTGCTAATCGCAACGGAAGCTGGTGGTGAAGGAATTAACTTACAATTTTGTAGCCATATGATCAATTACGATTTACCATGGAACCCAATGCGCCTTGAACAAAGAATCGGACGTATTCACCGCCTTGGTCAAAAGAATGATGTTCATATTTATAACTTAGCTACAAAACACACTGTGGAAGAACATATTTTGAAACTGTTATATGAAAAAATTAATTTATTTGAGCGTGTGATCGGTGAACTTGATGAAATTTTAACGAGAATTAATATGAAAAACATCGACGCACACATTCAAGAAATATTTGCGCAATCAAAAAGCGAAGGAGAAATCCGAATTAAGATGGAAAACTTAACATCTATTATCGACTTTGCGAAGCGAAATGAAGCTGAGGTGCAAGGCTATGCAGCAACATGAAATTCATAATTACTTATACAATTTCTTTGAGGCAAATAACTGTGAAATTTTAGAACGTTCTCCTCATTTATTAGATGTGCAGTTAACAATTGAAATGGATAAATTATTAATGAATCGCCCTTTTTATTGGCACTATCTTGAAAAAACAGGAGGCGTACCGAATCCGATGCGCCTTACTCTTATTACAAATCCAGAAAATGAAGAAAACGATGGTGAGCTTATCCACTACGGTTCCCCACGCCTTCATCAAATTTTTCAAACGACAAAAGAATTAGGTTCTTACATACGTTTATATGAAGAAATACGGCATAGCGGAGCAACGCATACACCGCTCCATCCGTGGCTCGGTGTAAATATAAAAGTTTCCTATCAATGTGATCGAAAAAAAGATATTCTTCATTCGATTGGCATTCATCTTATTTCTGGCACAATGATTGCAAACTTTCATGAAACATTAACTAAAATTAAACTTACACCGAAAATACCTGACTTTTGTTTTACGCTCTCGCCTATTATTAAACCGCAAAGTGGTTTACAACGCATAGAGGATGCTTTAAAAAATATTATTGCAGAAGATGACCATACGTGGGCGAAAGAAGCAAGAGTGCGCTGGAATCACGATTTGGACCTTTTAAATCGTTTTTATGAAGAAAGTGATGAACTTCCTGAAAGCTATGAAATTGAAAAACAAGCACTGCAAGAACAATATGAACCCCGCATTACAGTACAAATTATTAACGGTGGACTCTTTTATGTTACGGCGAATCATTTTCTAACTTAAAAAGCCCCTTCATTTTTGAAGGAGCTTTTTTGAATTATCCTCTATCACCATTACGCTCTTGTTGTTTTTGCTTTGCCATGCGTTTTTGATACGCACGATCCTTTGCACTCACATGATTTGCATCAGTTGGAAGATTTTCTTTTGAACGGCCAATTCCGTTGCTCATCTGTTTCACTCCTTTTATATCTTTCAAAATACACCCTTATTTTCAGCTAGAGACACCATCCTTATACAAAAAAATAAGAGTAGCCAATGGCTACTCTTACTCACTCACATATTTTTGAAACATATCATGGATGCCTTTATTTACTAGGTTCGAGATCTGCTCGTCAGATTTATTCGGATAACGATCACGCAATCTGATAGATGCCTTCACCATTAAATTTTCTAATACAGAACGGCCGCCTTCTCCATAAATAATTTCAGCATATTCAACAAGCCTTCCATCCTCTACTGTTGCTGGATTATGATTGAAGAAAAATTTACTCATTGCCTCCACCTCTCTCTTTTGATAACGTTTACATTTATATAAATTATTTATGTTATTTATTTCACAATATTGTATGCATGTATATTTAATTAGTTTCATTATAAAGCAACATATCGATAGTAAATATGTGATTTTCCGTCCATTTTGTGAACAAACTAAAAATGAAAGCGTTTCCTTTATTATATACTAAAAAAACTTACTACGCTAGGGGTATTTTTTTCAATCTACTAATCATATACTTTTTCTTTTTCCACTAAACCTTATACAATTTTCAGAAATTATATTATAAAATATATGTATGACTTAAGGAGGCTGTATATGAATCAAAATAAAAAAGCTATATTAGATCTTGTCTTTTATCTCGTAATCCCATTCCTCATTTGGAAATTTGCAAAACCTTATATCGATCCTTATTACGCAATGTTACTTTCCTCTGTTCCGGGGATTATTTATACACTGTATACCTTTAAAAAAGAAAAACAGTTTAACGTAACAGGGTTCTTTATTTTAATTACACTCATTTCTAATACAACGGTAGATCTATTATCTGGATCGGCTGAACGAATGTTGTGGAACGATGCGTATTATCACATCGTACTCGGTATTATCGTTATATGTACAATTTTTATAAAAAAACCACTTATGTTATATTTCGCAGCAGATATTGCTGCACTGCAAGGCCATGACCGTGATAAAAGTCGTGAACTGTATCGTGATAGTCGTATCTATCCAGCATTGCAATATTTAACGCTCTTTTTCGGTCTACAATTCATATTAAAAAGCTTCTTAAAAATTTATTTCATCTCTGTTTTCGGTGTAGATGGCTACGGTGAAATGAGAGCAATTATGACCGCTGTTGGATGGGGCATTTCCATTTGTATCGGAATTGGATTTGTCTGGGTGAACAATAAAATACATGCCGTTACAGAAGAAAAAGAGTCTATGCAGTAAATGAAAATCCCCTAGTAGTATGATGCTACTAGGGGATTTTCATTTTGCTACACATATTACGAAATCTTTAACTTGATTTTTTTCTTTTATTTTTTACGTTTTGATAAAACAAAGCAGCACTTAGCGGCATAACACCAAACCACTTATTCATAAATGGCTCTTTTTCAGCACGGCGTTGTTCTTTCTTTTGTTTACGATCTTCTTTTGGAGCATCCATATACGACACAAACTGCTGTGTCACAAAGCGAACATAATCATTAGTAGACATATTATCATCACCTCTACTTGATTAGTATGTCCACTTTTTTATCCATTAATCTTTTCTTTTAATTCATTCATAATTTGCTTTACAGACTTATTCGTCGTATCAATATGAATATGAGCCTCTTCATAATAAGCTCGGCGCGATTCGAATTTCATTACAAATGCATCTATATCTTTCTTCTGAAATAGTGGACGTGTCGTATCTTCACGAAGCCTCTCTGCAATTACGTGTGGATCACAATATAAATACACGACAGTGCCATTTTCCTTCATCCACTTTCGGTTTTCCTCTCGCTCAATGATTCCGCCGCCAGTTGTAATGATTACATTTTCAACAGGTAGTGAACGTAACATCTCACTTTCATATTCCCGAAAAGTCATTTCACCTTCTTCGGCAAAAATATCACGAATCTCCTTCTCTTGCTTCTCTTCAATTTTTTGATCTGTATCTATAACATCCATGTGAAGTTCTTTACTTAACGCTTTTCCAATTGTTGTTTTCCCTGCTCCCATATAGCCGGTTATGTATATAGATTTCATTTTCGTTCCTCTCAATCGTCATGTATTACTTGTTATTATAACGAAAGATGCTACTTTATTTAATAAAAAAACGTTTTGTTCTTCTTATACACTGAAGAACAAAACGTAACATACTCGCTTTATCTATAAGTACCTCTTCTCATCCACTGCGTTGCAATCCATTTCTCACCTTTCGTTACAGGTGCCCCTCCGTGTAACGTAAGCTCATTTAGTGATTGATCTTGATAGAAATACTCAAAGTATACTGCCATTCCCTTTCTAGGGTGCACAGAAAGATTTAATTTCGGAAAGAAAGTTTCTCCGCCTTCTTCTACATCATTTAAGTACATGACAAGCGTACTAATACGATTATTAGCAGCTGATCTACTATGTTCCGCAAAATAATCATAGTGTGCTTTATATTGTTGATCCACTTCATAATTTAAAATGTGCAATCCTTCTCCATGCGAAACAGGAACATTCATGATAGATGAAATTCGTTTTTCAATCTTCGCAGTAAGTTCATTATCATCTAAAAATGCACCACTACTTGTTCGAATATCATTTACATCACGTGATGAGCCAACTTTAGAACGCGCTAATTTATTTTTAGACAATTCAATTAATTCATCACACTCTTCATCACTTAATACATTTCCTAACACGACAATAAGAGGTTCTTCGAATTTTGAAATAATTTGTATTTCCCTATCTTCTGTCATAATTGCATTTCCTTTATGATCAAAAATAGTTTGTTCCTTATTTTCACCTATTTGATTGTTGTTTGTCATTTCCCTATTCTCCCTAAAAATAATGATTGGATAGCATGAATATATCATATTCTTTCTACCTTTCTCTTTTTTGAGAAAATTTAAACTTTTAATTGTTTTATTTATCCATTTCCTTTTAAAAAACAGCCTATTTTCAAATGATAAATCATGGTTTTTTATCCATATATTTCACATACTATCCTTCTATCCAATCGAATATTTTCTCATCTTTTTTTCTATACCGAAAGCTTACTTTATAGAAAACTTCCTGTTTTATTTTGCACTGCAATGAAACGAGAATAACGTCGTTTTCAAATACGTAATTTCCACTCGCTTCGCCCTTTTCATATGAAAAGAAAAAAGTACCTTCCTTTTCTTTTTGCCGTAAGTCTTTTTTTATATTTGTAATAGATTGATTTAGTATTTCCTCCAGTACAAACTTTTGCTCTATTTCAATATAAAATTTTTTATCTATAAGCAACATATTCGTTTCGTATATAAAGAACGAAGTTAATAATACAAGAAAAATAATTGTTCCTGGCATCGTAAACCCATCTTGTTTTCTCATGTATTTATTTCCATTTCACTATACCTAATAGCTACACCTTCATATATTTTCCCACTCCTATCTTTCACATTGATAAAGAGCAAATGAGGTGTTACTTCATACGAAACCATTTCAACATTTTGTAATATAACTTCTCTTCCGCGCATGTTCACTTTTCTTATAAGGTGATTATTCAATTTTTCATACGTCACTTCATCTCCAGTGCGAAGACGGAAGCGCAACATACTCTCTCTATTTTCAGGAACTATTTTTTCCACAAATGATACTTCACGAAACTCTAACTGTACTTGTCCTACAAACACATCCCATTCCCAATTATTTAACCCTTTTGATTGCTTGTTTTCTATTCCAATAAAGTTTAAACGTGGTAAGAGTAAAAAGAACAGTGATAACAGAAAAAAACATACGATCATTTCTATTAATGTAAATCCAACTTCTAATTCATTTTTTCTCCCGCATAAAAGCATTGTTCCATCATTTTTCCTTTCACATCTTTCCACATCGCACAAACTTCATTTCCTCCCCAATATGTGTAATATACATTTCCGTTTATGACTTTTTCTTTCTGTTGTTTTGCCTCATTCTCATACATATATAAAGCTGCTTCTTTTTTTAATAATACAAATGCCTTATAACGAATTTGTATGTTTTTTCGTTCTTGCATAATCAATACTGTTTGCGGAAGTAGTAAAGATACCATCATCATTACTATACTTAATGCTACAAGCATTTCAGCCATCACTGACCCTTTTTGACATTTCACGATACGTAAATCTCCCTCTTCCAAGCTGGAATACAATCTCATATTTATAACTTCGATACGAAAGTAAAATCGTGCCACCTCTATTAATATTTCCACTCGGATTATATGTCATCGGATTTGGAAAAGTATTCAAATCCAATTGTATATCGCTATCATATTCTCTTTTAATGATAGAAAGATCCGTACTCGATTCCCCTATATAATACATATGTCTATCTTTATGCCATCGTAATGTATAGTGTTTTTGACGGTTTATCGCTAATTGTTGCATATACAAAATATCATTTGAAAACTGTCTTAAAAATTGTTCGATTTTTTGTTTTTCGTATAATGAATGTACATGAAAATACGTGACCATACTTAATACAGAAATGGCAAATAAAACGAGTAGCATTTCTAAAAGTGTAAAACCTTTTTGCTTCACAGTTTCCCACTTGTTACCGTGCCATCATTGGAAATATGAATAGCTTCACCATTCGGACACTCATCCTTTGTAATATATTTCCCATCAATTAGCTCTTTTAGCGAGGGAATTTTATTATGTTGTAGTTGATATACTTGTATTTGCGCTTCTATAGATTTCACATAGGCTTTACATCCTTTTCCTTCGACGGATGAGCGCTGCGTAACTACATTTGGAATAATTAATAGTAATAATACAGTGATGACGACCATAACTAATAACATTTCTAAAAGGGTAAACCCTTCCTCATTCTGCATGTAAATGCCTCCTATATAGAATTCATCATTTGAAACATTGGCATAATCATCGCTAAATACATAAGAACGACTATTGCTCCAATACACGTAAATAAAATCGGTTGAATAATCACTAACATACGTTTAATTTTTTGCTCCATCTTTTCCATAATTAGATCACTATAGTCACCTAATTCAATTGCCAAATTACCGTTCGCTTGTCCATGTGTAATAATATAAGAAAGTTCTTCCTCATAATATCCGCTTTTAGCAATAATAGATTGCAACGGTTCTCCCGCAATTAATTGGTGTTTAACTCGGCCCGCTTCATACTGAAAGAACGGCTGATACTTTTGCTCCATCATTATTGTTAGAGCCTCAAGTACTGATAGTCCTCCGTGTAATAAGCCGCTCAATTGAGTAGCGAAATAATGCGAATGCTTTAAAATAAGAAATGTTTTTACGAGGGGGATACGAAGTATAATTTTTACTCGCTTCATATGCGGGAGTTTCCGAAAGTACAATATATATACACTACAACCCACCATAACAATAAAAATAGTGCTAAAAATAAGATAGGGTAGTAGCTTAATTGTACTTAATATTTGTTCTGTGAATAACGGTGCTGTAGAACCAAATGAACTATATACCATGTCAACCTGTGGTAATAAAATGCGGTTAAAAATCAAAATCATGATTATTAAAAAGAACGCCAAAAACATAGGATACTGCATTATTTTCATCATATCTTTCCTATACTTATCCTTTTTATAAAGAAGTGCACTCCCTTGTTGCAACGCAAAAGAAATATCACCATGTTGCTCGGCATAAAATAAATAGCTTAACATCTCCTGATGAAACTTTAATTGATGAAAAGAATCATGTAGACTTTTTCCATTTTTTAATCCATCAATCATGTGCTGCAATTGTACTTTCTTTTCTAAAGGTAATTGAAACCGTAAAAATTCTAATGCCTGCAAAAGAGAGTATCCTTTTTCTAATAGTTCTCCTAATCGTTTCAGTAATATTACTTGATCACTTAAACTCCATATTTTCTTAAACATAAACATCCTCTTCTAAAAATCCTAAAGCGTATCCTTTTCGCAGCGAAGACTCTAATGTCTCATGCTTGTACGTGACACATTCCCCGTTTGCTTCTTTAATCGCTTGTTTTAACTCATATCCATATAACAACTCATAAATACTCGCTTGCCTTACTTGCCTCATTGATTTACATACAGTTGAGCACTTTCTTTTGCAAAACGGACACTTCAATTCAACAAGTCGCTGTGCAGCTATAGCCAATAAAGATTGTTCAATCTCTTGCCTCGTTATACCAAAATCCATGAACCGAAGTATTGCTCCTTTCGCATCATTCGTATGCAGTGTCGTCATTACTAAATGACCAGTCAAACTTGCTCTTATAGCGATTTTTGCTGTTTCTTCATCACGAATTTCACCCACTAAAATAACATCTGGATCATGACGCAAAATAGCCTTTAGTCCAGCCTCATATGTGATACCTGCTTTTTCATTTATTTGAATTTGTAATACATCATCATTTCTTTTTTCAACTGGATCTTCCAGTGTAACGATGCGACGTGTTTTCTTTTTTCTAATCACCTCTAGTAATGCATACATTGTTGTTGTCTTTCCTGAACCAGTCGGTCCCGTAAATACGAGTAATCCATGGGAATAATGTAAAAAAGAAAGTAGTTTCTTCGCTGTACTTGGAAATAACGAAAGATGAGATAGCGGCTGAATAGACGCTTGTAAATGAAGACGAATAACGAGACTTTCTTGATATACGGTTGGAAGCGTGGAAAGGCGTAAATACACTTCTTGTCCATCTATTTGTATATATAGTGAACCGTTTTGTGGTTTCCGCCTCTCTCCTATATCCATGGATGCTAAAAATTTAAAGTGTGAAACAAGTTTTTCTCCAAATTCCTTTTCAATGTATTGTTTCGTCATTAAATCCTTTCCTATGCGCAGTTGAACCACTACATCCTTCTGACGGGGCACAATATGTAAGTCCGACGCTTGTACCCTGCACGCTTCTTTTAAAATCATATTCGCAAAGCTTTCAATTCCATTCATCATTTTTCCCTCCCCACTATGTATATAACATGAAGAAATCCATCTGAAAAATCGGTATTTTTGCATTTTCACTAAACGAAAAAGGAAAAATATGTTTGTGAAATTATGAACAATTTCCGAATTATTGTCTAAAATTACCTATACCCATGTTTATCTGTATTATAATGTTATTATCTTGGATAAAGTGATAAAGGTGGAGATCCTCATGGAACAAGCTTTAAAAATTACAGGTGTTTTAGCTGACCCAACTCGTTATTACATTTATAAATATATTTCTCAAAAACATAGTTACGTAACTGTACAAGAAATTGCAGATGAGTTTGACATTCATCCAAACGTAGCGCGTTTACATTTATCTAAATTAGAAGATGTTCATATGCTGAAATCTGAAACGAAGAAAACTGGAAAAGGCGGACGACCAAGCAGATTATATGTATTATCTGAAGATGTTATCCAATTACAATTCCCATTCCGTGACTATCAATTGTTAGCAAGAATCGCGTTTAATTCTTTACTTAGCCTTGGTGCTGCTGGTGAAAAAGCGCTCTACGAAACAGGGAAACAATTCGGGGCCGAATTAATGCAACAACATATGCAGCGTTTAAATGTGAGTGAAGATGCCTTAACAGTTGAACAAAAAATTCAAATTGCAAAAGAAGCCTTTTCGACAGCTGGCTTATCACCTGCATTTGAATTAAGTACAGATGGAACGAAAATTTTCTATGATGTACACAATTGTCCATTTAAAGAAGTTGCTGTCCATCACCCAACTGAAATTTGTAATATGCACGGAGATATGATGAAAGGGATTTTTGAAATCCTATTCCCTAACACGGAATTAACACGAAACGATAGTTTACTAGATGGATGTAAATCTTGTAATTATAAACTAACAATTTAATCTCTCATATAAAAAGAAGCCGATTATAATTGGCTTCTTTTTATATGAACGAATATTTACAATAGTAAGAAAAATAAACTATAATGAAGTGAGGTTTACTTTTTTTAGAAAAGGAGGGAGATGGCATGGAGCGCATGTTTCGCGTTCTCGGCTTTTGGACTGGAATTTTCTCGGTTATGTTTTACGTAGGAGATATGCATTCGACTGCACTACTATTTTTAGGACAAACAGGCTTCTTCGTACTTTTAAGCTATTTAAAATTAACAGAGCGTATGTATATATACGTATTCGGGGCATATTTAACTGTTTTCTTCATAGGATTTACATACTACACGACGTTTTTACTTGTGCCTGGCGCTGGACATTAAAAGATGGCATTTTGCCATCTTTTTTTTAATTCCGGAATTCCCTAGTTGACTTATGGGTTTTATTGACTTATATTCTATATAACAGATTGGAATTAGGGGGAATCAACATGAATACACTGCTTGTCGGAATTAACGTTGCAGTCATGCTCATTTTAGTTGGCGTATTATATTATATGCAACGTAAGCATGTATCTTTTAATAAACGCGTATTTACCGCTTTAGGAGTCGGAATTATCTTCGGTCTTATATTACAATTTATTTATGAGCCAACTTCTAAAGTAATTATTGAATCAAATACTTGGTTTGGCTTAATCGGTAACGGTTATGTGAAGTTACTTCAAATGATCGTTATGCCACTTATTTTAGTATCTATTATTTCAGCATTTACAAAATTACAGTTAACGAAAAACCTTGGTAAAATTAGTGGTCTTATTATCGGAATTTTAATTCTTACTACAGGAATTGCTGCAGCTGTCGGTATCGCTGCAAGTGCAGGATTTGATGTATCTGCAACTGGTCTGCAACAAGGTGATGCAGAATCTGCTCGTCTGAAGCTAGTTGAAGAAAGATTTACTTCTATTGAAAAAACAACAATTCCAGATAAATTATTAGAACTATTGCCTACAAATCCATTTCTTGATTTAACAGGCGCTCGTCCAACATCAACAATTTCTGTTGTAATATTTGCAGCCTTTATCGGCATCGCCTTTATAGGTGTAAAACGAAAATATCCAGAACAAGCAGAGCTATTTAAGAAAATGCTTGATGCTGTATATGCAATTGTAATGCGTATGGTAACATTAATTTTACGTCTTACTCCATACGGCGTATTAGCTCTTATGGCAAAAACAGTTGCTGGTAGCGACATAAATGCTATTTTAAAACTTGGTAACTTCGTGTTAGCGTCTTACGTAGCACTTATCGTAATGTTCGTTATCCACTTATTATTAATTGCTCTATCTGGTTTAAATCCAATTCAATATTTGAAAAAGGTGTTCCCTGTATTAACATTTGCATTCACATCTCGCTCTAGTGCTGGTGCAATGCCATTAAATATTGAAGCACAAAAAGAAAAGCTTGGTATTTCTGAAGGGATTGCAAACTTCGCAGCATCATTTGGAGTATCTATCGGACAAAACGGTTGCGCAGGTATTTATCCAGCGATGCTTGCAATGATGGTCGCTCCAACTGTAGGAATCGATCCATTACAACCACAATTTATTTTAACTTTAATCGCTGTCGTTGCGATTAGCTCATTCGGTGTTGCCGGTGTTGGTGGCGGTGCAACATTCGCAGCGTTAATCGTACTATCTACAATGAACTTACCAATCGGTATTGTCGCTCTTGTTATCTCAGTTGAACCATTAATCGATATGGGGCGTACAGCTCTTAACGTAAGTGGTTCTATGACAGCAGGTCTTATTTCTAGTAAATGGCTTGGTGAATTAGATCAAGATACGTACAATCAAGATGATACAAAAACTGGTGAAATTGCTTCATAATAAAAAGGACGCTAACAAAACTGTTAGCGTCCCTTTTTAGTTCTTTTCATCTTCCTCTTTATCTTTTATACATAAGGCATAACATATTGTTTCAAACACTATGTATAAAGCTTTACCAATTACTTCAGCCATGGCAAAACACCACCTGTATATTAGAATAGATAATTATAAATAAATTCTATATCTTTTCGAATCTTTATAAAAATTACACTTTTGTAAGGTTTTATAAAAACCGTGCTTTATACTTCTACTAAAAACTCTTCTAGTTGCTCTTTTAACTCCAATGTAAAATCTCGTTCTGTATACTTCATCTCCGTCTCCTTACACATAAAAAAAGAGAATACAATAACATATTCTCTTTCCTCACATATATTTCATTATCTCACAGCCCGTCCTTTTCACAAATAACCATTTTGTTCGCACCATTTATGAAATTGTCCTACGTCTACTCCAACTAACACGATATCCTTTAGCTCTACATCAATGATTTGTTCTCCAATTACAATAGCAAACTGCGATTCTAATTTTGTCTCGTTTTTCTTTACAATTCCAATTCGGTTCCGATGCGGTCCATCTTTTATATATGCTTTTTGTCCTACAATATCAAAGTTCAAGATCTTCACCTCTTTTACTGCGCTCAAATTGGAAATACGATCTCCACCTCGGAAAATTTCCTTTCATTGCACTATTTCTCTATATATATGACGAAACAATAAAAGAGTCCTTCCTTCTTTACAATTATTTTTTCTTTGTTTCATTTTTGTGATTGAAACGTAAAGTTTATAATAAAATACACTTGGAAGCGCTTTCTATGTAATTTTTTATGTTATAATGTATAAGTAGAACTTCGTAAAGAGGGTTAAAAAAATGAATACAAAAATGATAAAAAAAGTAATTGAAGCATTAAAAGTATATGGCTTTCAGAATGTATCATTCTGTGACAAAACGAAGCAATTTTTATTTCATAACGAAACTGATATTATGAGCGGCTATGCAGAAATAACATATAGTAGTCAATTTGAAAAATTCAACGTACAAATTCATCCTATTGAAACGCATCACCAAGCAGAGTTACAAGAGGTTGAAAGACATATACAGGCCTGTATAAGAAAAGTGGAATATTTAAACGCACTTCTTAGCGGACAAACAAAACTAGATGATAAAATTATTATAATGTAAAAAAAGAACGTGATAGCCTCACGTTCTTTTTTTACATTATACGTTCATCTTTTCTTTCAGTTGTAATCCTGTAATGGACTCTAATACATCCATTGCTTCTCCAAATTTCATATCAAAAATTGTCTGGTCCTCTATGTATGGAAATTGTCTAAAACGCTTTTCTAACGTTTTCACGGCGTCTGACGTAAAGTTTGCACTATCAATGCTAAATTCTGTTTCAAGAAGAACGATCCAATCTAACACATGAAAACCTAATCCATTTACGAATGAAATAAGTTTTTCTTCTGGCTGTGAAGATAAGAATACGTGTCGTTCCATCTCACTAAAAAGTTCTTCCCCTAAAATATGAGCTAATTCATCATCATGTTCGCGATCAATGATTTCTTCATAACCATAATCATCAACAAGCTCTTCTACTTCTTCACTATCTGCAAAAAGTAATTGGTTAAGCTGCGCATCTTTCTTGAATTCACTATTTTGTACGACTTCTAAAAAACTCGTTTCCCATCCATTTTCTAATTTCATATTATGTACTCCTTTATATACATTTCTTATCATCACTGTACCCAAAAGATCACTTTTATAACCTTGTAGACAGTTACTATTATTTCACATGATTCATAACATAAGATGCAAATTCTGCTGCATCTCCTTCAAAAATATTTATTTCTGGCAAATGATAGAACGTTGTTTGGAGCAGGTTTCCTTCATGATATACATATATATTTTTCTCTAGCGCAATCGCCATTCCAAACTCTGTGTGGCTGCCGTTTCCACCATCTAATATAAGTAAAAATACATCCGCTTCTTTAATAGCATTCTTTTCTGCCTGACCAATTTCTCTTAATTGTTCTTGATTCACTGCTCTTTCATTTCTTGTCCAATCATATGTATGGTGCCATCCTGCATGTTTCAGTTCATTTGCTATAGAACGTACAAGGTGTTTATTTTGGAATCCTGAGGCGATATAAAAATTCATTTATATACACTCCTTCATTATATAAGGGGGAAACTCCATTTTAGCGTTATTTGCTATAAACATAATAAAGAATAACTTCAAAAAAAATCCCCATCTTTAAAACTTATTTGCGTTTAAATGATGGGATGCCTCATGGTCTTCTTTTATTTTTTGTTTTTTATAACTTTCATCAGCTAACATTTCTAGTTCAGCTGTTATTTCTGATTTTTCAAGCTCTCTTTCTTGCGAAAACTTCCTTGAAATATAAACAATAACACTACCAACGTACAACACAAAGCATATAATAAGTGCAGTATTTTCATAGAGACTTAGCTCCAACACAGTCACTCCTAATCCATTCGTATTTTCACGCTTCTTTAATTGGAATTTCCCTACTAATCCATTTGCTATTGTAACATAAAAATATCAATCCTTGGAATCTTTCATTATATTAAAAGAGGCATGATTGTTTCATCATGCCTCTGAAATATGTTGAATGATTGTTTGAATTGCTTCTTTTCCATTATATTTTTTTAGAGCTGTTTTATACATTTCATTATTTTGATTTAATTCTTCGACATGCTTTATAAGAGATTTCACAGTCACATCTTCTTCATACAATACGGAAGCATATCCTTGTCTTTCAAAAGACTCTGCATTTAGTATTTGATCTCCACGACTTGCAAATTTCGATAGTGGAATTAAAACCATCGGCTTTTGCAATGTTAAAAACTCAAAAATGGCATTAGAGCCCGCACGTGAAATAACAAAATCTGTTATCGCTAATATGTCTGGCAGTTCTCCATGTACATATTCAAATTGTCTATATCCTTCTTTATTTTGTAAACTTTCATCAAGATTACCTTTTCCGCAAAGGTGAACAATTTGATATTTTTTCAGAAGTTCTGGTAACGCTTCTCGAACCGTTTCATTAATTTTTTTTGCGCCCAAACTTCCTCCCATGATTGTAATAACTGGCTTTTTACGTGAAAAACCTAAAAATGCTAAACCTTTTTCCCGATTTCCCTTTAGCACTTCTTCACGTACAGGAGATCCTGTATAAATTACTTTTTCTTTCGGTAAATGTTTCGCAGCTTCTTCAAATGTAACAAATATTTTCGAAGCGAAACGGAGCGCAATTTTGTTTGCTAGTCCTGGCGTCATATCAGATTCATGTAATAAAACAGGGACTCTATTTAGCCATCCTCCAATTACGACTGGTACAGATACGAAACCACCTTTTGAAAAAATCACATCCGGTTTTAGTTTTCGAATCCTTACATACGCATCCATAACACCCTTCATTACAAGAAATGGATCTTTTATATTTTTCAAATCAAAATAACGGCGTAGCTTTCCGCTCGCAATACTATAGTACGGAATGCCTTCCTTTTCTATAATCGTTTTCTCAATTCCTTGATGAGAACCAATATAAGAAATATCCCAATTCTGTTCTTGTAAATGTGGAATGATGGCTAAATTAGGTGTTACATGCCCTGCCGAACCGCCACCTGTAAAGACTATTTTTTTCATACGTCTCCCCCTTCTAGACTATAATACACTAAAATATCTTGCCTCGGGGTGAGAAAATACCATAGCCGTTACAGACGCTTCTGGCTCCATCATAAATCCTTCCGTTAATGAAATACCTATTTCCTCTGGATGAATTAAGCGAAATAGCTTTTCTTGATCTGCGAGTTCTGGACATGCTGGATAACCGAAGGACACTCGTATTCCTCTATATTTCGTACGGAAGCGTTCTTCCATTGTCAGTTCTGGTGAATCTGGAATACCCCAACGATCACGAATAAGCATATGTGTCTTTTCAGCAAGTCCTTCTGCTAGTTCGAGCGCTAACGATTGAATGGCATGACTGCGTAAATAATCACCTTTCGCCTTCCACTCTTCAGCAATGTCACGAACACCTTCTCCAACCGTAACAGATAGGAAAGCAACATAGTCCATCTCATCTCCGACTGGGCGTAAATAATCACCTAAAGTACGATATGGTGCTTTTCCTTGTCTTGGGAATGTGAAACGTTCTATAACACGCGTATGATCTTCTGGATCATATATTACAATATTCTGTCCGTCGCTTTGCGCTGGGAAAAATTGATACACTGCTTTCGGTTTTAACCAAGATTGTCCTTCCTGCAATAATTCATCTATTAAATCATTTAATTCATGCGCTCTTTTATCTCCCTCTCGCAAAAGTTTCTTCACACTTCCCTTTAGGCCAAGGTGATGTCCAAGCAGCATTTGTCTATTTAGAAATGGCGCGAGATGTGAAACAGGAACATCTCTTAATACAATTCGTTTTGTTGAATCCGGCACGATAACCTCAGCCTTCGGTAATGGTTCAATTACTGCTGGAATTTCTACTTTCTTCTCTTCTTTTGTTACGATATGAAGATGACGTTCTTTTTTATCCTGCTTCATCTTCTCACGCTCTTCTTCTTTTTGAAGCTTATTAATAATATCCAGCCCCGTCATCGCATCACTTGCATAACATACGAGCCCTTTATAAGATGGCGAAATGCGATTATCTGTAAACTTTCTCGTTAACGCTGCCCCCCCTACAACAATTGGAATATCAATATCCGCCGCTTTTAAATCTTCAGCAGTCGTTACCATTTGTTGAGCCGATTTTACTAATAAACCAGAAAGACCTATAATATCAGGCTTCTTTTCTTGTACTTCTTGCACAATTCGATCCGAGCGAACATTAATTCCTAAATTAATAATCTCATATCCGTTATTTGCTAAAATAATTTCAACGAGATTTTTCCCAATATCATGTACGTCACCTTTTACAGTTGCTAATAATACTTTCCCTTTTTTCGCACTATCGCTAGATTCCATATGTGGCTCTAAATAACTTACAGCAGCTTTCATACTTTCAGCACTTTGCAATACTTCAGCAACGATAAGCTCATTATTATTAAATAATCGTCCTACCTCATCCATTCCTGTCATAAGTGGGCCATTAATAATATCCAAAGGTTTTCTTCCTTCTGTAAGTGCGAGACTTAAATCTTCGTGTAAACCTTGTTTCGTACCTTCTACAATGTAATTTGCGAGCCTTTCATCAAGAGTTAATGTTTCTTGGACAACAACATCTTTCTTTTTTGCCACGCGATAGAAGTTTGTAAATTTTTCTAACGTCTCTTGCGTCGTTTCAAAAAGCAATGCATCTGCAAGGCGTTTTTCTTCATCAGGAATTGACGCATAGCGCTCTAATTTTTCCGTATTTACAATCGCGTAATCTAACCCTGCTTTCGTTGCATGATATAAAAAGACGGAATTTAACACTTCGCGACCAGCTGGTGGTAAACCAAATGATATGTTACTTACACCTAAAATCGTTAAACACTCTGGTAATGCTTCTTTAATAAGGCGAATCCCTTCTATCGTCGCAGCCGCCGAGCCAATATACTCTTCATCACCTGTCCCTACAGGAAATACAAGTGCATCAAAAATAATATCTGATGGGCGTATACCATATTTCGTCGTCAATAACTCATAACTTCTTTTCGCAATTTCTAGTTTTCTTTCCGCACTTACTGCCATTCCATCTTCATCAATTGTTCCAACTACAATTGCAGCACCATATTTACGAAGAAGCGGTGTCACTTTTTTAAATCGCTCTTCTCCATCTTCTAAATTAATTGAATTAATAACAGCTTTCCCTTGAATATAAGTAAGAGCTCGCTCCATCACATGTTCATCTGTTGAGTCAATCATAATCGGTACTTTTAACACTTTCGTAACTTCTGCCAAGAAGTTTTCCATATCTTCTATTTCATCGCGGTCCGGGTCTGCCATACAAATGTCAATAATATGAGCATTTTTCTTCACTTGCGCTCTAGCGATTTCAGCAGCCTCTTCAAATTTCCCTTCTGCTACTAATCGTTTAAATTTACGTGATCCAATAACATTTGTTCTTTCACCAACAAATAACGGTCTCATAGAGTCATCATATTGCAGTGCCTCTAATCCACTAACCCCATGTCCCGCTCTCTCTTGCTGTTCACGAGGTTTAAGAGACGTTAATGCGGATTTCATTGCTTTTATATGTTCTGGTGTTGTACCACAACAACCACCGATAATATTAACCCATCCTTCTTCTGCAAATCGCTTCACTTTCTCGGCAAGCGAGGATGGAGATTCATGATAATGTCCATCTTCATCAGGAAGACCTGCATTTGGATAACAAGAAATGTAACACTCCGATAAATCAGATAGAGAACGAATATGGTCTCTCATAAACTCCGGACCAGTCGCACAGTTTAATCCAACAGATAATGGCTTCATATGTTCTACCGATAAGTAAAAAGCCTCAATTGTTTGCCCAGCTAGAGTCGTTCCCATCGGTTCAATCGTTCCCGAAATCATGATAGGTACAATTGTATTTAGTTCATCAAAAGCCGCTTGAATTCCAATATAAGCAGCTTTCACGTTACGCATATCTTGACTCGTCTCAACGAGTAATACATCCACTTCTCCTTTCAACAATCCTCTTGCCTGCCGCGTATAGGCTTCAATTAATTCTTCAAACGTTACACCACCAGTAACACTAATCGCTTTCGTCGTCGGTCCCATTGCTCCCGCAACATATACTTCCTTCCCGCTTTCTTCGACTGCTTGCTTCGCTAAACGCGCTGCCTTCTCATTTAGCTCCTCGTCTAAATGAGATAACTCATAATCACTTAGTACAATATTGGTTGCCCCAAATGTATTTGTTTCAATAATATCCGCTCCAGCTTCAATATAAGCTTTATGAATCTTTAAAATAACATCTGGTCTTGTTTCTACTAAATACTCATTACACCCTTCGTACTCCTCTCCTCCGAAATCTTCCGCAGTTAAATCCTCTTGCTGGATCATCGTTCCCATTGCACCATCTAATATTAAGATGTTATTTTGTAATTTTTCTTCTATACATTTCATCAATTAATACCTTCTTTCACTTCTTGCTTTTCTCTCACATATTTAACAAGATGTTCTGTAATTTCATATTTTAGAAATGGTGTAATAAGATAAATGCCGTTAAAGTATTTCATCGCAGCATCGATCAATTCTTGAGAAATACGAATCCCTTCCTCAATTGCTGCCTCTTTCGTTTCATGTCCATCCATTCTCTCTCTTACTGCTTCAGGTAAAGTAATACCTGGCACCTCAAAATGAAGAAAATCTGCATTCCGTTTACTTATTAATGGCATAATCCCAATAAAAATAGGTTGTTCTAAATGCTTTGTCGCTTCATACACTTCTTCAATTAACGCGATATCATAGATTGGCTGCGTTAAGAAATATTCTGCTCCAGCATCTATTTTCCGTTCCATTCGCTTAACCGCTGCTTTTAAATGTCTTACATGCGGGTTAAATGCACCGCCCACAGAAAACCTTGTTGCCGGTCCAATGGATTTCCCTAAAACGGAACGCCCATCGTTCATTTCTTTAATCATTTTAATGAGCTCGATAGAGGACAAATCATATACAGAAGTGGCACCTGGAAAATCACCAACGCGCGCTGGATCTCCAGTTAAAGCTAACACTTCTTCCATGCCTAACGCTGATAATCCTAGTAAATGAGATTGTAGTCCGATGACGTTATGGTCTCTACATGTTAAGTGCGTCAATACCGGAATATCATGCTTCGTTAATAATGCTCCCATTGCCATATTCGAGATACGGGGCGATGCTAATGAATTATCTGCTAGAGTAATAGCATCTGCTCCAGCTCTTTTCAATGCTCTTGCGCCTTCAAAAAACCGCTGCGTATCTAACGTTTTTGGTGGATCTAATTCCACTACTACTGTCGTTTGTTTTTTTGCTTTCTCTGCTAAAGTGACATGAGCTTTTGAACGTTTCTCATGTGTATGGACTACTTTCGGTCTTTGAACCGTATCCTTTTCTATTACAGGCATAACATTTAGAGTAGCACGTTTCATACTTTCAATATGTTCTGGAGTCGTGCCACAACAACCGCCCAATAACCGAATACCTTGCTCAATAAATTTCGGTGTCATCGCTTCAAAATAAGCTGGACTTCCCTCATATACGTATCGTCCCTCTACATAATTTGGGAGACCTGCGTTTGGATATGCTGACAAGTAACCATTTTTCGGAATCGATATCATTTTAAAAGCTTCCGTCATATGAAGTGGCCCTAGTTGGCAGTTCAATCCAACAACATTTGCACCGTAATCTAAAAGCTGTTTTAATATTTCATTTACATCATTTCCATTTTGAGTCGTACCCGCCTCATGTAACGCCAATTGCGCTACAATTGGAATATTTGTTTCTTTTCGTAACACCTGGACAGCATGAAGTAATTCAAACTCATCATAAAAAGTCTCTAATAGCAGTCCATCTACCTGTTCTTCTAATAATGCACTTGCCTGTTCCAGTAACATAAATTCTCGCTCCATATCAGTTGTCGTAACCGCCCCGATATGTTTCATACCACCAATTGTGCCTAAAATTGCATTTCTGTCTGTAACAGATGCTTTCGCCAGTTTTACTGCCGCTCTATTAATTTCAGTAACTTGATTTTCTAATCCATACATACGTAATTTCGCTTCATTTGCTCCGTACGTATTTGTTTGAATCACATCTGCCCCAGCCGCTACATATTGCTTATGAATCGATATAATTAAATCTGGATCAGATATATTCAATTCTTCAAAACTACTTTGTAAACCATGTGAATGTAATAACGTCCCAACCGCACCATCACCTATTACAATTCCTTTTGATAATAAATCTAGTAATTTCACAAATCTCCCTCATTTCTATCAATATAAAAACCCCCTCTTCACTTTGAAGAGGGGGACATAATCGATCCTCCTCTTATTATGCAAAACATTCGTTTTGCAGGTATTAGCACCGTTTCAAACATTTCGTTTGAAGGTTGCCGGGTTTCACAGGGCCTTTCCCTCCACCGCTCTCAATAAGAGTTTGTCTTTATTATTTTATTTATGTAGCTAAAAGGAAATGCGTTCCCCTTTTAACAATGTTTGTTAATTTTTTTATAAATTTAGCACGCACAAATACAAAAGTCAATGACACTTGCGTAAAAATAAAAATTATTTAAAATAAAGTTGCAATTCAATTATCTTTTGTTGTAAAGTTAAAAACATAATAAAATTTCATACGAACATTCTTATCTAGAGAGGTAGAGGGACTGGCCCTATGACGCCTCAGCAACCATTAACATTTGTTAATAAGGTGCTAATTCCAGCAAATTGTGAAAGATTTGACAGATGAGAAGAAGACTCTATTCAAACCGAAAGCCTTCTTCTTAGAAGGCTTTTTTATTTTATATTCAACTAATGGTTCAATTTAAAAAGGAGGAATTTTCACATGTCAACTATCGAAACAAAATTAGCGCAAATCGGAAACCGGAGTGAAACTACAACAGGAACTGTTAATCCACCTGTTTATTTTTCAACTGCTTATCGTCACGAAGGAATTGGTAAATCTACTGGATTTGATTATTCACGAACTGGAAATCCAACGCGCGGCCTATTAGAACAGGCAATCGCAGACTTAGAATGCGGCGAACAAGGTTATGCCTGTAGTTCAGGGATGGCAGCCGTTCTTCTTGTCCTTTCCCTATTCCGCTCTGGAGACGAACTTATTGTTTCCGAAGATTTATACGGTGGCACTTATCGATTATTTTCTGAGCACGAAAAAAAGTGGAACGTTCGATGTAGATACGTAAATACACAATCTATTAAACAAATTGAGCAAGCCATCACAACGAAAACGAAGGCTATTTTCATAGAAACTCCAACTAATCCATTAATGCAAGTTACCGATATTGCCGCTGTTGCAACTGTAGCGAAAAGACACGGACTACTTCTTATTGTAGACAACACATTCTACACACCTTATATACAGCAGCCATTAACAGAAGGTGCCGATATCGTACTTCATAGTGCAACGAAATATTTAGGTGGTCATAACGATGTACTAAGCGGACTTGTCGTTGCAAAAGGAAAGGAACTTTGTGAGGAAATCGCTCATTATCATAATGCCTCTGGTGCAGTCTTAAGTCCATTTGACTCATGGCTATTAATTCGTGGTATGAAAACGTTAGCGCTTCGCATGAGACAACATGAAGAAAATGCAAAAGCAGTTGTTGCTTATTTAAATGATGAGGATGGGGTGACAGATGTATTTTATCCTGGAAGAGGCGGCATGATCTCATTTCGTCTGAAAGATGAAACATGGATTAATCCATTCTTACAATCTTTATCCTTAATTACATTTGCCGAAAGTCTCGGTGGTGTTGAAAGTTTAATGACATATCCAGCAACGCAAACACACGCTGATATTCCTGAAGAAATTAGAACAGCAAACGGTGTATGTAATCGTCTTCTTCGATTTTCCGTTGGTATTGAAAATAGTAACGATTTAATTCAAGACTTACAGCAAGCCGTTAAACTTGTAAAAGAAGGTGTAAGAATATGAGTTATTCTATAGATACACTCTTACTGCACAACCAATATAAACATGACTCGCAAACAGGAGCTGTTAACGTTCCCATCTATAACACATCAACATTTCACCAATTTGATGTAGATACGTTTGGGAAATATGACTATAGCAGGTCAGGAAATCCAACTCGTGAAGCTCTTGAAGACATCATTGCTTTATTAGAAGGCGGAACAAAAGGATTTGCCTTCGCATCAGGAATTGCAGCGATTTCTACTGCATTCCTCCTCCTTTCACAAGGTGATCACGTACTCATTTCAGAAGACGTATACGGAGGGACTTATCGAATGATAACTGAAGTTCTCTCCCGTTACGGTGTTTCACATACATTTGTTGATATGACCAATTTAGAAGAAATAAAACAAAACATTAAGCCAAATACAAAACTCTTTTATGTAGAAACACCTTCCAATCCACTTTTAAAAGTAACAGATATTCGCGCTGTTTCTAAACTTGCAAAATCTATTGGCGCCCTTACTTTTGTTGATAATACATTTTTGACACCACTATTCCAGAAACCAATTGACCTTGGCGCTGATGTCGTTCTTCATAGTGCCACAAAATTCATTGCCGGTCATAGTGATGTTACTGCCGGATTAGCAGTTGTAAAAGATACCGATCTCGCTCAAAAACTTGGCTTTTTACAAAATTCATTCGGCGCTATTCTAGGCCCGCAAGATTGTTCTCTCGTACTTCGTGGTCTAAAAACATTGCATGTACGTCTTGAGTATTCAGCTGCTAATGCCAATAAAATTGCACACTATTTACAAGAGCACGCTAAAGTTCAAAATGTCTATTATCCAGGATTACAAACACATCTTGGATTTAACATTCAACAATCTCAAGCTACATCAGCAGGAGCTGTCCTATCTTTCACTTTACAATCAGAAGACGCACTCCGCCAATTTTTATCAAAAGTAAAATTACCTGTCTTTGCGGTTAGTTTAGGGGCTGTCGAATCGATCCTTTCCTACCCAGCTAAAATGTCACATGCAGCACTATCGCAAGAAGCTCGTGATGAAAGAGGGATTTCAAATTCATTACTTCGGCTATCCGTCGGTCTTGAAAATGTTGACGATTTAATATCCGATTTTGAAAATGCCCTTTCTTATGTAGAAGAACCTGTAAATGCATAGAGAGCAGAGAAGATATGAAATTAAGTTATCATATCTTCTTTTTTACGCTGATAAGTATATTTGTCAACCCTTCGTATAATTCATAAAAAAATGATAGATCACTATCTGTTTCCAAGTAATGAATTAATTGATATATTAAGAAGTAAAAAAGGGGCAAAAATAATGGATACATGTGCAGATGTTTTAATTGTTATCGATTTACAAAATGGAGTATGTTATAGTGGGGAGCATTTATTTAATTTACAAAATTTACTTACAAAAGTAAACAAAAGAATTTCTTCATACAGAAAATCAAATAAACCAATTCTTTTCGTTCAACATTGTGATGATGATTTAGTACCTGAAAAAGAACTTTGGGCTATTCATTCAGATTTAGATGTTCAAAAACAAGATTTTTTTGTAAGAAAAACACATGCCAATTCTTTTTATAACACAAACTTGAAAGAGATTTTAGATCAATTATCTGTACATCGTATTGAATTTTGTGGTGCCCAAACAGAGTACTGTATGGATACCACGATTAAATTTGCCCATGGACTAGGGTACGAAAACTTCATGTTCCAGAAAGCAACCTCTACGTTAAATAATCCATTTATGTCCGCAAAAGAGACAATTGATTTTTATGAAAATATATGGAACCACAGATTTTTAAAATTGATGAAAGATGAAATCTAGAATACATAACTAACGTCTTGGTAATTCTAAGATTTATCAGCTATATTCAAACATTTCATTTTCACCATAAAGAAGCTGACTACATTCGGCTTCTTTTCTTTTAACCTGTTTTATATTCTATATATAACATTATAATTCCTTTGTCATATTATTTTAAAAATTTTGTATATTCATTTGAAAGAATAAGAAAATCATGATAAAATTGTGTTACAAATATATCTATATCTTTCAATTTTTAAAACGCATCGAAATTTTCACCCAAAAATGTCATTTTACAAAACCGTGCTAAATTATCTACTTTATTTACATCAGGGTCTCTTTTCTTACAATTTCTTTACTTTAGGAATGTTTTTCTGCAACAACTGTTTCCTTTTCTTTAATTTTTTGGTATGTATAATATGGTATAACAGCTCACACGGAGGTGGAAAAGAACATGTTAGAAACCTTTCAAAAAGAAATAGAACTATATGAAAGCAATGCAGAATTATTGAAAGTACTTGCTCATCCTGTTCGCTTATGTATTGTAAAAGGATTAATTGAACGTGGTCCAAGCAACGTTTCTACAATGTACACTGGCTTAAACATGCCACAATCTACAATTTCACAGCATTTAGCAAAGTTAAAAAGTGCTAAAATCGTTTCAAGTGAAAGAAAAGGATTGGAAATTTATTACAAAGTAGAAAACGAGACAATTATTCAACTCGTTCGCGTATTATTGGGTTAGGGACTCATAGACAGAGAAAAAGGACGTATTTTATATTTTTCATCTCATATCTTTAATATAAATATATATCATGAGAGGAAATATATGATGCTACATAAGTCGTATTAAAAAACAAGACACAGAACTATGCTGTGTCTTGTTTTTTTATATTTTCAAATACCGATCCAAGTGTAACTGTTGCATATGTTTCGTATGTATAACAACATCACATGCACTCCCTAATCCTCCGCTCAAAATCATAGAATGAACTGCACGATTTTGTTTTTGAATTTCAGAAAAAGGATCCCTATCTTGATGATTCGTAAGCAGCTCTAGTATTCCTGCTGCTAACAAAAACTCAGATTGTTTCTTATGCCATACCATATTCATACCTTGCAGGCTAAACATTTCTTTCAGTTCGTCCCAATGAATATGAGTAGTAAGATCCATTTCACCTGGATACGCTAAAGGATTACGAATTAACTTATGCTCGTAATATCCTCGTAAACTACCTTCTTGATGTGCAGGATGCATCCATTCTTCTTTTGTATATCCATAATCAACTGTAATACATACACCTCGTTGAAACCATTTCGCAATTTCTTTTATATATTCTTCCATCGCAATTGGCACTTCAAAACGCTGGCCTTCAGCAAGATGAATATTATATTTCAATAAGTATCGACCAATTCTTTTATGTAACGGCCTACATACTTCTGCAAGTTTCCCTTCCTCTGTGTACGTAACACGTACTTCATACAATATTCCATTTCTCTTCTCAATTACTTCAACAGGAAATGCATCAAATAACTCATTCGAAAAAAGAATCCCCTCGAACGATTCTCCCATTTCACTATGCGACGTATAATATGACACATTAGAAAACGAACAAAGAGTTTTTTGCTGCAATTTTCTATGAAAAGGGCTCATTTCAATTATCGAATAGTTTAAATCAATAAAGGTTTCCGGTGATAATTGCTTCCATTCTTGTAAAACATCATAGGCAAACCTTCCTGTCCCCCCACCAATCTCACAAATATGTGGAACAACTTCACCATTTTCAACAAGACGAATAAAAAACTTAGCAAAGGTTTTTGCAAACACAGAGGATACGTTGCTACTTGTAAAAAAGTCCCCTTGTCTTCCTATTTTTTCACGTTCTTTCATATAATATCCATGTTCCTCTGCGTATAATGCGAGGTTCATATATGTACTGTATGAAATTGAATAATCCTTTTCTTTTTCCATCCATTCTTTTAAAATGAGCTCCATCTTCACACTAGCTCCTTACTGTAAAAATGGATTATTTTCTTTTTCAAAACCAATGCTTGTTTCTGGACCATGTCCACATAGCACCGCTGTTTCATCAGGTAATACAAATAATTTCTCTTCAATACTTCCAATCAATTCTGCAAAACTTCCACCAGGTAAATCTGTTCTTCCAATACTCATTTGGAACAATACATCTCCAGAAAATACAGCATTCGCCTCTTTACAGTAATAAGAAATACTGCCTGGAGAATGTCCTGGTGTCTCAAAAATTTCAAAGTTAAATGAACCAATTGCTAATGCACCTTCTGCATCAATAATATGATCTGCTGGTTTTGCTGTAATGCTGCGATTCATCATAAAGATTTGAGAACCATTTACAGTTGCATCGCCTAACCAATCTGCTTCTTCTTTATGTACGTACACAGGAATATGAAAAGCGTCTCTTACCGCATCAACAGCACCAATATGATCAAAGTGAGCATGTGTTAATAAAACAGCCAATGGCTTTAATTGTTCTTCTTGTAAATATGTAACGAGCTTCTCTCCTTCGTGACCAGGATCAAAGATAATACACTCATTTTGCTCATTCGTTAAAATATAAGCATTTGTTTGTAATGGGCCTAACGGCATTTGTATCCATTTCATATGAAAATCTCCTCCAATTATTAAACTTACTTTCAATGATACAACATTTTTTTCTCTTAGGAAAAGAAAGGATGCTATCTCGACAATCATTTTTAAAACATGTACAATATAAAAGAGTAAATATTCCAAAAACTCATATTAAGGAATGGGTAGACAGAGGAGGATATTGTATGGGCCTTGTTATTATTTTTACGCTTGTCACTCTGTTAGCTGTATTTGCTACGCTTAGAACACTTCGCGAAAAGAATTTTCTCGCGGGCGGCTTTGCAATTGCAACTGTACTCGTTTTCGGATGGTTTACAATCATGACTGTTCTATATAACGGGTACCCACCAGCAGCTTAATTCATTTACATGCTCGTCTTCATCAAGATTTCGCACAAAAAGAGGAAGGGTTTCCCCTTCCTCTTTTCATACTTCACAACTTATATCATCTTCGCTTCGTATTTGTGCTTTTTTACAAGCCAAGCTCCTCCGATAACACCTGCATCATTACCAAGTGTTGCAATAGCTAACTTCGTGCTCTTTACAGCACGTGAGAAAGCATATTGCTCAAAATAGCGTTGAATTGGTTCTAAAAGTGCATCTCCAGCTTTAGAAACACCTCCGCCAATAACGATTTTCTCTGGGTTCAACGTGCTAGAAAGGTTCGCTACAGCTAATCCTAAATAAGAAGCTACCTTTTCTACTACTTCGCCTGCTAGTTCATCACCTTGTCCATGTGCTTCAAATACGTCTTTTGATGTGATACGTCCTTCTTCTGCTAACATAGAACGTAGAATACTTTCTTTATCAGTCTCTTGTATTTTTTGCATAGCAACACGCACAATACCTGTTGCAGATGCTACAGTTTCTAGGCAACCAGACTTCCCACAATTACATGGGAAAGCATTCTCTGTAACGACTGTAATGTGTCCGATTTCACCAGCAGCACCGCTTACGCCGTGTACAATCTCTCCATTGGCAATTACACCGCCGCCAACACCAGTGCCAAGCGTCATACAAATTAAATCTTTTGCTCCTTCACCAGCACCTTTCCACATTTCACCAAGCGCTGCTAAGTTCGCATCATTATCAATCACAACAGGTAATCCTGTTTCTACTTCTAATAAATCTTTTAACGGATAGTTCTTCCATCCTAAGTTAACCGCTTCATAAATCATTCCAGACGCCACGTGTACAGGGCCAGGAGCTCCCATACCAATACCGATTAACTTACTTTTTAATTCGCCTAACTCTTCTAACTTTTTATCAATAGCTTTCGCTACATCAAGTGTAATATGTTTTCCTTGCTCATTTGTATTCGTAGGGATTTCCCACTTATGTAAAATTTCACCGTATACATTAATAAATGCTAATTTAATCGTTGTACCACCAAGGTCAACACCAACTAACCATTTCTCTTCCATGTTGCTTACCTACCTTTATCTAATTCTTATTTAGCTCTTTTTGAATTTCTTGCTTCAATAAAAATAAAGCTGTTTGATAGTCTTGTGGATCGATTAGCTGTGATTGATTTAATTCACGCAATTCATCTTGCATTAATTGTAAATCTGCAATTCGATCTCCCGTATAAATAATCGTACCAAATTTCTTTAGCAATTGCTGAATATCATATATAGATACCATTTCATCACCCTCTATGCTCACTTACTATAAAAAATTATAATAAGAAAACGTTCACATATTTTATTATAATCAAGAAGAAAAAGTCTCGTCAATTTTTATTTGTCTATACAAGCCCATTTTTAACCATTGTTCCTTTTTCTGTAATAATTTTTTCTACATTTTTATCAAACGGCTCTATTGGAATATGGTCTACCATTTGAAAACTATAAGCTAATGATAGCGTTTTCCCTTTATAATGCATGAGATAACGATCATAATAGCCACCACCATATCCAATCCGCTCTCCTCGCTCTGTATAAGCTACACCTGGTACAATTTGAAGGTCAATTTCATCTGCATTCACTTCTTCCGTAAGCGCTGGAATTGGCTCACGTAAATTCATATACACTGTTTCTAACTGATCAAAATTGCTAATTTTCCTAAAGGACATTGTTCTTGCTTCTTTATTACACTTCGGAACGACAACTTTCTTTCCTTCTTCCCAAGCTTTTTCGATAATAGGATATGTATTCACTTCATTTTCCATTGAGAGAGTAATTCCAATTGTTTTAGCTTCAGCCCACTCTTTTTGCGCATACAACGAAAATGCTATTTGCTCTGATAAAGTTGTATACCGTTCTTTTGATAAAGAATTCATGTGCTCTATTATTTGTTTACGTAAACGTAGTTTCTCTTCTCTCACACATTTCCCCCCTCACAGTGATACTTTGCTCTACGATGATAGTGTATCACTTTTAAGAGAGGAATCGAATAAAAAAAGAAACAGTAGGAAAATATTCCTACTGCTTACTTTGTTTCACGGTGTAACGTAGACTTCTTGTCACGCTTGCAATACTTTTTAAGCTCGATACGCTCAGCGTTGTTACGTTTGTTTTTCTTTGAGATATAGTTACGATCTCCGCATTCTGTACATGCTAGAGTAATATTCACACGCATTCTTATTTCCCTCCAGTACTAATAACTTAAATCAGACTATACTATAATACCACTTTTAAAATAAAAATTCTACACCTTTTGATATTGTCTAATTTTTTCTATAAGATTTTTCATGTTTTCCCTTGCTATTACTGGGTTTCTAGCATGTGAATACACTAAAAATTTCGGTTGTTTTGTGTCAGAAACGATATAAGACCACTCTTTTTCGGTATATTTGAACTGTACTCCTTCAAATATGCCTTCTTCCTTCCTTTCGATATCAGCCAATAATTTCCTCATCACTTTCCCTTTTTCATTCCATGAACATACAACTTCATCACAAAGTAAATAAAGCGGCGGTGATTGCTCTACTATGCTGAGAAAGGTTTTTCCCTGCAATGCTATTAACTCGAATAACTTTCCAATTCGATATAAAATATCTCGCTTCCATCTCGCTTGAAACGATTTTTTTTCATCCTGCGTATAAAATAGAAGATAACATTCTCCTAATTTCAAAGACATTGGGTAAATATTTCCTGCCGATTCCAGTAATAAATCTGGAATATCAATCTCTTCAAAATCCGTCCCTTGGTAAATATTACTATGATTATCATATAACTCGAAATAATTTCCTTGCTCTGAAAACATAAGCGCCATATTTGCTTTACTTGATTTCATCAAAGCTTTCACATGATCCTTTTGTTCGCCCGCATAAATCCACGTAACTGTGCATCCGAGCCTTTGCAAAAAGAGCATAAGCAAATGTTGTAACATATCATTTCTCTTATTAATAAGAAGATGGAACTTCTGTTTTTTTATTTTCTCAATATCAATACGCTCTAATACAGCCTCTATATAATTATGTAAAGAAACGTGTACTAGCTTATTCCGCCCCATTTCCTTCTCACATACGTAATAAAACGACTCAGACATATACACTTGTTCTATCGCTTTTTGCTGCTTATACGTTAACTGTGCCCCATCCTTACCATACAACTTTATAACAATCTCTTTTTCTTTTTCCGCTTGAATGAAAACCCCGCCCGCACATTGCAAATCTTGAATGCTGTACTGAAAAAGTGATTCGTTCATTTCTTTGCATTCCATCGTATGAATCCCAATACCATGAATTGCATGAAGAAAAAGATTTTTATAAGAAGTCGTTTCTATATGTTCTTGACTCCCGATTAATATACTTTCCCCTTTTGTGAAAAGAGATCCGTACGCCATCGCAACCTTTACAATAAATTGAGGCGTAATCTCCACATTACCTCTTCCTACAATGCGGCTTTTTTGCAACCATCCTGCACTCTTCTCACTTTCTTGAACACCAGCCGATCCGACTACCGAATGACTATCAATCGCCTTATATGGCCATAGTTTTCCCTTTTGCTTAATTACCGTACTTTTCCCTATATGACAATGGTCCGCTACAATGCTTTTTTGAAACAATGTAACGTCATCTTCCACCATTGTATGTTCTCCTATTGTCGTTTCTAGTAACTCACAATATTTCCCAATGTGCGCATTTGCAAAAATAATACTCTTTTGAAGATGAGAATAACTTGAAACAACACTATTTTTCCCGATAATAGAGTATGGCTCAATTACAGATCCAGCACCAATTCTTGCTCCTTCACCAATAAAAGAAGGACCGTGAATTTTCGTTCCTTTTCCAATCGTTACCCCTTCTCCCATCCATACCATCGGTAATACTTCCGTATATGGAATAGGTACTTGCAATTTTTTCGTTAACAAATCAAATTGTGCTTGTCGATATTGATCAAATGTACCGATATCTAACCAGTAACCTTCTGACAAATATGCAAATAATGCGTTCTTATTTGCCAATAACGGAAACACATCTTGACTAAAATCAAAAAATTCTCGGGGCGGTATGTAAGAAAAAATTTCTGGCTCCATAATATATATACCTGTATTCACAATATTAGAGACTACTTCATTCCAACTCGGTTTTTCTATGTATCGTGTAACCTCTTGTTCTTTGTTCATTACAACTAAACCAAATGAGAGTGGATTTTCTACTTCCTTTACAAACATAGTTACCATTCTTTTCTTTTGTTCATGAAACGTAATTCCTTCTGATAATTGAAAATCAGTTAACGCATCCCCACTTATGACAACAAACGGTTCATCCAAAAATTTTTCCGCTTGTTTAATACTCCCTGCAGTTCCAAGCGGTGGAGAGTCTTCAAAGTAGTACAAGTTAACGCCCCATTTGCTACCGTCACCAAAATATTGCTTAATAGCCGTACTCATATACTGAACAGTAATTGCAATCTCACGTATACCATGCTGACGCAATAATTCAATGTTGTATTCTAAAACTGGCTTTTCTAATAATGGCAACATCGGCTTTGGAGTATTACATGTTAATGGTCTAAGGCGTCGTCCTTTTCCTCCAGCTAAAATAACCCCCTTCATATACTTCAGCCTCCACTTATATAATGTTCAGTAACTTCATATACGATATGTATATTATCTACCCAGCATTAACTAGCAGTATAAAATAAAGTGAAACTTTAATCAGTGGGGAGTTCTTCATCCCCTACTAATTATTAGCCTTGCCCAATCGGGCCGACAGGCAGTAAAGTTCCCCTTATATACATTCACCTTTCAACAAGTGAAGAAAGCGCTTACTATCAACTTTTAAAATATTACTTAATAAGCGAATAACATATACGCCCTATTTTTTCCATTATATTATGATACATCTTATCATCATAAACTAAAGGAAACAACGAGCTTTTTTTGTCATGTTTTGACTAAAAAAAGCAGGTGATGTTTCACCTGCTTTTTTCTTTATTCATTTAATAAGTAATGCTTTCCTTTTACTAAATAAAAAACACTTTCAGCAATATTTGTAATATGGTCTGCTACACGTTCAATATATCTCGCTACAAAGGATAATTGTGTAATTTGTGTAATTGCTTCTGGTTGTTCTGGAACTGAAGATATAAATTCACGAATCGCTTTCCCATATATTTCATCAACAGAATCATCCATTTCGGCAATTTGCTTCGCAAAAGTTAAATTTTCTTGCTCATATGCATCTAGCGCTAACTGTAACATCTTATTTGCAATCGCAAACATCTCATCAAGATTGTGCAAACTAACAGACACGTCTTTTTCCCCGAGACGAATGGTTGATTTCGCAATATTAACAGCATGATCTGCAATACGTTCTAAATCTGTCGCTGTTTTAATTGAAATGAAAATCCTTCTTAAATCACTTGCTACAGGTTGCTGCTTCGTAATGAGCATAAGCGCAAGATCATTTATTTCCTCTTCTAAATTATCCATACGATAATCACCATCTATTACCTCTAACGCTTTCTCTACATCCTTTTTATGAAGCCCTTCCATAGCAAGCAATAAAGCTTCTCTCGCTAGTTCACCAAGCTCAATCACCTTTTGCTGTAACGTTTTTAAATCACATTGAAATTGTTCTCGTACCATTGTTTCTTCCCCCTCAATATTATGTGCCAATATATATAACTCTCCTACCTAGTCTACTTATAATAAGCCTTAAGATAGGAGAAGTATTACTTCTCTAATTTAAATGAGGTAAAAATAAGAAACACCCTCTGTTAAGAGGGTGTTTGCTCTTAGCCTTGCTAGCGACATCAACCGAATCGGCCTGTAATATAATCTTCTGTACGCTTATCTGAAGGTGTCGTAAATAATTTATTTGTATCTGTATACTCCACAACTTCTCCACTTAAGAAGAAAGCAGTTTTATCTGAAATACGCGCAGCTTGTTGCATGTTATGCGTTACGATAACGATACTAAAATCTTTCTTTAACTCTTGAATTAATTCTTCTACTTTTAATGTTGAAATTGGATCTAGTGCTGATGTTGGCTCATCCATTAAAATAACGTCTGGTTCAATCGCTAAACAACGTGCGATACATAGACGCTGTTGCTGTCCACCAGATAAACCGTATGCATTATCATGCAAACGATCTTTTAACTCATCCCAAATCGCTGCTCCACGTAAACTTTTTTCAACAATTTCATCTAACGTTTTCTTGTCGCTAATACCATGAATTTTCGGGCCGTATGCTACATTTTCATAAATAGATTTTGGAAATGGATTTGGTTTTTGGAACACCATTCCTACATGTGTTCGTAATTCTTCAACTGGATATGATTTATCAAATATATTGCGCTCTCTATATTCAATTACGCCTGTAGTTCGCACGATTGGTACTAACTCTACCATACGATTTAATGTTTTTAAGTACGTTGATTTACCACAACCACTTGGCCCGATAATTGCTGTAACTTCATTCTCATGAATACTTAAGTTAATATCTTTTAAAGCATGGTCTTCTCCATACCATAAATTTAAGTTTTTCGTATCAAATACTACTTTCTTTGGCGCAGTCTCAATTTTCTCCTCGTTTTTCACCTGTACATTTACTACTGTTGCTACCATTTGAATTCCCCTTTCATCCATTTCCAACTTATTTTCTATTTCGTAACCATAGGACAACTATATTGATCAAGAGCAACAAACCTAACAAAACAATCATCCCAGCAGCTGCTACATACTGAAATTCTTCCTGTGGTCTACTCATCCAATTAAAAATTTGAATTGGTAAAACTGTAAATCTATCAAACATACTAAACGGAACATAATTTGCAAATGCAAGTGCCCCGATAACTAATAACGGTGCCGCTTCTCCAATCGCTCTTGATATCGCTAACGTACAACCTGTTATAATTCCTGGGAACGCATATGGCAATACAACTTGATACATCGTTTGCCACTTCGTAGCACCTAACCCGTAAGAAGCTTCTAATAATGACCTCGGTACAGATCGTATCGCTTCTTGACTCGCTACAACAACTGTCGGTAAGACGAGTAAGCTCATCGTCAGTGCCGCTGCAATAATACTCTCACCTAAATGAAGAGCGTATACAAAAATGGTTAAGCCGAGTAATCCAAATACGACGGAAGGTACTCCTGCTAACGTTTGATTATTAATTTCTATTACCTTTTTAAATATAGATTCCTTCGCATATTGCTCTAAATAAAGAGCGGTTCCGACTCCAAATATAAAAGAGAGTGGTATAACAATACTCATAAATAATATTGTTCCTGACAAAGCTGCAGCAATCCCAGCTTCTTTCGGATTACGCGAAGCGAAGTTTGTAAAGAAATCTAACGAAAGGTAACTGACACCTTTTTCAAAAATTTGAAAAAGTAAAATAAGCAGAATTACTATTGAAAACAAAATTGCCATATAAAATAACAATTTGTAAATTCGATCTTTTAAAAAACGTGATGCCATATTTTCTTGTATTTTTTTATGATTCAACATGCGCATATTATGTCACCCTCCTAAAGCGGCGCATAATAAACTGCGAAATGATGTTCATTATAAAAGTAAACAAGAATAACGTTGCGCCTACAGCGTACATGCTGTAATAAGTAAGTGTTCCATGCGGAGCATCACCTAAACTCACTTGCACAATATAAGCTGTTAACGTTTGAATAGAGTGTGTCGGATCGAGCGATACGTTCGGTGTGGATCCTGCTGCAATTACAACGATCATCGTTTCACCGATTGCTCTGGAAGCAGCTAATATAATCGCTGCCATAATCCCTGCGAAAGCTGAAGGAAACACGACTTGTTTTACCATCTCAAACCGAGTTGCTCCAAGTGCCAACGAAGCTTCTTTCGTTCCTTTTGCTACAGCTCTCATTGCATCTTCAGACAGAGATGCAATTGTAGGTATCATCATAAATCCAATCACAATACCTGGACTAATCGCATTAAAAAACTGTAAATCAGGTATAATCCGTTGTAAAAGCGGTGTAACAACTGTTAATGCAAAAAAGCCATATACAATTGTCGGGATACCTGCTAATAGTTCTAACATCGGTTTTAATACTTTTCTCACACTGTTTGAAGCATATTCGCTTAAAAATACGGCACACGCTAAACCGATAGGAATTGCTACGAACATAGCGATTGCTGTTACAAGTACCGTTCCACATATAAGTGGTAATATACCGAATTTAGGATCTTCAAAAAAAGGTAACCATTCTTTCTCTGTCAAAAAGGAGAGCAATGATATTTTTTGAAAAAACATTATTGTTTCATTAGAAAGCGTAAAAATAATTCCAAGTGTCGTCGCAATAGACACGCTAGCAATTATTTTTAGTAATAATGGAACGATTCGATTGATTCGCTGCGTTTTTTTTCTATGTTTTGTATTTCTTTCAATCAAATGTTGTACAGAAAATGTAGTTTGACTTTTGTCATTATAAGCCAAAGATGAAAACCCCTTTCCACCCTGACATTACCTTTTTATTTCTGTTAACATCCGCAGCTGTTCATTATATTTTTCTTTTGGTAATTTTACATATCCTACCTCTTCAGCAAGATTACCAACATGCTGAATCATAAACTCAATATAGTTTGCTACATTCATTTTATTTCGGATAGATGCATGATTCACATAAGCAAATAGTGACCTAGATAACGGCTTATACTCACCTGATTGAATCGTATCTTTCGTCGGAAGTACACCATTTACTTTTATTGCTCTCACCTTATCTCGATTGGCCATATAATAAGCATATCCTACAAAAGCAATGGCATTTTTATCATTCATTACCCCTTGCATAATAACTTGATCATCTTCAGACAAAGAGACTTTTTTTACAATGCGATTATTTTGTAAGATGACGTTTTGAAAATAATCATACGTGCCAGAGTCTACACCTGGCGCATAAAACTTTACCTGTTCACGTGGCCATGATGAATGAATTTGTGACCATCGCTTTTCACTTGCATCTTCACTCCATAATAGACGTAACTCGTCTACCGTCATATTGTCTACCCAAGCATTTTGGCGATTCACAACGATTGTAAGACCATCGTAGGCAACTTCAAACGGTGTAAACTGAATGGAGTTTTTCTTCATTTCATTTTCTTCCACTTGTTTCATTACCCTCGAAGCATTATTTATATCCACTTCTCCTTTACTGAAACGATTAAATCCTCCTCCTGTTCCAGAAACACTGATGGAAATTTTCACGTTCGGATGCACCTTTGTATATTCCTCCGCTACTGCTTCTATAATAGGAAAAACCGTTGAGGATCCATCAACTCTCACTTCTCCCATTTCATTCACAGCAAATGCAGTAGACGTGCCAACATAAAAGAAACATATCGACAGTATGAAAACTTTAATCGATGCACTTATCCATTTCACGTGTTCTTCCTCCTAGAAGTGACCGGAAATAACAGGATTACAGATATAAGAATACTGCTAAACTATTAATTCGGTTTTAATTGTTTGTAAAAGTTTTGTAAAGTTCCACAAGAATCAACATTAGGTAAATTATTAATCCGTAGCCACTGTTCATCTTCACTGAGGATTGGTCCATAACTCCCATAGTGAATGCATACATATTATTTGCGAGGTCCCTTAAAATTCCGATATGATCTGCTTGTCCACTTTATTAAAACGTATGCATGAACCATAAAAAAAAGCACACTATCTTTTCAGATAGTGTGCTTTTTTTACAACTTTTTTATTCATCATCTTGCTTTTTATTTTTCTTATCTATTTCCTCTTGTGTAGCTTCGCCATTTTCTACCTTTTTCAAATCAAAGTACGCGTCCATAATGTCACGACTAATATAACCGTTAATACCTGATTTATCATCTACCCAAGGTACAACAACAGAAAATGCTACTTCAGGGTCTTCAAGTGGCGCATAACCTACTAACGTTAAGTTATATGTTTCTTTACGCTCACCGTTTGCCTTTCTACCAATCTCTTTATCTCCGCCATACACAGTTTGAGCTGTACCTGTTTTACCAGCAGCTTTATATGGTGCACCTGCAAAATATTTCGTAGCTGTACCACCAGAATCGTTAAATACTTGTCTAAATCCTTCTTGAACACGTTTAATTTGCGATTCAGGCATATCAATACGATTTAGCACTTTCGGTTCCATTGAATGAACGACTTTTCCAACTTCGCCTTGTTTCGCTTCCGGTTGACGAATTTCTTTTACAACTTGCGGCTGCATACGGTAACCACCATTTGCAATTGTTGAAACATATTGTGCTAATTGAAGTGGTGTATACGTATCATACTGTCCAATTGATAAATCTAATAGGAAACCTGGCTGAATTCCTTTACCTGTTTGGCCCGCTGATTCATTCGGTAAATCGATACCTGTTTTTACACCAAGTCCAAACTGTCCGAAATAATAACGCATCGTATCAAATGCTTTTTGTGGTATATCTAACGTACCACCTCTTACATATTGAACACCTGCGATATTCATCGCTGTTTTAAACATATATACGTTAGAAGACATTTTTAATGCTGTCAGATCATTAATAGATCCCATCGTCTTCCAAGAAGATTTTTTCGGCGTTCCTTTCAATACGATTGGTTCATCCAGTTGGTAGGAACCCGGTTGAATCGCTTTTGTTTGATATCCTGTAAGTACTGTCGCACCTTTTACAGTTGATCCCATCGGATAAGAACTTGTCATCGTTCCTAATGCGAAATCTTGCACTTTCGTTTCGCCATTTTCTTCTACTAACTGTTTCCCTGCCATAGATAAAACTTCACCATTTTTTGGATTCATCATTACAACGAATGCACGATCTAAAAGAGGTTGTCCCCCTTTATATCTCAATAAATTTTTCGTGATAATTTCTTCTACACGCTTTTGTAATTCCATGTCAATTGTTAAATTCAGATTGTTACCACTTTGCCCTTTTGATACATTAATCGTTTCTAAAATATTACCGTTTTTATCCGTAATATTTCTCACTTCCGCTTTATTACCGTGCAAACTATCTTCATATTGCTGCTCAAGATAACTTTTCCCTACGCGGTCATTTCGGTTATAATCACGAACAAGATAGTAATCTAGTCTTTCTCTCGGTAAACCTTCATCAGACGTTGACACCCCGCCAAGTACACTTCGGAATAGATCATCATAAACGTATTTTCTATCCCAATCAACATTCGTATCTACACCCGGTAATGCTGCTAGATTTTCACTAATAATCGCATATTCTTGTTCTGTAGCATCCTTTTTAATGACTTGTGGCGTCATCGCATATCCGCCGTCCATTTTGCTTTTAATCGCTAGCACTTCTAAATCTTTTGCAGATAATTGATTCACTTCTTCTTCCGTCACGCGATTTCGTTGACGCTCATCTAATTCTTTATCGTCAATTTTTTTATCTTTAAACTCTTGACGATCCTTTTTCGTAATTTTTTCTTGCGCTTCTTCTTTATGAATAGCAAGCCAATAATCTTTTTTATCGCGATCTGTTAATTTATCTGTCGGTACTTCAATCAAATCTGCTAATTTTTTCGCTGTTTCTAAGCGAGCCTCTGCAGTTGATCCTTTCATTTTTGTAAATGTAATCGTACGTACAGCTGCATTATCTACTACAGGTCGCCCATAACGGTCAAATATTTTCCCACGTGGTACAGGATTACTTATCGTCGAGTTTTCTTTCCTCTCCACTTCATTCTTATATTCCTCACCGCGAACAATTTGTACATATCCAAGCCTTACAATAACCGCGGAGAACATTAAAAACACGCAGAAAAACAGCACGTTTAACCGAAAAGGAACGTGAGTCTTTTTCTTTTGTTGTTTCTGCTTCTTACCCATACAAACCCCCTCTACCAACAGCTATGTAATTTGAAAGGGACACCTTCATACAGGTGTCCTCACTGCTGTCTTACATCTTTTTCTATTCTAGCATAAAACAAACGATAAGTTAACCTTCTGGTTCTGTTTGATTCTGCGTGGTTCCTTGTGCTACAACACTTGTGTTCCCTGCATTTCCTTCATCATATTTGACATTTTTAACTGCAAAATAAATAAGAAAATGTCCAGCACCTAAAATACATAGTAAGAAAGGTAAACTCTTTTCAGGCGGAAAGAATAATACAGCACATAAAAAACTTAAAACTGAACAAATTCTCCCAGCATTTAACCATAATTCTCGGACAACAACATACTCTACACGCCACTCTCTCGCATTTTTCGCTCTACCAATTACATCATATGTCATCGATCCATATGGAACGAGTAAAATAGGGTATGCAATCGCAATGCATGCTGCATAAATAAGTAATTTTGTGTATGTAACATTGAATATAACTAAAAATACGACAGCATATAAAATAATGCCTCCAAGTAAAATTGCTTTTTTTCGCCACTCTTTCTTTAACATACGAGCAACTAAATAGTAACATACAAATGATACAGCAGAATTTACTAAGCTATATTTCCCTAATGCAAGCTCACTATCGGTTGCTAAGTACACGTATACTGAAATAACAAAAATGAATGTTCCCTCTCTCAATCCTTGGAAAAAATGAGCACGTGTAATTCTCCCCCAATTTTTATCAATCCGTCGCTCTTTCAAAACTTGTGCAACCTCATAACGACCTTCACATTCTCTCTTAGATACAAAAAAGCTTAAAACGACAGCAATTGCAAATAACAGTAACGAGAGGAAGAATATGACCGTATAACCACTCCACTTTTCCATACGTGAAATTGTGTATCCAGCTGCTATCGGTCCAATCATGCCAGAGAAGGATGTAAGAAGCCCAAGAAACCCGTTAAAGAAATCTCTTGTTTCTGGTTCTGTAATCTCAAATGTTAATAAATTAAACGCGAGCCAGTAAAAACCATATCCGACTCCTAAAAGAGCCCCCATTAATAAAATATAGTGAGAAGCGCTTTTTCCCGCTACTAAAACAACGATAAAAAAAATTGCTAACGTGCCTACGCCTATTCGTAACAAGATCGAGCGATCAATACGCTTCGCTAATTTCCCACCTATAAGAAATGTGAGGGGCTGCAATACAACGCTGGCCAAATTATACAAGCCGAGATTCACATAATTTTGTGTTTGTTTCCATAAATAAATGTTAACAAACGTATTCGATAAAGAAATTGCGAGCGTGTATAAACCTCCAATAAGGAGTAATAACACTAAATCCCGATTCACTTCAACGTCACCAATTATATGTTTCCACTTCATACACAACTCTCCTTTACTTCATGTTCTAGTCTTCCAAAGACAAGCCCAATTATGTAAAAGGAAAGCATAGAAAAAAGCTAGGAGCATTCTCCTAGCTTTTTCTATCGTTATTACAATTATTTTGCTTCTTGGTAACGTTTTTCAGCAGCGTTCCAATCTACAACGTTCCAGAATGCACCGATGTAGTCTGGACGACGGTTTTGATAATTTAAGTAGTAAGCATGTTCCCAAACATCTAAACCGATAACTGGTGTTTTACCTTCAGTTAGAGGAGAATCTTGGTTTGGCGTGCTTGTTACTTCTAATTCACCATTATTTACTACTAACCAAGCCCAACCAGAACCGAAGCGAGTTGCGCCAGCTTTTGCGAATTCTTCTTTGAATGCATCGAAGCTACCGAATTTCGCTTCAATTGCAGTTGCAAGTTCGCCTACTGGTTGTCCACCGCCGTTTGGAGATAAGATCGTCCAGAAGAATGTGTGGTTAGCATGTCCGCCACCATTGTTACGTACTGCTGTACGGATTGCTTCTGGTACTTCGTTTAAGTTTGCAACTAATTCTTCTACGCTTTTGTCAGCTAATTCTGCATGACCTTCTAAAGCAGCGTTTAAGTTTGTGATGTACGTGTTATGGTGTTTTGTATGATGGATGTTCATTGTTTCTTTGTCAAAGTGAGGCTCTAAAGCATCATACGCATAAGGTAAATTTGGTAATTCGTGTTTTGCCATTGTTATATTCCTCCCAGTTTATGTATTGCCACTTAAGTGACATACAACTACATTCTACCCTAATTGCCATAGGGTGCAAACAAATAAATCGCATTGTCTTGCTATCATTAAAGTAGCAAAATTCCCACTTCTTTTCAATTAAAATGCTCATATATTTCATAAAAAAAGCCCCCTTCTACAAGGAAGCTTCCTACTGACATAATAAACACGTGAAATGGATATGGACCCTGTAGGACTCGAACCTACGACCGGACGGTTATGAGCCGTCTGCTCTAACCAGCTGAGCTAAGGGTCCACAATTATGTATGTAACAATACATCAAATAAAGGAATTCCTATCGGATATATCCTTTAAGAAATGTAAGATAAATTTACCATATAGAAAAGAAAAGTGTCAATTGTATTTTTCTCATTTAAAAGAAGAAAATTAATAAAAAGAAATTTAGTTGTCTCTACTATATGTAAATATAATATATCTTGAGATTCCCTAGATTCCTACGTTACAATGATTTTATACATACATAAAGGAAGTGAATCTATGTCCATATTTACCCAATTAGTCAAAAGCGTATATTCGCCTAAAGATATGGCGCTATTCCGTTTTCAAAAAATCGGAAAAACCATTTTGTATATTATGCTACTTTGTCTAATCACTACTATTCCAAGAACATTCTTTTACGGTAGCTTTATCCAAGATAGTGTTACTATGGTAAATCAAGCAATTGAAAAAGATTTACCTGATTTTAAAATCGAAAATGGTGAACTAAAAGCTGATATTGAACAACCTATTCAAAAAGAAGAGGGAGATGCTCTTTTCGTATTTGATCCAAATACAACAGATATCGAAAAGTATCAAAATAAAACTGGTTTATTTATTTTAAAAGATAAAGTAGTTTCTATAGGAAATGGCCAGACGCAAACATACTCCTACAATGATTTATTAGGCACATCTCTTGAGAAAAAAGATTTGCAAGATTTCATTTCAGTATTCGATAGTATTTATCCAATTTTACTAGCTGTTATCGGCGTGTTAGTATATCTATTCCAATTGTTCATTACTTTCTTAGGAATTACTTTACTTGCGTTTATCGGTTCTGCTATGAGTGGTCAACGTAAATTATCTTATAAGCAAGTATGGACGTTAACTGCTTACAGCTACACAATTCCAACAATCTTCTTTATGATTATGGATTTATTCAAAATCGTTGTACCTGGTTCAACATTCATTTATATCGCAGTTGTTTTAATTGTTCTATACTTAACAATTAAAGAAGTTCCAAAACCGAACGAAAAAAATGCCTAAATAGGCATTTTTTTTTTGGACAAGCATATATTCCTAGCAAAGGAGTGAAGAATATGAAGAGATTAGGTATATTCTTATTCGTGCTTGTTCTTGGTTATATATTTTATTACGATATAAAAATTGGCACTTTGCCGATGTTAAGTTCATATAAAAAGACAAATGCGGCCGAAACAATAAAACAAGAAAGTACAAATACAAAACAAAAAAAAGAAAACAAAGCGGAAAAAGAAACAGATGTCACTTATAAAACAATTGAAGTCAAAACAGGTGATACGGTTCTTTCCATTACAGAAGCGATCAATAAGAAAAAAATTCCTTCTATCGAAAAAGTAATTGATGATTTTAAACAATTAAATAAAAATACACCTGCTACAAAAATACAACTTGGAAAGTCTTATAAATTCCCGTTATATCAATAAGCAATCACTTAATCCTTGTCAATTACATAAAGGCGCTGATACAATAGTAAAAGTGAAACCGAGCACTTCGGTTTCTATAGCCCTGTATCACGTATACTATCATTGATATAAGGGACTAAATAAGAAACTTCTTTTATAAGGAGAGCGATCTATTCGTGAATGAAATGACTCATCGTACAAAAACACGTCCAGTTAAAGTCGGTAATTTAACAATTGGCGGTAATAATGAATTAATTATACAAAGTATGACAACAACAAAAACACATGATGTTGAAGCAACAGTTGCTGAAATTAAACGTTTAGAAGAAGCTGGCTGTCAAGTCGTGCGTGTTGCTGTTCCAGACGAACGCGCAGCAAATGCTATTGCTGATATTAAAAAACAAATCAACATTCCACTTGTTGCTGATATTCATTTTGATTATCGCCTTGCTTTAAAAGCAATTGAAGGCGGCATTGATAAAGTACGTATCAATCCAGGTAACATTGGTCGTCGCCATAAAGTAGAAGCTGTTGTAAATGCAGCAAAAGAACGTGGTATTCCAATCCGTATCGGTGTAAACGCAGGTTCATTAGAGCGTCACATTTTGGAAAAGTACGGATACCCAACTGCAGATGGTATGGTTGAGAGCGCCCTACATCACATTAAAATTTTAGAGGACTTAGATTTCCATGATATTATCGTATCTATGAAAGCCTCTGATGTTAACTTGGCAATTGAAGCATACGAAAAAGCTGCACGTGCTTTTGATTATCCACTACATTTAGGTATCACAGAATCTGGAACGTTATTTGCCGGAACTGTAAAAAGTGCCGCTGGTCTTGGAGCAATCTTAAGTAAAGGCATCGGAAATACACTACGTATTTCATTAAGTGCTGACCCAGTTGAAGAAGTAAAAGTTGCGCGTGAACTATTAAAGTCATTCGGCCTTGCATCTAATGCAGCAACACTTATTTCTTGTCCAACTTGCGGTCGTATTGAAATTGATTTAATTAGTATCGCTAACGAAGTGGAAGAGTATATTTCTACACTACAAGTACCAATTAAAGTTGCAGTACTTGGCTGCGCTGTAAATGGTCCTGGTGAAGCTCGTGAAGCTGATATCGGTATTGCCGGCGCGCGCGGAGAAGGACTATTATTCCGTAAAGGGCAAGTCGTTCGTAAAGTACCAGAAGAAATAATGGTAGAAGAACTGAAAAAAGAAATCGACGTAATTGCTGCTGAAATGGCTGCTGAACGAGAAAAAGAAAAAGAAACACAAGAACAATAAAATAAAAAGAAGGTTGCCCACAACATTTGTGAGCAACCTTCTTTTCTACGTAAAAAAGCTCGTCAGTTATAGAACTGACGAGCTTTTACTTTGCACATTTTGGACAACGGCCATATATTTCAAACTTATGACCAGTTACTTCATAACCGTTAAAATCTTTATTCATAAAATCCATCGGGCAAGAAGTAATCTCTTTCGTCCCTCCACAATCTAAACAAATAAAATGATGATGATGTTCCATAATAGAACATGTAAAACGAAAATGTTTTTCACCGTTTAATTCCGTTTGTTCTAAAACACCGATTTCAGCAAACACCGTTAAGTTACGATAAATCGTGTCAAAACTAAGACCTGGATAATCATCCTTCATATGCTCTAAAACGTCTTTCGCCGTTAAATAACGATTGTGAGCTGCAAATAACCTGAGCATTTCTTCCCTTTTCCCAGTATGTTTGTATCCTTTATCTTTCATTAGGCGTAAAGCTTCTGTTAGATTCATATCTATCCCTACTTTATGCAGTTTTTTTCTTTTTCCATAAAATCGCACCAATTAAAATAAGAACCGCTATCATAACAATTGTACCACCTGGTGCTAAATCAAGTTGATACGAAGCAAACATTCCACCAATTACTGCAATTTCACCAAATAAAATGGAGAAGAAAATTGTTTGTTTAAATCCATTCGCAATACGAATACTTGCTGCAACTGGTAACGTCATTAATGATGATACGAGAAGAACCCCTACTACACGCATTGATACCGCAATGACAAGCGCAACCAATATAATGAAAATAAAGTGAATCCACTTTGCACTCAAACCGGTTGATACAGCGTATTCCTCATCGAACGATAGTAAAAATAGCTCTTTGTATAATAAAGTAATCGTTACAATAACAACAATTGCTACAATGCCAATGATTATTAAATCCGTACTTGTTACAGCACTTACACTACCAAATAAATAACTAAATAAATCTGTGTTAAATCCATTTGCAAGTGAAATAAAAATAACGCCAATCCCCATTCCTGCTGAAAGAATAATTGGAATTGCTAATTCTTGATAATGTTTATATACAGTACGTAGTTTTTCAATAAGTAACGCCCCACCCATAGAAAAAATCATACCCATATATAACGGATTTAAAAATCCTCCTGTGAAAATTGTTTTTTCTAGTAATAAACTTGCAGCAATACCCGATAATGTCACGTGACTTAACGCATCTGCAATAAGCGACATACGACGAATGACAACAAATACACCGATAAGTGGCGCAACAAGTCCTATTAAAATCCCTGCATATAAAGAGTTACGTAAAAAGTCATATTGTAAAAAATCTTGTATCATTATATCCTCCCGTGATGCTCATGCTCGTGTTCTAAACGATGAACATGATGTCCATATAAGACGGACATTTCTGCATCTTCTAACTCTCGGAACTTTTCTACATTTCCATGGAAATGTAAATGTTGGTTTAAGCATGCAACATGTGTTACCTTCTCGGTAACAGCTCCCATATCATGCGTAACGAGAATTAATGTAATTCCTAGCCTTTTGTTTAAATCCTCTAATATCTCATAAAAACTTTCTACATTCTTCACATCGATTCCAACAGTGGGCTCGTCCAAAATAAGTAATTCAGGATCACTAACGAGCGCACGAGCAATAAATACGCGCTGTTGTTGTCCACCAGAAAGTTCTCCAATATTACGTCCTTGAAACTCACTCATTCCTACATCAGCAATCGCTTTTTCTACCTTTTTCTTATCGTTTTTCGTAAAAAAGCGAAACAACCCTTTTTTCGAAACGAGTCCCATTGACACAACTTCAAACACAGTTGCCGGAAAACCAGAATTAAAGCTATTTGCCTTTTGCGACACATAACCAACTTTGTTCCATTCTTTAAACTTCTTACTATCAACACCAAACAAACGAATGCTTCCCTGTTTTGGCTTTAAAACGCCTAATAAACATTTTAGCAAAGTTGATTTCCCTGAACCATTTGGCCCAACTAAACCTAAAAAAGCTCCCTTCGGAACTTGCAAATTTATATCTTCTAACACATTTCGATCTTCATATCGAAATGACAATCCTTCTATTTCTAATATATTATTCATAGCATCTCACCTATTTTAATTCAGAATGATTCCGATTTATATCTATTTGAATTATAGTACAGCTTATTATAGTTGTAAACCAATCTGCCTAAAATATATCTACTTTTTCAAGAAACCTTACTATTATAACAAAAAGCAGAGAAAAATTCTCTGCTTTCAAAAGATATTATAATTAATTTTTTAGTGAATGGCTGATTTAAACTTACCACCATTTGTCTCTTGTGTACTCATAATCGTAACAAACGCATTCGCATCAATTTCATACACAATTGATTTTAGCTTTGTCACTTCTAGACGTGTTACAACTGCATAAATCACTTCTTTTTCTTTATCCGTGTAACCGCCTTTCGCTACAAGCTTTGTAGTTCCACGACCAAGACGATGTAAAATCGCATTTGATACTTCCTCATATTGATCTGATACAATTAAAACAGCTTTCGTTTCATCTAAACCTTGAATGACTGTATCAATTGTTTTGAATGCAATGTAGTACGTCATAACAGAATACATCGCTTGTTCAACACCAAATACAAATGCTGCCCATGCAAAAATAAATAAGTTCACAAACATTACAAATTCGCCAACGGAGAAAGGTAATTTCTTCGTTAATAAAATACCCATAATTTCTGTTCCGTCCATTGATCCACCATGACGAATAACGAGCCCTACACCAAGACCTAAAATAAGACCGCCAAACACTGTAGCTAAAATTGGCTCTGTTGTAAATGGCGGCACAGCATGTAACGTTGATTCAATAAACGCTAAAGCTACAATACCGAACGCCGAAGATAGCATGAACGTTTTTCCGATTTGCTTATAACCCGAATACATAAATGGGATATTGAGAATAACGACCAAAGTAGAAAAACTTAACCACCAAATATTAGGAGTAAGATAATCTAATATAAGAGAAATACCAATAATTCCACCGTCAATAATTTTATTTGGCATTAAAAATAATTCAATTGCTACCGCTGCGCATGCTGCCCCAAAAATAATCATAACTAAACGATAAATAAGATGGATAACACTTTCTTTTCGATGTTGCTTTTGCTCCATAAGTCCTCCCTATACTCTTTTTCTATAGTTTTGTCCTTATATTATAACATACGCTTCTTTTTCTCATGAAAAAAGAAACTCTATACGAATATGTACAAGCTACGTACTCATATATTTCGATAGAAGAACGTGTGAAGGAGGATAACTCGATGAACCTCATTAAACAACTTGTAAATAAAAAATTAAATCATATTTCTACAAAGGAATTATTGAAATATAGTAAAGAATATGACGTTCCAATTACGACTGCACAAGCTGATCAAATTGTTGGACTTATGAAAGGAAAGAATATTAACATTTACGATAATGACGAACGACTAGCGCTCTTAAAACAAATAGCTCAAGTAACCTCGCCCGCTACTGCCCAACAAGTAAATACTTTATTTCAGCAACTACTAAAATAAGGAGGGGATATTCCCCTCCTTATTGCGCTTTAATTTTTTCAAGAAGTCCTTCATCAAAAGTACCATTTTTCAGCATTTCGATTTCTAATTTATATGGCGGCTTCTTGTCCTTTTTATCTTCACCTACATATGGCGTTTCCAGAATTTTTGGTACGTGCGTTAACTGCGGATGATGCACAATATGATGCAACGCTTTATAGCCAATATGACCGAAACCGATATTTTCATGACGGTCTTTTCCTGCGCCGCGTACATTTTTACTATCATTAATATGAAGTACTTGTAAACGATCGATACCAACAATCTTATCAAATTCGTTTAATACACCATCAAAATCATTTACAATGTCATATCCTGCATCGTGCGTATGGCACGTATCAAAGCATACGGATAGTTTTTCATTATATTTTACACCATCAATAATTTTTGCAATTTCTTCAAAACTACGGCCGCATTCTGTTCCTTTTCCTGCCATCGTTTCTAACGCAATGTTCACCGTCTGATCTGGCGTTAATACTTCATTCAGCCCTTTAATAATTTGTTGAATACCAGCGTCTGCTCCTGCACCGACGTGCGCACCTGGGTGAAGAACGATTTGTTTCGCCACACCTAATGCTGATGTCCTCTCAATTTCCATACGAAGAAAATCTACACCTAATTGGAATGTTTCTGGCTTCGTCGTATTTCCAACATTAATAATATATGGTGCATGTACGATAATCTCTTCGATACCGTTTTGTTCCATATGTTTTCTTCCTGCTTCTATGTTCAATTCTTCAATTGGTTTTCTTCTTGTATTTTGCGGTGCACCTGTATAAATCATAAACGTCGTTGCACCGTATGAAACAGCCTCTTCACTTGCTGCTAATAACATTTTCTTACCACTCATAGAAACATGAGATCCAATCTTTAACATACAATCACCTCTTCAATATACAATAGATATAATGATAGCATAATTTGTAGAAATATGTAGTGAATTGTTTTTTCCATTCTCCACTGATTATTATCCCCGTAAATAGCGGGATAAAAAAAGATAAGGGAAATCCCTTATCTTTTTTTATTGCTATATTTTCTTTTCACTTTGTCACGTTCTGTTGCAAGTTTACGTTTATAGTTTGGTTTTACTTTTTTCGGTTTTTTAACAACTTTCGTTGCCATAACATCAAGTTCATCATTTGGTTTTTTACGGCTCTTACGACGACGACGTTCACCTAAATCCACCCACTCATCTCCGCGTAAATCTACATGTTTAAACTCGATATGACGTTGTTTTTCTAAACTATCTAACGCTTCTTCGTTTGCTGGATCATAAATCGTCACTGCAATACCTGAATAGCCTGCGCGTGCTGTTCTTCCAACACGGTGAACGAAGAAATCTAAATCTGATGGAAGTTCATAATTAATAACATGACTAATTCCTTCAATATCAATACCACGTGCTGCTAAATCAGTTGCAACAATATATTGGAATTCAAGGTCACGAATTTGTTTCATCATTTTTTTACGATCACGAGGTGATAAATCTCCGTGAATTCGTCCAACTTTTAAGCCGCGTTCCGTTAATCCGTCAGCAACTTGATCTGCCATTTTCTTCGTATTCGTGAAAACAACTGCTAAATACGGTTTAAATTGTAGTAACATTCTTTTCACTAAATCGATTTTGTTACGATGTTTAGAAGGCACTAAATAATGCTCAATATTTCCAGCCGCAACTTGTTTTGGATTGATATGAATATGCTCTGGATTCTCCATGTATTTCTTTAGAAACGGTTTTAGTTTTTGAGGAATTGTTGCAGAGAAAACTAACATTTGCAAGTTTTTAGGCATGCGTGCTGCAATCTTGTCTACATCATGAATGAATCCCATATCAAGCATTAAGTCTGCTTCATCGACAATAATCGTATTTGCTTTATGAACAAACAGTGCTTGTTCTTCTACTAAGTCTTTAATACGTCCTGGCGTTCCAACTACAATATGAGGTTGTTTTTTCAACTTCTCAATTGATCGTTGTTTATCAGTTCCACCAATTAAACAACGTGCTGTAATCATTTGATCTTCCGCACAGAACTTTGTTAATTTCACGATTTCTTCGTAAATTTGTTGTGCTAACTCACGAGTAGGCGCTGTAATAACAAGTTGTACTTCTTCACGACCTGGGTTAATTCTGTTCAATGTAGGAAGTAAGTATGCATGTGTTTTCCCAGAACCTGTTTGGGATTGTCCAATTACACTTACACCTTTTTTCACGACCGGGAAAATTTTCTGTTGAATTCCTGTCGGCTCTGTAAAGCGTAGTTCACGAACTGCATCTATTAAAAATGGTTTAAAATCATACTGTGTAAAAGTTTTTTGTGTCATAAGTTACACCTTCTTTCTAAATTTCTACTGCGCGCACAAATCAGTCAAGTCTACATTATATCGAAATCTACAAGTAAAATCCATCTTTAGTTTAGGTTTTTACTTCAAAAACTAACCTTCTTCCCTCTTATTGCATATTGTATGTGTATATACCTAACTGAAGAAAGGAGGATTTCTCGCATGTTTCCAAAATCCCCCATGAGACAAATGTATCCGAATCCAGGGCAGCAACCTTATACACCATATCCAATTCCACAACTACCACCGATGGCACAAAAAAAGAAAGGATTTCTTGCTAAACTCTTTAAAAAACACGATCCAACCGAACCTTACATGCAAATGGTTCCGCCTTATCGACAAATGGAAGGACCGCCAATGATGCACCAGCAACCGCCACCTCAATATCGACAGCAATATCAGCAACAATACCAACACCAATACCCGCAGCAATATCAACAGCAATATCAACCATACATGCAGCAGCATCCCGAGCAAATGATCCCTCCTCAAATGTATGAATCAAACGACACGCGCGGCGGTGCAACAACTCCAGCCGCATCAAGTAGCGGCATCGGTAGTTTTTTTTCGAATTTAATTTCGAATCCAACTACTATGATAAATAATATCGAAAAAGTATCACAAGTCGTTCAATCTGTAAGCCCTGTCGTTGAACAGTACGGTCCCATTATGCGTAACCTACCAAGCATTGTTAAAATTCTCACCTCTGGAAAAAGTACGGAAGAAAATCCAACCGAAGATCAAACTGAAGACGTAACAGAAAAGGTTGAGGTAGCAACTCCACATCCTCCATCCAAAAAAAGAAAAAGAAAAAAAATGGTGATTGAGCCAGTCATAGAAAAAGAAGTACGAGAGGAGCCTGTTCAAAAAATAGCAACAAAACCAAAACTATATGTGTAACAATCCTTTGTTTTCTATCCACTCCTCCTTTATAATGTAAAAGACTATGCACAAAAGTATCCCTTGTTTAGAAGGAGAGGATTACTCATATGAAAATTGTTAAAATTTCCCCTCGTGGTTATTGCTACGGTGTTGTGGACGCGATGGTTATTGCACGTAACGCCGCATTAGATACATCATTACCAAGACCTATTTATATTTTAGGTATGATTGTTCACAACAAACATGTAACAGATGCATTCGAAGAAGATGGCATCATCACATTAGATGGTCCAAGTCGATTAGACATTTTAGATAAAATCGATTCTGGTACTGTTATTTTCACTGCACACGGTGTTTCTCCAGAAGTTAAACAACGTGCAAAAGAAAAAGGTTTAACAACAATTGATGCCACTTGCCCAGATGTTACAAAAACACATGACCTTATTGAAGCAAAGAAAGCTGAAGGTTACCATGTCATTTATATCGGCAAAAAAAATCATCCAGAACCAGAAGGCGCAGTTGGTATCGCACCTGATATCGTTCATCTTATCGAAAGAGCCGATGATTTAAAGACATTAGAAATTCCAACGGATAAAATTTTAGTTACAAATCAAACAACGATGAGTCAATGGGATGTTCAACATTTAATGGAGGACATTCAGAAGAAATTCCCAACAGCAGAATTCCATAAGGAAATTTGTTTAGCAACTCAAGTTCGCCAAGAAGCGGTTGCCAAACAAGCTGATGTTGCAGACTTAACAATTGTTGTTGGTGATCCGAAAAGTAATAACTCAAACCGTTTAGCACAAGTATCACAAGAAATCGCTGGTACGAAAGCATACCGCGTTGCAGACGTAAGTGAAATCAAATTAGAATGGCTACAAGGTGTCGAGAACGTAGCTGTTACAGCAGGCGCTTCTACTCCAACACCAATTACAAAAGAGGTTATCGCTTTCTTAGAGCAATATGACCCAATGAATCCTGCTACATGGGAAAGAGTTCGAAAAGTACCGTTACAAAAAATATTACCTCGTGTAAAAGTGAAAAAAGAACAATAATAAAAACCGTTGCCTATATGAGCAACGGTTTTTATTTTTCTTATACAAATGTAAATGGATCTGTATGTAATTGCGAAGCATGAATATGTACATTCAGTTTCTTTGCATCTGCTTTTTCTTGTAATTGCTTTTGTACACCTTGCTTCATTACCTTTTCAACGTTATGTCCTGGGTCGACGATATTTAAACCGAGCATCATCGCATCATGGGCAACATGATAATACATGTCACCTGTTACATATACATCCGCACCTTTAAATTTAGCTTGATTGATGTATTTGTTACCATCGCCACCAAGTACAGCTACTTTGCGCACTTTATCATCTAATTTCCCAACAACTCGCGCACCCTTTACATCTAACGATTGCTTTACATGTTCCGCAAACTGTCCAAGTGTCATTTCTTCTTGTAAATATCCTATTTTTCCAAGCCCTAACGTTTCACCTTTGTTATCAAGTGGATACACATCATAGGCTACTTCTTCATATGGATGTGCTGTTACCATTGCTTTAATCACTTTTCGTTGTAGTGAAGCTGGAATAATCGTTTCGATTCGTACTTCTTCTACGCGCTCTAACTGTCCAGTTTCCCCGATATAAGGATTTGTCCCCTCTTGAGGTACAAACGTACCTGTACCCTCGCTATTAAACGTACAGTGGCTATAATTGCCGATATGACCAGCACCTGCGTCTCCTAATGCTTTTCGTACTTCTTCTGCATGAGTTTCAGGCACAAACACAACAATTTTTTTCATTTCTTCTGCATATGTCGGTGCCAAAACTTCTGTATTTTGCAATCCTAACGCCTCAGCCAGTAAATCATTTACCCCGCCCTTAGCAACATCCACATTTGTATGTGCTGCATAGATTGCAATATCATTTTTCATACACTTTTCAATAATTTTCCCATACGCCTTATCTGTATGGATCGCTTTTAGCGGGTTAAAAATTAAAGGGTGATGCGCAATAATGACATTCGCTCCTAATTGAATTGCTTCATCCACAACTTCTTCCGTTACATCTAACGCAATTAATACGTGCTGCACGGGTTTATTAAGCGCTCCAATCTGCAGCCCAATCTTATCTCCTTCCATCGCCAAATGCTTCGGATACATACTTTCAAATAACGAAATAATTTCATGGCCATTTGGAATTTTACTCATGATAAAACCTCCCCTATCATTTTCATTTTCGCTTCTACTTCCGCACGCTTCGCTTTTGTTTCTTCAGAATCAGCCGCACGTTCTAACTGTTTTAAAATATTTTGGAAGTTTTTTAATTCTCCTTCCCACTTTTCAACGAAAGCTTCACTTTTTTCTTTCATTAAAAATGGTCCCATAAATAATTCAGCCTGTTTATTTTCAGAGTAAGGAACCGTGATATTTCCTCGCTCCCCTACTAAAATCTCGTAAATTTTCCCATCTTCTTTTACGATTTTTTCATGGATAAGCTCCCATCCATTCTCAATAAACCATTCACGAATGTGATGCGCTGCAATATTCGGCTGTAAAATTAAACGTGTTACACCTTCTAATTTTTCTTTACCACTTTCTAAAATATCACGAATTAACGCTCCGCCCATTCCGGCAACCGTAATTACATCTACTTCTCCTGGCGCGATAACAGCTAATCCATTCCCTTTACGCACATCTACTTTATCTTGTAAGCCACTTTCAGCTACAGTTGCCTGCGCAGAGCGAAATGGTCCATCTACAACCTCTCCAGCAACTGCTTTAGTAGCAATATTATTTATAATTGTATAACACGGTAAATACGCATGATCCGATCCAATATCAGCAACTGTAGATCCTACTGGTATTTCACGCACAACTTCTTCTAATCGTTTTGAAAGCTTTACTTCATTCATGTATTTCCATTACTCCTTCTCTTGTCAGTCTGTCTCCATGATAATGAATTTATAGTAGTTGTTGCAAGCCTATAACAACAATTCACTTCTCTATTATTCATCGTATTTTAGAAAATATAGAAAAACAAGCCTTTTGCTTAAGCAAAAGGCTTGTCATACGGAACTTTATTTTTTCTTCGATAACCAATCAGCTACTTTAGCGGCTTGATCAGCTGGAACTATATTCGGTGGCATATTGCCTTTTCCTTTCGAAAGAATTTCTTTAATTTCATCCTTTGAAAGTTTCCCACCAATTTTTTGTAAATTAGGTCCTACCGCCCCTTGTAATTGATCACCGTGGCAGCTCGTACAGCTTTGCTTCACAATATCCTCTGGCTTGGATGCTGTTTGTGCTGGTTTCCCGCCATTTTTTGCATCAGCTAACTCTTTAGATTTATTTAGCCCCTGAAATGAAAATACAAACATAACGATAATACCTAATGCTGCAATAAGAGCGAACGGAATCAGCGGATTACGTTTCATATCTCTTCTCCCCCCTCTATACCCCTAAATAGTTAGATGATTCAGTCATTTCCATTGTACTTGAAAACGCTCTATCAGAAAAGAGTAAACTACTAATCGTTAAAAATATTCCATAAATTCAGTTTATTGTTTTTTATTGTTATATCGCTTATTATTTCGATAATTATTAACGTTTCTCATCATATTTTTCACTTTTCTACATATATTTTTGTATAGAATAAACAAAATTAATCGAAAAATCGAAAAATGAGCATTTGCAAATCAAAAGACAATTCTGTAAAATAAATTACAAGAAATTGTAATCGTTGCTGACAGCTAAAGTTTAACAAAAATTAACAAAATAAAAAAGTTTACTTCACAAAAGTGAAGTAAACTTAAAGGTAGCCTATTCTAAGAAATCCTTAAGGCGCTTACTACGGCTTGGATGTCTCAATTTACGTAGTGCTTTTGCTTCAATTTGACGGATACGTTCTCTCGTTACGCCGAATACTTTCCCAACTTCTTCAAGCGTACGAGTTCGTCCATCATCTAAACCAAAACGAAGACGTAGAACATTTTCTTCACGATCTGTTAGTGTATCTAACACATCTTCTAATTGTTCTTTTAGCAATTCATACGCTGCATGGTCCGCAGGCGATGTTGCTTCTTGGTCTTCAATGAAATCACCTAAATGGGAGTCATCTTCTTCACCAATCGGTGTTTCAAGAGAAACTGGCTCCTGTGCAATTTTTAAGATTTCACGTACTTTTTCTGGAGCAAGATCCATTTCTTCACCAATCTCTTCAGGAGATGGTTCACGTCCTAAATCTTGTAATAATTGACGTTGTACACGAATTAACTTATTAATCGTTTCAACCATATGAACTGGGATACGAATTGTTCTTGCTTGGTCTGCAATCGCACGTGTAATTGCTTGGCGAATCCACCAAGTTGCATACGTACTAAATTTGAAACCTTTACGATAATCGAACTTTTCAACCGCTTTAATTAGACCCATATTCCCTTCTTGAATTAAGTCTAAGAAAAGCATACCACGGCCCACGTAGCGCTTTGCAATACTTACTACAAGACGTAAGTTTGCTTCTGCAAGACGACGTTTCGCTTCTTCATCGCCTTCTTCAATACGCGTTGCAAGTCGAATTTCTTCTTCTGCAGATAGTAAATCTACACGACCAATTTCTTTTAAATACATACGAACAGGATCGTTGATTTTAACCCCTGGTGGTACGCTTAAATCATTGAGGTCGAATTCTTCTTCCGATTTTGCTATTTGGCGATTATTAGGGCCTTCGTCGTTGTCATTGTCGCCAACTAAGTCGATCCCTTGTTCACCTAAATATTCATAGTATTCATCCATTTGATCGGATTCAATTTCAAATCCATTCATGCGTTCTGCAATCTCTTCATATGTAAGAACGCCACGTTTTTTTCCGAGCTCAGTGAGTTGTTCTTTCACTTGCTCAAGGGTCATTTCAGTTTCAATTTGTTTAGAACGAGCTGGTTTGTCAGCCATCTGTTCCCCTCCTTACGCGAGATACAAACATTCATTATACTAAAAATTTATCAAAAAAGCTATTTTCTCGCTTTTTGATTTTGTAAATATGCTACATAATATTTAGCAGCCTCTACAGGATCTGTCTTTTCCATTTGTTTTATCTTGAAGATGATTTCCATCTTTTCAAGTTTTTCTTGATGACGTCTAAGCGTCTCCAAATGGCCTTGTAACACTTCTTCTGTGTATTCTGGATTAATAAATTCATCCGTCGAAATATCAGTAATAATATTTTTCAACTTTTCATCAGAGAGCCAACTTAAAAATGTTCCGACTGAAGGTTCATTTCCCTTTTCATAATATGCGTATAGTTCATATAAAATCCCTTTATGTTCTTCTGTATGAAAATCTTCTATGTGGGATTCCATACGAACGGCCACTTCTGGACTTTGCAACATATGGTAAATAATTTCTCTTTCAGCCCTTTCAAAACCTGTTAACTTCGGTTTTGCTTGAACAATTTGAGACGGTTTAGAAACCTGCTTTACTTGTTTTTGTTGTACCTTTTGTTCTTTGCGATATTGGTGCAATTGATTCAAAAGTGTTTCCATTGAATACGAAAATTCTTGCGATAATGACTTCAAATATGATTCTGCCTGCATCGCATCCTGTAACAACGATAACTCTTTTAAAACACTTTTCACATACTCTTCTTTGCCCGACTCATCTTGCAAATTTTTCCCTAAACGCAAATGATTTATTTTAAAACCAACAAAACTTATACTTGATTTCACAAGATTTTCAAAAGCAGTTGTCCCATATTGTTGCACATATTCATCAGGATCAAGCTTATCTGGCAAGGATGTAACTTTCACTTGGCAACCAACTTGCAACAATAATTGCCCTGCTTTCATCGTCGCTTCTCGCCCTGCTTTATCACCATCATAGCAAAGAACAACAGTTTCAACGTTACGTCGCAGAAGTTTTGCTTGTTCTTCAGTTAAAGCTGTTCCCATTGTCGCAACAGCTTCTTCCACACCACTTTTTACCGCAGCTAGTACGTCGGCATACCCTTCAAAAAGGACCACTTGCCCACGTTTTCTAATAAACGGCCTTGCTTGATGGAAGTTATACAACAATTTACTTTTGTGAAAAATTGGTGTTTCTGGGCTATTTAAATATTTCGGAGTGTCATCTCCTAACGCCCTTCCACTAAACGCTATCACTTTACCTTGTAACGTATAGATTGGAAACATAACTCTTCCACGGAAGCGATCATAATGACTACCATCCTTCTCGCTTCTTATGAGAAGACCAGCTTGTTCCATACTAGACAACGATAAACCTCTTTTTTGTAAAATTTTCGTTGCTGCATCCCAAGCAGGTGACGCATAACCAATTTCAAACTTCTCAATCATCTCTTTTGTAATACCACGTTTTAACAAATACGAAAGTGCTTCATTTCCTTCTTCTGTATTTACTAATAAATGATGATAATACTTTTTTAAAAGTTCATGAGCCTGTTGCATGATGACAGTGTCATCAGATATGTCTTCTTGTTGTCCTTGCCCTGATGTATACTCTGCAACCGCAATTCCATTTCTTTCACCTAGCTTTTGAACAGCTTCGGTAAAAGCCAGTCCTTCCATTTTCATTAGAAAGGAAAATACATTTCCACCTTCTCCACATCCGAAGCAATGAAAAATTTGCTTGTCAGATGAAACAGAGAATGAAGGAGAATTCTCACCATGAAACGGACAAAGGCCGAAATAGTTACGTCCCTGTTTTCTAAGTTGAACGTATTCACCAATCACTTCGACAATATCGGATGATGTCCGAATTTGTTCAACAACTTCTTCAGGAATTCTGTTCCCCATAACTCCATCTCCGTGTCGTATTTTGTATTCGATATAAATTAAAAAATTCCTTTATAATTCGACAATATTTTTTCTAAACTTATTAAAAAATGTTGTCGATCACGTTATCAAGCGATTTTGCAGACCCTTTTCTGCGTAACTTCGCAGATACGTACCTACTATATAAAATTGTATCCATTTGCTCATCTATTACAAATGTACCTCATGGAGACAATACATATGCACTTTTTCACAAGAAGACTAGCAAGCACCATATCCTATGTGATCACGAGATCTGTTTTTTGCATGTTGATACATATAAAGAAATCAACTTTTGCTTATTCAGCATCTACATAGATCCAAATTCCCTCGCTGCTTCCTTAAACGATGAGCATACGATGTGACAAACAAAATTTTGACATGAAATTTCGTTCCAACTCGCACAATTGTCAGCCTTCACAGTATATGCATCTGCATCAACTCATACCATATTGATGTTTTGCATATTTCTGTATTCTACATCCCTTCTGCGAATCCTTCCATAATGTGCGTTTTCTTGTATAGATTTTGTCGATTTAACGTAATTACATGTCATTTCTTAAATCCTATCCCTAGTTTATTCTGAAAAATTAAAGTCTAAACGTAAAATATAGGTTTTTATCACAATTTTTTATTATAATATATTTTCTTCAACTACGCTACATATCCCTTTATTTTTTCATCTTCTATTTCAGGATAGCGAAACCCTACTTTTAACATAATAAAAAGACAGAAGAATATAAGTATAACCACTTCACTATCATCTATTACGAAATCAGTAGGCACTGTGTTTCTCACGAGCGAAAAAAGCACATTCACCTTTGGTAAATGTGCTAAAACATTTTTTGGTTTTGCACTGCATTCACAATAATGTTAGCTGTTTCTTCAATCGCTTTGTTCGATACATCAATTACTTGACAATTTATTTTACTAACTACATTCTCAAAGTGATCAATCTCTTCTTTAATACGATTAATATTGGCATATGTTGCTCCATCACTTAGTCCAAGTGATTTCAATCGCTCTTTTCGAATATGATTTAACTTCTCTGGCGTAATTTTCAAACCGAAGCATTTTTCTTTAGCCACTTGATATAATTCTTCAGGCGGATCTACTTCTGGTACTAGTGGTACGTTGGCAACTTTCAAACGTTTGTTATGAGCTAAATATTGAGAAAGTGGTGTTTTTGATGTGCGCGAAATCCCAATTAACACGATATCTGCTTTTAAAATACCACGTGCATCTCTACCATCATCATACTTCACAGCAAACTCAATCGCTTCAATCTTTTTAAAGTATTCTTCATCTAATCTACGAACAACACCAGGCTCATATCTAGGCACTTGCCCTGTAATTTCTTCAATTTGATCGATTAGAGGGCCGATAATATCATATGCCTCTACACCTTCTTTTGCAGCCTCTGTCACTAAATATTGGCGCATGTCAGGCTTTACTAACGTAAAACAAATAAGTGCTTGATTGCTCTTAGCAATCGAAATCACTTCTTTTAATGTCCCTGTATCTTCTACATACGGCACACGTCTAATATCAGGAGCAAATGGGAATTGCCCCATTGCTGCTCGAACAACCAAATCAGCCGTTTCTCCTACAGAGTCAGATACGACATATACGATTTTATTATCCATTACATTACCTCACTTTAAACAAATTACACTTATTCGTTATTTACTAAGTTTACAAACGCACGTGTAATATTTGTTTTTGTAATTCGTCCAACCACTTCTAAACCTTGTTTCGTATCTTTTACAACTGGCATCGCATCAATCTGTCTTTCTATTAATTCCATCGCAATATCATATAAAGAATCTTCTCTACGACACATCGCAATGTTTGGCATCCTTGTCATGATAATATTAACCGGAAGTGAGGTTAAATCCTGCTTCCCTAAGCTAGCTCGTAATAAATCTTTACGAGATACAACGCCTACTAATAGAGTCGATTGATCTACAACGAATAATGTACCTACATCCTCTAAAAACATAGTACAAATCGCATCGTATACCGATACATTTTTATCAATTACAACCGGTCTAGATTGATAATCTTGTACTTTAATTTTCTTAACAGCTTCAGATAATAACTGCCCCCCAGTTTTACCCGTATAAAAATAACCTACGCGTGGACGTGCTTCTAAATAACCAGCCATCGTTAAAATTGCTAAGTCTGGTCTTAGCGTTGCACGTGTTAATCCCAATTGCGCAGCAATTGACTCCCCTGTAATAGGACCGTGATCTTTTACAATCTGAATGATATGTTCTTGCCGTTTATTCAGCTCTATGATAATCACCACCTTTAATGCACAACGAAAAAAGTTATACTATCTCTTAAATATTATATACTAAATATGCTATTCGAAAAAGAAAGGATGTAAAAAGGACCGTATACGGCCCCAAATTATATTTGAAACTTATCAAGTTGTTCTAAGAAACGTCTTGATTTCAAATAAATCCCGCAATATTCATCATAATATGTATTCAATACTAAACGCATTTGTTTTTTTGTACTATCCTTCACTGATACATTGCCAAGTCTATGTAAATCGAAGTGGTAGAAAAGACGCAATAATTTATGAACGGCTTCCCCCACTGGTATACGATACTGATCTTGCTCAGCATGACGTGAGCACAGAAAACCGCCCTCCCTAACAGAGAAGGCGACAAAATCTGTTTCTTGATGACAAATCGCACATGTATCAAAGTACGGGCGCATCCCTAATACCGGAAGCATTTTCGTTTGATAAATTAATGATAATACTTCTGGATCAACACCCTCACACATATAATGCAACGTTTGATATAACATTTCAAATAAATATGGATTATGTTTTTTATCTTCTGTTGCTTTATCAGTTAACTCAACAATAAATGATGCATAAGCAGTTAAAAATATATCCTCGCGAATTTCTTTCATAGTTGAAATAATCTCGCCTTGTTGCAAAGTTCCAAGTCCAGATCCCATTTGAATAAGAAAATGACCATGTGTCATAAGTTGCGAAACAGATGCTAACCGGCTTTTCGGTTTTTTCGCTCCTCTTGCCATTGCACTTACCTTACCCAATTCTCTTGAGAATATTGTAACAATCTTGTTCGTTTCTCCGTAATCTGTCGTACGGATAACGATGCCCTCAACTTTTTGAAACATGTTCGTCACCATCCAAGGTTTGAACAAAACGGGTCAAGAAATTGGAGAGTCTAGATGCGCTAGCTCCTCTTCATGTTGATCCATCTCATCGTTTACGTCTTTTTCCATTTCTTTCAAAAGCAAATACGTCTCAATGCTTCCTGTTTTGGAGAAAAACTTCCAGGTAAAATCTAGCATAAGAATCCACCTTTCTCAATAAGCGTAGCCTATAAACCAATTTCCTTTGTTGTTATTAAATTGACCCATTTTGTCCATTTTCATGTGAGAAAAATTTTTCCTAATTTATCAAAACTCATAAAAACCAATAATCAGCGGATGAACAAAACATCCGCTGATTACAGCTTTACTCTATTTTAATACTCGTCTTCGCGGAAACCAAGGTCACGAAGCTGAGACATTTTATTTCGCCAATCTTTTTGCACTTTTACCCATACTTCTAAAAATACTTTAGAACCAAGTAATGCTTCAATATCAAAACGAGCTCGCTTACCGACTTCTTTTAACATCTTCCCTTGTTTTCCGATAATAATCCCTTTTTGCGACGGACGTTCAACAACAATCGTTGCATTGATATAAACTGCCCCGCCTTCGCGTTTTTGAATTGCATCGATAACAACAGCCACAGAATGCGGCACTTCTTCACGTGTTAAATGTAGTACTTTCTCACGAATAAGCTCTGCAATAATAAATCTCTCCGGATGATCCGTTACTTGATTATCCGGGTAGTATTGTGGTCCTTCCGGTAAATACTTTTTAATTGTTCCAATTAGAGCTTCCACATTATTACCGTCTAATGCAGAAATTGGTACGATTTCTGCAAAGTCATGTAATTTGCGATATTGATCAATTAGCTCTAATAATTGTTCTGGGTGAACTTGGTCAATTTTATTAATAACTAAAAATACTGGTTGTTTCGTTTCTTTTAACTTCTCGATGATGAATTCTTCACCACGACCAAAGCCTTCGACAGCATTCACCATAAACAGAACGATATCAACTTCTTTTAATGTCGTTTGCGCCATCTTCACCATGAAGTCGCCTAGTTTATGTTTCGGTTTATGTATTCCTGGTGTATCAATGAAAATTACTTGTGAATCATTTTCTGTATATACGCCTTGAATTTTATTACGAGTTGTTTGTGGCTTGTCACTCATAATAGCAATTTTTTGACCAATAATACGATTTAAAAATGTAGATTTCCCAACATTCGGTCTGCCAATAATAGAGACAAAACCTGATTTATAACCTTTTCTATTCATGTAAATCCTCCGCTAAAAATGCTCCTGGTAACAATTCTCCGACTGTTGTCTCTTGAACGTCACCATGTAAATTTGATAGGTATACTTTCGTATCCTGTTTACATAATTCTACCATAACTTGTCGACATGCTCCACAAGGAGGTACTGGACGCTTCGTATCCGCCACAATTGCGATAGCTACAAACTCTTTATCTCCTTCAGAAACCGCCTTAAATAAAGCTGTTCTTTCTGCACAGTTACATAAACCATATGATGCATTCTCAACATTACATCCACGATATACTTTTCCATCGCGCGTTAATAATGCTGCACCTACTTGAAATTTAGAATATGGTACGTACGCTTGTTTACGCGCTTCGATTGCTTCTTGAATTAATTGTTTACTATTCATATTCCCGCATCCTTTCTGTTCCCAGCTGTGAATAGATACACTCTCTTATTAAAGGCCTTTACGGCACCTTCAAAGCTTAATAAAAGCTTTGGAATGCAACTATACCACATACGGTAAAAAGATAATAGCACCAATTATAACGGCTATTATCGCAAACAATAAAACCGCTCCTGCTGCGACATCCTTTGCGACTTTCGCAAACGGATGTATATCAGCAGTCGCTAAATCTACTGTTTTTTCCACAGCCGTATTTACCATCTCTAAGCTCATTACAATTCCTATTACAATAAGTAATATCATCCACTCTACCTTCGTAATATGGAAATAAAAGCCGCAGCATATAACAATGACTGCGGCTACATAATGAATTTTCATATTTCGTTCATGACGAAGACAAAAGAATACACCTGCTATAGCATATCCAAAACTATCTATAAGTTTTCCTTTTTTCATCGTCCTAATCCAAATGCTTCTAAAATTTCTTTTTGTCTTCCAAACATTTCTTTTTCATCCTCTTCTGTCATGTGGTCATAACCAAGCAAATGTAAAAAGCCATGTAACGCTAAAAAGCCAAGTTCACGATCAAAAGAATGTCCATACTCTTCAGCTTGTTCTTTCGCTCTCGGAATAGAAATAATAAGGTCACCTAACATACGCGGCATTTCTGCGCCCACAATTTCCATTTCTCCTTCTCCCATTTCTTCCATAGCAAAAGAAATGACATCAGTAGGCTGATCTTTATCTCGGTAATCACGATTAATCTCGCGAATGCGTTCGTTATCTACAAATGTCACTGATAACTCCGCACCATCCTCTATTTTTTCCATTTGAGCTGCTTTTCCTAATATCTCACGAATTAAATTCACATATTCTTCTTTCACTTCTTCTGTTTCATCAATGAAATCAATTAATAAACTCATTCTTTCTCCTTTTCTTCCGGTGGTTCCGGATATGTAATACGCGAATGGAAAATACCATTTAACGTTTCACATAACGTTTTTCCAACGATTTGTAGTTCCTTAAATGTCAAATCACATTCACTAAATTGCCCATCTTGCAGGCGATCTTTAATAATACTTTGTACTAAATTATTAATTTGCTCTGGCGTTGGGTGATTCATAGAACGTACCGCCGCCTCAACACTATCCGCAATACCAACGATTGCCGATTCTTTAGAAGTTGCTTTTGATCCCGGATATCGGAACATCTCTTCTGTATATTTTTCTTTATCTTCTTTAATCGCCTTATAATAAAAATATTTCAAGAGCGTTGTACCATGGTGTTGTCCAGCAATATCAATAATTTCTTGCGGAATATGGTATTCTTCGAGCATCTTTACTCCATCGGTTACATGAGCAATGATAATATCTTTACTCGTCACAGGATCTAATTTATCATGTGGATTCTCAATTCCCATCTGGTTTTCAATAAAGAATTGCGGTTGTACTGTTTTTCCTACATCATGATAATACGCCCCTACACGCGCTAATACACCATTTGCTCCAACTGCTTCACAAGCTGCCTCAGAGAGATTCGCTACCATTACACTGTGATGATATGTTCCTGGCGCTTCTAATAAAATTCTACGCAAAAGCGGATGATTCGGACTTGATAATTCCATAAGCTTCATACTCGATACAATCCCAAGTCCACTTTCTAAATATGGTAATATCCCCATAGCCAAAACGGATGAGATAATTCCTGAAAGGGAAGCCATTAATAATTGCGTACCAATTTCAAGAGGTGAAAAATTCCCATTACGTAATAATAATAACGCCGCCAAGACGACTACATTTAAGATAGATACGAGTATACCAGCTTGTAAAATCATCGTACGACGATTTTTTTCTCTTAAGAAAATACTCACTGATAATGAACTTAATAACACATAAATACCCACACTATAATTTAGTGTACTTGTTACTCCTTCATTAAACATAATACTTCCGCACACAGAAAAAATCATACTTGTTAAAAATACAAATCGATCGCCAATCATTAGTTTTACAAGTATCGTTCCCATCGCAACTGGGACAACATACGCAATTCCTGCATATTCAAGCTTTTGAAACAAACTAATAATTTTCATTAAAACAATCGTGATAGACAAAATTGTAATATACGCTAAAATGTACGGTTTGTCTTCTCTTTTCCGCTGTAAAAATAATTCAAACTGCTTATGCATAAAGTATAGTAACACACCAATGAGCACAGCTAATCCAACATAAGGCTGAAAACTATTACCTTTCTCTAATAAACCGACTAATTTCAACTGATTATACATATCACTTGAAATTGTTTCACCTTCTCTAACAATAACTTGTCCTTGAAGAATATAAACAGGTGGAACTAAATCTTCTTCTGCTTTCTTCTTCTCTTTCGTTACAGCAGGATCATAGAAATAATTTGCTGTAATCGCATATGATCCTAGTGCATTCACAGCTTCTTTCAATCCGCTATTCACATTCAGGCTTTTCATTTCATTAACAAATCGCTCTTTCGCTGCCATTTCTTCGGACATTTTAATATTTCCACCCATGATAACGCTAACAGACGTTAAAGCCGCATTCTTTGCTAATTCTAATTGATCCGGTTCTGCATTAATAAAGTATAATAAATTCTCATCCGATAATTCCTTCGTTAAATTAGATGGCAACTTCTTCTTCAACTTTTCTAATTTATTCGCATCGGTCATCTTTTTTTGCTCTTCAGGTCCAGCAGCTTTCATCTCCTGAATTACTTCATTCACCTTAGCAAAAACATCATTTACAATATCTACTCTATTTTGTTTATATTCACTTCTATATGTATATTGATCCCCGACTTTTTGAGCGGCCTCTTGTTTTTTTCTTTCCGTTATAACCTTATCTTCAATTTTAATAGGAGAATGAATTGTTTTTTTCGCAATAGAATACATATCAACATCTAATTGCTCTGGTTTCACATTATTCATAAGTGCAAAAAATAGCACTGCCCCTAATAAAACGTAAGAAATCCAACTTAGTTTTTTCGAATGTTGTAAATTACGAAACCACTTAGAAATTTCTTGAGATCTTAACATGATTTCAATACCTTCTCCTCTCTAGAAATAAAGTGAAACTATTTATAGCTTTCATTTCTTCTAGCCAACGATACTTTTAGGTAACATTTTTATACACCAGTACCTATAGTTTATTTCTCTTATCTTTTATGATAGTAAAAAATATGCCGTTCGCCAACCTTAATACAAAAAGAAATGATCCTGACAAATAGGATCATTCCATTTTATCATATGCCTCAATAATACGTTGTACCAGTGGATGCCTTACAACGTCCGTTTGTTCTAACGTAATGAATGAAAGACCTGATACACCAGATAAAATGTTAGCAGCTAGCGTAAGCCCTGATTTTACCCCTTTTGGTAAGTCTACTTGTGAGGGATCCCCCGTAATAACCATTTTAGAACTAAAACCTAATCTTGTTAAAAACATTTTTATTTGTGCACCCGTTGTATTTTGCGCTTCATCTAAAATAACAAATGAATCATCGAGCGTACGTCCTCTCATATAAGCAAGAGGCGCGATTTCAATTACACCTCTCTCCATCATACGCTGCGTATATTCTTGTCCAAGAATATCGTGCAGAGCATCATACAATGGACGTAAGTACGGATCTACCTTCTCTTTCAAATCACCTGGTAAAAATCCTAAACTTTCTCCAGCTTCTACAGCCGGTCTCGTTAAAATGATTTTCTTTACATACCCTTGCTTTAAAGCTCTTACAGCCATTACTACAGCTAAGTATGTTTTCCCAGTCCCGGCAGGTCCTATTCCAAATACAATATCATTTTTCTTCATTGCATGAATATATCTTCTTTGTCCCATCGTTTTTACACGAATGGATTTACCTTTTGCCGTTTTAAAGATTTCTTCTTCATATAACTCTTCAAATTGAGCAATTTTCCCTTGTTGTGCGAGCTGAATTGCATACGCAACATCTCTTTCTGTAATTGACACACCTTTTCGAATAACAACAAGTAGTTGTTGTAAGATTTTTTCTACGAGTGTCACAGTTTCAACTGCTCCAGATGCATGAACAGTTTCACCTCTAGTTACGATTGATACATTCAGTTCCCGTTCAATTACTTTCAAATGAGCATCATTGACTCCAAAAAGAGCGATTGCTTCGTTAGTATTTTCCAATTGTTGGTTCATTTCTACTAATTGTTCTGCCATTACTCAGTCTCCTTGAATATCGGATTCGGATATTGGTTGTGGCTCTGCAATATTTTCAATCACAGTATAATGCAAAGTGACTTTTAGTTGATCCGCCTCAACCTCTTTACTCAAAATCTTATCACTTACAATCATAGCATGTTCATCCAATTTTTTCTTTAGTTCTTTTTCAGCCATTTCTTTCGCTACTTTCATTGCCTGTTTTTCTGTATATTCTCGGTTCGCCTCTTCCTCTTCTCGCACTATATCTTTTTCATATGCAATCGGCAGTGTAAAACCAAATAATTTCACATCATGTTTTACACTTTCCGTACGGGAGCGTTTATACTTATCATGCTGAAATCCCCATATTTTTATTTTCGTACTCCCAAATGTAAGATAATGCTCATTATACGTATTACCAGTATATACTTGAAATTGCGTCTTGAGTGGTACATTCACCTCAGATGTGTACCACGTTTCTCCATATACAATACCTTTCGCCGAAACAATCGTTGGACTCTCCTCATTACCGTATATCCCTGATACGAGAAGCTGACCTTTTTCTACATGATCATTTTTTAAAACGACTGGTTTTCCAACTTCAACAAATGTTTTTGTAACAATCGCTTCTTTTTTTGCCACTAAATTTTGCGGCCTTTGTTCTTTTTCTTTTTTCGGCTCATTTTTTTCAACGATTTTAAAATGGTACGTCGTTCCCCTTACTTCTAGTCCTGCCCAAGTAATCGCATTAATATTGTCCGTCAAATGACGTTGTACATCTTCTACACTAGGCATTTGGAATTGTAATTTTCCTTTTTTAATACCCATTTTGTCCAATTCTTTCATCAATATATATTCTGTTTCAGGTTTCGCTCCTGTAATTTCAATTTTCCAAACCATATTCGATAATGCAATCATGCCAAAGAAGAAAATTAAAAAACCAATTAAGAATCCACTATTTTTAATTAAGCGCTTATTCCAAAATGGAAAACCGTAACGCCCAATAAAATATAGTTTACACTCATTTTTTCTATAAATCGGCTTTATTTTTTTCACATCTCGTAATAGCATACAAAAAACTAACGTTTCATCGGCAATTTTCTTAACGTCCCAAACTAATAATTTTCTACGCACACATTCGTTAACGAACCGCTCCGCTCCTCTACCTTCAATTCGTACCTTTACATATCCAAGCCACTTTATAAACCATTTATTTTTCATCTACTACCTTCACTACCTTTCCAAAAGTAGACACACTACTTTTCACTTTAATTAGCAAAATAGCTCGTACGAAAATGAAATAAAGAGTTTTATTTTCCATAAATAGCGGGATAAAGTGAGACTTTAATCAGCCCTCACCGATCGGACTTTAACGGACAGCCCGACCCCCACCTAACTTCTTTGCTTTCGCTGAATTTTGAGGCGTAGGCTTACTGCCCATGAAAGCGGGATAAACTAAATAGTAGGAGCAAATCATTAGAATAAAGAAGAAAAACTTCACATACGGAAGTTTCCCTTACTTCTCTTTCTGTTCGTCTTCTAAAAACGTCACTTGCTCAATTATCCCTTCAAGCAAAAGTTCTTCCGGAAGGATTGTTTTAATAACAAAGGACTGCCCCTTAATTAATAACTGACCATGCTTTAACAACAATCTTACTTCTTTATCTGAAAACACTAATAAACCTCGATGATTTTCTATATAGATATGCACTTGCCCAACAAGCGTGATCCGAGGTAGATCCATTAGCACATCCACTGGTAGGTCTATTTGCTTCGTTAACCAATTCTTCATTTGTTCTAATTTTTTCATCCCAAAAGACCCCCTCTCATCCCATATGTATGAAAAAAGAGCTTGTAATATCACGTCCAAACTGAAAAAAAGCATAAAAAAACGTCTCATAAGAAATGAGACGTTTTTTTATGCTAATAGCTGGATAACCAGCTTATTCACAAGCGATCCATCTGTTTTACCTTTTACTTTCGGCATAACAGCAGTCATCACCTTGCCCATATCCGCTTTAGAAGTCGCACCAACTTCAGAAATAACTTGCTTGATTATATCAACTAGCTCTTTTTCCGTTAATTGCTCCGGCAAATATGCGCTTAAAATCTGAATTTCACTTTGCAGTTTATTAACAAGGTCTTCACGACCAGCTTTTTTAAATTCAAGGAGGGAGTCCTTATGCTGTTTTACTTCACGAGCTAAAACTGTTAGTTCCTCTTCTTCAGTAAGAGTATGCTGTAGTTTAATACCTTCATTTTGTAAAGCAGCCTTAACCATACGAATGACGGTTAATTTTTCTTTTTGTTTATTCTTCATCGCTTGTTTCATATCATCGTTTAAACGACCGAGAAGACTCATAACTTACACCCTCTCTTAGAATTTACGCTTTCTTGCCGCTTCAGATTTCTTCTTACGTTTTACACTTGGTTTTTCATAAAACTCGCGCTTTCTTGCTTCAGCAAGTGTACCAGTTTTAGAAACCGATCTTTTAAAACGGCGAAGTGCATCCTCCAAAGACTCGTTTTTACGAACGACTGTTTTTGACATTCTCTTTCCCTCCCTCCGAAACATCACACTTACATACTAACTCCAGCATGCAAAAAGAAACACTTCTTCAGCATGTCTTTTACGATTATAATACATTTTATCACTTCAGGTCAACTATTTGGCAGAATAAAAGAAGAATAGATGCTCTTCCTTTTTCAAAAACTATGCAGATAGCTGTTATCCTTTCCCCTGAAGGCAAACTATATTTTTATCATTACACCTTTTTTCATGCAGGAACGTACGAAACAACTACTCATTTCATACATTTTCAGTACTTAACTTCTCCACTAAAAAAGAAAGCATGCAAATCGTTTCCGTTTGCATGCTTTTTTATCCCGATTGGTCCGGGCTAATAATGAGCGGGGAATGAATCCCACGCTCATTAAAGTTTCACTTTATGCGCTTGCTGATTCCTTTTTCACATCATCTTCAAGGACACGAACAAATTGCGCTTCGTTATATGGATAACCAGCTTTTGTGATTTTTACTTTCACTAGTTTACCGATTAATTCTTCTGATCCTTCAAATACAATTTTCAAGTAGTTATCTGTATAACCTACATATAGGCCTTCACGGTCGCCCTCTTTAAATTGTTCTTCTGGAATAATTTCAAGTACTTCTCCTTCAAACTGTGATGCATACTCTTTCGCTAATTGATTAGATAGTTCAATTAAACGGTGAACACGATCATTCTTCACATCTTCAGGAACTTGATCTTCCATACGCGCTGCAGGTGTTCCTGTACGTTTTGAGTACGGGAATACGTGCAACTCAGAGAAGCGATTCTCTTTAATGAAATTGTATGTTTCCATGAATTCTTCTTCTGTTTCACCTGGGAAACCAACGATTACGTCTGATGTAATCGCAAGACCTGGTAACGCTTCTTTCAAACGATCTAAGCGCTCTTGGAAAAATTCCATCGTATACTTACGACGCATACGCTTTAATACAGTATTAGATCCAGATTGCAATGGAATGTGTAAGTGACGTACAACTACTTCAGACTTATCTAACACTTCAATTACTTCATCTGAAATCTGACTCGCTTCAATAGAAGAAATACGAAGACGTTTTAATCCGTCTACTTCCGCTTCCATATCACGAAGTAATCCAGCTAAGTTATAATCTTTAATATCTTCACCGTATCCACCTGTATGAATACCTGTTAATACGATTTCCTTATAGCCTGCATCTACTAATTGCTGCGCTTGTTTAATAACTTCTTTCCCATCGCGAGAGCGCATTAAACCACGCGCCCAAGGAATAATACAGAATGTACAGAAGTTATTACAACCTTCTTGTATTTTTAAAGATGCACGTGTACGGTCCGTGAAGTAAGGTACATCAAGTTCTTCATATACACGTGTTTTCATAATGTTACGCACAGCATTAATTGGCTGACGCTCTTTACGGAATTCTTCGATGTATCCTAACATCTTTTCACGATCTTGTGTACCAACTACAATATCTACACCTGGAATCGCCATAATTTCCGCTGGAGATGTTTGTGCATAACATCCTGTTACACAAATAACCGCATCTGGGTTTTGACGAACAGCACGTCTAATAACTTGACGACTTTTCTTATCCCCCGTATTCGTTACTGTACATGTATTAATAACATATACATCAGCTTTTTTTTCATATTCAGTTCTTTCATATCCACCTTGTTTAAACAATTGCCAAATGGCTTCTGTTTCATAGTGGTTTACTTTACAACCTAACGTATGGAACGCAACAGTTGACATTGATCATCACCCCATCAATTCAAAATGATACGAAGCAGCACTTAACGCGTATAACGGCGCCGTTTCTGTTCTTAAAATTCTTGGTCCTAAACTACATGGTACAAATTTATGTTCACGAAGCGCTGTAATCTCTTCCTCAGCCAAACCGCCTTCTGGGCCAAATACAATCAATAACTTTTGACCTGGTTTCATCATCGTTAAAGCTTTCGCAAAATTAGATTTCTCGCCCTGTTTCGCTTCCTCTTCGTAAGCAACAAGGCAAACATCATACTCACCACTCATTGACAGCAATTGTTTAAACGATGCTGGGGCGTGTACTTCTGGAATTTCACTTCTATGTGATTGTTCCGCAGCTTCTTTCACAATTTTTCTTAAACGCTCAACTTTTTTATCAGCTTTTTTTGCATCCCATTTTACGATAGAGCGAGATGCTTGAAATGGTAAGAATGCAGCTGCCCCAAGCTCAGTTCCTTTTTGAAAAATTAACTCTAGCTTGTCTCCTTTCGGCAGTCCACTTGCAATCGTCACGAAAACAGGAAGTTCACTTGACGCCTCTACCCATTCTACAATAGCCGTATTAATAAATTCACTGGTAATTTCATCAATTGAACATACGGCTGTTTTTCCGTTTACACAGCAATAAATGTGATCTCCAGCTGACATACGCATTACTCTTGCGATATGATGGACGTCATCACCTACAATGCGAATACTTGTCTCATTTACATATTTCTCTTCTACAAAATAACGTTGCATATAATCACCTTAGTAGAGTTTCGTTCCTTTCGTAAGCCAATACTTACGAAAAGAACGAAACGTTATCATTTTTCATATAACAAACGGCAAGTCCCTCACCTTATAGTGAGAGACTCCCCTTTTCATTATAGACTAAAATCTATATTACGCATTTCGTGCAATAATTGCTACCCAATCTTCCATTCGTAACACTTCTTCAATTGTAAATCCAGCTTTTTCTAACGCTTCAGAAATTACTTTTTCCTTCGCAGCAATAATGCCCGATGTAATAAATAATCCGCCTGACTTCACAACTCTCGCTGCATCTTCAGGGAATAATAGAATAATTTCTGCTAATAAGTTAGCTACGATTAAATCAACAGGACCTTCAATACCTTCTAAAAGACTATTTTGTCCAACAGATACAATATCATCTGTTTTATTTAAACGTACATTCATTTCTGCACTTTCAACCGCAACCGGATCTAAATCATATGCTTGAACAGAAGACGCACCTAATTTCGCTGCTGCAATACTCAGTACACCAGAACCTGTTCCTACATCAATGATCGTATCACCTTGCTGTACTGTTTTTTCTAAAGCACGGATACACATCGTTGTTGTCGGATGAGTTCCCGTTCCAAATGCCATACCTGGATCTAATTCAATAATTTTTTCTTCCGGAGAAGATGGTGTATATTCTTCCCAAGTCGGCACAATTGTGAATGTATCAGAAATTTGTACTGGATGGTAATATTTTTTCCAAGCAGTAGCCCAATCTTCTTCATTGACTTCGTTAACGGTAATATTTCCAGTACCAATTTCGATGTCGTAAGATGGAAGCACATCAATAGATGATTTTACACCTGCAATTGTTTCATGTAAAGAATCCGTTTGCGGGAAATATGCTTTTATTAATACACCTTCCGCCGGATACTCATCTGGGTTCAATGCATAAATTTCACCATATTGTTGCTCGCGCTCTTTCGTCAACTCTGCCGGATCCTCAATCGCAACTCCACTAGCACCAGCTTCATGTAAAATATGAGAGACAGCTTCTACTGCTTCTTCTTTTGTATGAATACTAATTTCTGACCATTTCACAATTTACCAACTCCATTTTTTTATTTCCATTATTCCCCTTTGAAAGCACGTTTAAGCTTTCCGAATAAACTATCATCCTGCTCTTCTTGTCCTGCAAATTCACGCAATAAATCTTTTTGCTGTGAAGTTAATTTCGTCGGTACAACAACACGCACGACTACATATTGATCTCCTTGACCGTATCCACGTACGTTCGGAGCACCCTTTCCTTTTAGGCGGAATTCTGTTCCTGTTTGTGTTCCTGCTGGAATTTTCAGCTTCACTTTACCATGAACAGTAGGAACTTCTACTTCATCACCAAGTGCCATTTGCGCAAATGTTAATGGCATTTCACAAATAATGTGATCTCCTTCGCGCTCAAAGAATTCATGATTTCTTACATGAACAACAACATATAAATCTCCTGCTGGGCCGCCATTTACGCCCGCTTCACCTTTTCCAGATACACGGATTTGTTGACCATTATCGATACCTGCTGGAATTTTAACGTTGATTTTTTTACGTTTACGTACTTTACCAGAACCGTGGCATGTCGTACATTTTTCTTTAATGATTTGCCCAGTTCCTGAACAATGACCACAAGCTTGACGGTTTACGATACGACCAAATGGTGTATTTTGTTCTACACTTACTTGCCCTGATCCTGAGCAATGTTTACATGTTTCTTTTGAAGTTCCTGGTTTTGCCCCGCTACCTTTACAAGTATCACATGGATCTTCTACTGGAATCTCAACATTTAACTCTTTACCAAAAATAGCTTCTTCAAAATCTAAAGTAACTTGATATTGTAAGTCAGCACCTTGACGCGGAGCGTTTGGATCACGACGTCTGCCGCCACCGCCGCCAAAGAATGAACTAAAGATATCTTCAAAACCGAAGCCACCGCCGAAGTCTCCTCCGCCGCCAAAGCCACCGAAGCCTTGATTAGCACCAGCATGACCAAATTGATCATATTGCGCACGCTTTTGATCGTCGCTTAATACTTCGTATGCTTCTTGCACTTCTTTAAACTTTTCAATTGCATTTTCTTCTTTACTTACGTCTGGATGGTATTTTTTAGCCAAACGACGATACGCTTTTTTTATTTCATCTTTTGAAGCACCCTTGCTAAGTCCAAGGACCTCATAATAATCTCGTTTACTCATAAATTTACAACCCCCGAATCTTTCACATAAACGTAATTTTAACACCGAAAGAAAGTGCTTTGCAACAAAGTTTCCTCACTTACAGTATGCAAAGTAAAAAACTTAAGACCCTCACACATTCCTTCTCATTCGTGAAAAAAGCCAAAGCCAAGGCACGCTTGACTTTGACTTTTTGTCATCTTACTTATTATGTTTACAGTTGAATTACTTGTCTTCTTTTACTTCTTCAAACTCAGCGTCTACTACATTGTCTTTCTTCGCGCCAGCATCTTGTGCTCCTTGTGCACCTTCTGCTTGCCCTGCAGCTGCTTGAGCTTGCTCATATAGTTTAACAGTTAGTTGTTGTACGATTTCTTGCAAAGCGTCTTTTTTCGCACGGATTTCCTCAAGCTCGTTCTTCTCAATCGCAGCTTGTAATGCTTCTTTCGCTTCTGTTGCTTTTGCAACTTCAGCTGCATCTACTTTACCTTCTAAATCTTTTACAACTTTATCTGTTTGGAATACAAGTTGGTCAGCTTCGTTACGAAGTTCAACTTCTTCCTTACGTTTTTGGTCAGCGTCAGCGTTTGCTTCTGCTTCTTTTACCATACGATCTACTTCTTCATCAGAAAGACCTGAAGAAGATTGGATTGTAATAGCTTGTTCTTTGCTTGTTCCTAAATCTTTTGCACGTACGTTAACGATACCGTTCGCATCAATATCGAATGTTACTTCGATTTGTGGAATACCACGTGGTGCTGGTGGGATATCCGTTAATTGGAAACGTCCTAACGTTTTGTTGTCAGCTGACATTGGACGCTCACCTTGTAATACGTGAATGTCTACTGCTGGTTGGTTATCAGCAGCTGTTGAGAATACTTGTGATTTACTTGTTGGAATTGTAGTGTTACGCTCGATTAATTTCGTGAACACACCACCCATAGTTTCAATACCTAAAGAAAGTGGAGTTACATCTAATAATAGTACGCCTTCTACATCACCAGTAAGTACGCCACCTTGAACTGCAGCACCTAATGCTACAACTTCATCCGGGTTTACACCTTTATATGGTTCTTTACCAGTTTCACGTTTAATAGCTTCTTGTACAGCTGGGATACGAGTAGAACCACCTACAAGGATAACGCGATCTAATTCACTTGCAGATAGACCAGCATCTTTTAAAGCACGACGAGTTGGTTCTAATGTTCTTTCAACAAGGTTTGCTGAAAGCTCTTCGAATTTCGCTCTTGTTAATGTTAATTCTAAGTGTAATGGACCAGCAGCTCCAGCACTAATGAATGGCAATGAAATTTGTGTTTGTGTTACACCTGAAAGATCTTTTTTCGCTTTTTCAGCTGCATCTTTCAAACGTTGAAGTGCCATTTTATCTTGGCTTAAATCAATGTTATTTTCTTTTTTGAATTCAGCTACTAAGTGATCGATGATAACTTGGTCAAAGTCATCTCCACCAAGACGGTTGTCACCAGCAGTTGAAATAACTTCAAATGTTCCATCTGCTAACTCAAGGATAGATACGTCAAATGTACCGCCACCTAAGTCATATACTAAGATTTTTTGCTCTTCATCTTGTTTTTCTAAACCGTAAGCAAGCGCTGCTGCTGTTGGTTCGTTAATGATACGTTCAACTTCTAAACCAGCGATACGACCAGCATCTTTCGTTGCTTGACGCTCTGCATCGTTGAAGTATGCAGGTACTGTAATAACAGCTTTCGTTACTGTTTCACCTAAATATGCTTCAGCAGAAGCTTTTAAGTTTTGTAAAATGATTGCAGAAATTTCTTGAGGTGTATATTCTTTACCTTCGATTTCTACTTTGTAGTCTGTACCCATATGACGTTTAACAGACATGATTGTATTTGGGTTTGTAATTGCTTGACGCTTTGCTACTTCCCCAACTTGACGTTCTTCATTTTTGAAAGCTACAACAGAAGGTGTTGTACGGTTTCCTTCTGGATTTGGGATAACCTTTGGTTCTCCACCTTCCATAACAGCTACACAAGAGTTTGTTGTACCTAAGTCAATACCGATAATTTTACTCATGGCGAATCCTCCTACTTTTATGTAAATTATTGATTTACTTTTACCATCGATGGGCGAATTACACGGTCTTTTAATTTATAACCTTTTTGGAATTCTTCCACAACCGCATTTGATTCAAATTCGCTGTCTTCTACTTGCATAACAGCTTGGTGTTCATGAGGATCAAACTGTTTACCAACAGCTTCAATCGCTTCTACACCTTCTTTTGTCATCGCTTCTAACAATTGACGATATACCATTTCCATCCCTTGTAATAAGGACTTCATTTGCTCATCATTTGCTTCCACTTGCATCGCTCTTTCAAAATTATCAAGAGCTGGCAAAATATCTGAAACAAGACTTTGTGCTCTATATTTTTCAGCAGCCTGTTTATCCATTTGAACACGACGCTTATAATTTTCAAAATCAGCTTGTAGACGTAGCATACGGCCTTCCGTTTCCGTCAGTTTCGCTTGCAATTCATCTACTTTTTCTTGTAAAAGAGCAGCCTCACTTTTTTCTTCAACAGATTCTTCGCTGTCTTCAGATGTTACGGCTTCTTCAACTTGTGCTTCTTTTACTTCTTCTTTCACTTCTTCTACAACTTGTTCGTTACGCTCTTCCACAATTTTCACCTCCTTAAAAGGTATTAGGTATCATGCATAGCATGATTACCTAAGTATAGTTATATATTACACACAGTGATGTATTGCTTATCACTTGAGCGAATGTATTCTTCTTTATTCTTTATTTTTTTAGTCCATCTGTAATTTGCCTTGTAAATAACTGCAACAAACTAATTACACGAGAGTATTGCATTCTCGTTGGGCCTAAAATTGCAATTGTTCCAACCTGTTCTTCTCCGATTGAATATGTTGCAGAAATTAAACTGCAATCCTCCATAGCCGTTGAAGAGTTTTCCCTACCAATTTTCACTTGAATACCAACTTGTTTATGACGCAAAATATCATAAAACTCAGCTTCGTTATCAATCATGGTAAGTAAAGATCTAACTTTTTGAATGTCATGAAACTCTGGTTGCGAAAGCATATTTGCCTTCCCTCCAAAGTATATCTTTTCCGATAACGGAACTTGAAATGTACCATCCAATATTTTTATCGCACTATCGTAATTATGAACATACCCACGCAATACCGTAACAATCTCCTTAAAGATTTTATTATGGAGTTCCGACATTGGTACGCCCGATAGCTTTTCATTTAAAATATTAACCATTTTTTCTAAATCTGATAAATCAACAGATTCCGGAACGGTAATCGTTTTGCTTTGTACATGCCCTGTATCCGTTACAATAATAGCGACTGCGGTTTGACGATCAAGCGGAACAATTTGTACGTTTTTAAGTTTATTTGTGCTTAACTTCGGTCCAAGAACAATGGCCGTATAATTTGTAAGCTCTGATAAAATTTGAGCTGATTGTTGTGCAATCTTTTCCGCTTCAAAAATTCTTTCAGCAAATAAATCTTTAATTTGTACAATTTCATCGTTCGGTAAATTTTGCGGCGCTAAAAGATGGTCTACATAAAATCGGTATCCTTTTTCAGAAGGAACACGTCCAGAAGAACTATGCGTTTTCTCAATAAATCCTAGTTCCTCTAAATCAGCCATTTCATTTCGTATAGTAGCTGAACTAAATGTAATTTCATCTTTTTTAGCCAACGTCCTTGACCCAACAGGTTGCGCTGATCCAATAAAGTCATCAATAATTGTTTGTAAAATTAAGAGCTGACGTTCCGTAAGCATCTCATCATCACCTCTGTTAGCACTCTTTGTCTTCGAGTGCTAAATCTATTAATAACTTACCAAAATTGACATTCAATTGTCAACGGAAACGTCACGAAATAATGAAACTTTTTCACGTTAATGGAACATTTAATTAGTCAATCAAAAATGATTGGAATACTTCATTCCCTAATAATTTTCCTTTTCGCGTTAAACGAACATATCCATCGCTCTCTTCAAGCAATCCTTGTTCTTGGTTGTTTTGTAACTGCTTCGCGAAAACTTGATCCATTTCCATATTAAATTTCTTTTGAAACGCTATTTTAGATACACCTTTTGTTTTTCGGAGTCCTAAGAACAACTCTTCTTCCATTTTTTCTTTCTCCGTCACCACATGAACATCTAAATACGGAAATCCGGTTTCATCAATCTTATTGAAATATTGCTTGAGCGGCCCTACATTTTGGATACGTTCTCCATTTACATAACTATGCGCTCCAGCTCCAAATCCATAATACTCTTCATTATTCCAGTATGTGAGATTATGTCTACTTTCATTATTACCTTTTGAAAAATTACTAATTTCATACTGGGTATAGCCATGTTTCTCCATTTCATCCATTACCATTTCGTACATTTTCGCTTCATGGTCTTCACCTGGAAGTCTTAATTTCCCTTTATTCATTAAGTTATAAAATACTGTTTTCGGTTCCACAATTAATGAATATGCCGAGAAATGTTGTACACCAAGCGTAAAAGCAATGTCTAATGTTTCTTTTACATCTTCTATCGTCTGTCCTGGCAGAGCATAAATAATATCTACATTTATATTTTTAAAGCCTACTTCCTGCGCTTCTCTAATTGCTACAAACGCATCTTCTCTCGTATGCTTACGTCCAATTTTCTCAAGCAATTCATCTCGAAATGTTTGCACCCCAAAACTAATTCGGTTCACTTCACCTTCTAGCAATACATTTAATTTCTCTTTCGGCAAATCACCTGGATTCGCTTCAAATGTTAATTCACAATTCGGGGCAAACGGACGTAAACGACGATTTATAATATCTAATAATTTCTTTGTCTGTTCCATATTTAATGCTGTCGGAGTTCCCCCGCCAACAAAAATCGTTTTCATACTATCAAACGGTACCTTTTGAACTGTATTTATTATTTCTTTCTCTAAATACTCTAAATATTGATCGACCGGCTGGCGTTCAATAAACACTTTATTAAAATCACAATAGTGACAAATATGCTGACAAAACGGAATATGAATATATGCAGCTTGCACCAAAAATAACTCCTACCTTTCTAAAAAGAAAACCTCCGCGCTCGGGAGGCTTCTTTTACTTCTCTAACGTATTACGAATTTGTTCCATTCGCATTTTTCCCCAATCATACATCATTTCAACGATTGGTAAAAGCGACATGCCTAATTCCGTCATATAATATTCCACTCGCGGAGGAATTTCTGGGTATACTGTTCGATCAACAATCCCATCTTCCATTAACTCTTTTAATTGGTTTGACAAAACTTTATGAGAAATGCTCGGAAATAATCGTTGTAATTCACTAAAACGATGAGGCCCTTCCACACCAAGATGCCATAATATTACAACTTTCCACTTTCCACTAATAATAGAAAGCGTCAATTCCTTTTCACAATTAAAATTGCCATTTTGTATTTTTTCTTGAATATCTTTTCGAATATTTTCGGACATTAACAAACTCCTAACTCTATATGAACTAAAAAGCTCTCTCACTATTGTAAATGAGAGCTACTCAGATGTCTAAAAAGTAATTATACGTAAAAAAGAAGTCGCATAAACGACTTCTTTTTTCATTCCAACTATTAGTTGTCATCCATTTTCAGTACAGCCATGAATGCTTCTTGCGGTACTTCTACAGAACCAACAGACTTCATACGTTTTTTACCTTCTTTTTGCTTATCAAGAAGTTTACGCTTACGAGAAATGTCACCACCGTAACATTTCGCAAGTACGTTTTTACGCATCGCCTTAATTGTAGAACGCGCTACAACTTTGTTTCCGATCGTCGCTTGAATTGGCACTTCGAACTGCTGTCTTGGAATTAATTCTTTTAATTTTTCTACGATTACTTTACCACGGTCATACGCTGAATCACGGTGTACGATAAATGATAGAGCATCGACTTGCTCAGAATTTAAAAGAATATCCATTTTCACAAGTTTAGATGGTTTATAACCAATTAACTCATAATCAAATGATGCATATCCTTTCGTATTTGATTTCAACTGATCGAAGAAGTCATATACGATTTCTGATAATGGGATTTCATATGTCAATGTAACACGCGTTTCATCTAAATATTGCATATCAATAAACGTTCCGCGTTTACCTTGGCAAATTTCCATTACAGCTCCAACATAGTCATTCGGAACCATAATTGCCGCTTTAACAAATGGCTCTTCAACACGATCAATTGTCTGTGGATCCGGCATATTAGACGGGTTATCGACAATCATGTCTTCACCATTCGTTAAGAATACTTTATAAATAACACTTGGCGCTGTTGTAATTAAATCAATTTTAAATTCACGTTCAATACGCTCTTGAATGATTTCCATATGAAGAAGTCCTAAGAATCCACAACGGAAACCAAATCCTAGCGCTTGAGATGTTTCTGGCTCAAACTCAAGAGCAGAATCGTTTAATTCTAATTTCTCTAGCGCATCACGTAAGTCGTTGTAACGTGCAGAGTCAATCGGGTACAGACCACAGAATACCATTGGATTTAATTTACGGTAACCAGGTAATGGCTCAGCTGCTGGACGTTTCGCATGTGTAATCGTATCACCAACGCGTGTGTCACCAACATTTTTAATCGATGCCGCTAAGAAACCTACATCACCTACTGTTAACTCATCACGTTGCGTAGTTTTCGGTGTAAACACACCTACTTCTGTTACTTCAAATTCTTTTCCAGTTGCCATCATACGTACTTTATCGCCAACTTTTACCGTTCCATTTACAACACGGATATACGCAATTACACCGCGGTATGGATCATATAAAGAGTCAAAGATCATACATTGTAACGGTTCTTCTGAATCACCTGTTGGTGCTGGCACTTTTTCAACGATTTGTTCTAGAATCTCTTCGATACCAATCCCAGCTTTTGCCGAAGCAAGTACAGCTTCTGATGCATCTAACCCAATTACATCTTCCACCTCTTGGCGTACACGCTCTGGGTCTGCACTTGGTAAGTCGATTTTATTAATAACCGGTAAAATTTCTAAATTGTTATCAAGCGCTAAGTATACGTTCGCTAACGTTTGCGCTTCAATACCTTGCGCTGCATCTACTACAAGAATTGCACCTTCACAAGCCGCTAAACTACGAGATACTTCGTACGTAAAGTCGACGTGTCCTGGTGTATCAATTAAGTGAAGAATATATTCTTCACCGTCTTTTGCTTTATAGTTTAATTGTACTGCGTTTAATTTAATTGTAATACCACGCTCACGCTCTAAATCCATAGAGTCAAGCAACTGAGCTTTCATTTCACGTTGTGTTAACGCGTTTGTTTTCTCTAAAATACGGTCTGCTAACGTTGACTTTCCGTGGTCAATATGAGCAATGATAGAGAAATTACGAATTTTGGACTGTCTTTTTGCTCTTTCTTCTTTGTTCATCTATGTTCTCAACTCCTAATAGTCTCGCCAATATACACTAGCACTGATTATATCAATAGAGCAGCAAAGATTCAATGAAAACTCGTGCTGCTTACGATACAAATCATTCTATTTATATCTTATGCGAACAAACCATAAGAGACAAACCCTTTTCAAATTAAAGAACGGCTGTCTTACAAACCTGTAAAACAACCGTCCTCCGTTTGACTCTTAACTAAAAATCCCTTTTACTTTCCCAACAACTATATCTGTTCCAAACTTTGTTATTTCATAGGCAACGCTTGCTATCGCCATACCCATTCCTTCTACAACATTAAAACTTTTTAAGCTTTCTAATTGTTTTTGTTTTTCAGTAGCGGAAAACGAACTCTCCAAAGTTTCTGATTCAGTGGCCTCACCTTTTGTTCCTGTCATATGAGCGATTTGTTCATACGACATTTGCTGATAACCTTTCATACTTTTCAACCCATGATTTGCAAGTGCCACCCCTGCTATTACCATAAGTAAGCATATAGCCACACTACATATACATAAAAGCGAAAAGCGACTTACATGATTATCGTCACTTCCCATCAATGTGTATATGCTCCTGTATTATCTTGGTCAATTTGATGATGCAGCGCTGCATTTAAACCACTTGCTATTACATTTGCCATATCCTCTATGAAGGCATCCACTTCTTTCGGAGTCACCATTAAATTATGACCAAGAGGAGATAACACTTCATAAATTAATTTTCTCTTCTCTTCATCTCCCAGTGTACCTACAGCACCTAAAAACATATTCCGGCTCTTTTCATCCGGCATATCCTCTTCTGTTAATTTTTTCTTTTCTCCAAATGTAAAACCAGCCGGCAACAAAGATCGGGAAGGTTTATTTCCTTCTTTCATCTCCCGGCCAAAATGTTTCAAAATAAAATCAATTGTATCGCTTGTAATCGAAACGGCATCCACCACAGTCGGAACACCAATTGCGATAACAGGAATACCTAATGTTTCTTTACTGAGTTCCTTACGTTTATTCCCAACACCCGACCCAGGATGAATTCCTGTATCAGAAATTTGTATCGTACTATTTACCCTTTCAATAGAACGAGCAGCTAACGCATCAATTGCAATGACAAAGTCTGGTTTTGTCTTCTCAATGATTCCATAAATAACATCGCTCGTTTCAATCCCTGTAATCCCCATTACCCCCGGCCGAATTGCACTAACAGGCCTAAACCCTTCTTCTACACTTTCAGGCTGCAATTGAAACAAATGTCTCGTTACTAATACATTTTCTACAACTATCGGTCCAAGCGCATCCGGCGTTACATTCCAATTTCCAAGACCAACAATTAAACAACTCGCTTCTTTCGTAACGCCAACCTCTTCTAAGAAATAAGAAAATTCTTTTGCAAAAATACGCTCTACTTTTTGTTGCAGCTCCGTATCTTGTTGACGTATACCTTGTACTTCAAGCGTTAAATAATTTCCAGGTTTTTTACCCATCGAGTCAGAGGCAGCTTCATCAATTGTAACTTTTGTAACGGTAATACCTTCTTCTTCCCTCTCTTTTACAATAACGCCTTCTATCCCTTTTTGCTCTTCTTGACGCTCTTGCAGCATTTGATGCGCCTCTACAGCAAGGTCCGTTCTAACACTATATTTACTTAAATCTAATGGTTCTTTCATCGTATCTCCTCCGTCATTCATAGTAAATATCGTTAGATTTCCCAAAGTTATATAAGGTCATTCTTTCCTTTACGTGAAATTTCATAGATATACTATTGCAATTCTCTTCACCGTTTGATAGAATATCACTTGTTCTATGTTAAGAATCGAGTCATTCGATTGCACCAGGGAGGTGAAAAGTATGGCAAACATCAAATCTGCTATCAAACGCGCTAAACTTAGCGAAGAGCGTCGTGCACATAACGCTTCTATCAAGTCTGACATGCGTTCTGCTGTTAAAACTGTAGAAGCTTTAGTTACTAATAACGATCTTGAAAATGCTAAAGAAGCTTTCAAAACTGCTTCTAAAAAACTTGACAAAGCAGCTCGTAAAGGTCTTATCCACCAAAACGCTGCAGCTCGTCAAAAATCTCGCTTAGCGAAACAAGTAAACGCGTAAGGCGTTTAAAAAACGATCCATTCGGATCGTTTTTTTATATACAAAAAAGTTCACGCTCTTAGCACGTGAACTTTTTTTGTTTCATCACATATGATTTAACCGCATTAAGAAAAACTCGAGCACAAGTTTCTTATCCATTTTTCCCGTTTTCATACTATAATCAGCTTCCGCTAATTCCATTATCACTTTTTTTAATTCTTCAAAAGAGAAAAACTTCGTTTGATTCATCGCTAATTTTACACGATATGGATGCACACCAATATGAGACGCGATTTGATTTTGACCGTAACCACGCTGCTGTAACTCTTTCACTTGATGCAGTAAACGGAATTGACTTACTAATAACGCAAGCAATTTAATAGGTTCCTCCTGCTGCGTAAATAATCCATCCAAAATTTGCATCGCACCCGCGATATCTTTTTTTACCACTTTTTCTGTCAAAGCAAACACATTTTGTTCAACTGATTTTGGCACAAGCTCTGCAACGAGTTTCGGTGTAATATCTCCGCCCATACCGACATATAACGTTAACTTGTCCATTTCCTTCGCCAACATCGTTACATTACTTCCCACAAGCTCTAACAACAAACTAACAGCCGCATGATCAATATGCACATGCACTTCATCTGCCCGAGCAACAATCCACTTCTGAACATCCTGCACTTGCATTGCATTCGCTTCTACTACATCCGCTGTTTTCTTTAATAGTTTTGTAATTTTTTTTCGTTCATCCAGCTTTTCGTAAGGCGCAACAAAAACAAGAATAGAAAAGGGAGAAGGTTCCCCAATATATTCTTCTAAAATTTTTATATTTTGTTCTAACTTTTCTTTTTGTGAAGTTAAAAAGAGTGGTGATTTTATTAATAACACTTTACGTTCTCCGAAAAAAGGAAGTGTACGTGCATCCTCAACCACATCTTCTAAATATGCTTCTTCTAAATCATATGTCACAACATTAAACTCGCGATCTTCCTCTTCAAGCGCTTCTGTTGTAATAAGCTTTATCGTTTCATTTATAAAAAACGCTTCTGTTCCATATAGTAAATATAACGGAGCAAACTGCTTCTTTTTAATCTTTTTATGTATATCACTCATACTTTTTCCTACTCCCTAACTTGGCAATATATATTTATACTAATGCCCTAGCTTTTGTTTTACAAGTACAAAGGAACAGGCAATATAACCCGTCCCTTTATTTATATTAAACGCCACGCAATAAGCCCCGGGTTTCTTATTGGTGTGCGGTAATCACCTTCCCTTTATTATTCGCAATAAAAATTCGAGTATAAGTGCCAACTGTTAACATGCTTGGAAACAAAAATTCACATTACTTCATGATCTAAAAGTAGTAAAAACGCTCTATTTCTCCTCATATGGAAATTGTAGATTTTTTTCTGACAATATTTTATACTAAAGTGGAATGTTGGGGAGGGATTCTAAATGAATGATTTTGAACAAAACGTTCAAAGTAAACGCAATGACGCTATTGATTCAGGGGTAGGATTTATCGTCTCATTTGGTTTTTTCGCAACACTTTTCATCATTGCAACTGTTATTAAATTTATCGGTTCTTAAAGACTGCTGCTTACTGGCAGTCTTTTTTATCTATTATGTGTTTCATCATATGTGATTTTGCTACGAAAGGTTCCGTTTTCCCCTTTAAAAACATAGGAGATAGCCCCTTGCTTATCCGTACGCCATATTTCAATCCCCCTCTTCTCAAAACGCTCTATAACGTCCTTATGAGGGTGCCCATACCTATTACGCTCACCGACAGAAATAACCGCTATATTAGGCTGTACGACGCTCAGAAAAGGTGTTGTAGATGACGTATTACTTCCATGATGAGCAACCTTTAAAACATCCGCTCGCAACTCTGGATACGTAGCTACTAAAAACTTCTCGCCTTCTTCTTCTAAATCACCTGTAAACAACCACGTTAGTCCTCCTAATTTTGCCAACATTACAATTGAAGCGTTATTTTCACTGCTCTCCTTCCCTGTTGGCGCTAATACGAAAAATTCCGCTCCATTTATGCTCCAACTTTCTCCTTCTCTCACTTCTCTTATTTTCACTTTCTTTTCTAAAGCCTGTTTCTTTACTATTTTTTCTAATTCCGCATCTTGTTCCTTTCGGCCAAATACAACTTCTTTTACGGTTATATTTGATAATAACTGTTGCGCAGCACCTATATGATCCGCATCTCCATGCGTTATAATTAATTTATCTATCTTTTTAATACCTTCCTTTTGTAAATAAGGAATCAAAATATCATTTCCGACAGAAAATTCATGCTTTTTCCGTTGCCATTCTTCCTTATTTGGAAGAATTGTTCCACCAGTATCAATAAGGTAAATCTCTTGATCATACGGAAGGCGAATTAATATTGCATCTCCCTGTCCAACATCGAGAAAGGTAACACTCCCACTTTCTCGAAAATACGGATATACATAATGGCATGTACTAATAAAAAGAAATACGCCTGCAGATATAAACAGAATTCCCTTCGCCATTCGCCTTTCCCAAACCATCAATATACTAATAATACTCACGCAATATAAGGCCACAAGAAGTATAGACGTTTGTCCGAAATTAAGACGGGTAAATGGTAAGTTTTCACAATAACTTAAAAAATCATTAGAAAGATTCAAACCTATTGATAGTACATTCGCAAGCCTTTTTGCAAGAAACGGGATGACCGGTATACATATCAAAATAACAATACTGCACGACAATACAACGAGAGATAAAAACGGAACGTATAGGATATTTAAGAAAATACTATATGGAGAAAAATAACCGAAGTGATATAACAAAATCGGAGTACTAACGAGCTGTGAAATGAAAGAAATATAAATAGAATTTCGAATTACTCCATTACCACTCTCTAGTAAAAGCGGGGTAGATAAAAGTAAAGCAAAACTACCGACGAAAGAAAACTGAAAGCCAATATTAAACACGAGATATGGATCAAATATAAGCATACATATAGCTGTTATACTTAAAGCATCTAAGCTAGATAAACGAATAGAACACATAAAAGCAATTAACATAAAAACTCCTGTTATAGAAGCTCTTATAACAGATGGTGACGCTCCTGCTAAAATCATATATAGAGGAATACAGAAGATAAGACATACCGTTGCTACCTCCCTTGTCACACCGCTTCTTAGCAAAATAAAATACACGATTACCATTAACAATACGATATGCGATCCTGAAATCGCCAACAAATGCACGAGACCGAATTGTTGATATTGCTCTTCAACTTCAAATGTCATTTGTTGTCTATCACCAAATACTAATGCATTCATAAAAGCGCCTGATTGCTCTGGAAACATTTCTGCAACTTCTGAGATTGCTTGTTGCCTCAAGAGAAGAATCCATTGCACGAGTGACAACGATGTTTTATGGCATTCAGAAATATATGTAGCGTCCAATATGAAATGAATATTTTGCTTATATAAATAATCACGATAATTAAACCCATGGAAATTCCGAGCTATTTGCGGTTCTTTCCTCTCACCCTCGAATACACATGATACTCCTGCATGTAATTGTCGCATCTGTTTCTTTTCCAAGGCTGATTTCATTTTGTAACTTAACTGCACTATATTTTTATTCTGATCTTCAACTTGAAATGAGAGGCGATCTCCGTTAATAAGAGGTGTATTATGTATCACCCCTCTTGTAGCTTCGTAGGAATCTCCCAGAGGATTGTTTTGCCCTTGAACATACGTGGTGTACATAGCGCCACTTAAACACGCTATCATACAATAAAAGAAGGTTTTACGCGGAGTACGATACAAACAAAAGAAAACATTTAGAACGAGACAACAAGTCAGCCATATAACTGAAGAGGAGAAGGCAATTGCAATCCCTATTATAAATGAGATTGCAACATAGCCCCATTGTCCTTGCAACTCATACTCACTCCTTATAGCATCATTTTTGCTTTCGTGAATACATGCTGTAATTCTTCCATTGATAAGTTCTCTTTTTCTAAAGATGCAAATAGTTCTTTTAACTCCATATGACGCTTTTGATCCTCTAATGCTGCAATATCATATTCTAGTGGAACGTGTTTCACCGTTACATTCGCTTTTTCAAATAACTCTACAGCATACGGATGATTTTTATAATCCTGTGCATAATAAACTGCTGTAATACCACTTTGAATAATCGCCTTACAACATTGTAAACAAGGAAAATGCGTAACATAAATTTCCGCTTCCTCCGTTTTCACGCCAAATTTTGCACACTGTAATAAAGCATTCATTTCTGCATGAATTGTACGAACACAATGATTATCAATAACGTAACATCCATCATCTATACAATGTACGCCACCTTTAATTGAACCATTATATCCACCAGCAATAATTCGTTTATCACGAACAATTGTCGCTCCTACTGCAAGCCTTGTACATGTACTACGTAAAGATAACAAATGGCTTTGCGTCATAAAATATTGATCCCATGAAATTCGTTCCATATTCTTCACCTACTTTTTTGTCTACTTGTAGTGTAGCGAATGAAGAAAAACTTCGTCAATCTTTTACGGAATAATAATTTGATCTTTTATTTTCTCCAAAGACTTCACACCAATCCCATCAATCTCTAACAAATCTTCTATTTTTTGAAACGGACCATGTTCCTCTCGATATTTCAAAATACTTTCTGCTTTCCGAGAACCAATACCTGTAATTTTTTCAAGTTGTTCTTTAGAAGCTGCATTTATTTGAACTTTTCCCTCTCCCTTTGAAACAGCAACTACTTCTTGCACTTGTTCGTTTTTATTCGGTACATAAAGAAGCATTTGATCTTGTACCATTTGCGCTAAATTTACCTTCATCCTATCTGCCTCAGGCAAAAAACCACCTGCTTTTTCAATGGCATCCTTGACCCGGTCCCCCTCTTTCATTTCATACACCCCTTCTTTAACAACAGCCCCTTTCATATCAATTACAATTATTTTTTTCTGCTGCTTTGTATCCGATATTTTCGGTTTACTTTTCTTCTCCATATCTTTCGCTTGAACATCCGTTGCAATAGCTGATCGCTCTGTATGCTCGTTCGTTTTCCAGAAAATAAGAAAAAGCACAGTTCCAATAATAGCTGCTAATCCTAACCATTTCTTTGGAAAATCCCACATCATTTTTCACCTCTAATCATAAATTTATAACATCATTCATATTGTTTAGGAGAAAGCTGTTACGAAGGAGGGATGAAACATTGAACATAGGAATTATAGGGACAGGAAACATGGGGAATATACTAATCGATGCATTTTTAGAAACCCGTGCTGTCAAACCTTCGTGCCTTACGATCATTAATCGAACGCCCGCCAAAGCATATCATATAAAGGAAAAATACCCTTCTGTTCATATAGCCAAAACTATTGATGAGGCAATCGAACGATCACATCTTATTTTTATTTGTGTAAAGCCGATAGATATATACCCAATCTTACAAAAATACGCTGAACATTTTTCTGATGAAAAGTGCTTAGTTTCTATCACAAGTCCAATATCCCCATCACAATTAGAGACACTTGTACCTTGCCATGTTGCTCGTATTATTCCGAGCATTACAAACCGCGCCCTATCCGGCGCATCACTATTTACATTTGGAAGTAACTGCTCTGAAGAATGGCAACAAAAACTATTTCGCTTATTCAAAAACATTTCTACTCCCCTTGTAATAGAAGAAGATATAACGCGCGTTTCATCTGATATAGCAAGCTGCGGCCCTGCATTCTTTAGTTATTTATTACAATGTTTCATTAATGCTGCTGTAGATAAAACAAATATTACACATGAAGAAGCCACTACTTTAGTAAGTGAAATGGTCGTTGGAATGGGGAAACTACTCGAAAAAGGGATTTTCACATTGCCTACTTTACAAGAAAAAGTATGTGTGAAAGGCGGCGTTACAGGAGAAGGTATTCGGGTTTTAGAAGAACATGTTGGGGATATGTTTCATAAATTAATCGAGCGGACACACGAGAAATTTGATGAAGATTTAAAATGCGTTGATCAGCAATTCAATAAACACACATAATAAATACGTCATCGTCATTCCAAATCCTTTTTATAAATACTTAATTTTTCACATTACATTTTTACTTAAACTAGCACTTTCAAAATTCACGTATATCATCTTCTTATTATCCTACAACTAAAATTACAGCTTCTTTACAAAACAAAAGCAACCTTCTTGGTTGCTTTTGTTTTATCCGTTTTTCTTCGCCATGAAGAAAATACGCTCTGTTTGTTCTGTAACTTCAAGTCGCTCAAAGTCACCAGTTACACGAAGCACTGTAAAACCAGCTTCTTCAAGCCATTTCGTTAACTCTTCAACCGGATATGCACGTTGTACGTGACATTCGTCAAAACGATGGTACACATCTTCTTCTGGGTCTTGAACAAAGAATGTTAAATCATGTTCTACACTGTTTGAATCTTCACCAGGGAAGCAATTCCAAATAAGAGATATTTCTTCTCCATTCACTGTGTATGTTTCATTTTGAAATACATGATGTATTTTATATAAAGAATGTACATCAAATAAAAACAAACCATCTTGACGTAAATGATGAAACACTCTTCGGAATGTTTCTTGCACTCCATCTTCTTGCAATACATAGTTTAATGAATCACAAAAGATCGTTACACAGTCAAACTCACCTGGAACATCAAGCTCTCGCATGTCTTGTTGGTAAAAAGGAATAAAATATCCTGCCTCGCCTAGTTTTTGCTGTGCGACTGCTAACATTTCTTCCGAAAGATCGACACCGATTACATCGTAACCCTTTTGTACAAGCGGAAGCGTTACATTACCAGTACCGCATGCTACATCAAGAATCTTCGCTTCTTTCACATCCGCTTGCTGTAAGCTTTCCTCTGTGAATTCCACCCATTTATCATAGGGGACATCATTCATTAGTTCATCGTACAGCAACGCAAATTGCTCGTAGTTCATTGGCCTAACTCTTCTGTAATATCTTCACGTGGCACATCGCCCCATAGACGCTCTAAATTATAGTGATTACGCTCATCTTTATGGAATACATGAGCAACTACATCTCCAAGGTCAACTAATACCCAGCGAGCTTCGTCAAAACCTTCCATACGTTGTACGTCGATTTGGAACTCGTGTGCTTTCGCTTTAATTTCACGCGCAATTGCTTGCACTTGCTTATCTGAGTTACCGTGACAAATAATGAAATAATCTGCAATTGGTGAAATACCTTGCATATTTAGGACAACCATATCTTCCGCTCTCTTATCATCAGCTGCTTTTGCTGCTAATACTAATAAATCTTTATCTTTCATTTACTCATTTCCTCCTTGATAACTGCATTGTATGTTTGGAATGTTAATGGATAAATCGTTTGATCTTTTTCCATTAAAAATTGAATTGTTCTCTTTAGCGCAAATAATAAAGCTTGATCTATATCCGTATATGCGAGTTTACGAGCTTCCTCCACCCCTGGAAACTTTCGCCCAGGCTCAATGTAATCAGCTACATAAATTACTTTATCTAACATCGTCATTTTCTCATGACCACTTGTATGATATGTAATAGCTTGCAGGATTTCAGGATCTGTAATACCTACTTCTTTTTCTACTAAGTATGCCCCAACAGGTGCATGCCATAACTCTTTGTTATAACAAAGTAAATCTTTCGGCAAATCTTCACTTTTAATGATCTCTTCCATCTCTGAAATCGCTCTACACTTCGCATAATCATGAAATATAGCTGCAACTTCAGCTTTTTTTTCATCCACACCGTATAACTTAGCAAGTTCAATTGCTGTTTCCATTACACCAATTGTGTGTATATAACGTTTTTCATGCATTTGTTGTTTGACAATATGAAGTGCTTTCTCACGATTCATACAACCCATTCCTCTCGATATATACCTGTACTTTTTCAGGAAGTAAATATTTACATGTTTTCTTCTCTTTATATCTCTCACGTAATAAAGATGAAGAAACAGCAAACTCCGGAATTTCCACAGTGGTGATAGGATAAGGTGTATGCAATGTATACCCAGGTCTTGCAACCCCAACAAACGTTACAAGATTAAGTAACATTTCAATGTTATACCACTTCGGCAAATACTCAACCATATCTCCACCAATAATAAAATGAAACTGCACATCCGGATGCTTCTTCGTCAATTGTAGCATAGTGTCATACGTATAAGATGGGCCCTTCCTGCTTAGCTCTTCTAAACAAATAGAAAAATGTTCCTCTTCCTCAGTCGCAAGCTCTAACATTTGCAAACGACTTTCTACACTTGTAATATTCCGCCCTTGTTTATGCGGCGGAATTTGGTTCGGTAAGAACCATACTTCTTCTAAATTCAAAGCATGATATACTTCATTTGCAATGAGCAAATGTCCATAATGTGGCGGATCAAATGTACCGCCAATGATGCCAATTTTCCTCAAAAGAAACGCCCCTTCCTTTTACGTACAGCAACTCTCTTCATTCCTAACAGAAGAGAGTTGCTATTAATAAAAGTTCAATTGGTTTCGCTCTCTACATCATTACGCATCAACGATAAAAATAGCGCATGCTAATCTTTTTATCGAGGAAGCTTAATTTGTTTATTTTCTCTTGACTCTTTGTATAAAACGATTGTGCTTCCAATTACTTGAACGATTTCAGCACGTGCACCTTTTGCAAGTTCTTCTGCAACTTCACGGCGATCGAATTCACAGTTTTGTAGCACACTTACTTTAAATAGCTCACGAGCTTCTAAAGTATCTGCGATTTGTTTAATCATATTTTCATTTACTCCGCCTTTTCCTACTTGAAAAATTGGTGTTAAATGATGTGCCTGTGCACGTAAAAATCTTTTTTGTTTTCCTGTTAACATATATGTTAGCCTCCAAGCTTTCTTATAACTAATTGTTTCATTCGTTCGATATTTGGCGTACGCCCTGTCCACATTTCAAATGCAAGCGCTCCTTGATAAACAAACATATCAATACCATTTTGAATCATTGCACCTTGCTCTTTCGCCTCACATAAAATTTTCGTTTCAAATGGATTATAAATTATATCTGATACAATCGTTCCCTTATTCAACGAAGAAATTTGTAACGGCGTATGTTCGACGCGTGGATGCATACCTATTGTTGTCGTCTGAATGATAATATCATAATTCCCTTGTTCTTCTGTTGCTTTCTCTAGCGATAAAGCAACAGAATGGACAGTAGCCTTACATGCAGTAATAAGTTCCTTCGCCTTATCTACCGTACGATTCGCTACATCAATCTCTTTCACACCTACATCAGCAAGTGAAAAATAAATAGCTCGACTAGCACCGCCTGCGCCAAGTAATAAAATACGTTTCTCTTGAAGTGGTTTACTACTAATGGATTGCAGTGCTCGGACAAAACCAATTCCATCTGTATTGTAGCCAATCAATTTCCCATCCTTATGAACCACCGTATTTACTGCACCAATTTGTTTTGCTAGCGGGTCAATCTCATCCAAATAATCCATAATCGCAACTTTGTGCGGAGTTGTTACATTAAATCCTGAAATACCTAACGCTTTTAAACCTCTTACTGCTTCCCCTAGCACTTCCTCTTTAACAAGAAAGGCATGATAATGGGCATCCATATTCAAGTGTTCAAATGCATCGTTATGCATAACGGGTGATAATGAATGTCCAATTGGATTTCCGATTACACCATATAATTGTTTCATAAATCCCTCTCCATATTAAATTAAAGATTTACGCAATGAAACACTTACTCCTTTTGGTACGTGTGCAACAATTTTTGCTCCCGGTTCGTTCACAGTAACCCATCCTAATCCAGAGAATACAACATCCGTTTTTGGTTCACGAATATTAAACTCGTATTTCACTAGCTCTGGCATATTTTCTAATTCTTCTGGTGTTGGCGGGCTTAGTAAATCCCCTGCATGATTTTTATACAATTCATCTGCTTTCTCAAGCTTTGTACGATGGATTGTTAAACGATTTGAGAAGTGACAAGTAAATGCGCGACGACCGCCACTTACGTAATCAAAACGTGCCAGTCCGCTAAAGAACAATGTTTGTTCTTCATTTAATTGGAATACCATCGGCTTAATTTCTTTTGTTGGTGTAATAAGCTTTAAGCTTTGTTTTCCAACATAATGAGCCATTTGATGGTGGTTAATAATACCTGGCGTATCATATAAAGAAGATTCTTCGTCTAACGGGATATCAATTAAATCAAGCGTTGTTCCTGGGAAATGAGATGTTGTAATTACATTTTCAGTCTCATCACTAAATTCTTTAATCATACGATTAATAAATGTTGATTTCCCTACATTTGTACATCCAACAACGTAAACATCTTTTCCGCCGCGGTAATACTCAATCGCATCTGCCAGCTCAGCAATCCCTTGTCCCTTTGCTGCACTAATTAAAAAGACATCTTCTGGCTTTAATCCTAGCTGCTTTGCACTATAGCGCATCCAATGCTTTACTTTATCATGTTTTACTGACTTAGGAATTAAATCAGCTTTATTCCCAACAAGTAATACTTTATTATTTCCCACGAAACGATGTAAGCCAGGTAACCAGCTACCATTAAAATCAAAAATATCTACAATCTTAACTACTAACGCATCTGATTTTCCAATACCGTTTAGAATACGTAGGAAATCATCATCTGTTAATGATACATCTTGAATTTCGTTATAATGTTTCAATCGAAAACAACGTTGACAAATGACTTGTTCTTTTTCTAAAGATGAGGCAGGAGCATATCCCACTTCATTTTTATCTTCTGTTTGAATTTCTACACCGCAACCAATACATTTAATTGTTTCAGTCAAACTTTATTCCTCCCAGTTAATTAAACCTTTTTTCTTCATGTTTCTCATGATTCTTCGTTCAATTTTTCGATTAAAGCGCGTTACTAATCCGTCCGTTTGTGCTACTGGTACAACTAAAATTGTATGAAGTCCAACTCGGTTTCCACCTAGCACATCCGTTAGTAATTGATCTCCAATTACTACAACTTCATCTGGCTGCAACTGCATGTCTTGTATCGCACGCTTAAACGCACGGACAAATGGCTTACGTGCACTATGAATAAATGGAATGCCTAATGGATCAGCAAAGTCTTTCACTCGTTGCTCATTATTATTTGAAACGACCGTTACTTGAATGCCTTGCTCTTTCATTTTCAAAAACCATTCTTCAAGTTGTGGCGTTGCATTTGGACGATCCCATTCAATTAAAGTGTTATCTAAATCAGTAATAACACCTTTAATTCCACGTTTTTTCAAATCTTCTGGTTGAACATGATATACATTTTTCACATATTCATTTGGTAAAAATAGTTTCAATTTCTTTCACCTCTTTGAGGAGTTTTCATAAAAATTTTTCGACAACATATTTCGATATATGGCCTGTGGATAAAATTGTACACATTTTCCACATTAATTTTTCAGTTAATTTGGAATTTACTAACAATCTATACACATTTTATCCACCTAGGTATGTGGATAACCACTCGTTTGTGACTGTCATATTTTTTTGGTACATTAAATGCAACAACGAATCAATCCTTATATTATTAGGAGGTGACTCACCTTGAAAACAAAACATATGGAACAGTTATCTACTGAGTTACTCACTGAGTCTTATTATAAAGCAAAAGAACTAAAATTAAATCCCGACTTCATTTTACTTATAAAACAAGAAATTATTAGACGCTCATTAGAGGACAAGCTCGTCAAATCGTCTTGATTACATATAAAGTGAAATTTTAAGTAACTAACTTGTAAAAAGAGCCATCCTGCGATGGCTCTCGAATAAACAAGTACTCCCATCTAGGGAATTTCATCATTACGCATCTTTGTCCATAAATCTTGCTTACAGTTATAAAATCTTTTTTACTTATGAGCCAATCGAGTAGCAATTTTTTCACCAAGGCGAAGTTCTTGTCCACTCTTCAATTCTTGCACTACTTCTATCATATCTTTTTCAAACAATAACACAACCGTTGAGCCGAATGTAAAGTATGCCATTTCTTCACCTTTTTGAACAGTGTCTCTTTCATGCAGCAGCTCAATACTATTTACAAACATAGCTCCTACTTTTACAAGCGCCATATGTTCACCGTCACTATTCACTTCTGTAACAGAACGATAATTTTTTGACAATGGTTCTTTCCCGTATTCCATACCAGCTGCATTTACCGGATATGATTTTCTACCGAGTACAAATCTTTCAGTCACAGAACCAGAAAGCGGACTATGAATACGATGATAATGACTTGGGCTTAAATAAATAACCATGTATGTACCACCTGCATATCGCTGTGCACGTTCTTCATTACCTAGCATATCCACAATCGAATAACGCTTGCCTTTAATATCAAATGTTTTTGTCTCCTCAATAGGACCGTGATCAGCAAAAACACCATCAACAGGACTAACAATACTCGATGCATCTGTATCAATACTACGCTTTCCTTCTTTTAGCTTACGCGTAAATAATTCATGCAATGTTCTATATTCCTTCAAACCCTTTTCCATCTCATCTTGATTAATTTGAAACACTTTCGCATACGATGGAATAATGATAGAGCTTAAACGAGATTGTGCAAATTTACGTAATATATAAGAAGTAAAACGACCATTTGTAAGTTCGATCATAAGTCGATATAATGTACGTCGCAAATTGCGGAACCTCCTAATTAGTCTATAACTTTAGCTTTCCCTTCTTTTCCTCCTATATCATATGTAAAATTGGTTCTTATTCCCACATATCATATAGAACTGTTTCAGTATAGATGCAGAAAGCTAAGTATGGTATTATTCTTAAATTGTTTAGCACCTTCTAATATTACAGATAGAATCCGTCATTTTCAACAGTGAACATGGATTTCTTCTGAACACAACTCTTTTTCTTTCCTTATTTACAAAAAGAAAAGCAGCCCATTTTAAAATACGGCTGCTTGCAATGTACATTATTCTTTTGCTTTTTTCTCTTTCTCTGCTCTTACAAATTCATGGAACATTTTCATTAAAGCGCGCTTTTCAATTCTTGATACGTAGCTTCTGGAAATACCAAGCGCCTTTGCAATCTCTCGTTGTGTTTTCTCCTTATCAAGCCCCAGTCCAAAACGCTTCACGATCACTTCTTTCTCTCGTTCGTCTAAAATATCAATATACTCTTTAATCTTTTCTAACTCCATACTCAGCTGGATCATATCAATTACATCTTCAGACTCTGATTTTAATATATCAATAAGCGATATTTCATTCCCCTCTTTATCTTGCCCGATTGGGTCATGAAGTGAAACGTCCTTTTTCGTTTTCTTTAGTACACGTAAATGCATCAAAATTTCATTTTCAATACAGCGTGCTGCATATGTCGCAAGTTTTGTGCCTTTTCCTGCTGAATAGCTCTCGATTGCTTTAATGAGCCCGATTGTACCAATTGAAATTAAATCTTCTGCATCTTCCCCTGTGTTTTCAAATTTTTTAACGATATGAGCTACAAGCCGTAAATTATGTTCAATTAACAGATTCCTCGCTTGAGCATCACCTTGCTCCATTAACTCTAAGTACTTTCTCTCATCGTCTGATGATAACGGCTGCGGAAACGCATTGTTCTTCACATAAGAAACAAAAACAAACACTTCTCGAACCATATATCCAATTGCGGCGAATAGACTCAAACCTTTCACCTCCGCCAAAATAGTGGTCTTTACTAAGTGTATGTGGGCATGAGGTTGTTTGTGTCTGTACGATATCATTCCCATATGTTTTTAAGCATAATAGTTGTTTCATAAAGCTTCACTACGTATACTTAAACAAAAGATTGGAGAGTGAAATATGAAATATTTCATTTCCCTCTTGTACCTGAGTAGCTTGTAAGAGATGAACTCCTTGTACGCTCTTGCAAGCTACTTGTACTACAAGGAGGGATTACAAATATGAAATTTGAAAGAACACGTGCTTATACAAGACACCAACGTCAACGTACAATGCGTCGAAAAATGAATATTGCAAAACACGCATGGGGATATACTCCTGAAATTGCCGGTATTTTTGCAAAAGGAAAAGTTCACTGTTCTTGTGGAATGTGTACAATAAAGTGGAGAACAGAAGGACCGCCTGCTAGTGTACAGAAGTGGTTATATAAAATTGATACATACGAAGAATAATCGTTCTTTCTAAAAAAAGGTCTTCTCTCGAAGACCTTTTTCCCTATTTAAAAGTTTATTTACTCCAAAGTTTCTCCCCAGTATGCGCATCAATATAACAAATTTCTCGACTACAGTCGAAGGATTCTTTATAATTTTCATCCGTTGTTTGTTTATACAGTAATACGTAATTCGTTTCCTCTACCTCATTTTCTAAAAACCATTCTAAATGAACTCGCATGGCTAGGATCTGGTTCATATACAAGATGGTACCCTTTTACTTCTTCTCCATTTTCATACTCACATGAGGAGTGTGTTAAATCTACAAATACAAGTCTCATATCTTGTCTAGCCTTCAAATTTTCTAAGACGACGTTCTCCTCAACAATATCACTTGGCCATAACGGTTTTTTCTCGATAGCTTTTTGTCCATTATAATGAAAATGCATCACATCACCTAATGGATGTACTAGCACAACACACCCCGTATTCGGCAATGGATAGCCATTCACTTCTTGCATATAATTTACTTCTTTCCAACCGCGCCAATCATCCTTAACAGTTACATATGTATAAAATTCATATCCTTCTTTTGTATATTTTTTTAAGAATGTATTTGCAACCTCTCTTGCTTTATTCTCTTCTATCGCTTCCTTACCGTTCGAAAAATCTTTTTCATCCTCTATCCTAAAGTCAATTAAATTACCAGTATGTCTATTCAACGTAATCTGTATTGTTCTCTCCCCATCCTCTTTATGTTCCCACCATAATAGATGATATGGGTCATCCACACCTTCTTGATCATCTACAACAAGCCTATAATCATCTGGAATGTCAATAATATGAGCCACTTGCTCTTTTCTTTCTTTATCTTTTTGATTCATCATACCGCTCCCTTTATTACAATTTAAGGTAATTATAACAAACAAAAGAAATATAAAGTGAAACTTTAATCAGCCCTCACCAATCGGGCTTTTACGGGCAGTAAGACCCCCACCTACCTTCTTTGCTTTCGCTGAATTTTGAGGTAAGAGTCTTACTGTCCGGCAAATAGCGGGATAAACGAAAAAAGACTAGAGATATCTCTAGTCTTCTACTTCGTTTCACGATGTAACGTTACTCGCTTTAATCGTGGACAATATTTTTTTAGTTCGATGCGCTCTGGATTGTTTCGTTTATTTTTTTTAGAAATATAATTACGATCACCGCACTCTGTACAAGCTAATGTAATATTTACACGCATATGTAATTCTCCTTTCTTTTAAAGATCGCAAACTAAAACGTAATGATTACGATTTAAATAATATATAACTTCATTCTATTTGTCAATTGCAAAAAAAGACAAAAATCTGAAACAATTAGTTCATACGAAATTCACACGAATCTATTACTATAGAAATTGTACATAGTGAACTTATTAACAATCACGTTTATTTATATAGAATTTCACTTGAAAGGAGTTGAAAGTATGAAAACTAAATATCGTTTTATGATCTCATCATTTGCTGCTTGCGCCTACATGATTTGGTGTTTAGTATAATAACAACCTCACTTGTAAATAGGAAAAAGGTGTGTATATAAATGGAATATAATCAATCAACAGTTAACTACTGGAAAGCTTTTGTACTACCATATACATTTGCTTTAGAAGAGTTAAAAACTAAATTTGAAATTATGAACCGGGAAGCCCAATTTTTAGAGGATTACAACCCGTTTGAACATATAAAAACAAGATTAAAACAACCTGAAAGTATTATTAAAAAGCTTGAACGTAAAAATTTATTACCGACAGTTGAAAATGCGCAAACGCATTTACAAGACATCATCGGCATTCGTATTACATGTTGCTTCGTAGAAGATATCTATCATTTGAAAGAAGTTATTCAAAAGCGTGAAGATATGGAAATCATAGAGGTAAAAGATTATATCGCTAATCCAAAACAAAATGGATATAAAAGTTTACACATGATTATTAAATATCCTTTATCACTGAATTCTGGTACAAAAGAAGTCTTTGCAGAAATTCAGTTACGTACGCTCGCAATGGACTTTTGGGCAAGTTTAGAACATAAACTTTATTATAAATATGAAGGGAAAATACCTGAGTATTTAAAAGATGAACTACATGATGCCGCAATGAAAGCTGAAGATCTTGATAATAAAATGGCAACCATTCGCCAAGATATTGATGATATCGAGGCATGCTCAGATCAAATTATGTTACCACTATAAAAAAAGGTTCTCGCCAATGAGAACCTTTTTTGCGCTATTTACGGAAAGTTTCACTTTATTTCTTCTCTATCGTGCGAACCTCTTCAATTTTCCAGCCATCCTCTTCTTTTCCAAGTGCATACTGTACTTTCTTCTGAATAGTGACCTCTCCTTCTATTTCCTTTTCTTTTGTTTCAACAACAACATATCCTGCTTTACTAGCTTTTATGTCTATATGTTCCAATTCAATTTTTTTATTTCCCTTTTGAAAAGCTGCTTCTTTTTGCGTTTTTAAGTCTTCAGCACTAGGCATGTTCTTTGAAAATAACTCCATATGTTCAGTAAGATTTTTTTCATTTGTCGTCCGTACAAATTTCTCTATCACACCTTGAATCGTTTTCTCTTCTTCTTTCGTTATTTGTACCTTTCCTTCAGCTTTTGTAGTAGTAGCTTTTTGTTCTATCTGATTCTCTTTGGATTGACATCCAACTAGCAATAATACACCTATTAGAAAGGATAATATCCCTATGAAAAAAGCTCTCATCTTCCCATCTCCTAAAAAGAAAAGTGAGGCATTTCGCCTCACTTTCGTTTATAATTAGCGTCTTCCTTTATTCGGGTCGCCACCGCCAACAATATCAAAGACACGTTTAGCGATATTTGTATTCTCTTGAACGCCAGAGAACAAGTATTTACCAGGGCCAAATGCATATACGTTTACATCTTCTCCTGTATGTCCACCTGTTGTCCATCCTGTAACCGAACGCTTATTGAAAATATCTTCAATCGCATTATCAATCTTTGTTACATCTTTTGAAGGAGCAATATCATTTACCGCTTTAATTTCTTCAGGTGTTAATTGTAAATCAATATATTTTTTCAATGTTTCTTCTACATTTGCACCGTTTGCAATCTCATTTGCCATAAAGTCTGGTGTGCGTTTTGCAGCTTTAATTGGATCTACTTTAAAGTTATACTCACCATTTGCACCTAAAGATAATCCACCAGTAGCGTGGTCTGCCGTTGCAACGACTAACGTATTTTTATCTTTTTTCGCAAACTCAATCGCTGCTTTAAATGCTTTTTCAAAGTCTTCCATTTCACTCATTGCGCCAACGATATCATTATCATGTCCTGCCCAGTCAATTTGACTTCCTTCAACCATTAAGAAGAAACCTTTTTTATTTTTGTTCAAACGCTCAATTGCTGCATTTGTCATTTCTTCTAATGAAGGTGTTTTATCAGTGCGATCAATCATTTTATCTAAACCGCCTGGTGCAAATAAACCAAGGATTTGATCATTTTTATCATTTAACAATTGATCTCGATCTGTTACGTAGCTATAACCAGATTTCTTAAACTCTTCTGTAAGATTGCGATCTTTTCTAACAAAGTTTTTTACGCCGCCGCCAAGCATAACATCTACTTTATGCTTCCCTTTGATTTTCTCATCAAAATAATCATTTGCAATTGCGTCCATATTTTTACGACTAATGTCATGCGCACCGAAAGCAGCTGGTGTAGCATGTGTAATTTCAGAAGTAGCAACGAGTCCTGTCGATTTCCCCTTTTCTTTCGCTTGTTCAAGAACAGTTTTCACTTCTGCTTTATCATTATCAACTGCAATTGCCGCATTATATGTTTTAATTCCTGCTGACATAGCTGTTGCTGCAGATGCAGAGTCTGTGATATTTTCATGTTCATCTTCTGGATATGTCTTTTGTGTTCCTACAAGATGCTTATCAAACTCTGTAGATTCCATCTCGAATGTTTTTGGATTATCTTTCATATAACGATGAGCCGTCATATATGAAGGGCCCATACCATCTCCAATTAACACAATAACATTTTTAATCTTTGCATTGCTTCCGCTCTCATCTGCATTCACTTCACTAGAACGTGTAAAATTCCATGTTGCCACCGAAGTAACTGCTAATGATGCCACAACTGCAAATGGCCATGCTTTTTTCACAAACTTTTTCACTGTCTTGTCCCCCTAATTAGGTTATTCATTTCCCACTATCAAATTTAATAGAAGACTATTAAGAGAAAATTAGTTATATGTAAATTTTTTGTTAACTTATGTAAATATCAGTTATAATTTGTATAAGTTTGTCTTTTTATATCAACCATCTTCACCTTTACAATCAAAATATAAACAAGTTGGATTTCATTTAACGTAAATCTCTTATTTAACATTTTCCATCTACTTTTATAAAAATTAATAGAAATGTGGTGAGCATTTATGAAAACAATACAGCTAGATGAATCTTTTATTTTCGATCTACTCGACCTTTGTAAAGCTGTTGGATGGTTACAAGAGAAAACATTTATGAAAAAACAATTCGAAATGTACTTTTCTCTTGGCACACTTATCGGTTACATGCATGACAATAAGCTGATTGCAACTGGAGGAGTATTTCCTTTTAAAGATAGTTTTTCTACTATTGGCATGTTAATCGTCCATCCTAATTTTCAAGGCCAGGGCATCGGGCGAACATTGCTAAATCATTGCTTAGCACACACTCACCCAAAACAACCAATTGCACTTATTGCAACAAAAGCTGGCGAGCCTCTTTATACATCATGCGGATTTCAAACAGTAACGACGATTCATCGTTTTGAGAAACAAACTACTAAAACACATATTACTCATACGCAACAAGTAAAAGAAAAAGACATTATATCGCTTATTTCTCTCGATCAAAGTACAACTGGTGCCGATCGTTCTTTACTGTATTCATTACTATTACCAAGAACAAGTCACTCTTTTAAAATTGAGAGACATAACTGTATAGAAGCTTTTTCCTTATGCATACAAAAAGGTAATATATTATGTATCAATCCACTTATCGCCAAACGAGAAGAAGATGCTATTCAATTACTACAAAAGATATGTGAATGTTGGAATGGCACAGTAAGGCTTGATGTCCCACATTCACAATTTTCATTTCGCAAATTGCTTCAAACAGAAAATTTCCAAGAAACGCTCCTTTCACCTCTTATGATCAAAAATGGTAGCCAACTTCCTGGAAATCGTAATATGCTATTTGCTATGATAGATACAGCGTTATGTTAGAAAGGGGACACCTAATTGAGGCGATTTAGCTACTTTATGGTAGGTTGTCTTACTCTTACACTATTAGTAGGATGTAGTGCAGCAGAAAAACCAGTAGAACAAGTAAAACAAGTTAAAAATACACTTACAGCAAAACTAGCTACCGAGGAAAAAATGATAGAAATAGATGGTCAAACCATTTACTTCAAAAAGATTGGTAATGAAAAACCACCTTTACTTATGATCCATGGATTTGGAGGATCATCAGATGGTTTTCAAAAGATTTACTCAGACTTAGCAAAAAATCATACAATTATTTCTGTAGATGCTTTAGGCTTCGGACGCTCATCTAAGCCGATGGATTTTTATTATTCTTTCCCAACCCATGCAAATTTGTATTATAAATTAATGAAAAAACTAGGTTACGATTCGTTTGCAATACTGGGCCACTCAATGGGCGGAGAAATTTCTCTTAATTTAACATATTTATATCCAGAAGCCGTTACCCACCTTATTTTAACTGATGCTACAGGCGGTCCTCATACACTCGTTAATAAACAAGGATCACCAAGACCACAGTTGTCGACTGATTTAAATACCGTTTCTGCTATTACAGATTATGATGAGAGCAAAGTGAAATTTAAACGTAATGATGAAGAGCATTACAATAAAATGAAATTATGGCCGAGACGTCTTCAAATTAATGCAGATGAAATAAAACAGCCAACCTTAATTATATGGGGAAGAAATGATAGTAGCGTTTCTTGGGAAGAGGGAGAAACGTATCATCAATTTTTTAAAAATAGTACTTTCCATATTATCGAAAAAGGTTATCACGCACCATTTCGTCAGGAACCACAGGAGTTTGTAGGGTATGTGAAAGACTTCTTTGACAAAAACCCTATAATAGCTGAAAAATAAGCGGGTATCTCATTTTGAGATACCCGCTTTCATATATTAAGCAGCTTGCTTTTGGCGTTTTTGAGTTTTTGAACCTAATACTTTCGGAATAACGAAACCATCTATTCCAAATTTACCAGCATTCATACCAGAAACTAGAACGAACATTGATAAAATAACCATTTCAGGATTCACACCAATTGACCCACTAAACATATAGGAAAAGTTCATTACAAGACCGAAAAAGACCGCTGTTTTTGTTAAACAGCCTACAATTAAACCAATTCCGACTAAAATTTCTCCCCACGTTACAAGTGTATTAAATAGATCAACGTTTGGAATTGCGAAATCTTGTAAAAATGATGCCCACCAAGATTGAACAGCCGGTTGTGCTCCTTTAGATTTTTCAATTGCACCTTGTAAATAACCAGTTGCATCGAATCCTTTTCCTTGTAGTTTACCGATTCCAGCCATTAACCATGTGTAACCAAGATACACTCGAATTACCGCTAACACAAAAGAAACTGCTTTGTTTTCTCTTAAAAATTGAATAACCATATCTTCCTCCTAAAGTTGTAATTAAGTTAGTTACAGATAATATAATAACATTAGTTACTTATTTTTAAAATGTTAATTATGAATAATTCGTGACATGTGTATGAAACATCAAAAACTAACGTTTATATAGTAACTTTTATTACCTGTAAAAACTTGAACATATCATACCATAAGTGATAATGGTTTTCATTGAAGAAAATGTAAAAAAAATGTGAGTTAAATGTGAAACACGTTTATTCGAATATAGAATAAACGTGTTTCACACTACTTATATAATTGAAATGTATGTGTCTCTTTATCAATTAACCGTGCTTCTTCAAAAGCCTCTCCTAACGTTTTTTCATGGTTAATAAGCCCGTAAAATAAGCGTATTGTAAACATAAGTGCTGCATTCCCATCTACATAATCTATTGATCCAATATACGATTTTGCGCCACTACGTAAGAAAGATTCTGCTAATTTTCGCTCCCCTAACGTACACCCACTATTTACAATATTTACATTATGCAATTTTGCATATTTATAAATTTCTGCTGCACCAAAGTATCCCCGCGGTTCATCTTGTTCATATATATCTTCACCTAACTCTTCCATGACAAATTTTCCTTCCTCACCATGGAAGCAAAAGACAACATAATCGATATCATTATATAAACCGTTTCCAGAAAGAATATCGACGAACTCTTTCGGTCTACCGATCCAGTACGTTATAACTTTCGCCCCAAAATATTCAAGTGATGCTCTGATTGATTGCGCCTCTAAATCCGAATTAAAGCCAACTACTAGTGCAACATTCAACATACACCCTCCATCCTATCATTAGATCTCCTCAATCCAACTTTTAAGGGATACATCCATTTCATATATACCCGTTTCTTGCAAAAAATCAGCTCTAGTTAAAACGACCTTCTGTAAATATTTCCTATATGCTGTAATTGTCCCGTCGTGAGATACAATGCAAACTCTTTCCGCACCGAGCTCATAACATAAAAGAAGAAATTCATCTACTATTTGCTGAAAGCTATGTTCTGAAATAGTATTTATACCTTCCGTCCATAACTGCTGATTTGTGTTTTTCTCTATCGAAAAATGTGGAAATGAATTTGTTATTATTCCCTGATCTACTATGTGATCACATGGTAATGTTTTCGCTCCTTCTCGATAAGGAAAAATACGCGGGGATACATATGGATGGACAATTTTTTGACAAGCTACCTTCTCACTCCATATCGCCGCCGTTTGCAAAGTTCTAAGTGTAGGGCTAGCGATTAATATATCCGTTTCTTGCAAGGGTACATTGCATTGAAGTAATTTAGCTTGATTCCTTCCCTCATCTGTTAATGATGGATTCAACCTTTGTAAACTTGCCGGCAAATCTTTTGTATGTTCTCCTTCACCGTGCCGAACAAAGACGAGTTTCATGCCCATCCTCCTCTCACTATGAAATTCTCTCACATATTTCTTCCCTATCTGATCCTTTATTCCTGCTATATACAAAACCGATATGTAAAAAACATTTGACATATCGAATTGGAAAACATTACAATTGTATATGTAAAATACTTTTTACAGGGGAGAGGAGAAGCATACATATGAAATGGATAACCATCTTAATTGGCATGATTATATGGGGATATATAAACGGATTTTTCAGCAGTAATAAAACTGCTAATCCTTGGATTACAGATGATGAACGGGAAACAAAAATTAAACAGAAAGCAATTATTGCAAGCTGGTCCGGTGTTTTTATGTTTTGTACCATTAACCTCTTAAACAAATGGTTAGGTGTAGGAACGAGCGATACATCACCTTACTTACCATCTTCTATCGCAACTATTTTAAAAGAAAATGTAGAGTTACAAATTTTATTTATGCTATTTATTACGTATGGCATATTTTACGTATACTATCGAAGAAAACTAAGTGCTTAACTTTCATCTCATGATTATCCTCCTAAATGGTTATAGTAATTAGGACGAAATGAAAGGAGCGATATAAAAATGAGTAACTCGAATGATTTTTTAGATACACTGCATGAAAAACAAGCAAAAGATGAACAGAACAGAAAGCGTCAGGGAAACGGCAACCCAGCGAAAAAAAAGCCAAATAAAACACATAAATAATAATAAAAAAACGTGCCTAAAATGATCTTTTAGGCACATTTTTTATTCTTCTTTTACCGAGATGACATTTCCCCAATTCCATTTCTCATAATACCACTCTGGTACATCTATATTTTCAATCCACTTCATTTCATGCTTTCCATCTCTATGAGCAAGCCATACATCTGCTTTCTTACGGTCTGAACGTATCCATATTAATTGATTGCTCTTCTTCATAAAGATTGGATGATAATCACCCTGCTTATGAGGTGGCTTTGTGATTCGATGCTGTACATTGCTTGTACTATCAACCTCATATAAAGATGGTAGTGGCCTTTTTTCTGGCAATGTTTCAAATCCTCCCTCTTTTGCTCGAGAGACGATAATTATGTTATCGTTCTTCCATGCAAAATCCCAATCGACATATCCTTTCGGCGTAAAAGTATTTTGCTGAAGTGCCGGCAGTTCTTTTACTTTTAAATGTTTATTCTCTAACGCAACTCTTCCGCTCCCTTCAATATAAGCTAATATATTTTTTGATGGTGACCATTGAAACCATTGTGCGTTTAATAACATTTGATCTACTTTTTCAAACCGACTGCCATCTGCACGAACTAAGCAAAGCGTATTACTATCAGCTGACCATGAAGCTGTCGGTACTGCTAAAAATGAAATCCACTTTTGATCTGGTGACCACTTAAAGCCACTTGCAACTAGCGCTAGGAAATCATCATGTTCATTTGGCAATGCATACAAATGTTTCATTTTATGAGGGTTCATATGGGCATCTTTTTGCACTTCATATAGCTGTGCTCCTGTCCATCCTGTTGGAAGTAAGTGTGCTTCAGAGGATACAAAAAACTTCTTTCCATCAGGATACCATGCATAATCTCCTACACCTGCCGATACATTTTCAAAATCCACATTCTTTTTTTGAACATCAAACGTATTTAACGTATTCGCAAATACAAATGCAATTGTATTCTCTTTCGGTGACCATTGATAATTTGATACTTCAGATTGCAATGGCCTAACTTTTTTTCCATCTTCCAGTCGGTACAATTCCAAGGTGTTTTGTTTCTTCCCTTTAACATAGGCAATCCATTCTCCATCATGAGACCATTTCGGCCCTATTATGTATTCACCTTTTGTTATTTGTTTTTCCTTTCCATCAATTTTAATCCAAAGGTCATGATGACGAACAAAAGCAATTTTCACACCACTATTTTCTGCTTTAATAATAGTAATTGAACTTAAAAATATAAATAATACTACGATGGCACTTACTATAACCTTTTTCATAACACCCCTCCATTTCCTTCCTAGCATTCCTCAATGTCCACCTACAATATGTAAAAAATACCTATTCGACATAATCAGAAAAAATTTCCCAAGAAATTTCAAATTCATAGAGGATTGGTATGAATTATGTCGAAAATATAGTTTAGCTAACATCCGATTATGTAATTCGGGATAAAGTGAAACTTTAATCAGTGGGGGTTTTCTTCATCCCCCACTGATTATTAGTTGAACCAATCGGACTTTTATGGGCAGTTGATCCCCACCTAACTTCTTTGCTTTCGCTGCATTTTGAGGTGGGGGTCTTACTGCCCATTAAAGTCGGATAAATTTGCAAGATTATTTTTCGGAATATTAGCGCTTTTTATTAGGGGGAGTTTCAATGAAAAAAACTACATCTACACTATTAAGTATGGCGCTCGTCTTTTCCAGTTTTGGAGCTTTAAGCGCACATGCTGAATCACTGCAAAAGGAGAAGCAATTTAGTCCACAACTAAAAACAACGATTGAACAGTGGGGAGAAAATAAAATTGCGCAAAATGTTGAAACAAAAACTGCAAAAGAAATTTCAGTCATTGTAGAATTGCAACATGCACCTCTCGCAGCACAAGGTAATATTCAGCATGCTCCAGATTTACAAAGTAATCATGCACAGTCTTATCATGCCGAGCTAAAAAAAGCACAAGAAGATACGACTAAGAAAATAAAAGAAAAAGCACCTGGTGCAAAAATTAAAGAAGTGTATAATACGTTATTTTCCGGATTCTCTATTTCAGTTCCTGGAGATCAAATTACTGCTCTTGCTTCTTTACCTGAAGTAAAAGCAGTCTATCCGAACTTAACATATAAACTACATGAAACATCAAAAAGTACTACTAATGAAGAAGCACCAAACATCGGCGGACCGACAATTGGTGCAACTGAAGCGTGGAATTTAAAAGACCCATCTGGCAAACCTCTTGATGGAAAAGGGATGAAAGTAGCAATTATCGATTCTGGCGTAGACTATACACATCCTGACTTAAAAGCAAATTATATTGGTGGATATGACACAGTCGATGAAGATAATGATCCTATGGATGGTAACGTACATGGTACTCATGTAGCAGGAATTATTGCTGGTAATGGAAAAATTAAGGGCGTTGCTCCAAACGCTTCTATTTTAGCCTATCGTGTCATGAATGACGGTGGAGCTGGTACAACAGACGATATTATTCAAGGTATTGAACGAGCAATTCAAGATGGTGCTGATGTGTTAAATCTGTCTCTTGGACAAGATTTAAATGTACCTGATCAACCTGTAACTTTAACGTTAGAACGTGCAGCAAAGCTTGGGGTTACTGCAGTCGTTTCAAATGGAAATGATGGCCCAAAACCGTGGTCTGTTGATGCCCCTGCCAATGCAAGTAGTGTTATATCAGTTGGAGCATCTACAGTTTCTATCCCGTTTCCAACATTCCAAGTAGCTGGTTCTACCAAAACATATCAAGGGTTACCGTTATCAAAATCGGATTTCCCAATAGGAAATGATTCTCCACTTGTATATGTTGGCTATGGTAATCCAAGCGATTATGCAAAACAAGATGTGAAAGGAAAGTTTGCACTTGTTTTACAAGGTACTTCAAATACGTTAGTAAAAGCTGAACAAGCGAAACAAGCTGGTGCAATTGGTGTACTATTAATTTCTAACGAAAAAGAAATCAATATTATGCCTGAATACTTTGCACGAGAAAATCTAGCTCTTCCAGTTATGCAATTATCAAATGCAAATGGTGAAGAGCTAAAAAACTTAATTACAAAGCGCAAGAAAAATATAAAAATTGGACAACCAGTTCCAACTGAATTAATTGGTAACTTTAGTTCTAGAGGACCATCACAAGGTAGTTGGCTTATAAAACCAGATATCGTTGCACCAGGAGTACAAATTACGAGTACTGTACCTAGAGGTGGCTATGAGTCTCACAACGGAACCAGTATGGCTGCCCCTCAAGTAGCTGGAGCTGTTGCTTTATTACGTCAAATGCACCCTGATTGGACGCTAGAACAATTGAAAGCATCTCTTGCCAATACAGCAAAAACTTTAAAAGATGTAAATGAAAATACATATCCTGTCATGGCGCAAGGATCTGGTTTAATTAACATCCCGAAAGCAGCTCAAACAGATGTATTAGTCAAACCTAACAATGTGAGCTTCGGTCTTATTAAGCCAAACAGTGGTAAAGTAAAACTGACGCAAAATATTACGTTACAAAATCTATCTAGTAAAAAGAAAAGTTTTTCAACTCGTGTGGAATTGCTAGATGCAAACACAAAAACAAAAGTAAAAACTTCTGTACCTTCATCGATTAGCATACAGCCGAATAGTAGTACCGAAAAACCATTTACTATCACTGTCGATAGTTCGCTACCCCAAGGTGTATATACTGGAAATGTGTATGTAAAAGAACAAGGTAAGAATGAAGAAACTCGCATTCCATTTACATTTAGTATCGATCCTAAAGATTACAAACGTATAGATGGACTCGAAATTATTAATTCTACTTTTAGTCCAAATGGTGACCAAATATTAGACGATAATCTCATCAACTACTATTTAGTTGCACCTGTGGATGATGTAACATTGCATGCAAATTTAGTTACAAAAGAACATGTAACGTACCAAGGGATTATCCATCAAGCTAAAAATGAAACAGCTGGATACAAACCTTTCAAATGGAATGGTACAAAAACAGATGGTACTCCGTTAGCTGACGGTCTATACCAAATCGAAGCAGTTGCCTCTAATTCTGGTAGGGAAACGAAACAAACAGCTGCTGTATTTCTTGATCGAACTGCACCTAAGTTAACATACGAAGTTGACCAAGAAAACCTTGTAATTACAGGAAAAGTGGATGATATCCTGCTAGATTGGATGACAGAATCTGGTTGGGTAGCACCTGGTATTCCAGTGAGAATGCAATATGAAATCAACGGAAATGGTGTATGGGAAAGTGTGTTCCTAAATCCTTGGGAGAAAAATTACAGCATTTATTTCGATCGTAGTCAATTACAAGAAGGAAAGAATACAATTCATATTGTAGCAACTGATGCAGCTGGAAATACATCTAATTTAAATGTTGATTTAGATGTGAAATAAAAAATTATTGTTGACAATTTTTTTAATATAGTTTTATAATACAAAACATAGTTTAGTTGAACGAATTATATATCGGCTTTGAAGGAATACTAGTAGCGACTTATATCCCTGTCTCAGAGAACTGATGGTTGGTGCAAATCAGTACATATACAAGCGTGAATTACAATTCTGGAGCTTCTTTCCCGTAATGCTTTTTATGCATGAAGAGAAAGACGGATCTTTCCGTTATCTTAAAGTGAGTGGTAAACAATTACTTGTTTACAAATAGGGTGGTACCGCGATTTTTATCGTCCCTATCGGATTTTCCGATAGGGACTTTTTTACGTCCATCCTTTTACATAATTTCATAATATACGCGTTGAAAGAATCGCAGTAGTATCTTATATCCCTGTTACAGAGAGCTAATGGTCGGTGGAAATTAGCACATATATAAGTATGAATTACAATTCTGGAGCTTCTTTTTCGTAGTGCTTATAGGCATGAAGGAAAAGACGGAGTTTTTCCGTTATCATTAATTGAGATGTAAGTATATTTTCACTTACAAATAGGGTGGTACCGCGATTCTTTCGCCCCTATCGGATTTTCCGATAGGGGCTTTTTCTATTTCTCACAGAAACAAATGTTAAATAATTCCGAATCTTATGATAAAATTTTATAAGCGCTTACAATTTTGAAAGGGGGTGATACAAGCTATACGAAACCGATACTTAATTTCATTTAAAAAAAGGAGGATGTCTAAATGACAAAGAAAACAGAAATTCCATCGCATTTAAAACCATTCGTATCCACACAGCATTATGATCAATATACACCGGTGAATCACGCTGTGTGGCGTTACATTATGAGACAAAATCATAGTTTCTTAAAAGACGTTGCTCATCCAGCCTATGTGAACGGATTACAATCATCTGGTATTAATATAGATGCAATTCCAAAGGTAGAAGAAATGAATGAGTGTTTAGCACCAAGCGGCTGGGGTGCTGTAACGATTGACGGGCTTATTCCTGGCGTAGCCTTCTTCGATTTTCAAGGACACGGATTATTACCAATCGCAACAGATATTCGCAAGGTAGAGAATATCGAGTATACACCAGCTCCAGATATTGTACACGAAGCAGCAGGACACGCACCTATTTTACTTGATCCTACATATGCAAAATATGTGAAACGATTTGGACAAATTGGTGCAAAAGCTTTCTCAACAAAAGAAGAACATGATGCATTCGAAGCTGTTCGTACATTAACAATTGTAAAAGAAAGCCCTACTTCTACTCCTGATGAAGTTACAGCTGCTGAGAATAATGTACTTGAAAAACAAAAGTTAGTTTCTGGCTTATCAGAAGCGGAACAAATTTCACGTCTTTTCTGGTGGACAGTAGAATATGGATTAATCGGAAATATAGATGCTCCAAAAATATATGGTGCTGGTCTCCTTTCTTCTGTTGGCGAAAGCAAACATTGCTTAACAGACGCTGTAGAAAAGGTTCCATTCTCTATAGAGGCATGTACAAGTACAACTTATGACGTAACAAAAATGCAACCACAACTATTTGTTTGCGAATCATTTGAAGAATTAACAGAAGCACTTGAGAAATTCTCTGAAACGATGGCCTTTAAAACAGGTGGTAAAGAAGGATTAGAAAAAGCAATTCGCTCTGAAAATCATGCAACTGCTGAATTAAATAGCGGCTTACAAATTACAGGTACATTTACCGAGACAATTGAAAACGATACAGGTGAATTGATCTACATGCGAACGAGTTCGCCAACAGCATTAGCAATTCACAATAAACAGCTAGCGAATCATTCTACGTCTGTACACAGTGACGGGTTTGGAACACCAATTGGATTACTCACTGAAAATATTGCATTAGAAAATTGTACAGATGAACAATTACAATCATTAGGAATTACAATTGGAAATGTTGCTGAGTTTACTTTTGCAAGTGGTATTCATGTAAAAGGAACAGTGACTGATATTGTAAAAAACGATAAAAAAATTGCGCTTATTTCCTTTATCAGTTGCACAGTTACTTATAACGACCGCGTTTTATTTGATGCTTCATGGGGCGCATTTGATATGGCTGTTGGTTCAACAATTACTTCGGTATTCCCAGGTGCCGCAGATGCTGCAGCATTTTTCCCAACGGATGAAGAAGTTCAAAAAATACCTGCTCCACTTGTACTGAATGAACTTGAACGTATGTATCAAACCGTTCGTGACATTCGAAATGAAGGTATTTTACACGACGCGCATATCGAGCAATTAGTAGCAATTCAAGAGGTATTAAATAAATTGTATCCGAAAGAATGGTTACTTCGCCTTGAAATATTAGAATTGCTTTTAGAGCATAACAAAGGGCATGAAACATCAGCAGCATTATTACAACAACTTTCTACTTTCACAACTGATGAAGCAGTGACACGTCTTATTAACAATGGTCTTACGCTACTTCCAGTAAAGGATGTGAAAAATGATGCTACGATTAACTGAAGAAGAAGTTCAAGAGGAATTATTGAAGTTAGATAAATGGGTAGTAAAAGATGAAAAATGGATTGAAAGAAAATATATGTTTTCCGACTACTTAAAGGGAGTCGAATTTGTCTCTGAAGCCGCCAAACTATCAGAAGAACATAATCACCACCCATTTATCCTTATCCAGTATAAAGCAGTCATTATTACTTTGTCATCTTGGAATGCAAAAGGTTTAACGAAACTCGATTTTGAGCTTGCGAAGCAATTTGATGAACTATTTGTCCAAAATGAAAAAGCCATTATAAGAAAGTAAAAAGGAGAAGCCTTTATTAGGCTTCTCCTTTTATTTTGAAATGGATACAATGTCCAAATGGATCCTCTACTTGTAATATTCCATCTTTGTACGTAGCAATCTTGCCAATATTTTTTAAGCTTTCACATACTTGCTCTTTTTGTTTTTCATTTGCTAATACAATTGTGAAATATTTCAAGCCAACGGAATTTGGCATTTGCGGTAGTATTCCTTCACCTTGCCACGTATTTAAACCGATATGGTGATGGTAGCCACCTGCCGATACAAAGAGCGCCCCATTACGAGCTGGGATCGTTACTTCAAAACCAAGACCATCCACATAGAAACGTTTCGCTTCTTCCAAATCAGCTACATGGAAATGAATATGTCCCATCACAGTACCAGCTGGAAATCCGTTCCATGTACTTCCTTGCTGCAATAATTCTTCACCAGCTAACGGGTTACTAACAAATGGTAGCTCTCCATTCTCATCACGCCAAACTTCTTTTTGACGATCATGATAAATTTCAATCCCGTTTCCATCTGGATCAGCTAAATAAAGGGCCTCACTAAAGTAATGGTCAGCTCCGCCGTGCAGTGGATATACCATTTCTACAAGATGACGAAGGATATTCGCTAAATCCTGTCTGCTCGGTAATAAAATTGCGTAATGATATAAACCCGTTCTCCCTCTTTGCTTTGGTAAGGCTTCTTTCTTTTCTTCAATGATCAGGAGTGGTTCGTTATTTTCATTCCCAAATGTAACGACCATTTCATCTTCTTTTAGTACTTTCATACTTAGTACTTCTGTATAAAACTCTAGTGATTTCTTTATATTTGATACATATAAATGAACAACATCAAGTGTTGTATCGGGATGAAGTTGAAAACTCATCTTGTTAGCCTCCCATTTAAATTAGTTCTTCTTTGACATTTTCTCTTTTAAGAAATTATCTACAAAACCATCCACTTTCGCAACAAATAAGTAAGCACCCATTGCTAACAATGCAAGCTCTAATTCGAAGCCAGGATTTTTTCCATCTCCTAATAAACCAGCTGACCATTTTACTTTTACAATTGCTCCAACCATAACTAGTGCAAATAATAATCCAATATATCTTACACCTAAACCTAGAATTAATAATAGACCGCCAACTAATTCAACTGTTGCTACACCGTATGCAAGTCCTCCTGGTAAACCAATGCTTGTGAACCACCCTGCAATATTGTCAATCCCTGATTGGAATTTTGTTAAACCGTGCATAAAGAACGTTACCCCTAACACGATACGAATAATTAAGTTACCAATATGTTGATTCATTTCTTTCTCTCCTTTATAGTTTTCTTATACAAAACTTTTATTTACATTACAAAACATACACTAATTTTTTTTATTCGTCAATTCATTTTCACTGGGAAAATATATATTTTTTTTGCTATGATACAAATAGTTGTTTATAAAAAGGAGCTTGATTTTATGAATATTGGTTCTGCAATACGTGAAATTCGTCAGCGTAGAGGCATAACAATCGCGCAAATTTGTGAAGGAACAGGTCTTTCTAAAGGATTTATGAGTCAGGTTGAAAATAATAAAACATCACCATCTATCTCAACTTTAGAAACGATCTCCAATTTTTTAAACGTTCCTCTTCCCTATTTATTGTTAGAACAAAAAGATCGATTGAAAGTTGTCAAAAAGGTAGAACGTAAATATAGTGTATACGGAAAAGATGAACAAAGAATTGAACATGTTGCAGAGCAAGGTGGCCTTCGCCTAAATCTCGTAGAAATTCCTGCTGGGTTTCCGAAAGAAAACACACCAAATGCCCATGAAGGGGAAGAATGTCACCTTGTATTACGTGGAAAACTAGAAGTTCAACATGGAGAAGATATTGCAATTGTAGAAGAAGGAGATTCTTTCTCCTGGAATGCATGTGTTCCTCATATCGTTCGTAATATAGGAGAAGAAACTGCATTATTACTCATCTCTAGTCATGCAGAAAATCGAAAACGTGTTTATTAAACAAAAAAGAAGCCTGTAAATCAGGCTTCTTTTTATCCTCTTATAACTCCATAGCTTGTCCCAACTAGTACAGTCTTTTCGTGTTGATTGCGATAAACTGACTCGATTGAAACCTTTTTGTATCCTTCCATTTGTTCAATATTTGTTAAAGTTAATTCACAAGTGATCGTATCTCCTGTAAAAACTGGTCTAATAAACTCACTTACTAATTCTCTTGCTATGTAATGTAATTCTTCGCCTACTTTCGTTCCAATACTAGCAGTCAATAAACCATGAACCATTAAACGTCCATTTTCATCATATTCCATATGATGCCTGCCTTTATCCCCTGTAATATTTGCAAATTCAAAAACCTCTTCCTCAGTAAATCTTCTTTCATATTTAAATACATCCCCAACTTTTATACTCATTTTTATCCCCCTAATAATAAACAGAATTTTCTTTCATTTTATCATGAAATGAGTCTCAATTCATTTTCTATTATAAAAAGAACGAAAAATACTTATAGCTGTACTATTTCCTTACTTTTCGCTCCTTTACCGATGCCCATCTCTTTTTGCAGCTTGGTATCCATAGTACGCACATGTTCCATTTCTCGATAATTCTCTCACCTCAAAACCACAACTTCTATAAAAATCAAAATTACTCGCAGAAGTATGCGCAAACCAGTCACCATGTGGCAATTTTTGCAAACAAAGAGCAACAAGTTTCTTACCTAATCCCTTCCCTCTATATTCACATTTCACAACTAAATTTACTATGTTGGCGACCATGATTCCATCAGAAATGACTCTAACCATCGCAATCATCTCTTCTTCATCCCAAATTGTGAATGCCCATGTTGAATTTTCAAATGCTATCGTGAATTTTTCAATTTGCCAAGAAGGGATATTATCATTGCTCCAACCGGCATCTTCGAATAAAGTTTTAATTGCATATGCAGGTACACCATTCGTTCCCTCACGAATAATAAGTCCATTATGATAAATGTACATGTAATCCCCCCTTTATTTTTATATACCATTCTTCAAAAGATGCAATTAACCTTTTTTCATCCAATGCGCCTAATGGAATAAACGAGAACATCCATGCCATGAAATGAAGTTGTTTTCTCATAACTAAGCCCCGTTTTTCTAGCAACAAAGATTGAGGCGGGGTGATCCGGATTAATAAGAGAAATTAATTTATTCATTCGTAACGCTTGGAAGCCATAATCTCGAAATGCTGCCGCTGCTTCTTTCGCATACCCTTTTCCCCAATACCGAGGTAATAACCAATAACCAATTTCAATTTCCTCTTTTCCATCTATTTGCTGCTTTACTAATCCTGCATGACCAATTCGTATTCCCGTTTCCTTTTCAATCAATACAAATAAACCGAGACCGTTTTTATAGCTAGGAATCACCCACTCTTCCAAACTTTTTTTACACTGCATATATGTTTTTAACGTCCCATTTCCAATATAGCGCATTACCTTCTCATTTCCCCATAATGAAGCGTAGAACTGTAAATCATCCATTGTATATTTACGAATTTGTAAACGATCTGTATGAAACATTTCTGCACTCCTTCCCACGAATTTGTACTTACCTACACGATCATGTTTTGGATATATACTTAATGTTACTATCTATTATAAAGGAACTAAAGGCAAAATACAGAATATTCAATCTCTAAACAATTTAAAAAAGGCAGTAGACAAATATTGTCTACTGCATCCATATCATAACTAGCATAAAGAAAACTACAATTGAGGGGGGTGTAGGCTTTTCAAATATACTAGATACTTATCCCGTTCTAACGGGCGGTAAACTTTCCAATTATATGAAAGTGAAAAGTTTACCGCACATAAGAACTTTAGCGATCATTAAGAAAGCACCATTAAGTAGTCAAATACACGCTGTGCTTTTTCTCCACCCATTCGTGCATGTTGAAGAAGAGAAATACCATGAGGGCCAGATGCACGTAATGCTTCTGGTTGTGCTACTAAAATAGCTTGTACAACTTCTAATTCTCCAAGCATAGCGGCCGCGAAAATATCCATTCGAGCACCCTTTTCTAATAAATAAAGAGCAATATCTTTACGCCCTACATGTGCCGCTGCTCCTAACGCACTTTCCCAATCTGATCCGCCCCAATTGTAAGAGGCATGAAGTAAACTTGGCGATTCAGCCAACAGTTCTTGTACTTTTTCTAAATCTCCGTGAGCTGCCATAACAAATTCCCTTACTAACTCAGTGGTAATACGTTCTTCTGTTCGCATCTTGCTCCTCCTTTTTTAGAAATTCGCTTCGGTGTAAAAAATGGCTTGTCGCTTCCTTGAAAAATATCTACATCTATGCCAAATACATGTTGAAACATTTCATGACATAACACTTCTTCTGGTATACCGTCATACTGAAGCTTCCCTCGCTTTAATACGAGTAAACGATCACTATATTGAGCCGCTTGGTTAATATCATGTAAAACCATTATAATTGTCATGCCAAATTCCTCGTTTAATCGTTTCACAAGTTCCATTACTTCCAACTGATGAACGATATCTAAAAAAGTTGTTGGCTCATCTAATAATAAGACGTTCGTACGTTGTGCTAGCGTCATTGCAATCCAAGCACGTTGTCTTTCCCCTCCTGATAAAGATTGTAAAAGACGATATTCATACCCTTCAAGATTTGTAACAGACAATGCCCAATCAACAATTTCTTCATCTTCTTTATTTAAGCGATCTCTCCATGATTTATGAGGGCCTCTTCCAAATTCAATTAATTCTTTCACTGTTAAATCTAATTGATGATCATGCATTTGTGGTAACATCGCTAATTGCTTCGCTACATCGGCACTTTTCATCGTATGAATACTTTTTCCATCTAAAACGATATCCCCTTCGCTTTGTTTAAGTAGTCTTGCTATTAAACGAAGCAAAGTAGATTTCCCAGATCCATTCGGTCCAATTAAACTAACGACCTCTCCAGCTTTAATATGTACATTCATATTTTGCATTTGAAATCTTTCAGAATGTGCGTAAAACACTTTATTAACGGAAATCACGCTGTTTCCCCCCTCTATGAATTAAATATAAGAAGAACGGACCGCCTAAGAAGGATAATAAAATACCGACAGGCAATTCAATTGGATCAAACCAACTTCGAGCTATCGCATCCGCGAAAACAAGTAATATCCCTCCACCAAGGCATGATAATGGCAGTAAATATTTATAGTCATTTCCAACTAATAAACGTAACATATGTGGTACAACAAGGCCGACAAATCCAATAAGACCAGAAACACTAACTGCTATTCCAGCTAATAATGTGCTTACTACTATTAAATAAAAACGGCTTCTCTCCACGTTATGACCTAATAATTTCGCCATTTCATCTCCAAGCATTAATACTCGAATATGTTTGATACCGAAGAAGGCCAATATAATAGCGAATATTGCATAATAAATAATCATGTTTAAATGTGCCCAACTTACACCGCCAATACCACCCGCTAACCACGGTAACACGGATTGTACTTTGTCACTATGTAATAACATTAATGCTGACGTCGCTGCACCTATTAATGCATTAATTGACACACCTACTAAGACAATTCTTGAAGGTGGTGCCCCTTTTTGCCATGATAAAGCATAAATGATCATCGCCGTTATGAAAGCTCCTAAAAACGCACCGAGTGGTAAAAACGCCATATGCTGAGGGAATAAAATCATAATTACAATTGCGACAAGGCCTGCTCCAGATGACACCCCGATAATACCAGGGTCTGCAAGAGGATTTCTCATCACCCCTTGCAGCAGTGCACCAGATGCAGCTAAACATGTTCCTACTATAAATCCAACGAGCACTCTCGGTATACGAAGGTCCCATACAATTCGATGAACTGTCGAACCTTCATCTTGTATCCCTGTTACAATATCTCGTAAAGAAAAGGATAGGCTTCCTGCGAAAAGACCGTAAAAAAGACATAAAACCGTTAATACAACTAAAGTAACTGCTATGATCCATCTTTTTTTCGCAAAAGGATGTTCCTTTTCCCTTACTACTTCACTACTTTCCATACTTATCATTTCCTTACATCTTGTATACTTTTATACATAAAGTCCATCGCTTCTGTAACTTTTGTTCCAGGATTTGATCCAAATAAGTCTGGTGGCAAAATAACTACGCGATTTTGTTTTACTGCATCTAAATTTTTCCACGCTTCATTTTTCATCATTTCGCCTTCAAATGCTTTTTTAACGCTATTTGGATCTCCATGTGTAATTAAATAAATTACATCCGGATTCGCTTCAATAATGCGTTCTACACTTAGCTGTGCATATTGCGGATATTCCTTCATTTCTGGAAAATCAGCTGCAATATTTTTCCCACCTGTTTTTTCTAAAATATCACCTGATAAAGAGGTTGGTAATGCTGCTAAATAAGTACCAGGTGCTCCATACACTAGCAATGCTTTCACATCACTCTTTTTCTCATATGTCTTCATTTGATTCGTAATTTTTTGGTTAAGTTCTTTCGCTTTATCTTCTTTCTTCATTATCGTTCCGTATAGTTCAATATTCTTTTGAATATCTTGTACAGAATTCGCAGAAGAAATCATTACTTTCGTTCCTTGCCCTTCAACCGTTGGAACATTCTTTTGGAACCCATTATTAGCAATAAGTACATCGGGCTTTAAGCTAGCAATTTGCTCAAAATTCGGCTGATGTGCATTCCCGATTACTTGTACTTTCTTTATATCCTCTGGAAGAGTTATTTTTGCATCCGGACGACCCACTATTTTTCCGCCTAAAGCATGAATAATATTCATGTCTCCCATACTTAATGTTGCAAAACTCTCTGGCACTTTATCGAATGTTACCTTTCTTCCTGACAGGTCGGTAACTTCTATTTTCTCTTTTCCTTTTTCTGTTTTTGTTGCCGCTGCTTTTTCGTCTCCTTTTGCACTGCAACCTATTAATAAGAAAAAAACAGATAAAATCGCTGTAAATAGCGTAATAGATTTTTTCATTCTCCCACCTCTAATTGATAATGATAATCATTAAGTACTATTCTACTTTAATTGATAAGGATTATCATTGTCAATATAAAACGCATACATTTTCTAGAAAAAAACAAAAAGCGTTACAAAAAAGATTCCTTCTTTTTGTAACGCACTATTTATCAATATTATTCGCATTCGTTTCCCTCTAACTTGTCTCGCATCACTTTCACACGCTGAAAGAAAAAGAAAGATAAACTTAAAAATATAACGATGCTCCCAATCATAACAAAAAATTGTATCGTTTCTTTTGCTCCAGTCGGAATCAATAAGCCAACCATTAACAATGTACTGACAGCGAGAAGAATTTGTCCGAACCGAGTATAATCTTCTATCTTTTCTTGTAATTCCTTCATTATATTCTCACTCCTCCATTTCACTGTATCATATTCTATTAAACTGAAAGACAAGTAAATACAGCCATTCTGGGAGATGTTTTCCAAAAGAAAAAGAGCCGCTTTATTGCGACTCTTTCATAACCATTACTCACCTTTATATGCTTTCATATAAATTTCTTTCAGCTCTGAAATGAGAGGTAATTTTGGATTAGCTGTTGTACATTGATCTTCAAAAGCTCTTTCTGCTAATAATCCAACAACCTCTTCAAATTGGTCTTTAGCAACTCCTTGTCCTGCAATACTCATATTTATATTTAAACTTTTTCCGAGCTCAATAATTGCTTTGACAAGTGATTCCACACCTTCTGCAGTCGAACTTGCTGGAAGCCCGAGCATTCTCGCAATATGTGCATAGCGTTCATCGGCTACAAAGTGCTCATATTTTGGGAACAATGCGTGTTTTCTTGGCTTAATAGCATTATAGCGAACTACGTGCGGCATAAGAATTGCATTCGCACGCCCATGTGGAATATGAAATTCTGGTCCAATTTTATGTGCTAAGCTGTGATTAATACCTAGAAAAGCATTTGCAAATGCCATTCCTGCGATTGCAGAAGCATTGTGCATTTTTTCTCGTGCTTCTTCATCATTTCCATCTTTAAATGCTCTTGGTAAATATTTAAATACGAGATCAATGGCCTTTAATGCTAATCCATCTGTATAGTCATTCGCTAAAACAGACACATACGCCTCGATTGCATGCGTTAATACGTCCATGCCGGTGTCTGCTGTTACATGTGGTGGTACTGTCATTACAAATTGTGGATCAACAATTGCTACATCTGGCGTTAATTCATAATCCGCGAGTGGATACTTTATATTATTTTTCTTATCTGTAATAACCGCAAATGGTGTCACTTCTGATCCTGTTCCAGATGTTGTTGGAATGGCAATAAACTGCGCCTTACTTCCTAATTCCGGATATTTACATGTTCGTTTTCTTATATCTAAAAACTTCTGTTTAATTCCATAGAATGTTGTTTCTGGATGCTCATAGAAAAGCCACATCCCTTTCGCGGCATCCATCGCTGAACCACCACCAAGTGCGATAATTACATCTGGCTGAAAACTTCTCATCATTTCTGCACCTTTAAACACAGTTTCATCTGATGGATCCGGCTCAACCTCAAAGAAAACTTCAACTTTCACATCATTTACATGTTTACGTAAATAATGCGTGACCGTATCTACATATCCGTGCTCAACCATTCCTGGATCCGTTACAATAAATGCACGTGAAATGTTAGGCATATTTGCTAAATATGCTGTCGCATGTTTTTCAAAATAAATTTTTGGTGGTAATTTGAACCATTGCATATTCTTTTTTCTATTTGCCAACCTTTTTATATTTAATAAATGCGTCGCTGTTACGTTTTGAGAAATCGAGTTTTTCCCGTAGGAACCGCAGCCAAGCGTAAGTGATGGAATAAATCCATTATATATGTCACCGATTCCACCTTGTGATGAAGGGGCATTTACAATAAGGCGGCAAGCTTTCATACGTAATCCAAATTGCTTTTGCACTTCTTTATTTACAGAATGGATAACTGCTGAATGTCCTAAACCACCGAGGTTTAACATTTCTTCACAATATGTAAATCCTTCTTCTAATGAATTTGCTTTTACACAAGCTAATACTGGACTTAACTTCTCACGAGATAGTGGATATGCGGCTCCGATGCCTTGTATTTCAGCTACAAGCATTTTTGTATTTTTAGGTACAGTAATTCCAACTAATTTGGCAATATACTGTGCGGATTTCCCTACAATATCACTATTTACTGCACATGTATTTTCATTAATAACAAGCTTTTCTAATTTACTTCTCTCTTCCTCGGTTACAAAATAACAATCATTTGCAATCATTTCTGTTTTCACATCATCATAAATTTCCTTGTCTACAATAATTGCTTGTTCTGATGCACAAATCATACCATTATCAAATGTTTTAGATAAAATCAAATCATTAACCGCTCGTTTTATATGCGCTGATTTCTCTATATAACATGGTACATTACCAGGACCTACACCTAGCGCTGGTTTTCCAGTAGAATAAGCTGATTTCACCATACCAGCCCCTCCAGTTGCCAAAACAAGCGCAACACCTTCATGGTTCATTAATTGTTTCGTTGCTTCGACAGAAGGCTTTTCAATCCACTGAATACAATATTTTGGTGCCCCCGCCTTCACCGCTGCATCGTATACTGTTTTCGCAGCTGCAATAGAACAGTTTTGTGCGGAAGGATGAAATGCGAAAATAATTGGATTTCTCGTTTTTATCGCGATTAATGCTTTAAACATTGTTGTCGATGTTGGATTCGTTACTGGTGTTACCCCAGCTACTACACCGACGGGCTCCGCAATTTCTATTATTTCTTCATGAGGATCTTCGTGAATAATCCCTACTGTTTTATCTTTCTTTATGCTATGCCAAATATATTCAGTAGCAAAAATATTTTTAATACATTTATCTTCGTATACACCACGACCTGTTTCTTCAACAGCCAACTTCGCAAGTGGCATATGTTGATCAACACCTGCTAATGCCATTTCATGAACAATGTTGTCAATTTGCTCTTGTGTAAAACTTTCTAATGCTTGTAAAGCCTTTCGACCGTTATTCACTAACGTATCAATCATCTCTTTTACTTCCTGCATTTCATTTACAATTTTCTCTTTGACTACCATGTAAATTCCTCCTATTCTGCTATCTTGGACTAAATAAGGCCCTATAGGTCATAATTAGTCCCGATTAGCGTAAAAAAATAGAATTGCTTTCCTACATGAACTTCATTGTTTGTGAAATATTTCACAAGTTTGTTCGTGAGTAACACTTCATGAATTCAATATACATGAAATCATTTTATTTGTGTATGTCTATTTTGTGAAATATTTCACAAAATAATGTAGTAAAAATGCACTGCCTATACTAGCAGTGCATCTTTACTACGCTAACGCTTGTGCTAAATCTTCAATTAAATCTTCTCCGTCTTCAATACCGACAGAAATTCGAATTAATGTATCTGTAATTCCTAATTCTTTGCGACGATCTGCTGGGATTGATGCATGCGTCATTTGAGAGGGGATAGAAATTAAACTTTCTACTGCTCCTAAACTTTCAGCCAGCGTAAAGTATTGTAATTTCTTAAGCACTTTATTTAATGTTTCTTCGCTATCTACATCAAATGAGATAATAGCACCAAATCCATTTGCTTGTTCTGTTGCCAGTTCATGGTTTTGATGTGACTCAAGGCCTGGGTAATATACTTTATTTACTTTTGGGTGGTTATTTAAAAACTCAGCAATTGCACGTGAATTCGTTTCATGCTCTTCCATTCGAATTCCTAATGTTTTTAAACCACGAAGTAGTAAGAAACTATCTTGCGGGCCAAGAATGCCGCCTGTTGAGTTTTGTACAAAGTGAAGGTCTTCTGCTAATTGCGGGCTATTTACAACTACTAGACCTGCAACTACGTCACTATGACCTCCTAAATATTTCGTTGCACTATGAAGTACAATGTCTGCTCCTAAAGAAATCGGCGACTGCCAATATGGCGTCATGAATGTGTTATCAATAATTGTTAATAAATCTTTCTCTTTAGCAAGAGTAGATATTTTTTTAATATCAGTAATTTTTAGTAACGGATTCGTTGGTGTTTCTACATAAATCGCTTTCGTATTTGGACGAATCGCTTCTTCAACTTCCTCTAAGTTTGTTGTATCTACAAATGTATGCTCAATACCGAAACGGTTTAATACTTTCGTAATCACGCGGTACGTTCCGCCATACACATCATCTGTTAAAATAACGTGGTCACCTTTTGAGAACAACATAATCGTAGCTGTAATAGCCGCCATTCCTGAACCAAATGCGAAACCAGCATGGCCGTTTTCTAATACCGCAATCATTTCTTCTAAAGCTGCACGTGTTGGGTTGCCTGTACGTGAATATTCATATCCTTGATGCTTACCAACTGCTTCTTGTTTGTACGTACTCGTTTGATAAATCGGTACATTTACAGATCCAGTTGAAGGTTCTCCTATGCGAATACCATGAATTAACTTTGTCTTTGCTCTCATTTTTTATTCCCATCCTTTGTATATGTCTTTACTTAAATAGCGCTCACTACTATCAGGAAAAATCGTTACAATATTTGTACCTGGCGCCGCTTTCTCTGCTTCAAGTAAACTTGCATGAAATGCTGCTCCTGAAGAGCTCCCAACAAGAAGTCCTTCTTTTTGCGCTAATTCTTTCACTCGTAAAAATGCATTTCGATCAGAAATCGTATGAATTTCATCAAAATAAGATGTCTTCAAAAATGGCGGGATAAATTCCAGTCCAATTCCTTCGGTCTCATGTGAACCAGCCTTACCACCATTTAAAATAGATCCTTCTGGCTCTACGATAACTGTTTTAATATCTATATTTTTTTCTTTCAAGTAAGATGCAGTCCCCATAAACGTACCGCCAGTTCCTGCTCCAGCAACAAATATGTTAATCTCTCCATTCAATGCGTCCCACAGTTCAGGTCCTAATGTTTTAAAATATGCACGAGGATTCGCCTCATTTGCGAACTGACTTGGAGAGTATGAATTCGGTATTTCATTTACTAACTCTTTTGCTTTTGCAATTGCACCGGTCATTCCTTGCTCAGTCGGCGTATGCACAACCGTTGCGCCTAGTGCTTTCATTAATTCTTGTTTTTCAATGCTAAATTTCTCTGGTACACAAACGATAACGTGTAAATCATGTTGTAACGCTGCGAGTGCCAGTCCAATACCAGTATTTCCAGCTGTCGGTTCAATAATTGTTCCGCCCTCTGTAACAAGCCCTTTTTCTAGCGCATCTTCGATTAATTCTCTTCCTAATCGGTCCTTAACGCTTCCGCCTGGGTTATAAAATTCCAGCTTTGCAAATAAACGGACCCCTTCTGGAAGTGAAAAACGAGTAATTTCCACAATTGGTGTATGACCAATTAACTCATGAACTCCACGATATACATTCATCGTGTTCTCCCCCTTATTTGCCAATAAAGAAAAGGCAACTGTATGTATTTTCTTTATATGAGACAGTTGCCTTTTTGTTACATTACTTTAACTCTTCTAGTACTTTTACGATAAAGTTTGTAGAATGAAGAGCTGCTTGATCTAAAAATTGATCAAATGAAACATTTGATTCTTTACCAGCAATATCAGAAAGTGCACGAATGATAACAAACGGAACTTCATATTGGTGGCATACTTGTGCAACAGCTGCTGCTTCCATTTCTACTGCATAAAGGTTTTCAAATTTATCACGAATTGCTGCAACTCGGTTCGGATCACTCATAAATGAATCACCTGTTGCAATCATACCTTTTACAACTTGAATATTTTCTTCTGCCTGCATACATTTTTCAGCTAATGCAACTAATGCTTCATCAGCTTTAAATCCAGGCGGCATTCCTGGTACTTGCCCATACTCATAGTTAAATGCTGTTACATCTACATCATGGTGACGAACTTCTGTTGAAATAACGACATCCCCAACATTTAGAGAATGATGGAATCCACCAGCTGAACCAGTATTAATGACTTTTTCAGGCTTATATCTTTCTAATAAAATTGTCGTTGACATCGCTGCATTTACTTTACCAATACCAGACTTTAACAAGATTACTTCATGTCCTGCTAATTGTCCTTTCGTAAATTCACAACCCGCAACCGTTTCTGTTTCTGCTTGTTCTAATTTATCACGTAAAATACGTACTTCTTCTTCCATTGCTCCAATTACAGCAATTCTCAATCTAATCCCTCTTTCTATTGCTTAGTTGCCTCCATTACCCAAACGAAATGATTTAATCTCGTAAACGTTACATGGAAGCCATTGTTTTCAAAAATAGTCTGCATAATTGGAATACGTGTATAGTATTCCGTTTGCAAATCGTTTGCTAACTCATGAAAACCTCTTTGTTTTGCTGCTTCAACAGTTTTATCATATGCATCTTGATCTGCAAATATCGTATCAGCAAACACTATTTTACCACCTTTGTTTAGCAATTGACTATACTTCGCAATCGCTACATTTTTTTCATCATCTGTTAAATGATGAAATGCATAGGTGCTTACTATGGTATCAATGGAATTCGGGACTTCAAACGAAAGAAAATCACCTTCTGTAATGGAAAACTCTTTTGGCAATTTCTCTTTTGCAATCATGCGCATTTCACGTGACGGTTCTATACCGTAAACTGTGCGGCCAGCAAGTAATAATTTATTTGTTAAATTACCTGTACCGACACCAAATTCTAATACGTTACCAAATGACTTGTTAACTACATCCTCTAAAATGTCCTCATAATGGGCGAAAACTTCTTTATATTGTATATCTTCGCCTTGTACAAATGAGTCGTACGTATGAGCCCACTCATCAAATAAACCATTAAATTCTGTACCCATAAAAATTCCCCTTTTTCTTATCGGTTTTATCAGTATGATATTCCCTCTTTCTAAAAATGTCAATTGAAATGTACATGGTATTTCCTTCTTTTCTTTGTTACACTATAGTTGATTACATAGGAGAGGGGCCGTCTTCATGTCATTTACCTTTGAAATGTTAGAAGATAAAGTAGAATTTTTTGAAGCGGGAGACTTAGCTTCTTTAGAACGAAAAATCAGTGAACAAATCGATAATAATAAAGCACTTATGCTTGAAGTTCATCACATCTCGCATCAAATGGTTATGGATCCTGAAAGTAAAAGACCATATTATAGCGCGGTTGTTCATTTTAAATTAAAGAAATTACGCTAACTAAAAAAGAGAAGCTCCTTAGGAGCTTCTCTTTTTTAGTTTAGAGTTTGAACAAGTACTGGTTTCCAGCCTTCATTGTCTACCCAATCAATATTTACATAATATCTTTTACCTGTTTGTTTATCTTGTACGTTACCGTAAGCTTTATTCTTACCGTTATTTCCGATTCGATGAATAATTAATTGCTCTACTGGAACGTCAATTGCAGCTGAAATCGCTTGATTCATCTCATTCCAATCTGCTGTACCTTTTTTAAACGTCATCGCAGGTGTTGCACCTTGCTCTGTGCCTACTGGCTTCCAAGAAGGTTTCGTATAAGCGTCAGTTGCCTTTGGCTGTGTTTTTTCAGCTGGTACTTTCTCGTTAGCTTTCGCTTCTTCTTCAGCTTTTTTCTGTTCTTCTTCAGCCTTTAGCTTCTCTTCTTCTTCTTTCTTCTTAGCCTCTGTTTTCTCTTGTTCATTCTTCTTCGTCTCTTCTTTGCCTTTAGCTTTCTCAGACTTATTCTCTTTCGTTGTTTGCTGAGCTACCTTTTTATCGCTAGAAGACGCTTGCTCTTTCGTGTCAGGAACAAACAATTGATATGCTACAATAGCTACTGCTACTAGTACAATAGCGATTGCAATATTTAAAACACCGTTTTGACGACGTTTTTGTTGTTTCTGTTGGAATCTAGATCCTCCTGCCATTCTTCAAACCTCCATGCAGTTTTTCATACTTGCTATTGTAACATTAAATCTAGAAAGGTTGAACATTTACAATAATATTTTCATGAAATGAAAACATTTTACTATAAATTGCAAGATTACTTTTCATTCTCTAATCGATAGATTGATTCTACGATAGATTTGAAAATAGGTGTAACTTTATTTACATCGCTATTCGTTTCTATATCCACGACAACTAAAGCATACCTTGGATTTTCATATGGAAAATAACCTGCAAACCATCGATTCTCTTTCGTTCCTTTTCCTGTTTGTGCTGTCCCAGATTTTCCAGCGACACTTAGTGGTAACGACTTGAATGCTGATCCTGTGCCTTTTTCCGTTGTTACAACGCTCCTTAATAACTGTTGTAATGTTTTCACTGTTTCATATGAAAGCTGTTTTCCACCTAATGTATGGTCTTCAAATGTATAAAAATCCGTTCCATTTTTATACATTATTTTTTCAACAGCTTTCACTTCCATCTTTTCTCCCCCTCTAGCAATCGTCGCCATCATATTTGCAATCGCTAGAGGTGACATACGTACATCTTTCTGTCCAATTGCTGTTTGCGCTACCGCTTTTTTACTATTCTTATTTCCTTCACTCCCCCAAATCGTAACACTCTTCTCCTCTGGCATTTGCTCAAAATGCGTTGTATGAAATACAGAACCTCTCCATCCAACCTTCTCAGCGCCTCCTAAAGCCGCTACATAAGTTTCTAACACCATCTTATCCTTTTCTATTAACTCATTGCCTAACTCTGAAAATGTCCTGTTACAGCTTCTAGCAAAGCTCTCTTTAAAACTAAGTGTCCCCATCTTAACTTGTGGGTGATCTTCACCATATAAATCTTTATTACAATTAAATACACGATTAAAAACATTTTCATTTTGATCAATTGCTGCCGCCGCAATTATTGTTTTAAAAACAGAACCGGGAAAATGTGGTGTTAACATTTGATTTTCAAGTGTAGTTTTATATAAACTCTCATCTTTCACCTGTACAGATGGTTTGCTAACCATCGCTAAAATTTCATTTTTCTTTACATCAAGTAGCACTACTCCTCCCTTCTTAATTTCACTTGCTTCAACTACTTCTTCTGCTTTTTTCTGTAACTCGTTATGTAAAGTAGTTTGAATCGTCACTGGATAAAACGGATTTCCAGGCGATGTATATTTCGCTTGTTTTCCAAAAATCGGTTCTCCTTGCCGATCCACTTGATACAATACTTTTGCCTCTCCATCGGTCAAAAGAAATTCATCAAATGATTGCTGCAATCCTGAAATGCCAATCGGTGTTTGTTTTGAAATTTTTCTTACCTCTCCGTATCGTTTTTGAAATTCTCGTTCATTCTCACCCACATCACCAATTAAATGATTCATCACGCTAGTTTGCCGCAAACGAACTTCAGCTGCTACAATGCCTAATACATTTAATTGATTCACCTTCTCCATCTGCTCTCGTTCCAAGCGAAGTGGTTCATTTCCTCTTTGCAGGATAAATGCACTTTTCTTATGTTTCATTTGACTTTCAATCTCTTGTCTCGACATACCAATGATATGCGCAATTTTCTCCAACATGTCATTTTTTAATTGTAGAAATGGAAAAACAATTAAAACAGGATACTTTTTCTCACCTATCTCCTTACCATTACGATCTATAAAATGGCCGCGTCCATCATCTACCGTAATGGATTGCGTCCGTTGTGTAACACTTTTTTCAATTAAGTTAATCTTACGATCCGTAAATGATTCCGTATCTATAATTTGTATTTGAATTAAACGACAAAGTAACATAAACATGACACATATAAAACAAATTAAAACAATTGTAATTCTCTGTTTTATTTTCATAAAAAAACACCTCGTCTACTATAGTTTGGACGGAGTGTTTCATTTTTTATACAAATAAAGTGAAACTTTAATCAGCCCTCACCAATCGGGCTTTTACGAGCAGCCCGACCTCCACCTAACTTCTTTGCTTTCGCTGATTTTTGAGGTGGGGGTCTTACTGCCCGTTAATGCGGGATAAAAAAATCACTCGCTTTTACACGAGTGATTTTTAATTATTTTACAGAGATAATCTCTACTTGCATTTCTCCACCTGGAGTTTGGATTGCTACCTTTTCGCCAATTTGCTTACCTAATAAGCTTTTTGCGATTGGAGAATCGTTAGAAATTCTTCCTTCAAATGGATCTGCTTCTGCGCTACCTACGATTGTGTAAGCTTCTTCATCTCCATCTGGTAGTTCTTTAAATGTTACTGTTTTACCTAATGTAACAACTGTAGATTCTTCACCGTTATCTGTGATGATAACTGCGTTACGAATCATGTTTTCTAATTGTGTAATACGTCCTTCTACGAACGCTTGCTCATCTTTCGCTGCATCATACTCAGAGTTCTCAGAAAGATCTCCGAAGCTACGTGCAATCTTAATGCGCTCTACAACTTCTTTACGTTTTACCGTTTTTAAATCCTCAAGTTCGTTCTCTAGCTTTTGCTTACCCTCTTGCGTCATAGGGTATGTTTTTTCTGTTGCCATATTTTCCACTCCTTTTATATACCAATCCCCCGAAAAAAAGAGGAGTTCCATATGAAAACTCCCCCGCTTATATGTAAAGCGGAGGTTTCTAGCACGCCTGTACTAGCGGAGTTGTCACATACAACCCCGTATTCCCAATTCTTCTTTATATAAAGAAGATATGTATGGAAAGTTGATATAAATATGCCCTCACCTATATATAGATGAGGTTGCATGTTTCATTGTATTCGATAGGAAGGGAAAAAATCCCTTCCTATCGTATATCTTTTACTATGCTATTACAAATTTACTTTTTGTTCAAGAATTGTTGCAATTTTTGTAACCATAATATCAATTGCAACGTGGTTTTGTCCACCTTCAGGGATAATAATATCCGCAAATTTCTTAGAAGGCTCAATAAATTGATTGTGCATTGGACGTACAACATTTACATATTGATCAATAACTGAATCCATCGTACGACCACGTTCTTTAATATCACGCTGCATGCGGCGTAAAATACGAAGGTCAGCATCTGTATCAACGAATAACTTAATGTCCATTAACTCACAAAGACGTGGGTCTTCTAAAATAAGAATTCCTTCTAAAATGATTACATCTTTCGGCTCAACTGGAATAATTTCATCTGAACGCGTATGCAATGTATAGTCATATACAGGTTTCTCTACTTGTTTATATGCAAGCAACTGCTGCAAATGTTCAATTAACAAATCATTATCAAACGCTAATGGATGATCATAATTTGTTTTTAAACGCTCTTCCATTGGTAAATGGCTTTGATCTTTGTAATAATAATCTTGCTCTAAGATTAAAATGGAATGACCTTTAAAATGGTCAAAAATCGCTTTCGTTACACTTGTCTTACCTGACCCTGAACCACCAGCAATTCCAATTACAACAGGCTTATTCGTCCCCATTCGACTATCACTCTTTCTTATTGAAGTATGCTTTTGCGCATCATATTATTCACATACACTGGTTGATCCACTTTGAATTTCACGATTTGCAACGGATGTCTCGCTGCATCTAATTCGTTTCCATCCTCATCCCAAATTTTCTCCACCGTTTGCGTAAAGTTTTCTATTTCTGGCCCAAAGAACTCCACTTCATGTCCTGGTTTGAAATGATTACGTTGCTCAATCGTTACGATGCCCGTTTCTTCATTATAATCTAACACTAAACCAGCGAAATCATACGTTGTTTTCTTACTATGATTTCCAAACATTTGCTCTTGATGTCCTGGAACCCCTTCAAAGAATGCAGGAGCTGTATCACGATTTGCACATTTATCAAGCTCATCTAACCATTCTTGTTTAAACTCAAAGTTATCAGGATCCGCACAATATGCATCAATTACTTTGCGGTATACTGTCGCTACAGTCGCTACGTAATGGATTGATTTCATACGTCCTTCAACTTTTAAGCTATCAATTCCAATTTCAATCATTTTCGGAATTGATAAAATTAAATTTAAGTCTTTTGGACTCATTGCAAAGTGAGCATCTTCTTCTTGGAATAGAGGAAGCTCTTTTGCATCTTTATGTTGTGATACTGTTTGAACTAAATCATAGTCCCAGCGACAAGATTGACAACAACCACCACGGTTAGAGTCACGCGCTGTCATATGGTTACTTAGCGTACATCTTCCTGAATATGCGATACACATTGCACCATGGACGAATGCTTCAATTTCAATATCCACTTTTTCTTTAATCTCTTTCATTTCTTCATAGCTTGCTTCACGAGCTAATACAAGACGATGTAAACCTTCTTCTTTCCAATACTGTGCTGCTTTCCAGTTGGATAGTGATTGCTGTGTGCTTAAATGCACCTCAACAGAAGGCGCTACACGTTTACAAGTCTCAATGATAAGCGGATCAGCAACGATAATTCCCGTTACGCCAGCTTTTTCAATCCCTTTTAAATATTCCTCTAGCCCGTCCATATTTTCATTATGTGCAAAGATATTTGTTGTTACATATATTTTTGCTCCATATTTCTTTGCAAATTCCACACCTTCTGCCATTTCTTCCAGTGTAAAGTTACCTGCATTCGAACGAAGACCAAATTCTTGTCCACCTAAATATACAGCATCTGCCCCGTAATGGATAGCTACTTTTAATTTTTCTAAGTTACCCGCAGGGATTAACAGTTCAGGTTTCTTCACAATAACGCGTTTGCCATCGATCACTCGTGAAATTTCTTGTACAGTCATTTCCTACACCCTCCTCGTTTAGTAAACCGTCTCTTTAAAGAAGAATCCTGTATCTAACGGACGATTCACCGGTTGCATTTCTTCTATCTCTTTATATAAGTCGTCTTTCACGTCGTAATACGCATCACGATCTTCTACACATAAATCAATTGCTTTACGATATTTCTTCGTTACCTCAATAATGTATGCAGAGCTTTTTAGTACACCATCAACTTTTAAGCTATCAATTTCAGCATCAATTAGCTCTTCTAACTCATCGATGAAACAAATATCATTTGGACTCATAATGTGAGTACCATTTTCATCTTCATAAATTGGATATTTATTGTTACGCTCTGGGTCATATAAGAACATATTCTCTTCATATTTTTTCTTTTCGATATCAAGATGACGTCCTTGATACTCAAAGTAGTTTCCTACTAACGAACGCTTCGATTGGAACATACAAGTCATACCGTGAATTTGCACTTCAAGTTCTACTTCAGCATTTTCTTTTAATTCAACAATTTCATCTAAGCTAAGCTCGCGAGCTAATACAGCACGTTTTGCTCCTCTTTGTCCCCAGTAGTTACAAGTAAACCAGTTTGTTGCTGTTGTTTCTGTATTCCAGTGCAATTGCATATTTGGCGCTACTTCGCGAACCGCCATTAATACTGCTGGATCTCCGAAAACAATTGCATCTACATGTACTTCGTTTAAAAATGCAACATAGTCTGTTAATTCTTCTACTTTATCGTTGTGGAACATAGCGTTCATTGCTACGTATACTTTTACACCATTTTCATGTGCAATCTTCACAGCTTGTTTCACATCTTCACGTGAAAATTCCCCTGCTAAACGTAAACCAAACTTTTGCTCACCGATCATTACCGCATCTGCTCCTGCTTTCGCAAGAGGTTCGATATCCGCCACTGCTTTTGGTGTTACTAACAATTCTGGTTTCTTCATACCTTGGTCACCCTTTCTTTTTACTAACAGCTACTCCATCACCAATTGGGAAAATCGTTGTATCATATCCTTCATGGTTCATAAGCCATTCATTGTACGTCTTAATACGACGGATTAAACCACGTGTACGTCTGTTTTCAATTTTCTCTTTCGTCGTTACAAGGCCATGGTACATAACATTATCTGAAATAATTACGCCACCAGGATTTAATAACGGTTCATATAAGTCAAAAAAGCGACGATATTGTCCTTTTGCTGCGTCAATAAAAATAACGTCAAATGTTCCATGTTCTTCTACTTGCTCGCCTGTTTCTAACGCATCACCGTAAATAACGGAAATACGCTCTTTAACTGGTGAACGTTCTATATATTCAAGTGCTTTTTCATATCGATCGCGATTGCGCTCAACTGTCACAATGCGAGAATTTGGAATAGCTTGCATCATACGAATACTAGAATAGCCAATTGCTGTACCTAGCTCTAAAATGCTCTTCGGTCCAATTAAACGTAAAAATTGCAACATAAATTCCATTCCAAGTCGATCCATAATTGGCACATGATTTTCTTTCGCATAGTCTTCCATTTCAAGAATTAATTTATCTTTCGGATCAATAAATGATAATAGGTACTCGTTAACTGCATCCTCCATAATGGTCCTCCTTATTTACATGGAGAAGTGCCTCTATGACGTCTTTTCACACATAGAATGCAATAAAAATACAAGCCAGCTTTACCCTTAGCTTGTACGTCCCGTTTTGATATTAAAAACGATTCTTCTGCCAGTTTTTAACCCGATATATTTTACCACAAAAAAGAGGGATGTGCGACCTTTTTCGCTATCCCTCCCCATTTCACTGTTTTTTCGTAATATATTTTTGCTTTAGTGCATTATGCTCTTCCAATGTTTTCGCATAGTACACTTCACCAGTTGGTGCAGCTAAGAAATAATAATAATCTGTTTGCGCAGGCTCTAGCGCTGCTTCCACTGAATGTTTACCAGAGTTTGCAATCGGGCCCACCGGCAATCCTTTCACAACGTACGTATTGTACGGTGAGTTTATCTTTAAATCTTCGTATAATACACGTTGTTTATGCTTTCCAAGTGCATATAATACCGTTGGATCCGTTTGAAGCGGCATACCTTTTGCTAAACGATTATAAAAGACACTAGAGATCTTTTGACGATCTGTAAAGCCTGTTGCCTCTTCTTCAATAAGTGAAGACAATGTTAAAAGCTGATGAACATCCCAGTTTTTCGCTTTCATTTTTGCTTCGTTTTGAACAATGATTGCATTCGTTTTCTCAAGCATTGGAATGACAATTTCTTCTAACGTCGTATCTTTTTTATAGAAAGAGTACGTCGCAGGATATAAATAACCTTCTAATGGATATTTAATATTGCTATCAAAGATTTTATCCGTCAACAGCTTGGGATACTTTTGCTGCATTTTTTGAATAAATGCTTTATCGTTTAATTGACGTACAACATCATCTTTATTCCACTTTAATTCGTTTGCAACCGTTTCTGCAATTTCAGTTACTTGTGCCCCTTCTTTTACCGTCACTTTATAAAGAGCTGGACGATGTACATTACCAGATGACATTTGCTCAATAACATCTTTTGCACTCATTGAAGGATTTAATAAATATGTACCCGCTTGTAAATTTTTAGATTTAGCCTTTGTATAAAAACTAAAAACTGTACCGTTTTTCACAGCACCTTTTCCTTCTAAAATCTCACCAATTTTACTAGTAGATGATCCCTTTGGAATTTCTACTTCAATCTCTTTTTTATTCCCGCTATCAACCGGTCCTAATGCGGATGAAATATACGCATAGACTGAACCACAAACTAAAAGCAGTGCAATTATCGAGAATAAAAAAATGCGTCTACGCTTCTTTTTCACTTGATTCTCTACCAAAACTCTTCCTCCTTATTCAATTGTAGGCCATATGTACATCTTTCTATACAACACGATAAAAAATCACAATACATTTACCTATCATTTTTGACAGATACTTTATTTTCTACAATCCGTCTCATTATACTACAAAGGATTACGCAGTTTCGACAAAAAATCTTTCATTTTACATATAAAAAAGGCGGACGATATACCGTCCACCTTTTCAGTACTTATTATTCAGCTTCTTGCTCATCAGCTAGAGTGTTGAACATTTCTTGTACCATTTCCCACTCTTCTTCAGATTCGATTGGAAGTAAAGTTCCGCCCTCTTCTTCATTTTGCTCATAAGCCATTGCATCATAAATTTGGTCTCCATCTTCGTCTACTTCACCGATTGGAGAGAAGACTACGTATGATTTTTTGCCAAATTTTTCAGCGTCAAAAGTGAAAATAATTTCACATAAATGTTCGTTACCTTTTTCGTCTACAATTGTAATTTGATTTTCTTCCATTTTGGTCACCTCTTATTTACTATCTAAAAATCCTTGTAAGATTACGACTGCAGCCATCTTATCAATTACTTGCTTTCGCTTCTTACGGCTTACATCGGCCGAAATGAGTAGACGTTCCGCTGCCATCGTTGACAAACGCTCGTCCCACATTACAACGTCTAATTGTAACAGCTCTCGTAGGTTTTCTGCAAATTGTTGGCATGCTTCACCACGTGGGCCAATTGTACCATTCATATTTTTAGGTAAACCTACTACTATCTTGTCCACATCATACTGTTTTACTAACTCAGAAATGCGGTCAAAACCAAATTGACCTCGTTCTTCGTTAATCTTGATTGTTTCAAGCCCTTGCGCTGTCCAGCCCATTTCGTCACTAATTGCAACTCCGACTGTTTTTGTACCTACATCTAAACCTAATATCCGCATAAATTACTCCTCACGATGATGTTTCAAGTAAGACTTCACAAGCTCTTCAATTAATTCATCACGTTCAAGCTTGCGAATGATGCTTCGCGCATCTTTATGGCGAGGTATGTATGCTGGGTCTCCACTTAATAAATAACCGACGATTTGGTTAATCGGATTATAGCCTTTTTCTTGAAGTGCATCATACACAGTTAAAAGTACATCATTTACATGGACACTCTGTTTTTCATCTTGAATGCTAAACTTCATTGTTTTATCAAAACCGTCCATTTCAAGCACCTCACTTATATAGTAAGTATAGGGAGAAGAACTTCTCCTCTCCCTACCATTGTACACTACTATCTCTTTATTTTGAAACAGATTTAACGTACTCTTGTACAAACGCTAAAGCTTCCTCAACTTGCGCTGGGTTTTTACCGCCCGCTTGTGCCATATCAGGACGGCCACCACCGCCACCGCCACAACGAGAAGCTACTTCTTTCACAAGTTTACCAGCATGGTATCCTTGGCTAATTAAATCTTTCGTTACGCCAGCTAAGATGTTTACTTTATCATCATTTACAGACGCTAATACGACAACTGCAGATTGTAATTTATTTTTTAGGTCATCCATCATCGTACGTAAGTTGTTCATGTCTGCAACATTTACTTTTGCCGCTAATACGTTCACGCCATCAACTGTCATTACTGAATCAGTTAAGTTTCCAGCTTCAATATTGCTTAATTTTGCTGCAAGAGATTCGTTTTCTTTTTGAAGTTGTTTTACTTCAGCAAATAAACCATCTACTCTTGTTAAAATGTCTTTTGGATTTGTTTTCATTTTTCCAGCTGCTTCTTTTAATAAACCTACTTGATCGTTCATTAATTCATAAGCAGACTTACCAGTTACTGCTTCAATACGACGAGTTCCTGCACCAATACCAGACTCAGCAACGATTTTGAAAATACCGATAGAAGCTGTGTTATCAACGTGACAACCACCGCAAAGCTCTAAGCTATAGTCGCCAACTTGTACAACGCGTACAACATCACCGTATTTTTCACCGAATAATGCCATTGCGCCCATTTCTTTCGCTTCTTCGATTGCTTTTTGAGAAATCTCAACATCAATACTTTCCCAAATTTTCTCGTTTACGATACGCTCAATTTTTTCTAATTCGTCAGCTTGTACTTGACCAAAGTGAGAGAAGTCAAAGCGTAAACGTTCAGAAGTTACAAGAGAACCCGCTTGGTTAACGTGCGTTCCAAGTACGTCTTTTAACGCTTGGTGTAGTAAGTGAGTTGCTGTATGGTTCTTCACAACACTACTACGGTTTTTCGTATCGATAATAGCTTTTACAGCCGCATCTTTCGTTAATGTACCTTCTTCAACTACAACTTTGTGCAAGTTTTGGCCGTTTGGTGCTTTTTGTACGTCTTTTACAAGAACTTTCACACCATCAGCAAGAAGGTAACCACGGTCTGCAATTTGTCCGCCGCTCTCAGCATAGAATGGTGTTACATCAAGCATTAATTGTCCTTCTTCACCTGCTTGCAAGCTGTCTGCGTATTCACCGTTTTTCACAAGTGCAACAACGTTACTTTCTGTTGCAACCGTACCGTAACCAACGAACTCGCTCGCTACTTTCACTTCTCCAAGGACACCGCCTTGAACTTGCATAGAATCAACGTCTTGACGAGCAGCACGTGCGCGCTCACGTTGTTTTTCCATTTCATTTTCAAAGCCTTCATGATCAACTGTCATACCAGCTTCTTCTGCATATTCTTCTGTTAATTCAATTGGGAAACCGTATGTGTCATATAGACGGAACGCATCTACTCCAGAAATAACAGTTGTTTTTTCTTCTTTCGCTTTTGCAATAACTTCAGCTAAAATTGCTTCACCATCATGAAGTGTTTCGTGGAAACGCTCTTCTTCATTTTTCACAACTTTTGCAATGAAATCTTTCTTTTCAAGTACTTCTGGATAGAAGTCTTTCATTACTTCTCCAACAACCGGTACTAATTCAAACATGAACGGACGGTTAATGTTTAATTTCTTAGAGTAACGAACAGCACGGCGTAATAAACGACGTAATACATAACCACGGCCTTCGTTAGATGGAAGAGCGCCGTCACCAACAGCGAATGTTACTGTACGGATATGGTCAGCGATTACTTTAAACGCCATATCTTTTTCTAAGTCACCATTACGATATTTCTCGCCAGAGATTGTTTCTGTTGCACCAATCATCGGCATGAATAAGTCCGTGTCAAAGTTTGTAGGTACATCTTGAACGATAGATGTCATACGCTCTAGACCCATCCCTGTATCGATGTTTTTCTTAGGAAGTGGTGTATATGAACCATCTGGATTATGGTTAAATTGAGAGAATACAAGGTTCCATACTTCTAAGTAACGCTCGTTTTCTCCTCCTGGATATAATTCTGGGTCACTAAAGTCATTACCGTAAGCTTCTCCGCGGTCATAGAAAATCTCTGTATTCGGTCCACTTGGTCCTTCACCGATGTCCCAGAAGTTTTCTTCTAAGCGGATGATACGCTCTTTTGGAACACCCATTTTCTCATTCCAAATTGTGAATGCTTCTTCATCTTCTGGATGGATTGTAACGGATAATAATTCTTTATCGAATCCGATCCATTTGTCGCTCGTTAAGAATTCCCAAGCCCAAGTAATTGCCTCTTCTTTGAAGTAATCGCCGATTGAGAAGTTCCCTAACATTTCAAAGAATGTATGGTGACGAGCTGTTTTCCCTACGTTTTCAATATCGTTTGTACGAATTGATTTTTGAGCATTTGTAATACGTGGATTTTGCGGGATTACACGTCCATCAAAATATTTTTTTAATGTTGCTACACCACTGTTAATCCATAAAAGAGATGGATCCTCATGTGGAACTAGTGATGCACTAGGTTCTACTGCATGTCCTTTTTCTTGGAAAAAGTCTAAAAACATTTGACGAATTTGTGCGCCTGTTAGTTGTTTCATTGTATTTTCCTCCTTAAATATAAAAAACTCCCGCCCCTATAAAAGGGACGAGAGTTAACTCGCGATACCACCCTAATTATGAATTGATTACTATATGAATCAATTCATCACCTCATGGTGCCGTAACGTGGCAAAACGGCAGTGATTAGCTGCTCTCAGGATTAGCTTTCTGTTACCCTTCATTTAAAGCTTCTTTCAGCCATATGGAAGCTTCTCTCTATAAATGGACTGTAACGTACTTGTTCCGTCATTGATTTAATGTATTATATGACTAAATATAATAGAATTCTCTTAAGTTTGTCAATGTAGATAATCATTTATATTATATCAATTACTTATTAATCATAGCTATTCTACTATTCATTCTTAACAGCCTTTTCATATATTATGCATGTATTACTAAATTGTACTACTCCCGCGTACTTTTCCGAATATTTCATTTTTGTTATAATTAAATTATTAATAATAAAGGAGCGATTATAGTGACAACCTTATTGAGCAAAGCTAAAAATATGTTAAAGACTGATGAAACAATATTGTTTTACGTAGCCTGTTCACTAGACATATTTATTTATCGTTCCGTCGCAAGGCCGGGATTGTTAATTTTAACGAACAAACGCCTCTTCTTTTATGGACCAGATGTAAGTAAGAACCCATTATTTGAAGAGTACGCTTTCGCGAAAATTTCTAATTTAAAAGAAAAACAGCGACTTTTCAGCAATCAAATTGTATTTATGTATGATAATGAATGGAAAAAAATAAAACATATTCAAACAAATGATGTAAGCTCTCTCGTTCAAAAAATAAACGAACAACTCTCTAAATAATGATAGCCCTCTACTCTTATAAGTAGAGGGCCTTCCTATTGCATATCTTCTTTTTTCCAAAGAGGCCTTACATGAACGATTACTGTACGAATAACCGCTAAAATAGGAACTGATATTAATAACCCTACAATTCCTCCCACTTCTCCCCCAACTAGTAGTGCAAGCATAATAATGACAGGATGCATGCGAAGGGACTTACCAACGATATAAGGGGATAAAATGTTACTTTCTACGAATTGCAAAATAGCAATCGCAATCCCCGCTTTAATGAGTAAACTTGTTGATACCGTTGCCGCAATCATTAATGTCGGAATCGCCCCTAAAATAGGGCCAAAGTACGGTATTATATCCGTCACCCCAATAATAATACCGAGTAACAATGGATATTTCATACCGATAAACCAAAAGGAAAGAGCAGATACGCCCCCTAATACTAAACAAACAAATAACTGTCCTCGAATATAACTTCCAAGTGATTTATCAATTTCTTTCGCCAGCATTTGCCCCGTACTACGCCACTTACTCGGAACTAGTTTCCAAAAAATATGATAAAACTCGCCGTAATCTTTTAATATGTAAAATACAATGAACGGAATTAAGAAAATAATGAGTAACGAATCCAGTACACCGCGAGCTGTGCTCATCACTTTATTTAAAAGTGCTTGTATCTTCGTCTCTACTCCAACAAAAATTTGTTTCACCTTTTCATGAATAAATGACGGGAAGTTCGCTGTTTGTTCTGTAACACCATCCATCCAAGAATCATACATTTTTGTAAACTGCGGGAATTGTTCATTGATTTCTTGTAATTGCTTAATCACAACCGGCGTTCCTTTATAAATTCCATAACCAATTCCGCCAAAGAAAAGGATGTAAATGAGCAAAATAGCGAGTGTGCGCGGCATCCCTTCTTTATGAATTTTTTCAATTAAAGGATGCAATAAATACGCAATAAAACACGCGATAAGAAACGGTGTAATGGCCACTTTACATACAAAAATAATCGGTGCCCATAGCGGCTTAATTTTTAAAAAGACGAGCAAACAAAGAAAGACAAGTAACAATAATCCTAAACGGTATATCCAAATGATTTTAAGATTCTTCACACGAAAAACCTCCTCCACCTTTATTGTGAAAATAAATAGGGTAGGTTATGTGCAAAAGTTTTAAAATCTTTTTGTGCAGACCATACTGTTTTGTAAAGACGCACATATATATACATAACAAGGACAACCACCCCTGAGAACGCAGCGTGAAACAATTTAATCAGGAGGGCTCATAATGGTTTTATTTATGCTCGTATTATCAGCACTTTTTATGATTCTTGAATGGATTTGTATCGGGTTTGGTATTTGGAAAGGTTTCTTTATTCGTTCCTCACGAAAAGAAAGAGCGAAGCATTTATTTCATTACGGAATGCTTGGCGTTGGATGTTACGGCCTATCTTATCTCTTCTCTGAAATTGGACTTTTATATTTGCATACAAATGCATAAAAAAACTCCCTTGTTGATGAAGGGAGTTTTTTACGCTTATAAATAAGATTTAATCATCTTACGTGCTTTTTTCATATTGCGTTTTGAAAAGACATCTTGTTTGCGAGCATATTGATATGCTGCCGCTCCAACACCTAATGCGATTAATGAATTGCGTAGATTCAAAGTAAATCCCCCTTTTCGTTATCCGATCGTTCTTTCATTCTCATCAAATAAATCATCAAGAGAACTTAACGAACCATCTTCTTCTACTTGATGCGTATGGATTTTCCCCTTTGAAACCGATAATTCGATATAACAATTCCAGCAATAAAATTGGTTGACACCTATTTTCCCAATGTCTTTTCCTTTGCAATTTGGACAAATAAACATATGGCGTTCATCTCCTTACAGTCTCCCGGATTCTATTCGCCATTATTTCCAAACTGCATTCATTTATACATTGCTGGAGCCTTTCAACGTTATACGTTTGAAAGTTTCACTATATAATTTCACCTTTTTACATGAAATCATACGGTGAAATGTTTTCCACGTCCATTTCTTCGCCATTCACTGTTACCATCTGTACTTCTCCTTGCGATTCCTGCAATCGACTCGCTAAAGTCGTTTGACGCATTGCATCATCAAGGCGGTTTACACCAGACTGGAAAGCAGCTTCCTCCCCGCAAATAATAAGGAACTTCTTACTTCTTGTAATACCAGTATAAATTAAATTACGACGTAACATACGATTATAACTTTTTACTATCGGCATAATTACAATCGGAAACTCACTACCTTGCGATTTATGAATGGAACAGCAATAGGCATGTGTAATTTGATTTAAATCTGGTTTTGTATATGTTACCTCAATTCCATCAAATGAAACGATAATCATATCTTGTTGCTCAACGTTCTCTTTTGCATAAAACACCGAAACAATTTCTCCGATATCACCATTAAACACTTGACTCTCCGGCTGATTAACGAGTTGCAAGACTTTATCGCCTCTTCGATATACAACATCACCATAAGCAATTTCTTTACTCTTTTCCCTTTTCGGATTAAATACTTCTTGCAACGCTTCGTTTAGTACATTAATACCGGCCGGTCCACGATACATCGGGGCCAATACTTGTACATCTCTTGCACTAAAACCTTTTGTCTTAGCATTTTCACAAACCTTCTTAACAACCTCAACAATTTGAGCTCCTGTGCAGCCGATAAATGAACGATCTTTTTGATTTTGCGCTAAATCTGGTGGGAGTGTTCCATTTTTTATCGCATGAGCAAGTTGAATTACTGATGAACCTTCCGCTTGACGATAAATTTCAGTAAGCTTTACAGTTGGAACTGCACCTGCATTCAATAAATCTTTCAATACTTGTCCAGGTCCTACAGATGGTAATTGATCTTCATCACCTACAACGATAACTTGAATGTTCGTCGGCAATGACTTAAACAGCTGATTTGCAAGCCAAATATCAACCATTGAAAATTCATCAATAATAAGCAACTTCCCTTGTACCGGATCTGTTTCATTACGCTGGAAAGACCCTTCTGGCGTCCAGCCAAGTAAACGGTGAATTGTACAAGCTGGAAGTCCTGTCGATTCACTCATTCGCTTCGCTGCCCTTCCTGTTGGAGCCGTTAATAATATCGGAAATGGATTATCATCACTGTATTCATTCGGATTTAACGATAGCCCGTGAAGTGACGCATACATTTCAACAATTCCTTTAATAACTGTTGTTTTTCCTGTTCCTGGTCCACCTGTCAATAACATCATCGGTTTATGAAGTGCCGTTTGAATTGCTTCTTGCTGAAGTGGTGCATACTGTACGCTCAGTTGTTCTTCAATTTCACCTAACGTCTTTAACACTTCTGCTTCAGGGAATGAAGGTGTTTCCTCCTGATTCATGAGCCTGCGAATAGACTTTACAACACCTTTTTCAGAGTAGAATAACGATGCCAAATACACTCGTTCTTCTTCAATAATGACTTTCCCTTCACTTTGCATCATTTCAATACAACCTATAATGTCTTCCTCCGTCACTCTTCCTTCTTGATTATTTAAAAGTGACATCGTTTCTCTTACAAGTTGATCTTTTCTCATATAAACGTGACCAAGTTGTAATGATACATTCTCTAACGTATAAAAACATCCCGCACGTACACGATCATCATGATTACCCGATATCCCTAACGCACGTCCTATATCATCCGCTCTTCCAAATCCAATTCCATCCACTTCTTCAATAAGCTGATATGGATTATTACGAATCACTTCTAATGTCATCTCTTTATATTGTTGGTAAATCTTAATAGAAAGCTTCGTTCCAAAACCGTAACCATTTAAAAAACTCATTACTTTCTCTAATCCTTGATGTTCAACAATTGTCTCATATATTTCTTGCGCTTTTTGCTTGTTTACAACACCATTTAAAGCCTCAGGATCATCCATAATTTTAGAAATAGCATATTCCCCTAGATGGTCCACAATTTTTTCAGCTGTACGCTTTCCTATCCCTTTAAATAAATCACTCGCTAAATATTGCACCATACCTGCTTTTGTTTGCGGCAATTCTTTCTTAAACGTTTCAACTAAATATTGTTTCCCATACTTCGGATGGTCTTTAAAATGCCCTGTCAACGTAAACACTTCATCTTCATGCATGCGGGGAAAATGACCGTTTATCATCACTTTTTTTTCATCGTACGTTTCATTCGTTTCAATGACTTTCATACTGACAACGGAATAGAGGTTTTCTTCGTTGTGGAAAATGGTATGAAGAACTTGCGCTTTTATAAACTTTTTCTCTTCCTCAAACAAATCCATTGCATGTTGATTTCCCATCTTTCCTCTCCTTTCCGGTTTCGCTTCACTTTAATGAGCAGTACATCCCCCACCTATTTAGATGAGGGATAACTACCCATTAAACTACATTTTTCTTATTCAGCTTCTTGCTCTAATAAACGAACACCATTACCCGCTAAAAAGTGATCTGGCTGAATTTCAGTTGCTTTCTTAAATAAAGCGAGAGCCTTCTCATTTTTTTCCTCAAATACGTAGGCAACACCTAAATTATAATACGCATCTGCATGCTCTTCATCCATTTCTAATACCTTTTCAAAATAAGGTTTCGCCTCTTGAATATGTTCTAGTCGCGCAAAGCAAAGTCCGCACTGGAACAAAGCTTCTACATCGTTTTCATCTAATTCTGTTGCTCTTTGTAAAAACGGCAGTGCAAGACGATCATTTCCAAGTTGCACATGTGTAATACCTAACATAAACGTTACATCAGCTGATTGTAATCCAGCTTGCATCGCTTGTTCAAATACAGCTTTAGCCTCTGCAAATTGCTCTTGACCGTAATATACGTTTCCTAATCCATAATAAGCAGCCGCAGATTTATCATCTAACTCTAATGCACGTTTATAAAATAAAATTGCTCTCTCACTATCACCTAGTACATCTAATAAGTTTGCAAAATTAATATATCCAAGCGCATCTTTCGGATTTTCTTCGATTGCTTCTGTGAAATTTTTAGCAGCTTCTTCCCAGTTTCCTTCTTGCATATATTGAATACCTGTTTCAAGTTTGTTTGACATGTCCTTCACCTCTACAACAAATTATAACAAAGAATGTATTTTCCAAGCGAACGAAAATTCGCCTTATGTAAAAGAAACCTCTAACCGCGAATCGGTAGAGGCTTCTCATTTTATCCTAAATAATCCAATTTCTTACCGCTACGGTACACTTCATCAATTGTAGCACCGCCTAAACACTCATCTCCATCATAGAAAACAACTGCTTGTCCTGGTGTAATTGCACGAATTGGCTCGTCACAAAGAATACGAACTGTATTTTCATCAACGATTTGAACCGTTACTTTATTATCTTCTTGACGATAACGGAATTTCGCTGTGCACTTAAATTCTTTCTCTTTCGCTTTATTACTTACCCAGCCAACATTTGTAGCAATAACTTCGTCGCCATATAGAAGTTCGTTATGGAATCCTTGATCAACATATAAAATGTTTTCTTTCAAGTTTTTCCCAACAGCAAACCACGGATCACCGTTACCACCAATACCAAGGCCATGACGTTGTCCAATTGTGTAGTACATTAAACCGTCATGCTTTCCTTTCACTTCACCAGATAATGTTTGCATCACACCTGGTTGTGCTGGTAAATAGTTACTTAAGAAATCTTTAAAGTTACGCTCACCAATGAAGCAAATACCAGTACTATCTTTCTTCGCCGCTGTCGCTAAACCAGCTTCTTTCGCCATTTCACGAATTTGTGGTTTCTTCAGTTCACCAAGCGGGAACATTGTTTTTGATAATTGCTCTTGGCTTAATTGATTTAGGAAATACGTTTGATCTTTATTGTCATCAACGCCGCGAAGCATTTTATATTCGCCGTCCATATAAGCAACGCGTGCATAATGACCTGTTGCTACATAATCAGCACCGAGCGCAATGGCATGCTCTAAAAATGCTTTAAATTTAATTTCTTTATTACACATTACATCTGGGTTTGGTGTACGACCAGCTCGGTATTCATCTAAGAAGTACGTAAATACTTTATCCCAGTATTGTTTTTCAAAGTTTACTGCATAATACGGAATACCAATTTGGTTACACACTTCAATTACATCATTGTAATCTTCTGTTGCTGTGCAAACACCATTCTCATCTGTATCATCCCAGTTTTTCATAAAAATTCCGATTACATCATAACCTTGCTCTTTTAATAAAAGAGCCGCTACAGATGAATCAACGCCACCGGACATCCCGATGACAACGCGTGTTTCGTGAGGTAGTTTGTTCATCATGTCACCTCCCATGCTAATTTTGTGTTAATCGCTTCACGATTTTCACTGTTTCGTACGCCGCTTTCTCAACTTGCTCTTTCGTATTTCCAAGTCCGAAACTAAAACGTACGGATGAACGTATTTGATCGGAGTCTTTTCCGAACATCGCCACTAATACATGTGATGGATCAATCGAACCAGCTGTACAAGCCGAACCACTTGATACTGCAATGCCAGCTAAGTCTAAGTTCACAAGAAACGGTTCAATGTTCATTCCTGTAAAACTAATATTAAGCACATGTGGTAATCGATATTCTAAGTTTCCGTTTACCTCGAAAGTAATGTCTTCATTTTTGAAGACAGATACCATTATATCTTTAAACTCTTCATATTGGGCATTTTTTTGCTCACGAGTTTTTTCAGCTAGCAAAATTGCATGTTGCAACCCAACGATGCTCGGCACATTTTCAGTACCAGCACGGCGTTTTCTTTCTTGCTCCCCACCTATTAATAACGGTTCAAATTTCACGTCTGCACTAGCGTATAGGAACCCGACACCTTTTGGCCCGTTAATTTTATGAGCTGAAATTGATAATAAATCAATACCAAACTCTTTCACATCAATTTCTACTAAACCGTAAGCTTGTACCGCATCTGTATGGAAATAAGCTTGATGCTCTTTTAGCAGCTTACCTATTTCCGCAATTGGTTGCATCGTCCCAACTTCATTATTCCCAAACATAATAGATACAAGAATTGTCTCTTCTGTTAATGCCTTTTGTATGTCAGAAACTTGAACACGTCCTGTTTCATCAACAGGTAAATATGTCACTTCAAACCCTTCACGCTCTAACAATTCACACGTATGCAAAATTGCATGATGTTCAATTTGCGTCGTTATAATATGGTTACCTTTATGACGGTTCGCACGCGCTACACCGATAAGTGCTAAATTATCAGCTTCCGTACCACCGCTCGTAAATATAATTTCATTCGGATTCGCATGAATGCTACGTGCACATGCGCGTCTCGCCTCATCTACAGCATGGCGCGTTTGACGTCCATAAAAGTGAATACTAGACGGATTTCCGAATGTTTCTGTCATATATGGAATCATCTTTTCGACCACTTCCGGGTGAGTCGGAGATGTCGCAGCATGATCTAAATAAATGCGTTCCATTAAATCTCCTTCTTTCCAAATCGTTTCACAAGGAATTAAATGTAAAACATATAGCCCCCGTGATTTTCTTCCTCATAACGTACTAAATCTTCTAACGTTGTACTATCTAACACTTCTTGCACCGCATCACGAACACGCATCCATAATTGGCGTTGTGCTGGTTCTTCTTCTTCTATCATTTCTACAACACTAATCGGACCCTCTAATACACGGATTACATCCCCAGCTGTAATGTTAGCTGGCTGATCTGATAATACATACCCGCCATATGCTCCGCGTGTACTCTTTACTAGACGCGCGTTACGAAGTGGTGAAATTAATTGCTCTAAGTAATGTTCCGATAAATCATGTGCCTGCGCAATTGATTTTAAGGAAATTGGACCTTCACCAAACTTTTTTGCAAGATCGATCATAATTGTTAAGCCGTAACGGCCTTTCGTTGAAATCTTCATCTATTTTGCACCTCTTTTCAAATTTTCACTTCTATTGGTTATATCTTATTTATAAAAGAACACAATTTAAAATCCTATGAAATTATAGCATAATATAGTATTATAAGAAATTTCAACTTGTGTATCAAAATGATAACATAAAATCACATTGAAAAACTCGGAAATTATTACAATTGAAAGAAAAATGAAAATATTCATATTCATTTTTCCCACAAAACAGCATCCTATTTCAAATTCCACTAAAAAAAATGATACGATAGAAAGAGATTATACATTAAGGGAGACGGTAAAAATGAAACAACCACTCGCACATCGAATGCGCCCTACAAATATTCAAGAAATTATCGGACAACAACATTTAGTTGGTGAAGGAAAAATTTTATGGCGAATGGTCCAAGCAAATCATTTTCAATCTATGATTTTATATGGCCCTCCAGGCACTGGAAAAACATCCATCGCGAGCGCAATTGCAGGAAGTACCGGAACCCCTTTTCGCCTATTAAACGCTGTTACTCACAATAAAAAAGATATGGAAGTTGTCGTACAAGAGGCAAAGATGCATCGACACCTCGTTTTAATTTTAGATGAAGTACACCGTCTAGATAAAGCAAAACAGGATTTTCTATTACCTCATTTAGAAAGTGGACTCCTTACCTTAATTGGTGCGACGACGAGTAATCCGTTCCATGCTATTAATTCCGCTATTCGAAGTCGGTGTCAAATCTTCGAATTACACGCATTAACAGAAGATGATCTTTTAATTGGCTTAAAACGAGCACTTGAAGATAAAGAAAAAGGTCTTGGGGAATATGATGTAACTGTTACGCCTGAAGCATTACATCACTTCGCAAATGCATCAGGTGGAGATATGCGTTCCGCTTATAATGCACTGGAGCTAGCTGTTTTATCTAGCTTTACAACTGATGACAAAGCTGCGGAAATTACGCTGGAAATCGCCGAAGAATGCTTACAAAAAAAGAGCTTCGTTCACGATAAAGGCGGAGATGCTCATTATGACGTATTATCAGCATTTCAAAAATCAGTGCGCGGAAGTGATGTAAACGCAGCACTTCACTATTTAGCACGTCTTATTGAAGCTGGTGATCTGCAAAGCATCGGTAGACGTCTTCTTATTATGGCATATGAAGATATTGGACTTGCTAGCCCGCAAGCTGGACCGCGTACGCTAGCAGCTATAGAATCAGCTGAACGCGTTGGATTCCCAGAGGCGCGCATACCACTTGCAAATGCCGTTATTGAGCTTTGCCTATCACCAAAATCAAACTCAGCTTATAAAGCACTTGACGCTGCCTTACACGATTTACGGAACGGGCAAACAGGCGACATCCCAAGTCATTTAAAAGATAGTCATTACAAAGGCGCAGAGGCACTTGGAAGAGGCATTGGCTACTTATATCCACACGACCATCCAAATGGTTGGGTACAGCAGCAATACTTACCTGATAAAATAAAAAACAAACAATATTATAAACCGAAAATGACAGGGAAATTTGAACAAGCACTTTCTACTGTATATGAAAGATTACAAAGTTCGAATAAAACGAAAAATAAAGGGTAACATAAGCGAAAACGTCACCATTATGGAGGCTTCGCTTATGAAAACACGTCAAGATGCATGGACAAAAGAAGACGATCTCCTTTTAGCAGAAACTGTTTTACGACATATTCGCAGCGGCAGTACACAAATAAAAGCATTCGATGAAGTCGGCGATGCTTTAAACCGCACTTCCGCAGCTTGCGGTTTTAGATGGAACGCTGAAGTAAGACCGAATTATGAAGATGCGGTACAGCTTGCGAAAAAACAACGTAAAGAATTAAAGCGCTCTGAAGCTAAAATAGAAAAAAATCAGTTCACAAAAACGAAACAACTCGTAATCGATGCTGAGTTTTCAGAAGATATTGTACCAAGTAAACAAGAACTTACAATGCAAAATGTCATCTCGTTTTTGCAAAACTTGGAGCACAATAATCCTTCAATCGCAAAGTTACAAACTGAAAATGAAGTATTACAAACTCAGCTCACTTCCTTGCAAAAAACGAATGATGAGCTCGAAACTAAATTAGCTGTACTCACAAAAAAACAACAAGCAATCGAAGAAGATTATGCAATGCTCGTTAGAATTATGGATCGTGCTCGAAAACTCGTTTCAGTTGAAGAACAAGAAGAGCAGATCGCTCCCATTTTCAAGACAGATCAAAATGGAAATTTAGATATTATTTATTCTGCAGAGAATTAAAAAAGATGTCACCTAGCCCAATTTCCCGGCTAAGTGACATCCTTTTTTTGTCTCTTCGGTGGATAGCATATTGGTAAATGAAATTATATCGACTATTCGACAAGGAATATCGATTTACCGACAAATATTTACAAAATAAGTAAACCTGCTATACAAAGAACTCCCTGAATTGACTGGATATTTTTTACTTAAATGTTACTATAAACATATACGATTGAAAGGAGCTGATTGCCATTTCATTAGTAGCCTTCAAAATAACACTCGGTATTCTCGTTCTAACGTTAGGCCTTTTTACGATTCATAGTTTAAAAAAGACCTCAGGTTATAAATCAGACAAATATGATTATTACTTACTGGCCTTGCTTACATTTGAACTAGTAGCAATACAAATCCCCCTATTTCTTTAGCACATATAAAAAAGCATATATCCGAAATGGATATATGCTTTTCTTTTATTCTTGCCCTACACGTTTCACTTCTACGTTTTTAATGCGTTCACGTACAACGTGACTTGCCATAATTAAGCCTGCCACAGATGGTACGAATGCGTTTGATGAAGGTGGTAATTTCGCTTTACGAATTTTTGCATTTTCGTCTGGTACGATTTCTTTACGTACTTCTTCACGAATTACGATTGGATTTTCATCAGAGAAGACAACTTTTACACCTTTTTTAATACCCTCTTTACGAAGCTTCGTACGAATGACTTTCGCAATTGGATCTGTATGTGTTTTAGATATGTCCGCAATACGGAAACGAGTTGGGTCCATTTTATTTGCTGCACCCATACTTGAGATAATTTTAATTTTACGACGTAAACATTGTTTAATTAAATGAATTTTGAACGTAATCGTATCAGATGCATCCACTACAAAGTCTAAACCGTGTTTAAAGAACTCTTCATATGTTTCATCTGTATAAAACATTTCTAGTCCAATTACTTCACACTCTGGGTTAATGTCTGCAATACGCTCTTTCATTAATTCTACTTTTGAACGTCCTACAGTAGATACTAAAGCGTGAATTTGACGGTTTACGTTTGTAATATCTACAACATCTTTATCTACTAATACGAGACGCCCAACTCCAGAACGTGCTAACGCTTCAGCTGCAAAAGAACCTACGCCGCCAATTCCTAAAATACCGACTGTACTATTTTTTAATATTTCAAGTCCTTCTTTACCGAAGGCTAATTCATTACGTGAAAATTGATGTAACATTCAGCTCTACACTCCTATTACAAAAATGGTCTACCATGTATTCTAGCGTTTTTCCGACTATTTGTATAGAAAAAGTTATAGAATTCCTAAAAATACATATTTCGAAAATAAAAACATAGTGTAAACCGGGATTTTGTTTCTTCCTAAATACACGTTTAAAAAGGAGGATTCAGAGAGCCGAACAGATCGAGGCGCTGAAGCCAGGAGGAGCGCAGTGTAGCGTTACTACTCGAGCACCGGGCTAGCATACGTAACGACGAGATGCGACAGCCATCTGAACCGGACTTTTTAAACAACCTCTCAAAAAAAGTCTAGATGGTATTAGTATAACCATCTAGACCCTATTCTTACTTCTCTTCTTTTAAGCTTAATTTTAAGTTTAACTCTTCAAGCTGTGCTTCTGCAACTGGGCTTGGAGCTTCTGTTAATAAGCAGCTTGCGCTTGCTGTTTTTGGGAATGCAATTGTATCACGAAGGTTTGTACGACCTGCAAGTAACATAACAAGACGGTCTAAACCTAATGCAATACCACCGTGTGGTGGAGTACCGTATTCGAATGCTTCTAATAAGAATCCGAATTGCTCTTGCGCTTCTTCTTGTGAGAATCCAAGTGCTTTGAACATTTTTTCTTGTACGTCACGCTCGTAAATACGAAGTGATCCACCACCAAGCTCGTAACCGTTTAATACAAGGTCATATGCTTGTGCACGTGCTTTTTCTGGTGCTGTTTCTAATAGCTCAACATCTTCACGGAATGGCATTGTGAATGGGTGGTGAGCTGCGAAGTAACGATCTGCATCTTCATCATACTCAAGAAGCGGCCAATCCGTTACCCATAGGAAGTTATATTTACTTTCGTCAATTAACTCAAGCTCTTTACCTAGACGTAAACGAAGTGCACCTAAGCTATCTGCAACAACGCTCTTCTTATCTGCTACGAATAGTAATAAATCACCAGCAGTAGCTTCTAATGTAGTCATTAACACGTTTGCATCTTCTTCACCGAAGAATTTCGCGATCGGTCCTTTTAAGCCGTCTTCTTCCACTTTAAGCCAAGCTAAACCTTTTGCACCGTATACTTTTACAAATTCAGTTAATGCATCGATGTCTTTACGAGAGTACTTGCTCGCAGCACCTTTTGCATTAATTGCTTTTACTTGTCCGCCGCTTTCTACAGCACTTGTAAACACTTTAAATCCACAACCTGCTGCAAACTCAGATAAGTCTGTTAGTTCCATTTCAAAGCGTGTATCTGGCTTATCAGAACCGTAACGAGCCATTGCATCAGCGTAAGTCATACGAGGGAATGGTGCACTAATCTCTACACCTTTCGCATCCTTCATAACTTTCGTCATCATGCGCTCCATCATATCTAAAATTTCTTCTTGTGTTAAGAATGAAGCTTCAATATCGATTTGCGTAAATTCTGGCTGACGGTCCGCACGTAAATCTTCGTCACGGAAACAGCGTGCTACTTGATAGTAACGCTCAAATCCGCCGACCATAAGAAGCTGTTTAAATAGCTGTGGAGACTGTGGTAACGCATAGAATTCACCGTCATGTACACGGCTTGGTACTAAATAGTCACGAGCCCCTTCTGGCGTGCTCTTCGTTAAAATTGGTGTTTCTACTTCTAAGAACTCTTCTGTATCTAAGAAATTACGAATTGTTTTTGTTACGTCATGACGCATTTTGAATGTATTGAACATTACAGGACGACGTAAGTCTAAATAACGATATTTTAAACGCACATCTTCTGATGCATCTGTATCATCAGCAATAATGATTGGCGTTGTTTTCGCTGCGTTTAATACGTTTACCTTTGTTGCTTGTACTTCAATACGACCAGTTGCCATATTGTCATTAATTGCGCCTTCACCACGCTCAACAACTGTACCTTCTACGTGTAATACGTATTCGCTACGAATTGTTTCTGCTACTTCTAGCGCTTCTTTTGATGTTTCTGGGTTAAATACAACTTGTACGATACCTGTACGGTCACGTAAGTCGATAAAGATTAACCCACCTAAATCACGGCGTTTTTGTACCCAACCTTTTAATTGAACTGTTTGTCCAACTGCTTCTACTGTTACTTTTCCACATGCATGTGTTCTTTCAGCCACTGTAAGTTCCCCCTATATTAATTTCTCTGCTACGTATGAAGCAAATACATCTAACGCCACTTCTTCTTGTTCGCCTGTTGCCATATCTTTTAAGTTAATGATGCCTTTATCTAGCTCATCTTCCCCTAATACAGCTACAAATTTCGCTTTTAGACGATCTGCTGATTTAAATTGTGCTTTCATTTTGCGGTCTAAATAATCTTTTTCAACTGATAATCCAGCTTTACGAAGATCAAACGCAACTTTTGCAGCATGGTCTTTCGCTTTTTCACCAAGCGCTACAACGTAACAATCAATGCTATGTTCAATTGGTAATTCAATGTTTTCAGCTTTTAGCGCCATAATTAAACGTTCAATACTCATCGCAAAACCGATACCTGGCATTTCTGGTCCACCGATTTCTTGTACAAGTCCGTTGTAACGTCCACCACCGCTTAATGTAGTAATAGCACCGAAACCTTCTGCTTCACTCATAATTTCAAAAACAGTGTGCTGGTAGTAGTCTAAACCACGTACTAAGTTCGGATCTTTTTCAAATGGAACATCCATCATCGTTAATAGTTCTTGAACTTTTTCGTAGTATACTGCTGAATCTTCATTTAAGTATTCTGTAATAGATGGTGCTGTTCCCATTAATTCATGGTTACGGTCCTTCTTACAATCTAAAATTCGAAGAGGGTTCTTTTCTAAACGAGATTGACAGTCAGAACAGAACTCACCGATACGTGGCTCAAAGTGTGCGATTAACGCATCACGGTGCGCTTGACGGCTCGCCGCATCACCTAAGCTGTTTAATACAACTTTAATATTTTTTAAGCCCATGCCGCGGTAAAACTCTACAGCAAGTGCAATTACTTCTGCATCAATTGCAGGGTCGTTACTACCGATTGCTTCAATACCAAATTGTACGAATTGACGATAGCGACCTGCTTGCGGTCTTTCGTAACGGAACATTTGACCGATATAATATAATTTCGTTGGTTGTGTTGCGTCACCGAACATTTTATTTTCAACGTAAGAACGTACAACAGGTGCAGTACCTTCTGGACGTAATGTTAAACTACGCTCTCCACGATCTTGGAATGAGTACATTTCTTTTTGTACGATATCTGTCGTATCACCAACACCACGTAAAAATAGCTCCGTGTGTTCAAAAATTGGTGTACGAATTTCTTTATAATTGTAACGACGGCAAATTTCGCGTGCTTGCCCTTCGATATACTGCCATAACTCAACAGTGCCTGGAAGAATATCTTGCGTTCCGCGTGGGATTTGAATAGACATATTCAGTTCCTCCTCAAATTGTTTTAATCTTAATAAAAATAAAAAAACTCCCGCCTCTACTGTTTGAACAGTAGGGACGAGAGTATTATACCCGTGGTGCCACCCTAATTGAAGCACGTATGCTTCCACTTTTTTAATAACGCTTAAATGTGCGTTCATCCCTACTAAGCGTATATGCCGTTCAAGTTGAAACCTCTAGAGTGTCATTCAATCAGTCATCATGTAGAAATGTTTTCAGCCTAAGACATTTCTTCTCTTTCCATGTGTGTCTCATTTACTCTTCTCTATCAACGGTTATATTCATATGTAAATATAAAATTACTATACGTTTGTTCAGTAGGATTGTCAAGTGCTCTAAGAGCGTTCAATCTGCTTCTTTAGACGCTTTACATCTTGAAGAGAAATGCCAAACTCAGAAGCAAGCTCCATCGAAGTATTGTTTTGCTCTTTTGAAATAAAATCATGAAAATTTACGTTAAACAGTTGATTTGCACCATTTGTAACAGAATGCCCTTTTTCATTCATACGCATACGTATATCCCTCACATTCAATATGGATGTTTTACTTTTTATTGTTCCATATTGATTAGAGAGTTATACATAAACGAAAAAGCTATTGACTCAAAATAAACATTAGTATTATTGTATTTATAATAATTGGCCAGTCCACTCGCTAGCATATGATGCTTCAAATGAATATAACAACACTGCAATACCTAGCCCAAATACGATCATTTCTAACATTACATGTAATATACCTTGCACTTCCCTTTCTTCCACAGGAAATAAAGCATACATTAAACTACTTCTACACACTGATTCAATATACGAACCAACGCCTCTGGATTAGTTTCCATTACCCAATGCCCACCAACTTCAATAGAAAAAACTTCCCATTTTCTATCCCTTGCTTTTTTTGCTGATTCTAAAAAGATAGGCGTCATTGGCCAATGTTCTGGATTATCCTTTACTTCTACGTATATATGGGGTATAAGTTGCGCTTTAGAGTTTTTTATTTCAACCGATTGTGTAAAAGCCAACAATGACATCGCTGATTTTTTTTCATCTATTGTATTTCTAGGAAGAACACGCCATCCTTCCCCGTATACTTTTACTTCTTCTATAAAATGTGCGGCCATTTCCGGCCCAGAAATATCCATAACAGAATCACCATTTTCCGGAAGCATTGCATCCACGTATACTAGCTCTTTAATAAACTCAGGAATCTCTTCTGCTACACCTGTAATTACCATACCAGAATAACTATGCCCTACTAAAATTACATCTCTTAGACTCTCATATTTAATAGTATTAACAATGTCTTGAATAAATGTTTTCAGCCCTATATTAGGTTGCATAAGATGTGTTCGTTCCCCAAGTCCAGTTAATGTAGGAGTATATACACTATGACCCTCTTCCCTTAAAAGTTTAGCTAGTTTTTTCCAAACATAACCGCCATCCCATGCTCCATGAACGAGTACAAATGTTTCCATAAGATTTACCTCCCATAATCCCCCGATTATATCGTTTATTTTCTTAACTATCATAACAATAACTAGAAAAATATACCATTAAAAACCACAAAAGAAGAGAGGGGCTCATCCCCTCTCTTCTTCAGCAGCACTATTTACTTTCCACAATTAAGGTCACCGGACCATCATTGATTAAAGAAACATCCATCATTGCTCCGAACTTCCCTGTTTCTACATGCAATCCTTGCTTACGAACTTCCTCATTAAAGAAATCATATAAACGCTCTGCATAGTCAGGTTTGGCAGCATCCATAAAGTTTGGACGTCTTCCCTTGCGGCAATCTCCGTATAATGTGAATTGCGAAATGGATAGAACTTGTCCTTCTACATCAAGTACAGAATGGTTCATCTTTCCGCTCTCATCTTCAAAAATACGTAAGTTCGCAATTTTTTCTGCAATGTAAGTTGCATCTTTTTCTGTATCTTCATGCGTAATGCCAACTAGTAATGTTAAACCGAACGGAATTTGTCCTACGATCTCACCGTCTACTGTGACAGACGCTTCCTTTGATCGTTGTAAAACAACTCTCATCTTTTCTACACTCCCTATTAATGCATCATGCGTCGTACTGCATAAATTTCTGGAACACGTTTAATGCGTTCTACTACTTTTTTCAAGTGCTGTAAGTTACGAATAGAGATTGACATATTAATTGTCGCCATCTTATTACGGTCACTTCTACCAGAAACTGCCGAAATGTACGTTTTCGTCTCTGTAACAGCTTGTAATACTTCATTTAATAAACCACGGCGATCGTAACCTGAAATTTCAATATCAACGTTATACTCAATTTCTTTTTCAGGGCTACCTTCCCACTCTACTTCTAATAAACGTTCTATAGCTTCTTCTGTATGAACATTTACACAGTCACGGCGGTGAATCGATACGCCTCGGCCTTTCGTAATATACCCAACGATATCATCACCAGGTACTGGGTTACAGCATTTTGATAAACGAATTAATAAATTATCTGCACCACTTACTTTAACGCCAGAATCCCATTTTCGAATTTTCATCGGTTTACGAACTTCTTTAACTTCAACAATCTCTTCTTCTTCACGTTGCTTACGGAACTTGTCCGTTAGTCGCGTAACAATTTGCGATGCAGTGATGCCATTATATCCAACTGCCGCAAACATATCTTCTTCATTTGCAAAGTTGAATTTTTCAGCAACTCGTTTTAAATTATCAGGAGCTAACACTTCTTTCATCTCATACTCTAGGCTACGCACTTCTTTCTCAACAAGTTCACGGCCTTTTTCAATATTTTCATCTCTACGTTGTTTCTTAAAGAACTGACGTATTTTGTTTTTTGCATGAGATGTTTGAGCAAGTTTCACCCAATCTTGACTTGGTCCATACGAATGTTTCGATGTTAAAATCTCAATGATGTCACCTGTTTTTAATTTATAATCAAGTGTCACCATTTTCCCGTTTACTTTTGCACCAATTGTTTTATTTCCAATTTCTGAATGCACACGATATGCAAAGTCAATTGGAACAGATCCAAGTGGTAATTCCATTACATCGCCTTTCGGTGTAAAGACGAATACCATGTCAGAGAATAAATCAATTTTTAATGACTCCATAAACTCTTCTGCATTAGAAGCTTCATTTTGCCATTCTAATATTTGACGGAACCATGTAAGTTTCTTCTCTAATGTACCTGCTGTTTCTGCTGTTTTTCCTTCTTTATACGCCCAGTGTGCCGCGATCCCGAATTCTGCGATCTCATGCATTTCTTTCGTACGAATTTGCACTTCAAGCGGATCACCTTTCGGCCCAATTACAGTCGTATGAAGAGATTGATATAGATTTGCTTTCGGCATTGCAATATAATCTTTAAAACGACCTGGCATCGGCTTCCAGCACGTATGAATAATTCCAAGTACTGCATAACAATCTTTAATACTATTTACAACGACACGTACAGCTAATAAATCATAAATTTCATTGAACTGTTTATTTTGCAGTGCCATTTTACGATAAATGCTGTAAATATGTTTTGGTCTTCCAGAAATTTCAGGTTGAATTGCAACTTCATCTAATTTCTCACGAATACCAGTCATTACTTCCTCTAAATACTCTTCACGTTCTGCACGTTTACGCTTCATTAAATTTACAATACGATAATATTGCTGTGGATTTAAGTAGCGAAGTGACGTATCCTCTAGCTCCCATTTAATAGTACTAATTCCGAGTCTATGTGCTAAAGGTGCAAAGATTTCTAACGTTTCATTCGCAATGCGACGCTGCTTCTCTTGAGGCAAATGTTTCAATGTACGCATGTTATGAAGACGATCGGCTAGTTTAATTAAAATAACTCGAATATCTTGAGCCATTGCAATAAACATTTTGCGATGGTTTTCTGCTTGTTGTTGCTCATGAGATTTATATTTAATCTTTCCGAGCTTTGTCACACCATCGACAAGCATAGCAATTTCTTTATTAAATTCCCGTTCAATATCTTCTAATGTAATCTCTGTATCTTCTACTACATCATGTAAGAAACCTGCTGATACTGTAGCTGGATCCATGTGTAAATCAACTAAAATACCTGCAACTTGAATTGGATGAATAATGTATGGTTCACCCGATTTTCTGTATTGTTCGCTATGCGCATCGCGTGCATATTCATAGGCACGTGCTACTAGCTCAATATCTTCATCCACTAAATATTGACTTGCTTTCTCGAGTACCTGTTCAGCTGTTAGTACCTGCTCATTTGCCATCGAATCACCTTTTATTGAAAATTGACTTTATCTTTATTGAATAGAATAAATTATATTCTATCATTATAACCCAATGATTGTGAATTGTGAAAAGGAAAAGATTTTACTGACATTTCACTATAATTTTTTGTTCAATTATACAAAAGTACCCGCTCCTCTCCAAGAGATTCACGGGTACTTTTTATCACCGTAGTTTTACCTATATAGTGATTAGTATTTTTCTAATACTAATACATCGTAACCATCTAACATTTTACGACCATCTAAGTAAGTAAGTTCTACTAAGAATGCAATTCCTGCTACAACTCCGCCTAGCTCTTCAACTAACTTAATTGTCGCTTCAATTGTTCCACCTGTAGCTAATAAGTCATCTGTAATTAATACGCGTTGACCTGGTTTAATTGCATCTTTATGGATCGTTAAAACGTCTTTACCATATTCTTTACCGTAGTCAACTGTAATTACTTCACGTGGTAATTTTCCTAATTTACGAACTGGCGCAAATCCTACTTCTAATGCATAAGAAACTGGGCAACCGATAATGAAACCACGAGCTTCTGGTCCTACTACAAGATCGATGTCTCTCTCTTTTGCATACTCAACGATTGCATCTGTTGCTGCTTTGTATGCTTTACCGTCGTTCATTAACGGTGTAATGTCTTTAAACACAATACCTTCTTTTGGATAATCCGGTACAATTGCGATATGTTGCTTGAAATCCATATTTCTGAATCCTCCTCAGATCTAAAAGGTTTGTAAATACAAATCCTTTACCCTAACTGTTCTACTTCTTTATGATTACGAATCGTTTCAAACCATGTATATAGTTGCTGATATGTGCTATAAACCAATTCTTTTTCTAATTGTAAGTGGTTCATTTTCTCACGATATGTGCTCGATTCAATTAAATCACGCTTTTGTTTTTTGTCTGCCATAAAAATGACGCCATCTTTTATTGTAACAAATTCTAACTCAAAAAACACCTGTGTCATGAAATTTACTGTATCTTTTGACCAACCTTTATGCTGACATAGTTGCGCTCCATATTGTCTTAAAGAAAATGGTGATTTTTGGCTCAAGAACGAATAGTACCATTTAAAATGTTCTCTCGTTGGAACAGTACTAAATAAATGATTATTCTCTTGATAAAATAGTGTATAAATTCGCGACGGGAATCCTACTTTAAATAGCTCTCTTAATTCATCTGTCCCTTTTGGTAAATCAAGGAATACGATGTATTGATCATCTAACTCGGTCACTTCTGATGCATGCATCATATGCTCTTTATAGTCTTCTAAAGAAAATTTATTCAATACCTCTTCAGAAAAATACACCATCGTGATTTTCCCTTTCGGAAGTTCTGCTAAATTTGCTTCTACGTTACGCATACTACGCCAATCGAATAATTGCCATGCTTCTACAGCAATATCTTGTACCATTAATTGCGGCTTCTTAAAATTATTCCATTCATTGATAGACGCTTCTCCTATTACAGATACTTTTGCAACTGGAGAAATTTCTTTCGCATATGCGCCAAAACCGAATCCAATTGTATCCAATGTTGCTTGTCCATCACGAAGAGACATCTTTAAATGAGAACCATCTGATCCGATTGCACGAATACTTTCTAACTCCGCATCTTTCACCGCAATACGTGGCTTTGGATTTCCAACACCAAATGGCGCTAACTTTTGCATATCTTCAATTGCTGCAAGTGTTACGTCCTCCACTTTGCAAAAAGCATCGACAGCTGTAATTGGAATAAAATCTTCTTCTGTTAAAATTGTATCTGCCTGTTCATTTAAACGGCGGCGTAATTCATCTACATCATTCATATGTAGCGTCATTCCCGCTGCCATCGGATGTCCTCCGAAGTGTGGCAATAACTCTCTACAATCTGACAAGTTTGCAAACAAATCAAATCCTGCAATACTACGCGCTGAACCTTTTGCAGTTTCTTTTACAGGATCAATGCATAATACAATCGTTGGACGATAAAAACGTTCAACTAATTTAGAAGCGACAATTCCAATTACACCTGGATTCCACCCTTCTTTTGCAAGCACTAATACTTTATTGTCTTCAGGAGGGAAATTCGTTTCCACTTCAGCGATAGCTTCTTCTGTAATTTGCTTTACAATATCTTTTCGCAGTTTGTTCAGCTCATCAATTTCTTCAGCCAGCTCTTTCGCTTCTTCGGGATCCTCTGATAATAAAAGATGTACAGCCGGCGTAGCATCTTCTAAACGTCCAACTGCATTAATACGAGGTGCGATTGAGAAGCCAATACTCTCTTCTGTAATTTCACTTTGCGAAACGTTAGCAACTTTAAATAGCGCCTTTAGTCCGATATTTTTCGTCATGCGCATATGTTTTAAACCGCGCTTCACTAGCAATCTATTCTCACCGTGAAGTGATACTAAATCGGCTACCGTACCAATTACTGCAATTTCTAATAAATGTTCTGGTACACGGCCCAGTAGTGCATGTGCAACTTTAAACGCAACACCTACACCAGCTAAATAGTGAAACGGATACACACCGCCATCTAATTTCGGGTGAATAATCGCAAGTGCTTCTGGCAATTCTGGTGGTGGCTCATGGTGATCTGTAATAATTAGATCTATCCCAAGTTCCTTCGCTACCTTCGCTTCATGTACAGCTGCGATACCAGTATCGACAGTAATAATGAGTGAAAATCCTGCGCTATGCGCCCAACGAAATGCTTCTTCATTCGGTCCATAACCTTCTGTAAAACGGTTTGGGATATAAAATTCTACGTCTGCACCTAATTCTTGTAAGGCAATATATAAAACAGTTGTACTACTTACTCCGTCCGCATCGTAGTCACCAAATATTAATATTTGCTCTCCATTTTGAATCGCCTTATTTACACGTTCTACCGTTCTATCCATTCCTTCTAATAAAAACGGATCATGAAATTCTTGATTTTCTGTATTTAAAAAATCTAAAATCTTATCTTCTGTATCTAGTCCTCTACCGAGGAATAACGAAACGACAAGTGGTGATAATTGTAATTTACTTGCTAATTCACTCACTCGCTCGCTATTATATTCTTTTTCTTTCCAACGCGTCTTCGGTTGTAACACGAAATCACCCCTTAACCTGTTCATTATACAAGACAGATTAAGGGGTGACAATATCATGCAAACTACGATGTAATATCTGTATACTAAAATGTTACTAATGTTTAATTTGGAGAATACGGATTTATATGTACAAATACATTTTGTACGTTATCTTGCAGCATAAGCGTTTCTTTCACACGCTTTCCAATGCGATGTCCTTCTTCTACAGTAATATATGGATCTACAGAAACTTTAATATCTACAATAACGTAATGACCATGCTCCCTCGCATATAACGAACCGATTTTTTTCACACCATCTATTTGAAGTACTGCTTCTCTAAGCGGAATAACATCTTCCTCATGAAGAACATGATCAAGCGTTGCATGAATTGCTTCTGTCCCAATACTCCATGCCATTTTTGCAACAAGAAGTGAAACAAATAATCCTGCAATTGGATCGGCATACACAAGCCAATCTAACCCGAACTTACCACCAATAATCGCTGCACAAATACCGATTAAAGCTGCAATTGAAGAAAATACATCCGAACGGTGCTCATATGCATTTGCAATAATTGCATCGCTATTTACCCTTTTCCCTAATCGAAATTTATATTGAAACATTCCTTCTTTCACAATAATCGAAAGAACAACAGCAAAAATCGTAATTCCCTTCGGCGGTTCTAATTCCTGCGAAAAAGCTTTTATGGACGAAATCGCTATCTCGATTCCCACAATAAATAATAATACTGCAACAATAATCGCTGAAATCGATTCCGCTTTACCGTGACCATACGGATGATCTTCATCGGGCGGCTGCTTTGCTGCTCGTAATCCAAACAGTACAGCTAGCGAACCAATTACATCTGATGCAGAATGCACAGCATCCGCTAATAGCGCTTTACTGTTCCCAATATAACCAATTACCGCTTTTATGATTGCTAATATAATATTACCAACGATCCCGACAATAGCACCAAACTCGGCCTGTTTAAAACGTTCATCTTTTTCCATCATTAAAATCCCTTCTTTTCTTAACCTATCTTTTTATCCCACTTTAATGGGCAGTAAGACCCCTACCTCAAAATTCAGTGAAAGCAAAAAATTTAGGTGGGGGATCAACTGCCCATAAAAGTCCGATTGGTTCAACTAATAATCAGTGGGGGGATGAAGAACCCCCCCACTGATTAAAGTTTCACTTTATTGTAACAAAAACAGCGATAACATCACCACTTTCTTCCATTTTCCATTTCAAAGTCGCTATCTTATTGTATCCACAAACGAAAAAAGAGATGCCTCATAAAGAGACATCATCTTTTTTATACTTGCGGTTCAGATTCTACTTTCTCAACCTTTTTCTTGTTTTTGCCCTTTTTCAAACGACGGTTTTCAAGCATTAACCAAATTTGAGAAGCAACGAAAACAGAAGAATACGTACCTACAACTAATCCAACAAGTAACGCAAACGAGAAGTTACGTAGTGACTCACTACCGAAGATAAGCAATGCAAGTACTGGGAATAGCACTGTTAGTACAGTATTAATCGAACGACCAAGCGTTTGACGAATACTTGCATTTACGATTTCTTCTAAGTCTTTTATATCACGTACTCGTTTTTTCTGTTTGTATAATTCACGGTTTCTATCAAATGTAACGATCGAGTCATTAATAGAATAACCAATGATTGTTAATACCGCAGCGATAAACGTTAAGTCTACCTCTAACTGGAAAATACTAAATATAACAATCATAACGAATGCATCATGTAATAATGCAAGTACTGCAGATAATGCATACGTAAATCGGAAACGAATACTTACGTATAAAATGATAACCGCAGAAGCAATTAATACTGCGATAAATGCATTTCGTGCAATCTCTTTCCCGATTGTTGGTGAAACTGTACTTACGTTTGGATCTGTACCATATTTATCGTGGAAGAATGTTTTTGTTTTCGCAATTTCATCTTTTGATAGAACACCTAATGTACGAACTGCGAATCCTTTATTGTCATCTCCAGTCGGTACAATATTTTCTTCCTTCACGTCAATGTTCAATTCTTTAAAATCTTTATGAACATCAGACACAGTAACTGCTTGTTTTGATTGCAAGTCGATACGTGTACCACTCGCAAAGTCAATACCAAGATTCAATTTGAAAATTGGTAAAATAATTGCACCTGCAATTACAACTACCAGCGAGAAGATAAGGAATTTATGACCGACATTTACGAAGTTAATACGATCAAATCTTGTCGGTGGATGTACTACACCTTTTGTTAATGGAATAATATCCTTTTGTTTCACACCAAAGTATCCTGGTTTTTTATCGAAGTAACGGCTCTTTACAAGTAAACTTAGTAAGAAACGAGTACCGAATACGTTCGTAATAAAACCGACTAAAATACTTACGATTAAACTTGTTGCGAACCCTTTTACAGAGCTATTACCATAAACGAATAATACACCAGCTGCTGCAAGTGTTGTAATATTCGCATCTAAAATGGTTGCTAATGAACGATGGTTACCAGCACGGAATGCCGACATCATTGACTTACCAATTTTCAGCTCTTCTTTCAGTCTCTCGTACGTAATAATATTCGCATCAACCGCGATACCTACCCCGAGCACTAACGCCGCAATACCTGGCAACGTAAGAACTGCATGCATCCAGTTAAAGACAAGTAATGTAACGAAAATGTATAAACCTAACATAATAACCGCTACAAGTCCTGGTAAACGGTAGAATACAAGCATAAATAAGAAAATAAGAGCGATACCAATCGCACTAGCGAAAATTGTTTGCTCTAACGCTTGTTGACCAAACTTCGCTCCAACAGATGTTGAATACATTTCTTTTAAATCAACAGGAAGTGCACCTGCATTTAATAAAGATGAAAGTTGTTTCGCGCTTTCAACTGTAAAGTTTCCACCCACGATAGATACTTCAGCTTGGTTAAACACTTGGTTTACTGTTGCTGCTGATAAGAACTTCGGATTCGGTTTTGCAGATTCTGCTTTGTACGAATCTTTTCCTTCTTCAAAATCAAGCCAAATTACCATTAAATTCGTTGGTGGTGGCATTTTTGAAATTTTTTCAGTTACTTCACGGAATTTTTCAGCGCTTTTTAGTGTAAGACCTACACTCGCACGACCTTGCTCATCAAATGTTTGCTTCGCTCCGCCGCCTTTTAAATCCGTTCCATCCATAAGAAGGTTGTCATCTACATCACGGAATGTTAATTTCGCTTGTGTTGATAACATTTCACGTGCTTTTTGCTGATCTTGTACACCAGCAAGCTGTACACGAATTCGGTCTTGCCCTTCAATTTGAATGTTCGGTTCACTTACACCAAGTACATTGACACGATTTTCAAGAGCACCTACTGTACTTACAAGTGCCTCTCGGTCAATTTTATCACCTTTTTTGGCTGGTTTTACTTCATACAGAATTTCAAAACCACCGCGAAGGTCTAGTCCTAGACTAATTCCTTTTGCTATGTCTTTTCCTGCCGCACCAATTACTCCACCGATTAATAAAACGATGAGGAAAAAGGCGGCAATTCTCGTACCACGCTTTGCCATATGTACCCTCTTTCCGCTACTAACACTTCAAATAAATCTTTTACGATTCACCTTCACACGTGTGCATACGCCTAGTTAGTAGACTTCCTTTCTATAATTTTGCTAGTTCCTCACCAGCTGTGTCGGTAAGTTTTTCACATTACCGACACTTTCATTATTTGTTTTCTCTCTTCACTACCTCCTTTATATATGATCTTAGACATAATTATTTCCTCATTATCAATACCTATCATTATACTGCAAAAGGAAGAACAAACCAATTGCAGTCGGTTATTTATTTTCATATTCATCAAATGACCAAAGCGGGGCTTGATATGCTTCAACAGTTAAATACGTCATATATTCATTAGCTGTTACTGTTAATACGTCATTAACTAATTCATACAATCTAACGTCACTGTCTATCTTCTTCCACTTTTTCACTTTAAGAAACTTCCAAATGTCATCATCTGTTACTCGGTCGTAGCCGAACATTTGGAACTCTTCTACTTTACTTTCTAAAACGACTTGTAACTGTCCGCGGTATGATTCTACCAAAGCCTCTCTATCTAACATATATAACATCTCCTTCTTATTTCAGCACGAAAAGTCGCTTTTAATCCCGCTCTAATGGACAGCAATAACTACTTTCAAGAGTACTCTCTTAAATGCTTGTCATTCTTGTCTCGTACGTGCATATAAATTATTGTAAATCATTCCACTGATTTTGAGAAGGTAGGAGAAGACCATGACGAGACAAAGCTTTTTAAAAGGCGCATTTATTTTAATGATAGCCGGCTTTATTACCAAAATTCTAGGATTTATTAATCGTATTGTAATGGCACGTATTTTAGGAGAAGAAGGCGTTGGCCTTTATATGATGGCCGTCCCTACATTTATTCTAGCAATTACATTAACACAAATCGGTCTTCCTGTCGCAATCGCAAAATTTGTAGCAGAAGCAGAAGCTGTGAATGATAAACAAAAAGTTAAAAAAATATTAACAGTATCATTAGCTGTTACATCTGTTATTAGTATCATTTTAACAATTGGAATTATGCTCCTCACACCTATTTTAGCAAAAACATTATTAACTGATGAACGAACGTACTATCCATTAATGGCCATTTTGCCTGTCGTTCCTGTTATTGCTGTTTCTTCTGTTTTACGTGGCTATTTCCAAGGGAAACAAAATATGAAACCTAGCGCTTACGCCCAAGTGATAGAACAAATTGTCCGCATTACAATTATCGCTATATGTATTCAATTATTTTTACCTTACGGCGTAGAATATGCTGCAGCTGGTGCTATGTTATCAGCCGTTCTCGGTGAAGTGGCATCGTTATTATTTTTACTCACTTTATTCCAGCGCGAAAAACATTTATCTATACGCTCGGGATTTTTCACTACTGTAAAGGAAAGCAAGGGGACATTTTATTCTCTTATGGATATTGCACTTCCAACTACAGGAAGTCGTTTAATCGGTTCCGTTTCCTATTTTTTTGAACCTATCGTCGTTATGCAAAGCTTAGCGATTGCCGGCGTTGCTGCCTCCGTCGCAACTCAGCAATACGGTATATTAAACGGGTATGCATTCCCGCTTCTTTCACTGCCAGCCTTTATTACATACGCTCTTTCTACTGCACTCGTTCCATCTATTAGCGAGGCAATGGCAAAAAGACAGCATAAATTAGTAGAACACCGCTTACAACAAGCTCTTCGGATCTCACTCATTACTGGCGGGTGGTCAGTCGTTATATTATACGTATTTGCTTCTCCTGTTTTAACTCTTATGTATGGATCGGATAGTGCAACAGCGTTCATCCAGCTTCTTGCACCTTGCTTTTTATTTCATTATTTTCAAAGTCCACTTACCTCTGTTTTACAAGCTTTAAACTTAGCACGTGCGGCCATGATGAATACGTTTATTGGTGCAATCGTGAAATTAATCGTTATTTTCGTACTAGCCTCAAGGCCAGAGTTTCAAATGATGGGGGTTGCCCTTGCAATTGCAGCAAATATCGTAACGGTAACATTTCTTCATTACGCTACTGTTTTAAAGAAAATTACATTTACCATTTACGCAAAAGACTATATTTTTGGCGGACTTGCCATCGGTATCGCAGGCTCCTTCGGTTTTTACCTTCATAAGTATATAGTTTTCTCTCATTCACTTGGCATACAAACATTATGGGAAATCACTTTAACAACACTCGTTTATATTGTGCTCCTCTTCATTTTCAAGCTCATTCGAAAAGAAGAGTTAAGTCGTCTCCCTATCATTCGAAAACTTTCATTTTTGAAGTAAACGGGCTTACTATGTCATATAGTAAGCCTCTAGTTTTCTTTCAAATCAACAAAAAATTGTCCATTTTGAAAGCTACAGTATAAAATTTTTGTTACATCGTTATAGCCTAAGTTTTTTAATTTTTCAACAAGCCACTCATCTGTATGTTCAATCATTTGTAAATGATTAGATTGAATTTCTCCATCGATAATAAGGGGAAGCGTAAACTGCAATGCATCCTGCCCACCTTTTTGTTTTTGAAAGACAGATAACTTCCCAGATGGTTCTAAAATAGCGTATTCTACATCCCGGATATCTCCAACTCCTTGTTCCCTTAATTGCATCATTAAATCATCTATATTATAACGTTGCTTTCTCATCTTCTTTTCATCAATCTTTCCTGCATTTACAAGAATGGCTGGCTCACCTTCTATTAAATGCCGAAAGCGTTGATACTTTAACGAAATAACTGACAAAATAATTTGTATACACATAAGAAACGTCATCGGAACTAATTGGTGCCAAAGTGATTTATCGGTATTTTCAATTGCGACTACTGCCATTTCACCAAGCATAATGAATACGACTAAATCTAATACACTTAGCTCTCCAATTTCACGTTTACCCATAAGACGAAAAATAATTAAGATGATGATATACAACAGCATCGTCCGGCCAATGATTGATACCCATTCCATTTCTACATCTCCTTTTTACGTATAGACTCCCCTATAAAAAAGAAAATAGTCTAACTTAGGCAAAAGGAAAATATGCTTGTATTAAAAAGGGGGAATGTATAAATGGATGGAACGAAAAAATTATCAACTGCAATCGGCTTCGGTATCGTTATCCTATTAATTCTCGCAACAGTTACTAGCATGATTATGGCTCTTTTATTAAAATTTACAGATTTGAATGAAGGAACATTAGCTGTTACTATTTTTATACTAGCACTTTTATCTATGCTTATATCCGGGTTTACTGCCGGCAAAAAAGCACAAGGGAAAGGTTGGCTAGTAGGCTTCACAACAGGACTTACATTCACTATACTTGTTTTTCTAGTTAACTATTTAGGTTTCTCTCAAACTTTATCGAACTCACAGTTACTTTATCAATTAGCATTAATGGGCGCGAGTACACTCGGTGGCATTTTCGGTGTAAATATGTCCAAACAAAATAACTAAAAAAAGCCCTGCACATTTCATGCAGGGCCTTCCTCATTAGTTTTTCACAACTTCACGAATCGCATTACGATCGAAAGTTAAGTGTGAGCCACCAGATTTAATAACAATTTTCGTTTCATCTACTGATTCGATTGTACCGTGTAAACCACCGATTGTTACGATAGCATCACCTTTTTTTAACTCACTTTGCATTTGAGCAACTGCTTTTTGACGTTTTTGTTGCGGGCGAATTAATAAGAAATAGAAAATCGCAAACATCGCAACGATCATAACGATATTCATCATACCTGGATTCATCTTTTGTTCCTCCTTTTAAATTATGTATTAGAAGTTTTTAGCATTCGGTTTATTAAAGCCATACTGTTCAAAGAATTCTTCGCGGAAATCGCCAAGACGGTCTTCACGAATAGCTTGTCTCACCTGCTCCATTAAGTTTAACAGAAAATGAAGGTTGTGATAAGACGTTAAACGAATTCCGAACGTTTCATCACATTTCATTAAGTGACGAATGTACGCACGAGAGTAATTTTTACATGTGTAGCAATCACAGTTTGGATCAAGCGGACCGAAGTCTCTTGCGAATTTCGCATTTTTGACAACTAGACGGCCTTCACTTGTCATACATGTACCATTTCGAGCGATACGAGTTGGAAGTACGCAGTCAAACATATCGATACCACGAATTGCACCATCGATTAATGAGTCAGGAGAACCTACTCCCATTAAGTAACGTGGCTTATTATCTGGAAGAAGTGGTGTTGTAAACTCAAGTACACGGTTCATAATATCTTTCGGCTCACCTACAGATAAACCACCTACCGCGTAACCAGGGAAGTCCATTGAAACAAGGTCTTTTGCACTTTGACGGCGAAGCTCCTCGAACTCTCCGCCCTGTACAATACCAAATAAACCTTGATCTTGTGGACGTTCATGTGCTTTTAAGCAACGCTCTGCCCAGCGGCTTGTACGCTCTACAGATTTCTTCATATATTCAAAAGTAGCTGGGAATGGTGGACACTCATCAAATGCCATCATAATATCTGAACCTAATGCATTTTGAATTTCCATCGCTTTTTCTGGTGATAAGAATAATTTATCTCCATTTAAGTGGTTACGGAAATGAACGCCTTCCTCTTCAATGCGACGGAAGTCACTTAAACTGAATACTTGGAAACCACCAGAGTCCGTTAAGATTGCACGATCCCAGTTCATAAATTTATGCAAACCGCCTGCTTCACGAATGATTTCGTGACCTGGACGTAGCCATAAATGATACGTATTACTTAAAATAATGCCAGAATCCATTGCTTTTAATTCTTCTGGTGACATTGTCTTAACTGTTGCAAGTGTACCAACTGGCATAAATGTTGGTGTATCAAATGAACCGTGCGGCGTATGCACACGTCCTAAACGGGCACCTGTTTGTTTACAAGTTTTAATAAATTCATAACGAATTGCTGTCATAATTTACTCCTTTTATTTGTTTCCCATTTTAGCGTGAGAGGCAACGAACATTGCATCACCAAAGCTAAAGAAACGATATTTTTCTTTTACTGCTTCATTATAAGCATGAAGTACATTATCTCTGTTTGCAAATGCACTTACAAGCATAATTAATGTTGATTTCGGTAAATGGAAGTTTGTAATTAAACCATCAATTGCTTTAAATTCGTAACCTGGGTACATAAAAATGTCTGTCCAGCCAGAAGCAGCACAAAGCTTGCCATCATGATCTGTCGCAATTGTCTCTAACGTACGAGTTGATGTCGTACCTACCGTAATGATACGTCCACCATTCTCTTTTACACGGTTTAATAATGCCGCCGTCTCTTCAGACATATGGTAATATTCTGCGTGCATATGGTGTTCTTCAATCGTATCAGCAGAAACTGGTCTAAATGTTCCAAGCCCTACGTGAAGTGTAATAAATGCTAACTCAACGCCTTTTTGTTTTAACTTCTCCAGTAACTCTTCTGTAAAGTGAAGTCCTGCAGTCGGCGCTGCTGCTGAACCGATTTCTTTCGCATATACTGTTTGATAGCGATCGCGATCTTCTAGCGTCTCTTTAATATATGGAGGAAGTGGCATTTCTCCAAGTTCATCTAAAATTTCATAGAAGATGCCGTCATATGAAAATTCAAGCTGACGTCCACCTTGATCTGCAGTTCCTGTGCAAGTTGCTTTTAATTTCCCTTCGCCAAAAGAGATAACAGTTCCTTCTTTTACACGTTTCGCTGGCTTAACAAGCGTCTCCCACTTATCGCCTTCTTCTTGTTTTAAAAGAAGTACTTCAATGTGTGCGCCTGTATCTTCTTTCACACCATGCAGACGAGCAGGCATTACTTTCGTTTCATTTAAAACTAAGCAATCCCCCTCATGTAAGTAAGAAAGAATGTCCGTAAAATGTTTATGCTCAATATCGCCTGTTTCACGGTCTAACACCATTAATCTTGATGTTTCACGCTCTTCTAATGGGACTTGTGCAATAAGTTCTTCTGGTAAATGAAAATCAAACAGATTAATATCCATAACTATATCCACCTATTTCTTATTTGAATCGATTTATTATATACATAATAAAAGATAATACAATACTTAACACAATACATGTGATGACAGGAAAATAAAAGGTAACGTTTCCTTTTTTCACAAAAATATCGCCTGGAAGCCTTCCAATGAACTTCCAAGCTAAGCCAACAACGATAAGTAAGATACCTGCTGTAATAAGCAATTTTGGCATCTCCGTCATACTTTTGGCATCTCCATTCCGAAATGCTCGTATGCAAGTGGCGTTACAATTCGCCCCCTTGGCGTTCGTTGTAAAAAGCCAATTTGTAATAAATACGGCTCATACACATCTTCAATCGTATGAGATTCTTCTCCAATCGTTGCCGAAACCGTTTCTAATCCAACTGGACCACCACGGAACTTCTCAATAATACCAAGCAATAATTTATGGTCAATATGATCTAGACCTAATTTATCTACTTGCAGTAGCTCTAATGCCATTTGTGTAATTTCCATCGTAACCGTTCCATTACCACGAACTTGTGCAAAATCTCGTACACGTCGTAATAAACGATTTGCAATACGAGGTGTACCACGAGCACGTCTTGCAATTTCTAGTGCGGCTAACGAGTCAATTTCAACTTCGAATACTTCTGCTGTACGTTCAACAATCTCAGAAAGCTGATCTACTGTATAATACTCTAATCTTGAAAGCACACCGAAACGGTCACGAAGCGGCGCTGATAACGCACCTGCACGCGTCGTTGCTCCAACTAATGTAAATGGCGGTAAATCTAAACGTACAGACCTTGCTGACGGCCCTTTTCCAATTACAATATCAAGGCAAAAATCTTCCATCGCAGGATATAGTACTTCTTCAATCGATCTATGCAAACGATGAATTTCATCAATAAATAATACATCCCCTGGTTGAAGCGATGTTAATACAGCTGCTAAATCACCTGGTCTTTCAATTGCCGGTCCTGAAGTTGTTCTAACATTTACGCCCATTTCATTGGCAATAATATTCGCAAGCGTCGTTTTACCAAGACCTGGTGGTCCATATAAAAGCACGTGATCTAACGTTTCTTCACGCATTTTCGCCGCTTCAATAAACACTTCTAAATTATGTTTCGCTTTATCTTGGCCAATATACTGACGGAGCGTCTGTGGCCGTAATGAATATTCTAAATCCGCATCTTCATATGCAGATTCCCCTGAAAGGAGACGTTCGTCCATTATACTCACCTCTTACCATTTAGTAAAAGACTAAGTGCCTTTTTAATATACTGATCCGTCGTCAATGATTCTTTTAATAACTCTGGTACAACGCGAGAAACTTCTCGTTCTGCGTATCCAAGTGCGCGCAGAGCTTCCAGCGCCTCATCAAGCTCAGCTGACGAACCTTTCTTCTCATCAAAACGTTCTTCGTCTGAGAATAAATCAACAAATGCATCTGGTACAACGTCTGCTAGTTTTCCTTTTAAATCTAAAATCATTTGGCGTGCTGTTTTCTTTCCGACGCCCGGGAACTTCACTAAAAACTTCTCGTCTTCATGTTCAATCGCTTGAACGACCTGTCCTGTTTGACCAGAAGCTAAAATTGCAAGAGCGCCTTTTGGTCCAATACCAGACACACCTAACAACTTTGTAAATAATAAACGCTCTTCACGTGTTTTAAACCCGTAAAGCGCCATAATATCTTCTCTCACATAATGATATGTATAGACACGGATTTCTTGCTTACTTCTTTGAAATACATACGGATTCGGTGTGAAAATTTGATAACCAATTCCATTATGATCAATTACGACATATTCCGGTCCTACATACTCCACGTAACCTGTAACATATTCAAACAAAATACAATCTCTCCCTCTTAAATCATGTATTCCATTTTAACATATTTAATGATAGAAAAGCGAGACTGCCCCAACAAATGTTCTCTATTTGAAACTTCTGTTATTTTCCTACGAAAGCTTTCAATCCAATCGGAAAAGATATGCTAATTGATGAGATCGCAAAACAAATTTTAGATAAAAATAAATAAGAAAAAAGCAGCTCACCATGAGCTGCTTTCTTTCCTATTCTGTACTGCGTATTGCTTCATTTTTTCGATTGTCTTCACGAATCCTTCTTTTGACTTAATACGAATACCACGCTTCAACTTCGCCCGTTCATAACTCTCTAGCTTTTTCATATCAATTTGAAAAAAGGAATGAATCGCATTATCGCTTTTCGGTACACCTTTGAAAATTTGTAATATCCCTTCCTCTGACACTCCAAAATAACCGCTCGTTTTTAATAACGGAGAAATATCGTCAACTTTCTTTTGTAATACGATTTGTACATCATCACGATCAACGAGCTGCCATTCTTTATACTGCTGTAAAAACTTTTCTAAGTCTGCTACTTTTTCTGTAAAGATTTCCTCACTTACTTCTCCATCAACATACATTCGCTCTAATAAAATTGTAACTTGAGGGTCTTTCTCTGTTACTTCTGGTACTGGCCCTTCCGCCTTCGCATTCGTTCCATAAACGAAACAAAACATCATAACGAAAGCTTGCATCGTAATCAGTATCCATTTCATTTCCGTTCACCTCTTTTAGGCAAGATCATACTTTCATTAGTAGTTTTTCCGGAAATGGGGGTTTTATCCCTAATTCATAGATTACTCTCATTAAGACTTATAGAGTCCAATGATTTCTACCTATTTCGAAACATATTGATTACTTGAAAGCTTTTTTATATCTTTATTGGATTGTACCGTCGCTATATAGACTCCAATTAATACGATTGCCATTCCAACTATTTGTTGCCACGTAACAGCTGCTCCATATAGGACAACTGATATACAAGTAGCTACAATAGGAGTTAGATTTAAATACATACTCGCTTTGCTTGCACCTAACTCTTCTACTCCTTTATTAAACACGATATATCCAATTAACGTCCCGCATATGACCATATACAACATTTCTATCCACCCCTGTAAAGAAAACGTCCCAACCTTTCCCCATCCATCTTCATATAGAGAAAGGCCTGCTAAAAACACAGTACCCAATACCGTCATACTCATTGTAGTTAATAAAGGGGAGACACCACTCATAACTTTTTTTCCTGTTAAGCTATATAACACCCCACAGATTAAAGCAGCTATAAATAAAAGATCGCCCTTATTAAATGACAAAGACATAAGTGTATTCATTGAACCGCTCGTAATAACAACTATTACACCGATAAGAGACAACATTAAACTCATTCCGACTTTTATACTCCAAGACTCTTTAAAAAATAATATTGCTCCTAAGGTTACAAAAACGGGCATTGTAGCAATAATAAGCGAGCCATTCAAAGTGGAAGTATAGTTAAGTCCCATAAAGAAAAAAACATTGTAGCCAAAAATACCTGTTAATGATACAAATAACAGCCCTTTCCAATTCTTTAATAACAAACTTGTATTCCACTCAGATTTCATAAAAACTATGCCCATTAAAATACAACCCGCTAAACCAAAACGAATTGTTGCCGCTGTAATCGGTGGAATTTCAGTAATAACATGCTCTGCTGTTGCAAAAGAGCCACCCCAAAATAAAGGAACAAGTAACATAATGACATACATACGATTTATTTTTTTCATTTTTATTACCCCTTTCAAGTAAACAAGTTTAAAAGTTTAAACTTGTTTACTTGTTAGTTAAAAAAAATTAATAATTCGATTCTATTGCTTGAAGTAAATCCTTCACCTGTTTTAAAAATTCTCCGGCTATTATAGAATAAAAAATTTCTTTTCCATGTCGATCCGCTACAATTAGTTCTGCTTGCCTTAAAATTTTCAAATGATGCGAAACAGCTGGTCTAGAAATCCCCATTTTATCTGTTATTTGCGTTACATTCATCTGTTTGTTTTCTAATAACAGCATAATAATTTGTTGACGATTCTCATCTCCTAATGCCTGAAATATAGGTGTTACAACCTGAAATTTCTCTAATACAACTTCTGTATTTCTACATTCAAAATTCTCCATATCCTATTCATCCCAACCTTATATATATAAAAAACATGTAATATATTACCATTAAATAGTAACTCTTTCATTCGCAGTTGTAAATAACTTTATTTTCAGACTCTTTTTCGATAAAAAAAGGAAGATTGGATTCCTCCACTCTTCCCATTACATTCATATAAAATGAAAGACGCCTGCAAAACAGGCGTCTTGATGCGTTTACGGCGAGAGACCAGGCGACCACATTCGCGTGTTTAGCACTTAAGCATATCTCTCGTCTTACGTAAATTAGCTCATCGCTTTGCTAATATAACATTAATAAAGTATAAGTGCAACATGTTTATAAAAATATTTTATTTCCTCTTTCATCCAAACAAATTATATGTAAATTATAAATTGATAAATGCAATATATATGTTACAATTAATATAACAGCAAAATCATCATAAACAGGAGATGGATATTGTGAAAAAAATAAAAGATGAACGTCTCATTCTGCAAACATTAAAAAATATACGTATTACCTTTCTTTTTCAATCACTTGGTATAATTGGAATTTTAGGCTATATCGGATTCACTGAAGGACTAGATCAAATGACGAAATCTCCATTATGGCTATTATTTATTCTTACGAGTATTGTGCTTAGTTATTTACAGTTAAGCATTTCAATCGATGTAGAAGAAAGCGAAAAGGACATACAATTAACTCCTTATTATAAACTTGTCTTTCGCTCCCTTATCGTTGGGATTGTTATGGCTATTATTTATATTATTTTCAGTCCAGAAAGACCTCTCTTTGAAGCTATTTTAACAGGCAGTATTCTCTTCATATGCTTTTTAGTATCTTACTCCGTTAGTTATTTTATAAAAAAGCGTCGTTTACAAGACGACGATGAATAAAGAGGAAGGGCTGCCCTTCCTCTTTTATTTCGCTATCGTACTGTACCAGTTAAACCGTAACGAATGTCTCGGAACATATTTACTATGTCACGATTAAAGTCGTTTGTAACTGTACCGTTACGTAAGCGTGTACTCATTGCATCGACACGAGTAAACATGTCATTTCTTACAGAAACATATACGTTTCTGTTTCCAACTTCATTTGCAACAGCTTGACGAATTTCGTTCGCCATCGCCGTTTCATTTGTCACTGTATTACGTGGTTTTACTGCAATCGCTACATCGTTTCCATATACAACTGTAGACACGCGGTCCACGTTATTCATACGTTTCACACGATTCGTAATTCTTTCTGCAGTTTTACCATCATTGTTAATGTATGAATTGTTCATTGTAATATTACGTGTTGGATGCGGATTAGCAATTTGACCGTTGTAATTTACATCACGGTAATAGTTGTATCCTGTATCGTTACGACCATTTCTATATGTTACATAGTCTGTATAACGATCGTTACGCGTCACATTATCACGATACTGGTGAGTATCATTATAAGATGTACGCTCGTAATTGTAGTTACGTCCATCCATTGCATTGTTTTTTGGTGTACCACATGCAGCTAATGCACTAGTAACTAACAAAGAAGCAGCAATCACTTTTACTTTCGTATTCAATAGAAAAACCCCCTCTGTTAGAATGAACTTCTCTTCTGAAAAGCTCCCTCTTATGATGAGTAACAGAGCAGGTTTTTACACTGTTAATATTTCACTGGGAATTTTCTAACATTTGATATAGCTCTTCCGTTTTCAGAACGACTTTACATACAAAAAAGGTGGGAATAATCATCCCACCTTTTTTTAAACTTCTTCTTCATCTTCTTCTTCTGAAACTGGCTCCCCAAATACATTTGGTGGATCTGGTTGATAATACATCGTTCCTGGCTGTGGTGCATATGCTGATTGAGTTGGTTGATAATATAAAGGATTCGCGTATTGCGGCCCTCCAGGTTGTGGACTATATAGCCTACTCTCTCCACCGCATCCACAATCTTCCTCTCCTTGCACAAGCGGCGGCATATTATTATCCATCGGCATCATATTTGGATTTGGCATAGACGTATACTGTGGTCCAAACGGCGCTCCTTGCTGATACGGCATACCATAGTATGGATTTTGTTGTTGATAATACGGATTCGGCGGCATCACATTCGGTGGTTGATTATTATCCATGATCGGCATCATATTTGGCATTTGATTGTTATCCATGATTGGCATCATATTCGGCATTTGATTGTTATCCATGATTGGCATCATATTTGGCATTTGGTTGTTATCCATGATCGGCATCATGTTCGGCATTTGGTTGTTATCCATGATCGGCATTATGTTTGGTATTGGGTTATTATCCATGATTGGCATTATATTTGGTGGTTGATTGTTATCCATGATTGGCATTATATTTGGCGGTTGATTATTATCCAACATTGGCATTATGTTTGGTGGTTGATTATTATCCAACATTGGCATTATGTTTGGTGGTTGATTATTATCCAACATTGGCATTATGTTTGGTGGTTGATTATTATCCAACATTGGCATTATGTTTGGCACTTGAATATTTGGCGGTATTACTTGCGGAATAACTACATTGTCTTTCGATACATTTGGTGACACTATATTTCCTACATTTTCTTTCTTCACTTGCGGCGATACTATATTTCCTACATTTTCTTTCTTCACTTGCGGTGACACTATGTTTCCTATATTTTCTTTCTTTACTTGCGGTGATACTATATTTCCTACATTTTCTTTCTTTACTTGTGGTGATACTATATTTCCTACATTTTCTTTCTTCACTTGCGGTGATACTATATTCCCTACATTTTCTTTCTTTACTTGCGGTGACACTATATTTCCTACATTTTCTTTCTTTACTTGCGGTGACACTATATTATCTTTTTTCGTTTGCGGAGAAATGATGTTATTAGGTTTCATTTTATTAATTTGAGGAGCAATTAACTCGCTTCCCTTTTTAATTACATCTGAAATTTTATATTCTTTTTTCGTTTTTATTGGTGGTTGCGGCGGTTGCGGTAACACATTTACCGAAAACTTCGTATTTTCTTTTTCCGCTGGTTTTTGTTTTTCTATAACAGGTGGTTTTTGAATAACAGACGGTTTTTCAACTGGTTTTTCCTTTTGAATTGGCTGTTCTTTTTGCACCTCTTTTTGCGGTTTCACCTGTATTTCTTTTTGCGGCTTCACTTGTATTTCCTTCTGTGGTTTTACCTGTACTTCTTTTTGTGGTTTCACTTGCATTTCCTTCTGTGGTTTCACTTGCATTTCCTTCTGTGGTTTTACTTGCACTTCTTTTTGTGTTTGTTGCATGGCAGGCTCTTGTGTAATTGGTGCTGATTGATACGTAACTTCTTCCTCGTCTTCTATTCCAAGCGGCGTTGGCGTTGCTGCAAATTCTTTTTGTTGCACTTCTTTTACGTATTGTTTTGGAGGTGCTGAACCTGCTCCAGCATGCTGTTTTACGTGTACACTGTTTGATGGTACTTTAATTTTCATACCTGGCATAATTAAATCTGGATTGCTAAGTTGTGTATTTGTTTTTTTCAACGTATCAAAATCCACTCCGTACTTTTTCGCAATTTTCCAAAGGGTATCCCCTTTTTGCACGATATGAATTTTCAAATTTTCCCCCTCCTGTATAACTTATCTATAAGTAACAAATCTCATGAAGTAACCCTTTCTAAATAACGTTAACCTCTTTTCACTTGTATCACTTCTTCGATTTTCAATATCATTAGAAGCGGAGTAAGTATAAGATAATCGCAATGATTTCTTCAAAACAATGTATGCCCATTTTGTTCTCGTTATGATTATATGTACGAAAAAAAGCAACGGGAATCCGCTGCTTTACACACGCTCTAACATACGATTTAATGCAAGAACTGCCTCTTCAGTCACTTGTTTATCTACGCTAATAACGTTAATTTCTTCTCCTTTTTCTATCGTTTCAAGTGCCCATAATAAGTGCGGTAGGTCAATTCGGTTCATCGTTAAACACGGACACATAAACGGATTAAGTGAAACAATTTCTTTATCTGGATGTTGTTGAATAATTCGGTTCACTAAATTCATTTCTGTACCAATCGCCCATTTACTTCCGGATGGAGCCGCTTCAATCATATCAATAATGTATTTCGTTGAACCTGCATAATCCGAAGCAGCTACAACTTCGTAGCAACATTCTGGATGTACAATAATGTTCATGTCCGGCTGATTTTTCCGTACGTTCTCAATGTTTTTCACTGTAAAATTTTGATGAACAGAACAATGTCCTTTCCATAAAATCACTTGAATTTCTTCTATATCTCCCTCGTACTCTAATGAATCTGTATACGGATCCCATACTGCCATTTTATCTAACGGGATACCTAAGTCGTACGTTGTATTTCTTCCTAAATGTTGGTCCGGTAAAAAGACGAGACGCTCTTTTTGTGTAAACGCCCAAGATACCATTTGTTTTGCATTAGAAGAAGTTACTGTCGCTCCGCCATTACGACCGCAAAACGCTTTAATTGCAGCTGTAGAGTTTACATACGTTAACGGAATCATCGTATCTCCAAATAATTTTGTGAGCTCTTTCCACGCTCTTTCTGTTTGTTCAATATCTGCCATATCTGCCATCGAACAACCTGCACGCATATCTGGTAAGATAACGATTTGATCATCTGTCGTTAACATATCTGCTGTTTCTGCCATAAAGTGTACACCGCAAAATACAATATATTTCGCCTTTTTATTGCTCGCTGCAACTTGCGCAAGCTGAAGTGAATCTCCTGCTGCATCAGAAAATTGTACCACTTCATCTTTTTGGTAATGATGGCCTGGAATAAATAGTGTTTCCCCCATTTTTTCTTTAATTTCACGAACCCGCTTTTCCATATCTTCTGTTGACATCGTGTAATAACGCTCTGGTAACATCGTTTCAATCGGTTGTACTTTTTCTAAAATACTCATATTCCTTTCTCCCCCTCTAAGCCACTTTCCTTACGCCTCAATATTGAAACTAATATCAAGTGCTTTCACTGAATGTGTTAACGATCCAAGTGAAATATAATCTACCCCTGTTTTTCCGTATTTCGATAAACCTTCAATTGTAATGCCTCCTGATGCTTCCGTAACGATGGCACTTGGTACAATCTTTGAAAACTCCCGAATCTCATCTGGCGTACGGTTATCAAACATAATAATATCTGCACCAGCAGCTACAGCTTCTCTCACTTGCTCCTCTGTTTCTGTTTCCACTTCTACTTTCACCATATGCCCTACTTTTTCTTTCACCGATGTAACAGCTTTCGTAATAGAACCAGCAAAAGCAATATGATTATCTTTGATCATGACACCGTCATATAGGCCGAAGCGGTGATTAAATCCGCCTCCGCACACGACTGCATACTTATCAAACATGCGTAGCCCTGGCATCGTTTTTCGCGTATCACAAATGCGTGTATGGCTGCTATCTAAGGCACGAACAGCCTCGTATGTCATTGTCGCTATCCCGCTCATACGCTGGATAATGTTTAATATAACGCGCTCTGCCGTTAATAACGATGCGATTGGTCCTTGGACAGTTGCAATTATTTCGCCTTTTTCTACAAGATCTCCATCTTTTTTATGAAGCTCCACTTCAATTCTCTCATCAATTAATTTAAACCCTTCTTCAATGACTAAACGTCCCGCAAAGACCCCTGTATCCTTTGCAAGAAACGTTCCTTTTGAAAGTAAATTATCTGGAAAAATAAGCTGAGATGTTACATCTCTTTCTCCTATATCTTCTAGAAAAAATCGATTTAATGCTTCTTTAACCTTTATCGTATTCATAAAGCCCCTCTTCCCCTCATTACACAAGTTGTAGTTTTCTTTTCACTCGAACGATTTCTTTTTTCACGCTATTTCTATGTGGATAATCACTTCGATAATGGCCACCAATGCTTTCTTCTCTTTGCAAAGCTGATACGACGATAAGCTCACAAACTGTTAACATATTCACAATCGTTATCTCTTCATTTGTAAGAGCATCATGTTGCAATATCATATTTCGAACACCGTATTTACTAAGCCATCTCTTTGCATAAGATAAACTTTGTTCTGTTCGCACAATCCCAACGTATTTCATCATACATTCTTGTATTTCTTCTTTCGTCGGCAAATGATTCAGAACGATAAATTTCTTTTCCTTCTCAGCAAAGTTGTTCAATCTGTCTTTTGTCGCTTTCGTTAAAAGATGCTGTCCTATTCTTTTTCCAAACACAAGACCTTCTAATAATGAATTACTCGCTAATCTATTGGCTCCATGAACACCGTTACAAGCTACTTCACCAACCGCATATAAATGTGGAATGGACGTCTCTCCATCACAGTTTGTTTTCACGCCGCCCATATGAAAATGAGCACCCGGTACGACCGGAATGCGTTTTTCATTTATATGAACACCATTCTTTTTACACAATAATGATACAGTTGGAAAACGTTCTTCAAAATTTTGGATAGACTCAATGTTCAAATACACTTTTTCACCCGACAAAAGCTGTTCATGAATCGCTCTTGCCACTACATCACGCGGTGCGAGATCATGATCTGGATGTATATCCATCATAAAACGCTGCCCTTTTCTGTTTATAAGGACAGCTCCTTCACCGCGGACTGCTTCAGAGACGAGGCCACAGCATCGCCCGCCCGCATATAACATTGTTGGATGGAATTGTACAAATTCTAAATCTACAAGCTCCCCACCCGCGCGGTACACCATCGCAAGTCCATCACCCGTAATTGTTTTGTCATTAGAAGTAAAGGCATATAAACCACCAATCCCGCCTGAGGCTAACACCGTATAATCTGCATCGTAACGCTTCAACTTCCCTTCACTATCTCGCGTTAAAACTCCAGCACATTTTTCGTTTTCTATAATAAAATCAAGCACCATTTCCTGTTCCACTACCGTAACGTACGGAACTACTTCTTGAATGAAATGCTCTAATAAATTCTTTCCTGTTGCATCGCCACCTGCATGTAAAATACGACGCTTCCGATGTGCACCTTCTTTTCCAAGGTGAGGGCCCGTTTCATCTCCATCAAATTTCATTCCATTTTCAATGAGATAATTCATTTCTTTCGGCCCTTCTTCAACTAAATAACGAACCGCATCTTCATTGTTATAATGACATCCCGCTACTAACGTATCTTCAAAATGATCATTTGGATTGTCATATGTAGCTATCGCTGCGGCAATTCCACCTTGCGCTAAATATGTATTATTATTACGATTCGTTTCCTTTGTGATAATAATCACATTCTTTTCGTGACAAATCTCTTTTGCAACACGAAGTGCCGCAACGCCACTTCCAATAATTAAGACATCTGCACTTGGCATAATTGTTGCCTCCTACTTTACACTTTTCAACTGTCTTGACACCTATATTTACATAGTTTTAAAATAATGACAAGAGTTTTTTTATAATTCTTATTTTCACTACCATTTAAAAAATAAAAGAAATGTAACTCTTACTAGAGAGAGGAACTTACATGATGATATATCTTGATTATGCAGCTACTACACCTATGAGCGCGGAAGCATTACAAACATATATGAAAGCAGCATCGCAATACTTCGGAAATGAACAAAGTTTACACGATATTGGAGGAACGGCCTCTTCTTTATTACAAGTTTGTAGAAAAACATTTGCCGAAATGATTGGCGGAAAGGAACAAGGAGTATTCTTCACGAGCGGTGGGTCAGAATCGAACTACCTTGCGATCCAGTCCCTTCTCAATGCCCAAAACAAGAAGCATATTATTACTACACCTATGGAACATGCATCCATTCGAAGTTATTTTCAATCCTTACAATCAAAAGGGTATACAATTACTGAAATTCCTGTTGATAAAAATGGACTCATTCATTTAATAGATTTAGAAGCAGCTATTACAGAAGATACTGTTCTAGCAAGTATACAGCACGGAAACTCTGAAATCGGAACCGTTCAAAATATCGCAGAGATTGGGGCACTTTTAAAAAAATATAACGTTTTATTTCATTCAGATTGTGTACAAACCTTTGGTAAACTTCCTATTCATGTTTTTGAGATGGGGATTGATAGTCTTTCTGTTTCAGCACATAAAATATACGGACCAAAAGGTGTCGGCGCTTGCTATATCAATCCGCAAGTTCGCTGGACACAAATATTTCCGGGGACTTCTCACGAAAAAGGATTTCGTCCAGGTACAGTGAACGTTCCTGGCATCGCAGCTTTTTTAACAGCTGCTGAGAATATATTGAAAAATCAACAGGAAGAAAGTTTACGTTTTAAAGAGTTACGATCCTACTTTTTAGAGCGATTACAAGCACTTCCTCTAGAAATTGAAGTAGAAGGTCATTCTACTTCTTGTTTACCACATATTATTGGGGTTACAATAAAAGGAATAGAAGGTCAATATACAATGCTAGAATGTAATCGCCGCGGTATTGCCATTTCTACCGGAAGTGCTTGCCAAGTTGGTAAACAAGAACCTTCGAAAACAATGCTTGCAATTGGAAAAACGTATGAAGAGGCAAAACAATATGTCCGCTTCTCTTTCGGACAACAAACAACGAAAGATCAAATTGATACTACTATTCATGCACTACACACAATTGGAAATCAATTTTATAGAGGTGTTAAATCATAATGAAACAAAATGAACAAAAAAAGATTTTAGGTGAAGAAAGACGACAGCTTATCCTTCAGTGGCTTCTCGCTGCAAATGAACCGTTATCCGGGAATGAGCTATCGAAAAAAACGAATGTAAGTAGACAAGTTATCGTGCAAGATATTTCCTTGCTTAAAGCACGAAACGAACCGATCATTGCAACTGCTCAAGGCTATTTATATTTAAAACCACAAGAGAAACAACAAGCTTTCGAACGCGTAATCGTATGCCAACATAAGCCAGCAGAAGTACGTCAAGAACTTACAATGCTTGTTGACCACGGCGTTACAATTAAAGATGTAAAAGTTGAGCATCCTGTATACGGTGACTTAACAGCATCCATCATGGTAAGCAATCGCTTTGATGTAGAGCAATATTTACAAAAAATCGAAAACACAAATGCGTCCTATCTTTCGCAATTAACAGACGGTATTCACTTACATACTATTGAGGCAGATTCAAAAGAAAAGTTAGATGCAGCTTGCGAGGCACTAGATAAAGCTGGTTTTCTCGTTTATTAATGTCAAGCAATTAAAGATATATTAAACGACGACTTATGTTGTTTAAAGAAACAGTTTTAAGGTGTATCAACACTTTAGTTGATACACCTATTTTTTATGACCTTTATCACCATATGCATCTAAGAAACAATTTACTTTAATATAACGCCGTTTCTTTAATTTTTAAAAAATAACATAATATCAAACAACAATAATTTTTTGAAATTTAATAACTCAAATAAGACAAAGGACGTTGATTTCATCCTTTATTCTTCCTTCTATTAAAAACATCTTTAGAAATATTTTAAAACAACAAAATAATAATTCTCTATATTTTATTTATGCACGTCTCTTTTGGAATGCATTCATCCCATTTTCGCTTATCATTTGGAATACCGTTTTCCATACACTATAATTAGGGTTTGGTTCTTTTCCTTTTCCCATCAATTTGAATTGACGTTCATACCAAGTAAGCTCTAACATAGAAGATATTTTTTTATCTAATCTTTTCAAACCTGTTCGAATTGGCTTGATCGTAACTGTGTGATAATTGCCATGAATAATCTGATTCGGAAAATCAGGGTTTAATGCAAATAGCTTTCCGACACCAACCATGTCTACAGCTCCACTTTCAATTGCCTCATTCATGCCTTCTTCGGAACGGAAACCACCTGTTACGATCAGCACCGCTTGTACGAGTGTTCGAGCCTTTTGAGCATAATCTAAAAAATACGCCTCACGTTTTTTCGTACTTTCGCGTACCCCGTCAAACATCTTAGGATTTTCATAGTTCCCACCAGAAATTTCAATTAAATCCATACCCAAATCGTCCATTTTTTTTAGTACTTTCATCGATTCTTCCTCAGTGAAACCACCGCGCTGAAAGTCGGCAGAATTTAGTTTTAATCCAATTGGAAATTCCTCGCCGACTTGTTTACGAATTTCATAATATGTTTCAATTAAAAATTTCATACGCCCATCTAAATCTCCACCCCATTCATCTTGGCGCTGATTATGGTGAGGTGATAAAAATTGATTGATTAAATAACCATGAGCGGCATGGATTTGAACACCAGTAAAACCAGCCTTTTTTGCAATACGAGCGGCATTGCCAAATCGTTTAATTAACTGCCAAATTTCACCTGATGTTAATTCTCTTGGTTTATTAAAGAAATCTTTAATATCACCCGTAAGTGGAATGGCGCTTGGCGCAACTGGATTTTTAGATAATGTTTTCGGGGATTGTTTACCAGGATGATTTATTTGCATCCAAAGCTGCGTACCATTTTGCGTACCAGATTTTGCCCATCTTTTTAAGATATCTAAATCACGCTCATCTTCAATAACGACATTTCCCGGTTCGCCAAGTGCCTCACGATCAATCATGACATTGCCAGTCATAAGTAAACCAGCCCCGCCTTGCGCCCAACGACCGTATAGCGTTACTAGTTCTTCCGTTGGATTATTGTTTTTTGTAGCCATTGTTTCACTCATCGCAGCTTTATAAAAACGGTTTTTCACAGTGAATTTAGTTGATCTATTCACCGGCGTATTTAAAAGAGTCTTTTTCATTTTTTCTATCCTTTCTTTATTTATCCCGCTTTAATGGGCAGTAAGACCCCCACCTCAAAATTCAGCGAAAACAAAGAAGTTAGGTGGGGAACGGGCTGCCCATAAAAGTCCGATTGGTGAGGGCTGATAATCAGTGGGGGATGAAGAATCCCCCCACTGATTAAAGTTCCACTTTATTTGATGGCTCCCAATGCTCAGCAATGTAATCATCCATATTTTGAAGTAAATTCTTTACCATTTTTAAATTATTATTTTCAGGGTCAATGTAATAGAAATTCATCGTCGCAACACGTCTTACATTGACAACCTTTGCATCTTTCAGCACTTTTATATGATGGGAAACTGCAGGACGTGATAAATGTGTTTTACGTGTGATTTCGCCTACTCTCATTCCATCTTCACAGCCTGCTGCAATAAGGGTAATAATAATTGATTGTCGTGTAGAATCCCCAATTGCTGTTAAGACAGTTTGGCATGCCTTAAAATCGTCTGTTAATTTATTTAACTTTTCTACATTCTTCATCCACTGCATCTCCTTTCGTTCAATCAATTAAACCATTCAAATCTTATCATAAATATTTCACGAATAATCATTGGGAAAGAAAATGGAGACCATTGAATCTCTTTCCCATTTTTCATAATAAGATTTCCACATTTATTTAAAATTAGCTTTACTTTAAGCAATAAATTTTATGAATCTAATCAAAAACAAGTGATTCTAAAAATAGGATATATTCCTTCTTTTTATTGTCACTTGTTTTGATTACCTATTTAAAATTCACTACAGTTACCTTTTCACGTGTCATAGACTCAAGGCTCTTACGAATACCTTGTGCGCCCATACCTGAACCTTTTACACCGATGAATGGGAAGTGGTCAGGGCCGCGCTCTGTGCGTCCATTAATTTGAACAGAACCAGTTTCGATTTTGTTAGCAATTGCAAATGCTTTGTTAATGTCTTTAGTGAAGACACTTGCTTGCAGACCGAACTCTGATTTGTTAGCAATTTCAATTGCTTGCTCATCTGAAGAAACACGGATGATTGGAAGGATTGGGCCGAATGGCTCTTCCCAAGCAACTGTCATGTCTTCTGTTACATGGTCAATTAATGTTGGGTAAATTAAGTTACGCTCACGTTTGTTACCGATAACGATCGTTGCCCCCTTTTCTACAGCATCGTCAACTAAACCTTGAACGAAATCAGCAGATTTGTCGTCGATTAATGGAACGATTGTGCTGTCTTGTTCTGGAGATCCAACTGATAGTTTAGCTACTTGCTCTTGTAATAAGCCAACAAGCTCGTCCGCTACGTTTTCGTGTACAAGTACACGCTTAATAGCTGTACAACGTTGACCAGAGTAAGAAAATGCACCGCTTACGATATGGTTTGCAGCATCTTGTAAGTCAGCATCTTCACGAACGATACCAGGGTCTTTACCACCAAGTTCTAATACAAGTGGAATCATTGCAGCTTTTTTCGCTAAATGTTTACCTGTGTTTGTACCACCTGTGAACGATACCATATCGATGCCTTCGTGTTCTACTAAGTAGTCACCAATTACAGAACCGCGTCCTGTCGCTACGTTCACAAGACCTTTTGGAAGACCAGCTTTATGAAGTGCTTCCACCATTTTAATACCGCTAATTGCACCTTGAGTTGCCGGTTTGAAAATAACAGCGTTACCCATAATTAATGCTGGTGCAAGTTTTGCAGCAGATAAGTTTACTGGGTAGTTAAATGGTGCGATTGCCAATACAACACCAAGTGGTGCGCGTTGGATGATTGCAAGTTTAGATTTCGTTCCGCCAGGGAAGCTATCGCCCATCATGCTTTCTCCGTGCATATGAAGAGCTTCTTCAATTGTGTAACGAATGAAGTCAGCTGTACGAACAACTTCTTTCTTTGCATCTTTATATCCTTTACCGACTTCCTTCATAATGATATCGGCAATTTCATCTTGCATATTTACGAGCTCATCAGCCCATTTATATAAATATTTTGCGCGATCTTGTAGAGAAGCTTCTGCCCATGATTTTTGAGCTTCTTTTGCAGATGCAATTGCTTCATCTACTTCTCCGCGAGTAATTGCTTGTACTTGTCCAATTACTTCGTGTAAGTATGGGGATAGAATTTCGATTGTTTCTCCTGAAGAGCTTTCTCTCCATTCCCCATTTAAATAAAATTTATATATACTAGCCATCATGATTCCTCCATCTCTAAATTCAGCCCTTACTCAATATGTTCAATTTATTTTATAAACAATGTAATAAAGATAACTTTCCTTGATTAATCCATCAAAACTCTACAACTAATGTATCTACCTTCTTGTAACTTTTCATGCGCGCACATTTTCTTTATTCTTTTGTTTAATCATTCGAACGATTGAATCATAACATGTTATTTAAAGAAAAAAACATCGGGAAAGAAAATGGAGACCATTGAAATAAGGTTCATTAGCTAAACATATACAAATAAAAAGTATTTGTGATACGATGCTTTAACAAACATTACTGAAATAATCATTTGTCCAGTAAAGTTAAATTGTTTTGTAAAAGAGGGTTATAGTAACGACAAGTAAGGAATATATGTAATTACAATTCAAAAGGTTGCATGAATACATACGTGCTGGAAATATCTCTAAATAGGAGAGTAAAGGGGCTTTGACAGAAACATTAGTAAAGTTTTATACTAAATAAACATCTAAACGTTCGAACAATTAAACAAGGAGAGGTATCATGAGCAAAAAAACAATAAGCATATTAAGAGAATGTACCCCTATTTTTTCAATTCTGCAGGATTTAAATCGTCAAGACATATTAGTGTTACTGTATGATGAAGGAGAAATGTCTGTAAATCAGATAGTAGACCGACTTTCTTTATCTAGACCAGCTATTTCACACCACTTAAAGCATCTTTTAAACGCAAATCTCGTTACTGTTCAAAAACGTGCTACGGAAAGGTATTACGCCCTTTCTCTTGATAACTCCATTGTATTATTAAAACAACTAATTGAATCATTAGAAACTGATAACCAATTAAAGAAGTAATTAACCAAATAGCATGCACAAGAATAAAAGTAGTATTTTACAATGCTACTTTTTCTACAAAATGAATCAAAAAATATTTATTGACAAAAATAAAAGAGTCGAATAATATTTTACTTACAAAACGTTCGGATGTTCGAACGTTCGAACTTAGTGACTTTAGAAAATTATTTTTAACATGATAAGGAGGAAACAAAATGACATACAGTAAACAAAGCGAATGGCGTGAAATACAGTCCTATTTGCCTAAAAAATATCACTTTACAGATAATTATCATCCAACAGAAGAATGGTGGAATTGGAAAGGACATGAGGTACATTTAGATTGTTTTCGGAATGAAAAGGCTCCTGTTAAAGTCATTTTATTACATGGAGTAGGTACGAACGGTAGACAGATGTCGATGATTTTAGGTGGTCCACTTTCAAAAGATGGCTTTGAAACAATCGCTATTGACATGCCTACTTATGGCGTTACAAAAGTAAAAAAAGGCTCCGTAGTAAAGTATGATGATTGGGTCGATTTAGCATGTGATTATATCGACTATGAACAACAACGTGATGATAGACCAATTGTACTGTACGGCTTAAGTGCAGGTGGGATGGAAACTTACCACGTTGCTGCAAAAAACAAGAAAGTTAAAGGAATCATTGGTATGACATTCTTGGATCAAAAAAATCAGCAAGTTCGTGACGAAACAGCTAAAAATCTCGTTATGAGTCGTGTTGGAATACCTATGGCAGGCATTGCATGTAACATAGGACTTGAAAACTTTAAGATGAAAATGAGTACAGCTTCTAAAATGAGTGCCTTATGTAACAATGAGAAAGTAATGGAAATATTTAATCGTGATAAGACATCTGCTGCGAATAAAGCAAGCATGAGATTCTTAGACAGTTATGGTAATTACCAGCCTGCAATGGAACCAGAGGATTTTGATGTATGTCCTATTCTTTTAACACAACCTGAGCAAGATAAATGGACACCATTACATTTAAGCACTCCATTCCTAAACAAAATAAAAAAAGTAGATGTAAAAATAGTCATGTTAGAAAATGGGGGGCATTATCCAGTGGAACAACCTGCATTAGATCAAATGCATGACGCTATTGTAGAATTTATTTATAAAGTTACAAAATAACTCTATTTATATAAATAAAAATATCAAGAAAAACAAATATTAGCTCGACACCCTTTCGTGTATGGATTTTTTACAGCAACTCCATTTCATCTAGTAATAAACAAGAACCCAATTTCTTTATTATCATTATAGAAATTGGGTTCTTTTAACATTTAAATCCCCTTATCTTATTGCATGAAATCCATATTGTTTTGGCAGAGCCTCAACTTCATTTTTCTTTTCTTTCAGAAAAATCCACCATATTCTGCGATTTTATTTTTTAAAATGATATAATATTGTAATCAATTGTAAAGGAGATTTCATATGGGAATTGAACTCGTACACTTTAGCATTGGCAAACCGAAACAAATGAAATATAGCGAAGATAAAGAAATGATTACCGGTATATGTAAAGAACTTACCGAAGAAGCTTTTCTCTCAAAAGATGGCTTCCTTGGTGATGATGTAGCTGATTTAAAACACCATGGTGGACCTGATCGCGCCGTTTGCGTGTATCCACACGAGCATTACGCACTATGGGAAGAGGAATTCCAAACAACACTCCCAGCTTCTGCATTTGGCGAAAACATTACCGTAACAAATATGTTAGAGCGTGATGTATACATCGGAGATACATACAAATTAGGTGAAGCAATCATTCAGGTGACACAAGCAAGAGTACCTTGTAGCACGATTTCAAAACGCCTCGGTATTCCTGGCATACTGCCGCGCATTGTAGCAACTGGATTTACTGGCTACCTATGCCGCGTTCTTCAGGAAGGTACTGTACGTAAAGATTCAAAAATCACATTACTAAAACGTCAACCGAGCAATGTTTCTGTCTTGTTCTCTAACGAAATTTATTTTCATAATAGAAAAGATAGAGATGGCATCGAAAAGATTCTTGCTGTTCCAGAACTAGCTGACGTTTGGCGTGGTCAATTAGAAGAACGTCTTGCGAAGTTAAAATAAAGAATCCCACCATTTATAGGTGGGATTTTATTGATCTATCACACGGTATAACCTTACTCCCCCTTATAACCAATAAGAAGAATAACTCCCCAGCACCGTAACAGAAAAACCAAGTGCTTCAAGTTCCATCGTTACGCCTGGCAATAATACGTCATCGTATGCTTTATCGACATCGATTAAGAAAAAGTAATTTCCAAGTCCTGTTTTCATCGGGCGCGATTCGATTTTAGATAAGTTTAATTTTCTCCATGCGAAAGCTGATAACACTTGATATAGTGCCCCTGCATAATCAGCAGGTAACGTTATCATAAGCGTCGTTTTCTCTCCGCGGTTTTCTCCATTATTTGAGAGTATTGCTTTCTTTTTCTTATGGAGCACTAGGAAACGTGTATGATTATTTTTATGTGTATGAATACTTCGTCTTACAATCGTTAATCCGTATTTTTCTGCAGCCGCTTCATTTGCAATAGCCGCAATTTTTTCTTCAGGATGTTCTTTCACATATTGCGCTGCAGCACTTGTTGATGTCATATCTCGAGCAGTTATCCCTTTTAATTCTTCATTTAAAAACTTATGACATTGCGCAATAGCGTGTGGATGAGAATGCACTGCATATACTTCTTCCCACACTTCTGCATACTGCGGATGTACAAGTAAATGTTGCTGAATTGGCACTGTAATTTCTCCTACAATAGAAAGTGGTTGCTCATGTACAAGATAATCAATCGTTATATTCACTGAACCTTCTATGGCATTTTCTAGTGGTACCACTGCATAATCTACATTTCCATTTGCAGCTGCATCCATACAATCTGGAATCGTTCGATACGGTACATGCTCTGCTTCCGGAAAAAAACGACTCACCGCCATATTTGTAAATGTTGCTTCTGGTCCTAAATATCCTACTCGAATCATCGTCTTTTCCCCTCTTTTTCGTTTTCTTACTGTTATACCATACTTTTTTATATTCTTCTATGTAAATTTCGAATATTAAAAAAAGACTAGCATTTGCTAGTCTAAATGTTTCTTATATTCTCTTTGAGCGAAAAAGAAATACATGATGCATGCAGCAATATAAAATAGAATAAACAAACCTACTTTTCTTAATGAACCATCCATAAACAACGTATTATGAAACGTATATAACGCAACCGCACTATGCATACTCCCGACTATAATAGGCGCAAAAAATAGCATACACAATTGCCAGCGAGAAATCTTCCACACTTCTTCTTTCGTCATTCCAAGCTTAGATAGCGCTTCGTACTGCTTTCTATCTGATGAAATATTATGAAACCATTTAAAATATACAATACTACATGAAGTAAGAAAGAATAATATACTAATGAATGAGCCTACAAATAGAGTAATATCGCCGAACTCTTTCATATTCACATATAACTCCATATTACTTCGAAATGCGTTATTATCATCTTGTTTTATATGTTTCCGTAACGCTTCATTTAATTTTTTCGTATTTTCGATATTGGGTAATGTGTAGCCTCGATATATCATTTTTTCAGAATCCGGAACCTTATTTGCTATACTGTCAAAATCTTCATCATTCATAACGAAGAACAGACCATTAATGTGCGAAGGATGATGGTTAAATTGAACCCCTTCTTTCTGACCGTTAAATACGAATTGATATGGTTGATTCATTACTTGCAATTGAATCTCTTTTTGATTATATACATTCGAATTATTGTATTTATTATAATAAACGAGTGTCACTGTATCTTTTTTAGGATGATACGTTTTCTGTTTTTGTTTTCTTGCCTCTCGATTGTATTCACTTTGTTTAATGAGTGGCGCTACTTCTGTTTCCCCCTTATTGGTCTGAAAAGATGCATACACTCCAACAAAACTCATAAATTGAAAATCATCATACCCATATTGGTGCAATAATTGTTCAACCGTTCCCTCCGCAAAGACTTCATGGGTAGAAGCACCTTTTTCTATGTAAGAAAATGAGTGCACGCCCCCGCCACGCCACATATCTTGCATACCAGAAAAATATAAGAACACCGTACCTGTTGCTGTAACTACAAACGTCGTTGCCATAGACATCAGAAAGAAAAAGCGACCATTTTCCCTCATTCGATGTGACAATTGATTCACTATAAATAAGTACGGATATGTATACATAATCTTTTTATTTCGTTTTATCATTTCTAATATTTGAGCAGTGCCGTGTGTAAAAGAAAAATACGTTCCGAAAAAGACAAGTATAGACACAGGGAAAAAATAGAACGCTATCGTTAGTATCGTCGCTTGTAACGCTAACGCATATCCTATACCTAAACAAATAAAGCCAAATATACAAAGCCACATTGATGTTTTCTTCTCTTTTTTATCTGCTCGAAATCCTTTCAATAACCGAATGATTTTTATATTCCATATACGTAAAGCACTTATAAAAGATAACGAAATAAAAACGACCATATATGTAATAAATGTTACACCAATCGCCCTTACGTCAAATATGACAGGGAGTTCTTTCGGAAGCCCCAGCAACATACTAAACATCATAAAGAAGAGCTTTAAAAAGATCATGCCAAGCCCAATGCCAAAAATATTAGCAAATACTCCGATCAACATTTGCTCGGTCATAATTACGCCAATTACGTTAGATTTCGTCGCTCCCATTAACATATATAATCCTAATTCTTTCTTACGTGCCTCTATGAAAATAGAAGTAGAGTACAAAATAAATATGACGAAAAAAGAAATGATAATAACATTACATATGATAAGTCCCCAGCGTACGTTTTGATACCACATCGTCTCCTGCATATACGGATGTACAATGACAGACATGTATGCAAAAGACGCAAATATCGCAAAACAACTACTTAAGAAAAACACTTTATAATTACGCAAATTTCCTTTTATATTTTGTAGCGCTAGTTGCCGAATGTTCATCTATCGTCCTCCTGTAACTTACTACACAGGCAAAAAGCTAGAGGTTTCTCTAGCTTTGCACGTGTTTTAAATATCCTCTTTGCGCGATCATAAAGTAAATCGCAGAAGCTAAAATGTATGCTCCAATTACAAGCGCACCTGATTTCCATAAATCGAGATAAAGCATTTTTCCTAACGTATGAAGAGCAAATCCACTATGAATAGCGCCGATGACAATTGGGATAAAGAAGATAACTCCCATTTGTCGAATTGCAATTTTACGAATTTCTTTATCTGTCATACCGATTCTCTTTAACGATTTAAATTGAATACGATCTTGCTCTTTATCGTTAAACCATTTAAAGTATGTCATACTACAAGCGAAGAAGAAGAATAGTACTGCTACGAAGAAACCGATGAACATTGTAATTGCTCCACCTTCTCTTATATCCTTATACGCAAACACTGAATTTCTCAATTCTCCTTGCTTTTCTGGTGCAATTTCATTTTTCAAATCTAATACAAGATTTTCTGTATTTTTCCAATCCTCGATATAATAACCGTAATATTTCGTCTTTTCTTCATCTGGTACGAGCTTTGCGTATTTCTCAAAATCTTGATCATTCACAATAAGATATTCGCTATCGTTAAAAACAGAATATGACGTTGGCTCGTTTAATTGAACAGACTGCTTTTGTCCGTTAATCTTAAATTCATACGGTTTCGTACGATCTATTTTCATAAGTTCATTTGCTGCATCAACCATAACCATCGTCGCGCTACCTGGTGCATTATGAACCTCTGTAATTTGCTCTTTCTTTTGTTTACGCACTTCCGCGTTATATTCTTTTTCTGAAATAATCGCCATTGGTACTTCACGTTCACTGTTAAACAACATTATTTTCTGTGTTGCAGGTAGTTTTACATAGGTTACTTTTCGTGCATCTTCAAACCCATTTCTTTTTACAATCTCTTGTACTTTTTCTTCATTAATAAGGCTATGCGTATTTAATCCCTTTTCCTCATATGAAATAGCATGTGGCGTAAGCTCTATCGTTTTCGCACTCATATTTTCAAAATATACATAAAGCGTACCTACTGCTGAAGAAACAACCGCCGTAATGATAGAAATTACAAATAAAAAACGAGCATTATCTTTCATTTTATAAATAAGATTGCTAAGTACGAACATATTTGGGTATGTATAAAAAGATTGTTTTCGTTTTTGCAATGCTTTTAATGCAACTGTACTTCCTTGTGTAAACAGCAAATAAGTTCCGCCTATCGTCAGCCCTACAATCGGTAAAAACAGAATAATAAAATTCATAATTGTTACTTGGAAACAAAGGACATACGCAGCAATGATACACCCTATACCGACTACACATAACCATGTAAATGCAAAAGGCTCTACTTTCTGTTTTCTTGCTTCTCTTAATAAATCAATAATTTGCAAGCGTCCTACTGTCCAAACACTAAACAATGATAGGATTAAAAAGAGAATAAAGTACACACCAGCTGTAATAAGAACTGCTTTACTATTCCATACGAGCGGTAGTGTTTTATCAATTTTTAGTAATACACTCAGTGCTTGGAAAAATAGTTTTGAGCAAAGCATTCCGACCCCAATACCAACTACAATTGCAATACTACCTAACATCAGTTGCTCTAATATAATCATTCGGCCGAGCTGCGATTTCGTTCCGCCTATTAATGTTAATAGACCAAACTCTTTTTTCCTTGCTCGTAAAAACGTTGAATTTGCATATAAAATAAAGAGTGCTGAGAAGATGACTACAATATAATTCATCGATTCTAACCCTTTTGAAATCATCTCCCTCATACTAATATTACCGCCTACAACATCCGGATGATAAATGAAGGAAGCATACATAAAAAATACGACAATCGATAAACAACTACTTATAAGAAACGCTTTATAGTTACGCCAATTTCCTTTTACGTTATTAAGCGCGAGCTGGCGAAAGTTCATGATATTCTCCTCCTAGCATCGCAAGTACGTCCAGAATTTCTTGGAAAAAGGCTTGTTTCGTTCTTCCCTTATGTATTTCTGAGAAAATCTCTCCATCACGTATGAAAAGAATACGTTCGCAATAACTCGCCGCTACTGGATCATGCGTTACCATTGCAATTGTCACTTTCTTTTGTTCATGTAAGTCTTGCAACGCGCTCATTAATGATTTTGCTGACTTAGAATCTAAGTTTCCAGTTGGCTCATCTGCTAAAATTAACGTCGGTTCATGAATGATCGCTCTCGCAGCTGCTGCACGTTGTTGTTGGCCACCTGATACTTCATATACCTTTTTATTTAAAATGCCCTCGATATTTAAAAACTTTGCAATCTCAAGCACTTTTGCATCGATTTCATTTACAGATTTCTTCGCCATTACAAGTGGTAAAATGATATTTTCTTTAATCGATAACGTATCAAGTAAGTTAAAATCTTGGAAAATGAATCCTAAATGTGTACGGCGAAACTCCGCTAATTTTGCAGCACGCATTTGATTAATTTCTTCCCCATTTACAAGCACATGACCTGAAGTTTGCTTATCAATTGTTGCTAATAAATTTAAAAGCGTTGTTTTCCCGCTCCCTGAAGGACCCATAATCCCTACAAATTCGCCTTCTTCTATTTTAAAATTTATATCGTTTAAAGCAGTCGTCGCTACTGAACCTTTTGATTGGTACACCTTCGTTAATCCTTTTACTTCAAGAACACTCATTTCTAATCCCCCTATGTGTTTTCTTCTTACATTTACTATAAGAAAAATAAGAAAAAGAAACGAGTGATTTCCCTTACAAAACGTTTTGTTATCTTACAGTTTTGTCATTTTTCTCATTAATGTATGATATTCTTCATCTTTTGCAAATTGGAACGTGAATGTTGTCCCTTCCCCTTCAGCCGATTGCACATACATACCGTGATGTAAATTATCACAAATTTCCTTCGTAATATATAAACCCATTCCAGTCGCTTCTCTCGTTTTCCGGCCATTTACCCCTGTAAAGAATGGATCAAATATACGCTTTACATCTTGCTCTGGAATACCGATTCCATTGTCCTTAATATGTAATAACACCTTTTGATCTTTCTCTTCAATTTGAAATTGAATTTCCTTTTTCTCTGCTTCCGAAATTTTTGTATACTTAATTGCATTTACAACAATTTGTCCTATAGCAATACTAAGCCATTTTCTATCAGAGGCAACCATACAAGTATCTTCCTCAAACATCACTTTCGGAAATACAGACGATTGAATGAAGGACTTTCTATTTTCATTAATAATACCTCTAATAATATCTATCACATTTACTACTTCTACTTTATAATCTTTCGCAAACTGCTCTAACCTTGCCATATGTAACGCTAAATCTAAACCATTTAGTATGCGATTATTTTCTTCACGAATACTTTCAACTGTCGCTCTTGCTTCACGATGCTCTTTACCAAACTTCTGTAATAGTAACTCAATAACAGATACCGGTGTTTTCATTTGATGAATCCATTGGTTCATAAATATCATTTGCTGTTGTTCTTTTGCATGTTGTTTATGAACTTCATTCATATATTGCTGTCTTAATAGCGTAAACGATTCAACGACCATCTCTTGCTCTGCCGTATAAGAAGTATCAATAAGTAAGGAATCATGTAATGTATTTCCGCTAGTAACATATTTTTCGATCCTCCTTAAAAATACACTCCGTTTTCGGTAATCGTAAATAAGGTATACAGTAAACACAACTATCCCTAATAAAAGTCCGTATAACCATGTATTCCAATCAATAAATCGCTTTTCTAAAAAACTTTGCAACTGCAAAACGAGCCCAAATAAACAGAGGCTAACAATGTAAGAAAGAATTAAAGAAAAGCGGTCCATGAGGTAATCTTTAACCTTCATGCGCTTCTCCCCACTCTGTAAGAAGCGCATAACCGTATCCACGTTTCGTTACAATTGCATTTTTAATGCCGAGCTCCTCTAGTTTCTTCCTTACACGTTTTACATTTACGGTTAATGTATTATCATCAACAAAAGCTACCTCATCCCAGAGGGCTTCTAACAATTCTTCGCGCGTTACATATTGATTTGCTTGTTTCATTAAACACTCTAATAAGTAAAATTCATTTTTTGTCAGTTCTGTTTGTTGTCCTTGCCACTCAACAACGTGCTGAGATGGGAATAACAACAGTCCATTTACACCTAAACAATCGCTTTCTGCCGCAGAAGCATACTCACCATACCCACGACGAAGTGCACTTTTCACCTTAGCCATTACAATGTCTAAATGGAATGGCTTCGTAATGTAATCATCTCCGCCATTTTCAATTGCCATTACTTGATCCATTTCCCCCGTTCTTGCAGAAACAAAAATAATTGGTGCATTCGATACAGTGCGGATTTGACGACACCAATAGAAACCATCAAAATACGGTAAATTAATATCAAGTAACACGAGATGTGGATTTACTTTTACAAACTCATCTTTTATATGCCGCAAATCACTCGCTCTAAATGACTGATAGCCATACCTTTCTAAATGTTCCTCTAATATCCCCGCGATTTTCTCATCATCTTCTACGATTAATATTTTATACATGTTCACTTTCTCCCCATAAAAAGTTCTTATAAAACCACTTCTTTTTCTATTATAAATTGAAAATTTAATTAGTGGGGATTTTTCCCTGTATAAATCAGACTTTTACGATATAAAGTGAACCTTTAATCAGTGGGGGGTTTTTCTTCCCTCCACCTAACTTCTTTGCTTTCGCTACATTTTGAGATAGGGGTCTTACTGCCCATTAAAGTGAGATAAAAAAAGACTGCCGTATTTCGGCAGTCTTAGTCGATAAATTCAAATTCATATTCAAGAATTTTTACAATATCTCCGTCTTTTGCGCCACGTGCACGAAGCGCTTCATCAATACCCATTCCGCGCATTTGGCGAGCGAAACGACGTACAGATTCATCACGTGAGAAGTCTGTCATCTTGAATGTTTTCTCGATATCATAACCAGAGATAACAAACGTGCCATCACTTTCACGTGTAATGTCAAATTTAACACCTTCAGTCTCAAGTTTGTACATTACACTTGTATCAGACTCATCCGCTACTTCATGTATTGGGAATTCAGGTGTTGTTTCTAATAAGTTCGCTACTTCAAATAGTAAATCACGAACACCTTGTTTCGTTACAGCTGAGATTGGGAAGATTTTTACTTCGTCTCCCACTTTCTCTTTAAATGCTTGTAAGTTTTCTTCTGCATCTGGCATATCCATTTTGTTTGCAACAACAACTTGTGGACGCTCCGTTAGGCGAAGATTGTATTCTTTTAATTCATTATTAATCGTTACGTAATCTTCATATGGATCACGGCCTTCTAAACCAGACATATCAATTACATGCACGATTACACGTGTACGCTCAATATGACGCAGGAATTGATGACCAAGTCCGACGCCAGCATGTGCGCCTTCAATTAGTCCAGGAAGGTCAGCCATAACGAAGCTGCGGTTATCACCAGTTTCAACAACACCAAGATTTGGAACAATTGTTGTGAAGTGATACTCTGCAATTTTCGGACGTGCTGATGATACGACAGATAATAATGTAGATTTACCTACACTTGGGAATCCAACAAGTCCAACGTCTGCTAGTACTTTAAGTTCTAGAATGACATCACGCTCTTGACCTGGTTCCCCGTTCTCAGCGATTTCTGGCGCTGGGTTCGTTGGAGTAGCAAAACGTGAGTTACCACGACCACCACGGCCACCTCTTGCAATAACAGCTGATTGTCCATGTGTTACTAAATCCGCAAGAATTTGGCCTGTTTTTTCATCTTTTACTACCGTTCCAGGTGGAACTTTAACGATTAAATCTTCAGCTTTACGACCGTGCTGCCCTTTACTCATTCCGTGCTGACCACGATCAGCTTTGAAATGACGTTGGTAGCGGAAATCCATTAATGTACGTAAGCCTTCTTCAACAACGAAAACAACATCTGCACCTTTACCACCGTCGCCACCTGCTGGACCACCTTTTGGAACATACTTCTCACGACGATACGCAACCATTCCGTTACCACCGTCGCCGCCTTTTACATATATCTTGACCTGATCTACAAACATTATTTCACCACACTTTTTTCAATTGGTTGTAATATAACTGAGACTTCTTCGTCTCTTACTGTATAAGAAATGGAATACCATTTATTGTTTTGGTTCGCAAGCCAATTCTGTAGTTCTTCTACACTCGTTAGCTTACCACGAAAATCAAAAAAGAAACGAGCATTCTCCGCGTCACATTCAATTGTGATACAAACATAATTTTCAACATATACGTCTAAACTATGCTGAAGCATTGAGAAAAATTGATTCGTCCATGTACATACAGTCTCATCTAAGTGAGATAAGTTATGTAAATTCCCTAATACTTCGTACTCCAATAAGCACGGCTGCTGTTTCCAATTATATGTTAAAATCCACTCTGAAAATAAAGGCATTGATAGCCCCATCAGATTGGATTCTTGTCTCGCTTCTTGGACAAAACGATCGATGAGACTATGAATTTCTTCCACTTTTCCAAGGGAAAGGTTTCCTTTCACCATCTGCATACGATTGAGCCAATCATGTCTTGAATGGCGCAATGCATCTATAATTGTCCATTTTTTATTCATTTAGATACTCCTTAATATAGAAAAACTCTAACCTGCACTCAGGTTAGAGTTTTCCGTGAGTTCTTATGCTTCTTGAGCAACAGGATATACGCTCACTTGTTTGCGGTCACGGCCAAGACGCTCGAAGCGTACTACGCCGTCAACTTTCGCGTATAAAGTGTCATCGCCACCACGACCAACGTTAACACCTGGATAAATTTTTGTACCGCGTTGACGGTAAAGAATTGAACCACCTGTAACCGTTTGACCATCTGCGCGTTTAGCACCAAGACGTTTTGACTGAGAGTCACGACCGTTCTTTGTACTACCTACACCTTTCTTAGATGCGAAAAACTGAAGATCTAATCTTAACATACGTTACACCTCCTGCACTTTTTCTATTAAACGGATATACTTTCCGTAATCAAGTTCGATCGTCTTAAGCGAAACAACCAATCCTTCTAAAAGTATCTGTGCTTTTTCTGCTGTATGAATGTCTAAATCATTAGGCAATTCATACGTTAAGAATCCACCATCACTTCCGAGTTCAATAGTTGCCTGCACATTACAAAGTTCTTCCACAGCATTTATGGAACCAAACACAACCGCTGTAGTTCCAGCACAGACAAGATCTTGTCCATGTGGCGCATAATCGGCATGTCCAGTCATTTTAAATGATTGGATACTTCCTAATTTCGTGCGACTTATCGTAATTTTAATCATGTTAACCAGAATTAAGCGTTGATAGCTTCAACAACTAGCTTAGTGTAAGGTTGACGATGACCTTGTTTCTTACGATTGTTCTTTTTCGCTTTGTATTTGAAAACGATGATTTTCTTAGCGCGACCGTGTTTTTCAACTTTCGCAGTAACTGTTGCACCTTCTACAACTGGGCTACCAACTTTCACGTTTTCGCCACCAACGAAAAGAACTTTGTCAAAAGTAACAGTTTCACCAGCTTCAACATCTAATTTTTCAATGTAGATTTCTTGACCAGCTTCAACTTTGATTTGTTTTCCACCTGTTTCGATAATTGCGTACATACTTGCACCTCCTCTTAATTACTAAGACTCGCCAAAAACGAGGTAGACATAAATGCCTTTAAGGAACCTGTCTTGTGCGGTTGTAGCATATAGCCGTTTAGGTGCTATAAACTATAACATAAAGATGTTATCATGAATCATAGACTATTGTCAATGAAAGTTCTAATAACTATTTTTTCCGTTCTATAATTTCTTTTTTACTTCCAAAACGGATAATAGCGTACTTTTCGATCATATCATCTTTGAAATAAATTTCAAATGGAATATTTTTTTGTAATTCTTTTTGCAAAAATTGTTTTTGTAATTCTTTAGGTGCAGAGATTAATACTGCCTCATCTTCTATATTGCCATATGAAATTAGCTCTCTCTCTAGCTCATACGCAATCGTTTCATACGACATGACATAGCCCGTCGCTTTGCACGGTGCACACTCTTCAAGTAATACGTCGCGTAAAGAATGTTTTTTACGTTTACGTGTCATCTCTAAAATCCCTAACTCTGTGAACCCGAGCACTCTTGTATATGTTCGATCATTTTGCATAGCAGCGATGAGACATTCTCTTATCTTTTCTTTATCTTCTCTTCTTTTCATATTAATAAAGTCAATTAATATCATACCACCAATATCACGGAGTCTTAATTGACGCGCTATCTCTTCAGCTGCTACTTCATTTGTACGAAGGACTGTATCTTGTAAATTCTGTTTTCCAGTAAACTTACCCGTATTCACATCAATTACAGTCATCGTCTCCATTTGTTCCACAATTAAATAAGCACCATTTGGGAGCCAAACAATTTTTTGAAGTGCTTTCTCAATCTCACGCTCTATGCCAAAATGGTTAAACATTGAAGACTTTTCATTATAAAAAGATATTTTTTCTTTACCGACTTTTTCTTCTAATTCTTTTACTATACTTCTTGTATCTACAACTACTTTTTCAATCGTTTCAATTGGATTCTCTTGAAATACACGATCTAAAAAGGTTGCTGGTCGATGGACTAGTAACGGTGCCTTTCCTTGTCCCTCTTTTCTTTTTAACTCTTCATATAACTGCTGTAACCTTTGCATTTCAGCTTGTATTTCTTCAATTTCTCCTTTTTCAGAAGCTGAGCGGAAAATATAACCTCCTTTCCCTTCTACTTCAATTTGGAGTAATTGTTGCCTTCTTTTATTGTTTTTTATTTTCCGAGAAACCGCACGCATTTCATCATATGGCATATAAACGACATATTTCCCGGTAAATTCTATATTTGCTGTCAATTTTGGCCCTTTCGTATCAATTGCCTCTTTTACAACTTGTACGAGCACCGCTTGTCCTTCATGTATATGATAAGAAGATGGTACATCATCGTACGAAAGATAAGCATGTTTTTCTAAACCTATATTTACAAAAGCTGCATTCATTCCAGCAATCGTTCTTACGATACGTCCAACATAAATATGCCCAACAATCTCTTGTTCTTCATTTCGTTTCCATAAAAACTCAACAATTTTCTTCTTCTCTTCAATTGCAACGCGTTTTTCCGATCCAGCGTAGTTCATATATAACGTTTTCAAAATACTTTCCTCACTTTATAATCTTCTTTGCTTTTACAATAATAAAAGGTTAGTGCTAACGTCAACACTAACCGATTAATTCTTCAACAGATGAAGTTGTTCGTTTTTCAGTAAAATACGCATAAAGCAATTCATTTTCATCCAATGTGTAATGTTCTTTATATTTTCCGCGGACGATAATAGAATGCTTATAGCCTCTACGAAATTTTGTGAATATCTTATATAAATGATCTTCTGATTGCACCTCAATCGGTGCAATCTTTTCAATTCCTCTTTTGTTCCCATAATAACGTTCTAATAAAAAACGCATAAAGGCATACCGTCTTTGCTTCCATTCTTGATATAACGACACCGCTAAAAATATGAGTAGTACCCACATCATAATATTGTTACTATTCCAAAGTAACTGCCCTCCTAGTATGACACTAAAAAAAACACATGATAATTTCATCATCTTTTCATGTGCTTGTAAATAAGGAAAACGATATGATAGTACGTTAAACAATACTTTTCCACCATCAAGAGGCCAAATAGGTAGTAAATTAAACGCTAAAATAATTATATTATTCCACATAAAGAAATAATATAATTCCGCATGAAGCCAACCAGCTTCAAACAACATATAGCCTACCGCCATCATCCAAATATGTTGAATAGGTCCTGCAATTACAACAACTAGTTCCTCTTTCAATGATTTATTCCCATGTTCTTCAAGCTCAGCCACACCACCAAACGGCAAAAGTTGAATCTTCTTAATACGCCAATTATAGTGTGCCGCTGCAAAAGCATGCCCAAGTTCATGGATGAGAACGATACAAAATAACAGTAGTAACTCTTTAAAACGTGCCGTGAAAATACCAATGACAATAATAACCCAAAACAACGGATGTACTGAAATCTTTGTTAAAACATCTCTATATTTAATCAAATGAAATCACCTGAATCGGATCAATAAATTTTTCGTCCTTTTTTATTGCGAAATAAAACTTACCATTTTTATTATTCGCATCATTATTCACTGTTCCAATTTTTTGTTTCTTTGAAACATAATCATATAATTTCACTGACATATCATTTAAATTTGCATACCATGACTCCGTACCATCTGCATGCTGAATTTGAACTGTATTACCAAGTTCCTCTTTCTTGCCCGCAAAAACTACTAGCCCTTCATTCACTGACTCAACAGTTGCATTTGTAGCTGTTTGTACAAATACACCTTGGCCATTTTTTTGAAACCCTTGCATCACCTTTCCGGAAGCAGGAATGGCATAATCTTTTTGCTGAATCTTTTCTTCTTTTTTCTCATTAGGTGAATAGAACACGAGCGGTTTTCCAAACTGTTTTTCGTACCATTTCGCTACAGTAGCAAACTGAAACTCTTCTTTCATCACTTTTTCTGTAACAGCTTTAGCACCGTCGAAAGAAGCTGGTGCATTCTTATATAAAATAGCGACAGAAAGAACTAATATTGCTGATAACAATACTTTGAAGAAAAACACTTCTTTTCGAAATAAAGGATGAATTTCCTTTTCTCCATCTTCAATAAAGACTGTTTCACTATCAAAATTCCCTCCAGCAAAATACTGCTCTTCCTCCATCCTTTCTTGCTCTGCCTTCCTCTTCGCAATCCGTTTTTTAATTTCTTCTACACGTCTATTCTTCATACTGTCTCCTTTCTTTCGTTAAGCTAATGTACGTAGAAACAGTTGTATACAGTTTGTACATATGTATGAGCTAGGTATGGAAGATATTCGTGTGAAGAAAAAAGAAAGCACTCCGCAAATATGCGAAGTGCTTTTAACGGATTCCAAAGAAGTTTTTCACCTTTGTAAATACCGATACCTTTTCTTGTTCAAATGCTTGTAATGGGACATTCTCACCCAACAAACGTCTTGCAATATTACGATAAGCTAACGCTGCTTTTCCGCTCGGTTGCAACGCTACAGGCTCACCTGTATTTGTAGCACGAATAACTTCATCATCATCTTCGACAACACCAAGAAGCTCGATTGACAATGTACGTACGATTTCATCAACATCTAACATATCCTGTTCATGAAGCATATGACTACGCACACGATTAATAACAAGTTTCGGTGGTTCAATATCCTCTTTTTCTAAAAGCCCGATAATACGATCCGCATCGCGCATTGAGGATACTTCTGGCGTCGTAACAACAATTGCTTTATCCGCACCAGCTACCGCGTTTTTAAATCCCTGCTCAATCCCCGCAGGACAATCAATTAATATGTAATCATAATCTTGACGTAATACTTGTATTAATTCATCCATTTGTTCGGGTGTTACCGCTGATTTATCACTCGTTTGTGCTGCAGGTAATAAATAAAGATCATCAAAACGTTTATCTTTAATAAGAGCCTGAGGTAAACGGCAACGCCCTTCAACGACATCAACAAGATCAAATACAATACGATTTTCCAGCCCCATTACTACGTCTAAGTTTCGAAGACCGATATCTGTGTCAATTAAGCACACTTTCTTTCCAGATAACGCTAGGGCTGTCCCAATGTTCGCAGACGTTGTAGTTTTACCTACACCGCCTTTTCCAGATGTAATTACTATTGCCTCTCCCACAGCTATACAATTCCCCTTTCTAACTTTGTTAAATTAGGTCTAAGATGAGTGAGAAGTTGCAGTCGATCGACAACAATGTGATTGTTCTCATTAATATACGCACATTCTGCCGCCTCCGCTCCGTCTTCTTTCTCTTCCGGAGCCCGCATTGCCACATCACTAATTCGAAGTTGCATCGGGTTCATAACAGATGCAGCGATTACAGCATCTGAATCCCCATAATACCCCGCATGTGCAATTCCTCTTAATGATCCTACGACAAAAATATTCCCCCCAGCGATAACCGTTCCGCCTGGATTAACATCACCAATTAACAATAAATTTCCTTTTACATGTAAAACTTGTCCAGAGCGAACAATTTTGGAAATAGGGACGATTTCTGTTTCTTCTTTCCAAGCTATTGCTTCCTCTTTCGTTATAACATCACTTTCAATCGAATCCACAACGAGATTCTTTTTATTACGAATTAACGTACGAATCTCTTCTTGTTGGACTTCTGTTAAATAACGGTTTCCTACTTTCACATGCACTTCAATTAAAGAGCGTCCATCACCATCATAGTAATGTGTAGAAAGCTTTTCATCCAATTCCTTCAATAATTCAGAGAATGAACAACAATCATCTAAATGAAGGGTTATTCCGTCTTTTGTCCCTTTTATTGTTACATTTTGTTGCTTTTTTTCTTCCACTAAAGTTCACCCCACCGATTCAATTCGACATAAAATTAGAAAATCCTTTTTTCTTTTTCTTCCATCGCTTTTGAAAGACGCACTAAATATCGTCTCAGTGGGAAACAAACTATCAATAAGAAAATTGCATTTAGCAATAAAGTAGACAGGAGACGATCTGTGAAAAAGACATACGCCGACATATGAGTACGTCCTAACAAAGTTAAAAATCCATACACATAATACTCTAATGCTACTATGCTAGCTAGTACGATAGAAGTAACAATAAATAAATTCAATTGTAGTACCTTCATCACACTATAAACTAAATAAACTAAAATCGGATACGCAAAAATATATATACCAACAAGTTCCGTGTATACGGTATCAAATAAGAAACCAAATAATAGTCCGTAATAAATCCCTTGGACCGGACTATAGTACACAGTAATAAAACATAACACAATGATAAAGAAATGAGGTGATGCTATACTGTCTTTCCAAAAAACCTCTGTTGGAACAATAGTAGCAAACATATTTTCAAATAAAAAAGCAAAAAGGAGCAAAAGAGGAAGAGCTGCTCTTTTTAAAATCTTCATCATCTCTTCTCCCCCTCCTATTCTAATGGCGCTGAAGGCGTTTCACGTTTCGCAACTACAACATGCTCTACGTCATTTAAATCAGCGGCTGGCTTTACATAAGCTGTTTTTGTTAAACCATATGGATCCGGCTGAACATCAACGATGGTTCCAATTACAAGACCTTTCGGGAAAATATCACCAAGTCCAGATGTTACAACTAGTTGATCGGTCTTTACATTTGCATCAGAGCCAATCTTTGTGAACAGAAGTAAGTGTTTTTCTTTGTCGTACCCTTCAATCAATCCAAAGATTTTCTCATCACCTTGTACGATAGCAGAAACACGATTTGTTCGGCTCATAGAACTTAACAATTCTACTGATGATGTAAACTGAGATACACTTTTCACTCGTCCAACTAAACCTTGTGGAGTTAATACAGCCATATCTTTTTTAATTCCTTGCTGTGCCCCTTTATCAAGTCCAACTAAATCGTACCATTTATCTGGATTACGAGAAACAACAGTCGCTGGAATTTCAGTATAACCGCTATTTAACTTATCTTTACCCGTTAACTCTTGTAGTTTCTTTTTATCATCTTCTAATTGTTTTACTTTCCCTGATAGACCTGCATAATTGTCTAATTTTGCTTTTAATTCTTTATTCTCTTCATACGTGCGCTTTACATCCTCTACATTTTCGAAGAATCCAGCTACGTATTTCGCTGGCTTTTGGAATACACGTTCTACAACACCGACAGTGTCTTTAACAAACTGCTCTGGCCATGTTAAACTGTTCCGTTCTTTCAATGAGATTCCAATCAATGCCACGAGAAGAATAATACTAACTAACAAAACAATTAATCTTTTGTTTAAGAAAAACTGTGGCACGTTCACACCCTCTTAATTTCATTGATTTTTATTTTGCAATATTATCGAGCAGCAGTTTTGAAAAGATCGATATTGTCTAATGCTTTACCCGTTCCAATTGCTACGCAATCTAATGGGTCTTCTGCAACAAGAACTGGCATATTTGTTTCTTCACTAATTACTTTATCTAAATTACGTAGTAATGCTCCGCCACCTGTTAATACGATACCACGGTCCATAATGTCTGCCGCTAATTCTGGTGGAGTTTTCTCTAACGTATTTTTAACAGATTCTACAATTGCATCTACTGTATCTTTTAATGCATCTGCAATTTCTTCTGGTTGAATTAGTACTGTTTTTGGTAAACCACTTACTAAATCACGACCGCGAATTTCCATAGGCTCGATACCTTCTGGCTCGCCTGCAGAACCGATTTCTAATTTTAATGCCTCAGCTGTTCTTTCACCGATCATTAAGTTGTAGCTTTTCTTAATGTACTGAATGATTGAATCATCCATATCATCACCAGCAACACGAACTGATTGACTTGTTACAATACCACCTAAAGAAATGATTGCAACTTCTGTTGTACCGCCACCGATATCAACAACCATGCTACCAGTTGGTTCCCAAACAGGTAAGTTTGCACCAATTGCTGCTGCAAATGGTTCTTCGATAGGATAAGCATCACGAGCACCAGCTTGACGAGTTGCATCGATTACTGCACGTCTTTCTACAGCTGTAATACCAGATGGTACACATACCATTACATAAGGCTTACGTGAGAAGAATCCATTTGATTTTTGAGCTTGTTGAATGTAATATTTCATCATTGTTGCTGTCGTTTCGTAATCAGCAATTACACCGTCTTTCATCGGGCGAAGTGCCACAACGTTTCCTGGTGTACGACCAATCATTTGTTTTGCATCGCTACCTACAGCAACGATTTGTTTCGTATCAGTTTGTAACGCTACTACTGAAGGTTCACGTAAAACTACACCTTTTCCTTTTACATATACAAGCGTGTTCGCAGTTCCTAAGTCTATTCCAAGATCGCGAGTAAAGCCACCAAATCCAAACATATTATTTATCTTCCTTTCTTGTTTTCACGGACTCATTTTTTCTTACTTTATATTATAAAAACAGTACGTTTTTTATATCTTTATCCTTTTTGTAGATAATTTTCTACAAAAAACTCATAAATCACATTATAAAACAAAATAAGTAAAAAGCATAGTCTTAAATATGACCTTTTTCCTTTAAACTCACGAATTTATGGTCACCTATTATAATATGATCGAGCACTTCAATTCCGATAATTCGGCCGCATTCTACTAAGCGTTTTGTTACTTCAATATCTTCTCGGCTCGGCGCGGGGTCTCCTGAGGGATGGTTATGAAGACATATGATAGAGGCTGCTGCACGGCGAAACGCTTCTTTAAAAACTTCCCTTGGATGTACAATTGATGAGTTTAAACTTCCAATAAAAATCGTCTGCCTATGTATAACTTGATTCTTTGTGTTCAAATATAGACATACAAAATGCTCCTGCTGCAGGAAGCGCATTTCTTCCATCATATATGTGGCGCAATCTTCCGGGCTTCGAATGCTGTATCTATTTTGATATTCTAAACGCACCATTCTTCTACCGAGTTCAAAAGCAGCTATAAGCTGAGTTGCCTTCGCAACCCCGACACCATGTATACTGACAAGCTCTTCTAACGTTGCATCTTTCAACATACGTAAACCATCAAAGTGATGTAAAATTTTATCTGATAACTTCAAAACTGTTTCTTCTTTAGAACCTGTTCTGAGTAACACTGCAAGAAGCTCCCGATTGGATAAACTTCCAGCCCCTTCTAACAATAAACGCTCCCGTGGCTGTTCTTCTTTGACAACATCACGAATACCGTTCATTTCTCCACCCCTTTATTTGTTCTCTCAAAGAAAATCCCATGCAATTTTACGCATGGGTTACATCAATATTAAATTGTTTTAATTCCCGAACAAGACGTGAAATTGGTAACCCAACTACACTATAGTAGTCTCCTTGAATATGTTGAACAAAAATAGATCCTTTACCTTGAATCCCATAACTTCCTGCTTTATCCAAAGGCTCTTTCGATGCAATGTATGCATCAATTTCCTCTTCTGTTAATTCCCAAAACGTAACTTCTGTACGCTCGTAAAAAGTGACTGTTTTGTCCTTTGCTATAATTGCAACACCAGTATACACTTCATGTGTTTTCCCTGATAATAATTGCAACATTTCTTTCGCCTCAGCCTCATTAGATGGCTTTCCAAGAATACGCGACTCATATGTAACAATTGTGTCTGCACCTAACACAATATGATCACTGTTATTTTCTGCTACCGCAGATGCTTTTTGCAGGGCAAGGGACATAACAATATCAGAAGGCGATGAATACGCACCAATCGTTTCTTCTACTTCACTTACAACAATTTCAAATGGTACACCCGCTAACTCAAGCAATTCCTTCCTGCGAGGTGATCCTGAAGCTAAAATAATTTTTTTCATATTTTCTCCTTCCTTTCTCACATGAAGCAGAATCATTTATATCAATCGTATCAAAGGAATAGTTTGTCCACAAATAAAAGAAATATTATTTTCTTTAAACAAAATAATACTTCCTTACTAAAACACGATTATATTCCTGTCATAGAGAAAGCACTTTACTCTAAATTCAAAAGAAAAGAAAGAAGCCTCTACACTTCTTCCTTCGTCATTTCATTATCCTATTATTTCACCTTTTGTGAAACAATTTTTTCGTATGAAAGTATACCATCAATGATAACTTGATTTAATTTCGCTAAAGATTCCTTATCACCTTTTCCGTCCTTCACTGTTTGCACAGCTACTGACGTGTACATATACAATTTCTTCGCTTCTTCCTGCTTCATACTTTTCCCTTCTTTTTCAATCGCTTTCCACTCTTTTTCGATTGCACTTATATCTTTTGCATTACTTTTTTCACTAGCTTGTACGCTAGAAGCATATTTTGCTAAATGAGTATATAATGGCTGTACTTTTGTTAAAAACGCCCCAACTTCTTTATCATCTTTAAGTAACGCTTTATCTGTTATATCCCAGTCCTTTTTCAATACGGAGACATTATCATTTTTATACTGCGTCATTAATTGGTTTATGCCTTGTTCATCGCTAGCAATACCAACAACTAATGCATACTTATCACCGCTCGGTTTTAAGGCTGCTACACCTCCATTACCTTTCCACTCTTCAAGAGCGGCCTGTCCCTTTTCTTCAGAAGAATAGATTCCTCCTTGAACAAAAAATAATTTCATTGGATCTAATGACGTTCCTGTCTGTGCTTTTGTCTTTTCCTCTTTTGGTGCTGGTGTTTGTTCTACCGTTCCGCCCACCTTTAATTCTTCCTTTCGCATCTGCTTCGAAGCTGTTACTTCGCTTCCTCCTGTCGCACCTTGTCCTTTCAGTAACTGTAGCATCCCCATCCCAAACGCCGTACCAATAATAATTGCAGTTGCAACGATTGCAATTAACGTATTGCTCCACTTCTTTCGATTTTTTTCCGTAGACGCTACTTTCGATTTTTGAAACGGAACAACGTTTTTTGGCCTTTCACTTTCTACTACCATCCAGTCAAATTCATCTTTCTTCTTCTCCTCATACTTCGCTTCTGTTCCATTCACTTTCACTGAGATCGTTCGTGATTGCTTGTCCATACACTCACACCTCACCTCTTATCGTTGTCCGCATCATATCATATTCATTTCACAAAAAAACGAGATATTTGTCAGAGGAATTCGCCAAATAACCCTATATATTTATCTTATATGTATGCATTTGACTTCATTTGTAGAACAAAAAAACTAGATAGCAAAGACTATCTAGTTTTTTTCGCGAATATATTTTCGAACTTCCGAAATGAAATAAAGAGAACCTGTTATGATAAAAACATCATTTTCTCCAAGCATTTCAACCTTCGTATCAATTGCCTCTTTCCAATTTTCAAAAACTAATTTTGACTCTTCCTTTGCATACGATGCAAGTTTGTCAGCAGAAATAGCACGATCAAAGGCGAATGTTGTAAAAATAATTTCATCGGCGATGCTTTCTAATTGACCTACCATATTGTGCAATTGTTTATCACCAAGGGCAGTAAATAAAACTATTACATTTTTATCTTTGTAATGTGATTCTACCGTTTTCACAAGACTTTCAATACCTTCTGGGTTATGAGCACCATCTATAATAATATCCGGATTACTTTGCAGTTTTTCAAAGCGCCCCACCCAATACGCTTCCTGTAATCCCGTTCTTATTTCTTCTTCCTCAATTAAAAATGATAAGTATGTTTTTACATACATGACTGCCATAAGTGCAAGTGCTGCGTTTCTTACTTGATGGCTGCCTTTCATTGAAATTCGTACATCTTCAAAAGAGGCGAAAGGGCAAGTGAAATCGAAATGTTCTCCATCTTCGCTAGACTGTTTATGTAACGATGTAAAATGGTTGCCCATCTCGTATACATTTGCATGATTTTCCTTTGCAACTTTTTGAATGACTTGCAGCGCTTCCTCATCTTGTACACCAGTAATAACCGGAACACCAGACTTAATAATCCCCGCCTTTTCATATGCAATTTCTCCTAGTGTATTACCTAAAATATGCATATGATCGTGACCGATATTCGTAATAATCGTGAGAACTGGATGAATCACATTCGTAGAGTCAAAGCGCCCTCCAAGCCCTGTTTCAAATAAAACAACATCACAGAAATTAACTTTACCGAAATAACAAATTGCCATAACAGTAATAATTTCAAACTCAGTCGCTTCCCCTAAATCCGTCTCATCTAGTTTTTCAACGACTGGCTTTACCATCTTTACAAGTTCAGTAATCTCTTCATCTGCAATTGGTGTTCCATTCACACTAATACGCTCGTTAAATGTTTCAATATAAGGGGAGGTAAATGTTCCTACCTTATATTTTGCATTTTCTAACATGTAACGCATATATGTTAACGTTGAACCTTTTCCATTTGTACCAGCAAGGTGAACACATTTTATGTGACGCTCTGGATTTCCGAGCTCTTCTAGCATCCATCTCATTCTTTCTAATCCTGGTTTAATACCAAATTTCAACCGGCTATGAATCCACCCTATCGCTTCTTCGTATGTATGTATCACGTATGCTTTCCCCTTTCAAAAGACAACCTTCATATTCCTATTATACGCAAAGAAAAGAGACTCACCAATATAGTGAGTCTCTAAAAAACATTTTTATTTCTCAAGATCCGCTAAACGTTGGCGAACTGCTTCGCGTTTTTCTAGGTAATCTTGCTCTTTCGCACGCTCTCCTTCAATAACTGCTGCAGGAGCTTTTGCTACGAAACCTTGGTTTGAAAGTTTCTTCTGTACACGTTCTACTTCTTTATCGAACTTCTCAAGTTCTTTCTCAAGACGCGCTCTCTCTTCATCAAGATTGATAAGATCAGCTAACGGTAAGAATAACTCTGCACCTGTTACGATTGCAGTCATCGCTTTTTCTGGCGCTTGTAAATCCGTTTGAATTGTTAACTCGCTTGGGTTACAGAAACGCTCAATGTAAGAGCTATTTTTCGTAAGCTGAGCAAGTACAGCCTCATCTTTTGCTTTAATTTGCATTTGAACTTTTTTGCTCATTGGCGTATTAACTTCTGCACGAATGTTACGAACAGAACGAATGATATCAACTAGAAGGTGCATTTCTGCTGCAGCTTCTGCATCTTGTAAATCTTCGCGTACTGTTGGCCACGCTGCTACTGTAATAGATTCGCCTTCATGCGGTAAATGTTGCCAAATCTTCTCTGTTACGAATGGCATGAATGGGTGTAATAGACGCATTGTTTGATCTAATACGTAAGCTAAAATAGAACGAGTTGTTTTCTTAGCTGCTTCATCTTCACCGTATAGAGGAAGTTTCGCCATTTCAATGTACCAGTCACAGAAATCATCCCAGATGAAGTTGTATAATGAGCGACCAGCTTCACCGAACTCATATTTATCCATGTTACGTGTTACGCTTTCGATTGTTTCATTTAAGCGAGTTAAAATCCACTTATCTGCAACTGATTTTTCACCAGTTAAATCGATTTCTTCATATTTCATGTCATCCATGTTCATTAATACAAAACGTGATGCATTCCAAATTTTATTAATGAAGTTCCAAGTAGATTCTACTTTCTCCATGCTGAAGCGTAAATCTTGACCTGGTGCACTTCCTGTTGATAAGAAGAAACGCATTGCATCTGCACCGTACTTCTCGATAACTTCCATTGGGTCAATACCGTTACCAAGAGATTTACTCATTTTACGTCCTTGCTCATCACGAACTAAACCGTGAATTAATACATCTTTAAATGGACGCTCGCCTGTAAACTCTAAACCTTGGAAAATCATACGAGATACCCAGAAGAAGATGATGTCATAACCAGTTACTAGTGCATCAGTTGAATAGTAACGTTTGAAGTCCGCTGCATCTTCATTTGGCCAACCAAGTGTTGAGAATGGCCATAACGCTGAACTGAACCATGTATCAAGTACGTCGTTATCTTGATTCCAATTTTCAATATCTGCTGGTGCTTCTGTACCTACGTATACTTCACCAGTTTCTTTATGATACCAAGCTGGAATGCGGTGTCCCCACCATAATTGACGAGAAATACACCAGTCGTGAATATTTTCCATCCAACGTAAATATGTGTTTTCGAAACGCTCTGGTACGAACGTTACTTTCTCTTCTTCTTTTTGCTGAAGCGCTACTGCCTTCTCAGCAAGCGGAGCCATTTTTACGAACCATTGTGTTGATAAGTAAGGCTCAACAACTGCACCACTACGCTCACTATGTCCTACTGAATGCATATGAGGCTCGATTTCTACTAATACGCCCGCTTCTTGTAAATCTTTCACTAACGCTTTACGACACTCGAAACGATCCATGCCGTTATACTTACCAGCTTTTTCGTTCATCGTTCCATCTTCGTTCATTACTAAGATACGTGGTAAGTCATGACGGTTACCTACTTCAAAGTCATTCGGGTCATGAGCTGGCGTAATTTTTACAACACCTGTTCCGAAATCTTTTTCTACGTACTCATCAGCAATAATCGGAATCTCACGGCCTACGATTGGAAGTGTAACTGTTTTTCCGATTAAATGCTTGTAACGATCATCTTCTGGATGAACCGCTACCGCTGTATCACCAAGCATCGTTTCTGGACGAGTTGTTGCAAGACGAATGTGACCAGATCCATCTGTTAACGGATAGTTCATATGGTAGAATGCACCTTGAACTTCTTTATGAATTACTTCGATATCAGAAAGAGCTGTGCGTGTTGCCGGGTCCCAGTTGATAATATATTCACCGCGGTAAATTAAGCCTTTTTCGTATAATTGAACGAATACTTTATTAACCGCATCAGATAAACCTTCGTCTAATGTGAAACGTTCGCGAGAATAGTCTAGTCCTAAACCAACTTTCCCCCATTGTTGACGAATGTGAGAAGCGTATTCTTCTTTCCATTCCCAAGCCTTTTCAAGGAATTTCTCACGGCCAAGATCGTAACGTGAAATACCTTCTTCACGAAGTTTCCCTTCTACTTTCGCTTGTGTTGCGATACCCGCATGATCCATTCCTGGAAGCCACAATACATCGTAACCTTGCATACGCTTCGTACGAGTTAAAATATCTTGAAGAGTTGTATCCCAAGCATGACCTAAGTGTAACTTACCAGTTACGTTCGGAGGTGGAATTACAATTGTATACGGTTGTTTCTTCTCGTCTCCTGTTGCTTCAAAATATTTGCCTTCTAGCCACCACTGATAAAGGCCTTCTTCAACGGACATATGATCATATTTAGTTGGTAAATTCTTTTCCGTGTTTGACATTATTTTCCCTCCTTAAAATAAAAAATGCCCCTCATCCAAAAAAAGGACGAGGGACATCGCGGTACCACCTTTATTTACAAACAAATTCAGGAATTTGTTTATACTCTTAATTTGATAACGGACAAATCCGTCTTTTCCTAATGAGAACTATTCCGTTCAGAAAAGATGCTCCAGGGCTACCTTCTAACATAACTATCTAGAGAATCTCCCAGCTAATGATTCTCCTCTCTGAAGACGTTTCTTGTTATACTCTTCCCCTTCAAGGCATTTATATGATTGTTAATTATTATATACAATAGTGTAAAAAACGAAACCTTATTCGTCAAGATAAATTTAAGACTACAGCTTTTTGAGTAAAAAAAGAAGATAAGTAGCATCCTCTACTTATCTTCTTTATCCGTTCCCTTGCTGGGCAGCTTGTAATTGCGAAAGAAAATATTCTATATTACTAACGAGCCAATGCGCTTGTTGCAAACTCTTTACTCCGAGAAGTTCATTTCCCTCATTACGCCGCTCTCTTCTTTTCTTATAAGACTGGATTTGCCGAATAAATTGCGATGGATACGTCATATACGCAAACATGAGTAGTTGCTCTTCTTTCGTAAAAGGGAAATTTTTTTGATACATTTGATACCATTCAAACCGATCACTTCGCGCAATTGGATATGTGTTTAACGACCGAGAATAAAACCCTACAATATCTTGCACAGGTGTTGCAAACTTCGATTTTTCTAAACTAATAAAATAGCCATTCCGTTCATAATCAAATAAAAAATGATTAAGCGATACGTTACCATGTACAAAAGTAATGCGCGTTGTTTCTTTTTCTTTCATCGCATCGTTCCACTCATTTAATTGCTTCGTTGCAAACTCACGCGCCCTCATTACATGATGATAGTACGTACAATACTGCAATTCAAACGGAGACATATACCACTTCGCTTCCGATTCTACAAGAAACTCTTCTAACATCTCTCCATCATTTTCCCAGCGATCGGATATATTTGTATAATGTTTTTCTAAATCCTCTTCTGTATACGTTTCTTCTTTTACCGTTTTTTGGTGCAACGTTCCGAGAGTCTGAAACATTTTATGGTATTGATCATTATCCTCGCCGTTCCCTTCCGCACGCTCTAACCAAGGCATTAAATAATAATTATACGTACCATCACTTAAAATATAATTTCCGTCCGTCGCATGGTATATAGGTACATAATTTGAAAAACCTTTCTCCTTCAAATATTGAATATGATGCAAAAAGTTATTCCGCTCTAACTTCCTGCCTTCTATTTTCTTGAGCGCATATGGACCTTGATTCGTATAAATTTTCGTCACACTTCCGTGCTCTTCCATATGCTGCGTATCCAATCTATATTGCCTTACAATGGGTTCATAGCGATTTCGTAATTCCATATCCATACGAATAACCCTTTCTATTCAAAACATAGCCTTTAGAAAAATAAGTGAGTGCAAACACTCACTTATTTCGCTTTTGCTCTTGAAACAGGAATATAAATAATTTGTCCTGTAGTTAAATATATATCTTCTGTTTGATTGACACGGTATAAGTTTTGTACAGATGTTTCATAACGTTCTGCAACAGATTCGATCGTATCTCCTTCTTGCACAAAATACATTCGTAACTTTGTAAATTCTTCTTCCGGTTCTTTCGTAAATAATTTCGTTAAATAAAGCGCATTTTCATCCCGCTGTGAATACGTTTCCTCTTCTTGTACTTCTTGTTTTTTCGCTTGTTCTTTCTTGAAATCTTTTCTTCCGAACAATTCAAATTGCGGCGTTGTTTCTTTCTCCTCTTCACGCTCTACAAATTCATGTTCTTCTATTTCCTCTTCTTCTACTTCCTGCTCTTTTCTTTCTTCTAGTTGGAACGGTTCAAATGCGTAATCTTCCCACTCATCTGATTCCTTATAGGCTGGCTCTTCGACTTGTGGCGTTGGTCTAGTTTCATGCTCTTGCGCAGAATCATCCTCTAACTCAGCATACGCCGTTTCTTCCTCTTCATCCTCAATTCTTTCTTCATCACATAAACCTGTAATAGATATATCCGCTAATAATTGTAAGCAACCATTTTCCTTTAGTTCATAATCAAATTCCTCGATAGATACATATAGTTCTTCAATTACTTTCACACGGTTTCTTGGAATTGATATTTCAAGCGGGAAGGAATGAACAAGTTCATTAACCCCATCTTCTCTTGTTTCTACATAATCAATGGACTTCGCTGGCGATAGATCTCTTAATGAATAAGCTGAATCATCTTTTCGTGCAACATACTCTCCCGTTAAATCTAATTGCCCTCTCACAATTACCTCATGATCAAGCTCTTCTATCTCAACGTCTGGATCTAACGAAATTGACAAAAGTTCTTCGACTTCCTGTCCTTTTTGGAACCAAACAGATTCTTTTAATGAAAAACGTAATGAATGATCTGTTGCCACTTCTTTTCCCCCTCCCAAACTATATGTCATTACAGATTTATGTACGGAAAGCTGACTTTATGAATAAAAAAAATCGCCCCCCTTACGGAGAGCGATTTTCTTTATTCAATTAAGCTTTTAATTTTGACATTGCAATTTCAGCCGCTGCAATTGTCGCCTCAATATCTGCATCACTATGTGCTGTCGATAAGAATAAACCTTCAAATTGGGATGGCGGTAAAAATACACCTTGTTCTACCATTTCACGATAGTAAGCCGCAAAGAACTCTAAGTTTGAAGATTTTGCTGCGTCGTAATTAATAACTGGTTCATCTGTAAAGAAGATACCAATCATAGAACCCGCACGATTGATATGATGCGGAATGCCATGTTTTTCAGCCGCTTTACGTAAGCCAGCTTCTAGCATTTCAGCTTTACGCTCAAATTCTACATACGATTCTGGCGTTAACTGTACTAACGTTTCATAACCTGCTGCCATTGCTAGTGGGTTACCTGATAAAGTACCTGCTTGATAAATTGGTCCGCTCGGTGCAACTTGGCGCATAATTTCTGCTTTACCACCGTATGCTCCTACCGGTAATCCACCACCGATTACTTTACCTAAACAAGTTAAATCAGGTGTTACACCGTAATAACCTTGTCCACAATTATATGCAACACGGAATCCTGTCATTACTTCATCAAAAATAAGCAATGCACCATTTTGCTCTGTTACTTCACGAAGACCTTCTAAAAATCCTGGTTGCGGAGGAACAACACCCATATTCCCTGCTACTGGTTCTACAATGACACAAGCAATATCATCACCGAATTGTTCGAAAGCGTATTTCACACTTTCTAAATCGTTATACGCTACTGTAATCGTATTTTTCGCTACACCTTCTGGTACACCAGGGCTATCTGGTAAACCTAGCGTTGCTACACCAGAACCCGCTTTAATTAATAACGAGTCACCATGACCGTGATAACAACCGATAAATTTCAAAATTTTGTTACGGCCTGTATAACCACGAGCTAAACGTAGCGCACTCATTGTCGCTTCTGTTCCAGAGTTAACCATACGCACAATCTCAATTGATGGAACACGCTCAATAACAAGTTTTGCTAATTTATTTTCAATTTCCGTTGGAGCACCGAAGCTCGTACCTTTTTCAGCAACAGCTTTTAAAGCCTCAACAACACGATTATTTGCATGACCATGAATTAATGGACCCCATGATAATACGTAATCGATGTATTCATTTCCATCGATATCATATACTTTAGAGCCTTTTCCACGCTCCATAAACAACGGATTCATACCGACAGACTTAAAGGCACGAACTGGGCTATTTACGCCACCAGGCATTAAATCTTGAGCCTCTTCAAACGCTGCAATCGACTTATCAAACTTTTTCATTATTTAGCGCCTCCTTCTTGTAACCATCTTGCTGCATCTTTCGCATGATACGTAATAATTAAATCTGCTCCTGCGCGTTTCATACTAATTAATTTTTCAAGTACAACTTCTTTTTCATTAATCCACCCATTTTGCGCTGCCGCTTTAATCATTGAATATTCACCGCTTACGTTATAAGCAACGACTGGTAAGTTAAAGTTATTTTTCACATCACGAACGATATCTAAGTAAGAAAGAGCTGGCTTTACAATTAAGAAATCTGCCCCTTCCATTACATCTGATTCTGCTTCACGGAATGCTTCCATGCGGTTCGCTGGGTCCATTTGATATGTTTTACGATCACCAAATTGCGGTGCACCGTGCGCAGCATCACGGAATGGTCCGTAAAATGCTGATGAATATTTCACAGCGTATGACATAACTGGTACATGTCCAAAACCATTTTCATCTAATGCGTGGCGAATTGCTGTTACGAATCCGTCCATCATGTTTGATGGCGCAATAATGTCCGCTCCTGCTTTCGCTTGACTTACAGCTGTTTTTGCAAGAACTGTAAGAGACTCGTCATTTAAAATAATACCATCTTCAATTACACCGCAATGACCATGGCTTGTGAATTGACATAAACATGTATCCGCAACTACTACTAGATCAGGGAATTCACCTTTAATTTGCTGAATCGCACGTTGCACAATTCCATGATCACAATATGCTGATGATCCAACTTCATCTTTTTCAGCAGGTAAACCAAATACAATAACAGAACGAATACCTAAATCAACAACTTCTTGCATTTCAGCTTGCAATAAATCTAAAGATATTTGATATACGCCTGGCATAGAAGGCACTTCATTACGAACATTTTCTCCTTCTAATACAAAAATAGGGTAAATAAAATCTTCCGTATGTAAAAACGTTTCACGCACAAGCGCACGCATGCCTCCACTTTGTCTTAAGCGACGATGACGATTAAATTGTAAAGAGTTCATAGATTTCTATCCCCATTCTTTTATTTTATAGATTCACAAACACATTGTAGTAATGCTTCTACAGTGTACTCTTTCGGCATAATAATATGCGGAAAATAAAGGCTCGCCTCTTTTTCCGTAATAGGCCCTATACAAGCAATTGTACATTTTTTTGTCCATTCTCTCCAGTTTGTACCCTCAAGTAAACGAACAAAACTAGTAACAGTGGAAGGGCTCGTAAATGTAATAATGTCTACTTTCCCTACTTCTAACGCTTCTATAAGCTCTTGCTTTTTCTCTACATTCTCTTTCGTACCATATACGATAAGCTCATCTAGAGAAACACCCATTTCACGAAGCGCAACTGGAATTACGTCTCTTGCTAAATTCCCTTTCGGAAATAAAATGCATTCGTTTCCACTTAGTCTTTTTACAAACTCTTCTGCAAATACTTCTGCAACAAATGAAGTTGGAACGAAGTCCACTTCATAGCCTCGCTTTTCTAACTCTAACTTTGTTTTCACGCCTACTGCAGCAATTTTAGTCGTTACAGGTAGCTTCTGTCTCAAACGATCTAGAAAAAAAGCTACCCCATTTTTACTCGTAAAAATAACCCAGTCATACGAATGTAACTGCCCTGCTATATGTTGAATTTGCCTATGAGACATACCTTCCATACGCAAAAGCGGAATTTCCAATGGAATTCCGCTCTTTTCTTTCACCGCTACACTCATTTGTTTTGCTTGATGCTGGGCACGCGTAACCAATACCGTTTTGCCAGCGAGAGCATTCATACTTATTGTTGCCCCTTATTTGCAGCAAGAATAAGTTCTTTTGCGCCTTGTTTAATTAAACGGTCCGCAGCCTCTAATCCTACTTTCTCTGGATCAGTTCCTACTACTGTCTCTTTCAATAAAACAGAACCGTCCATAGACCCGACAAGAGCTGTTAATTCGATTGCATCGTTTTCTGTAAGAGTTGCATATCCTGCGATCGGCACTTGGCATCCACCTTCAAGTTTATGAAGAAATACGCGTTCTGCTGCCACTGTTTTTTCTGTTACTCCATCATTCATATGAGCTAACAACTGCAGTAAATCTTTATCATCCTCACGACACTCAATCGCTAATGCACCTTGTCCTACAGCAGGTACACATAACGTCTCATCTAAATGTTCTGTAATAACTTCATTATCCCAGCCCATTCTTTGTAATCCCGCTGTCGCTAAAATAATTGCATCGTAATCTTCTTCTTTTAATTTGCGTAAACGTGTATCGATATTTCCGCGAATCCACTTCACTTGTAAGTCTGGTCTCGCAGCGAGTAGCTGTGCACTACGTCTTAAACTACTCGTACCTAAAATAGCGCCTTCTGCTAACTCTTTAAACGACGCTCCGTTTTTTGAGATAAAAGCATCACGAGGGTCAACACGCTTTGGTGTACAACCAATCATTAATCCTTCTGGAAGTACGGCCGGCATATCTTTCATACTATGTACAGCCATATCAATTTCTTTCGTAAGTAGCGCATGTTCAATCTCTTTCACAAACAAGCCTTTGCCACCTACTTTTGAAAGAGTAACATCTAAAATAACATCGCCTTTTGTAACGATTTCTTTCACTTCAAATTCATATGGTAAACCTAGCGCTTTTAACTGATCAATAAACCAATTTGTTTGCGTTAATGCTAATTTACTCTTTCGTGACCCTACAATAATTTTGCGCATAATTTTCTCTCCTCATTATAAATACCAAAAGTGGAAGTTGGATAAACTGCTTAATAGAAAAATATTAATTAGCATTACGAGAAATGCTCCGATGTTCCACTGCACGATTTTCTTCCCTTGCAAAACATCTGCCGCTCGTAAATATAGGCCAGCACAATATACAAATAGAACGACAAAAGACCCGATTACTTTCGTATCATACCAATGGAAATTGTCCAATTTTGTATATCCCCATATGCATCCTAATAAAATAGCTAGTAAGAAAAATGGAACAGAAAATAAATTTAATCCGTAAGACATCGATTCTAGCTTCGGTAAATTCCCTAACCTTCTTAATCTCGCATTCCATTTTTTCTTTTTTAATAGGCGATATTGCAATAAATACATAATAGAAAAAATGAACGATACAGTAAAAGTTGCATAAGAAATAATAGCCATACCGACATGTACATATACAAGCTCCGAAACTAATTGCTCTGCAAGTACCGGCGACATCTTTCCAAGCGGCGTAAAAATAGAAAAAGCGCTTACGCCAAATGCAACAACATTTGTAAAAAAGACTAAAAAATCGATTCTCATAAATCGATTAATGACTAACGACATCGTAATCAATAGCCAAACATAAAAATAAATGCCTGATAATAAAGTTAAAAGAGGGTTCGTTTCTGAATCTGTAGCTCTAAGCAACATAAAAATAGAATGCAGAACCCATACAATCGAAAGTAACCAAAAAGCAAATCGGTTCGCCTTTCGGTTACTTTGGAAATAATCTATAAAATATAAACTAATGCTACAAGCATATAAAATAATTGCAATATGATAAATAATACTGTTATTTAAAAAACTCATCCGATCATCCTTCCAAATTATAAAGATGGAACGGATGGTGTCCACGCTCTTTTATGTTCTACTTCTTCCGCACGACTCTCTACGTCTTCCATTTCTAAATCGAAAATCTTTGCAAATAACGCTAATTTTTCGTCTGCTCCCTCTTCAGCAGCTATTTCTTTCGCTACTAAAATTGGGTCTTTTAATAATTGATTAATAATACTTTTCGTATGCTTACTAATTACTTTTCTCTCACGATCACTAAGAGTTGGTATTTTTCGTTCCAGACTTTCCATCGTTTCACTTTGAATAGCAAGTGCCTTATCACGAAGAGCTGATATTAACGGAACGACACCAAGTGTACTTAACCACGTTTTAAATAAAACAATTTCCTCTTCAATCATAAATTGAATTTTCTCTGCTTCTTTCAAACGCTCAGCACGGTTTGCTTCTACTACTCCTTGCAAATCATCAATGTCATACAAGAAAGAACCTTCTAGCTCATCAATTGCTGGATCAATATCACGCGGCACTGCAATATCAACCATAAATAATGGACGACCAGAGCGCATTTTCTCTACCTTTGTCATCATCTCTTTCGTAATGACATAATCCGATGCACCAGTTGAACTAATTAAAATATCAGCTTCTAATAATGCACATTGTAATTCACTTAAAGGTTTTGCGTGTCCCATATATTTCTCAGCCATTATTTCTGCTTTTGAAAGCGTTCTATTCATGACTGTTACTTTACGAGCACCACTTCCATATAAGTTTTGCAGTGCAAGTTCACCCATTTTACCAGCTCCGAGAATAAGTACGTGACAATCTGTTAACTCGCCAAATATTTTCTTCCCAAGCTCAACAGCAGCATAACTAACAGACATCGCACTTTCACCAATTGTCGTTTCTGAGTGAGCACGTTTCGCTAATGTAATGACTTGCTTAAACAATTCATTAAAAATTGTCCCTGTTGCTTTTACTTGCTGCGCTTCTAAAAAGCTATCTTTTATTTGACCTAAAATTTGCGTCTCTCCAACTACCATAGAATCTAAACCGCACGTTACGCGGAATAAATGATCGATTGCACCATCTTGTTCAAAAATAGTTAAATATGGTGCGACTTCTTCTATTTCAAGCTGAAACCAATCAGCTAAAAACTTCTTAATATAATACCGTCCCGTGTGTAATTGATCGACAACAGCGTAAATCTCAGTGCGATTACAAGTTGATACAATGACATTCTCTAACACGCTCTTTTGCTTTTGTAATGTCGTCATTGCTTGCTCTAGTTCTGTTGCCTGAAATGTGAGTTTCTCACGAAATTCTACAGGGGCTGTTCGATAATTTACACTAACAACAAGAATATGCACGCAGCATGTCCCCCTTCACCCGTTTTATCACTTTATCTACTATCATAATACAACTTTCCTCTTATGAATCTGACAATCGTGTGAACAACCGATTATTTTTTTATTTATTCTCCATATGTAAGAAAGGAGATTCAGTAAAATGAATAAAAACTTTCTACTTTATAATGATTATAAAATAATAACTCTATTTGTACGTTACCAAAAAAAGTCCTCATAATCAAGTGATGGAAACTATTCCATATGAATTATAACATCATCTTTCCTATCTTCTTTCATCATGAAGGAAAATATGTATGATTGTGCCAAATTGTAGCACAAACTTTCTCAATACAATGTATTTGACATTGTATTTCTTTTCCGTTATATTGATTTTACAAAATTAAATTGTGCACAACTTAATGAGAAAGGAGTTATGTATGGTAGATAATTCTTTACATCTAGATAACCAACTTTGTTTTTCTATTTACGCCTGTTCTAGAGAGGTTACACGCTTTTACCGACCGTATTTAGAAGAAATGGGCATTACGTATCCACAGTACATTACTTTACTCGTACTATGGGAGCAAGATGGACTAACAGTAAAAGAAATTGGAGAACGTCTATTTTTAGATTCAGGTACGTTAACACCTATGCTAAAACGAATGGAATCATTAAACCTTGTAAAACGCGTTCGTTCCAGAGAAGATGAGCGAAAAGTATGTATTGAATTAACAGAACAAGGTAAAGATTTACAAGATAAGGCTTGTTCATTACCGACAACAATGGCTACAAATTTAGGAATTACAGAACAAGAATATCGTTCTTTATTAATTCAATTAAATAAACTAATTGAAACAATGAAAACAATTAATGATAGAAAAGGGGAATAAACATGGATAAATTATATACTGCTTCAGTAACTGCTACAGGTGGAAGAAACGGAAAAGTAGTTTCAGATGATGGCATATTAAATCTTGATGTAAAAATGCCGAAAGCACTAGGTGGTGCAGGCGGAGAGGCAACAAATCCAGAACAACTATTTGCTGCTGGTTATGCTGCTTGTTTTGATAGTGCGTTACAACTTGTCATTCGTACAAAACGTGTGAAAGTAGAAAGTACAGAAGTAACTGCTCACGTTTCTATCGGAAAAGATACAGACGGTGGTTTCGGCCTATCCGCTGTGCTTGATGTACATGTTGCCGGCGTCTCACATAGCGAAGCACAAGAACTTGTAGAAGCCGCTCACGGTGTATGCCCTTACTCTAAAGCAACACGAGGAAATATTGAGGTTACATTAAACGTACGCTAAAAAAATTAGTAAAACAAAAAACGCGCGACATTCGTCACGCGTTTTTTGTTTTTGTAAATTTATGAATTGCTTTCCATGCTTCTTCTTTTCCAAGTCCTGTTTCAGAAGAGAATAGAACGACTTCATCGCCACTTTCAATATCAAGCGTTTCTTTAACAACTTTTAAATGCTTTTGCCATTTCCCTTTCGGAATTTTATCGGCTTTCGTTGCAATAATAATTGTTGGGATGTCATAATGCTTTAAGAAATCATACATCATTACATCATCATTTGTTGGTTTGTGACGTAAATCAACTACTAGTACAGCTGCGTCTAATTGCTCACGTGTTGTAAAGTACGTCTCAATCATTTTACCCCAAGCTGCGCGCTCCGTTTTAGATACTTTCGCATATCCGTAACCTGGAACATCCACAAAGTGCATCATCTCATTAATTAAGAAGAAGTTTAATGTTTGTGTTTTCCCTGGTTTAGAAGAAATACGCACTAACTTTTTACGATTTAAAATTTTATTAATAAATGAAGACTTCCCGACATTGGAACGACCCGCTAATGCGATTTCTGGTAAGTCACCGTCTGGATATTGTTCTGGTTTAACAGCACTAATTACAATGTCTGCTTTTGTTACTTTCATTGTTTCACTCCTACTAATGCGTGCTCCAATACTTCATCTAAATGAGATGCAAGCACAAACGTAAGGTTTTCTTTTACGCTCTCTGGAATATCATCTAAATCTTTCTCATTTTCCGCCGGTAAAATAATCTTTGTTAAACCTGCGCGGTGAGCACTTAATGTTTTTTCTTTTAAACCACCAATCGGTAATACACGACCACGAAGTGTAATTTCACCTGTCATCCCCACTTCTTTACTTACAGGAATACCTGTTAGTGCAGAAATAAGTGCTGTTGCCATCGTAATACCTGCTGACGGTCCATCCTTTGGAACTGCTCCTTCTGGAACATGAATATGAATATCATTTTTCTCATGGAAATCAGGATCAATCTGAAGCTCTTCTGCACGAGAACGAATATAGCTAAACGCTGCTTGTGCGGATTCTTTCATAACATCCCCAAGTTTCCCTGTTAAAATTAATTTCCCTTTACCTGGCGCTACGGACACTTCGATCGCCAGTGTATCGCCACCTGCTGCTGTATACGCTAAACCTGTCGCCATACCAACTTGGTCTGTTTTTTCAGCTTGCCCATAACGGAATATGTGCTTACCAAGTAAATCAACAACATTTTTCTCTGTTACTACAATACGCTTGCGTTCTGCTGTAACGATAATCTTTGCTGCTTTACGACAAACTTTTGCAATTTGGCGCTCTAGTGTACGAACACCAGCCTCACGTGTATAATAGCGAATCATTTCAAGAAGCGCTTCATCACGTACTTGTAAATTACCTTTTCGTAAGCCATGCTCTTTTAATTGTTTCGGCAATAAATGTTCACGAGCAATATGAACTTTTTCAAGTTCTGTATAGCCAGCAATCGAAATAATTTCCATACGATCAAGTAATGGGCCTGGAATACTGGAAAGTGTATTTGCAGTTGCTACAAACATAACCTTGGATAAATCATATGGTTCTTCAATGTAATGATCACTGAAGTTATGGTTTTGTTCTGGATCTAACACTTCAAGTAATGCGGCTGATGGATCTCCACGGAAATCGTTAGACATTTTATCAATCTCATCTAATAAAAAGACTGGATTAACTGATTTCGCCTTTTTCATACCTTGAATAATGCGTCCTGGCATTGCTCCAACGTACGTACGGCGGTGACCACGAATTTCAGATTCATCACGTACACCACCAAGGGATACACGGACAAAATTACGATTTAATGATGTTGCAATGGAACGCGCTAACGAAGTTTTTCCGACCCCAGGAGGTCCTACTAAACAAAGGATAGGTCCTTTTAATGAATTTGTTAACTTCTGTACCGCTAAATATTCAAGTACGCGCTCTTTCACTTTCTCAAGACCGTAATGATCTTTGTTTAAAATCTCTTCAGAATGAGCAAGATCAATCATATCCTCTGTTGCTTCTGTCCACGGAAGCGCTAATAACCAATCGATATAATTTCGAATTACACCGCTCTCCGCAGAACTTGCTGGTAACTTTTCATAACGATCTAATTCTTTCAGCGCAGCCTTCATTGTTTCTTCAGGCATTCCTGACTGTTCAATTTTCTCACGAAGTTCTTCAACTTCCCCGCCCTTACCTTCTTTATCGCCAAGTTCAGTTTGAATCGCCTTCATTTGCTCACGTAAGAAATATTCTTTTTGCGTGCGCTCCATTGAACGTTTCACTTTTTGTCCAATTTTCTTTTCTAAACTAAGTAATTCTTGTTCATCTTGAATAATTGAAATAAGTGTATGTAATCGTTCTTTCACAGATATAATCTCTAAAATCTCTTGTTTCTGCTTCGTTTTAATTGGCAAGTGAGAAGCAGTTAAATCAGCTAATCTTCCTGGCTCTTCTACATCAGCTACCGTTGCAAATGTTTCATTTGAAACTTTTTTCGAAACTTTAATATATTGTTCAAAATGCTCCAGTAATGTACGCATAAGGGCTTTCTCTTCTAAATCAGCTTCCACTTCTTCCGTTATCGTTTTAATAGAAACTTGCACTACATTTTCTTCTTCGATAAACTCTACTACTTCTGCTCTATGTAAACCTTCTACAAGGACACGAAGCGTACCGTTAGGCAATTTTAACATTTGCTTCACTTTCGCCACTGTACCTACACTATATATGTCATCTTCTTTCGGATCATCGATATTCATTTCTTTTTGCATTGCTAAAAAGATGATATTTTCATCCATTGCCGCCTGCTCTAGTGCTTGTATCGATTTATCACGTCCTACATCAAGATGCAGAACCATCGTTGGATATACGAGAACGCCTCTTAATGGTAGGAGGGGCACGATTCTTTCATTCGTATTCATACTAGACATAGCACCTCCATAATAAATTAAACTCCTGTTCAACTATTTTATATTACAATACATCTAGATGCAATTGCAGAGATTCTCCGCAACTGTAAATCCCTCGTTTTTTCTCCCTTATAAAAGAAAAAAGACTCCGCTTAAGCATACAAACTTAAACGAAGTCTGGCAAATACTATTATCGTTCATTCTCACATTGATTGTGCATCTGTTTCGTCTATCGTATTATGTACATCAAGCTCTCGATGTATATTTTCCTGTATAAACGTTAGCTCAAATACTTCCTTCAACTTCCGAACAGGAATAATTTCAATTCCTTTTATTGTATACAAAAATGGTTGCATGTTTTCAGCAGGAATGATAACTTTCTTAGCTCCTGCCTTTTTCGCAGCTTTTATTTTTGCGTACACACCACCGATAGGTTTCACTTCCCCGTGTATACTTATCTCACCAGTCATCGCTACTTCATTATTCACATACGTATGATGCACCGCTGAATACACGCCTGTTGCCATAGCAATTCCCGCCGAAGGCCCATCAATCGGGATACCACCTGGAAAATTAATATGTATATCGTACCCTTCTGGCAACACATCTAGAGATCGAAGTACTGTTAATACATTATCTACAGAACCTTTCGCCATACTTTTACGACGAATGGATTTCGTTTGACTACCAATACTTTCCTCTTCAACAATTCCGGTAACATTTACCGATCCTTTATCTTTCGCCTTGATTGCTGTTACTTCAATTTCTAATAATGCGCCTGTATTTGGTCCGTATACAGCAAGTCCATTTACAAGACCGATTCTCGGAATAGGGTAAATGCGTTTTTCATACTTCGGTGTGAGCTGACTAGAGTGAACAACCCACTCTATATCTTCATCTTTAATGAAAGGACGTTCTTCATTTATTGCCATTCCAGCAGAAATTTGTACAAGATTAATCGCTTCTCGCCCATTTCTCGCATACATCCCAATCATTTCAATACCATTTTCACCGATTTGCATTTCCACTTTGTCAGCCGCATTCTTCGCTACTTTTTGAATTTCTTCTGTATCTAATTCACGGAAGAACACTTCTAAACAGCGCGACCGAATAGCAGGAGGTATCTCATCTGGCGAACGTGTCGTCGCCCCAACTAAGCGAAAATCGGCTGGTAAACCTTTTTGAAAAATATCATGTATATACGTTGGAATCATCGTATTTTCTTCACTATAGTATGCACTTTCCAAAAACACTTTTCGATCTTCTAGCACCTTTAACATTTTGTTCATTTGAATCGGATGTAGTTCACCTATCTCATCAATAAACAAAATACCACCGTGAGCATCTGTTACCGCACCTTTTTTCGGTTGCGGAATACCTGCTTGCCCCATCGCACCAGCACCTTGATAAATTGGATCATGCACCGAACCAATTAAAGGGTCTGCAATACCACGTTCATCAAACCGAGCTGTCGTCGCATCCAGTTCAATAAATGTTGCATTTGTGCGAAATGGAGATTTTGGATTTCGTTTTGCTTCTTCTAATACAAGACGTGCTGCCGCTGTCTTTCCGACACCTGGCGGACCATATATAATCACATGTTGCGGGTTTGGACCACAAAGAGCCGCTTTTAACGACTTAATCCCGTCCTCTTGCCCCACAATATCTAAAAAGGATGTAGGACGCACCTTTTCCGCAAGCGGCTCTGTTAAAGAAATCTCACGCATTTTACGAAGCTGTTCTAATTCTTTTTTTGATTCTCGATCAATTGAAACTTTTTGTGTTCGCTGATTTCGAAGTAAATGCCAAAAATACAATCCGACAATTACACCAAAAACAAGTTGAACAAGTAAAAATATATTTGTCCAGCTCATCATTTATTTCCTCCCGCAATGTTTTATCTCTTAGTATTTCCGCGGAGGAACATAGCTAAACATAAAGAAAAACAGCAATTATAAAAATTGCTGTTTCCCCTTCGCATTATGCAGATGTTTTTGTATCAAGTACAGTACCGTCTTGTAACACCAATTTTGGCGCTGCGTTATCAGCTACTGTTTCTTTTGTAAGAATACACTTCTCGATATCTTTGCGAGATGGTAGCTCGAACATTACCTCAAGCATTAAGCCTTCAATAATAGAACGAAGTCCACGAGCACCTGTTTTACGTTCAATTGCTTTTTTCGCAATCTCAATTAGTGCGCCTTCTTCAAACTCTAACTCAACATCGTCAAGCTCCAATAGTTTTTGGAATTGCTTAACAAGTGCATTTTTCGGTTTCGTTAAAATATCAACAAGAGCATCTTCATCAAGCGGCTCTAGGTTCGCAATAACTGGAAGACGACCGATAAACTCTGGAATTAAACCAAATCTTAAAAGGTCCTCTGGTAATACGTGAGATAAAACATGCTTCTCATTTACATCAGCATTTTTCTTCTCAGAACCAAATCCAATTACTTTTTCACCAAGACGACGTTTAATAATTGGCTCGATGCCATCAAACGCTCCACCACAGATGAATAAGATATTCGTTGTATCAATTTGAATAAACTCTTGATGCGGATGCTTACGGCCACCTTGAGGTGGAACGCTCGCTACAGTACCTTCTAAAATTTTCAGAAGTGCCTGCTGCACACCTTCACCAGATACATCACGTGTAATTGATGGATTTTCGGACTTACGTGCCACTTTATCAATCTCATCAATATAAATGATTCCTTTTTCCGCTTTCTCTACATCATAATCAGCTGCTTGGATTAATTTAAGTAAGATGTTTTCTACATCTTCCCCAACGTACCCAGCTTCAGTTAAAGATGTTGCGTCCGCGATTGCAAATGGAACATTTAAAATACGCGCTAACGTTTGTGCCAGTAATGTTTTACCACTACCTGTTGGCCCGATAAGTGCGATATTACTCTTCGCTAATTCTACATCATCAATTTTGCTGTTAGAATTAATGCGTTTGTAATGGTTATATACCGCTACCGCTAGTGCTTTTTTCGCGTTATCTTGTCCGATGACATACTCATCTAAGATTTCACGAATTTCTACCGGTTTCGGTACATCTTTGAATTCTACTTCTTCGTCTTTCGCAAGCTCCTCTTGTACAATTTCAGTACAAAGTTCGATACACTCGTCACAAATGTAAACACCTGGACCTGCAACTAACTTTCGAACTTGCGTTTGTGTTTTACCACAGAAAGAACATTTTAATTGCCCTTTTTCATCATTAAATTTAAACATATTTTCACACCCCTTACAAAGTGCTAACCTCTTGCCTTCGTATGTACACGATAAATGTATCGTATGTAAATACATATTATGTCACTACGTGGCGAGAAATACAAATAATATGACTAGTTATGTACAAATAAAAAGTTTTTAAAACTTTTGAAATATGTATATTCGACTCATTAAGGAAGTTTTCCTTCTTCATCGAAAAGTTTTATAAATATATTTCTATATTTATAAAACAAGGCACGATTAAAATCGCGCCTTGTTATTTTATTATGCAGCGTTTTCTACTAAGAAGTCTACAGCTTTACGAACTTTAAGATCTTCAGCTAAAGCGTCTACGCTTCCAAGAGCTTGCTTGATAGCGTCTACTGGCATACCGTACATTTCAGCCATTTTTTCAACTTCTGCAGTTACTTCTTCTTCAGTAACTTCGATGTTTTCAGCTTCAATGATAGCTTCAAGAACAAGGTTGATTCTTACGCGTTTTTGAGCGTCTTCTTTCATTTGCTCTTTTAACTTGTCAGCATCAGTACCTGTGAATTGGTAGTAAAGCTCAAGGTTCATACCTTGTTGGCTTAAACGTTGCTCGAATTCACGAACCATACGATCTAACTCAGTGTCGATCATAGCTTCTGGAATGTCGATTTCAGCGTTAGCAGCAGCTAATTCTACTACTTCGTCACGTACTTTGTGCTCAGCTTCGTGCTTTTTGCCTTCTTCTAAGTTTGTGCGAAGTTTTGCTTTTAATTCATCAAGAGTTGCAACCGCTTCGTCAGCTTCTTTAGCGAACTCGTCGTTTAACTCAGGAAGTTCTTTTGTTTTGATTTCATGAACTGTTACTTTGAATGTTGCTGGTTTGCCAGCTAATTCAGCAGCATGGTACTCTTCTGGGAATGATACTTCAACGTCTTTAGACTCACCAGATTTAAGACCAATTACTTGCTCTTCGAAACCTGGGATGAATGTACCAGAACCGATTGCTAGAGAGTAGTTTTCGCCTTTTCCGCCTTCAAATGCTTCGCCATCAACGAAACCTTCGAAGTCGATTACAGCTGTATCACCGTTTTCAACAGTTCCTTCTTCTTTAACAACTAGCTCAGCTTGACGCTCTTGTAAAGATTTTAATTCGTTCTCTACATCTTCGTCAGTTACAGTTGTTTCAACTTTTTCTACTGCTAAACCTTTGTACTCACCTAATTTAACTTCAGGTTTCACTGTAACTTTTGCAGTGAAGATAAGGTTAGCATTTTTTTCGAACTTCTCGATGTCGATTTCAGGATGAGCAACTGGGAAGATACCAGCTTCATCGATTGCTTCACCGTATGCTTTTGGTAAGATGATATCTAAAGCATCTTGGTATAAAGATTCAACACCAAAGCGTTGTTCGAATAACGGACGAGGCATTTTTCCTTTACGGAAACCTGGTACGTTGATTGTTTTTACTACTTTTTTGAACGCAGCGTCGATAGAGTTGTTTACTTCTTTAGCATCAACTTCGATTGTTAAAACGCCTACGTTACCTTCTAATTTTTCCCATTTTGCAGCCATTTATTCTTTCCCTCCAACTATAATAATGTATGCACATACCTCTATAGATTAAGATCTTCATTATCTCTTTTTTGAAATAACAAAAGTACAAATAATCCTCTAGCAAAAGCTTTCAGATATAATGTTCCAATCTACTAATTGCCTAAAAGACAACTACGGTATATTTTGTTCGAGAATAATATGAAACATATTAAGTAAGAGAATTGCACTTCTCTTCTCTTACAAACAGGCAGATTTCTGCCTTTTGCAACCCTTACATTATAACATAGAATATGCTCGTTTCAAGAACCGAACGATTCTTTTTCATAATTATACGGGCAAATATCCTTCTCTTTCAACACGTAATAACCATTGATAGGCAATATGAAACTCTTCTAATTCAATATTATACGCTGTCATAAGCTCTTCTTCATCAATAGTCAACCCGAAACGCTTTCTACCAATTCTCTCTAAAACAGCAGCCCAAATCTCCACTTTATCCATTAATAGAGCGAATGGGAAAATGCTAATTTGCAATTCTTTCCAATATGTAACCATCGCATCAAATATATCAGGATAATTTTGCTCTAATCGACTTGATAATCTATGTATAATGTTATCGGATTGCTCCTCATTATGACCTGTAAATGCTGGAATTACCTTGATCGTATTCCCAAACTTTTCTACCTCTATCTCTTCTTCTATTTGATTTTCTATCATTTTATATAAAATAGAAGTTTTCAAATAAGGGTGCTGTTTTTCGTCTATTAAAAATTTCTTTAAAATAGGTAATGCAAGATCCAAATCTTTTAACGAAAGTTGCTGAATCGCTCTTAGCTTTTGCCCAAAGTTTTCTCCAAATATTTCATTAGTAAATTCATCTAACTCAAAATTCGAATCAACTCGTGATGTATCTACTTCATTTAACATACCTTCTGCAAATAAAGCGAGCTGCGCTAATTTTTCCTTTTGCTCAGGCATTACATCTTTCGTTTGCAAAACTTTTTCAACAGTTTCAATAACACCTTCATAATCATTTGTTTGAACTAAAATTGTCACATACGTTTCAAGAATATCACCAAATAAGACAGCTCCTGTTTCCAGTAACTGTTCACATTTCTCTTTCGCTTCTTCCATATGTTTTAATTCTAACAAACAAATAACCGAAGCTAGTTCCGTTTGTTCCGTTTCTGCATTATACTGACGTAATATTTCAAAGCAGCGCAATGCATCTTCGAATTTCCGCTCTTTCAGCGCTAAAAAACCTTCATCAATATAGCGCTCTGATAGTTGCGGAAACAATACGACCGTATTTTCTTTTTTATCCATACGTCCGCCTCTTTTTCTAGATTTTAATTATCTTTAAAGTAAATATATCAAATGAGTAATGAGAACACAACATCCCGAAACCCTTTGTTTGAAATATAGAAATATTTAATTTTTACATTTCAATACAAGTGAATTCCTACTCAAAATTAAAAATATGCAAATAAAAACCCTCAGCAATTCAAGCAGAGGATTCATCATTAATGGAAAGCTTTTATAATAGTGGGGTATATAACAAGGGTAATAATTTGGAGAACAATAATTGCCATAACAATCATGCTAAAGTAGAAGATTGGTTTACTTCGTTTCATTAAAAACATAATGATGAGCATCGTACAAGCAAACAAACTTAAGAAGAACAAACTCGTTGTCGAACTAAGTATACCACTTGGGACAAAGAACAATAACACAACACTACAAGTACCTATAATTCCAAATAACCATTCCATTCATTCACTCATTCCCTTTCCCTCTCATGGTAGTTTCCTCTACGCGATTAAATGTTTTACAACATCAACTACATACGTTAATTTCTCATACGCTACAAATCCAAAAGCAACTGTTAAACCTGTTACGATTAATCCCTTCATTATTTCTTCCTCCTCGTTTTATCGTTGTTACCTTCATTATAGAGGATTAGCAATTTGTTACCATCGAACTACCTTACAGTTACCTTACAGAATTGTAAGATTTCAAAGAGAGATTGAAAAAACACCTCATATCGCTTGAGGTGCTTTCACGGAATTTCTCTATAATCACTTGCAAAATTAACTTTTTTCTCTTGGTTATTTTTCGGAGAATCCACTCTTAAACTAATAGATTTACTAAATAATTTTGGGTTGAAATAATAACAACAATCCGTTTGAGGACAATATACACAATACACATCTATTTCTTCTTTATTCACTTCTTTTGCAGCGACTCCGCTTGCTGTAGAATAACTAGATCGGAATCTTACTTCCAGTATCCCTCTTGCATTCAACTCTCTATATTTCACTTGCACCCTTTTAAATACCCCGCCTTTATACACTACAAGATCAAAGGGCTAATGCTCTGTTTGTGGTATTAAAATCATATATCCTTTTTCATACAAATCAACTTGTGCCTTTAAAACAGCTAAATCTCCTTTTGTTTTTGTATGATGGTACACTTTTTCTCAGCACCTTTTTACATATTTTCAAAATAATATTCGTTCCTTTTCTTAACTTACCTCCCAACATTTTCTCATTAAAAGAAAACTCTTTGTTAAAACCATGTTAATATATTTTTGTATAATTAAGAATTTAATTTACAAGGGGGATTATATATGTTCAAAAAAGTAGCTGCTGATGTTTTAGGGTTAAGTGATGTAGGTTCTGTCATTACACCGAAAGATTATGACAAGGTCGATGCTGATGATTACGTAATGCATGAAGATGGAGAGAAAATTTATTTTCTAATTAAATCGAAATCAGATGAATATTGCTTCACAAACAAAGGATTACTTCACCTAGATGGTACAAGTGCGACAAGCAAAAAACGTACACTACGCCGCTTTAGCTATAGTAAATATCAAATTAAAAACGTAGCGCTTGAAACTGCGGGAACGATTGATTTAGATGTAGAAATTAAATTTCAAATGGGAGATGAACATTATTCAATTGATGTTCATAAAAAACATATCGAGGAATTAAAAGATTTATATAAAGCTTTACTTAAAATCGAAGAAATTTCATACGACAACGATATTACATTGCAGTATGCACATAAAAGTTTAGATATGGCATCTAACGCTTTTAGCCGTATTTCAAATGCACAAGTAAATTTAGCAGAGCAATTTAAAGAAATGAACGAAATCGCCTTTAACTGGCTCGTTGATACGAAGAAACAATATAATGTGAAAGATTATGGTTTTGTATTTGAGAAGTTTATTAATAACTAAACAGAAAACCTTGTTATCCAAGGTAAAATGAATCGGAATAGTGGTACATGCTAAAAACACCTCCTGAATTCGCACTAATTATGCAAATTCAATGGAGGTGTTTTCAATTTCAAAAAAACGAGAGTTCATTACCTAAAAGAAATGAACTGGTATCGTACCAGTCACACATTTCATTTTCAACAACCTGCAGGAAAACATTTTTTATGGAAAATAACCAAAAGAATTAAGTGAATTGGAACCACTACGATTAGAAAATAAACATTTAAAAACAAAAACAACAATAAAAGAGTTATACAGCATATTAGATTTTATCATTAGTTACAACGAACAAAACGTTTTAGAGATGATATAGAAGAAAAAATCAAAGACGTCTGTCTTAGGCATAAATTACGATATGGATATCGAAGAGTGAGGATTAAAATAATAACATAAGTCAGTTTGAGGACTAATATATGTGATACACATCTAATTCTTCTTTATTTCCTTCTTTTGTGGCGACTCCATTTACCGTAAAATAACTAGAACGAAATCTCACTTCAAGAATTCCTATCGAATTCAATTTTCTCTATTTCACTTGAACTCTCTTAATACACTGCAAGATTAAACCGAAAATGTTCCGTTTATAGTGTTAAAATCATATATTCTTTTTCATACAAATCAACTTGAACCTTTAAAACTGCTAAATTTCTTTTTATTTTTATATGATAGTGCACTTTTACTCAACACCTTTTTCAGCTATACCTTCTATGAAGTCCAATACTACAGCACCATAAATAACATACAATTCCAAAAGAGCCATATAGATCATATGACTCTTTTGTATAGAATTATCTTTTTATTTTTTTTAGTTCTTCAACCGCAAACTCTAAAGCTTTAACAAATGTTTCTAGTTCAGAGTCGCCTAAAAGCTCAATTTCGATAGCTTGTGGTTGCTCCACATTAGTAACACCGCTCAAATTCTCCTCATACTTCAAATTCCATGATGTAGAAGCATGATCCTCCAATCTAAAAACCGTTCTACCACCATGACCTGAGTCTCCTCCTCGAAGACCCGTACTTTCTATTTTAACATTCAAAATATTAAAACCCATAATTTCTTTTTCTATTTTTTTCATAACTTTTGCACTTCCTCCTTCCAATAAAAATCACCATATAATCATAATATCATCTTTTCACAATACCCCCAACAAACAAGCCTAATTATTTGAATAACTAGAGATTAATACACTTAGGTTCACTTAAACTACAATTATTGTTACCTAGACACTCCCCCATACAAACCATATTAAATCCACATCAATATATGTTATACACATCTTTAAAGAAAAGATTAATTTGAAACAATCTTATTGTTTATTTTCACACCTAAGAATCTATCTTTATGGGTATCCCCCCTTCTAAACTTAGCTATAATTTTGTTTTTTTCATCGAAATATTGAATATCTTCATCGCTTAGTTCATCTACATTTAAAGTAACTAAATATTGACCACAACCTAAATTTTCCAATTCTTTATCAACAAACTTTAAAAGTTTTTCTTTTGGGTTTTTATCTGGTTTTGAATAAGAGCCATCATGAATTAAAAAACCAATATTATTTAAATTATACGTTAACCTTTTCATAAACCACGTTAAATCAAACATATTAACTTTCATATAATTTCTTCCATGAGAACCTTCATCGTCAATTTTACAAGTAACCAATATTCTACCCGTGTTATTAGTAAGGCCTGTTTTTAGATTCATTTCAAATTCCAGTAATCCCTCTTCGCCGTATGCTTCATTAACTAACGTATTAAAAACATCGCTTATTTCATTAATAAATTCTTTATACAAATCAAACTTTTCCTGAAATACCAATGATTGCCTCATAACTTCTTGTTTTATTTTAGCTATATCTGAATTTATTTTACTTTTTTGCTCATAGAAATTTATCTTACCTTCCACTTGATTTAATTCTTTGTATATAATATCTTTTTCGGAATTTATAGCATTAATATCGTTTAATATATCGCTTTTTTTGAAACTTTTAGAATAAACATCTAATTTAAATTTTACATTCTGTATTTCGTTCTTTAATTTTTTTATTTCCATGCTAATTTCTTGAATTCTTAGCGTAAAATAGGCTCCCCTATTTTCAACCATATATTCATAAAAATCTTGAACTTCATCTTTTGATTTACTTATTTTGTCCGGAAAGTATTCAATTAACTGCTCAAAAAACTGTTCTATGTCATTAAATTTTTTTATTTGCTCTACTTTCCCAACTAGATTTTCAATATTTTTTTCATACTGCTTTTTTACAAACTCTAATTCATAAATGTCATTCTGTAAATCACTGTATTCTTTTCTATATTTTTTATATTTCTTCGCATAATCGTCCATAGAATCAACAATACTTAATGTCTTTACTTTTTTATCAATTTGTTTCAAATCATTTTTCAATGTTTTTTGTCTCGTCTTTAACTCTACGATTTCATTCTTCATAGACTCAATAAACTTAATTTTTTCTTGTAGTTTAATCCAATCGGACTTTATTATGTTTATTTTACTTTCAAAATCTAAAGGTAAGTCAAATAAATAACAAAATATTTTTGATACATCTTCTCCAGAACGATTAGGCAGATTTATATCATTAAAACCTTTTCTTTCATCTCTTATAATATATTCTTTTAAAGAAGCAAAACTAGGTTCGTTCTTTTTCAAACAAATAATTTCATCATTAATATAAGACTTATAATCTTCCTCTTTAAATTCTTTCCATACATCCAAATTAAAATCTAATTCTTTATCTTCTAAAATATATCCCTTTTCGTTATTCAAAAAGTTTCTTGCTAAAAATATTTTTCTCTCTTCGCTTTGAATTTCTAGTATCAAGAGCATTCTAGAGTTTTTAATGGCCTTACTATTTTTCAATTCACTTGGACAAGAAGATCCTAATAAATAGTTGATTGAATCAATCATTGTAGATTTCCCCACACCATTAGTTTCATCAGTTGCTTTAGTTCTTTCACCAAGTATTATATTTATTCCATATGGATTAAATACATATTCTTGTTTAATTTCCTTTTCAATTGAATTATACACATATAATTTTTTTAAAATCATACTATACCTTCTCAATCCTATTATTTTTTATTTTTACTAACTCTAAAGAGTACAAAAAAGATAAAGCTAAGTATAAGATTCTTTCTAAATTCAAATTAAGCTGGACATCTTCTTGTTCGATATATTTATTAAATAACTCATCTAAATGATAACTTTGATCCAGCAATTCATAACATGTTTTAGCCACCCATAAAACATTATCTTCCAGATTAAATTGCTTATTAAGTAAAAAGAAATCCATTATGAAACTCCTTTCTTTATCGTTTCATTGTAAATATCACATTCGTGAATTCCCCAATATATTAATATAGAAATATATTTTTCAATTTCAATTAAAGATAGCTCCGTTTCATTAATGTATTCTTCAACTACCGTCTGCAGTATTCTATCAAAAACATCATCTCCATCCTCACACTTTTTCCAATTCCTCCTATAAACCCTAGATATTAAACTTGAAATTAAATCTTTTCCTTCAAAACTCACAAACGCAGAGGTATTATAAATCTCATTTATAATAGGAAAATAAATTGATTGTTTATCGAAATCTATTTGAAAACTTTTAGAACAAAGCATATTTGTAAATTTATCATTTACATCTTTTTTCACGAACTTCCCAGTAGCAGGCTTTTCACCGTCTAAAATTTCAATAAATTTAATTAGAAAAGATTTAAATTTATTTTCATTTAGATGATTAGATTTTTTATTTAAAGATTTAGTTTTTTTTTTGAGTTTATCGATCCCAAATTCAAAATATCCGTTTCTCAACCTTCGATCTAATGAATTATCTATATACCAAAATTCATTTTCTTGATGCCATTTATGATATTTCACTTTAGCAGTAGTGCTCGTTATATCAAATTCTCCCTCAATAAATACAGGATCTGAATACTCATCAACAACATTTGCTCCGCAAGTAAATACATATGTGGCATTAAAATTATCTAACACCGCTCCTAAATTCGTTTTATGCACATGTCCACATAAATAAAAATCAATACAACTATCTGATAATCTATTTTTAAATGTTTCAATTTCATCTTTATGTAAGCAATTTAATGTATGGTGCCCCAATGCAAAAGTAATTTTTGATTTATCTAACTTTTTCAATGTCGCATATAACTTGTCTAGCCCAACCAAAATCTTCCCTTCTACATCATCCGCTCCAGCAACTAAACATGTATTAATATGTAATATATTCACGTCTTTATGATTTATAAAAAAATGCAAATCATCCTTAGGATATTCCCGTTCAAGAAATTTTTCATAAAACTCAATAAATGCTTTTTGACCACTGTATAGACTCCTAAAAGGTTTCTCTCCTAATTCATTAATTTTTTTTCTAGCATTTTCATTATTGATAATTGAATCTATAATAAGCTCCGCAATTTCATCTCTTTTTACATCATGGTTCCCTGGTACAATAAACACACTTGATTTTTCAATCCCCAAACTTTTCAGTATACTTTCTAAAAAAATAAATAGATCTTCTGTATAATCACTACCTCGATGAGCAAAATCCCCTGTGATAAACAAAATATCTATTGTACCCGAAAACGTTTCATCCAAATAAGTAATAAAACTATCTCTCATAACATCTGTTTCGTAATTTTTATATAAATAATGTAAATCTGATAAATGAAGCCATTTCATCAATTTTCACCAATCCTGTCTCTTTTACTATTAAAAATATTTTATCATATATTTATTACGATTTTCTGAAATAAACAACACATTTTCGCATCCCCTGCCTATTCATAACTGTATAGACTATTATCACACCTTTTTAGTATCTAGCATTTCATTTATATATAACACTTTTAAAGTTTAGTGTCATAAAAATACTAACTTTTTTCTTTTGTTACGGTATAATTTAAATTCACGAATTTATTAACCACATCTCCAAAAACTGGCCGAAAAATATTATCATCTAATTCTAAAAAATAAATCCCTTCATCAATTTGTATTAAAATCAATACCATATCTAGTTGCCCAAACAATGATTATGTTAATCATTTTAACTAAATAAATGTAAAAATAACATTATATAATTTATAAGAAATAAAAAAATCTTATTACCAGAAGATAACAAGATTTCAATATTGACTTTAAAGATATTCAAACTTCCAATTAATTCAATACCTCACTATATAGCTTTAATTTTACACAAGTGATTGAGAAAGATTTTTATTTTTCTTAATCAATCCAATTCGATATTTCTCAATTAACATATTCCTATATTCTTGATAACTTCGTCCTTCTTTGTTATGCTTATAGCCTTCAATTTTTTCATACATTATATCAAAATTCAAATCATATTTTTCAAAATCTACTGCTATATGCTGAATAAGATCCATTAAATTTTTAAATAAGTTTCTTTTCAATTGTATCGCTACAATATTTTCGCTATTAATCTTTCCTGTAATCTCTTTATCTAGAGCGTTTTCATTATTAGAATAGGCAAATTTCCATTGACCATGAGCTATTTTATTTCTAATACTTACAGACTCTTTAAAATCATTTTCTATTAACTGTATCAACCCTTTATATCTAGCTCTTTGAGTATACCTAAGCTCTAAATCCAAGTGTTTTCTAGTAAATGGAATATTATATTTTTTACAAACAGACATATTAATTAGACCTATTATTCTTTGTTCCAACGATTTTGAATTTCTTATTTCCAAAATATCTTCTTCTGTAAAAGAATTATTATCATAACATATTTTCAATATGGATGCTTCCATCCATATTACTGTAATATTAGATAATAATCTGGTAAAAACTATTTCTTCATCCCTTTTCTCAGTTCTTATAGATTCTTTAATTTTACTTTCAATACTACTATATGCCGCATCAATTAACTTTACATTTTGGCATTGCTGCTTATATAACGGACTGTAATTAGCTGAATTATCAGAAACAAAACTCAATGTTCATTCCTCCCGACCAAAATGTATAAAAATTTATACATTTTGGTCGAAGGGAATCGAACCCCCATCTCCTATACAAAGTATAGGCGAGTTAAACCGTTACTCCACGACCTCACACTCATTTTAACATTACAAGGAAATATTTACAATATGTTTCTCTGTCCCATACAAATTAAAATTTCAATGCAAGTGCGATTTCTTAGAATTATGCTAAAATCTATTTACCGATATATATTTTTTTGAATTCGAGCACTCTCTTATACCAGAAGAAAGCTTCAACAAAATTCTTTCATCTTATGCAAAATTAAAGAACTCTCACTTTTTTATACTAATAATAAAATTAAAATTCCCATAAATACTAGGAGGATTTTTCATGAACAATTTCACTACCTTAGTATGCAGCACCGAAGAATACCATAAAACTCCAGATAAATGTTGTTGCTATATCACTGAAAAATGCTCAAATCAATTCGAAGCAACAAACTTAGCAAAGATGCTCAAAGGCAAATATTCTAATTTCAAAGATTACTCAAACTTAGCTATTTTACAACACAACAATAAACAAGAATATAAAGTAATTCTCATCTCAACTAAATGCAACTTCCATCGCCTACTCGGGGTAATGATAAGCAAATAATCTATTCATGATTTCCTTTAACGTTCTATAAATAATGTTATTATTTTTCACCTACAGACTTCAGAATATCCTTACTCTATCCCTTTATCTTTAATGTAATTTAAAAGGATCTACCGATAGTAACTTTATACTTGAACCAGGAATTTGGTTATTAGCGAAACAGAAACCCTTGTTATCAAAAGATAACAAGGGTTTCTCAGCGTCCCAGGAGAATTTCGAGCTCCCACTCCGCCCATTTCCGTACTATTTTATATATTTTGATCGCAGTCTTAATATATCTTCTCCTTCGCGAATGCCTGCCGATCCCTTCCTCACATTTTTTACGACAGTCCAATTCGGATTAGTTTCATCACCGATGTTCTGTACTGTAAAGTTGCCATCACCATATTTCCGTTGACCTTCTGCCAATTTCTCCGTTAACTCATTCTCATTTGATCTCGCCATCTTTGCGCCATCTCCCTTTTTTATACGACCTTCTTAAACCATCTAACCAATCACAGGTCCAGTCAATTGGAGATTCTCGTTTTCCGCTTCTATCCATTGTAACACACTAACGGGGATAAGTTTCGATAACGGTTGCTCAATCGTACTAGGACGGTAAAAAGTTTTATAATATTGTAAGTGAACAGTTAGGAGAATCTGGATATGGATTTGAGTTCCATCATAAACCTATTGATTCTTGAAATGAAATAAGAGGAATCGGGCGCATAAATGGCGCTCTTTTCTTCATGCACTTCAATCCGTTACACATAATAATTACCATATATTACGTTATATTTTTCACACCTTTTGCACATACATCAATTTGTAGACAAACAAAAAACCTTGTTATCAAAAGATAACAAGGTTTTTTTAGCGTCCCAGGAGAGATTCGAACTCCCGACCGACGGCTTAGCTTACCACCATAGCTTTCGCTACCAGCAATTACTGTTTGTAGTCTGGACTATATCTTCACCATTTCAGGTGCGACACGTGTAGTCTCTACGGAACCTCACGATGATTTTCATCATACTTCAGAGTCTTTACCATTAAGTTTCACTTAATCATTCAAAACTCCTTAATCTTTTTCAAGATCGTAAGTTTCCTCGGTATTACCATCAGCCGAACTGTTAAGGCTTCACCGATATAGTGTCGTCCACTTTATAGGTTCTTGTTTCCCTATAAAGGCTCCTATTTTTCTTGAAGGCCGTTGCTCTATCCTGCTGAGCTACTGGGACATGGAGCGGGTGAAGAGAATCGAACTCTCGACCAGAGCTTGGAAGGCTCTTGTTTTACCACTAAACTACACCCGCATAGGTTATTTTATTTTCTTCGTTAGCGCCGTTGCCCTATCGACAATATTTATTATATGTATAACCATACATAAAGTCAACACCTTTTTTAAAAGAGGATAATTTTTCTTATCCTCTTTTAAAAACTGCTTGTTCAACTAGCTGTCCGTCTAGTGTTTCAAAACGAACTTCCATTTGATTTTCATCCATTTCTAATAAAGCAAATGTTTTTTCTACACGCTGACGCGGTAATAAAATACTGCCTGGATTAATAAATAAAACGCCGTCGATTAATTCCGCACCTAATACGTGAGAGTGTCCGAAGCATGCAACTTGCGCCCCTACCTCTTCAGCACGGTATGCTAATGTTTGTAACGTCATTTTCACGTTATGACGATGTCCGTGCACAACTATGAAACGAACACCATCTACATCAGTTACAATTTCGTCTTGAAAGTTAGCATAATCACAATTCCCTTTTACAACATGGAAACCTTGCAGCTCTTCATGAGCAGGCGTTAGCTCTGAATCACCGCAATGAATCATGATATCTACTTTCCCTTCATACTTCTCTTTTAACTGCTGTAATTCCTTCACAGAGCTATGACTATCGCTTACGATTAAAGCTTTCATCAATCTCTCTCCCTTATTCTCCTAAAAACCATTCAGGGATTTTTTCTTCTAGCTTACGTAGAGCACGTCCGCGGTGACTAATAGCATTTTTCTCATCTGAACTTAGTTCGGCCATCGCTTTTTTATATTCTTCCACATAAAAAATCGGATCATATCCGAAGCCGTTTTCCCCGCGGCGTTGTTCTAAAATAAACCCTTCGCACGTCCCATTTACAATGACAGGCTTTTTATCCCCTTCAGGGAATGCCACTGCTAATGCACAGTAGAAACGAGCTTTACGCTTTTCAAACGCTACGTCATTTAATTCTTGTAAAACTTTATCAATATTTGCTTGATCATCTTTCGGCTCTCCAGCAAAACGTGCTGAATACACACCTGGTTTCCCGTTTAAAGCATCTACAATAAGACCTGAATCATCCGCAATTACAATTGCATTCAATTGTCTACTCAAACTGTCCGCTTTTAAGATTGCATTTTCTTCAAATGTTTCACCAGTTTCTTCGACTTCTTCAATATGAGGAAAATCGTGTAATGATTTCACTTCTAAATCAAATCGCTCAAATAACTCAGCAAATTCACGTACTTTCCCCATATTTTTTGTCGCTACAACAACTTGTTTCATACTTTCCACCTCTACTCTATATGAGATACGATGTCACCTAACGCTTCTTTTTGCATGTCAATCAGTTGGAAAATGCCTTGTTCTGCAGCATCAAGTAATTCATTTAACTGCGCTCTACTAAACGTCGCTTCTTCTCCAGTTCCTTGCACTTCAACGAACTGACCTTTTCCAGTCATAATTACGTTCATATCAACGTCTGCTTTAGAATCTTCTGCATAGTTTAAATCTAAAACAACACCTTGTTCTTCAACAATTCCTACTGACGTTGCTGCTAAATAATCTTTTACTGGAATTTTAGATACTTTTTCTGCTTGTAGTAATTTCTCAAACGCTAATACCATTGCTACATATGCACCTGTAATAGAAGCTGTTCTCGTTCCACCATCCGCTTGAATAACATCACAATCAATCCAAACCGTTCTCTCACCAAGCGCTTCTAAGTCAACTACCGCACGTAATGCTCGTCCAATTAAGCGCTGGATTTCCATTGTACGTCCTGTTACTTTCCCTTTACTTGACTCCCTAATTGTACGTTGTTCTGTCGCACGTGGAATCATCGCGTATTCAGCTGTTACCCAGCCCTTTCCTTCTCCACGCATAAAAGGCGGGACACGCTCTTCAATTGTCGCTGAGCAAATTACCTTAGTATCCCCAACCTCAATTAATACTGATCCTTCTGGATGTTTTAAATAATTCGTATGAATATGTATATGGCGTAACTCTGTTTTCTCTCTACCATCTACTCGCATAACAATAACCTCCTCATAACTACTTGTTAGTATAGCCAAATTTAAATGTATGATATGTATACAATAAAAGAAGGGGAACCCAAAAAGCAATTCCCCTTTCTTACTTAAGTATATCAAATTATTGGCGATTAAAAACTACCTGTATTCACGTTTTCTGGACGATCTACAGGTTTTATTAACTTTCCGCCCTTTTCATCTATAAGATTCGCTTTACCATTTACTTCAATAGAAACGCTTTTCACGCCTTTCTTTTCTGTTAAAGATAAAACTAATGACTTCAATACGTAATTTGAAATCATATTTTTATCTGGGTTTATAAATATATTTTCATTAAAGTTTAATGTAAGATTTCCATCTTGTAATTTCGGATTCGTAATGAGCTTAACTCCTGGATTGAAATCGTTCAGAAGAGATTGATGAATCGGTCCTTTTACAAGTTCATCTACAATTGCTGCATAATCATTTTCTTTTCCTTCTACAACGCGGCGTGTTACTGGTACGTAGTATTGCTGTTTATTATTATTTTGTGCCATAAAATAAAGTGTTACTGGTTTTGTATTTGTTACATCCGCTACTTGCTCATCATCGAAGTTAATACCGTTCGCACGGCTCACCCCTTCACCAAGCGGTGTACCACCAACAGGCATCTTCGCTAATTTTTCACCATTTATTTGGAACTGCACTTGTTTTATTTCTTTAAATTGCGTCAACGTCCATGCAATAGATTCAACGATTTGACGTTCTTCCTCTTTTGCATAGTTTTTCATTTCTTTAGAAAAATCAATGACTGCCGTCCCATCTTTTTTCAAGTTTAGGGTCATCGATGTATTCGCCGGAATGACTGCACGGAACCCATTCGGTAACAAATTCGTTACCGGTCCATCTTTCACAAGGTACTCTAACGTTTGCTGAATAACCTCATTTGCTTTCGGAGTAGGTATAGCTAACGTTTGCGGTACAACATAGCCATTTTTATCAACAAGGTATAGTTCTCTATTCACCGTTTGTCCTTGCTTATCTTTCTTAGATACTTCTTTCTTTCCACCCTCTGTATACGTAACTTGTTTTGGCGGATCAATTTGCTCCGTTGCTTTCTCTTGATTTATAAAGCCACACCCTGTTAGTAAAACAGCGCTCACAGTAGCACCAACAACCCATTTAAAAGTGGATTTAGGCATGCCATTCCCCCCTAAAATCTAAGTTTGTACTATTATGTATACGAGCTGTTTCATGTTTTAGAACAAGCTGTGCTCCCTATAAACAAAAAAACTCCTGATTTCTCAGGAGTTCACTTATATGAATTCTATTATTATTCTTTTTCTAAATAAATATGTTTCACATTTTCAATCGGTTGACCGAACCATTTTGATGCAATTTCTTTAAATAGACCTATTTTCCCTGTTGTTAAGAAGAGATGATCACTTTGTTCCTCTCCCTCATTCAACATTTTACTATGGTATAAAATGGTACTTACTTCACGCGCCGTTTCATCACCAGAACTAATGAGTTGCACTTTATCTCCCATTACTTGTTTAATAACAGGACCTAAAATTGGATAATGTGTACAACCTAAAATAAGCGTATCAATATCAGTGTTTTTCAGCGGTTGCAACGTTTCTCTTACAACTTCATACGCCATTTCACTTTCGAAATTACCGCTCTCTACAAGCTCAACAAAAGGTGGACACGCTAAACTTTCTACCATAACACGATTATTAATAGACTTTAACGCTTCCTCGTATGCACCACTTTTCACCGTTCCAATCGTTCCAATAATCCCAACATGATACGTGTTTGTCATTTTTAAAGCTGTACGTGATCCTGGGTGAATAACTCCTACCACTGGAATTGGTAATTGTTTCTGCATCTCTTCTAATACAACTGCAGTTGCTGTATTACATGCAATAACTAACATTTTGATATTTAAATCTAGTAAATGCTCCGTCATTTCCCACGTAAATTGACGCACTTCTTCTCGAGAACGTGGACCATAAGGGCAACGTGCTGTATCCCCTAAATATATAATGCGCTCTTTCGGCAACTGACGAATTAATTCCTTCGCCACTGTTAAACCGCCAACTCCTGAATCGATAACACCGATTGCTCTATTCAACTTCATCACCCGTTTTCTCATTCATCATCTTATTTTATCATTATATTTTTCACACTTTAAGTTCGCTCACTTAAACTGCTTCTATATGAAAATTTTCATTTGTACCTGTATAGACTAGGACCTTTTTTATTTTGCTCCTTTTTTTCATAATTTGCAAGACAGAAAAATAACCGACCTTCTATATGAAAGTCGGTTTCTTCTATAATAAAGTACATCTTTAATGCTCCATCTTTTTTTGGAAAGAAGACATTCCTATTAATAAAAAGAAATGGGCAGAAATTAACATGACGATTAAAATAAAATTGAAACGATAACTATTTGTAGATTCCATAATTTTGCTCGCAACAGCTGGTCCAAATGCCATACCGAAAAAGTTAATTAAATTATATAAGCCAAGACCGACTCCAACTTTAGCTGCATGTAATGTTTTCGGTATAAATGTGTTCAATGATACTTGAATGGCAGAATAACTCATAAATGTCAAAATAATCGCCAATACAATAACGACTATACTTCCATTCGGAATAAACCCTAAAATTAAAAAGCCAACAATCATAATGACAGACGCTACATAAATCATATTCACATTTCCAAACGAAGGAACAATTTTCCCCGTAATAAAACTAGACACAATACCAAAGAGTGATGCAACAAATAATACAATTCCGATAACAAACGGAGACAATCCGTGCTCTCTTCCTAACAGTAATGGCAACAATAATAAATTAGCACATAACGCCACATTAATTATAAATCCGACTGTTATTAAACGAAGAAATGCTTTGTTCGAAAACAACTCAATATCGATAAATGGATGCTCCGCTTTCTTCATACGAACCGTGAATAAAAATAAAGAAATTATCGATAACACAAATAGCCAACTATTCATATTGACACCTAATAAAACAGTCGTAATGAATGCAAATAGTAACGCCGCTCCAATGTAATCAAAATGAAACGCTTCATCCGTGTGCCGTGCTTCTTCTGGCATAAATTTTATAAGCAAGAAAATCCCCACTACTGAAATAACCATAAATAAAAATAAATATGGCCACCCTAGTGTATTTGTAATAGCCCCGCCAACTAAAGGGCCAATACCTACTGCTAATGCAATAGAAGAACTAATCATCGCTAACGCACCAGGCTTCTTATGAGGAACAACTAATTTGGCCACTGCAATCATACTAAGCGCAATAAACGCTGCACCCCCGCTCGCTTGCACTAATCTTGCAAGAATGGTAATCACATAAGATTGATTCATAAATCCAATAATAGAACCCAATACAAATATGATAATCGAAATAATTAATAGTTTTTTTACACTGTAACGATCAGCAAGCTTCCCATATATCATTGAACCAATACCGACAACTAAAGAATAACCTACTACAACCCAACTTACTTTCGATTGACTAATAGATAAATCATGAGCAATATCCTCTAACGCAACATTAAATAAAACCGCATTCATCGGTCCTAATAAAACGATAAAACATAATGTGAAAACAAACCATTTTGAATGATTACTTATATCTTCCCCCATGTGTAACACCTCTCCTGATTGTAGTAATTGAAAACGAAAAATGAAGTTGTTTAGCTCTTCTATTATCACTAGACAACTTCATCAAATGTATACATTTATCGCGCGACAAATTGAATTCGAAACGAAACATGTACGTTGTTCGATATTCATGGAACTATCATAGTTTCAGCATTATAGTTTGTCAACGAAAAAATATACAAAGTAAACTAATTTAGTGTTTTTAGTTTACTTTGTTCGAAAATTATTATACACTAATTTCGAATCCGATATAAGGAGGACTGACATGGTTATTCAGATTTGCAATTTTTAACTTAATAAAATAATGAACTTATATATAGAAGAAACATTATAGGAGGATTATGATGAAGAAAAAAATGTTAGTTGTATTAACGAGCGTTGAAAAATATCCAAATTTAAATCGAGCTACTGGCCTTTGGCTTGGTGAAGCTGTTCATTTCGTTAAAAAAGTTGAAGAAGCTGGTTACGAAGTAGATTATATTAGCCCACAAGGTGGTTATACACCGATTGATCCGCATAGTTTAGCAATGGCGGAGAGCATCGATTGGGAATGGTATCAAAAGAAAGAATTTATGAATCGCCTCGGTTCTACACTGAAACCAAGTGAGGTGAATCCAGAAGACTATGCTGTTATTTATTACGCAGGTGGTCACGGTGTGATTTGGGACTTCCCTGAAAATAAAGAACTCCAAATGATTAGCCGTAGCATTTATGAAAATGGCGGAATTGTTTCCTCTGTTTGTCACGGAGCTGCTGGTTTATTTCATATTACATTAAGTAATGGGGAACGTTTAATTAGCGGTAAAAAAGTAACAGGATTCTCAAATGAAGAGGAAAAACTAGCTGAATTAGATCAATTCGTTCCATTTTTAACAGAAGATGAACTTATTAAAAATGGAGGGCTTTACGAAAAAGCTACACAGCCTTGGGAAGCTTTCGCCGTAGAAGATAACCGTGTTATCACTGGTCAAAACCCAGCTTCAGGTGGTCCAGTAGCTGAATTAGTATTACAACACTTAAAAAAGAACATGTAATAAAAAAAGCAGATTTTCCATTCATATAGGAAAATCTGCTTTTTTACGAAATCATTTGTAAAATAGCCATAACTTCTTTTTCAATTTCAGAATCATCAATCGCTTCTATATACTCCGGTTTAAACAGTTGATACTTCTTTAGTTGATAAAAATCAAGTATCGCTTTCTTTAACGTAATATCGTACTGAATACAAAAAGAATGATCTATAATACGTCTTAACATCACATCATCTTGCACCATAAATAATTGTGCGTTCATCTTATTAAAGTAGCCTTGTTCCATACCAGCTTCAAAAAACATTTGCAAATTATGATTACGATTTTGTTGTGCAGCGACTAACTGATCAGATAAGTGCGGATATGCCTCTTTCAAATCTTGTAAAAAGACATCAGAAATGTATGTCACACATTTTAAAGAGTGAATAAACGTCTTTTGGAAACGTTCTGCAAAAGACATACTTTCATCTTGATTATCCGCATCCCCTTCAAGAAGGTAGTTCATAAAATCTTCTACCACAGCTTCAATAATCTCATCTTTTGAAGAAAAACGTTTATATAAAGTAGCTTTACTAATATCCATATACTTCGCAATTTCATCTATTTTCAATTGACTAAAACTCGTTTTTCTAATAACGGGCTTTATTTTATTAATATAAGTATTTGCACACGCAACTTTTCTCATTAAAAGAGCCTCCCCTTTTGTCCATACAAAATAGTATAGCAAATTCACGATTAATTATAAATGAAGTCACTATACTCAATACATCTTTTTAGTTTAAAGAGTCATTTATGCTATAGAAAAAATGCCCGCTACCTTTATGAGTAACGAGCACTTTTTCTATACTTTATTTATAACTCTTCTTATAGCTTTCCCTATTTCCATACTAGACTGCGGATTTTGCCCTGTAATTAAACGCCCATCTACTACGACGTGCGGCGTAAAATTTGGAGCAACATAAAACAAAGCCCCTTCTTCTTTCAATTTACTTTCTAACAAAAACGGCACTCGCTTTTCTAAATGTACAGCTTTTTCCTCATCATTTGTATAACCTGTTATATGCTTACCCGCACTAAAAAACGAGCCGTCCTTATTTTTCACACCGACTAAAGAACTTACTCCGTGACACACAGCCGCTACAATTCGGTTGTTGTTGTACATATTCACAATTAAATTTGCAACATATGGATTACCTGGAAAATCTACAATCGCCCCGTGTCCACCACCAAATAAAACTGCATCATAATCCGAAAAATGAACCGTTGAGATCGACTTCGTATTTTGCAATAAAGAAGCGACATGCTTAAATTCACGAGGTATCCCGTTCGGAATAGAAACTCTATCAATCGGCACTCTACCGCCCTGTATCGACACAATATCAACATCGAACTTAGCTTTTTTAAACAAATTATAAGGAGCTGCGAGCTCTTCCAGCCACAAACCAGTCGGGTGTCCATTCATATCATGAGCGCTTGTTGAAACTAACAATATCCTTTTCAACATATCCCCTCCTTACTACCTATTTATGTATGGAGTGTTCTTATCATTCATATAGAACAAGAAACAGACAGAAAAATAGCCGACTCTTCATTTAAAAGTCGGCTTTCTTTTTATAACTCGAGCTCTCCCATGCGAAGAAGCTCAACAACTGCTTGTGAACGTCCTTTAACCCCTAGCTTTTGCATTGCGTTTGAGATGCGTAGTGTTTGCAAAAAATAACATCCTCTTCCCTTATTCAATCACAAGATAAATTTCATAACAACAATTCAATTTCATTGTATCTAATACAAAGATTAAAAACTCCTCAAACGAATATACTGAGTAAAACCAATATTTTTTACTTTTTTTACACTTTTTAAAAATCAGCGCTATTATTTAGGAAGATTTTAAAGTGAGGAGGAAAAAAGATGAAAAAGGAAAAATATGTTTGGAATAAAGAATATACTTGGGACGAATTAAATAATTTTGAAAAAGATGAATTGGTAGCTATTTTTGTTATGGAGTTAGATTCTATTGTAGGGACAGAACCAAACATTGAGTGGTATTATAATAAATATCTAGAAGGAGGATTTCATTATACAACTTTCCTTCCAGACGCTTTAACCCTTGTACGAGTATTAACAAAAGACAATGATATACAATTTGCTGTGAAGTATAATGGCAAAGAATTCATGTGCTGCTTCCATAGTATTACAAAAACACCCATTTACAGTTGTTGCAAAACCTTAGAAGAAGCCATTTGTTTAGCGGCACTACGACACTGCAAAATAGAAATATAAGAAATTCCTTAAATAAAAAAAGAGCTGTTAGCTCTTTTTATTTTTTACAATTGTAAAATCGTGATAACTATTAAAACGAATATGAGTTAAATTAACATTAAAATATCTCATCTTATGTGAAATTAACTTTTCGAAAGATTCATCGCAAGTCGTGATGAAAAGCTGATCCATAAATCGATTTTCTTGATTATCATTTGTTAGTTCTGTTCTTATTAAATCGACAAATGATAATACATTCAAATCGTCTAAGGTTTGTATTGGGTCATCCATAAAATAACATCGAAAAGGATTCTCTTTTTGTCCCATTGCAATAGTCAGAAAAATAGCTAAAGAAACAATTGATAATTGCCCTGTGCTTAAAATATTGGGTATAAACACCTCAGTATCATTAACTTTAACAGTCATCTTAGCCTTTTGAGTCGTTCTCCCCTCGGTCATAAAATCTATAGTTTGAATATTAGTATGCCTATTTAACCTCTTGTATATTTTCCGTAGAGGTTCATTTATTTGACTTGCTATCTTTTTGTCCCAATCTGTTCTAATTTTTTTAATTTGTTTAGACAAATACTTCAACTTTTCTAAAGCATTTTGTTTAGATACCAATTCTAAATTATATGTTTCATAATCTTCCTTTGCTTTTTCAAATAATTTCTGTTTTGTTGCTATTAAATAATTACTATTCAGTTCTTTCATAATTGAATGTAAAATTTCTAGCTTAACTTTTAAAATATCTATATTTATGTCCTTAACTTGTCTATCACCTAATAAATTTTGAACCTCTTTAGTTTTACGCCCAAATTCTTTCAAGACCTGATTAATACATTCTCTTTTACTTTTTATATCTAAAGCTAAAAACTCTTCTAAATGCATTGCTTTTCCTTTATCAATAAGACTAGGGATTTTGTAGATGATGTCATCCTTCTCAACAAGCTCCCGCAGCATTAGTTCTTCTAAAATTAAAAAAAGCTCCTCATGTTTTTCTAAGTGAGAGATTAATTGTTTTTCTTGTTGTAGCAATTTTTTTAGTGTAAGTTCCCCAAAGTTCATTTTAAACCTTTTGGCAGCTAATTTAATGAATTTTGTTTCTTCAAAAGCCTTTAATATGATTTGCATTTCGAATTTTTGATTATTAATTTTTTCTGTTAAATCATTTTTCAAATGCTCAACTTCCTCATTTAAATCTTTTCTCTCATTATCATATTTTTTTCTAAGTATAGCTCTTTCTATGTCTATTTTCCCTAATAATTCTTTCGCTTCATGCCCAAGGGGATTCTCTAAATTTAAAAATAAATCTTCACTGCCACATAAGGGACATTTAGATTGATTCCCTTCTTGTAATTCATGAAATCCCTCCAAATGATCTATAATACTCCTTAAAGCTTTCGTTGCATTATTTACATTCTCATACGATTTTAATTGTAAAAACAATTGATTAATATATTCGAGTTTATATTGAAAATGGAAATAGCGTTTCTCTTCTGTTCCAATATATTTTCCCTCATATATCTCTAATTGTTTTAATGATTCTTTTGAATCTAAATTTAAACTTTTTATTTCTTTTAGTTCTTCTTTAAGTAAATCATTCTTTCTTTCGAGCGATTTAATATCTTGGCTTTGCACTATGAGAACTTTACTTTCGTTTTCTCGAAACGGCTGTACCAACTGTTCCTGAAACTCTTGCAGATAAATTTTTTCATTTATACTTTTTATGTAATCGTTACTCCATACCAATATATCACTATGTTTAACAACATCATAAATTTCTTTTAATGTTTCATATTGCTCATTAAATATATTATAAATTATCGAGAAACTACCCTCTGTTTGATAAATGATATCCAAATCATTCTCATCTTCAAATATTTTTTCATTAGGATACTCTTTTACCAAAACAGATACCCCTGTTGAATTCCCACCTTTTTCTGACAATAAATCATTTAATTCGTTTCGTGCTAAATGATATTTTTCTTTTTTATCCTCTGCAATTTTGTGTGAAGATTTTATTTCGGAAGTAATTTCAGCCAATATACCAACATATTTATCTCCTCTACTACCATACCCTTCAAAATTATCCATAATGTTCTCAATAACATCTACTCCACCAAAAAAAGAAGAAAACATACTATAAAAATCTTCTCTCCCCTTCTCATACATGCTTATATTTTTTTCATAAGAACAAATATGTCGATCATAAAAGTATTGAGACAATGACTGCTTAATAACATCATCTATTGTATTACACTTAAACTCCTTACCATTCTCCTTATTTCCTAAAGAAATAATAAAATCTGTATGTTTAAAGTTAAAACCATCACTATCTTTATCACCATCAAAAATCCTATATAAAGATATTCTTTCTCCTAACCAAAATCCACTTACTTCAACTTTAACAATTCCTTCTCCCTCGGTATGCCTTAATAACGCCCTTTGTAACATTTTCCCTTTTTCATTACGGATATTGTATTCTCTTTCTAAACGCTTTACAGTACCAGTGAGACACCATTCAATTGCATCTAATAAGGTTGTTTTCCCATAACCATTAGGTCCACTAATTAAAACTACACCTGTTTTATCTGACTGCTCTTCAAAAAATTTAACCTTTTGACTTTTATACCCCCTGAAATTCTCCATATTCACTTCACTTATAAAAAAGCGTGATTTATTCATATAGTTCCTTCCTTTAAATCAAAGTAATATCTATTTCGATATCATAGATAATATTTTATCAATATCTGGCTTAATTTCTTTCTGTTTTAATTCGTTGTATAATTGCTCAGGCAGAATTTCATTTATCGCTTGAATAACCCCATCATACCCCTTCATCATTCCATCAAAACTCACTTTTAATGGAAATGACGGCAAAATCAAAAGCTCCTCTTCAAAATTCGGATTAGAAACATCTATAAATATTTTCCTACAGTAATACTTATCTCTCTCATAATTAATAATTTCATCAATCCCTTGCCTATCTTGCTTGGATTTACTTCCTAATCCCAAAGGACATAATAAAATCAAATTAATATTATACTTTAGGGGTTTATTTCCTAACCATATAATAAAGTCAAACATCTTTTTCTCATACTCTTTAATATCCTGATGAGTAAAGACAGTGTCTTTCTCTATCAAAATATACAATTCAGTTTCAGTTTTATTTAGATAAACATGATCAAAGTTTAATAACCTTATGGCTTTTTCTTCACTTTTTTGAGTCTCTTGGTTATAAACTATCCTATTAGGAATATATTCTTTTTTCTGAAACCCATTTTGTTTTAATAATTCAATCACTTTATGAAGCATCACTTGTCCCCCTTATGCATTCAGAAATAAAGATATTAGGTATTTTTTCAGTGATAAAAGGATTATATGCAGCCAAACATTGCAAACACTGTATATAAAAATAATCCACATCTGGTTCACACGGAGTCATTTCTTCCTCAACATTCATGATATCTAGTTTATAAGGGTATTGTCGAGATGACACAATACCTAGTTCTTCCGCATGACCTACTCCAAGATACCAAACATTAGGTTTAATCTTTACTTGTAATAATCTTTCACTAATTTCTCCTAAATCAGTGAAAGCGATCATACTCTGGCTTAAGTCCCCCATAATAATTCCGTTATCCCGTTCTTCAAAAGGATATGTAAATAACCATATCGAATCATCAATTTTAAACCATTCATCCAAATTAGCATTTTTATTTAGGAATTTCTCATAGTAATACATGATTTTAGAGAGCTTGTTTATCATTTGTCTAATAGCACTCCAATGTTTCAAATATTCCTTATATTCTTCCTCTGTGCTTGATAAATAATCACTTATTTTTCCAGGAACAATAGTATTTAAAAATGCTACTCTTACCTTTGAATCTTTTAGTTTTTCACATAAAAAATATTGAATTCTAGAAATAACATCGAAATATTTCTGTAAATCAACTTCATTGTAAGTAACTTTTGATGGATTAAAGAGGCTCCCCCGCGAAAAACTTCTAATATCCTCTTTTTGTTGTTCAGCTGCATCAAATACCACTCTAATTGTAGATTTTTCATAATACTCTTTTACAACTTTTATATCATTTCTCCGTAAGTAATTTTTGAATATTTCTATAGACAAACTTTCACCTTGTCTTCCAGTCTCAATTACCTTATTAATAGCTATAGCGTATATATCGTCTGGATTCGCATATTTCTTCTTATATGAAGAAAATTTATCCACTAACATTTCTTTCACCTTTAAAGTGGTATCTTTCAAACTGTCACATTTTTTAAAATCACAATGCCGAGCAAATTCTTCTCTTTTAGAAATATCTAATTCTAATTCGCTGACTTCTAAATATATAGAACTTTTTTTCTTTTTCCCCTCTTCTTTCTCTATAGCTTCATTCAAAATCTTTAATGTGTCTTTATTTTCTGGAGACATATCGTAATGAAAAATCTTCGCTTTAAATATAATTTCATCATTTCCTAGTTTTCTATATTTCAGAAAATGCCTATAAAGATAAAGAACTGCCTCCCTATACTCTGATCCACCAGCAGTTTTATTATGATGCTTTATTTGCGCTAACCTAATATGTGATTTACCATCTAATTCATAGTATTTCACATAATCTTCAACTTCTTCAATCTTAAACGTAGCGTTTACAGTACGCTCGCCATCAAACAAATCATCTTTCGAAGCATCTTGAAGAAGGTGAAGTAAGGTTAAATCAAACTGATAAAAATACCCATCTATTGAGGAATAAGCATTTCTTAATTCTTGTCCTTTATTTAAATAATTGATTATATCTTCCACTCTGTACCTCTCCCTATTTATATACAGATTCTCCTCATCCACATTTCAATATTCCCTCATGAATCAAGCATTAACTAAAGTTTTTAAAACCAAAATTTCTATCGATTTGAATAGTATCAAGCTCTAATTGAATAACTATCCTCTGCCTATAATTCCACCACTTAATCATTTTATCGCTTTAAAACGATAAAACAAAAATTGTAAAATCCATCCAAAATATCAGTTTAATTATAAATCTTATTAATAAATTAACCAATATAAAAATATTATCAATGAATGTTCGGTATTTTCCAACATTAAAAACCCAGTTTAAATAAAAAAAGTAAAGACTTGTTTTAAATAACCAATAAAACAAGTCTTTACGGTTTCTCAAATGTATATGTGATATCAATTGTGCCATCTTGATGAATAATAATTTTTTCAATAAGCGTATTAAACACATGAAATAACTCTTGTTTTCGCTTATGCAATTGTTCGAAAGCTTCTTTTATTGTTTTAATATCGATTTGTACTGCGTCATTTTGTTGAATGATAAACAATTCTTGACTTGCTTTCATCACTACTTTTTCTAGGTCATTCCGCTTTTTTTCAAATTCCTCTTTATTAATAAGTCCTTCCAAATATAAATCTAGTAGTGACTGTTTTTTTTGTTCATTCACATTCATAAGCTGTTGTAGTTTTTTTATTTTCTCCTTTTTCCCTTGTTCCACATTATTTTGTAGTTTTAAAGTAACTGACTCTCCCTTTTTTATCAACAATTCGATAATGAACTGGCGAAAGTAACGATACTGAATTGGTACATGGTTTATGCATCCCGATTTTCCCGCTCTACGATATTGTGAACACTTTAAATATTTCCACTCTGTTCGTTCTCCATTTTTCTTTTTCAGATGAGATTGCACAATTATCATATTCGAACCACAAACAGCGCACTTTGCTAATTCACGGAATTCATTCCACGGAGTAATTTTTGTTTTTTGTAAAGTAATATTCTTTTGGTTCGCTTGATCCCACGTTTGTTCATCTACAACTTTCGGATGATGATTTGTGAAAATAAACCATTTTTCTTTCGGGTTTCGAATTTGTTTTTTCTTACCACCAATTTTGACGTTAGTATATTGATTTAAAATAAAAGTTCCTTTATAGATTGGATTTTGAAGAATTCTCTGCACAGATGTCATCTGCCAAACCTTGTTGGTCTTTGATCGCACACCTAGTTTATTCAGTTCATTTGTAATTTTTTTATATCCCCACCCACTGTTATACCACTTGTACATTCTTTGAACCACTTCTGCTTCTTCTTTATTTATTACTAATTTTTGATTAACACGATTGTATCCATAAGGAACCTTACCAATATGTTCTCCTCTTCTCACCTTCACCGCCAATGCAGCTGTGATACTCGAAGATAAAGTTCGACTATATTGCGCTGAAAATAGCGACCATAGCTCAAATGCCATGTCATTTTTCCCTGCCTTGGTTGAGTCGTAACCTTCCTCAACAGAAATAATCCTTACACCATGACCAAGAAACACTTCTCGAATTTCCAATGAATCCTTCAAATCACGCGCTAAACGAGAAATCGATTTAAATACAACTGTATTAATTTTTTTTGCTTTTGCTTTTTGCAAAAGTAATTGAATAGCTGGGCGATCTGTAAATAAAGTCCCACTAATCCCTTCATCTTTGTAAATACATCGTTCATCCCATTTAAATCCATTTCGTTCCAGCCAATTTCGACAAATATCAATTTGGTTTTCCACAGATGAAATTTGTTCATCACGATCAGTTGATACGCGGACATAAACTGCATACGATTCCAAAAATCAATCACCCACTTCTGTAAATATCTAGGCTTTACTAACATACATATGATTCATTTCACCTGCTTACTAGCTAAATTTATCTTTATTTAATCATCCCCCCTTAAATCGCCTTATCCTTATTAGTTTGTACCATTAGACATCAATTAATTCATTCTAATAAATAAGATTCACATAAATGAATTAATTGTTTCATCCTTCATTTTGTCTTCCTATGAAATAAACCATTAATTTGAATTGTACAATCACTAAAGATGTAGCTTTAAATTCATATAAAACAGACAGAATGAAAAATGACAGCAAAGTCTCCTTACTTAAAGGAACCTTGCTGCCATTTTTATTTTATATAGTAAATGAGTTTTTTTGTGATGGACTATCTGCATAAATAATAAGTATACGTTCTTTTGGATTTGAGGGTTGAGCTTTTTTTACAGAATTAAGATATATTAATATACCTGAAAGAACACTTGCTAAAATAACGATTCCAATAACCGAACGGATGGTCAACGTTTTATATTTCTTTAAATTATTGTCAATATTTTGTATAGCTGGTTTCAAAATACTGTCTTTAATTTCTTCACGTTCTTCTTCAGATACTACAGGTACTTTCTCACTTGAAATTTCATACATATTAAGTATGTCTTTTTTCTTTTGAATGACAAATGATTTATTGTACCAATAAGAGATACAAAAATAAAATGCATGGAGTCCTAATGCTACGATTAAAAATAGGATATCGCCTTTCGACATAGTGACTACAGCTGTAAAAACGGCAGTTACTATCGCAATAATTGCTGTATTTATATTCGTCATTATTTTATCAGCACTTTCGTGAGCACCTATTGCATGTTTGTGAGCTAATTCGATTGCCTCTTTTGTATCTTTCAAAAAACTTTTCACTTCATCTGAAATATAGGCATTAAAATAACGATTGGCAGTTGCTTCAATTTTCGTTAATTGAATATCCAAAGCTCTAAGGTCATCTTCACTTTGACAATATAGAGAAATAACATTCCTAACAATTTCCAACTTGTCTTGCACAAATTTTTCTAATTTATAAGTAAAACAATATATATTATGTAATTCTTTTGCATGCTTAAAAACAGATGTAGTTTCATAACTTAATTCAACATTTTTTTGACCACGAATCAGAAACTTTCTTTCAGTAAATTTATTAGCAATATGTAATAAACAAGTAAAAAACAAATTAAAATCAAACAATCTTAGCAATTCCGTATCTTCGATCCTAATATCAAAAACAGTTGGTATTGGATAAAACTCACCTAATCTTGTATATTCTTCTCTTTTCTTTTGAACAGATTTTACATTTTCATATATCTTCTCATCCAAATCCTCAACAGGAGACTTCCCAAATTCTTTTAACGGTAATATTTTCATATAATTATTCCCAAAAATTTTATCAATAGGCAAATAAATATGAATATATTTTCCAAAATCCAATTTCTCAAAAAAAGAAGTACATTTTCTACGAGTAATTTCAAAATGTTTTATAAATGAATCTTTTGATAAAAATACAACCTCATTTTTACCAATATTAAAACCACCCGCTTTATTTAAAGCTATAGTTAACTGTGTTGACTGTTCCTTTTCAAAAAAGTCGAATTCATAAAATTGCCCATTACGAAATATCTGTTCTTCTATACAAAATTTAAAGCTAATACGACTTGCATTTAATTCCGCTCTATAGGATTCATCTGAAAACAATTCTTTAAAATAACCATAACTATCTTGAACCGTAAAGCTAAGATTTTGATAATCCTCTTCCCAATCACTCAAAATATCCCTATCTTTTAACTTTTCCAACAACTCTAAAAAAACATCAAAAAGGTTTCTCATGACCAGCCCCATCACTTTTTAAATTCAAAATTACTCTCTATATTTTTCTCCCTAATTTTTAGAACAATAAATTTGTTTCCATCTTCATCCTCTTCTTCGTCATAAAATACATCCGTTCCTAACAGAATGGATTTAAATCGTAGTTGTATACTCTTATCATCATTATGAAGAAAAGAGATAGCCTCTTTTTCTTTCTCAACTGTAAATTCAAACTGTACATCTTCATTTTTTTTCTTCATTTGTTGTTTAACACGCTCTATAAAATCAAATCTATCTTCTTCTCCTGGTATAAAATCATGTAGCACCTCTTCAAGCATTGAATCAACTTTAATATATTTCCCTTCAGTCATCGAATCACTAACTTTTTTTGCAATAGCAAACATATTAGGTACCTTTTCACTTCTAGCTACTTCCATTACAGCTGTATTAAAAAATGCAGTTGTTTTTTTATCACTATTAACTTCTTTTGCATTTAAGAAGGCTTCTAGGAAGAATTTTGATATGCCATCCATCTTTTGTTGTTTGTCTAAAACATATAAATGTGATTCTTCCGCAAACAATTTTTCATCCAGCTTTATAAAAGCAGATTTATGCAACCTTTCTTTTACATTGGGTAACATATGTTTCCGAACTTTAAAAACCACACGCTCAGGGTCTAATTCGATCCCATCATTTGGATCCATCTTTAATATTCCTAAGTAGTCCTTCCCTGAATCCACGTTAAAATAATGTAAGAAAATTAACGTAGCTGAACTAGTACTACTTGTTCTTTTCATATTGTAGAAAAGTTTAATTGTCATTCGCCTAGTAACTCTAACAAATAATTTATCATCAGATTGATCTTCCGCTAATTCTTTACAATATTTGTATACCTCATCATCTTCATTTTTAAAAACACATGTTTTTAATTGTGCCGTTGTTAAAGCTTTCTTTACATGATTTCCAAAAAATACAATTACATCTTGCATTTCTTCTTGACTTATATCGATTACATTATTTAAAAAGGTAGGCTTCGTTGCCCCTAAATCCATATGGTGCGCAATCACTCTCTTAATCTCAATATTCCCCACTAGTCACTCTCTCCTTATAGACATAAAACTAATTAAATCTTAGCATAACCTTCCATTTAATTGAACAAAAAAGACAGGATATGATATCCTGTCTTCAATTTACTTCTAATGAAAAATTTTGCACTCTCCCGTTAAAACTGCATACATTATCCCATTCGCCCGATATTTCATTTTCGTTTAAAGAATATACTTTAGGATTTAAATAAGCATATAGTAAGCATTCAGCTGCTTCAAAATCGCTCATTTCTCTTCCATATTCCTTCTCTATTCTAGATTTTATCACTTCATCCAATATCACATCACTTTCAATTAACATTCTTACTCTTAACTTTTTTTCATTTTCCATAATGTCATCCTCTTCTTTCTCTGCCATTTTTCTTTTAAAAACATCAAATTCATTTCAAATTATATAGATGATTTTTTATAATGGTGAAAAAAGGTAATTTTATTATATCTATATTTTGCTCAACTAAAAAATCATAAAAATCTAAACCTTCCTATAAAAATAAACAGTTACTTCGAGTCAAATACCTTGTTTTTTAATTCCAAATACTTATAAATATCATTTAGTTTGCCCAAATATTACAAAAAGGATGATTGTTTCCAATCATCCTCATTAAATACTTAAATATTCAGTTCTAATCCTTCTAGAATATACTTCTCCAACTTCTTTAAAAATTTGTATCAACTCATCATATGTACTTTCACAATCGCCAATCTTATTCCACATAGCCGCACCAATTAACACACTTGGATCCTCATCCATATTAAACAGTTTATACGGCAATGTATGTGCTTTACGATATATGTTACCTTCTCCTGCTGGATTAAACGGTAGTGCAAAGTATGGCTCACAATCTGGATTTCCCGCTTTTAAAGACAGCATGTCCCGTTTGGCAGTTTCTGTTTGATCCAGGTTAGGTTTAACAGTTTTAAAACTATAATACTCTTCTCTTCCATCTTGTCTTCTTATGTATAAATCACTTTTCACCGTAATTTCTTCAAAACGTTGATTTTCTAATACTAATATTTCTTTTACTTCTTCATCCCAATTTGGACTTTTTTGATTTTTTCCTTTTCCGCGCTGAGATTTTAAGATTTCTTCAATCTTTTCTATTCTCCATGTATTAATAGTCATAACTGTATCATACTGATTAATAGCTGTAGCACCTGTTCCTTCTGCAATTATTTTCCCTAATTGCTCTAGAATTCCTTGCCCCAAACTTGTTACAAACGAGCGTTCAAATTTAGCACCTTTCCATACTTCAATTGGGACTAAGTAGTAACCAAATGGATTATTTCTTTCAATGTCAGCTTCTGAAAATGGTTCGTCAACTGTTCTTTTCTGTATGAGGCGCTCCATAACTGTAGATAAATGTTCGCGTATTCGCTGCTTTGTCTGTTCATTCATTTTCTTTCTCTCCCTTTACATCCATCAAATACATAATTCCATTATTTCATAAGACAAAATAAAAAAATAGAAAAAAATAAAAAGCCATAGTAAATTTATGGCTTCTTACGCTTCTAATGTCTCTCGAATGGCATTCCCTAAAATCTCCGCCAAGCGGACAGGTACTGCATTTCCAATTTGAGTGTATTGCTTCATAAGTGTACCCGCTACATGATAATCTTCAGGAAATTCTTGAATAGCTAAGTACTCTTCAATGCTCAGTGGACGATTTTCAAATGGATGCCCTAAGTTGGTACTCTTTTGAGCTGGTGACGTTAACAACGTTGGAGATGGCTTATCTATATTTAATCGGCGGAAGAATCCTACCTTTCCTCCTCCACTTGTATAGGCTCCTCCCATAGCATCTTTTACTACTTCTTCTGGAAGGTCACGCCAATTCCCACCACCTGTTGGAATCATCTTCATATATTTTAATCGTTCTGGAGAATATGACTGATAGTGATGTTCCTTTGTTTCAATCTGTTTTAACACTTCTCCTACTGTAACCCATGGCTTTTTCCCATCCGTTCCTTTTTCATTATGTGTAGGTTCAGGAAATACAAATGTTTTCTCTAAGTCTTGGCGAACTCCTATAATAAATACACGTTCACGTTTTTGAGGAACCCCATAATTCGCTGCATTTAATAGAGTAGGTTCTTGAATGTCATACCCCTCAAATTGTTGTAATACATATGCCAATGCACTTCCTGGTTGCTCTTCCTCAGTAAATGGCAAAGCATCTTTCCCTCTCTCACTTAATGGACGATGCTTTAAAGCCGCAGACAATAAACCTCGTACGTTCTCTATCATAAAAGCTTTTGGTCGAATATCACGAACAAGTTTTGCAAATTTCAACATTGCTTGTCCGCGTGGATCTGAAAATGCTTGACGCTTTCCTGCCGTACTAAAGGATTGACATGGGCTGCCGCCAATCATCAAATCGACTTCTCCTTCTTGTAAGTCCGCTTGTTCCAATACTTGCTCTGGTGTATACGTCATAATATCACCCTCTACCACATTCCAATTAGGATGATTTGTCCGCAATGTTTCACAGTATACAGGTTCAAGTTCCACAGAAACTCGCACGTCAAATCCAGCTTTGTGAATCCCCATATCCAGTCCACCCGCACCCGCAAAAAAACTAATACAGTTCATATGTCTTACCTCCGACTCTAAAATCCTAGAGGTAGTATAACACAGAACATAGAATCGGTCCAGTAGTAAAACTTGTAAGGTTACAGACGTAACTACTTAAAGTTCTTAATGAATTTTCTTATTTCAACCTACATAAGAAGTTATTTTATAAGTATCTTCACATTAAGAACGTTATAAAACACATGTTTTATTTATCTCTTCATACCCAAAAGTTCTCTTAACAGTAATTACATAACTCTTATCTTAAAACATATTGACTTCACATCTATATTCCACTCACATTTTCAAGCTCGTACTACCTATTCCATCCCAGCAATCCTTATCTTTCTAGGAACTCCTATCAAACTTTGAAACTACATCCTAATATCTATACACTCAAAACCGAAATACAGATAGCTTGTTAGGCTTGACCAGTTCCCAAAACCGAAAGATCACTTACATAAGTTTCTTTTATTTACAAGTGAAGGACAAGAATCCAGTAATACCATAGGATAAGCCCTCTTTTTCTCTATCCATTCGGTTTTGAGTTATGATTGGCATGGGTTACATAACTTTAAACCGAATAGATAAATTACCGATTTTACAGTAACTTCTCTCAAAACCGAAATACCGCTTGTCCTAATTTAGTATTTTCATAGTACAAAAATGCTAATTGTGTAGATTCCACAGGGGATTTTTGGAATAACCGCTGGTATTTAAAACTAAAATCCGTTTTCCTTTGCACTTCCCTCTATATTCGACAACCTATTCGACATTTCTTTTACCTAGAATATTTTATCCCCAAAAAATAAGAAAAAATTTTAAAATCCCACCATGAAATTTTTCTCCACCGCCCTATTTGGAATAGGCATGAACAGAGACCCTTTCGCTACTACACACAAAATATATTTTTCTTATTTTTACACAGAGAAAATCTCAAAAAAAAAAAAAAAAACTCTTTCTCATTTTTAGAAAGAGTTTTTATGATTCAATTAAAGAATTATTTACGGTCATTAACAATTCACCGTTACTTGTAATATATACACATTTAAAAAATTGAAGTAAAAATGCTCTTAATTTTTGCGGATTCACATTTTCTTGTGCAAATTCACTGAGTAGATCGTGCGAAGGAAGATAATTTTTTTCTTTTATAGTCTGTTCAATACGATTCATTCTCTTCTTTAATTCATCTTGATTATCCTTTATCACATTCAATTCATGCATCTTATTCGAACGATGGGACATTAATATCTTCATAAATTCTAATACTTCTTCTTGAATTATTTCTTGTTCATAATGCAATTTTATTTCTCGATTCAATTCCTCAATTTGTTGATTTAATTCTATAGCTTCAGTCTCCAACTTTCGGTTCGCGCTTCTCAAATCACTTAGTTCTTTCTTTAATCTTTTTTCTATAGAAAGTTCAACTTGATCTTTTTTCCCCTGTGTTACTTGTTCTAATACATATGGAAGATATTTCCTTCGAAATTGTTCATGAACCATCTCTGCTTGCAACTTAAAGTTACAGTTCTTGCAATCATATATACGTCTTATTTTCTTTTCTTTTTTATTTTTGGATTTCGTTCCACCTGGTTCTTGATTTTTTGTTGTCATCGCTTCTTTACAATGCTCACAATACAAAATGTTTCTTAATAAAAAAGGTGTGCTATAATCTTTCGAGTGAATTTTTCTTTCTTTACGTTCCTCAAATAGCCCTATTATATATTCCCAATACTCTTGAGAAAATATAGGATTCATGTTAGGTACTTTCCCTTTAATCCATTCACTTTTATTATTTAATACTCCCTTATAATAACGATTCATTGTTATTAAACCAGAGTAAAATGGATTTGTAATAATATACCGTATCCGTTCTTTTGTCCATTTAATTCTTTCATCCCATTTTTTATTTTTTATCTCATCTGCAATTTGCTGAAACCCAAATCCTAATTCAAATAATCGATATATTTCCTTTACAACTTGTTGTTCTTGCTCTACATCAACAAATTGTTCTATCCGATTCTTTATTCCGCCGTTATTCTCCTCTATTACCCGATACTCATATCCATATGCCGCTTTCCCCCCTAGCCATGCACCTCTCTTAGCTTTACTATGAAATGTATCTTTTGTACGCTCTTGAATTAAAGCAGCTTCAATTCTAGTCAAACCATCTTTTACGGTTTGCGGCACAATTTCTCCAACGGTATATAGTTCATGAGAACTACTCACTACTACATGCATGTTCATTTCACACATTTGTTTTCGAAATTTATCATGTTCTTCAATGTGTCTTGCAATACGATCATTTTTATACACAACAATACAATCAAACTTTTTCTCTGCTGCATCACAAATTAATTTTTGTAAATGAGGTCTCTCTTCAAATGGAACCTTTGTAGCAGAAACTCCTGCATCCACATACTCCTTTTTAATTTCACACCCATATCTTTCTAACAAAACTTCTACAGAATGCTTTTGCATTTCATATCCTTGATCTTTCGTAGAATAACGTGCATAGAAAGCAACTCGTTTTCCTGGTTGTAAAATGTCTTCTAAGCGCATTTCATTATACTGTTTCACTATTTTGATGCACCTCCTGTATCAGCATAAAAGGATGCTTAAACACAATATGGTATTCCCACGAATCCACCTGAATGCAATGGATCATGTCACGATAAAAACGCTTTCGTTCTTCTTTCTCAAGAAGCAAAATATCTTTTGGACACTCTAAATGAGTTATCCATTCTTTTGCTTTCTCTTTAAAATTCTTAATTTCATATAACCGCATATCCAAATGTTGTAACTTTCTTTTTTCACTCTTTAAGATTTCATTTGCTTCCTTTATTTCTCCTATATGTTGATTACTTTGGCATTTCGCACAATCATTTCCCTCATGTTCTCGTTGCATCTTTTGACAATTCAGCCACTGATCTATTAATTTACCAACTTTTTTCGTCACACCCTTAATAATCATCTCCTGACTTCCAATAAGTTTTTTAATCTTTCGTACGTTTTGATATGTACTTCTTTCATATAATTCATTAAAATTTTCATCCAATAGACGATGAAAAAAAGTTTTTGCATGTTTCAATATTTCTACTTCTATATACCCAGCTTCGACACAAACGTCATGTTCTTTACACTCATATATATAGTAATCCTGATAACTTCTCATACGTTTTTTTGCAATAAGTGGCTTTTGACATTCATGACAATAAAGGATATTTTCTAGTAAAAATTGAATTGTTTCCTTACCAGTCTCTCGCTTCACAATCATTTTATCTAATTGTTCATTGGCTATATCCCAATCTGTTTTTTCAACTACTTTAATGTTTTTGTATGCTTTTTTATATTCTTTACTTCCAAAGTTCATCACTCGCAAACCGTGATAAATAGGGTTTTTTACAATGTTAACAACTTTAGATTGATCCCAATCTTTAGTCTCTTCTGTTTTATATTTTTCATTTAGATCGTTACACAATTCTTGTATACTTTTACATTCTTTATTTAGTAATGCGTTATATATTTCTTTCACTACTTCAATTTCATGTGATACTTGTAAAATATTCACTTGCCCATCAGCATTCGGTTCACCTTTTTCATATCCATAGGGTAAATTCCCTGCATACTTTCCGCTCAAAAACTTTGCAATCTTTGTTTCTTGAATGCGCTGCGCAATCAGTGAACCTTCGTTTTCACATATAGAACCGAGAATCGCTTCAATGTATTCACCAATGGGCGAATAATTCATTTGCACTTCACTATCTGATGAAAAATAAACATCAATATCATACTCTTGAAATAGACGATATAACTGCATATGCTCTTGTAACTTACGCGCGAATCTATCTCTTTTATAAACAATAATACTACCCACAACTCCAGCTTCGATTTCTTTCATTAACTTATTCATACCAGGTCGTTGCATCAATGTTTTTTTTCGAGCAGAAACATCTTTATCTACATATTCTTCATCGATTGTTATACGTTTTTTCATACTATACTCAAAAGCTTTTATTTGTTGCATCTCAATCGAATTTTCTTGAAGATCGGTCGAACTTCTGTAATAAGCTATTGTCTTTTTCATTTTCAGCATCACCATCCTTTCTACTTACAATATGCACTTGTCCTTCTACTTTAGAAGCATCTTGTATCAACTTTTCATGTAAACATTCTATATATAAAGCAAACCATTTCTCTGCCGCTTTAGGATCATGAACATATTGAATCGAACCCAATGTGACATATCTTACTTCCTTACGCTTTGCCATCTTTCACACACCCTTTATCTAATAAATAAGGAGGAATATCATATGATACAAAACCTCGGACAAACTATTCGAAATTTACGAAAACAAAAAAATATTACTTTAAACGATTTTGCTGAAAAGCTTGATATTTCGGCAGGTTACTTAAGCAATCTGGAAACAGCCAAAACAGATACTATCTCCTTACAATTACTTGTAAAACTAAATGAAGAACTTGATTTATTTCCTTCACTGAATCAAACTTCTTCTCCTTATCACGAATTACATTTCCGCCTGGATCGTATGTGCCAGTTGCTAAAGTCACTGCATGATACTGATCCAAAGTTAGCTAATTATTTTATCTCTCATATCGAAGAAGGTTTAGAGTTGTTCAAACAGAAGCAAATCCCTTGATGGTTAATATTGTCAAACAAACTCACATTTATTCATATTTATGAACAAATTTTATAAAAATGAATAAAATTACATAGAAAAAGAGAACCTTTCAATTAAACAGGTTCTCTTTTTTGTGCCTATCCAAGGAGGTTCTTTATGCATTGGAAACAACTTGATATTCCATTTGAAAATCATCCGCACTGTGCGAACATGCTGTACCTAGCAAAACATGTAAACATCCATCCTTTACTCGGTTATCACTTGTTTGTCCATGGTATTCAAACCGAAGAACAATTATGGTCGTTCTTATATCCTGATCCTTCACAATTCCACAATCCCTTTCTACTCAATGATATGAATCGAGCAGTCGATCGTATTTTAAAGGCTATTCAACAAAGAGAAATAATTTATATCTTTGGGGATTATGACTGTGATGGCATTACTTCCTCAACAATTTTAAAACAAGCACTAGAAAAGCTCGGTGCACATGTAATATCATGTCTTCCTTTACGAGAAGATGGATATGGACTAACACCACTTGCCGTGGATGCTCTTCCCCAAAATGTTAGTTTACTAATTACCGTTGACAACGGCTCCAGTGCACATCCAGCTATGAAACGAGCAAAAGAAAAAGGAATTGATGTGATTGTTACAGATCACCATGAAGTATTAGGAGAACATCCAAGTTGTTTAGCTTTTGTGAATCCTAAACGAAAAGATAATACATATCCATATCCGCATTTGTGCGGTGCTGGTGTTGCATTAAAATTAATACAGGCACTTTTTATGACATTAAAGCAAGATTGGATAAAAGAAACATGGAACTATATTGAGTATGCAACAATAGGAACAATTGCCGATGTCATGCCACTAACTGGAGAAAATAGAGCTATTTGTTGGTTTGGTCTCTATAAAATGCGAAATTGCCCAAATAAGCTTTTTCAGTTATTTCGTGAACAATTACAACTCAAATATATTGATAGCACTAATATTGGATTTCTCATTGGACCCATGCTGAACTCCTGCGGACGGATATCTGACCCTAATATCGGAGCAGCTATCCTCCAAAAAGCAACACCAACAGCAGAAGATGTTCAACTTCTTATGAATTTAAATAACAAGCGTAAGCAATTAACTAACAAGCAGTTCAAATTAGCAGCCGAAATCATTGAACAACAATCATTAGAAAAAGATTCATTACTCGTTGTACAAGGAGATTTTCACAAAGGGATTATTGGCATACTAGCTTCTAAAATTTCTAGCCATTATAAAAGGCCCACAATTGTACTCACCCAAGATGGAGTAGGCTCTGCAAGAAGTGGAAATGGAAGCAAGTTTTCAATTATACAAGCTATTCAATCTTGCAGTGAACTATTAAAAAAATTTGGAGGACATGATGCTGCGGCTGGATTATCTATTGCTCCAGAAGAATCACACATCCAACAGTTTAGAGAATGTATGCAAGAAGCAGCTCAACAGCAAAATACGTCCCAACCAACTTCATATTTTATAAGCGAATTCCCAATCTATAACTTTCCAAATCATTTATTTGATGATTTGATGGCACTGGAACCATATGGAAATGGTCATCCAAAACCTTCTTTTCGAAGCAAAAACATATTTGCATGTGGACACTCCTGCTTTGGGAAAAATAAAGAACACGTTGAATTCTTTTTTTCAAAAAAGCGAGCCTTTGCTTATTCGCATGGTCACTTATTTCAAAACTGGAATCGATATAATCGGATGGATGTTTTATATACACCCCATTCTTACGAAAAACAAGATTTTCTTATCAATGATCTTCAATTAATTCAATAAAATAACGAAAGTACACTGTCTTAAAAAAGTAGTGTACCTTCGTTATTTCGTTCCACTCACTTTGTACCTGCTAATTACTATTCTTCTCACTAAGATCCCTATCTTCCTACAACACATTTTCTGCCGAGACCATATGTTGCTTTTTTAAAAGCTTCCCTTGCGTATGATCTAATATCCTACGAATCACAGGATTATAAATTCGATTAATATGTTTATATTCTTTTTGACTAACAGGACAAATATAAACATCTCCTTGTTTTATAATTGTTAATTCTTCCTCACCACCATTTTGATATAAGTTCCTATAAAATATTGTGTATAGTTCTTTTATTTTTTCTTGTCCTAAACAAAATATTTCATTAGGGAACTTCTTTTCCCATTGAACCTGTACTAATTCAGAAAATGTTTCTTCGTCTATCTTAGCGACCTCCTCTTTTTCACTAACTTCCTCATCTTTAGCTAATATTAATTCCTCATCATTTTCATGGTGCATTTTCAATTCTTCGTATAAAAAATTATAGTCTCCCACCAATTGTTCATACGCTTGATTCATCCATTCGTTTTGTTTTTTTACCTCCTGCAATTCATCCGATAGGTCCTGTATAAAGTCATATAAAAATGCAATTTCATCGTTATGAAGCCCAACTTCTTCTGATGAAGAATTAGGTATCCCCTCCTTATCTATCGGGGCTATATCACATTCATTTTGCATTAATACTTTTACTTGCTGCTTCACTCTTTCCATATCTTCCAATAAGCCATGGTATCCCTCTAGAATTCCTCTCAATCCTGGTCTCTTTTTATCCGCAAATGCAAATACATCTTCTTTTCTAATTGCCCATCCCTCCTTACGATTATCAGATGCTATTGCTGGAATTTCTCCATTACGCAACCAACTCGTAAATGTTTTATAACTGACATGAATATAATGTTCCTCCAAAAACGCCATCGCTTCTTCAACATTAAGCCAATTTTTCATGTTACACCTCATTTCTCTAGTTACTTTATGAATGTAATCAGAAAGATATAACTATACAAACGTAATAAGAAAAATAGAAAATAAGACTTCATTCTCTTGAGAACAAAGTCTTATTAACGTAATCCATATATTGAAACCTCTCACAATTTCTTCTGTTCATTTTAATAAATTTTATTCATAGTCTGTTTTTTTGACTTACATCATACACTTTCCTAAAGAAACATTTGTTTTATCAAACATAAGTCAGGAGGTTTTTCTTTGTTACAACATCTTGGGCAAACAATTCGTACATTACGCAAACACAAACATATTACATTGAACGAATTCGCCGCAAAACTAAATGTTTCACCAGGTTACCTTAGTAATTTAGAAACAGCAAAAACCGATACGATCACATTGGATTTACTACAAAAATTGCAAGAAGAGTTGAACCTGTTTCCTGCTCTCACCCAAGAAACAGATTCACAGCACCATGAACTTCATTTTCGTTTACAAAGATTATGCCAAGTGTTACAACAAGTTCACGACACTGCTCCAGAATTAGCAAATTTCTTTATTGCCCATGTCGAGAAAGGTTTAGAAATATATTCTTCTTCCTAAGGCTATTCTGTTCTTACTTTGAACAGTTTGTCTATCCTTTATTCATTTTTATGAATTAATTTCATTAATATGAATAAAATCACAAAAAAAGGGAATCTATATTTATATAGGTTCCTTTTTCATATGAATAGGAGGAAAAACAATGGATTCTCTTTCAATTACAGAATGTGTTCAAAAACTAGGAGTAACAAGCTCTGACATTATTATTAAATTTTTAGAAGATCAAAAACGAAATGGATTCATTTATTACAGTGAGGATTTAAATACTATTCCAAAAGATACGCAATTTGATTTATACTTCTCGGAAACAAAAGGGTTTATTAAAAATAATTATGCCTTTCCGATTCCACGCGATTTATATCATTCTTTAGAAATCAATCACTGGTCTTTTAAGTGGTTACGCTTCTTTTATCACTTATACTATCGCGAGACTTCACCATTACCTTTTGAATGGCAAGATTGGGATTTTTACATCGGTGAGCAATTTGTTTGGGTATATAAAATGTAGCAAGTAATTTTATAAGCTCACATAAAATAGGTAAGAGGATATGAATCCCTCTTACCTTTTATCTATACCTCAAACATATCTATATGGCTATGATAAGTTCTTCTGTGACCAATAATAGCAGAGCTGTCTTGAGTACCATCACAATATTCTAAGCTATCAACATAATCTGTTACACAGCGATACTATACAGTTTGATAGCAATCACTTCCATTACTTTTAGTGTGCCGTATGTTTCATTTCCAAGTTTGAATGACGAGGTTTTTGGAGTCATGATTCATCACTTCATTGACACTATATGTAAAAAACATTAAAGACTACCCTGCATTTATATTAATTGTCTTATAGAGTGAGAAAAAATGCCGCTTTTCGCTAAAAAGTGCTAACATAAATTGAGCATATATCAAATTTCTAATGGAGGAACAATATGACAAATTTTCACCTTTTTACGCAAAAGTTACTTACTCTCGATGAATCTTCTCAAGAAGAAGCTATCAAACGCTTTTGTAAAGTTTTTAATGAGCCTATCTTTAATTCTTTTTTTGAGAATATCACTAAAGAGAACATCACTGAACGTTCAGAGTTATCAAATGTATTTAATTCAATTCTTCAAGAAATAGCGTTTAAAGAAATTGTTAAAACAATTGAAACAATTTCTGATGAAAAAGATCCAAAAGATTCTACTGGGAAAACTTTTGTGCGCACAAGAGAGGATACTCTGCAACGAATCAATACATATGTATCTAGTGCTAACACGCCAGATAATACAGATTTTGATTCTAAAGGCAACGTACAATACAAACCTTATTTAAAAAAAGGTCAGTTTATTTTAGTGAATTTCTCTGGGCTTGGAAGCGAAATCAAAGGAGAACACCCTGCCATAGTTTGGGAAGTTGATCCTTATTGGGATCGGGTTTTAATTATACCTTGTACTAGTTTCGATGATTGTACAACTGTTGAATACAAAAACTTTTTTAACATAGGTCACATCAAATTTTACAACAGAGATACAACTGGGACATATATTCCTTCTGGTCCTGGGCAACACTTACATAAACAGACCATTGTAGATGTCACTCAAATACAAGCTATCTCTAGAAAAAGAATAAAAGAATCTAGATGGAGAAATAAATCCGCAAAATCCAAATGGCAAATTGTACGACTAGATGACGAACAAATACAGAGAGTAGAAGAAGGACTGAAAATCCACATTTTGAAAGAGCAGACTCTGTTAGAAAAAGAAATTTATAAATATCCTAATTGTATCCCTGTGTTGACACACCCATTACAATTTAAACACCTTTATCGCCTATACAATCTTGAACCAGAGACGACCAAAGAAAAATTAGTTTATTCGTTGTTGCACGATCCAAAGAAAAAATACACTATTTATCGTAAGCCTGCTAAAACAGGTATTAATGTGAAATCTTTATTAACTAAATGGTTAAAGGCAGAAGGAACTAATAAAATGAACTCCGAACAAGCCCGACAAATTGCATATACTTCTTTACAAGAGGCAATTGAGAAAATCAGCTAAAACAAATACTTTTCCAAAATTATCTCTTGTAATTTATAAGAATTATGATTATAATTATCTTAACAAATACAACCTCGAAAGAGGACAGATTAACTTATACGTCGAAAGACGACAGGTATTAACCCCTTATCAAATTATTGATAAGGGGTTAATTAATTATGTAGAAAAAAAGATTCCGCCCACAAACTTCACAGTCATTATTATCTTCATTTTCTAATATCCCCATAGTTTGTTGAGCTACTTGTTCAGTAATAGCCGTTACTTCATATTGAAACTTTCCATAATTAATACAATTTCTGTTATCACAAACACCCTTTACTAGATATAACATACCTCATCCCCCTTTATAAAAGATATGTCTAAACATTTAAAATAATGAGCCGATAACATACTTTATACAACTTCATCTATATTTAACATAGCCCTTCAACGAGTTTGTTATACCTAGACATTACAAAATAATCGTTGTGATATATTCATAAAAAACGTCCTGTTCCTTTAAGTTTATTTAAAAGAACAGGACATTTTTTCTTTTCATAGAATCTCCTTATAAATCCTTCATTAGAGGTAAAACAAATAGCCGTTGTATGAATATCGTATGTATGGACATATATCTTGATACAACGGGGTAAGCATTTTTATTTTTGAATAAGTAGTTTACATGTCCGCATTGTGCTCTCCTCCTAAAAACGCAGCATCCCCTCACCAAATGTATTTAATAGGTGCAATCCTATTCACCTCTCAAGACATATTTTCCTCATAACATCGAATCGTAAACTCAGCATTATAGTCATAACAAATTTCTTTAACAACATTTGCTAACAATCCATTGTCTATTTTTTGAAAAGTATCCGATAATGTAAGTGTATTACTCGTTGCATAATCAGCCCACTCTTCACTTGTAGAATACGGCAATACGAAATCATTTTCCTCATCCTCATTCCTACAAGACAGCGGATTAATATACCCTAATGTTTGAAATGCCTTTTTAGCTTGCCATTTATCATGTCCATTTTGAAATTTCATGCTAACTTTCAATCTTCTCCGAGATAGCTCACGCTTTAAACTCCTTCTTCCTTTCTCCTCAAAAATAATAAAATTCAAATCATGATAGGTAGCTATATTATTTTCAATGACCTTTTTTTCATTAGATATTCGTTCATAATTCATTTTCACACCACATATTTGTAAAATTTCTTTTGTTGCGCTCGGGCCAGAACCACTATACCCACAATTTCCACCTCCCAATAAAACCGTTATATCCTGATTTTCATTATGCAATATCAAATAATATTCTACTTCTGTGAACCTTTTTTCACCCTCATAATAATAAACATTTGGAATACCTTTATAGTTGTCAGGAATATCTTCTGTATGATAATACACTTCAAATCCAGTAATATTGCCCACTAGCCCAATAATACTTTGCATAAATTTTACACATTGGTATGGTGCGCCATCAAAACGGTATAAGGTCATATTGTCCATCCCCTTCTGTTCAAATGTAAAAACATCTTATAAACTACATGATAAATACGCGGATTCTCCTACCGCTTTTTATTCTCAAACGCCCTTCGACTTTCCCATCTTTTCAAATAATATTCCCTGGATGTTTTCTCTCTGTTTTTTTCAAACACATTTGAAGATACCTGTTTTTCTTTAACGAACTCCATCACATACCCACAGCAATCACAAACATATACATAGGGATTATATGTACTCGATTCAAATTGAATGTTCTTTCCACTAGAATATATAAAATCTATTTCTAAAGCCTCCTCAACATATATATTTACCTCTCCTTCTTCATTTTCAAAAGAATCCTCACCGTATTCATTTTTTATACTGTATGTATAATCCGTCACTCTAGAAGCTTGAAAGAATCCGTCATTTCCACAAACAAAACATTGAAATTCACTTTTCATCCCCACTCCTCCTTTTCAATTACATAGTATATATATGACGGCTTAACTACCTTTGATGTCTTAGTACTGAATAAACCCTTCAATATTTCCGCGCCGATTAATCATGGCTTTCTTTTCAACGCATCTTCTCAGATATAAAAAATAAAATCCCCTGATTAAACAGGAGATTTCTCTTCTTTCTTCCTTATAAAATATAATTCTAAAGCTTGTAAGAATACCTCTTCGATTTTTAGAGTTCCGTATGTTTCATTTCCAAGTTTCAGTGGGGATGATTTTTTAGTCATTTACATCACCTCATCCTCACTATATGTAAGCAAACATTACGGACAACCCTATAGATTAAACCTTAAGTGAATTATTTTCAATAAATGTTATTTTGAGTACATTAAAAAGCATAATACTCCAGTAATTTATAGGAAATAACTCTATATGAATCATACCTTTAGGATAGTGTGCTACTTACATACTCCTGCCAATAATTTTCTTCGTCACCTTCTATTTCATGCAGCCAACAGTACATCATCAAAATTTCCAATTCTTGCTTCTTCCCCTTGATAAATGATTTCTTTGCTATCCTTCTATAAAGAGTATTCAGGTTAAATAAATTGTTTTTCTGTTTCATATCATACTCATACTCCCTAAAATCATCTCGACTTTTTCGTTTATGCTTCGCCTGCCACATATCTGGATGATCATAAAAACGATGTGCCCAATCAAAAGCAAATGCTACTACATTAACTTGATACTTTGTCCATGTCTTTTCAAACCATTCGTTTATCCCTTCCGTAATAAAAATTTTATTACGTTCCATAGCAATTCGACTTTGAATTTGATGATGATTCTTAATAAATAGGAATAACATCTCAGTTTGATCCCGTAAAAATGGACACTTCTTCTTTAAATGAGCATAACACTCATACGAAATGCTCCTAAATTCACTATCTGTGCTGCATAAAAGAAACAACTCTTCGTTTTTCAACAAATGAATAATAGAGCGATCTATTTGTTTATCATACTCTTCATAAAGGTTAATCAACCATTCTTGTACTTCTGGTTCATATTGGTTCAGCTGCTTTTTGTACTTTTCAAGTCTTTCATTATTAAGGCTTGTACGTTCTTTCATCTTGGTAATGTCCAAATAATTATTAAAATACTCAAATACATAACCCACACACTTTTGTAAATTTTCCATTCGTACGTCTTTGACAAATTCATTTATTTGATCTTCTCGCTTTCGTTGAACAATATACTCCTCTAATGTCAGCACACTTCTTTCCCTCCATTCTGTTTCGATACTACACTTTCTAATCAGTATACCAAAACTGTAATCAGTCGGATGTAAAAATAACGAACATTCAGAATTCCCTTCAGTGTATGGGCATTAGATTTTGCATAAGATCCACAACAAAATACGGGAAGAAGAGTTATTTTCAAATCCTATACAAAATATACCAATATACAAATAAAAAATTGAAATACATTGTATTAACCCTTAATTTTGGGGGAATGGCTAAACAATAACAATATATTATAAAAATTCATGTGCTATTCCAAACGTACTTTCGGAATATTAATCGAACTGATTTACAAATTCCATCAATTTCTCTATACTATATATAGAAGCTGAAAGGGGAGAAGATTATGTCTACAATTTGGGATGTTATCGAAACAACTTCTTCTGAGAGACCAAAATATACTCGTTATGAGCTAGCCAAACTAGTCAAAAACAAAAGGGAATCATTAGATTTATCTATCCTAGAAGTAGCAAGTCAACATGATGTTGAAGCGTCATTTTGGGAAAGTATTGAAAACGCATCTAGAACTTTCAATGTTAAAATATACAAATTAATTGCTAAATTCTTAAACATGTCAAAAACTGAATTGCTTGCAAAAGAAGTAGATGATATGTCTTCTATTAGTTTTCGTGCTCAAAATGAAACACAACATGAAATTAAAGAAGCAATTGAAATCGCAAATTTCATCTTTAATGAAATGGTTATGCAAGAAAAAATAGCGGTACAATAAGTTAAGGTGGTTTTCTAATGACGCGGCATAAATTAAGTACAACCGATCAGGAACGATTGTATCATTCTGTTATCCCAATTGCCAATGAGTTCCGAAATAAATTTCTTGATAGCAATCAACCTATCGAAGATACTTTCGGCACTTTAGAGCGATTGGGATATTTAATTGTACGTTTTCCTTCACACGAAGATTTATCTGGTTTTCATATAAAAAAAGGCAACTATGATTGTATTTTTATTAATAGTTCTCATTCATTAGGCAGACAATATTTTTCTGCTTGGCATGAATGTTATCATGCATATACAGGAGATACAGGCGGATTGAGTCTGTTATCCGATGCTCAATATAATGAAATGGAAAAAAAAGCTGATTATTTTGCTAGTTGTGTTCTCATGCCAGAAGAGTTAGTGGAAAGTTATTTACAAAGACACGGTTTATCTAATTTGACTTATATTTCTCACATCAAGCTCATTCAAATGCAAAATTTTTTCCGTGTTAGTTATAGTGCACTCATTACACGCTTAATACAGCTATACCCTACATACCGAAGAGATTTAAAAAAGAGATATTCATTAGGCTTACCAAATCGCTCAGATGAAATGCTTGAAAAGATTGAAGAAGCCCATGGTGATCCACGATTAGCACAACCCACAAATGATTTCACTGTATCACAACGTTTCTATCAAAAACTACACGATAATTTACAACAAGATAGAATTTCATCTGAAAAAGCCATTTCCGTTTTAGAATTTCTAGAAAGTATAAAACAGAAATATGAATCTTGATTATACAAAATATCCAATTTGTGATACAGATATGTGGGTATATCTTTACTTAAGTGATTTTTCTAATCGTATTTTTCAAAAGTACAAAAAATTAATCTTTGCTGATGTGGTGGAACAGGAAATCTTGGCATGGGAAGAAAAAAATGAGAAATATAAAAACATAGCTTTATATTTTAAAAGATGCAAACAAGAAGGCTTAGTCATTGTCATTCAACACGAACTACATATAAAAGCTGACGACCGTCAGTTCTTAGAGCAAGCCTTACTTGATCTTAATTTCAAATATGGATTAAAAAATAGTCCAAAAGAAAAAAACAAAGGTGAGTTTGTTTCTGCACTGTATGCTGATTATTTTGAAATACCTTTCATGAAAACAAACGATAAAGCCTTTCAAGGAAAAGGAGCAGGAAGAAAAGAATTTCCAGACCTTGAAATAAAAAATTGGTATGATGTTGTTGAAGAGTTTTCAATAGACCAAGATGAAAAAATGAGGGTCAGAAAATTAGTTGAACAAGAACAGGAAAAAATGACAAATCACTATGAAAAACAAAAAGAAGAAAAGAAAAAAGCGGATTTACTTGCTCGTTTAGCTCAACAAATGAATGATCGACGATTATAAGATAGTACATCACCAGAATAAACATTTGCATAATTACAACTATAAAATTACTAATCAAGTAAAAATGAAGCCATAAAAAGGCTTCATTTTTTTGTACAAGCATTCAAAAACTAGATAAAATACAATTAAACCTTTTCTTTTTATCATACTTATCCAATACTTCATAAAAATTTCTTCTTTCTTCAAAACCTCATACCTTTCTTTATCTAACCGTAACAGCAATCCTCTCATAAAACATTAGATATTAATTATCCAACCGATTTCGTTACTTCTATAAATTACATCAACAAACTCCTTCCATTTGCTCCATCTCCAATGTCCCTTTACATTTGAAAGTTTCACCTTTATTTCCCCTTCTTTTATTCCATTATAATAAAGCTTCTAATAAATGAAATCTTCGTTCCATTTTTGGCATTAACTCATGATAAATTATGAAAATAAGTATCAAACACAATTATCTTCTTTGCAATCCCTACACATCACATTTGAGATGTGGTTACGAACTGTCTTTTCACTGATAAAAAGTTCACCTGCAATTTCCTTCGTTGTTTTATCTTGAACCAGTAATTCAAATACTTCTCTCTCTCTCTTTGTGAGTAAAGGTTTAGATTGATACGCTTTTTCCTTCAACTGGTATAACCCTCCTTGCTTAAGCCAGAGCTGTGTATGTGTAAGTTGGGTGTTTATTTAGTCAAGATATTGTATGAACGAAATGTGCGGGTGGTGAATGAAAATGGGCTTTATTTCACATGTTATTTTAGACTTTTATACAGTGCAGACACTCCTTGCATCCACTCACTTTTCAGTACGCCATATTTGTTCTAGTAAAATGCTAACAACGGTACCTACGAACAAACCATTTCCAAATATATATTGTATAACAGACGGTAAGGACTGGAGCGCTCCAGACGGTAGAAACATAACGCCGCTGCCAAATAATACTGCAACGCCTAAAATTGTTATATTCCTTTCATTAAGCTCCACTTGTTTTATATTATTGAATCCAATTCCAATTAGCTGTACGAATGAAGCCATTAAAACCGCAGAAGCGACAGCGGATGGTAAAGATGCTAAATAACGAATAATACTTGGGAACATCGACATTACGACTAGTAACATACATGCTAGTAAGAACGATCGTATATATTTTTGTTTCGTTAAACGTATAAATCCTGCCGTTGCTGGTAACGGCACGACACCTACAGTTGAAAATACGGAAGAGATGATATGTGAAATTCCTCCAACCCATGTTCCATCTTTCAACTGTTTTTGTTCAATAGTCGCTTTATGAATAGTTGCTTGATTAATCGCTATAATAGCTGCCACTGTATTTGAAACTAAAATACATACCATAACGAAACTCGATACAGCCATACCTGTATTCCATTTTGGAAGTCCCCAAGCAAATATTTGCGGAAGTTGCACAAAATGAGTTACTTGAGCTGGAATCGTCACTTTTCCTGCAATGAGAAAAAGAATCCATCCACTAATTAATCCTATTAAAACTGCATAACTTTTGACAAAACCTTTTCCAAAATTAGATAGTATAATAACGAACAGAAATATACTAAAAGCGATCATTGCTGTAAATCCGTCGATTTGAGAAACAGTAGCAGTAATTCCTAGCATTCCTTTTAAAAATACACCGCTTAATTGTAAGCATAATAAAAGTAAAAACGTCCCTGTCACAAGCGGCGTAAACAAAAATAAAATACGTCCTATAAAACCAGTTACCCCTAACCCTATTAAAATAACACCGGAAATTATCATTCCTAATTCTAAAATTTGCAATGTACTATGTAATTGATCTTGTCCGGCCGTTGCGTAAGCAAGTACGGTAAATACTCCAACCCAAGATCCAGCTGGCCCATCCGCAATTGGCAGCCTATGCCCAACCCACCCTTGTAAAAAAGATGATATACCAACTACAAAAAATGTACGCTGCATTAAATAAAATATGTCTTCCGTCGTAAGATGAAATAATCCGCCAACGACAATTGGTAATGCGATTGAATTCGCTAATAAAAATATAAACCATTGCAAAGTTCCCATAATATGATTTTGATTATGTTGATTGTCCAAATTTTTCATCCTTCCTAGTAACCTATAAGAAATATATTTCAAACATAAAAAAGAAGAGTTCTATACTCACAATTAGAACCCTCCTCAAAACATTTAAACGATTCTTTTACACAAGATTATTAAATTTAACCTCACTTAAACTTCCAACAACAATATTTCCTTTATGCACGACTAAATGCTTCTCTGTTTGACGCGCTACTGCTTCAGCGACGCATGTTGCATTCGTCAAAACAAAACTCGCTCCATCTCCTACATTCGGCCAAGCTCGCTTCCCTTCACTGTTTAACGTTTCTTTTCCTCCCGTAATAAAGCGAAGTGCTTTTCCTAACGATCTTTCATCACTCCATCCAAAACGTTCCGCTAATCGATTTGCCTTTTGCAACATATCACCTGTTCCAAACGGTGACCAATGATCTGTAATACTATCATTTCCTAATGAAACTTTCACACCTTTTTTATCTAATAATGGAATTGGGATTACTTGTTTCCCAATTGGTACTGTTGAAGTAATATCAATGTGTAAAGCTGCTAGTCTTTCCGCCACTTCTTCAGCTTCTTTATCTGTAACACCACCAAGTCCAAGCGCATGACTAATCGTTACGCGACCTTGCCATCCCGCTTCTTCTGTTAAACTTGCCAATCTCTTCATCGTAAACGTCCCAAGATTATTCGCATCATGCAGATGAATATCAACGTCCGCATTAAATTCTACTGCGATATCCATAATGGTATGTAATGATTTTTCAATATCATTATCCACTGTAGCTGGATCCACTCCACCGACTAGATGCGCACCCATACGCATCGCATCTTTCACAAGTTGCACAGAATTACTGCGCAATAATCCATGTTGCGGAAAAGCAACAATTCTACCAGAAACCTGCTTTTTATATGTTTCCAACGCCGCTAACGTCGCCTCCAAATTACCAAGTCCAATAATTGGATCAACATTACAATGCGTTCTTATATTCGTTGCACCATTTTGAAGCAATAACGCTAGCATATTTTCCGCCCTATCTTGAGCAGTTGCTAATTGCTTCGGTAAAATTTCCTCTTCTTCATGAAACTTGTAAAAATACTTTCTGCTGGCATACAAGCTTTCCAAGGACCACTATAATATGTTTTATCAATATGAATATGCATCTCTTCGAAAGCAGGCAAAATTAATAAACGATTGGCATCAAAAATTGATACCCCTTCCTCTTGAATAGCCCCTGTTATCATTTTTTTAATTCTTCCATCTTCAATGAGTAAACTACATAACTCTGTTTCTGTTTGAGAAATTCTACCCTCTTCATATGTATACCCTGATTCAAGCATTACATTAGTCAGCCAATATACTGTCATCTCTATCCCTCCCACCCTTTATTGAAACTCACCTCATGATATAATTTTAATATCCACTGAAAATTAAGACAATTAATACGACTGTTTTCTAAAAAAAATGTAATACAACCTCATAGTCTTCTCATAAATTTCCATATAGAATAGAAGTATATAGCTTGTCATAAAAAGGAGTGGATTGGAAGATGTCAAAAAGGTTATGTAAATCCGAAACTGATAAAATGCTATTTGGTATATGCGGTGGTTTAGGAGAATATTTTGATATTAGCTCTACTCTCATTCGCATACTTTGGGTCATTGCTGTTTTATGTTTTGGGACAGGGTTTTTAGTTTATTTTATTTGTTTATTACTTATGCCACGCTCTTACTAATAACTTTCTTTCATATATTTGAGCATAGCGTATAAAAAATCCCCTATAGATTTTCTATAGGGGATTTTTTTCATGAAGAATATTTCATCGTCAAATGTAATACGGCTACTTCATCTTCTTCATTCTTATAACTATGTTTCTTATTCGCTTCAAATTGAATCGAGTCGAACTCATTTAATTCGTATACATCGCTTTCTACTTGAATCGATACTTTCCCTTTCATTACCGTTACAAGCTCAATAGCACCTTCATGATGCGCTTCTGGTTCATATATACTATTCGATCGTAAACAAGCACGGTGCATTTCCATCCCCGTTTCTTTCGTATAACGGAACATTGTTTCTAAATGCCATGCTTGTCCTACATCTACTGCAAATCCTTCTCCGCAGCGCGCAACAGCTACAGGTTCTCCAACAACCATCAATCTCGATAAAGGAATCGATAATCCTTTCGTTATTTTCCAAATGACAGCTAACGTCGGATTCGTTTCGCCTCTTTCAATCTTTCCTAACGTTAATTTACTAACTCCTGTTTTTTGAGCTAATTCTTCTAAACTTAATTTTTGCTCATTTCGAATTTGCCTTAATAACTGACCTACTTGCTGAATGACTTCTTTCGTTTGCATATCTTCATGTTCTTTCATCTATAAAACCACCTTAAAATATAAAATAGTTTACTTTTATAACGATAAAGTATATTATACTATACATATTCTTCAAGTTTCGAAAGGAGTGCTATACTTCATGCGCGCAATTTTATTAGGCCTTTTATCATCAGCCTTTTTTTCCGCAACCTTTATTATTAATCGAGCGATGAATGTATCTGGAACGAGCTGGGCTTGGACAGCTTCCTTCCGTTTTTTATTTGCTCTCCCTATTTTATTCCTTATCGTTTTATTTCGCAAAAACTTAAGGGGGTTATGGGAAGAATTAAAGAAACATCCATTGGCTTGGATCGGGTGGGGGTCTGTTGCTGGTATTGGTTTCTATTCTTTATTAAGTTTTGCAGCTGTCTTTTCTCCCGCTTGGCTCGTTGCTGGAACTTGGCAAGTTACTATATTAGCAGGTTTACTACTCTCGCCATTATTTTTCGTTAAAATAGAAACAAAATCAGGTACGAAACTTGTACGCGGAAAAATTCCACTTCGTAGTTTATATGTCGCATTATTTATTTTACTTGGTGTAATTTGTATGCAAGCAACTGCAGCAGGTCACATTACAATGACTCAGTTCATTTCAGGATTTTTACCTGTCGTGTTAGCTGCTTTCTTATATCCATTCGGTAACCGAAAAATGATGGAACTTGTTGGCGGGCGTCTTGATACATTCCAACGTGTATTAGGAATGGCAATAGGCAGTCTTCCTATAACAATTTTACTTGGTATATTCGGATTTTCTACTACGGGTATTCCAACATCAAGCCAAATGCTGCAAGGATTTTTGTTAGCATTATGTTCTGGCGTTATAGCGACAATGACATTTTTCTTTGCTACTGACTTAGCCAAAGATAATCTCGCTCTACTTGGAGCTGTTGAAGCAACGCAAGCTGGAACGATGGTCTTTACCGTGCTTGGCGAAATTGTTTTCTTAAATGGTTCATTTCCTGGCGGGCTTTCCCTACTTGGAATGATTATTATTATGTTAGGAATGGTTGCAAATAGCATTTTAAACCGTTCTGTTCCAGTCGTTAAACAGAAAAAAACAGCATAAAAAAAGAGTATGGTTCTGTGACAAAGAACCATACTCTTTTTTTATTGTCCCCCTATTGCGCCTTATCAGAATAGTATTTCATTAACGGTTTATACTAAAACCTATGTTATAATACGGTTCATGCGCAACAATAGGAGGTAAATTATGTTAAAAAAAGCAATCGCTGAATTTATTGGTACATTTGTACTAGTATTATTCGGAACTGGAGTAGCTGTCATTGGCGGCGGAATTGAAGGAATTGGAACATTAGGAATCGCTATGGCTTTCGGTCTATCTATTGTGGCTATGGCATATAGCATCGGAACAATTTCTGGATGTCACATTAACCCAGCAGTATCAGTAGCTATGTTCATCAATAAAAGAATGAACGCTATGGAACTTTGTTATTATGTATTAGCTCAAATTTTAGGTGGTTTATTAGGAACTGCAACGTTAGTAACAATTTTAAAATCTGCTAAAACACCTTTAGATAATTTAGGTCAAAACGGTTTTGGAACTCTTGGTTTATCTGGAGCATTTCTAGTTGAATTTATTTTAACTTTCGTATTCATTTTAGTAATCGTTGCTGTAACAGGTAAAAAAGGAAGTTCTTCTCTAGCAGGATTAGTAATTGGTTTCACATTAGTTTTAGTTCACTTATTAGGTATTCCGTTAACTGGAACTTCTGTTAACCCAGCTCGTAGTATCGCACCAGCTTTATTCGCTGGCGGAGAGGCACTTTCTCAACTATGGGTATTCATCGTTGCACCAATTGTTGGTGGTATCGTAGCAGCTATCGTAGGTAAATTCATTTTAAATACTGAAAAATAAAATTTTCAATATTTCTAAATAAAAAAGGCGAGCCCTCATTATGAGGATGCTCGCTTTTTTACTCTTTCATTTTAGACTTTAAATTTGTAACTAATTGATCTACTGTTACATTTGCAAGTACATTTTCCATCGCTTCTTGCGCTTGCATTAAAATAATTTCTAATACTGATTGAATATTAGCTCCTACTGGACATTCAATGTTGGGATTTTCATGGAAGGAAAATAGCTGTCCTTCTTCTACAACTTCCACTGCTTTATATACATCAAGTAATGTAATTTCTTCTAAATCACGAGCAAGTGTCGTACCACCTTTACCAGCTTGTACATCAACAAGTCCTGCTCTCTTCAACATTCCTGTAATGCGACGAATCACAACTGGATTTGTATTCACACTACCGGCAATCCATTCAGAGGTACAGCGAGAGTTTCGATCTATCGCAAGTAATGTCAACATATGAACACCTACTGTAAAACGACTACTAATTCCCATCTGCACACCCTCCTTTTTATTCATTCTATTAAAAGACGACTCTTATTATTATATACTATTTTTAATTTATACATAAAGAAAAAGCACGATTTCAACAGGAAATCATGCTTTTCTCTCATTATTGACGCTTTATAAATTTCGCTAAATCTTTAAATTTTACTTTGTCTGAGTAATTCATTACACCATTTACGTAAATGCGACTTGCAAGCATATTGACGATAGCAATAGTCACCAATAAAATGACTAAAGTCACAATAATCTCTACAGTTCCTGCTTCACCCGCTACAAGCCTTGAAAATGTAACCATAGGTGTAAAGAATGGAATATACGAACTAACTACAGCTAATGTACTATTAGGATCAAATAGTGATTTAATACTAATGAAAAATGCTGCTATACCTAACATTGTAATTGGGAACGAAAGAGATTGCACATCCTCAATTTTTGATACAACAGCACCAACCGCTGCATATAACATTGCATATAGTAAGTAGCCTGTAACAAAATATACAACGAACATACTAATTACTACAGCATCCAACTTGGAAAAGTCTAGTACAAGTCCTACTAAAGATGCATTTTCTAGGTCTACCCAACCTAATAAATACGGTACAAGAAAACCGAGAGAAGCAGTAATAAGTAATAGTAAAGCACTAGAAACAATTGCTAAAATTTTAGCATGTAGCATTGTTAATGGTTTTACTTTCGGAAGCATTAACTCCATAACACGGGATGATTTTTCGGATGCTATCGTCGTCCCAATTGCAGTTCCAAACACAATAATAAACATATATAAAGCAAACGAGAAAACATAGCCAATTCCAAAGGAAGATGCATGATCTTTTACCGCCTCTTGCTTTAACGGAATTTCCATCTGTAACTGTTTTGCTACTTCGGCAGATACGTTATTTTTTTCAATCATTACCGCTGTATACTGTTCCTTCAAATAACTTGCCATAAGTGTAGCCGTTGATTGACTCGGAAAACCACTATACATATACGTCACTTCTGGGATACCATTCTTTTCTGTAATACGGAATAAACCGTCTAAATCCCCATCTTCTACTTGCTTACGTAGTTTATTAAACTTATCCTTGTTTTCTACCGTTACTTTAGCAGACGGAAGTAACTTTGTTATATCACTTTCTTGCACTTTATACGTATCGCTTTCTGTTACTACAGCAAATTTATCTTTTCCTTTATCGTTATCAGCTGTGAAATGATTAAATGCGAAAAGCCCAAACACAACTAAAAACAAAATCGCACTCGTAATTAATGATTTTTTAGATAAAAACGCTTCTCTAAAATAAAATGAAAATACATGTGAAAATTTACGCATCGTTATTTCGCCCTCTCTACAAAGATTTCGTTTAACGTCGGCTCTAACATTTTAAATTGTCGTAAGGTAATACCTTGTTCTTGTAATTGTTGTAAAATGTTTAGAGCTTCTGCATCGTCTTGTACTTTCACATAAAGAAGGCCTTGTTGTTTTTCATACGATACATGAATAGCTTTTAATCCCTTCTCATTCTCTTCTGTATCTTCAATCGTTAAATTACGGAAACCATATTCTTTTTTAATATCACTTAATTGACCTTTTACGACTGCTTCACCTTTTTTCAAAATACATACATGTTGGCAAAAAGCCTCCACTTGTTCCATGCGATGACTAGATAAAATAATTGTCTTTCCGTTCTGTACTTGTTCTTCAATAATGCTAGCTAACATCCCCGCATTCACTGGATCCAGTCCGCTAAATGGCTCATCTAAAATGAGAAGTTCAGGGTTATGAAGAAGAGCAGCAATTAATTGGATTTTTTGCTGGTTCCCTTTTGAAAGCTCTCCTGCCGTTTTAAATTTATATTCCGGTATTGCTAATCGATCTAACCAGTGATCAATAGCAAGATCTACTTCTTTTTTCGTCATGCCTTCTAATCTGCCAAAATATCGCAACTGGTCTACTACTCTACTTTTTGTATATAAGCCTCTTTCTTCTGGTAAGTACCCTATCGTTACTCCACTAGTCCCAAATGATTTTCCATCCCATGTAATAGACCCTTCATTAGGCGTTAATAATCCGAGAAGCATTTTGATTGTCGTTGTTTTTCCTGCACCGTTTCGTCCAAGCAATCCTAACACTTCACCTTTTGGTAATGAAATTTGCAAGCCGTTAACTGCTTTTGATTCCCCAAATTGTTTCGTTAAGTTTTGAATTTGTAAACTCAAAGTATAAAGCCTCCCCTTTACTATCATTCATACTCTCTTTCAAAGACTATGTTTATACAAGATAAAATATAGCACTACACTTTATCCTCTTAATATGTAACACCGCCTTAATCCATCATTTGTTCTATTTAGTTAAAATTGTAAATATTATCGTACGATTTGTCAATTATTATTGTCATTTCGACAATTAAACTTGTCAAAATAATTCCCATCATTTTTTCTCATCTTTCTAATATAGGACATACTACTACATATACAAAAGACAATATGCAAATGTTCATAAAAAAATTTTATATTTTAATATATAATATAAGATGATTTTTTAACATCAAGGAGGATACATATGAAGATGAAGAGGGGCATTACCACTTTATTATCTGTAGCGGTTCTATCTACATCGCTTGTAGCATGTTCAGGAACGCAAGAGAAAACAGTGGCGAAAGAAGAGAAAGTAAAATTAACAGACCAGCAATTAATGGCTGATTTATGGTATCAAACAGCCGGTGAAACGAAAGCATTGTACTACCAAGGATACAATATCGGTCAATTGAAGCTTGATGCAGCTCTTGCAAAAGGAACCGAGAAAAAACCCGCTATCGTACTTGATTTAGATGAAACTGTTTTAGATAACAGTCCTCATCAAGCAATGAGCGTAAAAACAGGAAAAGGCTATCCGTATAAATGGGATGATTGGATTAATAAGGCTGAAGCTGAGGCCCTTCCAGGTGCAATTGATTTCTTAAAATATACAGAGTCTAAAGGTGTAGATATTTACTACATCTCAAATCGTAAAACAAACCAACTAGATGCAACAATTAAAAACCTTGAGCGTGTAGGCGCTCCTCAAGCAACGAAAGAACATATATTACTACAAGACCCGAAAGAAAAAGGAAAAGAAAAACGTCGTGAACTCGTTTCTCAAACACATGATATCGTTTTATTCTTCGGTGATAACTTATCTGACTTCACTGGTTTTGATGGAAAGTCTGTAAAGGACCGAAACCAAGCAGTCTCAGATTCAAAAGCACAATTTGGGGAGAAATTTATTATTTTCCCAAATCCAATGTATGGCGATTGGGAAGGCGCTTTATATGATTATGATTTCAAAAAATCAGATGCAGAAAAAGATAAAATCCGCCATGACAACTTAAAATCATTTGATGCAAAATAAAAGAGGATGGCATGTGCCATCCTCTTTTATTGCAAATTTCTCGTTAAAGGTAAAATAAACACTTCTACACGTCTATTTTTCGCTTTTCCTTCTTGCGTATCATTTGGAGCAATTGACCGGTATTCTCCGTAACCAACTGCACTAAATTTTCCTGGTTGTAATTCTTTATTTTGCAGTAATACTTGCATAAAATTAACTGCCCGCTGCGTACTTAATTCCCAGTTCGATGCAAATTGCGCATTTGCAATAGGAACATTATCTGTATGTCCAGATACTGTGATTTCACGAGGTGATGCTGAAACAAGTAAATTAGACATTTCTTTCGCAATACTTAACGATTCTAATTTTACGTCCGCTTTCCCAGAATCAAATAGTACATTTTCTAATATCGTTACCTTCAATCCCTTTTCTGTTAAATCAGTTTTAAAAGAAGAAGATAATCGATTTTCCTCAATATACTTATCAATACCTTTTTGTACCGCTTTTAATTCGTTCATTTCTTGTTGCTTTACTTCAGCTTCAGCATTCTTTTTAATCTTCTCAGACTCTAAACTACTTGCTGATAATTCCTTTTCATCATTTGGCTTCTGATCACTTAAAAATTCTTTGTTACCTGTTCCACCAGCTAATTCACTTCGAAAAGCAACAGCCATCTGTTTAAACTTAGCAGCATCTATACTGCTCATTGCGAATAAAACGATGAACAATGCAAACAACAACGTTAACATATCAGAATAAGGGATTAGCCAAGTTTCATCGATATGTTCTTCGTGTTTTTTCTTTTTACTTCTTCTATTTTTTTTACTCCGCATTTTTTTCTGCCCCTTTTTCAAGCTTTTTGCGCTCAGTTGCAGAAAGTGCACCTAAAATGCGGTTCTTCATAATAAACGGATATGTACCTTCTTGTAACATTAATAGACAATCAATAATTAAACGTTTTTTCTCTAATTCAGCTGCAGATTTTTGCTTTAATTTATTTGCAAATGGATGCCATAGTATATAACCTGAGAAAATACCAAAAATCGTTGCAATAAATGCACCCGAAATAGCGTGACCTAACTTTTCAATATCAGTTAAATTACCAAGTGCAGCTACAAGACCAATAACAGCACCTAAAACCCCTAATGTTGGTGCATATGTACCAGCTTGAGAAAAAATTGCTGCTCCCTTTGCATGCCTTTCTTCAATTGCTTCTAATTCAGCTTCTAAAATTTGTTCTAAATCTTCTGCAGATACGCCATCAATCACAAATTTCATACCACGCAAAAGAAATTCATCTTGAATTTTGTCTAATTGCTGCTCTAAAGACAAAATACCGTATTTTCTACTTTCAGATGTCCAATGAACAAACAATTCTAGCAACTGTTCATAACTTAAATCTTTTTTATTAGAACCAAAAAGAACTTTAAATAATTTTGGAATCTTTTTTAATTGATTCATTGGAAATGCTATACATACTGCAGCAAATGTACCAACGAAAATAATTAATGCTGCGGCAGGATTAACTAAGGCCATTACGTCAGCGCCCTTGACGACCATTCCTACTACTACCGCCACTACTCCTAAAATAATTCCAATAAGTGTTGCAAAATCCATTCCCATTCACTCCTAGTCTATACAAGAAGTTCTTTATTCTCGATAATCGCTACATCTTCTTATGTATATATATTACATAAAAAATGAATTTCATGAAAGACAAGAAATGAATTATATAAAAAAATACTACAATTTCACACATTTTCTGACATTTTCTTTGCATTTCTATTACGTTACGACTCTTATATTTCTTTTTCATTAAACTAGACTTATAATAAGAAACGATACACATTTTATTAAGAAAGGACTGTGATTACAAGGCATCATGAAAAAGATAATTATTATTTCTGCCACTACTATTGTAATCGGTATCACTTCTTTCGCTTACTTTAGTTCTAAATCACCACTACAAAATAATGCGAAAGCTGTCGAAAGTCAACAGCATAGTAACCACCAAAAAGAAGAGATTCCTGCTTTTCCAAAAGCTGATCATAATGCAAAGAAGCTAGACAATGATTTTTCCGTTGTAACAAATCCAGAGTCTAATCTTGTATTAGTTAATAAACATCGAAAACTACCAGACGGATACACACCTGAAGACTTAACGAGACCAAACGTACCATTTACTAGTCCAAAAGATAAAGAAAAAACATTGCTGCGCAAAGATGCTGCAGATGCGCTTGAAAGTATGTTTGAAGCGGCAAAGAAAGAAGGACTTGAACTTACAGCTGTATCTGGTTATCGTTCATACAAACGCCAAAAATCATTACATGATACATACGTTAGACGTCAAGGAAAAGCTGAGGCGGATTCAGTAAGTGCCATTCCCGGTACGAGTGAACATCAAACTGGTTTAGCAATGGATATTAGTTCAAAATCTGCTAAATTCCAATTAGAGCCTATTTTTGGAGAGACAAACGAAGGTAAATGGGTTGCAAAACATGCTCATGAATTTGGCTTTGTCATTCGTTATTTAGAAGATAAAACAGAAACAACAGAATACTCATATGAACCGTGGCATTTGCGCTACGTTGGAAATCCATACGCTACATACATATATAAACATCATTTAACATTAGAAGAGGCGATGGAAGACAAAAAATAAGAGAGCAAATTGCTCTCTTATTTTTCTTTCACTCTATCATTGTATTAATTTTTTCTTCCACTCTTCAGGCCACGGTTCGCCTCTTCCCGTTTTTTTCGACGCTTGGACCATCATTCCACGACCAACTAAACAAACTTCTCCTTCTGCATTCTTCACCATATAATGCAAATCTAATGAAGAATTTCCAACTGATCCAGCTTTTACATACACCTTCAACTGTTCATCAAAATATATTTGCTTAATAAAATTACATTGTAAATCCGCAACAACAATCATCGTTTCTGAAGATTCATGCGTCCATTCTTGCATAAATCCAAGTTCTTTAAACAATGCGATACGTGCTTCTTCAAAATAGGTAAAGGCAACGACATTATTTACATGTCCAAACATATCTACTTCACCAAAACGAACCTTTACAGGATTGTAAAACGAAAAACCACTTTCCCATTGCTCAAAGTCTTCAATATAAGAAATTCTCTTCATTGTTCCCTCTCCTTTTCACTTCAAAATAAACAGAATAAACAGAATAATACAGTTATAAATATTGCCCCTTCGAAATGAAGAGGCAATATTTTTTAATAGTTATTGTCGCTACCAAAGAAATCTTTGAACGATTGAATTGTTGTATCACGGTTTAACGCCGCAATTGAAGTTGTTAACGGAATACCCTTTGGACATGATTGCACACAGTTTTGAGAGTTACCACAGTTTGCAAGTCCTCCATCACCCATAATTGCACGTAAGCGATCTGCTTTATGCATTTCACCCGTTGGATGTGAGTTGAATAGACGAGCTTGTGATAACGGAGCTGGTCCAATAAAGTCCGATTTACTATTTACGTTTGGACATGATTCTAAGCAAACACCACATGTCATACATTTTGAAAGCTCATAAGCCCATTGACGTTTCTTCTCAGGCATTCTTGGTCCTGGTCCTAAGTCATACGTACCATCAATTGGAATCCAAGCTTTAACACGTTTTAGAGCATTAAACATGCGACTACGGTCAACTTGTAAGTCACGAACAACCGGGAATGTCTTCATCGGTTTTAAGCGAATTGGTTGTTCTAATTGATCGATAAGAGCTGTACATGATTGACGTGGTTTTCCGTTAATCACCATCGAACATGCACCACATACTTCCTCTAAACAGTTCATATCCCATGCAATCGGAGTTGTTTTGTTTCCTTTTGCATCGACAGGATTACGACGAATTTCCATAAGCGCCGAAATAATATTCATATTCGGACGATACGGAATTTCAAACTCTTGGTCAAACGCTTGCGCATCTGGTCCGTCTTGTCTCGTAATGATGAGGCGGATTGTTTTCTCAGACATGTTGTTTATCCCCCTTCTCTTCACTCTTAGCAGCTACATCGTGTTTTGAAGAATAATCACGTTTACGTGGTTTAATTAATGAAATATCCACGTCTTCGTAATGGAATGCCGGTGCATTTCCTTCTCCTTCAAATTTCGCCATCGTAGTTTTTAAGAAGTTTGCATCATCACGATTTGGGAATTCAGGTTTGTAATGCGCCCCACGGCTCTCATTACGGTTATATGCGCCAATTGTAATAACACGTGCTAATTCAAACATATTTGCAAGTTGGCGTGTAAATGAAGCACCTTGGTTGCTCCATCTCGCTGTATCGTTAATGTTAATACGTTTGTAGCGAGCCATTAACTCTTCAATTTTTGCATCTGTTTCTAATAATTTTTTATTTTCACGAACTACTGTAACGTTATCTGTCATCCATTCTCCAAGCTCTTTATGAAGAACATACGCATTTTCGTTACCATCAAGCGTTAAAATATTGTTAAATTTCTCTGTTTCGATTAATTCATTTTGTTCATACACAGTAGATGAAACGGCATCTGATGATTTAGAAAGACCTTTCATATATTCAATTGCATTTGGTCCTGCTACCATACCACCGTAAATTGCTGATAACAGTGAGTTCGCGCCAAGACGGTTACCACCGTGCATAGAATAATCACACTCACCTGCTGCAAATAAACCTGGAATGCTTGTCATCTGCTTATAATCAACCCATAGCCCGCCCATTGAATAGTGAACAGCTGGGAAGATTTTCATTGGTAGTTTACGAGGATCGTCACCTGTAAATTTCTCATAGATTTCAATAATTCCACCAAGTTTAATATCTAGTTCTTTCGGATCTTTATGAGAAAGATCTAAGTACACCATGTTTTCACCGTTAATACCTAGTTTTTGCTCTACGCAAACATCAAAGATTTCACGCGTTGCGATATCACGAGGTACAAGGTTTCCGTAAGCCGGATATTTTTCTTCTAAGAAGTACCATGGTTTACCATCTTTATATGTCCAAACACGTCCACCTTCACCACGTGCAGATTCACTCATCAGACGTAATTTATCGTCTCCAGGAATTGCCGTTGGGTGAATTTGAATGAACTCACCGTTTGCATAATATGCGCCTTGTTGATATACAGCAGAAGCTGCTGTACCTGTATTGATAATGGAGTTTGTTGATTTTCCGAAGATGATACCAGGGCCCCCTGTTGCCATAATCACGGCATCAGCTCGGAAACTTCTAATCTCCATAGTTTGTAAGTCTTGTGCAACGATTCCTCGGCACACACCTTCATCATCAATAACAGCTCGTAAGAAATCCCAACCTTCATATTTCGTTACAAGTCCTGCTACTTCGTGACGACGTACTTGCTCATCTAATGCGTATAGTAATTGCTGTCCAGTTGTTGCACCAGCAAATGCTGTACGGTGATGTTGCGTTCCACCAAAACGACGGAAATCAAGAAGTCCTTCTTCCGTACGGTTGAACATAACACCCATACGGTCCATTAAATGAATGATACCAGGTGCTGCTTCACACATTGCTTTAACTGGTGGTTGGTTCGCTAAGAAGTCCCCACCATAAATTGTATCGTCAAAGTGGATCCATGGAGAATCCCCTTCACCTTTCGTATTTACGGCACCGTTAATTCCACCTTGGGCACATACAGAATGCGAACGTTTTACTGGTACTAAAGAGAACAGTTCAACATTTACTCCTGCTTCCGCCGCTTTAATCGTTGCCATTAAGCCAGCCAAGCCACCGCCGACTACTATAAGTTTCCCTTTCATGCTCTCCCACTCCTTACTGGTTTGCTAGCTGTGGATCGATGAACGCTAATAATGCACTCACACCTACATAAGATAGACCTAAGAAAATAGCTAATGTTACATAAGTAGAGATTCTTTGTGAACGTGGAGATACTGTAATTCCCCAGCTGATGCAGAATGTCCATAGTCCATTTGCAAAGTGGAAAATTGTTGAAACAACACCAACTAAGTAGAATGCAAACATAGCTGGATTGTTTAAAATATCTGCCATCATATCATAGTTTACCTCTTTACCTAACGCTGCTTGAATACGAGTTTCCCAGACGTGCCAAGAAATGAAAATCAGTGTAACGATACCTGAAATTCTTTGGAAGACGAACATCCAGTTACGGAAATAACCGTAAGAAACCGCATTGTTCTTAGCTGTAAATGCAATATATAAACCATATATAGCATGGTACAGTATTGGTAAAAAGATAATGAAAATTTCTAGCGCATACCGGAATGGAAGGAGCTCCATAAAGCCTGCAGCTTTGTTAAAAGCCTCTGCTCCTCGTGTTGCAAAGTTGTTTACAATTAAATGTTGCGTCAAAAAGACACCAACCGGGATGACCCCCATTAATGAGTGCCACTTACGAAACGTATACTCGCGGCCTTTCATGTCCCCATTACCCCCCTTGAATGATTGACTGCTGTTTTCAGATTAGTTTATGGCAATAATGTTTTTTCACTATTGGCATAAGAAAAACTGAAAAAATTATTCGAAATATTTCAGCATAATTTGATACCAAGTTCATTTTACTCCTATTTTTGTCGAAGCGTCAAGAAAACGTATACATAATTTGCATATAATTTGCCAATTCTTTTTTTCTTCTTATATATTCAGATTTTCCCAAAGAAAAATCTGTTTTTATAAATGAGAAATGTTATATAATAATCCCTATAGAAAGAGGGGAATATTGTGAGTAAAAATACAATCGATACAACATCTTTAGAAGATGTTTCATTGAACGCCTTCGCTTACGAATTGCTACGTGAAGAATTACTACCTGATTTAATCGGTAACGATCTAGATGGTATTTTATACTGGTCCGGTAGAAACCTTGCAAGAAAATATCCACTAGACACAATTGAAGAAGTCATTCAGTTCTTTGAAAAAGCTGGCTGGGGCACTTTAAGCATTATTGAACATAAGCGTCGTGAAATGCAGTTCCAACTTAAAGGCACACTCATCGCTGAACGTCAAAAACAAAAAAGACATTCTTCTTATCAATTAGAAGCTGGGTTCATCGCTGAACAAATTCAAAAGCAACGAAACGTCGTTGCAGAGTCCTACGAAGAAAAGAAAAAACGTTCAGACTCTATTACATTTCTTGTAAAATGGGATATAAAAGATCTCATTGAAGTGTAGCATTACCCGCAGTCAACTAGACATATCAGTTTAGTTGACTTTTTGCATTTTCATTCATTTGAATTTATTTTAAATCTTCAGAAATTATACCAAAAAATAGAAGACGTTGTAAACTACAACGTCTTCTTATCCGCTAAATAAGTATAAATCGTCTCTGCGACATTTTTCGGCATACCCGCTTCGACAAATTCTGTTACAGAAGCCTCTTTCATCTTTTTTAGCGATCCGAAATGTTTTAACAATATCTTTTTTCGTTTATCTCCAATTCCAGGAATATCATCGAGTGCCGATTGAATGACAGATTTCCCATGTAATTGACGATGGAATGTAATTGCAAATCGATGCACCTCATCTTGAATGCGCTGCAATAAATAAAATTCTTGGCTATTTCTCTCAAGCATCACAGGTTCAGGTGGATCCCCAATAATTAAATGGGATGTTTTATGTTTGTCATCTTTCACAAGACCTGCCATCGGAATATATAAACCGAGCTCATTTTCTAGAATATCACTTGCAGCCGCCAGATGGCCTTTTCCGCCATCAATAATGATTAAATCTGGTAAAGGTAAGTTCTCTTTCAGTGCCCTTGTATAACGGCGTCTCACAACTTCTCTCATAGACTCATAATCATCTGGCCCTTGAACCGTTTTAATTTTATATTTCCTGTATTCTTTCTTAGCTGGTTTCCCATCAATAAAAGCAATCATTGCAGAAACAGGATTTGTGCCTTGAATATTTGAGTTATCAAACGCTTCAATACGATGAGGCGTTTCAATTCCGAGCCGCTTCCCTAAATTCTCTACAGCTTTAATCGTTCGCTCTTCATCGCGCTCAATTAAATAGAATTTCTCTTCAAGAGCAATCTTCGCATTTTTATTTGCCAGTTCTACAAGATCTTTTTTCTTACCGCGTTTCGGCTGTGTCGCTTCCACTTCTAAAAAGCGTTCTACTAATTCTGAATCGATACTTCCTGGAACGACGATTTCCTTCGGCTTAAAATGACTGCTGTTTTCATAAAATTGACCGATAAACGTTAAGAATCCCTCTTCTGGTTCGTCGTAGATTGGAAACATAGAAACATCACGTTCGATTAGCTTTCCTTTTCGAACGAAGAAAACTTGAACACACATCCACCCTTTATCAACTGCATACCCAAACACATCACGATCCACTAAATCACTCATAATCATCTTTTGTTTTTCCATAATCGCATCGATATGAGCGATTTGATCACGTAACTCTTTTGCACGTTCAAACTCTAGTTTCTCTGAAGCTTCATACATTTTTGTTTCTAATTCTGAACGAACTTCTTTATGCCCACCATTTAAAAACTTAATAATTTCATCTACAATTTCTTTGTTTTGTTCTTCCGTCACTTCTTTCACACAAGGCGCTAAACATTGACCCATATGATAATATAAACAAACTTTATCGGGCATATTTGAGCACTTACGAAGCGGATACATACGATCTAGCAGTTTTTTCGTTTCATGAGCTGATTGTGCATTCGGATAAGGGCCAAAATACTTTCCCTTATCCTTTTTTACATTTCTCGTAATAAGTAATCGTGGTTGTTTCTCAGCTGTAATTTTAATAAAAGGATATGTTTTATCATCTTTTAATTGAATGTTATATTTTGGATCATGCTTTTTTATTAAGTTCAACTCTAAAATGAGAGCCTCTAGATTTGAGGAGGTTACAATATATTCAAAATCTACAATTTCTCCTACTAGCCGAAGTGTTTTCCCGTCATGCGAACCAGTAAAGTACGAGCGCACACGATTTTTAAGCACTTTTGCCTTTCCGACATATATAACCGTTCCTTGCTTATCTTTCATTAAATAACAACCAGGTTGATCTGGTAAAATAGCCAATTTCTCTTTTAAATGTTCGTGCACTCGTTACCCTCCATTTCTACATGCTTAGCATTTTTATTTTCACATGAAAACATACTATGCCAAAACACCCAACATACGTTCTTTTATTGTAACGGAAAGGTGTAAAAAAGGAAAATAAAAAAAGCTACCAAATGGTAGCCCTTTTATTTTAGAAGTGTTTAGAAACTAATTCCACTAACGCTTCTTTCGGTTTGTAACCTAACGCTTGATCAACTACTTTACCGTCTTTTAATACGAAAAGAGCTGGAATGCTCATTACTTCGAATTGACGAGCAGTTTCTTGATTTTCATCCACGTCTACTTTTACTACTTTTACTTTTTCGCCTAGTTCTGCATCAATTTCCTCTAATACAGGAGCGATCATTTTACAAGGTCCACACCAAGGTGCCCAGAAATCTAATAATACAACACCTTCGCTAGTTTCAGCTGCGAAGCTTTGGTCATTTGCGTTTACAATTGCCATTTTATTTCCTCCTTCAAGTATATTCTACCAAGAGTATATCATTAACTTATATACGTGGCGAATAATATGTATCGTTATGTATTGTAACAAAAAAGTGTTCCTTTATACTATATAAAAATACGGATTACATACTAAAAAGATGAGAGACAGGGGATCTCTCACCTTTTTCTATATATAGGGGTACTTCACTTGGAACTCAAGGGTACTCAAATCATGAATGTACTTTTAACTTTTTAAACTCTTCTGTTAAAAGAGGTACAACTTCAAATAGATCGCCAACAATACCGTAGTCAGCTACTTTGAAAATACTTGCTTCTGGATCTTTATTGATCGCAACGATTATTTTTGAGTTAGACATACCAGCTAAATGCTGAATCGCACCAGAAATACCACATGCAATGTACAGGTCTGGTGTAACAACTTTACCAGTTTGACCAATTTGTAATGAGTAATCGCAATACTCAGCGTCACAAGCACCACGAGATGCTCCAACAGCGCCGCCTAATACGTCAGCTAACTCTTTTAATGGCTTGAATCCTTCTTCACTCTTCACACCGCGTCCGCCAGCGATAATAACTTTTGCTTCAGAAAGATCAACGCCCTCTGCCGTCTTACGGACGACATCTTGAATGATTGTACGTAAGTCTTTCACATCTACTGTAATAGAAGACACGTCACCACTGCGAGACTCATCTTTTTCAAGCGTTGCGATGTTATTTGGACGCACTGTCGCAAATAAGATGCCGTCTGTTACAATCTTCTTCTCAAACGCTTTACCAGAGTAAATTGGACGAGTAAAGATAACATTTCCACCTTCAACTTCTAAAGCAGTTACGTCAGAAACTAGACCAGCTTCAAGCTTCGCTGCTAATTTTGGTGATAAATCTTTACCAAGTGCTGTATGTCCAAATACAATACCTTCTGGATTTTCTTCAGCATATACAGCTAAAAATGCTTGTGCATACCCATCAGATGTATATGATTTTAATTTATCATTTTCAACTGTCACAACGCGATCTGCACCGTAATGAATCAACTCATTTGCAAAAGAGGCAACGCTGTCTCCAACTAGAAGACCTACTACTTCACCGCCTTCTGCAATTGTTTTTGCTGCTGCTACCGCTTCAAATGAAACGTTACGTAGCGATCCATCACGAACTTCACCCATTACTAATACTTTACGAGCCATAGATTTTCCCTCCTGCATATATAATTTCGTATTTTATTAGATTACTTTCGCTTCTGTATGGAGCAACGATACAAGTTCTTTTACTTGATCTTGCAGCTCGCCTTGTAACACTTTTCCTGCATCTTTCTTAGGAGGCAAATAGATTTCAATTGTTTTTGTCTTTGCTTCCACATCATCTTCTTCTAAATCTAAATCATCTAATTCTAATTCTTCTAGTGGCTTTTTCTTCGCTTTCATAATACCTGGAAGCGATGGATAACGTGGTTCATTTAAACCTTGTTGTGCTGTTACTAATACTGGCAATGAAGTTTCAATCACTTCTGTATCGCCTTCAACATCACGCTCAATCTTCACGTTTTTACCGTCAATTGCAAGTTTTGTAATTGTCGTTACATACGGAATATTTAACGCTTCAGCTACACGCGGGCCAACTTGTCCAGATGCACCATCAATTGCAACGTTTCCGCCTAAAATTAAATCTGCATCTTTATCTTTTAAATATTCAGCAAGCACTTTTGCAGTCGTGAACTGGTCACCATTTTCTACATCATCTTCAATATTAATTAATACCGCTTTATCGCAGCCCATCGCTAACGCCGTACGAAGTTCTTTCTCGCTATCTTCGCCACCAACTGTTACGACAGTAACTTCTCCACCTTGTGCATCTCTTACTTGAATTGCTTCTTCAATTGCATATTCATCGTAAGGGTTGATGATGAATTCCGCTTCGCCATCGTAAATTGCACCGTTTTTAATTACGATTTTTTCTTCTGTATCAAATGTTCGTTTCATGAGTACGTAGATGTTCATTCCATTTACCCCCTTGTTTTTCAGAAAGATTCTATCAATTCTAATTTTCTGTTAATTTATATTAAAAAATAATTAAACTACCTGCCGCTAAATGAAGGCTTACGTTTTTCTAAAAACGCTGCTACACCTTCTCTTCCATCTTCACTCGTAAATACTTCACCAAAGATTTGAGCTTCGCGTTGTACACCTTCATAATAATGAGACGATTTCGTCGTTTGCAATAACTCTAGTACAGCACGAGTCGTCGCTGGGCTTTTTCCAGCAATCTGTTTTGCAACTTTAAGCGTATCATCTAAAAATGTTTCTTCAGCAAAAACTCCGTTAACTAGTCCCCATTTTAATGCTTCTGCACCAGTAATCGGTGTACTTGTTAACATCATTTCACAAGCTTTCGCTTTCCCAACATAACGTGGTAATCGCTGTGTACCTGCAAATCCAGGAATTAATCCAAGTGTTAATTCAGGTAAACCAAGTTTTGCACTTTCAGTTGCAAAGCGCATGTGGCAAGACATAGCAAACTCAAGGCCGCCGCCAAGTGCCGCTCCATGAATTGCCGCGATAACTGGTTTTGAACATTTTTCAACGCGCTCAAACGTAACTTGTCCAAGCTGCGCTAATTCAGTCGCTTGCTTCGCTTCAGTAACAGATGTAAATTCTTTAATATCTGCTCCCGCCGAGAAGAAACGCCCTTCACCGTGAATAACAACAACACGAATGTTATCATCCTTCTCCACTTGATCAATTAATTCAGTAACGTCATGCATAACTTGTGAAGACATCGCGTTAGCTGGCGCATGATTTAACGTAGCCACCGCGATATGATCTTCAACTCTTACAGATAGGAATTTCAACATGATCCCTCCCATTATTGACGATAACCACAAGCTGCAATAAGTAGCCCATGTACCGTTTTTGAAAGTGCGACCAGATCATACTTATGATCGCTCATTACCCAATTGGTCACAACTTCATCTACTGTTCCAAAGATCATTTGTCTTGCCACGCGAACATTTAAATCCGCTCGAAATTCACCTTGCTTTATACCTGTCTCTAAAATCTCATCCATAACTTGTAAGTAGCCTTTTAATACTTCATTTATTTTTAGGCGTAATTCTTGATTGGACTGTCTTAGCTCTAATTGCGTAACGATAGCAAGAGGATCATTTTGTGACAACAGCAAGAAGTGCGTTTCTACCAACATGAATAACTTCGATACAGCGCTTTCAATTCCTGCTGTTTTTTGACGAATTGTTTCGACAAATTCTCCCATCTTCTCTTGGAATAAGGATATTAATATATCTTCTTTATTTTTAAAATATAAATAAATCGTGCCATCCGCTACCCCAGCTTGCTTTGCTATTTTAGAAACTTGCGCTTGATGGTACCCATTCTCCGCAATCACAATGACTGCCGCATCAATAATTTGATTGTATTTCGGTCTATTTTTCTTCACTTTACTGTCCCCTTCAAGAAGATGACTGACTGAATGAATAGTCATTCATATTCTTATAATACTGACTATTTAGAAAAGTGTCAATCCTATTTTTTCAAAAAGAAAGGGCCTTAGCCCGTTTGCTCATCCTCATTCTTTCTTTTCTCTTCATCAATTAGGACACGGCGTAAAATTTTTCCGACTGTCGTTTTCGGCAGTTCATCTCTAAACTCATATACTTTCGGCACTTTATAGGCCGCTAAATATTTACGAGCAAACTGATTTAATTCTTCCTCAGAACACTCTGTACCTTCTTTTAACACAACAAACGCTTTAACTGTCTCTCCTCGGTATGGATCGGGAACTCCAATCGTCACTACTTCTTGCACTTTTTCATGCTCATATAATACTTCTTCTACTTCACGAGGATACACATTAAATCCACTCGCAACAATCATATCTTTCTTACGATCTTTCACATAGAAAAAGCCATCTTCATCCATATAGCCAACATCGCCTGTATGGAGCCATCCATCTTGCAGTACAGCTGCTGTTTCTTCTGGCTTATTCCAATATCCTTTCATAATTTGAGGACCTTTTACTACAATTTCACCGATTTCTCCCGGTGGTAATGCCTCACCAGTTTCAAGCGACATAATCATTGCTTCTGTATCTGGCCACGGAACTCCAATGCTACCTGGCACTCGCTTTTCCCATAAAAAATTACTATGTGTAACTGGAGATGATTCTGTTAAACCATATCCCTCTACTAGTTTGCCCCCTGTAACTGTTTCGAACTTTTCCTGTACTTCTACTGGCAGTGGTGCTGATCCACTAATACAAGCACGAATAGAAGATATATCGTATTCTTTTAAAAGCGGGCTATTTAAAAGAGCGATATAAATAGTTGGTGCCCCTGGAAATAATGTCACTTTATGCTTCTTAATCGCTTCAAAAACCATTTTCATATCAAATTTTGGAATAAGAACCATTTTGTATCCTTGCATAATACTTAAATTCATGACAGCCGTCATGCCGTACACGTGGAAAAATGGAAGAACCCCAAGAACGACTTCTTCTCCTTCTTTGCAATTATATAACCATTGAACTCCCATCAAAGTGTTAGAAACGAGGTTTTTATGCGTTAACATAACACCCTTCGGAAATCCAGTTGTTCCTCCTGTGTACTGTAAAAGAGCTAAATCATTTTCAGGATCACAAGGCACTTCAACATCCGTATTCACTTCTTTTTCTACTGAGTTCCAAAGATGAATCGTTTCACTCTCTGATACTTTCACAACTAAATTCGACTGTTTTTTCTGCACAAATGGATACAATAGATTTTTAGGGAAGGGTAAAAAGTCCGCAATACGCGTTACGATAATATGCTCAAATTTTGTAACAGATTGAACATTCGTCACTCTTGGAAATACTAAATCGAGGCAAAGAATGACTTTTGCTCCCGAGTCATGAAGCTGATATTCTAATTCTCTTTCTGTATATAGTGGATTTGTTTGTACTACGATACCTCCTGCAAGTAATGTACCGTAATAACCAATTACAGCTTGCGGACAGTTCGGCAACATAATAGCAACTCGATCACCCTTTTCCACACCGAGCTTTTGAAGATAATTTGCAAATCTCTTCACCTTATCATGAAAGTCTGAAAATGTAATATCCTTCCCCAAAAAGTGAAGCGCTTTCTTTTCTGGGTAGCGAGAAGCCATCTGTTCTACATATTTATGAAGCGGCTGAATATCATAAGAAATTGTACTTGGAATTTCCTCTGGATAATTTTTCAACCATGGTTTTTCCATCTTCATTCCCCCTTCAAATACATAAAAATAAATGAATGTTCATTCATGAGGTTGTTTTCATTATATTATAGTCACCATAACGTTACAATCATAATATTCTGACTTTTGTATAACTATGCTTTACTTCATTAACTTCTTATTATATGTATAAACTCTCCTAATCTAAAAAAGTAAGAGAGTTATTATTTAGCTTAATCTTATTATCGTTAACACAGCTCCTGGTGTAGTTGTTGATAATGTTGCAACAGCTAACAAACCAAATAGTTGCAAACTAATAGCATCTCCTGCTGCAAGAGTTGTAATAATTGTTGCGCTAAATGATGTCGTTGCTAACGCAGGAGAATTGATCGTTCCAGCAAGTGGTGCTCCATTAATTGTAATACGAGAACTGACTAATAATGAAGCCGTTATATTAATCGTATATGAAATATAATAATTCCCAGCATTTGCAACCGTAAATACTGTATTTCCACCAGAAACAGTAATTCCTGGACCGATGTTTTGATTATTTGGAAGCGGGACATTCGTTCCACCAAGAAGTACCGATATCGCTGAACCCGACGTATTATTTGCAAATGCATACGTCGCCGTGATACTTGTACCTGTTATTCCCGTTGGGCCGGTTGAACCTGTTGAACCCGTCGCTCCCGTTGGACCCGTTGCTCCCGTTGAACCTGTTGCTCCCGTTGAACCTGTTGCTCCCGTTGAACCTGTTGCTCCCGTTATTCCTGTTGCTCCGGTTGGACCCGTTGAACCTGTTGCTCCCGTCGCTCCTGTTGAACCTGTTGCTCCCGTTATTCCTGTCGCTCCGGTCGGACCTGTTGCTCCGGTTACTCCCGTCGCTCCGGTTGGACCTGTTGCTCCCGTTATTCCTGTCGCTCCGGTCGGACCCGTTGCTCCCGTTATTCCTGTCGCTCCGGTCGGACCTGTTGCTCCCGTTATTCCTGTCGCTCCCGTTGGACCTGTTGCTCCCGTTATTCCTGTCGCTCCCGTTGGACCTGTTGCTCCCGTTACTCCTGTCGCTCCCGTTACTCCTGTCGCTCCCGTTACTCCTGTCGCTCCCGTTGGACCCGTTGCTCCCGTTATTCCTGTCACTCCCGTTGGACCTGTTGCTCCCGTTACTCCCGTCACTCCGGTTGGACCTGTTGCTCCCGTTATTCCTGTCGCTCCCGTTGGACCCGTTGCTCCCGTTATTCCTGTCGCTCCCGTTGAACCTGTCACTCCCGTTGGACCTGTTGCTCCCGTTATTCCTGTCACTCCCGTTGGACCTGTTGCTCCCGTTGCTCCCGTTATTCCTGTCACTCCGGTTGGACCTGTTGCTCCCGTTGGACCCGTCGCCCCAGTTGGACCTGTCGCTCCCGTTGGACCCGTTGCTCCCGTTGGACCTGTCGCTCCCGTTGGACCCGTTGCTCCCGTCGGACCAGTTGGACCTAGCTTAGGCACTGTCCCATCGCAACTAAAACAACACGAATCAACATGTACACCATTTTGATTATTACACTCACAATACCCATTTATATTATTGCGCCATGAAGACATGTTGATCCCCTCCTTCAAATTCAATCTTTTAAGTATAAGCAACAAATAAAAAAACACCTATCAAATACCCCAGAATAACTTTACTCCGTACATTCTAATAATTATTACATGCGATTTTTACCCCTTTTGCTTGTACTTTTGCCTTCTTACTCAAACGAAATTCTTTTTCTTAATAAAACCACTTGATGTTCTCGTACTTGGAGCACCTTATTTCTTATAGTTGATGAGGGAGAGTGGGAAGAAAGTTAATAAAAAAGAGGCTTCTTGTTAGGAGTCTTCTTTTTTATTTGTTCTTATAGGCCAAAAGGAAACTATCTTTTTTTCACGAATGTAACCTATGAACATAACTAGGAGGGATAACTATGTACCAAACAATTGAAGGCTTCTTGCAATCATGGACATACGAGACTGAGTCTACTCAAAAAATGCTCGATGTACTAACAGATGAATCTTTGTCACAAGAAATCGCACCTGGGCACTGGACGTTAGGAAGAGTCGCTTGGCATATCGTGACGGCAATTCCTGTTATACTATCTGGCACAGGGCTAAAGTTTGAAGGAGAAACGAAAGATTATCCCGTACCAACTTCAGCAAAAACAATTGCAGATGGATATCGTAAAGTGAATACAGCTTTTGTTGAAGCACTTCAAAGCGAATGGACGGATAAAGACTTAACTACTATTAATGACTTCTTTGGCCGCCCTATGCCAAATTCTATATTTTTAATGACACTCATTAATCATCAAAATCACCACCGCGGACAAATGACAGTTTTAATGCGCCAGGCTGGCTTAACAGTTCCTGGCGTATATGGTCCTGCAAAAGAAGAATGGGCTACAGCTGGAATGGAAGCTCCTAAAATGTAACTACAGAAAAAGACAAGGTGTTTACACATCTTGTCTTTTTCTGTAACTTGTTTCATGTGAAACTATTTTACGTATTCTTATCATACAGTTATATCTTCCTTCTCTATATTTTTAATTCCGTAATATGCAATGGCAACTCCAATTGCTGCCAATGCTAGTTGAAGGGGAAGAAAAGTTGCCGTTGAAAACATTGGGGTGTTATTAATTGCAATTGATACAACGATAATTGATGAAACAATTGTAGTTGGCACTGAACGTTTAAGCATTCCGAAATATAGTGGGATTAAACTTATTCCCGCAGTTGCAACGGCTAAAGGAACAAGGTTTATCCCTTCTTGCATCAATTGATCTACTGTGAATGAATGAGGAAGAATTGAAAAATAGCTATCTATCCCAAAGAAAACTCCTACTACTAAAATATTAGATAAAATAACTGTTATAAATGTTAATGTTGCTGTAATAATCAACTTACTAACCATCATTTTCTTTCGGTTAATTGGATAAGAAAACATAAGTAGTATTGTTTTGTTTTTATATTCACCAATTATTAATCTTGCGATTAACACACTACCAAAAATAATAAACGTTGCTCTTACTAATGTACTAGCCATTAACAAAACCATCTGTGGATCTCTTATTTCTGGATCGCCTTCTATTTGAGAAACGATGCTCGTAAAGATCAGTAATGTCAGTATAGCGATATTTGCAATAATCGCTCCCCTTACATACCATCCAAGCTTAAACTTCTTCATTTCTAGCTTCATAAGACGTAGCATAATAGTCCTCCTTTCATTTGAAATTTAATCGATATAAATCGCTCCTGTTTTACTTAAAATCTTCATTTCGTTTTTCGCATCACCAATGGTTCCTGCTTTTACATGTTCTGTATTTTTATCTTTCTTAAGTCCTTTTACATTCACCATTACGTCAGACGAATTACTTTTAGCCGTAAGTTTTAAAGAAGTCGGAACACCTTTATACCGTACGCCAATATCTCCTGATTTTGTTTCTACAAATAACGATTTTCCTTCTTTCATATCCTTCAGTAATACTTCTCCCGATGTTGAAGTGATGTTCATATTTGAGTTACTTACATTTGTTATATAGTTATCACCAGTCGTAGACTTTATATTTAATTCTTGTACTGAACTATCTTTTACAGCTAACTCTCCACTTTGCGATATGAATTCACCTTTCTCAGCTGATAGTCCTACAACCATTTCATCTCCAGACTTGCTTTTTGTCACGATACTTTTTACTACTATATCGCTTATTTTCACATCACCCGATTTATTATTTAATACAATTTTATCTATTTCTTTCTTCGGAATAGCTATACATATACTATTTTTCTTCCTAAACGTGAAACCATTAAAAAATCTGGTCGCCTTTTGTTTTTGCTTAACTATAACTTTATTCCCTGCCTGTTCTATTTCGACAGGATCTACCTCTTTATCTAAACGTTTACCTTGAGCCGAAATGACTATTTTGTTAGCTTCTGTACTTTTAAATTCAATATCCCAGTTTTCATTGTCCACTTCTATTTCTTTTATATTATTTATCTCAAAAGACTTTTCTTTCTTAAAATCTTTCCCCTGAAATACTTTAAAACAAAAAAACGCACTAGCAATTGTAATGAATAATATTGCAATTACTATTATTTTTTTCACTATTCATACCCCAGTTCGTTATTGTTTTATGCTACATCGATCTTGTCGATTTTACGATACGATAAATAACTAATAAAAATTCCTAATAAACAGAGTACAATTGGGATAAATATAAAATCATACATACTTACTTGACCGCTTCCAGGACCTACGTTACTGTTCATTAGCATCCCAATTATTACTGCAGAAGTAATTGTTGTCGGTGTAGATTTCTTTCTCATCCCAAAAAATAAAGGAATTAAGCTTATACCAGATATCATAAATGCACTTATAAAGGTAGCTGGAACAGTAGCTATTATTTCACCCATCGTAATAGGTGTTTCAATTAACCCCATCATTGGGTTCATAAAAAATATGAGCAAACTAATAGTGAACGTAGCAATAATCATGCTGATAAAACAAAAACTAAAAACAATTGTTAATTTCGCCCTCATTAGCAATTTCCTTTGTAATGGGTACATAAACAATAGTTGCATTGTTTTGTTCTTATATTCATCAATTACTAAACGCGATAAAATGACTGCACTAAAAATAAGAAATGTCATTCTTATAAAAATGTTTGCTAAAGTCATATATTTTGTGAAATCAGTGAGGGCTGCGTCTACTTCACCTTTCACTCCCACCCCCATAAGACTTACCGCAGCAAAAATTGCTATAATACAAATTGCTACCCCTTTAAAATAACTAGATAATTTATGTTTCTTCCATTCAAGTTTCATCAATTTAAACATATAAACCAAGCCTCCATTACTGACATAACTATCTCTATGCTACTAACATTCTAATTCCAGCAGTAACTACGCTCATCATTCCTATCACTATTATAATTAACAACCATTTCCGCTCAGGTTTTCTATAATATAAAATTGCACTTATAAACATTACGATTAATCCACTCACTAGATTCACTAACAATCCATTAAGCATGAATGCCCTCTCCATCCATTACATTTAAGAAATACTCTTCTAAGGAACTATGTTTCTTATTCATACTTTCTATTTCCACATCGTTCATAATAAGTGCTTTTGAAATAGCCTGCTGCGTCGCCTTCAATTCATACACGCGAATCATATTTCCACTCATTATTTTGTAATTTTTTATACCGAGTTTATCTTCTAAAATATAAGCTGCACGCTTCACATCAAGAACAGTAATTTCAATGTACTCTGTTTGTTTTCCGTTAATACTCTGCATTGAAACTTCTTTTATTAGTTTTCCATTTTGAATTACACCAATTGTATCCGCCATTAGTTCCATCTCACCTAAAATATGACTAGAAACTAATAACGTAATGCCATATTCTTTGCAGAGCATTTTAAATAAGTCTCGTAACTCTTTAATACCAATTGGATCTAAACCGTTAATTGGCTCATCTAAAATGAGTAATTCTGGCTTTGTCATGATCGCCCTTGCAATACCAAGTCGTTGCTTCATCCCTAATGAAAAATCTTTTACTTTTTTATTATCGATCCCTTGCAATTTTACTAAATGTAAAGCATGGTCAATTGCGTTTTTATCGTAATAGCCCATATATTCACAATGTAATTCTAAGTTTTCTTTCGCCGTTAATTTATCATAAAAGATTGGATATTCGATAATTGTCCCCATGCGCTTTAATACTTCATAAGATGTATCCGTTAACTTCTCACCGAAAATTTCAATATCACCGCTCGTCGGTTTTATTAAATTTGTGATCATTTTCATAATCGTTGTTTTACCAGCACCATTCGGTCCTAAGAAACCGTATATCTCTCCTTTTTTCACATGCATGTTAACGCTAGAAATAACTTCTTTCCCCTTAAACACTTTCGTTAACTGATTCGTTTTTAATATATATGTCATGTCGTTTTCTCCTTTCGCACTACTTTATACTTCTATAATAGACAACGGAAATCTCTTTTTTCTTACCCGTTCCTTACAAATTCCTTACGCTGAAAAAAAGCTTGTAGAATCTACTTCTCTACAAGCTAAAACTGCATCTTTGTTAATACAATTGTAAAAATTGTTTTTTCATACGGCTTACTAAAAAGATGTATTTCTCCGTCCATCGCTTCTACAAGCCTTTTCGTAATCGTTAAACCTAGACCGCTTCCTTGGTACAATCTATTTCTGGAATCTTCAAGTGTGTACATACGCTCAAACACTTTATCAATATGAGATTCATCAATTCCTTTTCCTGTATCCCATACATCTATATACACATTCGTTTCATCATCTCTTAACGTCATACCGAGCGTCTTTCCATCATCTCCATATGTAATTGCATTTGATATTAAATTATTCAATACTCTACCTAATACTTCTACATTTCCAAGTGCATATATATTTTTTTCTGGTATATTAATATGAACATGAAAACCTTTCGTCGTCACTAAATCATAAAAAGATAAAATTTTCTCACGGCAAACTTCATTCATATTTACTTTTGTCATCTCGATTGCCTTGTCACCAGATTCTAGTTTTGCTAAATCAAAAAACTTATGAATCAGTTCCATTACTTCTAATGTTTTCACATGCACCTTTTCAAGTAATATTTGTTGTTCTTCTTTATTTATCGTTTTATCCTTATTTAACATTTCTGTATATCCAAGAATAACTGTTAGTGGTGTTTTCAAGTCATGTGAAATATTTGAAAGCATTTTTCTCATCGAAATTTCTACTTTCGCATGATCAGCATTCGTTTTCTGTTTCGCATCTAACAATTGATTAATTGCCACTAACAACTTTTGCAATTCTAGATCATCTGTCATAACGAGTAACTTCTCGCCTGTTTTTTCATTAACAATACTTTCTAATTTTTCATATGTGTATCGCAAATTTTTGCTATTATTTTTCCTCATTTTATATTGTAGATAAATGACACATAACAATATAAAAATAATACCTATTAACAAATTGACCATATTACATCACGTCCAGCTTATAACCGATACCCCATAACGTTTTAATGTATTCTGGATTAGATGGATCACTTTCGATTTTCTCACGCAATCTTCTCATATGAACATTAATAACGTTATCGTCACCGTAATACTCTTCGTTCCAAATTAGCGTATATATTTGTGCTTTCGTAAATACACGATTTTGATTCTTTACAAACAGTTTTAAAATCTCAAATTCTTTTAAAGTAAGTTTGAGAGGCTTCCCGTTTTTTTCCACAGTAAAATTAATTGGATCGAGTGTTAAATCGCCAATTTGAATCATCTTTTCTGTTGTTTCTGTAGCTGAATATTTCGTAGACCTCCGAATACCCGCTTTTACACGCGCCGCCAATTCAATCATAGAAAATGGCTTACAAATGTAATCATCTGCTCCTAGTCCTAATCCAACAGCTTTATCAACATCTGTATCTTTTGCCGACATCATTAAAATCGGTACTGCACTTTTTTCTCGAATGATTCGTACAACCTCTAAGCCATCTAACTTTGGCATCATAATGTCGAGGATAATCAAATCAAATGAACCTTGTAAATATGTGTTCACGCCTTCCTCTCCATCAGACGCGATTGTAACTTGAAAGCCCTCTTTTATTAAATACTTCTGCACCATCTCTTGAATTGAAATATCATCTTCCACTAATAAAATATGATGTGACATATATCTATCCCCTTTTTTACAAACATTAACATTTTAATTGTATCGTAACTACTACAGACTGGAAACAATTATATGAATTTTCAAACCAACTTCCCTTCCTTCCATAACAATGATATGATGAAATTTACTACGATAGTTCATAATTAACTTTATATAAAGGAGACTTATCATGTCAGAAAACAAAAAAGTAAGCTTAGCTGATTTAATGCGTGAACAACTTGCAAAGAAAAAGCAAGGTAACGGTAATGGTCAAAATACAAAAAACCAAAGCCAAGAAACAAAAAAACTACAAAACCAACAAACAAAGAAAACAAACAACCAACGTAGACGTACAGGTGTATAAATGAACGGACAAAAACGTTCTAATATCGTACCCGGCCTTGAAGTTGATATTGTATTAAAACAAAATCAACGAACTGGCAAATTAACACGTGGCATTGTAAAAGATATTTTAACGAACTCCCCTTCCCATCCGCATGGCATTAAAGTGCGCTTGCAGGACGGGCAAGTCGGCAGAGTACAAAATATCGTTCAATAAGAAAAGGAGCTCAACTAAACTCGAGCTCCTTTTTCTTTATTACCCTTTAATTTTCTCAATGAAAACTACTTTTAAATAGTCTCCTTCTTTAAATTGATCGATTGTACGGAAATCTTCTGGTAAAGAATGTTCTTCTAATATTTTATATTTGCCATTCATTTCTTTAAATGCTGTATCGATAAACCCTTTAAACTTTTTCATATCGAATGCGCTACAATTTGTTGAAGCAACGATAATCCCGTTATTTTCTGTAATGGCAATTGCTTCTTTTAATAAGTTTTTATAATCTTTCGCTGCACTAAATGTATATTTTTTTGAACGCGCAAAGCTTGGAGGGTCAAGTACGACCATATCAAATTTCATTTTTTTCTTCGCTGCATATTTGAAGTAAAGAAATACATCTTCTACAATGATATCTTGCGCTTCATAATCAACTTCATTTACACTAAACTGCTCAATCGTTTTACTTAAACTACGATTTGCAAGGTCGACACTCGTCGTTTTGCTCGCTCCACCAAGCGCTGCAAATACAGAAAAGGCACCTGTATAAGAGAACATATTTAACACTGTTCTTCCCTTCGCATACTTATCACGAATTTGTTTTCGCACGTTACGCTGATCTAAAAATACCCCAACCATCGCTCCGTCATTTAAATAAACAGCAAAGTTCACACCATTCTCTTTTACGATAAGCGGGAACTCACCGCGCTCTCCTGCTACAAAATCATCGCCTTCAATGTATTTTCCTTTCGTATCAAAACGCTTCTTCTCATAAATACCTTTAAAATTTGCTACTTTTTGAAGAGCTGCTATAATCTCATCTCTGAAAGTATAAATCCCTTCGCTATACCAACTTACTACATAATAGCCGTCATAATAATCGATGATTAAGCCTCCAAGCCCATCACCCTCACCGTTTAGAACACGGAATGCTGTCGTATCACTTGATTTGTAAAATTGCTTTCGTTTATGTAAGGCAGATTTTATTTTACTTTCAAAGAAAGATTGATTAATTTGTTCACTCTCTTTTCTCGTTAAAATCCAGCCGTATCCTTTATTTTGTTTTCCATAATAACCTTTTCCGACAAAGTGGTTCTTCTCATCTACCACTTTAATGATTGTTCCTTCTTCCTGAACATCATTTAAATTTTGAATCGCATCTTTTAAAATAAGCGGATATCCACTTTTAATTTCTTTTATAAATTTCGGTTTTATTTTTACAGTTACTTCTGATCGCATATAAAAACTTCCTTTCCATTTGCATGCTTTCTCTATAGGAAGCATTTGAAAAACGAGACTGAAAAAACAGCCTCGTTTCACTATACCATATTATTGCTTTGCTAGTACAACTCACTCATTCTCTCGCTTAACCGCCACCTATTTACTACATTTTGAAATGGAAATCTTACTGTCCAACATAATAGAAAAAATACTTATATATTTCATATTTACCATTGACAATGATAATGATTTTCATTATCATTTAATGTATATGAGTTCTCGAAAATAAAGGCTACAACTTATAGGAGGAATAAACATGATTATTGTTACAAATACAGCTAAAATCACAAAGGGAAATGGACATAAATTAATTGATCGTTTTAATAAAGTAGGTCAAGTCGAAACAATGCCAGGATTTTTAGGATTAGAAGTTCTTCTAACGCAAAATACAGTTGATTATGACGAGGTAACAATTAGCACGCGCTGGAATGCAAAAGAAGATTTCCAAGGTTGGACAAAGAGCCCAGCATTTAAAGCAGCTCACTCACATCAAGGCGGAATGCCAGATTATATTCTCGATAATAAAATCTCTTACTATGATGTGAAAGTTGTACGTATGCCAATGGCTGCAGCACAGTAAAAACTGTTTTTTTAAAAGTATAGAATATGAGAAGCGTTACCACTTCTCATATTCTATACTTTTTATTTACTGTCTTTTTACTAGTTTCGCATGTACGACTAATCTTCCTGCTTCTGGATCAAGTGCATAGTCACATGTAGAAAGTGTTATAATTTCATCATTAACCGTCAATTTCGTATCCGTTTTGTAAAGGGATTTATCTTGAATTTGCTTTAAGAACGCTGTATACGCTGCATCGCTTTCAAAATCCGTTTCAATGTAATAAAAGTCCGTCGTTGTCGTATATACTGAAAAAACTTCAACGTCGTATCCTTCAAATAATGTATCGTAATACAATTTACGATGGGACATGAAGAAATCTTCATCCAACATCTTTTTTAAACTTCCAAACATAGAACCGTCCTTCATACGATGACCATATAAAATAGTATTTCGGTTTTGAGATTTCACATCATTACGATAATCCATAAAAATACTTCCCGCTCTCATATCCTCGCCTTTATAATTACGAAATAAATAGTAATCATTATCCTTCGCTTGAACGATTGGATAATTGATTTGTGTATCATCCATCGTAATCCATCCCACTATTTCTGGATTAATTTTTTGGAGAGCTTGAAACTGTTTACGTACTTCCCCATCTTCTGATTTTTCTTCCATTGGACTTCTCTTATAAATATGTTGCGCTTCAGCCATTACTTTACGATTTTCATAATAATCCATGAAAATCCCACCCAATTCATACATTGAATAGAAAAAGATTCCTAAAAATACAATTGTAAGTATTCGTTGAAAAAAAGAATTCTTTTTCCGTTCTTTCTTACTATTCAAATTATCACCTCAAAACGGATTATGCCCATCCTTTAAATTCCCATTGGTACCATGTATAACCCTGTATCTTCGTCTTGTTTTACAACGACATCTACACCGTATATTGCTTTAACCATTTCTTCTGTTATTACCTCATTAGGATTACCTTTCGTAACAATTTCCCCATCTTTCATAACGATAATATGATCACTATAACGAATGGCTTGATTAATATCATGTAGCACCATCACAATCGTTAATCCATACACTTCATTTAACTCTTTCACTAACTCTAATATTTCTAGCTGATAATAAATATCTAAATAAGTTGTCGGTTCATCTAAGAAAAGCATTGGTGTACTTTGAGCTAATGTCATCGCGATCCAAACCCGCTGTCTCTCTCCGCCCGATAAAGCATGAATTGGCTTTTCACGCTTACTTTGCAAATTCGTACATGTTAGTGCACGCTCAATTGCTTCTCTATCTTCATCAGTTTGCGAAGAAAAAACATTTTTATATGGCATACGTCCAAAGCTTATTAGTTTTTCCACTGTAATATCTGCTGGCGCCTCATTTTGTTGATGGACAACTGCTAACTTTCTAGCAAACTCTTTCGGTTTATACTCACTAATCGCTTTTCCATCAAGTATTACTTCCCCACTATTAGGAGCATGATTTCTAGACATAACACCAAGTAATGTTGATTTCCCGCAACCATTCGGACCAATGATTGTTGTAATTTTCCCAATTTCTATTTCACTACTAACAGACTTTAAACGATTTGTTACATTATCGTATGAAAAGGTTACATTTTTAATTTCCATGAACTTTATCACTCTTTCTAAGCAAGAATATTAAGAATGGCCCACCAATGACCGCCATAATTGTTGCTGCTGGAATTTCATTAGGTGGCACAATTAACCTTCCAATCGTATCCGCCGTCAAAATTAATAACGCTCCTGCAAGAGCAGAAAATGGAATCAACACTTTATGGTCTGAACCAACTAGTTGTCTCGAAATATGCGGAACAAGTAATCCAACAAAAGCAATGACTCCTGCAATCGCTGTTGATACTGCCGCTAAAAGTACTGCAATGGCAGAAATAATAAGACGAACTCTCGTCACATGCAAACCTAAGTTTTTCGCAGTCTTATCTTGTAGTGATAATAAGTTACACCAAACTCCTACCAACAGTGCAAGAATAAGACCAATTGTTCCATACGTAACCATTATTTCTACATCACCCCACGTCTTCATCGTTATGTTAGAAGTCGTCGTTTGCTTAATACTCTTAATGAAATATCCACAAATCGTAACGAACGATTCATTTAATCCAGTAAACATCGCATTAATAGCTATACCAACTAAAATAATGCGAAGTGGACTTAACCCTGACTTCCATGAAAAGGCATAAACGAGATAACATGCAAATGCACCACCTAAAAAGGAAAATACTGGTGCCCAGAAAAAGAATTGCGGGAATAACGTAATAATAACAAGTGTCATAAAACTTGCTCCTGAAGATATCCCGATTACACCAGCATCAGCGAGTGGATTTTTCATAACAGCTTGAAAAAGCACACCTGAAACTGCAAGAGCCGCCCCAGTGAACAGCGCAATAATAATACGCGGGAAACGTAAATCTTTAATCACTTCCACATCTTCATTAGCCCCTGTAAATATTCCTTGTACAAGGTCTACTATCCCTATTTCTAAACTCCCTTTCATTGCTGACAATGATGTCATAACAATAAGTAATACAGTAACAATGAGGAAACTCCAAGTTTTTTTATTCATTCCACTCTTCCTTTATATTAAAATGCATCACGGATACATCATTTTTTTCAATTCATCTAACGCTTCAATTGCTGCTAAGTTTCCTGTCGTTCCAAATAAACGCTCTTCTAAATCGTAAACACGATTATTTTTAACTGCCGCAAAATGTTTCCAAATGTCATTCGTTTTAAATTCTTTATCGAACATTTTTACAACTTCATCAGGCATACCGTGTGCTGCTCGTAAAATAATATCTGGATCAGCTTTCTTTAAATACTCTGTATTAGAAGCTAAATACTCTACTTGTTCACCTTGTACAATGTTTTTACCACCTAGTTGTTTTACTAAATCTCCAATATAAGAATGCTCTGTTGCCACTAAATAACTCCCCGGAACACCTAATAAAATAAGCACTGTCGGTTCTTTCTTTCCTTTTACTTCTTTTTGAATGCTAGCGACTTTTTTATTTAACTTAGTCACAACTTCTTCCGCCTGCTTTTCGCGTCCATATTTCTTACCTAAATCGTTAATTGAATTTTGCATGTTTTTCAAACTTGTTAAATCTAAAAAGTTTGCTTTCATACCCACACCATCAAAAACTGGCTTTAATTCATATTCAAGTGTTGTCACGGATAATACTTCTGACGGCTTTAATGATTTTACTTTTTCCATATCAGGGCTCATCGGATTCCCTACTTCTGGTAAACCTTTATATCGTTTTGGTAAAATTTTAGAACTTGTTGGAACACCAACTAAATCTACTTCTAATGCATCCATAATTTCAGTTACAGCGACTGTCGTTGCAACAACTCTCTCTTTACTCTCGCTCTTTACCTGCTTCGCCGTTTCTTTCTTTGATGATGAGCACCCAGCTATACTCACTAATAAAATAATAGCCATTAGTACACTTGCAATTTTCTTCACTCTCAATCACCACTCCTTTCCATACAATATGAAACAAGTCTTGATGCACGCCAACATGCATCAAGACTTCAAAAATTACAATCTACCTGCTCTATATTTACGAACTAGTAAAGCAAGTGAACCAAGCAGTAGCACCATGTATAACCCAAGCTGTGCTGTGTCTGCAGTTTTTGAGTTTTTCTCTTTTTTCGCATCATTATTTGTAGCTTCATTTTTCTTTTTACCATCTGCATTTCGGTTAAAATCAGGAGTTCCTACTGTTTTTACATTATCTACTTTCGGTGTAGTTACTGGATTTTCCGGATCATTCTTCGGATTTTTTTTTGGATCCTCTTTAATCGTTCCTACCGCTCCGATGTTATTTGTATCAAATTGAATTTGTACATCGTAGAAGTGATGGTAGTTCATTGAATCGATATCTACTTTTACTTTTGCATTTAATTTTGCAAATAAATCATTAGCTTCAAATTCTACGACTCTTGTATTTGCAGCCTTATCTTCACTTACTACTTTCGCATCTGCAAATCCACCATTATTTTCTGTTTGGAATTTTGTAATCCATTCACTATTTTTTAGTGTCATTGCAACATACTTCTTACCATCTTTCACAGTTAATCTTGCTGGACTTACAACATATTGATTCATCATTGAAATTTCTTCAGTCTTATCTTTTAACACTTTAAAAGCAATATCGTACTGACCGTCTTTTAAATTTTTCGGATCAACTGTTGGATTTTCATTTAGGTTATTCGTTCCATCTTGGTTGTTGTTTCCGCCCTGATTATCGTTACCATCTTGGTTATTACTTCCACCTTGGTTATCGTTTCCGCCTTGATTACTGTTATCACCTTGGTTATTGTCTCCACCCTGATTACCTAAAGCTTGAATACTATTTTTATCAAATACAAATTGAATATCGTAAAAATGATGATAATTCATTGCATCAATATCCACTTTCACTTTTGCATTTAACTTTTTAGATAAATCATCTACTTCCACTTCTACTACTCTTGTATCTTGCTCTTTATTTGCTCCTAATACTTTCGCATCGATGAACGCACCATTCTTTTCAAACTCAAATTTTGTAATCCATGAGCTATTCGTTAATGTGAATGATACATATTTCTTACCATCTTTTACTTTCAAGATACCTGGACTCTTCGTATACGTGTTCATCATTGAAATTTCTTCAGTTTTATCTTTTAACACTTTAAAAACGATACTATATTCACCGTCTTTAAGAGCGTTTGGATCAATTGTTGTGTTATTGTCTTGATTATTGTTTCCGCCTTGGTTATCGTTTCCACCTTGGTTATCGTTTCCGCCTTGGTTGTCGTTTCCGCCTTGGTTATCGTTTCCACCTTGGTTATCGTTTCCGCCTTGGTTATCGTTTCCGCCTTGGTTATCGTTTCCGCCTTGGTTGTCGTTTCCGCCTTGGTTGTCGTTTCCGCCTTGGTTGTCTAACGGTTTAATGCTATCTTTATCAAATGCAAATTGAATGTCGTAGAAATGGTGATAATTCATTGAATCGATATCTACTTTTACTTTTGCATTTAACTTTTTAGATAAATCGTCTACTTTCACTTCCACTACGCGTGTATCAGCTTTTTTATCTTCACTTAATACACCTGCATCAACAAACGAACCATCTTTCTCAAATTCAAACTTTGTAATCCATGAGCTATTCGTTAATGTGAATGATACGTATTTTTTACCATCTTTCACCTTTAACACACCTGGACTCTTTGTATACGTGTTCATCATTGAAATTTCATCTGTTTGATCTTTTAAAGCTTTGAAATTGATGCTGTATTCGCCGTCTTTAATTGTTTCAACATTCGGCTTCTCTACTTCTGGTTTCTCTACCTCTGGCTTCTTATCACCATCTGGTTGCTTTTCTTCGTTTTTAATTGGCTCAAGTTTATCTTGTTCAAATAAAAGTTGTACATCATGCGTTTGCTTATAATTTCTTGATGCCATTTCGATAAATACTTTTGTATTTAGTTTTTTTGATAAATCGTTTACTTCAAACTCTACTACTCTTGTATCTTTTGCTTTGTCTTCACTCACTACTTTTGCATCAACAAATGCACCATTTTTTTCCGTTTGGAAATTTTTAATTAATGAGCTGCTTTTTAGTGTTACAGTTGCTTTTTTCTTACCATTTTCTACTTTTAATACTCCTGGATTTACCATGTAAGTATTCATCTTAGATTCTTCATCTGTTTGATCTTTTAACACTTTAAATGGAATACTGTACTCTCCATCTGCAATTGTGTTAGAATTTGGTTGTTGATCTGGGTCAGGCTTTTGGTCGGGCTTCTGACTTGGATCCGGTTTTTCATTTGGATCTGGCTTATTTGCTGGATCCTCTTTTTCATTTGGTTTTTCTACATGAATCGGTGTAATACTATTTTGATCAAATGCAATACGCACATCATAGTCATGATGATAATTTAAAAAGTCTATGTCTACTTTTACTTTCGCATTTAATACCTTCTCTACATCTTCTACATCAAATTCTACTACTCTTGTATCTTTTTCTTTATCTTCACTAATTACATTTGTCGCAACTAGCTTACCTGCTTTTTCTGTTTCAAACTTCGTAATCCATGAACTATTCGTTAATGTAAAGGATACTTTCTTTTTCCCATCCTTCACTTTTAAAGTTCCTGGACTTACAGAGTATTGATTCATCATAGATTCTTCATCTGATGTATCCTTAAGAACTTTGAAACCTATTGAATATTCACCGTCAGCTAGTTGGCTTGCTGCTTGAACTGCAAGAGGTTGTAATGTTGATACGAATGTAAATATCATTAAACACATCGCAACAACAATTTTAAGATATCTATTCAATGGAATAACGCTCCTTTATTTAGTTTTGACGTACTTTACGAATGAAGAAAACACCTGAAATAAGAATTAGCGTTGCAAACAATCCAATACGTGCTTCATCGCCGGTTTTGGGGTTATCTGTTTTTTCAGCTTTTCCATTTTCATTTTTTGTTTCTTTGCTCGCTTCTTTAGCTGTTTCCTTACTCTCTACTTTTGTTTTCTCTTCTTTTACTTGTGTATCTGTTTTCGCTTGATCATTATTTTTTGTTGCAGCAGTCACGCCGTTATCACCACCTACAGCTTTTACATTTGCATCAAACGCAAAACGAATTGTATAGTGGTGGTCATAGTTTGCACTTGGTACAACAACATGAATTTTTACAGCTGCCGGCTTAGATAAGTCATCTACCTTAAACTCTACAGTTCTTTTATCTGCTGCTTCATCTTTACTAACAACTTTTGAATCAACAAAATTCCCGTTCTCAGGTGCTTTAAATTCTGTAATCCAAGCACTATGATTCATGGGAATTTGCACTCTCATCTCACCATTTTTTACAACTAACTTAGCTGGTTTTTCAAAATAATCATTTGCCATTGAAGCTGAATCATTTTCCGCTTTTTGGATGACATAGTTAATATCATAAGTACCGTCAGCTAGTTGTGCTGAAACTTTCCCATATGGCATGACAAGAAAAGCTAGCATACATACGAACGTTATAATAAAAGCGGGTAATACAGAAATCTTTCTCATTTGGCTTACTTCCTCCTTGTTCTCCTTCATTCACACTTTTGAAAATGATAATTATTCTCAATTTATAAGAAAAAATAATAATCCTTTATCATTATTTAATTGTAATTTGTTTATGTACTATAGATATTATTGATTATCATTCTCAATACATGTTAAAAATAATATCCCTCTCTATTCCTTATAAAGAGCGATTCATATTTTAACATAAGTCCTATTTGTTGATTATCATTCTCAATGAAACCCAAAAAAATAAAACTACCATTCTCCTACTCTATCACCTCTATCTACAAAAATGATATCGTTATAGAAAACCTTATACCTTCCACTCCTCACTTTCCTTCCAATATTTCCACAACTAAATCAATCTTAGCCTACTCATAATTTTTTTGTCAACTATATTACGTATAAAATTTTAAATATCTAAATTCCTCTATATGAGGCTTTTTCTACAAAAAAAGAGGCTTTCTTTCATAGAAAGCCTCTTTTCACTATTTTTCTACAACAACTTCTTGCTTTTGGAACAACGAAATGACATATCCAATTACAATACCTACTAGAGCAGGAACTAACCAACCAATCCCTACACTATATAATGGAATTTTATTTAAAATAGGTGCTAATGCCGCAATTTGAAGATTCGCATTGTGCAACCCATCAAAGAAGCTGATCATAAATGCTCCTACAATACCACCTACATACATTACTAAAGGAAGACGAATATAGTTTTCAACTAGCGATAATACAATCAGCACGATACCAATTGGGTAAATTGCAATTAAAATTGGTAATGCTAATGCATTTAACTGCGTTAAGCCAAGATTTGCTACCATAAATGCTAATACACAGAAAATGAAAACGACTTTTTGATAAGAAAGCTTTGGTAATAAAGAAGAGAAATAATCACCACAAGCTGCAACAATACCTACAGAAGTTGTTAAACATGCTGCTGTAATTGCGATTCCTAATAATAGAGTTCCGTAACTACCGAATAAATGATTTACAACGTTTGTTAAAATAATCCCTCCGTTTGCTCCCATTCCAAGAGAGACACTAGAAGCTCCGAGATAAGCAAGCGCCAAGTAAACTAGTAGTAAACCAAGTGCCGCAATAAATCCTGCAAAAATTGTTACTTTTGCAATGCTATTTTTATTTGTAATACCTTTTTCTTTTAACGCATGAATTACAACATTTCCGAATACAAGTGCTGCAAGTCCATCTAAAGTTAAATATCCGTCAATAAAACCTTTAAATAGCGGAGCACTATATGCTTCTGTTGGTGCACCAAATTCACCCATTGGTGTAATAAGTGCTTTCACTACAATAATTGCAATAACAGCTAATAAAATCGGAGTTAATACTTTACCGATGCGGCCCACTAATTTTGATGGGTTTAAAGCTAAATAGAAAGTGACAGCAAAGAAAATAAATGTAAAGATAACAAGTGGATACGATTGACCAGCTATTTCACTTGATAAAAACGGTGCAACACTCATTTCATAAGCAACAGTTCCTGTACGCGGCACACTTACGAATACGCCTAAACATAAATAAATTGCAGTAATAAAAACTAGTGCGAATATAGGGTGTACACGCCCTGCTAGCTCATTAATATCTCCCTTTAAAGCTATAACGATAACTCCTAATAAAGGCAATCCAACGCCTGTTACGACAAAACCAAATAGCGCGATCCATACATCTGTTCCAGCGCCTTGTCCTAATGCTGGTGGAAAAATCATATTACCCGCACCGAAAAATAGTGCAAATAACATTAAACTTATTGCAAACATCTCAGAAAACTTTAAAGATGATTTCATTTCTACTAACCTCCTACATAATAATTATAAATTAACAAAATATTCTGAATCAAAATCCGTCGCATATCCTCTTTCAAGCATACTTCCCCGTAAAAGAACGCAAAAAAACACCCGTCCCTAACAAAGGGACGAGTGTTGAAATCGTGGTTCCACCCTTATTCTAATAAAATGAATTTATAACGAAATAAGCTCATTTTATAGCTCGTGTAAATTGATAACGGTTTTATCCGCCAAGAATTACAATGCATCATGCAGTTCACTCTTGAAGTTTAGAGGTGGTAAGTCTGTCTTTTCGTATTAGGAAGCTCACAGCCTAAGGCTTCCCTCTCTGAGAATCGTAAAAAACAACTCATGTCCTCATCATTACTTTTATAAAATATCTTGTCGAAACTTGTTGTTTTTTATTATATGGGCTATTTTTAAAAAAATCAATAGTTTTATTTTTTCTGACAAAAAAATATAGGGAGAAAATTTTCCCTCCCTATAGCTGCCCTATTAATATTTCTAATTCCCCATCTGTAATGTTTCGCCATTTTCCCACTTCAAGATCGTCTAGCTCTATATTCATAATGCGTTCTCTCTTTAACTTTGTTACAGTAAACCCGAAAGCCCGACTCATTCTACGAATCTGTCTGTTCATTCCTTGCGTTAAAACGATTCGAAATGTAGACTGATCAACCCTCGTCACTTTACACGGCTTCGTCATCCCATCTTTAATCTTTACACCGCTGGACATCTCATCAATAAACCAATCTGTAAAAGGTTTATCGACTGTGACAACATATTCTTTCTCATGCTCATGATCACCGTGTAAAATTTGATTTGCAATCGCACCGTCATTCGTTAATAAAATAAGTCCTTCTGACGCTTTATCTAATCTTCCAACAGGAAAGATACGCTCAGGATAATTAATATAATCAATAATATTATCCTCAATATGATCGGCTGCTGTACAAGTAATGCCAACTGGTTTATGAAAAGCGATATACACCTTTTCCTTCTCTTCTTTTGCAAGAACCTGTCCATCAATCGTTACAACATCACCATCGTTCACGATTGCACCGTGCGTACAGATTTCGCCGTTAATAGCCACGCGTCCTGCTTTAATAAGGCGGTCTGTTTCGCGTCTTGAGCAAGATTTTGCTTCGCTTATGTATTGGTTGATTTTCATTTTTTATTCCTTTTCATATAAATTGTTTAAAGATAAGACGCATCAATCCATGGTGATGTCTATAGGACCTCAGAATTAATTAACGCTCACAATATTTCTATTCTTTAACTGAACAACACTGCTCTGTATTATATCTTGTAATCTTTTGTCCCCATACTTCTCCAAGCATTTTAAGCTTTCCTCAAGATTATTTATGAATATAGACTCTTGATAGTCTATATTGCCAAATCTAGTTGTCAAAGCATTCTCACTGTAATCTTTTTGCTCTATTATCCAATCTAATGTATTAACAAGGGATTCTCCTATATTTTCCACTATGTTTCTCAGCTTAGATAAATTAGGATATTCTGCTCCACTACAGTTTTCGTTATTTTCGTCCAATTCTAAATAATTTTTGATTTCTTCTACATCTATTAACTCAATAATCCTAATATATCGCCCTATAAGATTTCTATTCTCGCCACCGATTGGATAAAGTATCAGTGGCATTAGCATCTCAAGATCATCCTTTTTTTGTATCCACTGTCTAATGATTTTTCTCTTTTTTTCTATATCTTCTATTTTATCCCACAATAAAAAAATTCACCGTTATCCTTAAAACTATATTTATTAAAAATATCTTTGGAACTACGAACTACCATGTATTTCCTTATAGCCTTGTTTAAATTATCAATCAAATATTGAACTTCAGTTACTGAAACTTGATTAATTTTGCTAACTTCATTTATCCCACTTATATATCCAGTTAAAATTTTATTAATTCTAGGTAATAGCCATATATCTAAATCCCTATTAAAAATAGGATTTTTTTCACTGTCTCTCAAATAAATACTCAGTACAACAATTAATCTTACATATTCTTCATGATAGCTATTTTTTTCTCCTCGCTCTTTTATAAGCAATCCCTGCAATATTTCTATTACGTTTGTATACTGTATCTCATTAAATCTATCTACATTATATTCCACAATAGCAAAAACTTTCTCCACAGAATACAAACTCAAAAGAATTTCAAATTGACCACTTAGTTCTTCTAATCGTTGAAATTTTAGCTCCTCAAAGAATTTAGATAGAACCTTTTCACTTTCTGGTACATCATACATAAAATATCTTTTAAAATAATCTTCTGAGCAAATTCGGTTCTTTCTTTCTATTGCATAATACTTCCTAGAATCCTTGTCATCCTTAGTTCCAAAATCAGGGAACAAACTATTTATTATCATTTCGTATCCTGAGTACTTTGTGTCAATTCCTCCCCTCACCAGGGTATTGGTTGAATTATTCCCCAAAAGTTCAGATGATGATACTCTAATGATTTCATATAAACCTGGCGCACTAACTTTAATAAATAATAAATAGAGCAAATCATCAATATAAGTTTCATCTTTTAGAAGCGGAACCATAAACTTTAATATATTCAAATATCGGTTAATATTTCGAGGACTAAATTCAAACTTTTGCAAATCAATTAATCGATGCATACTCGATTTTTCAATTCTTAAAAATTCAGATTTTCCCATCAGATCATTTTCTTCTAAAATCTCTCTGACACCAGCCCATAACATTTCATTCAGACTGTAGACATCCGTTTCTGGTATATACAATGGAATTTGAATAAACTTCTCTAAATAATCTCTACCGATTTTTTTAGCATCACCATTCTCATCTTTCCCATGTAATTCAGCTAAAGCAGAAGCAACAATCTCTTCATCTAACGCTACAATATATGTTATGTTAGGAAAATCGCAAATTAATCTTACTAACCTAAATATTGTTTGAATCTCTTCTTTATTTAGCCTATCTATATCGTCGATAAATACTACAATTTTTTTATTAGAAGTTTCAAGTGATTTTTCAATAGCCTCTTTAATATCTTTTATACTTTGAGATTTTTTGCCAAATAATTCTTCAATTAAACTATGAGTTTCTTTTAAATTAATAGTGATTCCAGGTAAACGCAGACTAATAGAAGAAAGAGCATTTGAATACTTAATAATATTTTTTTCAATTTTAGGATCAAATCCATTTGATTTTCTTATTTCACTTAATAATTGCTCGAGAAATTCAACAATTATTTCATGATCTTCTTTTCCAAAATACCAAGGCTTAAATTCAAAAATTAAGTATTCATCCTTATTATTTCCGTCCTCAATTTTTTCTTTGATCATCTTGAAAATAGACGTTTTCCCTGTGCCCCACTTACCATAAAATCCAATTGTTAAATTTTCTCCATTTATCTTATTTAAGCTACTAATAACATGATCAACAAATTTTTCTCTATGCAATCTATCGTCTTTATTATTAATAACTGGATTATCAGAATAAAAATATGCATTACTATCTTTTTTCTGTTCCTCCATTTTTGGATGTATCCTACGCTTATTTAGTGCATATAAAATAAATACACCTATACTAATACTCGAATAACAAAAAGCAATATCAAATAACACTGACAATAAATTCCCCTGAAAGTTCATTTGATGTAATGGAGGAGTTAGGTAATTCAAAACTACCCCTATCCAGAACACTAATTGTATTAGATAACGCTTTGGAAGGTATTCATCCCCTCTATAATATGAACCTTCGAGCTCCACTTTTATATTTATATAACTCACTAAAAATAATACATATGCAAAAATTGCAATGAAAAATAATTGCATCATATTATTTACAAATAAATTATTCAAAGTAGCTAAATTCAATCTACAAATAGACAATATAAAATATATAAATATACTCCCTATAGCTACTCCAAAAAACTTTTTCATATATTCTTAGTCCCCTTCTCTAGTATCCGTATAGCCTTATACAAAGATACATTCTTTTCTCTAAATAAAACAGCGTCTATCCAATGATATACTCACCATTAAAGATTGACGCTGTTCACAATTCTTCACTTCGCAAAAACAACTAAATAAATAACCCCAATCACCAAAAATATTCCGCAACAAGCTAACAATACTTTTGCAAGTTTGTCCATAAACATATAATGGTTTCCCCTTTGTTTCGTTGTTTTCTATTTTAATTCGACAACTGTTACGCCTAGGCCTCCCTCGCCCATATCACCGTAACGGAATGTTTTCACACCGCGATGCTTCTTCAAGTAATCTTGTACACCTTGGCGAAGTGCTCCTGTTCCTTTACCGTGAATGATTGATACGCGAGGATAGCTTGCAAGCTGGGCATCGTCTAAATATTTCTCGACGCGCGCCATTGCATTTTCAAATCGTTCTCCACGAAGGTCAAGTTCTAAAGAAACGTGATAGTCTCTACCTTTTACTGTTGCAACTGCTTTTTTCTCTGTTTGCTTCGGTGTGTTAATGTATTCCATATCGGATTCTTTTACTTTCATCTTCAGAATACCGATTTGTACGCTCCACTCTGTATCGCTTACTTTTTCAAGTAATTGACCTTTTTGACCGAACGTTAATACTTTTACTTCATCACCTGCGCGCAACTGTTGTTTCGGCGCAGTGTTTTTCACGTTTACCTTTTGTTTCTTTACAAGCTCTGGCGCTGCGCCTTCTAGACGGCTCTTCGCTTCAATTAGCTCGTGATCTTTCACGTTTGCAAGCTGTGCTTTGCGCAATTGACGAAGTTCTTGAATAATGCCTTCTGCTTCTTTCTTTGCAGCTTCGACTTTTTCTTCCCCTTCTTTTTGCGCTTTTAATAATCGTTCATCACGTTCTTCGTTAAATTCAATAATTTGACGTTGTAATTCGCGATGCAGTTTTTCCGATTGCTTGCGAAGCGCTTCTGCTTCGTTCCAGTCACGCTCTGCATTCTTTTGACTTTCTTCTAGCTTCGCAATCATATTTTCAATTTTGTTTGTATCTGTACTAATGTGGTTACGCGCTTGTTCAATGACGCGATCAGATAATCCAAGACGTTTCGAAATTTCAAAGGCATTACTACGTCCTGGTACACCGATTAATAATTTATACGTTGGGCTTAACGTGTTTACATCAAACTCAACGCTCGCATTAATAACTTGCTCACGGTTATATCCGTATGCTTTTAATTCTGGATAATGCGTCGTAGCAACAACGCGAGCACCACGATTACATACTTCATCTAAAATGGAAATGGCTAGTGCAGCCCCTTCTTGCGGGTCTGTTCCAGCACCTAACTCATCGAATAAAACTAAGCTTTCAAAATCAGCTTTTTCTAAAATATCAACAATGTTCACCATATGTGAGGAGAACGTACTTAAACTTTGTTCAATCGATTGCTCATCACCGATATCAGCAAAGATATTTTTGAATACACAAATCTCTGACTCATCCATTACTGGAATGTGAAGACCTGATTGCGCCATTAATACACAAATACCAACTGTTTTCAGCGTAACTGTTTTACCACCTGTATTCGGTCCCGTAATAACAATTGTCGTGAAATCTTTCCCTAACATAATGTTATTTGGCACGATAACTTCTGGATCAATAAGCGGATGACGTGCCTGTCTTAAATCCATATAACGCTCGTTATTTACGATTGGCTTCGTTGCTTTAATACGCTTCGCATAAAAAGCTTTCGCAAAGATGAAGTCAAGATTTGCAACTACTTCTACGTTTGATAAAACGATATCCGCTTCTACTGCCACTTCTTCTGTTAACATTAATAAGATGCGTTCGATTTCTTGTTTTTCTTTCACACGTGCTTCTTGAAGCGCGTTATTTAATTCTACAATGACTTGCGGTTCAATAAATAACGTTTGTCCAGAAGCCGATTGATCGTGAACAATACCGCCATATACGCCGCGGTATTCTTGTTTTACTGGGATTACGTAACGTTCGTTACGAATCGTTACAATCGAGTCAGACAGCATCTTTTGCGCGTTTGAAGAACGCGTCATATTTTCTAACTTTTCACGAATACGGCTTTCCGCAGTACGAATTTGAGTACGAATACCGCGCAGTTTATCACTTGCGCTATCGACTACTTCCCCGCCATCACCGATACAATTTGTAATTTTCTTTTCTAAATCATATAAAGATACAATTTGAGCAACATGCGTTTCTAAAATGGGAAGATCGACACCATTATCAACCATATCTTCAATGAAACGTTTCATATTGCGACTACCATACATCGTATTCGCAATATCAAGTAGTTCATTTGGACTTAACATACTTCCAATCTTTGCACGCTTCACATTGGAGCGAATATCCGTAATACCACCTAATGGTGCACTACCTTTTAAACGAATGACTTTCGCTGCTTCATCCGTTGTATCTTGCATTTCTACAATTTCTTCAAAATCAGTGCTCGGCACTAAATGCTTCACTTTGTCACGACCAAGTGAAGATGCTGTATGTTCAAGTAATTGTTCTTTTACTTTATTGTATTCTAATACACGCAACGTTCTTTCTAACATGTTGCAGGTCCCCCTTGTGTTACTTATTACGTTTAATATAGTCTAATAAACGTTCAATATCCCACGTGTTAATCACGTTATCTTTTTGAATCCAACCTTTACGCGCTGCCGCTACACCTGTTTCCATATCTTCTAACATTTCAAGTGTATGAGCATCCGTATTAATCGCTACTTTTACACCAGCATCTTGTGCTTGTTTTAATAATTTCGCGCTTAAATCTAGACGGTTTGGATTTGCATTTAATTCTAAAACTGTATTTGTTTCTTTTGCGAGTTCGATTAATAAGTCTGTATCTACATCATAACCTTCACGGCGTCCAAGAAGACGTCCTGTCGGATGAGCAATCATTGTGACATGCTTATTCTCTAGCGCCGCACGAAGACGTTTCATAATCGTTTCACGGTCTTGTGAGAAGCTCGAGTGAATTGCTCCAATGACATAATCTAATTCTGCTAATACTTCATCATCAAAATCAAGCGAAGCATCCGGTAAAATGTCCATTTCAATTCCGCGTAAAATTGTAATGTCTGGATACTTTTCGTTCATACGTTCAATTTCTTTCGCTTGTTCACGAAGGCGCTCTTTCGTTAAACCGTTCGCTACTTTCAAGTATTGTGAGTGATCCGTAATTGCCATAAATTTATATCCACGAGCACGGCATGCTTGTACCATCTCTTCAATAGAAAAAGCACCGTCACTCCATGTTGTATGCATATGTAAATCACCTTGTATGTCAGAGAACTGAATTAAGTTTGGATACTCTTTAATTAATTCAATTTCTTTTCCATCTTCACGCACTTCTGGCGGGATAAATGGAAGACCGAAATGAGCAAAGAATTCTTCTTCCGTCTCGAATGTTTTCACTTCACCTGTTTCCAAGTTCTCCACGCCATATTCACTAATTTTCTCGCCTTTATCTTTTGCGATTTGACGCATTTTTACGTTATGGTCTTTTGATCCTGTGAAATGGTGAAGAGTTGTAATAAACTCTTCTGGTTTTACTAAGCGGAAATCAATCGAAATATCATATTCATATTGAAGACGAACAGAAACTTTCGTATCCCCGCTCGCAATTACTTCAATCATATTATCGAATTGTAGTAAATGCTCACGTACTGCAGCTGGTTCTGTCGTTGCAATAATAAAGTCTAAATCTTTCACTGTTTCACGAACGCGGCGCAAACTACCAGCGCGCGAGAAACGAATTACCTCAGCAATATTCGACAATTTCTCCTCTATTTCCCCGGCAATAGGCAATACCATCGCGATTGGTAAACGCTCCGGACGAGATCCTACTTGATCGATTGCTTCTAATATTTTCTCTTCTGTCTTCTTACCGAAACCAGCTAAAGCTTGTACTTTATTTTCCTCACAAACCGCTTTTAGCGATTCCATATCAACAACACCAAGTTCTTTATATAACTTAGCTACCTTTTTACCACCAAGGCCTGGTAATTTTAATAACGGTAATAAGCTACTTGGCACTTCTTTTTCAAGCTCTTGTAATACTTCAGATGTTCCCAACTCTATATATTCTTGAATAACTGCTGCTGTTCCTTTTCCAATGCCAGGAATCTTCGTGAAATCTTCAATCTCAGAAAGACTACGATCATCACTTTCTAATGCTGCTGCCGCTTTACGAAACGCCGATATTTTAAATGGATTCGCGCCCTTTAGTTCCATAAAAAGCCCGATTGTCTCTAATAATTTAATCACTTGTTTTTTATTTACTTTCATCATTGTCCCGCCTTTCTTTCATAGAAAAAAACTTCTCTTTCCGAAAAAAGAGAAGTTATACTCTGCTACCTGTCTGCCATAGTTCCTTCACCTTTTCAGAGAGAATCGGTGTATCGTCTACAATTATTTTGCTAATTGATGATTGTTGTAATGGTGTTTGTAATTGTTCAATCGGAAGAATGTTCCCAATGATAATTAAGACAAACAAAATAATATATACTTCTAAAAATCCGAGGATTGCCCCCGCAAACGCATTTACTTGCTTTAAAACCGGTATTTCTGCAAACATATTTAACAAATTACCAAGTAATGAAAGTGCAATTTTTGTGATAATAAACAATATGATAAACGCAAGCGCTTGATAAAATACTGTCTCAATATTATTTGCATCAATCCATTCTGGAACAGATACGTTTTTATCAAATGGATACGGAATAAATTTCGCAAGTGCTGGCGCTAAATCTTTACAGTACCAGTATGCAACAAGGTATGCGATAATAAAGCTTGTTAACTTTACAAGTTGCAAGATGAACCCTCTGCGTAAGCCGAGGAAAAATCCCATAACAAGCAGTAAAATGATAATAATATCAATCATGTTATTCCATTCCTTTTTTTGTCATACTTTCTTTCAATTTCTCATGTTCTTCTTTTAATTTTATGTAATCGTGTATGACGTTTACCGCCGTCAATACCGCTAGTCTACTCGTGTCAAGCGAAGGATTCTTGGCATTGAGTTCGCGCATTTTATCATCCACAATCGCTGCTACCATGCGGATATGACTTGTACTTTCATCGCCAACAACTGAATATTGCTGACCATAGATTTCTACATTAATTCGACTTTTCTTTCCCTTTTGTTGTGACAACTCACCGGCCTCCAATCACGTACAGAATCCTAAAGTTTATCATACCATGAACCTTCATAATATGGAAACAGAAAGAACAATCCGATATGATAAAAATAACAATATAAAAAAAGGGGCGACCATTATGTCAAATTCTATCGTAATTCAAACAAGTTCTACAGTAATTGAAGACATGAAACAACAATATAAACATTCGCTTAGCCCGAAAACTCCGCAAGGCGGAATCTTCATGGCAAAAGTGCCATCGTGCACCATTACAGCGTATAAATCCGGAAAAGTAATGTTCCAAGGTGGACGTGCTGAAGCAGAAGCTGCCCGTTGGCAAACTGTCTCCCAAACTCCAAAAACAGCTGTAAAAAAATCTGTCGATTCACACCGTTATGCACCGCCTGCTTCTATCGGTACAATGTCAATCGTAGGGTCAGATGAAGTGGGTACTGGTGATTTCTTCGGACCGATGACAGTAGTTGCTGTATATGTGGATGCGAAGCAAATCCCACTACTAAAAGAGCTTGGTGTAAAAGACTCTAAAAACTTAAATGACGAACAAATTACTGCCATTGCGAAACAACTTCTTCACGTTGTCCCTTACAGCTCTCTCGTCCTTCATAACGAAAAATATAACGAGCTATTTGATAAAGGAAACAACCAAGGTAAGTTAAAAGCTTTACTACACAATAAAGCTATTACAAACTTATTAGCTAAAATTGCACCTACAAAACCTGAAGGCGTCTTAATCGACCAATTTACACAACCTGATACATACTACAAATATTTAGCAAAACAAAAACAGGTACAGCGTGAAAATGTTTATTTTGCGACGAAAGGCGAAAGCGTCCATTTAGCAGTAGCCGCTGCTTCCATTTTAGCTCGTTACTCATTCGTAAAACAGTTTGATGAACTAAGTAAAAAAGCTGGTATGCCGCTTCCAAAGGGTGCTGGTAAACAAGTTGATATCGCCGCTGCTAAATTAATTCAAAAGCTTGGTAAAGAGCGATTACCTGAGTTTGTGAAACTGCATTTTGCTAATACAGAGAAGGCGTTTCGCTTATTAAAATAGTATCGACAAAAACAGGAGCCTACAAACTCCTGTTTTTTGTTTCACCCTACTATTGTCCTTATAGTTTTGTTATAATTATAATATACAGATTATTCTAACATAGGAGGAGATTCCCATTGCTACTTCTACAAATGATTCTAAATATTTTACTAGGTAATCCACACGAAAGACAGTTTGAAATTAGAGAAAACATTCAGCTACTCAGTGAGCAACGAGAGTTCAACGATTTAATAGAGCGTTACGGCCGGTCTTTCTTATTAAACTTTCGGATTCGAAGATTTATCGGGAAACACGATGCCCGCTCGTTAATACATAATCCAGCAAAACTACAACACTTCTGTGAGGAACTTGAATGTATGATTAGAAAAAGAAGGTTTTTCATATGAACGCTGTAAAAGTTAAAAAGGTACTATATGCTTTCGTACACATCGTAGGTCCTCTTTCTTACCTCACTATTTCTACCATTTGGGGAGCTTTTTTCACTACTAAATCTACATTTGAAAATATATCTGATAATCTCGGCGTGATGGCCATCTATTACGTGTTCATAAGTTTACTGTGGTTTTTCTATTTAGATCGATTAGACAAAGATGTAGATAATATTACAAAAGAGATTCATGATAAAAAGATGTAATACATAAAAAAGGAGAGTCTTGGCGACTCTCCTTTTTTATGTTAGCTTCGTTTCTGCTTCTTATTAGATGAAGGTACTTTATGAGAACCTGTTTCATGTGTCGTCGTTCCTTGTCCTTCTACTTCTGGAGAACCTAGGCCCGATCTTGAATGATCTTTTTTCACTTTTTTACTCATTTTATATTCACCCCTTCGCGTTACTTTTTGCTACGAGGGAATAAACTATACAAAATAAAAAGCGAGAGGAAATCCTCTCGCTTTTTTCACATTTTAGAATTCAGAAGAACCTGGAGTTCTTGGGAATGGAATTACGTCACGGATGTTAGCCATGCCAGTGATATACATTAGGAAGCGCTCGAAACCTAGACCGAATCCAGCGTGTTTTGTACCGCCGTATTTTCTAAGTTCTAAGTACCACCAGTAGTCCTCTTCGTTCATACCTAATTCTTTAATTCTGTCTACTAAAACGTCCATTCTTTCTTCACGTTGACTTCCGCCGATTAATTCACCGATGCCAGGAACTAGAAGGTCAGTAGCAGCCACTGTTTTACCGTCGTCATTTAAGCGCATGTAGAATGCTTTAATGTCTTTCGGATAGTCCGTTACGAATACAGGGCGTTTGAAGATTTCTTCTGATAAGTATCTTTCATGCTCTGTTTGTAAGTCAATACCCCATTCTACTGGGTATTTGAAGTCAGCACCTGATTCTTGAAGTACTTTAATTGCTTCTGTATAAGTGATGCGACCGAAGTCAGAGTTGATTACGTTGTTCATGCGCTCTAGAACTGTTTTATCAACGAAACTGTTGAAGAATTCCATTTCTTCTGGTGCATGCTCTAATACGTATTTCATTGCATATTTCAGCATATCTTCTGTAAGGTTCATTACGTCACCTAGTTCAGCGAATGCAATCTCAGGCTCAACCATCCAGAACTCAGCTGCGTGGCGAGTTGTGTTTGAGTTTTCTGCACGGAATGTAGGTCCGAATGTGTATACATCACGGAATGCTAATGCATAAGCTTCAGCGTTCAGCTGTCCACTTACTGTTAAGTTTGTTTCTTTGCCGAAGAAGTCTTTTGATTCATCAACTTGTCCGTCTTCGCCTTTTGGTACGTTGTTTAAATCTTGCGTTGTTACGCGGAACATTTCGCCCGCACCTTCTGTATCACTACCAGTGATGATAGGTGTGTGAACATGTACGAATCCACGCTCTTGGAAGAATTGGTGAATCGCAAATGCTGCGATAGAACGTACGCGGAACGTTGCAGAGAATGCATTTGTTCTTGGACGTAAGTGAGCGATTGTACGTAAGTATTCAAACGTATGACGTTTCTTTTGAAGTGGGTAATCAGAATCTGATAAGCCCTCAATATCAATTTTTTCTGCTTTAATTTCAAATGGTTGCTTCGCTCCAGGCGTTACAATTACTTTACCTTCTACTTTAACTGAAGAGCTAAGTGGAAGTTTTGCAATTTCTTTGAAGTTATCTAATTCTGTATCGAAAACGATTTGAACGCTTTTGAAGAAGCTACCGTCGTTTAATTCGATGAAACCAAACGCTTTTGAATCACGTAAGTTACGAATCCACCCTGATACTTGTACTGTTTGACCTGCGTATTTATCTGTATCTCTATACAGACTTTTTACTAATGTGTTTTCCATAGTGAAATTCTCCTTTGCTGATATATTTAAATACAAAAAAACCTTTCATCCATAAAGGGACGAAAGGTTAAACTTCGCGGTACCACCCAATTTGTCATAAAGACCAACTTTAACTCGTATGTAATACATACTTCCCGGTTTGTAACAGGCCGGATTCCCGTCTAAGTCTACTCTTGAATACAAGATTCAATTTCGGTTAGCAACTCCAAGGTGTTCTTCACATATACCGCCTCATCAGGCTTTCACCGTCCCTGACTCGCTTTGGATTATAGTATATACTACTTTTCCTTATCATCGTCTTTCATTTTGTTAAACTAAAATTAATGTACTACATTCGAGAGAAAGATGCAAGATGTCGGAAAATATATCGGCGATTTTTGTAATATATCGACTTACCGACATTTTCCGACAACCAATCCAATAAAAAAATCACCGGAATAAATCCGGCAATTTCTTATTACTTACGTAACTCCGCACCAAATTTCTCTTCTACCGCTGTTAATACACGGTTATGTGCTTCTGTTACTTCTTCGTCTGTTAACGTACGCTCTGGATCGAAGTAGTTCATAGAGAATGCAAGTGACTTCTTGCCTTCTTCCATTTTTTCACCTTCGTATAAGTCAAATAGTGTTACGTCTTTCAGAAGTTCCCCGCCAGCTTCAGCAATAACTTGCTTCATTTCGCCAGCTTTTGTTTCTTTCGTTACGACAACAGCCATGTCACGTGTCATGGATGGGAAACGTGGAATCGCTGAGTAGTAAGTTTCTTCTGCGTCTGCACCGAATACTTTTACAAGAGATAGTTCAAATACGAATGTATTTTTCACATCTAATTGTTTTTCTGCTTCTGGGTGCAATTGACCGATGAAACCAATTACTTCGCCATCTAATACGATGTCAGCTGTACGACCTGGGTGCATACCTTCACGTTTTGCTGGTGCATATGTGATTTGGTTTGAAACGCCAAGTACGTCGAATAGTCCTTCTAGTACACCTTTCATAACAAAGAAGTCTACTACTTTTTTCTCACCTTGCCATGCATGGTGAAGAGCAAGACCTGTCATAACACCTGCAAGATGTTGTTCTTCTTTCGGAAGTTCTCCTTCTTCTGTCGGTAAGAAGATAGAACCTACTTCGTATAAAGCAACACTGTCGTTTTTACGTGCAACGTTGTATGAAACTGCTTCTAACAATTGTGGTACTAAGCTTAAACGAAGTTGGCTACGTTCTTCACTCATTGGAAGTGCAAGAGCGACAGGCGCCTTTTCGTTTGGCTCAACCATATATTGTTTCGCTTTGTCAGTGCTTGTTAATGAATACGTGATTGCTTCATATAAACCAGCACCTTCTAAGAAGCGACGTACTTTACGACGTTTCGTTTGTGCTGATGTTAATTTACCACGAGTCATTGTTCCAGAAGGTAATGTAACTGGAATGTGGTCATAACCGTATAGACGGCCCACTTCTTCTACTAAGTCTTCTGAAATTGTAATGTCAGGACGACGTGCTGGTACATTCACGTGGAATGTTCCTTCTACTTCTGTGAATGGGAACTTTAAGTTTGTGAACATTGTACCCATTTCACTTGCAGAAATATTTGTACCTAATACACGGTTTACTTTGTCAGCAGTAACAGATACTGTACGCTCTTGTACTTGTAAGTTGTCAGCTTCTACTACACCTTCAAGCGCCTCACCGCCAGCGTATTTCGCCATTAAAGCAGCTGCGTGTTGAATTGCTTCAAATGTACGTGTTGGGTCGATTCCTTTTTCGAAACGCGCACTTGACTCACTGCGAAGACCTAAGTCTTTTGATGTACGGCGCACTGTTTGACCCGCAAAGTATGCAGACTCAATTAGAACGTTTACTGTCTCATTTGTAACTTCAGAATCCGCTCCACCCATTACACCAGCAACAGCTAAAGCTTTTGTACCGTTTGTAATGACAAGATGGTGGCTTTGTAATGTACGTTCTTGATCATCTAACGTTTCAATTTTTTCACCTTCTTTTGCAAGACGAACAACGATTTCTTTTGAACCTAATTTATCGTAATCGAATGCATGTAACGGTTGACCGTATTCCATTAAAATGTAGTTTGTAATATCAACTACGTTGCTAATTGGACGAATGCCAGCTGCCATAAGGCGCGTTTGCATCCACATTGGTGACGGACCAATTTTTACGTTCTTTACCATTTTTGCAATGTATAATGGGTTTTCTTCTTTCGCTTCTACACTTACAGAAATGTAATCAGCAGTTTTTTCTGCTGTTTCTTGTAAGTCGATAGCTGGAAGTTTTACTTCACGGCCATAAATAGCAGCTACTTCATATGCAACACCTAACATGTTTAAGCAATCTGCACGGTTTGGTGTTAAACCAAGCTCAAGTACTTCATCATGTAAGTTTAAAATTTCAAGTGCATCTGCACCAACTTCAGCGTCACTTGGGAAGATGAAGATACCATCTGCATATTCTTTTGAAACTAACTTTCCATCAATGCCAAGCTCTTGAAGAGCACAAACCATACCGTGAGAAGCTTCACCACGTAGTTTTGCTTTTTTAATTTTGAAATTACCAGGTAGTACAGCGCCAACTTTTGCAACTGGCACTTTTAAACCTTTTGCAATGTTAGCAGCACCACAAATAATTTGAACTGGTTCTTCTTCACCGATATCGATTAAGCATTTGCTTAACTTATCAGCTTCTGGGTGTTTTTCACATTCTAATACGTGACCAACTACAACACCTTTTACACCTTTATTTAATACTTCAACGCCTTCTACTTCAATACCACTTTTCGTGATTTTGTCTGCTAGTTCTTGTGCCGTTACATCTTTAATATCTACATACTCTTGTAACCAACGATATGATACGAACATACTTATCCTCTCCTTCCCTTACGCTCGTTTGAATTGTTGTAAGAAACGTACATCATTTGTATAGAAATGACGAATGTCATCTACGCCGTATTTCAACATTGCGATACGCTCTGCGCCCATACCGAATGCGAAACCTTGATATTCTTTTGAATCATAACCAGCCATTTCAAGTACGTTCGGGTGAACCATACCTGCGCCTAAAATTTCAATCCAACCAGTTCCTTTACAAGTGCCGCAACCTTTGCCGTGACACATCATACAAGAAATATCCATCTCTACAGATGGCTCTGTGAATGGGAAGAAACTTGGACGAAGACGGATTTCACGATCTTCACCGAACATCTTTTTCACGAATACTTGCAGTGTACCTTTTAAGTCACTCATACGAATATTTTTATCAATTACAAGACCTTCAATTTGCATGAACTGGTGTGAATGCGTCGCATCATCGTCATCGCGGCGATACACTTTACCAGGACAAATAATTTTAATTGGGCCTTTTTCTTTATTATTTTCCATCGTACGTGCTTGCACAGAAGATGTATGTGTACGTAGTAACGTTTCTTCTGTAATGTAGAATGTATCTTGCATATCACGTGCTGGGTGATCTTTCGGTAAGTTTAATGCTTCGAAGTTGTAGTAGTCTTTTTCTACTTCTGTTCCTTCCGCTACTTCATAACCCATACCGATGAATACATCTTCAATTTGTTCAACAACAGCTGTTAACGGATGGTGACAACCTGTTTCAACAGGACGACCTGGTAAGGTAACATCAATTGTTTCAGTAGCTAATTTCGCTTCAATTACTGCTTTTTCTAAGTTGCTGATTTTGTCATCTAGACGCGTTTGAATCGCTTCACGTACTTCATTTACTAATGCTCCCATACGTGGACGCTCTTCTGCTGATAATTTTCCCATGCCGCGTAATACTTCTGTAATTGGACCTTTTTTTCCTAAATACGCTACGCGTACATCGTTTAAGCCTTTTAGCTCTTTCGCTTCTTCAATAAGCTCTAACGCTTTTTGCTTTAGCTCTTTTAAACGTGCTTCCATTTGGAACCCTCCTAATTTTAAAAATAAAAAAACCTCGCTCCCAAAAAGGGACGAGGTAAATTCGCGGTACCACCCTAAATTGACAGAACATGTCTGCCCACTCATTAGTTATAACGATCAATTCTGACCGGAACGCCTTTACATATACATGGTCCTGGCGTCAACTCCAGAGGTGAATTCACTTCCGTCTACCATAAGAATGCTTTCAGTCTACGGCATTCTCTCCCTATATGGCGATTTTGTAAGCTACTCTTCTCTATCAACGTTTTTCGTTATTTAACTTTTAATATAATGTACTTCAACTTATTATAAGAAGTTTTTTATTTGTTCGCAACCGGGCTTTGCAAATAATACGTTAAAATCCCTGCTGCAACTGCAACATTTAATGATTCTGCCCCGCCGTAAATCGGAATATACAAGTTTTGATCCGTTTTCGCAAGAATTTCTTGACGTACGCCGTTTCCTTCATTTCCTACAATTAATGCAAAACTACCAGCTGGTGTTACTTCCCCGTACGGAACTCCATTTTCAAGAGCTGTTCCATATACAGGAACGTTATTTTCTTTTAACTTGTCTACCCATTCTTCTAAGTTCCCTTTTACAATTGGTAAGTGGAAAATAGAGCCTTGTGTAGAACGGAGTACTTTACTATTATAAACATCAACACAACCTTCTCCAAGCACAACGGCATGAATGCCAGCTGCATCAGCTGTACGAATAATCGTCCCTAAGTTACCTGGGTCTTGCAGACCATCTAGTAAAAGAAACTTTCCATCAGCAAGAGCTACTTCTTTCTCATGCTTTTCACAGACAGCAAATACACCTTGCGTCGTTTCTGTTTCACGAAGTACTTTTACGATTGATTCCGGTACGATATACATCTCTACATCATTAACTGTCCAATCTTTCGGAAGGTCTGTCTGATCTGAAACGATAAGTTCTGTTACAACTCCTACTTTTAAAGCTTCCTCCACTAAGTGGAATCCTTCTACAAAAAATAAACCTTTTTTATCGCGTTCTTTTTTCGTTTGCAGCTTTTTCCACTGCTTCACACGCGGATTTTGTACTGAATCAATGTTTTTCATAATATGTATTTCCCTCTCTTCTTGTCTTATCATTATAGCCTATTTTTCATACATATTTACATAAAAAAGAACAAAAACTAACGTCAGTTTCAATTCTGAAGAAGAGGTGAAAACAATGAGTTTTAATTTACGCGGTGCTGTATTAGCAAATGTATCTGGTAATACACAAGATCAATTACAAGAAACAATTGTCGATGCAATTCAAAGCGGTGAAGAAAAAATGCTACCAGGTCTTGGTGTTTTATTTGAAGTCATTTGGAAAAACGCCGATGAAAATGAAAAGCACGAAATGTTAGAAACACTAGAGCAAGGATTAAAAAAATAAGCAATTTGAAAATCACCTTTGCATAGGCCAAGGTGATTTTTTTTGCGGAAAAATTTTTTCTTCTCCTAAACATTTCTACTTTACTAACGAACTATGATGGAGTACAATGTTCAAAATACATTTAAACCGATCGATTTTCTTTATAGACACCATAAGATAAAAGGAGTGAATGTTTTATGCACCGTATTACGCTTGAACAAATTTTTAAACACCATATTACACAAAAATACGTAAATCGTTCTGGGATGGTCCACGCGATTGCTGTCGCTTACCATGCGTTTCACTTAGCTAAAAAGCATCACGCCTCAGTCGATGCTGCTACAAAGGCTGGTTTCCTTCATGATATCGGACATCATACGTGGTACACAGGCGGCGAATGGGACTATGATTTATATAAAAAGAATGATATACACGCAATTAAAGGAGCAGAAAGAGCTCATAAATTGCTTATTAGATTAGGAGAGCACCCTAAACTAGCAAAAGAGATTTCTATCGCCATTCTTCTTCATACTGATTCTTTCTTAGTAGAACAAGAAATCGAAAGAACATCTCTTCAAAACATTATTAAATGGGCAGACGAAGCAGATGAAGAACCGGGCGGAGCGCATCATTATCGAACAATTTCTTATGAAAAAGCATTAAAAGCTATTCAACAGTTAGACCGTTTAGTAGAGCGTGAATTGCAAATAGAGCAATCAAAATCGAATAACAAAGCAGAACATAGTTATCAATAAGAAAGAGGCATCACTATAGGGTGATACCTCTTTTATTATTTTATGGAAAATACACCTTTATATGTAATATTTAAATGTTACACCCGAAAACAATATGCTTTATAATTAAATATACAAATATAAAGAGGTGATTTTACAAATGCAACCCGCTACACAACTTTCTAATGAACAGAAATACTCTATGTCATGGTTACAATTTATTAGCTCCGTTTTATTCGCTTTTTTCGGAACCGGACTTATTACTGTGTTCCTCGCAATGCCATTAACAATTTATACAGCTGGTCTCACAAATAAAAAACAAATTGCCCTGTACGAATCTATTGCCAATACCGCAAGTACCGTATTACAACTAGCCGTACTGTTATTCTTCATTTTTAAATTCGAACCCGCAAAAAAATTACTACTAAAATCTTTTAACTTTAAAGCACTGAAAGAATGGCGCACATACGTATATTTACTTCTTTTCTTCGTTATAAACATCGTACTCAATTACATACTGTTAAATTATGTGTTCCAAAATGCAACGAAGCAGCAATCTTCCGCACTAAGCTTAGACGTCTTTAAGCAATATCAAATATTATTGCTTCTCAGCTTCGCCATACTCACACCCATTTTTGAAGAACTTATTTTCCGTGGTTTTATACTTCGCTTCTTCTCAGAACGCTTTCCATTTTGGATCGCAGCCATCGTAACAAGTTTCTTCTTCGGTATCGCTCATACATACTCACTTGGGGTTATGGTAATTACTTTCTTCATGGGATTATTAATGGCTATTTTATGTAAAAAAACAAAATCCATTATTCCAGCTATGTTATTTCATATTATGAATAATATGTTGGCGTTCTTGAGTTAAAAAGAGGTATCATCGCGATACCTCTTTTATCATAACTTCAAACTCTTCTTCCGTTTACACAGAACATCAATGTAAAATTACTACGGTCTGTAAATATTAGCCTCAAAATATCATTTTTATTACAATGATGACTTTTTTGTATAAATATCCTATAATTTTTATATATAATTATAAAGTATAAAAGGATAGGTGATTCACTATTATACAAGCCACGCAACTAACTTACCCACAAAAACATCCTATGTCACTCTCACAATTTCTATTTTCACTCGTTTTTGCAATTTGGGGAACAGGATTTCTAGCCGACCTCTTTATAGGTCTTCCTACCGTTATTTATACAGAAGGTTTAACCAATTCAAAACAAATTGCTTTAACAAAATCACTTACTACTTTTGGGAAGAATTTATTTGTATTGTGCATTTTATTAATTTTAATTTATGCATATAAGCCATTAAGAAATTTAATTGTCCCAACACTAAACTTTACAGCATTAAAAAAAGTAAGCACATACATCTATATCATTCTTTTTTATGGACTACATATCGTTAATGATATATTTATAATTAATAATATTCTTCCTGATGCGGTAAAAGAGCAGTCATCCGCTTTAGACCTAGAAATGTTAAAACAATACAAACTATTATTACTAATAGGTGGCGCTATACTTGTACCTATTTTTGAAGAACTTATAGTCCGCGGTATTATTCTTCATTTCCTACTACAGCGTTTCCCATTTTGGATTGCAGCGCTTGGGTCTAGCTTCCTCTTCGGAATAGGTCATATATACTCAACTGGTGTGATGTTTAGTATGTTCATCATGGGTCTATTTATGGCCATTTTATGTAAAAAAACAAAATCCATTATTCCAGCTATATTACTTCATATTATGAATAATATGTTAGCCTTTTTAGGATAAAGAGAGGTATCATCACGATACCTCTCCTTACTCTTTTATCACAACTTCAAACTCTTCTTCCACATAATGCTTCATAAAGATTTCTTTATCTTTCTTCTTTAAATGATTTAATATATGTTTCATATCATTACTAATCTCTTTTTTAGTAGTATCGGTATGTACCGCTATTTCATCTATTTGATCTATTCCTTTTTCATTTACTGTCTTCGCATATTTTCTCGCATAATCGATAGATTTATATTTTGTAATAGCTGCAATCCAATTTTTCAGCATATTTTTCTCTTCATCATACTTTTCAATATGATTTCAAATTGCCAATAACACATCATCCATCCATACATTCCTCTTGCACATCTTGAAACGAAGCTAAATGCTTCTGAATAATACTTTTTATTAGTCCGCTGTACTGCTCGATAATAAAATATAATGCTTTTTCGTCCCTTTTCCTTAGCTGATTCACAACATTTTCTTCTGTAATTTTCATACGTCTCCTCCTCTCTCATGCTCTACATCTATTAATTCGTATCGGTACTACTCATTTCTATCAATTTATACATATTTATTAATAATATCCAAAATAAACCTAATGTAGTAAAATATAACTGATTACAAAGAAGGAGATTATATATGTTGAGCTTACTTTGGATTGTTTATATGCCACTTCTTGTTTTATGCGGATTTTTCGGTGGTATTTTTTTAATTGTTACTAGCGTGAAACACCGTAAATTATTTGTCGGTTTAATGGGGCTACTTAGCTTTTCCTTTGTCACACTACCTTTTGTTTTTTGGGGCATGGGAGTGGAGAGCAATACAATCATCCCTATTTCAACTACTTTATATTGGATACTGTTTTCTTTAACTGGATTATTAGCAGGGATAAGTGGATTACAAGCCAAAATTAAAAGTATACGTAATATGGGATTCATTATTTTTACCGCTGGAATATTAGGGGTTATTTTCTGGGTGCTCATGTCTGTAGGTGATTCATTCTATATATAACATTTTTTGAAACCCAAAAATCGGATGTAATACAAAAGTGTTCGGAATATTAATTCAGATGATTTTAGCTCTTACTTTCATGTTACGCGAATTCATCGTCGGCATTTTTTTAATTATTGCTGGCATGAAATATCGTAAATTACTTACTATTATAGCTGGTTTCATTAGCATATTACTTATCGTTGTTCCTATCTTTTGTATAGGTTCTGGAATAGATTTAGAAGGGATGGTTCCAATTTCGGGAACTTTATATTGGTGCTTCTTCTCTTTAACTGGACTATTAGCTATTATAAGCGGCAGACACATATCGAGTATTCGTTCTATGGGGACGATTTTGTTTATAGCAGGGCTTTGCTCCGTAGCTGGTTATCAGCTTTTATATGTAACTGCATAAAGAACACAAAAAAAGCAGGGAAATTAATTCCCTGCTTTTCTATTTGGTTTATTTCCTGATTGTAAGAAGAACGATAACACCCATGCAACACCTGCTAATATTGTTGCAATTAAGAATGCATCGTTAATACCGTTAATTGCAGATAGCTTTGAAATTTGTCCATATAATAGTTGCGTGCTCATCGCATCTCCTGCTTGCGCTGATCCAGCTAAGGCCGCTAAGCTTTGCCCCATGCCATGTACTTTATCAACTAAAATTGGGTTTGACGTTGTTAACATGTTACCGTAATCTGCTACGTGAGCAGTTGTTTGTTGCGTCATAAGTGTGATTAAAATCGCTGTTCCGATTGAACCAGCTACCTGCCTTGATGTATTTTGCGTTGCTGTACCGTGAGAAATTAATTTCATCGGCAGTGCGTTCATACCAGCTGTCATAATTGGCATCATAATGAATGACATACCAATTGAACGTATAATATAGTCCGTCATAATAACGCTATATGGCGTATCCATTGATAACTTTGTAAATTCATATGTCGCAAACGTTGTAATAGCTAATCCAACAATCGCTAACGGACGAATTCCATATTTATCAAATAGTTTACCTGCAATAGGTCCCATGATTCCCATAATTAATGAACCTGGAAGTAATAATAAACCTGATTCAATTGGTGTGAAGCCACGAATGTTTTGCAGATATACTGGAAGTAGTAACATACCTCCGAATAATGCCATCGTAACGATTGCGTTAATTAATAAAGTGAAAGTAAATACTGGATATTTAAATACTTGTAAATCAAGCATTTTATTGTCTGTTGTCAACTCTCTCCAAATAAATAACGCTAAACCAATTACACCGATAACAAGTGAAATAACAACTTCGGCACTAGTCCAACTATTATTTCCAGCTTCACTAAATCCGTACAACAAGCTTCCTAGTCCAATACTTGAACTAATAACACCAAATACATCTAATTTCGTTTTAGATACTGGCTGAGCTAGTGTAAAGAATTTTAAAGATAGGAAGGTAATAATTAAACCGATAATAAACATCGCATAGAACATTAAGTTCCAGCTGTAGTTTTCAATTACCCAACCTGTTACAGTTGGTCCGATAGCTGGAGCTAAAATCATCGCTACACCTAGTAATCCCATCGCTGCTCCGCGCTTATGAGGTGGGAATAATGTCATGAAGATATTCATACCAACCGGCATTAAAATACCTGCACCGACCGCTTGAATAATACGACCTGTCATCATCATTGTAAAGTTTCCTGATGTAGCACAAATGATAGATCCTACAGTAAAGAATAACATTGCTGCTACGAATAATTTACGATACGTAAATCGTGAAACTAAAAAGGCACTAATCGGTACTAAAATACCATTTACAAGCATGAATCCTGTAATTAACCATTGTGCTGTTGAAGTTGATACGTTAAATTCATTCATTAACGGTGGCAATGCAACGTTAATAATTGTTTGGTTTAAAATAGAAACGAACATACCGAGAATTAATACTGTTACAACTGCTTTTACATTTACATTCTCTATAGGCATAGACGTTTGTTTTTTCGGCATTTCTTTTTCTTGTTTTACTTCTTCTTGCTTGCTTGTTTCTAACTCAACTACATTAGAAATTTCTACTTCTTGCTTTTGTTCATTTTCTTTCTCTTCTGTTTCTACCTTACTTACTTCTATTTTACTTACGGCTGGGACTTGTTCTTCTCCCACGTTCGTTTTTTTCTTTCGTAAAAGACGATTTACAAGGAAGAAGACGATTATACAAAATAGTGCATATCCTACAATTGCAATTGAGGACATCTCATCTCCCCCTTACTTATGAATACGAACTGACACATTCATTCCAGGAACAATATTTACTGATTTACTATGATCTAAAGAAATTTTAACTGGTACAACTTGCTTTACTTTCGTATAGTTCGCTGTTGCGTTACTTGATGGTAACATTGAGAATGTGTTCGCTGTTGTTAAGCCAACTTGTTCTACTTTTCCTGTTAACGTTGTATCTGGGTATGCATCTACATATACATCTACTGTTTGGCCTTTTTGAACATCATCAATTACTGTTTCTTCAATATTTGCTGTTACCCATAAATTGTTCATATCAAATGCATAAGCAATCGGGCTACCTGCTCCAACGAAAGCATTTGTTGTTGCGTTTGATTGTACAACTGTTGCGTTTTGCGGAATTGTTACATCTACTGTTTGTTCTCCATTTGCTGCTGCTACAGTAACAGCACCTAATTTATCGTTTTCATTGTAGTTCTTACCTACTTCTGCTTTCCAGTCAGTTAGTTTACCTGCTACTGGTGACGCAATCGGAATTACCTTTCCGTCAATCTTTGCATTGTCTGTTTTTAAGTAATTTTCCGTTTGGTTGTAATAGTAATAAGCGCCAATACCGCCGCCAACTAGTACAATTAATGTGATAATGTTGATAATTACCATTCTTCGAAACTGATTCATTGCATTCCTCTCCTTATATCGCATATAATTTTTTTCTAAACTATTTATGTCCTTATTGTTTAGATTGCTTAATTGTTAATTATATTAACTTTTAAACAAAAAAATCACACCATCTGCGGTGTAAATCGAAATTTATCTACCTGCGAGCGGTGCTGATTTCTGAAGGACTATCGTTTATAATTATAAATAATTATTTTAAATCTACAACCGACAATTTACGTATGAAATGTCGTTTAAACAACAATATAACGCTGATATGTTGTTTAAGTAAAGAAAATTAAACAAGGGGAAATAAAAATGTCTATTAAAAATACAAATGATCCACGTGTAAAACGGACGAGACAACTCATACAGGATGCTTTTGTCGCTTTAGTAGGCGAAAAAGGGTTTGAAAATGTAACTGTTCAACATATTGCAGAACGTGCTCCTGTAAATCGTGCTACGTTTTATAGCCATTATCACGATAAATATGACTTATTAGACAAAAGCATTGAAGAAATGTTAGAGAAGTTAACAAAAGTCATTAAACAAAAAAATAGAAATAAAGAAGATTTTCAACTTACATTTGATTCACCACATCCAAGTTTTTTGGCCTTGTTCGAACATATTGCAGAAAATGCGAACTTCTATAACGTCATGCTTGGTGATAAAGCTGCCGGAAATTATACGTATAAAATGATGAAAGCAATTCAAACACATTTAACATTAAGCCTCTCTATTTCACAACCTAACGATGAAAAACTAATGGTTCCACGTGATATTCTTATTAGTTATGTTACTGGTGCCCACCTCGGCATGATTATGTCATGGCTAAAAAAAGGAATGATATATACCCCGCATTTTATGGCCATGCAATTAACTCGTTTAATCATTTTAGGGGCTCATACTGCAGCTGGATTAGAACGGCCTTTTTAAAACATAAAAAAGCGAAGGAGAGGCTCCTTCGCTTTTTCTATTAATTAAATGTAATGTTATGTACTGCCTCTTTATCAAGACGTTTAATAACTTCTACAATTAACTTCACTGCATTTTCATAGTCATCACGGTGTAACATTGCCGCATGAGAATGAATGTAACGCGTTGCAATCGTAATGGCCATAGACGGAATACCATTTACAGCAATATGAATTGCACCTGCATCCGTTCCACCGCCCGCTACTGAATCATATTGGTATGGAATTTGTAATTCATCAGCAACATCAACTACAAAGTCACGTAAACCTGTATGACCAATAACAGAAGCATCATATAAAATAATCTGTGGTCCATCACCCATTTTACTTTGTGCTTCTTTTGATGTTACACCAGGTGTGTCACCAGCGATACCAACATCTACTGCGAACGCGATATCTGGTTTAATATAGTTTGCAGATGTTTTTGCACCACGAAGACCGACTTCTTCTTGTACAGTCCCGACGCCATATACAACGTTTGGATGCTTTTCATCTTTTAATTGTTTTAATACATCAATTGCAATTGCACAACCAATTCGATTATCCCATGCTTTTGCAAGTAACATTTTTTCATTCTTCATCACTTGGAATTCAAAGTAAGGTACAACTTGATCTCCTGGTCGTACGCCCCACTCCATTGCTTCTTCTTGGCTAGAAGCACCAATATCGATGAACATGTCTTTAATTTCAACTGGCTTTTTACGCGCTTCTGGAGGTAAGATATGAGGTGGTTTTGAACCGATAACACCTGTTACATCTCCTTTACGCGTTACAATTGTTACGCGCTGTGCAAGCATAACTTGTGACCACCAGCCACCAACTGTTTGGAAACGAAGGAAACCTTTGTCATCAATTTGCGTAATCATAAAGCCAACTTCATCTAAATGACCTGCAACCATAATTTTCGGGCCGTTTTCTTCCCCTACTTTTTTCGCAACTAAACTTCCTAAATTATCAGTAGAAAGTTCGTCCGCAAACGGCTCAATATATTTCTTCATTACTTCACGTGGTTCACGCTCGTTACCCGCAATACCACGTGCATCTGTTAATTCTTTTAGCATTGTCAATGTCTCGTCTAATTTTGTCATTGCCAACACCCTCCTTTTTCTTCAGTCACTTCATTATACAAAAGGAAATTGAAATATTCAAAAATTAACTTAGTATCCTTGTGTTTGACGCTGATGATTTACTTCGTTTTTATCTAAATATGCCTTTTCAATCTCTTCTTGTTCAAACTCAAGCGCTTGTCCTAGTCGAAGGTAGCTTGTAAATAATTCAATATAGTTCGTAATAGATGGTTGATCTGTAAAACGAATTACCTTCGCATATGTGTCTAAGAAAATTTCTACTTGTGTTTTATTCGTCTGTGCACACTTATAGAATAGGAAGTTTTTATCAATACCTAAATCAATTCCGATTGATAAAATAAAATGTAAACCATCTACGTATTCTTCTAGTATGACTTCACGTTCTGATGCTGGTTTGTTGCTCCAATATTTAAAACAACGTGTTTCATTTGCAAGTTCTCCAATTTCTACAAGAAGAGCTAACATTTTCTCTTTTAACAATTTTTTCGGTTGTAAGTCATGTTCTTTCGCAATACGGTCATCTAATTCTTTTTGTAATTTAAATAGTTGTAGTAAGTCCACTCTATTGTCCTCCTCCAACATCGCATGTTACGCAACAATGTTGTTTCATTTCAAAGTTCATTATTATTTTTCATTTCTTATTAATAAGTAAGCCATTTACCTCTTTACAAAATAGCTTGTCCTTAATTTACAAATACGTTTCAATCATCACGATTAGATTGTTCACTCCGATTGGTGATAGGTAATCATTATCTGTGTATTGTCCACTAATGAAAATGTTATTTTATCTGATGAAAGTTCCATATCATCTTTCCATTATAGCAGTGTCGTTTCACCTAGGAAAGATACTCTTCTTTCCAAAGGGGCATAATAAAAAAAAGCCAGAAGGATTCTCCTGACTTCATATGTATATTCTTCTATATTGCTATAGCTTTTATATAGGTTTTGTCATATCAATAACGATATCTCTCTCTTTGTATACAAATAAAAAACCTTAGAAGAAAATTCTCCTAAGGTTTCAACTAATTAATTAGTTAATGTTGTTTTTTGCAACTGTTGCTAATTCAGCGAAAGCTTTTTCGTCATGAACAGCTAAGTCAGCAAGCATCTTGCGGTTAACTTCGATGCCAGCATTTTTAAGACCGTGCATTAAGCGGCTGTAAGAAAGACCATTCATACGAGCTGCTGCGTTGATACGTGTAATCCATAATTTACGGAAGTCACGTTTCTTTTGACGGCGGTCACGGAATGCATACATTAGAGATTTCATAACCTGTTGGTTAGCAACCTTGAATAATGTATTTTTTGAACCGTAGTAACCTTTTGCTAATTTAATTACTTTTTTACGACGTTGACGAGTAACTGTACCACCTTTTACTCTTGGCATAATATTACCTCCTAATTGTTCTATATATCAGCCGAACTTATTTTAAGTTGTCAAGCATTTGACGAATGCGTTTGAAGTCACCAGCGCTTACTACACCAGCTTTACGTAGTTTACGTTTAGCTTTTGTAGATTTGTTAGCGAATAAATGGCTTGTGTAAGCGTGAGAACGTTTCAGTTTACCTGATCCAGTCTTTTTGAAACGCTTTGCAGCGCCGCGATGAGTTTTTTGTTTAGGCATAGGTATTTCCTCCTCTATCTATTACTTATCGTTTTTCGGTGCTAAAACTAAGAACATACTGCGTCCTTCCATTTTAGGCTTAGATTCGATTGTACTAACTTCAGCACAAGCTTCTGAGAAGCGATCTAAAACACGTTGACCGATTTCTTTATGAGTAATGGCACGTCCTTTAAAGCGAATTGACGCTTTAACCTTGTCGCCTTTCTCTAAAAACTTGATAGCATTACGAAGTTTTGTGTTAAAGTCGTGTTCATCAATTGTTGGACTTAAACGAACTTCTTTCATGCTAATTACTTTTTGATTTTTGCGCTGTTCTTTTTCTTTCTTCTGTTGCTCAAAGCGGAATTTACCGTAGTCCATAATGCGGCATACTGGCGGTTTCGCATTTGGAGCAACTAATACTAAATCAAGATTAAGATTTGCAGCTAAGTCTAAAGCGTCATTACGAGACTTGATTCCAAGTTGATCGCCATTTGCGCCAACTAAACGTACTTCACGTGCACGAATTTGCTCGTTAATCATCATATCCTTGCTAATAGTAAGCCACCTCCAAGGTTTTCTCAGAACATAGTTTGTAGTCATAGAACCCGACAAAAAAAGTGCGGGCATACGACACCCACACTTGTAAAATCTTAAGTAAGAAATACATTTACCTGTAAACTGCGAATGCGTCCATCAGGTGAGAAGCGGGTGCTTCTACTTGTTCCACAAAACAATATTCTATTATCCTTGATGAGTTTATCATAGGACATGACGTCTGTCAAGAAGACGCGATGTGTTTTACTAACAACAAGAAATATTGTAACAAACAACTAACATACTTGCAATACTTTTTTACGATAAGTGTTACATGGTTTTTTTTTCTAATTTTCCTTACTCATATTACATAGAAAAGCCGCGGTATACCGCGGCTTTTTCTTATCGTTTTCCTTCTACTTTAATCATATCAACAAAAGCATCTAATGCGATTGTTTCTGATTTTTGTTCACCGTATTTACGTACGTTTACGCCGTTTTCAGTTACTTCATTGTCACCTACTACAAGCATGTACGGAATTTTTTGCATTTGTGCTTCACGGATTTTGTAACCAATTTTCTCTTCACGAGTATCTAATTCAACACGGATACCAGCACGACGCAATTCATCTTGTACTTTCTTCGCGTAGTCTAAATGTACTTGCGGAGAAACTGGAATTACTTGTACTTGAACTGGAGCTAACCAAGTTGGGAATGCACCTTTGTATTCTTCAATTAAGAAGGCTACGAAACGTTCCATAGTAGATACAACACCACGATGAATTACAACTGGACGATGTTGTTTACCGTCTTCACCAACGTAAGATAGTTCAAAGCGTTCTGGAAGTAAGAAGTCTAATTGTACAGTTGAAAGTGTTTCGTCTTTTCCAAGAGCAGTACGAACTTGAACGTCAAGTTTTGGACCGTAGAATGCCGCTTCACCTTCAGCTTCATAGTAATCAAGACCCATTTCATCCATAGCTTCTTTTAACATACCTTGTGCTTTTTCCCACATCTCATCATCAGCATAGTACTTTTTAGTATCTGCTGGGTCGCGATAAGATAGACGGAATGAGTAGTTCTCTAAACCGAAATCTTTGTACACTTCTAGCGTTAAGTTTACAACACGTTTTAATTCTTCTTTAATTTGATCTGGGCGTACGAAAATGTGCGCATCGTTTAAAGTCATTCCGCGTACACGTTGTAATCCAGATAACGCACCTGACATTTCATAGCGGTGCATTGTTCCAAGTTCCGCAATACGGATTGGTAATTCACGGTAGCTGTGAATATCGTTTTTATAAACCATCATGTGGTGAGGACAGTTCATTGGACGAAGAACTAACTCTTCATTATCCATTTCCATTGATGGGAACATACCATCACGGTAGTGGTTCCAGTGACCAGAAGTTTCATAAAGCTCTCTGCTTCCTAGTACTGGAGTGTATACGTGATCATAGCCTAAGCTTGCTTCTTTATCAACGATGTAACGCTCGATAATGCGGCGGATTGTTGCACCCTTTGGTAACCAAAGTGGTAAACCTTGTCCTACTTTTTGGCTATTAGTAAATAGTTTTAATTCTTTACCTAATTTACGGTGATCGCGCTCTTTCGCTTCTTCAAGCATACGTAAGTGCTCATCTAATTCTGCTTTCTTAACGAATGCAGTACCGTAAATACGTTGTAGCATTTTATTATTGCTATCGCCGCGCCAGTAAGCACCTGCAACGCTTAATAATTTAAATACTTTAATTTTCCCTGTAGATGGAAGGTGAACACCACGGCAAAGGTCGAAGAATTCGCCTTGCTCATAGATTGAAATAACTGCATCTTCTGGAAGATCGTTAATTAAATCTAATTTTAACTCATCGCCGATTTCTTCAAAACGACGAATTGCTTCTGCACGTGGTACTTCATGACGAACGATTTCTAAGTTCTCGTTCACAATTTTTTGCATTTCTTTTTCGATTTTCTTGAAGTCTTCAACTGTAATTGCTTCTTCCATATCAATATCGTAGTAGAAGCCATTTTCAATTACTGGACCAATGCCAAGCTCAACCTTAACATCTTTATATAAACGTTTTAACGCTTGTGCTAAAAGGTGAGCTGTTGAGTGGCGTAAAATATATAAGCCATCTTCAGAATCTAATGTAATGATAGAAACTGCACCATCTTCTTCGATTGGTGTAACAAGATCGATCATCTCATCATTTAATTTTCCAGCCACAGCTTTTTTCTTTAAGCCTGGGCTAATAGAAGCTGCGATTTCTTCAGTTGTTACGCCTTTTGGAAACTCCTTCACAGCTCCATCAGGGAAAGTAATTTTAACTACATCTGCCATCACTGGTCACTCCTCTTTTTCTCAAAATAAAAAACACTCATCCCGTAAAAAGGGACGAGTGTTGAATTCGTGGTTCCACCCTTGTTCCAATTAACATAATTGTTAATTGCTCAAGTTCAACATAACGGTGTTGTCCGTTAGCAATTACTAGAAAAACCGTTCACTGCTAAAGTTTAGAGGTGGTAAGTAATAATCCCGTACTAGGAAGCTCACACCCTAAGGCTTCCCTCTCTGAAAATCGTAGAAAACTACTCATGTCCTCATCATGACATTTCAATATATTTCATTTATGTAGGTAATTATATGCTCAAAAACTTAGAAAATCAAGGGCGTTACCTTTATTTTTTAAATTTTTCACATTGCGCTCAAACTCATGTAATCCATGTAATTGTACCCGTTCTTGAAATACATTTCGCAAAGTAATAATCATATTATGATCTTGTTCCTTCGTATATAAATAAATTTTTTTCGGCGAAATAGAAAGAAGTGGTGCAATTACTTTCGTATCAATATATACATCCTTTTGTTTTAATAAGTCTTCATCTATATATTGAACCAATTTCTCTTGTTTTAAACGTCTACCTTTATCATCATAGAAAATAAAACTTTCATCAAAAATAAGATGCACACATGACAAACGTGATTTCCGGCTACGAACTTGTTGCCGGAGCGTTTCAATAAACATTTGATATTCTTGTTCCAACTTATACTCATCAATTGCCACTTCAGCAAGCTTAGCTACCATTTCCCTATATGTACGAAGACGAAAGCGAACATATGATGAAAACGAGAATGAAAGTGGATCACAAAGCCAGTTATTTAAAGAGGATTTAATATATGATTCAAGTGTGTGACGTGTTAATTCACGAGCAATTCCTTTTCTTCTCCCTTTTAAAATCTCTTGTGCCATATGCAATATTTGATGACACTCTTCCTCTTCTTCATAAAAAAACTTCTCTTTTAAGATTGTATATATCCACTCATTTTGTTTCACATTCACAATGAAATATACCATTACCGGCAATAAAATCTTTTCAATATAATTTGATTCACATACTGGTATGTGAATCACCACTTTTTGTTCCTGTAAATACACACTCGTTTCCTTATATAACAGTTCCGCTCTTTTCAGTAGTTGTCTATATACATGCATAGCATCATTTTTTTCTTCGAAGCAAATTTCAATCACTTTTGTCCCCCCTTTTATCCCTGCTCTAAAGGACTGTATCTATACGTTACAAATCCTATAAGAGTCCGTCCCGCGTGAAAGTTCACTCTTAGTAGAATTACATTTCCTATCGTTAGAAAATCCACTCGATATGGCTTGCTAATTTTATATATATTAAGGGAGGGAGAAAAAAATGATACAAGCTACTAGGAATTTTCAATAAGAACTTTTCATTTTATCATTCGACTACTTTAAAAAGCGTTTAACTACGAAAAAAAGAGTAAGCTTCTCAGCTTACTCTTTACTTATGACGACGGTTTTTCCCGCCAATTGGAATTGGTTTCGCTAAATATTTGATTCGCTCCATAATACGAGCTGCTTTCATTTCTTCAGCTTCACCGCGCTGCGTATATGTTAAATGATGTTCTAGCTGTTTAAAATCAAAGTTAGACGTAAAGAACGTCGGTAAGTTTTCTAACATACGGAATTGCAAAATTGCACCGAGTACATCATCACGCACAAAGCTTGACATCGCTTCTGCTCCAATATCATCTAACATTAAAACTTGTACGCGTTTCACTGCATCAATCTTTTCCCCAATTGAATTATCTTGAATCGAACTTTTAATTTCACGGAGAAATTCAGGGAAGTATACGAGCATCGAACTTATTTTCTTTCGAGCAAGCTCATTCGCAATTGCTCCTAACAAATACGTTTTCCCTACACCAAATTTACCGTATAAATATAAACCTTGTACTTTTTCACCAGGTTCATATGCACTTAAAAACTCATTAGCTGCACCAATTGCATCAATACGCGCATCTAAATCTGAAGGGTCTAAGTTTTCCATCGTTGCTTGTAAAATATCAGTTGGCATATATACACTTTGAACGAGCTTTTCATATTTCTTCCTCTCGTCATATGCTACTTTTCTAACGCAACGATCATATTGAATATCAATCATCTTCCCTTGGATAATGAGCTTTGGCTCATATCCTTGCAGCATGTTTTTACACGAACCTAAATCCGGACAATCCGCGCAACCTACACTTTGTCCAATATATTCGTATAATTTCACAAGACTGCGTTCAATCATAGACGTTGTTACTTCCCCTTTATGTTCGTCTATAAATTCTTTCACACGCGGATGTGCCATTACTTCCGCCTTTAATACTTCATATCTATTTTTAAAATTTTCATTTTCCATTAACTTTGCAAATGAATTTTGAATATGCTCCATTTTCTCACCTCAAAGAGCGTTCATTCTCTTCTATTAATCACGCTTATATTTTTTTAACACTTCTTCTAATCGTTTTCGTTCGTCCTCTAACGTACTTGCACCTTTTTCAGCACTTACATCTTTTTTCACAGTTTCTTTCTCTTGTTCTTTCGGCTCTTCTTTCAGCCAATCTGGTACCATTTCTTTTCGTACTGTTTTCTTGGATGTACGACCTTTCTTCTTCGTCTCAGCCCATTCTTGATATTGACGATTTTCTTCTTTCGCTAATGCCATTGCTTCAGCAACTGTACCGACCTTTTTACGTGCCCAATGTCCAGCAATCTTCTCCACATACGTTTTCGCAAGTTTCATATCTGAGCGTAGCATAACGTAATAAATAAGTACATTCACAACACCTGGTGTTAACTTTTGATTCATCATTACATCTTCAACAATTTGCAAGTCAGCCTTCGTCGCCTCTGCACCGCCAGAGATTTCTTTCAATAGTTGCTTTGGTGAGATTTCCTCTAACTGTTTGATTAACATCTCTTCTTGCGATGTAGGCTCTTTTTCTTTCATCATACGTGCAGCGTGAGGCTGTACTCTTTCACTTAATACAGGTAACGCTTGACCGTTTTCGAACTGATACCAATCACGCGCTCCTTTTCTAAGCCTTTCGATATCAATTGTCTGCATCTCTGTCACCGCACCAAGAACGATATTTTGCATCGATAACACATCTACATCATACACGTAAGCAAGTGTAATGACACATTCTCGCACTTGATCTGTAATCGCCTTTTTAGGAACAAGAGCGGACAAGCCGTCTACAAATAAGGAGAAATCAAAGAAATCATTCCAAACTTTTGGAGCATCTCCCTTTTCATTACTTGGCATAACTGTCGCTTTTGGAATACGAAGATCTTCTTGCGCATGCTCAAGCTGTCCTGGATTAAACGAACCAAATACATCATTAAAAGAACGCGTAACATTTTCATACGATACAAAATCAAATTCTTCTTCTAAGAAATATTGTTTTACTTGATTATATTTTGTCCGACTCAATCGATTGTATAAAAAGATACTTAAAACAATATCATCAAAAAACTGCTTCGGGGATAAAGGTGGTTGCAGCTCATATATAAACATTCGAATATCTTTTTCTTTCTTAATATATACTTTTAAAAGCCCAATTGCTTCTAACTTTACTCGTTCCTCATACACTTCGGGAAGTTGCATTTGCATGGTCACCATAAGGGAATGGTGCGTATTCTCTTTTCCAAACACACGATCTTGCTCTAACTCTCCCCATAGCGTCATGTACAAGCTAAAAGCTCTACTACCTATTAACGGCTGATATAACATCGTTAACACTTTTCGGTCGTAATTATGCAGTAACCCTTTCGCACTTACTTTATAACGATCAATCGGCAATAGCTCCATCCATGACTGTTTTTCCATTCTTGCTTTTCCTTTCTCTCATCCAATCTTCACTATATAATTTATTAGCGAAAAAGAGCTATTAGCTTTCGCTTCTAGCTCTCTTATCTCATTATTTACGGTATGTAAAGAGAATACAATACAGATTCTACTCTCTTTCTTTTTGCAGTATATCTTTTAATTCTTCAATAAATACATTTAAATCTTTAAATTGGCGATATACAGAAGCAAAACGCACGTAAGCAACATCATCGATATCACGTAGTTCTTCCATAACAATTTCACCAATCATATCACTTTTCACTTCTGATATACCTAAATTACGAAGTTCACGTTCCACACTTTGAGTTACTTCTTCTAATTGTCTTAAAGATACTGGTCTTTTTTCGCACGCTTTAATTAAGCCGCGTAAAATCTTTTCTTTATTAAACTCTTCTCGTGTTCCTTCTTTTTTTACAACGATAAGAGGTGACTCTTCCACTCTTTCAAATGTCGTAAAGCGGCTTAAACAGCTTTCACACTCTCTCCTTCTTCGAATAGAGCGCCCCTCGTCTACCGGACGCGAATCTAACACTCTTGTACCATTATGAGAACAGGATGGACAACGCAATATATTCACTCCTTTACACTATACTCTTTATTTTTCTCTACTTACTTCATCTGACAATATATATACAGTATTATATAACTCATTCTAACTCTCTTACCACTTTAAGTTTAAACGCATTATGTTATCATCTCGGTTCCAAAAATAAGATGGTAGAATAGGGCGTTAACTTATTCGCAAGAGCTCAATTCATTCAACTAACGAGTACGTCATATTTTCCTTTTTTTCAAACTAAAAAAGAGGTGCATTATACACCTCTTTACATTTTAAATCAATTATGTTCTTTTTTAAAGAGCTTTTGTTTCTCTCTGCTTAATTTCGAAGCTACCAGTGCCTCGAGGAAGCTCGATGCTCTCACGCGTTTTCGCGTTTAAACCTTCTGCAATATATTCTGCAGCAACATTTGGATCAATACGATCCCCACAAGTATAAACATCAATACTCGCGTAACCGTGCTCCGGAAAGCTATGAATTGTTAAATGTGATTCCGAGATAATTACTACTCCACTTACACCTTGTGGTGCAAATTTATGGAAAGCCACCTCACGCACTTCAGCACCAGCTCTTAGTGCTGCATCCACAAATAATTGTTCAATATACGGCATGTCATTAAGCTTGTCGAAATCGCAATCCCAAAGTTCAGCGATCACGTGACGACCCATCGTATCCATAGTATCCATTCTACAGTTCCCCCTTGTAAATTTATTCTAACTGTTCGAATTGAAAACTAATTTGCAATTTGGCTTGCTCCACTACCACGGGGGAAAGTTAGTCCAGAGAGGTCCTAACCCTTTAAGTAGTGACTACGTACCTCAGCTCTTAAGTTTACGAGTGTTAGTATACTTTGTTTATTTTCATTTTGCAACAACAGTTTTTTCGATTTTCTGTCATATTTTCCTCTTTACTTTTCCCTAAAAAAAATAAATGATTCACGAATACAGTAACCTCAACGTTTCGTGGTATGTCCACTTCTAAAAATATACTTATATAATTTTTTTCCTTTTCAGAAAAAAATAAAAAAAAGAGGGCAAATATTCACTTGCCCTCCCCTTATTCAATTAAATATGTTGTACATTTTCTTGTTTCGCTAATTCATCCACAACTAACGTTACAAGATCTACAACACGACGAGAGTAGCCCCACTCGTTATCATACCAAGCAAGTACTTTCACTTTACGATCACCCATTACCATTGTAGATAAACCATCAATAATAGCTGAGTGTGTATTTGTATTAAAGTCAATAGATACTAAAGGCTCTTCGCTGAATTCTACAATGCCTTTTAACGCACCGTTTGCAACAGTTTTGAATGCATCGTTAATAGCTTCTACTGTCACATCGCGTTTTACATCTACTACTAAGTCAACAAGAGACACGTTTGGTGTCGGTACACGAAGTGCCATACCATGAAGTTTTCCATTTAAATGTGGAAGAACTTTTGCTAGCGCTTTCGCAGCACCTGTCGTTGTCGGAATAATTGATTGTCCGCAAGCACGTGCTCTTCTTAAATCTTTATGTGGGTTATCAATATTTTTTTGGTCATTTGTATAAGCGTGAACTGTCGTCATTAAACCGTTTTCAATTCCAAACTGCTCATCTAACACCTTCACAACAGGTGCTAAACAGTTTGTTGTACAAGATGCATTTGAAATAACAGTATGTTTTGTAATATCTAATTGGTCTTCGTTCACACCTACTACAATTGTTACATCTTCATTTTTACCAGGCGCTGTTAAAATAACTTTTTTCGCTCCAGCTTCAACGTGAAGAATTGCTTTTTCTTTTGAATTAAATTTTCCAGTTGCTTCAATTACAACTTCAACACCTAAATCTGTCCAAGGCAATTCCTTTGGATCGCGGTTGTTTAAAAGGCGAATCATTTTCCCATCAACTAATAAGTGATCTTCAAATGCTTCTACTGTTCCGTCAAACTTGCCGTGAACTGTATCATATTTAATTAAATGTGCTAACGTTTCAGATGGATAGCTTGCATTGATTGCTACAATTTCGAATGCGCTTTCTTTTATTGCCTGACGAAATACCATTCTCCCAATACGTCCAAATCCATTAATTGCCACACGAGTCATAATATGTTATCCCCCTTGAATGCGTTATACTATTTATCTCCAATCCCAATAATAGTATAACACAAAAAAGGGATATGTCACTAAGCATTTTCATTAATTTCACAATTTTTTAGTCAATAATGTTCCAATTCTTTAAAATGACCTCCAATTGTGTTTTCGTTTCCATAATTGTGCCATCATTATTTATCACTTCATCTGCACGTTTCACTTTTTCTTCTAACGGCATTTGAGATTGAATACGAGCTGTTGCTTCTTCTTCTGAAAAATCGTTTCGCTTCATTAAACGTTCTAATTGCGTACGTGGCTTAACTGCTACAACTAAAACGCGGTCAACGAGACTTGTTAATTTACTTTCAAATAAGAGAGGAATATCTAACACAACCGCTTGCATACCTTCTTTTATGTACATTTCCTTTTGCCTATTCATTTCCTCACGCACTGCAGGATGCACAATTTTGTTTAACTGCAATCGTTTCTCTTCATTATAAAAAACGACACTTCCTAATTTCGGCCGATCCAGTTCCCCATCTTCTTGTAATACTTCCGTTCCAAACACTTCTACAATTTTGTTATATGCTGGCTTTCCTCGTTCTACAACTTCTCGTGCAATAATATCTGCATCAATAACTGGTATACTGAGCTCGCGAAACATTTGAGATACTGTACTTTTTCCGCTTGCAATACCTCCCGTTAATCCAATTACTACTGTCATCATACCCCTCCTCATAATAAAAGGCGCGAAACTAATGTTCCACGCCCGTACTTACATTTTCCAAATTCCAATAATAATGAGTAGTACTCCAGGCAGGAATGTAAATTTTTGCAACCATTTCATATTTGATAAAACCGTTCCAAGTTTCATTCCAATAAATAAAAACAAAGAACTCATCACTGCAACTAATATCGCCATCATAGCGGGTGTATACCCTAATAAAGATGCACCAATTCCAGCACCGAATGAATCTACAGAAAGAGCGATACCAAGAAGCAATGCTTCTCCTGCAGAAATGGTGCCTGATTTATCGAAATCTGCTACAGTCGGTTTCCGTAAAATTTGAATGACTAACCCAAGCGAGGCAATCTCTAACTTCCAGACCTTCTCCTCTTGCTTCGGTTCTTCTTTTTTCTCACTTCGAAAAAATTGGTATAATACCCAAATTCCTATTCCAATAAGAACAAGCCCACCGATACGCGTTGCGATAACAGGTGAAAATACTTTCGCGATCATATGTCCAATTCCCATTGAAACAAGCATAACAGCCGCTGAACACATTCCGATAATTACAATTGATCTTAGTGGAATTCTTACGCTTCTTAAACCATATGTTAGCCCTACACTACAGCTATCTAAGCTTAATGTAAAAGCTAATAAAATAAGAGATAAATAAAGGTACATCGGTAAGCTCCTCCCTTATACATAGCTCTGCTGTATGTATATGACAAATGCCTATCCGATGTTATCTCTTTTCTATATTCTTGGCTGACAAATCGGGCAGTAATGCGTTCCTCTTCCGCCAACAACTGTTTTTTCTAATATCGTACCGCAAGTCACACACGGTTCTCCTTTTTTTCCATATACATTTAGAAGTTCTTGGAATGAGCCAATTTGCCCTTGTGAGTTGATATACGTTCGAATTGTACTTCCGCCACGCTTCACTGCTTCGCCTAACGTTGTAACAGTCGCCTCATAAATTCGCTCAATTTCTTCTGCTGTTAAAGACGACGCTTCTCGTTCTGGATGAATTTGAGAACGGAATAAAACTTCATCTACATATATATTTCCAAGTCCTACTAAAAGACGCTGGTCTAATAATACAACTTTTATTTTACGATTCGTCTTTTGCAATCTCTCTTGTAAATACTGTGGTGTCAATTCAGCATCAAATGGCTCTGGACCTAAGTCAGCAAGAGGCATTTGATTCATTTCCTCACCTTTTTTAAAGAGATGCATCGTACCGAACTTTCTCACATCTTTATAATGTAATTCAGTTCCATCTGTAAATAAGAAACGGACGTGCGTATGCTTATCAATTGGCTCATCCTCTTGATGCAGTAAAAATTTACCTTCCATACGCAAATGTGAAACAATGACATAATTCGTTACATATAAAAGCAAAAATTTTCCTCTTCGCTTTATATTTTCAATCGTCTCGCCTTTTAGCATTTCTTTAAAGATTTTTGCATCATCTGGACGTTTTACTATTTTGGGATAGGTAACAATGACATCTTCAATTGTTTTTCCTGTTACAAGATTTTCAAGTGTCCGTCTGACGTTTTCAACCTCTGGTAATTCAGGCATTTCATCACTTCCTTATTTTGCATCGTACCAAGTTGGACCGTAAGAATAATCAACTTTCAGCGGAACTGCGAGTTCAATTGCATGCTCCATTACTTCTGGTACAAGCTTCTCTAATTTTTCAATTTCTTCTTTTGGTGCTTCAAATATTAATTCATCGTGTACTTGCAATAGAAGACGTGCTTGTAATCCTTCTTCTTCTAAACGATCTGCCATAATAATCATCGCTTTTTTAATAATATCTGCTGCAGTACCTTGAATTGGTGTATTCATAGCTGTACGCTCAGCAAAGCTACGCAAGTTGAAATTACGACTCGTAATTTCCGGAATGTAACGGCGGCGATTTAATAATGTAGCCACATACCCTTTTTGTTTCGCATCTTTTACGATGTCATCCATGTATTCTTGTACACCAGGGAAACTTTCTAAATACTTTTCAATAAATTCCGCTGCTGCTTTTCTTGTAATTCCTAAGTTTTGTGAAAGACCATAATCACTAATACCATACACAATTCCGAAGTTAACAGCTTTCGCTTGTCGTCTCATATTTGAAGTTACTTCATCTTTTTCAACGCCAAATACATCCATAGCTGTTTTCGTATGAATATCCATGTCATGTTGGAACGCTTCAACTAGCCCTTTATCATTTGCAATATGAGCTAATACACGAAGTTCAATTTGCGAATAATCTGCCGCGTACATAATCCATCCTTCTTCTGATGGAACGAATGCCTGACGAATCTTTCTTCCTTCTTCTAGTCGAATCGGGATATTTTGCAAGTTTGGATCCGTTGAACTTAATCGGCCCGTTTGCGTTAATACTTGATTGAAACGAGTATGAATTTTAGATGAATCTTCATGTACAACTTTTAATAAACCTTCAATATAAGTTGAATTTAGTTTCCCTAATTGACGGTAATGTAAAATGTTTGGAATAATTTCATGGTGATCCATCAGCTTGTCTAGTACATCAGCTGACGTAGAATAACCTGTTTTCGTCTTCTTAATAACCGGTAAGTTTAAATTCTCAAACAGAATAACACCAAGTTGCTTCGGTGAATTAATATTAAATTCTCTTCCCGCCAGCTTATAAATTTCCTGTTCCATCTCCTTTAATCTACCGGCAAGTTCTTCTCCCATATTACGAAGACGTTCTGTATCAACTTTTACACCTTTTACTTCCATATCAGCTAATACACGTGCAAGTGGTAATTCTAACTCTGTAAACAGTTCATATTGCTCATTCTTTTCTAACTCTTCAACGAACGTTTGCTTCACATCATATAATACATGCACTTTACGAGCTACATGCTCCGCTACTATCTCTAGCTCTGGAACAGCACGCTTCGCACCTTTTCCGTAAACTTCTTCATCGGATTTCACAGCATGCGTTTCTTTCATTTTCGCTACAGTACGGAAATCTTTATCTGTATCAGCCGGATCAAGTAAATAAGCAGCAATTAATAAATCAAAGTCAATCCCTTGCATATCTATACCGTTCCATTTCAGTGCAACGATCGCACGCTTCGCATCAAATGTATACTTTCTCATTTCTCCATCTGCAAGCCACTCTTTAAAAGCATCTGACTTAAGAGCAATGTCTGTCTGAATAAAGTAACATCCGTTTTCATTTTGAATACCGAAACCTTGAATGTCTGCTTTATGATAATTATCTTCTTGTACTTCAACGATAAGCGCACTATCTTGTTGAAGCATTTCTTCTGTAACTTCTTCCACGATATCAAATGTAATATCATCTAATTCAGCTGGAGCCGTTTCTTCTGGCGTAACACCTAATTTATTTAAAAGAGATGTGAATCCTAAATTCTCGAACATTGGAATGACATCACTTGCTTCATACCCTTTATACTCCATATCATCCACATGCACAGTAATCGGCGCATCTGTAATAATCGTTGCAAGATCTTTACTCATAAGAGCTTGCTCTTTATTTGCTTCCAGCTTTTCTTTTAATTTCTTCCCGCTTACTTGATCTATATTTTCATACACTTCTTCAACTGTTCCAAACTGTGTTAACAATTTAATCGCCGTTTTTTCACCAACTCCTGGTACACCTGGAATATTATCTGATTGGTCTCCCATTAAGCCTTTCATATCGATAATTTGCTTTGGTGATAAGCTGTATTTCTCAAATAAAGCTTCTTTCGTATATTCATCTACTTCCGTAATCCCTTTTCTAGGAATGCATACAAGCGTGTTATCAGAAACAAGTTGAAGTAAATCTTTATCTCCTGAAATAACTTTTACACTAGCTCCTTGTTCACTCGCTTCTTTCGCTAGCGTTCCCATAATGTCATCCGCTTCATAATTTTCTAATTCATAACGCGGTACGTTGAATGCATCGAGCATCTCACGAATAAACGGGAATTGCTCTGATAACTCAGGTGGAGTCTTTTGACGTCCTCCTTTATACTCACTATATGTTTTATGACGGAATGTCGTTTTACCCGCATCAAATGCTACTAACATGTGCGTCGGTTTTTCTTCCTCTAATATTCTCATTAACATCATTGTAAAACCGTAAATTGCGTTCGTATGTATACCCTTGTCGTTATTTAAAAGCGGTAGTGCAAAGAAAGCACGATACGCGATATTATTACCATCTACTAATACGACCTTTTTTTCCAAATCAGAAACCTCCCCATACAAATTTGAAATGATTTTTTTCACAGAAAAAAACCGTTTCTTTCCTCTCTCTATATTAACATGACTAATAGAGAGAAGAAAAATAACGGTTATTTTCTTTCATATATAAAACAGACTTATATTGGCATAAAGGGAAGTGACGAGAACAGCTTAACTATTCTCGTCCAAAGTTACTCCTTGGATGAAGGGGTTTTCATGTATTATATTAACAGAGCTTTATTAATATTTAATTAAGCCATTGTTAATATATTGTAAACATCCTTCATCCTATTTTTCAGTTGCTGATTTTGGTAAAACAACTGTAAATGTTGTCCCTTCCCCAACTTCACTATCCACTGTAATCGTACCGTGATGCGCCTCGACTAAATGCTTTACAATTGATAATCCAAGGCCTGTACCACCAGTATTTCTACTTCTCGCTTTATCCACTCGGTAAAAGCGTTCAAAAATACGTGGAATTTCATCTTTACTAATACCAATTCCAGTATCTGATACTTTTATATAAGCATTATATTTATCTTCTGCTAATTCTACAGAAACAACGCCTCCAGCCGGTGTATATACGATTGCGTTATTCATTAAATTAATAAAGATTTGCTGCAAACGACTTGGATCTCCAATGACAGAGACACGTTTTAGCGTAGTTACTTGTAAAGAGATTTCTTTTTCTCCCGCTTTATTATCAAGCACCATATGAATATCTTCAAGAAGTCCCTTCATATCAACGGTCCCCATACTCAATTTAAATCCTTGTTGCTCAATCTTTGATAAATCTAATAAATCTTCAATTAATCCTTGCATACGTTCACTTTCTTTTAAAATAATATGCAAGAAATGCTCGCAGAATTTTTTATTATCCATAGCACCGTCTAAAAGTGTTTCTGAAAAACCTTTAATAGAAGTAATCGGCGTTTTTAGTTCATGAGAAACATTCGCTAAAAAGTCTTTTCTCATTTGTTCTAACTTTTTCAGCTCAGTAATGTCATGGAATACAAGGACAATCCCTTTCCATTCATGGTTCGTCCCGATAATCGGTGCTCCATATACTTCGAAATGCTTTCGCTCAATGCCAAGTGGCAATAACATTTGTTTGCGCACTTTCACTTCTGTCATAAAAATTTCTTCCACAAGCTCTATAATTTCCGGATGATGAAACGACTCATAATATAAACGATCTAAATATTCTTCATCTGTGACGTGGAAAGTTTCCTTATACGAACGGTTTACAAGGTTGATATAACCGCGGCTATCAATTAAAATCATTCCACTTCCCATATTTTCAATTAACGTATGCAGACGATCTTGTTGCATTTCTTGCTCAAGTGTCATCTCTTGTAAATTACGAGCTAAAATATTAATCGCTTTACTTAACATTCCCGTTTCATCCGAATGACTTTCATAAGCGCGCGCTTTATAATTCCCCTTCGCTAATTCGATGGCAACTTTCGTAACGGATTCAATCGGCCTAATATATTGCCCTGTAATTTTCATACCTAAAAATACGACGACGAGACACGCGATAACAAATCCGATAATTAATAATCCCCACGTTTTTTGATGAACGTCTTTCAAAGGCTCAATTGTGCTCTTCACCAAAATGTATCCTTGTTTCCCTGCTACATCTTGCACGAACACCGCATGGTAAAATTCGTTATTCTGATCTGTTTCTTTCGTAATGACTTTATTTCTTTGTTTCGTTGTTTCAGAAGTAAGTTCTTTCATTATCCCTTGGCTAAACGCAGACTGTTCGCCTCCGCTATATTGAACCTTCTTTTTTTCATCTACAAATGCAATAGAAGCCTGTATTTTTTCTTCTAACTTCTCAAATACATATGGATTTTTTAAAACATCATCAAAACCTTGTTCTTCTGCTAATACCGCAACATACTCTGTCTCTTTTACCATTCTCTCTTTCGCATGATCTATATAATAGTTTTCAAACACGGTCTCCAGCAATAAACCGAGTCCGACTAAAATAAAAACAATAAGAGAAACAAATGTAAAAAGAAGCCTGGAACGAAATTTATTCATCCCCTTTTGGCTCCTCTAATTTATATCCTAAACCACGTATCGTTTTAATGTACGTCGGTTTTTTCGTATTTTGTTCAATTTTATCGCGTAAATGGCTAATATGAACGTCAACAATTCGTGTATCACCAGCGAAATCATAATTCCATACAGCACTTAATAATTGATCACGCGTCAACACGCGACTCTTATTTTTCGCAAGATAAACAAGTAGTTCAAATTCTTTTGGTGTTAATTCAAGCTTTCTTCCTTGGAAATAAGCCTCATAAAACTCTGGTAAAATTTTAAGTTCAGCAATTGTAATGCTCTCTTCATCAGACGATTCTGTAACTTGCTCTTCTTGTTGTAATTTCGTGCGGCGTAAAATTGCCTTCACACGCGCAACAACTTCCCTTGGGCTAAATGGCTTCGTCATATAATCATCTGCCCCAAGTTCAAGACCTAGCACCTTATCAAATTCATCATCTTTTGCTGTTAACATTAAAATCGGCGTCATAACGCGCTGCAATCGTAATTCTTTACATACTTCCATACCATCCATTTTTGGAAGCATTAAATCTAATATAATTAAATCTGGACGTTCTGTTGTCGCTTTTTGAAGCGCCATTTCTCCATCCATCGCTGTTATCACTTCAAAACCAGCTTGTTGTAAATTAAATTCGATTAAAGTTAAGATAAACTCCTCATCATCAACTACTAAAATACGATTGTTCATTCTTTTCCTCCAAGTTATAGACTTGAAACCTTCTTCATCCTAGTATTTTCCCCGTTATTCTCATCATACTAGAAAACAAGGTCCCTCTCAATATAATTGTCTATACATGGAGCTCATTTGTACTAACACTTCGAAAATAAAACCAATTAAAACTTCATCCCCTCTCAGCGCTCCAAACTCGATAGATGAATCTACCTTTTTCAAAATGTTTTTCCGTACAAACCGTAAACTCCCTCTCCTGGGCTAAGAAAAAAGAAAGAGCATACGCTATTTTATAATCTAGCGTTTCATACCCATCAAATACTCTTCCATGCATTTCATTCGCAACCCCGTCCGCCCACACTTCAGCCTCTCTCATCGTTTCAAAGATAACCTCTTCTCTTCTCTTTTCCATCTCACCTTAAAAATCACTCCTTTCATTGACTTACATTAACAATTTATATATTGTAAATTTTAATATATAGATATAAACAATGTGGAGGTCTATTATGCGACTAGTACTACCTATTCTATCTTTACTAGTAACGTGCATTCTTACATTCAACGCCCCAAGCTGGGATACGATTAAAACAGGTTGTTCAGATTTCGCTCAAGGATTTACTGAAGGATTCTTCAATTAAAAATAGCGCTAGCTCCTTTATGAAAGGTATGCTAGCGCTATTCATATTTTCATGTTTTAAAAATTATCTAATGCTTTCTCCATAATAGAAACTGATTTGAAAGGGGGCGTTACTGTTAAGGAACCTTTTACAACCGTTTCTCCTTTTTCATCATGAGCAGATACAAGCATATCAATTGTATGTTCCTCCTCAGAAACAGCCACTACTTCAAAGTGGATTTGTAACGTTTCATAATGGTGAACATGCTTCACGAACGTAAGGTCCTTTCTCGTAATATGACTACCTGGACCTGGTAAATATTTCGTAACTGCCGTTGTAATCATTCCAGTTAGCATAATGCTTGGTACAATCGGCTTTTCATACGGAGTTTGGGATGCGTAATCATGCTGAATATATAATGGATTGGCATCATTTGTTAACCCTAAGTACAATAACAAATCTTTATCCTCAATTTTTTCAGTGATAGATAATTTCTCTCCTACTGTAATTTCATCCATTTTACGACCGATTTGAACTTTTTTCTTTAACATGTTACAACCCCCTCCGATTTTTTCACCTTATTATCCTACGAAAAGCGATACCTGATCCGAAATTTACTATGATGAGGGCAATGTATAGTATAAATCTACAGTTTCATTATAGGATATTACAAATGATAGCGTTTTCATGTTATTTCAAAAAAACATTTGTATAAATAGTAGAAAAAGATTCGGGGCCCCGAATCTTTTTCTACTTCTATTTCATTATTAAACAAGAACTTTCATAACGTTACGTACAGATTCTACAGAGCGATCTAACGCCTCTTTTTCATCTGCAAGAAGTTCTAATTCAATAATTTTTTCAATTCCGTTACCACCAAGAATTACTGGTACCCCTAAGTAAAGATCGCTATAACCATATTCACCTTCAAGGTACGCAATAGCCGGTAATACACGGCGTTGATCTTTTAAGATTGCTTCTGTCATTTCAACTAAAGAAGCAGCTGGTGCGTAATATGCACTACCGTTTCCTAATAAGCCTACAATCTCACCGCCACCTTTACGGGTACGTTCTACGATTGCTTCTAAACGCTCTTTCGGAATTAACGTTTCTAACGGAATGCCACCTGCATAAGAATAACGTACAAGAGGTACCATATCGTCACCGTGTCCACCAAGAACAAATCCTGTAATGTCTTTCACAGAAAGATTTAATTCTTGAGCGATGAATGTACGGAAACGAGCTGTATCTAATACGCCCGATTGACCGATAACACGCTCTTTCGGGAATCCCGCTTCTTTAAATACAGAATATGTCATTGCATCAACTGGATTTGTTAATACAACAATAATTGCATTTGGTGAATGTTTTGCAATGTCGCGCGTAATACTTTTCATAATTTTAGAGTTTGTTGCTACTAAGTCATCACGGCTCATACCAGGCTTACGCGCAATACCTGCTGTAATCACAACAACGTCAGAATCAGCAGTATCTGCGTAATCAGATGTTCCAATAATGTTAGCATCAAAACCTTGTACTGGGCTCGCTTCTAACATATCTAACGCTTTCCCTTTTGTTGGATTTTCCAGTTGTGGAATGTCCACTAATACAACATCTGCAAGTTCTTTTTGTGCTAATAAGAATGCTGTTGTTGCTCCTGTAAATCCTGCACCGATGACTGAAACTTTCTTGCGTTTGATTGTCATAATTTACCCCCCGCTTTAATTATGCGTTTTTGATTATCGCTACATCCATGTTTTTAATAAGTTCATTAGCGAACTCAGAACATTTCACTTCTGTTGCACCTTCCATTAAGCGTGCGAAATCATAAGTCACTACTTTTGAAGCAATTGTTTTCTCAACTGAAGCAGTTACTAATTTCGCAGCTTCGTTCCATCCTAAGTGCTCTAATAATAATACACCAGAAAGAAGAACTGAAGATGGGTTTACTTTATCTAAACCTGCATATTTTGGAGCTGTACCGTGTGTAGCTTCAAAGATAGCATGTCCAGTCACATAGTTAATGTTTGCACCAGGTGCAATACCAATTCCACCTACTTGTGCAGCAAGTGCATCAGAGATGTAGTCTCCGTTTAAGTTCATTGTTGCAACAACATCGAACTCACGTGGACGAGTTAAAATTTGTTGTAAGAAGATGTCTGCAATAGAATCTTTTACGATGATTTTTCCAGCCACTTCAGCGTCTGCCATCGCTTTATTCGCTGCATCTTTTCCATCTTTCTCAACGATACGATCATATTCAGCCCAAGTAAATACTTTGTCGCCGAATTCTTGTTCCGCTACTTCGTAACCCCAGTTTTTGAAAGCACCTTCTGTAAATTTCATAATGTTTCCTTTATGAACTAATGTAACAGAAGAGCGTTTTTCGTTAATTGCATATTGAATTGCAGCACGAACAAGACGCTTTGTCCCTTCTTCTGAGATTGGCTTAATACCAATACCAGATGTTTCTGGGAAGCGAATTTTATTCACACCCATTGCTTCTTTTAAGAAAGTAAGAACTTTTTCTGCTTCTGGAGATCCTTGCGCATATTCAATTCCAGCATAAATGTCTTCTGTATTTTCACGGAAAATAACCATATCAGTATCTTCCGGACGCTTTACAGGTGAAGGAACACCTTCAAAATAACGAACTGGACGTAGACATACATATAAATCTAATTCTTGACGAAGTGCTACGTTTAGAGAACGAATACCACCGCCAACTGGAGTTGTAAGTGGACCTTTAATCGCGATTAAATATTCACGAATTAAATTTAAAGTTTCTTCTGGTAACCACTCGCCTGTTTGGTTGAATGCTTTTTCCCCTGCAAGCACTTCTTTCCAAACGATTTTCTTCTCACCATCATAAGCTTTTTCAACTGCTGCTTCTAGTACACGAGATGCAGCTGCCCAAATATCAGGACCAATTCCATCTCCTTCAATAAATGGAATAATCGGATTGTTTGGTACATTCATAACACCATTAGTTACAGTAATTTTTTCACCTGTCGTCAATGTGATAACCCCCATGTTTGAAATTTCATATGTATGAAACTGAGGGAATAACCCCTCAGTTCAAACCGTTATTCAAATTAAAATATTCTAATCATTACATCTTTCCGAAAAAATCAGACTTTTGAAAGCGTATTTTCACTATCAAAATAGTGTTATTCGCTTATCGTTGTGCAATCGGAACATAAACTTGATGTGTTGGTCCATTATAATCAGCACGCGGACGGATTAAACGGTTATTTTCATATTGTTCTAGAATATGAGCTAACCAGCCTGACATACGGCTAATTGCAAAAATAGGTGTAAATAAGTCATGGTCAATTCCTAAACAATGGTATACAGAAGCTGAATAGAAATCAACATTTGGTGGAAGACCTTTTTCTTTTGTTACAATGTCTTCAATTTTGATAGACATATTATACCATTTCTCTTCTCCTAAAAGCACGCATAATCTCTTAGACATTTCGCGTAAATGTTTTGCACGTGGATCACCATGCTCATATACACGGTGGCCAAAGCCCATAATTTTCACTTTATTTTGAAGAGCATTATGAATATATGATTCTACATTTTCTTCTTCGCCAATTTCAGTTAACATCTTCATTACATTTTCATTTGCCCCGCCGTGAAGAGGACCTTTTAACGCACCGATTGCTGCTGTAATACCAGAATATACATCTGAAAGTGTAGCTACACAAACGCGTGCAGTAAATGTAGAAGCGTTTAACTCATGATCTGCGTGAAGTACAAGCGCCTTATCAAAAGCTTCAATTTCAACTTCATTTGGCTCGCGATCATTTAACATGTACAAGAAGTTTGCAGCTAATGATAAATCATTTCTAGGCTCAACAACATCTAAGCCTTTACGGATTCTTGCGTAAGCAGCAACTAAAGTTCCTACTTGAGCCTGTAATTTAACCGCTTTCAAATAATTGGACTTTTCATCCATAATTTCAGCGCTCTCATCGTATAATGATAGCATGGAAATTGCAGTTCGTAAAACAGACATCGGATGTGCGATTTTTAAATCTACTTGTTTCAAATATGCTAAAATCTCACCTGGAACTTTATAGTATTCCGATACAATTTCCTTAAATTCCGCTAGTTCTTGCTCGTTAGGAAGCTTGCGATGCCATAATAAGTACACTACTTCTTCAAATGTAGCATTCTCAGCTAAATCATCAATATTATACCCAACATAAGTTAATGTATCATCAATAATAGAGCTCACAGATGATGTTGTTGCTACTACCCCTTCTAAACCTCGAATAACAGTCATGACATTCTCTCCTTTTCCTGAAAATTCTCCCAACCTTGCTCCTTATATCTATTTGCTCCCCTTTTGAATTATGAACGCCCGTTCACTCTTTAGGCAAGCAAAATGCACGATCATGCAAATTTGTTGCGATGTTCCCCTCTTATTGTCCATTGTTTACATGGAAAGCATGAGCGTGAATGTCTCCCCGAATCCTCACGCTCAAAACAACAAGTTAGTGAGGAAAATGAATTCCGAAGAGTTTTATGATAAAAACAACATAAAGCAATATCATTATAAAATTGTTTTATGTTGTTTTTATTTTATCTGGTGTAAAGTCTCTGCTGTTATGTAACTTTTCAAAGTTTCTAATCCTATTATAAACAATTATCTGACTTTTGTGAACAGAAAGAATTCAAAAATTTTATATTACTATAAAATTCTTTATTTAAACATCTGTATAATACTCATAACTGCATAGGCAATTCCAGCACCAATTAATGGACCTACAGCGACCCCATTAAATAAAGCAACTGCTATAATTGTCCCGAAAACGAGTGCAGTTGTAATATGAGGATCTGTCGTTAATAATTGTACGCCACCTTTCGCTAACAGAGCAACTGCTACCCCTGAAGCTAAAGCAATCCATGCATAATACGATTTCGCTGCTTCCCCAAGTTGTTTAAAACCTATTTCCCCCGTTGCAATCGGTACGAGTACTGCTATTGTAATAACCGTAACACCGAGGTTAATCCCTTTCGTTTGTAGATAAGGGAAGACTTTATCTCCTAGAAACGTAAATTTCAATAGAAATAACACACCAATAGCTACAGTAAGCGATTGGTTTTTCGCAATAAGTCCTATAATAAGTAGTATGAATAAAAATAACGTTGACTGACTAATCATGTTTGCACTTCCTTTCTGAAAATAATGAACTCATTTCCAAACAAAAATACCTTTAAACCTATCGTTATACATGCTATATCGATGCCTATCCAACATGAATCACTTCATTTTTTATGCATTTTAAAATGAAAAACTGAGACTTTCACCATACAAATGTAAGCATGTATACATTTTAAAAAACGGGCGTCTCTCCTTTCTTTTCTAATTAGAAACAGGTAAAATAAAAAGAAGAGAAAATGAAGTTTTTACCATATAGTAGAAGCATCAACACCAAGCTTTCACAGTCACTCACGTACTGAAAAAGCAGGAAAAATCCATCATTCCACTATAACATAAAGTGAAACTTTAATCAGTGGGGCATTTTCCACTGATTATTAGCCTTCACCAATCGGGCTTTTACGGACAGTTTATCTCCATGTAACTCCTTTGATACAGCTGCACTTCGGGCAGGAGATTTACTGCCCGTTAAAGCGGGGTAAAGTGAAACTTTAATCAGTGGGGCACACTCGTTATAAGTTGAACGAATTAGGATAATCCAAATTGGAATGGGAGGTATACATCTTTGAATCGAAACTTACTATATATGATATTGCGACTCATATTTGTCATTGTAGCTACGGTAGCCGGGTTCTATGCATTACTATATATGTCAGGACTTATCTATCCTTTTATTATCGCTTTCGCATTTGCTTATTTGATTAATCCTGTCGTCAATTTTCTTAATCAAAAACTACAATTTCCTCGCGCACTCGCAGTACTCGTTAGCTTAATTCTCGTATTTGGAGCTATCGTCGGACTCGTTACATACCTTGTAACAGAAGCAATATCTGCTACAACATACTTACTACAACTTGTTACAGTAAAATTTCCGGATATCGTTGCATTCGCTCAGCAGTTTGCACTTAATCATATTATGCCTCTCTATGATGATTTAATTTCTAAATTTAATCATCTTGGGGAACCACAGCGCTATACGATTACACAAAACATTCAAAACTTAGGAACTGAAGCAACGACGCAAATGAAAGAACTTTTAACCGCTATTATAAGCGGGTTAACAAATTTTATTAGTGCACTACCAACTACTTTAACTGTACTTGTTTTCGTTTTATTAGCCACTTTCTTCATTAGTTACGATTGGCATCGTCTTGCTCAGAAGGTAAGAAAGTTTTTGCCCAACCGTGTTCATGGCTATGGAAAAACTATTTTTGTGGATTTAAGAAAAGCTTTATTCGGTTTTGTTAAAGCACAACTTACACTCGTATCTATGACAACTGTTATTGTATTAATCGGACTTTTAATATTACGCGTACCATACGCCATTACTATCGCGATTATTACAGGGGTTGTAGATTTACTCCCGTATTTAGGAACAGGAGCTGTCTTCGTTCCTTGGGTTATATACGTATTTTTCACTGGCGACACTGCTTTCGCCATCGGTCTTCTCATTTTATACATCGTCGTGATTGTCCAAAGACAAATTATGGAGCCAAAGGTACTTTCATCTAATATCGGCCTTGATCCATTAGCAACACTGATTGCTCTATTTGTCGGCTTTAAGCTCTTTGGCTTCTTAGGATTAATCATCGGTCCAGTCACCTTAGTACTACTTAATACATTACACAAAGCTCGTGTATTCCATGATTTGTGGAAATATATTAAAGGCTCACCTTCAAAATAATAGTTTCTAATTCATACACAACAAAAAACTTACATGTAATCAGTGGGAAATTCCCACTGATTATTCCTTGTACTTATTTTTCATACTCATTACATAAAACAAGAGAATTGCACTCAAAAAAGATAATTCTCTTGTTTTTTTGCATAAAAAAACGCATATTTCGTGGTGTTTTTACATATTTATTCTGTTATCATTATAATTATTACTTACATTTATTACTTTTTATGTAAATGAATAAATATACAAAATGGCATAAAATGAGACTTAAACTGACCGTTTGCCTATTCTTATTTAACTTTTTTCATTCCAATTCATTCTTTTTTACATACAAAAACAATCTTAAGTTCAGATTCCCACTTTAAACACACTAATTCAGAGTTAACAACTCCCCAAATCACATATCCAATCGAAAAAATACACAACAAATACAACAAAGTAAAACTTTAATCTACAAGGATCCTATCCCCATCGATTATTAACCGTCACATTCGCCGCATGTTAAAACACATCTTTCATTAACTGAACTTTAACCACCCTCTCATCCTTTTACAGACAAAAAAATAGTGCTTAGATCGCTATAATCTAAGCACTATTTCTGCACAATAATAGTTGAGTTTTTTCTAAACTTCCATTCCATCCACTTCATAACAAACGGCTTCAATACAGCCCTCGTCACAGGGACAACAAAGATGAAACCTATTATATCCGTTACATATCCAGGAAGTACTAAAAGAATACCTCCTATAAAGATAAAAATACCATCTAAGACCGCTGCTCCTGGCATTTCTCCTCTATTCAACTTAGATTGAATCTCTCCAAGCACTTTAAACCCTTGTCTTTTCGCCAAATATACACCTACAACGCCTGTAAATACGATCATAGCGAACGTAGACCACAAACCTATTACATGACTCGACCCAATTAAGACTGTAATCTCAATAGCCGGTATTAAAATAAACAAGAATAGTAACCACTTCATAGTTCTACACTCCTTTCATATCCCATCACTTTAAACACCCTCACAACGTCCATATACACCATATAAAAGCCAAACGCAATTTCCCATCAAACTTCATAATAAATAGCTTTTAAAAGCAATTTCAGACGTTTTAAGCTAATTTTACCTCATTTTTGTGTAAAAAAAAGAGAAGGACTCCGATCCTTCTCTCCGTATTACTTATAGCACTTCCGCATGTCCATTATAAACAATTCCGCGTGCTGCATCAACTGTTACTTCTTGGCCATTTTTTAAAGTTGCTGTTACGCCGTTTACACCAACGATAACAGGAATACCGATTGATACACCTACAACAGCCGCATGGCTTGTTAGACCGCCTTCTTCTACAACTAGAGCAGCAGCTTTTTCGATTGCAGGGATCATATCTTTATCAGTGCTTGTTGTAACAAGGATATCACCTTCGTTTACGTTCGCTACAGCTTCAGCAGCTGTTTTCGCTACAACTACTTTACCTTTTGCAGCTTTACGACCGATTCCTTGTCCTTTAGCAACTTCTTCACCAACAACGTGGATTTTCATTAAGTTTGTTGTACCAGTTTCAGCAACTGGAACACCAGCAGTGATTACTACAGTGTCTCCAAGTCCGATTAGACCTGCATCCATACCTGTTTGAATCGCTGTATCTAACATTTCGTCAGTAGAAGCTGCGCGCTTCTCAGCCATAAATGCTTGTACACCCCAAACAAGCGCAAGACGACGTCCTACTTGCTCGTCAGATGTTACAGCTACGATTGGAGATTTTGGACGGTATTTAGAGATCATTTTCGCAGTATATCCACTTTCTGTTGGAGCTACGATTGCAGCTACATCAAGAGCAAGTGCTGTATGCGCAACAGATTGGCTAATTGCATCTGTAATTGTTGGAGTGAACTCTTTAATACGTTTTTTGAACATATCTTCATATTGTAATGATTTTTCAACACGTACTGCAATGTTAGCCATCATTGTTACTGCTTCTACTGGGTATTGTCCAGCAGCTGTTTCACCTGAAAGCATGATTGCGTCTGTACCATCGAAGATTGCGTTAGCTACGTCACTTGCTTCCGCACGAGTTGGACGTGGGTTACGTTGCATAGAATCTAACATTTGTGTTGCAGTAATAACTGGTTTACCTAACACGTTACATTTTTTGATTAGACGTTTTTGTACTAATGGTACTTCTTCTGGTGGAATTTCTACACCCATGTCACCACGAGCTACCATTAAACCGTCAGAAACTTCTAAGATTGAATCGATATTGTCGATACCCTCTTGGTTTTCGATTTTTGGTACGATTTGGATGTATTGAGCGTTATGCTCTTCTAGTAATTCACGGATTTCTAATACGTCAGCTGCTTTACGTACGAATGAAGCTGCGATGAAATCAACTTTTTGCTCGATACCGAAGATGATATCTTTTACGTCTTTTTCAGTGATACCAGGAAGCTTAATGCTTACGTTTGGTACGTTAACACCTTTTTTATTTTTTACAGTTCCGCTGTTAAGAACTTTTGTACGGATGTTTCCGTCAGCTTTTTCGATTACTTCTAGCTCGATAAGACCATCATCGATTAGAATGCGAGAACCTGGGTTTACATCGTCATAAAGACCAGCATAAGATACAGAGAACTTCTCTGCAGTACCTAATACTTGCTCAGTAGAAATAACAACTTCTGCACCTGTTACAAGCTCAGCTTGTCCGTCTACGAAGTCGTGAGTACGGATTTCTGGACCTTTTGTATCAAGTAAGATACCAACTGTTTTACCAGTTTTCTTTGAAGCTTCACGAATGTTTTTAATACGAGCGCCGTGTTCTTCATGGCTACCATGAGAGAAGTTTAAACGAGCAACGTTCATACCTGCTTCGATTAATTGCTCTAATTTTTCAATACTTTCACTAGCAGGACCTATAGTACATACAATTTTAGTTTTACGCATATTGCACCTCCGAAAATTATGAAACCGTTCCCAAATATCCGACATTACGCCGATTAGATGGATAATTCTTTAGATAATTGATACATATCTTTATCGATTGTATGCTTTTGAGCTAACGCTTCGATAATATCATGATCAACAAGTTTGTTATCTTGAATACCTACACAACGTCCACCTTTACCAGCAATTAATAATTCAACTGCTCTTGCACCAAGACGGCTTGCTAATACACGGTCTTGTGCACTTGGTGATCCACCACGTTGTACGTGACCTAATACAGTTACGCGAGTATCAAAGTTTGTTGCTTCTTCAATGTGCTTACCGATGTCAATTGCACTTCCAACACCTTCAGCTACAACGATAATACTGTGTTTTTTACCACGTTCACTACCGCGCTTCAGACGAGCGATAACATCTTCCATGTCATACTCTTCTTCTGGAATTAAGATTGTTTCCGCACCATCAGCTAAACCAGCCCATAATGCGATATCACCAGCGTGACGTCCCATTACTTCGATAACATATGTACGTTCATGAGATGTAGCTGTGTCACGAATTTTATCAATTGCATCAATAACAGTGTTTAAAGCTGTATCGAAACCAATTGTGAAGTCTGTTCCAGGGATATCATTGTCAATTGTACCTGGTACACCAACACATGGGAATCCTTGTTCAGTTAATTTTTTAGCGCCTTGGTAAGAACCATCTCCACCAATAACAACAAGTCCTTCGATACCGTGTTTCTTTAATTGCTCGATACCTTTTAGTCGTACTTCTGGGTCTTTAAACTCAGGACATCTTGCTGTATATAATTTCGTACCACCGCGGTGGATAATATCGCCAACAGAACCTAGTTCTAATTTTTCAATGTGACCAGAAATTAATCCAGCGTATCCATGGTAAATACCATATACTTCAATATCATGGAAAATCGCTTTACGAACAACTGCACGAATGGCAGCATTCATACCAGGTGAATCTCCACCACTTGTTAATACACCAATACGTTTCATTTGTACTCACCTCATAAAGATTATTTGCCTTATAATAAAATAACACGAAAAAATATAAAAATACAATGGAGAAGATGTGTCTTTTCATAATAAAAACGTGCATTCGCGAAGTGGAACGCACGCTTTTCTTATTTTATCCAAATGGAAGCGTTTGAAAACGAAACTTGCCCAATTTTCATATATTTTTCATAACGTTTTTCGATTAATTCATCTTTCGAAATTCCGTTTAATTGTTCAAAAGTTTTCCCTAGCATTAAATCTATATTTTCTGACTGTTTCAAAATATTACGGTGTGCTCCACCCTTTGTCTCTGGAATAATTTCGTCAATTACACCTAATTCTTTCAAATCCGCTGCTGTAATTCTCATCGCCTCTGCAGCTTCCTTTGCTTTTCCTGCATCTTTCCAAAGAATTGCCGCTGCACCCTCTGGCGTAATAACAGAATAAGTGGAATTTTCTAGCATATGAATATAATCTCCTACTCCAAGACCTAGTGCACCACCACTACCACCTTCGCCGATAACGATACAAATAACAGGCACCGTTAAGCCTGCCATTTCGAATAAATTGCGGGCGATAGCTTCACTTTGACCACGTTCTTCAGCGGCTTTACCAGGATAAGCTCCTTTTGTATCAATAAAACAAATAATTGGACGGTTGAACTTTTCCGCCTGCTTCATTAAACGCAATGCTTTTCGATATCCTTCTGGGTGAGGCATCCCAAAATTACGGCGAATATTTTCTTTCGTATCTTTTCCGCGTTGATGCCCGATTACAGTTACAGGCATCCCTTTATACTTCGCAATGCCGCCGACAATCGCTGCATCATCGCCAAATAGACGATCTCCATGACATTCAAAAAAATCAGTAAATAAGTGCTCAATATAATCGAGCGTTGTCGGTCGTTCTGCATGACGAGCAATTTGAACACGGTCCCACACTTTCATATTGCCGTATATATCTTCCTCTAAATTTTCTAGCTTGTCTTCCAAAATACGAATCTCCTCACTGAAGTCCATCTGGCTGTTTTTCGTATAGTCTTTCAGTTCACGAATCTTATTTCTTAGCTCAACAACTGGTTTCTCAAATTCTAGCTCTGCCATACAGCCATTTCCCCTCCTTGATGAACTTCTAAAATCTTACGAAGCGATTCTCTCATATCATCACGATGTACCACCGCATCTAATTGACCATGTTCTAGTAAGAATTCTGCCGTTTGGAAATCTTCCGGTAGTTTCTCACGCACCGTTTGTTCAATTACACGTCTACCAGCAAATCCGATCAGCGCCCCTGGTTCTGCAAGATTATAATCACCAAGTGAAGCGAAACTCGCTGAAACCCCGCCCGTCGTTGGGTGAGTCATAACAGAAATAAATAATCCTCCTGCATTACTATGCTTTTTCAAAGCTACGCTTGTTTTTGCCATTTGCATTAAACTTAATATCCCTTCTTGCATACGGGCACCACCCGAAGCAGTAAAGATAATAAATGGAACTTGTAAGTCGTACGCCTTTTCAACCGCACGGGCAATTTTTTCTCCTACAACAGAGCCCATGCTCCCCATTCGAAAACGAGAATCCATTACTGCAACAACAACAAGCATGTCATCAATTGTTCCTTCACCAGTTACAACCGCTTCGTTCAATTCAGTCTTTTTACGATCGCTCTCTAGTTTCTCTTCATATCCTGGAAACTCGAGTGGATTTAATGAAACCATTTCTTTGTCATACTCACGGAATGACCCTTCGTCCAATATACTATCAAGACGTTCCCATGCATTCATAGGATGATGATATCCACAATTCACACATACTTTTAAATTTTTTAGAAGCTCTTTCGTATACATGATTTTTTTACATTTCGGACATTTTGTCATAACGCCGTCTGGTACATCTTTTCGTACTTGTTCTGAAGGTATTGCAGCGTACTTTTTCTTTTTCACGAATAAATCTCTTAGCACAATTTGACCCCCTTCGTTGAGAGCTAAGGTTAGCGTAAGAAGAAAATTGGGCTAACACCAAAGTTTGATGTTAGCCTTATCTTCTCAATCTGTCTAATAACCTCACTCTTTACGTTTAACTTTAACCGCTACGCGATAGAATGTTTGTCATAACGTGTCATGGTCATTTCGACAAATTTTATACATTACGAGTGAAACTGTATATTCTCTACTAATTCATCGTAAATTTTTAGTGCATCATTTTCTTGTTTTTCTTCCAAAATAGCGTAAAGCTTTCTATACATATCGATAGAATCTCCTGAAACTTTACAAGAAAGAGTTGATACGTAATCATTTACGATCATCCAAATGCGATATAGTAAATAATTATCGACTTGTTCAATAAGTGTTTTAAAGAACGTTTGGTGAAGCATTGGAACTGAGTTTTCATTTCCTTCAAGCACTTGATGTAATTTACTTAGCACTTTAGAAAACGTTTCTTTCGGTAAATTACATACAATTCGAATCATATCTTTCTCAAGCAATCGTTTTGTTTGTAATAAATCACGAATTGTTTTCTCATCTTGCAGCAAGAACGGAGCAATCAATTGTACAAGACCGTTATCGTAAAAGTTTCGAATAAACGTCCCTTCACCACGTCTCGTTTCAATTAATCCTACAAGTTCTAAAGCACGCAACGCTTCTCTTACAGAGGAACGTCCTACATTTAAACGTGAACTTAACTCACGCTCAGACGGCAAACGATCCCCTGCTACCAATCCATCCTCTTCCATAATGGAACGGATTTTTTTTACAATTTCGAGATATACTTTTGTATTTGATGATGTCAATGGAAATTCCTCGCTTATTCTTTACCAATCAGCGCTAATTGTTTTGTTTTCTCAGCAACTTCATTTGGATCTACTTGACGGCGAGCTACTCCTGTCTCCATTGCAGCTTTTGCAACGTAAGCTGCTACTTGAGGCGCTACACGCGCGTCAAACGGTGCTGGAATGATATAGTCTGCATTTAACTCATCTTCTGCTACAAGCTCAGCAATAGCTTGTACAGCTGCCATCTTCATTTCTTCGTTAATTTGTGTCGCATGTACGTCAAGTGCACCGCGGAAAATACCAGGGAACGCTAGTACATTATTTACTTGGTTTGCGAAGTCAGAACGACCTGTTCCAACAACAGCTGCGCCCGCTGCTTTTGCCAATTCTGGCATAATTTCTGGAACTGGATTCGCCATTGCAAAAATAATTGCATCGTCATTCATTGTACGAACCATCTCTTCTGTTAATGCACCTTCTGCAGATACACCAATGAATACGTCCGCACCTTGTACAACATCAGCTAAAGAACCTTCGATACGATTCTTATTTGTATATTTTGCCACTTCATCCTTCACCGGATTCATACCTGTAGGACGACCTTCATAGATCGCGCCTTTACGGTCACACATAATAATGTCGCGTACGCCATAGCGATATAAAAGTTTAATAATTGCAATACCTGCTGCACCTGCGCCATTTGCGACAACTTTAATGTCAGACATTTTCTTTCCAACTAATTTTAGCGCGTTCACAAGACCTGCTACTGTTACGATAGCTGTTCCGTGTTGATCATCATGGAAGATAGGAATATTTGTTTCTTTTTTCAAACGTTCTTCAATAATGAAGCAGTTTGGTGCTGCGATATCCTCTAAGTTAACGCCGCCAAAAGTTGGCTCCATTAATTTTACAGTTTCAACAATTTTATCTACATCGTTTGTATTTAAGGCAATTGGGAATGCATCTACACCAGCAAAGCTCTTGAATAATACAGCTTTACCTTCCATTACTGGAAGAGATGCTTCAGGTCCGATGTTACCAAGACCAAGTACAGCCGTTCCATCAGTCACAACTGCTACCATATTTCCCTTCATCGTATATTCATATACCTTACTTTTATCGTCATAAATTTCTTTACAAGGTTCTGCAACCCCTGGAGAATATGCAAGACTTAAATCTTTTGCATTTTCTACTTTTACTTTTGATACAGTTTCTAATTTTCCTTGATGCACTTTATGCATGTGAAGTGCTTCTTCACGAAGTGTTGACAAACTATCCACTCTCCTCAAATTATTCTTGCTGATATCAATTTCTCCAAGTGGTCTGACCACGAACACTACTACTATAATAATCGAAGTGTAGGGAAATTGTCCATTATATTTTCACAACCACATTTTCTTCCCCGACAATTTCACGAAGTGCTCCTAAACATTCTTCACTTGGATGAATCGATAAACTTCGAGATAATTGTACCATTTTATGTTCCTTTTCATAATAAATTAGTACTTTCGCAAAACCCGAATAGTCAAACAATATTTTAGTAACCTGATTTAAAAGCTTTTTCTCATATTGAGACGGCAATTTCACGTAAACAGACGCATCTTTTTTTCCCTCATACACATCCATTTCTTCTAACGGATATAGTCCATTTACAATCCATTGCAGCTTATGATTTCTAAGCTCAATCATGCCGTCAACTAAAACAATTGCTCCTTCTTGTAACTTATCTGAGAAATGTATATACGTCTCGGGGAAAAGAACTGCTTCCATTTCATCATTTTGATCACAAAATGTAATAAATGCCATCTTTTGCAACTTTTTCGTACGAATCACTCTCACGCTTGTTATGTACACGATAGCTCTTTGTACTTTTTTCTTATGTCGCATCGCCTGTGCGAGAGTTGGAATTTCTAATTCTTTCGCTAACTTCACATACTGCGCTGTCGGATAGCTTGATAAATAAAAACCTAGTACTTCCTTCTCTTTATTTAACTGTTCAATAAAAGAGAGCTCTTCTCCTTGTACGTATTTTGATTTCGGAACAGCATCTCCTAAATCACGTGCAAGATTGGCATACTCTAACGCCCCTTTAAGACTTTTCCATAAATTCGTTCTCGAAACACCAAAATCGTCAAAACATCCAGACCAGACGAAAGCCTCTAAATTTCGCTCTGTTACAAACTTTGATGGCATGCGCAGACAAAATTCAAATAAATCTTCAAACATTTTTTTCTCTCGTTCTTCGATTAATGCTGTCACTGTAGCCATTCCGATGTTTCGAATGGAAAGTAAGCTGTAACGTATCGCATTTCCTTCTATTTGGAAATTGTAACCACTTCTCTGAAGAGACGGCGGCAAAACATGAAAACCTTTTCGCTTCGTTTCGCGTATATACTGCACAATCTTATCTTCATTTCCAATTGCACTCGATAATAGTGCCGTCATAAATTCCAGCGTATAATTCGCTTTTAAGTAGGCAAGTTGATATCCAATCATACTGTAGGCTACAGCGTGACTTCGGTTAAAACCGTAATTTGCAAATCTTACAATTAAATCATAAATTTTCTCTGCCGATGTCTCGTCATAACCATTTTGTAAACAACCTTGCACAAAATGCTTACGTTCCTGATCTAAAATATCACGATTTTTTTTACTCACTGCACGACGTAATAAATCTGCTTCTCCGAGCGAGAAGCCCGCCAACTTCGACGCAATTTGCATAATTTGTTCTTGATATACAATTACACCGTATGTTCTTTCTAAAATCGGTTTTAAGTCCGGATGTAAATATTCAATTTTTCTTTTTCCGTGCTTTGATTCAATAAAGGTTGGAATTTGCTCCATCGGTCCTGGTCTATATAACGAGTTAACAGCAACAATATCTTCAAATTCATTCGGCTTTAACCCGCGAAGTACATTTCGCATACCACCTGATTCAAGCTGGAATACACCTGTTGTATCCCCTCTACCTAACAATTGGAATGTCTTTTCATCTTGAAGTGGTAAATTTCTTATATCGATTTCTTTTCCTGTTTTTTGCACGATAAACTTTATAATATTTTCAAGTAACGTTAAATTCCGTAATCCTAAAAAGTCCATCTTGAGCAACCCAAGTTCTTCTAATGCATCAGCGGGGTATTGCGTAACATATACATCGTTATGCCCTTCTTGAATTGCAACACTTCCGGTTAATGGCTCTTGGCTCATAATAACGCCAGCTGCATGAATAGACGTATGACGCGGTAAGCCTTCTACACGTTTTGCAATTTCAAACACACGCTCATGCAAAAGGTTTCCTTGTATAAACTCACGGAGTGATTGCGATTCCTCATATGCATCTTTTAACGTTATACCAAGCTTTGATGGGATAAGTTTTGAGAATATGTCGATATCTCGCGGCGGAAGCCCCATTACACGCGCAATATCTCTAATTGCCGCTTTCGCTGCCAGCGTCCCGAACGTTACAATTTGAGCAACACGAAGCTGACCATATTTATCTTTCACATATCGAATCATCTCATCACGTCTTATATCTGGAAAATCGATATCAATATCTGGAAGTGTCACACGTTCGGGGTTTAAAAATCTTTCAAATAATAGATCGTATTCAATTGGATCAATATCTGTAATTTCTAATACGTAAGAAACGAGTGAGCCAGCCGCCGATCCACGACCTGGTCCTGTTAAAATATGATTTTCATGCGCGTACTTCATAAAATCCCAGACAATGAGGAAATAATCACTAAACCCCATGCTAGAAATCACGTTTAATTCATGATTCAAACGCTTTATATGTACTTCTTTCGGCGTACCATAACGTTTCTGCAATCCTTCTTCACAAACGCGGCGTAAATACATATCATTCGTTTCGTTAGATGGAACAGGGAATTTCGGTAATTGATTTACATGAAACGGTATTTCTACTCTGCAACGTTCTGCAATTTCTACTGTGTTATAAATCGCTTCTTCTACGTGAGAAAATAGTGCTTCCATTTCATCTGATGATTTTAAATAATATTGATCTGTTTTCAGCCTCGGTCTATCTGGATCCGTCATTTTCGTTCCACTTTCAACAGATAATAAGCATTCATGAACAAGTGCGTCACTTTGATTGATGTAGCGTACATCATTTGTTGCGACGACTGGAATATTTATCTTACTTATAAATGCAGGTAATTTCTCTTGCAGAAGCAGTTCATCTTGAATCGCATGATGCTGTAAACTCATATAAAAATTGCCGAACATATTTTGATACATACGAGCTACTTCTTCGGCTTGACTCTCTTTGTCTTCTAATAATAATTGTTCGATTTCCCCATCTTTACCTGGTGAAATAGCAATTAATCCTTTCGCATAATGTGCAAGCCATTTCTTAGGAATACCTTCTTTTGACTTCGTCATAATGCTACTAGAGATCTTTAATAAATTTTGATAACCTATTTCATTTTCAGCAAGTAAGACAAGCGGATAAGACTTTTCTTCTTCTTCACTAAAAATAGAAGCTGTTAAGCCGATAATAGGATGTATACCATGTTTCTTACATGCTTTATAAAACGGAATAACGCCATACATAACATTTTCATCCGTAATAGCAAGTGATGAATAACCGAGCTCTTTCGCCCTAACTACAAGTTCATCAATTTTACAAGCACTTTTTAATAAACTAAAAACGGTTTGACATTGTAAATGCACAAACTTCACTGTTGTACCCTCTCTTTACCTATTTGACTACTTTTATTATAGGTGAAGAGGAAAGAGGAAATCAAAACATACTTCTTATACTTTGTCCATATATATGAAGAAGAAAGGGGAATGACGATGGATGTAAGAGAACACACTTTTTTCTCTCTGCTTATTATTAGTTATTTTATTGCCTTTGGGGTTATACTTGGTGGTTCATTAATTGGTGGATTTGGTGCATTTCTTATCGGAAAACCAACTCTCACTTACATTAATCAATTCGCCCAAAATTTAAGAATTTGGGCACTCGTTGCAGCGATTGGCGGAACATTTGATACTTTTTATAGTTTTGAAAGAAGTTTCTTTGGCGGGGATATGAAAGATATCGTAAAACAAATTCTCCTTATTTTTTTCGCAACAGGTGGTATGCAAACTGGTCTTATTATTATTAAATGGCTAACGCAGGAGCATGTATGAGAGTACCAAGTGCCAATACAGCGAAAAGATGGTACTTAGTTTTAGCTGGCGCTGCTGTTGGAGGTGTGTTGAGCTGGTTTATTTTTTTGTACATATACGGTGTTTTTCAAGAAGAACAAGCTAGTAAAATAGCAGAACAAAGAGAAATTATAGAAAAACAAGAAGCAAAGCTCCACGTCCTTCTCGAAGATCAAGAAAAATTGAATACTGAAAATAAACGGCTCTTAACCATTCAAGAGATTAAAATAAAACTTATAAATCGAGAAAAATACGATTTAGACAATCTTACACTCGAAAATATGACTACATCTATCCATAATGACCTCCAGCATCTTTTAACGAAAAACATACAAAGTATCGCAAAAAATAAAGACCTACTCAAAAAAGTAATCGAAAACAAGACGTACAAACATTACGATCGGCTATACCGTTTTAAAGTCGATACAATATCTTTTGATACCGTGCTTGAAATTAGCATTACGATAGAGAAAGAAAAATAAAGAAGGAGGGCTTTAGCGCCACTCCTTCTTTTCGTTCTAACATATAATTTCTTATTTACAAATCTCACGTAAATCAGCAAATAGACGATCCGCTTCTTCCCAAGAAGATGCTTTTGCACCAGAAGCCATCGGATGTCCTCCACCGTTATATTGCATTGCTAATTTATTTATAACTGGTCCTTTGGAACGAAGGCGAACACGAATCACATCGTCTTCCTCTAAAAATAGAACCCATGCCTTTAATCCATCAATATTACCAAGTGCTCCAACAACGCCAGATGCCTCAGAAGGAAGTACATCAAACTTTTCTAATACTTCTTTCGTTAATTTAATGTAAGCTGCTCCTTCTTCTACCATCGTAAAGTTTTGTAAAATATAACCGTTTAAACGAGCGATTTTTTCTTTTGTTTTATACATTTCATTGTATAAATCTGTGAATTTCACATCCATATCAACAAGCTCACTTACGTAACGAAGTGTTTTCGCTGTTGTATTCGGGAATAAGAAACGACCTGTATCCCCAACAATACCCGCTAAAATAAGACGAGCTGCTTCTTTCGTTATTTGTAATCCTTTATCTTTTCCATAATTATAAAACTCATAAATCATTTCGCTTGTAGAACTTGCTGTCGTATCTACCCACGTAATATCTCCGTATGGATCTTCATTTGGATGATGATCAATTTTGATTAACATCTTCCCTTTTGTATAGCGTTGATCGTCAACACGTTCTTGGTTTGCTGTATCACAAACGATAACAAGCGCATTTTCGTATACACTATCTTCAATCTCATCCATTACTCGTAAATATGCTAATGACGGTTCATTGTACCCAACCGTATAAATATTTTTCTCTGGAAACGATTCTTGTAGAATTGTACTAAGACCGCCTTGTGAACCTAACGCATCTGGATCCGGACGCACATGACGATGAATAATAATTGTATCAAACTCTTTAATTGCTCCTAAAATTTGCTCATGCATATGTATAATCTCCTTTTTATTCAACTTCTTCACTTCAACGTGCAGTAAAAGCCCAATAAATGTAGGCTAATCATTAGCGCGCGGAAACATCCCCACACTAATGAAAGTCTCACTTTATTCTCCATTATAACGGAAAGTATTTCATACATGCGAACAATTGCTTTATAATAAAAGTTAGAAAGTTTAGATATTTCTTTTTTCTCCACTATTATTTTTCATAAAACGATGGGAGTGTGCATGATGCCAGTATTAGTCTTCTGTATTATCGTCTCATTTATGTTGTATCTCTTCTACAAAACAAAATACTTTCGTACAAACCGCCCAATGGAGAAAGGTTGGCTCTCAGGAAAATCCGCAATGGCACTCGGTTCATTCGTCTTATTCTTCGGGATAAACCAATTCTTTTTAGAACTTTCAACCGCTCGTATTATCGTTGGTGTTTTATTTGTTCTATTTGGTAGTGCAAGTGTATTTAATGGATTTCGCCAATATAAACATTTCTTACCATTAGCAGTTGAAGAAGCCGAAGTCTATGAAACAACGTAAAAAAGCATCAACATTGTGATGCTTTTTTACGTCCTCTAACTTTTAAAATCATATATGCAACAAACGCAGAAGGGATATTGAATGGGTTGCCTTGCACATGAAGGTGTAATTGTTCTTCCCCAAAAGACATTTTTTCATATAGCTCTCGCTGAGATAATCCTGTTTTTTTCTTTTTTTCATGTAAACCTTGTAAGTATAAATATTGAATTGGTATCATCACAACGAAGTAAAATAGTGCGATACTACCAAAAAAGAGTACTGTTGATGACATAATGCATACCACCTTCCAGAAATCCATTTTCTTACAATATAATTATACCATAGTCTAAAATTTAAATGAATTAATATTCTGTTTTTTTATCAGACAATTGTCTCACCGCATAATTCCTCTTCCGCATACTGAATATATCGACGAATGAAATGATCAGGATTCTTTTTAATAGGTTCAATATCAAGTCTTAATGGTATTTTCCCTGCCATATAAAAGATTCTTGAAGCAGCTCCAAGTCGAATGGCTGATTCTGAAATATTTTCCCCATATCCCATCATAAAATTCCCCCATGCATCTTCTAACTGTCCCGAAGCAATTAAATGCAATCTTGGAACACCAATATCAAACTCTTTATACCCAAATCCACATTCATCAAAATCGAGTAAATACCAATCCTCTTTGTCTACAAGAATATTTCCAAAATGCATATCTCCGTGAACAAATTGTTTTTCTCTCAATTGAATTGAGTTTGTGAGTTCTTGTATTCTTTCTGCAATTCTCAAGCATTTATTTTTATCCTCATAAGATAAAAAAGAAGTATTTAATAAACATTGTAAAGGCTCATGAATCATCTTTTTTTCGCTATATATAGGTCTTTCATAACCTCTCCAAGTTTGCGGCACACTTTTAAGCACTCCATTTGTTTTTTCATGAAACATTCGCATGAATGATCCAAGCTTTTCATAATCTTTATCCTTTGGTTCTATAATTTCATTTCCATTTATAAACCTAAAGACAACAAAATACTGAATACTTCCCTCATCTTTCATAACAGGTGTGACCCAGTCACCATCTTTATTTACAACTACTTCTGGTACTAACATTTGTTTTTGTATTGCTATTAACCAATGTATTTCAGCTTCTATTTGCTCGGCTGTATAACGCCCTTCCCTATACTGCCTAACTACAAATTTATTTTTGTCCGATTCGAACATATATGTTTGATTTTCTCCCCCATGCAATAATGAAACTTTCGTAAAACTATTTAAATTATATTGCTTACATAACCATTTTCCAGTGTGAAAATCCATTCCTATCCCCCTAGTTCGTATAGTGAAGCATAGTAATAATTAGTAGCGTAAACTTTCTTATCGAGTAATCACCAATTTTCTATCCGCACCGATACATATCCTGCTATTTTTTTACTTCTCTACCCGAGCCCTTACGTAGCTTAAATAATAAATTCAAAACAAAATAAAACAAAATAAAGTTAAAGAAAAAGCCTAAGGGATGAAACGAAATTTCCCATCCGCCATAATAAACAAATGTTTCAGCTGGTACACCAAAGTAAAGAAAATCGCCCTTATTTTCTCCAGCTGTAGAGATAAAGGAACAAACAATAGCGAAAATCAAACTTACTACATACAATTTCTTTTTCTTTGTATCCATTCTTCTATGTGTTAACACATGAAAAGTTATTGCAAATACTACCCCTAAAAAGAGAATTATTACTCCCATTCGACACCCCCACAATTATTGTTCAAGCACCTTCAAGTGATTGCATGCCCATACTTATAAATATGAAACAGAACTTGGTAGATTCAGTTGCTAACTAAATTTAAAAACTCCCTATTGTAGCGTTCTAAAAAAAATGGAACAAACCAAAGCGGCTTGCTCCATCTTTTTATTTATCAATTAACTGCACCATAAGTAACGCTTTTCCAACAACATTACCTTCATGATGTACTTCTACATCAACCTTACCAAATTTACGTCCAATTTCTAATACTTTCGGATGAACGGATACAACATTGTCAATTTGAACTGGTTTTACGAAATAGATTGTTAAATTCTCAACAATTAAATCACTCTTCTTTTGCGCACGAATAACGCGATTCGTTGCTTCCGTCACAATCGTTGCGAATACACCGTAAGATAGCGTTCCGATTGAATTCGTCATTTGCGGTGTCACTGAAAATTGATATAAGTGTTCATTTTTCGCTTCTTTCGGCGTCATAAATTGATTCGTTACAATATCATCGATTGTTTCGCCGACTTGCGGTTGACGCTGAATCATTTGCAACGCCTGAAGTACATCTTGACGGCTAATAATACCTTGCAACTTATTTCCTTCATCAACAACAGGAAGTAACTCAATACCTTCCCATACCATCATACGCGCCGCAGCTGCGACAGACATTTTTCCATTTACCGTAATCGGATGCTTTGTCATCACTTTATCAATTGGTGTTTCTTTCGCTACACCGATCATATCTTTTGAAGTTACAATACCTAATACCTTTTTATTTTCATCAACAATCGGATATCTTCCGTGCATCGTCTCTTCGTTATACGCATGCCATTGCTGCACTGTATCATCTGGCTTTAAATATAACGTTTCTTCAATTGGCGTTAAAATATCTTCAACGAGTACAATTTCTTTCTTAATAAGCTGATCGTAAATCGCACGGTTAATTAATGTTGCAACTGTAAATGTATCGTAACTACTTGAAATAATCGGCAGTTTTAATTCATCTGCTAATTTCTTCACATGATCTTCCGTATCAAATCCGCCCGTAATTAACACCGCAGCTCCAGTTTCTAACGCTAGTTGATGTGCGTTCGTACGATTACCGACAATAAGTAAGTTTCCAGCTTCTGTATAGCGCATCATCGCTTCTAATTTCATTGCTCCGATTACGAATTTATTTAACGTTTTATGTAGTCCTTCTCTGCCTCCAAGTACTTGACCATCGACAATGTTAACGACTTCTGCATATGTCAGCTTTTCAATATTTTCTTTCTTCTTTTGTTCAATTCGAATTGTTCCGACACGTTCAATCGTACTAACATACCCTTTATTTTCTGCATCTTTAATTGCACGATAAGCTGTACCTTCACTTACACTCAAATCTTTTGCAATTTGCCTTACAGAAATTTTATGCCCTACTGGCAGGCTATTAATATGTTCTAAAATTTGGTTATGCTTGGTAGCCAAATGGTTTCACCATACTTTCTTTTCCCTAAATTCTTCATGTGTTGTATTTTCAGTATACTATATTTTCAAAACTGTTACACTCTCTCTTTATATATCTGTACTATTTTTTTTATAACAAAATACGCCTTACATTACACCACCGCTTCCATTACAACAATGTAATGGTATTGTCATCTCGTTCGATAGTTTGTCCAGCCGCTTCCATATACAATGAAGACAAGAAATAAAACAAAGGAGCGGATACATGATGAAAAAATTATTAGAAGTTGTAGGTGCTGTATTTTTAGCTTTCGTAGACGGGAAAAAAGTTGCAATGGAATTGAATGAAACACCTGAACAGCCACTTCCAAAAAGAAAAGAATCATCAAAACAAGTACAACCTTTACAAGCTGTTCTACACACGTAAAAAACCCTTCACTTGTCTTTTCAAATGAAGGGTTTCTTTTCTATAGTGTAATACTTTCTCCAGCTTCTAATACTTTCCCTGTACAATTTTGTAGCTTTTCTACAAATTGATATGGATCTTGTTCAATTACTGGGAACGTATTGTAATGCATCGGTACAACAGTTTTCGCCTGAACCCATTTTGCTGCTAAAACAGCATCTTCTGGTCCCATTGTGAAATTATCACCAATTGGTAAAAATGCTACATCAATGTTATTTAATTCCCCAATTAATTTCATATCAGAGAATAGAGCGGTATCCCCTGCATGGTACAAAGTCTTCTCTTCTGCTGTAAATAAAATACCCGCTGGCATACCTGTATATGTAATCGTCTTATTTTCTTCATCAATATAACTAGAGCCGTGGAATGCTTGTGTAAACTTCACTTTTCCGAAGTCAAATTCATGTGAACCACCAATATGCATCGGATGTGTTTTTACACCTTGCCAACTTAAAAATGTCGCTAGTTCAAATGGTGCCACTACAACTGCATTATTTTTCTTCGCAAGCTCTACTGTATCTCCAACATGATCACCATGTCCATGCGATAAAAGAATCGCATCTACTTTTACATCTTCAGCCTTTAAATCTGTTTTCGGATTTCCTGTTAAAAACGGATCAATTAAAATTACTTTTCCATTCGTTTCAATCTTTACAACTGAATGCCCATGATAAGATACTTTCATTATTACATTCCTCCCCTTATTACATTCTCACTTTTTATTCTACATGATTTTTCAATTCCCTGTCTTTTCTAACATCGATTTACTTGTCATAACGCTTTCTTCCGAGTTAAAGTTATATTTGTAATTAAATATCTCGGGGGTGCCAATCGATGAATGCTAGATTAGAAAATTTAATGCAATGGCTAAAAGAAAAAAACGTTGAAGCTGCGTTCTTAACTTCTACACCGAACGTCTTCTACATGACAAACATCCACTGTGAACCACACGAAAGACTTCTTGGTATGTTTGTATTCCAAGAGAAAGAACCTATTTTAATTTGCCCTAAAATGGAAGAAGGCCAAGCACGTAACGCTGGCTGGGCACATGAAATTATCGGTTTTACTGATACTGACAGACCATGGGATATGATTGCAAAAGCAATTAAAGACCGCGGTATCAATGCAAATGCAGTTGCAATTGAAAAAGAACATTTAAACGTAGAGCGCTACGAAGAATTAACAAAACTATTCCCAAATGCAGCTTTCACGTCAGCTGAGGAAAAAGTTCGTGAACTTCGTTTAATTAAAGACGAAAAAGAACTTTCTATTTTACGCGAAGCAGCTAAAATGGCAGACTATGCTGTTGAAGTTGGTGTAAATGCAATTAAAGAAGATCGTAGCGAACTAGAAGTATTAGCAATTATTGAACACGAATTAAAAACAGAAGGCATACATAAAATGTCATTTGATACGATGGTATTAGCAGGTGCAAACTCTGCCCTTCCACACGGTATTCCAGGTGCAAACAAAATGAAACGCGGCGATTTCGTACTATTTGATTTAGGCGTAATCATTGATGGTTATTGCTCTGACATTACACGTACAGTAGCATTCGGTGACATTTCTGAAGAACAAACTCGCATTTATAACACTGTACTTGCTGGACAACTACAAGCAGTTGAAGCATGTAAACCAGGTGTTACACTTGGCGCAATCGACAACGCTGCTCGTTCTGTTATCGCAGATGCAGGTTACGGCGACTTCTTCCCGCACCGCCTTGGTCACGGACTTGGAATTAGCGTGCACGAATACCCAGATGTAAAAGCTGGTAACGAATCTCCATTAAAAGAAGGTATGGTCTTCACAATCGAGCCAGGTATTTACGTACCAAACGTAGGTGGCGTTCGTATTGAAGATGATATTTACATCACAAAAGACGGATCAGAAATTTTAACGAAATTCCCGAAAGAATTACAATTTGTAAAATAACAAAAAGGCAGCTTGAGTGCTGCCTTTTTCTATTTCCGCTTTAAAACCATCTTCTCCTCATACTTATCATCCCATTTAATCACAATCTCTATCGGTTCATCTTTAGATAGAGGCGCGCAACTTACACAAGAAGACTTCATTTCAATCCTTGCTCCTTTATGAACTTCTGACGTTTGTGTCATTGTACGAAACGTTTCACTAATAGAAATCTCCAAATTTTTGAATTCTGTATTCCCATCCCCGCCCTTATACTGAAACGTAAACATTCCATCTTCACTGTCATCCTTAATATATCCTTTATATTGCCCCGTCCAACTTTTGCTCTCGCTTGAAAAAGTAACATACCAAATCGAACAACTCCCTAAAAAGAAAATACTAATGAAAAAGAATAATGCTCTCTTCATAATGCCCCCTCCATTCAAAAGCACTTATTTATTGTCTATTCCTTCCTCTTATTATACTATTAAAATACAGAATTTTCTAAAATAGGAGGTTTATATGTTACAACAACAGTTAGAAGAACTTCGTAATAATAATTACATCATAGATAACACACTTCATATTGATTCTTTAAGTTCCAGCATGCTTGAGCATATCGGTGTTACTGATAGCTATTTAAGAGACAAACTTATTTACTCTACTTTTTATCATCTCATCAAGAAGGACTACCTTTCACACACACAATTACAAAAACTATTATTAGAAAGCATCGGTGAAAAATTTTTATTGTATAAGATTTATTCAAATGACGAAGATGCTGTATTTACCCGTTCATTTACAACATTATTAATCGCGCTCATTATTGATGCCGATACAAATCATAATTTCTTATCACAGAATGATATTTTAAATGTAAAAGATCAATTAATTCTATATATGAACAATGAACATGATTTCCGGGGATATGTGCAAGACCACGGCTGGGCACATAGTATCGCTCATGCTTCCGATACATTTGAAGCGCTTGTTCGTAGTCCTAAATTGGAAACTTTATATTACGAGGAAATATTACAAACTTTATTAAACAAAGTTTGTGTCCATTCCATCTATTACAAATATGAAGAAGATGAACGTATTGTTTATCCAATTGTCGCAATGCTGCAAAATGGCTTAAAAGAAGAAGTACTCCTATTAGCCCTTCATGAATTAGTAGCTCAATTACCCGCAAAAAAACAAACATTACATATTGAATCGTACGAGTTTCTATATGGGAACATAAAATCTTTCTTACGCAGCTTATTTTTCAGCCTGCGCAAGCTTTCTATATGTGAAGAAACTGAACGTGAAGTTGAAAAATTGCTACAAGAGCTTCCAAAATATTATTAAAAAAAGAAGGCCACTTAGAAAGTGCCTTCTTCTATTTCACTAATATTTAATTGAAATTTCACGATCCAAACTGAGAAAAGGTGGACAAGAAGCGCAAACGCCATACATGCTCCGCTTAAAAAAGTTAGTATAGGATGCGAATACACGTGCCCTAATCCATAAGATATTGCCACGAAAAACATTGTTATGTAAATATAAATTGCTCCATGTATTTGCCTCATATAAACCTCCTTTTCACATAGTATACCATAAATTTTCTGATTATTCACATTAATAGACTGTAATTAATATTTCTCAACTGTTACACCTCTAACAGCAGCCTTAATATATGGTGCTCCTTGTAAACTTTGTAAATCCTCTGTTTTTCCTGTTACGACTACACCATATATTGGTAGGTCTTTTGGTTTGGTGTTTTTTATTTCTTTATAGTTTGTCCTAAAAGATTCGTGATATCCCCTTTTATTTTCACTTAAAGATATCTAAATACAGCTTTCTAAATGTTTATTATAATAAAAAGCACATCTATTTTGATGTGCTCTACGCATATACTTTAGTAACATATGAATCATTTTTTGAAACAAAAACTCCCACTCATCTCTCCTCACACTATAGTTATGACTTAGTCGCCATAATAATTGAACGAGGATAAAACCCCAGCTTTTCATAAAACGATACAGCTTCATTTCCGTACACTACTGTTAATTCAATTTCATCTATCTTCTTCGCTTTAAACCATTCCACTGCACTATTCATTAATTTCAAACCAAATCCGTTTCTTCGGTATTTTTCATCAACGAATAAAACTTCAATCTTCCCACTTGCTCTTTTACTATACGCTATACAAAATCCTAATATATCATCTGTTTCCGACTCAACTAATAATTCAATTCTATATTCTCCGTACTTTGAATTTTGTTTATAATTTTCAATACGTTCCTCAAATGTCATTCTTGGATAATCACCAGAAAAATATTTTGATTTATTGTTATGATATTCATGCAATTTATTTAAAGGTTCTCTTACTATTTCTATTTCATCGAGAGTGATATATTTATTATTAATTCTCATCCTACAGCATCTCCAATAATATATATTCCAACCAAAAAGATGACCATGTTACGGTTACAAAATACCAATCTATTATTTCATCGCATCCTTCACAACATCTTGAATCATAACGACTTCTGTTTTCATATCAACAGACGGGACTTCCTCATCGATACATTCATACCAAAATTCCAAATGCTTTTTATCAATTTCATGATGAGAATTTTCGACAAGAACCCCGCCTTCTCCTTGCACAGAATACCAATATAAGTACTCTTCTCCATCTCTTATTTCCCGGAAAATTGTCTCAACGTACATCTTTTCGTCGTTTAATGTCAAAAGTACTTCTTTCATATTGTCATTCAGAAGCTGCATCCATTCATCTACACGATGACTTTTACCAGGCTTCACTTTAAATCTCGTTAATTCCACATTCATTTTTATTCCCCCGTTTTCTTCCGTACAAATAATCTATATTCTATTGGATTATGAAAACTTAATTTGCTAGCTAATTTTCGCGAAGAAATATTGTCTACATAACAATCCCAGCACGGTGTAATATCATTTTGCATGCAATGTTCAATGAACCGTGTTGCAACAGCTTGGGCTAATCCTTTCCCTTGATATGCTTTATGCGTCACAATATCAATTTCAGCGAATCCATTCCCACTAAATATTGAAACACATTCCGCTACAATCATTCCCTCTTGTTCTATACAAAATCCAAAACCACCGTTTAAAAACGTTTCTTTTGATCCCCAATATTCTTTGTAATACTCCTCTGTAAATTCACTGCTTCGTTCTATATCTCTTCTATCAATACGCTTCACTTCATATGTATTTTTGTTACAATCTCGTTTTCTCCCTTCAAAGGTTACGCTTTGAAATTTCATTCGCGGAATGTTCCGAAGTACATGACTAAAACGCTCTTCTATCATCATTTCCCACTCGTCACTCGAAGTAAACAATGTAAATCTCTTCTCTGTTTTTTCAATAGACGTTTTTATATACGAAAATAAATCTTCGTTATAATTTTGATCATCCGTATGACCAAATACATAATAAATGCCATTCGCTGTACGAATTAGTCCTGCTGTTAACTTCTCGTTTACAAAAACCTCACCATCTATCATTTGATCACATACCGCATAAGCAAACGTCGTCGTTTTTGTATGACTTTCTAAAATCGGAAGGATTTTTCTATACTCGGCTACAGATAATTTTTTCATAATTGCTCCACTTTAATCGTATCCGCCTCTATATTTTCAAAACAAAGATTTACCGTTCTCTTTAATGCTCTCGTTCTATGAATCGTACATGCCGGAATTAAAATAGAATCATTTGGCTTTAATACCGCTGTTTCTCCATCTTCAAAATCGATAAGTAATTCTCCCTCTAACACAATAAATAATTCATCCGAATTAGAATGATAGTGCCAATCGTATTCACCAGTAAATACAGCGATTCGTAAGCAATGACTATTCACATTTGAAACGACGAAGTTTTTATGTTGATCTTGAATGTCTTTTGTTAATTCTAATAAATTCACAGTCTCCATATTTCATCCCACCCTTTCATTAATCGTTCTTCTGAAAAAACTAATTTAATCTCCACCACCTCCGCAATCTCCTCCGCCATCACTTGAGCTACTACAATCACTGCTACTGTAGTCACCGAATCCACTTGATGAACTTGAGGCGTATGAAGATTTTTTGCTCATTTTTCTTTGCTTATCTTTCTTACTTTCATGACTAGGCCATACTTTATTAAATAATATAAAGAATAAGATTCCTTCTACCATAACAAGTGTAACGCCAAAAATACCTTCAATAAAATTAGGGGTGATCCCCAAACTTTTAACCATTCCGCATAAAAACACACAAAAAATTACGTACAAGAACATACAAATATACCGAAATGTTTTCTCTATCATAATGACTATTTTTTTGGAAAGAGGTATGTTCTGTTCCTGTTTTTTCTTTATATACTTTTGTCTTTTAGCTTGCTTTTTCTTCCTCTTTTTGCTCCCCATTGAATCCCTTCTTTTTGTTATATAATTCTAAATTATCATAATAAAAATCGATTTACACCAATAAATAACAATTATTCACATTTTATTTCTCCATAAAAAAAGACCCTCCTCATAAAGGAAGGTCTCGAATGTATTTCTATTATGATAAAGCAGGAGCTTTTTCAAGAAGCTCTTTCGCATCAGCATATTGTAAGCCGTGAGCTTCTGCAACTGCTTCGAATGTTACATATCCATCTAATGTGTTAATACCTTTTAATAAGGCAGTGTTGCCTAGGCAAGCATCTTTGTAGCCTTTGTTCGCAATTTGTACTGCATATGGTACTGTTACGTTTGTTAATGCAAGAGTTGATGTACGTGGAACCGCACCTGGCATATTAGCAACTGCATAATGAACAACGCCATGTTTTTCGTAAGTCGGGTTGTCATGAGTTGTAATACGGTCAGTTGTTTCAAAAATACCACCTTGGTCAATCGCGATATCTACAACGACAGAACCTGGTTCCATTGATTGAATCATTTCTTCTGTTACAAGTTTTGGCGCTTTTGCACCTGGGATTAATACTGCACCAATAACAAGGTCAGATTCTTTTACAGCTTCTGCGATGTTGTATGGATTAGACATTAACGTTTTTACTTGGTTACCGAAAATGTCATCTAATTGACGAAGACGTTCTGCACTTAAGTCGATGATTGTTACATCTGCACCTAAACCTACTGCAATCTTCGCTGCGTTTGTACCAGCTTGACCACCGCCGATAATTGTTACTTTGCCGCGTTTTACCCCTGGAACGCCTGCCAGTAAAATACCTTTACCACCTTTGTTTTTTTCAAGGAATTGTGCACCAATTTGTGCAGACATACGACCAGCTACTTCACTCATAGGTGCAAGTAATGGCAGTGAACGATTGTCTAATTGTACTGTTTCGTATGCAATTGATACAACTTTGTTATCAATTAATGCTTTCGTTAATTCTGGTTCTGGAGCTAAGTGTAAGTATGTGAATAAAATTAAACCTTCACGGAAATAGCCGTATTCACTTGCAACTGGCTCTTTTACCTTCATAACCATATCTTGATTCCATGCTTCTTCAGCAGTTTCAACAAGTTTTGCACCAGCTTGTACGTATTCTTCATCCGTAAAGCCAGATCCTAAACCTGCTCCTTTTTGAACAAAAACTTCATGACCATTTTGTACTAAATGTACTGCTCCCGCTGGCGTCATTGCCACGCGATTTTCATTGTTTTTAATTTCTGTTGGAATACCGATACGCATGATTAGTTCCCCCTTGAGTTATGAAATGACCCCTGAATCATTTTTTAAAGCGCTTTCTACGCTCTTATATTTTAACATAATATCTCAATATTTGACAAAAAATAATACAAGTTTTCCGATAGATTTAATCTTACATGAAAGGACAGTATTATCCGCACCTCTTTGCATACAGGATAAACTGTCCAATCATTCGAAACTTCACTTTATTTTTCTCTATCGATGTCTATGAATAACATCTACTGCACCAGTCACTTCAATAATTGTACCGGTAATCATATCGGAATCGTCCTCACATAAAAACGAAATCGTTCTTGCGATATCTTCGCCTGTTCCAGATCTACCAATTGGTGTGTTACGTTCTTTCAACTGACGTGCTTCTTGAATTGTCGCTTCTTTCATATCACCAATAATATCACCAGGACATACCATATTTGCAGTAATTCCATATTCTGCTTCTTCGTAAGCAACTGTTTTCGTTAATGAAACAAGTCCTACTTTCGCTGCGGCAAAAGCTGAACGATAAATCCATCCCGGTGCGCTATCTGCCCCTTGGAATCCGTAATTAATAATACGGCCAAAGTTCTGTTTTCTCATAACTGGAACGACAAGTTTCAACAAATGAAATACCGCTGTTAAATTACCCTGAATCATTTCATTCCATTCATCTTCTTCATAATCGACTAACTTTTTTCGTTCAAATACATATGGACCAGCATTATTAATTAAGAAATCAATTTTGCCAAAACGGCTTATCGCTTCTTCTACTATTTTATGTAAATCTTCCTTTTTCGTGACATCCGCTTGCACGAATTGTAGACGCTCTTCCATATTTTTATATGTTTCTTTCATCTTTTCCATAGCCGTGATATCGCTATGATATGTTACTGTTACTGAATAGCCTTTAGCCAATAATTTTTCTGTTACTTGCTTTCCTAAACCTTTCGTACCGGCTGTAATGAGCGCGTGTCTCACAAAACGGCCCCCTTTTAAATTGCTATAGTTCATATGTAACAAGTTCTCGCACCAATTACAACTAAAATGAATCAAAACAGAGTTTTCGAAATTCTGTAACGTTTCCGACAAGCACATTACCAAAATTTGTTTTATAATAAAGTTGTAAACGGTAATAAAAATGATTGGGAGGAATTTACTATGAATAATACATATACAAATATTTTAATCGCGGTGGATGGTTCTAAAGAAGCAGAAAAAGCCTTTAAAAAAGCAATTCAAGTCGCAAAACGCAACAATGCAACATTAACTATTGCTCATATCGTTGATGTAAAAGCATACTCAGCAGTAGAAGCTTATAGCCGTGCAATTGCTGAACGTGCAAATCTATTTGCAGAAGACTTATTAGAAGACTACAAAAAAACTGCGCTTGAAGCTGGCCTTGAAAAAATTGAAACTGTATTAGAATTTGGTAATCCTAAATCAAAAATTTCAAAAGAAATTGCTCCAAATCATAAAGTAGATTTAATTATGTGTGGTGCAACTGGTTTAAATGCTGTTGAGCGTTTCCTAATTGGTAGCGTCTCTGAACATATTATTCGCTATGCGAAATGCGATGTCCTTGTTGTTCGTGGTGATGAGGAGCAAGGTGAGCTTTAATTTATAAATAAAACACCAAGTCCAGATGGGCTTGGTGTTTTTCATTTCACATATTTTACTAGAAATACAAGACAAGCTATAACAACAACGGTAATTGCCAACACATAAGGCGGAAGAAACTTCAAAGACCACAATGCCATCATAATCGTAGCTACTGTTAAATAAGATTGCCTTGCATCTTCTGTCATTTTTTTACGAAGGCAGAATACATACAAATAACCAATTGGCGGCGTAATAAAGCAAAGAACATATATGATTTTAGATTTCAAATACCATTTTTGTTCCCCTAGTTTCTTTATATCTTCTTCTATTCTCTTATGCTCTTGTTCTCTCGCTTCTTCTACAAGCGGATCTTCCTCTTCTCTTCGCTTTTCTTTCATATAAGGAAGAAAGTGCATGAAAAAATAGTATGCAAATACGAACGCTCCAAATTCAATATTTAATCTTTCTAATGGGATATTCTCACTAAAAAAAGCAGCAGCAATCGCTAAAGAAAAACAATACGTCGTCATCCAAAATGAACGTTTTCTCTTTTTTCGTTCTATCTCTTTTTTATCATGTACATGTTTTCTTTTCGAAAGCCATATCGAAATACAGCAATCTACTACAAATAGAATAAAGATAAATATCCCAACGTGTACTGTCTCTACATCCTCAAATGAAAAGATATTTGGGAATGCACTGTGTAATACAATTAATGTGTACAAAATTAAACCTATAAAATAAATACGTCTCATTTTCCATCCCTTTCTTATTTCCTAACATTAGGTTAACATACATTTTTTAGAAATAGACGGACAAAATATATATGTTTAAAAAAGGAGGATGCTATATGGATGATTCTGAACGTATTATTTTAGATGTGAATGGAAAAGAAATCGAAATGTTAGATACGATTCGTACTCATTTTAAAGAGAAACATGGTGTGGAACTAAGTAACGGTGCATTGCTTAGAGATTTGATGGATATTGAGTATATTCGAATTACGGAAGATCGGCATAAGTATGATTAAAAGAAAAACGACTGCAGGCGAATGCCATCAGTCGTTTTTCTTTCTTTATTTAAGCTCTTGATGCTTCCCCCCATACCACCTGGCTCATTGCTATCTTGGTGTACGGCTACTTTATTGGTTTTCGCATCTTTCGAAACTCTATATGTATATGCTTCGTTTGGTTCATCTTTAAACTGTACATTCATACCGTAAGAACCGATTTTACTATAAAATGCCGGTTTTATGTACGAAATATCACTTTCTTTATATCCTTTTTCTTGCAAGTGCCACATCGTTGCAAGAATCGCTTCCTCTCGCTTTACTTGTTCACCAACAAAGATATATTTGTCTAAGAGAAACACTTTAACATTTGCACTTAAGCTAATTAACAGTAAAACGATAAATATTATTTTTTTCATAGACTTCCCCTAAATTGTTATTTTTTACTATATCATAACTTAAATACTAGTAAAAAAGAAAGTACGCCAGACTTTAACAGACTGGCGTACTTTTCAACTCAATTCTTAATAACTTCTTTCGTTAATCCTTTCGCCTTCTCCAAAGCCTTTTCAATTTGTTCAAACCCAGTCCCGCCAGCACTGTTACGGCGCTTTACAGCCGCATACGGTGACAGCACTTCATACAAATCTTCTTCAAATAACGAGCTCATTTCTTTATACGTTGCAAGTGGTACATCTACTAAATAAATTCCTTTTTGTGTGCAGTGCAGCACTAGCTTTCCAACAATTTCATGAGCTTGACGGAACGGTAGTCCTTTGTTTGCTAAGTAGTCGGCAATTTCTGTTGCGTTAGAGAAATCTTGCGTTACAGCTTGCCCCATTTTTTCTTTGTTTACAGTCATCGTCTCTAACATGCCTGCCATAATATGAAGGCATCCTTCTACTGTTTTTACTGTATCAAACATTCCTTCTTTATCTTCTTGCAAGTCTTTATTGTAAGCGAGCGGTAATCCTTTCATTACTGTAAGTAAACTAAATAAATTACCGTATACTCTGCCTGTTTTACCACGGATTAGTTCCGCCATATCTGGATTTTTCTTTTGCGGCATAATGCTGCTTCCCGTTGCATATTGATCGCTCATTTCAATAAATTGAAACTCTTGGCTACTCCATAAAATAAGTTCTTCGCAAAAGCGCGATAAGTGCATCATAAGCATAGAGGAGTTACTTAGGAACTCCAGTATGAAATCACGATCGCTTACTGCGTCTAAACTATTTTCATACATTCCATTAAATCCAAGAAGCTCCGCACTATATTCTCGGTCAATTGGGAATGTCGTTCCTGCTAACGCTCCTGCTCCTAATGGGGAAATGTTAATACGCTTTAATGAATCTTCATAACGATTCACATCACGCTCTAACATCCAAAAATAAGCGAGAATATGATGCGCAAATGAAATTGGCTGGGCACGCTGCAAGTGCGTATAACCAGGCATAATTGTTTCAATATTATTTTCTGCTTGATGAACAAGAACAGTTTGCAATTGTTTTGTAGCTTTTATAATATGTTCTACTTTTTCTTTTAAATATAAATGCATATCTGTCGCTACTTGATCGTTACGACTTCGGCCAGTATGAAGTTTCCCGCCTACTTCACCGATTTTTTCAATTAACATCTTTTCGATATTTAAATGAATGTCTTCCGCTTCAACGGAAAAATGCAATTTATTTTGTTTCGCTTCTTCTAATAAATATTGAAGACCTATCTTTATTTTCTCTGCTTCTTCTTTCGTAACGATGCCTTGCTTTGCTAGCATCGTTACGTGTGCAATACTTCCGTTTATATCTTGATTTACTAATTGTTGATCGAAGGAGATGGATGCTCCGAACTCTTCAACCCATGCTTCCGCTTCTTCTGTAAAACGTCCGCCCCAAAGTTTGCTCACGCTTCCACCTTCTTTTGATTCACTTGGCTGTATACTTTCGTCGGTAAACCGAATAATGAAATGAATCCAACTGCTGCATCATGATTAAATTCATCCTGAGCAGTATACGTTGCTAATTTTTCATCGTATAAAGAGTACTCAGATTTACGTCCTTCTACAATCGCATGGCCTTTAAATAATTTCACACGCACCATGCCTGTTACATTCTTTTGCGTTTCTTGTAAGAAAGCATTCAGCGCTTGTTTTAAAGGCGAGAACCATAAACCGTTATAAATAAGTTCTGTTATTTTCTGCTCAATCATCGGTTTAAAATGCGCTACTTCTTTTACGAGTGTTAAATCTTCCAGTTCCTTGTGCGCCGTAATTAATGTCATCGCTGCTGGGCATTCGTATACTTCACGCGATTTAATACCAACAAGGCGATTTTCTACGTGATCGATACGTCCAACGCCATGCTTTCCAGCAAGTGCATTTAACGTTTTAATAAGTTCTGAAAGTGGATAGGCAGTACCATTTAAAGTCGTCGGTACGCCTGCTTCAAAGCCGATTTCTACAAACTCTGGTTTATTCGGTGTATCTTCTAATGCTAATGTCATCTCATATGCATCTTCTGGCGGCGCTGCCCATGGATCTTCTAAAATGCCACATTCATTGCTACGTCCCCATAAATTTTGATCGATTGAAAACGGGCTATCTAAATTAATCGGAATTGGTACATCGTTTTCTTTTGCATATGCAATTTCTTCTTCACGTGACCATTTCCATTCACGTACAGGCGCAATCACTTCTAAGTAAGGATTTAACGCTTGAATAGAAACTTCAAAACGAACTTGATCATTCCCTTTCCCTGTACATCCGTGTGCCACTGCAGTCGCACCTTCTTGTTCTGCAATTTCCACTAATTTCTTCGCGATAAGTGGGCGTGATAGCGCCGAAACGAGAGGGTATTTCCCTTCGTATAACGTGTGCGCTTGCATCGCCATCAATGCATATTCATTTGCAAATTCTTCTTGAACATCAATCATATATGATTTAATTGCACCTACTGAAAGTGCCTTTTCTTTTACAAATGCTAAGTCTTTACCTTCCCCTAAGTCTAAACAAAGCGCGATAATATCATAATTCTTCTCTTGTAACCATTTAATTGCAACGGAAGTATCAAGACCTCCGGAATATGCTAATACAACTTTTTTCTTCTCCATTTTGCATCCCCCTAAAGAATAAATATTCATTTTATTTTATAATAATTCACACTTTAACACCTTTTACAAAATGTATCAAGAGTCATTTTCAAATTTTTTCAAACAATTTCGTCGAACTTCTTTCTGTTTTTTTGTACAATATAAGCAGGAAAACGGGGGTGAACTTATGGAAAAGTATTTCTTATACGATGATCATCTAGGAATTGAAATTCCGCATTTACAAGAAGACTGGGAAGATATCCCCGAAAAAATGCAACATGCGATTTTATTAAAATGGGAACAAGTTCGCGGAAAGATTCCTGATCGTATAAAAGAACTCGAACATTATATTAATGCAAAACAGCATCATTTAAATAACGAAGAAGACTTCGAAATTTCTTGCAAACTGAATTCAGAAATTGCCGATCTCGCTTCCATCATTAATGACCTTTGGCTTTGGTATCGACTCACTCAAAATGTATCTGAGGGGAAAGCACACCAATAAAAAAAGCATGCCCCTCAATTACTTTGGGTCATGCTTTTTTGTCGTAACACGATTTACAATATATTTCTTGTGCTGTTTTTGCCAAACACGCATCAAATGGACCAACTAATATACTTCTTTCTTTCGGCAACTTTACAAAAGCAACAAGCTCTTCTTCATATTGAATCTTTTTCTGACATGAAACACATGTTAACTCTTTTCTTTTAAACATGTCTTTTAGCATATTCTCACTCTCCTCTTTATCTATCTATATTAATATACTCTCATAATAGTTAAAATTTGTAAAAATATGACACATTATAAAGTAAATGATTCATATACTATGTACAAAAGGAGGCCTTACACTTATGCGCGCTTTCGTTATTATCGCTTTAACTTTTTTAAGTGTGATTAGCTGGGATGCGTTTTTTAAAGATAAAAATGATGATAAAAATACAACTGAATAGAAACTCTTCTTTTCTTACTTATTGGACAAACTAAAAAAAACTGTCCAATTCTCCAAAATAACTTAGGCTTTTCTACAAAAATATTTAAACATAACAATTTTTGTAGATTTCCTCCGTTTATTGTCGGTTTCCATCCGCATACATTTTTTGAAAGTATGATATAATAATATAAATCTTGAAGGAAGGGATTTTGATATCATGATCGCTCGAAGGAGCATGTGGCATCGTATTGATGAATCATACACGTAGCGTATTTTCCAGCTCAGATACTTTAGTCTAGCGAAAAAAATACGAGAGTGGGGAAATTATGATTGCCCGAAGGATAATTTGGCAAAAAAAAGACTCTTCTTACACATAGCGTTTTGTTTAGGGCTTAATTGTTACTAGCTAAACAAAACAAAGAAGAGCAGGATTGCTAAATGAAGAATCCTACTCCACGTTTTGTTTAGTCGTTTTAAGACTTAAACTAAAACGAAAGTAGGGAGAATTGATGGACGAGAGGATTATTCGTTATTTCTTCAGCGACATATAGCGTAGTTAGTTTTTTCGTAAACTAACTGAAGCTACATGTGAGCTCGTAGTTAGTTTACAACACAAAAAAGGACTACTAACTACGGAAAGAAGGAATAACGATGAGGAACATCCAAAGTCGACAAATTATTAAAGAAGTTTTTATGGTTTTAATCGGTTCATTTATTTTAGCAGCAGCGCTATATCACATTCACTTCCAAAACCACTTAACAGAAGGTGGCTTTGTAGGTATCGCACTATTCATCCAAAATTTTTATGATATTTCACCATCTATTTCAACTGTAATGATGGATATCCCAATTATTTTACTATGTGCGTCATTGTTAGGTAGAAAAATGGTTGGCTATTCATTTTTAGGTTCAATTTCATTCGGAGTATTTTATTCTCTTATGGAAAATTATTCTCCATTTACGGTCGATTTATCAAACAATTTATTTATAGCTGCAGTAGTTGGCGGTGCGTTAGCTGGTATTGGACTCGGTTTTATATTGCGATTTGGCGGTGCAACCGGTGGAGACGATATTTTAACAATTGTATTAAGTAAAAAAACACGTTTTACAATTGGGCAAATTTTCTTCGTCTTTGACGCGATTGTTCTTGCGCTTTCATTATATTATTTAAATTGGACAGAAATTGCTTTTACTATTCTTTCGATTGCCGTACAGGCAAAAACATTAGATTTAATTTATTATCCAAAAACAGAAAAAGCAGAAGAAAAGCAGCCAGTATCTATTCCAATGTCCAAAAAGCATGCAACAAATTAAAAAAGCGAAAGGCTTCGGCCTCTCGCTTTTTTTATGCCCGTTTTTCCTTCTCGACTATGTGGCGCACTTGATAAAATCTATTTGCAAATTCAGTAACGTTTCTTGTTAAACGATAATTCACTGTAGACCCGATTGCCATTCCAATTACCGGAATACCTTGGAATAATTTACGACGAAGAGCATAAATCGAAAATGTTTTCAAAATTTGTTTTAAAATAATTTCAGTAGAAGCTGGTTGTAACACCGCTTCATCTCCTTCGTAGAAGAAGGAATCTTCTTGTTCTAGCTCTTGCAGTAAATTGTACCATGCGTATTGCTGAAGTCTTCCTGGTAGTAATGACGCATGAAATACCTTTAACGCAAGCATCATTTCATACGGCTTGTTCACATCATGCCCAAATGACGTTGCAATCAGTTGGACAGCCTTCACATTTAACGCAATCATAACCGGAAAATCAGCTGTTAATAATAATAAACCTCCAGCACCCGTTGCTCCGCCTTGTACGAATGAATATAGGCGATGGCGTGCTGTTTGCTGCTCTGCTATGTATGTTAATTGATCAATAGATAATGCTTTTAAATCCTCTAGTTGCTCAATCGATTCATCAAATAATCTCGATGTTCCTAAAATACGATTACGCGCATCTAACTGTGATTGTGAACTTTGAATCAATGCATGCAAATGAAAGAGCCATCCATCTGCTTTCGTAAAGAAATCTTTTCGTTTTTTCTCAGGTAGTTTCGCAATTGTAGTATGTACCCATTTATCAAACAGTTTTTGAAAATCAGTCGCTTCTTGCTCAACTAATTGCGATTCCCATTCTTTTATATTGTCTAAAATGGCTTGTTCTCGCTTCGATCGCATCGTAACAACCACCTCGTTCGATTTTTTTCTATTGTAACATATTTCTGCTTATTCTTTGCAAATATGCTTGTCTATCTTTATTCACATACCATTTTTAGTGACATAAAATATTAACAAAAAGGATGAGATAAATCACATGAATCTATCCGATATAAAAAAAGAATATCATGCAGTATTCAGTTTAGGACAAAACTGCTGGCCTGCTTGGGCATTATATCAATTCAAATTATCACCATTTTTTGGCGTTATTGATTTTATGCTAAGCCCATCATTAGAAAAAGTGAATATATTATTACAAAATCGATTTGACCGTTTTTTACAGTTAGAAAACTTATCCTTCATCTCATTTTGGGATGATGGTGCGAAATTAAGACTCCGGGACAATCTATATGAAATCGACTCCTGCCACGACTTTAAAACAGATGTAAACACACCAACTTCTTGGCCTTCTTATACAGAAATCAAACTAAATTATGAGCATCGTATTACTCGTTTTCTAAATACAATTGAAACGGCACAATCCATATTGTTTATTCGAACTGGAGGAACATACGAAGAAGCACGTTCCTTAGAACAGATTTTATCTCAAATCGTTACACATACATTCTCTGTCCTATTACTCATTCCTGAAGATGTACCAACTGTTACGGAAGAAGATTGGGGATTGCAAAATATTTGCGTTATAAAATGTCCTATTATGGATGTATTTCAGTACAATGAAGCATTTTGGAATGACTTATTTAATGGCATCGTAATTCGACCACATTCTTAAATACACGACACTTTTATTACGCAATACATTATAATCATCCTTATACAAAATAAAGTGAAACTTTAATCAGTGGGGGTTTTGTTCATCCCCCACTGATTATTAGTTGAACCAATCGGACTTTTACGGACAGTTGATCCCCCACCTAACTTCTTTGCTTCCGCTGAATTGTGAGGTGGGGGTCTTACTGCCCGTTAAAGCGGGATAAATAAGGAGTGATTGTATATGTATCCACGTGCAAAAGCTTTCGGTCTTGCTATACATCACGAGCGGCTTCTCGTACAAGAATATCATACAGGCGATGAAACATATTACCGGCCTCTTGGCGGTTCAATTGAACTTGGTGAAAAATCAGCACATACCGTTATTCGTGAATTTCAAGAAGAACTTCATACAGAAGTGGAAATCACCGCTTATTTAGGTTGCTTAGAAAACATCTTTCATCTTGATGGAGAAATTGCTCATGAAATCATTCAGTTATATTCTTTACGCTTATTAGACACGTCACTATATGGAATGGAAGTACTGAATATACAAGATGAACAAATAGTATCGTATGCGAAGTGGATTCCCATTACAGCATTCATTCAGGAGAAAAAAGCACTATATCCAGATGGAATTTTAAACTATATTCAAAAGAAAAAAGACGAAATCCTATAGGATCTCGTCTTTCTTTTCATATATTAACCAATGTTTCCAAGACGTAGTACGTCACGAGCGATCATAACTTCTTCGTCAGTTGGAATTACAATAATTTTTACTGGAGAATGTGGGAAGTTGATGAATGCTTCCTCGCCGAATACGTTATTGCGTTTTGCATCGAAGTATACGCCCATGTATTCAAGGCCTTCTAATACGCGTTCACGAATAATCGCACTGTTTTCACCTACACCAGCTGTGAAGATGATTGCGTCTACACCTTTCATACGAGCAGTGTAAGAACCGATGTATTTGTGGATACGGCTTACGAATACATCAAGTGCTACTTTCGCACGGTGATCGCCTTCTTCTTCTTTCGCAATGATGTCACGTAGGTCACTAGAGTAACCAGTAAGACCTAACATACCACTCTTCTTGTTCAATACGTTAACTACTTCTTCTACTGTTTGGCCTGTTTTTTCCATGATGTATGGAATTAACGCAGGGTCAATGTTACCAGAACGTGTACCCATTGTTACACCAGCAAGTGGAGTGAAGCCCATAGAAGTATCGATAGATTTACCGCCTTCTACTGCTGCGATACTTGCACCGTTACCTAAGTGACAAGAAAGTAAGCTTAAGCTTTCAAGTGGACGACCTAATAGCTCAGCTGCACGCTCAGTTACATATTTATGAGAAGTTCCGTGGAAACCGTATTTACGGATACCGAATTTTTCATAGTACTCATATGGTAAGCTGTATAGGAATGCAGATTCCGGCATTGTTTGGTGGAATGCTGTATCGAATACTGCTACTGCTGGTACGTTTGGTAATACTTCTTGGAATGCTTTAATACCAACAACGTTTGCTGGGTTGTGAAGTGGTGCTAAATCGCTTAATTCTTCGATATCAGCTAATACTTCATCAGTAATTAGAACAGAGTCAGCAAATTTTTCGCCGCCGTGAACAACACGGTGACCGATACCGCCAATCTCGTCTAGAGATTTAACGATTCCGTTTTCAGTTAATTTTTTAAGAAGCATATTAACTGCTACTGCGTGATCTGGAATGTTTGTAATTTCTTTTTGTTTTTCGCCATCTACAGTAATAGTGAAGATACTATCTTCTAAACCGATACGTTCTACTAAACCTTTTGTTAATACTGTTTCACTTGGCATTTCAAATAATTGGAATTTCAAGGAAGAGCTTCCTGCGTTAATCGCGATGATTTTTGACATCTAGTCTTTCGCCCCTTTTTCTCTTGGTAGTTGTGTGGATGTTTCCACAAACCGCTCGATTTTATCTGATCAAATTTACTAAATATGAAAACGTTTCATCATTAGCAAATTTTATACTCACGATTTTAATTTAAACATCGTACGACATATATTTCAAGTGAAAAAATTGTAACACCAAGAAAAAAAATATATTACAGATTTCAAAAAAATTCAGTTAAATCTTGTATATATTTAAAAATATGACATATCATATAAAACTGTACTACATGAATTACTAACCCTGTTACATATACCTGGCCTTATTTATGCGTTGCAAACCAAGTATTTAATTGGTCCATAATGTCCTCCATCGCCTTCATGTTGGAGAATTTAGGTAACTCCACTAATAACGCCTGTTTTGGCATCGTTACACTAGGGCCTTTCTTTTGGAGAACAAATATACTTTTTGCATTTTTCTCGTTTTTAAACATGGAAACAGGTAGCTGTAATAACCCCTGAATAAAGCATGTTTCTTTAATAAATGCATGCAATTTCGGTGCTTGATCACTTTCAAAAATGAAGTTCGGTACTAGGAAGAATAAGTATCCGCCTTCTTTCGTATGCTTCACACTTTGTTCAATAAATAGGTGGTGGGCATATGACATTCCTTCATCTGCTTTTAACTTATATTCACTTGCACCGATTTCATTTGGATAGTAACCAACCGGTAAGTCTGAAACGACTGCATCAACTGGATCGATATAAAGCGGTGCTAGTCCATCTTGATGGAAGAATTCGATTGCATGCTTTTGTAAATTCGCATTTACTAAAGCAAGTTTAATTAGCACTTCGTCCACTTCTACACCAAATCCACTCATCGTAATGTTTTCTTGAGCACTATTGAAAACTGTCGTCATCAAGTTACCCGTTCCAATTGCAGGGTCTAACACAGTAATTTCATTTTGCCCCTTCATAAATTTATGGAATAAGTAGCTCATGAACATACCAACTGCATCAGGCGTCATTTCGTGATTCGCTTGTACGCCTTCTTTCATTCCTTTTAAGATGGCTAACTGAAATGCTTTACGAATTTCTTCACCTTTATATGTTTCTTCATTAAACGTACTATATTCACGATTCAGCCTTTCAATTGCTGATTCTGATAATTCCTCTTGTAAAATCGCTCCTTCAAACAAGTTATCCCCTGTTTCTACAAGCGCCTCTAAATATGTTACATCTAATTCTTTACGTAAAACTACCGCAGAAGAATCAAAAATAGAAAATAAAGTTTCTACTGTCTGACTCACGTACATTCCTCCTTCTCTCTTTTACACATAACTTATATCATACCATAATCTGATTTTTTCCCAAAAGAAAAAGCGACCTCTTTTTTAGAGCTCCCTTTTTAGTGATGTATGATGTAACGTCTTCTCTCGTATATCGATTCCATATAGCAATATATGAGAGAAGACGACCTCTTTCAAAGAGGTCATCTTCCTTCACATTATTTTGCAGCTTTTGCTGCTTCTAATGCTGCTTCATAGTTTGGATGGCTTGTACCTTCGCTTACGTATTCTACGTAAACTACTTTGTCGTTGCTATCTACTACGAATACCGCACGAGCAAGTAAACGAAGCTCTTTCATTACTAAGCCGTAAGCTTCACCAAATGAAAGGTCGCGGTGGTCAGAAAGTGTAACAACATTTTCTAAACCGTTTGCTGCACACCAGCGTTTTTGAGCAAATGGTAAGTCAACGCTAATTGTTAATACTTTCGCGTTTTCAATACCTGCTGCATCTTGGTTAAAACGACGTGTTTGTGCATCACACACACCTGTGTCGATTGAAGGTACAACACTAATTAATTTCACTTCACCTTTGTATGTTTCTAAACTTACTGGAGATAAGTCATTTGCTAGCACTTGGAAGTTTGGCGCTTGATCGCCAACTTTAACTTCTGTTCCAACTAAAGTCATTGGGTTACCTTTAAAAGTTACGTTTGCCACTTGAAAATCCTCCCTTATTTAAACAAAATATGTACAATGTAAATGATAGTTTGTCCCTATCGATAATGCAAATAAAATCGCTTTATTTACAAAAAAATTAAAGAAGCTAATCCATTGATTAGCTTCTTTATTCGTTAAATTTGAAATTCCGGATCGTCTTCTTTTCGTTTATCCATCATTTCTTTCACTTTATCAACAGCTTGTGGCGCTAATTCAATTATTTTATCGATGACGTGTGTTTGCTTATCTAAATGTAACACTTTTACGCCTTCTCCATTTATAACGAGAAAAGCAACAGGATTAATAGAAACTCCTCCACCACTTCCCCCGCCAAATGGATGACGGCCTGAATGTTCTATTTTACCAAATTCACTTCCACCTGCAGCAAATCCGAAGCTAACTTTTGAAACGGTAAGAATTACACTTCCATCTGCCGCTTTAATTGGATCGCCTACAATTGTATTTACATCAGTCATTTGTTTTAAATGCTGCATTGCAGTTGTCATTAAACCTTGAATTGGATGGTCCATTCTATATCCCCCCTTATGCTTGAACAGAGTTTTCAGTCGTACCAGACCTTTGTTTTCTCATAAACGCGATTAATTTAATACCTGTTTTTATAGCACGGAATATACGAAAGGATGCTGTTAATTCACATCTTGACGCAAACCCTTTCCCTTGAAAAACAGGAGTAATTTCAAATTCTGGTACGTCGACAATATGCATATATTGTCCTACAACTCCAGCAGCCATTCCTTTTGTCCCCCATGCATATCCGGTAACAATTCCAGTACTAGCTGCATCACCTGCACCAATTTGCGTGTGCCATCTCCAACCATTGATTTTCACTCGTTTGAGAAAATCTTTAACGATAGTATGAACTTCTTGAAGCTTTTTTATCAGTTCCCCGATGCTATCAAGTTGTGCCATAATTTTATTATCGAGCCCGCCATCCTCTTCAGCTTTTTCGATTTTTTGCCCTGTTTTCTTCTGTTGCTTCTCAATTCTTTCCAACACATCAAATGTATAGCGAATCATCCATATTTTCACTTGAAACAAACATTGCTTTTCCATTTCTGAATATGAAAATGTCACTTTAAGCTTTATTTTCGACAATAGTATAAGCAAAATAAAAAGGAGAAGAATTATTATTCCAATTACGAACCACTTCATACGTATCATCCTTTCACTCCGTACCCATTATCGACAACTTTATTCATCATTAAACAGAGTTTCATAAGATTGAATATAAAAATTTTTCTAAAAATAAAAAGGTATTTTGACAATTTATATCGAAATATATTATTTGAACATATCATCAGGGAACGGACTCTAATGATATGTAGCACGAAGCATAGAAAATTTAACTGCAGTGGAGGGATACATAATGGCAGATCGTCGCAATTTATTTTTCTTTTATGGTGATGACAAAGCAAAGCTCGTTGAAAAAATGAAACCAATCTATCGTATTTTAGAAGAGAATGGATTTACCATATTAGATCATCCAAAAAATGCAAACGCTATCGTCAGTGTTGGAGATGATGCAACTTTCTTACAAGCCGTTCGTAAAACTGGTTTTAGGGAAGATTGTTTATACGCAGGGATTTCTACGAAAGATGAAATTTCATTCTACTGCGATTTCCATATTGATCACGTTGATATAGCCCTTCAAGAAATTACAAAAAATGAAATTGAAGTGCGAAAATATCCAACAATTGAGGTAGATGTGGATGGCAGCACATCCTTCCATTGTTTAAATGAGTTCTCATTACGTTCTAGCATTATTAAAACGTTCGTTGTAGACGTTCACGTTGATAATTTATATTTCGAAACATTTAGAGGTGACGGTTTAGTTGTTTCTACCCCAACAGGAAGTACAGCTTATAATAAATCGTTACGTGGTGCAGTTGTTGACCCGCTTATCCCTTGCTTCCAAGTAAGTGAATTAGCATCTTTAAATAACAACACATACCGCACGCTCGGTTCACCGTTCATTTTAAATCACGAACGTACATTAACTTTAAAACTAAGACCAGACGGTAACGATTATCCTGTTATCGGTATGGATAATGAAGCGCTTAGCATTAAACAAGTGGAAAAAGCTGTTGTACGCTTAAGCGATAAACAAATTAAAACAGTTAAATTAAAAAACAACTCTTTCTGGGAAAAAGTACAGAGAACGTTTTTATAGTATTAAAATAACCGTAGAATTATGGTGGCCCATAATTCTACGGTTATTTATTTACCTCAATTGGCGCGAACAACAACTTCTCGCTATCCGGCCGTTATTCTTGTCAGTTTTTGTCGGTAAGTCGATATATTTCGAGTTACCGTCGATATATTCCGATAATCGCTCATATATTTTTACGCATCTTTTCTATAGACGACTTTGCCATCTATTACGGTCATCTCTGCTTGTACTTCTTTTATTTCTTCTGCCTCTATTTCAAAAATATTGCGGTCTAATATCGTAAAGTCCGCTTCATATCCTTTTGTAATTTGCCCTCGCTTCTCTTCTTTTCCAATTGCATAGGCACTTCCTGTTGTAAATAAAGAGACAGCCTCATATGCCGTTAACCTTTCCTCTGGCATATAGCACACACCGTCAATAAAACTTCTGCGTGTAACAGCGCTATATATGCCTAGAAACGGATTCACTTGCTCAATTGGAGCATCCGAGCCCCCGTTACAGTGTAATCCCGCTTCCAGTAACGTCTTCCAAGCGTACGCATAACGAAGACGATGCTCGCCTAGTTTTTCAATGACTGATGGAAAATCCGATGAAACAAAGACTGGTTGTATATCAATAATGGCTTGTAAGTTTTTCATTCTCTCAATCAACTCTTCACGAGCTAGCTGACAATGAATAATGCGGTCACGTAATCCTTCTGCTGGCGGATACAATTCAAGCGCATCAATGACATATTCAAGCGATAAGTCACCGATAGTATGAATCGCAACTGGCATATGTAAATCTCGTGCTTTCTTCACTAATTCCGCAAGTTCTTCACGTGAGAAAATCGCAACCCCATTCGTTTCCTTCGCATCTTCATACGGTTCACTTAATAATGCTGTTCTTCCGCCAAAAGAACCGTCAGAAAAAATTTTCATTGCCCCAAATTCAATATAATGCTCATTTTCATATTCCTTTCGTTCCTGTGCTACTTCATGGTGAACGAGTAAATGTGCTTTAAATGGCATTTCCTTTATGACATGAGAAAACGCATTGTGCGTTTTTCTAAAACCACCGTAATAATTCAAATCTTCCGTATGCCCACCAACGAGACCATATTGCCAGCAATCTTTAATTGCTGTTTGCAAAGCGCTTTGTAAATAAGCTTCATCAATTTCAGGCTGCACATGTTTAATTAACTCTTGTCCTTGTTCATATAAAAGCCCTGTTAACATATTTGATGAATCACGGCCAATTTTCCCGCCTTTTGGATCTTCTGCCTTTTCTGTTATATTTGCTTCTTGCAGTATGTATGAATTCACCCATGTAACGTGACGGCAAACTCTCTTTAATAAAATGGGATGTTCTTTCGAAATTTCATCTAAATCACGCGCGTGAACATCTTTCGTATCTGTAAAGTTATTCTCATTCCAACCTTCTCCAATAATCCAAGAACCTTTTGGTGCTTCTTCTACGCGCTTCCGAACGAGAGTCAGCACTTCGCTATACGATGTACAATTTGATAAATCTAGACGAAGTAATCTCTCCCCGTGACCAATAAGATGCATATGGCTATCAACGAGGCCTGGAATCATCGTTTTGTCTTCTAAATCGTACAATGTAACCGCAGCATATCGGTTTTCTAACTCTTTTTTACTTCCAACATCAACAATCATACCGTTTTCAACGTAAATAGCGTCCACTTTTTCATTTTCTTCTCTCATTGTGTAAATGGTGCCGCCATACCAAATTTCCCCCATATATTTCATCTCCTTTATTTTTTATTGTATAAAAAAAAGCACCATTTCAAAACATGGTGCTTTTCTAAACATTACTTTTGTTCAGTAGTAGACGTTGTAATTTGCCATTCAATATTAAATTTATCTTTTACTTGTCCGTATGCTGGGCTCCAGAACGTTTCTTGAAGTGGCATAATAACTTCGCCACCCTCTTGTAACTTATTGAATACTTCTTTCGCTTTTTCCGCGTTACTAATTTGAATTGCAATTGTTACTTGAGATCCAATTGCATGCCCTTTACCTGGGAATGTATCAGAAATCATAAGGTCCGTATTACCAACTTTTAAAGTAGCGTGTAAAACGCGCTCTTTTGCTTCAGCTGGAACCGGGTATTCTGGATTTTCAGGCATATCACCAAACGTTTGCATGACTTCTACTTTTGCATCTAACGCCTCTTTATAAAACTGTACAGCTTCTTGCCCACTACCATCTAAAACTAAGTACGGATTAATACCTAAAATCATACGGACACCTCATTTTTTTAATTTACAAAATCGAACTTACGTTCGTTTTTATAATATCATATGCTTAATACTTCATTCAACTATTTTTTTCACTATTTTCAAAATTATTTTGACGGAATCTCCATCTCTTGTTTTCTAAGTTCAATACGGCGAATTTTTCCGGAAATCGTTTTTGGTAGTTCATCTACAAATTCAATTTTGCGAGGGTATTTATATGGTGCAGTAAGTTCTTTGACGTGTTGTTGGAGTATTGGAATTAATGTTTCTTCGTTCTTTTCTATATTCTCTCTTAATACGATAAATGCCTTCACGACACTTCCGCGAATTTCATCAGGGCTTGCGACAACTGCACATTCTCTTACGTAAGGATGTTTTACAAGTGCATCTTCTACTTCAAACGGCCCGATTGTATAACCAGAGCTAATAATAATATCATCACCGCGCCCTTCAAACCAGAAATAGCCGTCTTCATCTTTCTTCGCTTTATCACCAGTAATATAATAATCACCGCGGAATTGCATCGCTGTGCGCTCATCGTCTTTGTAATATTGTTTAAAGAGGGCTGGCGTTTCAATGTGAACTGCAATATCACCAACCTCGCCTACTTTAACCGGAACACCTTCCTCATTTACGATATCAACGTGGTTGCCTGGCGTTGGTTTTCCCATTGATCCTGGTCTAATATCCATCCCTTTCATTACACCAACAAGCAATGTATTTTCCGTTTGCCCATAGCCGTCTCTTACTGTAATATGAAAGTGCTTTTGGAACGTTTCAATGACTTCTCTATTTAACGGCTCACCTGCGGATACAGCGCTATGTAACGCTTCTAAATTGTACTCGCTTAAATTTTCTACCTTTGCCATTAATCTATACTCAGTCGGCGTACAACAAAGCACATTCACCTTATTATCGTCTAATAAATTTAAATACGTTTTCGGTTCAAACTTACCGTGGTATACAAATCCTGTTGCCCCTGAGCCTAGAGTTGCTAAAAACGGGCTCCAAATCCACTTTTGCCAGCCTGGACTAGCCGTCGCCCATACAACATCATTCTCTTCAATTCCGAGCCAATTTGGAGCGCTCGTACGTAAATGAGCGTATGCCCACGCATGCGTATGCACAACACCTTTTGGATTTCCTGTCGTTCCTGACGTGTAAGATAAAAAGACCATATCTTCTTTATCTGTCTTCGCCATTTCTAACATATCACTCTCTTTTTCTAACGCTGTTTTTAAGTTAATCCATCCATCTACTGACTGCTCGCTCAGAACGAATTTTTGAAGAGAATCCATCGCTTCTATATCATCAAACTGTCCAATATAGGGCTCATAACTTACGATTGCTTTTACTTCCCCGTGTCCAATGCGGTATTCGATATCCTTTTTACGTAACATTTCTGAACTCGGAATTACGACAAATCCTGCTTTAATCGCAGCGATATACGTCATGTACGCTTCAATTAAACGAGGCATCATAATGAGGAGCTTGTCCCCTTTTTGCAGACCACTCTTTATAAAAGCGTTTCCAATTTTATTTGCACCTTTCATTAACTCAGCGTATGTAACTTCTCGTCGATTCCCTTTATCATCTTGCCAAATTAAAGCAAGCTTCTCTTTATCACCTGTATATTTCTCTATTTCAGAAACTAAATTATAAGACGGCGGTGCCAACAATTCTTCTCTCTTCATAAACATCCTCCTTTTTCTTTATGCCTCCCTTATATAATAAAGAATTTTCTGTAAATTTTGAACCCTCTTCTTTTGACAAATTTTTCAGTTCTGTCGAATTGGTAAATGAAATTATATCGAGAGTTTTTCAAATACATCGACTTACCGACAAATGGCGACACAACATAAAAAAGAAAGAGCAGGAGAACCCGCTCTTTCTAAGCCATCTTATATGAGATTATTTTTGGAAACCGCCTAATTGTTGCTCAGCTAGTGAAACTAGACGTTTAGTGATTTCACCACCAACAGAACCGTTAGCGCGAGCTGTTGCATCAGCTCCAAGTTGAACACCAAACTCTTGAGCGATTTCGTATTTCATTTGGTCTAATGCTGATTCAGCACCAGGAACCGCTAATTTATTTGTGCTACGTGACATGTTATATCACCTCCTTGTGAGTATAGAGTGTGATAAATAACATGACTTCATACACGGTTTATATATGGTAATTTATGGTTTTAGAAAAGTTCTTCGAATTTTTCTTCTTCCGCCACTACTTCTACCGTTTGCAATACCACTGTTTCTTTGTTTGCTACAGCTTCATCGATTAATGTTGTGAAATCGTATTTCGCTTCAAAACGATTCGCTTTTTCACGCTTCGGCTTCGTCGCTGGGCTTGCTGGTGTGAATACTGTACAGCAATCTTCGTACGGACGAATCGAAATATCATATGTGCCGATTTCTTCAGCGATTTTAATAATCTCTAATTTATCCATCGTAATAAGCGGACGAATAACTGGATAGTTCGTTACTTCGTTAATCGTATGCATACTATCTAATGTTTGACTTGCTACTTGTCCAAGACTTTCACCAGTCGTGATTGCTAGCGCGTTACGCTCCTCTGCGATACGCTCTGTAATACGCATCATCATACGGCGCATAACTGTCATTGAATAGCTAGATGGGATTTCTTTATTAATTGTTTTTTGCACTTCTGTAAATGGAACAAGGTGAAGCGTTACACGTTTACAGTATTTCGTTAACTCTTGTGCTAAATCGATTACTTTTTGTTTCGCGCGCTCACTTGTGAAAGGTGGGCTATGGAAGTGAACTGCTTCCACAGATACGCCGCGTTTCATCGTTAAGTACGCTGCTACTGGGCTATCGATACCACCAGAAAGAAGTACCATTACTTTTCCGCCAACGCCAACTGGTAAACCGCCAGCTCCCATACGCTCATCGCACATAATATAGCTATAACCACTGCGAATTTCTACACGTACATTTACATCTGGATTATGAACATCTACAGTAATATCTTCTGTATTTTCTAGAATGTGTCCACCAATCTCAGGTAATAATTCCATTGTTCTCATTGGGAAATGCTTATAAGAACGGTGTACAGTAATTTTAAATGTTTTCACATCGCCTTTTACTTGTAAGAAAGCTGCTAATGCACCTTTTTTAATATCTTCTAATTCTGATGGTACTTTCATCGCTAAGTTAAACTTATGAATACCAAATACATCTTTTAATCTTTCAGATACCGCTTCATGATCTTCGCCATTTAATTGGATATACATACGGTCATGTGTTGCATCGATTTTAATATTTGGGAATTTTTTCAGTTTAAACTTCACGTTATCTTTTAATGTGCTTACAAATTTAGAACGGTTCTTACCTTTAGTCGTCATCTCTCCATAACGAACTAAAATATATTCATATGTCATCATATTCCTTTACCTCATCACTTCATATAATTTTGGCATCGTCTCTTTCACAATACCTTCAAATTGCTTTACTTCTTCCATCGTGTTTTCTGGCGCCAAACTAATGCGAATAGCACTTGCAGCAGCGGCATGCGGTACTCCCATTGACACTAACACTCTGCTCACTTCATTTGCTTTTGAAGAACAAGCAGATTTCGTTGATACATATACACCGTGCTCTTCTAAAGCATGAACGACCACTTCTGGTTTTAAACCTACAAATGATACATTTAAAATGTGCGGTGCTGCATATGCAAGCGACGTATTAATCGTTACATCTTCCATTTCTTTAAAGAAACGAACAAGCTCTGCTTGTAAACTTTGCAAATGAGCTACCTTTTCTTTCACTTGTTCCATTGTCATGCGAAGTGCTTTCACCATCGCTACAATGCCAGGTAAATTTTCTGTACCAGAGCGATACTTCAGCTCTTGTTGACCACCTGATAAAATTGGATCTAACCTTACGCCATCACGTACATAAAGAAGACCCGTTCCTTTTACACTGTGGAATTTATGTCCAGATATTGAGCAAAGATCAATATGAGAAGCGTATAAATTAAGCGGTACTTTTCCTATCCCTTGTACATGGTCCACATGGAATCTTATTTTCGGATAATTCGATAATAAAGTTCCAATTTCAGCAACGGGCTGAATTGCTCCAGTCTCGTTGTTCACGTGAATAATTGACACAAGAATCGTATCTTCACGAAGCGCTCGTTTTACATCCTCTACCGATACAACACCATGCTCATTAACCGGTAAATATGTTACATCAAAACCGAGATCTTCTAATTGTTTATATGCTTCAAACACAGACGCGTGTTCAATATTTGTTGTAATGATATGTTTACCGCGCGAACGATTCCTCATCGCTATTCCTTTAATCGCAAGGTTATTTCCTTCCGTTCCACCTGATGTGAAAATAATTTCAGAAGGTTTAACGTGAAGAAGCTGCGCTGCAATTGTTCTTGATTGTGTTAATAGACGCTCTGCCTCTCCTCCAAGCGAATGAATAGAAGAAGGATTCCCAAAATATTTCCCCGCAACCGTTACGTACGATTGAAGAGCTTCTGGATATGGCTTTGTCGTCGCACTATTATCAAAATAGATCATCGTTCTTCCCCTTTCAGCGCTGTCACATCATATAATCATATCACAAATACGTGTCATTACGCTAAGACTACTCAAAGGTTCCGTTATATTTTAAAACGAATAACCTTACTGTATTCCGCTCTTCATTATAGCAACATCGCCTGCAAAATTACACAAAAAAACAAACCCTTATGAAAGGGTTTGTTCATTGTCTACATATTCAGCTATTTTTTGAACAACGCCAGGCTCAAGTTGCTCTAGTACAGAAGCCGCTTGTTCTAAAGCTGCATCGTATTGATATTCACGGAATAATTTCTCCGCATAATTTAAGCTCTCTGCAAGGTTTTCATCATGACTGCGGTAACGATTACCGTATTGAATTAATTTTTCAACTAAATACGCTTGTCCAATTAACTCTTCTGTCATTTCAGCAACACCATTAACAGTTGTGTAAGCTTCTTCTAAACTGCTATTTACAGCATTCATATTTAACGGCTTCACTTCTAATTGCTCATATACAGCTTGCATTGCCATTTGTCCTCTTTTTAAATCTTCCATAATGCTCTCTGGAAGACCTGGCAAATTCGACTTTTGCATAAAGCGTTTCGTTTCGAAAATAGTATTTCGCATTTCTTGTAACTTCTCACGTGCTTCAAATTCTTCTTTGCGCATCGTTTGCAGCATTTCTTTATATTCTGCATGAAGTACTTTTAATGTTTCACATTGCTCATAAATCTCTTCTAGTTCCTCACGAATAATAGAGAAGGCAATATCTTGTTCCGCAACGCGTAATTGCAGCATTTCAAAACGTTTCATTAAAATGTGCATTTGCTTTTCAATTACTTTTTGAGACTCAATGTCCTTATCTTGCAACTGATAGCTTTGTTTCACAAGCTGTGTTTCTGCTTTTGTTTCAATCGTTTCAGTGCGAATTTCTTCTAAGTCTTCATAAACAGAAAGTGTTTTTTGCTCCACATAATGTCTCGCATGTACTTCTTGTTCTAGTTGATCATAGAAGCTATCTAAACTCGTTTTTAAGTTTTCTACTTTTTCAGCCGCTTCCGTTATGTGAAGCTCCTGTATATCCATTAAACATATTTGTAGTTGTTTCTTCATATCGCGAACTTCTTTAGGGATTTCCAAATACTCTAATACATAACCTTGTCTTACCATGTCATTATGTCCGTGTAATAAATCTTCCAGCTGAACTGGTAACGTCGCTTGACACTCTACCAATAAATCTGGAATTTGGTGAATAATGATTTCTAAATCTGCTAAACCTTCTTCCAAACTAATAACAATTTCTCTCGCTTTTAAATAGTCACCATTATTTGTTGCTTCTTCAAAGGTTTTAAATTTCTCAGATTCAGCGTCTAGCATCTCTTCGATTTTCTGCTCTGCTGCTCCATACATATGTCTATGAGCAAGAACACTCTTCTTCATACTACGATATGTATCACGTAACCCTTCGATTTCCGAGCTATTTTTTTCATGGCTTTCTAACAATTGCTGTAATTCATTTAAAATGTCTGTAATACGATTATCAGCGTCATCTAAACCACTTATGGATTCATTCATCGCATGCTTTGCTTTTCGGAAGGAGAATTGCGAGGCGAATTTTCGCGCTTGCGCTAAATCTTTGTCAGCTTTCGGAATGGTTGTTGATACAATTTCATCCCATTCTTCACGCCATTTACCAAACAGTTCTTCTGTTTGACCCGTCATATTTAAATCTTTCACCCGTTTCAGTTCATCTGCCACAGGTTTATCTTTTATCTCTTGTTTCCACTGCTCAAGTGCTTCAATATCTTTATATGAACGATTTCTTATCACAAGCTCTATCATGAGCAGCACTAGAATAGAGCTTACTACAATGATAACGATCGTCAGGATAGAATCCATGCAAAAAAGCCTCCTAGTTATATCTCTTTTTTTGTCCGTTCCGTTTATGAAATGGAAGGCATTATGTATAAAAAGGGAATTCCCCTATATTTAACAACTAACAATGTACTAATCATACCATGTAATGGTTTGTTTTTGACCTAGTTTTTTTTAAAATTTCATGTTTCTTTCAATGCAATTGTAATCTTTCTCAATATTCTGTTTGGATTACCTCTCATCATCAAATGAATGAACTAAATACCCTTCTTCCATATGAGATGCGAAATATATTTTACGTACAAGTGGCGGTTCAATAGAAATCGCATGCACATTTCCTTGTCTTACCGCTTGCTCTACTAATATTTCTGGAAGTAACGTAATACCAAGTCCAGCACTGACCATCGCAAGCATCGGTTCTGCATAAGAAGTTTCAAATGCAATAATCGGTTTCGCACCTATCCCTTGAAACAGATTCGTAATCATTTTTCTAACATCACAGATTTCTGGGTATACGATTAACTTTTCATTTTGCAAATCTTCCATTCGAATTACTGTTTTCTCTTTATAAAGATGATCACTTGAAACGACACACACAATTTTTTCTTCTCGTATTTCTTTTATACACGTAGCACCTTCTACTACTGAATCGATGAACATCGCTTCAATCTTCCGTTCTTTAAAAAGTCCTATCAGTACTTTCGTATGCTCAATTTTCCATTCTATTTCGAACCCGTCACCTAATGTATCTTTACATTTTGATATGTAATGTGCTGCTAAACTTGGCAATATTCCTATTGAAATGTTCCTCTTCTCTTGAAATTTCTTCATTTCGGCTTTCACTTCATGTATGTGTTCCAAAATCGGTAACATTCTTTTTATAAATAACTCTCCAGCCTCTGTTAACTCCACTCCTTGCGCGGAACGCTTCAGTAAAGTAACTTCTAAATCGGCCTCTAACCTTTGAATTTGTTTACTAAGCGCCGGCTGAGAAATATGTAAAATTTTACTCGCCTTTGATAAACTTCGCGTATTTTTCACTTCAATAAACGATCGTACTGCCTCTAAATCCATCGTACACACCTCTAACAAAAAGTTATAACTGTCATAAAAAATCGATATTTCCTTCTATAAACAATTACTCTTTATACTTATTTCATCAACTTACTATAACGAAATGTAAAGGGGAAAGATACTCTTGAACAAAAAACAAATGCTACTCGGATCCCTCCTATGCTTACTTGCCGTAACGGCTTGGGGATTTATGTTTCCTGTCATGGCAAACGCCTTACAGTTTATCGATCCGTTCTTCTTCACAACGATTCGCTATGGATCAGCAGCTATTATTTTTCTTATTCTGTTATTACTTACCGAAGGGACAAAGTCACTCCGCTTAGAAAAGAAAACACTTTCGTTACTTTTTTACGGAACAGTCGGTTTCGCAGGATATGGTTTTCTCGTTTTCTACGGACAACAACTTGCCGGACCGTCTGGAGCCATCCATGCCGCGATGATTCAGTCTCTTATGCCACTCATCGCTTTATTATTGCAGTGGATAACTAAAAACAAACGCCCACAAAACTACACTTTCCTTTGTATGTTCGTTGCACTTATCGGTGTTATGCTTGTCATTTCAAAAGGAAATATTCACTTATTATTTGGAGCTGCCAGTCACCTCTCAACAAATATACTTATGCTGTGCGGCGTTACTTGCTGGGTCATTTATACAAACGGTGGTGCTAGTTTTCAATCTTGGTCGCCACTTAGGTACACGACGTTAACTTGTTTATTTGGCTCCATATCACTCATCGTTATTGTCACTTTCTTCACTTACACAAACGTCATTACTGTACCATCACTACGTACAATTATGAACGTTCGTTTTGAACTCTTATATATGTCGATTATTGCAGGCGTTATCGCAGTATTTTGCTGGAACGCAGGAAATCGCTATATTTCATCTATTAACGGCATATTATTTATGAATTTAGTTCCTGTGCTTGCACTTATCGGTTCCATCTTTCAAGGTTATACAGTCGACAAAATTGAAATTGCCGGAGCTTCATTAACAATTATCGCACTATTATGCAACAATTTATGGCAAAGAAAAGAAAGCACAGAAATCCCCACCTCCGTTCGTTAGGTGGGGATTTCTCACATATGAACAGCTCTTGGCCATTCCTGATACATATTCGTTATACATAATGTTTGTTCCATCCATTGTTCAATTTCTTTCGTGTACATTTCTAAGAAAAAGGTCTCAGATGGAAAAGAATGCAGCACTTCTGATATATATTGCGGATATAAAAACGGCATATTCATCATGCCTTTTAATTGCGTCATAAACATTGTAAAAGATACCTTCTTAAACTCTTGTTTCATTTGTCCTTGTCTAATTACTTGCTCTATATAATATCTTTCTTTAGAAAAATAAACGGTCATCACTTCGCGAATTAATGTCGTATCAAGCGACAGCTCTCGGTAAAAGAAACGTGTCAGCTCCCTATTATCAAATTGATATCGTAAAATCCCGCGCACCATTTGCACCATTACATCTTTAGCCGACAAATACTCCCTCTGTTCAAAGGATGTTTCAATCACATGAATATACCCTTCTAAAAAATTAGTAATAAGCTGCTCTAATAGGCCTTGCTTTCCAGCAAAATAATATGAAATATTCGCTACATTCACATCCGCTCGCTTTGCAATGTCTCGCACCGACGTTCCATCATACCCTTTCGTGTTAAACAACGATATTGCCGCATCAATTACTTTTTGTTTCGTCTGTTTCATGCGCTCACTTCCTCTCACTGAACAGCTATAGTGTAAATTTCTTGACTTTTAAGACAAATTCCTTTAATTTTCTATCGACAAAGTCATGTGAAATACATCGTATTTTGCTAATATTTTACACATCTCGATAAAAAAGGAGCTGTTTCCATGTTTACTAAAGAAAGTTATGCAGGATCTCGCGTGCAGCAATATGAGACAGTAATAAAACAACTGGATGCATTATTAACTGGCGAATCAAACGTAGTCGCAAACTTATCAAATGCGTCCGCATTATTAAACCAATTTTTAGATCGCGTTAATTGGGTTGGCTTTTACGTAACAGAAGGAAATCAGCTTGTTCTTGGACCATTCCAAGGAATGCCTGCTTGCGTGCGCATTCCATTTGGACGAGGCGTTTGCGGCGTTGCAGCTGAAACAAAAACAACGCAGCTTGTAGCAGACGTCCACCAATTCCCAGGGCATATCGCTTGCGACAGTGCTTCAAATTCAGAAATTGTCGTACCGATTATTAAGGATGGGAATGTCATTGGTGTACTTGATATTGATAGTCCTGAAAAAAATCGTTTCGACGAAGTAGATCAGCGCTATTTAGAAAAGTTTGTGGAAACACTCCTAAAACATATGTAACAAAAAAGAGCCAGTTATCGATTAAGTACATGACGTACAAAACCGATAGCTGGCTCTTTTTTTATTGATTACTAACAGTAGATATTTTCTTTAACGCTTGCTCTAAATCAGAAACGATATCCTCCCAAGATTCTAAACCGACAGATAAACGTATTAAATTATCATAAATGCCCATTTCTTGTCTTAACGCAGCTGGAATCGCAGCGTGCGTCATCGTTGCCGGATGCTGAATTAACGTTTCTGTATCTCCTAAACTTACCGCAATTGTAATAAAGTGAAGGTCATTAATAAACGCCTGCGTCTCTTCTTTCCCACCTTTAATTGAAAAAGATATAACGCCGCCCCCACGTTTCATTTGGCGAGATGCTAACTCTCCTTCTGGGTACCAAACACCTTCTACCGCATCATGATTTTTTAGAAACGATACAATTTTTTCTGCATTATCACAATGGCGGTCCATTCTTACCGCTAGTGTCTTTAATCCGCGTAACAATAACCACGCATCAAACGGCGCCATAATACCGCCGATATCTTTTCGCATCGGGCGAATCTTTTCAGCTAACGCTTTCGTTTTACAAATTGTTACACCCGCTACAACGTCACCGTGACCACCAATATATTTTGTCGCACTATGAACAACGGCGTCACAACCAAGTTCAAGCGGTCTTTGTAAATAAGGTGAACAAAACGTATTGTCAACAATGACAAGTAAACCATTTCGCTTCGCAACCCGAATCACTTGTTTTAAATCAATTAATTTCATTGTCGGATTAATCGGTGTTTCAACGAAAATAAGCTTTGTATTTGGGCGAATTTTATTTTCCATATCAGCCTCTGTCTCCATATCACAAAACGAATGCGTAATCATAAATTTTTCTTCCAACACTTCCAAAAAGCCGTACGTGCATCCGTATAATCCATTTGAACAAATAATATGATCTCCAGCTTTTAGAAAACCAATTAACGTTGCGGAAATAGCTGCCATACCAGATCCGAAAGCAAGAGCTTCTTCTCCTCCTTCTAACACCGCCATACGTTCTTCAAATAATTTCACAGTTGGATTTCCAAGTCTTGAGTAAATATAAGATGGATCCACTCCCGCAAAACTCGCTTCTCCTTGCTGCGCAGTCTCAAATGTAAATGTAGACGTTTGAAATAAAGGCGGTGTCAAACTTCCTTTATATTCCTCTGATGTATAACCGTGATGAATTAACGCTGTCTCCATATGCTTCTTTTTCATAAAAACATCCCCTTTTATGTTTTTATTGCCGCATATTCACCAACAAAAATTTGATGAACGTTTTTACTACATTTTATGTAAGCGTTTTATTTGTGTTTCTATCTCTTCTTTTATATCGTTTTAAATTCCTTCTTGTTCATTTCCAAAATTTATATGCATAAAACAAAAACGTACTCGCTTGACGAAACTCTGGGTAAAAGATATAATAGCGTTTGTGTAAAATAAAAAGGCAGCCTTGTAATGTGAGTTTATCGTTTGTATTTTGTTCCTCTGCGGAGGTGTATCTCGTAACTCCCTGCTGCTGGAGCGAAGGTACATGAAAACAAAATGCCCGTAAATATCGATTACGTCTGTTTTTATTTTACGTAAATAAAAACATTTTAAAGGAGGAGTCAACTATGGCTCGTTATACAGGTCCAGCTTGGAAACTGTCTCGTCGTCTTGGAATCTCTCTAAGCGGCACAGGAAAAGAATTAGAAAAACGCCCTTACGCACCAGGTCCTCACGGTCCTAACCAACGTAAGAAACTTTCAGAATACGGTTTACAATTACAAGAGAAACAAAAACTTCGTCACATGTACGGCATGACTGAGCGTCAATTCCGTCGCACATTTGACCAAGCAGGTAAAATGCCTGGTAAGCACGGCGAAAACTTCATGATCCTTCTTGAAGCTCGTCTTGACAACTTAGTTTACCGTATGGGCTTAGCTCGCACTCGTCGTGCAGCTCGCCAATTAGTAAACCACGGTCACATCATGGTTGATGGCGCTCGCGTAGATATCCCATCTTACCGTGTAAAACCTGGTCAAACTATCAGCGTTCGCGAAAAATCTAACAACCTTGTTGTTGTTAAAGAAGCGATCGAAGTTAACAACTTCGTACCAGAATACTTAACTTTCGATGCTGACAAATTAGAAGCTACTTACACTCGTCACGCTGAGCGTGCTGAGTTACCAGCTGAAATCAACGAAGCATTAATCGTAGAGTTCTACTCTCGTTAATGACAAAAAGCCAATCCTGTGGATTGGCTTTTTTCGTTTATATATAAAATAAAATTATTTATTTTCCTCTTTCTGAACATATACATAAGCATCTTTCTGCTCTTTATGTACATCCACCTTCGAATTCTCTGCAAGCTGACCCGCATTTAGCAAAGAAAAAATAATGAGCGCTTCTAGTGACATTTTGTTTTACCACTCCTTTCTAGTTGTTATACATTCATCATACCGCTTACATGTGATTTCCGTATGAACTCGAAAAGGAGATTACAACAAAAAGGTTACAGAACTATGAATGCACGCTATAATAACCATTAAATAGGAGGTGGACTCTTTTGACAATAAACCAAATGGTTCAATTGGGTAGTGCATGTATGTTGTTTATTACTTCCGCGCTTATTAATTGGTATCAGGGGAGTAATTTGATAGATGATCCTGATGAATGGAAATATAGCGCTAAGTTTACGAATTACTTCAAAGGCACCGTTTCTAATTACGAAGATATTTATCAAATTGATTTCTTTATATATGCAGCAAAATTTTATCCAACAGCATTTATCGTTATGTTAGTTAGTTTACTTTATATGCTCATATTAATTCTTCATATTCTATTTACAAGAACTCGTGAGATAATCTAAATTCATACATAAAAACCCCGAATCATAAACTTTTCAGTTTACAATTCGGGGCACTATTTGTTTTACATTCGTTTCGGATTAGTAACGAATTAAGAAATATTTCTTTTTACCGCGGCGAATGATTGTGAATTTACCTTCGATGCGGTCTTTTTCTGTTACAACGTAGTCTAATGCTTGTGTACGCTCACCGTTTACGTAGATTGCACCGTTCGTTACATCTTCACGTGCTTGACGTTTTGATGGAGAGATTTTGCTTTCTACAAGTAAGTCGATTAATACTGTATCTTCTGCAGTACGTTCTACAGATGGTACGTCTTTGAATCCTTGCTCGATTTCGCTTGCAGTTAGTTCTGCTACAGAACCGCTGAATAATGCAGCTGAAATTTTAATCGCTTGCTCTAATGCTTCTTCGCCGTGAACAAGTTTTGTCATTTCCGCACCTAATGCTTTTTGTGCTGCACGTTTTTCTGGTGCTTCAGCTACTTGTTTCTCAAGCTCAAGAATTTCTTCATGAGATAAGAATGTAAAGTATTTTAAGTATTTAACAACATCACGGTCATCTGTGTTAATCCAGAATTGGTAGAACTCGTAAGGAGTTGTTTTCTCTGGGTCTAACCAAATTGCGCCGCCTTCTGTTTTACCAAACTTCGTACCGTCAGATTTTGTAACAAGTGGAATTGTTAAACCGTATGCTTTCGCATCTTCTTCTGATTTACGGATTAATTCAAGACCAGCTGTAATGTTACCCCATTGGTCACTACCACCGATTTGTAGGCGACAATTATGGTGTTGGTATAAGTTTAAGAAGTCGTATGATTGTAAAATCATGTAACTAAACTCAGTAAATGAAATACCAGTCTCTAAACGAGATGCTACTGTATCTTTTGCTAACATATAGTTTAAACCGAAGTTTTTACCGATATCGCGTAAGAATGAAATGACATCTAAGTTACCAAGCCAGTCATAGTTGTTAGCCATTGTTGCTGGGTTGTCCACGTTTTCGAACTCTAAGAAGTTTGAAAGTTGGTTTTTAATGCTTTCTGTGTAGTAAGCAACTGTATCTTTCGTATTTAATGTACGCTCTGCTTTTTTACCACTTGGATCACCGATCATACCAGTACCACCGCCAACAAGTGCGATTGGTTGGTGACCAGCTAATTGGAAACGACGTAACATTAATACTGGTAACATATGACCGATGTGTAAGCTATCCGCTGTCGGGTCGAAACCACAGTATAATTTAACGCTTTCTTTTTCTAATAATTGCTCAAGGCCCTCAGCATCTGTTTGCTGATTAATTAGACCGCGAAATTCAAGATCTTGTAAAATACCCATATCCTACATACTCTCCTTTAAGTTCATTACTGGCGTGAAGGTTAAAAACATAAAAAAATCGCCCCTTCAAATAAGGGACGATTTTGATCATCGCGTTACCACCCTAGTTGCAGACCAAAAAAGCCTACCACCTTATTTACATAACGGCTTAGCACCGTCTCTTCCCTTTTGAATACAATTCAATCGAAAAAAGATGCTCTAGGGGCGTAATTCGCGATCATCTATGTGCTGATTTTCACCGGCCATCAGCTCTCTAAAACAGGGAAATGATCACTACTTCTCCCTTTCCACGCTCAATTATTCATATACTTTTCTTTATACCATCATTTATATAGGCGTGTCAAATAGGGGTCGGGTTTCTCTTCTTGCCAATCCTTTATAACGTCATAAAGAGTATCGTAATAAGAGAAAGGATTGGAACTCCAACTAATAACGATACGTGAAACACAACCGATAAATCATTCCCAATTGTCGCTTCCACAGGATCTTTCGCCGGGGAACCAAGAAAGCCGATTAATCGATCGAAGCGACTTACCGTTTTTGGAAAGTCCGGTACTTCTACATGGTCACTATCTAAATGTTGTTTTAATTTATATTCACTCTTAAAGGGATTTCCGCTCAATTTCATCTACCTCCAGCAATTGTTTCAATTTCTTTATCCCGTTATGAAGTCTCGATTTCACTGTTCCAATCGGAATGTTTAATATCTCCGCAATCTCTTTTTGCTGCATATCATGATAATAAGAAAGAATAAGGACAGCTCGCTGCTCTTCCGGAACTTTCAAAATTGCTTCTCTTACTGTGAGACGATCTTCGTGAGAAAATTCTTTTTCCGGAATCGGCACTAAAAATGGCAAAAGCGTACGCCACTTTTTTCTTCTATTTAATTTATTAATCATAAGACGATAACCAATTTGAAATAAATACGTTTTTATTTTGCCTTTTTCAAGTTCATACATATGCTTCTTACGCTCTAACGTCAAAAACGTGTCTTGTACAAGGTCGATACTTAATTGTTCATCTCGATTAAATCGATATAAAAATGTGTATAGCGCTGGTTTGATTAAAACATATAGTTTTTCCCCAGCCTGCTTATCTCCCCTTTGATACGCAAGCATGAGCTCCTCCTCAATCCCAATCTGCGCCATGATTTTTGATCTCCTTTATTCCTTTTAACGTTAATGAAATACGGGAAATTAAATATGCAATTGCAATAAAAACCCACAACTGCGATTGATTTGTAAAAAATTGAACATATGGATTTTGAATTGTAAATCCCATTGGAACTAAAAAAATTAAAACCTGCACACATATGCATGCATACAATGCCAGACAAACAGAAATCGTATCAAATACATTCCAACGAAAATAAACTTTTGTTTTTGTAAAATCGATTTTATTCCCTTTTTTTCGTACTATATGTTTTCTATCAAACGGAATAATAATTGAAAACACAACACTCATTATAACTCCAGCTGTAAGCATTGATACTCTATATCCAATTGGTATCGGTAAGAAAAGACCACAAGAAAATACGACTATAATTCCAATTAAAGCAAAAACAAGTAGTAATTTATTAGACATAAAAAATCCTCCCTCATCTATTCTTTCATAAATGTATACAGACGAGGAAGGCACTTCGTTCAAATATTATTTTATTTTTTAATAACCTTTGCAGGATTCCCACCAACTACTACATTGTCTGGTACATCTTTCGTTACAACGGTGCCAGATGCAATAACCGTATTATCTCCAGTTGTCCCGAATAGTTTTTTACGATTCCACTACGTTATTCTAATTTTACTTCTAATGTTTCATTTAACTTTTCTTGTTAATACACAAGCTTGCTCCCTCTTTAACTTCTATGTAGGTTAAAGAGAGAATAAAAAAGAAAGGCCTGAACATTATTTCGTTCAGACCTTTCTCTCTTAATCTTCCATCGTTGATAAGTCACCTGTTGGCAAGTTTAACTCCCACGCTTTTAATACGCGGCGCATAATTTTACCGCTTCTCGTTTTCGGTAATTTATCTCTAAATTCAATTTGTCTTGGCGCTGCATGAGCTGCTAGACCTTTCTTTACAAATTGACGAATTTCTTCTTTTAACTCTTCAGATGGTTCGTACCCTGCACGAAGCGCGATAAATGCTTTAATAATTTCGCCGCGCACCGGATCAGGAATACCGATTACACCAGCTTCTGCAACAGCAGCATGCTCGATTAATTTGCTTTCTACTTCAAACGGACCAACGCGCTCACCTGACGTCATAATTACATCGTCAATACGTCCTTGGAACCAGAAGTATCCATCCTCGTCCATATAGGCAGAATCACCTGATACGTACCAATCGCCTGGCATGAAGTAAGATTCATACTTTTGTTTGTTATTCCAAATTCCGCGCATCATCGCTGGCCAACCTTTGCTAATTGCTAAGTTACCCATTGTGTAGGGAGGCACTTCATTTCCTTCATTATCAACAATCGCTGCTTTTACACCTGGAATTGGTTTACCCATTGAACCTGGACGGATTTCCATACAAGGGTAGTTACAAATAACTTGTCCACCTGTTTCTGTCATCCACCACGTATCATGAATACGAAGTCCAAATGCGTTCATCCCCCAGCGAATTACTTCTGGATTTAACGGTTCACCAACGCTTAACACGTGGCGCACTTGTGATAAATCGTATTTTTTAATTGCATCTTGTCCAGCACCCATTAACATACGGAACGCCGTTGGTGCGCTATACCAAACTGTTACGCCGTAATCTTGCAGCGCTTCATACCAAGCTTCTGGACTAAAACGTCCGCCTAAAATAACATTTGATGCTCCGACTAACCACGGTGCGAAAATACCGTAAGCTGTACCAGTTACCCAGCCTGGGTCAGCTGTACACCAATATACATCGTCTTCTTTTAAATCTAATACCCATTTCGCCGTTTGATAGTGCTGAACCATTGCGTTTTGCGCATGGAGCACACCTTTTGGCTTACCAGTAGAACCAGACGTGTAATGTAGAATCAGACCGTCTTCACGGCCTAACCATTCAATATGTAATTCTTTTGAAGCTTGTTCGAATAAAGGATTGAATGCTACTGTTTTACCGCCTTCTTCTACATGATCTCCAACAAGGAAGACTGTTTTTAAAGCTGGTAAATCATTTAATGGTACGCGCTCTAACAATTCAGGCGTTGTAATTAACACTTTTGCTTCGCTATCTTCTAAACGATCGCGAACTGCGCCTTCCATAAATGCTTCAAATAACGGACCAACAATTGCCCCTAATTTCACTGCACCAAGAAGGGCGAAATATAACTCTGGGGAACGCGGCATAAAAATAAAAACGCGATCGCCTTTTTCTACATCGCCATAATTTTTCAGGACGTTTCCTGCTTTATTAGAAAAATCCTTCATTTCCTTAAATGTATACTTCTCTTTTCGCGATCCATCTTGATAATAAAGGGCTACTTTATTCTTTCGATCGGATTTCGCATGCTTATCAATTGCCTCATACGCCATATTTACTCGGCCTGTTTCATTCCAAGTAAAGTTTTTATTAACCTCTTCCCAGTTAAAATTTGCGTATGCCTCATCATAATTCGGCAAATTATTTTCTCCTTTAATGACAGGAAGCGTTTCTACTTTCATACTTTACATCCCCCTCCTATGTATTCTATTATCTATTATAATAACATTATTTAAAATTTTCAGTATATTTGTTGATTTTTAGACAAATTTTTAATGACAAATTTCGATTCACATCGCATATATTATAAAGTACGATATGAATAGATTCACAAACCCTCAAGGTGGTGAGCAATACATTGATTCATAAAAAAATATATAATGCTAGAAACTTAAAAACAGCGAAAGGCACTTTAATTATTGAAGGGCCTGTCTCTACACATAACTTAGAAATGTATGAGTTTCATCCAGACTTAATTGCGTTTCGTCCTGCCGAGCAGCAATATAAAGCAATTGTCGAAATTTCTAAATTGCCAGAAGCTCGTCTCATTATTGCTAGACATGACCAAACGATTGTTGGATATGTTACATACTTGTATCCTGATCCACTTGAACGATGGTCAGAAGGAAAGATGGAAAACTTAATTGAACTCGGGGCAATTGAAGTTGTCCCTGCCTTCCGTGGTTGCGCTGTCGGAAAAAACTTATTAGAAGTTTCCATGATGGACGATTATATGGAAGATTACATTATATTGACGACTGAATATTATTGGCACTGGGATTTAAAACAAACAGGCTTAAATGTTTGGGAGTACCGAAAAGTAATGGAAAAGATGATGAATGCTGGCGGGTTACAATGGATGGCTACAGATGATCCTGAAATTTGTTCACATCCTGCTAACTGTTTAATGGTCCGCATCGGTAAACGCGTTGATACGGATTCTATTCAAGCATTTGATCGTCTACGTTTTCACAATCGTTTTATGTACTAATAAAGGGGGCAACTGGAATGATTGTAGAAGAAATTATGAATCAAGATGTAGTGACATTACATCCAAACGATACAATCGAAACAGCAATCCGAACGATACGTACGAAAGGCATTCGGCACATTCCAATTGTCGATCAAAATAATCATGTCGTAGGCATTATTTCTGATCGGGATGTAAGAGATGCAAGTCCGTCTATTTTAGATGAACAAGTTTCACTCGATATGCTGAAGCAACCGCTTGAACTGATCATGAAACATCCTGTTATGACTTGCCATCCTCTCGATTTCGTTGAGGAAATTGCTACTTTATTTTTTGAAAATAAAATTGGCTGTCTTCCTGTTACAAAGGCTGGAAAGTTAGTCGGAATCATTTCTGAATCGACTGTACTGCATACGTTAGTGAAATTAACAGGGGCACATCAACCGAGTTCACAAATTGAAATTCAAGTAAAAAATGAACCTGGTATTCTTGGAAAAGTCGTTGCTATTTTTAGCGATTTACAAATCAATATCGTGAGCGTTCTCGTCTACCCAGCAAAAGATGAGAATGATAAAGTACTCGTTTTCCGCATTCAAACGATGAATCCGCTAAAAGTGATTGATGCACTTGAAGCAGAAGGCTACCGCGTATTATGGCCGAACATTATGGGGATGCAAGCATGAGTAGCGCGTTTATTTATTCGGATGACTTTCGGGGCTATTCATTTAGCCCTGATCATCCTTTTAACCAACTGCGCGTCACACTTACGTATGATTTATTACAAAAGGGTGGTTTCATCTCTCCTTCCCAAATCATTTCACCAAGGATGGCTACAGATGAAGAAATTGCCTACATTCATACAGAGGAGTACATAAATGCGGTAAAACGTGCTGGAGAAGGTAAGTTAGAAAAATCAATTGCGATGACATATGGACTCGGAACAGAAGATACACCGATGTTTCCAAATATGCACGAAGCAAGCGCATTACTCGTTGGTGGTACGTTAACAGCTGTCGATGCTGTTCTTTCCGGGAAAGTAAAACACGCGCTTAACTTAGGAGGCGGCTTACATCATGGCTTCCGCGGCAAAGCATCTGGCTTTTGCATTTATAACGATAGCTCTATCGCAATGAAATATATTCAAAAGAAATACGGTTTACGCGTTTTATATATTGATACAGATGCTCATCACGGTGATGGTGTACAGTGGTCTTTTTATGACGATCCTAACGTATGCACCATTTCACTACATGAAACCGGTCGATATTTATTCCCTGGAACTGGAGCTGTAAATGAACGTGGACAAGGTAATGGTTATAGTTATTCTTTTAACGTTCCACTCGATGCTTTTACAGAAGACGAATCTTTCTTAGATTCCTATCGAACTGTCGTAAAAGAAGTGGCCGCATACTTTAAACCGGATATTATTTTAACGCAAAATGGCGCTGACGCACATTACTACGATCCACTTACACACCTTTGCGCAACGATGAATATTTACCGTGAAATACCGAAGCTCGCTCGCGAAATCGCTAACGAATATTGCGAAGGTCGTTGGATTGCTGTCGGCGGCGGTGGCTATGACCACTGGCGCGTCGTCCCAAGAGCTTGGGCACTCATTTGGCTCGAAATGAACAACATCCAAAACATCTCAGGTTATCTCCCTCCAGAATGGATTGAAGCTTGGAAAGGACAAGCAGAAACAGAACTTCCCCTCACATGGGAAGATCCAGACAACATGTATAAACCTATCCCCCGCAAACCAGAAATTGAAGAAAAGAATGCATTAACTGTAGCGAAATCCCTCGAAATTATTCGGAATAATATGACAAAATCTTTATACTAAAGGAAAAGGAGGCTCGTTTTTGAATAGCCTCCTTTTATTTATAGCTTGCTATTATTGTCGTTTTTTGTCGGTAAGTCGATATATTTTAATAATCGCTGATATATTTCAAGTTGCGCCGATATATTTTAATAATCGCTGATATATTTCAAGTTGCGCCTATATATTCTAATAATCGCTGATATATTTTTATGTACTAACGGACTTTATAAGGAAAGGTCGTGATATTATGTGGACACAACAAATGATCCACACGAAACGTGGCACATTTGAACTTTTTACAAAGGGAAATGGCGAACCGCTTTGCATTACACATCACTATTCACAATTTAATGAAACTGGTGATTACTTTGCGGATGTCTTCACTTCTACGCATCGTGTATTGCTCATTAATTTACGAGATGCTGGTAACTCCGCAAAAGCCAATTCAGAAAAAGAATTAAGCATGATTGAAACAATCCACGACTTGGAAGCCATACGAGAAGCATTACAACTTCCAACATGGCATTTCGCTGGTCATTCAACAGGTGGGATGCTTGGACTTTTATATGCAATTACCTATCCAAAATCCTTACAATCGTTAGTACTCGTTGGAGCCGCAGCAAGTAATTATACCGAAACACCATTTTGCATTTATCATCCAGAACATCCACAATTTCATTATATGCAACATCTCATCGAAAACTTAAAAAGCCCTCACCTTACAAATGAAGAACGGAAAGAACTATCTACTGAGAGAACAAAATTATCATTGCATAAACCAGAAAACTACAACTCTTATTTTTGTAAACCAATCCAAAAAACAATGTCTGCTAGCCGAATGAATGCTTTTTCTCACGAATATCCAGCATTTAATTTACGAGAACATTTACCTTCTATGAAAACAAAGACGCTTATTATATGCGGAAGATACGATGTGCAGTGCCCGATTCAGTATTCTATCGAGATGCATGAGGGCATACGTAATTCTATTTTTGTGACATTTGAAGAGAGTAACCATTATCCCTTTTTGGAAGAAGCTGCTCAGTTTACTTCTACTATTCGAACATTTTATAAATTGTTACATTAGTACCGTTATTATTAAGGAAAGCTCACAGTCTCTGTAAGACTATGAGCTTTTTTCAAAAGAAGTATTTCAACTAGTAACAATTAAAAGAAGAACACACAAAACCACTAAACCTAAATCAATAAATACTGCCTTTTTATCTCCTTCTTTTAAACTTATTAGAAAACTAGAAACTATTTTAATTGCAAAAAAGACCATCATAAATAACCCACCGAAATGATCATTCGTAAAATCTTCATCATAAAACATTTGTATTGCACCGATAATTAATAAGATAAGTATGATATTGGTTCCAATCTTTAGAGCCTTGTTTGATTTATTATCTTTTAATATATCCCTCAAAATGTAGCACGCCCTCTCAAACTATCTTGTGTGTTGGCACAGATGTTTTATCCCCTTTTACATTTTAACATAAATTACCTTATATATACTTTTACTTACAGTTATAGACATGCACGGCAATGATAATGTTTCCTTCATTGCAACATGCTCATAACTTTAAAGAAATAGAGAATGACTCGCTGGAAGGACATAAGTAAAAGCTAATTTTTGCCTTCCTCCCCCACCCTATGCTACATTTAACCCGTTATATCAATATGAATAGGGTGGGATTACATATGAACAAACCTAAAATTGGGATGATTGGACTTGGAAGTATCGCACAAAAAGCCTATCTTCCAACACTTACAAAAGAAACAGATTGGAATTTTGTAGGGGCTTTTACACCTAATGCAGAGAAAAGGAAACAAGTTTGCCAGCAATACCGTATACAAGACTTCCATTCTATTGAAACGTTAGCTTCAGAATGCAATGCAATCTTCGTTCATAGTTCAACTGCATCGCATTATGAAATCGTTTCTGAACTTCTGAAAAAAGGGATCGATGTTTATGTTGATAAGCCGCTAGCTGCTACAGTAGAACAAGCTGAGAAACTAGTTGAGTTGAGCGAAAAGTATAACCGAAAGTTAATGGTTGGATTTAATCGCCGCTTCGTTCCTATGTATGTTGCGGCAAAAGAGCAAGCTCATAATATTTCATGGATTCGAATTGAAAAGCATCGTACAAATAAAGTCGGGCCCTATACGTACGACTTTACGATGTTAGATGATTACTTACATATTGTAGATACTGCTCGCTGGTTAGCTAACGATGAGCTTAACGTCGTTCATAATATGATGCAAATCAATGAAAAGAATGAACTTCTTTACGGACATCATACATATACAACTGTAAATGGAATGTTACTTTCTACCGCAATGCACCGCCATGCCGGTACAAATTTAGAACAAATTGAACTTGTCACAGCAGGAAAAATCATTCGCGTAAAAAACATGAACACATTTGAAGTTGAGCAAGAAAATGCAGTTTCTCAAATTGGCTCCCCATCATGGGATACGACGTTAAAACAACGTGGTTTTGAAGATGCTGTTCATCATTTTATTGCATGTGTACAAGGAGATACAAAGCCTGTTGTAGATGGATTAGAAGGATTAAAAACGCAGCAAATGCTCCAATCTCTACTGAATGATGTAAACAAAAATTAAAACGGATACATTTTTCAGAATTTACTTTCATTCCCATTTCCCCTTTATTTCTCACGCAAATTTCTATAGAATATGTTGATAGGAATTATAAATTTCATAATGAATCGTGGAAAGGATGGGATTAACACATGTGGAACGAGTTTAAAAAGTTCGCTTTCAAAGGGAATGTCGTTGATTTAGCTGTCGGGGTTGTAATCGGTGCGGCATTCGGTAAAATCGTTAGTTCTTTAGTAAAAGATATTATTACACCATTACTTGGTATGGTATTAGGTGGCGTTGACTTTACAAGTTTACACTTTGGATACGGTAAATCTGCTGTTATGTATGGTAACTTCATCCAAACAATTTTTGATTTCTTAATTATTGCAGCTTCTATCTTTATGTTTGTTAAAGTGTTCAACAAACTAACATCTAAAAAAGAAGAAGAAAAAGAGGAAGAAATTCCAGAACCAACAAAAGAAGAAGTTCTTCTTAGCGAAATTCGCGACTTATTAAAACAACAAAACTCTTCTAAAGATAGAGCATAATTGAACGGATAAAAAGGCATGCCCCTTAGGGACATGCCTTTTCTATATGCTATAACGTTTCCGAATTCATATGAATAAATAAAATAATACCAGCAACCATAAGTACCATAATACTACTTGCAAATAGTGTAATACCGATAAACATTAAACTTGTGCTCATATCCACTGATACACTTTCAATAAAAATAGAAATTACATACGTGATAAGGGCAATTCCTGCAAGAATACTTCCTGGAACAAATCGCTTTAAACCATTTTGTTTTAACGTCATATATGCAAAAATAGCAGTCATACAAAGCGTAATTATCCAAAGAACGATCATCTCTTCTCCCCCCTCACAAGCCTTTTCTTTCTATTATACATGACATTGCCCTATAATAGTTAAATTTGCACTTATGTGACATATAACAAGGAATTATACAGTCATATAGAGAAGTCTCCCAAATAAGCTATAGAACTCGGGAGGATTTCAATTGGAAGAAGATATTGTAGGATATTTTAAACAAGTAGAGAAATTTGATTATATTACAATTGACTTAGACAAAAAGTTTTTTTATATGGAAATTGTACAACTAGAAACAAATATAACTTTGCTAAAAATATCACTTAACTTAGAAAAAGATGAAACTATTATTGCTGGCAATGTGAAACAATATGATCCTTCTAGGTTAGAACAATTCATACAAAGCTTTAAACACACTGCCCAAACATGCCTTGCACATAATTTACGAAGTCCTGAAGAACTTTTTGCATTTTGGAAAAAGAATTAATCTCCCTTTCGTTAAAAAAATGGTTATTTTTTCTATTAATTGATATAATTATCATATACAAATATTCTTTATAAGGGAGTGTTCATAATGATCTGGATTTCACTAATCGTATTAGCCTATTTCATCATTCTCGTCCCAATACAGTATAACTACATTAAAATACTCAAAGAAAAACAGAAGAAAATGAATATGTCACAAAACGAACTATATGACAACATGTCTTATGAAGAATCCCAAATACATTACCATTATCAAAGTAACGTATTTACAATACCTGCTTCGCTTGTCGCAAGTATTATTTATAAAGTGAAACATGCAGCATAATATGTACGCTGTAAAATTATTGTTTGAATCTGTTCATTCTGGTGAGCCTGATCCTCCAAAAATTGATGAGGATTATGAAAAAAAAGGATTGTGATACACTTTTTGAAGAAAGTATTATTCTTGTTAAGGCACACAGCTTGGAAGAGGCCCATGCACTAGGTGAACAAATCGCTATACATTCTGAGCATACGTACGATAATATGTACGGTGAGCAAATAACGTGGACGTTTCGAAAAGTATTGCATGTGTTTGAATTAGACGATACACCATTTGAAACGGGAAAAGAATTATACGCAAGATTTTTACAAGTTAAGAAAAATGAAACAGTGGATACAGTCTTACAAAAATACTATCCTGAATACGAATAAAAGCTCACAGCAATCGCTGTGAGCTTTTTTATACTTACTTCGTTGAATCTCTAAATTGGATACGGTGAGGTAAGATAACAGTGTGATCTTCCACTTTTTCTTTGTTCATATACTTTGTTAATAGACGCATTGCTACTGCACCGATATCATACATCGGTTGTACAACTGTTGAAAGTTGTGGACGAACCATTAATGCAAGGCGTGTATTATCGAAACCAAGTACTTCTACATCAGTTGGTACATTTAATCCAGCATCTTGTGCTGCGTGAATTACACCTAGTGCCATTTCGTCAGAAGATACGAAGATCGCTGTTGGCTTTTCATCAAGGCCCCAAAGCTTTTCGAATGCTTCGATACCTGAATCATATGTGTAATCTCCATCGATTACAAGATTTTCATCATATGAAATACCTGCTTCTTCTAAAGCTTTTTTATAACCTTGTAACTTCTTCGCGCTTCCCGCTTTATCAATGAAAGGACCAGAGACGAAACCGATACGCTTATGTCCTTGTTCAATAAAGTGCTTCATTGCGTCGTAAGCCGCTTGTGTATAATCAATGTTTACTGATGGCGTTTCATTTTGCTCATCAAATGACGCTGCTAATACGATTGGTACTGGAGACTTTTTAAATTCTTCAACGTGAATATCTGTAATATCTTCACCCATGAAAACAATTCCGTCCACTTGTTTTCCAAGCATCGTATTTAATAAATGGAACTCTTTCTCTTTGTTTTGGTCAGAGTTACTTAAAATGATGTTATATTTGTACATTGTTGCGATATCTTCAATTCCACGAGCAAGTTCTGCATAAAACGTATTTGAGATATCAGGAATAATAACACCTACTGTAGTTGTCTTTTTACTTGCTAGTCCACGTGCTACCGCATTTGGGCGGTATCCTAAACGATCAATTGCTTCTAATACTTTCTTTCTTGTTGTAGGCTTTACATTTGGATTACCGTTCACAACGCGTGATACGGTAGCCATTGAAACGTTCGCTTCACGCGCTACATCATATATTGTTACGTTCATCTCATCGCACACTCCTTCTATTTTTGTTATCTATTTTTATGTATCGGTTACTTGAATGAAAAAAAGACATCAACTCTATTTGCAGATGCCACCAATCGTCCCGAGTTCTTCCTTTTACTAATGATACGATAAAAACGCAGGCTCATACAATATTTTCCCGCAAAAGTTTCGAAAAAATTCGCTTCTTTTCTCGTATTTTCGTATTTTTTATGAAAAAAAGGGCATTTTTTGTAAAAATATAGATGTTTCATAAGTAGAAACCTTATTTTAAGCAGTACGATAGTACATGAAATTTATATCAGCGATTTTTTAAATATATCGACCGCAACTCGAAATATATCAGCGATTTTCCAAATATATCGACCGCAACTCAAAATATATCAGCGATTTTCCAAATATATCGACTTACCAACAAAAATCGACAATGATAGGCATGTGACGCGCTGGACCTAGAATTACTCCACAATTGGCAATAGAAGATCACATCCCCCTGTAGAATGCGTTACATCGACAATGCAAGGGGTAAATAGGTTTCTTTCTTTGAAATCAGTACAGCAGAAATATGAAGCATATTACGCGTCGCTCCGTCCCATCGTCCCCTTTCATTTACAGTAAAAAAAGACAGTTTAAACACTGTCTTTTCTTACAGGAAGGAAACAAACGGTTTATCGCTGTTTTTCTCTTTTATAACAATTGCCTCAATTTTATTCTCGGACTTTATCTGCAATTGTACTTTTGCATCTTTCGGTAATTGGTCTAACATACTTTGAGCGGCGAGTTGAGTAAGAGCCATTAATTCTGTTTTACCGTTATATTTAATAACAATATCCATATTTAATGTATCCATTTGATTTTTCTTATAAGAAACTTTAGCATTTACTGGGATAAAGTCTCCAGGAGAAAAACCTTTCATTGCCTCAGCAAATTTATTTATTTTTTCATTATCTTCTCCATGCGCTTGTGTAAATTCGTCAGAAGGATATGAATACGCTTTTTCTTCAATCGCATTCCAATTTCCAAGGTTCGTATCATTCTTTTGAACGGTAGCACTAGCAATATACGTGCCATTTTTTAAAGAACTTGTACTTTCTTGCTTAAAGATAGCAAACGTAATTGGGGATTTATTATACTTGCCATTTTTATGAATAGCTTCTATAAGTTGTCCAGCCACTTCAGTTCCTTTAGAAAGCGCTTCTTCATTTGATACACTTGACGACATTGCTAACCCAATCACAACGCCAGATAAACTTAATTCATTTGAATTCTGCTTCCCGAAATAGTCTTGTTCTATAATATTTGTCAAAACGGGTGCTTTTACTTTTGCGACTAGTTCATCAACTAACTTCTCAGGAATATACTGATTTAATTGTAGCACATGATTTTCTGTATCAAATTGCTCTTTTGCAATATTCATTAAACCATTTTCATACTCTGCTAAATCTAATTTAGAATTTGTTGTTATATTAGCTGTATTTATAACCTTTTGTTCTTTTAAAGGAATTACAGTTCTATAATAATCTTTAGAAACAGCAGTTCTCGGAATCATGCTTTTTTCTTTCGTATCTTTCTGTATAACTTCATCCTTCTTACTAATCGTATCATTACTACAAGCTCCTAGTAATAAACTTACGACTGCGAAGGATAATGCCATTTTCTTCATTACTTAAAACCTACTTTCAACAATCTAGTTATTTAGTTTGAACTATTAACAGTTTACCATTAAATATATTTCAACAAAAACAAAAAAAAGAAGCAAGCACCTTTCGCTTGCTTCTTTTTACTTAATATTCTCTTCTAAAGCGTCTTTTTTAATGTTCCAATGAGACGTATTCCATACTACCATCCCATCTTTTATGTATAACACTTGTGGAGATTCATGTTTCATGCTGTACTGTTCTGCAACACGATTCGAAACATCTCTCGCATCTTGTACGTATAAGTAGTACGATGGTACCGCTCTTTCTTCACTACAATAAGCTTGAAATTCTGTATAGGCACCATGACTAATCGGGCATGTCGTACTATGTTTAAAAAGAACATAAGGCTCGTTTTTTTCTATTAATACTTCGAGCTCTTCAATTGTTTCAAGTTTTGTCATATTCATTACGATTCACCTCTCATACGAAGTCTAGAGCGCTTCTCTTTCTTTTCAGCTTTTTTCTCAAGTCTTTCTAATTTACGCTCTTCTTTTTCAACCTTTTTCTCTTGCCTTGTCGCACGATAATGATTGTATACTTCAATTGCTGCGCTACTCCACTGTACAACTTGCGCTACTTTATCTGCATTATTTTCAATTTCGTCCGTAACAGACTCTGATACATTACGAAGTTTCGTATTTAAGGAATGGATTGTCGTTCCAATTCCATCTACACCCGATACTACTTTATTTAATGATTGTGACTTCTGTTGAATGTCATCAGCTAACGCATTTGTTTTATGTAATAATTGCTCCGTCTCTACGCTAATTCCTTGCATTTGCTTTTCTAAACCTTCTAACGTGCTTGCAACGTTTTCTAACGTCTTCTGAACTGATAACAACGTTCTGCATACATACACTACTAATACAGCGAAAGCAACCGCGATAATAGCCGCACTTACATATAAAAGAACTTGCATTTCATCACTTCCTTTATCTTTTTCATACTTTCTCCTATTATACAATCATTTTCCGTTTCGTTCTAATCCCTATCTTTTCATTAGAATTTTCATACTTATTCGTTAACTTTAACATAAATGATTCAACAAATTCCACTAAGTAGGTTACAATAGGAGAGGATACATAATTAGTAGGGAGGCTTTACATATGAAAGATCCACGTATTGAAAAGTTAGCATACAATTTAATTAACTACTCTATTCGCTTACAAAAAGGCGAAAAAGTATTAATTGAAAACTTTGGCTTACAAAAAGAACTTGTAACTGCACTTGTAAAAGAAGCATATGCAGCTGGTGGTTTCCCATTCGTTTCTTTAAAAGATCATCAAGTAGATCGCTCTTTATTAATGGGTGCTACTGAAGAACATTTTGAACAAATCGCTGCGTATGAAGCAAGCGTAATGAAAGATATGGACGCTTATATCGGTCTTCGCTCTGGCGATAACATTAACGAACAAGCTGACGTGCCAAGTGAAAGAATGCAAATTCATGGTCAAACAGTTGGTAAGAAAGTTCATAGAGACATTCGCGTTCCAAAAACACGCTGGGTTGTTCTTCGCTACCCAAATGCTTCTATGGCGCAGCTTGCTAAAATGAGCACAGAAGCTTTCGAAGACTTCTACTTCGAAGTTTGTAACTTAGACTACGGTAAAATGGATAAGGCGATGGATAGCCTTGTTACATTAATGAATAAAACAGATAAAGTGCGCCTAACTGGTCCTGGAACTGACTTAACATTCTCTATTAAAGACATTCCAGCAATTAAATGCTCAGGTCATTTAAACATTCCAGACGGTGAAGTATACTCTGCACCAGTTCGTGATTCTGTTAATGGTACAGTTTCTTACAACACGCCATCTCCTTACAACGGTTATACATTTGAAAATGTACAACTTAAGTTCGAGAACGGCCAAATCGTTGAAGCAACTGCAAACGATACAGAGCGCATTAACAAAATCTTCGATACAGACGAAGGCGCACGCTACGTTGGTGAGTTCGCAATCGGCGTAAACCCATACATCTTACATCCAATGGGAGACATCCTATTCGATGAAAAAATCGATGGCAGCTTCCACTTCACTCCTGGACAAGCTTACGATGATGCATGGAACGGTAACAACTCGAACATTCACTGGGATTTAGTGTGCATCCAACGTCCTGAATACGGCGGCGGCGAAATTTACTTCGACGACGTACTAATCCGTAAAGACGGACGATTCGTTGTACCTGAATTAGAAGCTTTAAACCCAGAGAACTTAAAATAATGAAAAACGCTCGGGATTTTTTCCGAGCGTTTTTTTAATACTTTAATAAGTCTTTCGCCACATCTTCTGGCACTTTAAAACTCATCTTCTTATTTTTCATTTCAACTTCAACATACGGGACATCTTTATATACTGTCATCGTACCTATTTCATGTAATTCCTTTTTATCTTTACTCGACTCCGATAATTTTGTTGTACCTTCTTGATACATTTTAAATGTTTTCCCTTGCGGAGTATCTAAAGGAGCCGACTGCATTTCCCACTTATCCATTTTCATGACTTCAAACAGCTTTTCAATTTCTTTCTTATCGGTAATTACTTTCTTTTCACTTGAATCAGTAAGTGATTCAATTTCAACTTTTTGTGCCTTTTCTAAGTTTAGATCCGTCTTTTCCTTCTTTGTACTACATCCTAGTAAAAGAAAGGATACGGTTAGCAGAAATACAAATAACATAAGGACTTTTTTCATTTCTAATTCTCCTAACTATATAGAGCTACTTTTCTCGCCTTTCGTTTGCTGAAAATGAAAATAATATAAAAGCACCACTGCAATCGTACCTATTAATATTGGTACATATAAAGGCAGATCCCATTTCATATATACTCTAGTGCAACCAACAAGCACAAATAATATTTCTAAACAAAACAAAGGTTTTACATATTTCATTTCTTCCCTACCATTTCTATTTTCACATTTGGATTCTCTTTCTCAATAAGCGCCAAAAATTCATTCATATGTTGCGGCATCGCAACCATATGTACTTTGTATGCATTTGTCGTAATTTCAAGAGATTTCCCAACTTGACGAATGATTCTTATCTCTTTCAATACGATATCATCATTTAAAATACCGTACTTTAATACACCATTTTCTACTTTATGCTGTTTAATAAATACTTCCCAAACGAGTGGTACATTAACAAGGAAGCATAAACCCATTCCAATTAACGCTGTCATCCACTGCTCTTTATTTGTGACAATCATGACAAGTGGATACACAAACATAAAAGCTAACGTGAGACAAACGAAAATGACTACTGACTTACTTCTTTGAATCGGAAAATTCATATACGCACCCCCTATCCTAAATTATACCACTTTTTCCATTTTATTAATAAAAAAAGGCCATTTCTACATGACCTTCTTAAACAATATATCTATAAAATTTCTTATCCACCTGCAACACTGGAAAACTTTTTGGCAACTCATCTATACTCACACTTTGAAAACCATTCTTTTCATAAAAGCGATGTGCTGCTAAAAATTTAACTGTCGTTCCTAAGTAAATATCTTTCAGCTTTTTATTCTCAGCCCACAAAATTGCTGTTTGGAGCAACTTATGTGATGCGCCCCACTCTTTTCCGCGAAATTCTTTTTTTACGAACATTTTTCTTAACGCTACTTGATGATTCCCAATATCTAATAAAGCTACTGTTCCAACTACTTTACCATCATAAATTGCTACCCAAAAGTTGCCATGATTCCTTTGATAAAATGTTTCTATTTCAAGCAGGTCCGGCTGCTCTTCTTTCGTAATGGGAACATTGTACTCTTTTTGCTGAATATGAACGATAAGATCTACTACTTCATCTTGAAACGTACTTTCATACGGAATAATGCGTATCTTCCCGTTCATCGAATCTCCTTCCACTCTGAAGCTAGTAAACTATATACTGCGACATCATGAAAATGATCGTATAACCATTCTTCATCTCTTAAAACACCATCTAACTTAAACCCTAAACGTTCTGGAATAGCGCGACTTTTCACATTTTCAACACCGCATCTAATTTCCATTTTATTTAATTTTAAATTCTCAAATGCATAGTGAAGTACAGCCTTCACGCTACGCGTCATAATACCTTTCCCACCAGCATCTTCTGCAAGATAATATCCGAGACTTGCCGCTTTCTTCCCCCAGCTCACTGGATGAATACCTACCATCCCAACGAGCTTTCCTTTATAACGTATGCCACTTTCAAAACCGTCTCCCTCTGCAAACTTCTTTAACCACATCGGACAAATCTCATTATAAGCATCAGCAGATTTCGTCCCATCTACCCAAGGAAGCCATCTTCTTAAATGATTGCGGTTTTGATTTATTAATTGATATAATTCCTCTTTATGATGCTTCTCTAATAATTGTAATTCGATTTCGTCGTCTACCCGGAGTGTGAACATGTTTTTTAGCTCCCCTTTTTATTTTTCTTATTATTCTAACATTTTTCGGATGAAAAATGTTCAATATTCACACTTCCCTTTTTTTATTTGTATAAAACCAGAAGAACACAATACTCCCGTAATAACTAATATCATCCCTATACATTGTGCGGGTGCTATATTTACTCCCTCTACAAAAGAAATAATCATTGTAACTACAGGCACTAGATTAAAAAATAAAGATGTCCTTGCTGCACCAATTTGAGCAATTCCATTATTCCACCATAAGTAACCAAGCACACTCATTCCAATTGCCATAAAGAGAATCGCTCCCCATGCCAACAAAGGAATTTCTAAAACTGGTACTATACTTTTTTGTGTAGAAGATATGATCATAAAGGCAAGTGCACCAATAGTCATCGTATATGTCGTCGTTTGTATTGGATTACCAGTTTTAATAAACCTTCTGCCTAGCACGCCGTATAACGCCCAGCAAATATTCCCTAATAAAATATAAAAATCCCCTTTTGAAAATGATAAATGTTGTAGTATTGTAAACGAACCTTGTGTAAGTACAAAAACAACGCCAATTAATGCAAGTAACATTCCAATACCTTGGCGCTTCACAATTTTCTCTCGTAAAATGACACTTGCTAACAGCGTCGTAACGAGAGGATTTGTCGCCATAATAAGTGCACCATTAACAGCTTCTGTATATCTCATTCCTAGAAAGAAAAAGAAGTTAAAGCCGAATACACCAACAATACCTAGCAAAAGATAATAGGTCCTATTCTGCATCCATACTTCCAAATCAAAATCTTTTCGTATTTTTAACAAACATAACATCACAAATGCAGCAATCCCAAAACGCCATGCTGCTATATGAATTGCTTCGAAATACTGCACCGCATATTTCGAAGCATTAAATGTCCCACCAGTAAATATCGCAAAACCTAATAACTGCGTATATACTTTATTTTTCATTGCCGGCCTCCAAGTCTTTTTCTTCTAAAAAACCGTAATAAATTTCTAACTTCTCCTCCGTTAGCTGAACAACTTTTTGTAATTGTTCCTGCTGTTCTTTTAACCTTTCTAAATGAGTTGTTAAAATTGAAATTCTCTTTTTTACTTTCGCTGGTACTTCCTCTTTCTTCTGCCTAATTTCCTCTATAATGCACCCATCACTTGCAAACTCAGCCATCTCTTCTAATGACATTCCGGTTTGTTTTAATGAATATAAAAATTTTAATAAACGTACATCGCCTTCTGTATATTGACGAATACCGCTATTTCGCGTTGGTGGTGGTAATAAACCTAATTTCTCATAGTAGCGCAAAGTGTGAATGCCCATCCCTGTTAATTCTGCTACTTCACCGATTTTATACATGTTCTCTCCCCCTTGTTTTTACATATTCATCTTACAACCTAGAGTTAGCTCTAGGTCAATACGAAAATAAAAATCCACTATATACGATTGATATCTAGATATGAATCATATATAGTTAAAGTATGGAAAAAAATGATAATTTTATAATTCAATTACGTAAAGGTGTTTTTGATCTCGCTATTTTGTCTTTAATAAGCAAACAACCTATGTACGGATACGAAATTACAAGTGCATTACAAGATATCCCTGTGTTTCATATCCCAAACGGTTCGATCTATCCTATATTAAATCGAATCACGAAAAATAATTGGGCTGTTTCCTATTGGGAAGAGTCTGGTGATGGCCCAAAAAGAAAATACTATCGCATTACAGACGAAGGGAGAGAAATTTTACATAATCGCTTACATGATTACGAGGCAGTTTATCATGCTCTAATGTTACTAGCTAAAGGAGAGGATAAAAAATGAACAAAGAACAATTCTTTGCAAATGAACTCATTGCTTCTTTCTTACATGACCTCCACAAAGGTTTAATGAACTTACCTACATCAGCAAGAGAGCAACACATGCTAGAAATCAAATCCGATTTATACGAAAATGCATTATGTAAAGAAAGTGAAGGGATACCATTAGGAATCATTCCTTCACAAGTGATTGAAGAATTTCTTCCTCCAAAAAAATTAGCAAAGGAAATTGCAGCAGAATATACAGACGTTATTCAAGATGTACAGCAATCTACAAATACATTTATTAAATACTTTACAGGTTTTTCAATTGCTCCACTTGGCGCTCTATCAATACCGATTGTACTTGGTTTTATCAATATTTCAGCCTGCTTGCCATTTTTACTAGCCTTTATCGCCAGCAACATTTGGTTTATTTGTAGAAAAAATCATTGGAATACAAAGCAATTACAATTTTTAAAAACAGTGATTTCCTTTAGTACTAGCGCTTTGATTGCACTTCCATTTGCATTTTTCGCGATTCGAATTATGATTACAAAACAATTCGATATGTTTTCATTCTATTATTTAATTGGATATGTACTTTTTAGTTTACTGTATATCGTTTTCTTAAAACAAAACTACAAAAAGAACAATACGCACCAACATATCAACGCTTTTTAAATATATCAAACACAACAAAAAAAGACGCACAGCTAAGCTATGCGTCTTTTCTATTACTTCTCTGCAACTTGAACTTCTTTTACGTAAGCTGCTTCGAATTTTTGGATGTCTCCTGCTCCCATGAAAATGAGAACGCCGTTTTTATGTTTCTTTAATACATCCGTTGTTGTATCTGTAATTAATTCTGCACCGTCAATACGCTTTTGCAGATCTTCGATTGTTAATTCACCTTTGTTTTCGCGCGCTGATCCGAAAATATCACATAAGTATACTTGGTCAGCTTTGCTTAGGCTTTCCGCGAACTCATCTAAGAACTTTTCTGTACGTGAGAATGTGTGTGGCTGGAATACAGCGACAATTTCACGCTCTGGATGTTTTTGACGAGCTGCTTCAATCGTTGCATTAATTTCTGTCGGATGGTGTGCATAGTCATCAATAATAACTTGCTCTCCCATTGGCTTTTCATTAAAGCGACGTTTTACGCCTTCAAAAGTTGTTAGCTGATGCTTAACTGCCTCTACATCAACGTTTTCATAATGGCAAAGCGCGATTACTGCTAATGCATTTAATACGCTGTGGTTGCCGTATCCTGTAATTTTGAATGTGTCATAGTACGTATTACGAACGAATACATCGAAAATAGTACCATCTGTTCTCTTTTGAATGTTACGTGCTTGGAAATCATTATCTTCTCCAAATCCATAGAAAATAACAGGTACTTTCGCTTGAATTTTTTGAAGTTCTTCATCATCTCCACATGCAATAATGCCTTTTTTCACTTGCAATGCCATCTCTTGGAATGCACTGAATACATCATTGATATCTGTGAAATAATCCGGATGATCAAAATCAATGTTTGTCATAATCGCATAGTCTGGATTGTAAGACAAGAAATGACGACGATACTCACAAGCTTCAAATACAAAATACTTACTATTTTCTACCCCATGCCCTGTTCCATCTCCAATAAGGTAAGATGTAGGGTGTGCACCTTGCATTACATGGGCTAACAAACCAGTTGTTGATGTTTTTCCATGTGCACCAGTTACAGCAACACTTGTGTATTGATTCATAAGGTCACCTAAGAAGTGATGGTAACGATGTACTGGGATATTTAATTCTTTTGCTGCTACGATTTCTTCATGCGTATCAGGAAATGCATTTCCTGCAATAATCACTTGTCCTTCTTTTACATTACTTTTATCAAAAGGAAGAATCGAGATACTACGCTTTTCCAACGCTGTTTGTGTAAAGAAACGCTTTTCATAATCAGACCCTTGAACAGTATGCTTCATGTCATGAAGAATTTGCGCTAATGAACTCATTCCTGTTCCTTTAATTCCTACAAAATGGTAAACTGTCATCTTAAAGAACCTCCAACATTTCGAACTAATACAACGGCCTATCTATAAGACAGTATATGAATCTTTTCTTATTTTGGTAATCATCATACATTTTTGATGTAGTGAAGTTATTCTTCCCTTCACTTATCAGGATAAACTCGTACGTACTTCTTTTTTATGTCCATAACAAATCCATTATAGCAAAAAAGAAGCCGCTATACTATGATAACAGAAAAACTGATAGGGTCAATCACCTATCAGTTTTTCTCTCTTTTACATATCTTCTCTTTTTTCTAATTGAACACGCTCTAAACGTGGGTTTGGACGATATTTACGACCAGCTTTCGCTTCTGGTTTTCCATTTAATTCTACATTATCACCAGTAAAGCCAATATTCATTTTTAATAAGCTACTTCCTACTCCGTATATATCAACAGGTACGTTTTGAGCTTCAAATTCACGAATACGCTTCTCATCAAATCCACCAGTTACAACGATGTCTACATGCTGGAATCCTTCTTCATCAAGTGCTTTACGAAGTGCGAATACGAGCGATGGGTTTACACCACGTGGATCGAATGTTCCAAGTACTTCTGGGTGGCGAATGAAGTATTGATCAATCATCGTGCGGGACGTATCTACACGTACACCTTTTAATGTTGATCCAAATTCACGCGCTACGCGAAGTGCATCTGTAATAACATCATTGTTGTAATCAATTAATACAACTAATTCATCTTCTGGGAATTTCTTATGATATGCTTTTGCTGCTTCCACAACATCACCATTAAACATTTGAATTAATGCGTGAGGCATTGTCCCCATACCACTTTTGCCCCACCATTCATTCATCGCATGCGTCGCTTGTGCGCTCATACCTCCGATGTATGCTGCATAACCGTCACCAGCTTGTTGTGTATAATGATCATCACGATCTCCCATGAAAATAACTGGTTTTTCTTTATCTACGCTACGCGCAGCTTGGACAACGTTATATACGTTTGTCGCAACCGATGTACGACGAGCTAAAATCCCATCAATGACACCTTCTAAAAATCCGAAATTTTCATAAGGACCATGAATTGTTAACACTGTTTCAAATGGACTAATTTTATCGCCATCTTTTAAAGAGTTAATTTCAAGTTCCTCAGGATTTTTAGCAAATGTTTGTAGCAATGCAATGACTTCATCTGTTCCGCAAAGAACTGCATTTTCCTTTTGGAAAAATTGCATCGTTACAACACTTTTCGGGCGAAATTCTTCGATGATTTCTCTAGTCTTTAAAAAGTAAACGGCAGAGAACCAACCTTCTCCAACGCGTTCGTCAAATTTAAATGTTTTATTTGTTAGTCTATTTATTTCACCTTTTAATTTTAATTCAATTTCTTTCATGTCGCTTTACTCCCTACTTTACTATCCAACATTTTCTCTTAGTATACAGCAAAACCGTTTACTATACATTTGTTTCCTGCATAGCGGCAAATTCATCCTCTGAAATAAGGACATCTCTTGGCTTCGTTCCTCTACCTTCAGAAATAATTCCTTGCGATTCCATCTCTTCAATGAGACGTGCCGCGCGATTATAACCGATGCGGAATTTTCGCTGTACAGAAGATGTGGACGCTCCCCCTTGTTCTACAACAAATTGACATGCATCAAGGAACAATTCGTCTTCCGACTCAGCCTGTTCTGTTTTCGCTAATAAATCCTCTTGCTTAAATAAGTAATTCGGTTTCATTTGCTTTTTCACATGATCAACTGTCTTTTCAATCTCATCATCCGATACATATACACCTTGTACACGAACTGGCTTAGATGTACCGTTCCCTAAGAATAACATATCACCACGGCCAAGTAATTTCTCCGCGCCCCCAATATCAATAATCGTACGCGAATCAACTTGAGATGATACAGTAAACGCAATACGCGTTGGAATGTTTGACTTAATTAAACCTGTAATAACATCTACAGATGGACGCTGCGTCGCTACTAATAAATGAATACCACAAGCACGTGCTTTTTGCGCAATACGACAAATCGCTTCCTCAACATCACCAGGTGCTACCATCATTAAGTCGGCTAACTCGTCAATGACAATAACGATATAAGGTAATGTCTCTCCCGGAATTTCTCGCTCACTTACAATCGTATTGTAACGAGTTAAATCACGAGCTCCTGCGTGCGCAAATAATTCATAACGGCGCTCCATTTCTTCAACTGCCCATTTTAATGCAGCTGTCGCTGCTTTTACATCCGTAATAACAGGTGCTACAAGATGTGGAACAGAATTGTATGGTGCAAGCTCAACCATCTTCGGATCAATTAACATTAACTTCACTTCATGTGGTTTCGCTTTATATAAAATGCTCGTTAAAATGGCGTTAATACACACACTTTTACCAGAACCTGTTGCACCCGCAATAAGTCCGTGTGGCATTTTTCGAATATCCGTTACAATTGGATCACCTGAAATATCAAGTCCAAGCGCAACTGTAAGCGGTGATTCGCTCTTTGTAAACACAGGACTTCTTAAAATTTCACGAAGAAATACTGGCTTACTTTCTTTATTTGGAACTTCGATTCCAATCGCACTCTTCCCTGGAATCGGCGCTTCAATACGAATATCTTTTGCCGCTAAACTTAGCTTAATATCATCACTTAAGTTTGTAATTTTATTTACTTTCACACCTGGATCTGGCTGTACTTCAAAACGAGTTACTGCTGGACCTTGCGATACATTAATAACATGTGCGCCAACGTGGAAATTATTAAACGTTGTATCTAATAATTCTTTCTGTTCTTCCAACCATTCCGTATTATCTAACGCCGCTTGCTGCGGAATCGATAGCAATGTTAATGACGGAATCGTATACGTCGGTGGTGTTTGCAATACATTTCGCACATCATTCTCTCTTTGATTTACAACATATGCTTTCTCTTCTACTTCCGTACTTGAAATTGGCTTTTGTACTTGTTGAGATTCTACTACCACTTGCTGCACTGGACGTTCTTCTACTTGTGGTTCTACTACTACTTGCTGCATTGGTTTTTCTTCTGCTTGTGGCTCTACTACTTGCTGCATTGGTTTTTCTTCTGCTTGTGGCTCTACTACTTGCTGCACTAGTTTCTCTTCCACTTGTGGCTCTACCACCACTTGCTGCATTGGTTGTTCTTCCACTTGTGGTTCTACTGCCACTTGCTGCATTGGTTGTTCTTCCACTTGTGGTTCTACTGCCACTTGCTGCATTGGTTGTTCTTCTACTTGATGTACAGGCTTATTCTCTACTCGTTCTTTCATAGAAGGTTGCATTGCATTCGTTCTAGCCGCATGTCTTTCCACTAATCGCGCTCTATCTTGTTTCAACATAACAACATTGAATGGTACGTGACGCTTTTTCTCACGTTTAGGTTCTTCTTTTTGTACAACTGGTGGCTCTTCTGCGACCGGTGTTTCTTCTGCAACTGATTGTTCTTCTTCAATCGCTGCTTCTTCTGCAATTAAAACGTCCGCAAAGCTTTGAACATCTTTTTTCGTTTGTTCATCAGCTTCAGCAACATGTATGAATTCATTCTTTTGTTCAATTGCTTCATTTAACACCATTTCTTGCTGCGTTTCCTCAAGTACTACAGGTTCGGCTTCTTCTGGTGCTTTTGTTTCCGCAATTACTTCCACTTCTTCTGACTCTTCTGTTTCTGCAATTACTTCCACTTCTTCTGACTCTTCTGCTTCCGCAATTACTTCCACTTCTTCTGACTCTTCTGTTTCTGCAATTACTTCCACTTCTTCTGACTCTTCTGCTTCCGCAATTACTTCCACTTCTTCTGACTCTTCTGTTTCTGCAATTACTTCCACTTCTTCTGACTCTTCTGCTTCCGCAATTACTTCCACTTCTTCTGACTCTTCTGTTTCTGCAATTACTTCCACTTCTTCTGACTCTTCTGCTTCCGCAATTACTTCCACTTCTTCTGACTCTTCTGTTTCTGCAATTACTTCCACTTCTTCTGACTCTTCTGTTTCTGCAATTACTTCCATTTCTTCTGATTCTTCTGTTTCTGCAATTACTTCCACTTCTTCTGATTCTTCTGCTTCCGCAATTACTTCCACTTCTTCTGATTCTTCTGTTTCTGTAATTACGTCTACCTCTTCAAATTCTTCTGGTATTTCCACAATGATTGTTTCTTCAAGCTTTTCTTCTGCTTTGACAATCACTGATTCTTCTGGAGCTTGCTTTTCTACTTCAATAGTAGGTTGTTCTATTTCTGTATTACGTTTCATTTCTTCTGATAATATTGTATCCTCGTGCTCTACTTTAGAAGCTAATGATTCTGTTTGTAGAACATTTTCTACCACTACATCTTTTTCTTGCTTCGCATCTTCCATACGCTCAGCAATTGTTTCATGAAGTAATTCAGCCGCTGGAACTTCCTGCGGTGCACTCATTTCTTGAGCCACTTCTTTTTCTTCTACTATAGGCTCTTGGCGTTCGATTTCATAACCGTTTTTCTCTAGCCATTGATCGACAACTGACTTTTCTTCCTTTTTACTCTGTTGATCTTGCTCATCAACTCTTTCATGACTGGAAGAAGTCGGTGCTTGCCCTTCTGAGAAATGAGATAATGTATATCCTTTTTTCTCTAGCCATGCATCAACGACTGATTTGCCCTCTACAGATATTTCAAGGTCTTCTCTTTCCTTTACTTCCTCCTGCTTTTCTTCCTTTTTCTCTACTGAAGGACGATTATATCCGTAAATTGGCGAAATCATTTCTGTTGGACGAAATGGTCTACGGTTACTTTCTTGCGCTGGTGTAGATGCTTTCTTTACGACAGGCTCTCGCTCCGGTTCATATTGTATTTCCGGCTCTTCATATGTAGAAACTACTTTCTCCACATGCTGTCGTCTGCTTCTTTCCACTTTGATTCCTCTTTGAATAGGCTGATTTTCATACGTTACAGCTTGAACAGGTTGTTCTTCAAAACGCCCTGTTTCTATAACATCCTCTTCATCGAACCCATTATCCGGTACTAATGGAAAACGGCATTTACCTGCATTCCTACTTGCCATTTGTGCTTCTCTTGCTTCGGTGTAGTGGTTTACACGAGGAATTTTCGGCTGACTTTCAACTTGCTTTTGTACTTCTTTATTCATCGCTGTTTGTTCTTCCTCTTTGTTAAACAGCTTTTTCATCCAATCTAACATGCTTACCACTCTTTCTACTAAATAGTAACATCCTTTATTGTATCAGCATTCGGCAAAAAGTGCAGGTAAAATTAAGCATGTCATATTTATCCATAATATTCTAATTTACGAGTGTTTTCATATAGAAAAACGCAGTCTTACATGTAAGACTGCGTTTAAGCTTTACTCTTCCGATATTCATCTACACTATCCGTTACACTTTGCACCGGTCTCAAAGTTTTTTATAATTGTTTTATAATCTCATCCATATTTCCAATATAAACTGGCTGCCATTTTTCTGTACCACGTTCTGCAGTATAAACCGGATAAGCGTCATCATCTATATTTACGAAAACTGGATCGCCCATATCCGTTTCATATCCAATTGTAATCCATCCTTCTTGCCACTTTCCGTTTTCTTCACTAATTAATGAATTTTTATGTTTATCATATCGATAACCGATTTGTCCTTTTTCTAATTCATTTTCACTAAACAAATAGATTTCATAAGAACCTAACTCGATATCTTGCTGTTTTGAAGTTTCAATTCGTTTCAGAAGTTCTGCGATTTTTGGTTGTTGTTTCATGCGTCTATCCCCTTCTATTTTTCTAAATTTTAACTATTTTGTTTATAAAACACAATATAGATTTTAAGAAAAAAGGTGACATCCTTATGAATATGAACGATTTTCTACATATATCTATCACAACTCACAATATATCAAAGATTCAATAGAAAAGAGAGGCTGCCCAAAAGGACAACCTCTCTTTTCTTATACCAATTAAAATTTAAACTCTTGTCCAACTTCAAAGCTATCTTCTAATACAAGAATACCTTTTTCTTGTGGAGCATCTGGAAGCTCTAATTCACGTGCTGAACAAATCATTCCAGCAGAAGGAACTCCGCGAAGCTCAGCTGGCTTGATTAACATACCGCTTGGCATTACAGCGCCGATTTTTGCAACGACAACTTTTTGTCCTGCATCAACGTTTGGTGCGCCACATACGATTTGTAATGTTTCTGTACCGATTTCTACTTTACAGATGTTTAACTTATCAGCATTTGGATGCTTTTCTTTTTCAGCTACATAGCCTACAACAAATTTTGGAGAAAGATCTGCTTCTACTGTTTCTTCAAAGCCGTTCTTCGCTAAAATTTCGTTGATTTTTTCTACAAGCTCTTTCGTTAATGTAAGGTTACCTGTTTCTTTTACTTCTAAGTAAGAAGATGCATGAAAGATGTTGAATCCTGCTGTTTCGTTGCTTTCACGATCGTATACGCGTGCAACATCTCCTTTGCGATCAAAAGTACGGTTCTCTAAAGTAATATCTTGTAAGGCAACAATTAGAGTGTCACCAATTCCTTCAAGGTTGTAAAAAACGTTCACTTCGTTCATCCTTTCTCTTTTCCATCTGTCTTCTTCCGATTCTTCGCTAAAATAAAGATTGGTTCAAAGTCCCCATCTTCATATACGAATGAAAGTGATGTAATCGGAACATGCCCTTCGGCAAAAAATTTCATTGTCATTTGTGCAATAATATCATAACCGATTTCGTTGACGATATCAGCAATAATTAATACATCTTGGTGAGGAACAGCAACAACCATGTCGCCAGAAATCTTTTCGCGCATCGATTGTAGTAACGATTCGTTTAAAATACGAGTCGCATCATACCCGTCATTTGTGTTTAAAAAGTAGAATGTATTACCTGCTACTGTGTCTTGTTTAAATTCATAACCTAATGAGCGAGCGTTGAATAATGCCATTTCACGTACTTGTTGCTCTGTAAGCCCTAATTTTTGTAATAAACGCTCGTCAATGAGACGATATGTTTTATTCGAATCTAGCGCATAGTAAATACGTGTTTCCGCCGTATGATCCGTCATAATGAACGGATTTCCTTCTTCTGCTTGTTTCGGGAAAGAAGTAGAGCGAATAACAGGTAAAATTTTCGCCGCGTTATTTTCTTCCTTATGCATCGCAATTAACGCTTCTTGTACGTAATAGGCAACCTCTTCAATCGCCTTTTCTTTATTCACTTCCCATTTTGCTACAACTCCTGGAAGCGATACGTTAATACCTTTTTTTGAGTCTTTCTGTTCTATACGTAGAACTTCTTTCTCACTATCATACTGAAAGTCCCATTCCGGACGAGATAATCTCTTCATTAACTCGTCTTTCATCTTTTTACTTGTCATCTTCATCTCTTTTTCCTCCCTTCCAAAAAAATAACCTCCCCCGCGAAGGTAGAGGTTGTTTTACAATTCAATTGGCAAATTGCCTTATTTTAAACCTTCAATGAACTCTTCGATTTGTTCTTGTGTTTTACGATCTTTGTTTACATAGCGACCTGTTTCTTCACCTTTATTGTACGCTACAAAGCTCGGAATGCCAAATACGTCTAATTTTACGCATAGATCAATAAACTCATCACGATCTACATAGTAAAATGAGAAATCACTATATTTCTCTTCTACTTCTGGCATAAATGGATCTACGAAGCGGCAGTCTGGACACCATTCTGCTGAGAACATAAAGATTACATTCTCTTCATTTTTTAACTCTTGGAATTGCTCCATGCTTTCTAATGATTTCATCTATATTTCCTCCTCTAACGAGTGCATTTTTTCATGTTATAATCTTTCTTTTATACTACCATACATCGCGCACGGTGCAAGGTTTATGCTTGCTTTTCATCATACTTATATTGCCCAACAAGTAACTTAACAACGTGTACAAATAATTCCGTACGGTCCACATAATCATCCGTAAAAATACCGATAGCCCCTTCATGACTACGAATATCTTTTCTCTGTACAAACTCTTCCATCACTTCACTTAACTCCTTACCACCTTCAAGAGGTGCTAAAAAATCATCTGGTAACGTAATACGTGCCCCGCCGGCAACGAATGTTTTACCATCACTTGTTGCTAGCGCGCCCCAATTACACATAAATAAACCGTGCTCTGTTTTCATTACGCCGCCTTCTAGTCCAATGCCAATTTGAGCTTCCCCTTCCTCTAGTGCTCGCTTCGCTCTATTGATCGCTCCTTGCATCGTCTCTTCATCTGAAAATGGCTGGTTTGCTACCCCTGAAGGAACAGAAAGAGATGTAATTGTAGCACCTTTCCAAACCTTCTCCACAGCTCCAACCTTCGTTTTATTCTTAGAACCAACTACTACTTTCATTTCATTCACCTCTATAAAAATTTATCATTTTCCCTTAATCAAATTGTTCTTTATACACGGATGCACGGCCACCACACATCGCTTGTTTGTCTCTTCACTCTAAAAAAGAAGAGTTTTTCTCACAACATTGCGGACCTCGAACCAAAAAGCAACCTTACTCTCACTTCCTACCCGAGGTTTTAATCCCCCGTGCAAGAATCAATTAAGCACTAACCGCTACCATACATCGCTCGAGCATCTATTCAACCTAAAAAAAGAAGGGTTTTTCGCCCTTCTTCTCTACGCGTTATTCTTAATTGTCTCTAACGTCGTTTTATCCGTTGCTCTTACAAGCTTCGTAATTAGCTCTTTTGCTGCCGCATAATCATCCACATGTAAAATAGAAGCATGTGTATGAATGTAACGTGCGCAAACACCAATTACTGCTGATGGGATACCTGAGTTACTTGTATGTACACGGCCCGCATCTGTACCACCTTGCGAAATAAAGTATTGGTACGGAATGTTATGTGTTTCTGCTGTATCTAAAATGAATTCGCGCATTCCTCTATGCGTTACCATCGTACGGTCATAAATACGAAGAAGAGCACCTTTTCCTAATTGACCGAACTGTGTTTTGTCACCAGATGCATCGTTAGCTGGGCTTGCATCAAGCGCATAGAAAATGTCTGGTTGAATCATATTTGCAGCAGTTTGTGCACCGCGAAGACCAACTTCTTCTTGTACAGTCGCACCAGAGTATAATGTGTTTGGTAATGTTTCGTCTTTTAATTCTTTTAATAATTCGATTGCAAGGCCACATCCGTAACGGTTGTCCCAAGCTTTCGCCATAATTTTCTTTTCGTTTGCCATCGGCGTAAACGGGCAGATTGGCACGATTTGTTGTCCTGGTTTTACACCAATCTCAATCGCATCTTCATAGCTATCTGCGCCTATATCAATTAACATATTTTTTATATCCATCGGTTTTGCACGTTGCGCGTCACTTAATAAATGAGGAGGAATAGAACCAACAACCCCAATAACAGGGCCATTCTTCGTCATAACTTGAACGCGCTGAGCTAATAGTACTTGGCTCCACCAGCCGCCTAAAGGTTGAAAACGAAGCATTCCGTTTTTCGTAATTTGCGTAACCATGAAACCTACTTCATCCATATGACCTGCTACAAGAACACGCGGGCCAGTTTCATCCCCTTTTTTCAGACCAAATACGCTACCTAAACCGTCTTGTACAATTTCATCTGCATATTTGCTTAATTCTTGCTTCATAAAACGGCGTACATCATGTTCGAAACCTGATGCACCTTGTAATTCTGTTAACGTACGAAATAATTGTAATGTCTCTTTATTCACGAAGTCCCCTTCTTTCAAACCTTAGTAGAATACCTCTTTTATTGTAACGAAATTTTCGAAATGTTTCTAGTTTCTTCTTTTTTAGCTGTATTTGCTTTATAATTATTATCGGTACACTATTTTTATTTTATAGAATTGAGGTGAATATATGAGCTGGAAAGGTTTAGTAGCAGGTCTTGGCGTTGGTTTCGCAGCTGGTTATCTTGTTGCAAACAAAGTACAAGAACAATCCCATATTTCTTCAGAAAAAGCATTGAAAATGGTAAAACAAGCATTAAGTCATAAAGGTGAAATTACTGGCTCTTGGGTACATATGGTTCCAGAGACATTTGAAAAATATGATGTCGCGTATGAAGTGTATCGCGGCGGTCTTACAACGATGTTAAATGATATACAAGAACGATTTGAATTTTTAGTTGATGCTAAAACAGGTACTGTTTTAGAGGTTATAGCAGCATAAACAGGAGGGTTCCCATTAGGTGAACCTCTTATTTTTTAATCGTGGATAGTAATTGAAATTATATCGGCGATTTTTCGAATATATCGACTGCAACTCCAAATATATCAGCGATTTTTCAAATATATCGACCGTAACTCAAATTATATCAGCGATTTTTCAAATATATCGACTTACCAACAAAAAAACGACAACAAAAAGGAGACTGCTCCAACAGACTGCTGGAACACCCTCCCATTTTTATGCTTCTATACCCGTTTTCCGTTCTATTTTTTCTACGATATGACCTTCCTCATTCCACTTTACTGCGCGATAATACGCGTCATGATAAAAAGTGAACCAAGCATCGTTTTCAGCGCCATACTTCATCCACTTTTGCTTATTTTCAATGGATGTCATCGGATAATCATCATAAGCCATTACCCATAATACATTTTGATGGGCGTGCGTCGGCAATAAGTCTGCTAAATGCAGCATTGTTTCTCCTTTGCTTTCTAAAGCGATAACTGCATGTCCATCACTATGACCGCCTGTATGTGCCATTTTTATTTCATCTGTAATTTCTATTTCTTGCTGAAACGTAATAACTTGGTCTACAATCGGCTCCCAATTTTCCTTCCAATATGTATTACGGGATCTAATATTTGGATTCCTCATTTCATTCCACTCTGTTTCGCTTACGTAAACTTTCGCATTCGGAAAAGCTGGCACAAGGTGATCCCCTTCCCATTTTGTTAAGCCGGATGCATGATCAAAATGAAGATGCGTCATTAAAACGCAGTGGATATCCTCAGGCTTTAATCCTAGTTTTTCTAATGACTCATAAACCGATGATTCTTCTGTTACACCTTGGTTTCGCTTCATTTTCTCACTCAATTTACTGTTTCCTATTCCGGAATCAATGAGCATGTTGCCATCTTTCGTTTGTAAAAGTAACGGATCTGTTCGTAAATAAATATGATTTGTATCATTATGTTTATATTTACGTGACCAAAGTACTTTCGGCACAACGCCAAACATTGCTCCTCCGTCTAAATGTGTGTTCCCACCTTTTAGCCACGTCACTTTTATATCTCCAACTTGTAACTGTTCCATTTTTCATCCCCCTTTTCTTTTAATACTAACATAAAATTCTGATTATTTTAGATACAAAAAACCTATGCATTACTGCATAGGCTCTGTACGATATTTTGCTTCTACTCGGTAAATACGATGACCTTTACTAGAGAATTTCTCTTCGTACTCAGTCATAATGTTACCTTCAAAGTCGCTGTTATGAAGATCTAAACTTAAGTAAGTTAGTAACATACCATACTCCGCCATACTCATAAGAGAATATTCAAATAAACCTTGGTTATCTGTTTTGAAATGAATTTCCCCGCCTTCTACTAACACTTCTTCATAATTGCGTAAAAACGTTTTGTACGTTAAACGACGCTTCGTATGACGTTTCTTTGGCCATGGATCTGAGAAGTTTAAATAAACGCGATCAATCTCACCTTTTGCAAAGAAAACTGTTAAATCTTCAGCATCTTTATTAATTAACTTTAAGTTCGGTAATTCTTCTTCAATTAATTTATCAAGTGCGTCTACAACAACACTTGTGAATTTTTCAATTCCAATATAATTAATATGAGGATTGGCTTTTGCCATATCATACATAAAGCGGCCACGACCTGTACCTACTTCGATGTGAATGGGTTGCTCATTTCCAAATACTTCTTTCCAGTTACCAGCGCGCTCCTCTGGATTTCCGATTACGATATGTGAATACTCATTAATTCGATCCATTGCATATGGTTTATGTCTTAAACGCATAGATGTTTCCCTCTCTTTACATAGCTATTTTAAAGGAATAATTCCTTCTTTCTGTTTTTAATCAATCTACCAAACAAAAAACCAAGTACGTACGAGCACTCGGTCCGTTTCTTTCAAGTATAAGATGTACCATTTTGATAAAAACTACATACAGCATTAAACATTCCATGACGAAACAGCTTTTTCTCTTACTTTTCTAAGAAGAGAAAAACAATCGAAAGGATGATCCGTTCATGCCAATTAATCAACAACATCAATTAGAAGTGCTGAAAGATATTTTAGTCAATCACCAAAGTGATTGTTGCGGGACAGTTTCTGAATGCGAGCAATTAGAGCGTCTCATTCAATCGTTACTCGCAAACGATAATATAAGTAGTGACGCTAAGGCAATGCTAAACGATGTATATTCTTATAGTCAATCGGGTAAATCTTCCTCTAATTTGGACAACCACATTTCCAATAATCAAGAACAACTTACTCAGTGGATTGCTGGAATGGACAATTTTTCTTAAGTATTACTCTGAAGCAAGTAGTTGCTGTAAATATTGATGCCAATATTCAGCTTCTGCTTGCTGCTTTTTTGTTGTATGCCATTGAATAGACAAAATCGTTTGTGCTATCACATACCATCTCATACGTTTAAGCAGCGATTCATCCATTTCAATATCATAGTAACCGAGCCACTCACTCCATTCTTGGCGCGGAATGTACCAATATAATAACATACCGAGGTCTAGAGCTGGGTCAGCAATTACAGCTCCATCCCAATCAATTAAAAACAACTCATCTTCATCCGACAATAGCCAATTGTTATGGTTTACATCACAATGGCATACAACGAATTCATTGTATTCAATATCCTTTAATGAATCCATTAAATATTGAAGACCTTGCTGAATTGTTTCCTCATCCCTTATATCTCCTCTTAAAACGAGTTGCAGCTGTTGTAATAACTCTTGTGCGTGAAGCGGCTGCTTCCCAAGTCTTTGAATCATCTGCACGAGTGCTTTAGAGGAGTGTATTTTTTTCAAAAGTTTCGCAACACGTTCTAGTTTCATATCCTCTGGCTCTAGCTTCTGTCCCGGAAGCCATTTTTGAGCAGAAATTACATCACCGTTCGTTACCCTTCTTGTCCAAAGTAATTTTGGAACAATTCCTTCTGCTGACAATACCGCTAAAAAGGGCGATGTATTCCGCTTTAAAAATAACTTCTGTTGTCCGTTTTGCGCAATATATGCATCGCCCGTTACTCCACCAGCCGGTACAAGACTCCACTCTTTTCCTAATAATTGTTCCAACCATTCCATATTCATTACCCGTTAACAAATCCTTATCTTTTATAGTTATGAAAAGAAAAACCGCAACATTTCTACACATGTTGTGGATTCATATATATTTTACTGTAAATGAAAAGAAAACTTGGCATAAGCCAAAAACTCTCTATTTTATTTTACAAAACCAGCCATAGAATGACAACTTATCAAAATCGTCACCTTTGTCAATTCTACATTTATTACATTCTCATCGTCAAGTAGCGATTTGTCACATTATCGTCAATATATACGTGCTAATCGGAGCGAGCCTAAGTTCCTTTCCTCTAAATGAAGAAATTGGCTCTATTTTAGCTTGCTTTTCGTTTACTAACACATGCCACGTTTCTTCTTTCGGAAGTTGCACCGTTTTCGCTTCTAAACTGCTATTAAATAAAACGACAATTTCTTTCCACGGTCCAAACGACTCTACATGCTCTAAATGATATGCAAGTACTTCTGGAGATGTTTGCAAAAAAGTCATGTGCTTTTTTATAAGGTCTGCATTTTGTAACCGGAATGCTCCGTGCTCTTTACGAATCGCAATTAAACCTTTTATATAGTTAACGGTCTCTATCTCTTTCTCTTTTCGATCCCAATCTAATTGATTAATTTCATCATTTGCATTATAACTATTTTCATTTCCTTGCTTCGTACGATAAAACTCTTGCCCAGCATGTAAGAAAGGGATGCCTTGCGACAGAATCACCATTGCAGTTGCTAGCAGATGACGTTTTTTCAAAATCTCTTCCGACTCTTCATTACTGCGCATTAGTTTATCCCACATCGTCATATTGTCATGACATTCTACATAGTTAATGCTTTGCACAGGCTCTAGAAACAAACCTGTTTCTTTCATACTCAAAAGGCTTCCTGATGCAATATACTGCAAATGATTACAGTCTACATACCCACCAAATGCAAAACCACGTTTATTTATATGAAAGGTACTCCCTTTTATCCCATCACGAAATTGATCATTAAATTGCGCAATATGCGGCATTTTCTTTGCGTTATTTAACGTTGCTTTTTCCTCTAGAGGAAGTGGTGTTTGTAGATCCCATCCTTCTCCTAATAGCAGTGCATCTCGCTTTATGTTTCGCACTTCTTTTTCTATTATATTTATTGTATCAACATCTAAAATTCCCATTAAGTCGAACCGGAATCCATCAACATTGTACTCTGTAAGCCAATATAAAATAGACTCTACAATGAATTTCCTCATCATTTTCCGTTCAGATGCTATGTCATTTCCGACTCCCGTCCCATTAGAAGGCATACCATTTTCACCATGACGAAAATAATATCCTGGGACAAGCTTTTCAAATGATGAGAGCTCTCTTTCATACACATGATTATATACAACATCTATAATCACTCTAATACCGTGCTCATGAAATGTTTCAATCAGCTGTTTACACTCTACGATCCTGTTATACGGGTCAGAGGGATTTGTAGCATAATATCCTGTTGGCGCATTGTAATATAATGGATTGTACCCCCAATTATAGGCAGAAGAAGGGTTTGCCTCATCTACACCACCGAAACAGTATAAAGGTAATAGTTCAACATGTGTAACACCTAAATCTTTTATATGAGACAAACCTGTTAGCGTCCCATTTCGCCCTGTTGTTCCTTCTTCCATTAGTCCCTTATATGTTCCTTTTTTACTCACTCCACTGCCCGGATGAATAGTAGCATCACGAATATGCAGTTCATACAATATGGCATCTGTCATTGCTTGTAATGGCGGTAATTGCCCTCGCTTCGTTACATTCGTCTTTTCCAAATCAATAACAACGCCGTACTTCCCATTTACAGTCACTGATTTTGCATAAGGATCCACAGCTTCGTTCCATATTAAATTTATACAAACAAGAAATGTATACTTTTCCCCGGCTAAATCGCCGTGCAATGTATGAGCCCAAACTCCATTTTCTTCTCTGTACATTTCGTAATCTGTATATTCTTTATCACTTTTATAAATTCTTACTTTCGCAAGCCTCGCAGTTGGAGCCCATACTTTAAATGTAGTTGCTTCCTTTTGGTGTACTGCCCCTAAATCTGTACCTTCGTAATAATACTTTTCATCGAAAATCGCTGTTCTTATGACAGCACCTATTTGTAAATCTGTTTCTTCATTCCGTTCATCTCGTACTGTATAATACTTCCCCACATCTAGCGGCTCTTCTATAAAGCACTCATACTTCGTTGCATCCGGAAGCGCAATTGTATGAGCAATCGGTAAATCTTTCACGTTACTTCCTTCTTGCAAACGAAATGTCCGACTTGTTCCATACGCATGTGGGAGCAAAATTGTAATTTTATTCATTTCATCTAAATAGGCATCAAATGGACGTTTTACTTTCAACATAAAAAAATCACCATCATTCTTAAAGTTAAAATGAAACGAGCTGCAAATGATAAGGCTTTTCTTATCAGCGAAGCCCTATACAGTAACACATTGTTCTTTATATTATATTCACCTGTATAAAAAACGTTTTCATACATTCTATTTTTGTAATTTTATTTCAGCAATTGCTTTATATTTCGGTGTCTCCTTTACGTGAGATTCGTATAAAGTAATCGTATCCGCTTGAAATGATATTTCAGGCACTTCCTTTATACGTTCTAAATCAAACTTTTCTTCTCCTACCCATTTACGTGCAACAGTAATATGCGGATGATATGGGCGCGTTTCTAAAGAAAATCCATTCTCTTCACACATAACGTGTACTTGCTTTTGCAATTGAAACAAATCTTGATTTTCGCTTACCTTTGCCCAAAAAATACGCGGCCTGTCTTCCATACCAAACGTTGAAAATCCTTGTAATGTGAACGATAGTTCTTTCATTTCTATAAGTGTTTGTAATCCATTCTTTATTCCTTCTAATTGTTCCTCTGTCGCACTACCTAAAAACGAAAGGGTAATATGATAGTCTTCTTTATGTACCCATGAACGAAAGGGTAATTCCTCTTGCATTTCCTCTTTATAGTTAGACAGCACTTCTTTTATATGATTTGGTAACGTAATTGCGACAAAATAATGCAGTTCCATGTACATCTTCTCCTTCTTTCTATTGTTGCTTTTCTTTCTTATCTCATTCCATTAACTTCCCTACAAGTCTAACCAAGTTCAGGTCGTATTAATAAAGTGAAACTTTAATCAGTGGGGGTTTTCTCCATCCCCCACTGATTATCAGCCCTCACCAATCGGACTTTTATGGGCAATTGATCCCCCCACCTAAATTCTTTGCTTTCGCTGAATTTTGAGATGGGGGTCTTACTGCCCATTAAAGCGGGATAGATGAAATGATATCGACATTTCGACAAGGAACATCTGCTTACCAACAAACGGTACGTAATAGAAAACCGTCCCAAAGTATGTATCGGGACGGTCTTTTATTATTTATATATCCATTACTTCGCTAATTCATAAATTGCTTGCGCATAAATTGCTGTTGCCTTTAATAAGTCTTCAATTTCAATATACTCATCTTTTTGATGCGCAAGTTCTTCTTTTCCAGGGAACAATGGGCCAAATGCAACACCAGCTTTTAACGAACGAGCGTAAGTACCACCGCCAATTGCTAATAGTTCTGCTTTTTCACCTGTTTGTTCTTCATATACGCGCTGCAACGTACGAATTAATACGTGGTCTTTATCAACGTGATGCGGACGAGAGTTCGAATAATCAGCCACTTCAAATCCATGAGTACCCACATATTCTTTTAACTTTGCAATCGTTTCTTCAAAGTTAGTCGTAACTGGGTAACGTACGTTTAATCCTAAATTACCACCATTCTCTTTCGTATAAGAAAGGCGACCAACATTCACTGTTAACGGACCACTAACCTCATCTTTATAAGCGATAGTAGCCTTTTCACCATAAATATCACCAATAAATGTTTCTGCTACAAATGTTGCAAACGAAGCCCCTTTTCCATCAAGAGCAACTTTCGTTAAGAAGTTTGCCAGTAATAAACCTGCATTCTCGCCCTTCTCTGGAGTAGATCCGTGAGCTGAAACCCCTTTAATTTGCAACGTTACTGTATTACCTTCTACAATTGCTTCACCTATTTTTTTAGCAGTTTGTAAATACTCTTCATATGCTACTGTAAGTGCACTTACATCCTCTCCTGTAACAACCGCTTCTGCAAAATCAGGAACCATATTTAAACGGCGACCTGACTCAAATGAAACAAGTTCATATGTACCTTTCTTCTCTTCACTACCATTTTGCACAACTTGTATATCAGAAATTCCTTTTTCTGCATTAATAATTGGAAAGTCCGCGTCTGGCGCAAAACCGATTGTTGGCATTTCTTCGTTTTTAAAGTAGTGATCTACACATTTCCAATTACTTTCCTCATCTGTTCCTAAAATCATACGAACGCGTTTTGAAAGAGGTAATCCTAATTCTTTCACAATTTTCATCGCATAGTAAGCTGCCATCGTTGGGCCTTTATCGTCAATTGCACCACGTGCAAAAATCTTTCCATCACGAATATCTGCACTATATGCAGGAGTCGTCCAGCCATCGCCTTCTGGTACAACGTCAACGTGACAAAGAATACCTACTAATTCTTCTCCTTGTCCCATTTCAAGATGACCTGCATACCCTTCTAAATTTTTAGAAGTAAAACCTTCCGTTTCTCCTTTATGTAACATGAAAGATAAAGCTTTTTCTACACCTTCACCGAATGGTGCGCCCTCTTTCGCCGATTCTTCTTCCCATACACTTTTAATTTGTAAAAATTGTTGCGTATCATGAATTAAATCATCTTTTCGTTTTGCAACTTCTTCTGTCCAATTAATTGCTGACATCACGCATCCATCCTTCACTATATTGTTTCTTTCATCATAACAAACCGAAATCTCTTATGCCATATACGAAAACCAAATACCGAACAATTGTAATATTTCAGATATTTCTTATTAGTTTTTCTTTTATTTTTCTAAAAAAAATTGCAGGAATTTGGCGTTTTACGTAGAATTTTATGTGTTAGTTGACTGACCATATATACAATGTCAACTACCAATATTTTTCTATATGAATATTTGTTAAATTTCTGTAAAATTTAAGTAGATTAAAGCATGAATTTTATCATGTAGAGTACAATGGTAGTAACGACCTTCTTTCCTGAATGGGGTCAAAAAAACTAGTAGAGGAGTGGTTTTCTCTTGAAACCTACAACTACTCGTATGCTAACACGCATTAAATCAATTTATATGTACATCAATGAAAACGGAACGGTAACGACGAAAGACCTTGTAGATGAGTTCGGGATCACACCGCGAACGATACAACGTGATCTAAATGTGTTGCAGTTTAATGAACTCGTGTATAGCCCTTGCCGCGGTAAGTGGACAACAACAGGAAAGAAAGTGAGAATGACCTCATAACGAAAAATAATTGTATGTAAATAAATACATACCCCTTTCTAACTCATTAGAAAGGGGTCTTTTCTGCACCTAAAAATAGTACTATTTCTCAGTATCTACTTGATATGTTTTTAACATCTCTACTTCTTCATCTGTTAGCTCTCGGTATTGTCCAAGTTCTAGCTCTTCATCTAACACTAACGGCCCCATCTCTGTTCTCTTTAGGTAGACTACTTTTTTCCCTACCGCTTCAAACATACGCTTCACTTGATGGAATTTTCCTTCTGTAATGACAAGCTCGATTTCAGAAATATCATCGCTTTTTAATATTGTAAGTGCACCCGGCTTTGTTTCATAGCCATCATCTAAAATAACACCTTTAGCAAACTCTTTTACATCCTCTTCTGTTACTACTCCTGCAACATGTGCATAATATTTTTTCGGCACATGCTTTTTCGGAGATAACAATTGATGTGATAACTTCCCGTCATTTGTTATTAATAAGAAACCTTCTGTATCAATATCAAGTCTTCCCACTGGGAACGGATTAAAAATCGCATCTTCTAACTCTAATAAATCTATTACCGTTTCATGATTATCATCTTCTGTCGCTGAAATAACGCCTTGTGGTTTATGCATCATTAAGTAAACAAACTCTTTATATTCCACAACTTCACCGTGAATCATAACTTCTTGTTCTTCTACATTTACATGAACCTTTGCATCTTTCACTGATATGCCATCAATTTTTACAACGCCGTCTTTCAATAATTTCTTTACTTCTTTTCTACTTCCATATCCCATATTCGCTAATAATTTATCTAATCTCACGTTCTTCACCTTCTTTATTTATCATAGAAAAGGGGACGTAATTACGCCCCTTTTGATTTCAACTTTATTTTGAATCTATTGCCAAGTTTACGCTGGATTTTCTCTAACGCTTCTCCGCCGAATACTCTTTCAAGTACTCCTGTGCGAATTGCTAACAATCCGTAAACAAGACCACCAATACCTGCACAAATCGCAACCGTAATAAGAGCGCCCATTCGGCCATCCGGTGAAATCATGAAGGATAGAATCCATTGTGATAATTTCACAGTAACGACCATTACAAGTGTTAATACTGCAATTTGGAATGTTCTCTTATATACAACACCGAATGAATAGTGTGCGTATTTTTTAATTTGTTGATTTGTGTACCAAACAGAGACTAGGAAACCAACAGCTGTTGCTAGAATCGCCCCTACTGTACCGAAATAACGAATAAAGATTACGTTACATACAAATTTCAAAATAACACCCATTATCAGTGCGATAATCGCGTGCTTTTGTTGGTTAATACCTTGCAGAATTGCCGCTGTTACTGTAAATAAAGCAAATAACAACGCAACCGGTGCATACCACATTAATACTTGTCCACCTAATGGATCTGAATCGTAAAATGCAGTATAAATCGGATAGGCAAGTGATGAAATACCGACAACCGCTGGCAATGTTAAGAACATATTTGCCTGGAATGTTTGTGTAATTTGTAACTTTAAATAACGGTATTGCTTTTCAGTAAATGATTTTGTAATCGCTGGTACGAGCGTTAAACTAAACGCTGTCGCAAGTGATACAGGAATCATAATTAATTTATGCGTCCACATTGTGAAAATACCGAGCGCTCGCTCTGCAATATCTCCTTGACCAATCGCTTGCATAATTGAGTTAAATGTCAATGTATCAATTTGTTGATATAAAGGAATTGTTAACCCAATTACAACGTAAGGAATCGCATATGCAAATAATTCTTTAAATAATTGAACAGTACTCACTGTCGATTCTAGTGCAGTTTGTTCAATTAAATATTGATCCAAATGTTTTTTACGTTTTAGCCAGTACCAAATGAGTACACCGAGCGCTCCAACTGCTGAAACGAATGCAGCAAATGTCGCTACCCCAACTGCTGTTGCAACTGTACCGCCAAGTACTTTAATAACGATAAAACTACCCGCTAATAAAAAGACGATACGAATAATTTGTTCAATAATTTGCGAGACAGTAGTTGGTCCCATCGATTGGTGACCTTGGAAATAACCACGAATTAAACTCGCTGCCGGTACAACAATAAGCGCAAAACTTACAAGACGAATAATCGTCGTAACTTCTCCTATATTACTGTGTACACTTTGTTTACCAAGCATTGCTTCTGCAAACAACGGCGCCGTCATGTACAGTACTAGGAATGAAAGAACTCCTGTTACTATCATCATAACCATTCCCGAGCGGAACATTCTCCGGCTCGTTTTATAATCGCCAAGCGCATTATATTTGGAAACGAATTTTGAAACAGCAAGCGGCACCCCTGCCGTTGCAATACTTAAAAAGATCGTATATGGAATGTATCCATATGTATAGAGCGTTCCGCCTTCTGTCCCTACTAATGCATGAAACGGAAAGACGTAAATCATGCCTAAGAACTTCACTAAAAATGTCCCTAACGTAACGATAAGCGTTCCGCGCAGAAATTTCGAATCGGACATACAAAAATCCTCCTACATCTACATAAAGTGAAACTTTAATCAGTGGGGTGTTCTTCCCTACTGATTATTAGCCCCCACCAATCGGGCATTTACGGGCAGTTAATCTCCCACTGAACTTTAAGGCGGGAGTCTTACTGCCCGCAAATAGCGGGGTAAAGTGAAACTATAATAAATTGAACTATTCGAGCATTCGAGAACTATTAGACTTCCCCTAACTCATAAGGTTTTAGTCCTATGGCCCACAAATAGCAGGATAGTGCTGAACTCTAACTTTTGTATTGTACCACAATTCTCTCCTTAAGCAGTACTTCACTCTATTTTTCTTTTAAGGGAAAACATGCTATTCTTTTAGGCAGGAAATGTAGAAAATGAGGTCGATATATTATGCATTATGATGTTATTGTCATCGGCGGCGGGCCTTCTGGGCTAATGGCTGCAATCGGTGCTGCAGAAGAAGGCGCAAGCGTCTTACTTCTTGATAAAGGAAATAAACTAGGGCGTAAACTTGCGATTTCTGGTGGCGGCCGCTGTAACGTAACGAACCGTCTACCACTTGATGAGATCGTTAAACATATACCAGGAAATGGCCGCTTCTTATACAGCGCTTTTTCTATTTTTAATAATGAAGATATTATTACATTCTTCGAAAATCTCGGTGTAAAACTGAAAGAAGAGGATCATGGCCGCATGTTCCCTGTTTCAAATAAAGCCCAATCGGTAGTAGACGCACTTTTAACACGATTAAAAGATTTAGGTGTAAAGATCCGCACGAATACACCTGTTGAAACGATTGAATATGAAAATGGTCAAACGAAAGCCGTTGTACTGCAAACAGGCGAAGTGTTAGAAACAAATCACGTCGTTATCGCTGTTGGCGGAAAATCTGTTCCTCAAACTGGTTCTACTGGAGACGGATATGCTTGGGCAGAAAAAGCTGGTCATACAATTACAGAATTATTCCCAACAGAAGTACCAATCCTTTCAAACGAACCATTTATTCGAGATCGTTCACTGCAAGGCCTCGCTTTACGAGACGTAAACTTAAGCGTATTAAACCCGAAAGGAAAAGCTATCATTTCTCACAAAATGGACATGCTTTTCACTCATTTCGGCCTATCTGGTCCTGCTGCCCTTCGCTGTAGTCAATTCGTTGTAAAAGCACTGAAGAAGTTCAAAACGAATACAGTGCAAATGAGCATCGATGCATTGCCAGAAGAAAATAGTGAACAACTATTCCAGCGCATGCTGAAACAAATGAAAGAAGATCCGAAAAAAGGAATTAAAAACGTTTTAAAAGGTTATGTACCTGAGCGTTACTTCCTATTCTTATTAGAAAAAAATGAAATTGATGGCAGCGAGCAAGCTGGACAAGTTTCTCATGAGAAGATTCGTGCACTTGTGAAAGACTTTAAAGAATTTACTGTAAATGTAAATGGTACGCAGTCCATTGAAAAAGCATTCGTTACTGGCGGCGGTGTATCCGTTAAAGAAATTAATCCGAAAGAAATGTCGTCTAAATTCACAAACGGCTTATATTTCTGTGGAGAAGTTCTTGATATTCACGGTTATACTGGTGGCTATAATATTACATCTGCTCTCGTTACTGGTAGAATTGCCGGAACGACAGCTGGAGAAAACGCGAAAATGAAGTATTAAAAAAAGAAACAGGGATTCCTGTTTCTTTTTTATAGGTACATGAAATTATATCAGCGATTCTACTACTTATATCGGCGATTTTTCAAATATATCAGCGATTCTGCAACTTATATCGGCGATTTTTCAAATATATCGACTTACCGACAAAAAACGACAAATATACGCTCCGGCTAACTTCCCATTGCTTTTTTGTTGCTTTATTTACCTTAGTACCTTTATATTTTATATTGTTGAATATTTGAAAAAGGGTAAGGGGAAAACATATGAGAAAAAAAGTCATGATGTCTTTAATGCTAATGACGTTTCTTTCTGCGGTAGAAGGAACGATTGTTAGTACAGCAATCCCTCGTATAACGAGTGATTTATCCGGCGTTGAACTTGTTAGCTGGGTTTATGCAATTTACATGCTTGCCACAGCGGTTTCAACTCCAATATACGGAAAGCTCGCTGATTTATTCGGCCGTAAAAAGGTTTTACTTATCGGAGCTACAATCTTTTTAATCGGTTCTGCACTTTGCGGTGTCGTTACATCGATGGAACAATTAATCTTCTTCCGCGCTCTTCAAGGTATCGGTGCTGGTGCTGTTATGCCGATCACAATGACGATTATTGGAGACTTATATAGCGAAGCGAAAGACCGCGCGAAAGCACAAGGCTGGATGAGTGCCGTTTGGGGTGTATCTGGTGTTATCGGACCGTTAGTAGGTGGATTTTTAGTTGATTCTCTTTCTTGGCGTTATATTTTCTTCTTAAACGTTCCATTTGGAATTATTGCCTGCTTAATGATTGCCATTTACTACAAAGAATCTATTAAGCCTGCTAAACACCATATCGACTATCTTGGTGCAACAGTCTTCTCATTAAGTACGATTGCTCTACTATACGCGTTATTAACAGGTAGCAGTAAGCAAAACTGGGGAGACATAACAATTATCGGCCTATTAATCTTCGCCGTCGTTTCATTCCTTATTTTCTTATTCATCGAGAAAAAATCTCCGGAACCATTAATTCCGCTAGCACTTTTCTCTAACCGTACATTATCTACGATTAATATATTAACGCTTATTGCTGGCGCAATGATTATTAGTATTACAATGTACCTTCCAATTTGGAGCCAAGGAGTATTAGGAAAAAATGCGACAGAAGCTGGACTTATTTTAATGCCAATCCCTGTTATGTGGACATTTGGCGCTATTTTCTCTGGTAACTTAGTAGGAAAATTAAAAACGAAACAAATCATTTTACTTGGGGCTAGCATTTTATCAGTCGCTACATTCTTATTATTTACATTATCAACAAACTCACCATCGTTCCTTATTTATGTGGCAGTCGGATTATTCGGCTTAGGAATGGGGCTTGTAACACCGATTTACATGGTAACAATTCAAGCAGCCGTACCAGCTCATACACGCGGAACAGCCGTTGGTTTAAACACATTTATTAATACATTTAGCCAAACGTTAGGTGCGGCAATATTCGGTACAATCTTCAATACGATGATTCACGCACGTGGTATTAAAAACCTTGATCTTGTATCTGGCGGACATGGAGGTACTACAACAAACGTAGTAACCGAATCGCAATCCGCATTAGCATCAAGTGTACACGTCATTTATATGAGTACTTTTGTATTGGCAGTATGTACATTAATTATCGCTTGGCTTTTATTAAAGCCCGCTACACAAACGAGTGAGCAATAAGAAAGAGGATGACCAAAATGGTCATCCTCTTTTTACTCCTCATTCTCCACAATATGTTTCAACATGGACAATTTATTATCCCAAAAACGTTCATAATACGAGAGCCACTGTTGTAATTCCTCTAATGGTTCTGGATGCAAGCGATATATTTTCTCTCTTCCGCTTTTTCTTCCGCTTACTAAATTCGCTTCTGAAAGAATATGAAGGTGCTTTACAACCGCAGTACGACTCATCGGAAAATGATCCGTTATTTTGGAAATCGGTAACTCTTTATCACTTAATAACCGTATTACTTCTCGGCGGGTTGGATCAGCAATTGCTTGAAACACATCATATTTCGCTGCTGATGAGGACACTTAGCCTTCGACAACCTTTTTCAGTTTTTCATTTACAATCGCTACCCAGCCTCCGCTCATTCTGTCGCGAATAATAGAGCTCTTCGCATTCGCTTTCGGAAGAATTTCATCAGGGTGTTTCCAGCCGCCGTGAATTAACGTAAATTCTGTTTTATTATCTCCTAGGTCTTTCAGATGAAATGAAACAACCCAGCCATCTGTATCCCATGAAAAAGATAGATGATTTGGCTCATCGATTTCTAATACTTTACATGGTGATGGTCCAAATGGTGATTGTACATGAAATTCATGTCCTACCTCTAATACGAAATCATTTGGCATAAACCATGAGGCAATCCCTTCTGCAGTTGATACTACATTCCACACCTTTTGAATAGACGCGTTAAAAACGATCGTTTGTTTAATGTCAGTTAATGTATTTTGTTGTTCCATTTTCATTTTCATTCTCCTTTATTCGGCAATCAAATATAACACCTTTTGGTTACACTTAGATAATATAACACCTTTTAGTTTCATGTCAACACTAACTCTCTTTTACTGTTGAGAAATTCTCAACATTTTTTCAACAGGACAAACACCCTCTGAGCATTCCCTCATAATATACTCACAAAGGCAATAAAAAATAAAAACTTTTCTCAATATGAAACTCCATCATTCATCTTGAAAGAAGCGCCTTACGTATATCATGCGTATTTCGTCTCTCCTCCTTCCCTCAGGGACACTACGCGAGATATGAAAAATCAGAAGGAATATGCCCACCATTTGAGTAGGTAGTTATTTCTCTTCTCCTCAACATTTCCTCAGGAGCGAAATGACTACCGACTCACTTTTTCAAACAAAAATAAAAAGGGGATGAAAGCTATGTTCTATTGCATTAACTGCTCTGACATTCACCATGAAAAACATCCGAATGATAAAGTATTCAAAAACGGTTTTTATATTGATCCATTTTTAGGTGATCGTTATCACCTTGGTATGTGTAAAGATGCCCAAAATCATCAGACAGGGGAGCCTCTTTTAACTACAAAGCAATTAGGCACAACCCAATCTATTATGAACGTATTACCGACACATGTTGTCCCAACATAAAGCATAAAAAAGAGCTGGCTCACCCAGCTCTTTTTTATGCTTTATAAACGATCATTGCTGAAAAACAATAAATTTGGTTTTCGTCATCATTAATAGAAACACCGACTTGGTACTTAATATCTACAAAGTTACTATCATCAATCTTTTTCAAAAAAACATTTACAGCGTCTTCTAAGTCTTTTTCGTGACTTTCATCAAACACTTTCACACGAATCATGTTAACACCATCCTAGATCGCAGCCCTCCGCCGCTTGATTATTGCCACGGTGCGTATCTATGATGCGATAAAACTTTCCGTCTTCATATATATATCCGTCTTCTAACACATATTGTTTACCTTCAGTATAGACATAAAACTTACCTATCATAAATTTACTCGTATATAATTCCAAATAATCTGGCCTAAATTTAGCTACAACTTTATTTGTAATATCAATTTTTATTGTGCGCCCCACCTTCTCTCCCTCCTTTGCAAAGAACGGATTTAGGTATATTGTATTAGCGATTTTACATTTTATGCTTAAAAATAAGTGGATATGCCTCCTTTCTCCGCCTGTACTATTTTTCTAACAAAATCATCAATAAGTAAAAGCAAAAAAATATATATAAAAGGAACTTTTACTTATTGACTCAAATATAATTATTATGGTATTATATAAAATTTGACATTTTCATTCACTTATGCTATCATTAAAGATGGTTACCACATATGGAGGTGGATGATTTGTTTCAAATTGGTGATAAAATCGTTTATCCAATGAACGGCGCAGGAGTCATCGAAGCCATTGAAGAGAAAGAAATATTAGGAACAACACGTCAATATTGTGTAATACGTATCATTAGTAAAGATATGCAAGTAATGCTTCCGATGGATCAATTACAAAAATCAGGTATTCGTTATATCGTAGATAAAGGTACGTTAGATGATATACTTCTTGAATTTCAAAACGGGGAATCAGATACATCACTTTCCTGGAAACAAAGATATACAATGAATATGGAAAAAATGAAAAACGGCAATCTGCAAGATAGTGCAGAAGTTGTTCGAGATTTACTTCGCCGCAATAAAGAGAGAGCTTTAAATGCGAGCGAAAAACAAATGCTAGATAACGCCCGAAAAATGATGATTAGTGAAGTTGCACTCGTACAAAATGTTTCTGAACATCAAGCAACAGAATATCTTCAAGACACTATTAATCACTAAATTTAAAATAGCTGGCCGCTATTTTTTTTGTGTAAAAAAAGGACGAAGAGTTTTATCTCTTCGTCCTTTTCTATTACCCACGCCCAGCTTGAAACGATGGATATAACGTCATTCCACCATCTGCAAATAGCGTAATTCCAGTTACATAACTCGCCTCTGAGGAAGCGAGCCACGTTGCTACCGCTGCAATTTCTTCTGGTTTTCCAATATAGCCCATCGGTATCATACTTTCTACGTCAGCACGTTTTTTAGGATCAGCAAACTTTTCTGCATTGATCGGCGTATTAATTGCACCTGGTCCTATATTATTTACTCGAATACCTTTTGGCGCATATTCCATCGCTAACGTTTCTGTCATCAGTTTCATACCGCCCTTACTTGCTGCATAGTGCACGAATAAGGGCCACGGAATTTTCTCATGAACACTAGACATATTAATGACAGACCCTTTAATATCATGTTCTACAAAATATTTAATCGCTTCTCGGCTTCCTAAAAAAGCACCTGTTAAATTTGTGTTAATTACCCGATTCCAATCTTCAAGCGGCATTTCATGCGATGGTACCGCATTTTCTATCCCGGCATTATTAATCATAACGTCAAGCGTACCAAACTCTTTTACAGCAGATTGAATGAGATTCACCACATCTGATTCGACTGTTACATCACCTTTTACAGCAATCGCTTCTCCGCCTACCTTTTTAATTTCTTCTAACACATCATTCGCTTCTGATTCTCGTGAGCGATAGTTAATTACTACTTTTGCTTTCTCCGCAGCAAACCTTACTCCTATCGCTCTTCCAAGACCAGTTGCTGATCCTGTAATAACGACAACCTTTCCTGCTAAATCACTATACATTCCAATACCTCCTTTAACTTTTTGCTATACCTAACATAATTCCGGCTGCAATAATAAAAACGATACCGACAACAATCCCTGTTAATTGGCGTTTCGTTTTTCTTTCACCTAATATAAGAATCCCGCCAAGCGTCGAAATAATAATTCCCATTTGCGATAGCGAAAAACTTGTTGCCACTCCGACACGCGGTTGCGAAATGAATAAAAACATATTTCCAGCTGCCCAAATTAATCCTGGAATAATATTTCGTATTGCATATTTATTAAATGGATGATGTTTAAACGTAAGCAAAATCCCTCCTAACACCATACCAACTGCTTGTGGCAACAAAGCTGACCAACCATCTACGTTAAACAGTCTAATCACTACTACGTAAACTAAATAACCGACTGTTGAAATCAATAAAATGATAATGCCCCTTTTAAAATTCCCCGCTTGCTCTGCATTCTTTTCTTCTTCACTTTGAAGCGATGTTAAAATAACACCAATAATAATACAAACGAGAGCCAATACACCAAGGACGACTGATATTGTTGTGGACCACTCATGAAATACGATGACTCCAAATAAAGTTGTCGCAACTAATTGAAGTCCTGTTGAAATGGGCATCGTCCTTGAAACGCCCATTAAATCAATACTTTTTAATTGATTCGCCTGACCAAGCGCCCAAAATAAACCTGATACAATCCCAACTCCGATAACAGTAGGAGTCAATACTGGTTTCATAAAAATATAAACAACAATTGAGAAAATAAGTGCGCCAAACGTTGTTCCGAGCGTTTGGCTATAAGGCCCTCCGCCCAGTTTCACGTTAAATAGCACAATACTTCCCCAAAATATAGCTGGTAAAATCGCTAAAAATATATCCATCGCTCATTACCTTTCTTTACTAAATGTCATAGGTTATCACTCTGAATCAGTAGAGTGAGCTTTTATTTTTTCTTTTTGACGTTCACAAACCTTTTCTGCAATAGCACCAGAAACATTCTTTTCCCGCTCCACTTTCTTTATCTTTACGTGATCTAAATGATCCTCCAAAGTAAGTGTAACTTTATCATTCGGCGGATTATGCGCACCTTGGAACGTAAGAAATTGTAGCGTAATTTCAAATCTAGGAACGAACTCACCGTTCTTGCCGAGACGCTTTATATTGATAACTGAAGCACATTCATATTGGTCTTCCGTCACTTGTCTTATCACAGAATAATATCGATTTAATAGCGCACTTTCTAAAAGTTGTTCATTCGATTCTTTTGCCAAAGAATAACTTGGCAAAAAGGAAAAGATAGAGCATATCATTGTTAGCATTACACATAATTTTTTCATAACGCCCTCCTTGTTCTATACGTTAGTGTTCTCAAAAACGCCATAAAAAAACGACTTTCCCTATGTAGGAAAGTCGTTTTAATGAATCCAATATTAACCACCGCTCACTGGTGGGATAAGTGCAACAACATCACCAGATTGAATCGTATCATCTTCATTTGCATATTCTTCATTAATCGCAACCATAATTGGTGTCGATACTGGCACATTATATTCAGTTGCAACAATATCTTTTAACTCTGCAACCGTAACATTTTCTTTCTCTATTTGTAATTCACTTCTTCCTGCTTCTTCTTGCAAGTTCGCAAATAACAATACTCGAATCATACTTATAGCTCCTTCCCAGGCTCTCCCGCCGGATATGGCGTTTTTTCTAATTGATCGCCAATCCAAGAGTCTCCATCTTCCCAAAACTCTTTTTTCCAAATCGGAACAATTTGTTTTATGCGTTCCATAATATATTCATTTGCTTCATAAGCCGCTTTACGATGCGGCGTTGAAACAGCCACAACAACCGCGATATCAGAAATTTGCAGTGTACCGATGCGATGTGTAATCGCAACGTGTGTACCTGGCCATTTCTCTTTCACTTCTGATCCGATTTTCTCTAGCATCTTTTCTGCCATCGTTTTATAAGCGACATATTCTAAGTATAATGTACGACGCCCTTTCGTAAACTCTCTAACCGTTCCAATAAATGTTGTAACAGCACCACATTCGCGGCGAATAACCTTATTCGCTACCTTTTCAATTGAAATTTCTGTATCAATTACTTCATAATACGTATTTGTCATTTCGCACTCCTTACCGTTTGTACAAACCAATCTATATACAAATCTTCTTCTGTTATATGAAATACTTTATATTCTTCTCGTAAGTGTGCAGGAGCATCATACCACGTAATAACTGCTACTATATTCTCTACTTTATGTAAAAGTTCAACGTCTTCCGCAAAACGAAGTAACACTACTTTCGGATAGCTCTCTTTTTTATAGCCCTCAATTACAATTGTATCTACTTCGAAAAACTCATATAAGCGAATAATTTCTTGCAAAGACCAGTTTTCTCTTAATGACGAAAGCGAAAGGAATCCAGCACCTTCTACACTACTAACAACAGCACCAGCCTTTCGGTGCCTTTCACTATCTTTTTGCGCTACTTCTGGAAACCCTCCGTGCCCGTGATGTTTAATGGTAGCAACTTTCATGTTTTGTTCAGCTAATGCATACACTACTTTCTCAACAAGTGTTGTTTTCCCGCTATTTTGATACCCTACTATTTGTAAGATTGAAGTGGCTTTGCCCATGGCCAATCACATCCCTCAGCGTGCTCTAACAATAATACAGACACTTTCATCCCTGCCTCAAAGCCTCTCGTTCCTCCAGGCAACACAATAAAAGCATTCGCATCTGCAAGTGAAGAGACCGCACTCGATTTATCTAAACCGACCGGCATCGCTTGTAATGCCCCGTCCATGATTGTCACCTTTGCTCTTACAAAACGAGTAAACGGATTCGGCTTTGGAAAATCCTTTTGTAAAATAGCATCTGCTCTATATACGTGAGGTTCTTTCGCATACAAATATGTTTTTATAACCGGATGCACAAATAGCTCAAATCCTACGTAACAAGCTGACGGATTCCCTGATAAACCGAAAAGTAACTTTCCATCAACTTCAGCTACGGTCGTTACACTTCCTGGTCTCATCGCTATTTTATTAAAGAGTACATTCGCTTGTAATCTTTCATAAATAGCTGGCAAGTAGTCATAATCTCCTACCGACACACCGCCTGTCGTAATTAAAATATCAACTTCATCCATCGCTGATTGAACAGCTGTAAAACATGCATCCAACTCGTCGGCAAGTTGGCCATAATACCGAACTTTACCTCCGGCTTTCATAATTTGAGCAGCAATCATATAAGAGTTACTATTTCTAATTTTCCCCGGCTGTAACGACTCATGTACTTCTAACAATTCACTTCCTGTCGTCACAATACCAACAACAGGCTGTTTTACAACTTTCACAGTACTATATCCAAACGTCGCTAATAAGGCCGCAACACCTGGATTGATTGCAACACCTTTCTGAACGAGAACTTGATTTTGCTTTATATCTTCTCCTTTAAATGACACATTGTCACCACTATGAAACGGACGCTTTAACTTCATATATGTTTTTCCGTCCTTCTCAAAACCTTCCGTCAGCTCTAGCATGACGACTGCATTACAATCTGCTGGAATAGCTGCTCCTGTCATAATACGAACCGCCTGAAAAGATCCTACTGCATCTAGAAAAACAGACCCCGCTCCGATTTCTCCTATTACTTCAAACTCAATTGCATTCTCTTGATTTGCTTCTTTCGTATCTTCCGCTCGAATTGCGAAACCATCGTAAGGAGAACGATCAAAATGAGGAACGTCATGATCAGAGACAACATCCTCCCCAAGAATTCTCCCGTAACTTTCCGTAATAGAAACCTCTTCTACTTCACCAATTTTCGCATATTCCATTACTCTCTCTACTGCCTCAGCAACTTGAATCGGAATTCGTTTTTCTACCATCGTTTCTCACCCCATATTTGCAATTTTTTTTATCTCGATTAAACTTTATATATTAAATAGAAATTACTTCAAGGAGGAATTCCATGTCTTCATTCACACACTTTAATGACCAAGGACGCGCGAAAATGGTTGATATAAGCGACAAAAAAGCAACCGTTCGAACAGCAATTGCGTGCTCTAGCATTGTCGTTACAAAAGAAATTTACGATAAAATCTCTCATAATGAAATTGGGAAAGGTGACGTATTAGCAGTTGCACAAATCGCTGGTATTATGGCTGCAAAACGCACTTCTGACATTATCCCAATGTGCCATCCTTTATTATTAAAAGGTGTTGACGTTTCTTTCGATTGGAAACAATCCGATGAACAATATCGATTACTGATTGAAGTAAAAGTTAAAACAGAAGGTAGCACCGGTGTTGAGATGGAAGCTTTAACAGCTGCTTCCGCTACCGCTCTTACTGTGTACGATATGTGTAAAGCTGTTGATAAAGGTATGATTATTGGCGAAACGTACTTACTTGAAAAAACAGGCGGAAAAAGTGGAGATTATGCGAGAAAGTCTTAACCTTCTCCCTGTTGAACCTAAAGGACTTCCCTTTAGGTTCAACCTATATATCTTGCATATAAACGTTTTGCTACATTTATATCATTCGTCCCATGAATAAAAGCTCTGCCATCTGTAAATAAAACGAAACGAAATTCCTCTACTAGAAAAGATACTAAATACGGAGTAGCTTTTACATCGACACTCCTTTGTAAGCGCTTTTTAATTTCTTCTAAATTAAATTCATTCCGCATACCTGGACGGATTTGTACTGTATTTCGTCCACATAACACTTCTGTTTTCGTTTGTGCTTCAAATGTTAAACTCGGATATGTACGTAATCTTCCGCAAGATAAACACGTTTCTTTTTTCTGCCTGTTCACTTTAAATGCCATCTGTTGATTATTCCAGAGATCAAACGATAACATCGTTTCGCGAAGTGCCCCATAGTCTTCTACTAATATTTTCAGCGCTTCCGTTATTTGATGCGCAACTACTAATTGTACTGCCGGCTGTATAATACCAGCCGTATCACATGTTGCCCCGCTCGCCGGATGCTCCATTAAACAGCGAAAACACGGTGTTTTTCCTGGTACAATTGTATATGTTACGCCATAGCTTCCGACACAACCACCATATATCCACGGAATATTATATTTTTGTGAAATATCATTAATAAGAAGACGCGTTTCGAAATTATCTGTCGCATCTAATATTAAATCTACACCATTCACTAGCTCTTCCATTTCTTGCACTGTTACATCCGTCACAACCGGATTTATTTCCACCTCAGAATTAATCGCTTTTAAATGCTCTGCCGCTGCTACCGCCTTCGGTTTATACTGCGTTGCGTCTTCTTCTGTATATAATTGTTGCCTTTGTAAATTGCTCCACTCTACATAATCACGATCCGCAATTGTTATTTTTCCAACACCTGCTCTAACAATCGCTTCTGCATTTGCTGCACCAAGAGCTCCCGCACCAATAATAAGCACATGCTTTTCTCTAATTTTTCTCTGTCCTTCTTCTCCAACACCAGAAAATAATATTTGCCTTGAATATCGCTCCTGCATACGATAGCCTCCTTTCTTATCCTCCTATATAAGACATTTCAATTTTCGGACGATTTTTTGCACTTTCTTCCGTCCGTTCATCCGAATACCTATCTTTTCTATTCATCCATACATCTTGTATAACGCTTACTAACTCCTCATCCGAAAGATTTCCTCTAAGAAGTTCCCTTAGGTCGAGTCCCTCTGTCGCAAATAAGCAAGTATAAAACTTTCCATCTGCTGAAATTCTCGCTCTCGTACAAGAGGAACAAAAGGACTCAGAAACAGAAGTAATAAAACCGACTTCAGTATTTGTTCCAACGTAACGATATCGCTTCGCAACTTCACCAAAATAATGTGCTTCAACTGGCTCAAGCGGATACACGCGATGAATCATCTCAATTAACTCTCGTTTCGTAACGACTTGATCAAAGTTCCATCCATTTGTACTACCAACATCCATAAACTCAATAAACCTAAGCGAGATTCCTTGCTCTTTAAAATACGCAACCATTGGAAGTACTTGATGATCATTCATCCCTTTTTTCACAACCATATTTACCTTTACATCAAGCCCGGCCTCTTTTGCAGCCATAATTCCCTTTATAACAGGTTTCGTATTAATATTCCGGCCATTAATAGCCTTAAATACATCATCATCTATTGCATCCAAACTAACATTTACTCTATGTAATCCAGCTTCTTTTAATACTTTTGCTTGCTTCGTTAAATGAATTGCATTGGTCGTTAACCCTATATCTAATAGCCCATCAATTTTCATGAGACGTGCAATAAGTTTTGTTAAATCTTTACGAAGTAGTGGCTCGCCACCAGTAAGTCTAATTTTTCGTACACCGATACTAACAAATAATCTTGCCAATCGCTCAATTTCATCAAACGTCAGTAAAAACTCATCTTTCAAAAAAGCATAATCTGGCCCAAACACTTCCGCTGGCATACAATATGTACATCTAAAATTGCAACGATCAATGACAGATATACGTAAATCTTGAAGCGGGCGTCCAAAAAAATCTGTAACCATCTCCTGCATCGCCACCCTCCCTTTCTGCCAAATTTCTCTCTTTTCATTCTATTATAATATATTTTCGAACTGCGATGTTTTTGCTCTAACAAATAAAAACCTTGAAGCATAAAAGCCCCAAGGTTTTCTTCCTATTAACTTAATCTAATAATAGTTAAAGTAGCTCCTGGCGTTGTCGTAGATAATGTAGCGATTGCAACTAATCCAAATAACTGCAGACTAATAGCAGCTCCAGCAGGCAAATTAGCAATGATCGTTGCACTAAATGAACCAGTAGCAACTGTCGGAGCGTTTATCGTTCCCGCAAGCGGACTGCCATTTACAGTTATACGAGAACTTACAAGTAATCCTGCCGTTAGATTAATTGTATAAGCTATATAATAATTCCCTGCACTTGCAACTGTAAATACAGTATTCCCACCACTAACAGTTATTCCCGGTCCAATATTTTGATTGTTTGGTAACGGAATATTCGTGCCACCTAATAAAACGGAAATAGCGGTTCCAGATGTATTATTCGCAAATGCATACGTTGCAGTTGTACTAACTCCAGTCGCCCCAGTCGCTCCAGTGGCTCCAGCTCCGGTTGGACCTGTATCTCCAGTTGGACCTTGTGAACCTGTTGCTCCGGTTGCCCCTGTAGCTCCCGTTGGACCTTGTATTCCTTGCGGGCCTTGAATTCCTTGTGGGCCTTGAATTCCTTGGAGACCTGTCGCTCCGGTTGCTCCTGTAGCTCCCGTTGGACCTTGTATTCCTTGCGGGCCTTGAATTCCTTGTGGGCCTTGAATTCCTTGGAGACCTGTCGCTCCGGTTGCTCCTGTAGCTCCCGTTGGACCTTGTATTCCTTGCGGGCCTTGAATTCCTTGTGGGCCTTGAATTCCTTGGAGACCTGTCGCTCCGGTTGCTCCTGTAGCTCCCGTTGGACCTTGTATTCCTTGCGGGCCTTGAATTCCTTGTGGGCCTTGAATTCCTTGGAGACCTGTCGCTCCGGTTGCTCCTGTAGCTCCCGTTGGACCTTGTATTCCTTGCGGGCCTTGAATTCCTTGTGGGCCTTGTGGGCCAGTCGGACCTATCTCTCCTTGCGGACCTTGGATTCCCTGTGGACCTTGTGCTCCTGTGGCCCCCGTCGCTCCTTGGATTCCTTGAGGGCCTTGTGGACCTTGAATTCCTTGGGGGCCAGTTGGACCTATGTCGCCTTGTGGGCCTTGAATTCCTTGTGGACCTTGTGCTCCTGTGGCCCCCGTTACTCCTTGGATTCCTTGGGGACCTTGAATACCCTGTGGACCGGTTGGACCTATCTCTCCTTGAACACCTTGTATTCCTTGCGGTCCCTGTAAACCCGTCACTCCGGTTGCTCCCGTTTCTCCTGTCGCTCCTGTCACTCCAGTTGAGCCTGTCGCCCCGGTATCTCCTGTTACTCCTGTCGCTCCTGTTGCTCCTGTTGCTCCTGTCGGGCCAGGTGGTCCACCAGATGGACCGGTTACTCCCGCCGGACCTGATGGCCCCGTTGGGCCGGTCGGTCCGGCAGGTCCTCCAGATGGGCCTGTTACCCCTGTTGGACCGGTTACTCCTGTTGGGCCTGTAGTGCCTTCCCCTGTCGCTCCTGTTGCTCCCGTTTCTCCTGTTGCCCCCGTCGGACCTTGTATTCCTTGAATTCCTTGTGGACCTTGCACTCCTTGTGCGCCCGTCGCTCCTTGAATTCCTTGCACTCCTTGCACTCCTTGGGGCCCCATTGGACCGGTTGGACCTATCTCTCCTTGTACTCCTTGCACTCCTTGTGGGCCCTCTGGACCTGTTGCTCCTATTTCCCCTTGTATCCCTTGAATTCCAGTTGCTCCTTGTGCTCCAGTTGCTCCCGTTATCCCTTGCACACCTTGGATTCCCTGAATTCCTTGTGGACCTTGTGAGCCTGTTGCTCCTTGCACTCCTTGAATGCCTTGTATCCCCTGAGGACCCTCTGGACCCGTTGCTCCAACTGGTCCTTGAACACCTTGTATTCCTTGCGGACCCTGAAGTCCCTCTGGGCCTTCTGGACCGGTTGGACCTATCTCTCCTTGTATCCCTTGAATTCCAGTTGGACCTTGTGGCCCAGTCGGACCTACGTCACCTTGCGGACCTTGGATTCCCTGTGGGCCTTGTGCTCCTGTTCCCCCTGTCGCTCCTTGGATTCCTTGAGAACCTTGTGGGCCTTGAATTCCTTGTGGGCCGGTTGGACCTATGTCGCCTTGTGGGCCTTGAACCCCTTGCGGACCTTGATCTCCTGTGGCCCCCGTTACTCCTTGAATTCCTTGCGGACCTTGAACACCTTGGGGACCCGTCGGACCTATCTCTCCTTGCACTCCTTGGATTCCTTGCGGACCTTGTAAACCCGTCACTCCGGTTGCTCCCGTTTCTCCCGTCGCTCCTGTCACTCCAGTTGAGCCTGTTGCCCCAGTATCTCCTGTTACTCCTGTCGCCCCAGTTGCTCCTGTTGGGCCAGGTGGTCCACCAGATGGACCTGTTACTCCCGCCGGACCTGATGGCCCCGTTGGGCCGGTCGGTCCGGCAGGTCCTCCAGATGGGCCTGTTGGACCGGTTACTCCTGTTGGGCCTGTAGTGCCTTCCCCTGTCGCACCTGTTGCTCCCGTATCTCCTGTTGCCCCAGTCGGACCTTGTATTCCTTGTATTCCTTGTATTCCTTGTATTCCTTGTGGACCTTGCACTCCTTGTGCGCCCGTCGCTCCTTGTATTCCTTGTACTCCTTGCACTCCTTGGGGCCCCATCGGACCGGTTGGACCAATCCCTCCTTGAGCACCTTGCACTCCTTGGGGCCCCTCTGGACCTGTTGCTCCTATTTCCCCTTGTATCCCTTGAATTCCAGTTGCTCCTTGTACTCCCGTTGCTCCCGTTATCCCCTGCACACCTTGTATTCCCTGAATTCCTTGTGGACCTTGTGGGCCAGTTGCTCCTACAGGTCCTTGAATGCCTTGTATCCCCTGAGGACCCTCTGGACCCGTCGCTCCAACTGGCCCTGGCACACCTTGTATTCCTTGCGGGCCCTGAAGTCCCTCTGGGCCTTCTGGACCTGTTGGCCCTATATCACCCATCGGACCTTGTAGCCCTTGAACTCCCTGTGGGCCTGTTGCTCCTGATGGCCCTGGTACTCCTTGTATTCCTTGTGGACCTTGATCTCCTGTGGCCCCTGTTGCCCCTTGTGGCCCTATAGCCCCCTGTATACCTTGTGGACCTTGATCCCCTGTTGCACCCGTTGCTCCTTGAATACCCTGAACTCCTTGTATTCCTTGTTCACCGGTTACTCCCGTCGGACCAGGAATCCCTTGAATACCCTGCGGACCTTCTGGACCGGTTGGCCCAATTGGCCCTTGAATCCCTTGTATTCCTTGCAAGCCCTGTGCTCCCGTGCTTCCAGTCGGACCTGTACTTCCCGTCGCTCCTGTTACCCCCGTACTTCCTGTTACCCCCGTACTTCCTGTAGCCCCAGTATTTCCCGTTGCTCCTGTTGCTCCTGTACTTCCACTCGGTCCACCGCCCGGACCTGTCGCACCAGTTGGCCCCGTCGGACCAGGAGGTCCTCCTGACGGACCAGTGATCCCTGTCGGACCTGTTACTCCAGTCGGACCTGTTATCCCCTGACCTGTCGCTCCGGTTGCCCCTGTATTTCCACTCGGCCCTTGTAGCCCTTGCATTCCTTGTGCCCCTTGTATTCCTTGTGGACCAGTTGCCCCAGGTAATCCTTGCACTCCTTGGATTCCTTGTGGTCCCTCTGGCCCGGTAGCTCCAATGGGCCCTTGTAATCCCTGTATACCTTGTATACCTTGTGCTCCTGTCGCTCCAGTTGGACCAGCTGGACCTTGCAATCCTTGTACTCCTTGAGGTCCTGTCGCTCCAGTTTCTCCCTGTGGTCCCCTTAATCCTTGTGGCCCCTGCTGTCCTTCTGGTCCCGTTGCACCTATTGACCCAACGGGTCCTTGAATTCCTTGTACTCCTTGAGGTCCTGTTGGGCCCATCTCTCCCATTGGACCTTGTAATCCCCTTGGCCCTTGAGGTCCTGTCGGGCCTTGTGGACCGGTTGGACCAGTAATCCCAATACCAGTAAATCCCGTTGGAACAGGAGGAAAGGTAGGTCCAATAAGATTTGGTGAGATTCTGAAATTAGAGTTTAATGAATTTTGTTTATCGCGCTCTTTCATACTTTCACCACCTACACACCATCTTTTTTACATTACAAACCTCTTCTTAATATGTATTTACAAAAATAATCTCAAAGACTATTTTTATTTTAAATAATAAAAACTCCCTTAATTCCTTAAGGGAGTCCAGCAACTGAATCCATATTATCTGTATTAGGGACAGCTTGTGCTATACCCGATGCATTTACACTTTGCCCCATATTTGTTCCTGTTACAGTACCAGCAGGGGTGCCTCTTGTATATGTTGTCGTCACCGAATCACCCGGCTGTAAACAAAGCTTCGTCTCCGTCCCTATTACTGTAACAACGTCAATCCAAGTGCATCCCATTGAACCACTGTACGATTTCGAAGCAGTAAATGAAGTATCACTCAAATTATCACCTGTAAATATATTCCCAGTGTTATTCACAATAACAAACTCTTTTATATGTGCTGGCATACTAACACTCTACCTTTCCCTTACTAACCCAATGTACGTGTACTCGTTGACAATGGTGGAAGAAATACTGATGTTCGAATCACCTCTGGTGGCTGCCTTTTTCCATTTAAAAAAATAGCCGCACTTGATCCTCCAGCACCCGCATAAGCTTTCGATACAGCAAAAGGCGCGATATTATAACAGTCGCCAACATTAACGGCTCCTGTATTGTTAATAATTTTTACTTTACGCATATTAATCCCCATTTACCTATCCCCCTTTTGTACACTGTATGCAAAAGAAAAAAACTTGAAACAGACTCGTTTCAAGTTTTTTAACTACTTATTTCGTTTCTCCCTCATATTGAAGCATTCCGCCTACCATGTTCACTGTTTTAAATCCTTGCTCATTTAAATAATGGCATACATTTTCACTGCGCATTCCCGAACGACAAATAAAGATATATTCATTCTCTTTATCAAAGAAATCTACTTTATTTGGGATATCGCCCATTTTAATATGTACAGCTTCTGGAATTTTTCCTGCCGCTACTTCTTCATCTTCCCTTACGTCTACTAAAAATAACGTTTCTCCTTTTTCTAAACGCTCTTGCACCTCTTCTGTAGTAATTGTTTTAACTTCTGTCATATGTTGTTCCTCCTTATATACAATAAAACCTTTAGTTTCCTCTTTAAATAATCATTCCTCATCAATTTTAGCACGCAAAAGAAAGAACGCAAAGAATCGAAAAACTATTTCTCAATTTTCTCGCAAAACTTATTCTTTACAAACATAACCCTTGCATTGTATCCTCAATATACTTGTTTTATGAAAGGAGCCAATGAAAATGACACTTTTCCTTTTCATTATGGGCATCATTTTCTTAATCGCTGCAATTATTGCACTTAGTATGAAAAATAATAGAAAGATAAAATCACCACAAGAAATGTCATTCTTATTTCTATTGCTTAGTATCGCATTCTTCGGTATAGCAATTGCCACATATATTTTCCGCCTACAAATCATGTAAAAAAAGGTGCCTACTACATACATTGCACCTTTTTCACATCATTTATTTTCTACACAAAACTAGACACTTTCCGATTTAAAAATTCATAAACTTTCTTTTCAAATAAATGAATATCAAATGCCCCCGCCATATGTCCATTTATACTTTCTATCTCATACACTTCCGCATACTTCCCTTGTTTTTGCAACATGTCTACCATTTTGTAATTATAACGTGACGGCTGAAGCAAATCTTGTTTACACGGAATCATAAGTACATTTGCTTCTATATTAGACAGTGCCTCTTCTAAAGACGAAAATCCATGCGCAATATCATGTAATAAAACTGCTTTCGCGGTATACATCCATGAATTTGCATCAACTAAAGCTATACTTCTATTTGTCACTTTGTTAATTTCTTTCTCAAATAATGTTAATGCAGAAAATGTTTCATAAGGCTCTTTCTCTATACTATTACGAGGAAATGTCGTTTCGTAAAAATGCTCGTCAAACGCGTTCATAAACATCATTCTATTTGCTAAATGAAGCCCCTTCATTGGCTGCTCTTCTCCATATTTTCCGCCCTTCCAACTTGGATCCAGCTCGATAGCCTCAATTGCATTTTGCGCTACATTTACCGACGTAATAATTGGATTTTGCGGGTTCGTAATAACACCAATCATCCGCTCTACCATATGAGGATAATGAACAGCCCATTGCTGCGCAATCATCCCGCCAGCTGACGGCCCCATTACAGCATGTAGCCTTGCGATTCCCATATCTTTTATTAACTCATATTGCATACGAGCTACATCAAGAAATGTAAAAACCGGAAAATCCATCGCATATTCATCTCCAGTTTTCGGATTAATCGATTTCGGTCCCGTTGTAATTACATTCGGGTTCTTCACCTGCACATTACAAAGATTATCAGTGCATATAACGAAGTATTTATTTGTATCAATTGCTTTTCCCGGTCCAATTAAACCATCCCACCAGCCAGACTCCTCATCATGCGCTGTATATTTTCCTGCTGCGTGACTAGTTGCACTAAAATAATGACAAACCAAAATCGCATTTGACCTTTCTCTATTTAAAGTACCATAAGCCTCATACCCCATTTGAACAGGAATTGTCCTACCATTTTCAAATGTAAACTCCTTTAAAATAAATTTCTCCTTTTTTACAATTTGCACAGACTCGCCCTCTTCTCGTCATAGTATGTACTGCTTACTAAAGGATTTTTTCTATGCAAACCAATCTCCTCCTTCTTTTCATAAATAAATGAATAATATACAAAATTAGCCACAAAATAGCACTATATTACAAAATTAAAGAGGGCATACATATGATTTGGAATTGGCTACGTAAGAAAAAAAAATCAAATACAACAGAGAAAAACGAAACAGATAACTCGGAGCAACACGCTAACAAACAAGAGGATGATAACAAAAAACTGACTAGAAGTATGAAGCATAATAAAGATAACAATGGCGAGCAAAAAAAAGAGGGACACAAGGAGTCTTCTCAAGGTCAGCAACAACATACTAAGCAAAATGAATCCAATCAAGATCAACAACAACGCTCTAAGCAATATCATTCGGATCAAGAGAAACAGCAACACTCTGAACAAGATGACCGTGATCAAAATAAACAACAACACGCTAAACAAAACGACTCAAATCAGCAAGATAAGCAGCAAAATTCTAAGCAAAACGACCCCGCTCAGGATAAACAACAAAGCTCTAAACAAGACGACTCAAATCAGGGTAAACAGCAAGATTCTAAGCAAGGCGACTCAGATCAAGATAAACAACAAAACTCTAAACAAGACTACTCTGATCAAGGTAAACAGCAAAACTCTAAACAACACAACTCTGATCAAGGTAAACAGCAAAACTCTAAACAACACAACTCTGATCAAGATAAACAGCAAAACTCTAAACAACACAACTCTGATCAAAGTAAACAGCAAAACTCTAAACAAGACAACTCTGATCAAGGTAAACAGCAAAACTCTAAAGGTAATAGTATTTATGATTTTACGAAACCAGAAAAAGACCGTATTCATTCTCTACAAGATTTAATAGAGAAACTCAAAAAATCTAGTGATTTCGTTAATTATCACACATCTGACGATGAAACGATGCCTTATTGGATTTCTTACTATCGTCCTTCTCTTGATGGTGAGAAATTGCAAAAGTATTTAATGCCTACTCTTTTAGAACGACCTAATGCTTCACTAGAAGAGCTGAAAGAGCATATTCCGATGAGCGGCATTACAATTACGAACGATTTACAAAAAATTGAGGACATGGTGTTAAAGGGGCATGCGATCGTTCAAGTAAATCAACAAGATCAAAAATGTATGCTCGCAAATATTGCAATTGATAATTATCGTGCACCAACTCCTCCTTTAAACGAATCGACTGTTATTGGTCCGCAAGAAGGTTTTGTAGAGGATATTGATACAAATATTAATTTAGTTCGAAAACGTCTTCCTGTTTTAGATTTACAAACAAAAGAGATGATTGTTGGTGAGTTTTCCAAAACAAAAGTTGTCATGATGTATTTAGACAACCTTGCTGAAAAAGATAATGTTGATTTTCTAGAAGAGTCATTACGCGCTCTTGAATATGATCAAATTAATGATAGTGCTTATTTACAAGAATTAATGGGTGAAAAATCGATCTTTCCTCTCTATATCAATACAGAACGCACTGATAGAGTTACAAAAGCACTAATCGATGGGAAAATCGCTATTTTTGTTGATGGTTCTCCAAGTGTTTTACTAACACCTGTATCCTATTTCGATTTTTTCATTTCACCAGAAGACTACAACGTCTCTTGGTTATACGCTACATTCTCAAGAATTTTACGCCTTATCGCCGTTCTATTCTCAATATGCGCTACACCGTTATACGTTGCAATTTTAAATTATCATTATGAACTCATTCCGAGTGATTTACTTGAAACTTTAATTTTATCAAGAGCACAAGTACCATTCCCACCTTTAATTGAAGCACTCTTTTTAGAACTTGCAATCGACTTACTGAGAGAAGCTGGCGCGAGGTTACCGATGAAAGTTGGTCAAACGCTCGGTATTGTAGGCGGTATCGTAATCGGGCAAGCATCTGTACAAGCTGGTTTAACGAGTAACATTTTATTAATTATCGTTGCTTTATCAGCACTCGCTTCCTTTATTACACCTATTTATAAAATGGGTAATGCGGTTCGATTACTACGTTTCCCGTTTCTCATATTTGCAGAAATAGGAGGTCTCTTCGGGATTTCTCTTGGATTTATCTTTTTATTTACCCATCTATTTAGACTTACTTCTTTACGCAAGCCGTACGCTTTGTTCTACCCAACAAGACAACAATCTGTTAAAGATTCTTGGATTCGTTTCCCTTTAACAATGATTGATACACGTGATGTACAAGCAAGACCACAACATGTAAAAAAAGCAGCGAAAGGAATTTCAACAAAACATAGATCAGACTTTGATGATTAAGAAATGAGGTGCATTCGATGAGTAAAGTTCAAGAAAAATATCAAATATCTCCTATCTTCGTTTTCTTCTTAATTCACGGTGCACAGTTCGGTGCTGGCGTTCTCGGTTTCGCTCGAATCACCGCAAAGGCCGCTGGTTACGACGGATGGATGGGCGTTGTAATCACAGGGCTCTGTATCCATCTTCTTATATGGATGATGTATTTTTTATTAAAAGAAACAAATGGAAATTTAATTGATTTACAAAGGCAAACGTTTGGAAAGTGGATAGGGAATGTCTTTAATATCATCTTTGCAGCTTATTTTTTAATCGTCAGTATTTCGGTTATTCGAACGTATGTTGAAATTATTCAAGTATGGATGTTTCCTACCGCTTCCACCTTTATGTTAACACTCTTTTTGTGCTTAGTTAGCTATTACATTATCTCTTCTGGATTTCGTGTAATTACCGGTATTTGCGTCATCTCTGTTGGTGGTACATTAGGATATTTATTTCTAAGCTTATTCGTTTTGAAATATTCACATTGGGATAATTTACTCCCTATATTCACCCATTCTTTTTCAGACATTTTAAAATCCGCTCAACTGTCAATCTACAGTATGACCGGTTTTGAGATTTACCTCATGGTGTATCCATTTGTAAAAAAGCCTATGCAATCTCATAAATACGCTCAGCTCGGAGCACTATTTTCAAATCTTCTATATCTATTTAGCACCCTTTTAGCTTTTGCATTTTTTAGTGAAAAACAATTGTTAAAAACGATATGGTCCCAACTTTCTATGACTCAAGTCATTCAATTACCATTTATAGAAAGACTCGAATATATTGCAATTTCAGGCTATGCACTCGTTATTATTTCAAGTTTTATCCTCCCTTTATGGGCGTCAATGAGAGCAACTCACGAAATATTCCGCGTAAAGCAAAGAGGTGTTTTAATCGCTTTTATCTTTATCACGCTCATTGTTTCGCAACTTTTAACAAACAGACACGATATTAATAACTTTATTAGTAATGCATCGAAGGTTAGTTTTTGGCTCATTTATGTATACATCCCAATTCTATTTATTATTGTGTGGGTGAAAAGAAAATGGAAAAAATCAAAAGCACAAGCAAATTAATACTTATTTCTTGTATAACATTCTTCAGTCTAACTGGGTGTTTACAAAAAAATATTATCGATGATGTACAACTTATTCAAGGAACAGTATTTGATGTTGCAAAAGATAAAAAACTAAAAGTGACATTCGTTTGTCCCATTCAGAAAAAAGGAAATAAAGTTCAAGTTTTTGAAGGCACCGCAAATGCCGTAAAACAAGTAAAAGCTGAAACATCTTTAGAGTCTTCTCAACCATTTGCTAGTGGGCAAATGCGTGTCGCTCTATATACGATAAGACTTGCCAAAACAGGAATGTCTACTTCATTCGATACATTACTTCGAGATGTAAACATAGGGAACGCTTTATATGTTGGTTTATTAGAGGGGAATGGTACTGAACTTTTAAAAGGCAAATATTCGACTTCATACAACGTTGCAATTTATATAAAAAAGTTGTTAGAACATAATATGGAGACCGGTCCTTTACCAACAGATAATCTGCATGTAGGAGCATTCCGTTATTATCAAGAAGGGCAAGACTACTATATTCCCATTCTAAAGAAGCATGGTGATAAAATAAAAATCAACGGAATTGGTCTTTTTAAAAAGGATAAATATATCGGGAAAATCGCAGAAAAAGATATGTTCATCTTTAAAGGACTATTAGAGAAACATAAATTAGATTCACATGAATTCAAAACAGATTCCGCGTACGTAATGATTAATAATATTCGTTCTGTTCCAACTTACGATATAAAAATTAAAAACGGGAAGCCTTCTTTCTTCATTCACGTTCATCTTGATGCACGTATTCAAGAACTATCGAAGCAAATTAACTTAGAAAATAACAAGAACACAAAAAACATTGAAAAAAACATCCAAAAACAATTAGATAAACAAGCTGCTAAATTAATTAAGCAGTTTAAATCTTTAGGCGTTGATCCTCTCGGGCTAGGAGCTAAATATAAGCAACATTATCGCCCATTCAAATTAGAAAAATGGAGACAGCTGTACAAAGATGTCCCTGTCACTGTAAAATACACCGTAAATATTACAAATTCTGGTGTAATTGAATGAGAAATGATTGAACTCCTCTCTCCAGCATGATACAACGGAAAGAGGAGTTTTTATTTTAGATAGAGAGAGAAGATATTTATGGGGGAGCTTATGTCTAAAAAATTAGTAAAGCCTATTTTAAATGGTATTTTATTTCTCGGCGTCTTTTTATTTGCTCATACATATTTAAAAAATGTTTCCTTCACACGTTATTTACTTGTCGTTATACCAATGTTACTCGTTGGTATATTTGGCATCGATCTTATTTTATCCATTTTAATTAAGAAAGAAGAATAACAGGCGAGCATCTTATTTTCTATAAGATGTTCTTTTCATTTCATAATCACCTTATGTTACAATGAGATTCGGCACTAAGCGAGAAAGGATGAAACAACATGACAAACGAAAAAGGTCTAGATAAAGGGTACGAACTTGTTGCGAAAATGCATGAAGTATTCGGACATCCTGTGACAAATACTCCAACAAAATTAACAGAAGAACGCGCAAAAATCCGTGCGAGTTTTATGCAAGAAGAGCTAGAAGAATTTCTAGAAGCAACGACTGTTGAAGATCAATACGATGCACTGATTGACCTTATTTACTTTGCATTCGGCACGTTTGCCGAAATGGGCGTACGTCCTGATAAAGGATTCGAAATTGTAAATAATGCAAACATGGCAAAACTATTCCCTGATGGGAAACCAAGATTCCGCGAAGGCGACGGCAAAATTCTAAAACCTGAAGGCTGGCAAGCACCAGAGCCACAACTTCGTGCTGAAATCGAACGTCAACGCCAAGAAGCTGAAAAAAACTGCTAGGATTTCCTAGCAGTTTTTTATTATGTCTTTTTTTCTGCAATTCATTAATGACCCACGTGTCCAGCATGCCCTGCTGCTCCACCAATGCTAGCTGCTCCTGCCGCTGCCCCTGCTCCTCCTGCCCCAATTCCACCTGTCCAAGGAGAAGATTGTTGTTGTTGATACTGTTGATATTGTTGATATTGTTGATGTTGTTGATGTTGTTGATGTTGTTGACCTTGATGACCATGTTGGCCATGATGACCGTGCTGACCTTGATGGTGATGCTGGCCATGGTGACCGTGCTGACCTTGATGGTGATGATGACCATGGTGACCGTGTTGATGGCCTTGATGTGTTTGATAAAGAACAGCTTGCGGATGAATATGGTGTTGACCGTGGTGATGTACTTGTTGTTGGTGATGATGACCGTGCTGACCTTGGTGATGATGATGTACATGGTGGCCGTGTTGGCCTTGGTGATGGTGATGACCATGATGACCGTGTTGACCTTGATGATGGTGATGACCATGATGGCCGTGCTGACCTTGGTGATGGTGATGACCATGATGACCGTGCTGACCTTGGTGATGGTGATGTACATGATGACCATGAACAGCTTGCGGATAACCACCTACTCCGCCTGCCACAACACCTACTCCCGGTACCGGAAATCCTGTTTGTACCCCTCCAACGAAAGATGGGAATGTAGTTGGTACCCCTACTGGAATTCCTGTCTGTACGCCAGCTACTGATGTTGGAAAGCCTCCTGTTACTGTAGGCATTCCAGCCCCTGATGTCGAAAAGCCCCCCATTAATGTAGGCATTCCAGTTTGCATACCAGCTACCGATGTCGGAAAACCTCCTGCTCCTCCGCCCATCCAGCTCGGAATACCACCGTATCCTTGTTGGCCAGCTCCTCCCATTAACATCATTTGTTCATAACTATCCGAACCACCTCCGAAAAAACCATGTGGTGCATTATTGTCCATCCCTTTCATTCCTTTCACCTCTTCTACTCAATTTAGCCTACCTTTTTTATCATATTTCCTATAGAAAAATAGGTGTTTGTCTGTATGGGAATTCCGCTCCTTTTTCTTCATTCATGGTAAAATTAATTAACTGAATATTTTTTCTAGGGGGTATTTCCATTGAAGAACGTAACAAAAGCTTCTATCGATGATTTAGATTCAATCGTACATATAGATATTGATGTAATCGGAAATGATAGTAGACGAAATTATATTAAGCACTCTATTGATGAGGGACGATGCGTCATCGTAAAAGAAGATAATTCTATTTCCGGTTTTCTAACATACGATACAAATTTCTTTGATTGTACTTTCCTCTCATTAATCATCGTTTCGCCAACAAAAAGAAGGCGAGGCTATGCAAGCTCGTTACTCTCATATATGTTAAGTCATTCTCCTACTCAAAAAATATTTTCTTCAACGAACGAATCAAATGAAAGTATGCAAAAAGTTTTTAATGCGAACGGTTTTATACGTAGTGGAATAGTTGAAAACTTAGATGAAGGGGATCCTGAAATTATTTTCTACACAAAAAAGCTCAGAGCATAAGCGCTCTGAGCTTTTCTTTCATACATTAGTTTGCAACAACGTTAACAAGTTTTCCAGGAACTACAATTACTTTACGAACTGTTTTCCCTTCAATTTGGTCCTTAATTGCTTCAAGTGCAAGTTGTTCCATTTCTTCTTTTGATGCGTCTTTACTCATTGTTAGTTTTGCGCGAACTTTACCCATAACTTGAACAACGATTTCAACTTCATCTTCTACAAGTTTAGACTCATCAAATGTTGGCCAGCTTGCATATGTGATTGTTTCATTGTATCCAAGTTTGCTCCATAGCTCTTCCCCGATGTGAGGTGCAACTGGTGCAATCATTTTTACGAAACCTTCTACATATTCTTTCGGAAGTGTTTCAGCTTTGTATGCATCGTTGATGAATACCATCATTTGAGAAATCGCTGTGTTGAAGCGAAGCTCTGCATAGTCTTCTGTTACTTTCTTCACTGTTTGGTGGTAAGCTTTTTCAAGCTCTTTATTTGGTGCATCAGTAATTTTCTCACTTAATTCACCGTTATCTTGAACGAATAGACGCCATACGCGGTCTAGGAAACGACGAGCTCCGTCAAGACCATTTTCAGACCAAGCGATTGAAGCATCTAATGGTCCCATGAACATTTCGTATAGACGAAGTGTATCTGCACCGTGGCTTGCTACGATATCATCAGGGTTTACAACGTTACCTTTTGATTTACTCATTTTCTCGTTGTTTTCACCTAGAATCATACCTTGGTTGAATAATTGTTGGAACGGCTCTTTCGTTGGAACTACACCGATATCGTATAATACTTTATGCCAGAAACGAGCATATAGTAAGTGAAGTACAGCGTGCTCTGCTCCGCCGATATAAATATCAACTGGAAGCCATTGTTTTACTTTTTCAGGATCTACAAGTGCTTCGCTATTGTTTGGATCGATGTAACGTAGGTAGTACCAGCAGCTACCAGCCCATTGTGGCATTGTGTTCGTTTCACGACGACCTTTTTTACCAGTCTCAGGATCAACAACATTTACCCACTCGTCAATGTTAGCAAGTGGTGATTCACCTGTACCTGAAGGACGGATGTTGTCTGTTTTCGGAAGAACTAATGGTAATTCTTCTTCTTTTACAGCTGTCATTGTACCATCTTCCCAGTGAATAACTGGAATTGGCTCACCCCAGTAACGTTGACGGCTGAATAACCAGTCACGTAGACGGTATGTTACTTTTTGATTTCCTGCGCTCGTTACTTCAAGCCATTCAATCATTTTTGCGATTGCTTCTTCTTTATTTAAACCATCAAGGAATGCTGAGTTTACGTGTTCACCATCACCTGTGTATGCTTCTTTCGTAATGTCTCCGCCTTTTACAACTTCCTTCATCGGAAGATTGAACGTTGATGCGAATTCATAGTCACGCTCATCATGAGCTGGAACTGCCATTACAGCACCTGTTCCGTAAGTTGCAAGAACGTAATCAGCGATCCAGATTGGTAATTTCTCACCATTTACTGGGTTAACTGCGTAAGCACCAGTGAATACACCAGTTTTCTCTTTCGCAAGTTCTGTACGCTCTAAATCACTCTTCATTTTTACTGAATTAATGTAAGCTTCTACAGCTTCTTTTTGTTCAGCAGTTGTAATATCAGCAACAAGTGCATGTTCCGGAGCAAGTACACAGTAGCTTGCACCGAATAGTGTATCAGGACGCGTTGTGAAAACTGTGAACTTCTCGTCTGTACCATCGATATTGAAGTGTACTTCGGCACCTTCAGAACGACCGATCCAGTTACGTTGCATATCTTTTAAGCTTTCTGGCCAATCAAGCTCATCTAGATCTTCTAATAGACGATCTCCGTAAGCTGTAATTTTTAACATCCACTGTCTCATCGGACGACGCTCAACTGGATGTCCACCGCGCTCACTCTTACCGTCAATGATTTCTTCGTTTGCAAGTACTGTACCAAGTGCTGGGCACCAGTTTACAGGTACTTCATCAACGTAAGCTAAGCCTTTTTCAAATAGTTTTAGGAAGATCCATTGTGTCCACTTGTAGTAGTTTGGATCTGTTGTATTTACTTCACGGTCCCAATCGTAAGAGAAACCTAATGATTTAATTTGGTTACGGAATGTATTAATATTATGCTCTGTAAATTCAGCTGGGCTGTTTCCAGTATCAAGTGCATATTGCTCTGCTGGAAGACCGAATGCATCCCATCCCATTGGATGAAGAACGTTATATCCTTGCATACGCTTCATACGAGATAAAATATCTGTTGCTGTATAACCTTCCGGATGTCCTACGTGTAAGCCTGCACCTGATGGATATGGGAACATATCTAGTGCATAAAATTTTGGTTTTTCTGTCTCATCTGGCGTACGGAATGTTTTATTCTCTTCCCAGTACCCTTGCCACTTCTTCTCAATTTCTTGATGATTAAAGCTCATGAGATACCCTCCTTGAAATTCTATTTATTTTCACCGCCCAAAATACAAAAAACCTCTCATCCCTAGAAAGGGACGAGAGGTTATAGATTCCCGCGGTACCACCCTAAATTAATGTACAAATATACATTCGCTTAGATCCGTAACGTGGATTAACGGCAATTGCTACTATTAGTTTCACAACTGCAACTCAAAGGCGAGTTCATAACGAAACGTGGATTGACTTGCACCGACCGTCAACTCTCTAAACCAGCTTCTATTACTACTACTCCTTCTCACTGTTATTACAAATATGAGTTAAGTGAACTACCCTTCGCTTAAAATCTCTTAAGAGCTTACTTAAAGCGGGGCTTCTCGATTAATCGTTACTCTTCATAACTAATGAATTGTCTTACGACAGCCGAGCTATCTCCCTTGTTCCAAAGGTTGTTTTATTTAAATATATTCTAAAACATGTGAACATGTTCCGTCAAACTAAACTGCAATTTTTTCTTCAACTGTTTCTTCTACTTTTACTCGTTTATCATAAATGCTCGTTGCGATAAGCGCTACTACAAGCATTACCATGATCGCTATAAACAATACTTCCATATTATATAAATCAACAATCGCTCCGCCAACGACCGGCCCGAACATTTTCCCTACAGTCGCCGCACTATTTACAACACCTTGATAAAAACCTAGCTTATCTTTTGGCGCAAGTATATTTGCAATCGTTGGAACTGCTGGCCATACGAATAACTCACCAATTGTTAATGTTACCATCGCAACGAGGAACATCGTAAATTGCTGCGCTTGACTTAAAACAATGAATGAAGCCGCAAAAATGATGATTCCGATTATAATTTGTTGTTTTAAAGAACGCTTCATCCAGCGAATTAGCATACTAACTAGCGGCTGCGCACAAACGATCATCGCTCCGTTTATCGTCCATAATAAACTATAGTGACGAAGGCTAATGTTTAATTCTTGCATATGTGTTGCAATCGCTCCTTGCCACTGTACGTATGTAACCCAGCATAAAGCATATGCTACACATACGATAAGAAGTGCTTTGAATCCAGGTGTAAGCGACCAACCTTTTTTCGTTTCCACTTCTTTTTGTACTCCTGGCTCTTTCTTGTCTTCCATACCACGGAATCCAATAAAAGCAATTAAGAAGAAAACAAAGTATAAAATAAAGTTCGCTAAGAAAATATAATCAAAACGATACGATGCAACTAATCCACCACACGCTGTTCCAATCGCAATACCAACGTTTTGTCCAACATACATCGCATTAAATGCTCGTCTTCCGCCCTCTGGCCAAACCGTACCAACCATCGCATACATCGATGGGAAGACCATTCCAGAACCAAAACCGATTAACGCTAGCCACACAACGTATAAAGGCCAACCGTGGAAGAACACAAGACCTAAAATCGATACGAGTGTAATCACAATCCCTACTAAAGTTGATTTATAACCGCCCCATTTATCAAATAAAACACCGCCGAGCAAGTTTCCGATTACACCAGTAAGCGAGTTGATCATTAATACCATTCCGGCCACAGATAAAGATTTTCCTAGGTGATCATGCAAATAAATTGTATTAAAAGGCCATAAAAAAGAAGCACCCGTGACATTAATAATCATCCCAGCTACTAATAGCCATACTTTCCTTGGCATAGTCTCCCCTCCTATTCTATTTTTTCGTTCATCTATAACAGTAAAATTGTAGTCGTTTTTAAATAGGAAGGCAACTGATTAATAGTTGATGAAATTCAGATAATGGTTTGTCGGTAAATGAAATTATATTGATTGCTGTTTGAAAATATATCGGCGATTTTGGAAATATATCAGCGATTATTAAGATATATCGACGATTCTCGAAATATATCAGCGATTATTAAAATATATCGACTTACCGACAAAAAACGACAACAGTAACAATATATAAAGAGGCTGCATGAAGTTCATGCAGCCTCTTTATACTATCCAACTTCCTTTTCTCGCTTTGCACGTTCTTTCGCACTCCATTTAAACACCTTATCTAGTAGCGAGTATATTCTCCCAGACTCTTTCGTTAATAACGGTCCTAACGATGCCAATATTAAAACATATAAAGCAGAGAACGGTTTAATCGCTGCCATTAAGCCTCCTGCAATGCCGATATTCGCTACAATAATGGAGAACTCTCCGCGTGATACGAGTGTTAAACCGATATTCGTAGAAGCCTTATGCGATAACCCGGCTTTACGTCCCGCCATCATTCCAGCTGTAAAATTACCGATGAGTGTAATAAGAACTGCTCCTAACGTCAACCACACTGCTCCTCCAAGTGAAAACGGATCTATACTTAAACCGAAGCTGAAAAAGAATATAGCTCCAAAGAAATCACGAAACGGGACGACGAGATGCTCAATCCGATCGCTATGCTCTGTTTCAGAAAAAACGAGTCCTAACAATAATGCTCCAATCGCCTCAGCAACATGAATCGTTTCTGAAAATCCTGCTACAAAGAATAAAATAGCGAATATTACGATAATAAAAATTTCATTTGACGAAATATCTAATATTTTATTTAGAAACGGCGTAGCTTTTCTAGCAATTACAAAGAATAGTAGCATATATCCTACTGCGATTAACACCGATGTAAGAGCACCTACAAATGATGTTGCACCACCAAGTACTAACCCTGAAACGACTGATAAATATACAGCTAAAAAAATATCATCAAACATAATGATTCCTAATATTAATTCAGTCTCTTTATTACCAGATCTTCTTAAATCAACAATTACTTTTGCAACAATTGCACTCGATGAAATTGTAATGATTCCAGCAATAATTAACGTCTCTAATAAGGGGAAGCCCATAACATATCCATAAAGCAAACCTAATATGAAATTAAGTGATATGTGGACAGTCCCCCCAAAAGCAATTGATTTTCCTGATTTAATTAATTTTTTTATTGAGAATTCTAAGCCTAAATAGAATAGGAGGAATATGACGCCAACACGGCCGAGGAAGGAAATAACTTCTCCGCTTTCAATAAACCTTAAATCGATAAGTCCTAAATCGGGGGCATGAGGCCCCACTAACATACCGAGTATAATGAGAAACGGAATAATCGAGAACTTTAACTTCGCAGCGAGGATAGCTGCAAAAGCTACTAATACTAACGCAGTTCCAACTTCAAAGATTAAAGTATCCATCGATTATGAATCACCTCCTGATGAAAGCAATTCATTAATAATTCTTTTCACTTCATGTCTTTCACCCGATAACACGAGCATATCGCCAGCTTCAATAATAGAGTCTGGACCTGGATTAAAGAATTTCTTCATATTCTTTTTTAAAATAGCAATAATCGTTACGTTATATGTTTTTCTGACATGTAAGCTACCAATTGTTTTTTGTAAGACTGGTGCATGATTCTCCACCTTAAACCATTCAATTGATAATCCTTCAAAAGCCATCTCAATTGTGTCTAACGCTTGTGGTCTATATACCATTCCGCCTAATATAGCTGCAATTTGTCTCGCTTCAGAATCACGAAGAGAAATGCTTGAAATACTTTCATCATGATTTGCATCAAAATGATACATTTCTCTTCGGCCATCATCATGAATAACGATAACCATTTTTTCATTACCTTTTGTTATAACTTCAAATTTACATCCAATGCCCGGTAATTCACTCTCTCTAATATTCATAATTTCCGCCTCCTAAAGTTTTTAGTTACGGCTTTTACAAATCTACATCAATCTCTGTTTTAAATTCTTCATCTTTTGAGATTCCCAAATACTTTAATGTCTCTGAAGGTGTCGCGTGATGGAAATGCTTTTGCAATAGCGCAATTGCTATTCCCCTTTTGTACGCGTGAAATCCAAATGTTTTTCTCATTGAGTTCGTTCCAATTTTTCCAACAATCCCAACCGCTTCAGCAGCATTATGAATTACACGATACGCTTGTTGACGAGTAATTGAATTTTTCGTTTTATTAGATTGAAATACGTAGTTTTCTCTTTTCACATCAATAGATTGTACGTACTCTAAAAGTGCTTCTTTTACTTTTGTATTTAAATAAATATCTTGTTTAAACTTTTCATCTTTCACAGGAAGAGAATAAAACTCTTTAACAGTTCCATCTTCATTTAATATCTCTTCAAATTTCATACTAAGTAGCTCAGTAATCTTTAATCCAGTGTTAATTCCAATAACAAATAAAAGATAATCTCGCTGAGAGTGCTCTTTTAAATACTTTTTCATAGCCTCAATTTGGCTTATATCTTTTAATGCCTCTACAACTTCCATACATGTATTCTCCTCATCTTATGAACGGTAATTTTCTCATCATGTTGTCCATTTTACCTTATCAGGCTATGAGATTTCCATGTATTATCCATTATTTTTACAATATACTTTTAGGTTTGGAAATTTATAATTGTGCAAATACAGTAGGGGTAGGAATAATAGGGGGGATACAAGTTCAGCCTCTTTCTACAGATCGGATTCCTCCTTTCATTTTCCAGCTGCTTCTACTTTTATATTATGTTACTTATTTGCATTATATTATACATTTCAGTAACATTGAAGTGTTTTTTCTGAAAATAATAAAAACCGAGCGTTTTTGCTCGGTTTTTATTATTAATCTTCTTTCGGAAGAACAATTCCTTTATACAATTGAACTGTAATGAAGTAATAAATCGCATAAATAACTACGAAAATTACGATTGGTACCCAAATACGGAAGTACGGATCAACTAAAATAAATCCGAAAATATTCATACCAACTAATACGTGAGCGATACCTACAATCGCTGGGAATAGGAAGACTAAGAATAACTCTTTATAAATGGATTTTGTTAATAATTCACGGCGCACACCGATTTTACGAAGCATTTGATAACGTATAATATCTTTTGATGCACCAGAAAGAATTTTAAACATTAGGCAGCTTGCCATCATTGCTAAGAACGCAATTCCAAGGAAGAATCCCATAAATACTGTCCCGCTCGCAAGACCGTAGAACATGTCATACATTTGATATTTACTACTCATTTGTTCAGCTTTTATATTTTTATATTTAACTAGCTGCAACTCGTCAAGTTTTTTCCATTCTTTTGTGTATGCTACGAAATCGTCTGTTTTTCCAATAAATACGATTCCTTCTTTACCGTTTACAGTATCGTACATTTTTTGATCTACAATTTTAACGGCATGATCTTTGTATATATAGTATGGTTGAATTGTTCTAAATGCCTCTTCCCATTCTTCAGGCATTGCTTTTTCATTTTGATCTTGCACTGCTCCTGCTACTGTACCTACTGGAGCTTCTCCTGAAACTTCTTTATATTTACCGAAACTTTCCTTCCCTACACCATCTCGAATGAATGGTTTATGTTTCTCTAAATCTTCTTTTACATAATAAATATATTTGTCGTCTACTTTATAACGATACTCAGTTTTATTTTTAAATGATATACCATCTAAAATTTTCTTCTCTTCAGCTGTAGGATTATGAATAATCGAATCATAAATTTCAAATCCATCAACCGTTTTTATAACGTTATTTTTAAATGCCATACCACCTGAAATTGCACCGGCTCCAAGAGCAACTAACATTGCTACTGTTGCAAGTACCTTTGTTAAACTATTAATACGGAAGTTTAATTGTGCAAATGTAAAAGCGTTAAGTCCCTTTTCACTACGCTTTTTATTACTTTTTAACTTTTTAATAATGACTGGAAGAAGTGAGCCAAATAGCATGTAAGTACCAGCTGTTGTTGTAATTAATGCAATAAGGATTCCCATTTCTCTTAACGTTTCCATATTTATCATCGATGCATATCCAATACCTAATAAAATAACCGCAAGGAATGCAACTACACCTGTCATTTTTCCTTTTACCGCAACACGTTCTGTTTGTGCATCTGCATGTACAAGTTGCAATACAGAAATACGTGATAACTTAATACTATTCATAATTGCTGATAATACAAATAGTGCGAAGAAGAAGATACAAGTAACAGTCATTGATGGAAGGTAAAATGCTTTATAGCCTTCACCAGCAAATTCTAATTGTTTCATTAATAACTGACCGATACCTTCTGCAAGTCCTACACCAACTGTAATACCAATCGCAAGAGACGCAGCGCCTAATACGATTGTTTCGATAAACATAAGTAATGTAACTTTATGCTTTTTTGCTCCTAACATCATATACATACCAAACTCTTTTTGACGAAGAGATAATAAGAAAGAGTTCGCATATAAAATATAGAAGAACGTTATAATAGCAAGTAAAAATGAACCTGCCTGGAATACAAATCCAATTGATTGAATAACTGAGTTAGATTCAATAAACGCTTTATTTAGAGCTAACGTTTGAAACATATAAAAAATTGAAATCGACATGACAAGGCCGACAAGTAAGACGATGTAATCTTTCAGCTTACTTTTCAGTCCTGACATGGAAAGTTTAAATAACATACTGGAGCCTCCTTTCTTACGCTTTTTGTGTGCCTAAGTCTGCAAGCACATCTAAAATCTCTTTATAAAATTCTTCACGTGTACCACCGCGGTGAATTTCTTTATATAGCTCACCATCTTGAATGAATAAAATACGCTGACAGTAACTTGCACTGTACGGATCATGTGTAACCATCATAATCGATACACCTTGATCTTTATTTAAGTTTGTCATCGCATCAAGTAAACTCGTTGCATTTTTAGAATCAAGCGCTCCTGTTGGCTCGTCCCCTAAAATAATTGCAGGTTCATGCACCAGTGCGCGCGCCGCTGCTGAACGTTGTTTCTGTCCACCAGATACTTCAGATGGATACTTTTGAAGAATTGCTGAAATGCCTAACATATCTGCTACCTTTTCTACTTTTGGCCCAATATTTCGCGACGAGACACCTTGAAGAGAAAGTGGAAGTGCAATGTTTTCGTAAATAGATAAGTTCTCTAATAAGTTAAAGTCTTGGAAGATGAATCCTAATTTTTGTGAACGGAAATCTGAAAGCTCACCTTGCTTCATTTGTGTAATATCCGTTCCTGCAATTTCAACAACGCCGCCCGTTGCTTTATCTAGCGTTGAAATTACATTTAATAATGTCGTTTTACCCGAACCAGATGGTCCCATAATCCCAACAAACTCACCCTCTTGAATTGAGAATGATACACCTTTTAATGCATGTGATTGATTCTCACCTTTTTTACCGTACACTTTTTGAACGTTTTTCACGTCTACAACTGGTTTCGTCATATATATCCTCCTACGCTTGTTTTTCCATTACCTATTTTGCGCCTTTTGGAGATGAACTGCTATTTGTTAACATTACAATTACCTTACACTTTTGTAATATAACAAAGGTGTACTTGTAAGCTTGGCTATTAATACTAGTAACATATTGAATTGGTAAATGAAATTATATCGGTGATTTTTCAAATATATCGACCGTAACTCCAAATATATCGGCGATTTTCAAAATATATCGACTTATCGACGAAAAATGACAATAAAAATAAGCTGTTCCACAAAAGGAACAGCCCACTTCTCTCTTTATTTCTTTAAAGGTGTTACCGTCCAATACGTAATAACACGCCAAATCCATTCTAATGGACCCATTTTAAAGATTTTCATCCAAATTACACTAAACACAATTTGAATTGTATAAATTGCGATACATACATATAACGTCTGCATGTAAGTTAAGTTTTCCACAAAATTAAATACACTTCCTGCGATTAAAATCATTGCAGTTTGACCGATATAATTCGTTAAAGCCATACGACCATAATATTTCAGTGGCGCTAACAATGTTTGAACTGGTTTTAATTGAAGTAGTAAAATTAATGCTCCAACATAGAAAGCTGAAATAATTGGTCCAACTGTAATACCAATTTTTAAAAATTGGCTTGCAGCATCCACTGTTCCATCTTCAATTTCCACTATCCCATTTATAAATGGTTCAGCAGGAACGTGCCCATATTGATACCATACAGCTATTACGCTTAAAACAAACATAATACCTGTAAAAATAGCGACTTTCTTTATGTTCTGCGTAAGATTTTCAAATACACGATATTGTCCTGCAGCAAGCCCTAATAAAATTAAGCCAAGTGGTAATAATTCTTTAACTCCCATTACACTAAAAGCTATTGTCAAAATAAGACCAATGACTAAGTTCACTTGTTTTTTCGCCTTATAAAATGGTAAAACGATTAACCCGCAAATTGCGTATAACGCTAGTGCTTCTCCAGGCTGAAACATTTGATGAATCAAACCGAAAATAAATAGTGCAACTAAGCGGCGGAAAAATAAAACATATCCATTTTTCCCCTTTGCAATTGCTCTAGAGATAAAGATATAGAATCCAACTCCAAATAAGAATGAGAAGATTGAGAAGAAACGCCCTTCTACAAATAAGTATAAAAACCTTTGATAGCTAGCATCCACTGTATTAGGATCCGGGATTTTAATGTTAAGTAGTGCAAGAATATTTACTAAAATAATCCCCAGTAATGCGAAGCCACGAATGTAATCTAACTCATCAATTCGTTTGTTTGTCATATTGTTCCCCATAAAGCAACTCCTTGTCCAAAATTTAATCCTCCCCTACTCTACTGGAAATGTAGTCTTACAACTATCGACAAACCTTACAGAAATCTTACATTATTGTCATATAGCAAAATAAAACCAGGTCATATTGCGACCTGGTTTACTCTGATTGTTTCGATTTTTGAGGTTGTCCTTTTTTACTGTTGCGCTGTTTCACTTGAACAACTGGATCAAGTTCATTTGAAAACTCAGCGTTATGTCCATTTTGCGTTTTTTGTTCTGGATTATTTTGATCTGAACGTTTCGCCATTACATTCACTCCTTATTAGTGCGGTGTAATAATCATTTGATGTTGCAATTGGCGAATTGCCATACGTGCTCTATTTAATTGCTCACGTTGCTCATCATTTGCATGTTGTTGCATCGTTTGTAAATCGTTATATGCTTGTTCTAATTGTAACTGCGCATCCGAATACTCCATCGTATTATAATGCTCTTGTCTCATACCAAGATTTAGTTGTTCTTTCGCATATTCCACCGCTTGTTCCGCTTGTGTAATATACGATTCAAGTGATTGACGCTCTGCCATAATTGTCCCTCCTTGCTTCAATTCCCCTTTAGTGTGTCCCTTCCATATGAACCTTATGAGTATGTTATAATGGATTTTGTTTCATTTTGACTCGGCTTAGGAGGGAAAGTAATGAAGGTTCAAAACCCTTTTCCATATACAAACGACAATAAACGTTATCATACGTGGAATTACCATTTACGAAATGAATTTGGTGAAAAAATCTTTAAAGTTTCATTAGATGCTGGCTTCGATTGTCCGAACCGTGACGGTACAGTTGCTTATGGCGGTTGTACATTTTGCAGTGCTGCTGGATCTGGTGACTTCGCTGGCGATCGCCGCGATGATGTTATAACGCAATATCATGAAATGAAAGAAAAAATGCGCTCAAAGTGGAAAGATGGAAAATGTATCGCTTATTTTCAGGCTTACACAAATACACATGCACCACTTGACGTATTAAAAGAAAAATTCGAACCGCTTCTAGCTGAAAAAGACGTTGTCGGTCTTTCTATCGCAACTCGTTCAGATTGTTTACCAGACGATGTTGTTGAATATTTAGCGGACTTAAATAAACGCACATATCTTTGGGTTGAACTCGGATTACAAACTGTTCATGAACGTACTGCAAATCTTATTAATCGTGCTCACGATTATCCTTCTTACGTTGAAGGCGTAAATAAATTGCGTAAGCACGGCATTCGAGTTTGTTCTCATATTATTAACGGTCTTCCTCTTGAAGATTACGACATGATGATGGAAACAGCTCGTGAAGTAGCGAAGCTTGATGTACAAGGAATTAAAATTCATTTACTTCATTTATTAAAAGGAACGCCAATGGTGAAGCAATATGAAAAAGGACAACTAGAATTCCTTTCTCTTAAAGATTACGTAAGTCTCGTTGTTGACCAGCTTGAAATGATTCCAGAAGACATAATTGTGCACCGTATCACAGGTGACGGTCCACCTGATTTAATGATTGGTCCAATGTGGAGCTTAAATAAATGGGAAGTATTAAATTCCATCGATGCAGAATTTGTACGCCGCGGAAGCTGGCAAGGAAAATATGCAAATGAGGAGAAACAAAAATGAAATTAGAACGTGTATTACCGTTTGCTCGCACTCTCTTGCAAACGGCAGTAAAAGAAGGCGATTATGCTGTAGATGCAACTTTAGGAAACGGATATGACACTTGCTTCCTAGCTGAAATCGTTGGAGATAACGGAAAAGTATTTGGATTTGATATTCAAAAAGAGGCAATTGAAAGCTCAACAACTCGTCTAAAAGAAAAAGAACTTTTCGAACGCACTGTTTTAGTTCACGATAGTCACGATACACTTCTATCCGTACTACCAGAAGATGCAAAAGGAAAAGTAACAGGCGCAATTTTCAACTTAGGTTATCTTCCAGGCGGAGACAAGCATATCGTTACAAAACCGAACTCAACAATTTCAGCGATCGAACAATTACTAGAAGTAATTGCACCTGAAGGAATCATCGTCCTTGTTATTTACCACGGACATCCAGAAGGACAAGTAGAACGCGACGCTGTTCTCAAATTTGCCGAAGAATTAGACCAAAAACAAGCACACGTACTGCGCTACGGCTTCATTAACCAACAAAATAACCCGCCATTTATTGTGGCGATTGAGAAGCGCTAAATATATCGACGATTCGACACACTATATCGACTTATCGACAAAACATAACAAAAAAAGACGTGCACTTATTGCACGTCTTTTTGTTATTCTCCTATATAATGGATATATACACTGTATAGGAGGATAGAACTTTGCTAGTAGAACTAAGGGGAATTCAAAAGAAGTACGGCAAATCACTTATACTAGACAACATTGATTTATCCATTCCAGAAGGAGAAGCACTCGCCATTGTTGGCGGGAACGGGACTGGAAAAAGTACTCTACTCAAAATAATTGCAGGCTTTATTTCACATACGGCAGGGACAATTCAAAGGAAAGAACATATACAAATCGGTTATGTACCTGAACATTTTCCTGAAGGGATTCGTTTTACATTAGAAGATTATCTATATCATCTCGGTCGCATTCACGGTTTATCAACAAAATATGTAAAAGATAAAATTCCGCTGCTTCTTGAAAGGTTTCATTTACTTCATGCAAGGCATTCCGTTGTACGAAATTTTTCAAAAGGTATGAAACAAAAAACAGGCATTATGCAAGCGTTACTATGGTTTTTACCACCTGTCGAAAGCTTTCTCATGCTTGGACAATACAAATATAATATACTGACTCACACGCTATGGCTCACAGCTTGGGCTATCGTATATTCATTTTTATTATTTACCTTATTTCTGTTTATCGTTCGCAAAAAACGTTTTTAATTACATATTAAAGGAGACAAAACAATGATCGGAATACTAGCAGGAATGGGACCAAAATCAACTGGGCCATTCGTCGATACAGTTGTAGCAAAGTGCCAAACAATATACGGAGCAAAACATGATATGGACTTTCCTCATATGATGATTTACTCGTGCCCAACACCGTTTTATATGGATCGCCCTATTGATCACGAAGCGATGAAAAAAGCGATTATTAAAGGCGCACAAAAACTTGAAAGTACTGGCGTAGACTTTATCGCTATGCCGTGTAATACGGCGCATCTTTATTTCGAGGAATTACAGCATTCTCTGTCCATTCCGATTTTAAATATAGTCGATGAAACGTTACAAATAATTCCTAAAAACGTAAAAAGAGTCGCTCTTCTTGCAACGGAAGCAACTGTTCAAGCTGGGATTTACCAAGATGGGATTACAAAACGTGATATAGAGTACATTCATCATGAAACATGGCAGGAAATGATTAATCAAATCATTACTTATATTAAATATGGAGAGGTTGAAGAAGCTCGCGAATTGTGGAATGCGCTCGTTTTACAATTGAGAGAGGAAGTTGATACGGCAATTATCGCATGTACCGATTTGAATGTGGTGGCGAGTGAGGATTTTGTTGATTCTTCTCAATGTCTTGCGAAAGCGGTTGTTAGGATGTATGTAGGAAATTGTTCGAACCCAAACCCTTAACCTAAATGAAAAAATCAATGCAAAAGAGGCGGTTTCCTTATAAATTAAAATTTATTGAAGACAAAACTTTTTGAGATACCTGTCTCATTTTGATACAAATCTAATATTTTGTCTATCGATTTCCTATATTCATTATGATAAATTGAAAAGCATGCGATAGTATAATTACGCTTCTCTCAATACGCTCTCAAAAATATTGAGATATTATACTTCGGCTCCCAGGAAACTGGGAGTTTTTTATATTCATACGTTTCATTGAAACCCTTCCACTACTCCATATTCAAATTTAAAGTCCTCTTCAATTAACTTTTTCACTCTCTTTTGTCTAATGTTATATTACTGTTATAGGATTTCTTTTATTGAATACTTAATATGTGACTGAACACATAGATTCCTATACTCTAATTACATTGCATGAAGTTATCAGTTCTATACACCATATTTTAAATCTTTATGTAGGAAAAAGAATTCTAAATCTTGATTTATTAAGACATACTAAAAAAATAAGAATTAGCCAATTAAAACCAGTATAATTTAAAGCGGTACTACGCTTCAAATATAAGGAGGATAAATCACTTGGGTAATCTCACTAGCTCACGTACACAAGTTTTAATAAAAAATACATTCATGGATTTATTAAGAGAAAAACCATTCTCATCCATTACAATAAATAACATTTGCGAAAAGGCAATGATTCACAGAAGTACCTTCTATCGTTATTATGATGACAAGTATGAACTGTTTAGTGATGCAGCAAATACTATCGCAAGAAACCTCTTTGAACAAACAAAGCAAGGTTTAGAGTTAGAACACACATTATTTGAGGAAGTAATCAAATATATAGATGTTAATCGTGCTTTATTTTTTAACGTTACGATTAAAAATAATAGCCGTGAATTATACGACAACTTAATTCAACTTGGCTCGGAAATTTTATATGAAAATTCAATAAAATATAATGACCTACTTTCCATGCAAATTCGAAACTCTGTTTACCCAAAAATAATATGTGATTTCTACTGTAGTGGATTTTTTGAAATTATAAAAAAATGGGTAAATAATGAATATCCATTTTCAAAAGAAGAACTAATTTATATAATTAATAATTTTCTGATAAATAAACCAAAATAAGATAAACGTCTTATTTTAAGACACATATTCATTTTTGTTCATCGATTTCCTCCAAAACCAATGCTAGATTAAGGAACATAGCAAAGGAGGAACTAAAACATGAATAAGATTTTTGATAAGATTGGACATTTTATTATCAAGTACGCAAAGATTAATATTGCATTTATATTATGTCTAACAATCTTTTTCTCATTTGGTATAACAAAACTTGAGATGAAGATGGGAAACGATGTATTTATAAGTAATACATCAGATGTTTATAAAGATACTACGACGTACCAAAAACATTTTGGTGGAGATGGTATATATGTGGTGCTTAGTGGGGATAGCGATAAATTACTTTCACAAGAAACAAACAAAGCAGTTGTAGAATTTACAAACAAAGCAGAAGGTATTAACGATATTACGGGATCCACTCACTATGTCGGTTTATTAAATGAAATGTTATCTTCTCCTTCTCCTTCACTTTCAGCATTCAATACAGAAGAAACAAATACAAAATTAGAAACATCTTTGAAAAATTCTATTTCAAGCGAAAAAATGAATGAAATTAATAATAGCGTAAAAAGTAGCCTAACTGATGAGCAACGTGAAAAAATGGGTGCATTCATTCAACAACAACTTACTCCTGAACAAATGCAAGAAATACAAAAACAAATGCTTGCGTTAGGTCATACTCCTACAGGTGACGAACAAGAGCAAATCACGCAAGCTGTTTTAACTGAAAAACAAAACGATGAAGTCAAAAAGTATATACAAGGCATCTTAACACAGCAACAAAAAGACAATATGCAAAGAGATATTATTAAGGCTCTACCAAATGTCCAGAATATGAATAATGAATTACTTCATGAAATTATTTTTTCTGATAAAGGCAAAGTACCAGAACAATTCAAACAACTTATCCCTGAAAATGGGAAATATGTTATCATTCAGCTTCATACATCCGATAATACAGAAATGACTACCTATGTACGTATAAATAAAGAGCTAAATGAACTGATCGAGAAGACAAATTTCGGTTCGGGTGTAACAGTCAAAGTAGCTGGAATGCCAGCTATCCTTGGTGATATACAAGAAGAAGTTATCACGACTTTAGGGATTATGCTTGGTTTAGCAATTATATTAATGATTGTTGTATTATTCTTTGTCTTCCCTGTTAGACGACGTATTATTTCATTAGGCTTCGTATTAATTGGGCTAATATGGACATTTGGTTTCATGGGATGGGCTGGAATCCCAATTACACTCGCAACCATGGCAACATTACCAATTATTATTGGTCTCGGTACTGACTTTGGTGTTCAATTCCATAATAGATACGAAGAGGAATTTGGAGATAGTCAATTTCAAGCGGAACTTGCAACACTAAATGCAGTCCGCCACATTGGACCTGGTGTTGGGATTGCGGTTGTTATCATGGCCTTAAGTTTTTTAACAATGTTCTTATCTAAAGCGCCAATGATGCAACAATTTGGATTAACTCTAGCTATTGGTGTTTTATTCTGTTATGTTGTTGAATTAGTATTGATGTTCTCAACATTCTACTTATTAGATCGTAAAAAAGCAGCACCTAAACTTAAAAGCAATACAGATAAAAGCACAATGTTATCACGCTTCTTAAATAAATATGCTAATCTGGCAATGAAACTGGCAATTCCTATTTTAATTGTTTCAGTTATCTTATCTGGCCTTGGGTTTATGGCAGAAAAGTCTATACCGACGGAAACAGATTTAACCAAAATGATTCCACAGAACATGGAAACTTTAAAAAATACAAAGCATTTACAAAAGATAGTTGGATCTACAACGTATATTACGTATTTAGTAGAAGCGAAGGATGTCACGGAACCGAACGTGATGACTTGGGTGCAAGAGGAAAGTAAAAAGGTTGAAAATAAATATAAAGATGTGAGTGACGTTATCTCGCTTCCTAGTGTTATTTTACAAATCAATGGGAAAGATACATTACCAGATTCGCCTTCGCAAGTAAAAAATGAACTTGAAAACGTACCAAGTTCATTAAAAGAAACTGTTATGAGTGAGAATAAAAAATATGCAACCATTCAATTTCAAGTGAATCCAGACCTTTCTTCTGCTGAGCAATTGAAATTGATGCATAACATATCGAAAGATATGAAAGCGATAGATGGTGTGAAAATCAAGCCTGCGGGTGCACAAGTTATGATGCTTTATGGTATTGATAATATCGGTGCCAATAAGGAGCTTATGATAGGTGCGGGACTTTCAATTATTTTTCTATCTTTATTAATTGTGTATCGTCGCGTAAAGCATGCGTTATATCCGTTGATACCAATTATTTTAGTATTAGGTTTCTCACCTGGCGCTTTAAAATTACTCGATATTTCATATAATCCACTTACAACTGCTCTTAGCTGTCTTGTACTTGGAATTGGAACGGAGTTTACTATTCTTATTATGGAAAGATTCCATGAAGAAGAAGAAAAAGGGTTGCCTGCTCAAGAAGCAATTCGTGTTTCTCTTTCAAAGGTGGGGCAAGCTATTACTGCTTCTGGATTGACAGTAATTGTTGGATTTTCAACACTAATTTTTGTTAACTTCCCAGTTTTACGTGAATTTGGTATTACAACCGTTATAGACACAACACTTTCTTTATTCTGTGCCTTAACAATATTACCAGCTTTAATTGTTTTATTTAGAAAGCGTAAATAGGTTCCATTTATAATAAAAATTAGATATAGAGTAAATTCCCACTTAAACAGGTTCATATCTTCTAACGATTATACAAGTTAATACAAATTTAGAACTTCCCTGATTTAAATATAGAATATAACAACCAAAGAAACATCAAGATTGCTACTCCAAATCCAATTTCAATGGCTGGTAGGTTCCAAAGAAGTGTGGATTTCCTACTCAATGACGAACCAATAATAAGCCCAACCATGATGATGCTAAAAGAAAGTAATACAATACTAAATGAAAGCCGATTACTGATACGATCTAATTTAGTTAAAAACAGGTTCAATTCTGGGATCGTTATGGCTATACGCATATTCCCCTTTTGCATAACGGCAGTTAATTCTTTGAGTTGTTTTGGTAGTTGAATCAAAATTTCTCCATTTTCTATTACATAGTCTAGTACATCCTCTGTAACTTTCCTTGGATGATAACGTTCCTTTAATAATTGACGACCAAAAGGTTCAGCTACTTTAAGGATACTAAGTTCGGGATCTAACTTTTCCACCAGCCCCTCAATAGTAAGTAGAGTTTTTCCTAATAAAGTTATATCCGACGGAATTTGAATATGATGTTTATATGCAATATTAAACAGTTCCTGAACAGCTTTACCAAGACTAAGTTGGCTTAAAGGGACATCATAATAGTTTTGCTTTAGATACTCCACATCCGCTGTCAGTTGTTTCATATTTACATCATCAGGTACCAAACCCATCTGTGTAATTGCTTTGATAACCCCTCTTGTATTTTGGCGCATCATAGAAATAACTAACGACGCTAAATGCTGTTTTAATTCAGGACTAAGACTTCCAACCATACCAAAGTCCATAAAAACAATAACTTCACCCGGTAAAAAAATGATATTACCAGGGTGGGGATCACCATGAAAAAAGCCTTCAATTAGAATTTGGTGAAGGATAGATTGAACTACCCGTTCAGCTAGTACCTTGCGATTTAGTCCTTGGTTATCCATTTTTTTTAATTCATTTAATTTTATTCCTTCTATGTATTCCATAGTCAGTACTTTTGAAGTTGTATAATCCCAATATACTTTCGGAACACAAATATTAGGATTATACTTAAATTGGTGAGCTACCTTTTCTGCATTTTGCCCCTCTATTGTGTAGTTTAATTCAGCTCGAAGGGATTTAGAGAGTTCTTCAATTATATCGCGTAGCTGATATCTAGCAGCCCACTCTAATCGAATTTCAGCTAGTTCCGCTAAATGCTGTAAAATTTCTAAATCGGTTTCAATGATTTTTTCAATATTAGGACGTTGAATTTTAATTGCTACTCGTTCACCAGATTTCAATAGCCCATAATGGACTTGTCCGATAGAAGCTGCAGCTAAAGGATTTTCTTGAAATTCTTCAAATATATCTTCTATCGCACAATCTAATTCCTCTTCAATAATCTGTTTTACTTCCTGGTAAGAAAAAGAAGATACTTTATCTTGAAGTTGCTCTAACTCATGAATGATATCGGCCGGAATTAAATCCGGTCGAGTGCTAGCAATTTGTCCTATTTTTATAAAGGTGGGACCCAATTCCTCCAAGAACGATCGAATTCGCTCAGCTTTTGTTTTCAAATGAATTTCTTGTTGTTCTACCTTATTAAATCGTTTAGGAAATGAAAGTAAGTCTTGAAGTCCCAATTCCTTAACAATCAACCCAAATCCATTACGAGAAAAGGCCATGGCAATATCACGATAACGTTGAATGTGTCGTATTCTTATTTTCAAGAATCATACATCCTCCTCATAACACACTTACTCCAATTTATTTTTCTGATTCTCTATGTTTGCAATACGCTGTTCTAATCGTTGAATATCTTCTTTAGTTGCTAGATTTAATTCCCCTAATACTTCTTTTGTTTTTGTATTGATTAGCTGTTCCAGCTCTAATTTGGTTTCTTTTCCTTTTTCGTACATCTCTTTAACAAACTCTTTAGATTCCTCTTGACTTAGTTCTCCTCGTTTCACCAATTCATCCGCTATTTTTTTAGCTTGTTCCTGTGTAGTAGCTATCATTCCTAACCCTAATGCCAATCCTTTTTTTATTATGTTTGTCATTAAAGCCAACTCCTCATCATCTATTTCGATTTTACTTATTCAGTAATGAAACTACTTCCATGATTTTTCGTTCAGCCTCTTGTTCTCCAGCTTCTATACACTCTTTAATCTTTGTAATATCAAATGCTTGAAATTGCCCTACTCTTGGACGAAGAATTACATCTGCAAACTGAAGGTTTTTCCTTCTCATTTCAACCATCATAAGAGATAAGGAGCGATTTAATACATCAATTATACTTCTTGGCTCTCTTTCCTCATGCTCCCTCTCCACATCTACAGCAAGTACAATTTCTACTCCTGCTTTTCGCGGGATATCCGTTGGCAAATTATTAAGTATCCCTCCGTCCACTAATACTTTCTCTTCGTGCTTTACAGGTATAAAAAGTCCCGGAACGGATGTCGTTGCTCGAATAGCTAAACTTAAATTTCCTTGTTCAAAAATGAAAGCTTTTCCCTTTTTTAAATCTACGGAAACTACACGAAATGGAATAGGCAGTTGCTCAATTTGAATATTAGCTAATCCCTTTTGCTCTAAAAATTGAAGTAGCATTCCATATAATTTATTTCCTGCCACGAGTCCCCTTTTTCCAATCCCAAAATCAACCATGCGATACGATGGTGTAGTAGTAAGAATAAAATCTTCAATTTCTTCGACATCAATGCCAGCAGCAATTAATCCACCAATGGCTCCTCCCATACTTGTTCCTGCAATAAAATCAATTGGAATGTTATGCTTTTTTAATACTTTTAATACACCAATATGTGCTAACCCCCGTACAGCGCCACCGCCTAAGGCTAAACCTAGTTTCATTATTTTTCCCTTTCCTAAATCTACTCTTTTTATCAATGAGAAGATCTCAAAAACAAAATAATTGTTTTTACAATATCCGTAAAGGATTCCGCTACAATCTATAGAATGTATTTTTATTTATTGGTTTCACTTAATTTATTTTCCCCTCTAAAAAATATAAAATACATAATAGATTTAATAAATAGAACAAAAAAAGCAGTTATTAAGGTCGTCTGAAAGCAAACATTACTTATTATATGTCTCATCAATAAAATCCCTAAAAACTTTTAACTTTCTTCACAATTCTTTCAAAGTAATCACACTTAATCTCGCTATATTAAATAAGTAGTTATTCATATAGGGAAGGTTAGGGGAACTGAAAGTATGAAAGTAAATCGTTCGCTTCATTACATTTTTTGGCGTTGGCATTTTTATGCTGGGCTTTTTATTACACCGCTTCTTATTACGTTGTCACTGAGCGGAATTGGGTATTTATTTCGGGAAGAGGTTGAGGATTTCATCTATAAAGATTTATATTTTGGGAAGAGTGCTCAAACAGAATCTATTTCGATGGCTGATTCTATTTCCTTAACAGAGAAAAAATATCCACATTATAGTGTGACGAAAATTAGTGAGTTTAATGGGGATTATAATACGAGACTTACGATTGCAAATGAATATACGGGACAACAAAAGTATGTGTATTTAGATAGCAATAATCAAATTGTTGGGGATCAAAATGCAAGTGAAACGTTTGCGAATATAATGCGTGAATTACATAGTTCTCTTTTAGTTGGTGGCACTGTCGTCAACTATACTGTAGAACTTGCGGCATGTTGGACAATCTTCTTAATTGCTACTGGGCTCTATATGAGTATACGCCAATTCAAAAACACACCGGCATCCAATAAGCGAGAAAAAGCAAAACGACGTCATTCTATTATCGGTATTATATTTACAATTCCTCTCGTTTTGTTAGTTGCATCTGGATTGCCATGGTCAGGATTTATGGGTAACCAAATTTATAAAATTGCATCGTCGAATGAATCGATCGGATATCCAAAGTTGTATATGGCACCGCCTGAATCAAAGGTAAAAGAATTGCCGTGGGCAACTAGAAAAGAAGCTCCTCCTGAATCGAATTCGAATGAGCCAAAAGCAATTTCAGTTGATACATTACAAAAAGGAATTGAAATAAAGAAGCCATACGTTATTTCACTACCAACTGATCCGAAAGGTGTATTCACCGTTTCAAAATCAAGCGGTTCTGGTATTACGGGCATGGATGTGGCACCAAATGAAGAAATAACAGCTTACTTTGATCAATATAGCGGAGAACTTATTTCCAAAACGGACTATCGTGATTATGGCTTATTTGCACAATGGTTCACTTACGGTATCCCGCTTCACGAAGGTCATTTATTCGGATGGCCCAATAAAATATTATGCTTACTAACGACATTATCTTTATTACTTCTCATTTATTACGGAGTAAAAATGTGGTTAGCAAGAAAACCGAAAGGAAAATTAGCAGCACCGCCAAAGCAAAGAGATAAGAAAAGCATAATCGTTTTCTTTATCATGATGGTTATACTAGGCGCTGTCATGCCTTTATTTGGACTATCTGTATTAGTTATTTTTGCGATTGAACTTCTTATATATGTATTTTCAAAAATACGCTCATAGTGAAAAAGCATTTGTACTACCGTGTACAAATGCTTTTTATTTACTATTTTCTTTTTTTCTACCACTTATTAAAAAGACAATATCTACTATAATAATTGTGCCAATAATTACTTGTGGCACATAATCCATCATAGTAGGACCAATTGGCCTATTCATCATCATATACATTCCAGTTACAAATGAAACGGAAAGTAGCACGAGTAACGTTATTTCAATATGGTCATATAGCTTTTGAAATAATTGCTTCATTTCGCCACCACCTTTACCATATTATAACAAAAAACCACTCTACATGAGTGGTTTTCTTCATCACTGCGCTGTTTTCTTTCGGTACATCTTCCCGTTCCAATAGAAGAATCGTGAAGTGAGACCCCCGTATTTTACAATGCGCCGTGCCATTTTGTGCATATTCTTTTGTGCTGATACTTTTTGATCTGATAAATAAATACCAAGTAATCCTCGGCTTATAAGGCGATGAAACTTCGCATGAGGCAAGTCACCAATGCTCTTCTCTGCTTCTTCTACAAAATGTTTCATACGATCTAATATCACTTGCTCGTTTTCGTAATAACTACAGAAATTTAAATCTCCACCTATACGGTCTTCTTCTTGATCAATGAAATAATCAAGTAAAATATGAAGTCCTTGTACGTAAGGAAAATATCCTTGTCTAATTTTCGCAATATCTTCATCATGTAATTCATCATGAAAGGCATATGCGACAAGACAGAAGATTCCAAGTGTAGAACCAGCACATGCTGAAAATTCAAACCAACTCATCTCCGGTAAGTTTTCTTTATGCGCTTCAAACCATGTTTGTAATCGTGGTTCTCTTTCTTCTAATTTTACATGTTTATGAATTTGCAAATCACAATAATAACAAGCAAGTTCATGAAGAATAGGAGCAATTTTGTCATAGTGCTTCGTTTTCTTTAAAACATCTTGGCATGTTTCAACAAGTTCGTCTAAATAACCACCATCATCTTGATCATCACGATAGCGATAATAATTACCGCCACCTTCTACTTCAGGTGATAATGCCATTAACATAGATTCATGCAACGCGGCAAAATCATTTGGATCAAGTGATGTACTGCGATCACATAAATTATCTAAATAGTCGCTGATCGTTTGATACGCTACGATAAAACGAATACATTCCTCTCGGTGTTCATTTGCTAATAGCGCTAAAATACCACCGCCTTCGCAATGAAACGTTTTATGCTCAATACTTGCGATTGCCTGACTATGAAGCTCATCATTCGGAATATGGTAGGCACGCTCTTTCCACATCGCTAGCTCATGGTGTACAACCGGAAACACATCACGGTATACTTTCGCCATGAGCGTTATGGGATTACTCGGTACGTTCACTTCTTCCTTCATCTCCTCTATTCAATGTACAAATAATTTACTTATTTGTTTCTATTATGTTATTGATGCGTATTTCAGTAAATGACTGAATATAATTCAAAATTTCATCACGCTCATACTCATTTAATAACTCATGGTAACAATTCGGCCATTCTTTAAAAGCCTTATCACTTATTTTAACATTATCAAACCAAGTGCGGACACGTGTTTTATCTACAAGTTTATCCTCACATGCTTGCATTAGCAAGAGCGGAACATCTGGAAAATCATCTATTTTCTTATGGGCAATTTCGATAGACTTAATCAATTCACTATACCAACGTACTGATACTTTGCGCAAGAACAATGAATCATTCTCCATCGCATCTCTCACTTCATGATTACGAGTTGACATTTCCACTGTAAGATTCGTTGCAAATTGCAATTTTGGAGCGATAATATTTAATATTTTTGAGGCAGCTTGCAGCGGTGCAGAAGGTCCAGCTAATACACCTAAACATGGCGAACTTAAAATAATACCGTCTACATCTTCTCTCTTCGTTTCTTGCATCATACGAATGACGATAAGACCACCCATACTATGACCGAATATAAAAATAGGTAACCTATACTTTCTTGCCTCTTTCACCCATAATTTAACTTCCTCTATGTATTCATCAAATGAATCAATATGTCCTCTATTTCTTGAAGTCGTTCCATGTGACGGAAGGTCTCCCATCACGACGTGGTAGCCGTTATGATTCCACATTTCCGCAACGGCTTCATAACGTCCGTGATATTCCATCGCGCCGTGCACAATAACGATTACAGCCTTTGCTTCCTCCGCTTCGTAATTCCACATACGAACCTCCTCCATTTCACTCTTTTTCATAATTTGATACACTGAAACTAGTCTCTAGGAAAGGAAGGCTTTACATGATATATCCTTATAAAGAAAAAAATCCGAAAATTGCGAGTAGTGCTTTTATCGCTGACTACGTTACCATTACAGGTGATGTTTCCGTTGGCGAAGAATCAAGTATTTGGTTTAATACAGTCATACGCGGCGATGTTTCACCAACAATCATCGGAGACCGGGTAAATGTACAAGATCAATGTACACTCCACCAAAGCCCACAGTATCCTCTTATTTTAGAAGATGACGTTACAGTTGGGCATCAAGTTATTTTACATAGCTGTCATATTAAAAAAGATGCTTTAATTGGAATGGGATCTATTATATTAGATGGTGCTGAAATTGGCGAAGGAGCCTTTATCGGTGCTGGCAGCCTCGTTTCACAAGGAAAGAAAATCCCGCCAAACACGTTAGCTTTCGGTCGTCCAGCGAAAGTCGTTCGTGAATTAACAGAGGAAGACCGTAAAGACATGGAGCGAATTCGCACGCAATACGTTGAAAAAGGTCAATATTATAAATCACTACAAAAATGATTTTACTGCTGCCATAACACTGGCAGCTTTTTTATATAAAATCTAACTTTTTCTTTACAAAACATTATTACTCCCTCAACAAAATCTTATTAAAATAAAAGCTAATATCTCCATATATATGTAAACGAGGGAGGAGAATTTTCATGAAGGTCAGTGGACTGTATAAAATAGAATGTTACATTTTCAAAGGAATTAACCGATACTTTGATCAAAAAACGTTAAACGTCTTTTTCAGCAATATTACTCATATCGGTGGCGCGACTTTCTCCATCGCACTCACACTGTTCTTTTTAATTTTCGCAGATGGAACTTTGCACCAAGCTGCAATTGCAACTGCTATTTCGTTAGCAATTAGCCATGTCCCTGTGCAAATATTAAAAAGATGGTATCCACGAAAACGTCCTTATTTAACAATTCAAGATGCAAAATATCCAGTCCATCCATTACAAGACCACTCTTTCCCGTCTGGTCACACAACAGCTGTTTTCTCTGTCTTTATTCCATTTATTTGCTATGATCCAAGCTTACTTATTTTCCTATTACCGTTAGCATTATGCGTTGGTATTTCGCGCATTTATTTAGGGCTTCACTATCCGTCTGATGTATTCGTCGGTATGTGCCTCGGCACTTGCTCTGGCATCATCTCTTTTTATCAATTCATCCCACTTTTCACATAAAGGAGTGATATGATGAGAGTCGCCATTTTTACCGATACTTTTACGCCACAAGTGAATGGAGTTGCGAAGACGTTAGAGCGGTTAACACGATATTTTCAGAAAGAAAAAATCGCCTATTCTGTTTTCGCTCCTCAGCATACAGCTGAAGATAATTTCGTAGCGAATGTGAACAAGATGAGAAGTATCCCGTTAACAATATTATATCCAGAATGTCGCTTTTCTTTTCCTACTCCGCGCATTAAACGAGAACTTCTTTCCTTTAAACCTGACATGATTCACATTGCTACACCTTTCAACATGGGACTTTGTGGATTGTATTATGCAAAAAAGTTAAACATACCAGTTGTCGGTTCTTATCATACTGATTTCGATGCTTATTTACGTTATTACAAAATCGAATTTCTCTCCAATATGCTTTGGAACTATTTAAAATGGTTTCATAGTCATATGCAAAAAAATTTCGTTCCATCCCCTGAAACATTACATCAATTAAAACATAAAGGCTTTCAGGCCCTCTCCATATGGGGACGTGGTGTAGATTGCAATCTCTTTCATCCAGCTTATAATACAGACCTATTCCGAAAAAAATATAATATTACAGCGAAGTACGTCCTTTCCTATATTGGACGGATTGCTCCTGAGAAAGATATTGATACGTTGCAAAATCTTATCGTTAAATCAACGCATACTCGAAACGATATTCATTGGCTCATCGCAGGAGACGGTCCTCTAGCAACAAGTCTTCGTGAAGATGTTTCGAAAACAAATGTCACTTTTACTGGCTATTTACAAGGCGTGGATTTAGCTGAAGCATATGCTTGTTCTAACTTGATGGTATTTCCATCAACTACTGAAACATTTGGAAATGTCGTACTTGAATCGCTTGCATGCGGCACACCTGTCATCGGTGCAAATAGTGGTGGAGTTAAAAATATTATTACAGATGGAAAAACGGGAGTTCTTTGTCCGCCCAAAAATGAGGACGCATTTCTATCATCCATTTATTCTTTATTACAAAGTGAAGAAAAACTGGAGCAGATGGGAATAGCAGCTTCATCTTATGCGAAATCAAAAAGCTGGGATGAGATCTTTCGTGGCTTGCTTAACCAATATGAAGAAGTCCTTCAGCATAACGAATCAGAGTTACTTGCTTAAATAGAAAAACTCCCTTCAAAAAAACGAAGGGAGTTTATTACACAGTTGTAAACTTTACTTAAATAAAGTGAAACTTTAATCAGTGGGGGTTTTCTTCATCCCCCACTGATTATTAGTTGAACCAATCGGACTTTTATGGGCAGCCCGACCCCCACCTAACTTCTTTGCTTTTCCTGAATTTTGAGGTGGGGGTCTTACTGCCCATTAAAGTCGGATAAATAATACACAAGGTGAAATATCACTTTATTCCTATATTCATTATAACAAAAATAAACATAACTAAATAGACTTGTAATAAAAACCCATAAAAATTAAAATATGGTTATACAGTATTTTAACTGTATAGTGATTTTAAGAAATCCCCCTTAAAATCAACTTACTCACATACCTTTATACAGTAATTGTTCCCCAATTTCTGTATACCAAAAAACCTTTCATTCATTTGAAAGGTCTTTTTGAGCCTGCACATATTCTTCTTTCGTATTCACATTTATAAACCAATCCGCATTTGCTTGTACATCTTCACCAGCAATATATTTCACATTACATTGTGATAAAAGCTGACCCATACTTCTTTTTTCTTCCTGAAGCAAAGCATAAATCTTTTCTTTCACGCGGTTATGATACGCCGCAAGTAACGGTTGTTTCCTTCCATTAATAATAGGTACAACCGCATCGTATTCCTTGCTCGTTTGCTCGAGCAAAATGGTAAACCATTCTTGCGAAACATTTGGCGCATCGCAAGGCATAATAGCGTACCAATCTGCTTCTATATATTCCATTCCTGATACAATTCCAGCAAGTGGTCCGTCCCCTTTATAATGCGGAATATCTTCGATAACAGGAACTTGTACGAATTGCTCTACTCGCTCTTTTATATCGGAATGACTAATGACTACAACTTCTTGGAGCGCACTTGTCATCACTTTCAAAATATGCTCAATAAACGTACTCCCTTGCCAGCTTGCTAATGCTTTCGGCTCACCGAATCTACTCGACATACCGCCCGCTAATACAATTCCAGCCCACTTACTCATTGGCGATGCAACTCAAATGTAATATGACCTAATTCTGGTAAAATTAATTTATTCATCGCAAGACGAACTGCGCCGCTAGATCCTGGCATCGAGAAGACTACTTTGCGCCCAATTGTACCACCAATCGCTCTACTTAACATTGCGCTGCTTCCGATATCTTCTAAATAACTAATCATGCGGAACAACTCACCAAATCCAACAATTTCTTTATGTAATAACGCTGATACTGCTTCAATCGTCACATCGCGTTTCGTAATGCCAGTACCGCCATTTGTTAATACAACATCTACATCTTCTCTATGATAACCATCTAAAACTGCTTGCTGAATACTTTCTTTATCGTCTTTTACAATTTCATAAGATGTCACTGTATGGCCTGCTTCTTTTAACAATTCATGTAATAGTTGTCCGCTCTTATCTGTCTCTTCTGTACGTGTATCGGAAATCGTCACGATCTTACAACGCACTTCTTTTGGCGCTTGTTTTTTATGTTCGGTTACGCTCATTTTTTATCTTTCCTTTCATTTCATTGTAAAATTATGTATGAATCAAAGAATTCAACATGATACAATATAAGTATATTTATCCATATAAAGGAGCTTTTCATGATTCAAAATATAAAACGATACGTACCCATTATACCATTCTTAATTATATTATCCCTTTTTCAATGCATCGCTTACGGGTTCGATATTAACTTTTTAAAATTGTATGCTATTATGCCTGATGGTGGTATTACTCACTCTACAGGAATAGTTTCCACATATGTATCAGATAGATGACACTATATACTTCTTAAAAAGGAGATTCATTATGGAACTATACAAAAAATTAACAACAACATTCATCCTCTTATTCGTCGCTTCCATCACTGTCGGCTTTTCCTTAAAAGGAGCAATCCCATACGCGACATTGGTGAGCATTATATTTGCAACACTATTTTTACTAAGCAGTGCTTTTTGCGCAGGCAAAGCACGTAAAATGAAAGGATAATTACATATGTTCAAGAAGAAACCAATCCTTTGTAAATCATGCGGGAAAGAAATACAAACGTATGAAAAAGCGTGGATTCATATGCCATTTCCGCCAAGTGGTATGACTAATATAAGAAAGTATATTGAACTAGAAGGACACATTTATTGTAGCTCGTGTATTGAAATAATGAACAAAAACTAGTAAATACAAAAGGTGGGCTTATATTGTTTGAATCAAACCGTATCCAGTTACGAAAGTTTTCCGAAGATGATATTCTAACGTATTATAAATGGCATAATGATATAGACGTTATGAGTTCAACTACACTTAACCTTGATAAATATTCCTTTCAAGATACAGAAAAACTTTGCCAGCAATTTATTCATTCTCCAAACGCTAAGAGCTATATCATTGAAGAAAAAGCTACGAACCTTCCAATTGGCATTACTTCTTTAATTCATATTGATTCGTATAATCGAAACGCTGAATGCATTATTGATATTGGTAAAAAGGATTACTGGGGGCAAGGTTATGGGAAGGAAGCTTTCACCTTATTATTGAATTATGCATTTTTAGAATTAAATTTACATCGCCTTTCTTTACGAGTATTTTCTTTTAACGATAGAGCAATTAAATTATATAAATCACTCGGTTTTCAACATGAAGGAACTTGTAAAGAAGCTATATTCCGCAACGGCACTTGGCATGACATTGAACTCTTCGCTTTATTCCAACGTAATTATAAATAAAAAAAGCTTTGCGCTCACCGCGCAAAGCTTTTTTTCATATATTATAGACCAGCTTGCTCTTTTAAAGCTGCAGCTTTGTCTGTACGTTCCCATGATAGATCTACATCAGTACGTCCGAAGTGGCCGTAAGCTGCTGTTTGTTTGTAAATTGGGCGACGTAAGTCTAGCATTTTAATAATACCAGCTGGGCGAAGATCGAAGTTGTTACGAACTAGTTCTACTAGTACGTCTTCAGATACTTTACCAGTGCCGAATGTATCAACTGAAATTGATACTGGTTGCGCTACACCGATTGCGTATGCAAGTTGTACTTCTGCTTTTTCAGCAAGACCAGCTGCTACGATGTTTTTCGCAACATAACGAGCTGCATATGCTGCAGAACGGTCAACTTTTGTTGCATCTTTACCAGAGAATGCACCGCCACCGTGGCGAGCGTATCCACCGTAAGTATCAACGATGATTTTACGTCCTGTTAAACCAGCATCACCTTGTGGTCCACCAATTACGAAGCGGCCAGTTGGGTTAATGAAGAATTTTGTTTCTCCATCGATTAATTCTGCTGGTACTACAGCTTTAATTACGTGCTCTTTTAAGTCGCGATCGATTTCTTCCCATGTAACATCTGGGTGATGTTGTGTAGAAATTACGATAGTATCAACACGTACTGGTTTACCATTTTCATCATACTCAACTGTAACTTGCGTTTTTCCATCCGGACGTAGGTATGATAATGTATCATCTTTACGTACTTCAGTTAAACGGCGAGCTAATTTGTGAGCAAGCGAGATTGGAAGTGGCATTAACTCTTGTGTTTCATTACATGCGAAACCAAACATTAAACCTTGGTCTCCTGCACCAATTGCCTCAATCTCAGCGTCAGTCATTTGACCTTCGCGTGCTTCTAGCGCTTGGTCAACACCCATAGCGATGTCAGCAGATTGCTCATCGATAGATGTTAAAACTGCACAAGTTTCTGCATCGAATCCGTATTTTGCGCGTGTGTAACCAATGCCTTGAATTGTTTCACGAACGATTTTTGGAATATCTACGTAAGTAGAAGTCGTAATTTCCCCCGCTACCAATACTAAACCAGTTGTTACAGTTGTTTCACAAGCTACACGTGCATTTGCGTCTTTTGATAAGATCGCATCTAAAATTGAATCAGAAATTTGGTCACAAATTTTATCTGGATGTCCTTCAGTTACAGACTCAGATGTGAACAGATGACGTTTTTTTGTCATGTGGTAAACCTCCCTACAGTAATTGTATATATTGTACGGAACTCATCCTTAATTTGCCACAGATTGCGACATACATTTATTCTCCCACACAAGCATACAGAAAAACCTTTCCTACATAATAGAGAGGAAAGGTTTAATTTGCTACTTGCATACTGCTTTTTGCCCTTCGCTCTTATCGTTCGAGACCTGTAGCCTCGCACAGGTTTTAGCACCTATTCACTTGTGTTTACCAATACAAGTGAGGTTGCTGGGCTTCATCGGGCCTGTCCCTCCGCCAGCTCGGGATAAGAGAGTATCCGTCCCAACCTATACTAAAGAAATGATATTCATTTGTCAATTAATATTCACATTTTCCTGAAAGTTTTTCTCAGTGCGCCTGAAATGAAATATTAATAAGGAAATAATGCATTCACACAAACAAAAAGAAATAAATAGTATACATTATTTATATAATTGTGTTATACTCTTGTTGGGGATTACGAGAAATATTTCATTAAATGAAAAGGATGGTATATAAATATGAGTACTGTGAATGTCCAAATTGGTTTACACGAATTATTGAACGGAAGCAATGCACAGATTCAACTAAGTGTTCCGCAATTAGTGGAAAAAGTATTAATGCGAGATGAAGGGAAATTAACTTCGACTGGTGCCGTTTCTGCTTCAACTGGAAAATATACAGGACGTTCTCCTAAAGATAAATTTATTGTGAAAGAAGCATCGGTTGCTGACAAAATTGCTTGGGGAGCAGTGAACCAACCGATTTCTGAAGAACATTTTAATAAATTATATACGAAAGTTTTAGAATACTTAAAAGAGAAAGAAGAGTTATTCGTCTTCAAAGGATTTGCAGGCGCTGACCGCAATTACCGCCTACCAATTCAAGTTATTAATGAATATGCATGGCACAATCTATTTGTACATCAATTATTCATTCGTCCAACTGAAGAAGAATTAACAACTCATGAATCAGAGTTCACAATTGTTTCTGCACCGAATTTCAAGGCTGATCCAGCTGTTGACGGCACAAACTCTGAAGCATTTATTATGGTTTCATTCGAAAAACGTATCGTACTAATTGGTGGTACAGAATACGCTGGAGAAATGAAAAAATCAATCTTCTCTATTATGAACTTCTTATTACCTGAACAAGATATTCTTTCTATGCATTGCTCTGCAAACGTAGGTGAAGAAGGCGATGTAGCACTATTCTTCGGTTTATCTGGAACAGGTAAAACAACATTATCTGCTGATCCAAACCGTAAATTAATCGGTGATGATGAGCACGGTTGGTCTGATAACGGTGTATTCAATATTGAAGGCGGTTGCTACGCGAAATGTGTAAACCTTTCTCACGAGAAAGAACCACAAATTTTCGATGCAATCACATTTGGATCTGTTTTAGAAAACGTTATCATTAATGACCAAACGCGTATCGCAGACTATAACGATACTACTTTAACAGAAAATACTCGTGCTGCATACCCTATGCATGCGATCGACAATATCGTACTGCCAAGTGTTGCAGGACACCCAAATACAATTATCTTCTTAACTGCTGATGCATCTGGCGTATTGCCTCCAATCAGTAAGTTATCAAAAGAACAAGCTATGTACCACTTCTTAAGTGGTTACACTAGTAAACTAGCAGGAACAGAGCGCGGTGTTACATCTCCGCAAGCAACATTCTCAACTTGCTTCGGTTCACCATTCTTACCACTTGATGCATCTCGCTATGCTGAAATGCTTGGTGAAAAAATCGAGAAACACGATGCGAAAGTATTCTTAGTAAACACTGGCTGGACTGGTGGCGAATACGGCGTTGGTAAACGTATGAACTTAGGTTACACTCGTGCAATGATTCAAGCAGCATTAAACGGTGAACTTGCGAAAACTGAAACAGCTAAACATGACATCTTCGGTCTTGAAGTTCCACTTCACGTACCAGGTGTACCTGACGAAGTGTTAATGCCTGAACAAACTTGGGCTGATAAAGCTGCTTACAAAGCAAAAGCAATCGAACTTGCAAATGAATTCAAAGCTAACTTCAAAAAGTTCGACAGCGTATCTGAAGACATTATTAACTTAGGCGGCCCAATCGCTTAAGTGCAAACTTTCTGTTGGAATCACCCTTTACTCATATGAATAAGTGTCGTGTAACCGTAAAGTTTCGCGTACTCACCGACAAAACCCAATGCGGCTTAACGGTTACACACACTTACATAAAAAAGAAGCTTACGTTTTTTACGTAAGCTTCTTTCTATATCTTCTCTCTTCATCTATGATTTCTCTCAATAAATCACAGAAAATTCATTCTATAATCATTCGTTTTTTATTTTTTCATGATACAATTTACATATACAGGAAAGGGGGAGGCCTATGAAAAATTTTTCTCGTACAGGAAAAATTTTATTCAGTTACGGAGCGATTCAAATGTTTTGGGGACTTGTAATGCTTAACGTTAATGTATTTGAGCATACAAGCGAAACAATAAAATATGTTATTCTAATTACCGGAATAGTTTTTTGTATTATATCCAACTTTTTTAAAGAACATAAAAGTCATACTATTACGTGATTTTATGTTAACTTATTGGAAGCAGAAACCTGTATTTTATGAAAAGTTTCGCTTCCTATTGTACTATTCATCGCCGGATCCCTTATTCCAGGGTAAATTCATTTTTACACATATAACTTACGGATATATCCCTCGCTAGATCCTCTATTCCATCTAAAAAGAGGCTTTTTATCTTTTGGTTAGTTCCTTTTCATCTTTCATACTATAATAACCTAAGTTAACGACGATTAAAAAATAACCGCCCATAATCCCTACTGCAAATGCCCACATAACCATATGGTGCTCAATTTCGTACATAATAATAGCGCCCAAAATAGCAGCCGCAAAACGATTAAACATACCGAGCGTCGGTGCTTTCGTTTTCTTTACGATACTATCTCCAAGCTTCTCAATTCGTCTCCCTAAAAGCCACACGCAATACATACTTACAATAAGTCCAATTCCTGCACCTAAAAAATGTGCTGAAAACGGTGTTACCATCCAGCCTAGCAAAAGAAAACCTAGTATATAATACGATTGAATTTTAAACGACCTTAACGACATACTAATCATGCTGTTCTCCTCTTCTTCAGTAATTTTTATCTATCCAACAAAAGACTTCTTTCAAGTTCATACTACTTAAACCCATTTCACTCAAATTAAAAAACAACATAAACACAATGTTTATGTTGTTTAAATGTTTTTAGAAAATAATATTATACAAGATTTCCAACATCATATTTTCATAATTTGTGACGTTTTTTCAAACATTTTTCGTCCATTTATGAAAAAATTGATATCAATCTATGAACATACGGATATGATGTAATAAGTACACAAATAAAGGGGGCGTCTAATGATTTATTTTTTAATGGCTCTCATTCACCTCATTATCCCTGCACTTATTGGACTTTCATTGTATTGGTACACGAAAAACCATAGTATTTTCTACGCTGTCCTCGGTGTCCTTCTTCCAGGTATTATTCTTATCACACTCTTCCGTATTCCATTTTTAAACTTAATTCCTCTTGTTACTGCTATCTTATTTCTCATATTCTTACCAAAAATAAAAAAATAGGAAAGCAGATCATAGGTGATCTGTTTTCCTATTTTGATATAGGTTCCCCCGCAGTAGAATGCACTTTTACTTTCTCCGATTTCACAAACCATAAACCGAAGAAAATAATAATTCCACCGATTATTTGTTGAAACGATACATATTCATTTGCCCATACAGCTGCAAATAAAACAGCTACAAGTGGCGTTATATACATATATACCATCGTATGTGACGCTCCAATTTTTTGAACACCAACATACCACATCACTAAACCAAATACTGTTACAAAGAAAATAGAATATAGTAAAGCGAATAGTGTTATTCCATGTGTAATGTGAAATGGCATTATAAATACGTATGGTCCACTTAAAAGCAAGAGTGGAATCGCGCCAACTAGTGCTGACCATGCGGTAACACGTAGCGCTGAATATTTTTTAATTAATGGGCTTGCTAAAACAGGATAAAGCCCCCAGCATATTGATGTAATGAGTCCAATCCCATTTCCATAAAAAGAACTAGCAAGTGAATTCCCAGCTACTAAAACTAAGGCTGCACCACAAAAGGCAATGATTGAACCGATAAGCTTTCGAGAAGAAAACTTTTCTTGTTTTAAGATAATCGCAAATACAGTTGTAAAAATAGGTGAAATAGAAATGAGTAAAGAGGCATTTGTAGCGGATGTATATTTTACAGTTTCCATAAATAACGTTTGATACAGTACAATACCTACAACGCTAACGATAATTAATCTAGGTATATCCTTGCGCTCCATATAAACCGACTTTTCAATAAAAAATGTAAGGAGTAACATAAGCGGTGCCGCTGATATCATCCGAAGTGCAGTAAACTCAATTGCTGTAAATTCTAAAAGTCCATATTTCGCAATCGTAAAATTAATCCCCCAAATAATAACGACTGCTAAAATTAATAATTCAATTCCCCATCTTCTCATGCGTATCCCCTCCGCAAATATTATTATACAGAAAATTCAATCATATGTACATTTCATTATGTGAAAAAACCTTTGTATTGTATGAAACGTTTTGGTACATGAAATTATATCGGCGATTTTCTGAATATATCAGCGTAACTCCGATTATATCGGCGATTTTTCGAATATATCAGCGCAACTCGAATTATATCAGCGATTTTTTAAATATATCGACTTATCAACAAAAAACGACAAAAATAGCAGCTTATTCAATAAAAAAAGTGGTTCCAAAATACATTTTGGAACCACCTTTCCTTTACTACACTCGAACATGTAACTTCATATTTGGATTATAAAATTGGCTCGGGCTCTTCAGTTGAAAAGTCCCTCCACCTTCATGCCAATCAACTGTTAACTTATCATCCATAAATACAAGCTTTGTGCGATCTGCGATAAAGCTAAACTTGCTTGATTCAATATCCACATCGCGCTCATCTTTTTCTGCTACAGCTACTAAATCGATAATTCCGCTCATTACACAACCGCAACCTTCATTATCGTAAAATAACTTTATATATTTCGCTTCATTTGGAATCGTATCCACAATCTTTTTATATGCTGCTTCTGTTACAGTAACGTACATACTCTAATCTTCATCCTCTCTTCTCGTATCCTTCATATATTGTACCATCATTTTTCTTTAAAGATATATACAGAAAATTATGAACAATATACAATGTATGTAGTAAAGGAGGTTGTATCACCCATGCTCAAATTACTACGATACCCCATCTTCCTAGGTCTACTCGGTAGCTTTTTTATTTCTAGCGGTATAGTATTACACCATATATTTCCCTATACTCCTTCTATTGGTTGGATTTTAGGTTTTATTTGTTTTCTATCCGCTTCTTATTTTGCTATAAAAAACAAAAACATCTAATTAATTCAAGGAGGATAACATGCCAACTTTAAAAGAAATAGAACAATCACTCAATCATTTATTCGAAATAGAAAAATACGGAAAAGACAGTGCCTTTAGTCGATTTATCCCGGCCGTATATGATCCTATCCCATTTCCATGGCAAAATTTTTTTGAAGCCAATTTTATTGAGCTATTTAACGGTCTTATGATACGAGGAGCTGAAACTGTAAATAAAGTATTTTTAGCTGTTTTTCCTACAAATGACGTTCTTGAAACATTCATTTCACAATCCACATCTGGTGATTTACTTTTTATGCACCACCCACTTGTAATGGAATGCGGTGATCCGCTTGGAAAATCAGGTCGTGGTTTTATTCCAATACCTGAAAAATATTTGCAAGCGATAAAAGAAAAACAACTTTCTATATATACATGTCACGGACCAATGGATATTCATCAAACGCATGGAACGAGCATTTCAATTGCAAAAGTCTTACATGCTCACGTAGTTGACAGCTTTGCATATGAAGGCCCCGAACAAGAGCCAGTTGGCCTTATTTGTGAAATAGATGAAACATCCACAGAAGCACTCCAAAAGCGTCTAAAAAATCTCTTCCATATTCCTTATACAGACTTCGAAGGTAAACAACATGATTCTATCAAAAAAATTGCAATTATTGCGGGATGTGGCGATGTCGTTTCTCTCATGAAAGAAGCAGAAGCAAAAGGTGCTGAAGCATATATTACAGGGGAAATCCATTGCCATATCGACAATGATTACGGTAAACAGAAATACTCCCTCATTATGGATTACGTAAAAGAAACGAATATGTCACTCATCGGTGTATCACACTCTGCCTCTGAATATTTAGTGAAAGAAACATTGATGTATGATTGGTTTAAAGAGAATTTTGAAGTGGATGTTACTTTGGTTCCACAGGAAAAATGGTGGTTATAAATTTTTAAAGAGATAGCTAATTTAGCTATCTCTTTTTACTAAACTTAAAATAGAAAAAAATTCGATATACGATACACTTTCACCCTACTGTTAAAATCTAAACACACAATACAATCAACCACACAAAAATATAGAATTCCTAATATACATATAGTAGTTCTATTTTAAAAACTAGATTTTCAAAATATAGAAAGGAGAACATGCATGTACCCACGTAATTGTTTTAGTTGCGATGGCAGACGCCCCATTGGTTCTAACGGGAACACTGGACCCACTGGTAACACCGGATCTACCGGTATCACCGGACCCACTGGAAGCACTGGACCTTCTGGCATCACCGGATCCACTGGCATCACTGGACCCACTGGAGCTACCGGCGCTACTGGGGGTACAGGAGCTGGCTTACAAAGTACTACCGCCTTTAGTCTTGCAGCCGCTCCCAACTATAAAGCCGGACAAGTTGTTACTTATACGAGCAGCGGCTATGTTGTAAAAAAGGATGCACCTCAAGGATTTCCTAATGTCTCTTCAGATTATATCGTATTAGTAGAAAGTGGGGCTACTGGACCCACTGGAAGCACCGGACCTACCGGCATCACTGGGCCCACTGGAGCTACCGGCGCTACTGGGGGTACAGGAGCTGGCTTACAAAGTACTACCGCCTTTAGTCTTGCAGCCGCTCCCAACTATAAAGCCGGACAAGTTGTTACTTATACGAGCAGCGGCTATGTTGTAAAAAAGGATGCACCTCAAGGATTTCCTAATGTATCTCCAGATTATATCGTATTAGTAGAAAGTGGGGCTACTGGACCCACCGGCAGCACCGGACCTACCGGCATCACTGGACCCACTGGAAGCACCGGATCCACTGGTATCACTGGACCTGCCGGCATCACCGGACCCACTGGAAGCACCGGATCTACTGGCATCACCGGACCTGCTGGTAACACCGGATCTACTGGAAGCACTGGACCCACTGGAAGCACCGGATCCACCGGCATCACTGGACCCACCGGGCATACTGGACCCACTGGAAGCACCGGATCTACTGGCATCACCGGACCTGCTGGTAACACCGGATCTACTGGAAGCACTGGACCCACTGGAAGCACCGGATCCACCGGCATCACTGGACCCACCGGGCATACTGGACCCACTGGAAGCACCGGATCTACTGGCATCACCGGACCTGCTGGTAACACCGGATCTACTGGAAGCACTGGACCCACTGGAAGCACCGGATTCACTGGCATCACTGGACCCACCGGAAGCACCGGACCTTCTGGCATCACTGGGTCCACTGGAAGCACCGGACCCACTGGCATCACCGGATCTACCGGCATCACTGGACCCACCGGGCATACTGGACCTACCGGAAACACCGGACCTACCGGAAACACCGGACCCACCGGCATCACTGGAAGTACTGGACCCACTGGCTCCGCTGGTAGTGCTTCAGCAAAAAGTATTGTGTTTCAAGGAACAAATGCTGGTTTTCAACGTATAGCGGGATCTCCTGGAATTGACTCCAATGTTATTCCGTATGTCACTGCTGGATCTGGTAGTATAGTTGGTTTTACGGCGTCTATAAATGTAAATAACTTACCTGCTGCTGTTTATACAATTGATATTTGCAGGAATGTCCCTACAAACCTCACCGCTCCTACTTCCAGTTACATTCTAACTACTATTACTTTAACTACCACAGACAAAATTACCGGAACTATAGTATTTTCCATTAAACCGACGGATACTGGTTCCGGACAAATTCAAGTATTTAATCCTACTCCCGCAGTAGGTCCCGCTACTGTAACTTGGACTAGTATTACAACTGGAAACCTTGTTTCGAGAGGAGATGCTATATCCCTTTATATTAACCCTGGAATTACTGCGAGTGCTGTATATTCTATTTTTCTAATCACTGACATATAACCCACACTTAAAACCATTTATTCCACAAAAAAGACCCAAGATTCGGGTCAACAAATAACAGACAAGTTCATTATATACTTTTACTGTAAAATAACCACATTTTGGATTTTTCCGCATACTGCACTAATAGTGTGAACAATTTTGAATTTTTATTCAAAAAAAAAAGGGAGTTCACTCTCAAATAAGTGATCTCCCTTTTTAAAATAACTTTTCATGATATCGGCAATACAACCTTCACCGTCGTTCCAACACCAACTTCACTTTCAAAACTTATTTTACCGTTGTGATCTTTAATAATTTTTTCTGTAACTACTAAGCCTAAACCTGTTCCCGTTTCTTTTGTTGTGTAAAAGGCTTCATTTAGCTTCGGGATTTTGTCTTTTGGAATGCCGCAACCTTCATCCTTAACTTGAACAATGATTGCATCTTCTACAGTCACTTTAATCGTAATCGTTCCGCCAACTGACATTGCTTCAATCGCATTTTTAATTAGATTAAAAAACACTTGTTTTAATCGTTTTTCATCGCATGTAATCGATGGTATGTCTTTACTATAAATACCTTGTATGTGCACACCTTGATTTAAAGCAGGCTTCCCCATAACTCGAATAACATAAGCGATAATTTCTTCTATATTATGAACTTCTGATTCTATTGATTTAGATTTCTCAAATCCACTAAGTTCTGTAGCGATTGTATGAATTCGTTCTACTTCTTGTTTCATAATATCACTATATATTTTATCCTCTGGATATTTAACCGCTTGCTTATTTACAAATTTATCTAAATTAGCTAAAGGTCTTTTAATTTTGGAACCAATAACTGTAGCCATTTTCCCAACAGTTGCTAATTTTTCTGTTTGTTGTATTTCTTTATTCATCATCTCAAACGTACGAACGTAAGATTGGAATCTTAAAAACATAATCCAACATATGATAGTAAATACGCTATATAATGCCATCGGGATTAAAACGAGTGATGAGTGAATCATGATTCCTATAAGAGCATATTTTCCAACAAGTATGCTCGGAACTAACCAAAAATATCTTTTATTCACAAAAAGTGGGGCAAATAAAATAAAAAATCCTTCTACTATATTCCCACCATCAAACTCAGCATCACTACCGTAGTAAATCATAATATTATGGATAAAATCTAATAGATTATACCCAATTAGAATAATATACTTTACTGCAAATGGATTTTTCCATTTCATAAAGTATATTCCAATGCAAAATAAAAACACCATCAGAAAATAAAGCCATAAACCTAAACCATCTTCAAATTGTCCTACTCCTTCTTGCTCTCCTCCTATTAAAGGTACAATAAATTCGTAGGCAAGATCGTATACAAAAAATATAATTAAAAATAAACTTAAATATATTTTCAGCGCCTTCATTTCTTCATTTTTAAATATACCGTCTTTATTCATATGGTAACTCCTAGCTTTTCTCCCACTTGTATTTCATTATTTCCACACTTTTTTGGAAGAATAATATCTATTCTCGTTCCCTTATCTCTTTCACTTGAAATATGTAACGTACCAAGGTGTTCGTTGACAATTCGATCTGCTACCGTAAGTCCCAAACCAATTTTATCTTGTTTTGTTGTATAAAAAGCTTCTGTAACACGAGCCACATTTTCTTTCTTAATACCGTAACCATTATCGATTACACTTAATATTACATAATCTTGTCCTTTATTTTCTAATCGTAACTCTAATGTGCCACCTTGCTCCATCGCCTCCAGAGCATTTTTTATGACATATAGAAAGACCCCTCTTATTTTTCGCTCATCACATTCAACTTCTATTATCTTTTCTTCGATATTAGACATAAGCTGGACAGTAGATTCATTCATTTTTTCTCGAAGAATTGCTACTGCTTGTAATGCAATTTCACCTATATTATGTTTTTTATAAATAGAGGGTTTACATGTAGCAACTTCCATCAATTCACTTATCATATTATTCATATTTTCTATTTCAAAAATCATCTGTTTATAAATAGGGTCCTCTTCATGCTTCTCTCGTTGTAATTGCGTAAACCCTTTTAATGAAGCAAGTGGATTTTTAATTTCATGTCCCACTGTCGCTGCCATCTTTCCGATTACTGCTAATTTTTGTGATTCACTAGCACTCTTAATACTTTCCTTTACCGCTGAAAGGTATTGTATAAATCGATTTAAAATGATATATGCCGCTATTAATATGAGTGTATACATAATGAGGTACATAAATCCTTTTACTTCCTTTAATACAAATAAGTAAATTACATATTTCCCTACAATAGTTGAAAGTACAAACACAAAATATTTTTTATTTAAAAATATAGGTACAAAGAAGATGAAAATAATTTCTATTATATTTACCCCATCAAATGCCGCCTTATTATAAAGCATATACGAAAATATGTTAGCAATTTCTATTCCTATGTATGCAAATACACATGCATATTTCACAAAATTCACTTTCTCTTTTTTTATTAAATATACATTTACACCGAGTATTGCAGTTCCGCAAATAACTTGCCATAGTATGCTATGTCCCTTATCCGTTAGTGATTTATTTTCTAATACGATTGCATAGAGAATTTGGTATGAAACAACAATGACGTATAGCACCCACAAAAAGATTTTGGCATTCCTTTCTTCTTCTTTATATGATAGAAAACTTTCTTTCACTTCAACACCCCTTCAACATAATATCTCGAAGAATACCATTTATTATAATAAATGATTTTCTTATACAAACAAAGATAAATCGAACATTTGAGGAAAATCATCCCAACGTTTTAATACTTTCAGACGATATGTAATCATAAAAATTATAAACAATAATACGTATATTATGTGGGAGAGATTTTATATAAATGGTAAAAAATGAAGGAAAGCTTGGTGTCTTAATAGAACGAAATCCTACGCTCCTGGCGTATGAATAGGAGGCTCATTCATGTTTGTTACCGTCGAGAAAGATGTGCATATTTTTGTGCAAGATGTTAATCCCGGTCCCAGTAGTAAAACCGTGTTCTTCTTTCACAGTTGGCCTTTAAATCATCAAATGTACCAATATCAGCTCAACGTATTACCACAGCACGGTTTCCGCTGCATCGCTATGGATATACGCGGAAATGGGCAATCCGATAAACCATGGACTGGTTACACATACGATCGTTTAGCAGACGATATCGCCATTGTCCTAGAAGCACTTCAAGTCGAAAATGCTACATTAGTCGGTTTCTCAGTAGGCGGTGCTCTTTCCATTCGGTACATGTCTCGCTATAATGGTCAACGTATTTCTAAACTTGTATTAATCGATGCCGTTTCCCCCTCTTTCGTTAAAAATCAAGAATCTCCCTATGGTGTCCCAAAAGAACAAGCAGATACTCTCATTAATCAAATGTATGCTAATCTACCTAAATTTTTAAATGATTTGTCTTTATCATTTTTTAATAGAAACTTAGGATCCGCTACGTTAGAATGGTTTTCTTATCTCGGTATGCAGTCTGCTTCCTATGCTCTCATCAAAATATTGCAAGCAGCCGCAAATGAAGATGTAACGAAAGATTTAAGTAAAATTAACGTGCCAACAAAAATATTCCACGGTATTCACGATCAACTTATCCCATACAAAAGCGCTGAACTTACGCAAAAGCGTATTAAAAATTCTCAGTTACATCCTCTCACCAATAGTGGTCACGGCTCCCCAATCGATCAAGCGGATGAATTAAACGAAGAACTTATAAAGTTTTTGCATTCATAAAAACCTATGCCAAATCGTATCGATAGGAACGTAGTTTTCAAAAACGTTAAAATTCACACATTTCTCACAAATCAATTGATAAAACGATTACATTTTCATTTATACTAAATGTACAAGTAATACTCCCTAAACCCAGCTTGTCTGGTTACCCCGTTAAATACTATAAAAAAGAACTTGTATCGTTATACAAGTTCTTTTTGTTTCTTTTATCCCGCTTTAACGGGCAGTAAGACCCCCACCTCAAAATTCAGTAAAGCAAAGAAGTTAGGTGGGGGTCGGGCTACCCATAAAAGTCCAATTGGTGAGGGCTGATAATCAGTGGGGGATGAAGACCCCCACCACTGATTAAAGTTTCACTTTATTTAAAGAGGATATCTTTACTATATTGATTTCCGACGAGTAAATCATATTGGAGCATTTTATATTGCTCTAACATTTCTTTTTGTTTCTTTGTTAAATCATTGATTACTTCTCCATTTTTATCAACTTTTAATTCATCTCTAAGCACCGGTATTTCCTTGTAAAATCCCGATAAAAATTGATAGAATAAAGATTTATTTAATCCTGCATAATCAAAAATAAGATTAGAAAAATAAATTGGACTTACTAAACCTAAATTATCATTTGGCATATCAAAGTTTGCGTACATTAATAGCGGCGTTTGGGCCATCGCTAAACGTTCGCTCGGTGTTTTTTCATTCGTTATATACCCATTCTCTTTATAAAAAGATTTATTTTTTCCTAATGATGGAAGATGATCCCCAAAAAATACTAATAATGTAGGTCTATCTAAATTATCTAGTTGCTCTATTAAATATTGAAGAGCCTCATCTGAACGTCTTAACCCTTCTGTATACGTTTCTAATTCTCCCTTTGATTCTTCATTATCTAGACCGCTAATTTCTATTAGGTTTTCACCAAATCGGCCTTCTGTAAATGGAAAATGATTTTGCATCGTAACTGCATGAATAAATGTAGGTTGTTTTTGTTTCTCTAACTCAGCAATTATCTCTTTACTCATCGCTAAATCACTAATATAATCTCCATCAATATCGACATTTTCCATCGTATCAGCTGCATTAAACTTATCAAACCCTAACACCCTGTATACGTCATCGCGTTTGAAAAATGAGCGACCAAATGAATGAATTGCACTTGTGTAATACCCTTCTTTTTTCAACGCCGTAGGGATTGATGGAATTTCTTTCTTATTTGTAATAACCTGCTGATATGGTATAGAACCTGGCTTTAACAAACTCATTGAATAACTCGTTAATGCCTCAAATTCAACGTTCGCCGTATTTCCCCCAAATGTAGGAGAAATAGTTTGTCCACCAGGAAAGTTTTCTATATAATGATGCAAATTTGGTACAGGATCTTCACTAAAAGAAAGGTTAGTTGCTTTCGTCGGATCCCAAAACGATTCACTCATTACAAAAATAATATTCGGTTTCTCTTTTTTCTTTTGGCTCCCTATATTTCCACTATATTGTTTTTTTATATCGTTTGCTATTTGAAGCATATTTTCTTTAGAATAATTTTTTGGTTTTTCCATAACTGTTGTATCTAAATTGCTAATAAACCCAAGTACAAAACCATTTGAAGCATAGTTCTCATTTTGGTCCCACAAAACAAAATCTACACCTGATTTTTGAAATACTTTATTCATAAATGTGTTCGCAAAATTACCGTACGCATATAGAACAAAAATAGATCCTACTACTAATAAGGCTCTTATTCCTAGATGAGTCTTTACATTTTGAATATACCTTCTCATATATATCCCTGCTACAATACAAGCCACGATACTTAAGATAATGACAAAAATATAACTCCAGCTAAAATAGTCCATCACCATCGGTATAACAGATTGCATATGCATAATTTGTGTGAAATCAGAAGGATACAGCGGATCGCCTCTAAAAATAAGCTTTAAATAATTTACAATACCTAAAATGACTAACGTACAGCTCGTTAAAATCATACTTAGAAAAACCTTGCCTATTACATTATAAACAAGAATGTATATTGCATAAATTGCTACAAAACTTAATATAAACTGCATGTTATAAAAGTAAATCCAATTCATTGCCCCTATAAAACTCATATTAACTTGCAGGACAATATAAAATAACGCTACTGTATGAGCTAGTAAAAATAATATAAAATGCACTCGTAGGGATGCCCTAAGTATAGACATCTCTTTTTTATTAAAATGTGAAATATAAAATGTTATGCCCCATATGAAAATCATCATAACAATTAAAACAAGATTTTGATTTAAATGAGCTTTCATTATGTCTAAATTAAAAACCTTTAAAATCATAAACAGCATAGTTATTACTAATAAAGTCACCATACTACTTATAATGCTAGAAATTAATATATTTCTTTTTGGAAGATCAAAAAGTGTAGAACCATACTTCAATTCATTCCCTCGTTTCTATGTCTTAATTTCCCCCGCATCGAAAGAACTACTTCTATAAAAATAACATATATGACATATTTCGTCTGCATACTTGCTTCTATTATAAATGTATTGTCTTAATATTCCCTTAATCACCAGTTAAATTATGGCATACAAATTACTCATTCTTGAAAAACTTAATTTCAGCATTCCACTTTATGATATAATAACTATGTTTTGGAAATCCTTAATACTATTAAAGATTTCACATGAAAATACGAAAGAATTAATAAAAAAGGAGTTGCTCATTTTTGCTTACTAAGTTTAAGAGTTTGCCTAAAGCGGTATATGCAATTTTGGCGCTTTCTTTCCTGTTGCACGTTTTTTGTTTAGTAAAACAGCCAGGATTAGATGGAGAGTTAGTCAAAGTAACATATGGTGCAAATGATGCTTTTAACTATTCGTTAACAGCTGAACAACTATTAAAACATGGTGTATTTGGTTATGTGTATTTAGAACCTAGTGAAGTTCCAGGGAAAAATGCATATATTACACCAGGTCAGCCATTACTATTAGCTGGCGCTATGATTATTTCTGATATTACATCAATTCCTTACTATTACGTAGCAACTGTTATTAACATGATTATGAACCTATGCACAGTGCTATTAGTATTCTTAATAGGAAAAGAATTGTTCGAAAAAAACATTTATGGAATTGTTGCAAGTATTTTATATGCTATTTATCCAAGTAACTATACATACTTCCGTACATTGCTAACAGAAGTTCCATCCATATTCTTATTAGCCTTATGTGTATATGTATTTGTTCTCGCATGGAAATACAATAAAGTGAAATTCCATATATGGTTTGGAATTGTCGTTTCAATTTTACTTATGTTCCGTCCAAATCCAGCTCCAATGATGCTCATTCCTGTTCTTGTTGTGTTATTTACATATGGATTTAAAGACTCCATTCGAATTGGATTGTTATGGTTTATCGGACCTTTCTTTATTATTGGTGCATGGGTTGTTCGTAACTATTTAGCACTCAACCAATTTATTTTATTCTCAACCCAAGGTGCTGACCCACTAATTGCGGGTGCTGATCCATTTAATAAAATTGGATATGAAAATATAGTAAATGAAATGAGAGCCAAAGGCTTAGATGACAAAGGGGCATACGCAAAAGAATTAATCAAGAACGGCTTTAAGACGGACTTCACTTATTGGTTCTCTTGGTTCACTGTCGGTAAAACAATTGAATTATTCAAAACAGCTCCTGCTGTAGACCAATACCGCATTCATAACTTTATGCAACTATGTCATAGAGTGTTTATTATCGGCACATTCTTGAGCAGCTTCTGCTTCATGCTAAATTCATTTAAACATAAACGCGTTATGATGCTAGTAGCAAGTTCTATTATTTACATTATCTTCTCAAACTTATTCTTAGCAATTAATCGCTATGGATTTTTCATTAATCCCCTTATGTGCTTAATTCTTGCATACGGATTAATTCACATTGTGCAGAAGCTTCCATTCTTCCGCACTAACCAAGCATAATAAGAAAGAGGTCGTCCAACGGTGGACGACCTCTTTCTTATTACCCCACACTTTGCACACAGCCAATTTGTCCATTCTGTAATCACACTTTAATTCCGTATGTATGTGTTTCTGTATTTGTCAAAATATCTTTCACAACACTACTCACTATTTTACTTATAACTTCAAGTTTTTTACAACTATTACTATAACAAAAGAACCCGCCCCCACCTAACTTCTTTGCTTTCGCTCAATTTTGAGGTGCGGGGCGGGCTGCCCGTTAATGCGGGATAAAGTATTATATAAAAGGAAACAGCCATATTTTCCATACGATACATACGAGTACAATAACTACAAAATCAAAAAAATCTAATCTCGGTCCTTTTTTCATATTCATCTCTAGCCATAAATGAAGCCATTTTATTTTTGTGTATTTTTGGATGTTTTTCTTTGCAAATCGGTAAATGAGCACTTGCATAATAAAAAACCCGACTACAAAAATAAACAAGAAAATAAGAAAATCGACCACAAAATTCCTCCTTATTTTTGCAGCGATTTTTCTACGATATGATTTTTCAAAACCCACTCTTCAAATTGAGCACTTCCAAATTCCCAACTAAGATCACGAGCATGTACAGAAAAAACGTAATAACCAGCATATTCGTCCATAAATTTCCCCGTCTCAATCCCATCTTTCTGAAGACCATATGCTCCAAAATTAAAATATACATCCCACACGTCTTCATTCTTCCGTTTATAAGCAATCGATTCCATATCGCATTCTGTTCCGAAATAATCAAGATGTAAATGTACGCTATCATCATATTCGTACTCCATTTTATCACCCCTTATATTTGTACTTCTTTATCCCCAAAAAAATTCCTGCTATCTACACTCACATATGGGCACTTACCTACATATCATGCTTGTAGAGTGACTTCTAGGAGGTGTTATATAGTGAAAAAATTAATAGCTGTTTTTTGTATCATGTTACTAGCTGTCTTCACATTTGCTGCTTGCAGTAGTAAAAAAGAAGATACGAAAGAACAAACTCAAAATGTTCGCGTCGGCGAAGTTACCCATTCTCTCTTCTATGCCCCGTTATATGTCGGGATTGAAAAAAGATTTTTTAAAGATGAAGGATTGCATGTTGACCTCCAAACAACAGCTGGTGGAGATAAAACGATGACCGCCCTATTATCTGGCGGGATTGATATTGCTCTCGTCGGTTCTGAAACATCTATTTACGTTCATCAACAAGGCGCAAAGGACCCAGTCATTAACTTCGCACAACTTACACAAACAGATGGAACATTTTTAGTTTCGCGTAAAAAATTAGACTCTTTTAATTGGAATGACGTAAAAGGTGTTACGTTTTTAGGACAGCGTAAAGGCGGCATGCCACAAATGGTTGGAGAATACGTTTTAAAGAAAAATGGCATTGATCCTCACAAAGATACAAATTTAATCCAAAACATCGAATTCGCTAACATTGCAAATGCCTTTGCATCTGGTACCGGAGAATTTGTACAGCTCTTTGAACCGACTGCAAGTATATTTGAAAAAGAAGGTAAAGGTTATATCGTCGCTTCGTTCGGAAATGAATCTGGTACTGTTCCGTATACAACGTTCATGGCAAAAGAAAGTTTCTTAAAGAAAGATAAAGCTGCTGCTGAAAAATTCACACGGGCGCTCTATAAAGCACAACAATGGGTTGATACTCATAGCCCAGAAGAAATTGCCGATGCCGTTTCTCCGTTATTTAAAGACACTTCAAAAGACATTACAGTAAAAGTAATTGAACGGTATAAAAAGCAACATTCTTATGCGACAAATCCACTATTAGATGCTGAAGAATGGAAACAGCTCCAAACGATTATGAAAGACGCTGGCGAATTACAAAAAGAAGTTCCACATGAAGCGCTCGTCAATACGAAAATTGCCGAAAGCGTTATTAAGAAATAGAGGCGAAGTGTATGAGTTTTTTACAAATACGTAACGTTTCTCACTGCTTTTTCGCAAAAGAGAATGCCAAATTGATTCTCGAAGATATGAGCTTACAAGTGGAAGAAGGCGAATTCATTTCGATACTCGGCCCAAGTGGTTGTGGCAAAACGACACTCCTCTCCATTATTGCCGGGCTTCTTGATCCAATTGAAGGTATCGTCTTTTTAGATGGTGAGCCCATTACAACGAAAACTTCATCTATGGGATATATGTTACAGCAAGACTACTTGTTTCCTTGGAAGACAATTGAAGAAAACATTATGCTTGGACTTCATATACGAAAAATTTACGATGAACAGACGAAAGAACATACTTTACAGCTTTTAAAGCAAGTCGGTCTACATGATGTAGAGCAGCAATATCCTCGTGAACTATCCGGTGGTATGCGTCAACGTGCCGCCCTCGTTCGAACGTTAGCGACCGACCCAAAAATTTTATTGCTAGATGAACCTTTTTCAGCGCTCGATTATCAAACGAAATTGAAACTAGAAGATCTCGTTTTCAGCTTACTACACAAATATAAGAAAACGTCACTACTCGTGACACATGATATTGAAGAAGCCATCGCGATGAGTGATCGTATTTATTTACTGCAAGCGAATCCTGGAAAAATTGCAAAAACATTTATCGTCCCAGAAAGCATCCGTTCCTTATCACCGTTAGAATCACGCCACCACCATGACTTCCCATCCCTCTTCCAAAATATATGGAAGGAGCTGGAGCGTCTTGGATAATATAAAACAACTACATGAACAGTTTCGGAAAAAAGAACGCAGGCGCGCATGGTTAGCACGCTCTTTGCAGCTTTTACTACTCATTCTTTTCTTTGCACTATGGGAGATAGCTAGCAAAAAAGAATGGATTGATCCTTTACTCTTTAGCTCTCCTTCAAGTATTTGGGAGCTCTTCCTTAGTAAATGGATGGACGGTTCGCTTTTGGTTCACATATGGACGACATTACTTGAAACGGGATTAGGCTTCATTCTTGGAACAGTGCTCGGAGCTATTATCGCTACTTTCCTTTGGTGGCTACCACTTCTCGCCCGCGTACTCGATCCATACCTCGTCGTCCTAAACGCCATGCCAAAAGTAGCACTTGGTCCGATTATCATTGTAATCTTCGGTCCAAATATTTCTTCGTCGATTGCAATGGGAGTAATCATTTCCATCATCATTACCATTCTCGTTATTTACAGCGCATTTCAAGAAGTCGATTCTAACTATATAAAAGTGATGGACACATTTGGCGCAAATAAATGGCAATGCTATAAACAAGTCATTCTCCCTGCATCTTTCCCAGCCATTATTTCAACGTTAAAAGTGAACGTTGGATTATCATGGGTCGGTGTTATATTCGGCGAACTTCTCGTCTCTAAACAAGGCCTTGGCTACTTAATTAGCTACGGATTCCAAGTATTTAATTTCACACTTGTTTTACTGAGCGTACTACTCACGTGCGTCCTCGCAACACTTATGTATGTGTTTGTTGAGGCATTTGAAAAACTTCTAATTGGGAAACGAAAAAGAAGCTGACTTAGAGCGATAGACTATAGTCAGCTTCTTTCTTTTACTTTTTATCACACATCTTTGTTTCATTTTTAACATTTCCATCCGCAACCGTAACTGTATGGAAACAATCTTTCACACGTACTGTAACGACATTATCTTTTCGATCTATCACATGATAATCATTAAACTTTTTATCCAATGCACTACGAATTTGCTCCCCTTCAAAAATCGGAAAACCGTGAGACATTACCCAAATGAGACCAGCGACAGCAAGAATCGTTTTCATACGTTTCATTACCTCCTCGAGAGTAAACTTATAGTCCCTATAACACGCGCATTATAATTGTGTCTAAATTGTGACATTTTTATACTAATTCTATTTTATAGTTATAGTTCCTTCTTCTTTTTGATAAAAATACAGAATTTTCAATTTTATCAACATAAAAAACGTAAAGAACTACAATTCTTTACGTTTTCTTAGCTAACATATATAACTCGCATTAGTTACCACTTTGTTGTTCTATCTTTAAACGTTTCCGTTCTATTTTTTCAAAATAAGGATCTACAATTTCATCACCATCAATATAATAAGAAGCTAAAAAGAAGTAATTTTCATCATCATCTTCTTTTTTCCGCTCTGCCTTTTTCATATCTGCACTTTCATGCTCTTCTATTTCATAATCTTCTACTGCTTCAAGCTCAGATAATCCATCTATTTTTTCATATACTTTTTGAAGTTTCTTATCTCCTATTTCCACGCATTCTTTTTCTGTTTTACACACTTCTTTTTCTTTCACACTCTTCATAGAACTCTCGCACCCTGCTAACGATAACCCCTACTAACTTGCCATACAGTCTCTTCATGCATTCCTCCATCAATACATTCTACAAAAATATCATAATCATTTTTTAACGAATATGCGATAATAAATTATAAAAATTGTAAGGAGGTTTCCTATGATTCGGGCAGTCCTATTCGACTTAGATGGAACACTATTAGATCGTCGTCAATCTTTAGAACAATTTATTCATGATCAATATAATCGTTTTACCTCTCATTTAATGAACATAGAAAAATCCGAGTATTGTTCTCGATTTCTCGAACTAGATAATAATGGATACACGTGGAAGGATAAAGTATATGCTACTCTCCTTTCCGAATACAACATTACTACTTTAACACCAGAGCAACTGCTGCACAACTACATTACTAACTTCCAACATCATTGTATCCCTTTCCAAAACATGCATGAATTACTTCAACGTTTAACACAACAAAATATTAAAATTGGGATTATCACAAATGGCTTTACTGACTTTCAAATGAACAATCTTCGCGCACTAAACATACATACGTATACAAATACAATTCTCGTTTCAGAAGCGGAAGGAATAAAAAAACCACATCCTGAAATTTTCGAACGAGCTTTAAAAAAGCTAGATGTGAAGGCAGAAGAATGTCTTTACGTTGGGGATCATCCTGAAAATGATATACTGGGTTCTGAACAAGTAGGGATTCTTGGTGTTTGGAAAAGAGATTCATTTTGGGGTGATTTTGAGCATTCGCGTGTGGTGGATGATTTGTTGGAGGTGCTTTCGTTTTTAGAGATAGAGGCAAAAACAAGACAATAGTAAAAGGAGGCTTCGTTTCCCGGACGCCTCCTCTTCCTTTATGACTCATATACTGTAAACTGCGGTTTACTTGGATGATCTATCACTAGCGCATCGTCTGGAAACTTTGAAACTTTTTGATATAAGGCAATGTCACCCATGCAACCTGCTGTTAGTAGAATTCCTAAAAATGAGAGTGGCTCCAGATTCATAGCTAATCCCAATACAATTGGCAAAATTCCAGTCGGTAGAAATGGTAACATTAACACTTTCTTCATTTGCTTTACTGTAATTTCTTTTTTAGAATGCGCATATGCAACACCTAATTTCCAATTGACGCCCCATTTTAGTTCACTCCACGGCACGCCTCCGATATAATGAAATCCTATTAGATGTATCGCTTCATGAATACAAACGAGAACAATCATTCCAATAATCAAAAGAAACATAGCGGGCAATGTAAAGTCAAATTGAACCTCGCCTGAAAGAAATATATGCAAATAACCAATTCCAAACGCCAAAGCGAATATTATAAGAAATGCATAGATATTTAATTTAACCATCGAAACAGTAACAGTCGTTTCTTTCCTTTTATCCATCTTCTCCCTCCTAAAATGTAAATGTATCTTTACAAAATTGTATAATATACCCAAAATAATGTAAGGATATATTTACATTTGATCTTATAAAAAAAGAAACCGGCCACTTTACTTCGTAAAACAGCCGATTTCTTCTATATGTTTCATCGTACGCGCCAATACATCGTCGCGCATTATAAAGCTAAATTTTCTATCTGTTTTAATGTTGTCAGGAATGTCTGTTAATAAAACAGATCCTTTCGTTTCTTCGTAATGCGTATGTTGTTCTACCGCACTAATTGTTGCAAAATAAATGTTTTTAATGATTATTTTGTCTTTTCCAGATACTTTATATTGTCCTAAGTAAGTTAAATCAGAAACTATGCCGCCGGTTTCTTCATGAACTTCTCGAACTGCCGCTTCTTCCGGTGTTTCCCCTAGTTCTACTTTTCCACCTGGAAATTCAAGACCGCGACGTAAATGATGCGTTAATAACCATTGATCCCCGTACCGGCATACAACCCAAACATGCCTTGGCTCAGGAGAAAATGGATAACGTTCAAACGATAATTGTACAGTGTTGTGGTAATAATCTTTAAATTTGTACATGCCATTACTCCCCTATTGATGGTTACAAGTTTTTCCTACCACAAATTGTAGCATATTCTCGCTTTTCTGCATAATATTATCCAATTATAATCCATTGATTATTCCCATTTGCGCGACTAATTCTTTCGTCTCATGATTTCCTAAATCGTAAATCATTTTATATGCTTTTTGTAGTTGTTCATCATATCGGTCATTATTTGAATCATGATGATACTCAACAAATGGAACGTGGGAGCGTACAAATGAACCTAAATCCTCTACATACGCTTGATCAAAGTACTCTCTTAACTCCGTAATTTCCGCATCATTCGCGGAAATCTCAAAATTATACGTATCCGCTGTCTTCACTTGTGAAATTTGACCGTTTGCTATTGATATATAATATGTTTTTTTCTGCTCCATGTAACACCCTTCTTTCATCCTTTTTATTTCTATTGTTTTCATCAATTACAAAATTATGTAAAATAAAGAAAAGGAGGGATTCCATGTTTAAAATATTAATTATCGGTATTATAATCGTCCTAGTCATATTAGTACTCTCCGTCATGACGATTAATAAAGGCTACGCTTATAAACATTCCGTCGATAAACTAGAAGATAATCCTTATACAAAAAATAATAAGGAGAATTCATAATATGTTTCGTATACTTCGCATTGGAATCGCGCTCACTGTAATTATTATGTCAGCAATCGGACTCTATACGGGGCAAAATACCTTTCTCCCCCTTTCACAATTTCTATTAGGAGCTTTAATGTTTCTCATTGCTATTGAACAAATAAAGAAAAAGGATTCCGGAACAGGATTTATTTGTATTGGTGCTGGAGTTTTCACCTGGATCGTTCTCATCATTAGCCATATAAAATAGTAGGGGGAATGTACATGTTAAAAGGATTACGGATTACTTTTGCACTCATTGCATTATGTATAGTAATTTATGGATATTTTACTGGTAATAGAGAAATAATGCCTTACATGTTCATTTTCTTAGGGTTAATGGCTTTCACTATAGGACTAGGGGAAATAAAACAAGACAGAAAATCTAGTGGTATATTTGCTTTTCTCGCTGGATCTGGTGCTTTATTTCTTAGCTTCTCAGAAATATTTCGGTAAATAATCTATTTAAGGGGACATTACATGCTAATTGGTTTACGGATTGTTTTAGGGCTTCTCATACTCTCTCTTTGCGCTTATATCCAGATTACCGATCATTTCTCACTTCTCCCATACGTACAATTTATTCTCAGTTGTTTCTTTATTCTTGTCGGAATTAACGAATTTATATCCGGACGAAAATCCATGAGCATTCCGTTTTTTTCGTGTCTATTCTTACGCTCTTCGTTCTCATATCAAACTACCTTCGCTACGTATAGAATGAAATCTTGAGCAATTTCGCATTTACAAGCAAGTAATAAAATAGGGATGATTTTTTTGTCAGTTTTTGTCGGTAAGTCGATATTCCATGTCGAAACGTCGATATATTAAAAAAATCGTCGATATAATTTTATTTATTATCATGACACAAAAAAACTGCCCTTTTACAGGCAGTTTTTCTTCTTATCCAAATACTTTCTCAAGTTCATCTTTATCTTGGCTTAACCAGAAGTTCATTAAGCGTTTTGCTCCTTCTAAATCGTGAAGCTTCGCTTGACCACATTGCGTTTCATTTGCAGCTGGAATTTCTGTAATTTGAACTGCATCTTTTAATGTTAGTTCTAATAAATCGATGATTTCTCGAACTGTCGGTGTTCCGCTTACTACAAGGTAGTATCCTGTTTGGCAGCCCATCGGTGAAATATCGATAATATCGAAATGCGGATAACGATCAATATATTTACGTAAATTAAATGCTAATAAATGTTCTAACGTATGAATAACATCTGGTTTCATCGCTTGTTTATTCGGTTGGCAAAAACGAATATCAAATTTATTTACAATACCGTCACTACCTACATTGTGAACTCCGCAATGTCTTACATAAGGTGCCTTTACAATCGTATGATCTAATTCAAAGCTTTCTACTGATGGCATACAACATCTCTCCCGCTTTTAATTTAATTCCGTTATATCCAATATGATATAACGGAAATGCACATTAGTAAAGTATTATGTACAGTCGTGCTATAATACTTTAAGAATATGCTGAAAAGGAGATCGTTATGAAACAGATTTTTATTGGGATTATACGCTTTTATCAAAAGTTCATTTCTCCGATGACACCACCAACTTGCCGTTTCTATCCAACTTGTTCTCATTACGGATTAGAGGCGTTTCAAAAGCATGGTGCACTCAAAGGCTTTTGGCTTACTTGTAAGCGTATATTAAAATGTCACCCTTTCCATCCAGGAGGATTTGATCCTGTCCCAGATAAAAAGGATGACAAAGTACATTCTTAATTTTCGTAACCATTCACAACTAAATCTAATTTTCCTGTATCAGGATCGATAACAAGACCGTGAACAGGTACTTCTTCCGGAAGTAATGGGTGGTTGCGAAGTACTGATACGCTATGTTCTACACTTTCTTCTACACTAGAGAAACCGCGCAAAAATTGTTCTAAATCGATTCCAGAATAACGAAGCATATCTAATTTCTCTTCTGTTATACCGCGTTCTTTCATTTTCTCAATCGTACTGCTTGCTTGAATTTTTGCCATACCACAATCATGGTGACCAACTACACATACTTCATCAGCACCAAGCTCATATACAGCGACTAAAATACTACGCATAATACTTCCAAATGGATGTGAAATAACAGCGCCTGCTACTTTAATAATTTTCACATCGCCGTTACGCATATTCATCGCTTTCGGCAATAGTTCAACAAGTCTTGTATCCATACAAGAAATAATTACCATCTTTTTATTTGGAAATTTCCCCGCCACAAACTCTTCATACTTTTTCTCTTCAACAAATTTCTCATTGTATTGCAAAATCTCTTCTAATGACTTCATAGTAAGGAACCCTCTTTTCTCTCGTTTACACTACATAAATAGTGTACCAAAATATGAAAAACACAAAAAGGATATCGCTTTATAGTAAAAATAAGATATTTTCAGATAATCGACATAATTCTTTCAAAATATACACACAGCTTTGTAACAAGTCCTCCCTATTTAAAACGCATTTTCACTATAAACTGATTGTAGATAATGTAAAAAAGGAGTGAATATTTATTATGTCCGACGTTCTGTTACTGAGTCGTTTTCAATTTGCAATTACTGTTTTTTATCATTTTTTATTTGTACCTTTGACAATCGGACTTGTTATTTTAGTAGCGTGTATGGAGACTCAATACGCCCGCACATTGAATCCAACATACCGCAAAATGGCAAATTTCTGGGGTAAATTATTTACAATTAACTTCGTAATGGGGATTATAACCGGGATTACGATGGAATTCCAATTTGGAACAAACTGGTCTGAGTACTCCAAATATATGGGAGATATTTTCGGATCACCTCTCGCAATCGAAGCACTCGTTGCCTTCTTCTTAGAATCTACTTTCATGGGAATATGGTTATTCGGTAAAGACAAAATTTCACCAAAGTTCCGTGCCTTCTGCATGTGGATGGTTGCACTTGGAACAAATATTTCGGCCCTTTGGATTATTACAGCAAACGGCTTTATGCAAAACCCTGTTGGCTACGTCGTACGTAACGGCCGCGCTGAATTAAATGATTTCTGGGCACTCGTTACGAATCCATACGCTTGGAATATGTTCTTCCATACTGTAGTTGGTTGTTATATTGTTGGTGCTTTCTTCGTCATGGCAATTAGTGCCTATCACTTATTACGTAAAAATGAAGTTGAATTCTTCAAAAAATCATTTAAGTTTGGCTTAATGTTAGGCTTATTCGCCGCAACAATTACACCGTTTATGGGACATCAATCTGGTGTATCAGCGGCTAAATATCAACCTGCTAAAGGTGCTGCAATGGAAGCTGTTTGGGAAACTGGAAAAGGACAAGGCTTCTCAATTGTGCAAATTCCTGATGTCAAAAACGAAAAGAACTTTGAATTCTTAACGATTCCAAAGTTAGGAAGCTTCTTCTATACAAATTCATTTGATGGGGAAATTGTTGGTTTAAAAGATATTCCAAAAGAAGATCGTCCAAATGTTAACCTCGTGTACTATAGCTTCCGCTTAATGGTTGCACTTGGTATGTTCTTTATGGCATTAACTTGGTACGGTTTCTACTTAAACCGAAAAGGAAAACTAGAAAACTCAAAACGTTACTTAAAAATTACAATATGGTCTGTTTTACTACCATATATCGCAATTAATGCTGGTTGGATTGTTGCCGAAGTAGGTCGTCAACCATGGACAGTATATAAACTAATGCGTACCGCAGAATCCGTATCACCTATATCTGTCCCGCAAATTTGGTTCTCATTAATTAGTTTAATCTTGTTCTACACTTTACTTTTAATCGCAGACGTATACTTAATGCTGAAGTTCGCCAAAAAAGGACCCGCAGCATTAGAGGAACCTGCTACTGAGGGAGGTGCAGCTCATGTCTCATGATATGCTTGCGATTATCTGGTTTGGTTTATGGGGCGTGATTTGGACAGTTTACTTTATTCTTGATGGATATGCACTTGGTAACGGAATGATTTTTCCTTTCGTTACGAAAGACCGACAAGAACGAAATCAATTACAAGAAGCAATTGGCCCGTTCTGGGGCGGTAATGAAGTGTGGTTAATTACAGCTGGTGGCGCAACATTTGCTGCCTTCCCAGTCACATATGCAAATATGTTTAGTTATTTATATACACCGTTATTCTTAGTATTACTTGCACTATTTGCTCGTGCTGCTGGACTTGAGTTCATGCATAAAGATGATTCACCAATTTGGCAAAAAACTTGTAAATGGGCATTTGCAATTGGTAGTTTCTTAATTGCTTTCCTATTCGGTGTTACATTTGCTAATCTTTATTACGGGCTACAAATCGGAAAAAATGGCTATGAAGGAAATTTACTTAGCTTACTAAATCATTACGGTATTTTAGGAGGTCTGTTCTTCACTGCTATATTCGTCGTATCTGGTGCACTTTGGGTTATGATTAAAACGACTGGTGAAGTATCTGACCGTGCTTATAAAATCGCTAGACCATTTTCAATGGCAGCTGCTATCATTTTAGCTATTTTCTATGTAGCAACTGCAAATCGTACAAATTTATTCCAAAACTTCACAGAATATCCAGTACTATTCATTCTTCCAGTACTTGCAATGTTAATGAGTGTACTCGCACTAATTATGGTGTACAAACATAAAATTGGTCTTGCATTCACATTCGTTTGCTTAACAATCGCAATGTTTATGACAACTGGCTTTGCAGGTATGTTCCCAAGAATGTTACCATCTCGTATTAATGATGCTTATAGTACAACGTTATACAACGCAGCTGGTAGTCAATTAAACTTAAAAATTATGTTCTTCGTTGCAATGGTTATGGTACCAATTGTTATTGGCTATCAACTTTGGAGCTACAGTATCTTTAAAAATAAAATTCATAAAGACTCTGCTAAAGGGTATCACTAAAATGAAAAAAGACACTTCGTTTGAAGTGTCTTTTTTATACGTATGATTTTCGATAAGATGTTATATTTCTAATCTAACAACTATAATACAGAAGAATCATTAACAGCTCACAGCTAGATTGTAGCACAGGACAAGTTCATCATTTTATGCAATTTTACATATTTCTCTATAAAGTAAACTGTATTCCTTGATCATTCACGTCGCTATCCCCTACATCTGCTGTACTAATACCACTAAATGTTTGTACTTTCATTCCTGTATTCGATGATCCTGATCCATTATACGCTTTCGTTTTTTCAATCGGCTGCACGTTATATTTATCTCCTAAATTAATCGTTCCATTGCAGTTTTCAATAATAACGCCTTCCACAACTGACGGCATTTTGTCACCTACTTTCATTTCCTTACTTTCATTTTATGAAAAGTGCCTAAAAAAATAGCATGTTTCCATAAGAAAAAGCACTCAATTTGAGTGCTTTTTCTTATTTACCTTTTTTCTTTTTCTCACAAGCAATTCCATCGCCATCACGGTCTAAATGCTTACCGTAATATGGACTATCTCTTGTAATGTCATAATATCCCGCATCGTTTGCTTCTTTGCAATTAGCAAAACGTTTCGGATCTGGTTTTACTTCTGGTTTTACTTCCGGTTTCGGTTGTGGTTGCGGTTGTTTTGCTCCTGGTCTTTCTTCAAATGGTAACGTTGCATTATATAAGAACTGAACGTATTGCTCACGACTTACATGCATTTTAGGTGCGAATGTACCATCACCAGTGCCAGCCGTAATATAATTTGATTTAATTGCAGTAATCGCAGGATTCGCCCATCCATTTCTATCTACATCCGGGAAATTATGATCCCCTCTAATTTGCAATTGGAATCCTCTTGTCAAAATTTGTGCCATTTCTTCACGAGTTAACGAATCTTTCGGTCTGAATCTCCCTGTGTTATCTCCAACGAATACGCCCATCTCTGTTAAAGCAAGAATCTCTTTTTTAAACATAGTTGAACGATCCGTAATATCTTTATATGGATTGTTATACTGCTCTTTTACTGTCGGTTTTAAGTGACGGAACATAAGAGCTGCAACTTGCTCACGCGTTACATCATCACCAAATCCAAAAAGTCCATTTCCGTATCCAGCAACAACGTTTTTATTTGCTAAATCCATAATTGCTTTATAAGACCAATGATTGTTTGGAACATCTTTAAAACCTGCGCTTGCCTGCGCTGTTCCAATTGAAGTAAATGCTGTAGTTGCAACAAGTGCACCTGTTAAAATTAATTTCTTAAATCTCATACTTAAGTCTCCTTCTCTTTCCATAATAACCATTTAACAATATAACAAATTATTCAAATGTATTTTGTCATATTCTGTCGAACACAAAAAAGAATCCTGCAGGATTCTTTTTTGCTAAGCATGAATGGCAATTTTGGAGACAGTTGACTTCTTCAAAAATTTATTAGGGGTAATATTTTGAAAAAGAAAGCCTTTCATATGTAGGTTAACACCACTGGAATATATAGTAAATTGATAATGTTTATACGGAAGATTGCTAATGTTTAGTATAGATAGTTTCCACTATGCAAACAGTAAAAACATTCTATACTAAATAAAAAAAGGGCCTTCAAAGAAGACACCTTCCATAAACAGACACTATAAAACAGAATTATTTATTGTTATACGATTGTTAGATACAAAAAGTAGAGGGAAATGTTTGTATTAAATTCTGCTTTATAAAGTATGTCTACCACTTATATTTTAATCCTCTTCACTTGAAAATAAATATAATATGCATAATTACATACCAAAAAGAAAAGACACTCCATAGAGTGCCTCTTCAACCATTTTACTTTTAATATATCGCTTTACATACATTGTAACATATGTATCCATATATTTTATTGAGAAAATTCAAAATCCTTTTTCTTTCATTTCCAATTATAAAATCATGTAATATAAAAGGTATGTCAAATTCTTATACAAGTCGAGGTGTACTATATTTATGCTGTATTTCGGAATTATCCCTCTTATACTGTTTATTATTTTTCTTATCTCCTATTTAAGAGATCCACGAAAAATAATAAATGGGTTTTTATTTAATACCTTTATCTGTTTTTTCCTTCTTTTTTGTGTGATTATATCTGTGAATTCAAGTAGTGATGTCTTACGCTATATTATAATTTTACCTATTTTAGCACTTCTCATTATGCTACCTTTCGGTATTATTGCCTTAATGTTTGGGCTGTTTCTGAATGCTAGAATTTTAATGAAGCGAGAAGGACGACGTTTCACTAACTGTTTAACACTCCTTGCTGCTTTTGGGATATTATTCTTTATGCTATTGCCTATTATAAGTCCAGCAAGTTTGTTCTCATCACATTTCCAGCCTATTTTCGCTGGTATTTCTCTTATAACAGTATATTTCTTTATACACTTATCTAACTTCTTAAGCGCGTATTTTTTATACCAATTCAACAGACCAAGACGTAATCAAGATTTCATTATCGTTCTTGGTAGCGGCTTAATTAATGATAAAGTACCGCCTTTACTTGCAAGTCGTATTCATAAAGCAATCGACTTTTACTGGAAACAAGCCGCTGTAAATACGCCACCAACAATTATTTTCTCTGGTGGACAAGGTCCAGATGAAGGTCTTCCTGAAGCAGAAGCGATGCAAAAGTACGCTGTTGAAAAAGGAATTCCGCTTGAACATACAGTGCAAGAAAATCGCTCTGTAAACACATATCAAAATATGTTGTTCTCTAAAGAAATTATGGATTCTTTAAAGCCTGAAGGTAAGTATAATAGTATCTTTACAACGAACAACTTCCACCTATTCCGCGCTGGTATATATGCAAGACAAGCAGGTCTTAATAGCCAAGGAATCGGATCAAAAACTGCATTTTATTACTGGCCTAATGCAATGATTCGTGAGTATGTTGCGATTGTCGTGATGGGACGTAAACGCCATATGAAAATATGTGGAACTATTTTAGGCTTCGCTTTATTCCTAACCGTGCTTAGTTTTATCATTTCTTAATAGCATCCCATCCTTTGAAAGGATGGGATTTCTTATACTCATTTCAAAAATATTTTAAAGTTAATATGGTCATAATATTCCCTGCATACATCCATTAAAGGAGAATTTTTTCAAATTAAATGTTAAAATAAAATTTAGGTGTGAATGATGTAACAAACAAGAAACTAGTTTGAAACGAGGAAATTACATGGAGAAAATTATCAAAAACAAGCCCAATAAGCTAAGAATTGCTTCTAAAGCTTTGATGATTATTATTGGGGCATTTATCACAGCGTACGGATTAGAAGCAGTATTAATTCCAAATAACGTATCAGACGGTGGTGTAACTGGTTTAAGTATCGTTAGTTCAACATTATTTGGATTGCCATTAGGAGCTCTAATCGCAATTATTAACATTCCTTTCGTTTGGTTAGGATATAAGCAAATCGGTAAAAGCTTTGCGATTTATTCCATTATCGGGATTGCTTCATTAGCAATAGGTACCGTTGTCATGCATGATATACCAGCTATTATTGAAGGCGATACATTATTAGTTACAGTTGTTGGTGGTATTATCATCGGTTTCGGTATGGGACTAGCATTGCGTAATGGCGGGGCATTAGATGGAATCGATATGCTAGCTGTATTGCTTTCTCGTAAGTTACCATTTGGAACGAGTGACCTTATTCTATTCTTAAACATGTTCGTATTTATTTTCGTATCAACAGTATTCGGTCTTCAAGGAGCTATCCTTTCAGCAATTGCTTACTTTATTGCTTCGAAAGTGATTCATATCGTTGAAGTTGGTTTAAGTGGTTCGAAAGCATTTAAAATCATTACGAAAGAGCCTGAATTGATGGTAGAAACCATTCGCGATCGTTTAGGCCGAAGTGCAACATATAACGAAGTATACGGTGGTTATTCTAGAGAGAAATTCAAAGAAATCTCTTGTGTAATTAACCGTTTAGAAGAAAGTAAAATGAAAGAACTTATTAATGAAATCGATCCACACGCCTTTATTACAGTTTATGACGTAGCAGAAGTAAAAGGCGGTAACTTTAAGAAACGTGATATTCATTAATCATTATGAAAGAAGAGGGTGTGCCAATATGTTGGCACACCCTCTTCTTTTATTGTCGGGAAGTCGATATATTCTAATAATCGCTGATATATTTTTACTCCCCCCATCTTCCCCCGCTCTTAATCCATGCCACGTATTTTTGAAAGGCTGGCACTTCTTGTTGGAAACGAAGCGGAACATACAGAAAAAGAGTACATGTACATAGTATCCATAGAATACCTACTACAAAGTGAAATTTCATCGTTGTGCTAATGAATAAACTTAAGAATAAGACGAGGAACATAATTACACTAAATCTTTTATACATAGTCATAATAATCTCCTCCTTATAACTTCATTGTACCAGCTATAAGGAATTAATTCCCATAAAAAAAGACCGAAAAGCAAATTTCACTTTTCGGTCTCTACACTATCTTCTCTTCGTAATCTTTCCTGAACCACCGACCCTCGTTTTCGGAGGAGATGTATTCCTTGGCGGCGTTTTAATAGATGATTTCGGCTTCACATCTGATCCGCTCGAACCACCTGGTGTTTTCGTTATTTTCCCTTTGCTTCCAGTAGAAGGCGGAGGCGTGCTACTTCCTTTTTTCGTAATACTTCCTGTATCTCCTACAGAAGATTTCGAATCTACATTATCGCCACGCTTAATGATAGACCCTTTCCCTTCCTTCGTAATTGGAGGCGGGGTTTTCTTTTCTTCTTTCGTAGGCGGTCTCTCTGGAATAACTGGTTTATGATTTTGTCTGTCATTATATCCGCGATAATCACCGTACGATGATTTTCGTGAACCGAATATATCATTTAATATACTACCCATAATATATCCTTGCAGGAAGGACGGTTGGTAATTTTGACGAACAAACTCTTTATTACTTATTTCAATTAACGTATCAGATGGCTTCTCTTTATCCTTTTGCAGATTATAAATCTTATCAGAATAAACGAGGAACATTTGATTTTCGTCTTCTTTAGATGCTTGCTTCGGTTCTCTTTCATTCATGAGTTCCTTCGCGACTTCAGGAACTGACCGATTGGCGGCCCTATACACGTAAGATTCTTGTTTACCTTCTTTTGCGACAGATTCTAGCGGATAACGGTCTTGAATCGACTTTGTCTGCCCGCCCTGACAACCTGATAAGGCATATCCAGCAACAACAAGTAATGTAACGATAGCAAGTATAGGGATCACGAACGATTTAATCATGGTAAACAATCGGTTTGACATGATTACGCCCCCTTACGTTGCTCTTATAATTTGTACATCAGCAGGAATAATTGCTTCTCCCTCATACATCATTGTGCGACCATTTTGCCATTCAATACGTAATAATTTTCGATTATCCGATTGGAATTCCCATACATACTGTTCTTCTGAAGCTGAGAATGGTGTTTTCCCCATCACAACAACACGTCCGTTATATTGCTCTTCCATATGGTACTCTGTATCATCCATTTCAATTGTCGTCGGAATTTCATCAATCGAATCTAAACGACCATCAATTGGTGTATATAATTTGTAATACGTATTTTCACGATCTTCAATTTTTAAATAACGAATATCTTTCCCGTCTTGCAGCGTTAAAACAATTTCTTTACGAGAATGCATACTCGTTTTCCCAATTAATTCATACATGACTAATGAAACTTCAACCATATCGCCAGGAGCTAACGTTAACAAACTTTTCTCTGGTTTCGGTGGTTCTGGGCTTTTCATTATATTTTTAATTCGTTTAAATAAACTCATGAGCTATCCCTCCTTCTCTCTTTATAAACAAGCACCTAAAATAAGTGCACCAACAATATGTAATGATCCGGCCAACATCGCGTGCGCAACACTGCCTTCTTTCGTACCTTCTTCTAAATCTAAACCAGCCATTTTCTTTAACACAAATTCGATAAACATTTCTACCACTAATAAAATAACGAAAGAAACTGCTGATGCAAGTAGCGCTTGCCATAAGTCATTTGCTTTCGTTATCGATTGAGATAAAATGTACCCTTGTGCGAATAATTTCATAACGAAACGAGTTGTTACAGCTGTATTCCCATTTTTTATTTCTTTTAAATCATTGTATTTTGTAAAAATCGAATCAACCCACATAATTGCAAATAAAAGTACTGCACTCGCTCCAGTCCATACAAGCATGGCTAATACATTTGTCCATGTCATTGCAAAACCTCCTCTAAAAAGTAATAGAAAACCGACATGAATTTATTTAGACATGTCGGTTCATTTGTCTCTATTCTATATTATTTCTCATACTGCTTCATAATACGAGCTAATTCATCGTCAACAGCAGAATTTTTGTTTAAGCTTGCGAATTCATCATCTAATGATTTTTCTTTTTTGTACACTTCACCGCTTGCTTCTGCTTCAGCCTCTAATTGAAGAGCTTTCTCTTCCATACGGCTTAAACCAGCTTTCGCTGAGTTTGAATCAAATCCAGACATCGCCTGATTAATATTCTTTTGTGCTTTCGCCGCATTTACACGTGCTACAAGTGTCTCACGTTTATTTTTCAGCTCAGTTAATTGCTTACGCATCTCTTCTAGCTTCAGGCGAAGATTATCAGCAGCAACTTTATTTTGCTCATAGCTTGCTTTATACTCATTCATCTTTTGCTCTGCATTTTGTTTTTCTTCTAATGCACGGCGCGCAAGATCTAAGTTGTTAGCTTGAACAGCCATATGAGCTTGCTCTTCACGTTTTTTCACAAGTGCTTCTTGCTCTTCAAATAATATTTTGAATTTCTTCTCAAGCGCAATTTGAGCTGCTACACTTTTCTCAGCTTCTTGTACATCCGCTTGCATATCGCGTAAATATTGATCCGTCATCTTAACTGGATCTTCCGCTTTTTCAATTAATGAATATACATTCGACATTGTTAAATCTCTTAATCGTTTAAATACAGACATCTAAATTCCTCCTATGATATACCTCATATTTCAAATTCACTACTTGGAAAACTTAAGAATCTCCCTTTACAGTAAAGAATATTCATTTTTACAGCCTATGTGTTTATTATAACAAAACTAATATGTCCTTACATGTTATTTCCAAAATACAGCCAATATAATATGACATTACCTACAAAACATTGTATTCCTAATATATTCTCATTAATTCTCTTCAAAATTGACTCATTTTTATGTACTTTCACTAAATTACATTATTGTAATGTTACTGTAAGCTAACTCGATAGTTACGTCTCCCTATTTCTTATACACTAATACCAGAAGCGACAAACAAGCTTCTCATCATTTCAAGACTAATACAAAAATTGTATTGACTATAAAACATATAAAAGGAGAAATCATCATGAAAAAATTAGTAGGAATCGGATTAGCAGCAGCAATTTCATTCGGAGCATTATCAGGTTGTTCTTTATTAGGAGAGAAAGCAAACGGCTTTGTACTATACGGATCAGAAGAACAAGTTCAGCAAATTACGGATAAAAATAAAAAAGAAGTGAAAGAAAAAGACTTCTATAAAATGAAAATGACAACATTAGATGGCAAAAAAGTTCTTGTCATGGATAAGAAAACTGGTGAAGAACTAGTGAAAAAAGAGTTACTTAGCAAAGTTGATGAAAAAGACGACACGAAACCACTTGATAAATTACCAGCTGTAACAGCAGAGCAAGGTGTATTATTTGCTAAAGAAAAAGTAGAAAATGCTACACTTGATGGGGCAAAATTAAAATATGAAGGCAACACAATTATCGGAAGTGGCCGTGCATACACAGATATGTATGCAATTGTTGATGACGCAACTTACAGTAATGTAAAAGGTGATGAAAAATCTGTTGGGGTATTAAAATTCGATAAAGATCCAAGTAAAGAATTCCCTGGAAAAAATGGTGTAGAAGCTTCTCAACTTGTAAAAATTAAAAAGTAATAAAAAAAGCTTTGCGACATTCGCAAAGCTTTCTTCTATTTATGAGCAATTTGCTCCATATCCGGACTACAAGTATTCGACTGACATGACTTATTTAAAGAACATGCCGCGCATTTTCCTTTTTTACTTCTCTTTACAAAATGAACTAACGTGTATGCTGCATAACCAAAAATGATAGCTCCAATTATAATATTGACCATCATCACAATACATCTCCTTCTAGAATCCGAGTAAGGATCCAACTTGGTATATAATGAACGTTAATACATAAGCAACAACGAGTGGATACACGACAGAGAAAATCGTCCACTTCGCTGATCCTGTTTCACGTTTAATAACGGCTACTGTCGCTAAACACGGAACATATAATAAAATAAAGAACATAAATGCATAAGCTGATAATGCTGTATAATGTGCTCCCATTACATTTCCAAGCACATCTTCTTTCACCGCATAAATAATGGCCATTGTAGAAACGACCACTTCCTTCGCTAAAAATCCTGTTAAAAGGGATGCTGCAGCTTGCCACGTTCCAAAGCCCAGTGGTGCAAATAGTGGTGCGATAAATCCACCAATCATTGCTAAGAAACTGTCTCCCATATCAACACCAAATCCTGATGGACCTGCATAATTTAATAGCCAAATGACAACAGAACCACCAAAGATAAATGTACCTGCTTTACGAACAAATCCCTTCCCTTTCTCCCACGTACTTAGCCATAACGTTTTCACTTGTGGCACGCGGTAAGGAGGTAGTTCAATAACGAAAATAGATTTTTCCGCTTTTAAAATGGTAAGAGACATAATTTTTGTAACTAATAACGCAAGGACAATACCTGCAACATATAAGGAGAACACAACAGTTGCCTGACTATGAGGGAAGAATACTCCCGCAAATAATGCATATACAGGTAAACGTGCCGAACAAGACATAAACGGTGTTACAAGAACTGTAAGTAAACGTTCTTTTTCTTGTTCAATCGTTCTCGCTGCCATAATACCTGGAACATTACATCCAAAACCGATAATCATCGGAATGAACGCTTTTCCGTTTAAACCGAAGAACTCCATAATTCGATCCATAACAACTGCAATTCGCGCCATATATCCTGAGTCTTCTAATAATGAAATGAAAAAGAATAGTGCAAAGATTTGTGGAACGAATACTAATACGGCACCAACACCGGCAATAATACCTTCTGTAACGAGTGCTTGAATAAAATCAGAAGCTCCAACACTTGTAAGCCCAGCTGTCACCCAATCCGTAAGCTGTCCACCAAAAAACTCATCTAACATATCCGATAAAGGTGTCCCAATCCACGTAAACGTAACCTGAAAAATAAAAAACATAACTGCTAAAAAGATTGGAAGTCCTAAAATTTTATGTGTAATTAATCTATCAATTTTTTCTGAAAAAGGAATTTTTCCTTCTTTCTCATGCTTCATAACATTTGTTTTTAACTTTTCAATATACGCTTCACGAGTTTTGTAAATATGCTCTTCCAACGTACAATCAAGTTTTTCTTCTAAGCGAGATCGAATGGCTATGAGTTCCTTATAGATTGGTAATGCTTTCATTTCTTTTTCTACTACTTCGTTATTACTTAGAAATTGAAGGGCTAACCATCTTGGATGCTCATAATTCGCTTTCTCTAAAAGAGAAATTACTTCTCCAATTCCTTCATCCATTCGTACACCATATGAAATAATGAATGGCTTTTTCTCGTTTTTGTCATTTTCTTTAAGAGTCGCAAGTAATTCTTCACAGCCTTTTCCACTTCTTGCAACGACAGGAACGACTGTTACACCTAATAGTTCTGATAATCGTTTTACATCAATGACAATTCCTCTTTGCTTCGCCACATCAATCATATTTAAACCAATTGAAACGGGCTTACCAAATTCAAGTAATTGCAATGTTAAATGCATATTTCGTTCAAACTGCGAAGAATCCACAATATTTAACATATGATGAAATTCTTCTGTTAATAGAAATTTGGTTACAACACCTTCATCACGTGAAACTGGATTTAAATCATACACACCTGGTAAATCAATTAATGTTCCTTGCTTATCTTTTAATTTACCAACCTTCTTTTCTACTGTTACACCGCTCCAGTTTCCTACATATTCATAAGAACCAGTAAGTGCATTAAATAATGATGTTTTCCCTGTATTCGGATTCCCTAGCAAAGCTACCTTATTCACGCTAATTCCACCTTTATCATTTTCGCGTCACAATGACGAATACTAATTAACTGTCCACGACACTCCAATGTACAAGGACCTTTGAACATCGCTTTCTGCTTCATACGAAGTTCGCTTCCTTCAGAAAGACCAAAAGCAGCCAGTCTTCTCTTTAATAATTGATCTAACGACTGAACGCTTTTTACTAACACTTTCTCGCCAATTTTAATATCTACTAAGCTCATAACCTTCCCCCTCAGAAGAGAATGATAATTATTTTCAAAAAAATTATACCACACCCAATTTCTCTTGTACTATACCCTTTTGCTTCATATTTATTAACATTTCACTACAATTCTATTTCAATCATTGTCATAACAGATTCATTTGCCATTCCCATCCATTTCACTTACAATAAACAGTAGCAAATAAAGAATCTCGTTATCACAGGGGGAGCCATGCCGCTGAGAGGGAACACTTCGTTCCGACCCTTCGAACCTGTTAGTTAATGCTAACGCAGGGATTGTGCAAACGTCCGAAATACATACCTCTTTTTATTTACGTATTTCGTATCCTCCTATGATATCTATTCTTTTTTGTACAACTTGGATTTAGGGGGAGACAACATGCGTAACACCAATTTACAAGCGATGATCGAATCTGCTATTCTTGCAGCCTTCGCCTTGGTCATCGACATTTTACCATTATCAATCAAACTTCCAACAGGCGGTTCTATTTCATTTGCTATGATTCCTATTTTTATTATTGCATACCGCTGGGGCTTTAAATCGGCTTTCTTAGGTGGTTTAGTTTGGGGACTATTACAAATTGTCGTGGGAGATGCTTACATTTTAACACCTGTTCAAGCATTCATTGAGTACTTCATTGCCTTTGCTTTTATCGGATTTGCTGGCTTATTCTATCGTCCAATTCAAAAAGCACTTTTAACGTCTAATGAAAATAACTTAGAACAATCCAGTTTAGGTAGCCGTAAAGACAAACCTTCATCAAAACAAAACGAAGGTAAGAAAGTCCTTGCTTATATTATCCTTGCTACATTTATCGGTAGCTTTGCTCGCTATTTCTGCCACTTTATTGCTGGTATTATTTTCTGGGGACAATATGCACCGAAAGGTCAATCAGCTGTGCTATATTCATTAATCGTAAATGGTAGTACAATGATTGGTTCCTATATTCTATGTACCGTTTTACTTATTTTTTTATTCCTTACTTCACCACGCTTATTTAAGAGCATCAGTGCTTATCAACTAAATGCAAACAAAAAGGGCGCTTAATGAGCGCTCTTTTTTCATATCGTAATATCAATTAAAAATACAATAAATGCACAAAAGAAAATAAATACCATTATACTTAGCCAATTGCTATGCACGGTTCATCGACTCCTTACATAACCTCATTTTCTAACCAGATTATATCGTTTAAAAATAAAGATTAGGTAAAGATTATATGAAAATAATTAAAAAAAGCGTAGATCATATTGTCTACACCTTTTTCGGTAAATAAAAGTAAAATAACACACCATCTTCTGTATTTTCTGCCCCATATTCAGCATCATGTAGTTCTAAAATATTCTTTGAAATGGCAAGTCCAAGCCCCGTCCCACCTTGTGAACGCTGACGAGCTGCATCCACGCGATAAAAACGATCCCAAATTTTATCTAATTGCTCTTCTTCAATGTGAGTACCTTTATTTTCAATGCATACTTTTATACGATCTTTTTCATCTATTGTAGAAATAATAATATCTTCTTTATTTGGTGTATAACGTATTGCATTCGTAATGAAGTTCACGATGACTTGTTCAATGCGGCCTTGATTTGCGACTACTTCAAATGGACCTATATTTTTATGAACATGAAGTTCTTTTTTCTCTATTTCTACAGACAGGTGTTCACATATATCATCCATTACTGTATCAATATAAAATGGATCCTTTTTCATTTTATATGTGCCTGACTCAAATTTAGCTAACTCCAGCATATCCAAAATTAACGTATCCATTTTATCTACTTCTCGTTCCATCGCCCCAAAATAGTACTCTTTTTTATGCTCAGCTACTCCATCTTTTAAAATAGAAATACAGCTTTTCATAATACTGAGCGGTGTTTTTAGTTCATGCGAAACACCAGAAATGAATTCTTTCCGCGTATTTTCTAACTTTCTTTCCTTTTCAATATCTTGTTCTAGCTGTCCAATATGGGAATGGAGTTTATTTGATAATACATTAATATTTTTCGATAAATCACCAATTTCATCTTTTGAAGTAATCGGTATTTGTTCTGTGAAATCTAAATGTGCTATTTTCTTCGTTGTATCATTTATTTTTAATAGCGGCTTTGCAATTTGTTTTGAATAATAGAATGACGCTAGAAAAATAAGAACAACTACAAATGCAATGATGTAAATGTAGTAATCTTGCACCATTTGTACAGCTTCATCTACAGGCTGTAAAGAAGCCATCGCATATATATAAGTTACCGATCCATCTTTTTCTTTTATTGGTTTCATTAATAATTTATATTTTATATCATTTTTTTCATAGTCCATTGTCTTTGTTGAATATTCGATTTGATTACTCTCTTTTAATACTACATCTGTTTGAAATTCTTTTATACTATCCAAAAATAAAGTGTTTTTATAAATTGGATTTATGGGTCCTTTTACATCAGGGAATTGTACTTTCGTAATACGTCCGCCTATGATAGCATCTAGTTCTTGAGCAGCTGGTTCCTGAACGGCCGGCCTCTTTTCTTTACCAACTTGTTCCCCAACTGCTTTCATCTTCTCCTTAAATGCTTTTTCTAACGGTTTATTCAATCCATTTAAATTCTCCTTAGATAGAGAGAAAGAAAATGGAATAAAACGATCTTCTTTTTTCACTCCAGAAAAATAAATTTCTTGGCCTAAAAACTGATTTGATGGTTTATTATCAATCTCCTCTATATTGACGAGATTGTATAGGGGAATTTTGAATATTTGTTGTCCAAATCTCTTTTGTTGCCAACGATTTATCGTTACCTCAAAATAAAAATCATCTGCATGTTTTAAATTCCCGTTCTGATCTAATGTCGTAATCCACGTATTATTTTCTCTTAAAAAGTCTTGCTCCAGCTTCTGCATTCCTTCTACACTTCCTGCATAGTTCAAATAATTTTTTTCGAAGGAATTTAAATTCAATTTAATATCTTCCACTTTTCTATTCGCATAATATTGTTTAAAAAATATCGTTTGTCCAATAAATATCGTCGCTAAAATTAACATACATAATGCTGTTGTGAGGATAAATAATTTTAGTACAATCCCTTTTCTCATACATTCCCCTCAAATTTATAACCTGTTCGTACTACAGTTGTAATGTACTTTGCTTTCTCTCCTAATTTATTTCTTAAATTACGAATATGGCTATTAACGGTTCGGTCATCACCAGCAAATTCATATCCCCAAATTCTTGAAATGAGTTGCTCTCTTGTTAAAACGATCCCTTGGTTTTTCATAAAGTACGCTAATATTTCAAATTCTGTATGTGTTAAATTAATATCTGTTTTATCTACCATAACAGTACGCGACGGAAAATGGACATGGATACCATGAATCGATAATGTATCATCTTCATTCTCTAAAAGTTGCTTTGTCACTTTTCTACTCTCTAACAACCTTTTTGCTCTTGCTAATAAAATTGGTGGGCTATATGGCTTCGTCACATAGTCGTCCGCCCCAAGTTCAAATCCAAGTAACGTATCATCTTCATCTACACGTGCCGTCAACATAATGATAGGAACCTCGGATGTTTTACGGATTCTTCGGCAAACGGACCACCCATCGAGTTCCGGCAACATAATATCTAAAATAACTAAATCAACCTCTTCTTCCTCAAATACAACTAAAGCTTCTTTCCCGTCTCTTGCTTCAAACACTATATACTGCTCACTTAAAAAATAATCTTTTAATATTTCACGTAATATATCTTCATCTTCCACAATTAAAATATTTTTTGACATAACTTATATATCTCCCTCCCGCCTTCAGAAACTATAACTTCACTTTGAATAACTAGCAGTTAACTTCGCCTCGATAATATATCTATCTGGCGCATCCCCTATATAATTAAATGGGTAACAAGTTGTCAATGTTAGTATCGGTTCTTCTTTTTTTATAATAACAGTACGATCATCTGCATCGGTAATCCATATCTTTTGAATTTCATATGTGTACGTTTTATTATCATACTCTAAAACAAGGGTGTCTTTTTCTTTTAACTCTCCTAAATCTGTAAATACAGTATCCCGGTGCCCACTTAGTACAGTATGGCCCCCTCCAGATGGCGTTGTCGTTACATCACTAACAAACATTCCTACTCCTTTTTTCAACGTTGCCTCACTTGCTCCCCAATATATAGAAAACTTCTTCTTTATTTTCGGTATATTTAATAGTGCGACCTTTTCCCCTTCTTTATGTTCTGTTTGAGAAGAAGGCACTTGAGAAGTTACGGGAGTTTCATGTGAAATTTGATTACGTTGTATGTTGTTAAGGCTCTTTATTTCTTCTTTCGTTAGTTGCCCGGCAGAGCTTTTTCCTTTATACCATTCCATAGCATAATATGATCCCATACATAGTCCTATAGCCATCAATATGATACCGATATAATTGAGTAACTTCATGTTTTATCCCTCCATGCCAAAAATGGTAGGAATAACCTACCATTTTTAATATATGAAATTATCCCATTCTTTATAGGACAATATTTTATTTACGCCTTAACTTTATTACGACGATTCAAACCAAATAATGTCCCTATCCCTACAAGACATGCGCTTAGTGCCATCATTGCTACATGATTAGATGCTGTATTTGGTAATTTTTCACCTTGTACAGCTGGCTTTGCTACTTCTTTTTTCGTTGCAGCATTTGTTTGTTGTACTTGCGCTGCTTCTTTTTTGGCTATATCATTTTTTAACTGTTCTTGTGCGATTCTCTTTTTCTCTTCCTCACTCTTTGGTGCAGCCTTTATCGCTTCCTCTTTTTTAGCCATGTCACTTTTTTCTTGTGCTTGTGCTGCTTGTTTTTTCTCTTCTTCTTTTTTAGCCTTATCTTGCTGCTGTTGCACCACTTCTTCCTTCGTTACTGTTCCAGTATCCGCGCTTGCTACTGAAGAATATCCTACTGTTAAAAGTGCCATTGCACAGATTGGTAATAGTTTCTTTTTCATTTCATTTCTCTCCTTCTATACGTTTTACATCACTTCGCATCGGATGTATCACTAGAATAAACAAGAGATATAAATATAAGATGCAGATGAAATATATTTCATTTAAAGATTTCATTGTAAAAAAGGTTATCCGAAATCATCTTCGGATAACCTTTTAAAATTAATCTACACTTAAAGCCTTCTTGCCCATTTGATTATAAATACTTGCAAACCGGCTCTTACTCACTTTTACATTTTTCGTCCCATAGAACGGATCATTATAGTATACATAATTATCATCCACACCTGTTAAAACAACCGCATGCGTATTCATTCTTGCATAAATTATTTTTCCGCCTGGTGTTTTCCACGTTGTAACCGCTCTTGGATTATTTAAAGCGACCGTTACCCACGTCACTACTGGCTTCCCATTTCTCACATAGTCTTCTAAAACAGAAAGATCATTTCCAGTTAAATTCGTTCCTCTCGAATATTTATCTAACAAACGTTTTAGTGGTTCTGGATTAATAGAATATCCTGGCGTATTTCCCGTCACATCACCTACAAACCCTACATCTGGATCTCCCCAAATTTGTGATGATGTTTTATAGTTCTTTAATTTCGCTTGATCAAAAGGCATTTCAAAAGCAAATGCTACTTTATTTAATGAGCGACCAATTTGATGTTCTACAAGCATTTGTAAAGAAACGACTTCACAGCCATTATGCAATTCTGGGAATTGATACAGTGACGGTACGTTCAGTATAACTTGACTGCGATTAATATTTCCTTCATTAACCCACTTTAACCCATTACTAGTTTGAATTTGAATCCAACCACCCTCTCTTTCACCATAAACTTCGACTGTCTGTGGTGCATACTTTCCTGATACACGAGATACAAAACTTGGACTATCATAAGCAAAGAACACTTTAGATAAATACTTCGCTTCTTTTTTCGTATCTAACCATTGATAGCCTGCATATGTACGTATACGAAGCCAAGTTCCCCTTTCCTCTACAACCGTTACTGCTTGAGGACCATAATAATCTAGTATATTCGCAGATCTGAAAGGAGCATCATAAGTAGTAAAGTCTCTATCAATCTGAACTTTTTTGTCTATTAAACAGACCCACTTATAGCCTAAGTCCGTATAAACTTTAATCCAATTTCCTTCTCTTTCTTCAATAACCGTTACAATTTGCGGAGCATACTCACCTGAAATCCCTGAAGATAAGGATGCCTCATTATACGTCAAAAAGTTTTTATTCATATTCACTTTCTTTTCAACTAAACAGACCCACTTAAAACCAGTATCCGTATGAATTCTAATCCAGCCACCATCTCGCTCTTCATACACTGTTACTTCCCTAGGGCCATATTCCTTTGAAATTCCAGATGATAAAGATGGTCCGTTATACGTAAAGAATTTTTTCGAAATGCTCACCTTCTTCATCTTCAACTCATTGTCTTTAGACTTATCTGTAACTGCGACGAGCTGTGCTGCCTCTGCACGTGTAATGGATCTATCTGGTTGCCAACGTCCTCCATCAACACCACTTGATATACCCATGCCAACTAAAATATTAATGAATTTCTCACCCCAATGATCTTTTACATCAGGAAATAATGTTGGTAATTCTTCATGAACCTTTTTCTCTAATTGATAGGCTTGGACTAACATCGTTGCCATAGCAGCTCTTGTCATTTGACCATTCGGATTGAATTTCCCGTTGCCTTCCCCTTTAATGACTCCTGCCTTTTCCACAGCAGCAATATAAGGAGTTGCCCAATGATCTTGAGAGTCTGTAAAAGTTGGTTTCTCACCTTCACTGACTTCTAATTCTAAAATTTTCGCCATAATTGTAGCTGCTTCAGCTCTGCTTAATACTTTGCTTGGTGAAAATGTTCCATCTGGCATCCCAGAAATAACTTTTTTATGAACTAAATAATAAACAGACTCTTGTGCCCATCCTGGAACGTCAGGAAATGATTGCGGCGCTGCCTGTATCGAACTTACAGCTTGTTTTAATTCTCTTTCTCCCTTTTCCTGTTCTTCTTTTTGCTTTAATTCAAGCTCTTGCTTCTTCTGTTCTTCTTTCTGTTTTAATTCAAGCTCTTGTTTCTCTTGTTCTTCTTTCTGTTTTAATTCAAGCTCTTGCTTCACCTGTTCTTCTTTCTGTTTTAATTCAAGCTCTCGCTTCGCCTGTTCTTCTTTCTGTTTTAATTCAAGTTCTTGCTTCGCCTGTTCTTCCTGCTGTTTTCGTTCAAGTTCTTGCTTTATTCGTTGCTCCAGCTCTAGTTGTTGCTTCTTCAATTCTTCCTGCTGTTTTCGCAATTCATCTTGTTGCTTCTTTAACTCTTCCTTCTTTTTTTGTTCTTCAAATTCTTCATGAACTTTTTCTTCTTGGCCATTGTTTTCTTTTACTTCTACTCCATCCTTTTCTTTAAGTTCTTCTTGGCTTTTTAATTCATTCGTTTTTTTCTCTTGATCATTGCTCTTTACCTGTAATGGATTCTTCTCTTCAAGTTCTTCTTGCTGCTTTTTCAGCTCATTTAATTCCTGATACACTTCTTCTATCTGTACGTTATGTTCACCAGCTTGTTCCAGTAACTCTTCTTTTTTCTGTTTTAAATCATCTATTTTAATAAATAATTCTTCCTGCTGTTTTAAAATTTCTTCTCTTTTTTCTAATTTCATTTCTCGTTCTTTTGCAGCTTCTAATTGTTTTTGTAATTCACTTTTCTCATTGCTCTGCATATGCGATACAGCTTCTATACTATTTCTCGTTTTATTTTCAATTTCAGCTAGAGAGCTAGAAGGAAATGTTAATAGATTTGTCGCTAACAAACTCGCTACTGCAATTACACTATATGTTTTCATCATACACACACCTTTTCAAATTTTATTACGTTCATATTTTCATACTAAATGTAAAATGTAAGATTCCTCCATAATCATAACAAATTTTTCCTCAAACAAAAGACTTTTTGCAAAAAAGAAAAAGAGCACTGTATCAATGCTCTTTTCGGGTGTGTGTCTCAATTATTTACATGTTACTTTCGCGTGATTTAGAAGTAGAACGGGCCGGAGCGATAACTAATTGTCTCGGCTCAGTTTTCTTTAAGTGATTTTTGACGTTACACTTACGACGTTGAACAACCCACGCTTTAATAGGGTTTGTCAAAATAATTTTTTGCTCTTCGTTAGGGGCCTCTTCTTCCAACCTACAACTTTCGCTCCATTTATTCCATTTCATTGTAAATTTAGAAGAAGAATGATCGTCTTCTCGATCAAACAAGTGCAAAAAATCCATTTCGCCAGCTAGCATTACGGTGTTGCTAGTTGCTAAAAAAGAAAAGGTCGTCCAACGTTTCTCCATGCCCTCCTACTCCTTTTTCACATATAGAGTGCCTAAAACTGAATTTACCTAAAATATGCTTGCCTTTTACCTTACACCCATAGTTTATCCAAAACACTACTATGCAACTATCGATTTCCCTTACAACTACCTTACATTTTTGTAAGAAACAAAAAAACCTTCACTATGCATATGTGAAGGTCTCTTATTTCTTATCTATATGATCTTTCATATCATCAAGTCCAGCTTCTTGTAGCTGCGACATCATACCATGAGAAATTGCGCCTAATACTAAAGTCATTCCAATTAGTGAAATCCGAATCGCTGGTACATCAATTATGTAAGCTAACAAGCCAAGAACAATTGTTAAAAGTAATGCTTTTATAAATGTTGCACTTGTATAATCTTTCTTTTTCATCATAATCACCCTTTATGGAAGCGTTTTCTTTATTATAATCAGTATATCATATCATCTGACTATTTTGTGGGTATTTTTGTAAAAAACTTATATCTTCTTTGACTTTTTCCTTTCTATCCTTTACAGTCGAAATGTTCGCAAGTTTTACACTGTAGGAGGACTCCAATGAATATTGAAATAAAAGACACTTTAATTTCTGAAGAACAATTACAAGAAAAAGTAAAAGAACTAGCACTTCAAATCGAACGTGATTTTGAAGGAGAAGAAATCGTAGTCATCGCTGTATTAAAAGGATCTTTCGTATTCGCTGCTGATTTAATTCGTCACATTAAAAACGATGTAACAATCGACTTTATTTCTGCATCTAGCTACGGAAATCAAACAGAAACAACTGGCAAAGTAAAACTATTAAAAGATATCGATGTAAACATTACTGGAAAAAATGTAATTGTTGTAGAAGACATTATCGATTCTGGTTTAACACTTCACTTCTTAAAAGATCACTTCTTTATGCATAAGCCGAAGGCACTCAAATTCTGTACATTACTCGATAAACCTGAGCGTCGTAAAGTAGACTTAAAAGCTGAATATGTTGGCTTCCAAATTCCAGACGAATTTATCGTTGGCTACGGTATCGACTGTGCAGAAAAATATCGTAACTTACCATTTATCGCTTCAGTTGTAACGGAATAATATAATAAAATAAACTTTCATCAATTACTGGTGGAAGTTTATTTTCTATCACAATTCGTAAAAGACAAAGGGAGAGAAAAAAATGACAAAGACAAAATTTGAAAAAGTACTCCTCATCGTAAATCCAAAAGCTGGACAAGGCGACTTACATACAAATTTGGCGAAAATCGTACCACCTCTTGCGGCTACTTTTCCTGACTTACATATCCTTCATACGAAAAAGCAAGGTGATGCAACGAAATATTGCCAAGAGTTTGCTAGTAAAGTAGATTTAATTATCGTCTTTGGTGGTGACGGCACTGTATTTGAATGCACAAATGGCTTAGCGCCTCTTGAAACGAGACCTACACTTGCAATTATTCCAGGCGGAACTTGCAATGACTTCTCTCGCACACTCGGCGTTCCGCAAAACATTGCAGAAGCAGCAAAACTTATCACTAAGGAACATGTAAAACCAGTTGATGTTGCAAAAGCGAACGGACAACATTTCTTAAACTTCTGGGGCATTGGACTCGTATCTGAAGTATCAAACAATATCGATGCAGAAGAGAAAGCAAAGCTTGGTAAAATTGGTTACTACTTAAGCACTATTCGAACTGTTAAAAATGCTGAAACATTCCCAGTTAAAATCACGTACGACGGACAAGTATATGAAGACGAAGCTGTCCTTGTTATGGTTGGAAACGGTGAATATCTTGGCGGTATCCCGTCCTTTATCCCAAACGTAAAGTGCGATGACGGCACACTTGATATTTTCGTCGTCAAATCAACAGGCATTCAAGCGTTTAAAGATTATATCGGAAAGAAACTATTTGAAGACTCAAATGAAAATGACATCTTCCACGTAAAAGCGAAATCCATTCATATTGAAACAGAAGAAGAAAAAGAAGTAGATACAGATGGAGAAAGCTCACTGCATACACCTTGTCATATTGAAGTATTACAAGGGCACTTTACGATGATTTATAATCCTGCGGTTGTGTAATACAAAAAGACGAGCTAAAGTTTTAACATTTTAGCTCGTCTTTTTTATTAGAAAGATATTTTAATATGAGTTTTCGTAATCAAACTCCACCCAATTTTTCCAATGTGTATTAGCGTTCTTATTCACAATAACACTTGGATCTTTCTTCTCTATTGCAGCGGATACTGATTGGAAGAATTCATTTTCACTTACTTTTTCGTCTTCAACATGTTTCCATTCTTCCGTTTCATACGCTACTTCCCAATCACCTTCTAAACCGCACTCTTCTAAAATTTCTTCTTTATCCCACCATACTAATTTTCGAGCTTCATCATTAGTAGCAAGCATACGCATGAAATATGTTGGATAAGACTCTATCGTTTGTACTTCTATTCCATGATTCACATAATCTTCTTCTGTAAATTGATATTCAAAATGATGCTCGCGAATTTTGAAACTGCCGTTATAAATATCCGGTATAAAATTACCTTCATCATCAAATAATTCATAATCTCCATCATTTAATTGCAAAATTCCATCATCACCAATTGAATGGTTTATTCTATCTCCATATACTTGAATATCATTACATACACCTAATGAACCTACACCGACAACCTGAAATACCATTAACCAATCTTTATTATCTTTAAAGAAAAGAGAGAATTTCACTTGTGAAATATCCATATATTCATTATCAAAGGCAGGAAATTCATAGTTACTTTGTTTTTTATCTAATAACCTTAAAATCTCTTTTTGCACATGTATCACCTTTTCATTAATATTATCTAACGTTTACCGTGTTCTCATGTAGCTAGAAAAATTCCTCTTTCATCACTATTCGTATACTCAATCTACCTTAACAAAACTGCTTTTCCTACTTCCATCATATATAGGCCGCACACCGCTTCCATTCCTCTTACTTACGCATATATTGGAATGTTGTTTCTAATGCAGTGTATTTTATTTTTGCTGGGAGGTGTTATAAATCATGTTCGAATGTAAGAACGAACTAAGTCTTTCTAATATAGAAAACTTAAAATATAATTCCAACATTCCTATAATAGTGATAGCCTTCAATAATGTCACTTATGTAAAAAATATGTTAAAACAATTAGAAAACAAAAAGATAAAAAATGAAGATATATGGATTTGGGATAATAATTCAACCGCTCCTGCTTTGCTTGCTTTTTATGAGCAAATATCAACTAAATATAATTTAGTAAAGAATGCAGAGAACTATGGGCCACGTTTTTTTGTAATTCCCTATTTTTTCGATTTACTTCCAGATTTCTTTGCTGTAACTGATCCTGATTTATCTTTTAATGAAAAAATGCCAGATAACTTTTTAGAGTATTTAAAGCAATTAACAATTGAGCTTTCACTCTTTAAAGCCGGACTTGCTTTAGACATTATACCTACGCCTAATTTCAACTGGGACCTCATGTCAAACGAGGAATGTACAGTAACAGAATGGGAAATGCAGTATTGGCTTTTTCCTATAACTAAATACAATAACCCTAAAGTTTTCAACGCTGGGATTGATACGACTTTTGCTGTTTACAATAAAAAATTTATTAGTAACGGTTTTTATAATGCCGTAAGGGTAGCTGATAATTTTACATGTAAACATCTGCCTTGGTATAAAGACAATATAATTTCAGAAGAAGAAAAAAATATGTTAAATACTAAATGGGCTAACTGGCATGAATAAAGTGAAACTTTATTCAGTGGTTTTTCTCTTCATCCCCCACCTAACTTCTTTGCTTCCGCTGCATTTTGAGGTGGGGGTCTTACTGTCCGTTAATGCGAGATAAATAATACAGAGCTTAAATGGTGAATTGCGCTCAAATGTTCCAGTGCGTATTACAATCCTTATTCACGATAATGGTTGGATCTTTTTTCTTTATTGCAGCGGCTACTGATTGGAAGAATTCATAGTTACTTTGTTTTCTATCTAATAGTTTCAAAATATCTGTTTGCATATGTATCATCTTCATCCCAATATAAAGTGAAACTTTAATCGGTGGGGGTCTTACTGCCCATTAAAGTCGGATAAACTTTTCAATTTCACTAGAGTATAACATAGATATGCTTGCCTGTGACATTCTAACAATACTACTCAAAAATAGAAGAATGGCTTGTTTGCATACTCTAGTTATTATTAGATACAATGAAGAAAAAGTAAATCCGTGGAAAGATCCATTTGTTCGTTGGCTTTTATTGCTTTCAGCAAATGAGGATGAACACTTAACTAAAACATTGGAGGATATTGCTATGAACCGAGATCCTATTTTACAAAAAGCAATAAACAAGTGGGAACGTATGAGTCAAGATTCCTCTTTCCGACAAGCCTATGACGCAAGGGAGAAAGTTTTAATGGATGAGGCCGCAAAATTCGCCCATGCAGAGACAGAAGGTATGAAAAGGGGCATGGAAAAAGGCATGGAAAAAGGCTTAGCAAAGGGCTTAGAACAAGGTATAGAAAAAGGGCGAAAAGAAGGGGTTCAACAAGGAAAAATTCAAATGATTAAAAGTATGTATGATCTTGGTATACCACTTGAAACGATTGCTAAGGCAAGTAAATTAAGTTTGCATGAGATTGAGCATATTTTAGGATATAAATAATGATAAAAAAGCGTAAAAGAGCATAATTTACACTATGTTCTCTTACGCTTTTTTTAGTTTGAATCCATTTTTTATTTACTAACAATCCTAAAATAAGAACAAATCGTTACGTAATAATAACCAATGTAAATAACACTATACACACCGATGCTAATTAATAACGGAACTGCAATTTCATATGGAATAACTGTCGCTAATCCTTTTAGCGCAAATAAAAACTCGTACAGTTTCTTAACTTTTTCTTAATGCAGAAGAAATTTGGCATCACATCTAGGTACATGAAATTATATCGACGATTTTTCAAATATATCGAACACAACTCAAAATATATCAACGATTTTTTCAATATATCGACTTACCGACAAAAACTGACAGTAGAGACAACAAAAGAGGCTGTCCAAAAATGTATTTTGGAACAGCCTCCTCTATTTACTAACTACTGCACTTCTTTTTACATAAAACAAACTGCCAATCAAAACGACAATTACGCCAAAATACACACCATACTCTATCGCAACTGCGACAATACTTTCAATATGTTTCCCAAATAAAGAACCTAGCATAAAGTAAACGAGTGTCCAAACAAATCCTGTCGTATAAGAATACAAAGCATACATCTTAAATGACATATTATTCATCCCAACTACATACGGTACGATATGTCTTACAACCGGTATGAAGTAACTTGTAACTAACGCATAATGACCATATTTCTCTACCATTTGTTGAGATTTCAAAAGATATTTCGCCTTTTTCTTTTTCATTAGCTTATGAAGTACTTTTGTACCAAATATTTTCCCTAATATATAACCTAGCGATAGCCCAGATACAACGCCTAAATATGTTAATAAGAATGCAGGAATGCCACTTAATATCCCTAGTGAAGAGACAAAGCCACCACTCATTACAATCATTTCGTCTGGAATTGGCATACCGATAATACCTAACCATAAACAGAAAAATAAAGCCCAATAACCGTATTGTTCAATATAAGATAATAATTCATGTAATTCCATTATGCATATGCTCTCCTTAGCTCTTTTTTACAGCTAAAGACGTACGCTGGTGGGAAATTGAGCCACACCTTTTCTAGTGTAATTTCAGGGAAGAAATGCTGTATAAATCCTTTTTTCACAAGTGAATATTGAAAGGTAATAAATTTACCATTCTCATGTATCGATTCCATTACATTGTTTAAAATACGTTTTGAAACTTCTTCTGGTAAAGAGGTAAAAGGTAATCCCGATAAGACATAATCCACGCATTCTATATGGAACTCTTCCATATACTTCTTTATATTTTCAGCTGAACCGTGTACAACAATGACGTTCTGCTCATCTTTAAACTTTCTCTTTAACTCTTTGCAAAACACTTCATTAATTTCAATAAGAAGAAATATTGTTTCCTTCTTTTTTCTCTTCATAATCTCCTTCGTAAAAACCCCTGTACCAGGCCCTAACTCTACGATGCATTTCGCTCTATGAAAATCAATTACATCTACCATTTTTCTTGCTAATATTTTTGAACTTGGCGCAATTGCACCAGTATGTTTCGGATGTTTAATAAATTCGTGTAAGAATGTTATGAGTTGCATGTAACCATCTCCCCATTCGTTCAATAGTTTTTAACTTGTTTCTAAGTATAACTATCGTTTCTTAACAAAAATTGAGGAGATTTCTTAAGATTTTATGAAGAATAAAAAACAGCTATCGCCTATAGCGATAGCTGCTCCTTTATTACTTCGCACTCACAATCTTATAATAAGAACGAACCGTTAAGAAATAATATCCAATATAAATAACACCGTATACTCCGATACTAATTAGAAGCGGAATCATAATTTCAAATTGTATTAGTGTTGCTAAACCTTTTAGTGCAAATAAGCTGTGCAAAATTCCAATCACTAACGGAATTGCAAAGATAAAGCTTACTTGTTTGGCGATAGCTTTTTTCATTTCTTGTTTTGTGACCCCTATTTTGTGAAGTACAACATAACGCTCACGATCAGCATTTGCTTCTGTTAATTGTTTAAAGTAAATGATAGAACCTGTTGCTAGTAAGAATACAAGACCTAAGAACATTCCAATAAACATCATTAGTCCTGTTCCTTCAAGCCCCATATGGAAACCAGTGTAGAAATCTCTAAATGATAGTACCATTTCTGATTCACCAGCTGGCATCACTTTTGTTAATTTTTCTGTTAACACTTTACTATCTTTTTCATCTTTTACATCAATATTTTTTACAACGCGTGTTCCAAATGCTTGCTTCGCTTGTTCATACATTTCATCTGAAACGACAACAACTAGTTCACCTAAGTTTGTAATTGCAGTATTATTTGCATCCTTGATTGTTAATGTCTTCGTTTCATTTCCAATTTGGAATACCGTTTTATTTCCTTTATATGTTGGACTAAACTCATGCCCTTCCATATACGAACTATCATATATAAATGCTTCACCAGCAGCTACATTCACTGTTTCTGCGTCGATTTTTTTAGCAAATTTATTAAATTCTGACTGAGACATAAACTGATATTTCTCTGAAATCCTATAGTTCATGTTAAGAATGAAATCAACTTTGTCTCCTTCAAACTTCCCTTTTACAGGAACTGTCTCAATTTCAAATTGATCTTTGATCGGGTGATTTTTCTTCTCTTCTGCAAAAATCGCATTTACTTTCTTATCAAGCTCTGCATCTTTTTTCTCATAAGAGTAACTGTAAGGTGCAACTGCTTTTGACTGTGTAAATGTGTTGTAATACATCGTAACTGATGTACCAACTGCCGTTAATGTTACCGCGCTTAAAATAGAAATTGTCGCAAGTGACTTTGCATTTCCTTTAATACGATATAGTAGCTGTGACGTCGTTACCATATTCATACCGTTATAAAACGATGATTTATTCGTTCTTGCACGTTTCAATACGAATACTGTAAAGAACATAAATAGTAAGTACGTACCTAATACTGTTGCTAGTAAAATATAAAGTGCAACTGCCATAAAGTCTGCATATTTAACTGCCTTCATGAACATTAATGCTAAGAAATAACCTGAACCGATTAAGACAACTGAAATGAATGCCATAATGACAGATCCTTTTGGCATTGCTTCTCCTTCACGTTCTGCACGGAAAAGTTCAATTAACTTAAAGCGATAAATTAAACGATATCCTTGAAGTGATGTATACAAAATAATCACAAAGAAAATAAGTGCTGTATCAATAATGGCAGCTATCGGTACTTCAAAATGAACGTTTAAGTTTAATCCCATCATACTTACTAGCAGTTCAAGGAATAATTTCGAAAGGACGCTACCAATCGCAATTCCGATAATTAAAGACATTAATCCCATTAACATATTTTCATAAAAGAGCATTTTACCGATCTGTCTTTTACGAATACCTAATAAGGAATATAATCCAACTTCTTTTTTACGTTTCCTTGTAAAGAAACCGTTTGAATATATAATGAACACCGCTACGAATATAATTAGCATGACACTGGAAACTTGGAAAGCTCCACTAATTTTTTTAGAAGCTTCCGCAGCTTTTTCCATTTGTGAATTATATTGCAGTGCTTTAAATGTAAAGTAAATAACGATACTAAAAATCATAGATGCAAAATATACAAAGTAGTCTTTAAAGTTCCGCTGTATGTTGCGGAGGGCAATGCTAGATAAGGTCATCAGCCATACCTCCGGAAATAGAAGACATTACGTCAACGACTTGTTGGAAGAACTGTTTACGCGTTAATTCACCGCGGTGCAATTCTTTATATAACTCACCATCTTTAATGAAAATAACTCGTTTACAGTAACTTGCCGCAAACGCATCGTGCGTTACCATTAAAATTGTAGAGTTGTCATATTCATTTAGCGACTTCATACTTTCAAGTAAATCTGTTGCTGATTTAGAATCAAGCGCTCCAGTCGGCTCGTCCCCGAAAATCATACTTGGATTTGTAACGATTGCACGTGATGCCGCACATCTTTGCTTCTGTCCACCAGATACTTGATATGGGAACTGACTTAAAATATGATCAATACCGAATTTCTTTGAGATTTCAAGAACGCGGCGATCAATCTCACTCGCTTTCACTTTTGATAACGCAAGAGGTAACGCAATGTTCTCTTTTACAGTTAACGTATCTAATAAGTTATAATCTTGGAAAATGAAACCTAAATGATCGCGGCGGAATAACGCTAACTTATCATCATTCATTTTCACGATATCTTTTCCATCAATTAAAATTTCACCGTTCGTCGCATTATCAATTGTAGAAAGAACGTTTAGTAAAGTTGTCTTACCAGAACCAGAAGGTCCCATAATTCCAACGAACTCACCTTCTTTTACTTGTAAGTTAATACCTTTTAACGCTGCAAATTTATTACCACCCGTGTCATACACTTTTTCAATATTTTTTGCTTCTAACACTGTTTTCATCTCGACATCCCTCATTTCATCTATTCTCTATTTTCACTATATACATTCTCTACTTTTTCCACTATCGATGTTTCTTACACAAACATGACAGTTATGTAAGACCGGTAAGCAAAGAAATCAAAATTTAACCTAATGAATCAAAGTACTTTGTTACTATAACATTGGGATATCATGCCATCCATTCATTCTCCTTACAGGAACATTACAATTTTGTAAGGTACAAAATGTACCCTACAAAGTTGTGCACGAAATGTCGGGTGGAGCTATTTCGTTCCTGCTATTCTATGTACAGAGGAGGTCATAATATGGATTCACTTAAAAATATGAATGCTGCAATGCGCTATATCGAAAACAACTTAACAAATGAAATTAATTTTAAAAAAGTTGCGAAGCTAGCTTACTGCTCGGAATATCATTTCAAAAGAATGTTTTCTTTCCTAGCTGGCATATCACTATCAGAATACATTCGTTGTAGACGTCTTACTCTCGCTGCTTTTGAACTAAAAAATAGCGATGCAAAAGTCATTGATGTCGCTATCAAATATGGATACAACTCACCAGATTCATTCTCTCGCGCCTTTCAAAACTTACACGGCATAACACCTTCAGAGGCCCGAAATAGTAGTCATTCCTTAAAAGCCTATTCACCAATGACCTTCCAATTATCCATCCAAGGAGGAAACGAAATGAACTATCGAATTGAAGAAAAAGAACCATTTCGAATTATAGGTATTACAAAACGAGTACCGATTGTATTTAACGGTGTAAATGAAGAAATTGCTTCTATGTGGAAAAGTTTAAATCCAAAGTCCATTCAAACGTTAAAGTCACTTTCAAACATGGCACCGAATGGAATCATTAGTGCTTCTACTAACTTTTCTGAAGGCAGAATGGAGGAAAAAGGCGAACTCGATCACTACATTGGAGTAGCCACAACTAAAGATTGTCCAGAGCAATTCGCGCAACTTGAAGTCGCAGCTTCAACGTGGGCTATATTTGAAGCTGTCGGCCCATTTCCTGAAACATTACAAAACGTATGGGGCCGTATTTATTCCGAATGGTTTCCTTCCTCAAACTATGAACTAGCGGAAGGACCGGAAATATTGTGGAATGAACAGAAAGATACATCCTCTCCAAACTTTAAAAGTGAAATTTGGATACCGGTTTTGAAGAAGTGATAAAAAAACAAAGCAGCTTTTCCTTGAAAGGAAAAGCTGCTTTGTTTACATTTTTAGTTCTTTTTTATAAGCAACATAAGAATATCCCATCGTTAATCCTACTGCCCCGACAATAATTCCAATGATTAGGAAACCTTTCCACGCTACGGGGGCAAAAATACTTAAAATCATAATAACCCCTAATACAACAAACACTTTTCCGCTAAAACGGTGTGTCTTTCTCCATACTTCCTCGTTACTTAATGTCCACGGTGTTTTTATACCTACAAAGTAATTTGGTTTACATTGTGGTAAATAGTTACCTATAACTATAAATAAAAGACCAACAAGAATATGCGGTGTACTATTCATTGGAATGTCATAACCTAATCCAGCTCCAATTCCAATGATATTTACTAAAAATAATAAGATCAATACACTATAATTTATTACATTATACCCCTTAGAAAACTTATCATAATTCTTATACTTCGGATCTATCTTAGGCAATACAGTCAATAAAGCATATATAAAAACCATAATTGCCACATCAAAAATCATACCTCCCATTTTAGACATATGTCCATCTACTTCACCCGAAACATTCCAGTGACTCGGAACTTCTTCTGGTAAATTCGGCCAAGCAACGCACCATGCAATAATCGTTAAAGCAATTAATAATAACGGAAATACATGTTTTCTCATTTCCCCTCTTCCCCCTTATTCGTAAACGTAAACACCCAAGTTAATAAATCTTGAAATACAGTTGTGTTTAGAGAGTACATAACGAACTGACCTTTTTTTTCATCTTGAATAAGTTCAGCATTTTTAAGTGCGTTTAAGTGGTGTGAAATACTTGGCTTTGTCATATTGAAATGTTCAGCAATCTCACCAGCGGTTAAATCACCTTCTTTTAATAAATCTAAAATTTTTCGCCTTGTTGGATCTGCTAATGCTTTAAATGCTTGATTCAATGTCTTTCTTCCCTTCACTAATTAGACATTTAGATATTTATCTAAATGTTAAAATGATTTCGGTTAATTGTCAATTATATAAGAAGCCCTTTTTACTTTCTACGCTTTTGACATATACTGTTTACTAGCTTATCTTTCAACTTAATGAAAAGACTTGAAACACATGATACACTATAGCTACAATTGTTTTTTTAGGAGGAATATACATATGTATAAAATTTTAATCGTTGAAGACGATCCAAATATTTCATCATTACTGCAATCTCATATTCAAAAGTACGGTTACGACGCTGTTGTTACTGAAAACTTTGATGATATTATGGAATCGTTTAACACAGTGAAACCACATCTTGTTTTACTTGATGTAAACTTACCGAAATTCGATGGATTCTACTGGTGCCGTCAAATACGTCATGAATCTACTTGTCCAATTATTTTCATTTCAGCACGTGCTGGTGAGATGGAACAAATTATGGCGATTGAAAGCGGTGCGGATGATTATATTACGAAACCGTTCCACTACGACGTTGTAATGGCGAAAATTAAAGGTCAATTACGCCGCATTTACGGTGATTATGCACCAAACATTTCTGAACGTATCGTTGAAGTAGAAGGATTAAAATTATTCCCTGAACGTCCAGAAATTCATTTTGGATCTGAGCAAGTTCTTTTAACGAAGAAAGAAGCTATTTTAGCAGAAATGTTATTATCTAAATTCCCTCGTACAGCGAGCCGTGAAGATTTGTTAGCTGCGCTTTGGGATGACGAGAGCTTTGTTGAAGAAAACACATTAAACGTAAACATTACGCGTCTTCGTAAAAAGTTCAATGAGCTTGGTATTGAAAATGCTATTGAAACAGTGCGCGGACTTGGGTATCGTTTTAACGCAACTTGGAGTGAATAAGCATGAAGCTATTTCTACGTGATCATTTTGCATTTTTTCTACTGTACGTATTAAACTTCGGTATCATTTTCGTTCTTTATGATGCAGTAGATGGATTTCAAAATAATAAATTTTACTTCGTCGTTTTAAGCTTATACTTATTTATTTGTTTCCTCGCTTACCGTTACGTTCGCAATCGTAGAATGTACCATAGATTAAGTGAACAACCAGAAAAAATGGAAGATGCATTTATTGAAAGAGCAACTGCTCCGATGCCTCACGGTGTAAATGAACTCGTGCGCACGCAGTATCGTCTATTCCAAAAAGAACTACAATCGTACGAAGTAAAACAGCAAGAACATCAATTATTTATTAACCACTGGGTGCATCAAATGAAGACACCCGTTTCTGTTATGCAGCTTATGGTGCTCGAAATGGAAGATGAACATTTAATTCCGAAATTCAAAAAAGAATTAGAACGATTAAATCAAGGACTCGATATGGCTTTATACATGGCAAGGTTAAATAACTTCCATGAAGACTTCCATGTTGAGACGATTTCATTAAAAGACACGGTAACAAAAAATATTAATGGATTAAAAGAACTATTCATTCGAAACGGGGTCTTCCCTGTTTTAGAAGTTCATTCTGATTTAAAGGTTGCCTCTGATGCGAAATGGCTAAAATTTATCATCTATCAGTTAATGACAAATGCTGTCCGTTACTCTGGTGAGCGCGGAAAGAAAGTATTCTTATCCGCTTACCGAAATGGAAAAGATATTATTTTAGAAGTTCGTGATGAAGGTGTTGGGATTCCGCAAGAAGATATTCGAAGAGTATTCGAACCGTTTTACACTGGGAAAAACGGCCGTACATTCGGAGAATCTACTGGTATGGGGCTTTATATTGTAAGTAAAATTTGTGATTATTTAGGTCACTCTGTCAAACTAGATTCTGAAGTTGGGAAAGGAACGACGATTAAAATCATCTTCCACAACGCTGCAAATAATCAAGCAGAACATACGGAGAAGGTGACCAAAGCATGATCGTAACATATGCTAGCAAAATGTATGAGAACTTACTCTCATACATTTTTTGCAATAAAACTACATATTTTCCTTCTAGCGGGAGGTACGTATTATGACATTTTGGCAGTTTGCCTTTAAAAATGTAACACGTAATTCCAGAGCTTATTTTGCTTATTTCGTAAGCAGTTCTTTTTCCATTGCTGTTTTCTTTTCGTTTGCTGTTTATTTATTTCATCCTAAATTACAAAATTTTAGTATGATCTCAGAAATTTCAGGATTAATGATTTTTTCAGAAGTTATCATTGTCTTGTTCTCGTTCTTCTTTCTACTTTATTCAATCGGATCGTTTTTAAAGGTTCGGAAAAAGCAATTTGGTGTGTTAACCGTTTTAGGTATATCAAAAAAGCAATTACATCGACTCATTTTCACTGAAAATATGTTAATTGGTATTTTATCTATCTTTTTCGGCATGCAGTTTGGACTTGTCTTTTCGCAATTTTTCTTATTAGTAACAGCCAAACTTACTCATGTCCCAGGCATATATTTATACTGGCCTACTAACGCAATCATTTTAACGACAATTGTTTTTCTCAGTCTCTTTATCGTTGTATCTACATTCACACCGATGCTCATTCGAACAAGAAAAACAGTCTATCTTTTAAAGGCGAATACCAGTAAGCGAAAAGAAAGAAAGCCATCTATACTTATTTCTCTATTTGGCACTATATGTTTAGTAGGCGGCTACGCTTTAGCTGGAAACCCAAAATATTTCGTTTCATTAGACCCAAAAATAGGAATGATATATATGGTTTCTAGTATTTTTCTTATTCCACTGCTCGTTTCGATTGGAACGTATTTCTTCTTTTCACAAATTAGTTTCTTACTCATACATATTTTGAAAAAAAGACGAAATTTCTATATGAAACGTATTAATATGCTTTGGATTTCTGACTTGGCTAGCCGTATTCGGACAAATATTAATATGCTTTTTATCGTAGCAATGTTATCTACTATTGCCTTTACGATGATTACCTTTTTATACGGATTTGGGAAGTTTATGAAGTTAGAGGCTGAAAGGATTTCTCCATTCGCATTTTCTTATGTATCATACGAAGCAAATCCATTTACTTCCCAGCACTTAAATTGGCTAGAGAAACGATTACAAGATGAAAAATTCTCTTATGACAAAATTAAAGTGGAGTTATATGCTACACCGTTAAAAGAAGACGAGAGCGTCGGAGATTACAATGACATATACGCCATTAAACAAAGTGATTATAATAAGCTTGCCAATTCCTTACAACTAAAAAAACTATTTATGAACGATAGCGAAGCATATGTCTTAGCTGGATCATCCTATTTCCCGATATTTAACGCGTTAGATGACAGTTACACTAGAGAACACATTACACTTTCTGATACAAATTATAAATTACAAGTAAAAGGATATGAAGCTGTTAATGCCATTCCATCTTATTTTGCACATCAAACATTAGTATTATCTGACTCTGTCATTCACAATCTCCCCAATGGGACGAAACATGTAACAAGCTATAATTACAACGTACAAAACTGGGAGAATACATACACAATTGCTGATGAATTTATAAAACAAATCGATAAAGACCGTGCAAGTATTAAGAACGATGGACCGCTCGTTCTTGCTTACGAATCGGGCAATTCCCTATACAGAATTAAATCAGGGAGTGCTTCCTATTTCTTAATCGGTACTTTCCTCGGAATCATTTTCTTTATTGGTGCCGGCAGTGTACTTTACTTCCGTATGTATACCGATTTAGCAAACGAACAAGAAAAGTACGTAACGATTACCAAGATTGGTTTAACAGAGTCAGAAATGAAGCGCTCAGCGACCATTCAACTTGCCATCCTATTTTTCGTTCCATACATTATGGCTTCTATTCATACTATGTTTGCAACGAAGATGTTACAGGATGTTATTAGTATATCTTTATTCGCTGAAATTACAGTCGTACTTGTCATTTTCGGGACAGTGGAGATTATCTTTTTCCTACTAATTCGTTCACTCTATATGCAGAAGTTATCGCAACATATTCAGGTTTAAATTATAGAAAGGTGAGCTTTATGGAAAAAGTATTACACATAAAAATAAAAGAGTATGAGGAATATTCCCCTCATACTCCTTTGACGTTAACTCTATTAAGGAGGCTAGGCAAATGACATTTTGGCAGTTTGCATTTAAAAACGTCACACGAAACGCCAGAGCTTATTTCGCCTATTTTGTAAGCAGTGCGTTCTCTATCGCAATCTTTTTCTCGTTTGCGGTTTATTTATTTCATCCTAAACTACATATGACAGGCGTAAATGCTGCTCTGAACATATTAATGACAATTTCAGAAATTGTCATTGTATTCTTTTCATTTTTCTTTTTACTATATTCAATCGGTACTTTCTTAAAAGTACGAAAAAAGCAATTTGGGATTTTAACAGTACTTGGCATATCCCAAAAACAATTAAAGAGACTCGTATTTCTAGAAAACATGCTAATTGGTGTTCTTTCCATCTTTTTCGGCATTCAACTTGGACTTGTCTTCTCGCAGTTCTTTTTATTAGTTACTGCCAAGATTACACATGTTCCTGGTTTATATTTATATTGGCCAACAGCTGCCATTATTTTAACTATGATCATTTTTCTAGGACTCTTCATTCTCGTCTCATCGTTTACGCCGATGCTCATTCGGACGAGGAAGGCTGTACGTCTTTTAAAAGAAGGAACAAAACAAAAAGAAAGAAAAGCATCTGTGCTCATCTCTCTATTTGGTGCGACATGTTTAATATCTGGATACGTACTAGCAGCCAATCCGCTATATTTCATGTCGCTCGGCGACATAGTTGGGCTTTTGTACGCCGCCACCAGTATATTTCTCATTCCGTCACTTGTTACAGCTGGAACATACTTTTTCTTTTCACAAATTAGTTTTTTACTCATTCGTATATTAAAAACGCGAAGAACATTTTATATGAAGCGAATTAATATGCTTTGGATTTCTGATTTAGCAGCGCGCATTCGGACAAACATTAACATGCTTTTTATTGTAGCGATGCTATCAACCCTTGCTTTTACTATGATTACATTCTTATATGGTTTTGGTAAATTTATGAAGTTCGATACAGTAAGAGAAAATCCTTTTCCTTTTACATATTTATCACATACTGAAAATACGTTGGCGGATGAACATTTAAACTGGTTAAAACAAAAATTTAATGAAGAGCAATTTACTTATAAACAATTTAAAACGGATATATATGAAGTATCTTCAGCGGAAGAAAATTCGCAGCTCTATTATGCAATTAAACAAAGTGACTATAATGTACTTGCTAAGGCTTTAAATTGGGAAACACTCACGGTAAATAAGAATGAATCTTATATTCTTATGAAAGACTTAGATGATCAAGTTATTGGAACGCTTCATAATAAAGACAAGAAAAATACTCTTACACTTACGCAAAACAATTTACAACTACAAGTGAAAGAATATAAAAGTTATAACCCATTCCCAAATCGCTTAATATACCAATTGCTCATACTATCTGATGAAAATGTAGAAGCATTATCCACTGTTTCAAAACAGATGAGTGTATATAGCTTTAAAGTTAAGGACTGGGAAAAAGCTAATAACATCGGTGCGGTATTCATAGACAAAATTAATACTGACGGGAACAACATTCAAGCAGAGCACCCGCCTTTCCATGCAAGTGAAGCGAGCGATTCTCTATACACAACAAAACAAAATGTCGCTTCGTTCTTCTTAATTGGTACTTTCTTAGGTGTTATTTTCTTTATTGGTGCTGGCAGTGTTCTTTACTTCAGGATGCATACAGATTTAACAAATGAACAAGAAAAGTATGTAACGATTACAAAAATTGGTTTAACAGAAGCCGAAATGAAACGATCTGCTACAATTCAACTTGCGATTCTTTTCTTTGTTCCGTACATTATGGCATCAATTCATACGATGTTTGCGACAAAGATGCTGCAAGAAGTTTTACATCTCTCGTTCTTCGCTGAGATTACAGTCGTACTGGTTATTTTTGGAACAGTTGAAATTTTATTTTTCCTTTTAATTCGTTCCTTCTATATGCAAAAATTATCACAACACATTAAGTTTTAAAATTAGAAAGGTGATTATTATGGAAGAAGTATTACACATTAAAAATGTCTCAAAAGTGTATGAAGGAAAGGTCCCTCATACAGCTTTAAAAAATATAAATTTACATGTAGATAAAGGTGAATTCGTTGCGATTATGGGACCATCTGGTAGCGGTAAATCTACGTTTTTAAACGTTATTTCTACAATTGATTCTCCGACTGCTGGTGATGTCGTGATTAATGGAAAAAAACCGCACACATTTCGTAGAGAGAAGTTAGCTGTTTTCCGCCGCCAAGAGCTAGGATTTGTTTTCCAAAACTTTAACCTACTAGATACACTAACAATCGGTGAAAATATCGTACTACCTTTAACATTAGATAATGTTCCTTTAAAAGAAATGGATGAAAAGCTCGATAACATTTCAAAAAAACTTGGAATTGATCATATTTTAGACAAGCGTATCTTTGAAGTGTCAGGAGGACAAGCACAGCGTACCGCAGTAGCACGTGCTGTTATTCATCATCCGTCTCTTTTACTTGCCGATGAACCGACAGGAAATTTAGATTCAAAAGCGGCAATTGACGTGATGGAACTATTTACGAAATTGAACAAAGAAGAAGATGCAACAATTTTAATGGTTACGCACGATCCATTCGCAGCAAGTTATTGTAACCGCGTCATTTTCATTAAAGATGGCGAACTTTACAATGAACTACACCGCGGATTGTACCGAGAGAAATTTTATCAAGAAATATTGGATGTTCTAGCATTACTAGGAGGAAGACGTGGATGACATTTTGGCAATTTGCATTTAAAAATGTCTCGCGTAATTCTAAAGCATATTTCGCTTATTTTGTAAGTAGTGCGTTCTCTATCATGGTTTTCTTTTCATTTACTGTATACGCGTATCATCCACGCTTACAAATTATGAATAAATTACAGGAACAAGATCCGCTCATGAACTTAGCTGGAATGGCACAGTTTGTTATCGTCTTGTTCTCGTTCTTCTTTCTCTTATATTCTATTGGGACATTTTTAAATGTACGAAAACAACAATTTGGCATTTTAACTGTTCTCGGTATATCCCAAAAACAATTAAAACGTCTTTTGTTTACTGAAAATATGATCATTGGAATACTCGCTATCTTTGTAGGTATTCAAGGCGGTCTTGTGTTTTCTAACTTTTTCTTACTCGTTACTTCTAAATTAACAAGTGCAAAAGGCCTCTATTTATATTGGCCAACAGAAGCAATTATCGTTACAACCGTAACTTTTATTATTTTATTTTTCATCGTATCTACGTTTACACCGATGTTCATTCGTACTCGTAAAACAACACAGCTCATTAAAGGGACTAAAAAAGGCGATAAAGAAAAAAAACCATCTATACTCATTTCGATATTCGCTTTAATTTGCTTAGCAGTATGTTATTATATCGCTGGTTATCCGCAAGGCTACATAACAGAAAAAAATGTTCAAAATGGATCTGTATTATTTATCATGTTATCTATTTTGCCACTCGTAGTAGTCGGAACATATTTATTCTTTTCCCAAACATTTCTTCTCTTTATCTTGATTTTAAAAAGACGAAGAAAGTTTTATATGAAGCAAATAAATATGTTATGGATTTCAGATTTAACTAGCCGCACTCGTAGTAATATTAATGTGCTCTTTATCGTTTCTATGTTATCGGCACTTGCATTTACAATTATTATCGGACTATTTGCCGCTAATAATAATACAAAAGCATCGATACTAGAACGATATCCTTTCCCCTTCACATACATATCCGTAGGAGAAAGTGTACTAGAGCAAAAGCACACTGCTACAATTGAAACAGAGCTTACAAATGCTAATTTTCAATACAATAAATACAAATCTACAGTATTAAAAGATACAGCTTCAAACGAAGACGTTGCTCTTATGAAAATGAGTGACTATAACGCACTCGCTAAACAATTAAAGAGACCGAAAATAACTCTGGATTCTACACAAGTTTATATTATGTCTCGTTACTCGCCAGAACTTTTAAATCTTGTATCAAATCCATTTGCTAAACAAAATACGATTACACTTGGCTCTAATAAAAAGGAATTTCATATTAAAGGTTTTATTAATAAAGGAATAGAACCACCCTTTGCATTGCCTCATCTCATTATTATGCAAGATAATGCAATTGAAAATATGATTCCTCATATTGAGACAATCACGATTTATAATTATTTTGTAGAGAACTGGGAAAATACAATTATTCCGACGAAAAAAATGTCGCGTACCATTCGCGATGATGTACGTGATTTTTATGAAAAACATAAAGGAGAAAATACTCAAGCCCCTTTTTCTATTTATACAGCTGCGGATGATCTAAGCTACAGCAAAGGAAATTCAATTGCCACTTTCTTTATTTGGACATTTCTCGGCTTTATTTTCTTTATCGGAGCAGCTAGTGTTTTATACTTCCGTATGTATAATGACTTAACAACTGAAAAACAAAAGTATATTACGATTACAAAGCTTGGCTTAACTGAATCGGAAATGTTTCGCTCCGCAACGATTCAATTAGGAATTTTATTTTTCGTTCCTTACATCGTTGCTGGTGTTCACACATTATTTGCCGTTAAGTTTTTACAAAGTATGTTTTCTTTCTCATTACTAAAAGAGACATGTATCGTACTCACCTTTTTCGGAATGATCGAGATTACTTTCTTCTTCTTAATTCGTTCCCTGTACATTAATAAATTATCACAGCAGATCAAAATATGAATAAAATGGCCTTGTGCGTATTGCACAAGGCCATTTTCAATAGTTTTTAATTAGCAGCAATATCCGCCGTAGCCACCATATCCGTAGCCGCCGTAACCGCCATAACCACAACCGCCTCCGCCGAAGCAGCTAGCACCGATGATGATTAATAAAATAAACAATACGATTAGAAGCGCAAAACCGCCACCGCACCCATGTCTGCGGTTACAATCATCATGTCTGTGTTCACACTTTTCGCTCATTACTCTATTCCTCCTTTAGTATCATTCATAACAAGTTCACCTTGCTCTAAATGAGGGGATTCCATTTATAGTATGTTTTCAGGGCGAATAGGAAGCTTGGCTTACTTAAAAACGGGCTTGTTTTAGGAATTGGGCTTCATCGATCGGCGGATTAGCCTTTTCAAGATGTAAGCATAAAGCATTTGACATACTTCTAATTTCTTACTAAAATTTAATTGAACGACCAATCAGTTTTTTGATTATACATTCAAATTATATAAATCAGGAGTTGAATAGCGTGACTGATTCTTTTATCGCAGAGGCTAGGCGTGAACAAATTATTCTTGCATGCATTGATACGTTAGAAGAAGTTGGATATAACAACTTAAGCTTAACGAAGGTAGCAAAAAAAGCTAAGATTAGTACTGGACTTATTTCTTATCATTTTAACGATAAGCTTTATCTTATGAATCGGACATTACAATTTTTAGTTGAGAAACAACATGAATTTATTAGCAATCGAGTACTATTAGCCCAATCTGAAATAAACAAACTAGAAGCTTTTATTGAAGCACATTTGGCTTATCAAGAAACTCATTGCAAAAATAATATTGCCTTGATTGAGATTGTCTTTAATGCAAGAAATGAAGAGAATATTCCTTATTACAGAATTGAAGACGATGAAGAAGATGATGCACTTAGAACGATGTTATTAAATATTTTGAAGACTGGTCAACAAAATGGAGTGTTTTCTAACTCTTTCCAAGCCGACACATTAGCTTCATTTATTTTAGGAGCAATCGAAGAAAGAATGCTGAAGGCAAATGCATCTATATCTATAGAAAATTACTCAGATGAGCTCATAAAAATGGTGAAGAAACTCACTATTTAAATGCCCTGATTTTGAAAAATTATATATGAAGAAAGGATGAACTACACGTGAAAAAGGCATCTGTCATTGGATTAGGTTTTTTAGAAAAATTACTTGTTATAGTAAGTCCAATCCTTTTGGGCGTTATCGGATATTTTTCGCCTAAATTAATAGAGATTATAAAAAAGATTCCCCTCTTTTCTGATTTGAAAATGATAGAATTTTTAAATTTTATTAACCCCTTCTGGCTTCCTATTATCCTCATGTCAATTGGCGCTATTGCAGGAATTTTATTTTCTTTAATTATTTATAGTGAAGCTTTAAAAATGAACATTACTTCGGAAAGCATTCATGTAAATAAGGACGATCAAAAGAAGCAAATTACTAGTTCAAATGTAAAAGCCGTTTTTGTAGATACAGGCCAAGTGGTAATCATTGATCAAGAAGACCGCGAATGGTTACGTGAAAAATCTGATATAAATCCACATAAAATTAAAGATATTTTCTTGCTGCACGGCTTTCCATGGGTGGAACAAGATCCTTATAAGCAAGACTATAGTCTATGGAAATTAGAGGATGAGCGATTTAGTAAAAATGTAAATACCATTTTGTATGAAAGACGAAATGCTATCCGAGACGGAAACTCGAAGAAAAAGAAGCACTTACGTAAAGATTTGAATGAGCTAGGAGTCTTTGTCAAAGACGATGGAGAAGATCAGTATGTCCGCTCCATTAAGTAATAGAGCGATAGAAAGCACAAAAAACGAATAAAACCTAGAGAGAAATTACATTCCCTCTAGGTTTTATTCGTTTAAATCTGATCTCCTCTCCTAAAGAAACATATTCAATAAAAGCGCAAAACCAAATGCAATAAATGATAACAATGTCTCCAGTACCGTCCACGTTTTAAACGTTTCCTTCACCGTCAAACCTAAATACTCTTTTACAAGCCAGAACCCTGCATCATTTACGTGAGAAAACATTAATGAACCTGCTCCGGTTGCTATAACGAGCAATTCTAAATTTACACCTGACATATGCTGAATAACTGGTGAAACAATCCCTGCCGCTGTCGTTAATGCTACTGTAGCCGATCCGGTCGCGATTCGAATTAAACCAGCTACCATGAAAGCAAGTACAATTGGTGATAACGATATATGTTCTGCCATTTGCGCAATCGCCGTGCCAACGCCGCTTTCAATTAATATTTGTTTAAATCCACCGCCTGCACCAATTATTAAAATAATAGAACCGACCGGTAGTAAACTTTCATCTGTTAATTTTTTAATCATCTTTTTATTAATACCTTGTCTGATTCCAAGTAAATAAAATGCTGCAAAACATGAAATAAGTAAGGCAATTACTGGGCTTCCTACAAAAACGAAAAATTCAGTCATCTTTTTCGGTAATGAAATATAAGGTGCAACGACCGATAAAATCATCAATACAACTGGTAATAAAATAATAAAGAATGAAACTTTACGACTCGGTAAATCAGTTGAGACAGTCGTAACTCGAATAAGCTCTGGTTCATTTTCAGGTATAACCTTTTTATCTACCCACTTTGCAAATATCGGTCCCGCGATAATGGCTGTTGGTAACGCGATAAGTAATGAATATAATAGTACCTTTCCTAAGTTCGCGTTATAAATACCGATTGCTGTCATCGCTCCTGGATGTGGTGGCACGAGCCCATGTACGATAGATAATCCCGCAATAACAGGTAACGCAATTAATAATATATTTTGCTTCGTCGTTTTTCGTATGGAAATAACGAGTGGTAATAAAATGACGATCCCCACTTCAAAAAATACCGGAATCCCTATAACAAATCCTGCAAATAACATAGCCCACGGTAGTTTCTTCACACCGAAAAATCGAATAAAGAAATCTGCCACTTGCATGCCGGCCCCTGAATCGGACATCATTTTTCCTAAAATTGTTCCGAGAGCTAGAATACCAACTAAATGCCCTAGTACACTACCGACACCAGTTTCATAGGCAGTCACTATTTTCGTCAAATTCAATCCAGACATGATAGCTAAAAATAAACTCGCAACTGTTAAACTAATAAATGCATGCCATTTCCACCATGATACCCCTAAAATAACAATCGCAATTGCAAGTAACGTGACGATTAATAAGTATATATCCATCTCTCATTCTCCTTACTTTATAAAGTGAAACTTTAATCAGTGGGGATTTTGTTCATCCCCCACTGATTATTAGTTGAACCAATCGGACGTTTATGGACAGCCCGACTCCCACCTAACTTCTTTGCTCCAACTGAATTTTGAGGTGGGAGTTTTACTGTCCGTTAACGCGGGATAAAAAAAGAGGGAAAATCCCCTCTTTTTATACGTCATAATTTACTACATAATGCTGCATTTCTGTATTGTAGTAGCCTTCACTATATTCAATTACTTCTCCAACTTCATCGTAAGAATAGCGCATGCGTTTTAATAGCGCTGTCCCCTCTTTTTCACCTAACGCTTCGGCAACGAAACTAGGCGCAAGTCCAACAGCGAATTCATCTCTGAAGTTTTCTAAATGTATACCTCGGTCTTCTACTAAATCGTAAAGCGATTGCAAATCAAAGTCCGATAAATCTGTACTTGCCATGTGTGCTGAGAAATAGTGCGTATAATGAATGTACGGTGCATCATTTAACGTATATAAACGTTCAATGCGAAAACTTTCCTTACCGAATAATCGAAAAGGCACCGTTCCTTCTTCATTATGAACGATTTCTGCTTTGAGCAATTTCTTTTGTACTTTATATCCTTCTTCCACTAACACTTCTGTAAATTTTTTACCCTTTGACAACTTTGTCGCAGAAGTATTACGGATAACTTTCGTTCCTTTACCGCTTTTCTTTTCTAAATATCCTTCTTGAGCGAGTTCTTTAATTGCATTTCGCACTGTAATTTTACTCACTTTGAACTCTTCTTCTAACTGCGGTTCGGAAGGAATATTCGTATGAATCGCATATACACCATGCAATATTCGATCACGAATAATGTTTTTTATTTGTAAATATAATGGTCCTTTTTTCCTCGTTACGTTCACCGTTACACCCACTACCTTTCTACATCACCTACTGATGCCGTCATTGCCCGAAGTATATCCTTCTCTGATGACATTGGCGTATCACCGACGATTGTATGTGCAAGCATTCCAGCTGCTGACGCAAATGAAACAGCTTTCTCTGGTGCAAACTCTTCTATCTCGCCATGAATAATCCCGCTCGTATAAGCATCTCCAGCACCTATTCTATCATATACAGAAAACGTAAGTGTTTTTGCAAAAGTGAACGCACCATCTTTACATATAAATCCGCGAAGCGAGTGTGTATTATCGCTATTAATAGAGCGATGTGTACCAGCAATTGTAGCGATATGATACGTTTCAGCTACTTTCGGAATGAGATCAATAAGTTGCGCCTCTCGCTCCGTCTCCTCTGTTTTCATTCCAAGAACGAACATTGCATCTTTTTCATTCATCATTACAATATCAGCTAGCCCTAACATTTCTTCATAATGCGGTCTCGCCTGCTCATATCCATCTTCTCCCCAAAGTGACGGACGATAATTGCAATCAAAGACGACAGTTCCTCCGTTTTCTTTCACTGCTTTCGCTAAAGATTTCATATGATGACGCACCGTATCATTCATCGCAAGTGTAATCCCGCAAAAATGAACGATATCAATTTCCTTTGCGATTTCTTCAAATTGATACATGTCTTCACATGCCGTATTGAAGCTACTTTCTAACCGATTTGAATATGTAACGCGGCTTGCACGTGCCCCAAATCCATTTTCTAAAAAGTACATGCCGACATATTTACCGCCTCTTGAAATAAATGAAGGACGAATACCTAATTTCTGAATGTGTGATATCGCAGCATCTCCAACCGAATTTTCCGGTAAAGTTGAAATAAGAAAGCCTTCGTGACCGAGATGAGAAAGTGCTGCTGCAACGTTCACACCTGTACCAGAAAATGAGTAATGTAATGTGTTAGCTTGCGACAACAACTCATATCCTGGTACTTGCAGGCGCATCATTACTTCACCAAATGCAGCAATTTTCTTACGCATATTGATCAACTAACTTCTTCACGACTGCTAATAATTCACGAACATCTTCTACTTTCGTATTACCAGTTTCCTTATCAATAATAGAAGAGTATACGTGCGGGATCACTCGCTCTACATTTGCTTCAAGCGCAATACGTACAATTGTTTCAAAGTTTTCTTTATCAATTCCGCCTGTTGGCTCTAATGCAAATCCTTCTTCCGCACAAGCCTTCGCAACTGCGCGATATTCTTCTTCATGAGCTAAACCTTTCATTGGGAAGTATTTCAATGAATTTCCGCCCATATCACGTACAAGTGCAATCGCTGTTTTAATTGGAACGATTGCTTTTTCTTCTCCAGCTGCACTAATTGGACCAGTAGAAATATTTACGTACCCTACTTTTCCTGTTGGCGATACTAAACTATTAATCCAGCTATCTTTTCCGCCAAGATTTGCACGTGTCGCTCCAACTGAAGGGAACACTTGGTTAATATGGCTACCTGGATAATGTTTCGCAATTTCAGCTACAACTGCCGCTTGTCGATTATCTCCTGCTCCTAGTCCGATCGATACAGCATCCTCAATTTCTTTTCCGTATGCTTTCATCGCTGTAACTGCTTCTTCTACTGTTGGATAGTCTTTTGATAACACTCCCACTACTACATAACCTTCTGCTGCTTCAAAAATATCTTTCGCATTTTCGATATTGTTCGCTAATACATTTAATGCTACGCGGCCTTTATAAAAACGTTTTTGAATGTTTGTCATTTTAGTTTCCCCCTACAATTTCTCTCAATTTTTCTTCAATTACATGTATGTCATCACCTAAAAGTGGACGTGGATCAATATCAAAGAATCCTTGTCTTACTCCGTAATCACGTGTATAAATTGCGATTTCCCCTTCGCGTAATGCAGTCACAACGTCTTTTGCTGATTTATTTAATTCATTCTCGTCAATATGAATACGAGCTCTAAAGATTGCTCTTCCCGCTTCATCTTGAACGATCGTTACATTTACACCGTTTAATTCTTTTAGCGGCATAAGTACTTGTAATAACTCTTTTTCTTGCTCGCTCTTATCTTCTTTTACTCCGTACTCATCAAGTGCTTGCAGTAAACCAAAAGTTGTTTCTTTCCCAACTTTCATACTTCTTCCAATGCAATGTAATTGCACTTTCAGCCACTCAATATATTTTCGTTTCCCGCCAACAATACCAGAAGTAGGTCCTTCAATTGCTTTTGAACCGCTATAAATGGCAAGGTCTGCATACTTCACATATTTTTGAATATCTTCTTCAGCTGCCGCATCAACGATAAGAGGGATGTTATTTCGCTGCGCAACTTCCCATGCTTCTTCAACAGAAATCATATTTTTTTGTACTGCATGATGGGATTTCACATACAGAATCGCCGCTGTATTTTCACCAATCGCATCTTCAATATGCTCTGCTTTCCCTTCATTTGCGTAGCCAACTTCTACAAGTTTTCCTCCGCCTAAATAAATCATCGTTTCAACAGGAGCACCGTATTGAACGTTATGACCTTTTAACATAATCACTTCGTTTTTCGCGATGACCTCTTGATGAAGTCTTTCACTTTTACGGCGATTTCCTTCCGTCACGATTGCTGCGATAGAAAGCGCAATTCCGCTCGATGCTGAATTCACAACGACCGCTGCCTCTGAATCTAGAATTCTCGCAATATGATCTCCTGCTTTATCTACTAAATCAGCAATTTCCACATAATTTTGTCCCCCATGTTTCATTGCATCCATAACTGTATCTGTCGGAGCGGATACACCTAAAATACTCATTCTACCGCTCGCATTAATTACTCTTTTTAATCCGTACTTAGCATTCAATGAATGACCCATTGATTACAACCCCTTTCGTATCAATTCTTCTTTCAGCAATGCGCTGATCCCCTTCTGAATCAATTAACGTAATCTTCTCATCTTTCACCGTAAATAAAGTTAAATTTGCAATATCTCCTTCTTGAATACGGCCAAGCTCTGGTTTCTTAAGCCACTCTGCCGCATGTTTCGTAACCGCATCAATTACTTCTTCTAGCGAATAACCTAAGTAAAGGAATTTCGAAAGAACGTGAGCCATACTATACACGGGACCATGCATGCGATTCTTCCGGTAAATATCTGTACTAATTGTATTGAAGGCAATACCGTGACGCTTCGCCGCTTCTGCTACTTTAAAAGAAAAACTAGCATTACCGTGACCAACATCTAAATGTACGCCGCGATTCACTGCATCTAGTAACACAGGTAGCGGTTTGCCTTCTTCATCAAATAAATTATTTTCTTTCCCGTTTAAGTAATGTGTAATAACATCATCTTTTTCTAAAAGAGGTACAACTTCCTCAATGCGAGGAGGCGCTGAACCGATATGTACCATAATCGGCAATGATGTTTCACGGGATAAATCACGCGCTATATGAAGCGGTTCAATTCCGCTATCACAAACGACACTCTTACTCATTCTCGCTTTTAACCCAACGATTACATCTTTATACTTTTCTACTGCTTCTATTACTTTCTCTTTATCGATCCATTCCATATTGGATAATTCATCAATTCGTTTCAAACCGATGCGAGAAATATTTAAAAAGGCAAATAAATTCGTTTTCGCCTGCTCCCTACTTTTGACTAAATCTGCAATACGATCAGCTCCGCAGCTACCCGCATCAACAATTGTCGTTACCCCTTGCTTAACGCCAATTTCGTCCACCTCATCGCCATACGGATCAAACTCTGGAAAAGCATGAACGTGCAAATCAATCCAGCCACTCGATACGTAAGTACCTGAGTAATCAAGAACCTTTCCACCCTCGCCAGCACCAGCTTTCGTCACCTGTGCGATTTTATTATTTTCAATTACAATGTCAACCTCTTCCCCGTTCACACGTTTTACATTACGTAGTACGAATCGTTCTGTCATTGTACTTCACCCTTTTCTATAAGAAGCCATAAGAATACGCTTACATTAAAATTTCATTTTTATATCTCTTTCACACGTTTAGCGTAACACAAAAAAAGAGAGAAGTAAATATAACGTTATAATGTTTAAGTCCCGATAATAGATACAATTATCATTTCGTAAATTTTATATGTTAAGATATTTTTAGTACATTGTGCCTCTGATTTTTCAAGACATTTCTCTATCATAAATAAAAAACCAAAAAGCACTTAAATTGATAGGCCTTTTGGTGATAGATAGATTTATAAAATGAAACTTTAATCAGTGTGGATTAGCCTTCACCAACTTTTGAGGTGGAAGCCTTACTGCCCACCAATAGCGGGCTAGAACTAAACAATTGAATTATTAATTAACCAATCAGTAAATAATTTATTTCCTTCACACTCATCTAGATCTTTTGTACGAACATGGAAAATTTCATATCCATACTTATCATAGAATGGATACTGAGAAAATTGATGATTTGATAAATCATCATAGGAAGAAATATCAAAATACACTACCCATAAATTTTCATTACATACTTTATAAGCTATAGCCTCATATGTAAAAACCTCTTCTATATCCCCGTAATAAAATAAATGCATATGAATCGAATCGTCAAAGTTATATTTTTTCATAGATATAAGCTCCTTAGACATTATCTAAAATATTTATGTGCACTAACATTAGGAGGACTATGATAATGTAAGATAGGACCTTTTCCATCAATATAATGATAATCTATGGCAAAAACTCGGTTACCAGTAGCTTTAGAACGTACTTGTATTATCATTCCACCCTTAGCTGCTTCTAAAATATATTGCTTCGGAGAATTGAGTGCCTTTTGTACATATGGACGCGCAACCGCCCAGGCTTTATCCGCAGCAGTTCTACCTACTTTTGAAACTAATACTCTTAATGCACCAAGAACAATAGCAGGCAATATCTCCTGCTTAACAACCAATTCGCCAGTAAAAGGATTTTTTTCAACAACAGATTCAACCCTTAGTTTACTTACTTCCTCCTCTAGTTGTAAAAAAACAGGGTCATTTACTAAAAACCCATACTCTTTTTCGAAATTTTCAAAATCGAATTCAGAAGTATCAACCTTTGATAAATCAATGCCTAGATTGATTTCAGGGATATACTCCGTTACAATACCATCTTCTTCCGTTTCAATACTTGCATCAGCAATTGATGGTAAAGTAAAGCTCAGCAATAATGCAGCAGAAATCATCCCCGTGATAAATTTCTTTTTCATCTACCATTCTCCCTCCTAAATATATAACAGCAGAAAACAATAAAAATACACTTTTATTATCTCGCATTTTAAATAATAAAATATTAAGAAAAATTTAACTAGTCTATTAATAATCATCAATATTTGTTACTATCAATTTGTATAAAACAATTATTTAATGACATTTAAAATAAATCTCATAACTAATTCATTCGGTGCAAATATAGAGCAATTTATATAATTAATAATTCCTTTTCGTTCCTATTTCAAGTAATCGCCTTTATCAACTGCTTAAAAAGAATGGTCTTAAATCTCATCGATATAAGAAGGTACCATTTTTTATAATCCGATATTGTGTATAAAACAACGATAAAGCATAGACAAGTACCCAATAAAAAAATCGCACTTTAATAAGCTTTTTTAGCACCCCTACTTTTATTTGTTAGTTTAAAGACAATCCGATTTCGTATCCATTGATTTATTTCGCTAGCTTGATAGGCGGCCAATCATGAAAAAAAGCTATCTACTTCAGATAGCTTTTTCTCTATTCCTGAACCGTCACAATAACCCCATCCATATTATTCCCCGAAACTTCATACTGCTTATTCACCGGAACATTCACTTTCATGTTCCCGGATACTTTATAATAAGACACCGTATATTTCTTACCTTCCACATCGGTTGTAATTTCTTTTTTCTCTTTCAAGAAGTCTAAGTATTCCTCTAATGTCATTTTCTTTTTTTGCATAATCGCACTATGAGGTAAGCCGACATAACGAATGTGCCACGGCTCATATTGAATGCCTGTTATATTGCTTTTATTTTTCGGATAACGTAAAACAAAGCCATGCTTCCATACGTTCTCTTCAATCCATTTTCCTTCAGGCGCTTTTTCCATTTTCTTTTGCGTTGATCCAACGTCCAGTGATAATCCTAAATTATGCTCACTGTATCCTGCTGGGAGTGCATAATCAGATCCCATGTCTTTATATAATTTACTTTGTTCTTTAAAATCTCTATACCCGCTATTCATTAAGAAATGTTGTACACCATCTTTTCCAGCCGCATCGACAACGTTCAAAAACTTTTTTACAACCTCCTTTGATAAACGAAGATTTCTATCAAATATTACGTAGCCTCTCACTAATTCACTACTGTGATTTACATTTATAATGTCAGACCTAATACTATCTTTTTTCACTGGGTAGTCTTTGTTAACTAATAATAGATCCCCTTTATAAATTTCTTCTTTTGTAACCTCTACCTTTTTCATATTTTCATTCTTTACTGCACTATTTTCCCCGCCGATTTTCACATCAATTTCTTTTTGAAATAACGGTGATATATAAACGCCTACACAGATTGTGCATGCGATAAAAAAAGAAATAAATACCCACTTTTTCATTTCTAGTTCCTCCTTAACGTAACTTACGTCTAGAATAGAAAAAACTATTAAAATAAAAAGTGGGGTAAAGTTTAAATTTTTATTAAATTGTTACGTTCTCGTCTTTTGGCAATCGCACTTCAAACATTGTTCTAACTACATTACTTTCAGCAGAAATCGTACCGTTATGCTGCTCGATAATATTTTTCGCAATAAATAGTCCAAGGCCTGTCCCGCCACGGTTCTCAGTTCTCGATTTATCACCTGTATAAAACATATCAAAAACATACGGTAGGTCTTCTTCTGGAATGCTATCTCCGTAATTTATAACTTGTACGACAACTTCTCCATTATCGATATACCCATTCAGATCAACAAATTGCCCATCATATCCGTAACGAACAGCATTTGTTAACAAGTTTTCAAATACTCTCGCTAACAATTTTCCATCACCGTTAATCGGCAAATGAGAATCAACATTCAACCTAGCTTCTAAATGATGTTTTTCTAATAACGGATACAATTCCTCATCTAACTGTATAAGTAGCTCACTTATATCAATCGGCTTTTTATCCAGCTTTAGCATGCCATAATTCATACGTGTAATTTCAAATAGCTCATCAATTAAACTTTCGAGCCTTTGCGATTTCGTATATGCAATTGTAGAGAAATGTTTAATTTGTTCCTTCGTTAAATTTTCATCTTTAAGAATTAAATCTAAATATCCTAACACGGATGTTAATGGAGTTCTTAAATCATGAGCTAAATTCACAACGAGCTGGTCTTTACTACTTTCCGCAAAGTCTCCTCGTTCCACTGCTTCCCTTAATTTTTCACTCGCTACATTAATCTCACTTGCAATATATCCAAACTCATCATTTGATGAAACGCGCACTTCATTTGTAAAATCTCCGTTCGCCAAATGATGAATTCCATTTGAAATCTCATCAAAATATTTTAAATACGGCCTAGTAAGGAAGAAGAAAAACATAATGGACAGAGGTATGAAGATAATTAAAAAGAAATTAACATCCCCAATTTGTCTTATTATCGACCGGACTTGAGCTAATGGATCCTCAAAACGAACGACTAATTTATAATAGATCCGTAACCCTTCATAAATGATATACGTTACGCCAGCAGCACATATCATACTTAACGCAAATAGCATAACCATCTTCGAGCGAAAACTTCTCATCTTGTTAGCCATTGAAAGTATAACCTACTCCCCACACTGTTTTTATTAACTTATTCTTTCTTTTATCTTCCCCAAGTTTTTTCCGCAACGTACGAATATGTACCATAACTGTATTTCCGCCTTCAAAATAATCATCGGCCCATACTTGCTGAAAAATATTTTCCACATTGTACACTTTCTTCGGGTGACTCGCTAATAAATATAAAATATCAAACTCTTTCGGTGTTAATTCAACTTGTTCTCCGTACACATTTACCGTTCTTCGCTCAGGATCAATAACGACTCCGCCTACCTCTAAAGCAGATTTATTCTCCGCCACTTTCGGCTGATTTAACGTAAGAAATCGGCGTAATTGTGCATTTACACGTGCGACTAATTCAATCGGTGTAAAAGGTTTCGTCATATAATCATCTGCGCCTAGCACAAGACCTGTCACCTTATCAAAATCAGACGTTTTTGCACTTAAGAAAATGATTGGCATATGGTGCTTCGCCCGAATTTGACGCGTCACTTCATACCCATCCATTTTTGGCATCATAATATCTAAAACCACTAAATCGATTGGCTGCGTTTCAATAATATGAATTGCCTCTTCTCCATCAGCTGCTTTCACGACGTGGTACCCTTCTTTTTCTAAATGTATCTCAATTAAATCAGCAATTTCTGCCTCATCATCCGCTATTAAAATGGAAATGCGCTTCATTTTACTCCCCCTTTTATACGCTCGATTGTAAACTAGTCTATCCAATTTGTACAATACGAAAAGGTTACTCGCGGGAGTAACCTTAGTAAATGAAATTATATCGACGATTTTTTTAATATATCGACTTACCGACAATTAACGACGAAATTCGCCCACTATTTTAAAGAATCCATTCACCGCTCAAAAACAATCCGCTGCTTCGTGATTTCCGCCAGCCTTCCGCGATCTACTTCATACTCAGCGTCAACACTTTGCGGCACCATCACTTTTCCGCCCTCAAGCGTCACTTCTGGTGAAATAATATCCTTCTCCCAATGTCTACTAGAAGCGGATATATCACCTGGAATCGTAAAGTTCGGCAATGAGGCAAGCGCAACATTTTGCGCTCTTGAAATTCCCATCTCCACCATACCGCCGCACCAAACTGGTATGTTATGTTCCATACAATAATTATGAATTTGGATGGATTCTGTTAATCCGCCCAATCGTCCTGGCTTAATATTAACGATTTGGCAACTGCCAAGTGTAATCGCAACGCGTGCGTCTTCTAAACTATGGATACTTTCGTCTAAACAAATTGGCGTTTCAATCTTCTTCTGCAGCTGTGCATGATCAAGAAAATCGTAATCCGCTAACGGTTGCTCAATCATCATCAATTGGAATTCATCTAGTCGTTTCAGACTCTCCGTATCCGCTAATGTATACGCTGAATTGGCATCCGCCATTAACGGGATATGCGGAAACTCTTTACGAATCTCTTTCAATAATTCGTAGTCATGCCCTGGCTTTATTTTCACTTTAAAACGCTCGTATCCTTCTTCAGCGTACTTCTCGATTTGTTTTAACATAACCGGAATCGTATTAAGCCCAATTACAACACCGACTTCAATTTCAGCCTTCGTTCCGCCAAGCACTGTCGCTAACGATCTCTTTTGACGCTTCGCATATAAATCCCAAATAGCCCCTTCAATTCCCGCCTTTGCCATTCGGTTTCTTTTTATATGCTGGAACAAGCTCGGCACTTCATTCGGATGAAAAATGTCAGCCTTTAATAAATCCGGTATTAAAAAATCTTGCAGTACATGCAGCGCGGTTTTCACTGTTTCTTCCGTATACCACGGTTCAGAAAACGCAACGACTTCGCCAAAACCAATGCACCCGTCCGTATCTTCTAATTCAATGACAATACTCTCACGCTTTTCATACGTTCCGTAGCTTGCAGCAAACGGGATGACGAGTGGCATTTCCGTTATATGAAATGTCGCTTTTTTTATCTCCACTTACATCTCCTCCACTAATTGTCTTAACTCTCGTCTTAACAATTTTTTCGAAGCATTTCGTGGTAACTCCTCTAAGAAACAAGCTTTTTTCGGCACTTTATATTTCGCTAATTTCGCCTCGCAAAAGTGAATAATTTCTTCTTCTGTTACCTCTCCGCTTTTTACAACAAAAGCAACGGGTACTTGTCCCCATTTATCGTCAGTCATGCCGACAACACCAGCTTCCGCTACCGCCGGATGAGAAAGCAACACTTCTTCAATTTGAGCCGGATATATATTCTCTCCGCCAGAAATAATTAAATCACTTCGGCGATCTAATACGTATAAAAATCCTTCTTCGTCTAAATAACCGATGTCGCCAGTATGAAGCCATCCGTTTTGAATTGTTTCACGCGTCGCATCTTCACGGTTAAAGTAACCACCTGTTACGTTCGGTCCTTTTACTACGATTTCGCCTTCTGTAAATGCCGGCACTACGACGCCATCTTTTTCAATACGAAGTTGGCACTGAAATAGTGGTTTTCCAGCTGATCCTACTTTCGTTAACATATAATCTGCGGACAACGTACAAATTTGCGAAGACGTTTCTGTCATACCGTACGTTTGATATACAGGAATTCCTTTTTCTACACACGTTTCTAATAGTGGTTTCGGCGCTGGTCCTCCGCCAAGTAACATGCATCGTAAAGAAGATGGGTATGTCTCTGCCCCAAGTCGCTCTAATAAATCAGTTAACATTTTAGAAACGACAGAAATAATTGTTACACCTCTCGTTTGAAGTGCTTTATGAATAAAATCAGCATCATATTTCGGAACGAGTAAAATGCGCATGCCGTACATAATGTTTTTCATTAAAAGAGATAAGCCGCCAACGTGGAACATCGGCATACAAGCTAACCAGCAATCATCATCACGAAGGCCTAAATTAAGCGAAGAACCAACCGCGCTTGCCCAATGATTGCCGTACGTTAAAATAACGCCTTTCGGTTTGCCTGTCGTCCCAGACGTATAAATAATTGTCATTGCTTCTTCTAAAGAAAACTCTTCTTGTATAGAGGCTTCCTCTTTTGGTCCATTCATCACTTCAGCGAATGAATATACAGGAATATCTTTAGCATCAAAGTCTTGATCTGTCACTAAACAAATAACTTCAGCATCATCCATTTGCCAAAGTAGCTCTTCTCTTGAAAGACGCGTATTTAAAAGCACAGCTACTGCACCTACGTAAGATAGGGCGTGAATAACTGTAATCATCTCCATACCATTTTTCATCAGAACAGCCACCTTTTGCCCACGTTTCACTCCTATATGTGTGAGGTGTTCACAAACAGATACTACTTTTTCATGCAGCTGCATAAAAGTAACTTTCTCTTCTTCTATTTCAATTGCAGTACGGTCTGGTGTTAAAAATGCACGTTGCATTAACCAATTTGGCATCGTCTCCATCACTCATTCTCCTTTCATGAAAGAAAGAGACTTGATATGACATCAAGTCTCTTAGTTGTTTTGTTTCCGGTTTGATCATTTGGTTGCGACTCACTTTGTGGGCGAGCTGCTTCCGTCTAAGAACCTTAGCCAACGAGGCTAAACAGTCGGCTCCGCTTTTGATCACGGGAAACGAGGGAATTGACCGAAGTCTGGACGGCGTTTTTCTTTGAACGCGTCGCGACCTTCTTTTGCTTCGTCAGTTGTGTAGTACAATAACGTTGCATCTCCAGCTAGTTGTTGAATACCAGCTAGACCGTCTGTGTCTGCGTTGAATGCAGCTTTTAGGAAACGAAGTGCCATTGGGCTGTTTGCTAAAATTTCTTCTGCCCATTGTACTGTTTCTGCTTCAAGTTGTTCTAATGGTACTACTGTATTTACTAAGCCCATATCAAGCGCTTCTTGCGCGTTGTATTGACGGCATAGGTACCAAATTTCGCGAGCTTTCTTGTGGCCTACCATACGAGCTAAGTAACCAGCTCCGTATCCACCGTCAAAGCTTCCTACTTTAGGACCTGTTTGTCCGAATACAGCGTTGTCTGCAGCAATTGTTAAGTCACATACGATATGAAGTACGTGTCCACCACCGATTGCATAACCTGCTACCATTGCGATAACTGGTTTAGGAATTGCGCGAATTAGACGTTGTAAGTCTAATACATTTAAACGAGGGATTTGGTCGTCACCTACATATCCACCATGACCGCGAACTTTTTGGTCGCCGCCTGAACAGAATGCACGTCCACCTTCACCTGTTAAAATGATAACGCCAACATTTGCATCATCACGAGCATGTGCAAAAGCGTCGATTAACTCCATTACCGTTTTAGGACGGAATGCGTTATGTACTTCAGGGCGGTTAATCGAAATCTTTGCGATACCATTGTATGTTGAATAAATAATATCTTCGTAATTGCCTTCTTTTACCCATTCAATAGCCATTACAACTACCTCCTTGTATATTTCTGATCTCCTCTATAAGTGCAACTTCATTCTTAACTGAAAAAAGCATCACTGCATAGTTTTTAGAAATCCCTTTACTATTGTATCAAACTTTTCCGGTTGTTCCACATGAATTGCATGGCCAGCGCCATCAATTTTGACAAATTTCGCGTCAGAGACGCATTTTTCGATATTTTTTAATATGCGAAAGAACTTTTCATCATGCTCACCGTTCATTAAAAGAACAGGCATTTTTAAGTTTTGCAGCTCATTCCACCATGAAGGCTGAGCCCCTGTTCCCATGCCGCGCAAGCTATTTGCAAGCCCTTTTGGATTGTTAGCGAGTCGTTCTTTTCGCACTGCTTCTTGTACGTTTTGTGCTAAACTTTTTTGCGTTTCAAACAGCGGAATATTTTCCCACATCGATACAAAACTTTCGATGCCTTCTCGCTCAATTTTTTGAGCAAGTCGCTCATCTTTTTCACAGCGTTCTTTTCGCTCATCTTCACTTTCAAGCCCAGCTGTACAGTTTTCTAATAAAAGAGAACGTACATATTCTGGATATAGACACGCCATCGTAATCGCCAGTCTACCGCCCATTGAATAGCCAAGTATATGCGCCTTTTCAATATGAAGATAATCTAGTAGTTCTTTCATTTGCAATGCCGCATTTCGAATATCATAATGCGTCACATCTTCAGGACTTTCCGTTTTTCCGTGCCCAACAATATCTACTAAAATGACTTGAAACTGCTCGCTCCAAGAAGGAATGAAGGAACGCCACGTTTCCATACTTCCCGTAAAACCATGAAGAAGTAGAAGTGGTTCTCCGCTTCCGACTACTTCATATTCATACGATAAACCTTGCAGCGTTACGTTCATTTTGATTCACCTTGCAACGATGTAGTAATGACGTCCTGTGTTTTTGCCCATAACGTACGGTGCAACGTTAAGTTTTCATCACGGTTCGTACAAATTTCCACAACGTGTAAACCTTCTGTCGTCGTTCCTTTTTGTACCTCTTCACGGAATTGCTCCCAACCATTTACACGGCTAAATGAACCACCGTACATGTTGACAACATGCTCATAGTCAAGCCCAATTGGAGTTCCAAATAATGATTCGAAATGTTCCTTTTTCTCATATTGTGGTAAGAATGAGAAAATACCACCACCGTCATTATTTACAACAACAATCGTTATATTTAACTCATGTAATTTTGCGGCTAATAATCCGTTTAAATCATGATAAAATGATAAATCACCGATTACTAATACGAGCGGATCGCAAATCATGCTCGCTCCTAAAGCTGTCGAAATGATTCCATCAATCCCATTTACACCGCGGTTAGCCATCACTTGAATATTTTTATCCGATGTGAAAAAGAATGAATCTGTATCACGAATTGGCATACTATTACTCGCAAATAACGTTGCTCCTTCTGGTAATACGCGGACAATATCCGTAATGACTCTTCCTTCAAACGCAGTATCATATGTTTCCATTTCACGAAGCGTTTCCTTCGTTTTTTCGTTTATATGTTGCCACATTTGGGACCAATCATTCTTTTTCATAACTGGCATTTTTTCTATTAGTGCACTGCAAAATGCAATATCACTTGCTTGGACAACTTCTGTTGCAACGAGAGCTGGATCTCTCCATTGTCCTGATTCGTCAACAACGATATGAACAGCTTTCGTTTGTTTTTTGATGAACTGCGTTAATGCTTTCGAAACAGGCATACCACCGAAGCGAATTATAACTTCTGGCTTCCACGTTTCTTTTAACAGCACATTTCGTAAAAATGTATCGTAACAGTCGATTACCATCGTTTTATCGTGGTGTCCACTACGAATGTTAGAAAGTGGATCCGCTAATATTGGATATCCCGTTTTTTCAGCTAGTTGCGTTGCAAACGTTGCGATTTCTGAATGACTATCATCTCCACAAATAATAAGCCCCTTTTCCATATGTGAAAGGCGCCCTACAAGAGAATCTACATATTCACTCGGCATCACCGCATTCCCTCGCTGAACTACTCCTGTATATTCTCCGCGTCCTTTATCCCATAAACTTTCTAATGAGAAGTCCGGGATAAGCGGTTCACGAACTGGAAAATTAAGATGAACAGGTCCTTGCGGTGCTAAAAGCGCGCTCGCTATCATGCGCTGCGTTGTCATGCGAGCGTAATGATACATCGCCTCATTCGCTTCTGGAATTGCCATCTCTGTAAATTGCTTCACAAACGTGCCGTATAAATTAATTTGATTCATCGCTTGTGGTGCACCGACATCTCTTAATTCATGCGGTCTATCTGCCGTTAAGACGATAAGCGGCACTCGCGAATGAAAAGCTTCACATACAGCTGGATAATAGTTCGCTGCAGCCGTTCCTGACGTACATAATAATGCAACAGGACGTTTTTTCGCTTTTGCGATACCGAGCGCAAAAAATCCTGCTGATCTTTCATCTACATGTAAATATGTGTTCATTCCTTCATGTTGTTCCATTAGTAGAGCAATCGGCGTTGACCGTGAGCCTGGACTAATGACAACATCACATACATTTAGACGCGTCAGTTCATCCACGAACGCGCCTAAATAATATGATAATGCTTCTATATGATTGTTCATTTCATTAATTCCTCCAAAGCACCAAGCATCGGTCTAAACTTCAAACTTGTTTCTTCATATTCAAGTTGTGGTACTGAATCAATTACAATCCCGCAACCGGCGAATAAGGATGCTTTCTCGCCATTTAATAATCCGCAGCGAAGTGCAACCGCAAATTCACCATTTCCTTCATCATCTATCCAGCCAATCGGTGCACCATATAATCCTCTGTCTAACAATTCAACATCACGAATCAGTTTCATCGCTTCCAAACGAGGTGTCCCGCCAAGAGCTGGTGTTGGATGTAATTCTTCTACCATTGTTAAAAGACTCGCATCGCCTTTTGCCTCTACAGGCGTATATAAATGAATTAAGTTTTTCGTTGTTAATAAGCCCGGACTTTCCGGAATATTAACAGATTCGCAGTGCTCATTTAATACAGACCTGATCATGTTCACAACATAACCGTGTTCAGCTAAATTCTTTTCATCATGAAGAAGCGCATCACTATTTCGCTTACTTTCTTCTATAGATTGACCATGACCAGTTGAACCAGCAAGACACATTGAAGTAAACTTCTCATCTTCTTTGCGAATTAATCTCTCTGGCGTCGCTCCTAAGAAGCATGCTCCTTTATAATCAAAAGAAAATACGTAACAATCTGGTTGCCCAATGCGAAGCGCTTCTAAAACAAGCGCAGAATCAATATGATGATCCATCTCTACTTTTAGCTCCCTCGCTAATACAACCTTCTGCACGTTCCCCTGCTTCATCTCATCTTGCACTTTCTCAATAGCCTTCATCCAGCCTTTCGGATCCACTTCTACTTTAGAAGTAACTGTTAATTTCGATCCTTCTAGTGCACATTTACTCTCCTCCAAAATTTTCTCTTCTAAAGAAACAATTTCGTTATAAAGAGTTTCTGCACAATCTGTTGCTGAAACGAATGTATTCATTGTTAACCATGCTTTTTCATTTTTTACAGTTAATAAAAATGCTGGTAGTGAAAATGTCGTATCATCAAATTCTTTCCATAAGTCCGTTTTCTCTTTTTCTTGGTCAAATGAAAATCCACCAAATAAAAGAGGACCTGTTCCAAATTCATATTTTTCTCTTTGTACAAACGATTTCTCTTTTACTTTATCCCACTCGTCACGAGCAGTTTGAAAGCGTTTGTGAGAAGCAGTTGCTATAGTGAAAACAGAACCAATTCCAGCAAATATTACATGCTGAGCCGGGTCTGCAAAATAACATCTATTTTCGAATGAGATCCTTTTTCCTGCTGCATAAAACAGAAGTGGATCCATCCAGTCTATTTGTTTTACAAAACTAACCAATATTTTTTCATCAGCTGCATGCTTAATGGCTGCACTTAGAACTTCTTGCAAGCCTTTTTGTTTCGTTTGAATCACAATTGTCTCCCCCCTATGGGCGAAAAATAGTCATAATTACGCTTGATTTTAAGATACACCTCAAACGAAAGGCCTGTCAACGTTTAGCATTTCTGAGAAATTCACCTTCTCTTCCTAGAAAATAAACGTTGACACTAAATGATGCTTTTTCTACACTTAGTTGTGTACAATATGTGACCAAAGGAGGATTCAACATGGAAATGAACGTCGAAACGAATTCCTCTCCTACGGCGCCAAAGCCAAGCAAGCAAACAGGCTGGCGCATTTGGTGGAGTTTACTACGTCCCCATACATTAACAGCAGCTTTCGTTCCTGTTTTCATCGGAACAGCCTATGCAATGCAGGTCGGAGGTATAAATCAAATACATCTCCCTCTTTTCCTTATAATGCTTCTTGCTTGTCTTCTCATTCAGGCAGCAACAAACATGTTTAATGAATACTTTGATTATAAAAGAGGACTTGATCACGAAGGTTCAGTTGGTATCGGCGGCGCTATCGTTCGCGATGGCATTCAGCCAAAAACAGTGCTTAACTTAGCATTTGGATTTTTCGGCATCGCAATACTATTAGGTGTTTATATTTGTATGAATTCTAGCTGGTGGCTTGCTGCAATCGGTCTTGTTTGTATGGCCGTTGCTTACCTTTATACGGGTGGTCCACTTCCCATTGCCTATACACCATTTGGAGAGTTAACAGCCGGATTATTTATGGGTGTCATTATTATCGGGATTTCATTCTTTATTCAAACTGGAACTGTAACATCAGAAGTCGTTTTATTATCTATTCCAAGCTCCATTTTAATTGGTGCCATTTTACTTGCTAACAATATCCGTGACTTAGATGGCGATAAAGAAAACGGTCGTAAAACGTTAGCAATTCTCGTTGGACGCGAGCGAGCAGTTGGTGTACTTGCTTCTATGTTCATCGTTTCCTACATTTGGACAATTGCTTTAATTATCGTCGGCATCGTATCACCATGGATGCTTATCGTATTTTTAAGTGCACCGAAAGCATATAAAGCGACGAAAGGCTTTATCGGCAAAAGCATTCCAATGGAAATGGTACCTGCGATGATAGCAACAGCAAAAACAAATACAATCTTCGGTCTCTTAATGGGAATCGGATTATTACTTGGATATTTCCTTTGAAAGGAGCTGCTAATGCGGCTCCTTTTTCATATACCAATTTCAGCTCATAATTCCTACTCGCAACGCTCATACTATGTAAAGAAACTGAATTGTAGGAAGGTGGACGACTATGTTAACTCCACAACAAATAAATCAATTTAAATCCGTTTTAGAAAAACAAAAGCAAGAACTAGAACAAACGATACAAACACACGAAAATGAAGATCGTGCATCTGAACGTGAATCTGTTGGAGAATTATCTAGCTATGATAACCATCCGGCTGATATGGCAACAGAGCTATATGAACGCGAAAAAGACTTCGGACTTATTGAACTTTGGCATAAACAGCTAGAGGATACGAAACATGCCCTGCAAAAAATAGAAGCGGGTACGTACGGCATTTGCGAAGTATCTGGTGAAGAAATTCCATTTGAAAGATTAGAAGCAATGCCGACTGCTACAACATGCATCCAGCACACGACAAGTAAGTTAAATATGAATACACGACCAGTTGAAGAAGAAGTGTTGTCTCCTTCTTTCCATAAACATGATGAAGATCATTCTGTTGAGTACGATGCAGAAGATGCATGGCAAGATGTAGCCAATTACGGAACATCTGAGACACCATCTGATTTAGAAAGACAAGATTCGAAAAACTATAACGGCATGTACGTAAATAGTGAAGAAAACGTAGGCTACGTAGAGGATTTTGAAAACTTTATCGGTACAGATATGTATGGAAAAAATCCGCAAGTTTTCGCTACGGAAGAACATGAAGAATATGAGCAAATGCTTGATGACTTTGAAGAGCGTACCTTTAAGGGCGAATTGTCTTCAAATGAGTCGAGTTCCAAAGAATAAAAAAAAGCATTCCGAAAATCGGAATGCTTTTTATCGCTAGCTAATTAGTTTTTTGTAACGTTAGCAGCTTGTGGTCCACGGTTACCTTCAACGATTTCGAAAGAAACTTCTTGACCTTCTTCTAAAGTTTTGAATCCGTCACCTTGGATAGCTGAGAAGTGAACGAATACATCGTCTCCACCTTCAACTTCGATGAAACCGAAACCTTTTTCGCTGTTGAACCATTTAACTTTACCTGTTTGCATGTCATGTACCTCCTAAATAAAAATGAAACTATGAATCCACATGAAAAGGTGGATATAAAGGACATGAATGTATAACAAGCTTACAGCCTTTAATTCAACGTGCTTTATTTCCGTACCACATTATGTAGCTCAATAGTGACTTCACTATATCACGCTATATCCAAAACGTCAAATGAGAACACTTTCATTCCATTATTTTTTTATAATTTTAATATAATGTTGAACTTCCATATTCATATTTTATCTCGCTATTTGCGGACTGCTCGATTGGTGAGAGCTGACAACCAATTTTGGGTGCTCCCACTTTATTTGAAAATTAACAAAACTAAAGTATTCTAATCCTATTAAATTCTGTACAATATAAATATCTATTACATACGAGGTGAAAAAAATGAGAGCACATGAAATCGAGTATAAATTATACGGCGATGATATGCAGTTTGTTGAAATTGAGTTAGACCCAGAAGAAAGCGTGATCGCAGAAGCTGGTGCAATGATGATGATGGAAGATTACATAGAAATGGAAACAATCTTCGGCGATGGTTCTGGCCCATCTGGAGGTTTATTCGGAAAATTAATGGGCGCTGGTAAGCGTCTCGTGACAGGCGAAAGCATGTTTATGACTGTATTTACAAATACAGGTCACGGCAAGCGTCACGTATCCTTTGCTGCTCCGTATCCGGGTAAAATTATTCCTGTAGATTTAACAGAATATCAAGGAAAAGTAGTTTGTCAAAAAGATGCATTTCTTTGTGCCGCAAAAGGCGTTTCTATCGGAATCGAGTTTACGAAAAAAATCGGAACTGGTTTCTTCGGCGGTGAAGGTTTCATCATGCAGAAACTTGAAGGTGATGGACTTGCTTTCATGCATGCAGGCGGAACTGTATATAAGCGTGAACTAAAACATGGCGAAAAACTTCGCATCGATACAGGTTGTCTCGTTGCCATGACAAAAGACATTAACTACGATGTCGAGTTCGTTGGAAAAGTAAAAACAGCTCTATTTGGCGGCGAAGGTTTATTCTTCGCAACGTTAGAAGGACCTGGAACAGTTTGGATTCAGTCCTTAACACTTAGCCGCTTAGCAGCACGTCTGACAAGCCCAGCAGCGCAAAGCACTGGTGAAGGCAGCGTTTTAGGTGGACTTGGTCGTTTATTAGATGGAAAAGAGTAAAAAGGGCCCTTATAGGGCTCTTTTTATTTAGGTGGACTATACAAACCATTTCGAATCATATAATACCCCATCGCTTCATTAAGCCACGCCTCTTCTTCTTCCGTATAAGGAGAAGGCATCATATTATTATATTGTTCTTCTGCATTCTCTAATTTACCTAGAGAATACATTGTCTCTTCACCAACATACTTAAGAGTCGCCTTCATATGTTCATCAACCAATTTTTGCACTTCTGAATCCTCAATTTGTCTTCCGAATAACCTTTTCACTTCTTTTGCTAAACGCACAAACTCTTTATCAAGTGCCAGACTCTCTTCTTCTGGTTTATTATATAATCCATCAACTGTTTCTTTTGATACATATTCTTCAAGCCATAAACGTTGTTCAGTTTCTTTTTGAATGCTGTTAATTAGACTCATTAATATGTCACTATCCAACTCTTCATCTTCCTTAAGACATACCATTGTTCGTTCAAGCGCCTTAATCGAAACTTCAATTTGTTTTCTTTTTTCTTCAAAGGCTTTTCTTTGTTGCTCCAATGTTTCTTTTAAACTTACATTCAAACTTGGCATTTTCAGCATAACGCTTATTTCTTCTAAACTATATCCTAATACTTTAAGGCTCACTATTTTTTGTAGCTCTAATATATCTTTTCCTTTGTACACACGGTGACCAGAGCTAACATTCTTTTCAGGTTTAAGTAATCCAATTTCATCGTAATATTGGAGCGTTCGTATCGTTGTACCTGTTCCCCTTGAAAACTCACCAATTGAATAGCCTTCTCTTTTGCTCATCTTACACTCCTCCTAACAGTATGTTTACAAAAATCATACTCCCTCACGTAACTGTAGGTTCAAGCTTTTTTTCTAAAAGAATGAATCAAGTCCCTCACTGCATATATTGAACTATACCTTTTCTTAAGGAGGCTCCCTTAATGCGTACTCCTTTATCCTTTGATAAAGATACCGCCATACTGTTAGCTTCTTGTTGTGAGTTAACATATGAACAATATAAACAAAATGGGATTTTTGAAATACCAGATGGTTTTCAATATGTACAAAGCTTTCAAGGAAAAACCATTCAAACGACAGAATGGTTCGGATTCATACTAGAATCTGAGGATACCGTTATTGTAGCTTTTCGCGGGACACAAACAGATACAGACTGGATTATCGATTCACTCGTTAACCAAAAACCATATCCATATGCTTTAAATAGCGGAAATGTCCATAACGGCTTTCTTTCCATTTATGAATCTTGCCGAGATTCTATTATGGATATGCTCGTATCGTTACCAGCCCATAAGAAACTTCTTGCAACCGGTCATAGCTTAGGCGGCGCACTCGCTACACTACATATACTCGATGCGCGTATAAACACTGCCTTCGCACAGTACGGTCTGTATACATTTGCCTCCCCAAAAGTGGGAGATATTGCATTTCGTAATTATTATAAACTACAAGTAGCTAGTAGCTTTCGTTTCGTCAACTTATTTGATGTCGTTCCACTTCTTCCTCCTCGAAACATAAATTTTAATGACCAAGACTGGGAATATGCACACGTTCATCACAACATGACTTTTACAAAAAACACAAAATCTATTACAAATAATCATGCCATGACAACATACAAAACATGTCTGACTTCTCATTTTTAACCAGTAAACAATTGGAAATTAAATATCCTTATACTATAATAATATATGAAGTTACTTTTGGATGAGGGGACCTTACATGCTAAAATTTATCTTTGCACTTTTTCTCATTGTAATTTTTACGTTTACAGGTTTCTTTACATTTTCATACTTTGCGACAGGAGAATATGGTGGAACGGGTGTAATATATACTGCGATCCCATTTCTTTCTTAAGCAAAAAAGAAAACCGAGCTTAATGAGTTTAAGCTCGGTTTATTTATTAGTGTCAATTTTTGTCGGTAAATCGATATATCTTAAAAATCGCTGATATAAATTTCATATAATCTTTTCCAACGTAGCAATCTCTTTAAATTTGCGTAACTGTATTACCAATACCCCAAATCTCATTACTATACTGTAAAATCGTTCGATCGCTCGCAAAATGACCAGATTGTGCAATATTTAAAATCGACATTTCGAGCCACTTCGTTCGGTTCTCATAAGCTCTACCAACAGCTTCTTGCTTTTCCGCATATGGGCCAAAATCTCGCAGAACGAAATATTCATCATTTTGAATAACGAGAGAATCGTAAATTGCTTCAAATTCAGCTCCCGACTGTGCAAAGAAACCATTCGTTAACTGGTCTACTACCTTCTTAATGTGCCCATTGTGGTGATAATAATCACTTGCACGATATCCACCATTTTGATAGTAATGAAGAACCTCTTCGGCCGTTAAACCGAAAATGAAACAGTTATCATCACCGACTCTATCTTTTATTTCAATATTCGCTCCGTCTAACGTGCCGAGCGTAATCGCACCATTCATCATAAATTTCATATTGCCTGTTCCGGATGCTTCTTTACTCGCTGTTGAAATTTGTTCACTTACATCAGCCGCTGGGAATATATCTTCCGCTACAGACACTCGATAGTTTTCTAGAAAGATAACTTTCATATATTGGCTTACGTACGGATCGTTATTCACTTTCCTTGCAAGTTCATTTATTAATTTAATAATTTTTTTCGCATAGTAATAGCCAGGTGATGCTTTCGCTCCAAAAATAAAAGTACGCGGATAAAATGTAAAACTAGCATCCTCTTTCAAACGGTTATACAAATATAAAATATGAAGAACATTTAATAATTGTCGCTTGTAAGCATGTAGCCTTTTTACTTGCACATCAAAAATAGAATTAGGATCAATTGTAATCCCCATTGTATTATGAATGCGCGCTGCTAAAATCTCTTTACGCTCTTGTTTTACCTCTGCAAATTTCTCTTGGAAACTCGCATCGTATTGAACTAATTGTAGCTCTTGAAGCTTAATCGGTTCTTTCTTCCACTCTGTTCCAATCGCCTCTGAAATAAGGTTTGTCAGCTGTGGATTCGCCTTCATTAACCAACGTCTATGAGCGATTCCATTCGTTTTATTATTAAACTTATCTGGATAAAACTCATAAAACAATCGCATTTCACGTTGTTTTAAAATTTCCGTATGAATTTTTGCTACACCATTTACGCTATGACTACCGACAATTGCTAAATGAGCCATTTTCACAAGATCATGCGCAATAATCGCCATCTCTTCAATACGATGCCATTCATACGGATAACGCTCCCAAAGTTCATGACAGAAACGTTCATTAATCTCTTCAATAATCATATAAATTCTCGGTAATAACGGTTTAAAAATGTGAATTGGCCACTTCTCAAGCGCTTCTGATAGCGTTGTATGATTCGTATAAGAAATCGTTTGCGTCGTTATGTGCCAAGCTTCTTCCCATGCTAGTTTTTCTTCATCTAATAAAATACGCATCAGTTCTGGAATCGCCAAAACTGGATGTGTATCATTAATATGGATCGCAATTTTCTCATGTAATTGACGAAGGTCACCATATCTTTCTCTATGCATTCGAACGATATTTTGCAAGCTTGCTGATACGAGAAAATACTGTTGTTTCAAACGAAGTATTTTCCCCTCATCATGCGTATCATCTGGATATAAAAACTCCGATACCGCTTCTGTTTCACGCTTATATTTCAAAATATCTTTGCAATTTTGTGGGAAAGGAACTGGTTCCGCATTCCAAAGTCTAAGTGTATTTACAGTACTCGTCTCATAACCTACTACTGGAACGTCATATGGTACGGCCATAATTACTTCTGCATTTGTATGCCTGAATTCTAAACGCCCATCAATGTAGAGCGGTTCAACATTGCCGAAATAACTTACTTCTACAGCTTGATCATGCCTTCTTACTTCCCATACATTTTCATGAAGAAGCCACTGTTCTGGAAATTCAACTTGATAACCATCAACAATTTTTTGATCAAATAAGCCGTGTTTGTAACGAATTCCGCACCCATGACCTGGTAAGTTTAAAGATGCAAGTGAATCAAGGAAACAGGCTGCTAATCGTCCAAGTCCACCATTTCCAAGACCTGCATCTGCTTCCACCTCTTCTAATTGTTGCAACGAAATTCCAAGCTCAGAAAGCCCTTGCTCACATACATCCTTGATACCTAAATTTAATATGTTACTTCCAAGCAAACGCCCAAGTAAAAACTCAATGGATAAGTAATACATTTGCTTTCGCTCTCCAGACCGATAACTTTCATTCGTTGCAATCCATTGACTATTCATATACTCACGTACCATATACCCAAGCGTATTGTATTGATCACGAGTTGTAGATTCTTTGAAACTTTTACCATACATCGTCTCTAACTTTTCTAGAAAAGCTGATTTGAAACTTTCAACATGAGTAAACATTTCTTCACCACCTACATGTTATTCCATGAGACTTTTATACAATTTCTTATAAGCCAGAGCTGATTTTCCCCAGCTATAATCTTCAGTCATTGCTTGTTTTACAAGCTGCTCCCACACCGGTTTATCATGATAAAATTCAATTGCACGACGAACCGTGTGCAACATGTCATGTGCATTAAAGTTCGTGAAACTGAAACCATTTCCTTCTCCAGTCTCTTCGTCATAAGATTGTACCGTATCATTTAATCCGCCTGTTTCCCTTACAATTGGAATCGTACCGTACGCTAATGCGATAAGTTGTCCAAGTCCACATGGTTCAAATAGTGATGGCATTAAGAATAAATCACTTCCCGCATATACTTGGTGGGCTAATTCTTCATTAAAGCCAATATACACTTTTACCTTCTCAGGATACTCATATGCCATCCACTCAAAGAATTTCTCATATTCCGAATCACCTGATCCTAAAATAATACATTGTACATCTTCTTCCATTATTTCTCGGAATACAGTACGTACTAAATCAAGACCTTTTTGCTTCGTTAATCTCGTTACCATAGAAATAATTGGTGTATCTTCTTTTTCTGGCAAACCAAAATAACGCTGCAACGCGCGTTTATTTTTACTCTTTTCATATAATGAATCTGCATCGTACTGAGCAGTAATATACGAATCCGTTTCTGGATTGTACACGCTCGTATCAATTCCATTTACAATGCCGCTAAGCTTACCATTATATTTTCGCAGTAATCCATCTAACTTCTCACCGAAAAACTCATATTGGATTTCCTCTTTGTATGTCGGGCTAACCGCTGTAATTTGATCAGAAGCGATAATGCCACCCTTCATAAAGTTCACATTCCCATAAAATTCTAACTGCTCACTATGAAAATATTCATCACCAAGTTCTAGCAAGTCGTACATCACTTCAGGAGGAAATACACCTTGGAACTGCAAGTTATGAATCGTATATACCGTTTTAATATGCTCATATAATGGGTTATCTTGATACTTTTCACGTAGTAAGAAATTTACCATAGCTGTATGCCAATCATGGCTATGAAGAACATCCACTTCGAAATCAAGATGAGGAATACACTCTAAAACTGCTTTCGAAAAATAAGAAAAACGCTCTCCGTCATCATAATGACCATACAGAGAATCCCTCTTAAAATAATATTCATTATCTATTAAGTAATACGTAATCCCGTCTTGCTCACCTTTTAAAATTCCGCAATATTGATTTCTCCAGCCAAGCGGGACGTTAATTACTTTATGTAGCGTACATCCATCCCTTAATTTTTGCGGAATAAGACTATAATTCGGGAGTATAATGCGAACTTCCACACCTAATTTTTTTAGCTCTTTTGGGAGCGCACCTGCTACATCAGCTAATCCTCCCGATTTAACAAATGGTACACATTCTGATACTGCAAATAAAATATTCACTTGTTGTCCCACTGCACGAAAAGCTTATACTACTTCCCTTGCAGCTTCCTCCCTTCGAGTTTTCATTTAAATTAAAACTTTAATCAGTGGAGGAAAACCCCCCACTGATTCCTTAAGAATAACTATTAATCGTACTGTTTTGCACGCTTCCTTTTTCTACAACGTATGGCTCATCGGCGTTTCCTTTTAGTACAACACCGTCACCAATTTTCACATCTTTATCAATAATAACACCGTCTATTATACAGTTATCTCCAATTTGGCTCTTTTGCATAATAATGCTATTACGAACAATTGAACCTTTCCCAATTTTAACAGAACGGGAGACAACACTATTTTCTACTTCACCTTCGATAATACTACCATTTGCAATCATTGTATTTTTCACGACTGCACCCTTTACATAACGAGTTGGCGGCTCATCTTTTACTTTCGTAAAGATTGGTGCTTCTTTCTTAAATAGTTGCTTCCAAATAGCAGGTTGCAAAATTTCTAAGCTATGTTTATAGTAGCTTTCAATTGAATCAATAATAGCTACATATCCTGTATGCTCATACGTAGCAATATGTAGTGATTTTCCGCGCTTTTCTCTCACTACATCGAATAAGCTATATTGCTCCACATCTTTATATGAATCGAATAAATCTAACAGTAATTGTTTCTTTAACACGTACGTTTGAAGCGAAACCCCTTCATGGCAAACTTCCGTAATATCAGCTGCCGTATGTATATGTCGCTCTAACACCGCTTGAAAATTCAATGCTGTTACGAGATGGCTATTCGTAATAACGACGTATTCTTCTCTAGCTCTTAGAAAATAATCAATATGTCTTCTAAAATGCGCAAAAGATCCAAATTCATCTTGATCACATTGGCAATTTGGCGGGAATAAAAACAGTCCGTCTCTTTTTCTATCTAAATCCCACTGTTTTCCTGAACCAACGTGGTCCATTAACGAGCGGTTTTTATGACTTGTAAAAACCGCTACACTATGAATATTAGAATTCACCATATTTGAAAGCATGAAATCAATGAGTCGATAACGGCCCCCAAACGGTAACGCCGCTAGTGAACGATGCCCTGTTACTTTCTTTAAGGAAGGAAAACTTCCCGTTGCATTAATAATTCCTAACATTTTTTCTCCCATTCATTTCATCCCCCTTTTCTATTTCCCTTCAGCAATGAGTACTACATCGTCGACATTTTTTTCTGGACGAATAATTGTTCCATCTTCAATAACCATTTCTGATCCAACGATCGCTCTTTCAATCACAACATTTTTACCAATCTTCGCTCCCGGCATAACGACAGAATCAATAACCATACTACCTTCTTCCACCGTAACTCCTTGGAATAGTACAGAATGCTTCACGTCCCCTTCAATGACGCATCCTTCGTTAATAAGTGATTCTTCTACTTTTGCCTTTTCAGCGATATATTGAGGTGGTTCGTTTGGATTAACAGAATAAATACGCCAATTACGATCATTTAAATTCAGTGATGTTTCATCGCGAAGTAAATCCATATTCGCTTCCCATAAGCTTTTCACCGTTCCAACATCTTTCCAATACCCTTCAAACGGATACGCCATTAACTTCTTCCCTTCATCTAATAAAAGCGGAAGTACATCTTTTCCGAAATCATTACTAGATTCAGGGTTTCTTGCATCCATTTCTAAATACTCTTTCAAAATTGCCCAGTTAAAAATGTAAATTCCCATTGATGCAAGATTACTTCTTGGAAATTGCGGTTTCTCTTCAAATTCAACAATCTCCATCTCTTCGTTCGTATTCATAATACCGAAACGACTCGCCTCATCCCAAGGCACTTCAATAACAGAAATGGAAACGTCCGCTTCTTTCTCAATATGGTAATCTAGCATTTTACTGTAATCCATTTTATAAATATGGTCGCCTGATAAAATGAGAACATACTCTGGTTCATATTGACTTAAATAGTTTAAGTTTTGATAAATGGCACTTGCCGTACCTGTGTACCACTTCACACCTGAAGACTCCGCATAAGGAGGTAATACTGTGACTCCACCGCTTACTCGGTCTAAATCCCACGCATTGCCGATTCCGATATAATTATGAAGTTCGAGTGGTTGATATTGCGTTAAAATCCCAACCGTTTCAATACCAGAATTTGCGCAGTTACTTAGCGTAAAATCAATAATGCGATATTTACCACCAAATGGAACAGCTGGCTTGGCTAAATTTTTTGTTAATGCACTTAATCGACTACCTTTTCCCCCTGCTAGTAACATTGCTACGCACTTTTGTTTTTGAGCCATCTTGTTTTTTGCTCCCCTTTCTCGTCTTCACTGGTCGTAATATGGATACGCCAAATGGTGGAATTGTAATTTCTACATGTGCTGCTTGATTATGAAACGGCTCTTGAATCGCCTTCAGACGCTTCTTATTTACTTGCCCTGATCCGCCATATTGCTCAGCATCACTGTTTAAAACCTCGTTATAATACTCGAAATCTGGTACACCTACTTTATAGTTTTCATATGTAGCTTTCGTAAAATTACATACGACAACTAACGCATCTTCTTGTTTATCCCCTTGGCGGATAAAAGAGAAAATACTTTGCTCATTATTATTAGCATCAATCCACTGAAATCCTTCAGGCGAATGATCAAGCTGCCAAAGTGGTTTGGAGCGCTTATACAATGCTATGAGCTCTTTAAAGTAATCATGCATATAACGATGCATTTCAAAATCATGTAAATTCCAATCTAAATCTTCAAGGTCTTTCCACTCATCAAACTGCCCGAATTCTCCACCCATGAAAAGTAATTTCTTTCCTGGATGAGTAAAGAAATATCCATATAATAAACGAAGTTGAGCAAACTTATCCCAGTAGTCTCCTGGCATTTTATTTAATAACGACTTTTTCCCATGAACGACTTCATCATGAGAAAGCGGTAATATGAAATTTTCAGAGTAAGCATATAGTAAAGAGAACGTCATTTTCTCATGAATATATTTTCTGTACTCTGGCGCACACTCCATATACTTCAGCACGTCATTCATCCAGCCCATATTCCATTTGTAATTGAATCCAAGCCCACCTTCATACGTTGGAGCTGTTACAAGTGGCCAAGCTGTTGAATCCTCTGCTGTCATAAGGAAATCTTCATCCTCTGCAAATACCGCTTCATTTAACTCCCGTAAAAATGAAACAGCGTGCTCATTACTTTGCTCTTGTCCTTCTTTATTCCAGTACAGCATGTTTGCAACTGCATCCACCCTGAAACCATCAATGTGGAAATATCTCATCCAAAATAACGCATTTGAAATTAAGAAATTACGTACTTCTCTCTTTCCTAAATCAAAATTGACAGTTCCCCATACTGGATTTTCTTGCACATCTTTATCTTTATATTCATAAGTCGGTGTCCCATCAAACAAATATAAACCGTGAGCATCTTTACAAAAATGCCCCGGCACCCAATCTAAAATGACACCGATTCCATATTTATGACATTCATCGACAAAATGCATCAAATCATGTGGCGTGCCGAATCTACTCGTTGCGGCATAATATCCCGTTCCTTGATATCCCCAAGAACGATCATACGGATGCTCAACAAGCGGCATAATTTCAATATGTGTAAATTGATGTTCCACCACATAAGGAATGAGTTCTTCTGCCATTTCCCTGTAAGAATACAACGTTCCATCTTCTTTCTTTTTCCAAGAACCGAAATGCAATTCATAAACTGTCATCGCTTCTTTATAAACCGATTTTTTCTTTTTCTTACGACTCCAGTTTTTATCATTCCATTCGTATCCCTTTATATCAAAAACTACAGATGCCGTATTCGGTCTTACTTCTGCATACACAGCATACGGATCTGCCTTAAAAATGACATCACCAGCCATCGTTTCAATCGCATATTTATATATTTCTTTTTCTTCAATATGCGGTATAAATAAGGACCAAATTCCCTCTTCTGTCACTTGTAGCATCTTATGTTGCTCATAATCCCATTCATTAAAATCTCCAACAACACTCATTGCTTTCGCATGAGGAGCCCATACTGTAAATCGTACACCTCGCATCTCATCTTCCGTCACAATATGTGCGCCAAAGATGTTATAACTTTCATAGTACTTTTCTGTATGAAACTCATCTCGTTTCACTTCTTCACAATTTATTACGTTCAATATGCTCACCTCACTAAGATGACAGAATTTTTTATACTTTACCAATTCTGCGAAAAACTGAAATATCCTTGTTAATTTATAAAAAACATACGTTTTTTTCTTAAAAATGTTGAATTTTTTTCACATTTCTATTTAAAATATCGAATTTTGACGAATATTCATTGAAAACGCTTCATTTTTTACTAGCTTTTCATCTTACTATTTATTTCTCAACATCTATTTTATTAGCTTTATCCCCTTTTTTATGTTATTTTCCACTTGAAATCGCAACAAAATAATCTACCATAAAAAAATGTTTCTCAACATTTTTTGTCACAATTTTATTGAAATGGAAAATTGATAAGCATATACTTGTTCTCAATAAAGAACAGCGACTTTTCGCAACTATAATTCATAGTGGACTACTATGTTTACTTATTTATCCTTGTTACGAACAGTCGCTATAAAAATTTAATTAGGGGGCTTTCTTATGTCATTAAAACAAAAGGTTGGAATGGGAGTTGTCACAGCAACGCTCGGCTTATCCCTTACATTCGGCGGTGTATTCGCCTACTTCAGTGATTCTGAAACATCTAGTAACTCATTTCAAGCTGGAACACTAGACCTTTCTATTAATCCAAGTGTAATCGTTGATGTGAAAGATTTAAAGCCAGGTGACTTTATTGAAAAAAATTTCACGCTTGAAAATAAAGGGTCATTGGATATTGCAAAAGTAGCACTTGAAACATCCTATGAAGTTACAGATGCAAAGAAAAATAATGATGGTGAAGATTTAGGCGATCATATCATCGTCAAATTTTTAGTGAATGATGGAAAACCATCTAATCCAAACGATGATCATGAAATTTTGTGGGAAACAAAACTATCACAATTAAAGACTATGAAACCTGAGGATGTGGCTACTTCTTTAGAACGTCATAACTTAATAGACGGTATTAAATCTGGTGAAACAGATTATTTACACGTGCTCTTCTCCTTTGAAGACAACGAACAAGATCAAAATAAATTTCAGGGTGATTCCTTACAGCTAAACTGGACATTCCATGCAGAGCAAACGCCAGGCACAGAGAAATAATTTTTAAAATATAAATTATCGGAGGCTTATACATGAAAAAGAAAAATCGATTTGTTACCGGAATTGTAACGGCTGGCGTTCTGTTTTCAACTGCCCTTCCGTTCAATGTACTTGCTGAAAATCCTATTAACCAAATTGACTCTTCAAACGCCCAGTCTTTACTATCAAAACTTTCTAAAGAACAGCGTCAGGCATTACAAACGTTAGATGCCAACCCTGGTTTTACTATCTCGCCAGATATTAATACAAGTAGTTCCGAACCAGTAAATATCATTGTAGAATTTCAAACGGCTCCAGTAAAGATTAATGAATTAAAACAAAAAGAAAAAGGGTTACAAGCTGCTCCTGAAAATATAAAGGCACGTATTGATCAAGAACATGAGGAATTTCAAAAAGGACTAAAACGTCTTTATCAGTTCAGCCCATCAGTAAAGTCAGGGAATTTCCAGTCAGTACAAATTAAACGTTCTTATAAACATGCGATAAATGGGGTTGCGCTGACATTACCTGCAAATACAGTGGAAGAATTGTTACGGATTGGCGTTGTAAAACGTATTTGGAAAGATTACGAAGTGAAATTAAATTTACCAAAACAAGCAAAGCAGAAAGCACCTCAAAAACTAACAGATAGCATTCCGCAAATTGGGGTCGATAAGTTACATAGCGAAGGCATTACCGGAAAAGGAATTAAAGTTGGTGTATTAGATACAGGTATTGATTACAATCATCCTGACCTAAAAGACGTGTATAAGGGCTATCGTGCAAAACCTGGCGAAGACTCTAGCAAGGTAGATCCAAACTCAGTAAAAGGTTGGGACTTTATTAATAACGATGCAGATCCGATGGAAACAACTTATACAGAGTGGCAACAATCTGGTGCTCCTGAATTTGATGATCGTGGTTCTTCCTTCTACACAGCCCACGGTACTCACGTAGCAGGTATCGTTTCTGCGCAAAAGAAAAACACATCAGATTCCGCAGTAAAAGGTGTTGCACCTGACATTGAACTGTATAACTATCGTGTACTCGGTCCATACGGAAGTGGAGATAGTTCTGGTATTATTGCTGCAATCGATAAATCTATTTCTGACGGCATGAATGTTATTAACTTATCGTTAGGTGACGATAGCAACAATCCACTTGATCCTACGTCTATCGCTGTCAATAACGCGATGCTTTCCGGTGTTGTTACAGTCGTTGCTGCTGGAAACTCTGGTCCAAATCCAGCGACACTCGGATCACCAGGTGCTTCTCCATTTGCGATTACGGTCGGGGCAAGTGATAGTTCTATTTCCTTACCGAAACTATCAGGTCATGCTGGGCAATTACAATTTCCTAACCTAATTTTATTCGGCAAAAACTTTACTGATAAAATAGAAGATTTCAAGGGACAAACTTTACCTATTGAATCTGTAGGAATTGGTACGCCTGACGAGTTTAGTAAAAAAGATGTAAAAGGAAAAATCGCTCTCGTTGCACGTGGTACACTGTCATTTGATGAAAAAATTGCGAATGCAAAACAAGCTGGTGCAAAAGCCGTTATTATTTATAACAATGTGGACGGAGAAATTCCTTTCTACGTTGGCGAAAGTACAAAATACATTCCCGCATTCCGCCTAACGAAAGAAGACGGTGAAAAACTAAAAGCTCAAATCGAACAAGGTAATACATCCTTTACTTTTGACGAACTTAGTTATATTCAAACAGAAGGCGATCATCTTGCAGACTTTAGCTCACGCGGTCCTGTTACATCAAATGATGATATTAAACCAGATATTACAGCGCCTGGTGTTGCTGTACTTTCAACAGTACCTGAATATATTAACGACCCACAAGAGGGCGAAAATTATGATGTTTCCTATGAGCGTATGCAAGGAACATCTATGGCTTCTCCTCATATCGCGGGCGTTGCTGCTCTTATTTTACAAGAACACCCAGAATACTCTCCATTCGATGTAAAGACGTCTCTTATGAACACAGCTGATGACTTAAAAGAAAAGTATTCCGTATATGAAGTTGGAGCTGGACGAGTAGATGCGTACAACGCCGTTCATACGGAAACTAGTTTTAAAGTGCTAGATACAACAAAAACAGTTGTAAATGATGAAGTAATTGAAGTACCTGAAGAAACTGGATCCATTGCATTCGGGAAGTTCTATCAAAAAGACGGTGAAGCTCTTGAACAAAAACGAAATATAAAAGTACAAAATCATAATAAACAAGAGAAAAAAGAATTTAAAACAGAAATTTCTTATACACCAGCATCTTCTTCTATTAACGACGCTACCGCAAACGGTGTAAAAGTTTCTGTTCCAGAAACAATTACTCTTGATGCTGGAAAATCAGATGAAATTGAAGCAAAAATTAATGTTCCAGCCGGTGTAAAACAAGGCCGATATGAAGGATATATTCATATTACAAATACGAAAAATAAAGAAGAAACGTACCAAATTCCGTTCTCTATTCGTGTATCAGAACCTGGTATTGAAAATGCAATATTATCAAGAAAAGCAATTTCAACTGATACATCTAAATTCAATCCATACCGTGAATCGTATTTGCACGGGGCGTTCCAATTAAACAGCGAACTTGAAACGTTAGATCTTATCGTGAAAGATTCCAAAACAAATAAAGCTCTCGGTTTCCTTGGTACATTAAACACTAGTGGATTAAAAACTGATGTGTATTACTACTTAGATTCATTCTTTAACGGCAGGGTGTATCCTTTTACAAATGATCCTGCAAAACCAATTGGTGATGAGAAAATCGACTTACCAGAAGGTGATTACACAATTGAGTTTGTTGGCTACGATAAAGACGGTAAAGCACGTGTGAAAGGGGATTATGTCGTAATTGATAATACACCGCCAGAAGTGAAATTAACTGGATTACAGCCTGGTATTTATGAATTAAATGAAGAGAACTATACAGTAGAAGACGGTAAAAAAGCACTATGGATTAAAGGAAATGTGTATGATTCGAATGTTGACTACTTAAAAGGAAAAGGATTAAACATTACGCAAGAAGCAAACGGAGTGATGTACTACGATTATTCTCCATACTTGCATAAGTTTTTACCTATTAATGCAAATGGTGACTTTAAAGTTGGCATTACTCCTGAATCCTTTAAAACTGAAGGTCCAATGAATACAGGCGTATATATTTTCGATTATGCAACTGCAGGAGCTGACTATCCGAGCGGTGTAAATAACTATTGGTTTATCCCGCAAGGAGCTCAATATGCGAAAACTAGTTATGATAAAAAAGAAGTATATAAAGGTGATGAATTCACTGTGACGCTAAACGCCAAACATGTGAAACAATTTGTTGCTGGGGAATTTAACGTAAAATTCCTAGAAAAGAACTTCAAATTTGCAAATGCGAAATTAAATCCTGCTTTTGAAAAGCTACTTTCCGAAAAAGGGGTGACCGCAAAAGTAAATGAACCGAAACTAGAAGAAGGTTCTGTTACAGTTGGCGGAGCTATCGATGACAAAAACTTCGCTGGATTAGATGGTGATTTCCCGTTCATTGATGTAACGTTCAAAGTAGAAAATGATGAGTTTTATGAAGCAAATGCTCAATTAGATTTATCAGTGTTCGCTTACTGGAAACAAGGTGAATCAGAGCCAAATAGAATGCGTGTCCTTCAAGATCAAACATTCTCAGTTATGTCTTTAAACTCACTAGTCGAAGGAAGTATTAAACCTGGTGCTTTCTTAAATGAACGCGGATATTTAGATGAAAAATTCGATTATACAAAGCTTGGCGTAAAAGTATATGCAACAGATTCTTACCGTCATAAGTTTGAAGGCTCACTTGATAAATACGGATCCTTCAAACTAAATGGACTTCCTGTTAATAAACGCGACTATAACTTATATGTAGAAGTACCAGGGCATTTAACAAGCCGACTAACAACGAAACTTGGTACTGAAAAAGACGGTAAGCTACTTGGCCAATATTATTATGCACGCTTTGATGAAAACCTTGCAGGTGATGTAAATGGCGATAAAGTAATTGATATAAAAGATGCTGAAATTATCGCTAACAACTACGGTAAAAAAGGACTATCTGTGAAAGACGGCGACCTTAACAAAGATGGTATTGTCGACGAAAAAGATATTCGCTTCGTTGAAAAGAACTTCTTGAAAAAAGGTCCAGATGCATCCAAATCACAAACACCTGTAGAAAAATCAAAAAGCGGTACACTGGCAGATATTTTAAAGAAATTAGGATTGACGCCTAAAAAATGATAATAATAAAGAGCACTCTACGCAAAGTAGAGTGCTCTTTTCTATAAACGACCCTGATCCAGCAAAAGGGGTATATTGGGGATATACAAGGGAAACCGGAAAAGGAATTTATATTAAATTATATATAAATCCAGAAGTAAGAAGTAGTTCCCCACTTCTGGATTATTTAGCAATTATTATAGTACTGGTGCCATTGTTTCTTTTAATACTTTTACAGAATGAGCGAATTTCGCTTTTTCATCCTCATTTAACTCAAGCTCTACGATTTCACGTACACCTTCACGGTTAATTACAGCTGGAACACCTACGTAAGCATCTTTCTCACCGTATTGACCTTCAAGGTATGCAGATACAGTTAATACGCTGTTCTCGTTGTTTAAGATTGCTTTAGTTACACGAAGTAGTGACATACCGATTCCGTAGTAAGTTGCACCTTTACGCTCGATAATATGGTAAGCCGCATCACGTACGTTTTCGAAGATTTTATCTAAGTCTTCTTGTTTGTACTGTTCGTTGTTAGCTAAAATTGTTTCTAGTTTTTGTACACCGATAGTAGCGTGACTCCATACTGGAAGTTCAGTGTCACCGTGTTCACCAACGATGTAAGCATGAACGTTACGTGGATCTACATCTAAGTAGTCACCTAACATGTAACGGAAACGAGCAGAGTCTAAAGTAGTACCAGAACCAATTACGCGCTCTTTTGGTAGACCAGATTCTTTCCAAGTTACGTAAGTTAAAATATCAACTGGGTTAGTTGCGATTAAGAAGATTCCATCGAATCCGCTATCCATAATACCGCGAACGATTTGTTTAAAGATCTTTGTATTTTTCTCAACTAAGTCTAAACGAGTTTCACCTGGCTTTTGTGGTAATCCAGCAGTGATAACTACTAAATCTGCATCTTTACAATCTGCATAGCTACCGCTCCAAACTTTTGTTGGTGATGGAGAGAATGGTACCGCATGGCTTAAGTCCATTGCTTCCCCTTCTGCTTTTGCTTCATTAACATCTACTAATACGAATTCTTCAGCTACACCTTGGTTGATCATTGAGTAAGCGTAACTACAACCTACAGCTCCTGTTCCTACTAATACTACACGATTGATACCTTTTTTCATGGTAATTTCCCCTCTCTATTGTTCACATATATTTTTTTATGATTGTTTAAGTAATTAATTAAAATACTAATTTAATGTTGTTTAACTTCTTTACACTCATATTGTAGCACGTATTATTGTGAAAAAGTTCACAAATTATGACCTATTTGTGAACTTTTTCACATAGAGTGTAAAGTTATTGGAATAGGTGTGGAATCCATTTCAATGGAGGCGTTTTCTTTAGATTGTGAAAGGGATTTTCTTATGTTTTTGTCGGTAAGTGAAATTATATCGGCGATTTTTAGAATATATCGACTATAACTCCAAATATATCAGCGATTTTTGAAATTTATCGACCGTAACTCAAATTATATCGGCGATTTTTGCAATATATCGACTTACCGACAAAACTCGACAATAATGACAGCATAAAAAAACTGCCTCCAGTAGATCACCTACTGAGAGACAGTTTCTTCTATATATTATTTATTTTCCGCCGTAGCGCCTAATACAGCATCCTTTGTTTGAACAACCCATATTTCAATTTTTATTATTCAACGGTATCTAATAACTCTACAACTAATTCCTTAGGATCTTCCCAGCTATGAGATTTACCCGTTTATCCAAGTGCAGGAGGCTTTAGCATACGGCCGAGATAAAAATTCAATTTGAGTATGATTTGTTAAGTGAACATTCCTTCATACTCATACAGGTCAAGGTAAACAACATGATTATACTTACAGCTCTCTGCATTCCCAACTGTAACAGCGAATACTTCATCTTTCTTTTAATTCATAAAAAAAAGCAGACTATCCAAAGGCTACTTTTACACAACAAAAAAGAGATAGCAGATTATGCTATCTCTTTTAGTATGACCCGTACGGGATTCGAACCCGTGTTACCGCCGTGAAAGGGCGGTGTCTTAAC